>Ga0209573_1000007_pt1 | contig 1106715 bp, 1056 predicted proteins | sample TNRBio252014_DNA_FD_185870 | JGI IMG/M metagenome (GOLD analysis project Ga0209573, IMG submission 185870) | Wastewater treatment Type I Accumulibacter community from EBPR Bioreactor in Madison, WI, USA - TNR Reactor_6/25/2014_ DNA (SPAdes)... | ecosystem: Engineered > Bioreactor > EBPR >... | reverse complement strand
CCGCTTGCCGATCCAAACGTGCAGTCAGAGGTCACACGCTACCTTCCGGAGAGTTGGTCTGCGGTTCTCGATCGAGATGTAGACGGTGCGAGTTCCGTCCCGATGCAGCTTGATGCTGAGTTCGCCTCGACCTACGGCCGTTATTCAGCCTGTCGCCGAGTGGCGCGGACCGTGTTCATGGGTAGCGCGCCGACCAAGGATGCGGCCAACCGGGGCATCGACGAGTTGCGGATCAAGTTGGGTAGCGTCCAGCCCAAGGAGACCATCGCGACGTTTGCGGATGGCTTGAACAAGCTCCGTCAAAAGACGACGTATTTGTACGGCGACCAGAATCGATATTGGTATCACACCCAAGCTTCTGTCAACCGCGAGGCACAGGATCGCGCGGATCGGTTGAAGTCAGAGGACGTCACTCAGGAGATCGTAGCTCGACTGCGCGACATCCTGAAGGGATCGAAGCGAGGCGAATTTTCCGGAGCGCACATCGACGTTCCTTCCTCCGACATTCCTGATGACCGCGAACTTCGACTCGTGGTCATCGGTCCGTCGAGCCTGCACAAGCATGGGAAAGCGGATTCGGAAGCCACCGCGAAAGCCAAGGAGATTTTGGAATACCGTGGCTCCGCGCCGAGGGCGAACCGAAACCGACTAGTTTTCGTTGCGTTGGACGCTGGACGTTTCGCTGAACTTGAAACAGCCGTCAAGCAGTATCTCGCCTGGGCGTCGATCGTCGAAGACGCGATCCAAAGGAAACTCGACCTCGACAACTCGAACAAGGCACAAGCTGAAGCGAGCAAAAACAAGTCGAGCGCGGACGTCTTGGTTAAACTTGGCGAGGTCGCCAGCTATGCGGTCGTGCCCTATCAAGCCGATCCCCGTGGCGCAATGCAATGGGAGTCGATCAAGGTCGCGGGTGACATAAACCAGCTTGCGGTTCGGATCGTGAGGAAGCTTGAGACCGACCAGCACTTAACGCGGGCCCTTGGCGGCAATGTTCTTCGAAAGGACATTGACCGGGTGCCCCTTTGGCGCGATGACGCTCATGTAAGCGTTGCGCAGTTGCAAGATGACTTCTCGAAGTACGTGTACTTGCCACGCCTGATCGACGATGAGGTCCTCTACGAAGCCATCCGCAGCGGGGTTAATCCGCTCAATCCGGATGATGGCTTTGCCTATGCGGACGGATACGACGCGGATAGTAAGACTTACGAACGCGCACGTTTTGGCGCTCTTTTCGAAGGAGCACGGCGGCCAAACGGTTGGCTGATCAAGCCTGACGTAGCGCAGAAGCTCATCGACGCGGAACTCGCTAAGCCATCTGATGGCGATTCGGCTCCCCAACCTGGCGGCGCGCAAGGCGGTGGCCAGGTCGGGATGGACAACTTCTGGGAGGGGGGCGGCACAAAGCCTACGACTGGCGAAAGCGGGGCGACGGAAGGCAAACGTCGATTCCACGGAACGATCCGGCTTGGACATGCCGACTTTCGCGAAAAAGCGGGCGATGTGTCCCGCGAAATCGCCGCCCAGTTAGCCAAGGTGGTCGGCAGCAAGGTCGAGATCATCGTCGAGGTCGTGGCTGAGGCTGATTCAGGGTTCTCGGATGATGTCCTAAGGGCCGTCAGCGAGAACTGCCGGACGCTGAAATTCGAGAGCTTCGAATTCGAGGACGAGTGACCTGACCTAACAGTGACGTTCAACGGTCGTTGGTTTGCGTCAAACAAAGTTTCTGAAAGGCGCACGGTCCACCGAGCCTTCATGTTATGGCCCAAGACTACCCGTTGCCCTGTGGCAAACTACAGAGGGAGCCGATGTGAGCCGGTACTTGATTCCTGTGGGGATGGTCTACATTTTCGTGCGGGTAACCACCAGCCGGCCTTACCTCGCCGGGGTCATCCGCGGCAATAACGAAGCCTATTTCACATTGTTCAAACGCGAAAAGTTCCGCGATCGAATGCTACGGGCAGACGAGATTGCCAAGCGAATTCAGCCCGCCGTCCGGTCTGGTGCCCTCATCCTAGCAACTATCTTAGCGGTTGCCATCATCCGGAACCTCGACAACTAATTACCGGCGGCTCTGCTTGAGCGTCGTATCCAGGCGCTCGATCATGGGGCCTAGGGTTTGAATCTGCTTGAACGGCTGAAGCACATACACGATGATGCTCACGACCACGGTCGCGCCGACGACGCCCCCGAATCCGGCAAGGACGCCATTGCGCAGGTGGAACTTCCAGTCTTGGAGCATGGTGGTTTGGCGCTCAAGCTGCGCAGAGAGCTTCGCCACTGCGGCCAACAATTCGGCGGGCGACATATCCGCAGGCGGTGCCTGCTCCGTGGTGGGCTTCGGTTCTAGAGGTTCCCCTGTCACTTTCATTAGGTAACGACGTGGGGTACCGGCACGTTCGCTTCGCGTAGGACCTCAAAACGGGGATTACGAGTCGGAGTTCTTGCTCCCCGTCAATTCTTGGAGCATCGATTCGATTCGGTCGAGCTGATCACTGACCTCGTCGTCGGTGTCCTTCGATTCGTGACTACCGCGATGGATCAAGAATGAAGTCAGGACCACAAAGGTCAGGAGTTGCAAGAACTCCGACTGCCAGTTTTCCATGGTCTGGCTGAGCCAATGCCAGAAATAGCCGGAATCACCGAAAATTTGGGCTGCCTCCCCGAGGGCTTTTTGTTCGGCGGCAAAGTCCTTCCACCCCGCGTAGGTTTGGGCGACCCAGGCGACCAAAAACAAAACAGCCAGCACGATGGTTAAGCCGTAGGAACCGAGCGGATACTTCTTTTTCATAGGGTCACCACGCAACCCAACGTACGCAAACCTCACAAACCGACAGTAGACCAAAAATTTCCGGCTTCCAGGTTCATAAAAACGAAGTTGATTCGGGACCAAATCCCTACGCAGTTCGTTTGTCCGGGCATCAGTCTGGGATACCGAAAAAGTAAAACCATGAGCATTTATTTAAAGGATGACCTCTGCGTCCGAATCTGCCAGATGGACGGCCAATTTGCCCCTCGACCGCTTCCGCTCGATAACGGGTTTCGTCCGGAAGTACCGTACGAGGTCCTCGGCATCTATTCAGCCTCCGAGTCGGCGGAAGCGTACTTAATTCTCCGGAACGACCGAGACGAGATGTGGTTCATCTCCAATCGCCATTGCCGCATCGTCGATGTTCCGGCCACTGCACTGGACTTTGAGGAAGTAAAACCGGACGAATCCCGTTTTCCACTCGAACTATCCGTTATAAGAAAGTTGCAAAAGTAAAAAACCGGAAACCGCATGCCGAACAACGCGTTTTACTAAACCGCAATATTGCGGAAGTTTACACTGAAATTCGACACCTCGATTCTTGAATTTCAGTTTCCGAACGGATATGTTCCTAAGTTGAATATGGCCTAAAAGGAATTTGATGTTCTTATAGATTTCTAACGATTCGGGTAGGCCTCTTTTGGAGTTTCGGATGCTGGTTTGGCGTGGGTTTGATACTCACGCAGGACCAAACCCCCTATGAAAATGAAAGAGATGTCTGAGCTCTATGTCCATGAGATTCAGGACCTCCTAAGCGCCGAAACTCAAATTCTCGACGCCCTTCCCAAGATGGAAAAGAGCGCGACCGAGCCGAAACTCTCGGCTGCGTTCGCGGCCCACCGCAAACAAACGGAGGCGCAAAAACAGCGTCTGGAGCAGCTCCTGGAATCTCTCGGCCAGTCTGGCGGCGACGAAACGTGCCGGGGCATGGAGGGCCTCATCGAGGAGGGTGCGAAGCTCATGAAGTCCATCGCCGCTGGCGCCGTATTGGACGCCGCCCTGATCGGCTCGGCCCAAAAGATTGAGCACTACGAAATTTCGGGATACGGGACCGCACGCGCCCTCGCCAAGTCCTTGGGCCACGAGGCGCATATCTCCGTTTTGGAGCTCACGCTCCAAGAGGAATCCGAGACAGACAAGAAGCTGACCCAGCTTGCGGTCGGCGATGTCAATGAGTCGGCTTCCGAATCTGAAGGTGCTGATTCATCAGCCCAGCCAACTAAAGCAGAGGAACAACCCAACATGCCTAGAACGATGAATGAAGGATCACGACGTTCGAGCGATGATGACCGGAGCTACTCCCGGTCGCAATCGAGCGACAACCGAGAACGAGACGAATATGGCCGATTCACCAGTGATGACGACAACCGGGGCGGAAGCCGCGGTCGCAATGATGACGACGACCGAGGCGGTCGAGGCTCGAGCAACCGGGGCGGCAGCCAAAGCCGCTACGACGACGACGACCGAGGCAGTAGCCGCGGGCGAGGCCGCGACGATGACGACGACCGACGCGGTTCGAATGCGCGGTATCAAGAGCGCGACGACCAAGGTCGTTTTGTAAGCGAAGACGATCGCGGCGGTAACCGAGGAAGTTCGAGCAACCGGAATGGTGGTGGCGGCCGCGGAAGAGACGACGACGATGACCGACGTGGCTCTAACGCCCGGTACCAGGATCGCGATGAAAATGGTCGATTCGTGAGCGACGATGACCGCGGCGGAAGCCGAGGCTCCAGCAATCGGGGCGGTAGCAGTCGTTACGACGATGACGACGACCGCGGCGGCAACCGAGGTTCCAGCAACCGAGGCGGTAGCAGTCGTTACGACGATGATGACCGTCGCGGATCTAATGCTCGGTACCAAGATCGAGATGAGAATGGTCGCTTTGTGAGTGACGATGATCGCGGCGGAAGCCGAGGTTCTAGCAACCGAGGCGGTAGCAGTCGTTACGACGATGACGACGACCGCGGCGGCAACCGAGGTTCCAGCAATCGCGGAAGCGGAAACAGCGGACGAGGTCGCGACGACGACGATGACCGACGCGGCTCGAACGCGCGCTATCAAGAGCGCGACGAAAATGGCCGGTTCGTGAGTGAAGATGACCGAGGCGGCAACCGAGGCTCGAGCAATCGAGGCGGTAGCAGTCGGTACGAAGACGATGACGATCGCGGTGGTAGCCGAAGCTCAAGCAACCGAGGCGGCGGAAACAGCGGCCGAGGTCGTGACGATGATGATGACGACCGACGCGGCTCCAACGCGCGCTATCAAGAGCGCGACGAAAATGGCCGGTTCGTGAGCGACGATGATCGTGGTGGCAACCGAGGTTCCAGCAACCGAGGCGGCGGAAACAGCGGACGGGGTCGCGACGATGACGACGACCGACGTGGTTCGAACGCCCGGTACCAAGATCGAGACGAAAATGGCCGCTTCGTAAGCGATGATGATCGCGGACGATCTGGAAGCGGATCCAGCCGCGGACGCTAATCTAGCCGCCCTTTGCCCAGGAGAATTCCCTCATAGGAGACTCCTGGGCAAACTTTCGATTCAATTTTTACTCCGGGAGGCTACTTTCCGCTATTCGCCTTATGCACAAAAGCAATTTAAAAGGTGCATCAATTGGGAGATATTCATGAGCCAAGAATCAAGCAGCATCGCAAAGAACGTGGTTTCAGCAGTGGTTATGACGCCACTCATAAAAGCAGCCCTTGTCGGGAACGACACCCTCAACGACTCCAGAAATCACATTAACGTGAACTCCGTTGACAATGTGGTCCATTTGCAGGGTCAGGTCGCCACCGAGGAAATGAAGCAGTTGGCCGGGAAAATTGTCCAGGATTGGCTCAACCAGTATCACTCAACCGACGAGCTATCAAATGAGCTTAAGGTCACCCACGACGATTCAAAGCCCGTCTTTTAGCGAAATCAACGATTCGGGTCTATCGGTCCAGTTCGGAAAAAGGAGAGCTCCCGCCGAGCGGGTTAACGGCCGGCGGGAGCGAGTTTTTTGAGTATGTTCAATCAGTACTTTGTGATCGGGTCGCTACAATCCATCGTTTGCTCGACGGCACGATCTAACCGAGCGTCAAGCTCTCGTAATTCACAGCGGCGCGCGGCCTCTTGCCGCAATTTTTTAGCGACGCAATACACGACTCGACCCAGAACGAGGGTGAGGATTCCCGCCCCGATCTTCATTGTCGCGCACCGCGCAAAAGAAGCCGGCCTTTCATTCCAACCCGTTTCAGACGGCAACTGGCCAGCAGAAAAATCTTGTGTTCTCATGATTCAAATTCCTTTCAGGCGCGTTCAATCGCTCGGAGAAAACAGCCTTGATTTTCAGAACGAGCCTTCACCATCAAATATGTATAAAGACCCTGGGAGAAAAAATAAAAAGCGGGGACCCAAAAAATTCGATTTAACAGAATTCTTATTGTTAGAACGATATAGTAGTACGGGAGAGCAACAAAATGCCGCATCGCCTTAGAGCTTCAAGTTGGTTGGGAAAGACCCTGAAAGCGGCATGGCACAGCCCGGTTTGGGTTCACTACCTGGTTGCACTGGTCGGACCGGGGTTAGCCGTTTTGTTGCGTTTCGCCTCCCAACCTCTCCTTCACGAGCGTTTCCAGCTCGCACTATTCACCATTCCGATTGCTATTGCGGCAATTGCAGGCGGCTTCTTTCCTGGGGCCGTCGCGGTTTTGCTCTCGGTCGTCCTTGGCCGCTACGTCGTTGAGCCGTACATCTATCATGACTATCCTGAACTGATGCCCGATCCGGCATTCCAGTTTCAAACGACCATGATCCTGGCGGCGATCTGGCTCTTTGTGTGCTTTGTTTGCGACCTCATGCGCAGCACTGCGCTCGAACTCGACCGAGCCCTTACAGATCGGGACGTTGCGCGCTCCAACTTGAATCGAATTCTCGACCGAATCTCCGACGCCATTTTTACCGTGAACCAGTCTGGGCAACTGGTGCAAGTCAATCAGGCCTTTCTCAGACTCCTCGGCGTAAACGAAGCTCCCTCGGAGCAGCTTGCGCTTAGCTGGATTGGCACTTCGCCCAAACAGACCTTCGACCCCAAGTTTTTGGCCGAGTTAGCATCATCGGAGACTCCCGTGGTGGTGGACGTTCAAGAACCGAGGGGGACTCGGTGGTTTCATATTCGGACCTTCCCAGACAAAGACGGAACCTCCTTTTATGTCGCGGACATGACGAGCTTGAAGGAGATCGAAATGAACCGCGAGCAAGTGTTGCTGAAGGAGCGAGAGCTGAGGCGCAAAGCAGAGGAAGCGAACCGGCTGACGGACGAGTTCGTCGCGACTACTTCGCATGAACTGCGTACCCCTTTGACCACAATCCTAGGTTGGACGGAGATCATTGGACGCCGAAACAAACAGCCGGACCTTCGCGAGGGCCTTGAAGCGATTGAGCGAAGCACGCGGCACCAAGTTCAGCTTATTGAAGATCTACTCGACGTTAGCCGGATGGCAACGGGCAAGATTCGCCTCGACTTCCAACTGGTGGATCTCACGGAAATTCTCCAAAACGTGGTTCGAGCAAATCATCCGAGGGCCATCGCCAAGTCGGTCGAGCTCGTATTCCACCCGCCCGAAGAGGAATTTTTCGCCCGCGCCGATCCAGACCGGCTCGCGCAGATCTTCTCCAACCTTTTATCAAACGCAATCAAATTCACGCCGTCAAACGGAAAGATAACCGTGGAACTACGCTCCACCGGCATGAAGACGAACCTGGTGACCATTTCGGATACCGGAGTCGGCATCGAATCTCACCTGCTCGGCGAAATTTTCGAGAGATTTCGGCAGGAACATTCCGGACGTTCTCGACAACACGGCGGGTTGGGCCTGGGCTTGGCGATTGCCAAGCAACTCACAGAAAGTCACGGTGGCAAAATTGAGGCCGCCAGCGAAGGAAAAGGCAAGGGAAGTTCGTTCACCGTCACGCTTCCCGCAGTCACCATCGGACGCAGGCTGTTCATGACGAACGATGAGGTAGATGCTACTCCAGCGCCTACACCCAGCCTCGAAGGCGAGCTGATTCTGGTTGTGGATGACGACGAAGGCTCACTGAGCCTAATCGAACTGGTTTTGTCCGAAGCGGGGGCGCGCGTAGCCGCAGTGAATTCGGGCCAGAAAGCGCTGGATTGGCTACGCGAAAACCGACCCTCGGCCATGATCAGTGATGTAGGAATGCCGGACATGGACGGCTACGAGCTTATTAGCCGGATTCGGGCCCAAGAAAAACTAGACCGAACGAACCCGATTTGTGCCATCTGTCTCACCGCATTTACCAACTGGGATGAGCACAACCGCGCAATCGAGGCAGGATTCGACGATTACCTAACCAAGCCGTTCGAATCTCGGCGACTCATTGAAGCGGTCCGCAAGTTGGTGGACACAAACTAAAAGAGCCCGGTCAAACTGACCGGGCTCGGTTCACGTTCTTTAGAGAACTCGATTTCTTCCGCGCAAGATTACGGAAAGCGCAAAAAGAACGAACGTGAGGGCAAACAGTACTTGTGCAAATTCTGAGGCGTCGCCGGCGTTTTGACCGAAGCCGAAGATGCCCGCGATGATCGAAAAGACCAGAAAGGTTGCTGCCCAATAGAGCATAAGTTTCTCCTTTTTCCGGCGGTTAACCGGTGGCACCCGAGCCGCGGGTTACCGCGTCTTCATCCTGGTAGATATTCTCTTCGTCGTCTGCCTCGATCATGGTGTGAGCGTCCTCCGGTGGTCGAGCGTAGTTGCCGGTTGCTTCGGGCTTGCCTTCCACTTTCAGACGGCCGTCTTCGGTGGGGACCGAAAACTCCATTCCGCTCTCTTCTTCGCCCATCATTTCTCCGGCTTCGGCAACCTTTTCTCCAGCCGCCCTCTCCTCCGAAAGGGACTGGGCGAGAAGTTCGACGTGCTCCGAATAGTCAAGGCACTCGGCAAGTCTGATCGCGGTTTCGTAAGCGGCTTGCTCGTAGTATTCGACGCGTTGCGCGGCTCCGGCCAAGGCGACATCGCGCACCACTCCGGGTTCCGTTTCCGAAATAATTTCGGCGGCTTCTTTCAACAGGCCCTGGGCAGCTTCACATTCGTTGCCGTCGGGGCTTTCTTCGAGTTCTTCAAAAATTTGTCGAATTCGATGCACTTGTTGTTTGGTTTCTTCGAGGTGCGCAGTTAAGGATTGCTTGAATTGATCGTTCTGGACGGCCTCGATTACTTCCGGTAAATGTTGCGCGATCTGGTTTTCCGCGCTGTACAAATCCTGTAGCTCAGCGATGTAGAGTTCTTCGAGCGATGTCAATTTCATAAGTAGTGATCCAATGCAGGCACACGAACTCCTGCATGGTTAAACTACTCTTTGACATCAAAGAGTCCGGTCAAAGCTAGTTGACCGGACATTAAAATTCAATATATTTTCTTGCTTTGTCAAACTACCAGGCGGTAGCCGACGCGCGGTTCATTGAGGAGCATCTTAGGATTGCTGGGGTCTTCTTCGAGCTTCTTTCTCAGGTAGCCCATGTACACCCGGAGATACTGTGACTCTTCGGCGTACTCCATGCCCCATACGTCCACGAGCAACTGGCGGTGAGTGACAACTTTGCCCGCGTGCTTCACCAGAGTCAGAATCAACTTGTACTCAATCGGAGTCAAGTTGATGCGTTTGCCCCGCACAAGCACTTCTCGGGCAGATCGGTCTACGCGTAGATCGCCGGATTCAAAGACGGCTTCACCGGTGTGGTTGTTGACGTGCGCGTGGCGAAGGGCGACCGACATTCGGGCGAGAAGCTCGTTGACTCCGAACGGTTTGGTGACGTAATCGTCCGCACCGCTTTCGAGGGCTTGGACCTTCAGGTCCTCTTGACCATCACCGCTGATCACGATAATTGGGGTTTGAGACCATCCCCGAACCGTTTTAATAACCTCCAAGCCGTTTGAATCCGGAAGCCCGAGATCCAGCAGAATCAGTTCGGGCCGACGCTTGACCAGCATATCGAGTCCGTCCTTGGCGTTCTCCGCCTCCAACAGGTGATACGGGGTATCGCCAAACGCCACCTTAAGGAGCCGACGAATTGCGGGGTCGTCTTCAATCGCAAGCACATTGATGGGAGATGAGCTTTCGCCGGGGTTAATCATGTCGTTTTCCTAAGCAAGCAAGTTGCGAAAATTTGGATTTGTAGAATTCTTATACGCACAGATTGAAATATTGTACCCCTTTAATCCACGTTATCGGCAAATATGGGGATGCTCCGACGTGAGCATAAGGAGTGTAAAAACAAATGGAACGAGTTGATCAAAATTACCGTGAGTCCTCTCCGTCGGAATCTAGTTACAAGAATGTCATTCACGCCATGTTCAAGACCACAGACGCCGCGGCACGTGCCGCAGCAGCATTGATGGATCAAGGTGTGCATGCTTCCGATATCTCCGTAATGGTTAAGGACATGCCTCAGACCGAGGATACCGAGACTTCCAAAGAAGTACTGGACCACGCCGAAACGGGCATCACGGTTACGACTCCGGAAGACGCGCTTGCGGGCGCAACAAAAGGCGCCGGTGTTGGGCTCGGCCTGGGCGTGTTGGCGTCGATTGCGGCACTCACGGTTCCGGGATTCGGACTTGTTTTGGGTGGCGGCGCACTTGCCACCGGAATTGGCGCGACCCTGGCAACGGGCGCGGCGGGCGCGGTCTCTGGAGCCGTGTATGGTTACCTCAAAGATCAAGGGGTTACCGAGGATCAGGCCAAACAAATCGAAGATGATGTGAGGCAGGGCGGTGCGCTCGTGAGCGTGATCACTCCCAGCGGAAACGCTTCGACCGAGCTAGTTGAACAGGTGCTTTCGAAGTACCAAGACCAGTGGTACTCCGTCGGTTCGGGTCGAATGGCCCCAAGTGAAAACTACGAGAGAGTTGACGGATCAGTCGGCGCAACGAATCCGACCACGACCAATCCGAAGTCTGCGCGCGATAACCTTTTCCCCTAAAGGGTCGATCAACGCAGTCACTACAAAACGGGCCACTGACAGAGTCGCAGGACGATGTCATGGCCCGGGACGTTCTTAAGAGGACCCGCGTCTGCAAAACTCCGTTGGCCCCTTCAAGACTCCCAGCCCAGTCCAAAAGTGCCCGGTTGCGGTAGCGGTCAGTCACATAACATATGATGCGCGACTAAAAAAAATATGTTTGGAACGTTTCTCAAATTCTCAGCGCGTTTTCGGAGCGTTCTTATGCGCTGTTTTCTAATTGCCAGCCTTACCGTGACTCTGTTGACGCTGCAATATTTTTTACCCCCTATGTTTCGCTAAATGCTGACGGGAAATGACCAGAAAATGAAGTTCATAAAGCTGTTATTGATCTTGTGGAAACTGTGGAAAAGGGTGGGGAGAAGATAGGCCCCGTAAATGGCCCATAGGAATTTCCCCAGGCCACCAAGCGAATCATATAAAACATATAAGAACGGCGAACGGCGAAAAGAATACGGCGTAGGATAAGGCAAGAGCCGGCTCTAGCCAGTTGGTGGACGTTTTATGCTTGAAATTAGTGTTCAGTTGGCACCGCACGTAGCATTACTCGGTAGCTATACTCCTCGTCGTTGTGGCATCGCCACGTTTACAGAGCACTTGAGGACCGCGCTTGCGAGTGACTCTGGTACAGAGCCGCAAGTGATCGCGATCAACGATCCCGGCCAGAGCTATGAATATGGCCCCGAAGTCATGGCCGTGATTGAGCAAAATGACCGCCAATCGTACATCGAAGCGGCTAAAAAGATCAACGCAAGCTCGGTGGACATGGTTTCGGTTCAACACGAGTACGGAATTTTCGGGGGTGCATACGGAGAGTATCTGCTCGATTTTCTGGACGCTCTAACGAAGCCGTTCACGGTAACGCTCCACACGATTCTCACCGAGCCCACCGATGGCCAGCGCCGAATAATGGAACGACTTTCACGTGATGCGACGAGCCTCGTTGTGATGAGTCATCGTGGGGCCGCAATCCTGGAAGACACTTACGGTGTACGCCCCGAAAAAATCAAGATGATCCACCACGGCGTGCCCAACCGAACCAGCCGGCCAGTGAAGCCGCTCGGGGCCTCGAGCATGAAGACCCTCATGACCTTTGGTTTGCTTTCGCCGGATAAAGGGATCGAAAACGTGATCATGGCGATGCCGCGCATCGTTGCGGAATGTCCGGATACGCGCTACATCGTGGTGGGAGCGACCCACCCCCACGTAAAGGCGCACAGCGGGGAGAGCTACCGCGAATCGCTCATCAATCTGGCCGCTGAACTCGGTGTCGGAGACCACATTCACTTCCTAAATCGCTTCGTTAGCCAATCCGAGCTGGAAGTGTTGCTGCGAAATTGTGATATCTACATCACGCCCTATCTGAAGCTCCAGCAGATAACGTCCGGAACGCTTTCTTATGCCGTGGGTATGGGCAAGGCCATCATTTCCACTCCCATTTGGCATGCCGAAGAGCTTTTGGCCGAGGGACGCGGAGTGATTGTTCCTTGTCGAGACCCGGGAGCGATTGCTTCGGCGGCAATGTCTCTCCTCACCAATGACGCCTACCGCAATCAATTGGAAGAACGGGCGTTTGCCATGGGCGACAACATGACGTGGGCCGCCGTTTCAAAGGCGTATTGGACCATGATTCGCGAAGGTCTAAATGCGGCGCGACCGGTGAGGGTCTCGCGGGCGCTGGTCAACGCGAATCCATCACTGCGTCCAGCCAATCTGGATCATTTGCAGGTCATGACCGACGACTTTGCCCTCTTTCAACACGCGCTCGGTCCGATACCACGGTATTCCGAAGGCTACTGTATTGACGACAACGCCCGGGGCCTACTCCTCATGGGAATGTTGGAGGAAACAAAGCACGCCGACCAGGTGACGGTGCGGCGCTTGGCCGCAAAGTACTTGGCGTTTATGGCCCATGCCCTCAATCCCGAAACCCGTGAGTTTCGGAACATGATGTCTATTTCAAGGTCATGGCTAGAGGATATTGGATCCGAAGATAGTCGGGGCCGATCGCTTATGTGTCTGGGCGAGTTCATCGCCAAGACGCAGAATGAAGATCTTCGGGCCGTAGCATGCGAGCTGTTTGATGTTGCGTCGCCCGGTTGCGCGAACTGGCGAAACCTACGGTCTAGTGCATACGCGATCCTGGGCTTTGACGCCATGTTTGGCGCCGGATATTTGACCTCGGCGGACCTCGAACCGGCCCAGCGGCTTAGCCTGCGAATTGCCGACAAGTTCAATGCCGAGGCCACCGCAGAATGGACGTGGTTTGAGCCCTTCCTAAGTTACTGCAATGCTCGTATTCCTCAGGCGCTCCTCGTGAGTTCCCAGTGGAACGGAGATTCCCGACTTGCTCAAAAGGCTCTGGCGGCACTAGATTGGCTTTGGAACCAACAAGTGCATCCGGCCGGGTTCTTTGAGCCGATCGGGTCGGATCGAGATTACAAGCGTGGATCGGAAAAGCCACGGTTTGACCAGCAACCGGTGGAAGTCACCGCGACCGTTTCGGCCTGTCTCACGGCCGCAAAGATCACGGGTGAACGAATTTGGAATGACCGGGCCTGGACCGCATTCCAATGGTTCACCGGCGCGAACCACTTAGGCGAAAGTCTCTACAACGCGGCCACCGGCGGCTGTTTCGATGGCCTCCATGAAGACCGCCTAAACCAGAACATGGGTGCCGAATCTACGCTTTCGTTCTTGATGTCGCAAGAGGAATTGCGGGCAGCGGCAGCAAAGCGAATGCGCCAGAGCGTCGAGTTTGCGGGCGCAGTCGCTTCGTAATCAAAAGGAGGTTCAATGCCTATTCAAAATCCTATCGTTATTCGATCACCGAAGAATCCGATTCTCACTGCCGATAACTGGCCGTATCCGATTCATTCGGTTTTCAACCCGGGTGCCGTCCGTCTCAAGGACGGCACCACTTTATTGCTCTGCCGTTGCGAAGATTATCGGGGCATCTCGCATTTCACAGTCGCCCGGTCGGCCAACGGAATTGACGGCTGGGAAATCGAGCCGAAACCGACCCTTATGCCGGAGCCAGACTGGTACCCCGAAGAACTGTGGGGAATCGAAGATCCGCGAATCACCTATATGGAGGAAGAGGACCGGTACCTGATTGCCTATACGGCGTTTTCCCGGAACGGACCCGGTGTGGCGATTGCCTGCACCGACGACTTCGTTGACTTTGACCGCCACGGCTTGGTGATGCAGCCGGATGACAAGGATGCCGCAATTTTCCCGAAGAAGTTCGACGGGAATTACGTACTCATCCATCGGCCGATGACGGGGTTTACCGGGAACATGTGGACTTCCCGGTCACCGGACCTCACCAACTGGGGATCGCACCAGGTGCTGCTTCCCGCGCGGCGCGGGGCTTGGTGGGACGCCAACAAGCTCGGGCTCTGCTGCCCGCCCATTCCTTCACCCGAAGGCTGGATTGTTCTGTACCACGGCGTTCGGATGACCGCCGCAGGCGGGCTTTACCGCATGGGGGTGGCACTGCTTGACAACGACCGACCCGAGGTATGTATCCTTCGGGGTCAGCCCTGGTGTTTCGGGCCAGAAGCGCCGTACGAAATGGAAGGCGACGTTGGGCACGTCGTATTCCCATGCGGATTCACCATTCAGGATGACGGTGACACGGTGTACATTTATTACGGGGCGGCGGATACCTCGATCGCGTTGGCCATAACCAAGATCAGCACGCTATTAGAGTGGCTTCATGAATTTGGTTCCACGATGGTCGGAATCGCGGGTCAACCAACCGAGCAAGAACACATGGTCGAACAAAAAACCGAGCATTGAGTGCTCGGTTTATCCCAGAAACAGCCGAAAGGAGCGGGAAAATTCCCGCTCCTCTTCTTTTACTTATTGAGGTTTGGAACCAATGTTTTCCATGTAAAGATGGCGGCGCAGCGACCGATGCGCGCGGTGGAGCCGCGTCCGAGCGGTGATTGCACCGCACTGCATGGCCTTGCTGAGCTCGGCACAGGACTTGCCGTTCAGATCAGCAATAATTAAATTACGTTGCTGCGGTGTCAGGCGAGCGAGTGCACGCCGCATTGCCGGGCTGAACTCCTCTTCCATAAACGGCAGAGTTGCCGGATTGAAGCTCGGGTCAGCCACTTCGAACACGGGGTTAGCTTCTTGGATGGCGTCAAGGGAAGTGGTAGACACCCGCCGGTTTTGATATCGCCAACTATCAAGGAAGCAGTTCTTCATGATTTGGCGGAACCAGGCGTCCGGAATCGTGGCGCATTCCAAATTCCCGAGGGCGCGGAGCGCGCGGATCTTGGTTTCTTGCAGCAAGTCCTCGGCGTCGTCACTGTTGCGGGTCAGTCGTCGGGCATAGTTCAAATGGCGAGGCTGATGGGCCTTTAGATAGGTCTCAAATGTGTTTACAGTCGTCATTAAATTTATCCTCTGGGTACGCGCCAGTGCTCGACCCTGTGTTGAAATTGTACGGGTCGCCCAATTTGAAAGAAATGGGAAAAACCGGGGCAAAGCGTTAGAGATGTGAAAGAAATTCATGGCATTGATCCGCAACCGAACGGACTGTCATCAAAATTTGCCCTTTTCCATCAAATTCCTTATAATGTGGGTGTGAAAACAAATATCCGAATCCCGCTTGCGGTTCTGGCCCTAACATCTGTGGCCCACGCCGCTCAAATCGTGGATACCTTTGATACCGGCTCGAACGGCTGGACGGCAGTTGAGGTTGCCGCAGGTGTGTCTTGGTCGTCAACGGGCGGGAATCCGGGTGGACACATCGTCATCGCCGATGACAGGACCAACTGGGCGTATTTTCGGGCACCCGGTGCCTACCTTTCTTCGCCGGCAATGTATGGCGGCCTCCTCCAATTCGATTTGCGGCACACTCTTCGACAACACCGGCAGGTTATAGCGTTCGGGTGGCATTGCAAGGAGCCGGGTTGACGCTCATTAACGAGTCCACCATCCCGACGACCAGTTGGCAAAACTATAGCTTTACGCTAAACGAGATGACGGGCTGGCGCAAATTTTCGAACCTAAACCAGAACTACTCGACGGGTGCGCCAACCCCCACGGCGGCAGAAATGCAAGCCGTTTTGGGTGGAATGACGGGCTTGTTCATCGCCGCAGACTACAACGATGAAACGGTTCCGCCCCGCGACGTGACCTACCTCGACAACGTCTCGCTGGAAGCGGTTCCGGAACCCGCCACGATGATCGTGCTTGGACTAGGCGCAGCGGCCTTACTCCGGCGACGCCGAAAGTAAAGCGTCGCAAACTGCGGCATGGGCGGCATCAAGTTCCGGACCCATGTCAATAAGCGCGGCGATTCGCCGGGCCGTGATTGTGACATGGAGCACTTCGTCCACGTCGAGTTCACGGCCCAACACCTCGAACTCGCGGTAGCTTAGCCATTTTTTTAGAACTTGGTAACCGCCGAGTTTGTATTCCCACACCGCCCTGGGCACGCGGTGCCAGCCCATTTCGGAATTGGCGTGGACGGTGAGGTGGTCGCCCTCAACGGTGATTTTCCCGGTGGCGGGCATCACCACGGAGCCCTGGCCACGGTATCCCCAGCGGCACTTGAGCATCAGATTGGTTGGGCCGCCCGGTTTCCCGTCCAGCCGGGCAAATTCGGCCAAGCCGTGATAGGCGGGGTCAATGGTTCCGACCGTCACTCCGGGTACCGGAGTTTCCGGGTCTAGCAGCGCGGCGAGCCGCCGCCCAAGTTCCGCACTGCGTTCAAGGGCTTTGCGGAGTGCGTTTAGATCGCTTTGCAGGTCATCTGCATCTTTGGGCCACGGAATACGGGGCCAATCTTGCTTGAGCGCTCCGGCGTTTGCCTGGCGATATGCAGGGCTATGCATGGTCGCGAGGGCATGGAAAAAGGGAAGTTCGGAGTCGCAAAGACTAAGACGCGACACTTGTTCACGCGCCAGTCGAGAAAGATTAGCAAAAAGTTGTCCGCATTCGCGGCCCAGATCATCGTCGAACAGGGCAGGCGACTCCGACTTATCAAATACATGGACCGGGAACAGGTTAGCCCCTCTTTCAATGAGATGTAGCGAAGCGAAGCGAGAAGTTATCAACGGGGAGTCAAAGCCTCTTCGATTGTCTCGCGCTAACGAAACAGAGATGGGGACTGGCTGCTGGCCACGCGTTGCTTCTCCATTCGTCAATGCAGAAATATATTCGGTCCGCTTTTCGTCAAGCAGCTTTGTTTTTGGCTCCCAATATAGCCACCTGACATCGAATGGCCGATAGCTCAACCGTGTTAGCCCACCATCATATTGCCCCCTAGCGAGTAAAGTCGCTCTAATTGCGGTACCGTCAAATCGATCCGAAACGTGCATCAGTTCGGGCCATGATTCCTGAATCTCGCTGTTACTTACAGATTTGTCAAAATAAATGGCTAGACGAGATTCAAGTTTAGCGCGGTCAATATCTACAAGAAATTCGTCCCGGCTAGTTTTGACGCCTGGGAAGCTCCGTGGCACAAGTTCAGTAAACAGGGGCCAGTTCAAGTAAGCGGCCAGTACTTCAGCCGGTTTAAACGGAAATCCGATTCGGGCAACCTGTTCAACTCTGATATATCCGTTGTTGAATTCCACGTCCTCTGCTGATTTGAGAAGTTCGGTGCGTTTATGGGTGCCCCAGAAATGCCTATGTCGCACAATCGAATAGCCTTGTGTCTCCTTCAAACGCTGATTGGCAACTTTGAGGAACGTTGCGATTGCAGTGCCCACTTGAATCCCTTCAGGGTTCTGAGGCACGCTAAATACGCTTGGGTCCGGCCTTCCTTCTGGGGTCGTCTTCCCGGTCGAAAACTTATCTCCGTTAAGATTATCTACCCATATTTGATTAAAAACTTCCAGATAACGTTCACGCATCCCTGTACAAGACAGACTATCGAGCCAGGAATAGTTAGATATGAAGCTGATAATTCCTTGCCCCGGTTGTCCTTCCGTGATCCGTCTTTCGGCCATCCTGAAAAAGCGGACGTACAGATCATTCAAGCCCTGCCCCTGCGGTGCGGGGGCATGTTTGACTTTGCGGTAAGCGTTGGTTAGCGCCCGCTCCTCGGCGGATTCGGAGGTCCCCGCGTACCCGTTATAGGGAGGATTGCCCAGAATTACTAAGATTGGCTCTTGTCGCTTTACATGAAGTGCGGCCTCCCGCTCTTGTTGCAATCCGTAAAGGTCGAATTTCTGCTGAGGATCTTTCTCTGGATCCCACCCCGTGAGAGCGTTGGTCAAAAAGACCTGCACCCGTTCGTTTCCAGTTAAGCCCGCATGCTTTCGGTTCAGTAAGAGGCCAAGTTGAAGGTGAGCAACCACGTACGGTGCCGGGATCAGCTCGAACCCGAATATTCGGCGCATGGCGGCTTGCTTCACCTTTGCCGGAGCGAGGCTTGAGCCATAACGCTCGGTGAGCCGTTCCTCGATGAGTGCCAGCACTTCGACCAAATAGGTGCCCGTGCCGCAACATGGGTCCAGCACGACCACGCTTTCATCCGCGAGTCCGTCGGGTAGCCCGAGTTCGTTGCGGAGCAATTGGTCTACACGTAACACTTGGTACCGGACGATTTCCTTTGGCGTATACCAAACGCCTAGGTCTTTCCGAAGCTCGGGGTCAAAGGCGGCAAGGAACGGTTCATAAAAATACTGCACCGCGTCCTCTTCGTCAAATGCCTGAAAGAACGGACCGGGCTCAATGCGGTTTAGCACATCTACCGCGCGATCTAGTAATTCCTTTAACCCCAGTGGTTCGAGCGTGTTTGGGCCCGATAGGTTTTGGAACAACAAGTCGACCATGGGTACCCGAAGATGGTCTACCGTGTATCCCCGGTGGAATTCTTGGGTGGACATCGGGTTGTGCTTTCGCCAAAGCACCCACCCACTAAATAAACCGTAGAAAAGGGTCTGCACCAACGTGCTCAGAAAAAAGTGGCGGCCTTCTTCGGCATCGAAGGTGATCCCGAGCGCATCTTGCAGGGCCTTCCGGACAGCTTCTAATGCCGGAGTGTCGGGTGCGGCTTCGGCATTCCGCAATGCTTCACGCGCGTAGCTGGCAAGGAAGTTTGCGACGGTCTGCGGGTTGTTTAGCGGTACCCCCGTGAGGCAAGCGCGCGTGAGAAATTCGGTAACTGCGGTGGCGAGCAGGTCATTAGCCCGGTCCGGACGACTCAGAAGTGAGGTGAATTCCGCGTCGCTGGCGGCGAGTATTACTTCGTCCAGTTTGTGCGGTCCGCTGGGCGAGTGCTTATATAGTGCGAAGTGCCGAAGGTTGGTAAAGAGAACGTGGCCGTACTTTTCGAGATACTTGATCCCCTGCGGCGAGCAAGCGGTTGAATGTACATCAACAGTCGGGCCCTTAACCTCGACCGCACCGCGGTCCGGGAGAGTGTTATCCTTGAACAAATCTCCTTGTCCTGCGCGTACCGCTTTAGTATTGAGGAAAAGACCGCCGTCTGGTATGCCGGCTCCCGATCCCCTCGGGTGCAGAATGAGGGTGACTTTCGGCTTTAGTTCGGCACCAACCGCATCAAAAAGGGACTTTAGCGGACCGTAGAAGCTTGTCTCTTCAACACCATGCCGCTTTGTAAGGCGAACCTCGTCTAAGTACCGCTTGAACGCCCCTTCAATCATAAAATGTAGTGTAACCCAAGTGACAAACCGGTGCCACGGGGACTCGATATTGGATCAAAAAGCCAAAACTACCAGGAATTCACCGTTTTTCGCAAATAAAACGCAAATAATTGCCGCAGAATCGCGGCCCGCTGTACAATCAGGGCATGAAAGGTGCACTCGTCTCAACTGCGCTTTTGGGCCTCGGAACCCTGGCCTCCGCGCAATTCTCCGTTTTTGCCGCCGAGACCGTTGCGGGTTCTCTCGGTGGAAACACGTCGCTTTATGGCGGTGTGCGGCAATTTAACTTCGCGGGGAACGGCGGCGCCGCATCGCCGGGCACCGGAATCGCCGCAAGCCAACTCCATGACGCCGTCGGAGTCATGATGAACAGCACCGGATTCTACGTCTCGAACCGCCACGGAAACACTCTCGGCCAGGGCAGCATCCAGCAATTCAGCTGGGACGGCGCGAACTTTAGTGGCGGTGCGACCATCGTGACCAACGCGGCAGGCAGCCACCAAGGGTTCCACGGATTCAGCAGGGGCACCGATGGCGACATCTTCGTTTCCACGGTGAACGCGGGCACGCGTCGGTTCCGCGATTCCGGTTCCGGCTACGTGGATATCGGTGGAACCTCTTCTGGGGCGGTGCGAGATGCCTGGATTTCGCCCGACGGACAAACGCTTATCGAGTCCGGGTTGAACGGCACTGTGCTTGTTTCGTCCGTGACCGCCAGCACCATCACGTTTCTCACCTCCTTCTCGGTTAGCGGCTCTAACACGAACCACCAATTGGTCTACAAGAACGGCGGCCTCTATGTGGCGAGCTTCAACTCGGGCACGGTTCACCGCATCGAACTCGACGCGCAGTATCGGCCAACGTCATCTTCGCTGGTGGCATCTGCCTCCGGGGCGATTGGGCTTGCCTTTAGCCCAGATGGCAACGAGATGTTTGTGGCTAGCCACACGGGTAACCGCATTGACCGATTTATGAATAGCGGTCGTGGCTGGACGGCTTCGGGCAGTATTGCTACCGGCCACAACATGGGCTACTTGGCGGCGACTCCGGTTCCGGAACCCGCCACGATGATCGCTTTGGGTCTGGGTGCCGCTTCGCTCCTCAAGCGCCGCCGCCGCTAAGGCCCCAGTTTGTTTGGAGTTGGTTCGGGCTGCGCCGGTTTGGTGCGGCCCAATTTTTTACTTGGCTAAGTGAACGTGACGAGAAAGTAGCCGCGCTCCAGGCGAGTGACCATGAACACCAGATCATGCCAATCCCCATAATAAAGGACGCTTTGCTCATTCTGATCAAAAGTGTCCGTGACGTCGTAAACGATGCCGATGCCGTTGTCTACGTCATAGGTGGCCCAACGCCAAAAGGTCACACTTTTCTCGTCTACCTTGCCGAGAAATTGATCACCGAATCGGGTGTTTGTTTGGATGGCTCGCCGATATTCGGGTAGCTCAGACTTAGCTCGGATGAGTGGGGAAGGAGGTTTGTAGATTGCGGGAATGGCGAGGGTGGAGATCAGCCCCAGTGCTGCCCACGGCCGCTTCCACTTGTAGCACAAAAAGAGCCCAGCGCAAAGCAACCAGAAGGTAACCATCATTGTGTCGAAAGATGCCAACATGCCGCGGTTGCCCGACCACTGCCCCGGATACAAATGTCGGTTTGTCTCATACAGAATCCAGCTCCAACCGACCAACGAGCCAAGTCCGAGGCCAAGTAACACGAAGGTTCGAGCATCGGCGCGAATTTTCATGGAGCTTTACCGGTTCATGCTCATCGCGATGGCGATGCCCAGCCCAATGGAGCCGAGCGAACCCATGATCAGCCCGAAAATCGCGCGGCCCTTGCCGGTTTTGTGCGGGTTCTTCTTGAGGTCTTTCAGCGCAAGTACGCTGGCGATAACGGCAAGCGGCCCCGGAACCACCATCAGCGAGAACAACCCGAGATAACCGGCCGCGACGGCCCAGCCCGAGGCGTGGACCGGAGCCACGAACCGCATCGGGTCTTTGTTTCCGTCCACTTTGGCGTGGTCCCAGCCCGGCATCTGCACAGTGGGCACGTGTGCCCCGCCGATCACTTGGTGAAGTTGCTCGGGGGTCAAGAACTCGCCGGTTTGCACGTGCCGAACGCGGTTCTGGCCCAGCCGCCCCGACCGCGCGAGCTCGGTGAGGCCCTCCGCGCTGAGGTAACCGGTGGGAAAGCTCATCCCCTCTACTTCGTACCGATCCGGATTCATGCCCGCATTTTAGCGAACTTTCGCGCGGATTGTTGCATGGAAGCGAGCTTATTGCTACAACCGTGGATCAACGGGCTCGCTTTCCAGCGCGAGGACGCCGAACACGCACTCGTGAACACGGCGTAGTGACTCGCGGCTCACGAACCGAGTAAGCCCCTCGATCCCCAGCGCGAACTCGCGCCCGGCGAGCGACCGCTTTCGGTTGAGGCCGCGCTTTCGGAGCCGTTCGAGGTTGGCGGGCCGCAGGTATTCCGGGCCGTAGATGATCCGGAGATATTCCGGACCCCGGCACTTTACGGCGGGTTGCACCGCACGGTTTCGGTCGAACTCAAGGAACTTGAGCGGCTTCACCACCATGCCTTCGCCGCCCGACTGCGTGAGGCTTTCCCACCACGCAACCGCTTCGGCGCAAGCGGCATCATCCGCAAGCTCAACCACCCGATACGGCGTTCGGCGCAAGATCGCGGGGTCCGCATCCACCATTCGCCCGAGGGTTTCCATGTGCCAGACGTGGTCTTTATCGGTGTGGACCGCCCCTTCCGATGCGAGCAAATGGAAGGGTGCAAGCTTGTAATCGTCGAGCGTTTTCACCGACCAGCAGTAGTGCCGGTAAGCGTCCCGGAAGCGGGTGGCGGCGTCGTATTTTTCGGTCGCAGACGCGTGCAGTTCCTCGGAACCCTCTATACCCCTCGACCTGAGTTGGCTCGCAACCTCCAGTAAGGCTTGGGAAGAGGCCACTGCAGACGCCGCGACGGGCGCATATTGCGACTGAAGCAACCCGACTGCCTTGGCCGACCAAGGCATGAGCTCGAGGTCAATCAGCACCCAATCCGAGTTCAACTCATCAAAAATCCCGGCGGTTTCGGCCGCCTTGGCGAGCCGGGAAAGCAACTGTGCTTCAGTTTCCGAATCCTCGAAGAACCGTCGCCCGGTTCGCGTGGTGATGATGCCGGTTTCGCCCGTGTCCACTTCGAATCGGGACTTGGCGACGTCCGCATTGCGGCAAACCACGGCCACCGCCCGCGAACCCATGTGCTTTTCTTCGCAGACCACGTGCGACACGTTCGCATCGCGATAGTACTGAAGGGCCTCGGTCGGATACTCCAGATATCCGTCCCGCTCGGAAGTCTGGCACGGGGACATGGTCGGCGGCAGGTAGATCAGCCAACGCGGGTCGGCGGCGAACCGAGACATGACCTCCAGGGCGGCAATCGCGTTCTCCTCGCGGATGGTGATTCGGTTCGCAAGCGCGGTTTCTATGGACCGGCGACCGAGCACTTCGTCAATGTCCAGTACGCCGTGGTCAAGGGCACTGGTTTTGGCCACCGGCTTAAACGCAATCGGCCGGGCCGGTTCGCAGTAAGCCTTCGCGGCGGGAACGCTCACAATTTCGCGTTCCGGATAACGAAGGGCCGTGAGCTTTCCACCGAAGCAACAGCCGGTGTCAATATCAATTGTGTTGTTGAAGAACTCGGCTTCGGGAACCGGGGTGTGGCCAAAGACGACCATGGTTTTGCCGCGGTAATCCTTCGCCCATTCATAGCGAACGGGCAGACCGAACTCATCAATTTCGCCCGTGGTTTCTCCGTAAAGGCAGAAATCGCGCACGGCCGCTGAACCTCGGCCTTGCATTTCTTCACGCAGTCCCGCGTGAGCCACGCAGAGCTTGCCGTTGTCCACCACTTGGTGACTGACGAGCTTATACAGGAAATCGCGAACTTGTTCGCGGAACTCCTTCGGCTCCGCTTCGAGTTGGGCCATGGTTTCCTTCAAACCGTGGCTTTGGGTGACGGCTTGGCCCTTCAAGGCTTTTACTAACTTGATGTCGTGGTTGCCTGGAACACAAAGGGCCACGCCTCGCTCGACCGCATCCATCACGAACCGCAGAACTCCCACCGAATCTGGCCCGCGATCGACCAAGTCCCCGACAAAAAACAGCTTGCGGCCCTCCGGGTGGTGCAAATGCGGGTCGGTTTTCCAACCCAGTTTTGCGGTTAAAGCGGTTAGTTCGTCGAGACAGCCGTGTACGTCTCCGATGATGTCGAACGGGCCGTGTTCGTCCGGGTTGCGGCTCCAACTGCGTTCCCGCACGATCTCGACCTCATCCATGTCTTCTGGCTTGAGGACGTAGATTTTGTGCCAGCGCTCGCCCTTGCTCGCGCCAAAGAAGCGGCGGAACTCGTTGCGTTGATTTCGCAAAACATGCGGGCCAAACTGCCGGTTCGGTCGCAATGCGTTCCGCGCGGCGCAGACTTCCTCGGGCGTATCAATGACAATCGCCACCTTCAAGGCGTGCCACTTAGAGGCAATTTTCAGGAGCGGAGCCCGGGCTTCTTTCTGCACGTTGGTCGCATCCACCACGGTGAGTCGTCCCAAGGCCAGCCGCTTTTCCAAAACGAACTGAAGCGTCTCGAAGGTTTGCGCGGAAATGTCGAGCCGGTCCTCGTCGTCGCTAATGATCCCTCGGAAGGTATCGCTGCTGAGGATCTCGGTCGGCAAGAAGTGCTTGCGGCAAAAGGTGGACTTGCCCGACCCGCTCGTGCCAATCACCGCCACCATCGCGAACTCCGGAATCTGGATTCTCACCGGGTGAACACCGCCATTTGGCTCGGCGAGCCGTACATCGGATCAGGTTCGCCCAGGCCTTCGAACCGGACGGAATAGCCAAACCGTTCACAAATTCCATTCGCCCAAGCCTCAAACTCGGATCGCGTCCACTCAAATCGGTGGTCGGCGTGACGAAGTTCCAGGTCGTTGTAGAGCACGTTGTACTCGCGGTTCGGCGTGGTGATGATCGCTACTCGGGGTTGGGCGTATTCGAAAAGCACCCGCTCGAAGGCATGGAGGCGACCCGCGTCCATGTGTTCAATCACTTCAACGACGGTCGCAACGTCAAAGCCGGCGATGCGCCTGTCTCGATACATGAGACTGCCGTGAATGAATTCCAGCCGGTTACCGTAGCGCGATCCGCCTTCTTCCAAACCAAACTTCTTGATCGCGTTTTCGATCGTGTAGTAAGAGACATCGAGTCCGACGATGCGTTCAATGCCCTGAATCGGAATCAGGTGGCGGATAAGTTTGCCCTCGCCGCATCCGAGGTCTACGAGCGATCGCGGACGAAGCTCGCGCACCACTTCGGCCACGCGTTCGTGGCGCTGGACGTGGAGCGATTTCGCCTTGACCGCCGGTTCTTCTGCCACCTCTTCCGGCGGAGCCATCTCAACTTCGGCGTTCGCGAGTTGCTCTAATGCCTCGTGGACGAGCGACGGCCGGCGCCCGAGCGAAGCTCGCAAGATTGTCTCCTTTTCTGGGTGGTTGGCAAGCCAGCCTTCACCCTTGGCAAGGATCTTCTTGACTTCGCTGGAATCCATAAAGTAATGCTTTTTGGCGTCCAATACGGGGAGCAGAACATAGAGGTGGCGTAACGCATCGCAAAGCCGCAAGGTTCCGCGCAACGTCACGTCAAAGTACGGGCTCATGCCCCATTCGGGAAACTCGTCATCGAGTTGAGCCTGGGTCAGTTCTGCCGTGTAGCCGAGCGGCTCGAACAAGCGGCGGATGTGTTCTTCCCCCCGAAGAACCCGGAGTACGGGAATGCGGATTTCGAGCGGGATGGCGGTTTCGGCAAGTTCCGGACGTTCTTTGCTGCCTCCGCCCATTGCGGTGCCAAAGGCCTCCGCCAGTGCAACCGAAACAAAGCTATTTGCCGTATAGGGGCGGTCGTTGACATATTGTTCGGCCGAGCCAGAGCCTTCACCCTTTTTGCGCACCAAGGCAACCGGGTCAATGTCTACGATTAAAGCGGCGGTGGTCCGGGTGGGTTCGGCGACGGGGAACAACACTTGCACTCGCCCGAAAGTTAAAGGGCGGTCAAAGTGGCGGTCGGGGTTCTTGCGTAACAGATAGCCGAGGTCGGTTGCCGGTTGGTGGGTGGTGGTGATGAGTAACACAATTTCTCTGGGAGGGAAGCGGATGCTACCCGAACCCGGGCGCGCTGGGCGCGAAGTGCTAAGGTATGTGAACGGAAGAGCACAAACAGTGTCGAAAACTAGAGCACTCTACATCTTGACCATTTTCTGCTTTGTTGCTTCGGCCTTTATTTTCGGAGCAATGGCTTTCTCGGGCGAAGTCGAGCGAAATGCTAGCCAAAGATCGATGGTCGCCTTTCTGGTTGTTCTCGCATCAGGATTTTTGACGGCTTTTATGACCTTTGACGAGAAGCTAAAAGTGAGAACGCCCGGTCCCTACCCTAGATGGCATCGAAATTTAATCGTGACCGGTCTAGTTGCGTTGTTTTGCGGAGGTCTTGGATTCTCGATTCAGATGGCACACTTTCTGAGAGGCGATAATGCCCTACAATTTGTTGCAGCCCGACTTTTGGGGATAGGCAACCTAGCTTTAGGTTTTGTTTTGGGAGTGGTTGCGATTCTGGAGCTGGTGCGGACCTACAAAGCCATGCCGTAAAATGGGCCCCGGCCGCAAGCGACCGAGACCCAGCCAATCAAAGACAGGAGAAAAATCTATGCCGCGTCTTCGGCGATGCGAACAAGGACACCCTTGGCTTCTTCTTTGAACTCTGCAAAGACGCCGTCAATGTCTTTCATCACCTTGTCCACCCGTTCAGAGGTCTTACTGACTTCCTCGGCGACGATCATAAAGCCTTTGCCCGCATCACCCGCGCGCGCCGCTTCAATCTTCGCGTTGAGGGCCAGAATGTGCGTCTCGCGAGTGATGCCCGCGATCTCTCCGATGGCTCGTGCAATGCGGTCGCTGGACTGAGTCAGCGTCTGGTCTACTTCGCGAACCATAGATTGCCGCCGGTCGCCAATCTCGGCCAAGCTCGCGTATTGCTGTGCCATTTCATTGGATGCCAAATTCAAAGTGGTCGCACCCTTTCGCAGGGTGCCCGGCATTCCGCGTTCGAGTACGCGCCGATAAAACCGCTTCTCGCTAGCCGCTTGCAAGCTCGCCGTGGACTCGCGAACGTACATGTCGATATTATCGAGCAATGCGTTGACTGCATGCCCAACCTGAGTGAGGGAGTCATCCTCACATTCATTGACAATTCGAAGCTCAAGGTTGCCCTTGGCCGCTTCCTGACACACGTTAAGCAACACCGAGATGTACTGGTTAGGGGATAAGGGTAAAGATGAATTCGTCATAGGACATGTTTTTAGAGTCAAGGAGATCGTTAAGGGCCTTCGTTGATTTTTCGATGCCCTCTTTGTGTTCTGAGGCAAGTTCGATGGTTCGAAGCTGGGAATAAATTCCGGCAATCGTGTCCACGCACTTCTGATCTGGGCTGCGCCGGTTGCTGTGATAGCCAATAATGTTGTGGTTCAGGTCATAGGTCGGCGTGACGTGGGCCAGAACCCAATAAAAGTCTCCGGAACGCGACATGTTTTTGACAAAGGCAAAGATTTCATGGCCGGCGCTAATCCGTTCCCACAAAAGCCGAAAGACGCATCGCGGCATATCGGGATGGCGAATCAAGTTGTGCGGTGCGCCGATCAGTTGATGAAGCGGATATCCGGCGAGCTTGCAAAACACGGGATTTGCGTAGGTAATGACGCCGGCAGTGTCGGTTTTGCTGACAATGACCTCTTCCTTAAGAAGGAAGAGCTCGTTGTTTGTGGGTTTGACGGCGCGATGTTCGCGCATGATTTGACTGACCATGTGGTTCCTGTCAATATCTTTGGCAGAGTGCCGTTCGTAGCACTCAAACAGTTTGTCGTCAAAATGAAGGACAAAAAAGCCCAGGGTCGGTGGAGGACCCTGGGAATTAACTGATGGAATGGGCTATTTCGCGCTTTCGCTATGATTAGCTTGCGCGTGTGGTTAAAGACTGTTCGTTAAAATTTTCTTCCGGATAAAACAGGTGGCAGAAGTTCGCGACGTCCTGCTTGAGTACGTCGAGTGCCTCACCACCGCGGGCCCGCAATGACAGCCCATTGATGGCAATGGCCATCATTCGAGCTACATGGGCAGCATGGGTTTCATCTGCCCCGGCCTCAACCTGTTTCCGCACGAGCAATTGCTCGAAACCGCTAATCGCTTCTTGATAGAGGGGTCGGGTCCACTCCGGCGGGTTTCCGAGTACGACGGTGTTCGTCAGCAAGCAACCTCGGCCGTTGCAGTCCGTAGTGATCTCCATGAGCTTACAGCCCATTGCGTTCAAAACCGCTCCGGGCCCCATGCCGTCGGTCGGTAGCGAATCCACTTCGGTGAAGAGCGTCCCAAGATAGTGCTTGAGCACCTCCTTCAGAAGGGCGTCTTTGCTTTCGAACCGGCTGTATAGTGCGCGACGAGTAACTTTCGTTTCGTTCACGAGCCGGTCGAACGCAACCGCGTCGTAGCCGTGCTTCCAGAACAAATCGCAACTCTGGTTTAGAAAGGCCTCTTCGCGGTATGTCGTCGGTCTTCCGCGTTTGCGGGTAGGTGTCTCCGTTATCATGTTTCTACAAATCCTGTGCGGTCGCATCGAACTGAGGGTAGTTCGCTTCGAACGTTACAAGTTTACGGCATTATGTACACCAATGTTCCCCATTTCCAGAAAAAGTTAAGTTATATGAAAATAATAAAAACTTTGTGAGAACTGGGACTCATAACCGTTGCAACCTGTGTTTGCGGACGCAATAAAGTGTCCTACAAAAAGAGGACTGACGATGCCGCAATATACGCACTACACTTTAATTTATTCGAGGGTCTCAGTTTGGGTCCCATCTCAGGAATTTTGAACCTATGCAACCTGTCCGCCCGCGCGAAGTGAACGTCCCGACTCTCCACGGCCTCCTTTATGGACTGTATAAGGCCCCGGCCGAACATAAGGGCCTTGTTTTTGTGCTCGATGGAACCGGATGTTGCCGCACGAACTCACTGACCAACTCCCTGGTCGAAGCACTCTCCGAGGCGGGCTATGGCACGCTTCAAATGAACCTGCTGACCTATGACGAGGACCGGCGGCTGGACCCGCGCAACGATCACGAACTCATGGGCCAGCGAATCCTTTCTGCTTACCGCTGTGCACGAGACGAAGAGACCTGCAAAGACGCTCCAATCGCGTTTGTCGCCACCGGCGTGGCAGCCGCAAGTGCTCTCAAGACCGCGAGCCAACTTGGCGAAGAGATCTCGGCGGTAGTCGCCCTAGTGGGTCGTCCCGATAAAGTACTTGAGTCGCTGAGCAACGTTAGGTGCCCGGTCCGGTTTGTGGTGAGCGAAGACGAAGCCGATATGCTGTCCGTGAATCAAGCCGCCATGGCTGCATTGCCCGACGGGGTGGATCACGACCTCGTGACGGTTGCCCATTGGGTGCGAGAAGAAGAGTGCTTGGAGTCCCGGGCCGACGCCCTGAAGAGCGTCACCGAATGGGTCGAAAAGTACCTGCCCTAAAGTTGCGTTCGGGCTACACTCCCGAGCGTGGTCGTACAGAAAGATAACATCACGATGTGCGGGGATCCTCTGGATCCGGGCGCAGTAACGCAAATCGAGACTTGTTCTCGCTTTGTGAATTACGCCGCGCTTTGCGCCGACCACCACAAGGGCTATTCGGTTCCGATCGGCGGCGTGCTTGCCGATCTAGAGCGGTTCGCCCCTGCCGCCGTGGGCTATGACATTGCGTGCGGAATGAAAGCGGTTCGGCTCGATGCCGACGCGAAGGAAATTCAGCGAGACATTTCTCGGATCATGGATGAGATTGCGCAGCGCATCTCGTTCGGCGTGGGCCTACATAACCAGCAACGGGTAGACCACGAGCTCTTTGACGACGAGGCGTGGAAGCTCCGGCCGCTTGCTCCCCTAAAGGAGCTCGCGCGAAGCCAGCTGGGAACCGTCGGCGGCGGAAACCACTGGGCGAACGTGTTCGTGGATGAGCAAGACCGAGTGTGGGTGGGATGTCATTTTGGCTCCCGGGGTCTCGGCCACAAGACGGCCACGTGGTTCTTAGAAGAGATGGGTGCGAGCGACGCCATTGATGCGCCGCCCGCCATGTTGCACCAGCAGGGCGCACTCGGCGGAGAGTACATCGAAGCGATTGGGCTGGCCGGTAAGTACGCCTATGCCGGACGCGATTGGGTTTGCCAAGAACTCGGCCGGATCCTGGGAGCCAAGGCGGTGGAAGAGGTCCATCTTCACCACAATTTCCTGTGGCAAGAGGAGCATATGGGCGAGAAGTTCTGGGTGGGGCGCAAGGGCGCAACGCCCGCGTTTCCGGGGCAACGCGGACTGGTCGGCGCAAGCATGTGCGAGCCGTGCGCGATTGTCGAAGGCGTGGACTCGGAACTCTCGAAAAGCTTGTTTTACAGCACCGTCCACGGAGCCGGGCGAGTGATGTCGCGAACGCAAGCCAAGGGCAAACGGAACCGAAAGACCGGCGAACTCTTGCTGAATCCCGACGGAACGCCGAAAGCTGTCGGTGCAGTGACGGACAAGATGATGGATGAGTGGGTTGCCCGCGCAGGGGTGGAACTCCGCGGCGGGGATGTGGACGAATCGCCATTTGTATACAAGCGGCTGCCGGAAGTTCTGGCCCACCACGAGGGCAGCATCAAAGTGATCCATTGGCTCCGGCCAATCGGCGTGGCGATGGCGCCTCGGAACGTGATTGATCCGTACAAGGACTAGGCACATTGCATAAAATTCGAGATTAGTGCATAATATGCACAATGTCGGATATTCGGGAACAGCGCCAGCAACGAATTCGCCAGCTACTGGTCGAATCAGCCATCGGTAGCCAGGAGGAGCTTGTGCAAAAGCTGGCGGCCGAGGGCTTCTCAGTTACCCAAAGCAGCTTGAGCCGCGACCTGACCGAGATGGGCGTTTCCAAAGCCGCGGGCCGCTATCGGTTACGCGAGGCGGGCGTGATCGAAGCGCTCGGGATTCTGCAAGCGGTGGCGGCCGGACCGAACTTGCTTGTGCTCCGAACCGAGGTCGGGGCGGCGAACTTGGTCGCCTTCCAAATTGACCAATTGAAGTTGCCCCAAATCGCTGGCACCGTTGCGGGCGACGACACGATCTTTATCGCAACGGTTTCGGGCGAGGCGCAATCTGCGGTGGCGAGGGCCCTGAACGTAACCCTATGAGTAAAACGGTTGCGCTCGCATTCTCGGGAGGACTCGATACCTGTTGGTGCATTCCGACTCTGCAAAGACAGGGTTACGACGTTGTCACCGTTTGCGTGGATGTGGGTGGATTTTCGGCCTCTGAACTGAAAACCATCGAGTCTAGAAGCAAAGCCTTGGGCGCATGCGAACACCTCGTGATTCCGGCGGCGGAGATGTTCTTTGACGAAATCTTGCGCTTCCTTCTGGCAGGAAATGTGTTGCGGGGCGGGGTCTATCCGCTTTGTGTGGGTGCCGAGCGTGCTCTACAGGCCCGCGAGGCCGCGCTTGCCGCCCGAAAGTTGGGTGCCCACGCCGTGGCGCATGGCTGCACCGCCGCCGGGAACGACCAAATCCGCTTCGAGATCGCCTTGCGAACGCTCGCGCCGGAACTCGACATTCTGGCTCCCGTGCGCGACCGTGCGCCGTCCCGCCCAGAACAACTGTCCCTTCTCAAGGAAACAGGGCTGGACTTTCCGGCGAAGCAGGCCGATTACAGCATCAACTCCGGCCTGTGGGGGGTGACGATCGGCGGGGTCGAAACCACCGGAACTCGGTGCAGCATTCCGGAGCATGCATGGCTCCGCACCCGTGAGGCCTTCGCCAACCCGCTTGCGCCAACCGACCACGTGCTGGAATTTACCCAGGGAGTTCCTAGTGGGCTGGACGGAGTTTCCGGTGATCCGGTTGAACTGATTCAGCGGGTAGACGCCTTGGCCGCGAGCTACGGAATCGGGCGCGGCATTCACTTGGGCGAGACCATTTTGGGAGTCAAAGGAAGGGTCGCATTCGAGGCACCCGCTGCGACTGTGCTCCTTTGCGCCCACCGCGAGCTCGAAAAACTCACGCTGACTAAACGCCAAATCGCGCTGAAGGATTCGGTCGCGGCAAGCTACGGCGAATGGGTTCATGAAGGGTTGTTCACCGAGCCTGCCGCTCGGCAAGCCGAAGCATTGCTGGAGAGTTCGCAAGCGACCGTGACGGGCGAAGTCTTCTTCACGTTAAGTCCGGGAAACGTGTTCGTGACCGGCGTAACCTCGCCGCACTCGCTCCATGCCGCATCTCGCGCGGTCTACGGGGAATCGGTGGGCGAATGGACTCCCGAAGACGCCAAGGGATTTGCCCGTTTGTACGGTCTGGCCGGAATCTTGGCTTCTCGCGTCAAGGAGCCATCATGAAGCCGATCCTGCTCGACAAGATCGCGAGCGTCACCATGAACTGCGCACTTCGCAAGGAAGTGCGGGTATCGGACGAGTATCCGTGCCGCGAGGGCGACGTAATCGCAGTGCGACTCCTCACCCAGAAATCCACCTATACCGTGCTCGAACTCGCCACTGGCCGGATGTCTATGTTGAAGCCGGGCGATGTGATCGCCGGGGCTCTGGGGCACCGCGATGCGGTTCAAGGCTATGCCGGAGTGATGCCCTCCGAGCTAAAGACGGGCGACAAGATCAACCTGCTGAACATGGGCGGTGTGCTCGGGAACTGCACGTCTTTTTCGCCGCTCGTGGGTCCGCCGCATGAATGTGAAGTGCTGGGAGCGGTGCTCAACTTCCCTAAACTCACCAGCCGAGAAGGGGTTCCGGCGAACATTTCCGCAAATTGCCCGGAATTTGATCGCGAGTTGAATCCCAAAATGCCTCCCGTGATCGCCATGGTGGGCACCAGCATGAACAGCGGCAAGACCGAAGCATGCCTCACCATCATTCAGCAACTGGTTCACCAAGGTGCACGGGTAGCAGGCGCAAAGGCGACCGGCGTCAGCCTCCGGCGAGATGTGCTCGGCATGCAAGATGCCGGCGCCACGGATATAGCTGTATTCACGGATCTCGGAGTGGTGACGACCCAAGAATCCAACGCGGCGGGTCTCACGCGAACCTTGCTCAACCGGCTTGCGCATACCAAGCCCGATGTGATCGTGCTCGAACTCGGAGACGGGCTCATCGGAAGCTACGGCGTGCGCGCGATTCTGGGCTCGGAGGATCTTCGCGGCGCGTTTTCCAGTGTGGTGCTCGCGGCCGCGGACCCGGTGGGTGCATGGGGCGGCGTGGAACTGCTCAAGTCCCGCTACGGAATCGCGCCGACCGTCGTTACGGGTCCGGCCACCGATAACTCGGCGGGCGTTCATTCAATTTTCCGCGAAACCGGGGTGCTCGCCCTCAACGCAAGACATTCCGCCGCCGAACTTGCTTCGGCCGCCTTTCAACTGAAACGAGCTTCTTATGCATAAAAAGACCATTCCAACCACAGTGCTCGGGGGAAGCGGCTATGTCGCTTCGGAGATCATCGGGTTACTCCTAAACCACAGCGCCTTTCGGCTGGACGCCGTGGTCTCGGCAACCCATTCAGGCTCGCGGATCGACACGGTGTTCCCGCACTTGACCGGTGCGGCAGGCGACCTCGAGTTTTCGAGCTTGGACGGTGCTCGGCCCTGGCTCGAAGGGAAGCGGCAGGTGGCGGTGTTCAGCGCGCTACCGCATGGCGCAACCGCTTGCGCACTCGACGGTCTGCTGAAGAATGCCGAAGCCGCCCGCGTGGTGGATGTAAGTGCCGACTTTCGGTTTAGTGACCCGGCGCAGTATGAGAAGATCTACGGGAAGCCACATGAGGCACTTGAGCTTCTCAAACAGTTCACGTGCGCGTTGCCGGATATCACCACGGAGACTCCCGAGCCGTATATTTCTCATCCGGGTTGCTTCGCGACGGGCATTACGTTGGCGCTTGCGCCGCTGTTTAAAGCGGGCTTGATCGAGCCGACGGTCCACGTGAGTTCGGTGACGGGGAGCACGGGCGCGGGCCGCCAACCCGGGAGCGGGACTCACCATCCGCATCGTCAGAGTTCGATGTGGGCGTACCAGCCGCTGACCCACCGTCATCGCCCGGAAATCGAGATGCTCGTCGCGGATTACGAGCCGGAGGCAAACGTCCAATTCGTGCCGCATTCGGGTCCGTTTAGCCGGGGAATCCACTCGACGATTTTCGCTTCGTTGAAAGGAGCGAAGTCAGCGGGAACCGTGGCGGCCGAAATTGCCTCGTTCTACGGGAAATCGCCGTTCGTCAAGGTTTCTGAATCCATGCCGACCCTCAAGGAAATCGTTGGTACGAACCGTTGCCATCTGGGAGTGGCGGTAAATGGAAATCAACTCGTGGTGACCAGCGTTCTGGACAACCTGGTTAAGGGCGCGGCGGGCGGAGCCGTGCAATGGATGAACCGCATGTTTGCCCTGGATGAAGCGGAGGGTCTTGTGCATGCTGTGCCAGGTTGGATCTGAAGTAGACGTCTACACGCGCCTTTCCGTGCGATTAGTGGGTGGAAGCGGGTGTGAGGTCTTCGACGAGAACGGCAAAAAATATATAGACCTTTACGGAGGCCATGCGGTAGCGGGGCTGGGCTACAACCATCCTGCGCTTACCGCCGCGATTTCGGGCCAAGCCGCTGAAATGGTGTTCCAAAGCAATGCGGTGAATCTAACGGTCCGCGAAGAAGCCTGCGCCATGTTGGGTGAACTCGCTCCGCCCGGACTCCACCGAGTTTTCCTAATCAACAGCGGGGCGGAAGCGATCGAAAACGCGCTACGTATCGCGTTTGGAGCAACGGGACGAAGTCGAGTGACCGCGCTGAAGGGGTCGTTCCACGGCCGGACCGCCGCCGCCGCCGCAATTACCGATTGGGGCGGGAAGCCTTACGGTTTGCCGCGAGAGCCGTTCGAAGTGGATTGGCTGGCACCCGAAGACTTCGCAGGAGTCGACCAGGCCATTTCGTCTGACACCGCATGTGTGGTCTTCGAGCCCGTGCAAGGGGTGGCGGGTGCAATTGATCTATCGCCCGAGTTCGTTCACGCATTATCGGTGAGAGCGAGGCAAGTAGGCGCGCTGGTCGTGGCGGACGAAGTGCAGACCGGCAACGGCCGCACCGGAACCTATTTCGCGTGTGAGGGCTTTGGATTGGTTCCCGATCTGCTGGTGACGGCCAAGGCCTTGGGTGGTGGGTTCCCGGCTGCGGCGGTCTGCATGACCGAAACTCTGGCGGCAGGTTTGGGTCGTGGCTCCATTGCGAGCACCTTTGGGGGAGGGCCAATGGCCTGCGCGGCGATGCTCGCCGTGATGAAGACCGTTAACGCGCCTGGGTTCCTTGAAGCGGTGCGAACAGGAAGCGAAAAGTTGCGCGAAGCGTGTTTTGCCGCCGGAGTGAAGCAGATTTCTGGAAAGGGGTATTTGCTTGGACTCCATCTTGGGCAACCTGCCGGGCCGGTGCGCGAACGCCTGCTCGAACTCGGGTTCATCACGGGAGATGCCAAAAAGCCCGACGCGGTCCGGCTTCTCCCACCACTAATTCTGGAAGATTCCCACATTGAGGGTTTTGCAAAAGCACTTAAGGTGGTGCTCGGTTGAAAAGCTTTCTGTCGCTCACTGATTTTCGTCGGGAAGAGGTGTTGGCGTTGCTGGCGGTGGCCAAACGGTTGAAGATTGAACCCATCAACGGCGCTCTCCGGAACAAGGTCATCGGATTGTTGTTCATGAACCCGAGCCTGCGAACGCTGGCTTCGTTTCAGGCGGGAGTGGCGCAACTTGGCGGAAACAGCGTGGTAATTCAACCCGGTGCGGGAACGTGGTCGCTGGAAACTCGAGACGGTGCGGTCATGGACGGTGCGGCGGTGGAGCATGTGCGGGAAGCGATTCCCGTGCTGGCGTCCTATTGCGACGTCCTCGGCATCCGGTCGTTTGCCGATCAACTCAGCCTCGCGGATGATTTGCAGGACCGGAAAATGAAGCAGTTCGCCAAGCTCTGCACGAAGCCGTTGATCAACATGGAGAGTGCGTCGGACCATCCTTGCCAAGCCCTCGCCGACTGGATGACGTTCGACGAACTGGAGATTCCGACCGACGGAAAATTTGTTTTGAGTTGGGCATACCATCCCAAGCCGTTGCCCTATGCGGTTCCGGCCGCCGCCCTGCGTATGGCGGCAATGCGGGGAATGGAGGTCGTGGTGCACGCCCCAGACGGCTATAACCTGCCACCAGAGCTCATTCAGCAAGCCAGGTCACTTGGCGCGAAATCGGTGACGGAAACCGCCGACCGAACATTCGCAATGGAAAATGCGCATATTTTATATTGCAAAAGCTGGAGTAAACCGGAATTTTATGGTAACCCAGAGCCAGAACTTGAGGCTCGCGCCCCGTTCCGCCAAGATTGGTGTGTGCGGGAGTCTTGGTTCGCCCATGCAAAATCGAACGCAAAGTTTGCGCACTGCTTGCCCGTGCGCCGCAACGTGAAAGTGGCCGATGAAGTGCTGGATGGTCCCCGATCCGTGGTATTGCGGCAAGCTGAGAACCGGCTCCATGCCCAAAAGAGTGTGCTCATGGAACTTGCGCGCGGAGAACGAAACTAGTATGGAAACTCGACCTGTAGCCGGCCTGCGAGCCGCGCTTCCGTATCTCAAACACTTCAGGGACCAGCTGTTTGTGGTCAAGTGCGGGGGCGAAACCCTTCAAGACCGCGATGCGCTTGAAAGCCTCGTCGAGCAAATTGCGCTGCTTCACCAGGTGGGAATCAAGGTGATTCTGGTTCACGGTGGCGGTGACCAGGCAACCAAACTCGGCGAAGCACTTGGAGTGGAGTCGCAATTTGTGGAAGGCAGGCGCGTGACCAGCCCGGAATTTGTGGATGTCATGGTGATGGCCCTCAATGGTCAGTCGCAGGGAGAAATTCTCTCGGTCGCCCGAAAGCTCGGGGTCGGTGCGGTCGGAATATCCGGAATCACCGCTGGTCTTGTCCGTGCCGTTAAGCGCCCGGTAGTCAAGACAAAATCGGGGGCGACGCAAGACTACGGGCAAGTCGGAGACATCGTGTCCGTGGACCCCACGGTGTTGAAGGTACTGCTGGAAGGGGGGCTATTGCCGATTGTGAGCCCGATATCGGCAGATGATGTGGGAACCCTGCTGAACATTAATGCGGATCAGGTGGCTTCCGCTCTTGCCGTTTCGTTAGGCGCGGCGAAGCTGATCGTGGTGACCACGCCGCGCGGAATCATGGCTGATCTTAGTGATGCCCAGAGTCTGATCAGCCAATTAAGCCTCGATGAACTTGCCGAGCTGGAAAATTCGGGCAAAGTTCAAGGTGGAATGTGGCCGAAAGCATCGGCAATTCGCTCTGCGCTGGAAGGCGGAGTGGCGAGTGCCCACGTGATCTCTTACCGGTTCCCCGACGCGCTTCTTACGGAGATTTTCACCAACGAAGGCTGTGGCACGATGATTTGCTTAGGCGGCCAGCCCGAATGAGCCCGCTGGAGATTCACAAGCAAATAATTAATACCCCGTCTGTATCCGGAAACGAAGCCGAACTTGCCGATTGGGTTGAAAAGTTGATTTGCGATCTTGGCGCGGAGCCTGTGCGACTGGGCAACAACGTGATGGCAAGCTGGGGTGGGCCGCCTAAGTTGCTGTTTAACTCGCACTTGGACACGGTTCCCGCGACGGACGCGTGGACACGCGACCCGTTCACTTGGGCCGAGGAAGGCGGAAAGTTATATGGCCTGGGGAGTAACGACGCGGGCGCGAGTGTGGCCGCAATGCTCTGGGTGTTTGCGGAGCGAATTCCCGGCGTGGGGATTATGCTGGTGGAAGGCGAGGAAGTGGGTGGCAAAGGCACCGAACAAGCCTGGTCTTACGCGCAGGCTGAGCTTGGCTGGAAGCCGAACGGCGTGGTGATCGGCGAACCGACCGAGCTACAAATCGGTGTAAAGCAACGTGGTCTGATCGCGGTGAACCTTGTTTCGCACGGCGAAGCGTGCCATGCCGCAAACGCGGATCAACTTGGAAATGAGAACCCAATTTTTAGGCTTGCGCGGGACCTGGCTAAACTCCCGCGCCTTAAGCTTCTCGCCCAAGGTCACACCGTGCAACCGACCGAACTCACCGGCGCGAGTGCCCGCAACCAAGTTCCGGCGGAGGCCCGCGCGGCGTTGGACATTCGCACCGTTCCCGGTTACGAGCCGGAACAAATTGTCGAGGAGCTCGCCAGAGAATTGGAATGCGAGATTGAAGTGCGGTCAACCCGGCTGAAAGCATTCGAGACCCGAACGGATTCCAAACTTGTGCAAGCCATTACAGCCATAAATTCCATCTATCAACCGTTTGAAAGCCGAACGATGTCGGATCAGGTCTTCTTTACTGGATGTAATGCGGTGAAATGGGGTCCGGGAGTGTCGGCGCGTTCCCACACCTCGGATGAATATGTCTTGAAACAAGAGTTGCTCGAAGGGGCAGACGCCTATTTGGCACTGGCGAAGAGGGTCTGCGCATGAGCCGACTTTGGGATAAGGGCGGGGACCTTGACGGCAAAATACTGAAGTTCACAGCGGGGAACGACGTAGTTCTTGACCGGAGGTTGGTGCCGTTCGATATCCAGGCGAGCATTGCGCACGTGGCGATGCTTGAGCACGTTAACCTCATCGCATCGCAAGAAGCAACGCTGCTTTCCCGCACGCTGACCGAAATCGGAACCGACTTCGGCGACGGCAAGTGGGAAATTCAGCCCGAAGACGAGGACTGCCACACGGCCATCGAAGGGCAATTGGTGAAGCGCCTTGGCGACCTCGGCGGAAAGGTGCACCTGGGCCGTTCTCGCAACGACCAAGTTCTTGTTGCCCTCCGGCTCTACCTAAATGAAGAAATAAATAAATTGCGGGAAGCCAATAGAGGGGTCCGAGAATCCCTGAAGAACCTAATCGAACAGCAGGGCGCAACCAAAATTCCCGGCTACACCCATGGGCAACAAGCCATGCCGAGTTCGGTGGCGCTTTGGGCATTGGGTTTTGAGAGTGAACTAAAGAATAGTGCTTCGCTACTCGATGCCGCGCATCACCTCGCCGACCAGTGTCCGCTTGGGTCCGCCGCCGGGTACGGAACGCCGGGGCTTTCACTGGACCGTCAGTTTGTTTCTGAACAGCTCGGTTTTTCACGAGTGCAAGAACCCGTCACCGCCTGTCAGCTTAGCCGGGGGAAAGCTGAATCCGCCTTACTGTTCGCAACCACGCATTTGCTCAGCGACGTAGGTCGGTTAGCCGCCGACGTGTGCTTGTTCGCCAGCCAAGAATTCGGCTTTGTCACGCTCGCCGAGGAGGTCTCCACGGGTTCGTCCATCATGCCGCAGAAGCGCAACCCCGATGTTTTTGAGCTTATTCGGGCTCACGCCAGCCAGGCTCCACATGATCTTGCCGCATTACTCGCTCTTACGGCGAAGATGCCCTCCGGATACCACCGGGACCTGCAACTCATGAAGGAGGTCTTGTTCCGGGGAATCGACCGCGCCCAAGTGACGCTGGAGATCACCGCGTACGCAATCACCAAAATCCAGTTCCATGCCAAGCGCGCAGAACAGATCACTCAACCCGGAATCCACGCCGCCGAAGCCGCGTTTGCCCTGGTTCAGCAAGAAGGAATTTCCTTCCGAGAGGCGTACCGGCGAGTGGCCAAGCAAACACTGGGGTAACGTACCCAGCACGATGAGCACGGAAAGCGCGAATCCACGCGGCTGGGGCTTGGCGGTGGTGGCCGCCGCCTTGGGCTACTTCGTAGACGTGTATGACATTTGGCTGTATGCCGTGTTGCGCACACCTAGCCTTAAGGCACTAGGCTTCACTGATCCGGATCAGATAAAGCAGGTCGGTGAGTGGCTATTGAACTGGCAAATGGCCGGGTTTATCTTCGGGGCCATCGGGTTCGGAATTCTCAGCGACAAAAAGGGGCGGTTAACCGTGCTCTTCGGATCTATTCTCATGTATAGCGTCGCGAACATCGCCAACGGCTTTGTGCAAGAACCAAACATGTACGCTGTGTGTCGATTCTTCGCGGGATTTGGTCTCGCCGGAGAACTTGGCGCGGGAATCACGTTGGTCAGCGAACTCGTAGACAAGTCCCATCGGGGTTGGGCGACCACTGCGATTGCGTCCATTGGGGTGGCAGGTTCGGTGGCGGCGGCGAAGTTCGCAAATATGTTCGATTGGCGCATCGGCTATTTCATCGGCGGCGGCATGGGGCTCGCGTTGTTGCTGCTTCGGTTCCGGGTGTTCGAGAGCGGCATGTTCGAGCGGGTACTTGCCGATAACACGGTTCGGCGCGGAGACTTTCTTGGTTTGGTCAAGACTCGCGACCGGGCGTCGCGCTATCTTGCGCTGGTGCTCTCGGGGTGGCCAGTGTGGTTCTTTGCCGGACTGTTTATGACGCTCAGCCCCGAGCTGCAGCGCGCACTAAACATTGCCGATCCGTATCCGGCCTCCGAAGTCGTGCTGATTGGAGCGGTGGGGCTCACCCTAGGAGACGTGCTTTTTGGTGCGCTAAGCCAGATCCTCAAGAGCCGCAAGAAGTCCATGCTTGCGGCGCTTGCGCTCATGACGGCGGCAATCTCCGGAATCTTCTTTGCCACACACGACAAGCAGACTTTCTACTGGCTGATCTTTGTGGCCGGACTGGGCGCGGGATATTGGGCCGTGTTCGTGACGACGGCGGGCGAGGTATTTGGAACCAATCTCAGGGGGACGGTGGCAATTACCGCGCCTAGCTTCGTGCGGGGTCTCGTGATTCCGCTCACCCTGGTGCGGACGGTGCTGGAACCCAACATGGGCTTCTTGCCCGCGACTGGTTTGTTAGGCGTCCTTGTGCTCGCGTTCGCCTTGTGGGGCGTGTTTAGGTTGCCCGAAACTTACGGACGCGACCTAGAATTTGTGGAAATCACTCCGACGTAAGGGGCGCGGCCACTTCGGTGGCCGAGATTCCGGGAAAGCGCACGGTTTTCCGGCGGGAAGCCGTCCCGTGAACGAGCTCGGCCGGGCATTTGCACAATTTTGAGAGGAAAGCGATGAGCTCTTCGTTGGCCCGTCCATCTTCGGGCGGAGCGTTTAGCGCTATTTTCAGCCGATCGCCGTATTGGCCGCGAATCTCGGTAAGCTTCGCCCCCGGAACTGCCTGCACCAGCAATTCGGCTCCTCGGGCTGAATCTCGCAGATACGCAGGAAGCTCCATATTGGCTAGACCGTACCCGGTGCGAACTGAACCCGGGCCGCCATTCTGCGTTATGCTCCTATGATGATTTCCGCACTAGCCCTTGTTCTTGCGTTGGCCCCGGCACCCCCGAGCGAAGCCAGCCTCCGCGCTGCTCAAGCATACAGTGAAGAATTCGGCGGCTTCAGCTTTGTGGTGATGCACAACGGAAAGCGAATTCACGAGGCGTATACGGGTCGCGGGTCCACCGAGCGCACTTCGGAACTCGCGAGCGGCACCAAGAGCTTTTCGGGAGTTCTGGCGTTGGTGGCAATCAACGAGGGTCTCATTTCCTCACTGGACGAAAAAGTTAGCGACACGATCACCGAGTGGAAGTCCGACCCACGAAAGAAGAACGTCACCGTCCGCGAGTTGTTGACGCTCACATCCGGGCTTCCGGGCGGAACCATTGGCCGCCCGCCCAGTTACGCAGATGCGATCAAGATTGAGAGCACGGCTCGACCGGGAATCCGGTTCCAGTACGGCCCCGCCCCGTTCCAGAGCTTTGGTGAACTCATGCGGCGTAAGCTGGAGCCCAAGAAAATGAGTGTGGGTGACTATATGCAGGCCAAGATTTTCAAGCCGCTGGGCATGACGCACGGTACCTGGCGCAAAGACGTGGACGGCAACTTTCATCTTCCCAGCGGGGCGTTCTTAAGTGCCCGCGAGTGGATTAAGTTCGGCGAAATGGTTCGGCTCGACGGCAAGGGGGTCCTCAAGCCGGGGCAGGTCAAGATTTTGTTCCAGGGAACGAAAGTAAACGATGCCTACGGTCTCACCTGGTGGCTTCCGACCAAGCGCGGCAAGGGGCCGAGCCCGTTCAAAGGGATGCCGGGCGAGTCCACGCTTCCGCAAGACATCGGAATGGCGGCGGGGGCGGGCGGCCAACGACTCTATGTGATTCCGTCTCGAGGTCTCACGGTGGTGAGGCAATGCCCGGTGAACTTTAACGACAAGTTCGACGACGTCACATTCCTGAAAAAGCTGCTGAAGTAAAACAGCGGGGCCGAACCGCGAACGGTTCGGCCCCCACTGGGTGCTGAAGGAGCGAAGGAATTACTTCTTGCGCTTGCGAGCGACGGCACCGGCGAGACCGAGGCCAAGTGCGAGCATGCTGGCCGGTTCCGGAACCGTGTCAATAGCGAACTTGCCATTGCGTTGCGGGTTCAGCGCGCTTCCCATGCCGTAGTTGTAGTTATTGGTTCCCACCGTCGGAGCGGCATCGCTCATGAACCAGCGGCCCGTTGCACCGCTAACGCCCGTGATTTGCAGGATGCCGTCATTCGGAACGATGATGCTGCCAACGGTGATGGTCCAGATGAAGTTGCCTGCCGTGCCAAACGTGACGTTGAAGTTCGTGGCGGGCGTGGTGTCCGGATTGAAGAATGCAAAGTTAAGGGTCGTGCCTGCGGTGGTCACGCCGCCGATAAATCGAAGGGCAACCATGTTGATGGGTGCGGATCCGATCGCGTTGTAGTCTTCAAAACCAAGATTGGTGTTGGCTGCAAATGCCGAATAAGTACCGGCCATGTCTTCGTAAACCGGGATCGTCGAACCCTGAACTCCGGCGCCGCCAGAGATGTCGATGGAGCGGTGCTCCAGGTTGCTGCCCATGTCGAACGTTTGGGCAAAGCTGCTCACGCTGATGGCCACAATCGCGGCCGAAAAAACAAGTTTATTCATGATTGAGTTTTCCCTCGCCCGTGGGCCGCATTCGGCATCGGGTCCGTGCAGTGGTCATCTTAATAGATCGGGCCGTGATTTGAGCCCAAATCGAACCTAACCAGGCAATTTTTATCGGATAAACAAGTAAATTCTAGAGGGTTGAGTAGGCCTTCTGCGCTAGGTACAGTAGAGCGTGTGAAATCGAGTTCGCTGACCAAGCCCACCATCCGACGCGTTGTCAGCTTATTTCGGCCCCATCTACCCGCCGTCTACTTGATGCTACTCAGCGTGGCGGTGGGCGTCGCGCTCGGCTTGCTTCCCGCGTTTTTCCTTAAGATTATCATTGACGAAGGTCTGCAAAAAAACAATCTGCAGATCATCGCCCAATACAGTGGGCTCACCATTTTGGTCACGCTTCTCGCCGCCGGGGCGACCTTGCTCTATGGCTATCAAAGCGTGGTGATCGGCCAGAAGATCATGTGCGATCTTCGCTACAAGCTCTTCACGCATCTGCAGGGAATGTCGCTCCGGTTCTTCACCAACGAACGCACGGGCGACATCCAAACCCGCTTGATTTCGGACATTGGTGGCGTGCAGAACGTGGTGAGCAACACCATCGTGGACGCCCTCAGCAATATCGCCATCGTGATTTCGGCGTTCGTGGCCATGCTCTATCTGGATTGGCGGCTGACGATGCTGGCGGTGGGGCTGGTGCCGTTCTTTGCCTTCGGCGGAAAGTTCATCGGGAATTTCGCCAAAGACGTGCGCAAGGGCACCCAAGAAAAGACCTCCGACCTCAATTCCATGATGCAGGAGAACCTCTCCGTCAGCGGTGCTCTACTCAGCAAGACCATTGGCCGAAGTGAAGTGCTCGCGCAGAAATTCGATGTTGAGAATCACGCGTTGGCGGGCTGGCAGATCAAGGCTTCCGTGCTCCAGTACGTGTTCTTCGGAATGATCCGCATCATCACTCAGATTATTCCGGCACTGATTTACTGGTTCGCGGGCTGGCTGCTCTTCCGGGGCGACACCAACATCACGGTGGGGATGTTGGTCGGCTTTACGGTGCTTCAAACGCGGATGTTCTTCCCGCTGACAGGCCTGATGAGTCTGCAGGTGGAAATCATCAGTTCGCTTGCGTTGTTCGAGCGCATTTATGAATATCTCGACATGCCGCACGACGTTCAGGACTCGCCCGGTGCCCGGCCGCTAGCGAAAGATTCCGTTTCGGGGCGCGTGACTTTCAAAGATGTGGGCTTCCGCTACGACCAGTCTGAAGGAGGCGAATTGACGCTGTCTGGTATCAGTTTCCAAGCCGAGCCGGGCCAGCTCATTGCGTTGGTCGGACCTAGTGGGGCGGGGAAGACCACGCTCACGTACATGATTCCGCGGCTGTATGACGTGGACGCAGGCACGGTCGAGATAGACGGCGTGGACGTGCGCGAAGTCAAGCTCGAAGACCTCAAGCAAGTGGTGGGAATGGTGACCCAAGAAACCTATCTCATCCACTCCACCATCGCCGAAAACTTGCGGATTGCCAAACCGGATGCGACCCAAGAAGAGCTTGAATCCGCTTGTCAATCGGCCGCGATTCATAGCCATATCGTCTCATTGCCGGACGGATACGAAACGGTGGTTGGCGAGCGGGGTTATAAGCTATCGGGCGGGGAGAAGCAACGCATCTCCATTGCCCGAGCGATTCTGAAGAATCCGCCGATTTTGATCTTGGACGAGGCCACTTCTGCCCTGGACACCACGAGCGAGCGGCTTATCCAGAATTCGCTAAATAGCCTGATGAAGGGCCGCACGACGTTCGCCATTGCGCACCGGCTTTCGACCATTCTGCAAGCGGACCAGATTTTGGTTCTGGAGAAAGGCCGGATCAAGGAGACGGGTCGCCACGCCGAGCTTCTCTCCCAAAATGGTCTGTACGCGCAGCTTTACCACGAGCAGTTCGAGACTCTTCCCGAAACCCCGTTAGAGCCAGCCTAGCCGCCGGAACACGGCCAGTTCCACTAGGGCCGCGACCACCATGCCGCCGAGGGCATAAAAATAGCCGTGCGGCATCCGAAGCTCGGGAATGTAATGGAAGTTCATGCCGTAGATTCCGGCGATGAGACTTGCCGTCATGAGCACGGTGGAGATGACGGTCATCTTCTTCATGACCACGTTGAGGCGATTGGAACCCATAGCGAGCGACACATCCAGAAGGCCGGTCAACAGATCGCGCTCAATGTCTATGGACTCGATGATTCGCAAAACGTGGTCCAGCACATCGCGGAAGTACAGGCTACGCGATTCAAAGAAGGCGTGCTGCTCGGTGTGGATGAGCATGGTCAGGATATCACGGAGCGGAAGGATATTTCGGCGAAGTTGCAACAGTCGCCGCTTTTGCGTAATGGCGTCTAGATTCCGGGCGCGAGCGTCGTTTGCAAACACGGCATCCTCGTAGCGTTCAATCTCCTCACTGATGCGGTCCAGCGCCGGGAAATACTGATCAACCGCATGGTCTAGGAGGGCGTGAAACACATGCGCGGACGTTCGGTGATAGGGCGGCCGAGCCTCGAACTCCTTCTGCCAAAATGCCACGTTCTCGGTGGGCTGATCGGCCACCGTGACGATGAGATTTGACCGGACAAAGCATGCGAGTTCAACAAACGACTCTTCACGGGCGTCCGCAAGCACGACGCACGGGATAACGCAAAAAATGTGGTCGTCGGTAAGGTTGATAGAAGGGCGCTCGTAGGGTTGGAGGGCATCTTCGACTTCCAGCGGGTGGAACCCAAAGGTCTCGGTGAGCAAAGCGTGCATCGGGCCGACTTCGTCAACGTCGAAGTGGATCCATACGAATGTTCCCGGTGTGCCGGGGTTTTGCAAGGCGTCCGTGAGCGAAGTGCGCTCGACTCGGTCGGGTAAAAAGCGTAGGACACAGGAAGAAAATCCGTTAGTCTCGGTAGTGAATTCGCTCATGTGATTTCGCTTCGCCCGAAAGTCTCAGATTCGCCCGGCACCGGCCAGATTACCGGTATCTTTAAGGCATGTCAGAAAACATGGAACGCTGGAGAGGTATGGACGGCAGCGACGGATTTGTCTGCAAGCCGTTCATCCACATTGTATTTCAACGCGGGCCCGTGCCGGAGAACGGCGTGAACGGCTGCCGAATCGAAGACGTCATCGAGATTTTGCAGGAACGCTTGCTGGACCACCAGGGGCGCTCGCTGGCCTGCGAAGAGAACGCACGGGCGCTGTTCCACCTGGACGCCGCACGAGAAGCCCTTTTGGATCGCCAGAACCGTCGGATTGCCCAAGGTGTGCTAAACACCAAAGAACGCCACGAATCTGAACCCACCGAGTAGTCCCCGTCGAAAAGGACTTTTTTCGGGACCCGGGAACTTCCGGGTCCCGATTTGCATTTTATTTCGCAAAGCAACTAAATTCGCTTTGGAGAAATCATGATTTCAGTAAAACACCTCGACAAGATCCTCGTTCTCAGTGTTCTCGGCCTGGGAGCCCATGCAACGGCTGCCCCGATCAAGTTCAAACTCACTTCTGACGGCGCGACCAAGCCGATCGCCACGGTTGAAAGTAAGACCGAGGTCGAGACTTTTGTGGGGAAGACCTCAAAAGTCGCTGGCAATCTGACGTTTGACCCCAAAGCGCGAACAGGCGGCGGCACGATTTCGGTGAACGTGAAGGATCTTTCCACCGGTGTCCCGTTGCGAGACGACCACATGAACGGCGCCCAGTGGCTGGATTCGGCGAAGTTCCCGACCATCTCGTTTACGGCCAAGGAAGTCAAGTTCGTCAAGGGCGACCAATACCAAGTGAAGGGAAATTTCACCCTGCACGGGGTCACCAAATCCATCACGACGATGGTCACGGTCAAGCATGTCAAAGAAAGTGCGGAGACCAAGGCCCAGGGATTTAAGGGCGATATTCTTCAAGTGAAGGCAAATTTCGCGGTCAAGCTCGACGATTACGGTGTAATCATCTCGGGCCAAGCAAAGGGCAAGGTTTCCGAAACGGTGAACATTGCCATCACCGCGATCGGCCAGAGCAAGTAGAGATTCGGTTTGCAACGCTCGGAGGAGACCTTCCGGGCGTTATTTCTGGGGCGATCTTATGAGGTTCGTGAAGTGGTTTTCGGTGGTGGTGCTCGCCTTGGCGACAATCGCGTTCTTGGCGACCTTCGCCATAGAATCCTACGCAGCGGGCAAGTCGGGAATCTACCAGCTTGTGGAACCTCGCACCACCGAGGACCTTTTCGGTGACGGCGGCGTGGGCACGGAGATTGGTTCACCGCAAGCGTTTGTGATTCTGGATGAAAAGGCCGTATTGCCATCACCACCGGGAGATACTAAACGCTATTTGAACAAGACCTACCTAGACCGAAACGGCATCTATCCGCTTCAACTGCAAACCGTGAAGTTCTTCACCAGCACCACGCGGCTGGCGTCGGGAATCGCAATGGTTCTTTCGGCGGTTGGGCTTTGGTTCGCCCACCGCAAGCTCGCTAAACCAGCTTAGGGCCAACTTCGCTAAACACGCGCTCCAGGCCACTCGCCACTGCGCCCTGGAGTTTGTCAACTTTCGTAGGCAAAATCTGTAGTCCTTCGAGGTTCGCCGGAAGGACGAGTTCCTCAACCCGCGACTTGAAGTAGTCGAATGCCCGAGGCGAGAGGTCAAACATGCGCCCGGAAACAAACACGGCTTCGGGGTCGAACTGCATGATCATGCTTGCCGTGCTTTGGGCCAAGTAGAACGCGGCCGGGCAAACAAAGTCGCGTACGTCCAGCGCGTCGTTCTTGACCCTGCGCTCAATTTCTTCAAAGGAAAGGTGTTGGTTAAGATGGCGGCAAATCGCATCCACTACCGATCGTTCGGAGGCGAGTTCTTCGAGGGATTTGAAGCTATCCGGACCGGATTCGGGGGTTTGAAACACCGAGTTCCCGATTTCACCGGCGAAGCCTCGGAAGCCGGTCACTTGCACGCCGCCAAGCACGGCCGCCGAACCTATGCCTTCCGAGACATCAATCACGATGAAGTCACGGAGGTCACGCGCCTGGCCGTAAAGCTGTTCGGCGGTGGCCATTCCGCGGTTTTCCTGAACGCAATACGCCGGTACTCCGATCTCGGCACTGAGATCATTGGCGACGCTGCGCCCGTTGAGAATGGGGAGATTGCGGGAATGGATCGACTGACCCTTTTCTGCGTCCACGAGTCCGGGGAGGCTAACGGTTACGCCCAGACACTTCCCGGTCGATAGCGGAAATTCGTACTTTATCCGGCTGGCAAGTTCCTGGATAAGCGCATCGTATGTGGCCGGAGTTGGCATGGCCGTCGTGGTCGGAACTTTCCCGTCCACTCCCGCGCGGCAAATCCGGGTTAGGTGAACATCCACCGCAACGCCGACGATGTAGCTTCGGGCCGAAGAAAGCTGGAAGAGCTTTCCGGGCCGACCGTTCGTCACCGATACCGACTCTAACTCCTCAATCAGCCCCAATTTTTCGAGGTGGATGATTATTTTGGAACTTGTGGCGGCGGATACACCCGTAATACGGGTGAGGTCGGCGCGAGTGAGTGGCCCCGAGCTTCGGAGCTCTTCCAAGAACCGGCGCATGTTGATGCGCTTTAGGGTTTCGGGCACCGGAGCGTGGTCGGTGTCCACGATCCTCACGTTAACTTATCTCCATGGCGGTAGAAAACTCGGCAAGCAAAGAGTGTCCAATTATACAGCCATTTCTTTAATGCACAACATAAAAAAATGAGGTTGAGCATTGCTCAACCTCATTTTTAGCTTGGGACGCCGAACTTTATTTTCGATTTCGTCGTCGAAGGGCCGCCGCGAGGCCGAGGCCCAGCGTGACCATGGTGGCCGGTTCCGGCACCGCTTCGATGCCTTCGATGGCGAAGTCGCCACTTCGAGCTGTGCTGAACTCGAACGTCAAGCTGTCGGCGTCACCGAGGGTTCCACCGAAGTTGAACACCATGTCGCCGATGCCCGAACCGCCTGCGCGGGTTTGCGTCATCTGGCTGATGATGCCGCCCGTTCGTCGCAGAGTTGCGGTTACGTCCATGTCCAGGTCGTTACCCAAGAAGCGAACCACGAGGGCGTTTTCGCCCGCAAGCGAGCCTGCGGCAAAGCCTGCACCGTTCGTCAGGAATCGGTTGGCGCCAGTGTTGCCTGCTTCGTCGCCGATTGCGTCGTATTGCAACGAAACCTTCGAAAGGGTTCCGAAGCCGTTAGAAACAACCGCGAGTTGGCTTCCCGTGATGGTCAGGTCAAGTTGTTGGGCGAGCGGGTTCGAAATGACTCGCATTTCGACGTCACGCTCTCCCGAGCCACCGACAAACGTGCCGATTTGGCTATCAACCCAAGACCCTGACGTAATGGTCTTAGAATATGCGGTGCTAAAGTCATCAATGATCGTCAGCGCGTTGGCGGCGACGCCCATCGATGCAACCGCAATGAGTGCAATAGATTTCATTTCCTCTCCTCGTCTGCCCATGGCTTACGCCAAGAACAGCCTTTAGTATATCGCCTTTACCACCCCAAACGAAACTAAAAGTGGGCATTTAACACAAGCCTAGCAATTGGACCAGGAACCGCCCGAAGTATCCTCCGGATTAGCGGGCAGAATGCCTCACATAATTCGGTTTTTGAACCTAAATTAAGAACGCCCCCGCGCGTTAAGCACTGGGCACTGAGACGGCTCTTGCCCGCTCGGCGACCACGTTGAGGAGCGTGTCAAACGACTTCGTGAAGGACGCGACCCCGGTGGTTTCGAGCGTTTCGAGCACCTCGTGAAAATCAACTCCCGCGTCGCGCAGTCCGGCAAGCACCGCCTCTGCACCGGGAATCGCGGTCTCGATGCGGCTAGCAGGGTTGCCGTGGTCTCGGTAGGCGTCAATCGTGGCGGGCGGCATGGTGTTTACGGTGTCGGGAGCGATGAGCGCCTCCACATAATAGGTGTCGGGATAAGCGGGGTCCTTCGCCGAAGTGCTCGCCCAAAGGGGACGCTGGACTTGGGCACCCTTTGCGGCTAGGTCGGCGAATTCCGGGCCTCGGAACGTCTTAAAGAACGACTGGTACGCGAGCGCCGCATTGGCAATTGCCGCTTTCCCTCGGAGCGGGTGATTTGGTTGGAGCTTGTCAAGCTGGGCGTCAACGGCGGTATCCACTCGGCTCACAAAGAAGCTGGCCACGCTGGCGACGTGGGCAAGCGGTTCGCCGCGTTCGGCTCGGGCGCGCAGACCGGCGAGGTACGCCGCGACCACGGCCTCATATCGCTCAAGCGAAAAAATGAGCGTGACATTGACGTTGATCCCGTCGGCAATCGCGGCTTCTATGGCCGGGAGTCCGGCCAAAGTTGCCGGAATTTTCACCATTAAGTTCGGTCGGTTGACGACTTTCCACAGTCGGCGCGCTTCGGAAAGAGTCTGCTCTGTATCGTGGGCAAGATTAGGAGCCACCTCGATGCTTACATAACCGTCCGCAGCGTTTGTGCGTTCGTAAATCGGCAAAAACAGATCGGCGGCGGCTTGGATGTCCTCGATGGCGAGGGCGTCGAAGATCTCGGCGGGCGATTTGCCTTCCCGCGCGAGTTTGGCCAGGGCTTCGTCGTACGCCGAGCTTCCGGCAATCGCCTGCTCGAAGATGGTGGGGTTCGAGGTTAGCCCCGTGATATCGCCACTCGCGATCATTTCGGCGAGTCGGCCCGAGGTGAGCAAGTCGCGACGAATGTTGTCATGCCACGGTGACTGGCCGAAGGACTGCAAAGCGAAAAGCGGATTGTTCATGAGCGTGCGGGGGCTATCCTTAATTTTATCCGGTCTGGGGTTATTGGCTATAGGTCGCGGGCGCAAATCCGAAGAGGCTGAGCGTGGGGTCTGGGCCGGGGTGGTATACCGCGCGGCCATTGGCGGCAAGATGGCCGAGGATACGATAGATGGTCTCCACCGAATCGGGGCAACCGAGTTCGCGGGCCAGGTCTGGCGCAGAAAAGAGCGTGGTCGGCGCGGTTTGCATTGCAGCAAGCACCCGCGCCTGAAGTTCCAACACCGCCGTGGCGGCCTTTTTGCCTGCCTCGACACCCGGTTGGTGATAGGCATTGATTCCCACCAAGCTTGCGTAGAACCCAACGGCCCGCTCGAACAAGGCAATCAGCGCGCCGACCATGCGGGCGTCCAAATGAGGAATGGTGATCGTCATGGAATCGCGGCCGTTCTCGTACAGGGCTTGCCTCGTCCCCAAAAAGAACCCGTTTAGATAGTCGCCAGCCGTGGTTCCGGGTTCCACCTCCAGCGGGTCGCCCTCCTCGTCTTTCAGCACCTGGATAAAGGTGACGAAGAAGTTGTGAATGCCTTCGCGAAGCTGCTGAACGTACGCGTGTTGGTCGGTCGAGCCTTTGTTTCCGTACACCGAGAGCCCTTGGTTGACGACTTCGCCAAACAGGTTCCGCTCCTTACCGATGCTCTCCATGATCAGCTGTTGGAGATAGCGAGAGAACAGCAGGAGCCGGTCTTTGTAAGGCAGCACGACCATGTCTTTTTTGCCCGCGCCGTCCCCGGCGTAGTGCCACATCAGGGCAAGCACCGCGGCAGGGTTTTGGCTGATTTCGGGCACGCGGGTGGCTTCGTCCATGAGGCGAGCACCTTCCAGCATTTCGCGCCAATCAATGCCTTGTAATGCGGCGGGAAGAAGGCCGACTGCCGAGAGTTCGCTGGTGCGCCCCCCGACCCAATCCCACATCGGGAATCGCGCGAGCCAGTTTTCTGCGGTGGCTAGGTGGTCGAGCTCGCTTTCTTCGCCGGTGACGGCCACTGCGTGACGCCCGAACTCCAGTCCACGCGCTTTGTAAGCGGATTTGGCGATCAGCATTCCGTTGCGAGTTTCTTTGGTTCCGCCCGACTTCGACACGACAAGGTTGAGCGTGGAGGCGAGGTCGTCGCCGATGGTTTCGAGAACGCGCCGCATGCCATCGGGGTCGGTGTTGTCGAAAAAGTGCGCTTGCATCGGGGAGCGAGCCTCAGCGAGGGCGTCACTCACAAACTGGGGGCCAAGGGCGGAGCCGCCAATGCCGATGATGAGCAGGTGCGTGAATCGGTCTTCAGTTTCGGGTTTGAGTTGGCCGTCGTGGATTCTGGCCGTGAATTCGGCAATTTGCTGGTGGGAGTCGGTGATGAGTTGCCGAATTTCGTCGGTGGGGGCCAGGGAGGGGTTGCGAAGCCAATAGTGGCCGACCATGCGTTCTTCGTCGGGGTTGGCGATGGCTCCGGCCTCAAGCTCGGCCATGGCCGCGAATGCGGATTCCATTGGCTCGACCATTCGGGCGAAAAACCCGGTCGGGAATCGCATCCGGGAAATGTCGAGCGTGAGTCCGAGCGGGAGCACTCGGCAGCTTGTCTTTTGATAGCGATCCCAAAGGTCGAGCGCAGAAAGCATAGACGGAGAACCTAGTCTTCCCGAGGGCGTTCGGGCCGCACAGGCGCCGCTGAACAAATGCGCTCGGGACGGTTCTAGTTTGGCCGAACGAGGCTCGGTTTCGCCGTCGCCGTTTGGAATAATCAGCCGTAAGAAGCTCCTTAAATTCGCGACTCTTCTCGAACGGGCTTCACGTGCGCGGGAATATCCTCCGGGTCCACATCCTGCCAGTCAACCGTGAATGTTCCATAGTAGCCAAATAGAGGACCCCAAAACGGGTTCTTTATGTCTACTTTGATCCTGAACAAGTCGGCGGGATCATCGAACCAGACCTCCACCGTCGCGTAGCCAGAAAAGAACATTGGAAACCGAAACGAGATCGGACCCTCGTGGAACCGTTGCTTGCCGGACTGAATTCGCAGTCCGCCGTTTTCCATCACGCTGAGTTGCAGATCCACCGCCAGATGCTGGTGTGTGCCCAGCAAATCCACCACGAGGTTCCGGTCTGGGTCGCGCACCATGTAGGCGTCGAATCGGCGCGGGCGGGCAAGTTCCATGATTCGGAGCTCGGTCACGGTTTCCCGTCCCAAAGAGTCCACATACGCCCAGTTTTCGATGGAAAACGGAACGTTTGTGCCGTGCTCCGGAAACAAGATTCGTCGCCAAGTTCCGAGAAGCAGGAAAGGGTAGGTGTAAAACGGCCCCGTCCAGACTCTATCCATCACGCCGCGTCCGATTGCACGGGTCTTGCTCTGGCTGTCAAACCCGAACCGTTCCTGAATCTTGGGGTGAAGCCGCTCGAACTCTCTCCCCAAAACTTGAGCGTAAATTGATCGGCTCATGGAGTGTTTGGACCGTTCGGAATGTACTCGGAGACCCCGTTCCAGCTCCCGTGCTCCGAAACGGGTTGAAATCTGAGGGTGGTGAACTCGTGGTGAAAATCGCGCCGACTGCGCTCTTTCATCGCGTCAATGTGGCGCTTCGGCTGGTCTATTTGGCTGTGGCCGCGCACCATGTCGGTCATTGCTTGCTGAGACTTCCAAACCGAGAACGTCGCGATGCTCCGCGGGTAGCGGATCGCGGCGAGGGCAAGGGTGGTTTCTGGGTGATCGCGCACCAGAGCTTCCACGGGCCTGCCCCAGTGAATGAACCGAGCGAGTTCGGGGAGCCTCATTCGGGCAAGCGTATAGGCCGCGACCGGCGCGGCCGGATCAGATTCGCCCGTGGATTCCGGAAGGTCGGCGAACTCCCGCACCGAGCCCCAGCGCCGAAGAAAGCGCATTCGCATATGCCACCCGGCGGCCAACACCTTGCCAAGCTTTGCGCTCGCCAAAAAGTCATCAATCGCCTGCTCCGAATCCCACGCGGCGAACATCGTGAGGCGGTTCAGCTGCATTCGCTTCGGCGAAAAGACCGACGAGCCGAGTGCCATTGGCATCAGGATTTCGGCATGCACCAAGCCCGGAACCGTTCGCCGGTTCGGGGGCCGCGTTAGGGCGGCGAGTGTGGTGGAAACTGGGGCAGCCGCAATTCCAAACGTAAAGATGTTCTGCTGGCCGGTCATGTTTGCTAAGAATTATCGTCTTCTTGGTTGCGTCGCCGCTTGGCATCGAGCAGCCGGGATGCGGCGGCTGCGCCCCGGGTGGAAGCGGGAGGACTCGGCGCCGGTGCCGAAGAAGTTTCGGTCGGGGTTTCCCGCGGGACCGGGGTCTGAACCTTGCCGCCCGAACCCGGTGAAACACGTTGCTTCGCGGCCGAAAGCCGAACCGCGTTTGCGGTGGCCGCCACGGGAACGGGTTCACGCCGCCGGGAACGTACCCACGCCGCGATATCCGCCCATGGGATCGAAACGCGCCGCACCGCAATGTCGAGAATCCACAATCCGCAGGAAATCCAGAGGAGGAATGGCCAGATTTCTTGCACCGAGCCCCCCACGTTGGCCAGAGGGCGATATGCGTCGGCGGGAACCGTTAAGAGCTTTCCGCCAGCTGTTTGAGCAAGCCGGTTCAACAACGGCTCGTTCGGGCCGCTCGTGCGGTACTCGGGCGGGTACGCCACGGCAAAGCCGCTCGTGCTCACCAAGGGTTTTCCGTCGGGGCCAGGTTCGGCCACGCTCACGATATACGACCCAGTTTCTTCGGCCTTGAAGGAGGCCTGAAACGTTCCGGGAGCGGAAGTCTTGAGGCGAAGTTCCTGCGAATCCCCACTCGGCGAAAGCACTCGCACGGTGAGTTCCTCGCCGCTGAGCGGGTTGCCGAGCGAGTCCACTCCGGTGACTTCGATTTCACCTTTCCCGTTTACATTTTCAACGTTGACCTGGTAGCGGTTTTCGCTGACCTTGCGAGATAGCGCCCGCGCAAACTGTCCCCAAAACGCACCGAAGCCCTCCCAGGCCACCCAGTCTCGACCCCATCGGGCTTGGGCATCGCTCGTGAAGGCCATCGTCGTGCCGAGCCCGAATTGCCATTTCGCCAATAGCGGATCATCCTTTGCGGTTTTTAACACCACACGGGCCAGCGGGCGGGCGTCGGCGAGGCAGTAGGCGTGGAGGGCGGGAGTAGCCGAGATTCCGCGCATGACCTCGTCACTTCCCACCATCTTAGGTACGAACGTGCCTTCCTCGATGGCCGAGCGCGACATGATTGCGGTGTCCTGCGTGAAAATTGCGGGAAGCTGGCTGGCGCGGGTCGCGAGATAAAAATTGCCGCCGCCCGCGATGGCTAGCCGCCGCAGTTCGGGCACGTCGCTCCCGTCTCCGATCGCCACCACAGTCGTCGTGATTCTGTCGGCGCGCATGTTGGAGGTCCGCGAGATCGCGTCGCCGAAGTCGGTCGAGTCGGCACCGTCGGCGAGAATAATCACGTGGCGTACCTTGGAATCACTCTTTCGCAAGACTTTCTCTGCGGCTTCGACGGTGGGGCCAATATAGATGCCGCCGCCCGACACTTCTAAGCGGCGCGCCTGGTTGACCACCGCCATCTTATCGGTGAGAATTTGGAGGGGTGCAACCCACTCGACTCCGTCACTACTTCCGGCGACGGCGACTTTGTCGAAGGGGGCCAAAAGCTTGATCGTTTCCTGAGCGGCGCGAATCGCCATGTCGAGCTTCTTTACTCCGTCCTCGATGGCGCCCATCGAACCTGAGCAGTCCACAAGAATGGCAACCGATGTGCTGGGAAAGCTCTTGCGCTGGCGGATGTTGAGGTCCACCGGGAGCATTTCGGCAATCTGAGTGCCGTAATACCCGCCGGGCAGATAACTGCCTTCGCCGCCAATCATGGCAAAGCCAACGCCGCCGTCCCGAACTGCGCCAATCAGCATTTTTTCTTGGGCTGGAAACACGTTGCGGGCGTTGAAGTCGTTAAAAATGACGGCGTCGTACCGTTGATATTGCTCGGGCCGAACGGGAAGCGCTCCTGGCCCCCGAAGCTCGACCTGAAGTCCGGACTGAGTGAGGGCGCGAGTAAGTTCGGTCTTTGAGAGGTCGTCTTGCATGACGAGCACGGTTGGCCGACCGCGCACTTGCACGAACCCCATTCCGATGTTGTTTCGGATGTCTTTGTCGTCGCGGGCGATCACCCGAACCCGATACCGTTGCAGTCCGGTTGAATCGAGTTCTTCGGGAATGAGCACCGAATTTCGGCCTTCTTGCAGGTTTACCGGAATGCGGCTCACCGAACCGCCGTTTCGGTCAAGCTCCAATGTGGCGGGCATCGCCTTGCTGGAATGAACCACGGCGCGAAGTTCAAACTTCTGGCCGATTCGCGTTTCCGTCGGAGCGTTGAGTTCCAACACCGCGACTTCGCCGTCGGTTCGTTTCGCGCCCAGAACAACCACATCCAGGTTCACGTCATCTTGGGCGGCAACCTGGGCGGGTTCAACGGCATCGCCTTGGGTTTCGTTGCCGTCCGTGAGAACTACGATACGCTTCGCCTTGCCTTCCGGAAACGTGGCCGAAGCCAATCGAATGGCGCTCGCAAGGTCGGACGCTCCGCCTTCGGTCTTGCTGAGAATCGGTGGAATCGTCGATTTGCCGCTAGGTGCCGTGTCCAACACCGGAGTTCGACCAAACGCGATGATCGCGTACTGGTCTTCGGGCCGCATGGCGGCGACGGCCTCCTGCATAAAGCTCTCGGCGCGGCGAGAATCTTCGCCGCTGATCGAGTCGCTACGGTCAAGCACGAAAATGGTGCACGTGCCTTCGTTCTCGCGGTACGACTCTGGCCCCGCGAGCACCATGATGAGCAGTGCGGCAAACACGGCTCGCAATAGAAGCGAGACCCGTTTTCGTCCCTTCGGCATACCCGTCAGGTGTCGCCAGGAATAGCCAAGTCCGGCGAGAACAGGAAAGAAGATCAACAGCCACAAGGGCTCGGAGAAGCGCATTGCCTAGCTCTTCCTCACAAACAGCCACCATTCGCAGCCGACAAGAAGCAGGAGAACGGCGATGATGGGGCGGACGAAATCTACGTTGCGATCGGGTGACTTGGCTGCGGTGACTTTTGTGCTCCCGGTCTGAAATGTGCTTTGGGGCGTTATATCGGACTCAGATTCGCTGATGAGGTTTGAAAATACGGTCTGGGTCGTTCCTGCATGCTTCAAGGAGTATCGGCCCGTTTTGCGGATGCCCCGGATGGTGGCGACACCATCTTCCGGCTTGATTGAAAGCTTAGTTTCGGGGCCGGAGATTTCCACTGGTGAGTTGGCTGAAACCACAAACATTTGACCGGGCTTCACGCTTTTGAACTCGGAAGCGGTGGACGCCGAAAGATGGTCGAGGGCGTTCGCAATGAAAATGGGAAAGCCCACTTGCAGCGGAAAATCGGATTCCAACGGAGTAAAGGCGGTGACAACGGCTCCGGGAGCTGATAGGATGAGCGGCCCACTCGGTGAATCCACCACGCCGCGCGCTTCTTTGAGCGGAGAGAGCCGCTTTGACTGGCCGAAGTAGATGCCATCGAGGTCTACCCCGGCCATGAGCGGCACGTCTTCTTGGATTCCGGCCTGGGTGGATTTGACGGATCCGTTCGCCCTTACCCACGGCGACCCGGCGGCACCGAAGTTCAGCACGCCCGCCGCTTTTACCGGAATTTCCGGTTCATCGTCGAAGACGATGATGTCGTAGCTACCGCCAGCGGCACCCATTGGCCCTCGCTCGGAAGCCGGAACTTCGCGGGCTCGATCGAGTGTCACACGTGGGTCAAGGCCCAGGGCGCGCTCAAGAAACAAGTTGCCCTTGGTTACGAGGAGAACGCGGAGGCTGGAGCCCGGCTGAATGAGCGTGACCCGTTCGTTATCGGCGGCGAGGAGGTCGGGCGCGTCAACCTTTGCCCGAAGAATCTTTGCGCCCCGGGGTACGGCAAGAGTTTTGCCCCACGAACGGCCACTTACGACGGAAAACGCATCCGAATCCAGCAGTTTCTCGTCTGCGTACAAGCTGATTTTTCCCGCGAGCTGTCTGCCGCCCGTGTTTTGAACTTCGCAATAGGCGAGGCGACCCGACGCCGATTCTGAGACGCCGAGGGCTGATATACGAAGATTTGCGTTGTCGTTTCCGACGGACTGAAACCGGAACTCGGCTTTGCCCGCGCTGAAGTCGCGCACGGGTTCACCACCTCCATCCGAAACCAGCACGATTGCGGCACGCGGCTGGGCGGAAACAAGGGCGGCCGCGAGTTGCAAGCTTTGGGTGAGGTCAACTTCGGCATCCGAGAGCGTTACGGCGCTGAGGTCTCGCATTTGCTTTGCCGGGTTGTTCTGAAGCGGAAACACAACGCGTGGTTCAGGTCCTGCCTCGATGAGGGCAATGCGTTCTCCCGGCCGCATGGTGCGAATCGAAGCGGCGATAAGCTCCCGGGCTCGGTCAAAGCGCGTAGGCTTCTCGTCCGTTGCGCCCATGCTTGCGCTTGCATCTAGAACGAACACCGTGACTTCGCCCGCTAGCCCGCTTTGCCGTTGTTGGGGCCGCATCAACCCTAAGACAATGAGTGCCAGCACCAGCAGTTGCAGTGCCATGAGCCACGAAAACCGAGGACGCTGGATGAAGGCGTTCGCGCGAATCTCTTCCGTCCGATCTGGCCATAAAAAGATGGCGGGCACACGCATCTCGCTTCGGCGCATCCGCATCATGTAGAGGAAGATGATGATTCCGGCGAGCGGTAACATCGCCCACAGTGCGGCGGGGTTAAGGAAGTTCACCGCAGCCACCCCTGCTTGATAAAGGCGGTCTGGATCACCTCACGCGCGGTTTGGGTTGAATTGACCAAAACGTGCCGCCCCCCCGCCCGGGTTGCCGCTGCCGAAATACCTTCAATATGCGCTTGAAGGTTGTCGCGGTATTGCGCGACCGCCGTGCGGTTGGCGGTAATTTCTCGAGCTCCGCCCCCTTCCGAATCCACCAACCGGAGATCTCCTTCGAGATCCGGGTCGAGTTCTTCCGGGGCCAGAACTTGCACGAAAAACGGCTCCGACCGCCGACCGCCGATGGCCGTGACCAAGCGGGCGACATCCGGATCGAGACCGTCGCTGACGATGATTACGGCTCCCGGACGCGGCAATGCTGAGAGCCCGGATTTCATTCCGGTTGAAAGTGCGGAATCGCGCTTGACGGGTGGTTGTGTTACGAGAGCGGCCATTCGACCGGCCTGGCCGATTCCCCGGATGGTAGCGCTTGGTTGGGTCGAGCCGAGGACAGTAACCCGAACCGTATCTCCGCCCTGCAAGGCGGCAATCCCAAGTGCGCATGCAAGTTGGCGGGCCAACTCCACTTTCGGTGGATTGCCAAACTCCATAGACGCACTTTGATCCACCCACAGCGAAACGAGGGTTTCTTGTTCATCGCGGTAGGTTTTGATAACGGCGTTATCGAGCCGGGCGAGGGCGTTCCAGTCCATATGACGAAGGTCGTCGCCTTCGCCGTACTCGCGGTGGTCTCGAAATTCGATGCTAACGCCCCGCTGGCGTGCCATCCGTTCACCGTGGCTTGCGCCGCGAAACCGCTGTCGGGTTTGCAACTTCAGTCCGCGCAGAACCCTGAGCGCGTCTGACTCGAGCCCGAGATGAAGCGCCATGGGGGTTAAACTTGGATCGGATCGCGGTCGGTCGATTGAACATCAGCGATCACTTGGTCCAGTAGCGTGTCCACCGTCAGGCCGTCCGCTTCCGCTTCGTAGTTAAGCCCAACCCGGTGCCGGAGCGTCGGTTTTGCCGCACGAATCAAGTCGTTCTTACTCACGTTAAAGCGACCTGCCAGCAGAGCATACGCTTGGGCGACCGCAACCAGCGATTGTGCTCCGCGAGGTGACGCACCATATCGGGCATATCGTTGGGCGATCGCCGAACTGCCTTCGCCGGATGGACGGGTTCCCATAACGAGGGAGAGGCCGAAGTCGAGCACGTTATCGGCAACCGGAACCGAGCGGGCAATCTGCCGCAGCTTGTCGAGATCGGCTTCGGTGGCGACCGCTTGCGGCGTGCCGCCCGAATCAGACCCCGTGGACCGCACAATTGCGGCGAGGTCGGTTCGATTGGGGGATTCCACGAGCAGCTTCACCATAAAGCGGTCAAGTTGGGCTTCCGGAAGTGGGTAAGTGCCCTCTTGCTCAATTGGGTTTTGGGTCGCCATCACTAGGAACGGCTGGGGCAGTTCATGCCGGACTCCGCCCATGGTCACGGCGCGTTCTTGCATGGCTTCCAAAAGCGCGGCTTGGGTTTTCGGGGTGGCCCGGTTGATTTCGTCAGCGAGAATTACGTGACCGAAAATCGGACCGCGCTTAAACGAAAACGAGCGATGACCGTGCTCGTCTTCTACCAGGATGTTGGTGCCCGTCACGTCGGCGGGCATCATGTCTGGCGTGAACTGGATTCGGCTGAAGCTCAGCGAGAGAGCGTTGGCCAGGGTTCGAACCAGGAGGGTCTTTCCGAGCCCAGGCATGCCTTCGAGCAGGGTATGTCCTTGCGCTGCCATTGCCACGAGTGTGTCTTCGACAATGGCGTCTTGCCCGACGATTAGTTTCCGGACTTCGCCGCGGACGGCGTCGAACGTTTGCTTAAACCACTGGGCTTCACTCATTTCTTACCTGCCAACGAATCAAAGTAGGCCTTCACGCGCTTCTCGTGTTGTTTCGGGATCTTTTGGTTCTTCATGGCTTGTTCGGCGCGTTGGCGGTAACTCGGAAGCACCTTGGAATACGGTACCGACGTTCGGTTGCCGACACTGGTTGGACCACGAACTTCGATGTAAGATTCCGCGCCCTGTTCACTGCGACGACCCTTCACTGCGGTTGTTGCGGCGTTGGCTTTGATGTCCTTGTTGCGGTCTGATTTTTTCACCGTGCCCGTATCGGTCAGCATCTTGTCCTCTCCATACATCCCGCTCGGCATTCCCGGAATGCCCGCGAGACCCGGAAGATTGAGCAGATTTGGCAAGCCCATGCACAGCCCACTTGCGCATGAGCCGAGTTCTTGGTTCTTGATGGCTTCTTCGAGTGCTTTTATGAACTCTTCCAGTGCTTTCGGGTCTTCCAGTTGCTTAGCAAGCTTTTCTAATTGCTCCTTCATTTGGGCAATTTTCTTCTTCATTTCTTCAAGGTCTTCTTTGGTGAGGGTCGGAGTCTCACCTGCTTCTTGGGCCTCCGCGTTTTGTTGCATTTCGGCCATCATCTCGCGAAGCTTCTGCATGTCGGGATGTGAGTTCAGCTTCTCCATCATTTCCCGAATCTTCTCATTGTCCATGAGGTCCTGCATCGCCTTTTGCACCTCGGCAAGTTCCTTCTCCAGACCCTTCAATGCCTCCTGAAGCTTCTTTTGCGCATCTTCCAGAGCTTTCCTCTGTTCGGGCGAAAGGTTTGAGTTCTTAAGTTTTTGCTCCACCTCACTCAGCTGCTTCTGAAGGGCGGATTTTTGGTTTCGCAGCGTTTGTTCTTGGCCCTCAAGAAGCTCCTTCGCCTGCTGCATTTCTGCCGCTGATTGTGATTGGGCGTCATATTCGGCTTGAAGTTGCCGCTGATTTTCTTGGTTGGCGTTCAGTTGCTGTTCGAGTTTTTCTGCTTCCTGTGAAAGCTTCTCTCGTTCTTCACGCGACAGGCGGTTGTTCTCAAGTCGCTTTTTGAGGTCCGAGAGCTTAGCTTTTAAATTCTCTTCTTCGGTGCGGAGATTGTCGCGTTCGGCGGCCATTTTTTCTTGGCGCGCATGCAAGTTTTTGAGCTCGGTCGCGCTCATCATGGAATCTGGCTTAGAGAGTTCTCCCAGTGCCGTCTTCGCGAGGGCGGCTTGCGCGTTTTCGAGACTCTTCAAAGACTGGCTATTTCGGTCTTGGGCTACCACTTCCGAATCTCGGCCGAGTTCATTCAGTTTTTGAAGAGCGGGCTGCTTCTCGATACTGGCCGTCTTCATATCCTGCTGCAACTTGTTTAGCTCTTTCGCGAGTTGCTGTTCTTTCGCGGTGAGTTCACTGCCGGATTCGGGCTGGGTGAGGGGCTTGGCGAGGCGTTCGACTTCCACGGCGGCCCGCTTCATCGCCACCTGCTCTTGTTTTTGCTCAGCGGTGAGGTGAACCGGCATGCTGGCAAAGAAATAGAGGCCGGCGGCAAGAAGCGCTGGTACCGGAACCAACAAATCCCGTCGCGACCACCGCCATGGGAACAACGCCTTCGGTTTGAGCCCGCCGAAGTGAGCTTGGGCGTCTTGGGTTAAGGGCTGGGCGAAGACGGCGGTCTGCGAGACTTCAGCCGAGGTTGTGAGGCGATCTTCTAATTCGGCCCGGCGGTCAATGCTACGCAAAATATCTGACTCGCCCACGCGCAAAAACGCCCCGCGAACTAGCCCAAGAACTAATCCGGACCCTAAACTCAGAACGAGCCATTTAGCATCGGCAGCGATGAGTTTCGCCAACATCAATCCGGCGAGTACCGTCGCAAGCACACCGCCAACAAGCAACCCGGCAATCCCTGAGCGGAGGGTGGAGACCAGTTTGATTCGTGACCGAAAAGGAGCAGTATTCATGAGGTTAACACTGTGGGAGCGGCTTTCGATGTTCCGGGCCCTGTTTGAACTAACGCCAAAAAGAGGCCGATTAGTGCCAAGACTACACCGTAACCGAGGCTGACTTCAAATGAGTTTGCAAAGAGTGGGTGCCATAGCGAGATCGCGTTTTCCATAGCGCTTGATCCGGAAATAACTGCGAACGTATCGGGCAAGACAAGGAGGGCCGCCATCGTGACAAAGTGTGCGGCTTTCGCGGCCAATAGCCCCTTCAGCGTTCCGCTGTAGAAGCGTCCGATTCCCCAGAAGAACGTCCACATTCCAATAATATAGAATCCAAGTGCAAGGGCAACGTCATCCCGATTGTCAATCCACAACACCGGCGCAAGCATGATCCCCACGCAAAGCAAAATGAAGGGAAGGCCACCCGCCGGGGTTCCGGTGAACATCGTCCTGACTCGGAAAAGACCGTCATTGCGTGAACGGTTCGCTCCATCGGTGCCGAAGCAAGTCAAAGTCGGCAAAAACGCTACCAGTACCAGCAAGATTGAGAACGCCAATTCGAGATACTTAACGGGCATGCCAGAGCTAAGGCCCATCGGCCCGGAAGTTCCTATATACGCGGCTATGCTCGTAAGCAAAAGGAGAATGATGCTCTGAATACGCAACGCTGCGGTCTCTTTTCCGGCGCGGGCCGTGAGTGCAGAGCCAGCCCCCGCCATAAACAGCTTCACAATGAACAGCGCGAGCGCGACGAAAATCACAAGGCTGAGCAAAGTAGGCGTCTCGCCTAACGCCATGCCGACCGGTAGCCCACCTCCAAACATCAGCAGGGCATTCATCCACTCGGGGTTGCGCATAGACCCTGTCGCGCTATGCAGGGTCGGATATATTAGGATGCTCAGCGCGGTGGTAACCACCGCGAGATAACCTGCCACGCCCAAGTAAGAATAGAAGATGGCGTGGCCCGTGCGGATCGCGATGCTGGAAATCAGCAATCCAATGGCACTGTAAATGAGCCCGACCAGTGAGAGTGAAAGGTAAGTCGTAAACACATCCCAGGCGGTGGCCCCGCCTAACACCACGGCCAGCGCGGTGAAGGGCAGTGAGAGGACCAAGAGCATCCACACGTATCGGTAGGTGCCCAGCATTTTGCCGACCAATAAATACTTCGGCGTAACCGGCGCCGAGAACACGAGGTCGAGCGAGCGTCGCTGCCGCTCTGTCGTTATCGCCGAGGCGGTCAGCGCAGGCGCAATGAGCGTGATCAATATGGTTATGGTGGTGAGCATCGTGCCGTAGAGGCCCTTAAGGGCTTGCTGCATGTCATACACTTCCATGGGTCGGCCGTAGCCGTAGCCGCTTGTTATCTGGCCATAAGAACTGGTCGCGGCTATTGTGAGCAAGGATAAGTACAAGCTCCACAGCCAAATCGCACGATTTCCGCGCAACTGGGTCCGGAAATCTCTCTTAGCCAGTGCGTTGTTAAAGTAGCAACGGGATTGCTCTTGGAGCCAGGCCATCATCGCCATCGCTAATTGACCGCTCCCGTGGTGAGTTGCAAGAAAACGTCTTGGAGGTCGGCTTCCGCTTCTTGAAAACTAATCACTGGAAGCCCTTTTTCGATCAGGGTCTTGAGTACGTTTGCTTGGGCATGGTCGTCCCCATCGAAGGAGATCCGCAGTTCGGTTTCTGATTGAACGGTTGATTCGATAACGCCCGGTAATCCATCCAGTGCCGCATGGGTTGCGGCTACCCGGTCTAGTACACGTACACGAATTTCGCGGCTTTGGCGAACCTGCTGAAGTAGGGTTGATACCGGACCAAACGCGACCATGTTTCCGCGTTCGATGATGGCAACCGTATTGCAAAAGTCAGACAGCTCGGGAAGGATGTGCGACGAAATGATGAGGATCTTGCCCATACGCCCGAGTTCGAGAATAAGCTCCTTTAGTTCGGCGCGTGCGCGCGGGTCGAGCCCGGATGCGGGCTCATCCAGAAGAAGAAGACTTGGGTCGTGGACGAGGCACTTTGCCAGACAAAGTCGCTGTTGCATGCCGCGCGAGAGCGTTTGTACGTAGGCATCTCGCTTGATCGTCAGGTCCGTGAGCTCAAGTGCTTGCTTGATGACGGCGGGGCGCCCGCGGGTGGGAATTTGGTGAATCGTGGCGAAGAAGTCGAGGTATTCCCACACCTTGACATCGTCGTAGAGGCCGAAGAAGTCGGGCATATAGCCTATTCTCTGCCGCACATCCATTGGATGCTTGACAATGTCGAACCCGTCTATTGTCGCCGTGCCGCTACTCGGCTCGAGTAGGGTGGCAAGCATGCGAATCGTGGTGGTTTTCCCCGCGCCGTTTGCGCCGATGAATCCGAGGATGTCGCCCGGCTTCAACGAAAAGCTAATACCGTTAACCGCCTGAAATCCGGCGTAGTCTTTGCGAAGGTCTTTGACTTCAAGCATGTTTTTTCTCCGGTACAAATCGCACTTCGTTGTCGGCAAACCGTAGCGTCCGTTCGGTCCAAAACAAAATCAACCCCGTGATTGCGAGATAGATTCCCATCATGAGCCAGGGGGCGGGAGCCCGATCAATCTCGCTGTAAGGGAGATAGGGTGTGAGATAGGCGCCGATAACGGAAAACGGATTCAGTGCATTGAGGACGAACTGAAGCGGATCGTCCCGGCCAGACATTGAGCTAACAAACCGCGGGAACGCGAACAACCCGAGAAACAGGATGCCGATAGTGGTTCCAAGCGCGGTGAGTGATTTTCGCGCCCGGGCGGAAAAGAACAAGGTGACGGCTTGGAGTAACCAACCGAAGATGATACAGAAAAACAACCCAACGAAAAAATGTTCAAAGCGACGGCCGTCGGGATAATAGACCAGGCCGCCGGAACCCATAAATGGGTCAAAATCCGATCGCGAAATTGCCCGCAACAGGGCCGGAATCCAGGCTAATACGAATAGAACGTGGCCGATTGCACCTCCCGCAAATTTGCCCATCACGATTTGGCCATGAGTCACCGGGGCCACGAGCAAAAAATCCCAGGTACGTCGTTCACGTTCGCCAGCAATTGCGCCATGCATCAACCCGGGAGCAAGAAAGCAAGTGAAGGTCATGATGAGAAACACCAAGTCCGAAAACCGCGCGAATCCTGCGAGCATGGTCACGCCAACGACTGCGAGCCCGACCGAGATCAGCAAGAGCTTTGAAGGGCCAGGCCGGGTGAAATCCAGGTAGCGTCGAAGCAGGCGTCGGGCTTCGGCCATCATCGGGTTATCAAGCGTCAGAGATCGAAGTTTGCTCACTGGGCCGCCGTCCTCACCGAAACATAGCTTCGGAAATCAACTCGCGAACCTTCCGTATCCGGTTTGCCAAGTTGGGGTCCCGGCCGCACCCCTTTCACCTTACCGGTAATGAGCACCCGAATCTTATCCGCGGGTTTTGCGGCCACGATTTCCGTAAACGTCTCATTTGGTTTAAGTTCTGCCCGGATGGTTGCGTTCCTTTCAACCCTTACGCTTTCTAGGATGTAAGGGCTGACGTTCTTGACGGTGACACGCGTTCCTTTCGGATCCGGCACGGCTTCACCGTCTAAGAGCGACGTTTTCGGGAGAAGTTCGATCAGACCAAGGCTTTCAAACGCGAGGTTAGAAACCCGAAAACGTGGCACGTCCAACGAGCCTTGATCCACGATGGCGTCTATGGGGCTGGTCGATTCATAGTAGTCGGAACCTGTTCGGATGTACTCCGTGTTCTTAAGCTTGAGAGAATAGGTACCGCCGATGGGAAAGAAAAGGTCGGCGGTGCCCGCGAATGCGGCCCCGGGCACGCCTACCTGCTCGACGATAGTGCCAGTTATTCGGCTGGTCAGAGGAGTTCGGTAAAGCGGAAGTGCGTGGATCAGAAAGATTCCAGCAAACACCACCGAGAGAATCGGGGCCGTGATCCAGGCGAGTTCCGTGCGTTTCATACGCCGTAACAACAGGAAATTCACGGGTCCAACCAGCACCCCGTACACGATCAGAATGACCCAAACCACATCGCTGTTGGGAAGGTCAAATTTGAACGCTCCGCCCATCGGGACTGCTCGCTCATCATTCATGTGTGAGTGCGAAAGGTAATGGCTTGAGTCTTCGTACTGATCGTCGGAGCCCGTGAATGAACGCAAACGCTCTTTGGCGATTTCCGCGCTGTTGATGCGGATTGCTTTGGAGAAAAATTCGCCGCGCCCTGGCCAAGCATCAAGGGGTGGAGTGAGAAGGTCAACCCCGAGATAGACCACCGCTCCCATGCCGTAACTGCGGCGCGCGACCACCTTCGCGGAGGTTCGAGCTTCGGGAACGGGGTCACCGACCCAGTTGGTCACGGGAGACCCAACCGCCGTACCGGAATAGGTGAGGGTTCCCGGCTGAGCAAGCCTCTCGGGCCGCCGGTTGCGAATCGGGGCCAAGTCGGCCCACCGCGGGTCGTCCACGGCATTTCCGCCCGCGCTTGCCGCAAAAATGAGGGTGCCACCGCCGAGAACATGCTGTTTAATCGCCTCGACTGCGCCGTCGGTCATGCGCTCGGTGCCTTCGCCGAGCACGAGATACGTAACGGTCTGATAGGCTCGCATCCGCACAGGCGCCCGTTCTACCGCAACGTAGGCGGGGGCGAACCGAGGGCGCTCGCCTACGGTGATTAATGTGAGAAAACCGTATTCCCCGGGCGAATCGGTAACGATCAGCACCGGAGAGGTGCTGATTCGGTTGAGGCTGCTCGGAAGTTCGATCTTGAAATTGCCTCGGCTCGTTTCCACCACAATCTGGTCCGGGCGTCCCCATTGATCTTGCGGATAGATTACGACTTCCTTCTTAGAACCGGTTGGCAGGTTTATGGGGACCACCGTTCGCGTCGCCGGCGAATCGTAATCGTAGGAGGAGCTGAGGTAAACAGTGCCTTCCAACGCCGGGCCAGAATTCGTCAGCTCGATCCGTACCGGGGTCGAGAGCATTTCGTTTAGGAATGGTTCTTGGTAGAGCCAATCAGTGCGCACGTCAAGGCCGCGCGGTTGCGCCCAAGCGACGATTCCCATTAGCGCGATTGCGGTGGCAAGCCAAATCTTTCTCATCGGACCCTTGTTTGCACTACTCACGGAAGACGCAGTTCGTTGCAGTTAAGGTCGCAGTTTAGCCGCTAAAGGTTCAAGAAGTTCACCATCAGGTAGCCGCGATCGGTTTTTTGTCGGATGGGAACTCTATCCAATAAGGCTGAGTGGCGGAGAGGGTGGATTCGAAGCATCCTCACACCCAAAATCGCTTTTCAGCTCAAGTTTTGGATCACTGGTGCGAGCGAATTAGGTCTATCCAGGTGCCTCACGAAGATGAAATGGGCCAGTGGTGGGTTTCGAGCGGAAACGACGATCAGCTTTCTCAAACCATAGCGGACTGGTCTTCCTTAAACGGTTCAGCACTGTAGAATGTGGTTGTGGCAGAAGTCGAAATCATATTGCATAACCGGCAAGTGCATAGCGTCTTCGAGTTACTCGGAGCCAAAGAAAATGACCTCACTTACAGTCTCGGCTGGGCTCTACACAAGTCCGAACGGCTTAGCCACTTGATGTGCCAACGTGCGCTAGCACGCCTGGACATTGAGGCACCGACCGCGATTCACCTTCAGGAGCATCAGGAGTCAGGCGGTTTTACAGACATTGAGTTGTCGGGTCCCGGCTACCGAGTTGTTCTGGAAGCAAAGAGGGGATTCATCGCGCCGAGCCTGGCTCAGCTTCAGAAGTATCTCCCACGCTTTCGCGATGACGAGCCCTCCCGCGCATTCTTAGTCGTTGCCGAAGCATCGGAAACCTACGCGCGTGCAGCCCTTGGCGTTCCTTTGAAAGTCGAAAAAGTGCGAGTCTCGTACTCGGCCTGGGCCGACCTCCTACAAGATGTTCGGTACTCTCGCAAGCAGAAGGGACTTTCACTGAGGGAACGGCATACCCTTGACGAACTGACAACTTATATGAGCAAGCTAATCAGCCAGCAAGACCAAGAGTCGAACATGGTGTTCGTCGTTGCTTTGAACCGGAGCGGTGCTCTCGGCTCATCGACCTCTTTTTACCAAGTGGTGACTGAGCAGGGCCAGTATTTCCACCCATTCGGGGAAAAAGGAAAGCGATGGCCTAAGGTGCCACCCAATTATCTTGGCTTTCGCATCGACGGAAGGTTGCTCAGCATTCACCATGTCGAGTCGTATGAAGTCACCGCTGACCTAAGGACGCGATTTCCTGAGTTCACTGAGCCAGGAGAAGGGAATCACATCGTGTATCGACTTGGCCCAGCGATTGTCCCTCCAACGACTGTGAAAACTGGCAACCTTTTTCGGTCACAGCACGTCAGAGCTCATCTCGACCTGCTCCTGACGTCAGCCAGTATTCGCGAAGCGCGTGACCGAACAAGAGCCCGGGGAAGTCAGGCTGAGGAGTGAAAACGGCTTAGCGACCGGTCTTCTTGCTTTGCGGTGATGTGATCCACTTGTGTGGCGTATTGCTGACGCAACTCGGCGTCGGAACTTCCTCTCGCGCAGAGCACACTGACTGAGGATTGGTTGGGTGGAGTTTAAGGTGAGGAGGGCAGCGGCAACCACCATCAACCGCACTCGACCCAGCCTCAAATTGAATCCGGTTCCGAGATACCGACCACGAGAAGTGAATCGACTTTGAAAGAAATTCGGCCCGCTCCCAAGGCATTGAACCTAAACCTGGAAAGCTGAGTGGCGGAGAGGGTGGGATTCGAACCCACGGTACCTTGCGATACACCGCATTTCGAGTGCGGCGCACTAGACCACTATGCGACCTCTCCGGACGCGAACAAGGGACGCATGACCCTGTGTGACGGACTATTATGGCCCGGCGACGCGCTTTCGCGCCAGCGCCGCCTTCGATTTCAGGTCCGAAACGCTGTGGGGGCCGGAGATTTCACCGCGTTCCATCCAGTAGAAACCGGCGGCTTTGGGTCCCGATTTCGCGGCCCTTCCCGCGAGAGGAATCACCGATGTTGTGGGGAATGAGGGCGTGATCTCGAGCGCGCGTTCTCTGCAATCGTCGCCGGCAACGAGGATGCATGTGTCCATTTCCGCTTCCAACGCGGCCAAGTGGAAGCCCGCGACCCGTACCTTTAACCGAGAGGCCACGGCCGAAAAATGGGGAACAGAGGTTGCGAGGAACTCGGAAATGAGCGTCATGTAACCGCCGACACTGGGGTCATTGCGCACCAACCGGAAGTAGTGTCGGTAACGCGAAAACACCTGAATGGCATAAGCGGTGTTGCTGATGGAAATTGAATCGGCGATATCCGGGGTCACCGAGCCGTCAAACAGCTCTTTTCCTTCGCGCGGTTCGGTCAGTGAGAGGATTCCGTCGCTTATCGCGAATCGGTCGACTAAGCGGCGAAGGAGCTTCGCACCGTCCACGAGGGCAAACTCATTGCCGCTTATCAGAAAGTGCTCGAAGCAAGCGTCGGCAAATGCCAAGTAATCCGTCGCGATTGTGGGAGGAGACTCCTCGCCTAGGCTGGGCGCACGCGTAATCTCAGAATAGTCCGAGCTTACAAACCAATCAAGTTGGAAGAACAGGTCGTCGGCCTTCTTTATTCTCTCGCGATCCTTCAGGAGCCGCGCGATATTGAGGAGACGTGCAACACTTGTCGCCGCCGTGTCGCAGAGTTCGGTACTTGCCAGTTCACGCTTACTGGGCTTTAGCTTCGGTCGAACTTCAGCCAGGAATGTGTCTAGCTCGGGCTGTATTTCTGCAAAGGGTTTGCTCACCGGCACGCGAATCAGCATTGGCCCGTTGATTGCCGGGTTTAGCGAAAATAGTGCGGCGCGTGCAGTTCCTGCTGGGCTCAGCTTCTCTCCGATAAAGCGCGGGGTGATGCTCGCACGGGCGCTTCGGTTAGGCTCGACCTCATCGCCAATCTCATACGGTAAGACGTGCCCCAGCGGGCTGACCAAGCGGTTCGCGAGAAAGTCAAACGTGTCGGTCGCGATCCGTTTGTAACGGGGATCACCGGTGAGACAATACAGTTCCGCGCATAAGGTGGCCATGTCCGCATTGGCAACCGCGAACTTATCCAACTCGATGGGCTCGAATCCAATTCCCGATATCTGATAGAAACCGCCATCCACCCAGTCCACCATGCTTGATGCCAGCATCGGAGCGAGGATCAATTCCGCCTCGCGAACCAAGCCAGCTTTCACCAGATACCGGAACGGAGCCGCATAGAGCCGGATTCCGTATGGGGAGGGCCAGCCACCTAGCTGCGGACTTGCGGTTGTGATCCAGGTGGAAAGCGTCCTCGGGTGGTCAAGCGATGCCAATTCACTCACTTGAGACAAGCGTGTAACTTCATGCTCTTGCTGGACTCCGGGGACCTCTTCCTTTACTGAACCGATGGAATGGAATCGCCGGTCGGCTTGGTCCAACGCCGCCAGGAACTCGACCGCCGAAACGGTGCGGGCGGGTCTGCGACGCGAATATTGGTAGTACTCGGCTGCGTCGGGCGTGAAGAACCAGACCTGGAAGCCGGGGTCAAATTCGTTGCCGTAGTCCTCGGCCCGGACGAGCGGCAGCAGACTTCGGGAGATATCGGGTCGGACAATCGCGTCAATCCGCATGGGATAAAAGTGCTGGTTGATAAAGTCGCTGACGTCGGGATTACTAAAGATCGCGCTATCCATGACCCGCGCGGCGCGATTGGCCTTGTTCCCGCTCACCAGCATGATTGGCTTATCGCCTTTTGCGGCTTCCGCGAAGTTTTCGAGGCTCGGCACCTTCCAGTCAATGTCCACGTGACCTCCCGATGCAAGGTAGTCCTCTTTCCGCTGTGCAAACGAGTTTGTATCGGTGGCAGGAGCGCGTCCACGAAGGTTATAAGAGACCGCACCCACAAACGCGAGAAAGACCACGGTTCCGGTCACCGCAGGAAACTGGTTAGGGGTCAATCGGGTTGGCATGGCCTCGCTGGTACTATAGTTTATCTATGGGCATTCCGCTCGAAGAAGTACAGCACGTCGCTCGTTTGGCCCGCCTCCAACTCGATGCAGGCGAACTCTTGGCGTTTCAAAGCGAATTAAACGCGCTCCTCGGTCATTTTTCGGACCTGAACGAAGTGGACGTCGCGGGTTTCTTGCCCAAGCCGCATGCTGTGTCTTTGGTGAACGTCTTCAGTTCAGACGTTCCGCGCGCGGGATTGACGCGCACCGAAGCCCTTGACAATGCGCCAGTGAGCAAAGCGGGACTGTTCGTTGTTCCGACCATCATCGAGGATTAAGTGCCGGAACTCACCGACTTTTCGCTCGCTGACCTTTCGGCCAAATTAAAATCGCGGGAGCTTTCTACCGCCGAAGTCGCGTCCGCGTTCTTAGATGAGGCGCGTTCAACTAACGGGAAGCTAGGGTCATTTTTGACGTTTGCCGACGTTGCCGAAGATGTGGCTCGCGCCCAACAGCTCTTGGATTCGGGGCGGGCCGGGCCGCTGACCGGAATTCCGGTCGGGGTCAAAGACAATCTTTCGACCAAGGGCCTGCGAACCACGTGCGCCTCGAAGATCATTGAAAATTACATCCCTCCCTACGACGCCACCGTGGTGACCCGCATGAAAGAAGCGGGAATGGTCACACTTGGCAAAACAAACATGGACGAGTTCGCGATGGGCACGTCCAACGAGAACTCCGCGTTTGGGGACGTGCGGAATCCATGGGATCTGGAACGGGCTCCGGGCGGGTCATCCGGCGGTTCGGCGGCGGCGGTCGCGGGTGGCCAGGTTCCGCTCGCTTTGGGTTCTGATACGGGCGGCTCGATTCGTCAGCCAGCGTCCCTATGCGGCGTGGTTGGGTTCAAACCGACGTACGGCCGGGTCTCCCGCTACGGATTGGTGGCATTTGCGTCCAGCCTCGACCAAGTCGGCCCGATTGGTCGCACGGTCGAAGAAACGGCTTGGCTCGCCGAAGTGATTTCTGGGCCGGATGAGAATGACGCAACGTGCCTGAAAGACGGCAAGATTTCGCTGGAGGGACTGAAGACAGGCTCGCTGAAAGGCAAGCGATTCGGGATACCGAAGGAGCTCTTCACCGATTCCGCTCAACCGGGTGTGCTTGCTGCAGTTCGGGCGGCGATGGACACCCTTGCGAAAGAAGGGGCCGAGTTCGTTGAGCTTTCGATCCCGGAAATTCAGCAGGGCGTTACAACGTATTACATCATCGCTCCCGCCGAAGCGAGCAGCAACTTAGGCCGTTTCGACGGCGTAAGATACGGAATCCGGTTGGATGGCGACGGCCACGAAGACATGGTTGCCCAAACACGGGGCAAGCTTTTCGGGCACGAAGTCAAGCAGCGCATCATGGTCGGAACTTACGTGCTTTCGGCGGGCTACTTCGATGCGTTTTATGTTCGGGCCCAGCAAGTGCGGGCAAAAATGGCGGCCGGATTTGAAGCTGCTTTCGAGGGTGTGGATGCGATCCTCTCTCCTACGTCGCCTTGCGTGGCCTTCAAACTCGGGGAACTTTCGGGCGACCCGCTTGCGCTTAAGTTGTTAGACTACTGCACGATTCCGGCTAACATGGGCGGGTTCCCGGGGATCTCGATACCGTGCGGACTCAGCGAAGGTCTTCCGGTGGGCATGCAACTAATGGGTCCCGTCAATGCGGATGAGAAGATACTAAACTTGGCTTACCTCGCCGAACAGGCGATGGGGGCCCAAGCAAAACCACCCAAGTTGGCCTAGCGTAACGAATAACCATGGAGGCTGTGAAAGCGCACGACCGCAAGCGGCTCATACGGACCTTTCTGACCGGCGACTTCTTGATTCCGATCGGACTGTTTGCGGCTTACGTTGCCTTGCGCGGGCCATTGCTCGACAGCTTTGCGCTGACGGCTGTGGTCGGCGGCGCGATTCTGTGCGTCTTTAGCCTGCGGGCACTCAAACGATTCCAGGAGACGCAGTTTGCGAATCGTAGCTACCAAATTCTCTGGGATTCGGTGCGAGACCGGAAGAAACGCTTCGACGAGTCGCTTCGTGAGCTCGGAGCTTCCAAACGCCAAGCGCTTGAATTGCTACCGCGAGATGTTCAGAACGTCTACGATTCCGTGCATGCCGCGCTTCGCCGGGCTGACATGGTTCAGTCCGAAATCAACTCAAGCGAGGGGTTCATGAACGGGCACGGCACCCGGGCCATGTCCCATTCGCCCGCCACCGACGACTTTGCAAAAGAACTGTATCTGCTCGCGGACCAAAACATCGCTGAATATCACCGGCGAATGCGGGGAATCTCGGGCGGGTTGCAACGCTGCCAGGCTCAAACTCAGGTGTTCATCACCACCCTCGATTCGCTTCGTCTGCACGTGCTTGCGATGAAACTTGCATCCCGCGCGCCCGAAATCGAACACGGCGAGTTCATGGACGCCATCAAAGGGGCCAAAGAACGGCTTGCGTCGGTGGATACTGCCCTCAGCGAAATTGACTACTCGCGGCTTGCGGCCATCGCGGAACTGGACAACATGATTCCGCCCCCGTTGCCCAACGACGCCGAAATTCAGGAGCGGCCGTGAACGCAGATGTTCTGTGTCCGGCAAAGGTCAACCTTTATCTTTACGTCGGCGCCCCGGATGCCACGGGATACCATCCGCTTCGCACTCAGTTTCAGGCTATCGGCCTGTATGACCGGCTTACAGTGAAAACCGCCGACACGGATTCTTTTGAGGCGGTCGGTATGGACCTCGGTGCGGACAACACCGTGACCCGCACCCTGCGGCTCGCGCGGGAGTTGCTCCCTATTCCGCCGCTTGCGATCAAGTTAGAAAAAACTATTCCGCACCAGGCCGGGTTAGGGGGTGGAAGCAGCGACGCGGCGGGCTTGCTTAAGATCATTTCGCGGGGAATGGGCGTGCCACTCACCGGTTTTCTCACCGATGTCGCGGTGAGTGTCGGGGCGGATGTGGCGTTTTTCTTGATGGGGGGCCGTGCGAATGCGGAAGGCTACGGGGAGAAGTTGACGCCGGTTTCCGTCACCGACCCGGAGTGGGTGGTGATTCACATGCCGGAGGCCGCCGTCTCTACCCCGGCCGCATACCGAGCCCTCGACCACATGGAACGAGTTTCGAGCCTTGACCGCAGCTCGGGCGGCGACGCAAACGACTTTGAACTTGTGGCACCGGAACCCAGCCAGCAATTCATCCATTCGTGGAGATCGCGCGGAATTCCGGCGGGGTTGTGTGGTTCCGGAGCGGCGGTCTACGGGCGTTTCCGGGCGGAATCTGAAGCCAGGCTTTTCGCCTCGGAGACACCGGGTTCGTGGGTGGCCCCCTTTCTTGCTCAGTCCGAGATGCCGAAGGTGACACCGTTTTGATCGAGGTGTTCGTACTGGCCGGAGGCCAAAACGAGGACGGGACGTTTCGGTCGGACTGGCAGTACCAAGGCAAGAGCTTTAGCCAGATTGCGGTAGACGCGTTTTGCGGAGTTGGACCGGTGACCCAGGTGGGCGGCACGGCTGCCACGGGCATTCGTGCTCACCTTCCGGGCGGGAAGAACTTCATAGACAGCATGCAGACGGCAGTCTCGGCTGCGACCGCCGAGCGCATCTTGGTGGTCGCCGCGGATATGCCCTTCGTGACTTCGGCCGCCGCGCAGGACCTGGTCGCCAACGCACCTCCAAGGGCCGACGTGGTTTACCCGATCATCGGCACGCAGTTACTCACGGGAATTTACGGCGAATTGCCGCGCACGACGCTTCGGCTGAAAGAAGGCACGTTTACGGGGGGGAATGCCTTCCTGATGAACCGAGAATTTCTGGTCGGCGCAATGCCCCGCGTTCAGTCACTTTACGACAATCGCAAAAGCGTGCTGAAACTCGTGCGGACGCTGGGTTTCGGCACAGTACTTGCGGTTCTCAAGGCCAAGATAAATCCAAATTGGGCGTCCCTGGCCGAGTTCGAACGGCGAATCGGGGCGATTGCGGGCGGAAACCTCTCGGCTTACCAAACTCCCTACGCGGAGTTAGGGGTGGACGTAGATAATTCCGGTCAATATGCGTGGCTTCAAGCCCTAGAAAACCGGTCGTGATAAACCGATATCTAGGTCATGGCACCGAATCTCCTTCCAATGCCTCGCATCGTAGATCCGAAGCTCACCGAAGCCTATTTGCTCAATATGCTCGGTGTGGTCGATGCATCGGTGTTTTGGTACAACGGAGACCTCAATGCGCACGTGACGGTGATTGAAGGAGCCCAGATCACCGGTCGCGAGTATCAAAACTGCTGCATGGAGGACCTTGGAATCCACCAAACGCCGCGACACATCACGGTTGAGAAGCGATTTCCACGCCTGCGCGTGGCTTAGTCGAGTTCTTCTTCGTCATCAAGATCGTCGAGCGAGACTTCTTGCTCTTCGATCTTGCTGGCTTTAGAGGCCTCGGTTTGCAGCGTAAGAATTTGGCGCTGTTGCCGCTTGGGGCAATTGCCACAAACAAATTCAACTTTCACCGATTCGAGCCATACGGGCATCTTCTCGATGGTCTTTCCACAGGAACACTTGATCATTTCGTTTAATCGGGCCTAGGCTTGCTGCGCCTCGTTGTAGTGGCGCACATACTGTCGGTGGCTGAGGGCACCGTTGACGAACATCACCAATGCGGCCACGAGATAAATGAGCGAAAGGCCGGGTTCATCGGTTTGGCCCGGGTCACGGATTGCCTCTTGGCCTTGTATAAGGCCAACGACGGCTACCACCACCAGAATTGCGGCTATCCAAAAATAGGTGTTTTTCCACCACCGCGGCGGGGACAGCTTCTTGCTCATCGAACGCCTAGTGTACCTAGACGCGAATATCGATCAATGAGCCTTTCCCTTCTTGCTCGCGAATGAGCTCCGCGTTTTGAGCCTGCTGACCTTCGAGGAGGCGTTTGAGTAGGTCGGCTTGCAATTGGGCACGTCGGTCTACCGGCGGCTTAGGCGTGACTGCTCCCATCGGCTCAGTCGTTCGAATGTCGGGCACATTCATGGTTAATTGGATTGTCGGGTGCCCGAGAGATTTGCTAGAGGGTGGGCTCGGCGGCCGACCGAACATTGAGTAGCGTATCTCTAAGGAGCCGCCGGCCACGATAGATTCGGCTTCGAACCGTGCCAATCGTGGACTTTTGAATGGCCGCGATTTCGGCGTAACTCAGGCCTTCCACATCGCAAAGCAGCACCGTGGAGCGGTAGATTTCGGGAAGTTGATTCAAGGCTTCCACCAATTCTCTCGCTGACTCGTTGGATTCAAGGTGGTGATCCGGGCCGTCTTCCCGCCGGGAAGCAACCTGAAAGTCATCCGAAAGCGGTTCGGCCGAACGGATCGGGTTCGCCCTCCGCACGATGTCCAGGTGTGCGTGCTGCATGATGCGGAGCAGCCAGTTTAGGAACGGTCGGTCGGGCACATAGCTGTCGCGGCCCTTCCACGCCTTCACCATCGTTTCCTGCACCAGATCTTCGGCGTCCGCTGAATTGCGCGTCAGTTGAACCGCAAGGGCATAGGCGCGCCGGAATGATGCTTGCAGCCGCATCTCAAACGGGTCTATCGTAACAGCCATTGCCCATTATAACGGAATTTCCGGAGATAAATCATCACAGAATGATATGTTTTTGAATAAATTGATCTCCGCGTCATGAATGGGCCCCGGAGCCGGGGTAATCTCAATGCCAGGTTTACATGACTTTTGCCCTCATTTCCAAAAATCCCGAGATTGTGGCGATGGCAAAGAGTGCCTACGGAACTCATTACTGCCTCAAGGTCTTTAATGAGTGGCAAGCCGCGTTGGAAGACTGCGACGGCACCGATCTTATGTTTGTAGACCTCGTTTCAACCCTTGTCGAGCCGGGCCGGATCAAAGGCTACGAAGACTTTGCCCTTGCGAAGATGGCCCATCCAGTGGCGGCAGGCATTCCGCTTGTGGTCATCCAACCTCCGCAGGATTACGAACTTGATGCGATGGTGGGTTGGCCGAACTTTGTGTTCGCGATGGTGAAGCAACCCGTCTCCGAAAGGCTATTCCGGCAAGCAAGCGGCTGGGTCTAGAAGGCAAGCGTGGCAGCCCCTAGGAACCCGAACACGACGTCTACGACGGTCGTGGAGAAACTCAATCAGTTACCGATTAGCCCGGGCTGTTACCTTTATCGTGACCAAGCGGGCCAGGTGCTCTATGTTGGGAAGGCGGTTAATCTGCGGTCGCGGGTTCGCAGTTACTTCCAGCAGGGCGCACGCCACGGCAACCGAATTGCCCGCTTGGTGCAGAAGATCGCGGACATTGACTGGATTTTGGTGGATAGCGAGGTCGAAGCCCTCGTGCTGGAATGTAATCTCATCAAACAACACCGGCCGCCCTACAATGTGCGGCTCCGAGACGACAAGAGCTACCCGTTCATCGTGGTCACCAATGAGCCGTACCCGCGCGTTCTGTTCACACGGCACCCTCGGCGGGGGTCGGGGAAGCTTTTCGGACCGTTCACTTCGGCCTACACCGTGCGCGACACGATAAAGATGTTGCACCATGCGTTCCCGCTGATTCCCTGCGGAAAAAGCTGGAGTGGCGAACCCGTGCAGCGCCCCTGCCTCTACTATCACATTGGTCAGTGCATGGCCCCTTGTGCGGGAATGAGCGATCCCGAAGCCTATCGAGAAGTGGTGGGCCAAGTCGAACGGATTCTCTCGGGCAAGGAAGACGACTTTGCCGGGAATCTGCGGGCCGAAATGGAACAAGCCGCCGAGGACCTCAATTTCGAGCGGGCCGCGCAGATTCGGGATCAGCTTAAAGCCATCGAAGGCATATTGCAAAAACAAAACGTGATGAGCGCAGACGACGGCGACCGCGACGTGGTAGCGGTGGTGAAAGACGAACGCGGAGCCGCTGTGCAAATGCTCTACATCCGGCATGGGAAGCTCATCGGGCAGCGGCAGTTCATTTTGGATGGCAGCGCCGACAGCGACCCCGGCGAGGCTGTGCAGGAATTCGTGAAGCAGTACTATGCCGATGCCGCCGAGGTTCCGCGCGAGATTGTGCTTCCGGTGGAGATCGAAGAGCGCAACATCGTGCAGACCTGGCTGAAGCAAAAGCGGGGCAAGGCAGTGACGATTGAGGTTCCCCGCGGCGGCGAAAAGCTGCGGCTGGTTGACCTTGCGGCTAAAAACGCGGAACAGGCCCTTTCAACCTATCGGACCGAACTTGAGGCCCGCGAAAGCTGGGCCGAAGAAGCGATGGTCCAACTTCAAACGTTACTCGACCTTCCTTCGCCGCCGATGAGAATTGAAGGCTACGACATTTCGAACACGCAAGGGTCGGCCCCGGTAGGTTCAATGGTCGTGGTCGAAAACGGGGAGGCCTCAAAGAGCGAATATCGCCGGTTCAAGGTTCGATATCATCCCGAGAGCCCGAACGACTTCGCCATGATGCACGAGGTCATTACGCGGAGGCTAAGGGCTTTCCTTGACAACGACCCCAAATTTGCCAAACTGCCGGACCTCATCATGATTGATGGCGGACGGGGGCAGTTGGCCGCTGCGCTCAAGGCCCGCGATCAGCTGGGGCTCACGGTTCCCATGGTGGGTCTCGCGAAACGCCTGGAACTCGTCGTGATCCCCACAAAGCGAACCGACGTCACTCTCAGCGAGCAATCTCTAGAACGGCGCGGGGAATACGTTTATGACGAGGGTACGGATGCGGGCTACGACTACCGGGACCTTGAACTTCCGATGGCCGCCCCCGGCCTGATGATGCTTCGCAAGCTTCGCGACGAAGCGCACCGGTTCGCGCTCAGCTTCCACCGGAAACTGCGCGACAAGCGCATGACCGGTAGCGCGTTGGAGGAAATTCCGGGCGTTGGGCCGCGCCGCAAACGCATGTTGTTGCGCGCGTTTGGAAGCGTGGAAGGAATTCGTCGGGCCACGGTGGATCAGCTGGCCGCCATTCCGACCATGACACGGTCACTCGCGGTGCAAGTCCATTCGGTTCTCAACGACGCTTAGCCCAGATTCTTGGGGGTGAAGCTCGTTCCGCAACCGCAGCTTTTGGCCGCGTTTGGGTTCTCGAACGAGAAAATCCCGCTCAGCAAATTGCCCGAGTATGTGAGGGTTGACCCTTCCAGCAACCGCGCCGACTTCTCGTCGCACACAAGGGTGAGGCCTTCCACTTCCGTCACTGCATCGATCGGCAAAATGCGGTCATCCACTCGGACCACGTATTCAAAACCGCTGCAACCGCCGCCCTTCACGCCGAGGCGGATAACCTGTCCCTCAGTTCCGCGCTTGGCAAACCATTTGACGAGGTGGGGAATTGCTCGGGGATCGATTTGGATTGGGAACGCGCTCACCGAACCAGCTCCTGAAAGGCCACGTTTGTGCGAGGACCGATGCGGTCGTCGAGCACGTCTTGCAGGGTCAATGCGCCAAGAACTCCGTCCACGGCGTCTTGAACGCTCGCCCACAGGCGGTGAAACACACAACTTTCATGTAGGTGAACGCAGGTGTCTTCATTCCCGCTGTGGCGCTCGCAAAACCGTTCGTCCACCAACCGACCGCCCATTGCCGAAAGAAGTTCACTAAGACCAATAGCTTTCGGCTCACGGGCCAATGCGTAGCCTCCGATCTGTCCGCGCGAAGACGTAACAAACCCCGATTTGCGAAGCACCGACATGAGCTTGGCAATGTGAGGCTGGGTAAGCCCCTCGTGGGCACTGAGTTCGGGGATGGTCATGCTAGCACCGGGCCCCTTGCGAGCAATCGCAACCAGACACCTCAGACCATATTCTTCTTGCACGCTCAGTTTCATTACGGTGAAGTACAGATTCTCAAATTTATGATAGCCTTTTAAAGCAGTCCTAAGTCAAGACGGATATGCTCGGGAATTCGGTCAATCGTGAACGGCGGGTCCCAAACTAGCTGGACAACGGCATTCCGGATGCCGGGGGTGCTCCGGGCCGCGTTCTCGGCATCCACCGGCAGAGATTCGGCGACGGGACAAGCCGGAGATGTCAAAGTCATCTGGATATGAGCGGTCGCGTCATCGTCCACTTGAACGTCATAGATCAGCCCGAGATCGTAGATGTTCACCGGCAACTCGGGGTCGTACACCATCCGCAGACTCTCGATGACTTGACCGGTCAACAGTGATTTCTGGATAGAGTTCAACGGCGCGGGATCGGCGGTTGGGTCAATCGGTTCGGGCACACTTCTTTCTACTCTATTGGCAACAATTTTTGAACGAAGTCCCGGCGATTTGCGCAAGACTCAGCGATTGCACGGGGGTTTGCGACACAATGAAGTCTATGCGCCGAGCCCTTGCGCTCCTACCCTTCGTGTCCCTCCTGCTCATGCTTGCCGGTTGTCAACCGCCTCAGGCGAACATGGGCGGCAAGGAGAACCCGAACCCGGTCGGAACCATCATCTCGCTGAGTCCGAACACCACGGAAATCGTGATGTTCTATAACTTCGACAACCTGAAGATGCTGGGCCGAACTCGGGCGGATAACTTCCCGGAAACTGTCTCCGTGATCCCAGTCGTTGCGGATGTAAAGCCGAATTACGAAGCAATCTCCCAGCTAAAGCCGGATATGGTGATCTACAACCCGGATCTGTATTCAGACACCGATGTGGCGAAGCTCAAGGAACTTGGTCTGCGCCTGTTTGAATTTAAGGCGCGTTCTTTGGATGAGTATGTGGAGTCCCTTCAGCGCTACGCGGCTGCTGTGGGAATGGAAACGCGCTACAACGATGTGATCATCAAAGTGGACGATGCGCGCGCCCATAACCAAGCGACCCGTCCCGCAAACCCGCTCAAGGGCGTGGTTCTCACCGGCTCGGGAAACGGAGACTACATGATTGCCGGGCTGGGTACGTTCCAAGCTGATGTCGCCAAGAACGCGGGCCTCGAAATGCTTGGCCCGAACTCGAACAAGTTTGAACGTCTTTCGGTGGAAAGCCTGGTTGCCATGAACCCCGATGTAATCGTCACCATCGAAGAGGGCGACATGACCAACGCTTTGCTTAAAGATGCCCGCCTGAGTTCGGTGAGCGCGATCAAGAAGCAGTACATTCTCGGAATCAAGTCCGACATTCTCCTCCGAGCCGGAGCCCGCGTAGACATGCTCGTCGGCCGCCTCGGAGAAACCGTGCGGAAGCTCTCCGCAACCAACTAACCAGCACACCCATATGAATCACGCAGAAATTGGAGTTTTTGGCGGGTCGGGCTTCTATAGTCTGCTCGAGAACGTCACCGAAGTCAAGGTAGACACCCCTTATGGCGCGCCAAGCGACAGCTACTTTGTCGCCGAGGTCGCCGGGCGTCGGGTGGCATTTTTGCCTCGACATGGCCGAAACCACACCCTTCCGCCCCATAAGATTAACTATCGCGCCAACGTTTGGGGGATGCGATCTCTCGGAGTGAAAGCTGTGATTTCGCCCTGTGCTGCGGGGTCGCTGCAGAAGCATGTCGCACCGGGCGACTTTGTCGTGACCGATCAATTTGTGGACCGAACGAATGGCCGCGCCGACACCTTCTACGATGGCCCGATCGTGACTCACGTGAGCCCGGCGAACATGTACAATCCCGGCCTTCGGCAAATCGCGATTGACTCCATTCGCAAGCACGGAATCAACGTGCATGAAACCGGCACGGTCGTCGTGATTCAGGGTCCGCGCTTCAGCACGAAGTCCGAATCGAAGTGGTTCCACGACCAAGGCTGGGAGGTCATCAACATGACGCAGTATCCAGAGGGCTATCTTTGCCACGAACTGGGCATGGCGGTTTGCAATATTGCGCTCATCACGGATTACGACAGTGGCGTTCATGCCGATACCGACTCGGTGGATGCCCACAGCGTGCTCGAAGTCTTCAAGCAAAACGCGGAGCGAATTCGCAACGTGGTGCTCGACATCATCGGATCCATGCCCGCCAACCTCGATTCTCTGGGAGGAGCGGCCCATTTGGCCCACACCCGGGGCGATGGTCATGCGACCTCTGACATGGATATTCGTCTGTTCCAACAACCATGACGCATTTGTGGGCTGCCCTCCTCGCCGCAACCGTCGCGACTCCGCAAGACGGCGCCGCGTTCGTGAAAATTGGGTCGGAAGATGTTCGCGTTGAGCCGGAGTTTGCGGTTCCGAACCCCAACCCGACCGCTCAAGTGACGATTGGCGGGCAGGCCTACCAAGCGACCGAAGACGGAACGCTGACTTGGCAGTTCCACTCTAATTTGCGCGGATGGCTGGCAGAGAATCCTGCCCCCGAAGCAACCCCGGTTCGGACGCTTTCCCTTGAAGTTTGGATCGTGCGGCGCGCGGAAGCCTTGATTGCCAACCCGGTGCAGGCCACCCGCGTGCAAGCGTTCCTCGATGAAGTTGAAGTCGACCGATTCAAGCGGTCTCTCGCTTCGGTTCTGGAAGGTGTGCGACGGTCTACGGGCGGAAAGCTTGCGTTTTCGGTGATCCTGAAAGAAGAGTCTGCCCCCTGGCGATTGGTCTACCGCGGCCAGCGCACGGATTACGCACCGGATTCGATGCTGTTTCAACGATCTAACCGATCGGCGTGGGAAAACGCCTCGGGAACGGTGGTTCCGCCGACGGACCTTACGATCGCGGTGGCGCCGGACCTCGGGATTGTCCCGCTGGACGAGCGCGTGGCCAAGTTCGGGATTGGGCAACGATTTGGCGTCCAATCGGAGCTTGCTCGAACCCTCGGGCTCGCACTTTCCCGGTATTTCGCCCCGAAGGGTTCGCCCGCCCAGAATCCGTTATTCGGGCTGGATGATTCGCTCCTCGGCTCTGTTGCGTACCCGGGAATTGGTACGTCGCAGCAGTATCTGGAAGTCTCACAGGCGCACCCAACCATGGACGATTCGCCCAGTGCGAAATCGTCCGGGTGGGATACCGCGCTTTCCCTCGTAAGTTTTTCGGGCGAACAGTACGTGTCGGTGGGTTGGGGAGCCCCCGCGAGTCTCCGCGAGGCACTCAAGGCCGCCTATCCGAGTGAGGCCAAACTCGGACGCTTTGCCGCTAAGGCAGGTTGGATGATGCCGCTACCCGAAGGGGTCACGATTCGAGCAGTCACTGAGAAACTTAGCGGGCAGCCGCTGCGGTTTGCGATGCCGGGGATGCCGGTTGTGGTTGCCGAACCCACACCCGTTGCGGAGGTAAATGGAAGTTTTTCGGCGAAACTTACAGATTTTTCCGAAGGGCCGGGAGTGGAAGTTACGGTGGACCGCGGTTCGTTCCGGGGCGCGATCCCGATTTCGGTTCCGGTGAAATCGCCTGAGGGCCGGTACGTGATCGAGTTCATGATGAAATCGAGCGCGCCGTTGCCGTTCGAAATTCAATTCGGACAAAGCCGCGTGATGGTCGGAATGCGCCCGACGGCTGCGGTTGGTTCTCGGTTTGTTCCCGGCTTTTCGCCCGACAACGAGTGGCACAAAATTTCCATTGCTCTGACCAACCCGGAATTCGGCCCGATCACCTTGAGTAGCCCGAGTGTGCGAACGGAGTGGGGAAGTTATTTTGTTTCGCCCCAGGTCGTCGCAATTGCAAACATGAAGTTTCGGCCCGCGACAGAAGCCGACCCTGAGCCGGAAACCATCGACGATTGGCCGCACGGGGATGCCTTCATCCAGGGATTCGACCTTGCCCAGATCAAAGCCGGGCTAACGGCGACGAACATCAACACGCGTCTCAGTGCCCTGGCTCAAGCCGCAACTCCGATGGACCCGACGCTGGTTCCGGAGCTCCTGAAGTTGGTCCGCAATGCCGAGTGGGCGGTTTCACGGCTTGCTCTGGAAGCCCTTGCCAAATTTGATACTCCAGAAGTTGAGCCCGCCTTTAAGTACGGGTTAGAACTCGGCCCGTTCGACCACAACCGAGAAGCCGCTGCGGCTGCGATGCCTGCCTCCTTGGGCGAAAAGCTCGTAGGCCCGCTAAGCTCAGCGATCACTTCCGGTGAGTGGACGGTTCGCTACCATTCGGCGAAGCGGTTGAGCGAAATCAAGGCGCAGAACGCGGCCGTTTCGCTCCTTGTGATGCTTCTGGACCCGGAACCCATTGTTCGCGCACTCGCGGCGCGTAGTCTAGACCCGGCGTTCGAGCTTGCAAACCGTCGGCTCGTGTTCTCGGCGGTGAATGACCCGGTGGAAACCGTTCGCGCCGCCGCGTACCGGCAGTTGGTTCAGTCGCCGCTGGATGATTTCCGGTCGCAGGCGTACCGGGGAGTTCGGGATGAAAGTGAAGCGGTTCGGCTTGAAGTTTTAGAGACTTTCGCTGCTCACCCCAGGGCCGACCAGCGCCCGTGGATTGCCCTGGGTCTCGCCGACCCCAGCCCCGCGGTTCGGGCGGCGGCGGTGCGTGCGCTTATCAAGCAGCCGGGCGCGGTGGAAGTTCGGGAAGTGGAGCATTTGGTGCTCGATCCGTATCCGGCGATCCGCCGCGCGATGCAGGAACTTGCCCGCACCAAAAATTTGAGCTTCGCCTGGGACTAAACTTAGGAAACCGTTTTGTCCCTCGTCAAACCGATCCTTCGCCGAATTCTTTATGCGTGCATCACGCTGCTGTTCTTGTCGTTCGTCACTTTCATGGCCGACGAAATGGCACCCGGTGACCAGGCCACGGTTCTGGCAGGGGAAAAGGCCACGCTGCAAACCGTGGTGGAGTTACGGGAAAAGCTCGGGCTTAACCGTCCTTGGCCGGTGCGCTACGGTGAGTACGTCGCGAATGCCGCCCGGCTAGATTTCGGTACGTCCTACTACGGGACCAAAGAACCCGTAATCGAGATCATCAAGCGGGTGCTTCCGATGACGATTCGGATCGCGTTCATCTCGATTGCGGTGGCCGCGCTACTCGGGGTGATACTCGGCACCCTTGCCGCCATCAACCGCGACCGATGGCCAGATAGACTGGTTTTGCTCGGTAGCACACTCGGGGTGACCATCCCTACGTTCGTGTTGGCGCCATTGCTGGTGCTCGTATTCGCCCTCAAGCTAGATCGGTTGCCGATGACCTGGACCACCGACCGCGTTGCGCCCGATTTTTACTATCTGATCTTGCCCGTGGTGGTGCTGGCCGCCCGCCCGACAGCCCAACTCACCCGCCTTGCCCGGGCGAGCGTGATTGATGCGTTCCAGCAGGAATTTGTGAAGCTCGCGGTAGCTAAGGGAGTCCGGCCTTTCCGACTGATCACAAAGCACGTGCTTCCGAACGCGATGATGCCGGTGCTTACTGCGCTGGGAACCAACTTTGGATTCCTCCTGACCGGATCGTTCATTGTCGAGCGCGCTTTCCTGCTGCCCGGCGTTGGGCGAGAGGCCATCGAAGCCATCCAGAAGGGCGACACTCCGCTGATTCAGGCGACGACCCTAGTCGCGGGAATGCTCTTCGTGCTCGTCAACCTCGCCGTAGACCTCGCGGTTCCCGTGCTGGATCCCCGTGTGCGGGAGGCTCAAGTTTGAAGCGTAAGGCCAATCCGCTCCTTTGGTTCGGCGTCGGCTACTTGGTTCTGCTCATTTTGTTCGCCCTCATTGGTCCGTATTTTCGGCACCACTACATGGACAAGGTCGGGTTGCCGCTTTTGCCGGCCAGCTCGCAGTTTTGGTTCGGAACGGATGACCAGGGCCGCGACGTGTTCGCCCGCGTCGCCTACGGAGCGCGGACGAGTTTGTTCGTGGGCCTCACGGTGCAGGCCGTGGCAATCTCGCTTGGCGTGTTGGTGGGCGTTCTCGGGGTTATGGGCAAGAAGTGGATTCGGGAGCCGCTACTGCGCATTACGGACGCCATGTTCGCGTTCCCAGATATCTTGCTCGCAATCCTGATCATTGGCGTTTGGCCCCGCGCCGCCGAAAACCGGGTGGTCCCCGTCATCATCGCGCTTTCTATCACGGCGTGGCCTGGAGTGGCCCGGCTAGTGAAGAACCAAGTCGCGACCCTCAAGGACCGCGAATTCGCGGTGGCCGCCACCGCACTGGGCGCAAGCAACTTCTATGTGGTCACACGCCACATCATGCCGCACCTCACCGGGGTGCTTTTGGCGGTGGGAATGGTTGACCTTGCCGGAATCATTCTTGCCGAGAGTGCCCTGAGCTTCTTGGGGATCGGCGTAACCGCCCCGACTCCGAGCTGGGGCAACATGATCAACGACGCCCGGGCATATATGTCTAGCAATCCAGTGCTGATTCTATGGCCGTGCCTCGTGCTGAGTCTTACGATCTTTGCACTCAACTTCGTTGGGGACGCTTTGCGTGCGCGAAGCGACCCCAAGTCCGGTTAGCGGCCTAGTTCATCCGGGCGCGCGGGTTTTTCTTGACAATGACGCCCATGGCGGCGCGTAGCTGGTTATCCGTTACCGGATCGCCCAGGCTAACGTTCGGCTGCAGCTTCAGCTCGACCGGAACATCGGGCTTGATTCCGCCACTGATATACATGCCGTCTTGATCTTCTTTGCGCGCGATATCCGATCCGTTCGGAAGCTTGTAATGGGCAATCGTGATTTTGAGGCTGGAGCCGTCCTCGAACGGGATGACGTTTTGCACCGAGGCTTTTCCGTAGCTGTGCTCACCCACAAGGGTGGCCAGGGAATAGTCCCTCATCACACCCGAGAAGATTTCAGCGGCACTTGCCGACGCCTCGTTGATGAGTACGGTGATGGGATAGCCGGTTTTGACCGTTGCACCGCCCTGACTGTAAACCACATCCTTCTTTTTGCCGCCCGCGCTCACAACGGTGACGACCGGCTTGTAATCTACGAAGTTGCTGAGCATCCGCTGGGCAGAGGAGAGCAGGCCACCTGGGTTTCCTCGAAGGTCAATCACCAGGCCCTGAATGTTTTTCTCGTTCAGCTCGCGCAAGGCTTCGACGAATTGGCGCGGTGTGGGTTCTTCGAACGCCGTGACCAGTAGATAGCCAATATTCGAACCGGCGAGGACCAGCCCGTCGGCCGATGGCGGCACGATTTGCGCTCGCTTCATCGTGAGGTCGATGCGCTTTTCGCCATCCCGAAGAATCGTGATGCTGACCGGGGTGCCGATCTCGCCTTTGATTTTCTCGACGATTTGGTCGCTTTCCAATCCCTTTACCACTTCGCCGCCCACCGCGATGATGAGATCACCGCTTTTGATTCCGGCGGCTGAAGCGGGGGACTGCTTGAAAACCTGCACGACTTTCACGCCGAGGAAGTCCGGGGCGAGGCGCGCTCCGATTCCGCCGAAGCTCTTCAAACCTTGAGTCGAATCCGCGAAGTCTTGGGCAAGAACCGGCTCCATGAAGATCGTATGGGGATCGCCGAGGGCGTTCACCATACCGGCGTAGCCAGCATAGGAAAGCCGGGTCTCATCCACATCTGTCCCGCTGTATCGGCTTAGAATCCGGTCATATTCACGCGCAAAAATTTGCGTCGGCGTGAGGGTCTCCGCTTTGACGGTCGGAGATTTGGTGAGCCCGGATAGGTCAGGGCTGCGTCCGGTGCGGAAATCCTTCGAGGCGAAGCCCGCCGTAAACACGATCGTGCAGGCCGTCAAATAGGCGAGGGCTTTTAAGCTTTTCTTCATGATTTCACGTCCGCTTGATGGTAGAGGCCGGTCGGCATCTCGTATGCCGAATGATCTTGGAGCTCAAAAAGCTCAATGCGCGGAATAGGGGGTGCGGTGCCCATCTGCTGGATACGACCCTGTTTGAACTCAGACGCCTGCACCACGGCGACAAACAGCCGAGGATTGGCGTTAATGTTCTGGCCCAGATTCACGCCGATTTGAGTCGTGGCCGACCCAGTCCCTTTCAGCGTGAACGGATTCGACGATCCAAGCCGAGGGTTCTTGATTGAACCGTAGTCGCCTGCGGGCAGCAGTACCTCCAGGCATTTCACCATTTCTTCGTATGACCCGTTGGCGGCATTGCTAAGGTCAATCATGACCTTCGACTTGCCTTGCACGGCTTTTCGCAGGGCTTCGGAAGCACCGGCAGTAAACTGCAGTTGAATCGTTCCGCTCGAATCTGCCACCGGAGCGAACTCCGAGAGGCTCTTTGCGACTTTGGCTTCCTTCTTTTCTCCGCTTGCAGTTTTCCATCGAAGCGCAAGCTGACCGGTGTCCCCAAGCAGCACCTTATCCATCGCGCGCGCCGGAGGAATGCTATTTTCTGCCCGTTTCTTGTATGTTTCTCGGGCTTTTGTAATTTCTTCGGCACTGACCGTTTGGCTTTGGATGCGGTCAACGAGCGCGTCCAGCTCTTTGCGGAACTGGCTGGAAATGACTTCCTTCGAGTCCACTGCAAGCAAGACGTCGCCTGGCCGCAACCCGGCTTTTTCGGCGGGAGAGCCGGGCATGACTGCGGATACCAACAGGTCCGGAACGAGGAGATTCGCGTCAAATTCGGCTTCGGACGGCGTTTCCCCTTTTTCTCGCGCAGACAAAGCTTTCTTTCGGGCAGCGCGGTATTTCGTCAGTTCCGCTTCGTCGAATCGGTAGCGAAGTTCCACTCCAATGCCGAGGGCTTCGCCCTTGAGGAACCGAGATTTCGCCGCGAACTGCTCCTTGTCGAAGTAAATTGCGTTGCTGTCGGCAAGCGAACTGATCATGCCCTTAACCGAGCCCACCGCCAATTTCTCCAAATCCTTAACCTCTTCCACATAGTGGCGGTCAATCAGTTCTGTGATCTGATAGAAGGTCTGGTTCGGGGAAGTCGTTCGGGCTTGGTTCAGCTGAGCAACCACCGTGCCTTCATCCAGCCCAAGCGTCTCGGCTTCGCGGGGTAACGGGGAGCCCATTTCCAGCCTTTGACGATAGGCGGCCCCGGCTCCGGCGGCTCCAATTAGCCCCAAAACTGCGACAACTGACACCCAAGGATTAGCTTTTTTGTCCGACAATAGTTACCTCTGTTCTTTTATACAACGTCTTGATCGAGCATTGCGATCCTGCGAGCGTGCCTTTCGCCTTCATCCTTTTCGGTGGACAGGAAGACTTTAAGGAGTGAGACGGCCTGATTCATGGTAATTGTTCGAGCCCCGAAGCAAGCGACGTTCGCGTTATTGTGCAGGCGGGCCATTTTGGCTTCTTCTTCTGTATGAAGTACGGCGGCACGGATGCCCGGATGCCGGTTGGCGGCGATGCAGATTCCCACGCCCGAGCCACAGATGGCAACACCCATATCGGCCTCGCCATCCAATATCTGGTGAGCCACCCTTGCGCCGGCGCGCGGATAATCGTAGCTCGCCTCACTGCTCGCTCCCACTTCCGTTACGCTGTGGCCAAGGCCGCGCGCAAACTCGGCGAGGGAGACGCGCAGGGCATACCCCGCATGATCCGATCCAAACACAAGTCTCATTCACTTCTATTCTAGTTGCGCGGAGGCACCAATTGGGCGCGGGCAAGCCTTTCTTCCACATTTTCTGCCGAAATGAGGACCATAGGCAGACCATTTCCCGGCGCCGTGCTCGCGCCAACGAAGTACACCCCGGGGGTTGTGCGACTTCGGTTGTCAGGCCGAAAATACGCCGACTGCCAAAAATCATGGCTCAACCCAAACGCGGCCCCTTTGGCGAGGTTCAGTTCTTGCTTCCAGTCTTCCGGCGTGATGACCTGTTCGCCCTCCACGCACGCCGGGTCAAAGCCGACTTCTTCGGCAAGCCGCCGCTGAACATGTTCCCGGAAGTACGCAAGCTCAGAATCGTTCCAGGGTCGGTCAAGGTTCGCGCACGGCACGAGGACGAACAGGTTTTCATAGCCTTCCGGTGCCTGGTCGGTATCCGAACGGCGACTAATGCACGCGTAGAAAGCCGGATCATCCGGGCGAGCGTGCTTGTGAAAGATATCGTCAAGATTTGATCGAAAATCTTTGCTAAAAAAGACGTTGTGGTGCAGAAGTTCGGGCAGCTTGCCCCGGTAAGCCCACATAAAGACGACGCCCGAACACGAGTATCGCCACTTGGTCGGAATCGTCTCACCAAGAAGCGTTTCGCGAGCATACGGCAGGTCGGCATTGCAAACCACCGCCGAGGCTTCAATGCGCTCCCCGGTTGCGAGCGTCACTGCGCCCGGTTCCACTTTGGTGACGGCGCAGTTCAGCCGGATTTCCGCCCCGCGCTTTCGGGCAAGTTCACCCACCGCCTGACCGATTTTTCGCACCCCGCCCTTCGGGTACCAAATGCCGTCCCCAAACTCCATGTAGGTGAGCGTGCTGTACACCCACGGGGCGTCGTAGGGCGATAGCCCAAGGTACATGGTCTGGAACGAGAAGAGCATCCGAATCCTTTCGTCGGTGAATTCACGATCCACGTTCTTGCGCAGGTTGCCGATCATTCCGTGCTTGGCCACCAGCGCAAGTTGTTTTGGTCCGAAGAAGTGACCGGGGTGGTCAAAATTTCGGCGGACGAAGTTCGGAATGGAATCTTGGTAAAGCGAAGCGAGCCGCCCCAGGAAGGCGGGATACCGCTCCGCGTCTTTCTGAGAGACGGCTTCGAGTTGCCGGAGCATCCGGGCCATGTTCGCCGTCGCGTCGAGTCGCAGTCCATCGCGGAAGAACACGCGGTAGCTGGGATCGCAAAGGCTGAGCGTGAGGTGATCTTCAATGCGTTCGCCCACATCCGAAAAGAGCCGTTGAAATGGCTCAAGCATCATCATGAGGGTCGGCCCGCCGTCGAAGTGGCAGTCGCCAACGCGTTGCTCGCGGTTTCGCCCGCCGACTTGATCGGTCTTTTCGAGCACAAGCACGTTTGCGCCCCGATGGGCAAGCCGCAGGGCGAGGGCAAGGCCGCCCATTCCGGCGCCGACGATCACGATGGGTTTCATGGTTGCGGGTTTATGCCCGAATGTACGGCGGCAAGCACCCCAAGGAGCGCAGCGTGCCCAGTGAGCACCAGGACCCCGGTTTTGCTGGCTTCGGCGTCCCGCATTCGGCATCGATTTAGCCATGCCGCCGCGATGAGGGAAGTTCCGAACCATCCGACCGCGTTCATGAGCGGCACACCCGGCGGGAACCCCGGGCCGATCGGCCAGGTTGGGTCACTCCAAATCCAATATTTGAGGACGTTCACCATCACGCCTTCCAGCAGCAGGTCATAGAGCGTTGCCATCAAAGCGGTGAGCCAGATCGCAATTCCCGAGGACAGCCAGTCGGACGCGATGAGGAAGCATGCCCCGACCACCATGGCCCATGCCACGGGCAGCAGCAGCGGAAACAAGTGACCGCCGCCCAGACTCACGGTCGGTTCCCAAGCTGCTTCATAGCGGTAGCGGCCAAATGGGTAACCGGTGTAGAGCCCGATGATCTCACTTGCTCCGCCGATGACCAGCGTGCCAAGAAAAGCGGCGAGTGCCCTTCGAGTCCCGATCCGCTGGGCCGCAAACCCAAAGATCAGGCTTACGGCGACCACGAGAATAAGAGCCGAAGCAATGGGGCGGATGGGGCCAGGATCTTGGCCGGTGGAGGCGGAGAACACGCTTCCCAGACACGAAAACCCGATGAGACCGAGATAGACTCCGTGCCCGACGCGCGCGCCGCGAACCCCCATAGGAATCACGCTACCCGAACCGCCGCACTTTTTGGCATGTACGGGCGTCTTAACAAGATAAGTCACGGCGTGCAGACCAATGCGGCTGGGTATACTCGTTAACCTCAGCGGAGAGATGGCTGAGTGGTCGAAAGCGCCCGCCTGCTAAGTGGGTATACACTTTGTGTATCTCGGGTTCGAATCCCGATCTCTCCGCCAGTGACTGATTGGCCGATAATGAAACCTATGCGCGCCGCATTCACCGCCCTTACTGTCGTGTTGCTCGGCAGTGTCGCCTTCGGACAAAGTTCGGCGAATTTTTTGGCCGCCCGCAAAGCGAACTCGGTCAAAGCGGTGACCACCCCCGAGGCCCTGGCCGAATTTTCTGGCACCAAGGTATTTGAACTTGTCGGTGAAGTTCGCGGAACGATTCGTTCGGACGATCGAAACCTTCTCATGTTCGAAATTGCGCCGGGAGAAAGTTTGGCGGTCGAGATTCCGCACTTCCCAAGTTGGCTTGAGTCTGGCAATGGTTCGCGGCTGCGAATATTGGTAAAGGTCACCAAGACGGGCCCGCAGGCATTGCCCGAAGCAAAGTGGATTCAAGGCGTTCCCGAAGGCATGGTCGCAAGCCCTGCTACTCCGGCGACCAGCACTCGTCGTTCCGCCCCGCCGCGCACTCCGAGCCGATCCGGAAGCAGCCGCCCAGCCCCCATGCAGGGCGAGCTAACTCGGATGTCGAATCCGTCGAACTGGACCGTTTCCGCTCGCGAAGCCGTGCCGATTTACGCGCAGTACATACGCTCAGTGAATAAGAAGCTGAGTTCTGCGACGGCCACCCGAATCGCCGAAGGCATCATTGGCTTCAGCATCCAATTCGATGTAGACGCCCGCTTGATCGTGGCGATGGTATTTGCCGAAAGCACCTTCGACCCTAACTCAAAGTCGCACGCGGGTGCAATGGGCCTTGGGCAGCTGATGCCTGGAACAGCGCAATCCCTGGGCGTTCGCGACCCGTATTCGATTGACCAAAATCTTTACGGCACCGTTAAGTACATCTCCGGCCACATTGACAAATACACGTCCAGCACGGGCGATGACTTCCGCGGGCTGGCCTATGCGCTTGCGGCATACAACGCGGGGCCGGGCGCGGTGAAGAAGCACGGTGGCATTCCGCCCTACCGCGAAACCCAGAACTACGTGCGCAAGGTCATGGACCTTTATGCCCGTCTCAGCGGTCGTAACTGACGTCTTACCCCGGTAGACTACGGGGTGTTATGAGCGACCGGAATGTGGAGGACTGGCTGTGGCAACTGCACGGCGAAAAAAGCCGCTCTGCGCCTCAAACTCAGTTTAAAGGAAGCCTTTGCTGGACGCCCCGCGTAGATATTTATGAGCGGGCGGACGCCTTTGTCCTTGTGGCCGAACTCGCCGGAGTGCACGCATCCGATATTCGGGTGAGCTATCTCGCCGAGAGCCACGAGATTCAGATTCGCGGAACGCGAGGCTGTAGCTTAGAAGATGCTCGGCTCTTGCAGTTAGAAATTGAAACGGGTTCCTTCGAGCGGACGGTCTCGCTCGGGCGGGCTCAGATTGACCCCGCGGGAATTCAGGCCGAGATTCACAACGGGTTGCTCCGCATCACCTTACCGCGAAGCGACTCGCCCAGCCGACCTACCGCAAACCTCACCGTGGTGATTGTAAACCTCTGATGTCTAAACAAACCAAAGAGATTCCGGATCGCGAGATTGAGCTAGAGGTCCCCGACACGAGCGAGCTCTTCGGAGACGTCATTTCGGAGGAACCGGAGCTACCCGAAATCCCTTCGGAACTGAACATTTTGCCCCTGCGCGATTCAGTGATTTACCCGATGCTGATTGCGCCGCTCAATGTGGCCCGGGAGTCAAGCATTCAATTGGTGGATGAGGCAGTTACCGCCAGTCACCGCTTGGTAGGCGCCGTAACCCAACTGGATTCGCACAAAGATGAACTCACCCAGGAAGATGTATACGGCACGGGCTGTGTAGTTATTATCCGCACGCTTGTGCGAATGACGGATTCCGTTCGTTTGATCGTGCAGGGCGTTGCCCGTTTTAGGATCGTCGAAATGCTCCAGACCGAGCCGTTCATGAAGGCGCGGATCGAAGTCATCGAAGAGCCATCGGTTCCGGAGGACAAGGTCGAAGAAGTGGATGCGCTCCGCCGTTCGATATCAGCAATTTTTGATCAGGCGGTGAAGCTATCCCCGAACCTTCCCGACGACCTGCGCGGCCTCACCGACGCGGTGATGCAACCTAACACGATGACCGATCTCGTTGCCGCGCACATGACGATGTCCGTGCAGGACAAGCAGAATGTGTTGCAGACGGCGGATCTCATTCCGCGGATGCGGACGCTCTTGCAGGCGCTGGGGCGGGAAATTCGGGTGCTAGAACTTTCGAGCAAAGTCACGAGCGAGGTTACGCAAGAACTCAGCAAATCCCAGCGCGAATATCTTCTGCGTGAACAACTGCGCGCGATTCAGCGCGAACTCGGCGAAAGCGTTGATAGCACCGAAGAGCTAGAAGAACTGTCGGCGAAGATTGATGCGGCAGGTATGAGCGCCGAGGCTCTCAAGGAAGTTCGGCGCGAGTTCGACCGGTTAAAGCGAATCAACCCGGGCTCGCCGGAGTACACCGTTGCGCGGACCTATATTGACGCGCTGGTGGCGCTGCCGTGGCAGAAAACCACCGAAGACAATCTTGATCTCGCCAACGTTCGGCAGATTCTGGATGCCGAACATTCCGGCTTGGACCCGATCAAGAAACGGATCATCGAGTTCTTGGCCGTGCGCAAAATGAAGCAGGGCGTGGTTCGCCAACCGTTGTTGTGTTTTGTCGGGCCTCCTGGCGTGGGAAAGACCTCATTGGGCCGCTCAATCGCGACGGCAATGGGCCGCAAGTTTGTCCGCGCTTCGCTGGGTGGAATGCGCGACGAAGCCGAAATTCGGGGTCACCGCCGAACCTATATTGGGGCGCTTCCGGGGCAGATTATTCAGGGCTTGCGCCGTTCCGAAAGCCGGAATCCGGTGTTCGTGCTCGACGAAATTGATAAACTCGCGAACGACTATCGAGGCGACCCCAGCAGTGCCCTCCTTGAAGTTCTCGACCCCGAGCAGAACGCCCACTTCCGGGACCACTATCTCGACGTCCCGTTCGACCTCAGCAACGTGTTTTTTGTCGCGACCGCGAATCGGCTGGATACGATTCCCGCGCCTTTGCGAGACCGCATGGAAGTGATCGAGCTCAGCGGCTACACCGAAGAAGAGAAGTTCCAAATTGCGGTCCGGCACCTGGTGCCAAAGCAAGTCGAAGAGCACGGATTGAAAAAGTCTCAGATCACCCTGAAACCCGAGGCGATCCGCCATGTGATTCGGCACTACACCCGTGAGGCGGGCGTTCGAAACTTAGAGCGTGAACTGGCGAGCGTGATCCGCCGCGCGACCCTTTTGTTTGCCGAAGGCCGGACTTCGAAGCTGTCGGTCACTCCCAAATTTGTTGAAGAAGCTCTTGGAAGTCCGCAATACCTCCACGACGAGGTGAACGAACGCGATTTGGTTCCGGGAATGGCGGTAGGCCTTGCGTGGACACCGGTCGGGGGCGACATTTTGTTCATCGAGTCGGCACTTATGCCCGGAAAGGGACTAAATGTGACGGGCCAGCTTGGCGAGGTGATGAAGGAGAGCGTGAGCGCGGCGTTCGGCTATATCCGAAGCCATGCGGCAGAGCTCGGAATCACCCCGGAGCAACTGGACAAAGAAATTCACGTTCACGTTCCGGCCGGGGCCACCCCGAAGGATGGGCCGAGCGCGGGCGTCACGATGCTCGTCGCCTTGGTTTCGCTACTAAAAGCCGTCGCAGTGAAGCCGCGACTGGCCATGACGGGCGAGATCACTTTGACCGGGCAAGTTTTGCCGGTCGGTGGAATCAAGGAGAAAGTGCTTGCGGCTCACCGTGGCGGGGTTACCACCCTGATTTTGCCGGAAGCGAACCGGAAAAACTACCTAGAAGACGTCCCCGAAGAAATACGAGATTTATTGAGTGTCACGTTTGTGTCTCAGGCTCAACAAGCGTTAAAGGCGGCATTTTCTACTCCAATTCTCAAAAGGGGAAGTAAAAAACTGCCGTAAACATCCAACAATTTAGGATGTGAAGAACTGTCGCTCGGGATCGCAACCATGGTTTTTGGGGCTTATTGTCGCTCTACCCATCGCGTTAACCGGGTGCGACTATCGGTTCCCGTGGGAACCGGAACCCAAAAAAGAAGTTAAGGTGAGTTACGCCGAAAAGGCGGAAGAGAACGCCCGCAAGGGCCTTGATTACTTCATCGTCTCCGTGCGCAAGAAGGACGCCGACCGCTATTTCGCGCTGATCACCATTACTGGCCCGAATGGAGAATCCGAGAAGCTGTGGGTGGAGAATGTCTACCGACTTAGCCCGCGAACGCTCAGTGGCCATGTGCAAACCCCGCCAAAAAAACTCGGGCGGGGCTTGCAGGGAGCAAAGGTGACGTTTGCCTCGAAGCAAATCGTGGACTGGATGCTCGTTCGGAAAGGCCAGCAGATTGGCGGCTTCAGCGAAATCCGCCCGATCCTTAACTAGTCCTTCTTGTCCGCCACAAACTGCAGCGCACTGCCATTGATGCAGAAGCGCGAATTAGTCGGTGGTGGTCCATCCGGAAACACGTGGCCCAAATGTCCGTCGCACCGGGCGCAAAGCACCTCCACACGCACCATGCCGTAGGACTTGTCCGTTCGGAACCACACATTCTTGCGGCTGTACGGGGCAAAGAAACTCGGCCATCCAGTTCCGCTGTGGAACTTGGTATCGCTCACAAAAAGCGGTAGGTCACAACCTCCGCAGAAGTAAACGCCGGACTCCTTGTTGTCCTCTAGGATTCCGCAGAATGCGGGGTCGGTTCCGTGGGAACGAAGGATTCTGAATTGCTCCGCGGTGAGACGGGCTTTCCACTGCTCGTCCGACAAAACAAGTTTGTCCTTTCGGTCGGGGCTTTTCTCTTCGGGGTTAAGGGTCTCCCAGGTCAAGAGCGGCTCTTTCGGTTGATTAGCGCGGGCTTCCATAGTGGATTTGATGCGCGTCGGTGGTGGCGGCGGCTTTGGCGTTGTTTGCGCCGGGCGCGGAGCTCCGGCCCAGACGATTGCAAACGCAGCGAGCCCAAAAAGCACGAAACCAGTGGGGATGCGCATAGTAGCCCTATTGTAGATGCCTTCCTGTACCGTCTTGGGACTTTCTCGGGACCCGAACACATTGAAAATTTCGACGTCGTAGAGTCAATAGGTTAGAATTGACGCAGGTGACTTTATGAAGTTTTTCGCACTCGGTCTCATCGGCGCGTCGTTGGCTCTCGCTATCGGCGCGACGTCAACGCGAACCCCCCAAGAATCCACCATGAAAGTAGGAAACCGACCCGGAGATATTGAAAGAGCGGGTGCTCCCGCTGACCTCGTAAAGGCCGCCAAGGCCCGCGGCCACGAAGTGGCTACGTATGGAGGCGGTTGCTTCTGGGGGATCGAATCGCGGTTCCGCAAGACACCCGGCGTGATTGCGACGGCGGTCGGCTATATCGGCGGCCATAAAGACAACCCAACGTACCAAGAAGTGTGCTTGAAGACCACGGGCCATGCCGAAGCGGTTCTGGTCGAGTTTGATCCGAAACTGATCACGCACCTGGAGTTGACTCGGCGGTTTTTTGGCTATCACAACCCGACTCAGCTAAACCGGCAGGGCCCGGATATCGGCCCGAATTACCGCTCTCACATCTTCACCTACGGAGAAGAGCAGGAGAAAACGGTGAAGTCGGTGATCGCAGAGATTGACGCGTCTGGCAAGCTGGATAAGCCGGTAGTTACTCAGGTTTCACCGGCGGTGACGTTCTGGATGGCCGAGGAGTACCACCAGCAGTACAACGAAAAGAACGGCTTCGAGGCCTGCCCGATCCCCTAGTCTCGATCAAATTCGTCAGATTTCGCCTAAAATCACCAAATTAGGCAGTATCTTTAGCGGCGAAACGGGTCATCCTGAAGTAGTCGTGAACTGGGCGCTGAGGCATTTACAAATTCTCGCGGGCTACGCCTTTCTTGGGCTTGGCATCGCGGGAATTTTATTGCCGGTGCTACCAGGCACGGTTTTCCTCATCATCGCGCTAGCGTGTTTCCGGCGCACTTTGCCCCACATGAACATGTGGATGCTGAACCATAAGCTGTTCGGCCCCATCCTACAGGTTTGGGACGAAACTGGCTCGATGCCGCTTTCGGTCAAGTACATCGCGGTGATTTGTATCGGGCTGATGGGCGGTTACAGTGCACACCAAACCCCCGCAACATGGGCTAAGTTGTTGCTTGTCGTGGTGACGGTTTTCGGTGTTGTCTATGTGCTGACTCGCCCCACAAGCGCTCCTGATGCGTACCGAAACGCCCGCCGCCGAATCGCGGCCTAGTTGGCGCGTTCGCGGTATTGCACTGCTTCGGCCAGGTGAACTTTCTCGATCGTCGGACTCTCCGCCAAATCGGCAATCGTGCGCGCCACCTTGAGAATCCGGTCAAAGACCCGAGCGGATAGGTTCATTCGTGCAACCGCGACCTTCATGTATTCGCGCGATTCGGTTGACAACTGCACTTTGTCGCGAAGCTCAGCCGGGGTCAGAGAGGCATTCACCCGGCTTTCGCCAAGGCGCTGGTGCTGTAGCTCCCGGGCGCGGGTAACCCGAGCGCGGATGGACGCCGACGGTTCGCTGGGGGCGAGGTCCATGAGCTCCTGCGGCTTTAAGCGGGGTACCGTGATGTGCAGGTCCACCCGGTCCAGCAAGGGCCCACTGAGCCGCGAGGTGTAACGACCGCACACCGACGGATTGCTGACGCACTGCGCTTCGGGGTAACCCTTGAGGCCGCACGGACACGGATTCATCGCGCCCACAAGCATGCAGTTGGCGGGAAAAGTCATAGAGGCCTGAACCCGGCTGACAGTGACGATTCCATCTTCGAGCGGTTGGCGTAATGCTTCCAAAACATCACGCGCGAATTCTGGACATTCGTCGAGGAACAAGATTCCCCGGTGGGAGAGGGAGACTTCGCCGGGCTTGGGCGAGCGGCCGCCGCCGACCATTGCGGCGTAGCTTGTCGTGTGGTGAGGCGCTCGAAACGGTCGCTCCCACACGAGGCCCGCTTCGGATCCCTTCTGCCCGGCCGCGCTGTAGATTCGCGTGACTTCGATTGCCTCATCCATCGTGAGTTGCGGCAATATGGTCACGAGTCGCCGCGCCAGCATGGTTTTGCCGCTGCCGGGCGGTCCGACCATTAGCACGTTGTGGCCACCTGCCGCGACGATTTCGAGGGCGCGCACCGCGTGGCGTTGGCCCTTTATGTCGCTGTAATCCACGCCGTATTCCGGTGAGGTTTCTTCGGGGCGAGGAACGTGCTCAAACCGGGGAATATCTCCCAAATTGCACAACTGCACCAGTTCGCGAAGGGAAGAAATCCCGTAGACTTCAACCCCCGTCACCACGGCGGCTTCGGGCGCATTTTCGAGCGGAAGGATAAGCCGAGAAAAGCCGTGGCTCGCGCACATAAGGGCAGCGTTAAGCGCGCCATCTACCCGACGCAAGGCTCCATCGAGGCCGAGTTCGCCGATAAGAACCGTGCCGTTTAAGGAGTCTCGGTGAATAGAGTCCGAAGCGGCCAAAAGCGCGGCGGCAATCGGGAGGTCGAGGGCGGGACCCTCTTTGCGAATGTCTCCCGGGGCAAGATTGCAAATGATCTTCCAGCCCGGGAAATGGAGTTCGCTGTTCTTGATCGCGGTCCGAACGCGTTCGCGGCTCTCTTCGACGGCCTTGTCGGGAAGGCCAACCATGATGAATCGCGGTTCGCCGCCTTCGAGGTGGACCTCGACTTCAACGGGAACGGCATCAATGCCAACGAGGGTCGCGCCGAGGGATTTAGAAATCATTTGCGGCGCAGGACTCACGCCACGATATTACTTCGGCGGAGCGATGGATTGGGTGACCCAGGTGAGCTTTCCGGAGTAGCGTTCGCCCTCTCCACCCGGAATCTGGGTGCCCGAAAAATCGGCTTCCACGCGCATGGGCCAACCAGTCGCCAGGTCGAGCGTCGCGGTGCCTTCGGCTTGTTGAGGAGAGTTCTCGCCCGCAAAGCTAAATTTCACCACGCTCTTGCCTTCCAGAAACTGGGTTGGCGTGCCTTTGAATTTGTAAGCGAGTTCGCGCAGGTCCGAGAACTCCCAAGTGTCGCCCAAGGCGGGCGGCTGGCTCGGCAAAGGCACCGTGCGGAACCGGGCAAGCCAAAGTAACGCCGCCGGGTCAATCTCAGACCCCTCAAACCGCCGGATGATTCCGCGAGTGGTTCGGCTTTCGGTGAGAAGTGTGGCGTCCGGGGAATAGGCCGGTCGCTCCACTCCGTCGAGTGATTCGTAGAACGTGCGGACCTTGTGCTCAAGCTCGTAGTACTGGTTTTCAACCTTGACCACGGTAGTCAACCATGACTGCTTCTGGATCAGCAGGAATTCGTCTTCTTTGTCCTCAAACTGAAGTTGCAGTTCCGAAGTGATGACACTTCCGACCTTGAGCTTAAGCGTCATTTCCCGACGCGCGTTGTCTTGGGCGACGGGCGCCAGAGTCGTGAGGAGCAGGGCCGCTGAAAGGACGGACACGTTACTTCACCTCAACCGGTTTTTCGTTCGGATAGGCGTAGCCGTGCTCGCGGGCCTGAGTTTCGCGGCCGACGGCACTTTCACTGCGAAGCTGACGGCGAACAAGTTCGGCCCGTTGCTGTTCAACGCGGCGCATCTCGAGCCGAACCTTCTCGGCTTCCTGCTTCTGTTCGCGGTACTTTTGCCACGGTTTGAGGCTGAACGCCACTCCGAGGAGGCACCCAAGAAGCACCACAAGCACCAGCCAGACCTTTTGTGGTCCCATGCCCGCCATTGTAGCAGGGTCTACGGGATCATTTCTAGGTAGATCATATTGGTCCCACCCGCAACTCCGGCCGGAACGCCGGCGGTGATGATCACGTGGTCGCCGGAAGCGAGACGTTCACTTTCCTTAAAGCTCTCAATCGCGATCTGGATGACGGTGTCCGTGCTCTCCGGACTGCTGTGATACAGCGACTCCACACCCCACACGACGGAAAGCTGGCCCTGAGTTTCGAGCTTCCATGCCGTACACAGGATGGGAATTCGGGGCCGGAATTTGCTGACCATGCGAGCGGTGAGTCCACTGCTTGAGGTGCAAAGGATGGCCTTCGCCCGCAGCCGGCTCGAAAGTTGCACGGCGGCTTCTGCCACGGCCGATGTGGTGCTTGCACTGCCATGGAGTCGTTCCATGTGGTCAAAGTGCGGGAATGCGCCTTCGGCTTTCTCGGCGATTCGGGCCATGGTGGCCACGGTTTCGACCGGGTAGCGTCCCGTTGCGGTCTCACCGCTCAGCATCACGGCGTCGGTGCCATCCAAAATTGCGTTGGCCACGTCGGTGGCTTCTGCCCGGGTAGGCCTTGCGTTGTGAACCATGCTTTCCAGCATTTGGGTGGCGGTAATCACCGGAATTCCGAGCGTGTTCGATCGAAGAATGACCTGCTTTTGGATGAGCGGAACGTCTTCCGTGTCCATTTGAAGGCCAAGATCGCCGCGGGCGACCATGATGAGGTCCGCCACTTCGGCGATTTCATCAAAGTTCTCGACCGCTTGTCGGGTTTCGATTTTCGCGCACAGGTGCGCCTTTGAACCCAGTTCATCCAGCAAGGTGCGTAGTTCGATCAGGTCTTTTGCGCGGTTTACGTAGCTGAGAGCAACGAAGTCGGCTCCGGCTTCGACGGCAAACTTAACGTCTTCGCGGTCTTTGGGGGTGAGGGCCGGAACGTCGAACACTTTGCCCCGCAAGGTCACCCCTTGGCGGCTTTTCACGGTACCGGTCGAAAGCGCGGTCGCGGTGAAGTTCCCGTCCACCTTCGGGCCGAGAAGCACCTCAACATCGCCGTCCCCGAGCAGAAGCCGGTCGCCCGGTTCCATCACGCTGACGATTTCGGAGGCTTTGATCGGGAGGACGGCACCGGGTTCTGATCCTACTGTGAGGGATTCCCCGGTCTTAAAGTCGATCGCGCCGTTTTCCAGCGGTTCCAACCGGAATTTTGGCCCTTGGAGGTCCACCAAGATTCCGATTCGCCGCGATGGGGTGCTGGCAGCCTGAACATTTTTAGCCCACGCCAGCCGGGTTTCCCGGTCGCCGTGCGAGCAGTTGATGCGGGCAACGTTCATGCCTGCCTCCACCAATGCCTGCACCATCTCGGGCGACCCCGATGCGGGGCCGAGGGTGCAGACAATTTTTGTGCAACGTTTGCGACCGGGTTGCATGGTTAGCGGGCCCGCCAGAGGCTTTCGAACTTCGCCACGAGGTCGTCAATCACGGCAAAGCCGCCGCGCCAGAACGCTTCGTCGCGAAGGTCCACGCCCACAATCTTCATGAGGTCCACCGGGGAAAGAGATCCGCCAAGTTCGAGAACCTTCACGTAATTCGCTTCGAACTCGGGCCCTTCGTGGCGAGCACGTTCGTAGAGGGCCATGGTAAGTAGCTCGCCGAACGAGTAAGCGTAAACGTAGAAAGGGGCGAAAATAAAGTGCCCGACGTAGCTCCACCAGGTCGCGTGCTGGGCTTCCATCTTCACGCTGTCGCCGAACATGCCTTGGAGTTCGTCTTGCCAGATCTCGCTGAATTCTTCGGGGGCGAGTTCGCCGTCTTCGCGACGCTTGGCGTGGCAACGCTGCTCGAACCGGAACATCGCCGATTGCCGGAACACCGATGCGAAGATGCCTTCGATCTTTGCGGCGTAGAGGGCAAGCTGGTCATCCGCAGTGGTGGTTTTGACCACGTTCTCAAACACGAGCTGCTCCCCAAAGATGGAGGCGAGCTCGGCAAGTGGAAGCGACCCGTAGAAGTTGAAAAGAGTCTGCTTTCGGCTGAGCGAACCGTGCGCGCCGTGGCCAAGCTCGTGGGCGAGCGTCATCACGTCATCAATCTTGTTGAGGTAGCTCATCATCACGACCGGGTGGAGGTCGGGCGTCATGTAGCTACAGAAAGCACCGCCGGTTTTGCTGTCGCGGGCTTCGGCATCAATCCAGTTCTTGTCGAAAAATTCCGCCGCGCGATCTCGGAGGGTCGGACTGAACTGACCGAAGCTCGAAAGCACCATGTCCCGGGCCTGATCCCAGCCGATCTGCTCCTTAGTCTCGAACAAGGGCGCGTAGCGATCCACGTGGGTCAATTCGGGCAAGCCAAGAATCTCTCGTTTCAGCCGGTAGTAGCGGGCGACCACATGCTCGTTCTCTTTGCAAAGCCGCATGACGAGGTCCACGATCTCCTTGTCAAGTTCGTTGGCGGCGTGGCGGCTGTGCTCGGGGTACGGGCGGTTGCGAAGCTTGTCGTCAATGGCCTTGTCCTGTAGCAAGGTGTTGTAGAGGAAGCATAGCAAGTGGTTCAGCTGTTGCAGTCCACCGCTCAGTGAATCTCCGGCCGCAATGCGAACGGCGCGATCCGGGTTGCGCAATAGGTCAAGAACCTCACTCTGGGTCAGTTCGGAGGGCTCGCCAGTCGCTGGGTCCTTGTAAGTGAACTTGTGATAGGTCAGTACTTCGTCGTGAAGCCGGGTCCATGCTCGCGAACCGGTGTTGGCGAGATGCTCCATGAGCGCCTCTTCCTTTTCGGAGAGCATGTAGGGCGTAGCTTCGCGAAGCCTGCCCAAAAAGTGCGCGTAGGGCTGCAACCCAGGACTTTGCACGAGTCGTTGGAAGTGGGCTGCTTCGATTTGCTGCACTTCGAGCTCGAAGAAGATGAGCTTGACCCGGATCTCACTGCTGCGCTCCATTTGAGCCTGCAGAAATTGGCCCGCTTCCGGGTTAGTGGCCTCGACCGCGAACCGGAGATTGCCGTATTCCATCGGCTTTTGCATCTCTTTGGTCAGGGCTTCGATCTCAGTGACGGCGGCCAAGAGGGTTTCGGCAGTTAAGTTGGGGTCGGCAATTTTTCCGCGGTACTTGGCGGCAAAAGCGTCGCTGTCCGCCTCGGCCTTGGCCCAGGTGGCCTCCACCTTGGGATCATCGAAGCTGGCAAACAACGCAGAAAGGTCCCAACGGACCTTCGGGGATTCTAAAGGAGCAGTGGTGGTTTCCATAGTCTCGGCTCGTGTGGGCCTAGTCTACCGAACCGAGATTAGCTACTCCAGACCAACAGACTTACGCAAGCGGTCTACTTCGGGTTTGCTGAGTAAACGGCTTTGCCCCTGGGCCAAACCTTTCGGCCGCAAAAAGCCAATCGCGGTGCGTTCGAGGTCGGTGACCGGGTGACCGACGGCTTCGCACATGAGGCGCACCTGCCGGTTCCGTCCTTCGTGAATCGTGATCGTGATCATCGAAGTTCCTTTGCGCGGGTCGTAGCTGTTGAACTCCACTTCGGCGGGAGCCGTGCGGCGACCTTCGATGACGATGCCCTTACGTAGCCGTTCGAGGGCCTTCGGGCCAATTTCACCTCGCACAATCGCTCGGTATTCCTTGTTGATTCGGTACCGGGGATGGGCGAGGCGCGCGGCTAAGTCGCCATCGTTCGTGCAGATCAAAATGCCGGTAGTGTTCTGGTCCAGCCGACCAACGGGCTTGAGGATCGTGCCCACGTCCGGAAGAACGTCCAAGACGGTACGCCGGCCTTCGGGGTCGCTGAGCGTGGTGACAACCCCCTTCGGCTTATTGAGAATTGCGACGTAGATGCGGGGAAGTTCGAGCACCTGCCCATCGAACTCGACCACATCTTCTTCCGAAACCTTGGTGCCCATCTCGGTGACACGCACTCCGTTCACGCGCACACGGCCTTCAGCAATGAAGACTTCCGCGTTGCGGCGGCTGCAAACTCCGCAGCGGGCAATAAATCGGTGTAGGCGTTCCAAATTCGGTTAGTAATAGGTGCGGGTGCGTGCTCGGCGGCGCATCCACCACACGCTTCCCAGCGCGGCTCCGACCCCAACATACCAGAGTGACGCCCCCCGCTTCGGGCTCAACAGGCTCGGTTTGGCTTCAACGGCGTGGGTGGCGACCGCCATAAACTCGTAGGAATAATCGGGTCCGGTCACCCGGGCCAGACCAAGCGGTTGGCCTTCCGTTATCGGTGCGCGGGGCGAGCCGATCACCCATTCGAGGCGGCTGTCACCCGGTTGTGCGGCCGTGAACTGGGTGGGCGGTTGGATGGCGCGAATGCGAACTGTTGGAAGTTTGGCGTTTTGGACCGGGAGGGTCAGTTCGGTGATTGCGGGAACTGGGCGCACGTTCTTAAAGGCCCATTGGGTGAGCGCCTTGGTGTCGGCGATCCAGTCTTCGCTCTTCAGCACGACCGTGATTACGTCGAGTTTGCCGTTGTTCGCGCTGCCGACAAAGCAATGCCCCGCGTCGTTGGTAAACCCGGTTTTGATTCCTGTCGCGAACGGTGAGGCATCCAAGAACTTGTTGCGAGAAATTAACAGCCGGTCCTTCTGGTTCACCGAGCGTGTAATCTCTTTGCGTTTGGTGAGGCTGACCTCGGCGAACGTCGAGTTTTCCATTGCGGCGCGGGCCATGGTCGCGAGATCAAGCGCAGTAGTGACGTGGTTCGGGTCGTTGAGTCCGTGTGGGTTCGTGAAGTGGGTTTTGGTCGCGCCGAGTTCCTTGGCGGTCTCGTTCATCAACTCGGCAAACTTGGAATCCGACCCCGAGATGGTCTCCGCGATGGTGTGGCAAACGTCGTTCCCGCTGCGCAGAATGAGTGCGTACAGCGCGGTCTTCACGCTGATCTTCTCGCCCGGTTTGAGGTGCAGACTGCTCCCGGTTACGGCGAGCGTGTCCTTTGAAGCGATCAGCGTGTCGGAAAGGCTCAGTTTCTCCAAGAGAATGTAGCTGGTGAGGATCTTTGTTGTGCTCGCCGGAAACCGGGGCTCTTGCGAATTGTGGGCCCAGAGCACTTGGCCGGTTGTGCGCTCCACCACTATCGCCGCCGAAGAACGGATGGGGGTTCCATCGGGCAAAAGGGCAGGGGCGAACGCGCTGAGCGGCGCAAAAAAGAGCATGGGATTACGGAGCTGATTCTACCAATTCTAAGGCGGGCGACGCGCCTTCTAACTCTGCAATTTTCGGTAACTTTTCCAGGGACTCAAGCCCAAACTGATGCAGGAACTGGTCAGTGGTCCCGTAAAGTACGGGCCGACCCGCCGTCTGCTTTCGGCCGACTTCTTCGATCAAATATCGGTCGCTCAGTGCGCGCAAGCAGTGGTCGCTTTGCACGCCCCGCACGGCTTCGATATGGGCCGCAGTTACGGGCTGTTGATAAGCAATGATCGCGAGGGTTTCGAGTTGGGCGCGGCTCATGCGCGTGCGTTGCGGAGCCACCAGGTTCGCAATTAATGAAGCATGTTCGGGCTTGGTCGAAATCTGGTACCCGTTCGCGATCCGCACAAGCTGAATCGCGTGGCCATGTTCATACCGTTGGCCCAGTGCGGTGAGGGCATCCAGTACCTCGGATTCAAATTCCCCGGTGAGTTCAGCAAGGTGCGGAACCGAAAGGGGCGAATCCGCCACGAATAGCAGCGCTTCTAGCTTGAGTTCCAAATCTACGCGGCTTTCCAAAAGAACAGGTCTCCTTGTTCGGTTTGTTCGGCTTGGGCGGCGTGGGTGCGAATGAGTTCGAGCAGGGCAAGGAACCACCAGACCGCTTCCGTACGGGTCATGGGTGCCGGAATCAGGTTATCCAGCGTTCGGGGTTCGTTCGCCAACGATTCGAGCACGATTTCCATTTGCTGAGCAATGGAGCGTCGCGGGCGGCTGAGAAGTGTGGGGCCGGGGTCTTCGGTTTGTTCGAGAAGCCGTTCCAGTGCTCGCGCGAGTCCAGAAAGCGTCACTTTGCCCATTTCAACCGGGAGTTCGTAATCGGCCCGGGCGGAGCGGAAGAAAACTTGATCCCGCGCCGCGAGGCCGTCCTCTAAAAATCCGAGTACGGCGCGGTAGGTTTCGACGCCGGGGCCCTCGAAGGCGTCTAAGTCGTCGGTTTCGATGATTTCCGGTCGTGGCAAAAGGCAGTGCGCCTTTCGCTCAATGAGATAAGCGAGCGCAAGAAGGGCGGCGCAAGCTGAATCAATGTCGGTATCCTCGCACGTCATTAGGTACTCGACGTAGGCCTCGACGATCGGCTGAAGCGGTATCTGGAGCAGGTCGAGCTTGTGGCTGAGGACGCACCTGACGAGCGTGGCGAGTGACCCTTCAAAAACGTCACATTCCACCCGGATATCGGGCGGAGCGAACAGCCCTAAGGGGCCAGCGTGAACGGGGACGAGCGCCGCAGACATTGCTAGGGTTCAAGACGAACCCGCTCGCCCAGAAGCCGCACGGAAATCTAAGGCTAAACTACACGCACATCGCCATGAAATTCCTGCGCAACTACTGGGGTCTGTTGCTCCTCATTCTCCTTCCGCTTTCGGTGCTTCATCCAGGCGTACTGGGTAATCAGACGATTGGACCGTGGGATGAGACGGCGGCATATGGCGCGCTCGGAGGCGGGCAGAAGGAGATGGCCGAGCTCAACGCCAAACGGCCCTATGACGTGCTTCAAATGGACGCCGTGCTTCAGTTTTATGGCTGGCGCGAACTCGTGTTTGAATCTTGGGGACGGCGGGAAGAACCGGTTTGGAATCCGTACCAGTTCGGCGGTTCACCGCTGATGGGCAACTCACAAAGTGCGGCGTATTATCCCCTTCACGTGCTTGCAGGCGTTGTGAAATTGCCGACTTCCAAGGCGATCTCGCTCCTCGCGTGGTTTCACATCAGTTGGGCGCTTATAGGCGTATACCTTTTGGTTCGACGCCGAACCGATGAGTTAACCGGCTTTCTGGCGGGACTCTTGCTGTTTGCGACTCCCTTCTTAACCGCTTGGGTGGGGCTAGCGAGTGTCGTCACCACGGTTGCCTGGATTCCCTGGCTGTGGCTGAGCATTGACCGGCTCGGCGAACACAAACAGTGCGGGATGTTCGGCCTCGCGGTTTCCACGGGAATGATCTTGCTTGCCGGGCACCTTCAGTTTGCGTTTTTGGGGCTGCTTTCGGCTGCAATTTATGCAATTGCCACGGCCTTTGTCATCCGTTGTCCGCGCCCGGTCCACTTTGGGGCCCTGGCCGTAGTGCTTGGGCTGGCGATCGCGTCTCCGCAACTCTCGGTCGTGTTGCGCGAATCCAAAGAGTCCCATCGCCGGGGCACCGCGACTGCCGAAGGCTATGCGGCTTATGCGGCCAGCGCGGTGCAGTGGTGGGAACTCCCCGCCGTGCTTGATCCATCTGCGCTTGGTTCGATGCGGCAATTCAGCCGCTCCCCAGAACTCCAGCACCTGTCAACCTATTGGCCCGCCCTGGTGAAAGTCGGAGCGAACCCGGCCGAAAGCGCGATTTCGCTCGGGCCGCTCTTGCTGTTCGGACTCTTTTTGTCGCGTGCTCGCGCCAAAGAATGGGTGCCTGCCTTTAGCGTTTTCGGGCTCGGATTCTTGTTGATGTTGCCAACTCCGCTCAGTCAAGCCTTATACTTTGGATTGCCCGGTTTCTCCTCAACTGGCTCGCCGGGCAGAGCCGCCATTGTGTTCGTCATGGGCGGCGTGATGCTCGCCGCGCTTGGATGGCACCGATTGCGTTCGGAGCCGGCCCTAGAATCCGTGAAACCGTGGGGAACCTTGGCAGTTTGGACTGCACTTGTGTTGTTCTCGATTGTGCCGCTCTCGCGCGGCCTCAATCCCTGGAACCCTGATCTGACGCCCGTGCTACTTACCCTCCAAAATGAGGTGACGGGCAACGTGATGGTGCGTGCGCTTGCGGTTCTCGGCATGCTTGGCGTATTCGTGAGTGGCACGGTTTGGCGAAAGGGAGCCCCGCGCTTTGCATTTTTGGCGGTTTTTTTAGTTGGGCTTGCGCCGTTGCTTCTGACCAAGCCCTCGGTGTTGCACGGAGAGGTTCCGGCCCGCCCCGCCGCCTTGAGCGAAGAGGGAATCTACATCGGCATGATCAACCCAAACTGGGAGATTCTCGTTCGAACCGAGGTCTTTTGCCCGCCGAACCTCTGTACGATTTGGAAGGTGGCCGAGGTCGGCGGTTACGACAGCATGATTCGACAATCTACGGTAGACCGGCTGGAGTCGCTCAACGAAGGTCCACCCGCGCCGCCCACTAACGGCAATATGATGATGGTGCGAGCATCGGCGACTCCGTTGACGATCGCGCGGCACGGAGCCACCCGAATGTGGGGACCCGGAATGCCCGAACCAGAACGGATTCGGGGCGACAACGGACGCGCACTCCCGACCGAGGAAGATGACTTTTCAACTCGCCAGCCCTTGCTCATGGCGGCGCTAGGTGCACTATTCGTGCTAGGTTTAGTGGAAGCCTCTTTACGGAAGCTAGACAAACCGAACAAACAGGAAGTAAACTCGGACGAGGCCGTTGAACCTGGCACAGATCATCTATGAACATGAGCCAACTTGATTCTCAAGGACAGCTGGTTGAAGAACGAATCGGGACGGGGCGCTACGCGCTGGTGATCTACGACAATGATCACGTCGCCCGCGATCTCGTTGTATGCCTGCTCATGTTGCACACCGCGTGCAGCTATGAAGAAGCCGAAATCGAGACTTGGGAAGCCGAGCAGTATGGCAAAGCCGCGGTTCATTTTGGGACCCAAGCGGAATGTCAGGAGATCGGCGGACATTTCCTTGAGGCGGGTGTCGCGGTTTCTGTTGAGCCCGAATGGGGGGATAAATGAACATGCACTCCACGCACTCGGTCCCGCTGCTTGAGCCCGATGTTTCGGTCAAGCTTGAACGCGAATACCTGGTCGTCGTTTTTAACAACGAGTTCAATACCTACGATGAGGTGATGTTCATTCTTCAACTCGCCACTCAGTGCGACGAGGAAGAAGCCGAGATCGAGACGTGGGAGATTGACCACCTTGGAAAATCGGTGGTGCATTGTTCGAGCGAATCGGAATGCACGACCGTGGCGAACATTATCCGCACGATTGGTATCCGGGTCGAAGTCATCAAAGACATCTGATTTTGAGTTTGTGACAAAGAATGGGCACCGGATTACTCCGGTGCCCATTCTTATCTGCGTTGGTTTACTTGGAGGCTTCGAGTTCCTCGCCCGGGCCACCGGGTCGGGTCGGTGCGTCTCCCGGAGGCATCATCCCCGGCCCACCTTGCGGTCGGGGAAGATCCGCTTCGCGGGTGACCTGAAGGGTCGCCTTGTTCATCATGTAGATCTTGCCGTTCGCGAGAACGTACAGCGTATTGCCGTCAATCGCCATTGCGGCACCGCCGCCGCCACCACCGCCCATTCGGCCTTGCATGCCGCCCGGTTGTCCGCCACGAGGAGGTTGGCCTTGACCTTGACCTTGGAATTGGCCAGGACCGCCACCCGGGCCGCCCTGCGCGAAGGATCGCGTGGTTGTGAGGGTCAGGGCCGAGGCGACCAGAGCGACGCCTGCGAGTGCGGACCAAACTTGGATTTTCATTTTTGACTTCCTGTTTTGATTATTCAGAGCTTAGAGATTCCAAGCCCGTACAATTAATAACGTAACGTCACCACCCAAGTTCTGTACTGGCCGGAGTTTTTACGGAAGTTCTATTCCAAAGTGTTTGGCGTATCGGTTGAAGAGGTTATGCGCCGCCGGATAGCAGGAGTTCGGCGACATGAAGTGCGGGAATTCAAACGTGATGATCTTTTCGGCAACAGCGGCGGCCGTTTCGATTTTGAATCGCAGGTAACGCCAATCGGCGGGCGGAAATTTGATCGGCATGTCGCGGTCAAAGCACTCCAGGTTCGACCAGATGGTCACCCCGTGTTTATCGCCGAGGGCTTTGATCCCTTGCATGAAGGTAGGTAGCTCCTGATAATGCACCTGACCATCCTGGAACGCGCATAGGTCAAAGCTGCCTCTTGTGGCCTCAAAGATTCGCTCCCAATGGTCGAAAGATTCGTCAAGTGTCAGTGCGTGTTCGCCGAGTTGCTTGGCCCCCTGGGGGTAAGGCGAAATAAGCACGGGCAAGTTTGACAGGGCCTTGCAGTGTCCGCCGATTCCGTTGAAGAGCTCAATAATGTGGGCGTCGTTCCGGCCGGTTTCGTGGCTTAAATACCAGCCCGCGAAGCTCTTGTGATGCCCGTACCGCTCCCAAGCTTCGTCCAGAAACTTCCGGTTGACGTCCACTTCGGTCCACCACGCACGCCGGATCCAGTGAAAGCCACTGTCATAAGTGCCAAAAAAGACCTTTAAGTTGTACTGATCCGCAAGCGAGAAGAACATCTCGCCGAGATCGTCGTAAACAGGCAACAAATTGGGCAGGCACTTCGCGGGGAAAATGCACTTGTTCTGGTATCCCGCCCGGATGATGATTACGGTGTCAATACCAATCTGAGAATAGAGTCGAAACTCTCTTTCCCATTGGTCGCGATCCCAGTTTTGGCTGGGAATATCGTGCGTAATCTCGTCTAGGAAGGTACCGGTAATCCGCACGGGTTAGTCGGCGAATTCCTTTGCAAACTCAGGGACTTCGGCGAGAAACTCCTTGATAAACTTCTTGAGAGCCGGAGCGGATCCGGTGGCCGCGAGGTCGAGATCTTGCTCAAGAATCAAGTTGTTTTCTTCGTCGCTGTACGCCTTGGTGTAGCGGCGCTCCGCATTCCAAGTGTTCAGCTTTTTTGCGTCGGGCTTGTCCTCGCTTTGGAAGGTTGCCCGCATTTGCACACTCGACGCCGTATCGCCCTCTCCGCCGTACTGGAAGAGAATCACCCGCAGGTCATCCTTTTCAATAATATAAACCGACTTATCGTCTTCGTCTTTCTCGGTCTCGTATTTCAGTTTGCTATCGTCAAGAACCTTCTGAATTTCTGATGCGGAAAGCGTCTTGTCCTTATCTTGAGCCGACCAGTTGAAGCCAGCGGTGGCGAACGCAAGGGTTGCCACGGCCAGGGCGAGCTTGGGGGATTTCATGAGCATGAATCTGTAGACGTCAATTTGTTTGAAAAGTTTCGGGCTGGATTAAAGTGGCAAAGTTGGGTTCGCGGGAGGCGAAATTTTAAGGTGTTCGTAGGCCAAATGGGTCGCCGTTCGCCCTCGAGGGGTGCGCTGAATCAGCCCCAATTGCAGCAAGAAAGGTTCGTACACATCCTCAATCGTTCCGGGGTCTTCGCCGGTGGTGGCGGCAAGGGTATCGAGGCCCACCGGACCGCCGCGGTACTTTTCAATGATCGCGCGGAGTAATCGACGATCCACGAGATCAAGCCCAATTGCATCAATGTCCAATTCATGCAGAGCGGTGTTCGCGATTTCGGAGTTAATTTGTTCGAACTCACCGACTTGGGCGTAGTCTCGCACCCGGCGGAGTAAACGATTGGCGATACGCGGAGTGCCGCGGCTTCGCCGCGCGATTTCACCTGCTCCATCTTCGCTGATTGCATATCCGAGGATGCCCGCGCTGCGCCGGACAATCTCGAACAAGGCGGCTTCATCGTAATAATGGAAGTGGCTGACGATTCCAAATCGGTCCCGGAGCGGACCCGTGAGCAATCCCTGGCGAGTGGTCGCCCCGACGATGGTGAACGGCGGCAGGTCCATGCGGATCGAACGCGCGCCCGGGCCCTGCCCGATCATCACATCCACGGCGCGATCCTCCATGGCGGGATAGAGAAATTCCTCTACGGCGCGGCTCATTCGGTGAATTTCGTCAATGAACAAGATCGCGTGCGGCTCGAGGTTGGTGAGAATTCCGACGAGATCGCCGGCTTTCTCAATAGCCGGTCCGCTGGTGATGTGTAGGGCAGTGCCCATTTCATTCGCGATGATATGAGCGATGGTGGTTTTGCCTAGGCCGGGCGGCCCGTAAAGTAACACGTGGTCAAGGGCTTCTTCGCGGCCCTTTGCCGCTCGCAGAAACACATCTAGGTGCGATTTCAGCTTCGTTTGACCGATGAACTCTCGCAGAAACTTGGGCCGAAGCGATAATTCGGCGTTCAAATCCTCTCGGGCAGGTTCCAAGTCCAGGTCAGGAGATCGGCTCATCGTTTCAACACTTGAAGGGCGCGTTTAAGTCGCTCGGCAATATCTTCAGACGTATCGGGTGCGCTGAGGGATGCTCGCTCGGCCTCAGGGCGCCGGTAGCCTAAGGCCAACAGGGCTTCAACCAGTTCCGAATCCGACGGCGCTTTAGTATTGGGGACGGCAATGGACGCTTCGTAGTGAATACCGAGGCTTTCGTGCCGGACCTTCTCCTTAAGCTCCACAATGATACGCTCGGCGAGGCGCGGACCCACCCCAGAAGCCTTCGCCAACCGCTTTGCGTCTTCCGCCGAAATTGCGCTGAGCGTCTCCGAGGCTCCCAGGTCACTGAGTACTTGGAGCGAGACCTTCGGGCCGCAGCCCTTCACTTCCGTCAATAGGTCAAACACGCGCCGGTCCATTAGCTTGGTGAAGCCGACGAGCAATTGATCATCTTCCCGAAAAATCTGCCGCGTATGCACGATGATTTCTTCGCCTTCGGCGGGAAGTTCCAGCACCGAAGCCGCGGGCATCAATAGCTCATAGCCAACGCCGCCGCATTCCACGACCGCGGAAGTCGCGGTAGTGCCAACCAGAATTCCCCGCAGGCGGACGATCATAGGTGGTGCTCAAGAAGCCACTTGGGCAACTCGGATTGCTGGTAGGTCTCATCCCAGCTGTTGTGGCCGAGATCGGGATAGAGCGTAATCTTCGGGTTTCCGCCCGCCGCGCGAATCGCTTCGACGGCGTTGATCGAGCCTTCGGGCTTGACGACTTCATCCTTCATGCCATGAAACGCCCATAGCGGCATATCGCGGAGTTCCTTCGCGGCCCGATCCGGGTCGGCCCAACCGCATACTGGGGCGGCCGCGGCAAACTGCCACGGAAGGCTCTTGGCGAGTCGCCACGTTCCATGTCCACCCTGGCTGAGGCCGGTTAAATAGCGTCGGTGCGGGTCGGTGGGGAACTCCTTCTCGACGCTCTTACATAGATCGCTGAGCCAGTCTTGGTGGTCTACCCAAGCTGATTCTTGGGTAGGTTTTTGCGGGATGACGACGAGAAACGGCCACCGCGCCCGGTTCCGCAAGATGGCGAGCGGGAGGCCGATGGCACATGAGAGCAGACCGTCGGTGCCGGATTCCCCGCGACCGTGCAGGTACAGAATCGTCGGAAAATCCGGCTTGAGGTCGCGTGGAACGTACACCACATAGTGGCGGCCCTGGAGTTCTCGTTCCAAAAATCCCGTGTTATCGGGCATCGGCGAGGGCGTCCTTTGCGCCAACTTCTATGGCGTCCATGGTGAAGTCAATCTTCACTTCAAACGCCCGGGGCCACGGCAAACTCACCTCGATGTTGCTGAGTTGATTGAGTTCATATTGGCGGGTTCCGGCAAAGAACCGTTTGCCTTCAAATTGCTTCGTAAAGAGGGATTCTAGCCGCTGGGAAATATCCAGTTTAACAAAGTTGTTCACTTGGTCAAGCACTTCGCCATAAACCTCATCCCGGCTGGTTTTGCGCTGGTCCAGCATCGCATAGGCTTGCGGTCGAGTGTACCGGTGATATTCGAAATCGTTGACAAGTCGGTGTAGCAAAAACGACCGCTGTTGAAGCTCTCGCCGAAGCTGGTCTACCGAGGACATACGCCGGGAGAGCAGATAAACATTTGCGGCGGGTATCGCGGTCCCGAGCGTATTTCCGGCCGTGTTCCACCCGGAATACGAGAGCAAGCGCATCGCTCGGCCGCTTGTATTGAGCGCGTCGAACAACAAGGGGTCGCCGGTTCCGGTCTTTCCGAGGTTCACGTCGGCCACCGCTACTGGGAATCCTTGTTCTAACTCAGTCGAAAGATTGTCTAAGAACTCGTTGAACTGAGCTTGCCGAGGGGCGGGCGTGTTAATGTATAGGGAGTAGTCATAGACGAGCGGATTCTTCGCGTATTCGGCCCCGGTGGCTTCGAGCTGTTCCCGAAGCGAAGTCGCGAGGGTGGAAGACTCGTAGGACGGGATGGTGTTCATTCCGAGCGGGTCTGCGACCACAATGCGGACCTTGGGGGTCCAGCGCATGGATTGCGTGAGTGCCCGGCTTACGAGCACGTTCGAATGTTGGTCTATCCCTTCACAAAAATAGACTTGTTCGCGGCAATCAAGTAGCTCGCTGAGCTCCATCAGGTGCTGGGTTTCCGGAACGTTTGGCCCCTCGGGTTGGGCGTCGTCCTGACCCACGATGAAGTAGTTAAAAAGGTTGCCTTTGACGGCCTTCAGGAGGTCGCGCTGCAGATGGAAATTTCGGTAGCGGCTTTCGTCGTAGCGGTCGAGGGCTCCATTTGGTAGCCGAGCCAAGTTGTAGTGGAAGAAAACGAGGGACTCCAAGTCCTGTCGTTTTGCCACGCGCTCGCGATAAACCACCGCGCGAACCAGAAGCTCTCGGTACGGTTTGTTCTGGTCCGTGCTGGTGGGAGATAGCCGCATGACGGAACTGAATCCGTAAAACGGGATCGAAGGGTACTTCTTCCGAATGGCCACAAAGCGCCGCAAATATTTGCGCGCGTCTTCTATCGAAGTGCGCGGTTCACGTGAGGCGATCAATCCACCGTAGAGGAACATGTCGGTGCTGGCGATGACGGCGTCATATCCAGAGAGATCTAGGCTCTCCAGCCAGTCTAGAACCTTATCAGGCGAACCCGGTGTTGTAAATTTGCCCAGCGTTTCTTGCGGCGGAACGTCAACTTCCACCGAGGCGATGTCGCCGATCATTGCCGCGAACTGGCTTGTCGCCGGGCGGTCATCAACCGGAATCAGCAGATACCGCTTGCTCGGGATCGTGGTTTGGGCGACCGCCAACATGCAAACGCATGCAAAAAGGAAGGCAAGCCCGCCACGAAAAAGCATCTGTTTAAGATACCCGTACTCTGGTGAAATTAAGGGCAGTAAACGGCCTGTCGGGCAGCGTCTTCATGAGTCGGGTCTTGGGCAAGCACCTGCCGAAAGTTCGCGCAGGCTTCATCCATCATCCCCAGCATCATTTGCGTCATCGCGAGATCGTAGCGCGCCTTTATGTGGGTCGGATTCATTTTGACCACTTGCTCTAGGGTCTCTAACGAACCGTCGAAGTCGCCTTCAAAGCCCTGGATAAGCCCGAGTTGCCATCGGCCGTCGGTGTGGCCGGGGCAGTCGGCCAGCAGGCGCATGATGAGTTGCCGGGCCTGGCTATAGTCCCCATCACAGCGTGCCTGAAAGGCCTGATCATATAACTGATCGGTTGTCATACGAAAGAAAAGGTCCTCTGTGCATTGTATGCCAAAGGACCCTCACTTTACCTGCGTTCTTTCAAGATAAGTTATGCAGTTCCTGGTTCAAGTCGCGGCGGAGCAACAATAGTCGGCGTTTCTCGATTGTTCTCGCTCGAACTCGGAAGTCCGTTACCAGGTTCGGCCGGCGGAAGTTTGCGCTCGGGCATGGGTTCGCCGCGCATGAGGGCAAGAAGCTCTTCGCGGTCGAGTGTCTCGTGCTCAAGCAGAGCGGCGGCGATCGCATCGAGTTGCGATCGATACTCGGTGAGGATGTCGGTGGCTCGGCGATGCTGCTCGTCTACGATCGAGCGAACTTCGTCGTCGATCATGCGGGCAACTTCCTCGCTATAGTCGCGATTCTCTCCGTAGTCTCGACCTAGGAACGGGTTCTCGTGCCGGGTTCCCAACACAAGGGTACCGAGCTTCTCGCTCATTCCGAGTTGCGTCACCATTGCTCTGGCAATGCGCGTTACCCGCTTGAGGTCGCTACTGGACCCTGTCCACCGCTCACCGTAAACCAGTTCTTCTGCGACTAACCCGCCAAGCGACATGCAGATATCGGCGACGAGTTCGGTGCGGCTCGTCATGATCGAGTCGGTCTCGGGCAAGCTCCAGGTGAGGCCGAGCGCTTGACCGCGCGGCAGTACGGTGACCTTGTGCACGGGGTCGCAGCCTTCGACGACTTCGCCGATGATCGCGTGGCCCGCCTCGTGGTAGGCGGTGACTTCGCGCTCCTTCGGAAGAAACACACGGCTCTTTCGGGCCGGACCGACGAGCACGCGGTCAAGCGACTCCTCGATTTCGTCCATGGAGATCCGCGTGCGGTTTCGGCGCGCGGTCAGCAGGGCGGCCTCGTTCAGCGCATTGGCGAGATCGGCCCCCGTGAACCCGGGAGTTCGCTTCGCCACGGTCGCCATATCCACGTTCGGATCAAACGGCTTGCCCTTGCTGTGAATCTGGAGGATCTTCTCTCGTCCAGCTGCATCCGGCGTATCTACGACGATCTGGCGGTCAAAGCGACCGGGTCGCAGAAGGGCCGGGTCAAGCACGTCGGGCCGGTTGGTGGCCGCGATCATGATGACGCCCATGTTCGTGTCGAAGCCGTCCATCTCGACGAGGAGCTGGTTGAGCGTTTGCTCGCGCTCATCATGGCCGCCACCTAGTCCGGCGCCGCGCTGGCGACCGACCGCGTCAATTTCATCAATGAAAATGAGGCACGGGCGGTGAGCCTTGGCGGTCTCGAACAAATCGCGAACCCGCGCCGCGCCAACGCCGACGAACATTTCAACGAAATCTGAACCGGAGATGTGGAAGAACGGAACACCGGCTTCGCCCGCGATGGCGCGGGCAAGGTGGGTTTTTCCAACGCCGGGAGGCCCGGTCAGGAGAATGCCTTTCGGAATCTTGGCGCCGAGGGCGGCATACTTCTTCGTATTGCGGAGGAAGTCCACCACTTCGAACAACTCTTGCTTGGCTTCGTCAATGCCCGCTACATCATCAAAGGTGATCTTAATGTTGGTCTCGCTCGCGCGCTTGGCTTTGCTGCGCCCGAACATGGCCGCCTGGTTACCGCCTTGTTGCGCCGGTCGCATGATGAAGAAGTAGAAAAGCGCGAACATGAGGGCGAACATCAGTCCCCAAGTGAGGAGTTGCTGCATTCCCGGCGAAATTAACGGTTCGGCTCGCTTAACGTCAACTTCTGCTTCCGACATCTTCGCGCCAAGTGCCGTGCCCGCATCGGTTTCCGGGCCCGCCAAAACCTTGGCGGTATAGGTGATTTCCTTACCCTTGTCGTCCTTCTCGCGAAGCTCGCCTGAGATGGTGGTGTCATACCACCGCGCTGTTTTTACATTTTTGGCCGCTAACTGCTTTTCAAATTCTGAGTGGTCGTAGTTACGGTGTTGAGACGCAGACCCCAGATTGAGGCCTCCGCTTGGGCTGAACATCGAAATTCCCACAAGGATGAGGATTCCGATGAGGATTGACCCAATAAACGTGCGTAATGACTTGTTCAAACTTTCTCCCGATTCAGCGTGCAGTGATGCCCACCCTTGTATACGTAAGTTGGGCGGCAGTGGTTCACACTATTATGGCGGACTTGCCTAATCCATGGACCCAAAGCGGAGCACCACTGCACATTTCGACGCTGGGCCGAGCCGAACGCGTTCCGCAAGTGGGCCTCCTGGCACCCAGACCGGTCCAACCATGTCGCACACGATCGGCAGCAGTCGCCGGGCGCGGGGTGTTAGCTTCATTTCGGCAAGGATTTCTCGCACAAACTTACTTCCTTCTGGCATGCCGAGCGGCGTCATTTTGTCTTGGTCGGCGGCCGCGCGAACGTGTAGCGGGCCGCTCAGGGAATTGAAATCGGCACGGGCTTCCAGGCGCGTTTCCACCGGCAGCGGTCCGCTTGGGTCTCCTAAAGATATTTCAAATCGCCATCCAAATACTTCGCTCTCCGTCACACCGGGCATCTCAAGTGGATGGCGCGCAACGCTCACGGGGTCGGTTCGCATCAGCTGGAAGCGATCCGGTTGCCATGCGATTCGAAAGTCTTTTGTAACGTCTAAGGCTCCCGCGCCCCCGCTCATTAAGCCATGAAGGGCGAACTGCGTTGCCTGGTGCTCCAACGTGACCCCGACTAACTGCGCACCCCGGCGAACGGCCCTTGCCCGCGCGACCGCCGGAAATTGGCGAAGAATTTCGGAATTAAGGGCAAGCTCATCTGCCTGGGTCAAGAATTCAAGTTCCCCATTTAGAGGAACGTAAGTTTGTTCGAGGACGGCGGCACCGATCTCGTCGAGGTACTCGTTTTCCTCGCGGGCGGTTTCGGCCGTTCTCGCAAAGGTCTCCAGTGCGCGGGGGTTGATTGCCGTAAGCGCGGGCAGTACCTGCGAGCGAATCCGAACCCGGCTGGAACTCACGTCGGTGTTCGCGGGGTCGTCATGAAACCAAAGCTCGTGTTCACCGCAATACGCTCGCAGATCAGCCTTCGTGAACTCAAGCAAAGGGCGCACGAGCGCGTCTCGGGCAAAGGGAATTCCAGTAAGTGCGGCGAGCCCGCCACCGCGAGTCATCTGAAACAGAATCGTCTCGACATGGTCATCCAAAGTGTGGGCGGTCGCAATGCGGTCACAGCCGAACGCAGCCGACGCCTGGCGAAAAAACTCGTAGCGGGCCTCGCGCCCCGCCTCTTCGATGCCGATTTTGCGGTGCGATGAAATGGTGGGCACGTCGGCGTGCCCAATCAAAATCTGAACTCCGAGCGATTTCGCCCAAGCCTCGGCGCGGTTCGCTTCTTCGTCGGCCTCGGGACGCATCCCGTGGTGAAGGTGTGCGGCAACCACCGGGTATCCCGCACGAACCATCAAGTGAAGCAACGCGGTTGAATCCGGTCCGCCACTATAGCCCACCAAGTAGCGGTCCGAAAGCGGTAACCGCGCACGATTAACTTCTTGAAAGCGTTCGAGAAGGGGCATAGTGGCCCCTAGAGTATAGGCGCGTTAGCGGCCTACGGTCACGCGGGTCATACGGTCACCCTGCGCAATTCGGTCGACTACATCCATGCCTTGGGTCACGTTTCCGAACACGGTGTACTGACCGTCAAGGAACCCATAGTCGCCAAGAAGAATGTAGAACTGAGTGTCGCCGCTGTTGCGGTCGGCATCTAAGCGGGCAAAGCCCACGGCGCCACGAAGGTGCTTGAGCTGGTTCTTCTCCATCGGAATTTTGGTGCCGGATTGGTAAGAACCTAGGGAGGGGTCCGTAGCGGGCTTGGTCTTGCTGTTCGGGTCGCCAATTTGCACCAGAAACGGCTTCGGCGTCTTCACGACCTTGTGGAACCGTTGCCCGTTGTAAAAACCGTCATCGGCAAGGGACATAACTCGCGCGCACGTCAACGGAGCTTCGGCTGGGCGGAGCGCAATGACAACCTCGCCCTTACCTTCGATCTGAAGGCGGAGCGTTGGGTTTGCGGCTTGCACCGGGCTACCCAGTGGGGACATCGTAACGGCAATGAGGGCGGGAAGGATCATTTTGTGCGCTAGTTAGTTAGACGTACGAAAGCAGAGAAGGAATCAGTCGGGAATGCGACGCCCGTACCCATCTACCTTGACCCCGCCGGTAAACATGATGATTCCATCGAGCCAAGACCAAACCACGCCGAGCAGGCACGGGGCGAGAATGAACTGGATAATGCCTTGAGCGACGTATCCCAAGTACATTCTTCCGACGCCAGGAAGCACAAATTGAAGCACGCCGGCGGCAACCCGACTTCGGTCGCTGAGCGGCAAAGATTCTAGGTAGTTTGGCCGCGCAGCATGAGGATAATGGGGTGCGGGTCCCGGAATTCCGCTCGCCATACGCGGGGCAGCCATCGGTTCACTGGGCCGGGCCGCAGGAGGCGGCGGCGGAACGTTGGTTTGGTAGGACTCCAAGAAGCGCGCCATTTCCATGGTGTCGGCGGCCCTTAGCCAGTCTCCCATACCGGTGCGCCAAACGTAAGTGTCGCGTTCGATCACGCCGTCCTGAATTAGGTCGCGCATTTGCGCTTCGGAGAGCGGCCCTAGTTGGCCGTAGTGACCAATGTAGTACCACTGAAACTCTTCATTTGGACCCGATGCTCCGTTCATTACGCCTCCGCTTCACCATTATTCACGTTTCGCGTTAAGTACGGTTGCAGGGCCGGGTCCTACGGAGGGCGAAACGGAGCGATTTAGGCCTAGTCGGGTACCTTTTCGTTTACTTATATGTCCGTTCGAGTTCGATACGCCCCGAGTCCAACTGGGAGTCCCCACATCGGAAATATCCGCGACGCGCTTTTCAAGCACCTGTTGGCTAAGCACCACGGCGGGGTCCATATTTTGCGAATCGAAGACACGGACCGAACGCGGCTGGTTCCGGGTTGCGAAGACGAGATCGTCGAGTCACTCAAGTGGCTGAACCTCGAATGGCAAGAGGGCTTCGGCGTTGGCGGGCCGCACGAACCATATCGGCAAAGCGAGCGCAAGGAAGCGGGAATCTACGCGGAGCTTATTGATGAGCTCTTGGCAAAGGGAGGGGCTTACTTGGCGTTTGACACGCCGGAAGAGCTTACCGAGATGCGCGAGTACCAGCAGATTAACCGCCAGCCGACGGGATACTTCGGTGGCGTCTGGCGAGATGCCACCCCCGAACAAGTGGAATCCGCGAAGGCCGAGGGCAAAGCGTTCGTGATCCGGCAACGGATTCCGCGCAACACCACGATCGTCATCGAAGACGTCATTCGCGGACGGATTGAATGGGATAGCGACACAATTGACGACCCTGTGTTAATAAAGGCCGACGGAATGCCGACCTACCACTTTGCCGCAATGGTGGACGACCACCTCATGGGAATCACTCACATCATGCGCGGGGAAGAGTGGATTGCCTCGGCCCCGAAACATGCCGTGCTGTTTGATGCCTTTGGCTGGGAACGTCCGTTGTTCGTTCACTGCCCAGTGATCAAGGGTAAAGACGGAGCAAAGCTTTCTAAGCGGCATGGCGACACGCGGGTGCTGGATTTCCGGTCGGCGGGCTACCTTCCAGAGGCTCTCGCGAACTTCGTCGCGTTGATTGGCTGGTCTCCCGGCGGTGACCTTGAACTGATGAGCATGGATGAGCTTGCCGAGCACTTCGACCTTGGTGGACTGCAGCCTTCGCCGGGCGTGTTCGACATGGACAAGCTTCGGTGGATCAACGGGAACGCCCTGCGTGGTCTCACCCAAGAAGCCTTGTTCGACCGGCTGCGCGATTACCTTAATCATCCGGAGACGGAGCCGTATTTGAAGAAGCAGGAAGGTGGGGAAGCCACCTGGGCCATGTTGGAGACGTTGCGGACGGCAATGATTGAGCGGCCGGACTATGTGCGGGCCGTGCTTCCGTTGGAACAAGAGCGCGTCACGATTTGGCCCGACTTCGGCGAGGCCTGCCACTTTTTCTTGGTAGACGAGGTCGAATTTACGGATAACGGTCGGGAAAAGTGGTTCGGTGAAGCTCATACCTCCGCCCTCTTTGCGGCGTTGGAAGCGGACCTTTCCGGAAAATCCACGGTGGACGCGGCTTGGTGTGAGGCGTGGGTCCGGGAGTATGCTGGCAAAAACGGATTCGACAAGTTGGGCCCGGTGGTCCACCCACTCCGGGTGGCGTTGACCGGAAAGACGAAGGGCCCAGGTTTGTGGGAACTTATGTCCGTGCTGGGGCCAGAACGCATGACGGCCCGTTTGCGGCGCGCGCAGCAGTTACAGAAAGGCTAATGGCACGGGTTGGTTTTGTCGGTTTAGGCGTGATGGGCGGCCCCATGGCGGGTCACCTTGTGGCGGCTGGGCATACGGTCACCGTTTGGAACCGGACGTCTTCTAAAGCCGAGCCTCTTCGAGATAAAGGCGCAACCGTGGCGAGTTCGCTGGCCGAGCTTGCTGCGGGTCAGGAAGTGATCTGCCTTTGCCTAAGTCGGAGCGAAGATGTTCTGGCCGTCGCCGCCGATCTTATGCCGCACATGGAACCCGGAGCAGTGCTGGTTGACCATTCGACCATCGAGCCGAGCGCCGCGGAAACCCTCTATCAACAGGCCAAAACGCGGGGCCTAGAGAGTGTGGACGCACCCATTACGGGCGGAAGCATGGGCGCCCAAGCCGGAACCCTCACAATATTCTGCGGTGGAGACGAGCCGGTGGTGGACCGAATCCTCCCGGTGATTCAGGCGTATGCGAAACGGGCCGAGCGGGTCGGCGGACCGGGATTCGGGCAAAAAATGAAGCTCGCAAACCAGATTGCGGTCGGCGGGGCACTTCTTGGGCTCTGCGAAAGTCTGGCGTTCGCCCAGAAAGCCGGGCTGAGCCTGGAGCAAGCACACGCCATGATCGGGGCCGGGGCGGGCGGAAGCTGGGCATTTGCCAACTACGGCCCAAAGCTACTGGCCAAAGACTGGTCGCCCGGATTCAGCATAGACAACCAGGTCAAGGACTTCGATTACACCGAAGCGATGGCGGCGGCAATGGGCGCCGTTGTTCCGAGCACTGAAGTTGCCAACCGACTCTTAAAGCAGTTGCAGGCGGAAGGTCAAGGCGACTGGACGACTTGCGCCCTTTTTGAACTTCTCGCCCGCGAGTAGACCCCCTATGAGTTTCGCCGTTGAAATGCTGGGAATCACGAAACGGTTCGGAGGCTTCACCGCGCTGGATCGGGTCTCGATCTCCGTTCCGAACGGCGAGATTTTTGCAATTGTCGGCGAGAACGGGGCGGGGAAAACCACCCTTATGCGGGTGCTTTTTGGGCTGTACGGAGCCGATGAAGGAGAGATTCGGCTCGACGGAAAACCTGTGACCATTCGCACGGCCGAGGAGGCCTCGCGGCACGGAATCGGCATGGTGAGCCAGCACTACGCAATCATTCCCGAGCTGACGTGTCTGCAAAACTTGATGGTTGGAGCGGAAGGCTCGGCGTGGCTCGATCTCCGTGCCGCCGAAGCCAGAGCCCAATCTTTGGCCGAGAAAATGGGCTTCTCATTCGAGTGGCATCGGCTGGCCGAGGGACTTGGCCCCGCGCAGTCTCAGAAGTTAGAAATTTTGAAGCTTCTGTGGCGGGAAGCGGAGATCATGATTCTGGATGAGCCAACGGCGATGCTTTCTCCGGCCGACGCCGACGCGTTATTCGTGAACCTAAATCGGTTAGTTGCCGAAGGCAAGACGATTCTGCTGGTGACGCACCGGCTTCCGGAAGTGCTTCAGCATTGCCGCCAAGTCACCGTTTTACGGGGTGGTCAGCAAATCGGAACGCGCACGGTGTCGGAAATCACCGCAAGCGACTTGGCCGAGATGATCGTCGGAAAGGCGGTATCGGTGCCGAATACTGCGGGCCGCACGGTAGGCGAGCCGGTCCTTACGGTCGAAAACCTGACGGTGAAAGGTGACCGTGGCGACGACGCGCTGACCAACGTCAGCTTTACCGTTCGGCAAGGTGAAGTTCTGGGTATTGCCGGAGTAGACGGCAACGGTCAACGCGAACTCTTTCAGTCGCTGATGGGGTTGCGGCCTGTGGGTTGGGGCCGGATGCTCTGCGAGGGGTCGGAAGTCACGGACAAGCAGACGGCGGAGCGAATTGCCTGCGGTTTTCGCCTTATCGCCGAGGACCGGCTGCACGAAGCCGTAATTGAATCATGGCCGCTCATTGAAAACGGGGTTTTGGGCTTCCAAGGCTTGCCCCAGTTTCAGAAGGGCCGCGAAATTAACCGTGTTAAAGCCGAAGAAAGTGCGCTCGCGTTCGCAGACCGGTTCAATACGAAGCGCGCCAGCTTGACCCAAGCGATTGGTCGCCTTTCTGGCGGAAACCAGCAGCGATTTGTGGTTGCCAGGGCACTGGCCGAAGACCCGAAAGTGGTGCTCGCGTTTCAGCCGACGCGAGGGCTTGATATTGAGGCTACGCAGCAGGTCTACGCGGGAATTCGAGAAACGTGCGACGCCGGAGCCGCCGCCCTGGTGGTGAGTTTTGACCTCGACGAGTTGTTGGAGCAATGCGACCGCATCCTCGTGCTGTATTGCGGAAAGCTCTTTGAGCCTTCCGTGCGATCTCGCGAAGTAATCGGCGGGCTGATGGTGGGGCATGAATAGTCGCGTCCGGATCGGGATATTGATTGCGGTTACGGCGGGGCTGATGTTGGTTGCCGCCAGCATGGTCGGCGTGAACGTGTTCGCGATCCTCGACGCGATGATCCTGAGCAGCTACAAAGACCCCGTCCGCTTCACAGTCATGCTTCAAAAGCTCACCGTCTACACGGTGGCGGGGGTTGCGGTGCATTTGGCCCTGCGGGCTGGGCTATTTAACATTGGCGTTGAGGGGCAGTTTCTGATGGGAGGGTTAGCCGCTTCGGTGGCCGCGCTTTCGGTTCCGGGGCCGGTCGGTATGGTTCTTGGTGCATTAGCCGGAGCCACGGCGGGCGGATTCTGGGCCTGGCCCGCCGGGTGGCTGAAGGCCCGTAAGGGGTCTCACGAGGTCATCAGCACGATCATGCTCAATGCGATCGCCGCAAACCTCTCGTTCTTTCTCATTGCCGGCGTTCTCAAAGATCCGAAAGCCTCCACTGCGGCCACGGCAAACCTTCCCGCTGAAACCCGGATTCCTGCCGTGCTTACGAGCTACGTGGGAATGAACGCGCTCGTCATCAATAGTGCACTTCTCGTGGCCGCCGTTGTTTACGTCGTCTATTATCGCTGGCTGACCCGGTCGGTTAAGGGATTTGAAGTGAGCGCGGTCGGAGAAAACCCGACGGCCGCGCGGTTCGCCGGCGTGAATTCTCCGTCGGTCGTCTTGCGTGCGATGGTGTCTTCCGGTGCGATTGCCGGATTTGCCGGTTCGCTGCACTTGATGTCGGCAACGGGCAAATTCGTTTCGAGCTTCAGCGACGGTTACGGGTACGACAGTTTGGGTGTGGCGCTCCTTTCGGGCGGACATCCGGCTGCCCTCGTTCCGAGCGCGGTGCTGTTCGCGACCCTTGGCGCGGGCACACCCAAGGTTCAGCAACTGGGAGTCCCGCTCGGACTCACCACCGTGGTGCTGGCCCTCGTCATTGTAATTTTTGCTGCCATCCGGGCAACCAAGGGGGCGAAGAATGTTTGAAGGCATCCTGATCAACGCGGGCGTTTCGTGGGCAATTTTGGGGCTGGCCGCCCTTGGGGGTCTGCTTAGCGAGCGTTCGGGAATCATCAACATCGCCCTGGAGGGCAAAATGCTGACGGCGGCTTCGGTTTCCGCCGCAGTGGGGATCCAGACTGGGTCGGCCATTTATGGATTGCTCGCGGGAGTGGTGGTGGCCATCGTTCTTAGTCTCACGCACTACGCCCTTACCCAAGCCTACAAGCTCGATCACATTGTTTCGGGCATGGCGCTGAACTTCTTCGCCTTGGGCGCGACGAATTTCTTGGGCTCTCGCATTCCGGCGTCTTCGGGCGTAGCCGTTTTTCCGGGTTCGGCGTTCACGGCCGCTTTGCTTTTCGGCGCGTTGCTAGTTGCTTTGATTATGGTCCGGTCGCGGTTTGGCCTGCGGCTTTTGGCCACCGGAAACGATCCGGAAAAGGCCAGGGAAGTCGGCATCCTCACGCACCAGGTTCGGCTTCAAGCAATGGTGTTCACGGGCGTGTTTTGCGGTCTCTCCGGCGTTGCTGTCATGAGCAACATTGCGGGGTTCAGCGACCGCATGACGGCGGGCCAAGGTTATATTGCCTTGGCCGCGCTGATCGTGAGCGAATGGAAGCCCGTGCGGGTAGTGGTGGTCACGCTGGTCTTCGCTTTGTTCCAGGCGGTGCAGATTCAGATGCAGGGAAAGCCAGTGTTCGGGGTGGAGCTTCCGTCTGAGTTCTGGAGTTCCTTGCCCTATTTAGTCACGCTACTTGCGCTGGGGGGCTTGCTCGGAAAAGTACGGCCGCCCCGCGGATTGGGGCAGCCGTAGCAATATTGGCTTAGAGGTTTTGCTTGGCAACCCATTCAAGAATGGCGTTCTTAGCGGGGTCGCTCTCGCGGGTCTTGCGCCCGGTAACGGTGATATCCGGGCTCACCCCGCTGCCTTCCAGGCGTTGGCCCTTGATGGTGATGTAATCCTGGATCGGGACGATCATCATAAAGCCACCCGGGAGTTCTTGCATAAGCGCGGCGAGCACCATCCCGACGGACTTCTGCCCGAAAACGGTCGCACCGCCAACATCGCGCATTGCCGCCGCCATGATCTCGGCTGCACTTCCGGTGCCGCCATCCACGATTGCCACCAGCTTTGACTTTAACTCGGGCGCGTTGGGAACAAATGCGGGCTTCATTTTGTCCTTCGACCATTCGCTGAAGGCGAGCAGATCGGTCTCGGGCTTCTTCGTTTCTTCCGTGAATTTGTTGGCGACGTAGCGGTTGACCATGGTTCCGAACGGCTGGTTTTTCGGCAATACCATTCCCGCGAAGTGGAGCATGTTAAATACAAACCCGCCGGGGTTGCCGCGCATGTCCACTACCAGCACTTTGGCTTTTTGGGCTTCGGTCACCAAATTGAAGACGTTGGTCCGGCTGTACGATTGTTCAAAGGTGGGAATTCGAATCTGAGCGACGTCACCGCTCAGCCATTGAAGCGTCTCGGGTTCCTTGGTATTGAACACGGCACGCTTCACCTTTACGGTACGTTCCTTGCCCTTTGGATCACGCACTACCAGGGTGAATTCCTGGCCTACTTCGCCCTGAAACACGGTTTGGTTTGCCGGCTTTTTGCCATTGACCTTGATGATGAGATCACCTTCGTTCAGGCCCGCTTTATCCGCCGGAGAGCCTAGGATGGTTCCGTTGACTTTGAGTCCCTGTGGAACGACTTCGAGGTAGACCCCGAGTCCGGCACGGGAACCCTCCAGCCGGGTTTTGTTTTGCTCGGGCGTGAGAATTTGGAGGTGACTGACTTTCATTTCGCCGAGCGCCGTGTTTAGGCTGGCAGCGAAGGCTTCTTCGGTGGTGGCTTTGTCGAGCTGGCTTCGGTAACGCTTGAGAATGTCGGGCCACTTCGAAAAGTCGCTTCCCGGCACATAGGCCATCTTGGTTACTCGGGCCGTGACTTGAGTTTCGACGGCGGCTTTAGTTTTGGCGTCAATTGGACCGGCAATAGCGGCGGCGGTGGCCAGTCCGAGGGCAAGTATCCAAGAAAGTTTCACCATGACTAGCCAGTTTAACGAGTCCTGGCCGGGTTCGGTACGAGGTCATGGGCCGTTGAGCCGCAACAATAATATGGCGATGCCTTCCCAAGAACCTTCGAAGGGCGTTTGGCGAGACTATTTGCCGCGCCGTCGTCGGGCAAATGCGGCCAGGCTACCGATCACTACCAGAATGGAGGCAGGCTCGGGGACGACTTCTACCATGTACTTTACGTTTGTTCCGACTCGATAAGCCGAGTCCGTGCCGTGCCATCCAGAAGAGCCGGTTTGGGGTCCTGCACCGGTTAAACTCCGGCCCTGGTGAGCCATAAATAGGCCAGCTTCTGTGAGTTCGTCGCCGTAAATTTCTCCGATCGACATCCTGTCAGTGACCTTCATTTCAAACTCGTCCACTTTCAGGTCGCCCTCGAACCTACCCCGTGCACCTATTGGTGGTGAAATGGACTGAAACCCGACGAGCGGGCGGGGTGCACCTGAGATAAATACGTAGTTGTTTCCTTCGCTTGTTGTTGTTGCGGCACTTCGGACCGACATCGGCACGTCCAATGACCTCCCGAACGGCGCGAATTCTCCGGACGCAGTCCGAACACCGCCAAAAACTGTGCAACTCAGGGGATACAACTTTCCATCCATACCTGTTGCGTTACTGCCCACTCCGGCGGTTCGGTCGAAGGCAAGTGCCAGATATCCTCCGGAAATTTCCTGCCCAGCATGGGGGTTTACGTACCAAACTTCTACAATGAAGGTGCCGCCAGGTTGCACCTTATATGTGTAGTTTTCAAGGGTTGTACCGGCACCAGCCCGGAGCTGAAAGGTCTGGCCGGAGGCCATTGCCCCGGCCAGAGCAAGCAAAGTGAAAAAATATGATCTAAGGCTCATGTAATTTCTTTTATGTCCTGGGTTCAAGCTTGGACTAGTTTTCAGTAGGGATGGCGATGCCCTCCGAAGGACCTTCGGAGGGCATTCGGCGAGACTATTTGCCGCGCCGTCGTCGGGCAAATGCGGCGAGGCCTGCGGCTACCGCAACCATGGTGGCGGGTTCAGGAACGGCTTGCACCATGTACTTTCGGTTGGAACCGACTCTCATGTAGGAGTCGGTTCCGTGCCAACCCGAAGAACCGATTTGAGGCCCAAGGGGTCCTTCGCCCTGATGAGCGAGAAAGAGACCCGCTTCGCCAAACGCGTCTCCATAGGTCTCTCCGTTCGCGAGCGCGGACCCGTTGACCACAAACTCCATCACTTTAAGGTCGCCGTCAAAGGCTCCCGAAGTTCCGATGGGGGTCTGGATGCTTTGGTACGCGGTAAGAGGACGAGCGGCACCGGCCATGAAACCGTAGTTGTTTCCCGGACCCATATCTGTGGCGGCCGCCCGGATCGAAAAATCGGTGCCAAGCGATTTTTCAAATGCCCTCCAGGTGCCGGATGCACTCCGAACGCCTCCGAAGACCGTGTTACTTACAATCGAGAGCTTATTATCGAGGCCAGTGGCATTGGTATTGACCCCGTTTGTCCGGTCGAAAGCGAGGGCAATGCTGCCGACGTTGACATTCGGGCCTGCGTGGGGGGAGACATACCAAACCTCGACCGTGAATGAAGATCCAGGGGCGATCAAAAATCGGTTCCCCGTCAAGGTTGCGCCCGAGCCTGCGCGGAGTTCGAAAGTTTGGGCATGGGAGAAATGCGCTGCTGAAACAAGAGCAATGCCGAAAGTGAAGCTGACAAGCTTAGTCATTAGTACCTCATTGATGATAATTTGACTCCTGTAACTATACGTTAAATTCCGTATAAGTTCCAAGTAGGACAAGTCAAGACTACCCGCTAGTTTGCCGTCAGTCAATGTTATTTAAAAGAAAATACGGAAATAAAAAAGAATGCCCTCCGAGTAACTCGGAGGGCATATCTAGAAGCAAGATCGCGGACGATTACTTGCTGCGGCGTCGTCGTGCGAATGCTGCGAGACCAGCGGCCACAGCAACCATGGTTGCCGGTTCCGGAACTGCTTGCACAGCATACTTTTCGGAGCCAACTCGGAAGGCCGAGTTCGTACCGAACCAACCGGACGAACCGGTTTGCGGGCCAGCGCCCGAGGTGCTTGCGCCTTGGTGAGCAAGGAACAAACCAGCTTCGTTAGCGTCGTCACCATAGGTGTCGCCGTTAGCAATCGCAGCTGCGTTGACCACGAATTCCATGACCTTGGTGTCGCCAGAGAAGGCACCCGAGGTACCGATCGGGGTCGAAATTGCTTGGAAAGCAACGAGCGGGCGGGTTGCGCCACCGGCGAAGCCGTAGTTGTTACCTGCGGTCGTCGTGGTCGCAGCCGAGCGGATGCTCATGCCCGTTCCGAGCGATCGCTCGAAGTTCACCGAACCAACGCCGCCGAAGACGGAGTTGCCAGTGACGGAGAGCTTGCCATCAAGGCCAGTCGCAGTCGCGCCCGAACCGTTGGTTCGGTCGAAAGCGAGAGCGATGTTACCGCCGTTAACAGCAGCACCTGCGTGCGGGTTAACGTACCAGACTTCAACCGTGAAGGAGGAACCCGGGGCAATCACAAACGTGTTGCCGTTCATCGTGGCGCCGGCACCGGCGCGGAGTTGAAAAGATTGCGCGTTGGAAACTGCGACGGCCGAAACCATAGCTGCTACCATTGCAAAGTTGCGAATGTTGTTCATACCACCTCTACCTCTTAATGTAAAGATCAAGGACTGCGAGAAGGCGCACTGCCTTTGGCTTGTGCCTCCAGCCGCGCTCCTGCTTCGGTTTTATTATAGCAGGGAGTATTCCAAACAGCAAGGTTTCCAGCAAGTTTCTTTGAAAAACACCGTACGCTCTTAATATTTCAGGTTCATTTGAGTTTATCGCCGTCAAAATCCGGAGCTTCAATTCACGCAAAACTACGGGGGTGGAAGCCCCAGCTTTCACCTGCTTCGGCAGAGTACAAGCCGACCGGGCGATACTAAGGCGGTGAGAATTGCCATCCTCGGCGCCGGAATTGCCGGGCTCGGAACGGCTTACCTCCTCAAAAAACAGGGGGTCGAGAGCGTCGTCTTTGAGAAATCGAAAGGTCTGGGCGGACGGTGTGCCACACGCCGTTTGGGTCCGTACACGTTTGATACCGGGGCGACTTCGATTGCACCGCGCGGCCATGCGCTAGAGCAAGTGATGCTCAAAGACCTTCCAACCCATGATCTCATCGAAATAACGAAGCCGGTTTGGACCATGTCGATGGGCCGAGTCGCACCCGGCGATGCGGCAAAAATGTCGCTTTCGCGCTATTGCTACCAGGCTGGCCTCACCACACTTGCCAAGCTCCTGGCAGACGGCATTGAAGTCCGACTTGAGGCTTTTGTGGACCGCTATATAGTCAAAGAGAACGGAGTTGAAATAAATGGAGAGTTGTTTGATGGTCTCGTGCTCACAATGCCGACGCCGCAAGCCGATGAAATCATGTCGCGGTCTGGGGACGCGGTGCGGGAGCGCAATGGCCGGTACCGCGCCTGCCTATCGGTATTGCTCGGATATGACTCTCGCCCGGATGAGTTGCCGTATTTCGCGCTCGTTGACGTAGAACAGCGACAGCCGATGATCTGGCTTTCGCACGAGTGGATCAAAGCCCCGGCCTCGGCTCCAGACGGCCACAGCGCGATGGTCGCCCAATTCGGGCCCCAATATAGTCTTAACCACTACGAAGATAGTGATGCCGAGATTGCACGCGAGGCCATGACCGCGATTTCTCGACTCTACGGTGATCCGTTCGCTCAGGCAGCCGAATTCTCCGTGAAGCGCTGGAAGTACGCCCAGCCCGAAGGAGTCTCGTCTTTCGAAAAAGTAAACCCGCCCGGGACCCGCGTCTGGCTTACCGGGGATGCCTTCTATGGGCCGCGTGTCGAACTCGCGTTCGATTCGGCCGTAGCCGTCACCCGTCAAATACTAAACTCATGAAACCGATTGTCTTTGCTGCGCTGATGTTGGCCCAGGTGCCGTCTCCCACCGAAACGAAACTTGGACTCTGGATAAACGGTGCTCAAGTAGGAACCGGGGTGCAAACCGAACGGTTTTTGCCGGAAGGGAACAAGTCCACCGTACTAACGCTTGAGATCCGCCCCGAGCAGAACGGGAGCCGGGTGCGGCAAGAAACCACCGTAGACGCTAAGGGCCGGGCAACCCGCAAGATCATGGAGATTGTCTCGGGTCGAAGCAATCGTAAATTGATCATCGCAGAGCTCACCGCCACGGGTGCTGGTGTCACGATAACCGAGAACGGAAAGACGAGCAAGCAGGTGATTCCGGTGAGCGATCAGGTTCCGACCGAAAACCCAAGCGAGTTCTGGTTTCGAACCACCAAGCCAAAAGTCGGCGAAAAGGCCGTCTATTACGGGTTCGACATGAGTGAACTCCGTTGGCGGCTCGAAGAAGTGGTCTATGAGGGCCAAAAAACGCTTGAATTCAATTCCAGAAAGCTCTCTGGGCACCAACTCAAGGTTCGGGATGGAATCGCCTTGGTTGACGAAAAAGGCCGGCCCTTGCTCATCCGAACGCCAGGCGTTGAGATGGCGATAGAACCGGCCTCATAAGATGTGATTAGCGCTTGACGGCGGCGAGACGCGCGTTCACCGCGTCCCAATCAATCACTTGCAGGGTTGCGTCAATGTACTTCGCCCGAGCGGTTTGGAAGTCCAAGAAGTACGCGTGCTCATACACGTCGAGTGCGAGGAGTAGCGTGTGGTTCCACAGCGGGAACGAGTTTTGGGCGTCGCCAATCGCATTAAACACGGTGCCTTCGGCGTGATCGTAAGCGAGGTAGGCCCAGCCGCGACCCGCGATTCCCGTCATTTTCCAATCGGTCGCCCAGTTCTCGAAGCTACCGTAGACCGCATTGATGAGGTCTGCGACCGCGCCGGTTGCGGGTCCGCCTTGCCCGCCCAGCGTTTCAAAGTACACATTGTGGTTGATGTAGCCTTCGTAGGCGAAGGTGTAGTCCACCTTCAGGGCGCGCATTTGGGAGTAAATCTGATTGGCCTTCGCCGGGTCCATTTCGAGCGAAGCCATTGCCTTGCGAATTTCGTTGGTTTTGTTCGCGTAACCTTGCCACAGCTTCAGATGTTCGTCGTGGGTTTGGCGGGAGATGCCGACGCGCTCGGTGGTGTAGACCTTGTCCGGAATAGCCTGGGGGACGGAAACAAGTTTAGGTTCCATGGTCCCCCCATTGTATCCGCTTAATTGCGGGTTACTGACCCGAAAACTCGTTCTCTAGGGCTTCTGGGCTGAGGGCTTCGAGTTCGGCGCGGCGGTCGTTGAACACGGCGCGGTGAACGTCTCGAGTCTCTCGTCGGAACTTGGCGAGCATAAACCGAATCTTATCCTCGCGCGTTTCGCAGACCAGGCGCGGAACCTCGGCCGGGCGTCCTTCATGGAGGGCTACCATGGTGACACGGGCCGTGTTGGTGGAACGGGAATGGCCCGATTTCAGGTCGGTCGCTTCGACTTCGATGGTGATTTCCATGCTCGTCCGCCCGACGTAGCTCACGAACCCGGTCATGGTTACCAAGTCTCCGACCTCGATTGGCTCATGGAAGTCTACACGGTCGAAGCTGGCGGTCACACTAATATGGCCGCTGAAACGCTGGGCGGTGGCGCTCGCCGTGAGGTCAATCATCGCGAGAATGGAGCCCCCAAAGACTTTGCCGAGAACATTTGCGTCGTTCGGCGTCATGATTTGCGCGAGTTGCGTTTGCGACTCGCGCACGGTTCGCGTGGGTCGGTTCATTTCGGCAAGGCAGCCCGCACGATGCCCGCAAACTCCTCGGCCTGGAGGGAAGCCCCGCCCACGAGCCCGCCGTCTATATTTGGCTGACTGAACAGTTCACTTGCATTTGCGGCTTTCAGACTTCCGCCATATAGCACGCGCACCTGGTCGGCCAATTCGGGGTCGTCAAAATGTGAGCCGAACCAATCCCGGATGAATTTGCAGATTCGTTCCGCTTCGTCCGCGCTGCATGTTTGGCCGGTTCCAATCGCCCAAACCGGCTCGTAAGCAACGACGAAGAAGTAGAGTTCGACGGCGTCAATTCCGGCCAGCGCACCTTCGAGTTGTGCGGCGATGACGGCCTCGGTTTGACTGGCGTCGCGTTCGGCTTGGGTTTCGCCCACGCAGAGCACAGGCTGAATCGAATGGAACAACAGGGTCTTAATTTTAAGATTGACTGTTTCCTCGGTTTCGCCAAAGTAGCCGAGGGTGGATTCGGGAACTTCGAGTGCGCCAAATCGTCCCCGGGTTTCGCTGTGTCCAACAAGACAGTGGGAAACCCCCACATCCGTCAAATGCTGCGCCGAGACTTGTGAAGTGAATGCCCCTTTCGGAAGCCAAAACACGTCTTGCGCCCCGTGCCGAATGTGACGGCTGCGTTGAACCGTGTCTTGGAGTCGAGCGAGCATGGTGAACGGGGCGAAAACTACGACATCTACATCTTGCCGAGCTGCGCATAGGCCCGCGACGTTTTCTGCGAGAGCCGCGCCTGACGCCTGCGTCAGATTCATCTTCCAGTTACCGGCAACGAGCTTCGTTCTGGCCATACTGGATTATCCGGTGACGATGGTGGGTTCGACGACGATCTCAACTTTTCCGCGAACCGCATTGGTGACGATGCAGTAGCTATCCGCCTTGTGCGCGAGTTCGTCGGCGAGTTTCTGTTGGGCTTCGTCGGCCCCGGCAGCAAGTGTGATCGTCGGCTTCAGAATGACTTTGTTGAAAATGAAGGTTGCGGCGTTGGGTTGATCCACAAATCCGGTTGCTTCGGTGGTAATTCCGGTGTACTCCAATCGGCGAGCTCCGGCGACGATTCCAAAGGTGATGCTGTAGCAGCTTGCAATGGCAGAGGTGAGTAGTTCTTCGGGGTTCGTTCCGCCGCCGGTGCCACCAAATTCGGCGGGGACATTAAGCGAACTTTTCGCGCCGCTGGTGTTGGCGGTGCAGGTTCCGTTACCTTCCCGTCCGCCGGTCCATTGGACGGTCACGGGGTACTCATGAATTTGTGCCATGCCCCAAGTGTACCGGCGTCCGGGGCGGTACAATAGGGATTCTGTGGCGCAGTACCCAAGTGGTTAAGGGGAGGGACTGCAAATCCCTTATCCAGCGGTTCGAATCCGCTCTGCGCCTCCAATCCTCCCCTTTTTTGATTGCGGTGGTTAGATCTTTCCGCCGCTCGTCCGGAACGCCTCATCGAGATAGGCCCCGATGAATCGCTCCAGCTTTTCCTCTTGCTCTTCTTCCGTCGGAGTTCCACGGAACTCCGGAATGAAGCGGTAGAACACGCCGTCGAGGTTGTCCCCGAGCATCATTTCTTCTCTCAAGAACTGAAGTTTGAGCACGTTGGTGTCGTCCACAAATCCTTCTGGGCCTTTGTAGAGAAACGCGGCCATGCTGCGGCTTCGGCGTTGCTCGTTGTAGGCGGTGATTCGAGTGTACGGGACTTTTCCGCGTTCAGCTGTTTCTACATAGTCAACCGTGCGCTTTTCAATGAGCCATCCTTGGGCAGAGAAGCAGATATTCGGGTCGTGGAAGCTGTCTTTGGCGCGGCTGGCGACAATGACGGTGTCAAACGAATCGCCATTGATGTCGTACACACGGCAGACGATTCCGAATGTCGCTTGGAGGACCCGGTAGGACATATCGGTCATTTTGTAGGTCTGGCCATCGTCTTCCCGGCCGGGAACATACTCGGCGCCGAGCACTCGCACGGGGAGTAATTTCTCCAAGTCGTTTTCGTCTTGCTTGACGGTCTTACGGGTGCCGAAAGCGGTCACGGTGAGTCCGGCGACGGCGAGGATGCCCGCCAGAACGTAGATATTGCGTTTTAGTCTTTCCATCCGAGGAGCCTCGCGAATTTGAACAGGATATAGAAGCAGATGATGAGGGTGATGTAACCCGAGTAGTCGTGGAATTTATGGCCCGCGTCGTCTCCGTAAAGCTCGCCTACGACGCCGATGAGAGCGATGCGGAGCCCGTTGATGAAGAGACACAGCGGCAAGATGAACGCGAACATGAGCGCGTTCGCCCACAGCTTCAGACGACCTATGAGAACGAAGAAACAGGTGAAAGCGGTGACCGCAAGCACGAGCTTGAGGCCGGAGCAAGGAACGCCGACATCCAACGTAAACTTGTTGAGGTAAATGATGGTGTTGGCTCCCATCAAGGGCTTGAAGCCGAAGATTTCGAGCAGGCCGAAGGCAACGTCGGTTGAGGTTTGTTGAAGCTGGTTCGTATTGTTATCAATCGCGTTCGACCAGAGCGGCAGCATGAACCCAAGGTAGAGAATCGGACCGAGCAACGCCAGCAGCCACCGGAAACCCGCGACAAACCACACGCCCGCCATGATGGTCATGAGGAATGCAACCGCGACGATTTGCACTTGCTGAATCCGGACTCCCGCAAATAGCACCCAGAACGTGGGAATAAGCGGAAGTAGCCCCCAATAGGAGGGCCGAACCGGAAGTTCTTTGAGCCAAGGCCACCAGCGGTAGATGATGAAGCCCGAGATGAACGGCACTAACCAACCGTGCGAGTAATAACCGTCCTTGCTGTTCCAGAGGTCAGGCAGACGCCCGAACAGCCAGTGGAACATGGTGGTGAGTGCCACGAACAGGATTACTCCAGGAATGAACGCCTTGGAGGCGACCACTTCCTTTGAAATTTTGACCACCGTGTCGATGATGGTCTTGACTTGATCGGTATTCGAACCGCCTTTCAGCGTTCCTTCACCAGAATTTGTTGCCATAGGTTAAAGAGTTCCCGAGAGTAAGTGGCTGTGCAAAGCGTGTACCAATCAACACGGATATGCGAAAAATAATTCCCGTTTGTTAAAAATGGTTGCTTCTCTTACCAGTATTGTCCGATTGATCTGAAGGCGATAGGGTAAATCGCCAACCTATGTTGAGGGTACCTTGGCGGCATGCAGATTTCGGTAATTGGCACAGGATATGTAGGACTCGTGCATGGCGTGGTCCTGGCAGACCTCGGAAACGACGTCATCTGCGTGGACAACAACCCCGAGAAGCTGGCCAAACTCCGAGCCGGAAAATCCCCCATCTATGAAGAGGGCCTGGAAGACCTAATTCAGCGCACCCTTGCTTCGGGTCGGCTGAAAATTTCTGATTCTGTCGCCGAAGCCACTCGAAACAGCGAGATCATTTTTATTGCCGTGGGAACCCCGGCGATGCCGGACGGATCCCCGGACCTGCGTGCGGTTCATGCCGTTGCGACGGAAATCGGCAAGAACATCACCAAACACACGGTGGTGGTTAACAAATCCACCGTACCGGTTGGCAGCGGAGACCTGGTCGCGAACATTCTGCGTGAACAGGGTCTGGACGACAGCCTTTTCCACGTGGTGAGCAACCCAGAGTTTCTGCGCGAGGGTTCCGCCGTTTGGGACACCCAGAACCCGGACCGTATCGTGATCGGGGCAAGAAATCCTGAGGCGGCCGAGAAGCTTAAGCAGCTTTACGCCTCCTTCGAGTGCCCCATTATCGTGACGGACGTCGAAAGCGCGGAGCTGATCAAGTACGCTTCGAACTGCTTCCTCGCCACGAAAATCAGCTTCATAAATGCGTTCAGCCGGTTGTGCGAACTGTGCGGCGGAAATGTGGCCGATGTCGCATATGGTATGGGGCTGGATGACCGAATCGGGCCCAAATTTCTGGGCGCGGGTCTAGGATGGGGCGGCTCGTGCTTCCCGAAAGATACGGCCGGAATGATCTCCACCGCCGAACGGCTCGGATACGATTTTTCGCTTTTGAAGGCCGCCGTCCAAGTGAACGACGAGCAAATCCGCCATTTCTATGACCGCATTGAAGCGCGTTTTGGAGATTTGCGCGGCAAGACCATTGGGCTACTGGGTCTTGCCTTCAAGCCGAACACCGACGACATTCGGTACGCGAAGTCTCTTGACTTGATCAAGTGGCTCTCGGAAGCAGGGGCGAAGATCCAAACCTATGACCCGGCCGCGATGGACGCGGTACGCGAACTCTATCCGGACATCACCTACTGCGACGGCCCCTATCCGGTCGCCGAAGGCGCGGACGCCCTCGTGCTGGTGACTGAGTGGGGAATCTTTAAGTCACTCGACTTCGAGAAAGTCGGTTCGCTGATGCGCGAAAAAGTGATGTTCGATGGCCGGCGCGTTCTCAACCGCGAGAAACTGCAGGCACTCGGGTTTGAAGTGTTCGCCGTAGGCGCCTAGCCGCGCACGATGGCTTTCCGCATCGAAAGCAGCAAATACTTCCAGAAGCGTATGTCCGCTACCGGCCATCCGGCTTGAGCGAAGTGGGGCAGCGACTTAGGGAACGGTTCGGCAAGCGCATTCCGCAAGGAAATGGTTCGGCGCAAAGCTGCCCACTCGGTTTTCGTTAGAAACGGCACGGACTTCGCGAACTCAGCCAGCAAACTCTCGGTCCAGTTAACCGACTTAGAAACTCCCCCTGGATAGAGATAGTAGTCGGTGAGACTGCGAGAGATTCGGTGGCCGGGTCCGGCATCGTGTGCCAGCCGAATGAGGAACTCGACGTCTTGGAGGCCGGGCAGCTTTTCGTTGAAGCCTCCCGCCTGTTGCCAAGCCGACTTTCGGATGGAAAGCCCGCTTCCACTGGACCAGTTTCGGTGCTGAACCATGTCTTGCCAGGTTAGCGGACCGTCGGGACCGGCTCCGTTCTGGCCACGGCGCGAGCCATCAAGGCGTACACGGGTACTCGGATCGAGCAAGAAGCTTGCGTCTGGATGTTGTTGCCAGGATTCGAGGTGAACCGCAACTTTTTCGGGGTGCCAGATGTCATCGGCGTCAAGGAGAAAGTAGACGTCTCCGGTTGCGGCGTCGGCCGCGCGGTTGCGTGCAATGCTTCCGTTGCCTTTGGGTAGTTCGAGCACGGTTGCGCCCCATTTGCGGGCAATCTGGGCGGTTTCATCGGTGGAGGCGTCGCTCGCAACGATGACTTCGTGGACTGGAACGGTCTGGGACTTGATGCTTTGGAGTGTGGCGGGGAGGGTATTAGCGGCGTTGTAGGCGGGGATAAGGACGCTGACCTTCACGCCTGGGGCATACCTTTCATGCGCCTCATTCCGTACTTTTCGTTTTCTTCTTTCCGTAATTCGGCCGAAGTAGGCATAAGCAGACCGCCAATGTAGGCCACGACGCAGTTCAAATAGATGTGCGTGAATCCGTTGTTGAGGAACATATTGTTCCACAGCCCGAAGGAGATTACGCAAAGCAGGAACGCCAATTGCCGTCGTACGGGATCAAATTTGACGGTTTTCAGCATTTTGAAGCTGGATGCAATCGTCGTAAAGAGAATGGGGAGATACAGCGTGAGCGCGGGAATGCCGCCCCAGATGAAGAGAAGCAGGTAGCCGTTATCCAAAAACTGACCTTGAAAATACCGGTCCGGAACAGCGTAGGCTACTTCCCATGAGAAATCGTTGTCAGGTCCGACGCCTACCCAAGGCCGTTCTTCCATGATGTGATACGCCTGAGGCCAAGATATCTCTTGACGGTAACTCAGCGTCGGGTCTTTTTGAAGATCGGTGGCCAGTACATAGGCTAATTTTTCTTGGGCGAAAATAAACAGGCTTAGCAGCGCGACGACAAACGTCACGATGTACTTTGCTCCCTGACTACGATCATTTCTTACCAGCAGAAAGAGGAATATGAGCGTCGCGAGAATGACGGAGACGTACATAATCCGGCTCTGCGCCATAAAGGAGATAAATAGAAAGGATCCGGCTCCTACGAACTCCCAAGGCTTAAGACTTCGAGTCAGAAGTCGGCTAGCGAGAATAGCCCAGCCGATGAGGCCTTGAAAAGCCATCCATTCCGGCCATGCTGCAAGCCCGACGACCCGAACCCCGCCTGCGCCGCCCCATGAGTCAATGCTCTGGAACGTGTTGTAGAAAGCCGCGATCTGCATTGCCGGCCCGATCTTCAGGAATTGACCGATGGCGACGATTGAGGAGAGGGTGACGACTCCGAGCAAAAGATTCATGGCGTTCTGGCGCAACTTCGGCCAGTGCTGTACGTAGACAGATCCCATGAAAAAGTAAATCGCCGCCATCACTAGGAAGTAATTTGAGGCCTCGAAGTCGTTCGTCCTTCCTAGCTGGATGTGGGCTAAATAAGAGCAAATTGTCAGCCAAATTTGAAGTAGAAAAATAAATACTACCGGCCAGGTCAAACGAATGTTCGACTTCAGGCGCCACCAACCGAATACGACGCAAAGCATTGCGTTGAGCATTACAAACCGGAGCGCGTTTACCATTACCCCCGTGTTAAGCGGGGTAATAAGCAAGATCATTACCAGGATCATATTGGCCAGATTCCAAGCCAATAGACCCTGCGCACCCTGAATAGACTCGTTACCTCTATCCCGAAGACGTCGGTACATTTCTACCGGGTCTGGCAGAGAAACTGGGGCGTTATTGGAGGTAGGAGCGACCTTACTCATAGTGTGAGGTTGGTAGGGAAAGGAAACCCTTTCCCTACAGGTTAAACCGCGCGACCGTAGTTGCGCGCATCGCCGAAGGCTTCATCTTTTGCCGAAGCATCGGTGAGAACGAGATTGACCGCCTTTGCCCCAGCTCGAAGAAGAATTCCGTAGCCGTCCGGAATCTGCTGGTAATTGGTGGAGGAAGCGGAAACCACCATCGTCACGTCATCCGCAAAGCTCACGAGACGCGAGGCGTCGGCGTAGAGATCGCAGGGCGGGGTGTCGAAAATGACGACGTCGGCTTGAGAGCTCACCCACGCGATGAATGCTTCGATTTGAGCAGTCGAGTAGTCGGCGAGCGTTCGCGATCGGTCGCTACCGATCGGCAACAGGCTCAGGTTATCGTGCTCGGTTTGAACGAACATGTTTGCGCCTTCGGCCGGCAGCGCGGTAGACGCAAAGATGTCGCTAAGGCCCGACCGTGACTCGGCGCCGAGCGCTTTGCTTATGTCGCTTCGGTGGCCGTCTGCATCAACCAGGATTACCTTCGTGCCGGTTGCAGCCAGTGCAATTGCGTATTGAAGTGAGCTTGACGGACGGAGCGGAGCGTTGCCAACCGCAGTGAATAGCACTATGCGGTCGGGCGTATGACCAGGGTTCTTCGCGAGCATAGTGTAGGCCATGTTCTTGAACGACTCTTGCGGTCTCGCGGTGCTCTTGGCAAAGCTGCTCAGCGGGCGGCTTTGACCTCGGCCAAGGCGCGGAACCGTTGCCACGACCGGCAAGCCGGTGAGCTCTGCGAGTTGCCGCGAGTTCTGAACGCGGGGTCGGAGCGATTCAAGCGAGAAACTTGAAATCAGGCCAATACAAATACCCGCGATGATGCCGATGAAGATGAACTTACCTTGGTCAGGAGCAACCGGCTCACGATAGGCGCGCGGTTCGCTGAGAAGCTGATTTCGACGCGAACCCGTTTCTCGTCGGTTTTCAAGTTCATCCAACTGAGTTTTGACCCGGATGTAGTTGTTTTGTGCAACCTCCAGATCTCGGCGCTTGTCGCGAAGACTCGCTTCGGTTGCGGGCATGGTGGTGAGCCGAGTGCGGAGTTCCTGTAGATCTGCTTCAGCCTTTGTTCGCTGCTGGTCCAAATTTTCCCGCTTTGCCTTCGCGGCGGTAAGTGCTTGTTCCGTAGCGAGATAAGATTGGTTGAGCGATTTGGTGCCCCCGGCGTCATCCAGGCCCCGGCGCTTTGCCGTAGCAAGTTCGGACATCACCTTTCGGGTAGCTGCTGCAAGTTCTACAACGCGAGGGTGATCTTCGTGATATCGAGCGCGGGCCTGCTCTAATTGAGCCCGATAATCCGCAAGTCGGGACTCGAGTGTTATCACATCGTTTCGTCGGCCCGTGCTGCTGCTGCTTTCAATCATTCTCGGAATTCGGCTAAGCTCGGACTCAAGTATCGCGACTTCGGACCGCGCACCTTCAAGTTCACGATTGATCTGGTTCAGGCTGAATTCGGTTTGCTGAATAAGACTGGTGAGGGAGCTAACCGCGATCTGCACATCGGTGATGCCGACATCTGCGGCAACCTTTTTGTACGCGGTTTCGGTGGAATCAAGCGCAGTTTTGGCTGAGTTGACCTGAGACTGCAAGTAGGTGATAGCGTTGGCTGCGGAGTTCTGGGCGTTTCGAACCCGAAGGTCATTGTATACGTTTGCGATTTCGCCTACGATTCTCTCGGCAAGGTCGGTGTTATGCGCCCGTACACGAATCGAGGCCACGCTGCCTGTCTCAAGTTGTCCTGCGCGTTGGTCTGCACTCAACACGTCATACATCAAGTAGTACTCAAGCCAGTTGGCAACGAGGTCGGGCTTGTTGGTGTCTTCGGCGGCGGCACGGAACGCGTTGAAGAAAACGGTTTGGCTTCGAAGGAGCTGCAGTTCGGTTTGGGCGTCACGGGCCACACCGGCATCCAGAATCCGTTGAACCTGAGGGTCAAGCACGGAGCCAGCCGATGAAACCTGACTTTCACCGAGGAGCATTTCCGCGCTCGCTTCATAAATTTTGGGGCTCGTCGCGGCGATCAACCACCCGACGCCGCCTCCCAAAATTGCAAAGATGACTGTTCGTATAAAGTGCGTCTTAAACATGCTTGCAGACCTTCAGTTCAACCCAAATCCCGGACGTTCCGTCCACGCTTCACTATTGTGGACTATTTTGCCACAGTGCCCCGTATATTCTCGGACGATTGGGAGCCCTAAATCAGTTCCCGGACTCAGAAGATTGCGCAGGTTCTTTTCGCAAGACATCCCGCACTAAGCTGAATCCACCTCCCCAGTATTCTACTAGGTAGCGTCGCCAGAGTCGTTTCGGCTCCGAAACCAGCCGGTAGAGCCACTCGAGGCCCCTGGTTTGCATCCATTCTGGAGCGCGTTTCTTTTGCCCGCCGAGAAGTTCAAACGTTCCTCCGATTCCAAGGATCACGGCGTGTGGCATCAGGTTCCGAAGCTCCGCCGCGAGGCGATCCTGCTTCGGCACCCCAAGCGCAATGAACAGGACCTTCCGGCCCTCCAGCCGTGAGGCAAGAGCCTGGACCGCTTCGGGTTTGAGCGAAATCCGAGAATCGTCAACAAAAATCTCCTCGCCACGCGGAATCCCAAGGGTTTGAATGGTCGCGCGGGGGTTCTCACCCCCGACAATCGCTATTTCGGACGGGTCGAACCGGTCAAGCAACGCCCGGGTAAGTTCGACACCTGTCACCCGCTCGGGAATTGGCGTTGTGCCTTTCTTCTTGCGAGAGGCCCACACAATCGGCATACCGTCGGCGACCATAAGGTCACACGAACGGATAAGTTGTCCATAGGCTTTGTCTCGGCGGTCGCGGCTGACCATTTCCAGATTGAGGGTAACCACCCACGCACCTTGGCCCCGGTTCGCTCGCTCAACAAGCAGGTCAACCCATTCAGCAAGGGTAAGCGGCTGGATCGTGAATCCGCACAGTTTGACTTCAGGCATAACGGGCCGCAGGACTAGTAGGCTCCGTCCGACCGGAAGACTGCAATCGGCGTGAGGGCCATGATCTTAAGATCGGTCCAGAACGACATTTCCCGCACGTACTTTCGGTCGAGCTCCATCCACTCTTGGAAGCTGAGGCGGCTGCGACCCATCACCTGCCAGTAGCAAGTGATTCCCGGCTTGATACGAAGTCGCTCCAGGCACGCTTCATCGTATTCGAGCACTTCATGGGCAATCGGGGGGCGCGGGCCAACAAGGCTCATGTCGCCGATCAGAACGCTCCAAAACTGAGGAAGCTCATCGAGGCTGTAGCGGCGAAGCACCCGGCCGACCGGGGTAATACGCGGATCGTTCTTCATCTTGAAGATCGGGCCGTCTTTTTCGTTCTGCTCGCGAAGTCGTTGAAGGAGCGTGTCCGCATCGGGTCGCATGGAGCGGAACTTAACGAACGTGAACTTTTTGCCTAGCAGGCCGATCCGTTGCGATTTGTAAAAAATCGGGCCCGGGCTGGAAAGCTTGACGAGAATTCCAAGTATAAGCAAAAGCGGGGCAAAGAGGACGAGAAGCACCGTCGCTCCAACTATATCGACGAGACGTTTTGCGAACCGATAGCCGGGGCTGAGGGAAACGGGTTGAAGGTCGCGGCAATTCTGCAAACGACTCGTTGGGGCGTCGCTGCTGGTTGCCATCATTGGTTCTTGGGCTACGCCAAGTTTGGGTTCCACCATGGGGGTCCGACCTCTCAAATCACTCGCCTGCTCCGTCTGAATTTCCGACATCACTGGCGATAAATCAATACAAGCATTATACCAAAGTGGGGTCAAAACCCCAACTTCTGACGAGAATATTTGGGAAAATTTAGCGAAACCTTATTCCACCGTGACACTTTTCGCCAAATTTCGGGGCTGGTCAATCTCACATCCATTCAGCCTCGCCGTCTCATAAGCCAGCAATTGTAACGGGACAATACTGAGCAACGCATTGAGCACCGGTTGGTGAGTGCGCGGCACCACGAGCGTGTCGTCGGCGGTCCGCGCCATGAGGGTGTCTTCCTCGGTCGTAATGGCCACTACTTTGCCACCCCGGGCCTGAATTTCTTTTATATTGCTCGCGAGTTTTTCGCGCATTGTTGCGTCCGTCGCGCCCACCACCGCCACCACTCCCGGCTCAATCAGCGCAAGTGGGCCGTGCTTCATTTCGCCTGCCGGAGATTCTTGGGTGGCAACGTAGGCGACCTCCTTCATTTTCAGTGCGCCTTCGAGGGCGACCAGGGCGTCGGTGCCGCGGCCCAAGAAGAACATCAACTTGGCGTTTTTGATCTTATCCGCGATGGCAAAGATCTTCGCCTCTTGCTCGAAAATCTGCTCAATCAAGGTGTCGAGGCTACGTAAGTCGCGCACAAACTGCTCGATTCGCACGCCGGGCATTTCTCGAACCTGGGCAATGTGAAGGCAGAGCAATGCCATGCACAGCACCTGCGCCGTATAGGCTTTGGTACTCGCCACGCTGATTTCCGGACCCGCCTGAGTGACGATAGTTCGGTCGCATTGCCGAGCGATGCTGCTTCCGATCACATTAACGATGCCGAGGGTCCGTACGCGGCGGTCCTGAAGCAGCTTGAGGGCGGCCAGGGTGTCGGCGGTTTCGCCGCTTTGGCTCACCAAAATCGCGAGCGACTTCGGTGACAGCACCGGGTCGCCATACCGGAACTCTGAGCTGTAAAACACGTCCGTGGGCAGCCGCAAAAGGGTCTCGAACATGTATTTGGCCATCAGGCCCGCGTGATAACTGGTTCCGCACGCGATGATGCTGACTCGGTCAATGTCTATCCATACGTTATCACCGAAAACATGGTCGAGCCGAATCTCGTTGCCGTCTATCCGGCCGGCCAAACATTGCCGAACCACCTGGGGCTGGTCGTGAATCTCCTTGAGCATGAAGTGGGCGTAACCGCCTTTTTCCGCCGATTCCGCGTCCCAATCTACGTGCATGGGGGCGAAATCCACCGGCTTGCCATCGAAATCCGTGATGGCGACGCCGCCTTCGGTGAGTACGGCGAGTTGGTGGTCGTCCATCACATACACGCTGCGTGTGTAGGGAAGCAATGCGGGAATATCGGACGCCAGCATGTTTTCGCCGTCGCCGAGACCGATGACGAGCGGGGAAGCATGCCGCACCGCGATGATCTTGTTCGGTTCGCGCTTGCTGACGACCACCAACGAATACGCTCCGCGAAGTTGCTTGATGGCCCGTCGGACCGCTTCTTCGAGAGGGACGCCCGTGGCATATTCCTGACCGATTACGTGAGCTGCGACCTCGGTGTCCGTATCGCTCACAAAGACGCTGCCTTTGTGGGAGAGCGACTCCTTTAGGTCGAGGTAATTCTCGATGATGCCGTTGTGGATGATCGCCACTTGGTCGAATTGATCGTAATGCGGATGGGCGTTTTCGTCAGTGGGACCGCCGTGAGTGGCCCAGCGCGAATGGCCGATGGCCAGGTTCGCACTGACGGAGCCGTTGGGAAGGGCGTTGCGGAGTTCGCTGAGCTTGCCTGCCTTTTTGATGATGCGGATTTCGCCTCCGTCTAGGAACGCGATTCCGGCACTATCATAGCCGCGGTATTCCAGGCGTTTTAGTTGGTCGTAGACAACTTCGATGGCATTTCGAGGTCCGATGTACCCGGCAATTCCGCACATATCTTGCGTGTGTACCCCGGAATTCTGCGGAGGGCACGGGAAGCCCGGCGCGAACGGCCCAGAGCCTCCTTCCCTCGGCCTTTCGCGGGTGAACCGCGAAAGGCCTCTGCCCCGTTCGCGCCGGGTGGGGGCTAGTTCGTCAGCGCGTCCAGCGCAACCGGAACAAGCGTACGCTCTTCGCGGTCGGGCGAGATCATGACGATGTCGGGAAGGTCGCGCCAGGTTCCGTTTACGCGCACGGCTTTTGCGGCGATGGGAAGCAGGATGCTCTTTCCGTTCCGGGTAAACGAGATTGTGCACTTGGCCGAGTCGTAGCTGTACTGGATTCCCCGCGCGGTTGCCCAGTCGGCGAACCGCACGAAGTTGACGTTCGACTTCTGCGCGGTGAAACCGGCGAGTGAACGTCCGTTCACGGCTTGGCTTGCACCCGCGCGAATGCGCTGGTCCGCCGCGTATTTTGCGAGGGACAGGCGTGCAAGTTTTTCAACTAACAATCCGTTTTGCTGAAGTGTCGCCTCCGGAACGTCTTCTGCCGAAACGGAACAACTTTCGAAGTTTGTCCAAGTTTGAATGCCTCGAACTTTTTCGGTGTGCGCGCTTGACCGCTCCCGACGTATAAACTCGTAATCTCCGAGTGGAAGTCCCGTGTATGATCCTTGGATATACGGTATCGCTGAGTCGGACGTAATGGTCCCGTCACGTAGTCGTCGGGTTTTTCTCGGAGTGTCGATCGTAGTGCAAATCACATGAATTGACTTTGCGCCGCCTTCGACGCTCAGCAAACGTGTATCTGGACCAAGAAATTCGGCCCGCGAACAACTCAGCGTCGTAGTAAATGAGTGTCGGGACTCAGAAAATGCACTGCATGCCAGAATCAATGTACTCAAAGTGATTAGGTGTTTCATTGTATTTCGATCACATCGCGTAGCGATGAATTTTGGTAGTCGTAGCCTAATGGTGAATCAACTAACCCGTAGAAGTTCTGAGGCTGCGCTGGAAATGGGGGCGCAGGTAGTGGAAAGCCAACAGTTGTTTGAGGATAGCCATAAGGAGTCCAGTTCCAAACAGGATTCTTCCATGGATTACCAGAAAGGTCGACCCAAAATGCGGCTACAGAATCATAAATTTGATACGTGCCATCAATTGCTACTGCGTGAAAGTTGAAATCCAGTACGTTGTACTCGCTATAATCGTTTGAATTATAGCCAGCTCCACATATCGGGTTTGTTTTGTCGATTGGTTCGTAATAAAAAAGAATGCTAGTAGTTAGACCCAGAGATTCGCAAAAAGCCACAGTTAGACTAGCTCCGTCCCTACAGTCCATGTGCAAAGTTATTGGCGAAAAATAGCTGGTGAGATTAAGCTTTTGGTCATCGCCTCCGTTAGAATCGCTCGTGAAATATCTCCATTCACCCGAGTACTTTTTAGTTTCATAGAAGATTCCCTTTGTGATTTCACGTCTAATATCGATTTCATTACTCTTCTCCTGCGCGAACCAGCAAGATTGCTGCAGCACTTGCAACCAAGGAATCGCTTGAATGCCGGTTGGCTGCTGAGCAGTCAGAAAGACGGTACCAAAGCTATTCCAAACGTCTTTGTGTCCCCAGGCTAATGAATCGGGCTCACCAGGCAACTGGGTGCCGATATTGCCGCGCAACTCAATTCTCAGTTGCAGTTCTCCGCCCACAACGAAGTTCGGCAAGTTTCCAAGAGTGATTTCGATTGCGGCGCTTGTGCTGTTAGGCGCAATGCTGACCGGAATTGGAGAGCTGTCAGAACTCACGGGTACGTCAACGTAATAGTTCTGGCCGTTTGGCACTCTCTTAAGGTAGCGGTAACGGGCCTCGTGAACTTTTACGTATCCGGAAAAAGCTGGCAAAAGTAAACTAGACCATTTTAATCTTAGGGTGCCTGGCGAATTTCGAATTCGCGCCGCAGAAATAATCTCTGGAGTTACCAACCGGTCAAACTCGACTGCCGGGTTATCGGCTGGATACCGTGCTAATCCTGTCGTAGTAAGCGAATTATAGTGATCAATCTGCGGGGGGGGGGGGGGGGGGGGGGGGGAGATTATCATTGATTTTTGTATTCATGGATGTTCCTCCATAACCCAGCATAGCAAGCTCTTTTCCGCAAAAGCAATGATTTTGAGAATTTTTTGAAAAATGTGGTTTTCGATACTGTTTCCAAGCATAATCCCCTAATGGGCCAGCCAGGTGTCCGCGTGCGAACACCCGACCGTCATCAAAACCAACGCAATTCGGAACGCACGCGTTCCCACAAAATCCCATACTTCCGGTTAATTTGTCAGCGCGTCCAGCGCGACCGGAACCAGCGTGCGCTCTTCGCGGTCAGGCGAAATCATGACGATGTCGGGAAGGTCGCGCCAAGTTCCGTTTACCCGCACGGCCTTAGCGGCAATGGGGAGCAGGATGTTCTTCCCGTTACGGGTGAACGAGATCGTGCACTTGGCCGAGTCGTAGCTGTACTGGATTCCCCGCGCGGTTGCCCAGTCGGCGAACCGCACAAAGTTCACGTTTGACTTCTGCGCGGTGAAACCGGCCAGCGAACGTCCGTTCACGGCTTGGCTTGCGCCCGCGCGAATGCGTTTGTCCGCCGCATATTTTGCAAGCGACAGGCGCGAAGCTCGGACTAAAAAATCTCCCGCTACGCCAATTGATTCGCCCCTCACTCCCATTGCGGTCACGAAAATCGATTCAAATTCACTGCAGCTAACTAAGTTCAGCTGACCTGCCGCTCCTGTCCTCGATTCAGGCAGAGAATGGTAGGATCTTACGCCAATGGGTTGATCTGATAGTCCACCGACCGTCAATTTTGCAGCGATTCGACTTGGATCATAAACATAAGAGCTTGGGAAAAACTCAATGTCTATGTATTGACAGAAAGGAACTCCACGTAGTTCTGTGTAAGTACCTTTGTGCTTGAACTGGCCTGTTGACTCCAAGAACTTTGGTCGAAAGTCAGCTTCGCAAAGAGCTGATGACAGGAACAAGCAGAACACAGTTGCATGGATAATTTTCATGACGCTCATGATTTGTCTATCCTCTGCGACCCTATCCAAATAGTTGGTACGCAGACGTTTCTAAAGCAAACGCATTGCGGAACGCACGCGTTCCCGCATTTTCCCGCCCCGGGGGCAGAGCGAATTCGGGGCGCGAATTTGCGAGGGTAGGGGCCCTGGGCCGGGGCGGGGAAACAAAAACGCGTCAAAATGGCGTCACGCGCATGATTGCCGCCATCCAAGCCCTGCGTCCGAAGCAGTGGACCAAGAATCTCTTGGTCTTCGCTGCGGCGATTTTCACGGGGACGCTCGGCGTGCCTTCCGTTTGGCAACACGCGGCCGTCGCGTTTGTCGCTGTCTCGCTGGTCAGCAGCGCGAATTACATTCTCAACGACCTCATTGACCGCGACCGCGACCGTCTCCATCCAAAAAAGAAAAACCGGCCGTTCGCACGCGGCGCACTTTCTGCCCAGTCTGGAGTCGTCCTCGCCATCTTCTGCGCCACGGGCGGCCTGCTGCTGGCGACCACGGGCGGACAGTGGCTGTTCTTCGGAGTCCTCGGCCTCAGCCTGGTTCAGGTCGGTTACACGTTCGCGTTCAAACACATCGCGACCCTCGACCTCGTCATCCTCTCCTTGCTCTACGTTCTCCGCGCCGCCATCGGCGGTTGGGCTATTCAGGTTCCCGTGTCGCACTGGTTGCTGTTTTGCACGGGGATGCTGGCGTTGTTCATGGCCGTGGCCAAGCGTCGCCAGGAACTCATCAGCCTCGGCCCAGAGTTAGAAACACGGGAAGTTCTCAAACACTATTCAAAAGAACTGCTGGACGCGCTCTTCATCTTCGCCGCTGCCCTCACGGTCATGAGCTACGGAATCTATGCCATCCAAAGCCCCACCGCGCTCGCTCACCCGCGACTCATCGCGACGGTGCCGATCGTGGTGTATGGTGTGCTCCGATATGTCTATCTCGTGCTCGGCCAACAGAAGGGCGAAGAACCCGAATCGGTGATCATCAGCGATCCCCACATGATTGCCACCCTGATCCTCTTCGTTGCCACCGCCATTTTTGCCATGTCGCAAACCGTTTAGGCCCTTATGAAAAAAGCCCTGATCATCGGTGCCTCTTCGGGGCTAGGTTACGAACTCGCACGGCAGTTGGCCTCGCAAGGGAACAAGGTGGCGGTTGTCTCGCGAAACACCCAACCGTTGGCTGAGCTTCAAAGCCAATTTCCCAACCTCGTCTTTCCGTTCGCGCACGACGTGCGTCAGACCGATGCCATTCCGCCCCTGTTTGCCGAAATCTGCCGCGCGCTGGACGGCCTCGATCTTGTGATTTACAGCGCAGGCGTGATGCCCGCCGTCGAACTCAATGAGTTCGACACAGAGAAGGACACCGCCATGATCGAAGTGAACGTGACCGGTGCCGTGGCGTGGCTCAATGAGGCAGCGGCGAGGTTCCATGGCGTTGGCGCGGGCCAAATTGTTGGGATCGGAAGCGTGGCGGGCGAACGCGGTCGGGCCGGACAGCCCGTCTACAACGCGAGCAAGGCATTTTTGCATACCTATCTGGAAGCCCTACGCAACCGTCTGGCGCGGCGCGGCGTCGGGGTTATCACCATCAAGCCGGGTCCGGTGGATACCCCCATGACGGCCCATCTGAGCCTCAAAAAGATGCCCGTGGATGTGGCGGCCCGCTCCATCCTCAAACTCCTCAAAAAGCGCAACGGAGAGTTCTTTTTGTCTCCAGTTCATGCGGTGGCATTCGCCATCATTCGCGCGATTCCGTCCGTTGTTTTCCGGAAGCTCAATGTTTGATCAGCATTCGGTTCGGAGGTTGCAGGGGTTTGGTGGCGTCGGCCACGGAGACTGCTACCTGTCTTGCCCCCGCACGGTCGAGGAAATCGGTGAGCTGTTGCAGTCTGCCTCGCGCGGGGTGGTTGTGCGCGGCGAAGGCCAATCGTATGGCGATGCGTCGGTTCTGAGTGAGTCCATCGCGCTAAGCCTTCAAGAATTTGGCGAGATTGAGATTGACGAAGGCGGACTGGCGCAAGTGGATGCGGGCGTCACCGTCGGGCGGCTTTGCCATGTGGCCCTTTTGCACGGTTTTTGGAGCCCAGTCGTGAGCGGAACCGGCCGACCGTCCATCGGCGGCGCGCTCGGCATGAATATCCACGGCAAAAATGCCTTTCACGCCGGAACATTGGGCGAACACGTGCGAAAGATCGAAGTCGTGACCGGCGGCGGTCAGCACCTTTTTCTGACTCCGGCAGAGCCCGACTTTTGGAAATTTGTGGGCGGGGCCGGGTGGTTTGGGGTCATCGTGCGGGCGTGGATTCAGTTGGTGCCGGTTGAGAGCCCATCTGTTCGGGTGAAGGCGGAAAAATCCCGCGATTGGCCCGGTTCGCTTGCGCAACTGAGTGATTTGGGATCAGAAGATTACGCCGTAGGGTGGATTGACGTAATGCGGGGCGGACGGGGAGTGTTCCATTTTGCGCGTTACGCCGACGCGCCTTCGGCAACCCATGAGAAATCAAAGCTCGTCCAAACAGCCGCCAAAGCGGTCCTGAGAAGTTCGCTCAACCGTACGGTGCTGAGCGGACTCAATTGGGCAAAATATGCCACTTCTAGTAGAAAATCTGTAACGGAACATCTGTTCGACTTTAGCTTCTTGTTGGACTCGATTCCTGGGTGGCAGGCAATGTATGGCTGCCAGGGTTTCTATCAAGTGCAGCTCTTTGTCCCCGAAGAAGGCGCTTTGGCGGTGTTCAATGACGTCACACGGCACTTGCAACGGCTGGGCCGCCCGCCCCAGCTTGCGGTGCTTAAACGGCACCGCGTGACGACGGCTCCGGGATGGGCCCTGAACTACACGGTGGATGGATTCTCACTTGCATTGGATTTCGCCCGGAATGGCCGCGAGTCGACCGAACTTTCCCCGCTCATGGACCTTGCTTTAGACGCCGGCGGGAAGCTGTATCTCGCCAAAGACCAACTGATGACTCCAGAACAGTTTCTTCGGTGTATAGGGCCGGAATCTTATCAAGAAATAAGGTTGGCAAAGCGGCGTTTTGACCCGCGCGGAATCCTTGGTTCAGTCCAGGCGGCCCGGCTCGGAATCGGTGACCCGGTATAGTTTAAGCACATGGTAACGTCCGCACACGCGAGCGAATTTCTGAGCATGACTTCGCCCGCGCAACGGATCCTCATTGCCTCCCACCTCAATCCAGATGGGGATGCCCTTGGGTCCGCGCTTGCTCTTAAGCACTATTTTGAAGGCCTCGGCAAAGAAGTCGAGGTGCTAAACCAGCATCAAACCCCTTATAATTTGCTGTTCCTTCCCGGTCAAGAGGATATTCGGCAGACGCCCGAAAATGAGTTGGCCGACGTCTACGTGATGGTGGACCTGAACATCGTGGAGCGGCTCGGAACGGTCGCTCCGTACTTCGAAGGGAAGTCGCCGCTGATCGTGATTGACCACCACGTGCCCCATTCCAGCCCGGGCGATTTACGGATCGTGTATCCCGACCACGCCGCGACCGCCGAAATCATCACGGAGCTTCTGCTGGAGATCGGGGCGGAAATTACCCCCGATATCGCCCAATGCTTGCTCACCGGAATCGTGACCGACACGGGCAGTTTTCGGTACCGGAATTCCAGCCCCCAGGCCATGCACACGGCGGCCATGTTGCTTGAGAAAGGCGGAGACATCGTGGAAGTGTGCGAAGAGGTTTACGCAAAGAAACCGCTGCAAAGCATTAAACTTTTGGGCCGAACCTTGGAGAAAATGCACCTCGCATGCGATGAGAAACTCGCGTGGGCGGTGCTGAGCCAGGAAGATTTTCAGGAGCTCGGTGCACGTCAAGTGCATACGGAAGGACTGACCAACGAACTTTTGAGCATCCAAACCGTGCGAATTGCGGCGGTGATTCGGGAAGAAGCGGGTGGAACCATCCGGGCAAGCATTCGTTCTCGGGAGGGTCATGATATTTCCAAGGTCGCCAAGGTGTTTGGGGGCGGGGGGCACGTGAACGCGGCAGGTTGCACCCTTGCGGACATGAGCCTTGAGATGGCCGAGGCAAACCTCGTGCGAGAGATGAAGCGTTGTTTGGGATACTAGTCATTGATAAGCCGCTTGGGATCACGTCCCATGACGTGGTTAACCGGGTTCGTCGCCGCCTTGGAACCAAGCGCGTGGGTCACGCGGGAACGCTGGACCCACTCGCGACGGGCGTCCTCGTGATGGCGATTGGTCCCGCCACCCGGTTTTTGCAATATTTAAGTTTAGAGCCGAAAGTATATGAATTCACTGCTCGATTCGGGGTCGAAACCCGAACCCAGGATGCCGAAGGCGAAGTCGTCGCTGAACGAACCGTTCCCGAAGACTTAGCCGCACAGGTGGAAGCCCTTCTCCCAGAATTTCGCGGCGAGATCTGTCAACTCCCGCCCATGTATAGCGCGGTGAAAAAAGACGGCAAGCCGCTTTACACGTACGCCCGCAAAGGGGAAGAAATCGAGCGCACGCCGCGCGAAATCACGGTGTTTGAATTCGAGATCACGGCCGTGAACGGCCCCGATGTGAGCCTGCGCTGTGTGTGTTCCGGCGGTACTTACGTGCGAACCCTTGCCCACGATCTTGGTCAACGGGTGGGTTGCGGGGCACATCTTATCGCACTCCGGCGAACCCACGTCGGCGATTTCACCTTGGATCAAGCCGCAGACGTGGACTCCGAATCGCTTGGTGAGCAGCTCGTTCGTTTGAACGACGCGCTGAACTCTATGCAACTCGTAACCGTACCGCCCGAAGTCGAAGAGCGGATTCGGCAGGGACAACGTGTGCCCATTCGGCCGGTTCCGGTGGGCCCGCGAGTAGGACTCGTGGGATCGGGGGACCGAGTTTTTGGCGTAGCTACCATTGTCAATGGCTCTTTACACCCCGAGTGTTTGGTGCCTTCGGAAGTGGAGCATGGTTCAGTTTGAGCCCGCGCTTAGTCGGAAGAACCTCAAGCACGAGTTTCTCGTCGTTCTGAGTTGGTTCACCGTGACCGGCGTCGGGCTTGCGCTCACACCAAGTGCGCACGGGCACGGAACCCACCAACAACTCGGTCTCCCTCCTTGCGGAAGCGTCCTCTTATTTGGGCGCATGTGCCCAGGATGTGGCCTCACCACCAGTTGGACGGCCATGCTCAAAGGCGATTTTGCGGCGGCATTTGCGGCCAATTGGTTAGGGCCGGTACTTTATCTCGCGTTTACCGGTGCGGCTCTCGTTTCGCTCTATGGCCTGGTGAAACAGCTGCACGTAAGCACAACTTTTGTTTACACCTATATGGTCGGAGTGCTTCTCACTCTGCTTGCGTCCTACGGAATCTGGCGCTTCGTAACCAGCCCGACGGTTCCGCATTACGAGCGGCCGATTTTCCCGTTTATGGCTCCGCGAAGATGAGCGGGGTTCCACCCGTGTGCCAAAAAAGTACTCGGCCGGTGAGTTCGCCAGACCTCACGCCATGAAGCAATCCGGCATAGGCCTTGGCCGTGTAAGTGGAATCCAGCACGATTCCCGTGCTATACAGAAGCGCATCAAAGGCGGCTTCGCCGGCGGGGCTCGGAACCCCGTAGCCGTCGCCCACAAACCGCATATCCAGGAGGAAGTCTTCGGCCCCAAGTTGCGGGAGGCTTAGTTGCTCGGCAAGGGAAGCGGAAAGCTCGGCGAAATCGTGCGCGAGGCCCGGTTCGGGGTCCACGGCGATGCCCAGAACGCGGGTCTCGCTGCCCGCAAACGCGGTGGCCAAGCCCACGTGTGTACTTCCGCTGCTGGAGGCGAAAACAATGTGGTCGAAGGGTTCTTCAAGTTCCTGCGCGGCGAGATAAAACGCATACGCCCCCAAATAGGTGCTTCCGCCCACCGGAATCACTTCCACTTTTCCGCTTGGCCGTAGTTCATCCGCAATGCGTTCCATGTGGGCGTAAAGAACTTCCCAATCGTCGTTGGGCATCACGTGCAGATGCGCCCCAAACCGCTCGGTTAGCCGGCGGTTCCCGTTTTGGGCCTTGGGAATATAGGCCGGAATCCCGGCCGCGGCATCATAGGGCATGTCCATCACCACGGCATGAAATTCGATGCCGCCCACTCTGCATGCCGCGGCAAGTTGGCGAATAAAGTTGCTCTGGGTGGCCCCGCACGAAACAACCGTCTTAACGCCGCGATCTTGTAGGTCGGCGAGAAGAAATTCCAGCTTTCGGCCCTTGTTGCCGCCAAACGCAAACCCAGTGAGATCATCCCGCTTTATCCAGACTTCCGCGCCCCGAGCCAGGTCAGGAAGACGGTGGCACGGGGTCGGAAGGGTGCAGAGGCTGACGCGGCGCGGAGTCACGAACGTCATTATGAAAGGAAGTTTATAATTGGCAGACATGAAGAAAGGCGCGAAAGTGATGATCGGGATCGCGGCGGGGTTGCTCCTTGGAGTGGGCGGATTTGCCCTCAGCCCGATGGGCGACGTGGCGCTGGATGCTTACCGCGCGGGCTTTCTCACCACGACCAAGCAGACCGAATATCACGGCTCCAATGAGGAAAACCTCAAGGCCCTTCGCACGGCGCTCTTGCTTTACCATGATTCGGAAGGGCAGTTTCCGGATGGTGCGGGTTGGATGGATGCAATATCTACCCGATTGCAGACGGCGGACCTCAAGCCCGGCGAAGGAGAACAAAAGCTTCGTCGCCCTGATGCCGCCGAGGGCGAATTTGGTTATGGGTTGAATAAGGTCGTAAGCGGCCAATACGTGGACGATTTGCCCGAGAAAGGCAAGACTCTCCTCTTGTTCGAAAGTAAGGAAACGCAGAAGAATGCGGTGGGCGACGTAACGGACTTAGTTCGCGACGGCGGCGGCAAGGGAATCACCGTAGACGGCGAAATCGTCTCCATCCCGTAGGACCAAACAGGCCCAAACGGTATACTCCTCGGTGGCCAATATCCCCCGTCAACGACGATTGGGAGGAACCCCCGAATATGTCCACAACTGCCCCAACCAAGCCCAGCACTCGACTTGATTACCTTCGCCTGATGCTTCTGAGCCGCGAAGGCGACCGCCGCGAAGGCATCCTCCTGCGCCAAAGCAAAGGTTGGTTCCAGGTAAGCGGAATGGGCCACGAAGCCCTCGCCGCCATTGAAAGTTCACTGCGTCCAGACGACTGGATCTTCCCGTACTACCGAAGCCGGGCCCTCATGCTGGCTCGCGGCCTCAGCAACTACGATCTCGCGTTGGCCTACTTCGCCAAGCGAGAATCGAGCAGTGGCGGCCGCCAAATGCCCGGGCACTATAGCTCTCGCGAGCATAACGTTTTCAGCGTCTGCACCCCGACGGGTGGTTCATTACTTCCGGCCTGTGGAACCGCATGGGCAATGAAGCTCAGCCAAAAGGACTCGGTGTGCGTGGCCAGTGTGGGCGACGCCGCCAGCCGACAAGGCGAGTTCTACGAAGCCATCGCGTTTGCCGTACAAGAAAAACTGCCCGTGATCTTCATGATCGAAGATAACAAGTACGGGATCAGCACCCCGACCGAGCACTTTATGCCGTACAACATCGGCGGAATCCTCGGCACGGAGCACATGGTTAAGGTGGATGGTCGCCGAATTGAGAACGTGAAAGCCGCCATGGAGGCCGCGACCAAGAAGGCGCGCGCCGGCGAAGGTCCGACCATTCTTTGGTGCGATATTGACCGATTGTCGTCCCACACTTCTTCGGACGATCACCGCGTATACCGCGCGGCCGATGATATCGCCGCGATGGCCGACCGCGACCCGATCAAACTGCTTGCCGATGAGATGATCGCTTCCGGTGAACTGACGCAGGCCCAACTCGAGGCTATGCAAGAAGAAATCGTGAAGCAGGTGGACGCCGACTACCTGAAAGCCGAGAAAGCCGCCGACCCGCGTGCCGACGAGGTCATGCTGCACGGCTGGGGCGCGCTCCGCCCGGCCGAGAAGCCGCCGATCGAAGCTGGTCCGCAAACCATGGTCGAATCCATCAACAAGACGATGATGGCGGCTCTGGAATCCGACCCGGCCTACGTGTTCTTTGGGGAAGACATCGAAGACCCCAAGGGCGGCGTATTCGGTCTTACGAAAGGCCTCAGCGCGACGTTCCCGAAGAATGTTTTCAACGCGCCTCTTGCCGAAGCCACTATTCTGGGGGTTTCGGTCGGAATGGCCGCCTACGGCCTCAAGCCCGTCTTCGAAATTCAGTTTATTGACTTCATTTCGCCGGGCTGGAACCAACTCGTTTCCAATATTTCGACGCTACGTTGGCGCACGTTTGGCGAGTGGAAGTGCCCGATGGTGGTCTACGCCCCTTACGGTGCGTATCTGCCGGGCGGGTCGCTGTGGCACTCGATGTCGAATGAAGCGAGCCTCGCCCACGTGCCGGGAATCCACGTCGGAATACCCAGCACGCCGGAAGACGCGGCGGGGATGTTCTGGACTGGGATGCACAGCGAAGACCCGACGTTCATCCTCATTCCGAAGCACATCTTCCGCAAGCGGGTCGACGTGAAATCGGTCGAGGCTTTGCCGATGGGCAAGGCTCGTGTGGTTCGCGAGGGTTCGGACGTGACGATTGTCACCTGGGGCAACACTTTGGAGATTGCGGAAGAAGTGGCCAACACCAACTCCGCGTCTATCGAGATCATTGACTTGCGCTCAATCGTTCCGTGCGATTACGAGACGATTGCCGCTTCGGTGGAAAAGACGGGCCGCCTGATCGTGTTGCAAGAAGACACGCGCACTTGCGGAATGGCCGCCAACATCGTGGGCGAGTTCGTCAACCGGCCGGAATGCTTCAATCTGTTGCTGGCTCCGCCGCAAGTGGTGAGCCGCGACGACGTCCACATCGGTTACAACCCGATTTACGAATACGCCGCGCTGCCAGACGTTGACCGTCTGCGCAAGGCCGTGTCCGTAGTAATGGACTAAGCGCGAACGTTCGAAACCACGCGGGAAACCTGAATTTCGTTTTCCGCGTGGCTTTCTGCGCCCGGCTTGTGGATGAGGAATCCGGCGAGGGCGCCCCAGCCGAGGGCGACGAGCACGAAGAACGCGCCGATGCTGAACTTCCACATCCGCGCCTGAGACTTCTCGCTGATCGTGATTCCCCACCGGATGCAGAAGCTCCAGATTCCGAATGCGAGGTGGAAAGTGGCAGCCAGGATTCCGATGGCGTAGAAGACAAACACGAGGCCGCCGAACATCTGCAGCTTTTGCTGCATCGCGGCGTATTCGACCACGGTGGCCGAGTTGACCACGTATTTGTGCACCGTGGTCGAGAGCACGTGATAGATGAGGAAAAGGAAGATGATCATTCCCGACCAGCGCTGCAGGGTGTAGTAGCGGTGCTCACGCCACTTGGCATAGGCCGGATTCATGTTGGGAAGCCCGCGATTGACGATGAAAAGACCGTAGATGGCGTGGAAGAAGATCGGCAGAATGAGGCCGAAGATTTCGACGCCGAGCAGAAGGTGCTTGGGCCATTGCTCGAAGAAGCCGATGACGCGGTTGAAGGTGGCGGGCGAGGCGAGGGAGAAGGAGTTGAGGGTCAGGTGCTGGACCATGTATAAGCCTGCGGGGATGACTCCGGTGAGGCTGTGGAGTTTGTGCCAGAAGTAGCTTTCCTTCGTGAGTGCCATGGTCGCCATACGTTTCCGATGTTAAATGTACCCATTTTCTATTGGGGAGCCGGGCGGGCGCGGCCGGCCCAGTGCCATGCCCTCGGTCTTTCGCGCCGATGCGCGAAAGACCTCTGCCCCGTCCGCGCCGGGCTGTGGGTTGGGTGCGCACTGCAACTAAATGCGGTGCATTTGGCGTCTTAGTTTGCATGAGGGGCGTGGCGAAGGTTCAAATGGTGCGGGGAACGCGGCGTCGCGCTCCGCAATACGCCGAGGAATATAACCGCAGGCGGCACGAGGCAACAAATTTGATTCGGGACTGCGGTTGTCTTAGAGTAAAACTGCGGTTCCTTGGGCTAGAACTTGGGGCTCCGTGCCATAGAGATCTACTTGAAGATTGGACAAGAGTAACATTTTGAAAAAAGGGAAAGTCATCTCGACAAGCTTTATAACATTAGGACTAGTTCTCACTGGACTTCTAGTTGCGGCATTTAGCTATTCAAGATTGTCTAACTCAAGTCAGGCCGTACTAAGAACTTCGAGATGTATGGGCGAGTATATCGAGAGCAAGACTGCGGCATCTTGTTCTCCAGAAATTGGCAAGTCCTTAAAACGGTACTATGAACATTTCGGTCCATTTTCAAACTACTACATCGAAGGTGTACACTATTGGAGTTTCTTTCAACCCATGGTAGAAGTTAAGGTCAAATGCACAGATAAATGGATAACGCTATATTTTCTTTGCAGCTCAGATACTCCTCAATATGTTATTGGCGACGAACTAGAAAATCTCCCAAGGCCCGGCGGTGCAAGCCGTACGGCGAACTCCTTGCCGGAACCGCCACCACCTACGGCTGGACGGGCAACACGGGGTCCCGCGCCACGCTGTTGCAATACGCCGAGCAGTACAACCGCAGACGGTGACTAAGGGCTGTTTTGAGTATGAAGGGAAATTGCCGCTTGTTAAATTATGTAAGATTACAAAGAAACAAACATTTAAATGCAGGATGATGAAAATTTCTTCTTGCAAAGATATTAAAGCCTGCATTCCTCAAGGACGTGAAACTATACTATGAACATCCCCGAAATATTTAGAATGACCACTTGCGCAGTTATTGCGTCTATTGCGACCGCCACACTCATTAGCAAGCCTTCTAAAACATTGACGGCTCAGCAGATCATTTTGAAAGATGATAAAGGAAAGGTAACCATGCAGTTCGATGGCAGGACTTTTTCTATCTACGATGAGAATGGCGAGGAGAAATTTGGCTTCTTTTCTTTTGGGAAGACTGCTATTTTCGGAATTAGATCGGGTAAAGAAGTAGTCACCTTAGTGGCTGATCCGGATGAGTCTATGGTTCGGATTGATGGCAAGAACGGCTACATCGGCCTATCGTCTAAAAATGCGATCAAAATTAAGTAACAGGTTTAGCCCGTCACCTTGGTTCTCATGCCCCGTCCGGACGAGAGTTGCAACGTGAAACTAAATGCGGGGCATTTGGCGTCTTAGTTTGCATGAGAGGTGCGGCGAAGGTCCAAATGGTGCGGGATTGCGCCGCCGCGCCCCGCTGATGTCGACCCACTATAACCTGGCGCAAGAGATTCTGTTTGCGTCCACCCGCTTTGAACCGGCTGCCACACGCACCGACACGGGCGCGGACTTTATTGGGTCGATCCTGACCGACTTTGACGAGAAGAAGAGCCTTTGTGTAACTTGTTGTAATGACAATCGGCTGCGAGCAGATGAATATTGGCAGTATCATTGCTTTGGAAGTACTTCAGATGAGCTGGACTCAAACGGGGATTGGCCGCACAAACCAAAGGAACGATCAGTAGAGGCAAACTTATGAGCTGCAAAATAAATGCGGTAGCGTTTTTGTTAATGGTAGGCTTTCTGGGCTGTACACCTGGCGGTCAGCATCGTAACTTGACAGATTTGCGCACGAAGGTGAAGGAAGGCATGACAATGGCGGAAGTAAAGTCAGCCATCGGAACGCCAGATCGACATGACGAGATCAACGGAGGGTCTAACACTGTCTTCTACTATTTCAGTGGCCCCGACGAACTGGAAATCCACTTCAAGGACGATAAGAGCTTCTTTATAGATTTAACTGACCGTTAAAATCAACCTACGTCCATGAAGAGGCCGTCACATCCGGCATTAGTGTCAATCAGTATCCCGAAACAGTTTTAGAGTTACACAAAATGATGACGACCCTAAATAAATTGCACTGGTTAGTCCCAATCTTGGGAATTGTAGCATGTGCTTCAGTTGGTCCTAGTAGAGATCTTAGCTCAATGCGTTTGAAGCTAAGCGATGGAATGTCAGCCGCAGAAGTTAAATCGGCAATTGGCTCGCCTGATCAAGTCCATGAAACTGACGGTGGAACATTTGTAGCTTACTTCTATCGTAGTGGTAAAGACGAACTCAGTGTCAATTTCAAGAATGACAAGTTAGTTCTGGTCTCTCTGCGTAAGCGGTAACCAGCTGAGGTCTAGTGAACGTTCTAATATTTCGAAAGGAGTCAGCTACCCATTCAAAGTTTCCGCCAGAGAGCCGCATTGGTTGATGCTTGCAAGTAAGTCAGCGTAGATAGCCCGAACTCACAAATTGGTCTCAGTGTCCATCCCGTGAGAAGCTTCTTGGAGCGACAAGATGTCCGGTATCTCGTGGTGGGCTCAGACTGGGTCGACCGCGATTACCTCGGTCAGATCGGCACGATGCGTAGCGAGTTGGACGAGATGAACATCAGCCTGGTTTTCATACCCGTACGGACTGGGATTTCCACCACCGATATCCGGACGAGAATTGCAACGCGGGCCAAGCCGAAGGTGAAACCCAAGGGCTATGGAACGCGTGTGGTGGTTCCTGCTCGCTAACTACCTCGTGAGGAAAGCACAGCCCGGCGCGGACGGGGCAGAGGTCTTTTTCCACGCGGAAAAAGACCGAGGGCGAGGCACTGGGCCGGCCGCGCCGGGAACTCGGTCCCGGTACACTTACCACGCTATGTCGCTGATTGTTGATGTCCTCGCGCGCGAAATCCTAGACTCGCGCGGAAACCCCACCCTCGAAGTAGATGTCATTCTCGAAGACGGGTCCGCCGGACGGGCGGCCGTCCCCAGCGGCGCAAGCACCGGCGCGTTTGAGGCCGTCGAACTCCGTGATGGAGACGCCGCCCGATACATGGGCAAAGGCGTGCTCAACGCGGTCGAAAACGTGAACGACGCGCTCGCCGGACGCCTCGAAGGCATGGACGCCACCGAGCAACGCGAAATTGACGAGATGATGCTTGAGCTGGACGGCACGCCGAACAAGGCCCGCCTCGGCGCAAACGCCATCCTCGGCGTCAGCCTTGCTGTGGCCCGCGCCGCCGCGCAAAGCAGCAATATGTCGCTGTTCAAATATGTGGGCGGCGTCAACGCCAACATCCTGCCCGTGCCTATGATGAACATCCTCAACGGCGGACAGCATGCCGACAGCAACGTGGACTTCCAAGAGTTTATGGTGCTTCCGGTCGGGGCCGAAAGCTTCAGCGAAGGATTGCGCTGGGGGACGGAAGTGTTCCACACGCTCAAGAAAGTTTTGAAAAGTAAGGGCCTGGCAACGGGCGTCGGCGACGAGGGCGGCTTCGCCCCCAGCCTCGATAACCAAGACATGGCGTTCGATTACCTGATCGAAGCGATTCAATCGGCAGGATACGAACCAGGCAAGGACATCTGGCTGGGCATTGATGCGGCCGCGACCGAGTTCTTCGAGAACGGACACTACGTCTACAAGAATGGCCAAAAGAAGACCGCCGCCGAGCAGGTGGACTACCTGGTGAGCCTGGCGGAGAAGTACCCGCTGATTTCGATTGAAGACGGCCTGGCCGAGGACGACTGGGACGGCTGGCGGCTGCTCACCGAGGCGATCGGCGATTCGGTGCAAATTGTCGGCGATGACCTGTTTGTGACGAACGTCGAACGGCTGGCCCGTGGAATCACGGATGGCTGCGCCAACTCTATCTTGGTCAAGGTCAACCAAATTGGCTCGCTCACCGAAACGCTTGCGGCATGCGACATGGCCCGGCGACACCTCTATACGGCGGTGATGAGCCACCGAAGCGGCGAAACTGAGGACGCGACGATTGCCCACCTTGCGGTGGCGACCGGTTGCGGCCAAATCAAGACCGGCGCCCCGAACCGAACCGACCGCGTCGCGAAGTACAACGAACTGCTCCGAATTGAGGAAATGCTGGGTAGCAGCGCCGAATATGCCGGGCCGACCGCGTTCGGCCGCGTTGCGCACCGCTTCATGTAAGCCTCTATGACGCGCCGGGTTCTCCAAACACCCATTGGGTCGGTGGCCGCCGTCGCCGACCCCTTTGCGCTTCGTCGTCTGCTTTTTGTGGAGGAGCAACCCACCGAAGGGGCCGTGTCGCACCCGATTCTAAACGCGCTGGAGCATCAATTAGGCGAGTACTTTGAGCGAGAACGCACGGTCTTTACGATTCCGGTTGAGTTAGAAGGATCGGAGTCACAGTTGGCGGTGTGGAGCGTGATTCAGGCGGTCCCTTATGGCGAGTCGATCACTTATGGCCGGCTGGCCTTGCGGGCCGGACTTCCCGCGAATGCGGCCCAAGCCGTCGGGCAAATGGTGGGGCAGAACCCGATCATGATTCTGGTTCCGTGCCACCGCGTGGTGGGCGAATCGGGCGAGATGCGCGGCTATGCGGGCGGCTTGCCCGCAAAACTTGCTCTGCTGGAACTTGAAGCGGGCCAAGGCAAGCTGTTCTAGTGGCGGATTACCACGTTCCGGCGACTTTGGGTTCCAAGAACGCCGAGATTTGCTCTAGGTGGTAGTGGTCGTGCCCATGCAGGAAGCTCGCCATGGTTTCCACCGTCATGCGTCCGCGTTCGGGATGAGTGAAAGGTCGGGACCACTGCTCGGCGGTAAGGGATTTGCACAGGTCGGCAGTTTTGGCCCGTTCTCGCTGCCAATTTTCGAGGGCGACCCAAGGGTCTTGCGCGGAGTAGTTTTGAGAGATTGCCCGTTCGGACTCGTCGTAGGGTTGGATCGACGGGTTATCTTCGTTTAACGCGCTCTCGATTCTGCCGCGCAGGATGGGTTCCCAGTCCGCCAAGTGCGCAATGACTTCTCGGACGGTGAAGCGGTCGGGGTCGGTATGCCGGTCAAGGGCGTCGGCGGGGAGCGCCCGCAAAATGTGCGCGAACGATTTGGGGGCTAACCGCAACCCGTGGTCGGAATAAGCGTGCATACCCCTATTGTAGGAGCATGACTGCGTTCCGGGCAAGCGCTCTTAGCTCTTGAGGGCTTCGGCGCCGCCGACGACTTCCAAGATTTCCTTGGTAATGGAGGCTTGACGTTCGCGGTTGGCCTTGAGTGTGAGCTCGTTGATCATCTTGCCTGCGTTGTCGGTTGCGCTGGTCATAGCCGTCATCTGCGCACCGAATTCGGACGCCGTGGACTCGAGCAAGGCTTGGAACACTTGGTTGCGCAGATACTTCGGTAACAATGCTTCAAGAAGAGACGTGCTGTCCGGTTCGAACTCGTAGCTCTTGTTGGACGGAGCGGATTGAACTTCGGACTTGGGCGGTTCTATGGGCAAAATTTGCGTTACTTGCGGCACCTGGCGAATCGGCGAATAGAATTTCGCGAAGCAGATGTGGATGGAGCCGTACTTTCCGGATGCGAATGCCTCGCGGGCAATTTGGGTGACGATGTTGCCGTCTTCCGTTCCTGCACCGCTGGTCGGGACGCTGTGCAAGCCAATGCTTTCTTGGTTGCGTCGGCTGAAGAACTGGGAGCCCTTCTTTCCCACGTAATACAAGTCCACGGGCATGGTTTGCTCTTTGATCCAGTCCGAGGCCTTGCGGATGACGTTCGTGTTATAGGAGCCTTTAAGGCCCCGGTCGGCGGTCACCAGAATCAGCAGAATCCGATCCACGTTGCGCTTCTCGAGCAGCGGATGTTCGGGCAGGCCACCGGCTTCGCTGAGGCTAAGCATCAGTTCGCGCATTTTCTCGCTATACGGGCGGGCTTCGGTCACGCGATCTTGCGCGCGCTTTAGCCGAGCGGCCGCCACCAACTTCATCGCGCGCGTAATTTGGCGGATGTTCTTGGAGGTGCGGATGCGTTGCCGGATTTGCTTGAGCGTTGCCATGAAATGCCTAGAAGGAAAGGGGTCTGGGCCTGAAATTCAGGCCCAGAAGAGGGTTATGCGGTGAATTCAGCGACGGCTTCTTCGTAGGCGCGCTTGAGCTTTTCTTCAAGGTCGCCCGACATGGCCTTCGTTTGGTTCAGAGTTTCGATGACGTCCGGATACTTGCTGTGTACGTGGCTGAGAATCTTCTTTTCCAGTCCCGCAACTTGTTCGTTCGAGACTTGGTCGAAGACGCCCGAGGTACCCGCGTAGATCAAGATGACTTGATCCGTAACGTCGTACGGCACGGCTAGACCTTGCTTAAGCAGCTCGGTGAGGCGTTGACCCCGGAGCAGCTGAAGCTGCGTCGCACGGTCAAGGTCGCTTGCGAACTGGGCGAATGCGGCTACGTCCCGGTATTGGGCCATTTCTAGCTTCAACTTACCGGCAACCGACTTCATCGCCTTGATTTGCGCGTTGCCGCCGACCCGGCTAACCGAGATACCTACGTTGATGGCAGGGCGAACACCCGCAAAGAAGAGGTCCGGTTCGAGGTAGATCTGACCGTCTGTAATCGAGATAACGTTGGTCGGGATGTACGCCGAAACGTCGCCGGACTGGGTTTCGATGATCGGAAGAGCGGTGAGCGATCCGCCGCCTTTCTCATCGCTGAGCTTGCAGGCGCGTTCCAGAAGGCGGCTGTGCAGGTAGAAAACGTCGCCCGGATAGGCTTCGCGTCCCGGAGGTCGGCGCAGAAGTAGCGAGAGCGCGCGATAGGCTTGCGCGTGCTTGGACAGGTCATCGTAGATAACCAGTGCGTGCTGACCGCGGTCGCGGAAGTATTCGCCAATCGCCGCACCTGCGAACGGAGCAAGGTATTGCATCGCGTTTGAGTCGCTTGCAGTCGCCACGACGACCACGCTGTATTCCAGCGCACCGTTCTGCCGGAGCGTCTCGACCACGCGGGCCACGTTCGCCATCTTTTGGCCGATGGCCACATAGATGCAGAACACCGGCGATCCGCCCGGTTGGTGGGTGGATTTTTGATTGATGATCGTGTCAATACAAACGGCGGTTTTTCCGGTTTGGCGGTCACCGATAACGAGTTCGCGCTGGCCACGGCCAACCGGAATCATCGCGTCCACGGCCTTGATGCCGGTTTGGAGCGGTTCGGTAACGGGCTTTCGTTCGACAACACCCGGAGCCATGACTTCGAGGCGGGAGAAGTTATCCGAGGCGATCGGGCCGAGGTTGTCAATCGGCTGGCCGAGTGCGTTTACTACGCGGCCGAGCAAACCGGTTCCGACCGGAATCTGGATGATCTTTCCGGTTTCGCGGACCTTGTCGCCTTCCCGAATCTGCGTATCGTCGCCGATAAGAACGGCACCGATCGAATCTTCTTCGAGGTTAAGGGCAAGGCCCATGACGCCGCCGGGGAACTCAAGAAGTTCGCCCATTTGGCAGTCCGGCAGGCCATAAATTCGGGCAATCCCGTCTCCAACTTGGAGGACAGTACCGACGTGGTCTACGTCTACAGTCCGCTCGAACTTTTGAAGCTCTTGCGTAAGGATGCTGGTGATCTCTTCGGGTCGAATCGCCATAGTTTTAGTCTAGTAGTTAGTGTTGCTTGAGAACGTCGTAGAGAAGCCGATCTTTCAGGCGACTCAGAGAACCTTTGATGCTTCCATCGAGCACGAAATTGCCGACTCCGACGCGGATGCCGCCAAGCAGATGGGGATCCACGGCGTAGCTAGCCTCGACGGTCTTGCCCGTTTGCGTTTGCAGGCGAGAGATCAGGCTGTTACGGTCGGCGGCCGAAAGTTCTTTCGCGCTGGTGACTTCTACAAAAAGGATGTTTTGGCTTACCCGGCGCAGATCGGCAAAATGCGCGGTGATGGCGGGGATCAGCGATTCGCGGTGCTTGTTCAGAACAAGCCGCATGAACTGCATAGTGAGGGCGGTCACTCGGTCGCCGAAAACCTTCTCCAGCAATCCGAGTTTGTCGTTGCTGTCAAGGGCCGGGTCCGAGAGGACACCGTCGAGGCGTGGGTCCGATTCCAAAACCGAATTGATGCCGTTGAGGTCTTCATAGACCGCTTCGACGAGGTTCTGTTGAGACGCCACATCGTAAAAGGCCTGGGCGTATCGGGCGGCCACGCGGATGTCCATTAGTGGGCGGGTACCTCCGCCTTGTCAATGAATTCTTCCACCAGCTTGCGGTTTCGGGCATCGTCTACGTTTTCGCCGAGAAGCTTTTCGGTGGCTCCAAGAGCGAGGTTGACGACTTCAATGCGCAGCTCGTTGACCACGCGATCTTTTTCGCGTGCAATTTCTTCCTGCGCTTGAGAGATCATTTGTTCCTTCACCGTTTGCGCTTCGGCCATCAGGCTTGTGCGAAGGGATTGGGCTTCGCGGACTTGAGCTTGAATCTTTTCGCGGGCCTCGGCCTCTGTTCGGCTCAGTTGGGCCTCATAGTCGGACTTCAGCGAGCGGATCTCGTTGCGGAGTTCTTCGGCTTCGGCGAAGGTTCGTTCCAGTTCGGCGCTACGGGCCGCAATCGCGTCTACCAGCGGCTTAATGAAAAACAGGTTAATAACGGGGAACAGGATGAGGAAAACCCCGATGACGGCAATTGTTTTGCCGAGGTCGAGCGGAATCCCTTGCTCTGCCATCGTGTCTTGGAAAGACAGCTTGACGTTGGTGGACACGTACATGCCGCCAAACATCAAAAGCAGTCCGGCAATCAGCAGAACTGGATAGGGCGCACCCGAAGACTTAGGTTCTTGACTCATGAAGAAAAGGGTTAAAGGTCAGGGCCGGGCAGAACAGTGTCTGCCCGGCAAATTGGGGCGATTACTTCGCGGCGCCGAGACCAACGAAGACCGTGAGAAGGAATACCAGCTCAACGAACGCAAGCGCGATGAGCATTGCGGTTTGGATCTTGTTGATGGCTTCCGGTTGTCGGCTCATGCCGGTCATGGCCGACTGGCCGATCATTCCGAGGCCGATGCCAACGCCGATAGCAGCGAGGCCGAGTGCGAAAGGTAAGTTACTCATGGTTGTGTGTGTGTTTAGATGTCCTCCCTAAAGGAATTAAGTGTTCTTGTTTATGCTGCGGCAAATTCGTGGGCGTGGTCGTCTTCGGCGTGGTCGTGGCTGTGGTCTTCGTGGTGAGTGACCAGCGACAAGTACACCGAGAAAAGGAGACTGAAAATCAGCGCTTGCACCACACAGGTGAGAAGCTTGATTGGGAGCAAGAACGCACCGAACGGAATGCTCAGCCCGGCGTCTCCGAGCGGGATGAGGTTCTTGCCAATGGTGTTCATGGCTTCGGCGGCGCGGTGGCCACCATCAATGTTTCCGTAAAGTCGAAGCGTCAGCGAGACGTTCTTCATCGCTTCTGAAATCAACTCAATCACGAAAATCATCAATGTGATTGGGATAAGGGCGATGGGAAGTTTGGGACCGGCGAAGTGCTTGAAGTGTCCAAGCACACCGTTTGCGCGCATGCCTTCCCACTGCACGTAACCGACGGCAATGAGGGCCATTCCCAGATTAAAGCTGAGGTCGGCGGTCGGCGACGTGGGGAAGAACAGAGCGATCACGCTTCCGACAAACACCATCAACCACATCGTGACGATCATCGGAATGTATTTGCGACCATGCGCGCCGATGATGCCGACGGTGAGGTTCTCGATGAACAGGTAAAGCTGCTCGAAGCTGAGCGTCAGTTTGCTTGTGAAGCTTCGGTTCTTGAGAGCGGCGGGCCGCAGGCCTTTCTTTGCTTGAGAGAGGAGCCCGAAGATGATTGCAACGGTGAGCGCGATATAGAACATTAATCCCCAAAAACTTGGGCCGTGATGCGCATCTCCGTGGTGCTCTCCTTTGGCGTGCTCGGCGGTGGTAGTCGGATGACCGGCACCTTCATGAGAAGTTGTGCCTCCGTGTTCTCCCTCTGTCGGCTCAACTCGAGCCATCAGCCGTCCGCTTGCGAATATCTCAAACATAGACATTAAGAAGGCGGGCACCCTACACTGCGTGTGTGGACCCACCCGATCGCGACGAAGTATACCAAAACGATCGCGGAAATAAATCCGGTGCTAGTCCCCACCTGGACCCTTTGGACGTACACGATTCCGACCCCAAGGGCAACAAACTTGAGGAAGAAGCTGGCCATTAGCCGCCACCGATCCATGGCCGTGGTGCCTTCGGGTTGAAAGGTCTGGCCAAGAAAGCGCAGGATTTCGCGAAGGCCGACAAAGCTCCCGGCCCCGACGATGAGCCCGACCAAGAAGCCTTGCCAATCTATGTTCATGCGTTGTGCCGATTGCTCAGGTGAACCACGAACGCAACTCCGGCCGTGGCCCCGATGATCGTTCCGATCCCTTGCCAAAGATTGCCGCCATTTGCGCGGTCGGCAAGCCACCCAAGCCCGAGCCCAACCATCGTCGTTCCCATAATTGCATAGGCGGCGGTGAGGCCGATGCCGATTCCTTTGGCGGCTTTGCCGTCGCTGATGAACTTCTCCTCCTTCGCCGCTTGATCCGCGCGCCGTCGCCGAGCGGACTCTCCCGCTTTCTCCTCAAACGCCTTGAGTCGGTCCTCGAATGCTTCCGTGACCTCGTCCATCTTTTCGCGGGCCGCTTTTGCGGTCTCTTCCGGAGTGTCAGGAGGCTCGGGAGTTTGCATATCCCTAGTTTATTCGCTTTGCTGGCACCTTTGACCGCCATTTTGCGTCAAACTATATTAGTACACGTATGTCAACCCGTTTAGCCGCGTCGGAGAGTACGGACATTCAGTTTGTGCCGGGGGTCGGCCCCCGGGCGACTAATTATTACCGAAAGTTGGGCATCGAAACCGCGGCGGACCTGCTGTATCACGTTCCGCGACGGTTTGAAGATCGCCGGGCTTTGCCGCGGATTCGGGATCTTGAAGTCGGAAAGTCGGTTTCGGTTCGCGGAGTGGTGACGCGTGTGGAAATGCGACCATCACGCCGAGGGCCGGCGCCGGTTCGGGCGATTCTCTCGGATGGGACGGGGCAAATCACCCTGCTTTGGTTCAACCAACCATGGATTGGCAAGAAACTGCAGTCCATAGACGGGGAAGTGATCGCCTACGGACTCGTTCGCTATGGTTCGCACACGCTAGAGATTCACTCGCCCGACTTTGAAATCTTAGGGGAAGACGACGATTCCGCCAGCTTCACGAGCATCGTTCCGATCTATCCGGCAACTGAAGGTCTGGCTCAAAAGTCAATCCGCAAGGCAATGGCCGGTGCGCTGGAAGTTGGGCTGGGCGGTCTCGAAGACCCGTTGCCCGCGTCGGTACGCAAGAAGTTCAATTTAGTCGGACTTCAGGAGGCGATTCGCCAAATGCACCGGCCCGAGAGCGAAGCCGACTACGAAATTGCTCGGCGGCGACTGGCATTCGATGAATTCTTGGCCATCCAGCTTCTTGTGGCAGTTCGCCGCGCTGAAAGCAAGCGCGAACCCGGAATTTCCTTCCCAATCAAGTCCATTCGAGGCGCGCAGAGCTTTTCGCTGTTTGGGCCCGAAACCGAGTGGGCTCCGGGCGAATCCCTTGCCGACGAAGTAGCGCGGATGTTGCCATTTCAGCTAACGGGCGCACAACAGCGCGTGGTGAACGAAATTTGGGAGGACATGGAAACTCCGCTCCCCATGAACCGTCTGGTGCAGGGCGATGTGGGTTCTGGGAAGACCGCCGTCGCCGCCTGTGCGATTTTGGCTGCCGTGCGTTGCGGTTACCAAGCCGTTCTCATGGCTCCCACCGAGATTCTCGCCGAACAACATGCCGCCAGTCTGCGGAAGCTATTCGAGCCGTTGGGGATTGAAGTCTCCGTCCACCTCGGAAAGCATGGAGTTCGCGACCGCAAAAAGAACTTAGATCTCATTCAGACCGGCAAGGCCCGGCTCGCGATTGGCACCCACGCGCTGATCCAAGAAGGGATCGCGTTCCAGAAATTAGGGCTGGTGGTGATTGATGAGCAGCACCGCTTCGGCGTTCGGCAGCGGCTTGCGCTTCGGCAAAAGGCGGTGGAAATTCCGGATGTGCTCGTTTTGACCGCCACTCCCATTCCTCGCACGCTGAGCATGACCCTCTACGGGGACATGGAAACGTCGCTCATTGACGAGCTTCCGCCGGGGCGAAAGCCGATCAAAACCCACTGGAAACGCACGGCTGAGCGAGAGAAAATCTACGCGTCCGTGGACACATTGCTTCGGGAAGGAAGGCAAGCCTACTTTGTTTGTCCCGCAATCGAAGAAAACGAGAAACTCCAGACTCAGGCCGCAATTGACTTGCACCGGCGATTGAGTGACGAGACCTTCAGTCATTACCGGGTGGGCCTTCTCCACGGTCAAATGAAACCGGCTGAGAAAGAACAAGTAATGAACCAGTTTAGATCGCATGAGTTAGACATACTGGTAGCCACGGTGGTCATTGAGGTGGGGGTAGATGTTCCGAACGCCAGCGTGATGGTGATCGAAGATGCGCACCGGTTTGGCCTCGCGCAGCTTCACCAGATACGTGGCCGAGTCGGCCGAGGAAGTCACCAGAGCTACTGTATTCTCATCGCCGATGCCTCGTCCGAGGAATCCCGTGTGCGGCTTGAGACGATGGTGGAAACCCAAGATGGCTTCAAGATTGCCGAGGTGGACTTTGACCTTCGGGGGCCGGGTGACGTGCTTGGCACGGAGCAGAGCGGGCACGTTCGATTCAAAGCCGCAAACATCGTGCGCGACCGAGAGATTCTGGAAGAGGCTCGGTTGGCGGCTACCGCCGTGATCGGAGCCGACCCGGACTTGGCCCGTCCGGAACATGCCGGGTTGGCGAAGATGCTAGGACGCGCTCGTGGTGACGACGCGTGGATCTCGCTGAGCTAATGGACTTCTCCGCACAAATGGCTCTTCCGGAAATCGGCGAAGCCGGGCAGAAGAGGTTGGCCGAATCTTGCGCGGTGATCGTGGGAGTCGGGGGCCTCGGCTCGGCAGTAGCCGAAAACCTAGCGGCGGCAGGAGTGGGCAATCTTAACCTCATTGACCCCGACAGGGTAGATGCAAGCAACTTAGTTAGGCAGAAGTTATGCACCGCCGAACAGCTTGGTTGGGGAAAAGTCGAAGCCGCTAGATTCAATTTAAGCAAAAGTTATCCACAGTGCCGGGTGCAAGGATTTTTACAATCTTTTAACACTTTGGACGTTATCACTGGTTTTTTGGGTCGCGTTGTTGTGCTGGACTGCACCGACCGCTTGGACGCGAGAAAGTTGATATCCGAAGTAGTTAGGGGCAGGAAACTTACTTATATCTACGGCTCTGCCTTGCGGTGGGACGCCCAGGTGGGTGTAATATTTGCGCACGCAAAGCTCTCTTGGACGGACGTCTTTGGGGACACCTCGGCGGAAGAAGGTCGTTGCCGAGATCTGGGGATATCTGGAACATGGACCGGCCTCGTCGGGGCAATCATGGCCCAGCAGGCGATCTTCGAGCTAAGCGGCACGCCCGCTCCACTTCGTGGCAAACTCCTAACCGTAGACGGACGCACTTGGAACTGTCGAGTGCTCCAGCTACAATCAGGGGAGGAACAGGCTATGGAATGGCACTCAATTGGTCCGTTAGAACTCGCCGGTGCGCTCATGCGCGGCGAAACAGTGAATTTGCTTGACGTGCGCGAACTCTCCGAGCGAGAAATCAGCGTCTTGCCGAACGACGTTCACATTCCAATGGGTGAGATTCCGACACGCTGGTCGGAGCTGGATAAGCGGAAGCCCTGGATCGTTTATTGCCGATCCGGTAAGCGGAGCGCGACGGTGTGCGCGTTTTTGGCCCAACAGGGCTTTGTTCACGTATCGAACTTAGAGGGGGGCATCAACGGCTATGCCGAAGAAGCCGACCCCTCAATTGAAACGTATTAGCCCTTCTCGGAGAGAAGCTCATTGATCTTCGCGACCACTTCGGGCGAATCCGGGGCAGCCTTGCTCGGGAAGCGGTATCGGACTTTGCCTTTGCGATCAACCAAGAACTTCGTAAAGTTCCATTCGACTTCGGTCGTCGGTTTGTCGCTATTGGTCACCAGGAAGTCATAGAGCGGGTGGCGGGTCGGGCTCACGACCGAGATCTTGGAGAACATCGGGAAAGTGACTTGGTAGTTCTCGGTGCAAAATTCCTTGATGTCGGCGTCCGAACCAGGTTCTTGGGCGCGGAAGTCGTTCGCCGGGAACCCAAGCACGACCAACCCCTTGCTCTTGTTCTGCGTGAAGACCGACTGAAGGCCCTTATACTGCGGTGTGTATCCGCACTTCGAGGCCGTGTTCACGACGAGCAGCACCTTGCCGCGATAGGTTTTGAGTGCCACTGGCTTACCGTCAATGTCCTTCATGTTGAAGTCGTAGATGGTGGCAGGAGCGACAACGGCCGAAGCGGCGAGCAAAGTTGTGAGAATCATAATTACTTTCTAGTCTTACGCACAAACTTGCGTCTTGTCTTCGGGGCACCGCGTCGTGCGGCCAGGAGCTCGAGTGCCATTTCGGGCGAGAGGTCATCGGGAGTTACGGCTTTCGGTAGGGATGCATTGGTTTTGCCGTCCGTTACGTACGGACCATAGCGGCCATCCATAATCTTGACTGGCCCTTCGGCCCCTTCCAATTTGCCAAGCTCGCGCAACGCGACCATCGGGGTCGAAGATTTCGCACCGGCCCGGCCCGTGGTTTTGGGCTGGCTCAGGATAGCGCGAGCTTCTTCTTCGGTGAGGTCGGCGACGGTGCGCCAATTTTCCAGGTTTCGTAGCTCAGAACCTGCCTTCAAAAACGGCCCATATCGCCCCATCAGGGCGGTAATTTCTTCACCCGCCTCGGTCTTGCCGATCACGCGCGGAAACGCAAACAGCGGGCGGATATCCTCGGGGGTGACGTCCTTGGCCTTCATGCCGGGCGGGAGTCCGGCGCGGCGCGGCTTTTCTTTGGCCTCGACTTCTTCTGGGGTCTGTTCCAGTTCGAGATAGTCGCCAAAACGTCCGGTTTTGAGGGCAACACGCCGTCCAGAATTTTCTTCGGTGCCGATCCAATCCGATTCCTTACTGCCGGAAAGCAACGCAAGTGCCATTTCGAGCGTGAGGTCGGCGGGGGCAATGTCGGCGCGAACGGAGGCTTTGTGGCCTACTCCGCCCTCCCCTCGCTGCAAATAGGCTCCGAAACGGCCAATCTTCACCACAATGGGGAGGCCCGATTCGGGGTCGTCACCGATGTGCAGGCTGGGATAGTCAATTTCGTTCGCCTTGCTCGTCACCTGCGGCGAAATGCCCTCGGTCCCCGTGGCCCCGAGATAGAAGTCTCGAAGATACTTGTCGCTTGCGCGGGTGCCCTCGGCAATTTCGTCTAGCTCAGATTCCATGCGGGCCGTGAACGTTATGTCCACCAGATTTCCAAAATGAGCCTCGAGGAGTTCAATAACCGCAAAGGCGGTGAAGGTCGGAACAAGCTCCGTTCCTTTCTTCACGATGTAGCCGCGATCTTGAATGGTGCTCAGAATGGAAACGTAGGTGCTCGGGCGGCCGATGCCTTCTTCTTCGAGCTTCTTGATAAGGCTTGGCTCGGTGTAGCGTGCGGGCGGTTTAGTTTGGTGCTGAAGCGCCGTGAGTTCGCGCAATTCCACGATTTGTCCAACTTTCATGGGTGGAAGTACGCGTTCTTGCGACTCCAGGTCCATTTCGGGCTCGTCGTTTCCTTCGACGTAAGCGCGCAGAAAGCCGGGAAACTCGATGGTTTTGCCCGACGTGGTGAATACCATTTCTTCTTTCGGAGTTGCGACTTCGATGTCCACGCTCGTGCGAAGCACCCGCGCCGGAACCATTTGGCAGGCAATCGTGCGTTTCCAAATCAGTTCGTAAAGTTCAAACTGCTCGTTCGTTAGGAAGGGCCGAACATCCTGCGGGCGGCGGCTGAGATCGGTCGGTCGGATGGCTTCGTGTGCTTCTTGGGCACCCTTGGATTTCGTTTTGTAGTGGACCGGTTTGGCCGGTAAGTAGTCGGGGCCATAAAGATCTCGAATGACTTCGCGCGCCTGAGTGACGGCCCGCTCCGCGAGGCTGAGGCTGTCGGTTCGCATGTAGGTGATGAGACCAATTCGCTCGCCTTTAAGATCAATTCCTTCGTAGAGGTTCTGGGCGACTTGCATAGTCCGCTTGCTGGTGAACCGGAGCTTTCGCGCAGCTTCTTGTTGCAGGGTGGACGTCTGGAACGGCTTGGGCGGACTCTCTTGGCCGGGTTTCGATTCCACGCTGTTTACGCGCCACGGTTCGCTTTCTCGACCTCGCTCAGCGAGGCCCTGTGCGTTCGCCTTATCAATCAGAACGCTTTTGTCGGACAGCTTGCCCGTCTCGGGGTCGAATGATCGACCGGTGGCAACCCGCTTTCCGCTGACGGACGTGAGGCGAGCCTGAAATTCGGCGTTGTCCGCGGCGAGTTTCGCATCGAGGTCCCAATATTCGGCGGCGACAAACCGTCGGCGTTCGCGTTCGCGCATAACGCACAGCCGAACGGCTACGCTTTGCACCCGCCCAGCAGAGAGTTTTGGCGCAACCCGCTTCCACAGCAGTGGCGACAGCGTGTAGCCGTACAGGCGGTCCAGCACTCGGCGTGATTCCTGCGCTTTCACCAGGTCCGTGTCTACGTCGCGCGGGTTGGCGAGGGCGGCCTGGATGGCCTCGGGCGTGATTTCGTGAAAAACAATTCGCTGTACCCTGACCTTCTTGGCTGGCTTGAGAACCGCGAGGATGTGCCAGCTGATGCTTTCCCCCTCGCGGTCCTCGTCAGTCGCGAGTAGGATGGTATCCACTCCCTTTGCTGACTTTTTAAGGAGGTCCACGTGACGCTTTTTGTCATCGGGAACGATGTAAATCGGCTCGAAGTCGGATTCGACGTTTACACCAAGGTTGGCCCATTTTTGCTTCTTGAATTCGGCGGGAATCTCGGCGGCTTTCTCGGGGAGGTCGCGAACGTGGCCATAACTTGCCTGAACGTCGTAGTCTTTGCCCAAAAAGCGGCTGATCGTTTTGGCTTTCGCCGGGGATTCGACAATGACAAGGGTAGGCATGGCGTTTGCAGGGGCTGCGGGGGAATCCTACCGGATCAGTTGTACCTAGGACAAGGGCATATGGCGGGCCGCCGGAGGTCCGAATGAGGAACACTTACAGGGTGGCCATGCGTCCTGTGGGTAAGAACTTGCCGACGAAATGCCGCTTCTGGCCCCACATCGGGGTCTAGCAAACCGAGAAAAAGACCTATGAAATTCCTTCGCGCCGCGAGTGCACTAGGACTGTTGCTGATTTCCAGCGCCGTCACGTGGGCCGAAGAGAGCTACTTCGGCATTTTCTTGAACGGGGCAAAGCTCGGCTACGCGGTCAGTAGCGAAGCAGCGGTTAATGGCCCCGGCGCAGCCGTGCTCGAACGCAAGAGCCTGACAGTTTTGCGCTCGACCATGCTCGGGAACGACCTCGATATTCGGCAATCCATGACCACTCTCTTGGATAAGAACGGCCGCCCGACGCAAATGCGAAGCGAGATGGACTCGGCGGGTCGAACGATGATCATCGAGGCTCAATACAAAGCGTCCACGGTGGAAGTGCTTTCCACCACGGGAGGTGTGGTCACAAAGAGATCGCTCCCGATCCCCGCGGGCGCGACCGTGGTGGATGACCCGACCTCGGTCATCGCGCTCGGCGCGGTAACAAGCGTGAAGAACGTGCACGTTCTGGACCCGACGACCCTTACCTTGGTCGCGAATCGCGTGTCGCCAAAGGGCCGCACCAAGGTGATGGTGAAGGGAACAGAGTTTGATGCCGACTTGGTGGAAATTGATGACACTCGCGCGATCACGCGCGTGTTTCTGTCCGCGAAAGGGGATGTGATCAAGATCGAGGCCCCTTTCGGAGTGGAAATGTTGCCGCAAACCAAAGAAGAGGCTCTGCTGATGCCCGATGGGGCCCGCCCGGATTTAGCGCTCGAAACCACCATCAAGGTCACGCCCACAATCGAACGCCCGCGCGACACGGAATCGCTCGTGCTTCACGTTTCGGGAGTGGACCTCAGCCGGATTCCCCGCGACGGCGGCCAAACCGTCGAGCGCACGACAACCGGATTTCGGATTGGGATCAGCCCGCTCACTTCCAGCCCAGCCAAGCGGACTCGACAAGAGGAACTCGCCGTTCCGATCAGCAAACTAAGTGCGCGGCAACCTGAATACCGAAAGCCTACGCTCCATATTCCCAGCGATGACTCGAGCTTTAAGAAGCTTGCGAAGTCCGTCATCGGGGCCGAAACGAACAGCTACCGGGCGGCCCAGAAGATTTCGAAGTATGTGGACTCGTTGATGCACCCAAACGCGGGCATTGGCGTGCTTCGCGATGCGAACGAGATTCTAAAGACCAAGGAAGGCGTTTGCCGCGATTACGCGATACTCACCGCGACGTTGATGCGCTCGGTCGGAATTCCGACACGCGTGGTCAGCGGCCTGATTTTTGAAGACGGGGCATTCTATTACCATGCGTGGGTGGAAGCGTTCACCGGGGCGGCATGGGTCCCATTCGATTCCACGCGAAGTAGTCTCTTTTTCGACGCAACCCACCTAAAATTAGCCCAGGGGCACGTGGAAGATGCGTTTCTGTTTAAAGTATTTGAAAAAGCCGAAGTTCGGTTAGAGCGTGTTACGTATCGTAAATAGAGTCTAACGTGAAATCTCTTCGAGTTATCTGCTTAGTTGTTGGCGCACTGGTCCTCGGCTATCTCTCGTTTCAGTTCCTGCCGAACTGGCTGGTCTGGCTGTATCAAGATAAATTTGGACTAAGCGAGCCAGCCGCGATCGCGGCTCGAAGCCCGTTTGCAACCGCAGCAATCACCATCATCGGGGCCGCGATAGGCATGGCCTTTGTGGGCGAGAACCTATTCCGCATTTCGGAACGTGCGGTCCGGAATTGGGACTCCATCCACCCCGGAGACCGATTCACGATCATGGTCGCGATGGCCGCAGGCGTCATGGTGACCGTGCCATTCATGTCCCTTTTCGTCAGCCAGGGCCTGGTTTCGGCCGTAGTCATCAGCGCGGGAATGATGGTAATGCTCGGGGTCATTTTCTACCGCGCATTGCGCTCGATTGACGACATCCTTCCGTGGACGAAGAACTGGGGACGAGCGAAGCGTTCTAACCTCAAAATCCTAGATACCAACGTCATTATTGACGGTCGAATCTACGACATCTTGCGAACGGGGTTCCTGGATGGGCAGGTCTATGTCCCGCAGTTCGTACTCGACGAGCTTCAATACATCGCGGACCACGCAGATTCGGCGCGGCGACAACGCGGCAAACGCGGTCTGGAAGTCCTTAACCAACTCAAGTCGGTGGTGAAAATTGAGGTCGGAATCCATGACCGCCACGCCCCGGACACTCGAGAACAGGTGGATTCGCGGCTCGTGAAGATCGCCCGGGCCACGGGCGGTGACCTTGTAACCAACGATTTCAACCTAAACCGGGTCGCGAGTCTGCAAGAGGTGAAAGTCATCAACGTGAATGAGCTTGCGCTGGCACTTCGGCCCACGGTGCTACCGGCCGAACTTCTCACGATCCAGATCGTGAAAGAGGGAAGCCAGAAGGGCCAAGGCGTCGGATATCTCGACGATGGAACGATGGTGGTGATCGAGCGAGGTGCGGCGCATGTGGGAGAGACCCTTGAGATTGAAGTCACGCAGGTTCACCAAAGTGAGCGCGGAAAAATGATCTTCGGCGAAGTTCCCGGAGAAGCAGAAGAAGCTCAGAATGACCCGTACGGCCCGCGCCGAAAATACCGCCGATGACGGTCAGCGCGGTTCTGCTGTGCGCAGGAAGTTCGCAGCGATTCGGCCGCGATAAACTCGCCCTCTCTTTGGGTGGAAGGCCGGTATGGCGCTGGGCCTACGACGCCCTGGTCTCTCATCCGGAAATCCATGAAGTCATTGTAGTAACCGCGCCCGAGCGACTGGCCGAGTTTGACGGGGTACGTGCGGTTGCCGGAGGCACGGACCGGCAGCAAAGTTCCCGGAATGGCGTGGAGGCGTGCAACGGAGATGTGGTGCTCGTTCACGACGGCGCGAGGCCCTTTGTTTCGCCTGATTTGATCTCCCGCGTGATTGCCGGTGCCCGAGAGCTAGGGTGCGGTCCCGCCGTGCCCGTTACCGATACAATTCGGACGGCGAACCTTGAATTGGTAAACCGGGAAAGCCTCCGCGCGATGCAAACACCGCAAGGTGCTCCGAAAAGCGCGTGGTTGACCGCGCTAAATCATCAGTTTTGCGGGATGACCGATGATTTATCCTTGTTACAGGCGGCCGGAATTCCGATAGAATTAGTAGAAGGAGATCCCGCGAACATCAAGATCACGACAGAGAGCGACTATGCCACGGCCCTCGGCCGAGTTGGAGCTCCGGAGATTCGGACCGGTTTTGGTTATGATGTGCACGCCTTCTCCGACGACCCCGACCGGCCGATGTGGCTGGGCGGAGTCGAATTCGACCATCGCCCCGGCCTAATGGGCCACAGCGACGCCGACGTGCTTTTGCACGCCATTGCGGACGCGCTCCTCGGTGCACTTGCCTTGGGTGATATTGGGGTGCTGTTCCCGAATACGGACCCTGCCTTCAAAGACAAGCGCAGCAAGGCCTTTGTGGAAGAAGCCGCCCGCCGCGTGCGGGAACGCGGTTACCGCTGCACCCACGTGGATGCCACGGTTATCGCCGAGGTGCCAAAGGTGATGGTTCGGCAAGCCGAAATCCGCGCCGCCATCGCCGAAATGATCGGAATTTCGCCGGACCGCGTGAGCGTGAAGGCCACGACGCATGAACGACTAGGATCTCTTGGTCGCGCCGAAGGAATCGCCGCAATGGCGGTGGCAACGGTGGCGCAGGCTTGGGAGTCCTAATGACTTAGGAGGAAAACCTGAAATGCTAGAACTCATCATCCGTAACGCCGAAGGAAACTTAGCCGAGAACCACCGCGATTACGCGGCCAAACGACTGGCCAAACTCGACCGCTACTTTAACCAGGCGCAGAAAGCGGAGTTGGTCCACCGCCAAGAAAAGACGGGCCATGTGATTGAAGTGACGGTATTTGCGGACGGGATGACCTTCCGGGGCCAAGAAACTGACGCCGAGGTTTTGGCTGCCATTGACAAGGTCAGTGAAAAGCTAGAAAATCGATTGAGCCGGGCTAAGCGCAAGCTCATTGGCCGCCTACACAAACGCGGGGACAAACTGGGTGAGAACATGGCTGCACTCGCCGCCGAGCCGGACGAAGAACCGGAACCGAAGTTCACGATCAAGGAGCGTAAACAGTTCCTACTCAAGCCCATGCTCGCCGAAGAAGCCGCGCTTGAAATGGAGATGATAGACCACTCGTTCTTTGTGTTCAAGAACGAGGAGACCAACGCGGTCGAGGTGCTTTTCAAGCGGAAAGACGGCACGTATGGGCTGCTTCAGCCCGAAGCATAGACGGTTTAGTGGCTGAGTTATTCCGCTGTCACTTGGCCACCCTAACTTTGTAAAGAATCTATAAGAATAGCCACCGTGGATGTTGCAGAAACAGCGGGGAAGAACGGATCTTGGTGCTTAACCGGTTCAGCACGAATCGACAGCTATCCATTTAATAAGAAACTAATAAGAATTGACGCCTTTCATGCCGGACTCGATTAAGAAATTTCAAAATTGCATGCAGTTTTGGCCTAAATTTGCGATTGAGGGAGCATAATGAAATTAGGGTCCCTAGGCGGACTCTATTTTTCAAAGAGAGGTTAATTTATGATTACACGAAAGGTCGCATTTGCGACTGTGGCTGCGCTTGCAACCACGGCGTCATTTGCCCAAACGGTGTTCGGCTTGACCAATCGGGATCAACTTGTGAGCTGGAATGTCTCGGCTCCGGAAATGCTGACGTCCGCGTCGTTCATTTCTGGGCTCGCAAGCAATGAATCCTTGGTTGGAATCGATTATCGACGCAACGGGACGCTTTATGCGCTCGGTAGCTATGGCAATATTTACACTCTAAACACCGTCACTGCGGCGGCAACGTTTGTCTCGTCCATCGGCGTTCAGCTGAGCGGCACGGAATTCGGCGTGGATTTCAACCCGGTCGCGGATCGCCTGCGGGTCGTGAGCAATCTCGGCCAAAACCTGCGCATCAACGTGGATACGGGCGCAACGATCGTGGATGGCACCATCAATCCGGTTTCGCACCTGATGGGGGGCTCCTACACGAATACGTTCGTGGGAACCACGAGCACTACGCTCTACACCCTGGATAGCAACACCAACATGCTGCACGTGCAAAATCCGCCGAATGCAGGCGGGCAAGTTCCCGTCGGCTCGCTCGGTATTGATTTCACGGGCATCGGAGACATGGAAATTCTCGCGAACGGCTCAGGCGGAAATGTCGCTTATGCGGCTCTGCAAACGGCCGGAACGTCGGGTTCGTCCTTCTGGCGCGTGAACCTCGCCACGGGCGCGGCCACCAGCCTCGGCATGGTCGGAATGGGTCAATCGAGCGACACGCTCGCGATTCGCGACCTCGCCATCGCTCCGGTACCGGAACCGATGACGATGCTCGCGCTTGGTTCGGGTCTGGCAGCCCTGGTGGCTCGCCGCCGACGCAAATAATCCGGCTTCGGCTGGGAGCATAGAGGAGCGAGTCCCTTTCCGCTTGCGGAAGGGGACTCGCGTTATTTCCCGGACTTCATGTCGGCGAAAAAGCGCAGTATTCGTTCGCGCTGAACGGGTTCCGACCAATCCGAAACCCGGCGGCTCATGGCCGGAACAAAGTCGGCCACTGGGTACGGATGCGCCATCAACTTTGCCGCTGCATTCACCCACTCTTGAACCCCCGCTTCGGTTTCAGGGAGCGCAAGTCGGACTCCGGCATCGGCGACGGATTCTGCATAGCCGCCCCGAGCGGCGGCCAAACTCACGACCCCGTTGATGCTCGCCTCGACTGCCAGCCGTCCGAACGCACACTGACGCTCGGGAAGCACGACCACTTTTGCCTCGCCCCAAAATTCGCGTGGTTGCCAGAACTCGCCGGGCGACACCGTGACCATCCGAATGAGCGGGTGCTGCCGGGAAATCTCAGCCTGGAGGACTGGAACAAACTCGGCGCGCGGGTTCACGAACAGAAAAGCGTCGCGGGGCCCTTCGGTGGCAAACGCTTCCTCCACGTCTATCGCGTGCGGCAAAATTGCCGCACGAAGGCCGTGATTGGCCACATACCATTGGTTGAGGAACTGAGAACAGGTGGTCACGCGGTCTACGTGGACAAACTGAGTCCGCGCCTCGTTGCCGCACTGAAACAAGCAAACGATGTTGCGGCTTCCGGCTTGCTTAGTCAGTCGCAAGGGCTCCGAAAGTACGGCTAAATCTCCGTGACACACGGTCAGTTGCGGCCGGAATTCCCGCGTGATCCGTTGAACATGCGACGTGTACGCACGTTGGTCGGTGACTTCCTTCCCGGCAGCGCAAAGAAACTGCACGTCCACTCCCTGGTGCATATACCGGGCGAGAATCCGGCTCTTCGGCTGATACCGTTCGGGTGTCGGCAAGCCCACCGCGGCTAGGTGAGCGGGCAAGTCCGGAATGACTCCGTGCGCGAACTCCGAGGCGGTCAATGCCTGCACTTCGTGACCATCGGCGGCGAGCCAAGCGGCCATGGTCCGGAACGAGCGAGCGGCCCCACTGCTGGGGTCGTTCCAGGCGTTCCAGCTTAAGAACAGAACTCTCAAGCCGTGCTACCGAACGGTGATCAGTTTGCGCAGGTCTTCGTCGTCAATCTCGGCCTTGGCGTCGGCCATGGCAAGGAAGCCAGTGTAGACTTCCTCAAAGCGCTCTTCGGTGAAGTTAAAGCCGAGTTCGGCGAGCCGGTGCTTGAGGCCGTGCCGACCGGAACGCGCAGTGAGAATGATCTCCGACTTTGCCGCGCCCACGAGGGTCGGGTCAATGATCTCGTAAGTACTCCGTTCCTTCAAAACGCCGTCTTGGTGAATGCCGCTGCTGTGAGCATAAGCGTTTGCCCCGACGATGGCCTTATTGCGTTGCACCACCATTCCGGTGAGGCGCGAAACCTGTTGGGAGATCGCTAGGAGTTTCCCGAGCTGGATGCCGGTCTTGATTCCGCCGTAGTAATCACTTCGAATATGGAGCGCGGTGACGACTTCTTCGAGGGAAGTGTTTCCCGCCCGCTCGCCGATTCCGTTCACGGTCACTTCGACTTGCCGCGCTCCACCCAGCACTCCGCCGAGCGTGTTTGCGGTTGCCATGCCGAGGTCGTTGTGGCAGTGGCAGCTGAATACGGCTTTGTCGCTGTTCGGAACGTTGCGGATGATGCTGGCGAAAAGGTCTTGATATTCTTCTGGGGTCGCGTAGCCGGTGGTGTCCGGAACATTAATGGTGGTCGCACCTGCGGCAATCACCGCCTCCACGACTTGGTAGACGTATTCGCGGTCGGCGCGGCCCGAATCCTCCATGAAGTATTCGACATCGTCCGTGTATTGCCGGGCCTTCTTCACTGCGGCGACGCCCATTTCCAGGGCTTGCTCGCGGGTCATGCGGAGCTTGTGTTGGAGGTGGTTTTCGCTCACGCCGAGGCCGGTGTGAATGCGGCGTCGCTCGGCGGGCTGAAGGGCTTCGGCGGCGACCTCAATGTCTTTGTCGCGAGCTCTGGTCAGGCCGCAAATCACAACGCCCTTCAGTTCTTTGCTGAGGGTGTTGACGCTCTCGAAATCACCCGGCGAACTGATGGGGAACCCAGCTTCGATGATGTCCACCCCAAGCTCTACCAAGCTGTGCCCAATTTCGAGCTTCTGGGGCATCGAAAGGCGCACCCCGGGGCTCTGCTCGCCGTCACGCAGGGTGGTATCAAAAACAAGGACTCGGTCATTCATAGCGTGCGTGGACTCCAAGCCCATTGTGCAACATCAAGCGGCCCCCCGTTGCATCTACGAGGTCGGTACAATGCAAAACAACGCTCTGCGCGGAAGGACCCAACTTTGACCGAAATCGAACTGACCCTGACTGGTGGCCGCGATCTGGTGGCACAACCCTGGATTTGGAAGCTTTGCCGCGACTTCGATATCCATGTGAACATCGAGAAGGCCAGTGTTGAGCCGGACTTCGGCTGGATGGCACTTCGCATTAGCGGCGCACCGGAGAACATTCAGCGGGCCACCGCTTGGCTGATGACGACCGGGCTTCATGTCGAGTCCAAGCAACGCGCCATCGGCACCAGCTAGCCCCCGTGAGTCACGATCCGTTGTTGGAGCCTTGGGTTCCCGAGGACTTTGATGCCTTTTGGGCGGAAGTGGTGGAAGAAGCCGCCCGCGTCCCGCTAAATTTCTACCGCGAGCCCGCCGTCGGGGTTGAGGCGGCCAACGGCCATCGTTTGGAGCAGATTCACTATCAAGGGATGGGTGAAGCGTGGATTCACGGCTGGATCGCCTATCCGGCCGGGGCGCACCGACTCCCCGCGTTTGTATGGATTCCCCCTTACGGCCGAGAATCGGTGTTGCCGAACGCCTATGGAACTCGTGCTGGGTTTGTGTCTCTTTCCATGAATCTGCACGGAGAGCCCGCGTTCCATCAAGAAAAGTACACGCCGGAACGCGGCTACTTCGCCGAAGATGCCGAGCTTCCGCAAACATGGGTGTTTCGCCGACTGGTGCAGAACGTGCTGATTAGCCTTCGTGTGCTGCAGGCCCAAAGCGAGGTCGCCGAGGAGCAGATCGGCGCGATGGGAATGAGCCAGGGCGGCGGACTCGCGCTATGGGCCTCGACGCTCAGCCCCATCGTGAAAGCGGTCTGCGCCGATATGCCGTTTCTGGGCGCAATGCCGTGGGTTCTTGCGCGGCCCATCCATCGCTATCCACTCAAGGAACTCCTCGACTTCATGGAAACGGTTCCGATTGGTCGCGAGCGGCTGATTCACACCCTCAGCTATTTCGACACCGTGAACATAGCGACTCGGGTGTCCGTTCCCACGTTGATCTCGCTGGGCTTGAAAGATCCGGCCGTGAGGCCCGAACAGGCCCGGGCCGTATACGATGCCTTGGCGTCGGAGCGGAAGCAACTGGTTGAGTACGACTGGGGGCACGACTGGACTCCGGAAATGGTCGCCAAGAATGCAATTTGGCTTACCGAATACTTAACGCGCCCTTAACGGTCCCAGGGTTTTGCATCCGGGTTGCAGGATTTGGGCGTACTAATTCGTATGCGAAGCGTGGGATTGTGGGTGCTTGCCTTAGGGACCCTGGGGCTGGTCGGTTGCCAAGCGACCTCGGAATTTGTGGAGAACACGAAGCCTCAGCAGGAGAAGTTTGCCGAAGCGGCCAAGAAAGAGGCCGCTGAAGGGCTGCAGAAAGCGCTCACGGCCGACTATAAATCTGAGTTTGAGCGGCTGAAGGTTCAGGCGGGCGAAGCGAAAGACAAGGTTCAGCAGGCCAGCGACCTCACCGACCAGATTTTGGCGAGCCACGGCATTGATATCAAGGACCGCAAATGGATTGAGGAACAGCTGGCAAGTGGTAGCGTCGCCGTCCGAGACGCCATGCGCCCGCTCCTTCTCGAGATCGCCAAACACGAGCCCACCATGCGGCTTTGGGCGCTCGAACTCGTCGAGAAAGAGATCAAGCGCGCCGAAGGCGACCGCAAGAAACAGTGGGAAGACACGAAGTCGGAAATTCAGAAAGCGAAGTGAGCGGGGGCACGCTTACTTGGGAGCGAGCCCTAGGTATTCGATATCCCAGAACTTGAAGTCTTTCCCGGGGAGTATCATGGATTGCTGAAAGTGCGGTCCAACCCAGCGGCCGATACGAATTCCAGTTTTTGTGGCCAAAGCTACGTCGCCGTTCCCGCTTGTATTGATAGCTTTGCGAATCCGGTCTTGGAGAGATGCCCTTACTTGTTTTGGGTTAGATAACAGGGCGGATTCTCCCCATGTAGAGAGGACGACTGGTGAGCCTGCGCTGTTCAAGAATAGGCTTAATCCGCTATGGTCACCTGGGTCCAGGTGAGAAAAGACTTTAAACGCAAACTTTGGCAGCGCCTGTTTTCGAATTTTCCCATTCCGACCTGTAAATCGTTGGGTTCCGCTCTGCTCAATTTGCAAAAGCGATCCCGCTGGATCCATTAGAACACCAATGGGAGGTTCCTCCCGAAAAGGAACTTCGACCTGTAAGTCCTCGACAACTCTCTCACCCTTCCAAACATACTTGATCACATCAAGTGGTTGTGCATGAAATCTGATTCGCTGCCACGTACCAACACAAATGTCGCCTCGGCTCCGGGATTTGCCTATCAAATAGGTTTCGCCATCAATATTCCAATCGTTTAGTTTACCGGCAGATCTGGTTCCGACTAAATTCACGTAACCGTAGCAGCCACCTAAACCAAGGACTGCCACTGTCCTTTCCGAAGGCGAAATGGCCGGGTACCCATAGCCGATCCAACCATGACTAACCGTTGAAATTTTGCCGCTTTCTGAAAGGGAAATCGTAAAGAGCTTTCTGTTGAAAGAGTAGCTTGCTCTGATGAGTAGCTTTCTCGATTTTGGATAGGAATGAATCGTCTCGATCGTGAGCTCTTGCGGCACTTCCCACTTTGCGACAAGCTTATATGCGTGGTGCTCCGGGTTGATCTTCCAAAATTCTACGTGATTCGGCGTAGCGCTCGCCAGGTAGTAAGGCTTGCCCTGAGTGAAACCCAAAGTTGGCGCGGCCACGCACGCGGCAAGAAGGCAAACGCGGCCTAAGAGTCTAGGGGCTGAATTTATTCTGATCGTGAGGGTCTCCGTTTGCAGCGCACACCACTTGCGCAACCTGATGAAAGCTACCAATCATCTTACTGAATTTTGAGTGAGATCGTCGCGACCCGAGCCCGCGTTCACTTAAATCTACGTCCGCGCGAGCCCGAAAAGGCGTAATAATGGGTCCGGCCTATGTCGGACCCCATCCTTGACCGCATAACCCAGCTTCGCGCCGAGATTGAGGCGCACAACGTCCGGTATTACCAGCAAGACGCGCCGATCATTTCGGATGCCGAGTTCGATCAGTTGTTCCGGGAGCTTCAAGACCTCGAAGCGGCCCACCCCGAACTTGCTTCGCCGGATAGCCCGACCCAACGTGTGGGAGCCCCCGCCCTTGCCGGATTCGCGACGCACACCCACCGCTTCCCGATGCGGTCTCTCGATAACGCCTTCGACGTGAGCGAACTGCGCGAATTCGATGCCCGCCTTCGCCGACTGCTGGGCGAAGACACCGCCATTGAGTATCTGGTGGAACTCAAATTCGACGGGGCGTCCATCTCCTTAGTCTACGAAAACGGCCGGTTGGCCCTGGCGGCAACGCGCGGAGATGGAACCACGGGCGAGGCGGTAACCGCCAATATCAAGACGATTTACGACGTCCCGCTCAAGCTCACCGGCGCACCCGACAACCTAGAAGTCCGCGGGGAAGTGGTCATGCGGAAGTCAGTCTTTGCGCAGGTGAACGACGTTCGGGGCGCGCACGGGCAGCCGCTGTTTGTGAACCCGCGGAACGCGGCCAGTGGGGGGCTACGGCAGCTTGACCCTGCCGAAACCGCCAAACGAAAACTGAGCTTCTATCCGTACGGAGCGGTGGGTGTTGAACTCGCGCCCACCCAAAGCGGAGCGCTCGAAAAACTTGCCGAGTTTGGCTTTCCCGCACGGCCAGACGTTCGCCGGTGCGCCAGCATCGAGGAGGTGTGGCGCGAGATCGAAGCAATTGGCGCCGAAAGGCCGACGATGGATGTCGGAATTGATGGTGTCGTCATTAAGGTGAACGAAATCGCTTTGCAGCAAGAACTCGGCGACACTGCCCGGGGTCCGCGCTGGGCGATTGCCTATAAGTTCCCCGCCGAGCAGGCCACGACCAAGCTGAATCGGGTGTTCTGGCAGGTCGGCCGCACGGGAACGCTCACCCCGGTCGCCGATCTGGAGCCCGTGTTTGTGGGCGGGGTCACCGTAAGCCGCGCGACGTTGCACAACTTGGAAGACTTGCGGCGCAAGGACGTTCGCGCGGGCGACACGGTTATTGTTCAACGGGCGGGCGACGTGATTCCCGAGGTGGTCGGCCCGGTACTGGCGGCACGGCCAAAAGACGCAGAAGAGGTTGAAGCTCCGACAGTGTGCCCGGAATGCGGCACCCCTGTGGTCACCGCCGAGGGACTGATTGCGATTCGGTGCCCGAACCGGGCGTGCCCGGCCCAGCAAGTGAGCCAGCTACTTCACTTTGCGAGCCGAGGGGCAATGGACATCGAGGGCCTGGGCGAAAAACAGATTGCGCGCTTTTTGGAACTCGGCTTCCTTACCGACATCCCGAGTATCTACACCTTGGCCGAACGGGCGGAAGAACTGGTTCAGCTTGACCGTATGGGCGAGCAGAGCATCAAGAAATTGCTCGCGGCGATCGATGAATCCAAGGTTCGGCCGTTGCACCGGGTCATTTCCGGCCTCGGAATTCCCAGCGTGGGCACCCAAACCGCGCGAGACCTTGCTGATACGTTCATGAGCCTAGAGAACCTGCTCGAAGCCGAGATGGATGAGCTGGATGACGTCCGGGACATCGGTCCGCGCACCGCGAACGAAATTTACAATTGGCTTAGGGAGCCAGAAAATGCAAGTCTGGTGCGGCAACTCGTAGAACGCGGAGTCACGCCTATCGTCGCGGAGCGTGCCGGCGACCAATTCGCGGGCCAAACGTTTGTGTTTACGGGCAAGTTGGAGAAGTTCACCCGCGAAGAAGCCACGGAAGCCGTAAAGCGGCTCGGCGGGCAAGCGGCGGGCTCGGTCAGCAAGAATACGACCTACGTGGTGGCCGGGCCCGGAGCGGGTTCGAAACTCGCCAAGGCGACGGAACTCGGCGTTCCGGTTCTGAGCGAAGATGAATTTTTGGCGATGCTCCCGGGTGGAGCGATCGCGTGAAGCTTACGATGTTCCACGTCCCCTTATCGGGACTTGATGTGGACCTGTGCGCGTTTAGCGGGCAGATGTTTCGGTGGATTCGGACTCCCGACGGGATCGAGGGCCGGGACGGTTCGAACGGCTACCGCATCCGGTACTGGATGGGAAGCTATATGGTCGAGACTACCGCCGACCAACCTGCGTTCGAGCGGCTCTTTCGGCTGGACGAAGACCTCGCCACCCGGCTCGCAACCCAGCACCCGAACATGGCGCCGCTGGTGCAGAAGTATCCGGGACTGCGCTGGATGCGCCCATCCTGCCGGCGGGAAGTTTTCTTCGGATTCATGTGTTCGTCGAACAACAACTTGCCGCGGATTCAGGGCCTGGTGCGCAAGCTCGGCGAACTGGAAAATTACAACTTTCCGACATTGGAACAGCTTTGTTCCTATGAGCCTCCGCTCTTACGGATGCAAGGGTTCGGTTATCGGGCACCGCAGATCTATTCGGCCGCGCAAGAATTGCGGCGTCGGGGCGGGGATGACTATCTGGATGAACTTGCGACCCAGCCCTATGAAGCGCAAATTTCGGCGCTTCTGACCTTTCCGGGGGTCGGCCCAAAGATCGCCGATTGTATTGCTCTTTACGGGTTCCAGAACGGGCTCGCTGTGCCGTTCGACACCCACATGTGGCGGGCCGCCACCCGGCTTTATCGGCCGGACTGGGCCGACCGCGCCCCGACCGCAAAGCAATACCGAGCAATGGGCGATGTTATGCGAGAAGAATTCGGCGAATTGGCCGGTTTGGCTCATCTTTACTTGTTTTTTGACGAAATGGACACGTTTCGGGCCCGTTCAGCCGTAAAATAAATAACGTGATCACGGCAATTTCATTCTTGGTTTTTGGTTTGTTCGCTGGCGAGCCAACCTTCAGTGCGCCGAGCCCGATGTGTAGCATCAAGAGTTCGAGCGTAAACGAGAGCAGCGGCATCGCGGTGAGCCCAACCCGGCCGAATCTGTTCTATACGATGAACGACAGTGGCGACACGGCCCGGTTCTTCCAGTTTAGTAAAGAAGGTGCGCTGCTCAACACGATGGCCCTTACGGACGCGGAAGCGTTGGATTGGGAAGATATGGCGTCGGCCACTGTGGACGGCGTGAGCTACCTTTATTTCGGGGACATCGGTGACAACAAGCGCGAGCGCCCGAACATCACGGTGTACCGGGTTCCGGAACCGGGAGTGGATTCGCCCGTGACGAAGTACCGAAAGTACGACTTCAAATACCCGGACGGTTCGCACAACGCGGAGGCCCTTATGGTGAACCCCGCCAACGGCGACATCTGGATCGTCACCAAAACCGATAATGGGGCCGCGCGGGTCTATATGGCGAAGGAACCGCGAACCCCGAAGCAACTGCTCTCGGTCAACACGATGAAACACATGGGAACGATCCAGTTTTCTGAGACGGGTGGTTTCGGCAACCTCGTTACGGGAGGAGACATCTCCGCAGACGGAAAGTACATGCTTCTGCGGACCTATTCGCGCGGTTACGAATTTGACTTCACGTCGAAGTGGTGGATGAACACCCCGCGATCGTTTGAGCTCGCCAAGGAAATGCAAGGCGAGGCCATCTGCTATTCAAGCGATGGCAACACCATTTATACGACGAGCGAAGGGAATCCCTGCCCAGTTTCCATGATCACGGTTAGCCGCTAAAGCCGGTCGGGTCTGCCGGGGTACCCTCCTCGGCAGACTTCGTTTATGGCAAAATCGCCCGCGCTTAGTGGTGCCCAATCCGTCGGGCGCGCCAGCCTCATCACCATGCTCTCGCTGCTCGGGAGCCGAGTGCTTGGCATTTTGCGCGATACGATCATGGCGGCCCAATTTGGGCGCGGCGAACTCACGGATGCGTACACTCTCGCGTTCCAGATTCCCGACCTTCTGTTTTTTTTGATCGCGGGCGGGGCACTGAGCTCGGCGTTCATTCCCGTGTTTACGGAGTACCTCACGACTCAGCGTGAAAGCGAGGCGTGGCACATATTTTCGAGCGTGGCCACCATCATGGCTTCCGTTCTTGTGCTTTTCATCGGGGTCACGTTTGTGTTTGCCGAGCCAATTGTCGCGCTGATGAATGGGGATGCAAAAACGCAGTACTTCCCGCTGATCGCGCAAATGAGCCGGATTCTGCTTCCCGCGCAGTTTGCGTTTTTCATCGGCGGGCTCATGTTCGGAACGCTCTACGCGCACCAACGGTTTTCGATTCCTGGCCTCGGGCCGAACATCTACAACCTCGGAATCATCTTTGGCGCGGTGGTGGTGTCGCACTTCGTCGCGCCCGGAATCGTGGGTATGGCCTGGGGTGCGCTCGGCGGGGCATTAATCGGCAATTTTCTAATGCCCCTTTGGGAAATGCGCAAGCTCGGGGCGCAATTCAAGTTCTCGTTTGATACGCGGCATCCGGGCGTGCGTAAGGTGTTCAAGCTCATGTTGCCCGTGGTGTTGGGGCTCTCGCTTCCGGGCGTGTACGCGATGATCATGCGCTACTACGGCTCGCATTTTGAAGCCGGAATTGTGACGTCGCTTGATCTCGCGAACAAGCTGATGCAGGCCCCGCTGGGCGTTTTCGGGCAGGCGTTTGCCATCGCCGCGTTCCCCGCGCTGTCGCAGTTTTTCGCGCAAGGCGACATGGGCCGGTACCGCGAGCAGTTGGTGCGGACGCTGCGTATGACCGTGTATGTCACGGTGCCCGTGGCGGCCTTGCTGGGAATCATGGCCCCAGACGTTATTCAGGCTCTGCTTGGCTATGGGAAGTTCCGGGCGACCGACCCAAGTTCAGTGATTTTTTGCTTGCAGGTGTTCGCGTTCGGAATTCCGGCCTGGTGCCTCCACCCGATCCTTATGCGGGGCTACTTTGCCATGCAGAATTCGGTGAAGCCCATCGCGCTCGGAACTCTGACGTCCGGGCTGTTCTTCGGGTTGTGCCAAGTGGGGTTGGCCATGGGGATGGGTTGGCGAGGCTTACCCATCGCAAGTTCGATTTCGGCGTGGTTTCTGGTCACCATCATGCTGGTCTCTTTGAACAAGGATGCAGGCGGATTGAACGTGCAGATGTTCATGAGCGGGCTCATGAAGTCGCTCGCGGCGGGGGCGGCTTTTGGGTTGCTGGTCTGGCTCGTGGCGGTGCTGGTTCCGCGGGGCGAAATGAACACGGCCGGAAACTTGATTGCGTTCGCCCGACTCGGGGTGGCGTTGGCCCTTGGTGGAGCGGTGTACCATAGCATCACACGGGCCTGGGGAATGGCGGAATCCGACACGCTGGGCCGGGCCCTTTCTCGGTTTAAGCGCAGTGCCTCGGCCTAGCTCCGGTATCCTTAGGGGCAACAAATCATGAAAGAAGTTGTGATTCTCTCGGGCGTCCGCACGCCGATTGGCGCGTTTCAGGGCGCGCTTAGTTCGTTCACCGCGCCCCAACTGGGTTCAATGGCGATCAAGGAAGCTCTCAGCCGAGCGGGCGTTGTACCCGACCAAGTGGATGAGGTTCTGATGGGGAACGTTCTGAGCGCGGCGATCGGCCAGGCTCCGGCGCGCCAAGCAAGCCTCGGCGCGGGAATCCCGACTTCCGTTCCATGCACGACCATCAACAAGGTTTGCGGCAGCGGCATGAAGACCGTGATGATGGCAACTCAAGCACTGCGGCTTGGCGATGCCAGCGTGATGGTGGCGGGCGGTATGGAGAGCATGTCGAACTGCCCGTATGCGTTGGACAAGGCCCGCACCGGCTATCGAATGGGCAACGGCACCTTGATCGACTTAATGATCCACGACGGTCTGTGGGACCCATACAACAACTGCCACATGGGCAACTGCGGCGACAAGACGTCGGCCGATTATGATTTTTCGCGCGAAGCGCTGGATGAATACGCGGCGGAATCCTATCGCCGAGCCCTGGACGGCAAAACCAAGCTGGCCGAGGAAATAGTGGCGGTTGAGGTTCCTCAACGCAAAGGCGACCCGGTGGTGGTGTCCGAAGACGAAGAACCCGGCAAAGGCAACCCCTCAAAGCTCCCGACGTTGCGACCGGCGTTTGGCAAAGAAGGCGTCACGACCGCTGGAAACGCGAGCAGCATCAACGACGGCGGTGCCGCGATGGTGCTGGCAACGGCGGAATGGGCCGAACAGAACGGAAAGAAGGCCTTGGGCCGCGTGGTGGGTTATGCTCAGCATGCGCAAGAACCCGAGTGGTTTACCACGGCCCCGGCCGGCGCGGTGCAAAAGTTGCTCGCGGCGCATGACCTCAACGTGAGCGATATTGACTTGTTTGAAGTCAATGAAGCATTCGCAGTGGTGAGCATGGTCGTGGCGAAGCAGGTTGGGATTCCGCATGAGAAACTCAACGTGAACGGCGGCGCGGTCGCCATCGGTCACCCAATCGGCATGACCGGGACGCGACTTGTGATGACGGCACTTCACGAACTTCGACGTCGCGGCGGAAAGTTTGCTGTCGCCACCCCGTGTATCGGCGGCGGCGAAGCAACGGCCATCCTGATCGAGGCATTTTAACTCCGATGCTGATTGTTCACGCGCGGGTCCGAGTGCCCGAGTCGCACCGCGACGTCTTGATGGAGAAAGCCAACGCAGTCATCGGCCCCTCCCGGGCCGATGCGGGTTGCATCGAATACAGTCTATATGCCGATATCACAGACCCCGGCCACTTCATCTTTTACGAAGAGTGGGACACGCTGGAGAACCTAAAAGCGCATCTTGACACGGATCATGTGCGAGAATTTGCGGGCTGGTTTGATTCCGCTGGGTTCGCCCGGCCGGAAATCCGAATCGTTGACCCCGCCGAACTTCGTCCCTTGTAATCCCCGTGTAATTAGCCGGGTAAACGCGGGCGGTTGGAGCCAAAAATGCACCTTGGACGTAAATCTATGAAGATATTGTATGCATCGGTCGAGGTGGCACCGTTTGCCAAAGTGGGCGGTCTCGCAGACGTGGCTGGGTCTTTGCCCAAAGCCTTGGATGCGCTCGGCCATGACGTTAAGATCTTCATGCCCGCTTACCCGATGGTCGTCGGGTCTGCCGCACCGAAGTTTACTGGCCTAAACGTACAACTTAATTCGAACCAAAGTTATAACTTCGACGCCTGGGAGTTAGAAATTGACGGCGTCCCGGTTTGGCTGGTGGGCGGGGAAGGACTCTTCGATGAAACGCACCGGAGCGAAGAATTGTATAGCTATGGGCGAGATAGCTACTTGTTTTTCGCCCAGGCCGCTATGGCGGTTTGCGAAGCGGCGGGCTGGATTCCGGACGTGGTCCACGCGAACGATTGGCACACCGGTTTCATGCCCGTCATGATTCGAGAGAAGGGTGGTGCCAAGTGGCAGAACACGGCAACCGTCTTTAGCATCCACAACTTGCAATATCAGGGCGGGTTTGGTCGAGATACAGTGGCGGCGGCGGGCCTTCCGGAAGAGCTGTTCACGTCGGGCAAGCTTGAAAACTGGGGAGGCGTAAACTTTATTAAGTCGGCGTGTGTGTTTGCCGACATGGTTAACACGGTTAGTCCGACCTACGCGAGCGAGATCACGACAGAAGCGTTCGGAGTCGGCCAGTGGGGCCTCATGCGTGACTTGACCCATCACGGCAAGCTTCGCGGAATCCTGAACGGAATTGACTACGATGCGTTCTCGCCCGAAGCCGACCCCGTGATCGCAAAGAATTTCACAGCGGAAGACCTTAATGGTAAAGCGGAATGTAAGCACGTGCTGCAGAAAGAGCTGGGTTTGACCGTCGACCCCAATTCCCCCCTCATCGGGATGGTCAGCCGTCTCAGTGACCAAAAGGGCTACGACCTGATTCTCAAACAGGCATACGGAATGCTTGCACTCGGCGGGCAGTTCGCCGTGCTGGGCACGGGCGACCAATGGGTGGCGGGTGAACTCCGGCAGCTAGGAGCCGAATGGCGCGACCAGGTTCGATTTGTTGAGCGGTACGACGGTCCACTGGCCCAACAGATCTACGCCGGGTCGGACCTGTTCATGATCCCGTCTCGGTTCGAGCCTTGCGGCCTCGGGCAAATGATTGCTTGTCGCTATGGCACCGTGCCCATCGCGCGGCGCACGGGTGGCCTCGCTGACACCATCCACGATGGTCAAAATGGATTCAACTTCGGCCCAATTGGGGCGAAACCGCTGTTCGACACGGTCAGCCGAGCATTCGCGGCTTATCGCGACAAAGACGGTTGGCAACAGCTTGTTCGGCGGTGCATGGAGACCGATTTCACATGGAAATCGAGTGCGGCCCAGTACGAAGAGATGTACCGCGATGCGCTTCGGGCGCGAGTTGGCGTCGCACTAAGTGTCTAAGTTTTTAGTCTTAACTGAATTAGTTCTCGGCGTTGCCGCCGAAGCGGACGCCCACGGCTAAACAACTCCCATTCAGCCTCGTCCATGCCCGCGAGCTTGTCACGGGTCAGTCCAGAATCGATAAAATCTGGGTCGGATGTAGGGCGGGCGCGGTCGGGCTGATTCGCACGCGGCTGGTTGAACGGACATACCTGCTGGCAAATGTCGCAACCGAACACCCAGCCGTGGCGGTTCTGCTCGATTTCGGGCGGAGCAAGCCCGGTTTTGTGCTCGATTGTCCAGTAGCTTAAGCATTGGCGGGAATCAACCGCCCAGCGGCCGTTAAGCGGCCTAATCGCACCGGTAGGGCAGGCATCTATGCATGCGAGGCACGTTCCGCATCCGCCGTGGCTGGGCGCGTCGGGAACAAGGTCCGCCGTCGTCAACAGGCACGAAAGCAAGAAATAGCTCCCCGTGCGGGAATCGATCAGCAAGGTGTTCTTGCCGAACCAACCTAGGCCCGCGCGGTGACCCAGTTCGCGCTCCAGAACCGGCGCCGAGTCAATCGCGATGCGAAACTTCTCCGTGGGAAACTCTTCTTCCAATTGGGCCACCACGCGCTTCCATCGCTTGCGCAGCACGATGTGATAGTCGCGGTGCTGGGCGTAGGCGGCCACACCGTTGGAGATCGGCTCGGCGGGGGCGTAGTTCGTGGCCGCCACGATGGCGCACTTCGCCCCAGGAAGAACGCTTTCTACCGAAGCCTTCAACGTGGCTTGAGAAGCCAAGTAGTCCATTCCCGCGTGCCAGCCCGCCTCGATCCAATCGTTGTAGAAGGGCGCCGAATCGAACGGACGGTCTACGCGGCAGATTCCCACCCGGTCGAACCCGGCCGCGAGTACCCGTTGCTTAAGACTGTCCGACATGGAGCGTGAAATGGGTGAGCGCGTCCCAAGTGTCCAAACCGATCTGGTGCGGACGAACATCGGGCGACAACCCAAGCGATTCTAGCCCGGAAAGCAGTGTTTCGCGTGGGATTCCCGAGCCAAGCAGGTTGTTGAGCAGAGTCTTGCGCGGTTGAGCAAACGCGCGCCGAACCAAGCGCTCGTGGGCCACTTCTTCGGGCCAGGTCGGGCGCGGAACCATGCCTAGCACCATGCTTGTCACCTTCGGCGGCGGATAGAAAGCGCCCGGAGGAGCGTCGCAGACCCGAGTAATGCTAAATCTTCTTTGTAAGAACACCGAGATCGAGCCCATTTCGCGGTCTCCCGGTTGGGCAAGAATTTTTTGCGCGACCTCGCGCTGCATCATGAGCGTGGCCCGCATAAATCCGGTGCGGGCATGGGCAAATCGGGTGAGCAGAGGGCCAGTGATTTGGTACGGCATGTTGCTCACCAACGCAACGGGCGGCGACAACGCCGCCAAAAGGTCAGGAAAGTTCACTTCTAGCGCATCGGCTTGGATAACCTTTGCGTTTGGCGCGGTCTCGGAAAGTGCCCGAACCGCGATGGGGTCTATTTCGACGCAGGTCACCGCGCCTACACGCTCACATAAGCCTTGGGTCAGAACCCCGGGTCCGGGGCCGACTTCCAAAGCAGATGCGGGGGAATCCTGCAAAGCGTGGTCAAGAATTCGGCCAACCACCACCGGGCTGATCAAAAAATGTTGCCCGAGCCGCTTGGTGGGCGAAAGCCCATGCCGCTCGAGCAACTGCTGAAGGTCTTTGGTGTTGGTGAGGTTCAACGCGAGATTCGCTGCTCGAAGATGTGGACCTTCACCTTGCGTCGTCCCCAATTGCGCGCTTCCCGTTCGGTGGGCACGCACACGTCAATAATATTGCCCTTGATGGCCCCGCCCGTGTCGGCGGCCACGGCAAAGCCATAGCCTTCGACAAAGACCAGCGTTCCGAGTTTGATTCGGCGCGGGTCTACGGCGATGACACCGTATTTGGCCGGGAGCCCTATGGCGGTTTTGAACGTCGGGTTTTTGCGGCCCGCGCTCGGCGTGTAGGCCGTGGAGTTCATCACCTGGTACTTAGCTCGGGCGAAGCCGCTTCGGCTGGTGGCATATCCTGCCCGCCCCATGTGGAAGATATGCGCCCTTGGCGCGACCTTCTCGGATTCAATAATTCGCTTGCCAATCACGTCTCCGGCGTTATTGCGGCGAATCTCGTAGGTGTCTTTGATGTAGCCATCGTATCCCACCTGGGCCTTTCGCAAACGGCCCGCGGCCATCGTGCGATCAAATTTATATTCGGTGGTTGCGGGCAGCTTTTTTTCGACTACCTTGTGCTCCACCGTTTCGGCTGGCGTGGATTGCGCGACGGCACCCAACATCTGCGCGCCTATGCAAAGCGCGGCCACCAGCGATCGTTGCAGTATCATAATTTCCTCCTCCTCTGCAAGAGATTGCTTTCGAGATTAAACCCTTTCACAACCTCAAATAACAACCCTGCCGAAATTCCTGTAGGGATTTGTATACTAGTTATGTCGGCAGTTCAACCCGGATTTTTGAGAATTCGGGCCGCGCCGCCCCCTAATTCGCCCGGTCGAAAGTCCCGTCCCAAACCGTAGCCCACCACCGCCATGAGCATGATTCCGTACCGCCCCGCACGTCTCTCGCCCCAAGAAACCAGTGCCACTTTGGACCGCTTAGAGGCGCTTTCGCAGAGTCGCCGGAGCGTCCGGATGTTTAGCTCTGACCCCGTTTCGCGGCACTGCATCGAGCAGGCGATCCGCATTGCGGGAACTGCGCCCAGCGGAGCGCATCGCCAGCCGTGGCACTTCGTCGCCATCTCCAACCAAGAGTTAAAGGCGAAGATTCGGGAAGCGACGGAGGCGGAAGAGCGAGAATTTTATGAACGGCGGATTACTCCGGAATGGCGAGCGCTTTTGGAGCCGTTGGGCACCGACTTCGTGAAATCTCACATCACGGAAGCGCCGTGGGTGGTGGTCGTGTTCCGGCGCGATTACGATGTGCTTCCGGGTGGCGAGCGCAGCAAGAATTACTATATGACCGAATCGGTTGGGATTGCGGTGGGGTTCTTCATCTCGGCCTTGCACCAAGCGGGCCTGGCGACACTGACCCACACCCCGGCCCCGATGACGTTTCTGCGCGAGATTTGCGGGCGACCGTTGAACGAGAAGCCATTCGTGCTGATGCCGGTGGGTTATCCGCACCCGGAATGCGTGGTTCCGGACCTGGCCCGGAAGGACCTGAGCCAGATTTCGGACTTTCTATAGGTCCGTGCGGTACTTCTGAATGAGTTCGTAGGCGAGCTCGGGCCCGTGCCAGCCGACAACTTCCACTTCTTTGTGCTCAAGGTCTTTGTAGACCTGGAAGAAGTGGGTGATTTCTTTGATCGTGTGGTGGCTGATGTCGGTGTAGTGCTTGCGGTAGCCGAAGCGGGGGTCGTTGCTGGCGACGCAAAGAATTTTCTCGTCCGGGCCCTTCTCGTCGCTCATTTCCATCACTCCGATGGGCCGCGCCTCGACGTGGCAGCCGGGGAAAGTGGGGTGGTAGATCATGACGAGGACGTCGAGGGGGTCGCCGTCAATGTAGTGCGTGCTGGGGATGAAGCCGTAGTCGAACGGGTAGAAAAGCGGCGAATAGAGCACCCGGTCGAGCCGGAACAGGTTGGTGGCAGGGTCGTACTCGTATTTGTTGGTGGACCCCCGCGGAATTTCGATGATGGTGTTCACTTCGTGCGGGGCGTTTGGTCCGATTGGGGCTTTGAGCAACGACATGGGATTGAGAATGAGGGTACCAGTTCGGGCAGAGTGCCCGGCGCGGCCGGCCCAAGGTCAGTCCCTCGGTCTTTCGCGGCAAGCCGCGAAAGACCTCTGCCCCGTCCGCGCCGGGCTGTGGATTGATGCTCCATGAAACTAAATGCGGGGCACTTGGCGTCTTAGATTGCATGAGGGGTGCGGCGAAGGTCCGGATGGTGCGGGGAACGCGTCGCCGCGCTCCGCTGATGCCGACCCGCTATAACCTGGCGCAAGGCATCCTGTTTGCCACCACCCGCTTTGAACCAGCGGTCACGCGCACCGACACGGGCGCGGACTTTATTGGGTCGATCCTGATCGACTTTGACGAGAACGGAGACTACGTCGCCGAGCGCCGATACAAGCCGTACGGCGAACTCCTTGCCGGAACCGCCACCACCTACGGCTGGACGGGCAACACGGGTTCCCGCGCGACGCTGTTGCAATACGCCGAGCAATACAACCGCAGGCGGCACTTCTCCACCAAGCTGAAGAAGTGGACCACTAGGGATCCACTCTGGCCCGATGAGAGTGCGTATGGGTATGTTGATGGAGGGCCGCTGACGTGGAAAGATCCGAGCGGCAAATCCGCATTTAACTCCTCGCTTTCCGATTTTCAAAAAATGGCATGTAAACCACCAAAGTTTCCAAAGGGACCGGTCCATTGTTGGAGAAATGTGTGGAGCAACTTTATTTATCAGTTTTGCAGATGCGCTAAGAAGAATCGTGACCGAGATGCACTTTTCCAATGCGACCAAATTGCACAACAATACTATCGACTTTGCAAAGGGAATTTCAAAGGAAGGCCCCCATTCATGACTCGGGACGAATGCGGAGGTATCGTAGCGCCGGGACCCATAGATGTACCAAAACCAATCCCTTCAAAGAAGAGCGGTGGAGGAGTGCGCGGGCAGGAAGATGTAAGGAACCCCTGGACTTGGCCTATCTGTGTACAAAACTGTATGAACAAGCTTCTCGGTGAGGACTTAGCAGAATGCTGCCGCCGTAAATGTAAGGATCCGGAAGAGAACCGATTATGTTACGAGTATATTTACAAGTCTGGCATGGGCTCATCCATGACGATTTAGGTGTCAAAGTTCAATGATAAAGAAGGAAACCGTAGTTCTAGTCTTATTTCTTGTCAGCTTCACAGCAAATGTTATTCTCATTTCTAGAATTCAAATGCCAGTTAGTGATCAGGGCTCAAGCAGGGAAGAACGAATTAGGTTTGCCGATAGGTCTGCAAAACTAGCTGCAGATATAGAGCTTAAGAGCAGCCTCTACACATTCTATGGTGACCCTCCCCCTCAAACCCGGCTTCTGACTCAGTACGGAGCTCTACTAACAGATGAAGTGCCTACCTTAAGGAGCAAATCGATCTTGCTCTTGATGCGTTACGGTAAATCTGACCAGAAGGAAATAGAATCGATTGCGAAGAGGCGCCTCCTGGAAGAAAAGCATCCGGAAGTTTTTAGGAACGTAATTTATTCAGTGATACACCTCGATCCCACGTACCTACCGGAATTGAAGCAACTCGTTGAATCCAGAATTTCTGAGCCAGATCTCCGCATTGTCTTTGAATCAGAATACGAGGGTTTAAAGGAACTTGCTAAAGAATAGAAATATGTGACTCTCAGAAGCTACTTAACGACGCTGCATTCAATGTCTTACAATGTTTCGGTCATAAGTTCCTCCGGACAACTAGTATTATATGGTGTGGACGAGTTACTTATGAGCTACTTGGATTTTGAGTGTGAATACGAACGAATTCAGGTGGCAATATCAGGGTCGGCTATCGATCTTGAATATCGACGAACGAACCACGTTGGTTGCTTCGTGCAAGTACGTAAAGGAAATCAAAGCGACCCAATAGGATGGGCTTGATGTCCATTCCGTCAGAATCTCCTTGGGCCGGCATGAGATCCGGTATATATTGATTGGCTCAGACTGGGTTGACCGCGATTACCTCGGTCAGATCGGGATGACGCGCAGCGAGTTGGAAGAACTCAACATCACCTTGAACTTCAAGCCCTACCACCCCGGAATTTCCACCACTGATATTCGGACGAGAATTGCAACGCGGGCCAGACCCAAAGTGAAACCCAAGGGACACGGAACGCTTGTGGTGGTTCCTGCCCGCTAGTTACCTCGTTTGGAAGCCACAGCCCGGCGCGGACGGGGCAGAGGTCTTTTTCCATACGGAAAAAGACCGAGGGCGAGGCACTGGGCCGGCCGCGCTGGGAAACCCGGCCGTCCTTGCAACCGTAAGAATCCGCATGCGGCGCTTCATCCTGTCACTTACTCCGATTCTCGCATTACTTGCTAGCGGGTGCCAGCCGAGTGATGCGCGCGCGGCCGACACCGACCCCCGAAATCAGCCGGGAACCGTTCCCGTCCGGGTGGACAAACTCGTGGCCATCTTCGACCAATCGTTCGCCCGGGAACTGGCCACTGAACCCGAAGCAAACTCGCCGACTCACTCCCTCGTGACGCATTTCATCGGCGGTGTCACTGACCTCGGCGGAACCCTCACGGTCAATTCCCAGCCCGTTCTCCGGCAGGTCGTGCTTCCGCTTTCCGCGCTTGGCAGCCCATCGAAAGGCATCGTGGTGGCGGGCGTTTTCGCCCAAACGGAGGCCCTTCCACCCAAGTGGGTCACGCTTGAGTATAAAACGAAGAACGCGACCCTCACGGCGGAATCACTCTCGTCTACGGATGCGCCCCGGCCGCGGGTCCGCTATGCTTCGGCAGAAGGAATGATGTCCGTCCCGGAGAAACCGGTCCTTCTCCAAACCGCTGACCTCAGTTCAAGAGCGAATCCCGACCCGGCCGATCCGAAGCTGATCGCGCTCTATCGCGAAGGCGACAAAATGACCGGCTACTACCGAAAATCGCCCTGAACCGCCGTTCCAGAGAGGCCCCACAGGTGGGCCGAATCCGCCCGTACCTGCACGAGTTGTCCAATCCAGTCCGCCGGACCGCTAAAGTGCATCATCCGGAAGCACCGCGTGTAGCCCTGTAGCCGGTCGGGGTTCTTCGGCGAGCGGCCCTCGACGAGGACTTCGAACGTCTTTCCGAGCACGGCAGTATTGCTCTCCACCGTGATTTCGGTCTGCATTGCGATCATTGCCTTCAGCCGTTCCTTCTTTACGGGTTCCGGAACCTGGGCGTCTAAAACCGCGGCCGGGGTATCTGGGCGCGGGGAATAGGCAAACATGTAGGCGCCGTCAAACCGGATCTGCCGCATCACGTTCATGGTCGCTTCGAATTGGGCGTCGGTCTCGCCGGGGAAGCCGACGATCATGTCGGTGGTGAGCGTGATTCCTGGCACCGTCGCGCGGAGGTTCTCGACGATTTCCAAGAACCGCTCCACCGTGTACTGCCGCTTCATCGCGCGGAGCATGCCGTTGTCGCCCGCCTGCAATGGAATGTGGCAGTGCTCCATCACTTTCGGGCAATCCCGAATCGTTTCGATGAGGTCTTGCTTGAAATCCCGCGGATACGGCGACGTGTAGCGAATGCGCTGCAACCCTTCCACGTCGTTAAGAAGCCATAGCAACTGCGAGAACGGAACGCGGCCCTCGGCCAGATTCCGGCCGTAGGAGTTAACGGTTTGCCCAAGCAAGGTCACTTCGCACGTGCCGTTCGCGGCCAGGGCGGTCACTTCTTCCAAAATTTCGACGGTCGGACGGCTGCGTTCGCGGCCTCGGGTGGTGGGCACGATGCAGAACGTGCAGAACTTATCGCAACCGTACTGAATTGGCACAAACGACTTGAGCTTCGGCGCGCGCCCCACGGCTCGGCGGGGAATATCGGTGACCACCGCGCCGCGCCGTTCGGGTAGCTCGGTGGCCCGCCGGAACTTCCGCTCATCAATGAGTTCCTGAAGGATTCCGGGAACTTGAGCAATTTGGGCGGTTCCGATCACAAAATCTACATGAGGGGCGCGGCGGCGAATCTCGTCGGCCCGCAGTTGGGCCATGCACCCGCACACTCCCACGATGATCTCCGGCCGGGATGCCTTCAGCATGGCGATTTCACCGAGATAGCTGAATGCTTTGTCCTCCGGCTTCTTGCGTACGCTGCAGGTGTTCAGCAAGATCACTTCCGCTTCCGTGATGTTCTCGGCAGGCCGGAACCCGATCGCCTCCAGATATAGCGCGATCTGTTCGCTGTCCTCTTCGTTCATCTGGCAGCCCCAGGTTTGGATGAAGTAGGTGCCGACCGCATCCGGGTTTGGACGGGGCCGTAGCGAGACGGATCGGATTAGGGGCGAGACGGGCATGGGAGGGTGAAGCTATGAGGGTACCCCGGGTCCGGCGCGTGTCCTAAGCCAGCCTACTCCGACCACGTATAATTGGGGCGTGAGCTCGCTTTGGCTTAACCGGTTTTTGCTCCTTTTGTCAGCGGCGGGAATCTTCGTCGCGGGCTCGCTCTCCTATTCCTACATCAACAAGCTGACGATTGCCTGCGGTCCATCAAGCGGTTGCGACAAGCTGGCCCAGCTTCCGGAAGCGCAGTGGTTCGGGATTCCGGTGCCGGTATTCGGGCTGTTCGGCTATGTGTTGCTGTTTTCGCTGGCCGCGATTCGGCTGTTTGTACCGTCGCCGGTCGGGCGGAAGTTGGTGCTGGTTGGCACGGTGGTGGCGGGAATCGGCGGGGTCACAAGCCTCTACCTAATGAACCTGCTCTACAACGTGTTGCGTTTGGATTGCCCGTGGTGTCTCGCGTCGGCCAGCATTATGATCCTCACTTTCATCACCTACGGTTTTTTGGCGAGCGAGGAGTGGAAGTTGCCCAGCGAATTGCAACTTGACCACGCGTGGGTGGGAGCGTGCTTGGTGATTGCGATCGGCGCGACGGGGGTCTACACCACCACCGTGCGCGGTTCGATGAAACAGGTTGCGGCAGTGAAAGCCGAGGGAATCACGGTGCAGACCGTGGCTCCCCGACCGGAATACTTTTCCGGTGACCCGAATGCTCCCGTAGTGGTGGTGGAGTTTGCCGACTTCTATTGCCCGGCGTGCCGCGCGAGTGCGCATCGAATCGGCGATATTTTGGTGGCGTACCCCAAGAATGTCGCCGTGGCCTATCGGCACCTTCCTTATTACAAGAACGAAGGCCACGAGATGAGCCTTCCGGCGGCAATTGCGGCCGAGATTGCGGCGGACTCGGACAAGTTCTGGGAGTTCATTCACGCCATCTTTGGACCCGAAGGCGAGGACGTAAAGACTTTCGCGGGACTTGAAGAGATTCTGGTGAAGGTGGGTGTGGACCGTGAGGTGGCAAAGAAACGGCTCGCCGACACGAACGACCCCGCGATTGACCGCGTATCGCAGAGTTTGGCGATCTCACAAAAGGCAGGGATTGCTCAAACCCCAAGCTTCCTGGTGTTCGTGAAGGGGCAGCCTCCGGTGATCGCTTCGCTGGAATCTCTGAACGATGTACTGGCCTCGCCCGAGGTTCAAAGGGTGATAAACGGAACCGGAGACGCAAATGGAAGCCCGTAAGACCGGCCCGATCTTGGTCGCGATGAGCGGCGGCGTGGATAGCAGCGTTGTCGCCGGTTTGTTGAAGCAGCAGGGTTACGACGTTATCGGCCTTACCATGCAGATTTGGCAAGAGAGCCAGCGCGACCCTCGCCATGCCGGTTGCTGTTCGCTGGGAGCCGTCGAGGACGCCCGGCGCGTGGCCAGAATTCTAGACATCCCGCACTACGTGATCAACTTCAAGGATGAGTTCCGCGAGGCTGTGATTGATCAGTTCATTGAGGAATATTCGGCGGGCCGCACCCCCAACCCTTGCGTGGAATGCAACCGCAAGGTGAAGTTCGAAGTGTTGCTGGAACGTATGCACGCACTTGGGTGCGAGAAGCTCGCGACGGGCCACTACGCCCGCATAAAGCAAGACCCGGAATCCGGCAAGTGCCAGCTTCACCGTTCGTTGGGCGGCAAGGACCAGAGCTACGTGCTCTATATGCTGGGGCAGGAGCAAATGCGGCACCTAATGTTTCCGCTGGGCGAATTGCCCGGCAAAGCGGAGACGCGCGAAATGGCCCGCGAGATGGGCCTGCCCGTGGCGAACAAGCCCGACAGCCAGGAAATCTGTTTTGTCAGCGATGCCGGTGGCTACCGGGAATTTCTTCGAAAGGAAAAGCCGGAGATGTTCGGGCCGGGAGAGATCGTGAATTCCGACGGGGAAGTGATCGGCAGTCATGCGGGCGTGGCCGATTTCACCGTTGGGCAGCGCAAGGGAATAAAGCTCGCCAACGGAGGCAAGCCACTGTTTGTACTGAAAGTATTGCCGAACGACAACCGGGTGGTCGTGGGAGATGGCGATGAGTTGCTTCAATCCGAGGTGTCGCTGGAGAACCTGAGCTGGCGGTGTGAAACGGCCGGACCCATCAAAGTGGAGGCCAAAATTCGATACAATATGGAGGCACAACCGGCACTTTTATACGGTCCGGGCGATCCCCGCTTGTTGTTTGATGAACCGGTTCGAGCGGTTACCCCAGGGCAGATTGCGGTTGCATACCGGGGCGACGAAGTCGTTGCCGGAGGAGTGATATGCGCGAAGTAATGCAGGCCGAGCCCATACAGGCGGTCGCAATTTGGATGGCAACGATGTCGTTCGGGTTCTCGGTTGTGGTTGCAACCGTGATGATGTTCGTCAAGAAAGACATTGACCAACTCTGGGAAGAACTAGACCGCTTGAAAGGAGAAGATTCCGTATGAATGTAACGATGTCCGATGTAACCGCCTCGGTTGCTCTCACCATTGCATTGATCTGCGCGGCGCAAGTGCTTAAGTTTGCGCGCGAATTGGCCCAGCTAAGAGAACAGATCGAAGAAGGTAGACGTAGTTAATGAGGGAGATCGCCCTCGTTTTTTCGATTGCGTCGCTACTCGGCATGGGCTTCATGCTGTTTGTGTTGCTGAAAATTCGGGCGTCTCTGCATGAACTTGTGGGACAAATGCGGAACATGGAAGGTGAACTGGCACGTGTGAACGAGCACGTTCACTTACAAGAAATCCGGTTGACCCAGCTCAAGCGTGAGGCCGCCAAGCAAGCCCCAACGGGCGCACTTGACGGAATTGCGAGCTTGATCCCGGGTGGTGCTGCCCGGCGGTGGGTGCCAATTGTCGCGTTCGCGGTGCGTGAAATTGCGGCATACTTAGGAAAGCGGGCGACCGCAAAGGCAGTGTCTGCTCCGCGCTCAACGGAGCGTGTCGAAGCACTTGGAGATAGAAAATGAACGAATCACAAGATAAAAATTCAATGGTATGGTTGCTTGCCGGATTTGGACTCGGCGCGATTGTCGGAGCCGCTGCAGGCATTCTCTTTGCCCCGAAAGAGGGCACCGAACTCCGCGGCGAACTGAAGGACAAGGTCAAGGAACTCAAGGGCAAGAGCCAAGAGTGGGTTTCCGAGCAAAAGGCAAAAGGCCAAGATTGGGTCAATGAGCAACGCTCGAAGGCCAAGTCGGTCGTTGCCGCAGCAGAAGACGCCGTAGACGAAGTCGGCGCGTAAGTTCGCTGCCGTACCCTTATGAAGAAGCCCGCTTTCTTTACAGCGGGCTTTTTTGCCTTTGAGCATAATTGAGCAACGATGAGCGGGTGGAAAATTATTCTGTGGGTGGCGGTCGTTGCCGTCGTACTGTGGTTCCTTTACCTGGTTCGTCTCATCTTGCTTCCGTTCGTTCTCGGCTTCATTATCGCGGTCCTTTTGGAACCGGTAGTGAAGAAGCTGCGGCTAAAGGGCGTTCCGCGCGGCCGAGCGGTAGGGCTGGTTTTCACGTCGTTTTTCGTCTTGGTCATCGCCATCGGAATCGCTTCGGTGCCATTGCTCACCGGACAGGTATTGCAGTTTTCATCGCAGGCAACAAAGATCACAGAAAACTTATCCAACGAGTCATTCAAGCGCAACTATTTCGTACGGTGGAACCCGGCGCGTCGCGCCTCGGAATCCATGCAGGTCAGCCCGGTGGATACGGCTCTTGGTCAGCTCCGGCCGACCCTTGAGCGGTTTGGCTTGCCCACCACCAGCACCAGCATTGTCAAAACGTATATCGAGCCGCGGCGCAAAGAGATAACGAGTGTTATCAGTGGATTCTTCACCGGGTTCTTGGGGTTGATCACGGGAATTGGGTCGCAGTTGTTGATCTTGCCGCTGACCCCGTTTGTTGCGTTGCTTTTGCTCCTTGATCTCGACCGGCTTAGGGAAAACTTCCCGCGCTGGATTCCCCAACCGATTCGCGGCCCGCTGATGTCGGTCATCACCGAAGTCGGCGACGTGTTCCTTGCGTATATGCGGGGCATGACCCTCTCGTGGAGTCTTTACACGGGTCTGCTCGCGATCATGCTGACCTTGGTCGGCACGCCCTATGGGGCCTTGCTGTCGCTTTTGTTCGGGGCACTTTATCTCATCCCGTTTATCGGCGGCATCATCAATTACATCACCTTGTTCTTGGTGGTTGGGCTGTCCGGAACCACGTCCAACTGGTTCATGAGCACGAACTCGCCTTGGACCTTCGCGCTTCTGCCCGTGGGCGTGTTGTTTGTGATGACGTACGCCTGGGATTCGCTCGCGCATCCTCAGCTTGTGGGTAAATCGGTTGGACTCAACCCACTGGTGAGTATGTTTGTCGTGTTCGCGGGTGGGGCCTTGTTCGGATTGATCGGTATGGTAATGGCGTTCCCGGTTGGCGGGGCCGTAAAGGTGATTTTGGAGCGGTTACTCCGCGTCACCTCCACGAATTCCAGCGATATTATCGGGTTGCCGAGCGTTCCTCGCCGGCACCGAACCGAATTTTAGGCCTTCGTGAGCCGGTAGAAGATGTGCGCGTAAATGCGGCTCATCTTATACAAGTTCTCGATCTTTAGCCGTTCATCGGTTTGGTGCGCCTTTCCGTCGCCGACCCATCCGGTTCCGATCGCAACCGAGTTCGGCACGGCGCGAGCATAGGTTCCGCCGCCCATGACGCCGGGGGTTAAGCGCTCGCCCGTTTCTTCGGCATAGACATCTACGACCGTCTTGACGAGCGGGTGATCCAGCGGGAAGAACAGCGGTACCGAATCTTCGAACTCGGCCAGCTCCAGCGGGAGCCCGTCTTCGGCAAGTTTCTTTTCCGAGCGAGTCTTGAGCGTTTCGCCTTTCCATGTGACCGGATACCGGATGTTGAACGTGAGGTGACAAGCGCCCTCCTTCATCTCTACCACTCCGAGGTTGCTGGTTAGAGATGTAAACTCGTCCGCACCGTCGATACCCAAGCCGAGCCCACTCGGGTGGGTGGTGTGGAACAGGTCGCCCCAAAACTCTTGTTCTTCGGCCGGGGCAAGTTCGGCGGCAAACCGCAGAACCCGAGCCGCTGCGTTGTCCCCAAAGTACGGCGTGGAGCCATGGGCGGCTTTTCCGAGTGCGTTGATGACCAACGTTTCGCCTTCCCAATTCCAAGTGAGATTCTTGTCCCATTGCTTGGCGAGTTTTTCTTCCACTTCGGCGCGAACCTCGTTCGCCACAAGAATCTTGCCGACGGCGGCATCAATGACGATGTTCGGGCGTTGACCGCCTTCCAGCGAAACAAATTGGAAGCGCGACTTCGGCGCGTTCAGCCGGAAGACCATATTCGCGATGCCTTTCTCAGCATGGATGAGCGGCCAGCCGGCGTCGGGCGCGACCCCAAACGTCGGGGCTTCGTCGTGGGCCACGTAGTGTTCGATGCACTTGAAGCCAGATTCTTCGTTGCAGCCAAAGACCACGCGAATGCGGCACCCAAGGTCTTCGCCGAGTTCCATGAGGGACTTGGCCGCGTAGAACGCGGCAATTGTGGGACCTTTGTCGTCGGTGGCTCCGCGGGCATAGACGTAGCCGCTGTCAATGGTCGCGCTAAAGGGGTCGTATTTCCACCCGGCCCCGACCGGAACCACGTCCAGGTGCCCGAAAATGCAGATCAACTTATCGCCCGAACCAAACTCGGCATAGCCGCAATATCCATCGAGGTCTTTAGTTTGCATCCCCCATTGCTTGCCGAGGTCGAGGGCAAAGTCTAGGGCGTCGCGGTTGGCTTGGCCAAAGGGCGCATTTGGAAGCGGGTCGGCTTCGATACTCGGGATGCGCAGAACCGACTGAAAGTCAGCGAGCAGGTGAGATTCGTGAGCGCGAAGCCACTGTTGAGCGCGCTCGACCTGGGGAGAAGACATCCCATCAGGATACTTAAAAACAAAAAAGGAGGGGACCTCACCACTGTGGCGGCATGTGGCTCCGGTCTTCCTCCGGTCAGTACTTTCCACTTAGACTTCAGAAAGGGACTTTACACAATTACTAGGATTGTGGAATGTGAAAGGTATGGACTGCGGTTTAATAGGGGTGCAGGCATGGCCGGAACAAAATGCCGACATCGTGCGCCAAACAGGAGTATTAGGAGAAGGGACTTTGGCGACTTTTTGCTGTAACTCAAAAAATTCTATCTCAAATCTTGAGGGCGCTATGGAACCTCATCTGTGGCGGCAAAGGGAAACACCTACAGGGGTTGGAAAATATGGCTATGCCTAGCACAGCAAGAACAGAGTTTAATCCACGCGGAGTCCGACTGACTCCCACCGAAATCAAAGTACTGAGTCTCATCGCTCAGGGTCATTCGAGCAAGGAAGCGGCTGAGAAGTTGGTCGTTTCTAAGCGAACCGTTGACTTCCACTTGGCGAATATTTACGACAAGTTGCAGGTCAACAACCGGGTCCAAGCCCTGCGCATGGCAACCCGATTGGGACTCATCCCGTTCGAGCCGATCTTCGGCGGACAGGGCGAAGCCTAAACCCAACCGGGTTACAGCTCGCGCTGCCCAAGCTCCCTCAGACTGTAGTAGTCTGGGGGAGCTTTCGTTATGTCAGCCGCGTTCTTTCCCTCGTTACTGGATCTGCTCTATCCGCGTCGCTGCGGCCTGTGCAGCCTGATGAGTGACACGGCCGTTTGTCCGCAATGTCGGGCCGAAATGCCCGAGTCACCTTCGCCGGTTTCGCTCGCGGCGGGGCCGAACCCGTTCGTAAGCGCGCACCATGTGATGCTCTACGAAGGGAGGGCCGCGCAGGCGGTGCGGAGGCTCAAGTTTGAGCGGATTACTTCGCTTGCCCGCCCTCTTTCGGAGCGTCTGGTGGACTTTGCGGGCCGCAACGACCTCTTGAAGTTCGATTGCCTAATGCCGATTCCAATCCACATTCGGCGGCGGTGGACCCGGGGCTTTAACCAGAGCGAGCTGCTGGCCTGCGCCTTTCCGCCGAGCTACGTGAGAAGCAATGTGCTCGTGCGTCACGTCCCGACCCCACGTCAAGTCGGAAAAGATGTTTCGGTGCGGTTGACTCAGCTGCGGGGCGCGTTTCGTTGCAAGTTGCCCGTGAGGGGGCTTGACGTGCTCCTGCTCGACGACGTGTTCACCTCCGGCGGAACCGCGATTGCTTGCGCTGAGTGCCTTCTTGATCGCGGCGCGAAATCGGTTGGGGTTCTGACACTGACCGCGTCCACTGCGGCTTCAGATGATACGGCCTAGAAAAGGCGTCGTTCTTTCAGGCTGACAAACTTCTGGTAGCCAATCACGAGGTGGTCTGCGAGTTCGATATCTAACAGATCGGCGGCTTCGGCAAGCCGCGCGGTCACGGCAACGTCTTCGGCACTCGGTGCGGGGTCGCCGCTCGGGTGGTTGTGAACCAGAATCATCTTGGCCGCGTTGGCCCGGACGGCTTCTCGAAGAATTTCCCGCATCCCGACGGGGCTGGAATCGAGCGTTCCGATATGAACCGTTCGCCGGGCAAGTACGTGATTCTTTGAGTTCAGGAACAAGGTGCAGACGTGCTCTTGAGTCTCGTTTTCAAGGTACCGAAAGAGCTGGTAGGCATCCTTTGGACCCGTAATGATCTTGATCTCGCCCCGCGCCCCCATCATGGAACGGCGGCCCAGTTCGATGGCACTCAGCAGGCGGGCGCACATATATTCGTCTAGCTCCGGGTGGAGGTCCTGAAGGTCGGCCGGGCTCATCTCGCCAAACTGCGAGACTGACCGCCCCGCCACAAATTTCGCCGCCGTGTCATAAAGCGCAGCCGCATGCTCGGAATCGGTGCTGGCAAGCACCGCCAGCAGGTGCGGGCTCGAAGCCGCCCTTAACCCGCGGTAGACAAGGGTCTCATAGGGAGTTGAGGGATCCTCATCCCACGGGTTCAACGGATACGCCCACCGAGTTCGGCGAGGCCCGCCACCACGGCATCGCGGACCGCGTTGGCTTCCACGTCGTTCATGTTCTCATTCATCTTGCGAAGCTGCATGGCAATTCCTAGCGACTGCATTCCCGGTTCGATTCCGGTTCCGGTGTAGACGTCGAACAGCGTGACTTTTTCAAGCACGCTTCCCGCCCGTTCGCGAATCTTCGCTTCGATATCCGAGTACGGAAGGGAGGTCGGAAAGACCACCGCGATATCGCGTCGAACCGACGGGTTCCGGCTGAGCGGCGTGAGGGTGAACGGGCGGTCGGGGTTCTGGAAGAACACGAGCAGGTCCACCTCGGCCATGAACGTCTGCTCCGGAAGCCCTAGCTGCAGTGCCACATCTGGGTGAATTTGTCCCATGGTTCCCACCCACAGCTTTCCGTCGTCCACCATGATTCCGGCTTGGCGGGTGGGGTGGAACCGATGATCTGGGAGCCTCGGCAGTGCAAAGGAAACGTCGTCCTGCACAAGGTGGCCAAGTTCCTCGATGATGCCCTTTACCGTCCAAAAGTCCGCATTCGGCACATCCTTTTGCACGAAGTGGGGCGTTTCGAGTTGGCCCGTAACCAGAATCGCGAGTTCCGGCGATTCGTCATGTTCGAAGTCGCCCTTGACGAAAACTTTGCCGATTTCAAAAACATGAACGTTCTTGCCGCCGTTTTTGAGTGCGGCTTCGGCCAGCCCTGCCAGCAAGGAACTGCGTAAGAACCGTAGTTCGGGCGAATGAGGGTTGCGCACTTCGATGCGGCGAAGCGGGTTAAAGTCGAGCGGCGATTCCGAGCGGAGAGAGTGGCTCCACATTTGGTCAAGGCCACACCGAAGCATGCTCTTCTTGGCCGTTTCGATGATTCGGTACAGGCCGAACACGCCCCCGCCTTGGATCGTGCCTTCGGGCAGTAGCGCGGGAATCTTGTCGTAGCCGTGCACTCGGCCGACTTCTTCGATAAGGTCTTCTTCGAGCTCGATATCCTGTCGCCAAGAGGGCGCCGTTACGGTTTGTCCCGTCGCGTTCGTAGAAACGGTAAAACCAAGTTTTGTGAGGTAAGTTTCACATTCGACGTCGCTGACCTCCATTCCCAAAAGAGCCCGAGTGCGATCAAGCCGCAGATTCAATGTGCAGGTTTCTGGTTGAAGCCTCACCACCTCCGTGATGTCCGAAGTCGGATTCTGGCCCGTGATGGACGTGTAAAGTTCGGCAAAACGCGCCAATGCCCTTGTGACCCCGAGCGGGTCGACACTTCGCTCGAACCGGTAGCTGGCTTCGGTCGAAATGTTGAGTGCGCGGCGGGTCGGACGGATGGCGTCACTACTAAAGTGGGCACTTTCCAGGAACATGTTGCGAGTGCTCGCTCCAACTTCGGTTTCGAGCCCGCCCATGATGCCTGCGAGGGCAACCGGCCGCTCGGCATCACAGATCAGCAGGTCGCCGTCGCGAAGGGCGTGTTCAACTTCGTTGAGGGTCGTCAGCTTCTCGCCCGCGCGGGCTTCTCGCACCACTATCGCGGACCCCTTGAGTTTATCAAGGTCGAACGCGTGCAGTGGCTGGCCCATCTCCAGCATAACGTAGTTCGTTAAATCCACGAGCAGAGAAATCGGTCGCTGATTTGCCTGACGAAGCCGTTGTTGCAACCAAGCAGGAGACTCCCCGTTTTGCACATTCTGATAGATCTGCCCTGCGTAGCGAGAGCAAAAATCAGACTCGATGGTGATGCTAAAACCGATGTCGCTTGAAGATACGGAGAGCGAGCTGAGCCGATTGTAAAGTTCTGTCGGCTTCGATTCGGGGTCTTTCGCGAGGATCTCCCGGGCTAGGCCGAGGCTGCTCAATCCGTCACCGCGATTGGCGACAACCTTTATCTCCAAAACGGGTTCGCCTTCGACCTCCTCAATGCCTTCGAGTTCGAATCCGAGCATCGTGAGCATATCCCCGACCTGTTCGGCCGAAAGGGAAGTTTCGATGAGCTCTCGAATCATGGAGTAAGGCAACTTCATAGCGAAGCTAAATCTTACTCGGCACCGGGCTTCTTTAGCCTACTCAGAATTACTTGCTTGTTTAAGCGCGTCGATGAGTTCGCGCTGCATGAGGGTGACTTCGAGGTCGCTACGGGTACGTTCGACCACAGCGCGAAGGGCGTCGGTGGTGCGGCGCAGACCACCCGTGAGCCCATCCGGATAGTCGAACGAGATCAGTTCGTCGTAGACATTTTCCATAAAGCCCAAGAGGTTCTCGGCTTCTTGCTGACTTCCTTTGCGCATCTGGTCCAGAACATAGCGCCGGACTTCGCTGGCGGCTTCGGCCAGTCCGTGAAGGTAAGTAGTGACCTCGACGCCGAGCTCCGTATGGGTGGGAAGTTCTTCGTGGCGGATAATTGCGAGGAGGCAAGCGGCTTCGACGACTTCTTTAAGCGAGTCTTGAAGGTACCCCGCATAGAAAAGCGCGGGATAAGGCCGCAGAGACTCTGACACGTCTGCGCCAAGGGCTTTGGCTTTTGCGAGCAACTCGGTTGCCGAATCGAATTCCTGGCGATGAGTCGCTCGGATAGATTTGCTGCTCAACTGAATAATCTGCCGAGTCTTTGCAAGGGCCGCTTCTCGGGCGGCATGGGCTTGGTCAAGGATCTTACGAAGGTCGTCCACGGTTTCGCCTTCAGTGTACCGACACAAAAAATCCTCCCGAGATTGAATCGGGAGGTGTGATGTTAAGAGGAGAAAGTTAGGAAAAACGACGCTTAAAGGTGTCGCTGAATAAGCTGCGCGATCTGCTCTTTCGGAGCGGCCCCGACCATTCGGTCGACCTCTTTTCCGCCCTTAAAGACGAGGAGTGCCGGAATGCTCATGATTCCGTATTGGGTCGCGATTGCCTGGTCTTGGTCAACGTCCACCTTGAAAACACGGGCTCGGCCGTCGAATTCGGTGGCGAGGGCTTCGATGCTCGGGCCAATTGCCTTGCACGGGCCACACCATTCCGCCCAGAAATCCACCAGCACGGGCTGGTCGGACTGCAGGACTTTCGATTCAAACTCGGTTCCAGATACTGCTAGATTTGATGCCATTGTCGTGTACTTTACCCGTGGATCACTGCACCTCACCGGGTGAGTTCCACGGGTTTTCTGTAGAACTCTGTAATACGCCTGTAACCGAAACGGGTTCCCGATACGTCAAAAATAGCAGAGGTCTTCATCTGGGTAAAACCAGGTGAGTCCAGGCTTAAGTTTATGGCTAAGTTGAAGCAATTCGCGCTCATGGCACCGCTGGTGCTGGTTACCATCACGTCGGTTTCGGCCCAATCTCGCCCGGGACCCAAGGTCAGCACGGCCGAGTATCAGCTCGTCGGCATCAAACTGTACGATCCGGGCATCACCGTGATTCGACGCTACGGTAACCCCGACGAAATTCAAGGCATCAATTTTGGAACCGGCGGAGGCGCAGCCGGACCGGGCGGCGCAGGTGGCCCTGGTGGTACCGGCGCGGCAACCCCGGGTGGCGCGGGCTCATCTGCCGCCCAAGCACAACTTTCTCTTCGACCGGGTGAATTCGTCGGAGACCCGTTCGGTCAAGGCAACCATCGCCAGTTCTCGCCCGAAGGCGGCCGAGAAGGCGACGCGGGTTCGCGACCGGGTGCGGCAGGTGCCGGCGGGGCCGGTGGAGGCGGGACGTCTCAAATCGCGGATGGCGCGGCTGCTACAGGAATCGAATTTACGCGCTGGGTCTATAAGGAAGGCCGATCGCAATACGCGTTCGTAATGGACCGACGCAACCGCGTGGTCCAAATCGAAGCCCTTGGCCTCCAAGATGCCCGCGTAGGTACTCGCCGAGGCGCGAAATTTGGTAGTGACTTCGGTGCTCTGATCCGCAAATACGGATCGCCGGAGAACTATGAAATTTCGGGCTCTAACATCGTCGTCAAGTATCTAGTGAAGGACAAAGTTGCCTTCCGCCTTTCGCGAACTGAGCCGAACAAGCCGCATCGCGTAACCGGAATTGTGGTTGCTGCGGCCAAAGGCTAATCTCCAAAACCTCCTCGATCACCCTGTCCGGCCCAACGCCGGGCAGGGTGTTTTCTTGATACAATGTCATCTGTGACGGATGTAGAGCGGATTCGTGAACGGCTCAGCATCACCGAAGTCGTTGAAAAGCGCGTCGCGCTTCAGAAGTCCGGCAAAGACTATAAGGCCCTTTGCCCGTTTCACGATGACCGCAACCCCTCGATGATTGTCACGCCCGGCCTCGGGCGCTATAAGTGCTGGGCGTGCGGGGCAGGTGGCGACATCTTCACCTTTGTGATGGAATATCACAAAGTAGAGTTCCCCGAGGCTTTGCGTATGCTTGCCGAAGAAGCAAACATCGAACTTACGGGCGCAAAGGCGAAACCTGGGGAGATTGGCCAACGCAAAACCCGATTGGAGGCGATGAAGTTCGCGCAGGCGTTCTTTGTAGAACAGTTCTCGAAGACTCCCGCCGCCCAGAAGTATTGCGGAGGTCGCGGGCTGACGCCGGAAGTCTGCGAACTATGGGGAATTGGGTTCGCGCCGGACTTTGGTGATCTGCTCGCGACAAAACTAAAAAGAGCCGGATTCCAGCTTGCCGACTGTAAGGAGCTGTTCCTGGTCGATTCGGATGCCTCGGGAGCCTATTACGATCGATTTCGCGGGCGGCTGATGTTCCCGATTCGGGATGAACAGGGCAATGTGATTGCGTTCGGTGGCCGAATTTTGGGCGCCGGCCAGCCCAAATACATTAACAGCGGCGACACGCCCCTTTTCCACAAGCGCAAAGTTCTCTATGGCCTGGATGTCGCGAGGACGCACGTTCAGAAGAGCCAAAAACTGGTGCTGGTTGAGGGCTATCTGGACGTGATTGCGTGCCACCAAGCGGGAATTCGCCAGGCGGTGGCCTCTCTTGGAACGAGCCTCAGCGAAGATCACGCGCGGCTGATCAAGCGCTATGCGCCCACCGAAGTTGTGATCCTTTACGATTCGGATGAAGCGGGCCTAAAGGCGGCATCTCGGGCAATCGAAGTTCTTGGCGAGGTGGGAATTAGCACCCAAATTGTTGCCCTGCCGCCAGGCGAAGACCCCGATACGCTCTTGCAGCGGGCCGGGCCCGAAGCGGTACGCACGGCGGTGGAGAATCGGCTCAGCCCGATGGAATTTGCCCTTCGCCAACTCCAGCGACGGCTTGGCCCGCAAGATCCCGAATTCTTGTCCGAAGCAATCCGTATCTTGGCCGAAGCTCCGCGGGATGTGGACATCGAGCGTCACTTACCGATGCTGGTCGAGATGCTCCCAGGACGAAGCGACCCATTAGCTACGGCCCAAGCTCTCAAACGAGATATCTATCGCATACGCCGTAGGCCGAAGGGTAAGTCTTCCGAACATCAAAGGGCCATAACCCGACAGAGAAAAAGCCCGATAGTGAATTCGTATGAACGAACGCTTTTGCTCGCATTGCTCAATCCAGTTTTATGCGAAATCTCGTATAAGTTTCTACGCGATAACGAAATCATCCTTTCGCCTCAAACTCGGGAAATTTGTGATGTCGTTATTTCAGAGAACATAAAATTTTCGAATGGACTGTCGCCCGACCGGTGGTTGCCCCAACTGCCAGCAAATTTACAAGATTTATTCGGCGATTTGTACTCAAAAGCAGTCATCTCGGTCAAAGAATCTGACGTGGAAGCGGCAGGAATATGGCTGAATCACAGGCGTGAACAAGTGGATATGAAGGCAAAAATACCGGCAGAAGCGACGGATGAGAGCCTCACCGAATATACCAATTTCTTAGCAAAGTCAAAAAACAAAAATAGTGATTAGTTAACACAGATCGTGGTTTCCTACCATGTATACTGTCGTTGTATTTTGTTTTGGAGTTTGCAATGTCGGCACCGGTCGAGTTGTCTGATTTAGAGTTAAGGAGTCACCAGTCTCTATCTACTGGAAATATTCAACCCGAGGTTTTGGGTGGCGAAGATCCAACCGCGCACTGGTTGCGCCGGATCGGACAGACCCCATTGCTTTCAAGAGAAAAGGAGAGAGAACTGACCGCGCTTGCTCACAAGGGCGACGGTTCTGCACGCAGAATGCTCATTGAAAGCAACTTGCGCCTCGTGGTGAGCATCGCGAAGCGATACATCGGCCGCGGCCTTTCTATGCCCGATCTCATTCAGGAAGGGAACTTGGGGCTCGTCCGTGCGGTCGAGAAGTTCGACCCGTCACGCGGTTTCCGGTTTTCAACTTATGCGACCTGGTGGATTCGCCAAGCAATTGCGCGGTCTGTGAACGAGCAGAGCCGCATTATCCGGCTACCTGTTCACTTGTCGGAGACAATCTCAAGGGTTTCCCGAACCACCGCGGTTCTTCGTCAGGAGCTTGACCGAGACCCGACCATCGCCGAGGTCGCCGAACGTACGCAATTAGCTCCCGACCGCGTGCAGCAACTTCTTCACTTAACGTGCGACATGATCTCCCTGGATTCTCCAGTCGGAGAAACCGAACTGAATAATTTGGTGGATATATTGCCGGACTCTTCCGAAGAATCCCAGCGAGATATTGACCACGACCAAGCTCTCAAAATGGGTATTGATCGCGAGTTCCGAAGCCTTACCGAACGCGAACGCGAAGTAATCTCGCTTCGATTCGGAATGCGCGATGGGGTTTGCTACACCCTCATTCAGATCGCGAACGAGCTCCATGTGACCCGGGAACGAATTCGCCAGATCGAGGCATCTGCTTTGAGGAAACTTAAAGATCCGTCGGCACGCTTGAGACTCGAATCGTTGCTCGACAATTGCAGCGCCAAGCACGGCTAAGCCGTCGTCAGCGCGAATGTAGAGCCTGCGGGAAGCAGAACAATCGGGTTTTCCATCCGAGAAACCCCCAGTAACTCGCTGTAGAGCAAAGGAACGCTGGGGTCCGCATAGCGAACTTGCGCCCCGACTTCCTTTGCGATAACGATGGATGCCGCTATATCGTAGAGGGAAGTTCGCCAACTGATGACGCCCCGGCACCAGCCTTCGACAAACCAGGCAGATTCGGCCACCCAAGCTCCTAGATAGCGCATTTTGCCAGGAAGAGCCTCCTGGTAGCTAAGTAAGCTGTGATCAGAGTAGCTGACGAGTTCGGTTGGATCAATCTCGCCCGGTCGAATGGGGCGCATCGGTGTGCCGTTACACGTTGCGCCACTACCAAGCGTAGCGGCATACATTCGGTCTAAGTCAGGTAAGTAAATCACGCCCAGAACCATTTCCTCCCCAACCAGGAGAGCGATGCTGACTCCCCAAAGGGGGCCGCCAAACACAAAGTTGGATGTTCCGTCAATCGGGTCCACCAGCCAGATTCCCGCGTCGCCAACCGTATCAAAACCTTCTTCTTCGCCCCAGACGGTGGTTCCGGGAACCAACGCCGTAAGCGTCTGGCGAAGCATGGACTCAATTTGTTGGTCTGCGAGGGTGACAAGCGACCCATCGGGTTTTTGCGTGGTTTGCAGGTCCGCTCGAATGGTGAGGGCCAGGTTGCCAGATGCCCGAGCAAGTTCAACAACGTCGGGCAAAATCCTCTTCCAATCCATAGCGGCACCTTAATTATGGCAGTGACCCCTTGAAATGTCTTTGGGGTTGGGCTATACTTCTACTTACCTGCGGGAGTAGCTCAGTGGTAGAGCATCTCGTTGCCAACGAGAGGGTCGAGAGTTCGAATCTCTTTTCCCGCTCCAGGTTTGTTCAAGGCCGCCCAAGTTGGGTGGCCTTAACTTTTATAGTTCTCGCCCCCGAACAGGGCATCGGCGGCCAGAACAACCTGCGTTTCCCCTTCCACCGAGCAGATTAGCTCTCCGCTAGAGCCGATTCCAATCGCGATGGCGACTTCACCGGTGGGGAGCGTGTATCGTTTGCCAGGGGTAACGTCGAGGAGCATCCACATGCTCCGGAGATCTGACCAAGCTTGGACGTTCGGCAACAAGCCGATGCGATCCAGAATCTGATGGGCGACCGCTTCTGGCTCAAATGGCCCTCCCCGTTGGTTGAGGTGTAGGCTCGTGGCGCGGTCGGCAATCTCGTCCGGAAAGGCGGTTTGGTTCAAGTTGAGTCCAATGCCGATGACAGGCACCCGGTTTCCGGCGTGGTCGGCGCGGATTTCGGTGAGGATTCCGCCTACTTTTCGACCGCCGAGCACCAGGTCGTTCGGCCATTGCACGCGGGCGTGAACTGCCGCCGCCGCCGCGCACGCGACTGCCATCGCGACGAGCCAAGGCTGGGGATGGTTCGCCGCGTCCGGCACCGCAATAGACATCGTCAACGATTCGCCCTCGGTGGAATGCCAGTTTCTGTCCAAACGCCCCCTGCCCGCGGTTTGATGGCGCGCCAGCAATCCTGCGTGGGGCCACGGGCCCCTTGCAAGAGCGTCCGCGACCGCATCTTGGGTCGATTTGAGTTCTCCTTCGACGAGAAGCGGGAGGGATGCGAGTGGGGCGAACATGGTCTTCATTCTAGTCCATGAACGGCCAACAGGCAATCTTGCTAGCATCAGATTTGAACGATTGCCGCTAAAATTGACTCTATAAAGAACCATGAAGCGCGTCACCATTTTCGCCTTTTCCGTTGCTCTTGTTTCAGCAGCGAGTGCCCAGTACGTGCTTACTCCGGTGGCATCCGGGCTCACTTTGCCCAACTCGGTCGCCCAACCCCCGGGTGAGACGAACCGGTTCTTTGTGATCGAGCAGCGTGGTGTGCCGAACAACAACACGGGCCGAATTCGGGTGGTGAATAACGGGACGCTGCTTGGCACGCCCTTCCTCACTCTCTCTAACCAACAGGCGGCGGGTGGCGAACGCGGACTTCTTGGAATGGCTTTTCACCCCAATTACGCCACCAACCGAACGTTCTTCATTAACTACACCCGAATCAGTGACGGAGCGACCGTGATCGAGCGGGTACTTGCAAGCACCGCCAACCCAAATGTCGCAGACGCAACTTCGCGCGACGTGATCCTCGTCGTGCCGCAACCGTTTAACAATCACAACGGAGGCTCCCTGCGGTTCGGAGCGGACGGCTATCTTTACATTGGTTTGGGGGACGGCGGTGATGGGAACGACCCGGGTGACCGGGCACAAGACCTAAACGACGTGCTTGGCAAAATGCTTCGGCTTGACGTGAACCGCGATGACTTTCCGGCTGACCCAAACCGAGACTACGGAATTCCGGCGGATAACCCGTATGCCGTAAGCGGCGGCGCCCCCGAGATTTGGGCGTCGGGCCTGCGGAATCCATGGCAATACAACTTCGACCGCCGCGAGCGCAACGGCTTTGGTGCCTTGACTATCGCAGACGTCGGTCAGGGCCGCTGGGAGGAAATGAACTACGCGCTCCCGCATCAAGCCGGGCTCAACTATGGCTGGCGAGTGCGCGAAGGGGCGCACAATACGGGACTTGGCGGAGTCGGTGTGGGCCGGACGTTCCACGAACCGTTTGCCGAGTATTTCCATTCTCAAACCGAGTGTTCAATCAGCGGCGGCGAAATTATCCGGGATGCGCGACTCGGGGTTGATGCTTGGGGGCAGTATGCGTATACCGATTACTGCGGGACCTTCTTGCGGTCGACTCCGGTCCAACTTGATCCCGAGACCGGCGCGCTCGTCGGAACGGCCGGAACCGGAATCGAATTCATGCCCGTTGCCGGGCAAGGCGGAGTTGGAGTCACCATGCTCAACGATCGCCGGCTGTATTTCATCAACATTGCTTTGGGACGCGTATCCCGGTTAGATGCGACGACTGCCAGCCGCATTGTCAGCGGAACCCTCATTTTCCAAGATGTGCTCGCTTCTGCGGCTCCGCGGGGCGTCAGTTTTGGGTATCGCACCCTCGGTGGAAGCTTGATCAAGGAGATTCAGGTGGGAATTCCCGCGAGCGGACAGTTTGAAGTTCCGGCCCCCACCCAGAATATGCAACTGCATGTGAAGCACGGAACTTGGTTGCGCAGAATTGTGAACATCAACACAACGGGCGGAAATGTGACCGGTGTCGCGATTTCTTTGATCAACGGAGATGTCGATGGAGATAACGAAGTCGGGGCGGCCGACCTCAGTGTCCTGTCATCGGCGTTTCTCACGGTTGTAGGCGACCCCGGATTTGTGGCCACGGCGGACCTCGACCGAGATGGGGAAGTAGGGGCTTCAGACCTCAGTATTCTCAGCACGAACTTCTTGTTATCCGGCGATTAAACGAGGGAAGGTATTGCCGGAATCGGCGTAGGAACAAAAATGAAACGACTTGCCACGATCAGCTTGTCCGGAGCACTATTGGCCGGATTTCAGGCGGCTTATGCTCAATACACCCTGACTCCGGTCGTGACGGGACTTGTGGTGCCCGTGGCCATGGTTCAGCCGCCTGGAGAGACAAACCGAATCTTTATCGTTGAACAACGATTTGCGCCGACACCAACCACAGGCCGAATTCGAATTTTCAAGAACGGGGCCGTGTTGCCGACCCCGTTTCTATCAGTTCCGAACGTCGGACAGACGGGCGAACAAGGCTTGCTGGGCCTCGCGTTTCATCCGAACTACGCTCAGAACGGCCAGTTTTTCATTTATTACAACCGGCAAAGCGATGGTGCTTCGGTCTTGGAAAGAGTTCAAGTTGACCCCGGAAATCCGGACTTGGCAATGGCCAGTTCGCGAGACCCAATCTTGGTGATTCCTCAGCCGTTTGCAAACCACAACGGGGGAACCATTCACTTCACGCCGGAAGGGTATCTGATGATCGGAATGGGCGACGGCGGTTCCGGTGGAGACCCAGGAGACCGCGCCCAAAACCCCAACCAGCTTCTTGGCAAGATGCTTCGGATAGACGTCAATGGCGACGACTTTCCGGCTGACGCCAACCGTGATTACCGAATTCCGCCCGGGAACGCTTACCCGAGCGGAGGTGGTGCTCCTGAAATCTGGGCACTAGGTCTTCGAAATCCGTGGATGCATAACTTTGATTTCCGGTCGAACAACGGCCCCGGCGGTCTCACCATCGCGGACGTCGGCGAATCAAGCTGGGAAGAGATGAACTACGCTCCAGGCCACATCGCCGGACTGAACTATGGCTGGCGTGTTCGCGAAGGAATGCATGACACGGGCCGAGGCGGAATCGGAGTCGGTCAGCCCATGCATGATCCATTCGCCGAATATGCGTACTCGGCTGCCAGTTGCTCAATTTTGGGTGGCGAAATCGTGCGGGATGCACGACTGGGCCTCGAAATGTGGGGAGAATACGTTTACTCAGACCATTGCGGCGGCTGGCTCCGAAGTTACGGTTTAGAACTTAATCCTGAAACGAGTGAACTGGTCAGCGTGAGCGCGAGCCCCCGCGAGTTAGGCACAACCGTGATTCCCGGCGGTTCGGGAATCCGGATGCTAAACGACCGTAAGCTCTACGTTAGTATCGTCAATCCGGCCGCAATCTACCGATTGGATGCCGTGAGCCCGAGTCGAAAACTCAACGGAACAGTGACGTTTTCGGATGTGGTGGGCGCACCGCCTTTGGCCGTGACCTTTGAATATGTCCACGCCACCACCGGCGCAGTTCTCGGAAGCATCCAGGTCGGAATTCCGGACAATGGCCAGTTTGAAGTTCCCGCCCCGACCGAGAACATGACAGTCAAGGTTTATGGCGGCACTTGGTTGCGCAAGGGCTTGCCCGCAGACACGCGATCGGGCGATGTCGGCAGCTTGAACTTTGTTTTGATCAACGGAGATGTCGATGGAGATAACGAAGTCGGGGCGGCCGACCTCAGTGTCCTGTCATCGGCGTTTCTCACGGTTGTAGGCGACCCGGCATTTGTTGCAGAAGCGGACCTTGACCGGGACGGGGAAGTAGGGGCCTCAGACCTCAGTATCCTCAGCACGAACTTTCTAGTTTCGGGCGATTAGGCAATTCGGGCACGATTGCGGTGTATTCTCTGGCCCAAATCGGGCACTTAACCAGAGGAAATGCACCGGATCGGTTCTCTTATCGTTGTTTTCGGGCTTGTTGGGCTCTGCGGGGCCCAACAAAAGCCTGTGCCCGATCTCGGTTCTACATCAGAAACGCGCTCGGTAATCAGACCGCAACTAGGTTATTCGCCCCGCGCATTTTCCTACAAGCACTTCTATCAGTTCCGAACATCCGAACCAACCGAGTTTCTGTATCACTTTCTTCCGGTGAGCGGGCCGACGCAGCGGGTCGATTCGGTCGCGTTCCGGATTGACGGTGAGCGGGTAAGTCCGGTAATTCTCGCTCAAACACCCGGTTGGACGCTACTCCGGACTCCGGTCGGCGGAAAAATGCAGTTTGAAATAGAACTGGAGGCGAACGGGCTCTTTTGGAACAGCCAGTTAGTGAGCCCGACCGAGGGCGCGGGGCCAGAACCGATCAGCCCGGAGCTTGACAAAATTTTCCGAAAGGCGAACGGCTGCGTTTCGGTGCTCAAACCCAAGTGGAAGCCATTTCTGCAGGAAATCGGGTTGGATGCCCTAGATGGAAGCGACCTTATCGGAGCAACCAACCAAGTCTTTTCGGTGATGGAGAAGCAGTTCACCTACGAAGCCCGTAACAAGGGGAACGTAGTCGAGCAACTGATAACGACACGCAAGGCATCGTGTGTCGGGCTGAATATGTTCTTGGGAAGCGCGCTGGAAGAAGCCGGATTTTCGGCGGTGGAACTGTGCGGGATCGAGACCACGGGCGGCATCGGCCATGTTCAAACCGGCGTGAAGCATCCGGAATGGGACTTTATGCTCCACACGGATGCGACCCTATTCAATGACGCGAAGAAGGATCCGGGCGGATTTTTCTCAAGCCGTCCGCCGATGCTGGTAATGGGGATCGGCGCGGATTTCACGTTCCATGATAAGGAAACGGGCGCCCGGCTGACGTTCGGGAATCCTTACGGATCCATGATTGCGGCAAACGCAAGCGGGCGACTGATTGCAAAGGGCCAGGGCGCAAAAGTGCCGAGTTCCGATTAACCCCCTTGCAAAAACGCACCCACGCGGTGTATCATTCCTCCTTGTCGCCTATGGCTTGCCTTGGGCGACGCACGAGCGGCTTCTAGTCGCCACCTCGGTAGACCGAACGCAAAGTTCCTTAGGCTTTGCACGCTAGGTTCGGGAACGGCCAATTTTGGGGTGGAAGGCGGTTGAAGCTGGTCAAACTCGCACGATGTTGCAAACGGAGCCTTGGCGCGCCTTTGGGTGTGTCGCAGGAGCTTCTGCGCGAACTCGTCGAGACGAATTCGAAGGAGTAAATCATGTTACCGGGAATCCTCGGAACCAAGATTGGAATGACGCATGTGTACGACGAAACGGGCCGGATGATTCCGGTTACGGTCGTTGCTGCGGGCCCCGTTCTTGTTACGCAAATTAAGACGGATGAAGTTGACGGCTATACCGCCGTCCAAGTCGGTTATGGCGAAGCGAAGGACAAGCACCTCACCTTCCCCAAGTACGGACACTTGAAGAAAGCAGGTCTGACGCACAACGTCAAGACTCTTCGCGAATTTCGAGTAGCTGACACGGGCGGGTTTGAGCTTGGCCAAGCGATCGGCGCGGACATTTTTGCCGATGGCGAAGTAGTGACCGTGACCGGAACAAGCAAGGGCCGCGGCTTCCAGGGTGGCGTGAAGCGATACCACTTCAAGGGCCAGCACATGACCCACGGTTTCATGACGCACCGACGTCCGAACTCCAGCGGTGCAACCGGACCGCAACGCGTCTTCAAAGGCACCCGAAAGCCGGGTCGCATGGGTGGAGACACCGTGACGCAAAAAGGCCTTAAGATCGTTAAGGTTGACGCGGAGCGAAATTTGATTTTAATTGACGGAAGCGTTCCGGGTGCCAATGGTGCTCTGGTGCAAATCAACAAGGTGGCGAACTAATGGCGAAGCTAGAAATTAAAGACGCAAAAGGAAAAGTCGTCGGCTCGCACGAGTTCGGTGCTGGAATTGCATCGGTTGAGCCGCTGACGCACTTGATCCACCAAGCGGTGGTCACGGAAGAGGCGAATAGCCGACAAGGGACGCAAAAGGCGAAGACCCGCAGCGAAGCTCGCGGCGGTGGTAGAAAGCCGTACAAGCAAAAGAAGACGGGTAATGCGCGGCAAGGTTCAATCCGAGCTCCGCACTATGCGCACGGTGCGATGGCTTTTGCCGTTGCTCCGCGTGACTACTCGAAGAAGATGAACCGCAAAGAGCGGCGAATGGCCATCGTGGGTGCACTGAACGCGCAAATCACTGCCGGAAACGTGCTGGTGACCGACAAGATTTCTTTTGCCCAGCCGAAGACGAAGGATGCAGCCACTCTGCTGAGCCAATTCGGTCTCACGGACGTTCGCCGAGTGCTTGTGGTGATGGAGACGTACGACGCTTCCACTTACAAGAGCTTTGCGAATCTTCCGAACGTGGTGGTTCGCACCGCGCCGGCTCGCGGCGAAGACGCCCATGCGGTCGCCTTCAGCGCCCGCGACCTTCTTATTGCGCACAAGATTTTGACGACCGGAAACGCCCTGAAGGCTATTGAAGCCATTTGGGGTGGTTCCGAAGCGACCGCCGAGCCCGTGAAGGAAGAGAAACCGAAGCGAGCCCCGAAGGCCGCGGCAAAAGCCGAAGAAGAGACTGCTCCGGTTGAAAAACCGAAGCGTGTCACGAAGAAAAAGACGGGAGATGAAGCGTGAGCCCATACGAGATTATTATCAAGCCGCATATCACTGAGAAGTCGGTGAACATGAGCTACGGCGATGCCGAGGCTCCGGACGAAAAGAACGTTCGAACCTATACCTTTGTGGTGGCAAAAACCGCGAACAAACTGCAAATCAAGGACGCGATCGAGAAGCTGTATAACGCCAACGCCAAGAAGGGCGATGACAAGATTACGGTGACCCGAGTTGCGACCGTCAACGTGAAGGGGCATATGCGCCGCGTCGGTCAACGAAGCTCGGGTCTCACGACCGGCTTCAAGAAGGCTTACGTGACGCTCGGCCCTGGACAAGTTCTGGAGGACTTCGGAGTCTAAGCCATGCCGGTAAAGAAAGTAAATCCCACATCGCCGGGTCGTCGCCACATGGTGGCGAGCACTTACAGCGAAATCACGAAAGGCAAACCGGAAAAGAGCCTTACCGCCGCGCTGAAGAAGAGCGGTGGCGTAAACAACTACGGTCGCCGAACCTCGTTCAACAAAGCGGGTGGCAACAAGCGACGCTATCGCATTATTGACTTCAAGCGATTGAAGGATGATGTGGCGGCAACCTGCATCGCGATCGAATACGATCCGAATCGCACCTGTCGAATCGCCTTGCTTGAATACGCAGATGGCGAAAAGCGCTACATCCTCGCTCCGAAGGGGCTGGAAGTCGGCGCCCCGGTTCAAAGCGGCGAAGGTGCAGACATCCTGCCCGGCAACTGCCTTGAGCTGCGCAATGTACCGCTTGGTACGCTGGTGCACAACATCGAATTCCAACCCGGCAAGGGCGGACAAATGGTTCGCAGTGCCGGCGCGGCCGCCCAGGTGATGGCAAAGGAAGGCACGTATGTGACCCTTCGTCTTCCGAGTGGCGAAATGCGACGCGTATATTACACCTGCCGCGCGACGGTGGGCGAAGTCGGCAACGCCGAGCACGAGAACGAGCAAATGGGTAAGGCCGGTAAGAACCGGGGCATGGGGCGCAAGCCGCACGTTCGCGGCGTGGTCAAGAGCCCACGGGATCACCCCCATGGTGGTGGTGAAGCCAAATCTCCGGTTGGACGCAAGAAGGGTCCGGTCGACCGCTGGGGCAACAAGTCGCTTGGGCGACGCACCCGGCACAATAAGCGCACTGATCAATACATTGTTCGGCGGCGCGCCCCGTAGTAGGAGTTTTGGGGCCTAAGGAATAGGCCCCAAGGTCCAATGACCGAAGAAAACCGCAAGAGAACGATTAGCTAACGCACTATGGCACGAAGTATTAAAAAGGGCTTCTTCATTGACGAACACTTGATGAAGAAAGTAACCAAGATGAACGAAACCGATGAGAAGCGGATCATTAAAACCTGGTCCCGCCGATCGACGGTTCACCCGGACATGATTGGTCACACGATTGGAGTTCACGACGGGCGCAAGCACGTTCCGGTCTTCATTACGGAGAACATGATTGGCCACAAGCTCGGCGAATTTGCCCCGACCCGAACCTATAAGGGTCACGGCGGATCTTTGCCCGACCGAGGTGCGCGCCTACGTTAGGAATTTAGGTTCAACGCTAGCGGCCTGACGCTACTTTTGGGGTATTCTACGCGATTGCGTCTAGTGCCTCAGGAAGCACGGCCAACCAACGCGAGTACGCAACGCTCATCCTTACTGACGGAGAGCAAACGCAGAAAGCCGCGCTAGGTAAAGCGAAACGAGTTTATGGAAGTACGAGCCATTGCCAAATATGTTCGAGTGCAGCCTCGAAAGGTCCGCATCATCGCCCGCGAAGTGAAGGGCGAGCCTGCGATCATGAGTGCGCACAAGTTGCGTTTTCATCCCAGCAAGGGCGCCTTTGCCTTGCGCAAGGTGCTGGTGAGCGCAATCGCGAACGCGTCGGAGAACCACGGCGTTTCGCCGGAAGCACTCCGCATCAAGTCAATCAATATTGACGAAGGGCCCCGCATCAAGCGGATGACGCAAAAGGCAATGGGTCGTGGCGCCCGAATCATCAAAAAGACGAGCCATATCACGGTGATCGTGGAAGATTACGTGCCGACGCCGCCGAGCCAAAAGCCGGGTGCAAATCCGAAGCCGCGGCCGAAGTTCGAAGCGCCGAAGAAAGCCAAGGCCGCAAAGCCGGCAAAGGCTGAAGTGGTAGAAGAGACTCCCGCCGAGGTGGAAGAAGTCGTCGAAGAAACCACGCAAGAGGAGAACGCCTAATGGGTCAGAAAATTCATCCGATTGGATTCCGTATTGGCGTTATTCGCCAGGCCGATTCGACCTGGTACGCAGATCGAAAAACCTACCCCGCCTTCCTTAAAGGCGATGAGGAAATCCGCAATTTCATCAAGCGGCGCATCGGTCTCGGCATGATCAGCCGTGTCGAAATCGAGCGCGCCGTTAACCGAATCAAGGTCAACGTCTTCACCAGCCGTCCGGGCGCCATCATCGGGCGCGGCGGTAAGGGAATTGATGAGCTGACCCACGACTTGAACAAGCTTGCTCGCAAGCAAGACCCGACCCTTTCGGTCCAGGTGAACGTCACCGAAGTTCGCCAGCCGGAACTTGATGCCCAACTCGTGGCCGAGAACATCGCCATCCAATTGGAGAAGCGGGTTTCGCACCGACGTGCCATGCGCCAAGCCATGACTCGGATTGTTCGACTCAATGGTCGCGGCATGAAAGTTCGGGTTGCTGGTCGTCTAAATGGTTCGGAAATTGCCCGAAACGAAAAGGACAAGATGGGCAAGGTGCCGCTGCACACGCTCCGCGCGGACATTGATTACGGAGTGGCCACTGCCTTTACGCTCTACGGCGCAATTGGCGTGAAAGTTTGGATCTACAAGGGTGAAGTGTTGCCGGATCGGCAACGCCAAGAGCTCGGACGACGCCGCGAAGCCGACATGCCGTCGGATCGCCCGCGCCGAAGCGACCGCCCGGACCGCGGCGACCGACGCCCGGCCCAACCCGCATCTTCGGAGGTGACTACTAATGTTAATGCCTAAGCGCACCAAGCGCCGCAAACAGCACCGTGGCCGCATGCGTGGTCAAGCCGTTCGTGGAAACACGATCAGCTTTGGCACCTACGCCATGATCTCGCTCGACCCGGCTTGGGTGACCAGCCGGCAGATCGAATCGGCTCGTATCGCCATGACCCGCCACATTAAACGGGGCGGAAAAGTTTGGATTCGCATCTTCCCGGATAAGCCGATCACCAAGAAGCCGCTTGAGCAGCGAATGGGTAAAGGTAAGGCTCCTGTCGAAGGCTGGGTAGCCGTTGTCAAGCCGGGACGTGTCATGTTCGAAATGGCCGGTCCGGATATGGAAACGGCTAAGGAAGCCTTCCGACTCGCCATGCACAAGATGCCGATGCGCTGTAAATTCGTGTACCGAACGGGTGCCGAAGCCGACGCGATCCAGGCTCAATTTGTTAAAGCTAAACCGTCCGATGAGGACCTCGAACTACAACTGGAAACTACGGAAGTAGAAGTCCTGACCGGCTCCCACGATGAGGGCGGCGACGCGAACTAATTAGATCATGAAAGAACTGAAAGCAAAAGATGTGCGAGAGCTGAGCGTTCCGGAACTGGAAGCAAAGGTCCTTGAAGAGCGAGCCGCTTTGTACAAAGCACGACGAGACTTGGTGTTCCGCCAAATCACGGACGTAGCTTCGCTGAAGGCTCGACGCCGCAATATTGCCCGTTTGCTCATGCTCATCGGCGACAAGAAGCGGGGAGGTAACGACTAATGGCAAACGAAGTGCAAGCCACTGAAGCACGCGGACGACGTAAAGTCCGCCAAGGACTGGTCGTTTCGGCAAAGATGCAAAAGACCGTGGTTGTGAAACTCGTTCGCCGCGTACAGCACCCGCTGTATAAGAAGACGGTTCTTGTGTCCGAGCGATTCAAAGCTCATGTGGACGAACAACTCATCGAGGGCGTAAGCACCAAGATGGTGGGCGACCAAAAGCTCGAAGAAGGCGATACGGTAGAGATTGTAGAAACTCGGCCGCTCAGCCGCGAGAAGACGTGGCGCGTTAGCCGAATTCTCGAAAAAGTTAAGTAAGTGTGTTTGGGAGCGAGTCAAAGCGACTCGCTCCCAAAACCCCGTTCGACGGCGGGAAGCCGTCGCCAAAATTGGTTAGATAGAAATTTAAGTAAGGGTAAGGAAATAGGCGATGGTTCAACAGTTTTCTCGGTTGCGAGTGGCAGACAATAGCGGTGCGCGCGAAGTGATGTGCATTCGCGTCCTCAAGGGCTCGATGCCCCGGTATGGAGGCGTAGGCGACGTGATCGTTGCGTCCGTCAAGTCCGCAACTCCGAACATGCCGGTCAAGAAAGGCGACGTCATCAATGCCGTCATCGTCCGAACCCGCAAGGCCATTCGGCGAACGGACGGAAGCACGCTCCGATTCGACGATAACGCCTGCGTCCTTATTAACAAAGCCAACTCCGAGCCGCGCGGAACCCGTATTTTCGGGCCGGTCGCTCGGGAACTCCGCGAAGCGAACTTCATGAAGATCGTCTCGCTCGCGCCGGAGGTTCTTTAATCCATGCCTACGAAATTTGAACTCAAGCAAGCTGCCAAGCACATCAAGCTCAAGATCCGCACCGGGGATAAGGTGATGATCATTGCCGGGCGCGATAAAGGCCAAATCGGCGTCGTCGCGGCGGTAAGCCCGAAAGAGATGAAGTGCATTGTCGTGCAAGACAACCCCGAGAATCCGGATCAAAAGATCCCTCTCAACGCGGTGACCAAGCACTACAAGGCCAAGCGACAAGGCGAGCGAAGCACCCGCTTCCGCATGCCGTCGCCGATCCACGTGAGCAACGTGATGCTCATTGACCCCGACAAGAACGCCCCCACCCGAGTCGGACGACGCAAGGAAGAAGGAAAGCTGGTGCGCTACGCCAAGAAGAGCGGAACCACTCTGCTGGACCTTCCTAACATTGAAAAGGAATAGACCCTAGATGGCACGAAAGGACAAATCAGAAACACCGGCCGGTAAGGTCAAGCTCCCGACTCCGCGCCTCAAGCAGATTCAAACCGAGCGCGTGAACCCGAAGCTCACCGAGCAATTCAAGTACACGTCGGTCATGCAGGTTCCGCGCATTGAGAAGATCGTGGTGAACATGGGCGTGGGCGAAGCCGCCAAGGACAGCAAGGTTCTTGACAACTCGCTCCGCGACCTCCAAACCATCACGGGCCAAAAGCCGCTCGTGACGATTGCCCGAAAGGCCGTCTCGAACTTCAAACTTCGCGAGCAGATGAAGATTGGTGCGAAGGTCACGCTCCGTGGCGACCGCGCCCTTCACTTCTTGGACCGCTTGATCACCGTGGTGCTCCCCCGGATTCGCGACTTCCAAGGTCTTAATCCGAACAGCTTTGATGGCCGCGGCAACTATGCGTTCGGCCTCAAAGAGCAGCTCGTGTTCCCGGAAATTCCGTACGACTCGTTCGACAAACTCCGGGGCATGGACATCATTATCTGCACGACTGCAAAGACGGACGAAGAGGCACGCGCCCTTCTGAAGACGATCGGTATGCCGCTTCGCGAGAAATAATCGCACCGGTCATAGGTTCAAAAAATCGAAAACCCACAAGGTTTTCGATTTTTTGTGCTATTTGACCGAACTTTTCGGGCAAAATGCCGTTACCATTCCGATACGTTCGGATTCTCTTGGGGGCAACCTTGAAAAAAAACGGCTTTACATTAATTGAACTCCTTGTCGTGATTGCGATCATCGCGATTCTCGCGGCAATCCTCTTCCCGGTGCTTTCGCAGGCCCGCGTGGCCGCGAAGGCAACCACCAGCGTCTCGAACATCCGCCAACATCACATTTCGTGGATGCTCTACGCTCAGGATTACGACGACTCGGCCGTGGTGTATGCCAACCAAACGCCGGGGCCGCTTACTTTTGACGGACTGGCGTATTCCACCTGGATGCAACTGCTGACGCCATACCGAAAGGAAGTAACGATCACGCAAGACCCTCTAAGCGTCCCGAACCCGGTTGAGAACGGCATTCCAACGAACCTTCTCTGGCCGTATCGCCCGCAATATGGGTACGCCTACTCCATTTGGAGCCCCCACACAGCGATCACCGTAGATGGTTCGCCCAACGTGCAGACCATCACATCTGCCGCTGAACCCGCCGAGACGGTCGTTTTCTCATCGCGCAAAAACCGCTTGACGCTCGACTGGCGCTGGCTCGGAACGATCATGTGGTACGCCCAAGCCGTCGCGCCGCCGTATTGCTCGGGAATCAGTTCGTCAGCTCGCACGGGCGTGAATCCCGATAGTCTCTGCGCGATCAACCACCGCTGGGGAATCAACGGCTCTGCTGGGTTGAACCCGCAACCGCCGGACAAAGAAGGCCGTCGCACGGGCATGGTTGCCCTCCGCAATCGCAATTTGGCCCTCATTGCGTTTGCCGATGGTCACGTGAAATACGTCTCGCCGGGTTACTTGGCCAAAGGCACGAACTGGCACTGGAACATCAACGCTTCCGCGATTGTGTTTACGGACCGCACGCAGTACATGTGGGACCTGGATTGATGCGTAACATCCTCCTGCTCGCGTTGTGTCTGTTTGCCTTCGGATGCGCGAAATCCGAAGAAGCGTCCGCACCCGACACGAGTACGGGTGCGTCGGTTCCCGCGCCGGAAGGTTCAAATACCGCGGCTCCCGCGGACAGCGGTAACGGGGAAGCCGGCAAGGGCTTACAGGTTAATCCAGATTACAAGGGGCCCTAGCTTCGTTCGCGAAGCTCTTGCTCTGTTGCTTGGGTAATCGGGGCGGATTCGGAGGCTTTGGCCAACCGATTCCGCCCCGCTTCTATTTCGTCCTGAACTCGGTCGCGCGTCTCTTTCGTGTATTCGACCGTGCGGTTTGCCGACCATTGGCTAAGGCCGAAGAATGCGGCGGTGGCCGCCGCCCAACCCGCCAGAAGGGCCGGAGCGATGATCCCCTGGGCCGAAGCAGGAGCTTCGGCGAGCGTGATGATCGTGCCGATGAAGGCGGGGTAAAGCGTGAGAAGCCCGGCAAAAAACGGATTCGAGCGCATTTTGATCTTGGTTCGGCCGAGGCGAGATTCGATACTTAGGCGGGTGAGCGAAAGTCCAATCGCGCGGTGGAATCCCGCTGTTCGGCCCACCTGAACCAGGCCGCCCTTTCCGCCAAGCATCGTATCGGGGAATACCTTGTCGTAATCGTTTGGGTCGAGCTCGCCGTCCAGCACATACTCGGCCTCGGCGAGCAGCGACATGAATTTCTTTCGCGCTTCGACATCGTCTTTTGCGGCAATAGCGTCTTCGAGCGCTTTCGGGTCAATCCCTACTTCCTGCGCGATTCGTACTAGCTCGTCAAGGGTCACGCCGGGCGTATACGCCGAGGCATTGCGGGCTTCTGTGATCTCGGTGGCCCTGCGCAGGATCTTTGCCACTTCCTGCTCGCTAAAAATCTGCTTCTTCGGATCGCTCATTGCGAGACTTCAAGATGGAACGGCAAGGACGGTGACGAATGGGTGAGGGCGCCGACCGAAATGTAATCCACGCCGGACTCGGCGACTTCGAGGACCGTATCAAGCGTGATGCCTCCGCTGGCCTCAAGCGGAACCCGGCCCCCCACCTCGGCAACGATCTTGGCCATTTTGGCCGGACTCATGTTGTCGAGCATTACGATGTCGGCGCCCGCCTCGATGGCCTCCCGGACCATTTCCAGGTTGACGCACTCCACCTCTATTTTCGAAGTGATTGGCAACGATGCTCGGACCTTCTTGACGGCCTCGCGGATGCTACCTGCCGCCGCAATGTGGTTGTCCTTGAGCATGGCCGCGTCGTAGAGCCCGATTCGGTGGTTGGTGCCGCCGCCCACGCGTACGGCGTACTTTTGGAGGGCGCGCATTCCTGGCACGGTTTTGCGCGTATCAATGATCTTGGCTTTCGTGCCTTTCACCGCGTCCACGAACGCCCGGGTGTGGGTGCTCACTCCGCTGAGTTGCATGAGGAAGTTCAGGGCGAGTCGCTCGCGGGCCAGAACGTCGCCCGCTTGTCCGGCAAAGGTCAGCACCTTCGTGCCTTCTTTCACTCGCTTGCCGTCTTCCACTAAGACCTCGACTTCGCCCGCTTCTATCAGAATTTCGGCGGCAAGACCAATGCCGCAGGCGATTCCGGAGGCTTGGGCTTCAATAAAACCTTCCAAGCCATCTTCTGGCCCGAACAACGCCGACGTCAGGTCTCCGGTTCCGACATCTTCGCGCTCGGCCAGGTCCAGCAGTTCGAAATAGTCGTGAGGATACGGTGTTTGCCAGCCAGTCATCCCAACTATTGTAGCCCCGCCAGCCGGGTACCCTTAGGGGCACGCAACTATGAAACTTCACGAGTACCAGTCGAAGGAACTGCTCGCCAAATACGGTGTCACCGTCCCGGCCGGGGACGTCACCTCGGACCCCGCCGAGGCCCGTGCGATCGCCGAAAAACTCGGCGGCAAAGTGGTTGTAAAAGCGCAGGTGCTGATGGGTGGCCGCGGCAAGGCGGGCGGCGTGAAGTTGTTCGATAACGCCGATGCTGCCGGAGAGTTTACGAAGGAGCTCATCGGGAAGAAGCTGGTGAGCATCCAAAACCCCGCCGGCATGATCGTGGACCGTGTTCTGGTGGCCGAACTTGTGGATATCGCCGAGGAGTACTACCTGAGCGTTTTGCTCGACCGAGCCGCGAGCGCCGTGGTCGTGATGCTGAGTAAGGAAGGCGGCATGGAGATTGAGGACGTCGCGGAGAAGAATCCAGAGGCCATTGTGCGGATGCACGTGGACCCGGTTTTCGGACTCTGGCCGTACCAAATTCGCGAAGCCGTTGCGGCCGCGAAGATTCCCGCCCCCGCCCAGCGGCAGATGGTTGAGATGATCGAGAAGCTGGTCAAGGCGTATCTGGACTCTGACGCCGACATGATTGAAATCAACCCAGTGGCGTGGACTCCGGATGGAAAGCTCATCGCCGCCGACGCCAAGGTGAGCATTGACGACAACGCTTTGTTCCGCCATAAGGGCTATCAGGACACGGCCGACGAAAGTGCCGAGGACCCCATTGAAGCCGAAGCGGCCCGGCGCGGAATCGCCTACGTTCGGTTGGACGGCGATATCGGCATCATTGGCAACGGCGCGGGGCTTGTGATGTCGTCCATGGACGAAGTGCGAGCCGCAGGCGGCGTTCCGGCAAACTTCTTGGATGTCGGCGGCGGCGCGAAGGCGGAGAGGGTGCAGAGCTGCTTTGAGTTGTTGCTGATGGACCCCAACGTGAAAGGCGTCCTGATCAACATTTTTGGCGGCATCACACGGGCCGATGAAGTCGCGAAGGGGATATTGCAGGCGTTCGAGGCCATGGATATCAAAGTTCCGGTGGTGGCCCGGATTGAGGGAACCGCGGCGGAAGAAGGCCGAGCGATTCTTGCGAACAGCACGTTGGCTACGGCTCCCTCGATGCAAGAAGCGGCGGCAAAAGTTGTGGCGCTTGCCTACGGAAATGCCTAGTCCGCGCATCTTTCGGCGGCCAATTTTCGCATAAGAAGTTATGGCCGTCGTTCGCTATAAACCCGGAGTCGTGCTCGAGTGGCTGGAAGGCGGCTCGGCTCGAATGCGCACCGAGTCGTCGCGCATGGCTCAAAGCGTGCTCAAGCGAGAGGGTCACCGAAGCGTGAAGCGCGATCTGAGGGAAGTGGCGGGAGCGCTGTTCCAAGCAGGAACGGCTTCGATGGCGGACCTTGCCCTCAAGCAAATCGAAAAGGCGGAATACGTCCTCGATGAGACCTCGCTTTCGATCGTCACCCTGACGTCCAGCCGGAAAATCCAGTTCTCCGAAATAAAGGCTATGGAACTGGAATCCGATACGTGCACCTTGGTTCTCGAACGAGGAAGCGTGAAGATCAAGCCGTTCGCACATATCGTGGTGGGGCGGGTGAGTGTTCCGGCGGGGTGGTTGCGGAACGGGGTTGAGGTGGACTACAGCCTGCTTTTGGAAGAGATTTCGGCTCACTGCGGCCTTGAAATTGTGTCGCGTTAACGCATTCCAGCACGTTTGTGGGGTGACTGAGCGGTGGATGACGAGCCAGCGTTTGAATAAACCCCCGCACCTTAACCTGGATTGAGAAATTTTGCAAAATTCTGCGGAAAATGCTTGCGTTCCCAGTCCACTTGGTTTATAGTATAGGAAGTGGCGGTCCAGATTTTTGGGTAAGCCGCTTGTAATCTTCTTTTGAGAGACAGAGGAACCTATGAAGCAATTTACATCACTTATGTTGTTGGCAACTTTTGCAGCAGCGAATGCGCAAGTCGCAGAGTCCAACGGAATGCCGCAACGCATCAAGCCGACGGCTTACGCCGCGGTGGATGCCCAAGGCAATGTCATTTCTCCGTGGTATCCGTTCGAGGATCGCGAGACGGCTCAAGTTCAAAACTGGCAGTTCCAGTATGACTGCATGCCGTTCACCACAGCTGACCCGGCGACCAGTAACTTTGACTTTGCAAAATACAACCCGTCCACGTGGATCAACTTCCTGACCTACCGACAAGGCACCGGACTTCCCTACGTTAACTGGCCGTTGAATGCAAACGACGTTCAGTTCTTCCCCGGCACCAAGGGCTTCCCGACGCAGTACTTCTCGTCGATTGCCCGATGGAATCCCAACGGCCAAGCGCTTGAAACCGGCGGAAACACGACCGGCCTCAGCCCGACGATCACGATCTTTACTACTTCTGGCACGCAAACCGACGGAATGTTTGCCCCGGTTTCGCGAATCCTCGGAGGTATTTCCTTCGCGTTTGCTGGCGCCGGAAACACCCCGTTGAACAACGGCCTTTGGTGGTTCGACATGTTCCTTCCGGAAGCGAGCCAACTCAGCTGGCCCGCAGGCGACGGCTATTGGATTCAAATCAATGCTCGTGACCAAGCGACTGGAACCATCGTTCCGATGCCGGCTGGTGGTACCGCTCAAATGGCCCAACGACCGCAAAACGGTCCGGACGATCCTGCATTCCCGGGAACCAACCCGTCGAATTCCGACGCAAACATCTGGGTTGACTTTGATGGCGACCTCGCCCTCTCCTTTGGCGATCCGGATCCGCTGAACAACGAAGTAGACAACTTTGACTTCACCGCTGCCCAAAGCACTCTGCCGGGCCGACGCCAACCCGCGATCTTCATGGGCTACGACGCAGCCGCGCCGTACGCAAACATCACCGTTGATCGCGATTGCCAAGAAGCAGAAGATACCTGGGTTTCGTTCAAGTGGATTGCCGTTGACGGTTCGGACGTTCCGGTAATGGATGGCAGCAACTTCATCACCTCCGTAGTCGAAGCCGAGCCGACCGCTGCGGGCGCAATCAACCTGATTCACCCGTTCCTGGATGACTCCGCTCTCGTGGTTCAAAACCGCTACATGCTCTACATCAAGCCGAAGGGTTACCTTGCGGTTCTGACGTCGGGCTTCGACATGACGACGGGTAGTTCAGTCGGAACGATCGTCTTCCGCGGCGGCGACATCGATGATGACAACGAAGTCGGCGGAAACGACCTGAGTATCCTCAGCGGCGCGTTCCTTTCGATGGCAGGCGACCCGAACTTCGTGGCCGATGCTGACATTGACGGTGACGGCGAAGTCGGTTCTAGCGACCTTTCTTGCCTCAGCGCCAACTTCCTCGAAAGCGGCGACGTCGACCCGACGGCCTAAGTTTCGCTTAACCGCGAATTTAGACTGATCATTGCCCCCGAGCCAAACGGCACGGGGGCAATTTTTGTCTACCCGCCCCCTAGTACAATTAGTATTTGATGAAGATTCTCGTCATTGGGTCCGGACCGATTGTGATTGGCCAAGCGGCGGAGTTCGATTACGCTGGCACTCAAGCCTGCAAATCCCTGCGAGAAGAAGGCCACTCGGTCGTGCTTATCAACAGCAACCCGGCCACCATCATGACGGATCGTGAAACGGCCGATGCGGTCTACATTGAACCACTGACGCCCGAATTCTGCGAGCGCGTGATCGCCCGTGAGCGACCGGACGGTCTTTTACCCACCCTTGGCGGCCAAACCGGGCTCAACTTAGCGAGTTCACTCGCCCAACTTGGAATCCTGGAGAAGTACAACGTCAAGCTGCTCGGCACCAGCCTGGAATCCATCGCCAAGGCTGAGGACCGGGAGCAATTCCGCGGCCTCATGCGCGAGATAAACGAACCCGTGCCAGAGAGTTGGATTGTCGAGTCACCAGCCGAACTCGAAGCGATTTTGGGCGTGGTTCCTTATCCGTGCATTGTCCGTCCGGCCTACACGCTTGGCGGTACTGGCGGCGGCATCGCCCACACCCCAGAGCAACTCCGCGAAATCGGCAACACAGGCCTCACGCTCAGCCTGCGCTCGCAGATCATGGTCGAACGGTCGCTGCTGGGCTGGAAAGAAGTCGAGTATGAGGTGATTCGCGATTCGGCGGACACCTGCATCACCGTGTGCAACATGGAGAACTTCGACCCCATGGGCGTTCACACGGGCGATTCCATTGTCGTGGCACCTTCGCAGACACTTTCGGACATCGAGTACCACATGCTTCGCTCGGCGTCGCTGAAAATTATCCGGGCGCTGAAGATTGAAGGCGGTTGCAACGTACAACTCGCAATGTCGCCGGAATCGTTCGACTATTACGTGATCGAAGTGAACCCTCGGGTCTCGCGCAGTTCTGCTTTGGCGAGCAAGGCGACGGGCTATCCGATCGCGCGGGTTGCCGCGAAAATTGCGGTTGGGCGCACGCTCGACGAGATCGAAAATGCTGTCACCGGTACGACCAAGGCTTGCTTTGAGCCCGCGTTGGATTACTGCGTGGTGAAGCTCCCGCGATGGCCTTTCGACAAGTTCACATCGGGCGACCGCACCCTTTTCACTCAGATGAAGGCGACCGGCGAGGTCATGGCCATCGCGCGCACCTTCGAGGAAGGGCTAATGAAGGCCATTCGGGGCCTAGAGGTGCGCCATCGAGACTTGCGGCACGACCTTTTTTCCGTCATGCCCGATTCAGAACTAAGAGAAGCAATCCGCGTGCCGACTGATGAGCGACTGTGGGCGATTTTGGAGGGACTTCGACGGGGATTTTCGCGGGAAGAGGTCGCAAAACTCTGCCGCGTGGACCCCTGGTTTCTTACCAAACTGCAAGGGCTGTTGGAACTGGAAAAGTCCTTGCAAGAACCGTCGGATCAATGGGAAGCCCACGCTGAGCGTGCCTTCCTGAACGGGTTCAGTTTCGATACGATCCGGTCGCTGAGCCCAGAGTTCGACGGACGGGACGAGATCCTGGAAACGCTCCAGAACCGGGGCGGCTTCAACATGGTGGATACCTGCGCGGCCGAGTTTGAATCCAAAACCCCTTACTTCTACCACACCACCGAAAGCAAAGCCCATGTCGCAAGTGCGCCCTGACGTATTCTATGCGCCGTGGCGAGGGGGATACCGGGTTTCGCCTTCTCTCAGCGAACTCGGGCACGATTTCGGCAATGGCGTGTTCGACCAGGTGTTGTTCCAATTCGATTCCACGGCCGCTAGGGCAATTGCGGCTAAGGCCGCATGGCCCGAAGGACAACTGGCACTGTTCCGGGGCATCGATCGGCTCCCTGTGGAAGCCGAACAAGCGCTCACTGAATTTCTGGCCGTAAAGATCGCAGAAGATGCCCGCGTTCAGGGGTACGCGGTCGGAGAGTTGAGCGGCAAATCGTGGCGAGAGATGGCCGAACTGGTCGCCGAAGACCTCGCGCTGGTGTCTACAAGCGGCGCGGACGACTGGGTTGCGGCGATAGATGTTCGCGCGCCTAGCCACTGGCGCCCAATGGAGAAACTGGGTCGCTCGTTCTTTGCCGTCCACAAGCCCGTGCCAGAATTCGAGCGTGTAAACGCCGCCGCCAGCAAGTTGGTTCACGCCATGGTGCACGGTCGGCCCATGGTGCGGTTTGTTTGGCTTCTCGAAACGGACAACGACCTATGCCAGCACCCGGACCTGGTAGCCGGGAAGTGCCGCCAATTCCATCCGGGCGGACCGTTGTTCGTGCGGACCGAGCGGCAAAGCACGTGGGGACTCCCGAGCGCAAACGCGGCCCTTTTTGCCATTCGCGTCCACACCTTCGCATTCGATACGCTCATACCGGAAGATCAAGCGGCGATTTTGAATGCCGTGCAGGGAATGTCGGCGGCGGCAATGGAATACCACGGCTATTCCGATGCGACGGTAGAAGCCCTTCGGGCCGCGTGTGCGGGTACTCTCAGCTTTTAGTGAACGAAAGCGTCCTCGTCCTTGGTTCCGGTCCGATCCGCATCGGGCAGGGAATAGAATTCGACTACTCTTGCGTTCACTGCGTTTGGGCCCTTGAGGCCATGGGCTACCGCGCAATCATCCTCAACAATAACCCGGAGACGGTCAGCACGGACTTCGATACGGGGAGCGCACTTTACTTCGAGCCCGTTAATCTGGAATCCGTCCAGCGCATCTGTGAAAAGGAAAAGCCGGTCGGAGTTGTGTGCCAGTTTGGGGGCCAAACCGCCATAAACCTTGCTGAACCGCTCACGAAGGCGGGCATAAGAGTACTGGGAACACCGGCCGAAGCCATCGCTGCCAGCGAAGACCGTGCCCAGTTCGACGATTTGCTTGAAAAGTTAGAGATTGCTCGCCCGAGGGGTCGCGCAGTGCGCTCACTTGCCGAAGCCCGTGAGGCCACTGCGGCGATTGGGTATCCAGTATTGGTTCGGCCCAGTTTTGTCCTCGGGGGCCGCGCGATGGAAATCGTGTTCGACGCCGACCAACTGGAGAGTTTTTACCGCGCCGCCGAAGACGCCAACCCCGGTCAGCCAGTGCTGATTGACCAGTACTTGTTCGGCAAAGAAGCCGAGATTGACGTCATATGCGACGGCGAACGGGCGTTTGTTCCGGGAATTATGGAGCACGTCGAGCGGGCGGGCATCCACAGTGGAGATTCGATGGCGGTATACCCGCCCGTCAGCCTGGACATAGACCTTCAAGCGCGGATGGTTTCTGTCGCGAGCCGGATTGCGTTGGCCCTGGGTGTGCGCGGGCTGATGAACATCCAGTTCGTGGTTCAGGGCGAGGAGTTGTTCGTGCTTGAGGTCAATCCCCGTGCCAGTCGCACGGTGCCGTATCTCAGCAAAGTCACGGGCGTGCCTATGATAAGCCTCGCGACGAAGGTGATGATGGGCGAGAGTTTGGAATCCCTCGGCATTGAATCCGGGCTGTTCGTACCTCACCGTGAACCGGGCCGAGACTACCGGGAGACGATTGTTCCGGCGGAAACCTTGGCAGGCATGGAACCGTGGCGGCCGCACCTCTATGCGGTGAAGGCGCCCGTGTTTAGCTTCCAAAAGTTGGCATTGGTGGAACCAAGCCTGGGGCCGGAGATGAAGTCTACGGGCGAAGTTCTGGGCATTGACCCGACTTACCCAGGTGCGCTTTATAAGGCCCTGGTGGGCAGCCATATTGTGTTCAAAGGCGCCGGCTACGTGGTGCTGAGCCTCAGCGATGAAGACAAGGCCGAAGGACTGCGATTGGCGCAAGAATTTGCGGCGCGGGGCTACCAAATCGCCGCGACCAAAGGCACCCACGAGTTGCTTGCATCCCACGGATTGGAATCGCTGTGTTTGCAGAAAATCCAGGAAGGCTCGCCGAGCATTCTGGACCTTATCATGGGCGGTCAGGTTCGCATCATGATCAACACGCCGGATCGGACTCGCCAAAGCAGCGAGGAAGGGAAGCGGATTCGGCGCGCTTGCATCGAAGCAGGCGTGGCATGCATTACGAGCATTGACACAGCGCTTGCTATGATTCTGACGCTCGACTTCTTTGAGGGCAAAGCCCAGCCGAGCTGCCTTCCGTACCCGGACTACTTGTTGGGTTAGGGGCGGTTGCGGCGATTACGAATTCGGTCACGCACCGTTTCGGCGCTCGCGCGAAAGTCAGCGGGAAGTTCGTCGTAGCGGTACACCTTCTGCGAAAACTGCGTGTCGGTTAAGCCGATAGTACGCTTTAGATTGGGTGTGAGAAGGAACTCAATATCGTAGTTAAGTTCTTGTCCCAGAAAGTACTTATCAAAATTTGGAAGGACCCCGTTTTCGATCGGGCGATCGGAGGTTTCCATTTGGTGCCGTTCATAGGCAAGCAGGGCAGAACTCAGCTGACTCCGCTTTGCCGGATACCCGTTGTAATCTGCAAAGGCGACCACCGTGTGGTTCCGATTGCTTGCCGAAAACTCGATGGAGCGCTCGAACTCAGAGGTGAGAATGTCGGTAATTTCTAAATAGTCGGACACTTCTCTCGGAATTCCCGGCGCGAGCCCGGTGGGAGTCTCTGAATGATCGTCCCCTCCGAAGCCGCCGGAACGGCTGATCATCCGCTGCGTAGCGAGCCGCTGAGGCGGTGAAAGTTCAGAAAACCTCAATGGTTGCCCTTCTAGCATTGCCTTTCTCTGCGGCAAACTTAGGGAATGATAGAATCGCAGTTCAAAGTAATCAACTGACGCAAAGAGGGAAAAGAATCCGACCGCTTCTCCGTATTGAGTGACAATATTCGCAGAGAAGTCCGGAATCGAACTTGCAAACTCCGCATATGCGCCGAGCGGTACGACAACTGACTGCTGCTTTTGGTCCAGTAACTTGCCCAAAGCTATCCTGTTGAGTCGAGCCCATCCTCCGCGAATCTTCCAGGTCGGTTCTACCCTAAGGAAGGTGCCTCCCTTTGTTATCGTCATTGTTTTGCTATCGTTTAATCGCTCGGTAAATCCTGCGAACGATAGATCAACTTCTACATCCCCTGCATTTTCGGGTATTTCGAAAAAATCGTCCGTAGGAACCGCTACAAGGTTGGCTTTTTGGTCCCCCGCCAAAGTGAAGAAATAATCGCTGACCGCATACGCAAGCGGGTCGTGCTCGTCAGGTCGCATGACCATTTTTTCGAAATCAGGGTTCGCGACCTTCGCGATGGGACGATCCTCATAGAGCAAGTTAAGTAAATTAATAAAGCCATCGTGCCTAGCGTCTACCACGACGGACTTATTTTTGTCGGCAAGGACGATTACGTGTTCGTCAGAATCTTCGGCGTGTAAGGGGATGTAATGGGTACCAAAGTTTACGTACTCCGGAAAGGCCCTTGCCGTCGTTTTCTCTCCGGTTTCTGGCGCGTAAAAGAACCGCGGTGACGGGAAATCAACACACAACCAGTAGGGGCTTTCCCAATAAGTGACCACCCGCAATGCGTCCGGCGGAAACTCGCTTAGTTCGGCTGGATATTCTTCTTCTTCCTCAAGTGCCGTGGCTTTTTTAGGAGCTACGCTTGCAGCCTTGTCGGCCCGCCATTTCTGCACGCCCAACTGCAACAGTTCGCGCCCAATCGCGCCTGCGGGAACCTGCCACGCACTCGGTTTGTCCGAAAACACAACCCGATCAAGGGGGGATAGCTTGTTTACAAACTCGGGCGTCACAAGCCGAAAGAGCTCCGCGTGAATCCTTGCGTCGAGCGATCCAGCCGTCGGATGAAGACTTGCGAGCCGGAGCGTGTTTTGTATCCACTGCCGCTCTTGCGCCCTAAACTTATCCGCCAAGGCCGACGGCCGCATCAGCCGAAACTCCTCACCCGTCTTCACCCACTCGCCACCTGCGGCCTTCGCCGTTTGGTCCATCAAACTGGCCAAACTCACTTTGTTCACCACTACAATGAGCGGTTCGTTTTCGAACTCAGGACCGCTGGAGAGCTTTACGCCGCCCGTCTTGCCGATTTCGGCAAGGGCAAGCGGCATGCGCTGGGCCCGCATCTTCATCGTCACCGGAACCTGAAGCTCCTTTTGCGCAGTTAAGTCCAGAGTGCCTGTCTGGGCAACAACAAGTGCTAGCAAAGATAGGGTCATAAACTAGCCTACGGCGTTTCGTCCGGGCGCATGCCTTCTCTCATTCGGCCGCTCGCTTTCTCGGCGGCTTCTCGGAACGCCTTTGGCAACGCGTCATAGCTTAGCTTTTGTGCGGAAAAACGGTCGTCGTTAAACTTCGTAGTTCGCGCAAGCGTCGGCGAGAAGAAGAGCCGGAGCGAAATCACTTGGCGCTGGCCCAAATAGAGCTGATTGAAGTCGGGAACTTTATCCCCAAATGCGGCGAGCTCCGGACTTTGGATCGATTCCTTCATCATGCCGAACATGGCCGCGCCCATGGCGGGGAGCCGTATCGGGAATCCGTTGTTCTCTGCAATCCGAACCACCGGCTCGCCTTCGCTGGTGGCCAAAAAGCGCATTCCGCGCTCTATCGGAGCGGTTACGAGGTCGGTGATCTCAATATCTTCCGGAACTTCATTTTCCGGTGGCTTCGCCACGGCGTCCGGATCTCCAAACGCCATCATACTTGTAAAATCAAAGTTCGGTTCCTGCACCACCATGCGTTGGGCAGCCGCCTTTTGGGCCGGCGATAGCGCTGAATACAGAAGCGGTTGACCCATGGCAAGGGCTTGGCGTTGCACATTTCCCAGCGAACCGTAGAACCGCAGATCGTGGAAGTTTTGGCTCATCGAGAACATATTCATCATGTCCATCGAGGTAACCATCCCGTACATCATGGTGATGGCAGGGGTGAGATCTGGGTTCGCCATCGCATATTCGGCGCGCTCATCCAGCGTCATGCTCAGCTTCTCTCGACTTTGGTCAATGGCCTTGCGCATTGCCACCCGGTTGGCACGAACCCAAAGTCCGCGTACCTTCCACGTCGGCTCAATCCGCAGGAAGGTTCCGTCTTTGGTGATCGTCATTTGATCGCTTTCGTTCAGCAAATTGACGTAACCGGGGAGCGTCGGAGCCTCGGGTGGGCCACTCATCACGCTGAAGCCAGCTTCAAACATCTCGTCCGTAGGGACGGCGACAATGTTCGTCTTTTGGTCTTCGGCCAGAGCGAGCAAGAAGTCGGAAGCAAAGAAACCGAGCGGGTCAAACTGGTCCGGTTTGTTGATCATGTTTTCAAACTCAGGCGAGGCGGCAAAAGCACTCGGGGATTGGCTTGAAAACATCTTCATCAGGTTCGCGAAGCCGTCGTAGGGCGCCTTCACGGTGATCGTACGTTCAGGGTTCTCAAGTTTAATGGTGTGCTCAGCCACGTCGAACGCCCGCAGCGCAATATTTTCTTCCGGAAAGTCGGCATAGACCGGCTTATTGGGGTCTGGCTTTTCGGGCTGACCGCCCTCAGCGAGGGCTCTTCCCATGGCTCCCATAAACATGCCCATGAAACCACCGCCTGGCGGAGAGATAGAAACCCCATACGGTTCGTCAAACTTAACGACGACCCGGAGTGCATTGGGGGGAACCTCGCTTAGCGAGTTCCCGAACATTCCGGCAAAGCTTGGTATTTCTATGGTTGAACTGCCTTCGTCCGTGTCGGGTCTCGTTCCTGTGTCTGGTTGCGCGCCGCCTTGGGCGGCCTTATGCGCCTTCCATTGGTTTACCGCGAGGCGAAGAAGCTCGTTGCCTGCGCCCCCGGCCGGAATCTGCCACATCGAGGGGCGGTCTGCAAATACTACGCGGTCCAACGGTGAAAGATTGCTCACCGTGGCGGGCGTTACGATGCGAAAAATCGCCGCGCGCATAGCTTCTGCGTTCGGGTCCTTCTTAGGTTTGCCGGGGGTTTGCCCCGCTGCGGCGGCAGCCTCCGCAACGCCTTCCCGAAACGCGGTTTCAAAAATAGAATTGCGGCCACGTGAACCTTCGCCCGCTTGCGCGGCTTGCATGGACTTTTGGACCCACACGCGCTCTTGAACCTTAAATTTCTCAGTCAGCGTAGACGGCCGCAACATTCGGTATTCGCCATTTACTTTGATCCACTCGCCGCCCGCGGCTTTGGCGGTCTGAGCCATGAGGTCAGCAAGCGGAACATCATTCACGATCACGATCAGTGGTTCGTTGTCAAACTCGGGCCCGCTGGAGATCTTGACGTTGCTTTTTGCGCTTATCTCCGCCAAGGCCAATGGCATGCGCATGGCTCGCATTTTAAGGGTCACCGGGGCCTTCAGTGCTTCTTCGGCACTTAGATCAAGAACTCCCGATTGGGCAGGTAGCAATGCAAGCAGAGGCAGCATACAGTTAATGACAGAACGGGCTGAAAATTGGTTTCATTTCCCGATGATTTCTCTGTCGCCGCGTGTGGCTGAGCCCATCCGAGCCGGGTATCTTTATCACGATATGCCCGAGGAGCCCGAGGACCAATTCGAAGGCCTGGAGAGCCCGCCCTCCTTCTTTCCCTACAGCGATGACACCATTGAGCCGGTGGCGGACCTCGGGGAGCCCGTCGAAGTCACGGTCGAGGGTGTGTTCTATGCCGACACGGGCAGTACGGCCCAAAACAAATTCGTATTGCTCTCGGATGGCGAACGCCGCGTTCCGATCATGATCGGGCCTGCCGAAGCCGCCGCAATCAGTCTCAGCCTCGAGCACGAGCAGCCCGATCGGCCGCTCACCCACGACTTGCTCAAGTTGGTCATAGATCGGCTAGATTCCCGGGTGGTGAGGGTAGTCATTGACGACCTCTTCAACAAAACGTACTACGCGAAAATCTATCTCGAACTCGATGGGGAAGAGATGGACCTGGACAGCCGCCCCTCGGACGCCATCGCGCTTGCCCTGCGGGCCGAAGCCCCTATTTTTGTTCGCGATGGCATCTTGAACCAAATCACCGACTAGTTGGTCGGTGATTTGAAATCTGCGTAGACCGGAAGGTGATCGCTGGCGCGAGTGCCTTTCTCGGTGTAGTTCACACTTTCACCATCGGGGGCAAACTGGATGCGGTGGTCGCTGCCACGCATGGTTTCGGCCCCGGCGTAGACGTTGATCTGGCCCGTGAACCAGTTCGCTTTACTTGCCCGAACGAGAATTTGGTCGAAGCACGTTTGGGTGACTTTCAGGTCGTCTGGAAACTTGTGCTCTTTGCCGCGCCACTTCTCGTTTTCTTGGTAAGCACCGGGCACCACAGGTTCCATATCTTGACCCCGGAACAAGCGGTCCAGGTCCAGTGTCACGGTGTCCTTCCGGTAGAGCGGCTCCATGAGGTTCATCATGAGCGGGTCCTTAGGCGCGACCGGGCCAGGAGTGGCGTCGTTGGTTCCGTTTTCGTACACGTTCATGCTTGCGTCGTCTGGCGTGTCGTTAAAGTCCCCACAAACGATGCTCACCTCATCTGGGCGGTTCTGCAAATAGGCGGCAAACAGTCGAGCGGCGGCGATGCGCTGGCTGTCGTTGGTCCAGCGGCCCCCCCGGCGGCTCTTTGCGTGGAACGAGTAAATCGCAATTTCTTGCCCGCTTGCAAGTTGAACCGTGGCCTTAATCACGTCGCGCTTGCCGGGAAACGCGTCGTCGAGCGCGGGGCTGGTAAACAGCATTTCGGACTTCACAATCCTTAGCGGTTTCTTAACCACCACGCCAATTTCTTGGTTTTCCTTGGGATCGTCCAGCAGGGCAATTTCGTACTGGTCGGCGGGAAATATCTGCTGGAGTGCCTTCTTGCTTTGAACTTCCTGAACCCCGATGATGTCCGGCGAGAGCTTGGTGAGGATTTGGTTCAGGTTCGCGATCCGGCCCGGATTCGCATCTTCGCTGAACCACTCGATGTTATAAGACATCACCCGAAATGAGCCCGAAGGCTTGGGTGCCTGGGCGCACGAAGTCAGGCACAGCGAGAACAGGGCGAGGAGGGCAAAGCTGCGAATCATAGAGGGCCTTAGGTTACCTGTCGGCGGGAAGGGTGCCCGCCTTTCGTCCGAAGATGACGTGGTCAAGGGAAAACTTTCCCGCGCCCGCCAACATGAACATGAAGGCTATGACGGCGAAAACGGCGGCCGGTTCCCACGAGCCTTTTCCGGGCCCAGTAGCAACGAATGGATCACCCATTTTGATGTGAAAGTTCGCCGCAACCACCATGGTGATGAACAAACCAAGACTTGCCAGCGGCAAGAGGAGCCCGAGGATCAACGCGATACCTCCTCCAAACTCACTAAACGCACCGAGGAACTGAATGAAGGGAGGGAAGCCTGAATCTGGGCCCATCCAAGTGGTCGGGTTCTGCATCTTGCCCCAGCCGTGAAGAATAAACGCAGTTCCGACCAAGGCCCGAACAACAAAGAACCCGGCCGAAGTAAGTGTGGACTGCGGTTTGTACATGAGGTTTGCAAGCATAGACATCAGTACGTGCGGTCGTTCGCAAATGGCTCCTTCAAGTGAGAAATTGAACCTAAAAGGTATCCTTGCAATCCTTCATGAACTTTGTCCAGCGAACTCACCATTGCGGCCAATTGACCCTAAAAGAAGTCGGGCAAACCGTAACCCTTAACGGGTGGGCCCACCGGGTTCGGGATTTGGGCGGACTGAGATTTGTGGACTTGCGAGACCGTACCGGACTCGTGCAGCTTTTTTTGGACCCGCAGAAGTTTTCGGGCGTCGACATCAAGTCCGAAACCTGCCTTAGCGTAACCGGGACGCTCGCCGAGCGCGACGAAGCCACGAAGAACCCTGCGATGGCGACGGGCGAGGTGGAGCTAGTGGTGGATTCGGTCGAAGTTCTTTCGGTGGCAAAGGCGTTACCGTTCCCGCTGAACGACGAATGCCAAATGCGGAACGTGAACGAGGAGCTTCGGATCAAGCACCGTTATCTGGACATTCGCCGCCCTTCGATGTACAAGAAACTCGCGTTGCGCGCGGGCGCGATTCGCAAAATTCGGTCGTTCTTGGATGCCGAAGGCTTTCTGGAAATCGAAACCCCTATCTTTACGAAAAGCACACCCGAAGGCGCTCGAGATTATTTGGTTCCCTACCGATTAGAGCCAGGGAAATTCTATGCATTGCCGCAGTCACCTCAGCAATACAAGCAGCTCCTTATGGTCGCCGGGGTGGAGCGTTATTATCAAATCGCCAAGTGCTTCCGAGACGAAGCCCAACGCAGTGACCGCCAACCCGAGTTCACCCAGCTTGACCTGGAAATGAGCTTTGTTGTCCAGGAAGACGTGCTCAAGCTAATCGAGGGAATGACCGTTCGGGTTCTGAACGATCTTATCTCCGAATTTAACCTGGACAAGGAGCCTGTCGCCGCTTTTGCTCGCATGAGCTTCGACGAGTCTATGCGGCGCTATGGATGCGATAAGCCGGACCTCCGATTCGACCTTGAACTCTTTGACCTGAGCGACATCGTGCGGGAATCGGGTTTCGGCGTATTCAAAAGCACGGTCGAATCGGGTGGGTCGGTACGTGGCGTTCGGTATCCGGGCGGAGCCGGATTAAGCCGAAAGGAAGTCGGGGAGCTTGAGGAGTTCGCGAAGAGCTTTGGTGCCAAAGGCATGGCGTCCATGGCGATTCTCGCCGAAGGAACGGGCGCAGACAACGAGATGGCGCTGAGCAATGGCACGTTTGCCAAAGCTAGCTATCTCAAGTTCATGAATGTTTCGGAAGTCGAAGCGATTATCGCGGCTGCGACCGCGGAGCCCGGCGACTTGCTTTGCTTTATCGCGGATACCTACACGAAGGGCAACGACGTGCTTTTCCGGCTTCGGAACGAGATCGGTTCGCGCTGCGGTCTGCGCGATCCGCGCAAGCTCGCGTTCTGCTTTGTCGTCGATTTTCCGCTCGTCGAATGGAACGAAGAACAGCAACGATGGGACTCGGTTCACCACCCGTTCACCAGTCCCAAAGCGGCCGACATGGAGTTTCTGGAATCCGACCCCGCCCGAGTACGAGCCGACTGCTACGACGTGGTTTGCAATGGCACTGAATGGGCTAGCGGCTCCATCCGGATTCACCAGCCGGAAGTTCAAGAGCGCGTATTCCGGTTGTTGGGCTTAGACGGCGAACGGATTCAGGACCGGTTTGGTCACATCCTTGAAGCATTCCGATATGGCGCGCCGCCGCACGGCGGTATCGCGCCGGGAATTGACCGGCTGATCATGTTCCTAATGAATGAAGAGAACATCCGCGAAGTCATCGCCTTCCCAAAGATCGGGCTTGGCTACGACCCGCTAATGGATGCCCCGAGCACGATTGACGATCTGCAGTGGGCCGAAATGGGCCTGCACTTGGTTAAGAAGGACCCGTAAGGAGCGGGAGCAACTCGTCGAGCGAGGTGATGGTGAGGTCGGGTGGGGTCGCGCCGACTGGCATCTCTTCGGGCGTGGTTCGTGAGGGAGCGATGTCGCTTGGCCGCCGAATCCACACGCCCAGCCACCCGGCTTCCATGGCGGGCACCACATCGTGGCCGAAGCTGTTTCCGATAAACACCAATTCATCCGGTTTCAACCCTAAATCTCGTTCGGCGGCCCGGAACGAGTGCGGATCGGGCTTCCCGATACCCTGCTCGCCTTCAATGTAAACATTGTCGAACGCGTCCGAGAGCCCGAGCACGGCGATTTCTTCGCGCTGGATATCTGCTGGACCGTTGGTGATGAGCCCCAGCGGAAACCGGCCGATTAGAGACTGCAAACACCGTTCGGCATCCGGAAAAAGCCGGAGGTTCGCGTACCGGTACTCGGCATAGAGGTAGGAGAGTCTCACAGCGAGTGCCTCGTCGTCCATACCTGCGCAGGCAAGGGTTCGTCGCATTTGTTCGGTGCGGGTCGGTTCGCCTTGCAGAAGGTACTTTTTGTACCATTCCGGCGACTTCACTTCGCGCCCAAACATCTGGAATGCGGTGGCCCAGTGCCGCGCAAACGTCTCGGATTCCAGACCACATTCGGCAAATGCTTGGCGCATTCCCGCCTTGCTAGCGTCCCAATAGTTGCACAGAGTGTCATCGAGGTCGAACAAGACGGCGCGGACGCGGGCAAATCGTGAATCCAAAGCAACTCAAGTCTAGCCCGAAACCGCCCATTCTGGTAGACTGTAAGTCTTACCGAGGGCAGTTTCCGTCTTGTCCTTTTGAGAAATTAACCGGATGTCTGAATTAGATCCCACAGTCCCTCAGCCGGTCCCCATTGAGGAAGAGCTAAGCCGCAGCTATGTAAATTACGCGATGTCCGTTATCATCGCGCGCGCGCTTCCCGATGTTCGGGACGGGCTCAAGCCGGTGCAACGCCGAATATTGTATGCCATGCGGCAACTGAACTTGGCTCCGAACCAGCCGCACCGAAAATGCGCGAAGATCTGCGGCGATACTTCCGGTGACTACCACCCGCACGGCGAAGCGGTCATCTACCCGACGATGGTTCGGATGGCTCAGCCTTGGAGTTTGCGATACCCGTTGGTGGACGGCCAAGGAAACTTTGGCAGTGTGGACGGCGACTCTCCCGCCGCCATGCGATACACCGAAGCCCGGCTGATGCCGTTGGCGATGGAGATGATGGAAGACCTCGACCGGGACACGGTGGATTGGATTGATAACTACTCCAACGATAAAAAAGAGCCGGTTGTTTTCCCGGGCAAGTTTCCGAACCTCCTCTGCAACGGCTCGCAGGGCATTGCCGTGGGCATGGCAACCAACTTGCCCCCGCACAACTTGACCGAAGTTTGCAACGGCATGTTGCACCGGCTCCATAACCCCGAGTCCACGCTCGATGAAATCATGGAGCACATCCAAGGGCCGGACTTCCCGACCTACGGAATCATCATGGGCAAGAACGGGCTGCGCAGCGCGTACGAATCGGGCCGTGGCTCGATCATCATGCAAGCCAAAACCATGATCGAACCAGGCGAAATGGGCAAATCGCTCATCGTCGTGACCGAGCTGCCTTACCAAGTCAACAAGAAAACGTTCATCGAAAGCGTGGCTCAAATTGCCTCGCAAAAGAAGTACGACGGCATTCTCCGCGTAGACGACTTCTCGGACCGACGCGGCATGCGCGTGGAAATCGAGCTTCGCCGCGATGTCAACCCGAACAAGGCCCTCAACTATCTGCTGAAGCACACGCAGCTTCGCACCACGTTTGGCGCGATCATGCTGTCGCTCGTCAACGGGGCACCGCACACCGCACCGTTGCTTCTCCTCCTGGATGAGCACCTGCGGCACCGCAAGAACGTCATTCAGCGGCGAACTCGTCACGAGCTTTATCGTGCTCTGGAACAAGTTCACCTCAACGAGGGCTTCCAAATCGCCCGAAACAACCTGGATGCCCTCATTGCTGCAATCCGGCGTTCTTCGGACCGCAACGAGGCCCGCGTCACGTTGGTCCGTGAGTTTGCTCTTTCACCCGTGCAAGCGCAAGCCATCCTCAACATGGCCTTGTACCGCCTCACCCAGCTCGAACAGCAACAGCTGATTGAGGACTACAAAAAGTGGGTTCTCACGGTGCAGAACCTCATGGAAATTCTCACGAGCGATGTACGACTTCGCCGCGAGATTGAAGAAGAGATCATCTACCTTCGAGATAAATACGGCGACGAGCGCCGCACGAAGATCATCGCGCGAGAAGCGGGTGACCTCACCGAAGAGGATTTGATTCCGGAAGAGGAAGCGATTATCTCCGTGAGCCGCGACGGCTACATCAAGCGGGTATCCATTGATGCCTACCGCCAACAAAAACGCGGCGGAAAGGGTGTGAACAACACCATGAAGACGGATGACGAGCCGGCGCATTTGTTCCAAGTGAACACGCACCACTACATCTTGTTCTTCACGAACCGCGGCCGGGTTTACCGCTTGCGGGCTTACGATATTCCGGAAACGGGCCGCTATGCCAAGGGCATGCCGGTGATTAACTACATCGCCATCGAGAGCGAAGAGCGCGTCACGGCAACGGTCAGCGTGAAAGACATGCGCGACCCGGGCTTCCTCACCATGGTGACCCGCATGGGCGAAATCAAGCGCACCTCGATGGCCGCGTTTGCCAATATCCGCTCGAATGGTCTCATGGCGTTTGACATCGAACAGGGCGACGACCTGAACTGGGTGCTCAAAACCAGCGGCGAAGACGACGTGATCTTGGTGACCCGTGAGGGCCAATCCATCCGGTTCAACGAAACGGATGCCCGGGGCCGAGGCCGGGCCGCCGGCGGCGTGAAAGCCGTTCGGTTTAAGGAAGGCAATCCGGATGACCATCTCGTGGCGGCGGCAATTGCCAAGGACGAAATGACCTTGCTCGTCGTCGGTGCGCACGGTTTCGGAAAGCGCACGCAGATTGACGAATACCGTGTTCAGTCACGAGGCGGAAGCGGCATTCTGACCATGAATGTCACCGACAAAACCGGGTTGATCGTGGGTGCGGAAGTGGTCGAAGAGAACGACCGCCTGCTCGTGATGACGGCGAACGGAAAAGCCATTCGCATGAAGGTGAAGGATATCCGTGTGACCGGTCGGGTAGCTCAGGGTGTCAAGCTCATCTCCCTTGCTCCGAACGACAGCGTGATGTCCATCGCGCGGGTGGTTCGCGATGCCGACGACGGTGAACTGGAAGTCAACGACGATCCGGTGGATCAGCCGACGCTCGACAACGAATAGCGAAAGAGCAAAACCCGGTGCCGATTACGGCACCGGGTTTTTTTGCGTCCACTTCATTCGGTTTCGTTGGTAAACGATCCACGTGGCGAACCCGACAAAGCCGATTGCCGCTCCGGTATAGCTGAACTCGTGGGTAAACGCGACGGCTACCAGGCGGCGATTCGCCTCGTAACCGGGTCCTTGTTCTTCCATTGGAGGTCTGGGTGCGAACTGAAGGAACGCGAACAGCACTCCCATCGCCAAAACATAGAGCACGAGCATCAATCGCAGAAGGGCCCGCCGCAAGCGACCGAAGTCCAATGTGGGCCACGAACCGAGACCATTCGCTCCCAGAATCATAACTGCTCCCAACATTCCCACGACAAAAGTGGCGCGAACGCCCCAGATCAACGCCATGACCACCGGCGATTGAGAAGGGACGACTTCGACGTGGTGCTCGGTGAAATACTCGACCGCGACGTGAGCGGTTACGAGGTCGTGCGCGATGCCAAACAGCGCCGCTAATAGGACGGTGAAGCCCAAGAAACCGAGTTCAGACCGAAGCGAAGTCGATGTACTCGCCACCGCGGCACTCCTGCAGGTAACGAAGCGCGGCGACCTGACCCGTCATCTCCAGGTCGTCGCGGTAGACATGGTCGTGCCAGCCTTCGATGTCAATGCTTCCGCGCCACCCCTTGTCGCGCAAAGCGGAAATGACATCCTTCCAGTTGGTATCACCAAACCCCGGCGTGCGGTGCTGAACCACGTAGAGACCGCTCCGTGTACCGTATTTGCGGACGAGGTCGTGGTGAACGGTGGCGTCCTTCCCGTGGATGTGGTGGATTCGGTCGGTCCAGTCGCGAAGCTGAGCGATGGGATCCACAAACGAGACCATTTGGTGGCAGGGTTCCCATTCCAGCCCGAGCGCCTCGTTGGGAATCTCGTTGAACATCATTTCCCAGGCCCGAGGGCTGTGGGCGATGTTCCAGCGCGGCATGTTCCACGCCCCTCCCATGTCGCAGTTCTCGAAGGCGATTTTCAGCCCGCGATCTTCGGCGATCTTAACCAAGGGTGCCCAGACTTCTTTGAAGCGCGGCATGTTTTGGTCCACGCTTCGGTCTTCTTGGGCTCCGGCGAAACCGCACACGCATCCAGCACCGTAAAGGTCGGCGATGCCGAGCGACCGCTCGAAGTCCGTGCGGGTGACTTCGTTCGTCAGCGGGTTTCCATAAACCCCAACGCTGGAAATCGTGACCTGGTCGCCGAGAATTTCCCGCACCTGCGCGGCATGGTCGGCGAAATCGAGATCGGGGAGCTTTTCCCATGCAGTGAGTTGAAGACTCTCGAAGCCGAGGTCCCTTAGCTTCCGGAACGTGTCAAGTTCAATGTCCCACTTGGCTAGGGTTCCGATGCGAATGTCTTGATGATGGGTGCGGGACATACGCCCCTAGGGTACCGATTCCTTCATAATGGAGACTCATGCCACGCCCGCTCGTTTACGGAAATGGTCACCTGCTTGTCAACGTAGACGCGCGGCTCTCGATTCGGGATATCTACTGGCCCAACGTGGGAATGCCTAACCACGTACAGGGCTTCAAATGTCAGATGGGCGTCTGGGTGGACGGCGAGTTCTCTTGGCTCAGCGACCCTCATTGGCAGGTTTCCTTAAGTTTTGAACCCAACAGCGGCGTGGGCCGCGCCGAAGTGAGTCGGCCGGGTGTGCCCATTAAGCTTGTCGTAAGGGAAGGCGTGGACCTCGAGAACGCCACGTTTGTGCGGGAAGTTCAGGTTATCAGCAACTCGGATGAATCGCACGACGTACGGTTTTTCTTCACCCAAGACCTCCGCTTGAACGAAAGCGACATCGGCGATACCGCCCTTTATCATGCCGAATCGGACAGCGTGATTCACTACAAAGGGCGTACCGCGATTCTATTCACGGGGTGCAGCACCACCGATCCGACATTGCACAGTTACACCACCGGGCTGACCGCCTTTGGCCCGCATTACGGAAGTGCGTGGGACGCCGAAGACGGCGAATTGCACCGCAGTCCGATTAATCAAGGGTCGGTGGATTCCTGCCTCTCGATTCGGGTTCAGCTTGCCCCAAGAGCGCGCGAAACCGCGGTTTACGCCTTCGCCCTTGATAAGAGTCTTGATCGCGTTCTTGAACGACGCCGTCATGAATTGGTCAACCCGTTGTGGCTTCCGGACATTCTGCGCGGGCGACACGACGTGCCGTTTGAATGCGAGCGGCGGGCCGAAGGGTTGCCATCCCGCATCGCCGAACAGTTCACCCGTTCGGTGCAGATCATCAAGACCCAAATTGACGCCCGAGGGGCGATTTTGGCGGCGACGGACTCGGATATTCTCAGCACCAATAGAGCGACCTATTGTTATCTTTGGCCGCGGGATGGGGCCTTAGTGGCTCGGGCGATGGACCTTGCCGGGTGCCCGGAAGTCGCGATCAACTACTTTGATTTTTGCGTGGACATCATGCCGGAATATCCGCCGATGTTCTTGCACAAGTACGCCCCCGACGGAACTCTTGGGGCGAGTTGGCATCCGTGGGTGCGTGATGGCGTGCCGCACACTCCGTTCCAGCAAGACGAAACGGCGCTTACGGTGATGGCAATCGGTCAGCATTTGCGCCGGTACCCGAACCCGGAGAAGGCCGAAACGTGGTTCAGAATGATCGTCGAGCCCGCCGCCGACTACATGATGGGCTTCATCGAGAACGGACTTCCGAAGCCGAGTTACGACTTGTGGGAAGAGCGATTTGGGGTCCACACCTACACGGTGGTTTCGGTGATTGCCGCTCTCCGAGAAGCTGCGTTTGTGTGCGGGCTCGTCGCCGGAAACCCGGCCGGATACCAGGAAGCGGAGGCCCGTATGCGGAACGAATTCTTGTTCGAGATGTGGGATGACGAAAGCGGCCGGTTTATGCGCCGCCGCGAGGAGGACGGCCACCAAGACTGGACCGTGGATGCCGCGTTGCTGAGCGCAGTGCAGTTCGGAGTGATGGAGCCCAATTCCCGCGCCGCGCAGTTGGTGGGCACCGTGGAGATGCACCTTTGGAACAAAGGCGGCATAGGTGGGCTTGCTCGGTATGAGGGGGATTATTACTTCCGGCGGACGGAGGACTTCGCGGGCAACCCGTGGCTGATCACTACCCTGTGGCTTGCTCAGGCGAAAATGATTCTAGCGAAGACGCCCGCCGAGCTAGACGAAACGCTGAAAATTCTGGAGTGGGCGTGCGACCGTGCGGGTGAAACCGGCGTCATGGCCGAGCAGTTTGACCCCTATACGGGTGAGCCTTTGAGCGTGGCGCCGCTGACATGGTCTCATGCCGAATTTGTCGGGGCGTGTATGATGTATAGGGAACGAAAGGATGAGCTCAACCACCAATAATTTGGATCATTTGACCTCGGAAGAACGACGCCAGTTCGAAGCGGCGATGGGCCCTCGCCGCACGATAAAAGGCTGGAAAGGAGTGGGGGTTTTGGCCCTCGCGGTTCTTGGTTGCTTTGCCATGTTCGGAGTGCTGGTGGCGAGTATGGACCGGTTCGCACCCACAGAAAAGCAACGCATGCTTCAGGACCAAGAACGCGCAAAGAAAAAACTCTCCATCGAGGAACGCGTTTACCCGGAGAAGCGTTCGTAGGATAAGCAGGAATGAGCATGGATCCCCGAAGAGTCACCCCCGATGAAGAGCGCGCCATTCGTGCGCTTCATTCTGCGCAGGCCGAGGCCCGAGTGCGAGAACTTTCCAACCCGACCGTAGACGAGGTTGCCCAATCGCTCGGCGTCCCGGCTGAGCAGGTCAGCGGCTATCTGGATGAGCTTCGCAGCAATGGCACGGCCCTGTATTTGCCAAGGGCCACAAGCGCCGTCCCCTGGATGCTTGCTCTGTGCGCCTGTATCTTTTTGCTTGCCGCCGGCGCGTTGATGTTCCGAGCGCTCAAGACGGACCGAGCGGACGCACGTACCGCTCCCGAAATCGTGATTGCGCCTCCCGCATCCGCATCGGAATGGAATACGCGCGTTCCGCCTGCCCCCGAAGCAGAGCCTGCCCCGGCCACCGCTCCGGATCCCGATCCGGCCGCACCGGGTCACCCTATTCCGATCGAGTCGGAGCCACCGGCATCGAACCCACCGAAGCCGCTTGAAGGCCCCAAGATTGAGTCAACTCCGGACCCCGTGGAAGACGGTTCTGGCTATCCGCAAGCGCAATATGAGCGCGGAACCCCGGTTCCCGAACCCAGAAACGGTTCCGACGCAACAAGTTCGGACACCGTGACCCCCGAGATTCAGTCGCTTCCGTGAAGCGACTGGCAATCTTAGGCGCGACCGGAAGCATCGGGCAGCAAACGCTCGATATTGTGCGCTCGCACCCGGACAAGTTTCAGGTAGTGGGCCTCACTGCGCATACACGGGCGGATGAACTTAAATCTCTGGCCGCTGAGTTCGACGTCAAAAACGTGGCCCTGCTCGACGAGACCCGGGCAAAGGAAGCCGGGGTGCCCGGCGGGATGACCGCGATAGTGGACCTCGTGCAACGTGAGGAGGTGGACGTGGTGGTCGTGGCGGTGGCCGGAGTGATCGGGCTCCAACCGGTGGTCGCGGCGATTCAAGCGGGGAAGCAAATCGCGCTCGCGAGCAAGGAAGTCCTGGTCGCAGCGGGAGAGCTAATCATGCCGATGGTTGCCGCGCACGGGGTTGCAATGACTCCGATTGATAGCGAGCACAGTGCCGTTTTCCAGTGCGCACAAGCGGCGCGGCCCGGCCAAATCAAAGAAGTTATCCTCACGGCGAGCGGGGGACCGTTTCGCGGGAAAACCCGTGCCGAACTTGCGAACGTGACGGTGCAACAGGCTCTGAACCACCCGACTTGGAACATGGGCGGCAAAATCACAATTGACAGCGCGACCCTGATGAACAAGGCGCTTGAGATGATCGAAGCGAAGTGGCTGTTCGGAATCGAAATGGACCGAGTCAAGGTGGTTATCCACCCGCAGAGCATCGTTCACTCGATGCTCGTACTTCAAGACGAGAGCGTACTCGCGCAACTTGGCTGGCCGGATATGCGGCTTCCTATTTTCCACGCGCTGACGTACCCCGAACGCCCGGCGAGTGGACTCAAGCCGTGGAACCCGGTGGAGACGCCGAATCTCACCTTTGAGGCCGTGGATGAGACAACGTTCCGCAGTTTGGAACTTGCGCGGCTGGCTTCGGCCATGGGTGGGACGGCTCCGTGCGTGATGAACGCGGCCAACGAAGCGGCGGTGTCGCGGTTTTTGGCGAGCGAGATAGGCTTCTTGCAGATCACAGAAGTAGTCGAGCGGGTTACGAATATGCACATGCCCGTCACGCCGACCCTTGACGCACTGCTGGATGCGGACCAATGGGCCCGAGATCAGGTGGAAGACCTCGTTCGGGCGTAAACTAAGGCAATAGAGAACAAGATTTATGCAAGGCATTGAGCAACTTCGCGATTACCTCGTTTCTGGGGTCGTGTTTCTTGTAATGATCACCGTGTTGGTGTTCGTGCACGAACTCGGCCATTACTGGGTCGCGAAGATGGTGGGGATGAAGGTGGACGCCTTCGCCGTTATGGTCGGCGGTGTCCGCCGAACGGACCTCACCAAGTATTTGGACAAACCGATCTTGGACCGGCGCATTGTGCTCGGAATCTGGTTCGGCTTTGTCGGGCTCACCATTGCATCGGGCATGGCTAAGTCTCCGCCAATGCTCATCGCGGGGCTGATCGGCCTCGCGCTCATCATGCCAATTTGGGTGGCTTTGCGACTCGGAAAGCTATACGGGCTTTCTCCCGAAATGGCGTTGAAGCCAATTGCGTACAGCTATGTCGGCGGGGTGATTGTGTTCATGATCAGCCGAGGCTTCCGGCTGGATGGCTTGGATACGGTACAGCTTTTGACCGTGCTGATGTATTCGGCATTCATCGGGCAACTAATCGCCTACTACCGCCCGATGCTGAGCAAAACCAACGAAGACGAAGAAATGGGCCACGGAGAGGTCACCTTAAACGGCGAAGTCGTTCCCGTGCGCTTCCGCCCCGTGTTTTCGTGGACGAACAAAGAAGGCACCGAATTCTCCATGCTCTGCTTGCCGCTTGGCGGCTTTGCGCGAATTCGAGGCATGCAGGTTTCGGAGGCCGGTAGCGAAGTGAATGTGCCTCATGGGTTCTATTCGAAGCCGCCCCTCGCCCGGCTTGCCGCGCTTTTCGCGGGGCCACTGTTCAGCTTTTTGCTCGGAATCCTCATTCTTTTTGTTCAGGTGGGGATATTCGGGAAAGTCGAAGTTCGTGACGAGCCGATCCTCGGCTCGGTGTTGAAAGGCTCGGCGGCCGACAAAGCCGGGCTGAAGCCTGACGACAAAATTCTGACTCTGGACGGCCGACCCATCGCCACATTTTATGAACTGGTTTCAACGGTGCGAACCAAAGAAAACGTGCCCATTGCCGTCAGCTACGAGCGAGACGGTGTCGTACTGAACACCACCGTGACTCCGACCCTCGGGAAAGAAGCATCGCCCGTGTGGGGTCCGGGCATGGAAATGACGGGTGAAGTCAAAAAGCAAGCGATTCTAGGCGTCGGATTCCAAACCGAGTTGCGGCCCGTTCCGTTAGCCGAAGCGGCTCGATTTTCGGTGACCGCACCGATAGGGGCTATCGGTCAGTTCGGCGCGATGTTTACCAATTTGAACACGGCGAAGGAGAATGTCGGCGGACCGGCCACCATTGCCGCCGCTACGCACTCGGCGACCACGAGCGGAATCTATGACATTCTCGGGCTGGCGGCGGGCCTCACGATTGGCTTAGCGTTCTTGAATCTACTTCCGATTCCTCCGCTTGACGGTGGCCAGATGGTGGTGGCGTTCATTGAGTTGCTACGAGGCGGTCGCCGGGTCAGCTATGGCTTCCAAGAAGGCGTCATGAAGGCGGGCTTCTTGCTGATGCTGCTATTGTACGTTTTTGTGATTCAGAACGACCTAAACCGGTTCTTTAGATAGCCACCCGGATACACTGAATCCGTGAATATTTTGGTGATCGGCGGAACTCAGTTTGTGGGTCGAGCCCTGGTGGAACTCGCCCTTTCCGAACGACATTCGGTGACGCTCTTTCACCGCGGAAAGACGAATCCGGACCTGTTTCCGGAATCCGACCGCCTCCACCGGATTATCGGGGATCGAGATCAAGATTTGAGTCCCCTGGCTGAGGGCACCTGGGACGCCGTGGTGGACTGCGTCGGCTATTTCCCGCGCCAAACCGAATCCATGGCGCGGGCTTTGGTCGGACGTGTGCCCAAGTACGCGTTCATTTCCACAATCAGTGTCTACGCGCCGTCTGCTTCGCCGATCACTGAAGAGTCGCCACTCCTCACCATGCCGGAAGGGGCCGATCCGTCGGTGGTGAACGGCCAAACGTATGGGCCGCTCAAGGTGGAATGTGAACAGACGTTGGATGAAATCTACGGAGGTAAGGCGTTGCACATCCGGGCGGGACTCCAGATTGGCGCTAATGACCACACGGATCGTTTCAGCAACTGGGTGGAGCGCATCGGCCGGAACGAGGCCGTCATTGTTCCGGATGAACCGCAGCCGATGCAATGGCAGCTGATTGACGCACTTGACACGGCCCGGTTTACGCTTCAGGCACTGGAACAAGGCCTTTCCGGCCCTTACAACGTCACGGGCGAAGTCCACCCGATGCTGGAGACCTTGCGTGGGGTGCAGGCCGTGGTTAGCCCCGATACGGAATTTGTTGGCTGGTCTCCCGAGAAGATCGAAGCGGCGGGACTTAGCCCGTGGACAGATATGGCGCTCTGGATTCCCGAATCCATGCGGCGCGATTCCATCGGGGAGGTCGCGATAGGTAAGGCGAAGGACGCCGGACTCAGCTTCCGACCGACGTCCGATACGGTGTCCGAGATTTGGAAAGCGGTCCAATCATGGCCCGCAGACCGGGTTCGCCGAGTTGGTCTGGACCCTGCCCGCGAACGAGAACTATTAAATTCTTAAGATTGAGGGAAGAAAGCGTGAGCGTGCGGCATTTGCATGTGTGTCTCTGGCCCCGAAGCCGGAAACAAGGCCACGTACATGAAACAGAAGTTACTCCTCACTCTTGCCCTGTCCGCCGTTGCGTTGGGCTCTTACGCTGCTAGCTTTGAACTGACCGTCACCAACCACGGTCCGCAACCACTCAGCCCGCTTTTCTGGTCTGCCGGAAACAGCAACTTTGATATTTTCCAGTTCGGTCAAGCTGCATCTCTTGGAATCAAGAATGTTGCCGAAACCGGGGATGCGACCGTGCTTGCTAACTCCGCTTTGACAAGTTCGGACGTTCAGGTGTCCGGAGTCTTGGGCGGAAGCCCGCTCATGCCTGGCCAATCCCGTACCGTTCGATTTGACGCCGACGACATGCACAGCTATTTTTCGTTTGCGAGCATGCTTGGTATGACGAATGATGCGTTCATTGGCGAAAGCGTCAGTTCCATGGGTTTACGTCTTTTCACCGGTAACGTCGCTACGGGTTTCAGTGTAAATATCTATGGTGCACGCGCCTGGGACGCCGGGACCGAAGACAATACACAGAGTTCGAGCGACATAGGCGCATTTGGCGGCTCCGGTAATCCGGCGGACCCGCTGAATTTGATTCGAGTTCACGAGACCATCATTCCGGGTCGCGGTGACGTAGCAGGTCAACTGCCAGACTGGTCGCTCGATACCCGTTTGGCTACCGTAACCGTGCTTCCGGTGCCAGAGCCCGCCACAATGACAGTGTTGGCGCTCGGCGCGGCTGCAGTGTTGCGTCGGCGAAAGAAGTAAGTGCCCTGAAAATTCATTCTCCTCCACAAATGTCCGAACGGGGCGATCAACTCGATCGCCTCATTCGGGCTGAGTTACCGTTGCTGTACCGGGTGGCCAAGCACCTCGTTAGCTCGGCCGCTCTTGCGGAGGACTTGGTGGGGGCAACGTTGTTTAAGGCCTGTCGCGCTTTCCCGCAGGTTGATGGTCGGCACCCACGGGCATGGCTGATCAAAATTCTCCGGAATGAAGCAAATCAACACTTTCGCAAGCGGTCGTCTACCGAAGTAGAGTTAGATGATGCCGAAATCGGGCAGACGCCACACCCCGAAGCGGAATATTTCAAACAACTGGAACTCAGCCAAATCCTCGAAACAATGCAAACACTCTCCGCCGACTCGATGATGATCTTGGTGCTCTGTGACATTGAGGAGCTCCCGTATTTGGAGGTAGCGGACGCCTTAGAAATTCCGATTGGAACCGTGGCTTCCCGATTACGGAGGGCTCGACTGAAGTTAAAGAACAAACTTGAGCGGATAGGAATCCGAGGAGAATTTCGATGAGTTGGTTGTTTCACCGTCACGCTCCCGGGGAACCTTGTCCCTTTATGGTGGACATGCTGCATCGGCGCGCGGAGGGCAGAGCCAATTGGCTGACCAATCTTTACGTGTTCGCACATGTGGCGCGGTGCACCCCGTGCCGTAAGTTCCTTGCGAGTATTGAGACCCTCCTGGACAAACTTAAAGAGGCAAAGTGCGAGGAGATTCCGGCGGACGCCGAGGCGCGACTTCTTGCGAAGTTTGAGTCCCTCGATAAAGATTAGAGGCTCCCCACGGCGATTTCCGTGAGGAGCCTCCTTGCGTTTATCTAAGTTACGATCCTTAGCGATCTTTGAGTTCGACGAAGTCGAGATTCAGCGGGCCTTCGTAGATGCAGCCCGGGCGAATGAGACGGTTGTTCTCAAGTTGCTCGATCATGTGAGCACTCCAGCCAGCGACGCGAGCCGCCACGAAGATCGGCGTGTAGAGATCAATGTCAATTCCGAGCGCGTAGAATGCGTAGGCGGCGGGGAAGTCTACGTTCGGGTAGATGTTCTTTTCCGTCTCCATGACGTTCTCAAGAATGTCGGCAATCTTAGAGAACCGCTCTTGGCCCTTGCGAGCGGCGAGGTCCTTGGCAAGTTTGGTGAGATAGATCGCGCGCGGGTCTCGCTTCTTGTACTCGCGGTGGCCGAAGCCCATGATCTTCTTCTTGGTGGCAAGCGCGTCTCGAATCCATGCCTCGGCGTTCTCAGGCGTGTCAATTTCGAGGAGCATGCGCATGGCCTCTTCGTTTGCACCGCCGTGGAGCGGGCCGCGGAGAGTGCCGATTCCGCTTGCGATTCCACTGTACAGGTCGCTGAGGGTGGCTACAGTGACGCGGCATGCAAAGGTCGAAGCGTTGAATCCATGCTCGGCGTAGAGCGTGAGCGCCGTATCCATGACGTCAATGGTTTCGGCGTCGCTTTCGGTACCGTTTACGAGATAAAGGAAGTTGCCGGCGAGGCTGTAGTTTTCCTTCGGAGCAATGACCGATTGACCTTGAAGAAGGCGGTAGCCGTTTCCGATGATCGTCGGAGCCTTGGCCACGATTCGAATGGCCTTGCGGAGGTTGGCGTCGCGGTCGGTAGCGGGCTTGCTGTAATCGGGGTCGTGCGGAGCGTAGGCGACGTAGCCAATCTTGGCCACGTCCATCGGGTGCGTGCCCTTGGGCATTTGCGCCATGGCGGTGTAGACCGATTCGGGGACTTCGCGTTCGTCGGAAAGAAGCTTGTTGAATTCGGCGAGCTCAGAGGCGTTGGGGAGCTTGCCCATCAGGAGGAGGTACGCCGTTTCTTCGTATGTGCCGCGGCTTGCCAGGTCGTGCACATTGTATCCGCGGTAGATCAGGCTGCTGGTTTCGCTGACGATTTCACTGATGGTAGTGATTCCGCCGATGACTCCTTCGAGGCCGGGGCTGTAGTTTGGATAAGTCTGGGTTGCGCTCATGATCCTAAATTCACTTTTTGGTTGGGTATTGAACCGCGTTTGGGCCCGCTCGACGAGGTGTCTTTTTAGCAGGTCGCTCTTATCCGCTAGTTTACCGGAACCACGAGGCAGACGACCGCCAAACCGGCGTCGTATACTGAAAACGCATGGTAGCAGTAAAGGACGTCTCGAAGCGATATGGCTCGACGGTGGCCTTGAAGTCGGTCTCCTTGCAATTGAAGCCAAGCCAAGTTCACGGGATCGTCGGCGGAAACGGGGCGGGCAAGTCCACTTTGATGCGCATTCTGGTGGGACTCGAAGGTCCCGATTCGGGTTCGGTAGACCTCGCTGGAGCCCGCGTCGCGATGGTTCACCAGCATTCGTCGTTGGTTCCGGCGTTCACGGCAGAAGAGAACTGGCAACTTATGCATGCAAAGAGCTGGATTTTGGATCGCTCAGCGCCCGAGATTGCTCTCAATGAGGCGCTTTGGAAGTTGCCCCTGAACGTGCCGGTCGGAAGTCTGTCCGTAGGGGTTCGGCAACGGCTGGAAATCGTGTTAGCACTTGCGGCAAATCCGGACGTGTTGGTGCTTGACGAGCCGACCTCCAACCTTTCTGCAGACGAAACAAGTGAACTGTTTGAACTTATCCGCGGTCAGCGACAGAATGGTCGCACCGTCGTGCTCATCGCCCACAAACTTGCCGATGTTTTGGCCATTGCAGACGAAATCACGGTGCTTCGCCAGGGGGAACTCGTGGGAACGGTGCTGGCCGCCGAATCTTCGGCTTCAGAACTCGCGAAGATGATGCTCGGAGAGCTACAGGTTGATGGAACGCGACCATTAACCGAATTGGGATTGCCGGTTGTTCGGGCAGAAAACTTGACCGTGTCCGGCGACGACGGGCGGGTTCGCGTCGCGGGAGTTTCATTCGAGATTCGGGCCGGGGAGATATTCGGAATCGGTGGCGTGGACGGCAACGGCCAGACCGAGCTCGCAGAGGCTCTTGCCGGAGTACGGCCGCATTCTGGGAGGGTCGAGCGGCCGGAGAACACGGGCTATGTTCCCGCCGACCGCCACACCGACGGCGTCGCGCTTGAGCTATCGGTTGCGGACAATTTAACGGCAAATCTCGCCCGCCGGCCCGACTTAAAGAGCGGCATGTGGCGAAAACGAGCGGCCATTGATGAGTGGACTCAATCGGCAATCGTAAAACACGGTATCAAAACCAAAGGGCCAAACGAGCGTGCAGGTGCCCTGAGTGGGGGCAATCAGCAAAAAGTTGTCGTGGGGCGGGTGGCTGGCCAGAATCCCGAGTTTCTGGTGGCGGTGAACCCAACCCAAGGGCTGGACTTCGCGGCCGCGGCGGCAGTCCATGCCGAAATTCGCGCGTTAGCTGGGCGCGGCGTTCCGGTGCTCCTCATCAGCACCGATGACGAAGAGATCGATGCGCTCTCGACCACCCGGGCATTTCTGTTCAATGGTCAGTTAAATACTGATCGCGCCCAGATGTTTGGAGGGAATCCGTAACGATCCGAGCCGCATTCTGGGCCGTCGGGGTGGCGGCTGCCTTGGTGGCGGTATTGGCCGTTTTCGGACTTCCGGTCGGGTCCAGCCTTACGTCGCTTTGGAACGGCTCGTTCGGCACACCTTTGGGCTGGTCTCGCAGCCTCGTCAAAGCAAGCCCGCTTCTTCTGTGCGGTTTAGGGATCGGCATCGCATGGAAAGCGGGCGTGTTCAACATCGGCGGAGAGGGGCAGTTCGTTGTGGGCGGGCTGTTTGGCGGCATCGCGCTGGCCGTGTTCCGCGGTGCGCCCCCGTTTGTGCTCACCGTGTTGATTTTGCTATCAGCCGCGATGGGCGGGGCCTTGTTTGCCGGAATCGCTTCGTGGATGCACCAAAAGCGCGGCGTCTCGGTGGTGATAAGCACGATCTTGCTGAACTTTGTTGCGGTGCAGTTGCTCTTGTTCGCCGTGCAGGGCCCGCTCAAGCAAACGCGAGACAGCTTGCCGCAGAGCGAGACGGTTCCCGAAGCGGTTCGGTTGGCGCGACTTTCACCCCAAAGCGACCTGCATGCGGGATTGCTGATCGCACTTGCGACCTTGGTCGCGCTTATCATCTGGAATCGCTATTCCGTCGCCGCAAAGGAACTTGCCCTTGTCGGAAGTGCGCCTCGCGTGGCTCGCGCCAACGGAATCTCGGCGGAGAAGATCCAGCGAAGGGCGATGGCAGTTTCCGGCGCTTTGTGCGGCCTAGCTGCCGGCACCGAATATCTCGGCATCAACACCGTGCTGGACCAAGGCTTTAGTCAGCAATTTGGGTTCTTGGCGATTCCGGTTGCGCTCATGGGCATGCTTTCACCGGCGGGTATTGCCGTTAGCTCGCTTGGCTTCGGAGCCTTGTACGCGGGTTCGCAGCAAATGGGCCGCTTCGAGCGCGGCGGCGACACCGTGATCTTCGTGGTGCAAGCGGTGCTCGTTATCGGACTCCTCATCGCGAACCGACCCCGAGCCTCGGAGGCTTCGGCGTGATTGCCATCGAAATCCTGCGGTTCTCGGTTCCGCTCGCGCTCGCTGCATTGGGAGAGGTCGTGAGCGAACGGGCGGGACTGATCAACATCGGATTGGAGGGCATCATGCTCTCCAGTGCGCTTGTCGGATACGCGGTCGCCGCGAGCACAGGCAGGCCCGAGCTTGGACTGCTTGCGGGGCTGATTGCGGGAGTGGTGGTGGCCGCTTTCCAAGCGGTACTCACCGTCGGTTTCGCGCTCGATCAGGTGGTGAGCGGGGTTGCGATCAACCTTTTGGCTTTGGGCGGAACGAGCACGGTATACCGTCGGCAGTTCGGAGCATTGAATCCGTCGCCCACTCTGCCCACATTAGGTGGTTTGGACATTGGTCCGGTTCTCGTTTTGCTTTTTGCGGTCGCCGTTGGCTGGGGGCTTTATCGAACTAAGGTCGGGCTTCAGATGCGGGCCTCAGGAGAGGCGCCACGGTCACTGGAGGCCATTGGAACTTCGGTGAAACAGATTCGGTGGATGGCGGCGCTCGCGGCGGGCGCACTTGCGGGCCTCGCCGGGGCGTATCTTACGGTGGGCCTCACGCAGACATTTGTCGAGAACGCGACCGCCGGGCGCGGGTTCATGGCGATTGCTCTGGTAACCTTCGGACGTTGGAAGCCGCTTTGGGTGGTTCTGGCAAGTGTTCTGGTCGGTGGAGCCGAAGTGTTGCAGTATCGCCTTCAGTTGGCGGGACTTGGAGTTCCAACGCCGATTCTGCTTTTGACGCCGTATCTTGTTGCGTTGATTGTTCTCGTGATTGCAGGGCGGGGGGCAGGCGCACCAGCGATGCTCGGCCGCGCGTATGAAAATTCACACGGATGAAACTCGTTCGCCTCACCCGAAAAGTCCGGTTTTCCAGCGGCCACCGCTACTGGGATGATGGGGTGTCGGCGAATGAGAATCGCGCGCGATTCGGACCGTTCGCTTCGCCTTACAACCACGGCCACAACTATATTTTGGAGGCCACGGTCGAAGGTCCGGTTCAAACCGCGACCGGAATGGTCGTGAACATCAAACTCATTGACGATGTGTTGCAGGCACGAGTTGTGGGCCGGTTCGATGGCCGCTCTATCAACGATGAGATTCCTGAGTTTGCCGTTCAGCCGCCCTCCATCGAGAACTTACTCCGCTACTTTTGGGAAGACCTGGTCGGAAATCTCCCGGCTGGAGCAACTCTCACCGACCTTCGTCTCGAAGAACACAGCCTGCTGTGGGGCAACCTCAGCGCACACGATTCCATGCTCACCCTCACTCGCTCCTATGAATTCGCCGCTTCCCACCGGCTGCATTGCCCCGACCTTTCCGATTCCGAGAACGTCGCGCTGTTCGGAAAATGCAACAACCGCTATGGGCACGGCCACAACTATAAGCTCGAAGTGACGGTGACGGGAACTCCGGACCCCGTCACATCGTTCATCGTGGATCTTGGTGAGCTGGACGCCGTGGTGGAATCCGAAATCGTGGACCGGTACGACCACAAATGCCTGAACGAGGACCTGGAGGAGTTCAAGAATGTGAATCCGACGACGGAAGTGGTGGCGCTGCGCGTGTTCGAAGTACTCGAGAAGGCCTTACCCGTCGAATTGGTCTCGGTGAAGATCCACGAGACCGAGCGAAGTAGCTTTGAGGTTAGACGTTGAAGCTAGTGGTCGTAACCGGGGCCAGCAGTGGATTGGGGGCGGAAACCGCCCGCCAACTTGCGGCCATGGGCGCGGGGCTCGTGTTAACGGCGCGGCGAAATGCCGAACTGTTGGCGCTCGCGGCTCAATGCTTGCATCTGGGGGCGCCGTTTGCGATTCCCGTGCCCGGAGACATTGCGACCGAAGCAACCGCCGAGGAGATTTTGGACGCCGTAGACGGGCAAAGCGGGGAAGTGTGCTTGGTGAATTGTGCGGGGCTCGCCGAGTTCGGGCCGACAGCTGATTTCGACCGAGTTTCGTTTGAGAACATGCTTCAAGTGAACTTGGTGTGCGCGGCTCGGCTGACTCAGCGGCTATTGCCCAAGCTTCTCGGCTCCGAGCCGGGTGTGGTGGTGAACGTTCTGAGCGTTGCGGCGGTGGAAGCATTGCCGATGGCCGCCGCGTATTCGGCTTCGAAGGCAGGAGCCGCTCAGTTCTTTGAAAGTTTGCGAACCGAGACGCGTAAACAGGGCCTGCGGATTACCAACATCAACCTTGGCGCGACCGACACCCCACTGTGGAACACGCAGGAGTGGAAACCTAACCCAGATGACATGATTCCGGTAGCGGAAGCCGCGCGGTGGATCACGCAGATTGTCATGGCACCGCCGACTTTCTCGGTGGACCGCCTCGACCTCTATCCCGTTAAGGGCTTGCTGTAACTCGTGAGCAGGATTCAGGAAAACTACAAGTTTATACTGAATAACATAAACAGAGTTTGCTCACAGTTGGGACGCGACCCCGCAGAGGTGACACTGGTTGCGGTAAGCAAGGGCGAGTCGGCTGATTCTGTCCGGGAGCTTTACAACGCAGGCCACCGAGACTTCGGAGAAAGCCGCCTTCAAGAATTTTTGCAAAAAGTCGAAGAATTGCCAAGTGACATTCGGTGGCACTTCATTGGTCGCATTCAAAGTAATAAATTCGAGCGTATTCTTGGTTATTTCTCGGTTATTCACTCGATTTCTGAGCCGAATCAGGTCGCCAGAATTGCGCGCAGAACGGGAATTTACGAGGCATTTATACAAGTAAATGCGGCTCAAGAGGCACAAAAAGCAGGAATTTCTTGCGAGGCCCTTGACGCGCTGTATCAGAACGTTCTAACATGCAAAAACATTCGCGCTCGCGGACTGATGACGATAGGGCCCGTGGTGGAAAACCCGGAAGATGCCCGACCGCTCTTCAGAAATGTGAGGGAATTATCGAAAAAGTTGCAAGGATGCACACAGCTCAGCTTCGGCATGAGCAACGATTACGAGGTCGCGCTCCAAGAAGGAGCCACTCACCTCAGAATCGGCTCCGCGCTCTTTTCCCGGTAGGAATGTGGAGATACCAAGGAAGGAATACATGCAAGAGATGGAACTTGAGGATCGTCCCGGGTTTTTTGGGCGAGTTAAAGGCTGGTTTGGCCGAGAAGACTATGACGTAGAAGAAGCCGAAGCGGCAGATGTTGCGGAAGCTCGACCGGTGGGCCAAGTCGCAACTTACCGACTTCACGAAGCCCGAGGCTACTCGATCACCATTCGACGCACCATTGTCTCTTTCCAAGATGCCGTTGCGGCAGCGGATGGCGTGAAGATGGGAGTTCAGCAGATTCTGAACCTCAGCCAGTGCCCGGCCGACGCCCGCGAGAAAATCATTAACTTCATGGCGGGAGTGAATTACAACAACGACGGTTGCTGGGAAGAGCTAGGCGAGAATGTTTATCTCATTGCACCCCCGAATGCGCGGGTAGACGTGGCACCGGCCACCCACGCTTCGCAAGCAGTCAAAAACTAGGTCCATTTGGAGAGGCGGGAATCTTTTTTCCCCATCCGCGGTTAGAGTTTGTACTCTGGCGCAGAGTTTTTCCCCTTCCTCTCCTCCTCTAACGGACGCCCCTTCGGGGGCGTCCTGTTTTGTCTCAGGCTCGGGTGCCGGGTTTGGTGATAGGGATTTCCGCAAGCCAATCAGGCACCGTATCGGGCGCGTAGCTGGTGGCCGAAACTTGGTGGCACGCCTTCCATGGCACTCCGAACTCGGGGTCTGATTCCGTTCGATCAATGAGTACGCCCACCGCGACCACTTCGCCGCCAAATCGGGCGATTGCCTCGATAGACTCAACCACTGAGCGGCCCGTGGTGAGGACGTCATCCACGATGCCAACCTTTGCTCCGGCAGGAACCACGGCACTTCGCCGCAAGGTCTTCTGCCCGTTCTCGGTCTCGATGTAGAGGCTGGGAAGCCCCATCTGGCGGGCAACCTCAAACGCGATCAAAATTCCGCCGGTTGTCGGTCCAGCGACGATCGTCACGCCATGAATTCGGAAGAATTCCGCAATTTCGGATGCCAGTGCCTGCACCACATCCGGCCGCTCCAGAATTCGGAACTTCTCGACGTAGATATCGCTGTGACGGCCAGATGTGAGCAAGAAATGTCCCCGCATAATTGCCCCCGCCTCAATCAGCAAGGCTTCGACCTGCGGGTTAGCCATGGGTCGTGAACGGCTCCAAGTCGCGAACAAACGCGTTGTTTTCGTCCACCAGAATCATGCGGGGCATAATCGGCTCGTCGGTCAGGGTGAACGCGGCGATAATAAGCCGGTCGCCCTGCTTGAAGTAGCGGGCCGCGCCGCCATTCAGGCCCGCAACCCCCTTTGGCCCCCGGAAGATATAGGTGACAATGCGCGACTCGTGGTCCACGGCCCACACATGAACGAGTTCGCCGTTTATGAAGCCCGCGCGGTCCATCAAATCGCCACAAACTTCGATGGACCCGACGTAGTCCGGGTTCGCGTAGGTCACCCTGAGGTGATGAATTTTAGACTTCAGGAGTTGGACTAACTGCATCAGAAATTCCCGACGGAGTGATTGTGGCAGGGGCGGGCGCCTTTGAGCGGGCCATTCGGCGTTGCCAAGCCGCCAGGAGGCCGCCAAAGAACATGATTCCGGTACCCCACCAAACCAGGCCTGTCATCGGCTTGAAATACAACTCGATAGGCACAATTGGGTTGACGTACTGGATCGTTATATATGCGGTGTTATCGGCGGCGTCCAGGCGATCGAGAAGGTAGTAGAGTTCGCCTACTTGAACCGGATTTTTTGCGGGGCCCTGATCGGTGATTTGCAAAGAAGGGCGCACGGTTTCGGCGTGACCTTCGGAATCAGTGATGGTCAAGTTCGCGATGAACTTAGTGCCCTTTGCCCCGACTTCTCCTTCCCGCTCCAACTTGTTGTAACGAATCGTGATGCCTTCGTAAGCGCGGGATTCGCCGGGTTTGATCGGAGTTGGTTCGGTCGCGTCAAAAATGAGCGGGTGCGCGGTTAGATACAGATCGTAGAACGCACGTGAATGGATGGCCGGGCGCACGGTCGGTGTCGGTTCTTGGCCCGGCTCGGGAGACTCGGTGTAATACAAAACCGGTTGAAGCGTGATCTCGTCACCGCGGCCCGTAAGCCGGATCGGCAGTTGGTTCTCGCGCTCCATAAAGTTGATGGGCTGCCCAGAAGGATTGATCCTAGTCTCATAGCCGAGTAGGTTCACCGGGGTTCCCGATTGCGGAAATGCCTCGGCCCTCTGTTCCAGTGACCGCGAAATGACAAGCCCCACCATGATGGTGATAACCCCGACGTGCGTGAGGAAAGCGCCGATTTTCTGGGGTTGCTTTCCCGCCACCTCAATCACCCTCTGGAGGTTTGCCACGATGCCGAACACGCAGACGAGCACAACCACGGTGGTCCAAATCAGAGTCGGAACCGGCGGTCCGGCAAAGCTGCTCATGGTGGCAGTGCCGAGCACGGCCCATTCATCTGGTACGCGCCGGTAGATCAGGAGAAGCGCGCCGACAACCCCAATGGAAATCGTGAGACTGTTGAATACCTTGCGTCCGACTTCGCGCCCGTTCAGCCCCCGCCAAGTTAAAAATGGACCGACGGCCATCAACAGAACGGTCGGCAGAAAGAACCAAACCGTGAGCCGGTTATAGACCGTTTCTTCGACGACCTTGGGGGCTTGACCACGGAGACTTTGGATAAGCGGAACGCTCATCCCAATGGCGCACGCGACACCGAGCGCACTCACGAGCATGCTCGTGCCTGCATAAGCAGTAAGAAGGTTCCAGGGTTGCTTCGGCTCGCGGTTGGGATTCGGCGATTCGCCTTTGTAGGTGATGCCCCGCCAGATTCCTAGGCCGATGAGAGTGGTTGCGGCGACGGCAAGCAATCCGATAAGGAACTTAAGCGCACTCGCTTCCATGGCCGCGAACGAGTGAACACTGGTGTCGCCCAGAAAGCCGCTTCGGGTGAGAAACGTTCCGTAGCAGAAGGCGACGAATCCGCCTCCTGCCAGCATCGCCGTTCCAATGGGCCAGCGGTTTGTGTGCCGCTGAACAATGAGGTTATGCAGGAACGCGGTGGTCAGGAACCACGGCACAATGCTCGCGTTTTCGACCGGGTCCCACTTCCAGAATCCGCCCCAGCCAAGCGTCTCGTAGGCCCAAAAACCACCCATGACGACGCCGAGCCCAGTTACGGACATGGAGACAATCGCCCACGGCCGAACGCGCGGCATCCAATCGGTGAAATTGCCTCGAATGAGGACCGCGACCGCCCACGCGAACAACGGCGCCAGACTTCCGAAGCCGAGAAAGATCGTCGGCGGGTGAATCTGCATCCAGTAATTGAGTAGGGCGAGGTTCATCCCTTGCCCGTCGGCAGGCATTCGGCCCGCCATGTGCGTCACCAAATCGGCGGGAATCTCTACGCGTAGAAACGGCGATTCGTAGGCGAGGATCGCGGAAAGAAATGCGAGCAAAACGGAGCCGACTCCGGTGTAGAGCCTTCGGTCGGGACCCGTAAATGGCCAAACCACCATGAGGCAAAGGGCAGACAGCGAGGCCCACAACAGGAAACTGCCTTCTTGGCCGCCCCAAATGGCCGCAATTCGATAGCCGATGCTGAGCGCGTTTTCCGAATGGCCGAAAACGTACTTGAACTGATACTGCCTGCCCACCATGAGGCTGGCTAGCGAAGCGAAGGCAACAAAGAGTGCGGCCGATCCCGCGAAGGCAAGGATGCTTGACGGTTTGGCAGTTCGTTCCCGAGCCGAAAGCAGTGCGGAAAGCACGAAGGCGATGAAGGCAAACCACACGCCGTAGATACCAAGATTTGCAACCGGGTCCGCCCAAGGTGCAACCAAGGGAAAGGGGTTATTTGCGTGGGGATCCATTACGCTTTTGGCTCAGCTTCGTATTTGGAAGGGCACTTTAGGAGGAGTTCCTGCGCGTGAAACGTCTCGCCGTTGACCTTTCCAATCGCGACGACCTCGGTCGCTGTGCCCATGTTCGCCGGCGGGGCTCCGAAGTACTTGACCGGCATGGTCTTGCCCAGATCATCCTTCAAAGTGAATGAGACCGTGCCTTTTTTGGGATTCGGGAACACGGTGCCCGCCACGATGCTTCCTTTAAGATGGAGGCGGTCGCCTCGCGTAGATTTTGCGCTTTCGACGCTCACATAAGGGCTCGCGGTCGCGACGAAAAGGGTGGAAACTCCTGCGAGCGCGAGCGCGGCAATCGTGAGGGGTAACCAGAGTTTAGATTTCATCGGGCTTGTGATATTCTACTCTCCCGGGAACCTCAGCCGACCCGTTCTTTGTCAATGAGATACAATTGTCACGCCGACAAGTGACCATAGTCCTATGATTTTCAATCGAGTCCTAACCTCTGCCACCGTTTTGTTCATCGCGGCAATTTCGGCGGCCCAACCGGCCACGGTCGCGCAGCGAGCCGGCGTTCCGGCGAACCCGGGTTACGCCACCATGCACCTCGAAACTTCGGTGGGTTCGACTCGTTCGGTGGATTCAGAAGGACGCTATGAGATCTCATTCCGCGGAACGGTATTGATCAGCCAACTTACTGGCTTTGCCGCAGGCAGCAAGGGGTCGGTGCAAGTTTTCGGTGATGTGAAGAAACAGTACGACGCGAACAACCGCCAGGTTTACTTCGGGCGGGGCCGGATCGTGGTTACGGGTAAATGGCGGTCCATTCACTGGTTTGGCGGCGACATGAAAACGGTGTGGTTCGGCAAGGGCCGGGTGCAGGTTACGGGCGAATACGACAAGAACCTCAAAACCGGGGCCCTTTGGTACGATGATCCGAAGAAGCGCATTGACTTCCCGGTGAACGGCCTGCTGGAATACATTCTGCCGGTGCGAACCACACCGCCCCCCACGCCACCTGCTCCGCGAACATAGAATGCTAGAACGGACGTTTTCCCACGTTCCGGGCGTGGGCCGCACCACCGAAGCCGCCTTGTGGAACCAAGGGTGCCACGACTGGACCTGTTATCTTTCAGAGCCCGACCGATATAAGATCGGCGGAGCCTCCCGAGACATATTTACTCAGACCATCGCTCGGTCGCAACGCGCCCTCGAAGAAGGCGAGCACCAGTATTTTGCGCGTGCGCTCACCGCAGCAGATGCCTGGCGCGCATGGCCCGCATTCAAAGACAAGTGCCTCTATCTCGATATCGAGACCGATGGTGGCCCGTTCGGCTCCTCCATTACGGTAATAGGAATGTACGACGGGGCTCAGTTTAAGGCCCTGATCCAGGATCAAGATCTGGAAGAGTTTCGAGACGAGATTTCGAAGTATTCGATGGTCGTTACGTTTTTCGGGTCGGGGTTTGACATCCCGATGCTTCAGAAGCGATTCCGCGGTCAGTGGTTCGACCACATTCACCTTGACCTGTGCTTTGCCCTGAAGCGGCTGGGTTACCGGGGCGGTCTCAAGAAGATTGAAGCTCAGTTGGGAATCGTTCGCGCTGCAAACACGCTTGGCCTCTCGGGGCAAGACGCCATTTTTCTGTGGAATCGTCACCTTCGAGGCGACCCCACCGCCCTGCAAACCCTGGTGGATTACAACCGAGAAGACGTTATCAACATGGAACGCCTGGCCAACATTGCCTATGAAGGCTTGCTGGCTCAGGCGCTCAGTGGTGTTGTCGTAACCGAACCGATGCCTTAGGGGGCTTCGTGTTCGCGCGACCAGAAGCGGTTGTCGGTGCGAGCACCGCGCCACTCTGGCGTGGAGTAATTTTGGTGGTAAAGGGTGCTCGTTACCGCGGCCTTGACGTGGCCATCGGCATAAGCTACGACCGTCTTCTTGCCCGACATCAGCTTTTGGCGCGTCGCGTTTTGGGTCGACGGCCCCACTAGATTGCGGATCGGGCCACGGCCGAGGTCATGCGGACCCCACACGCCGATGAACCACGGATCTTCGCCCGGAAACGCAATCGCGTATTGCGGCGGTCGGCTGAGCTGGGCGCCATCGAGGATGACGTTCAGCGTGGCCGGAGACGCAATGGATGAGACCGAAGCGGGGAAGTTGTACGAGCCGTCGGCGTATTCGCCGTACTGCGTCGCAGTTCGAGTGCACGATCCCGGCATGTTCGCCAGGTCAATGGTGCGGGCGCAGCTGGAGAAACCACCGAGGGTCCAGTGGTTGTAGGCAAACGTGTTCGAAACCGCGCTGAGCAGCGGTTTGGTGTTCGGGCTCGCCCAGATATCGGTGAGGGCACCGGTGGTGGTGTTTACGCCGTTCTTGATGTACGGACCAACCAAGCTCGGATACATGAAACGCAGGTCGAAGACAGAGCCCGCGTCCGAAGTTCCGGGACGAGGCGGGCAGAGCGCGGGCGTACAGCCCATTCCGGCGCTCCACAGCGGGAAGGTGTCGTCGAAGTCCCCGTTGTACATCATGATGCCAAGATTGATCTGCTTGACATTGCTAATGGTCTGGGTAACCCGGGCAGATTTTCGCGCTTGCGCGAGCACCGGGAAAAGAATCGCGGCAAGAATCGCGATGATCGCGATGACGACCAGCAATTCAATGAGCGTGAACCCCTTTCGACGTTGATCTGGAGTCTTTTGCATAGTAATAAAGTTACCTTGGAGTATCTATAGCGGCACAGTTGCGCGAAAGCGAACCGTCCCCTTCTACTATACAGTGAAATTAGTCCCGCTGGATGAAAAGTCCCACAATTTTTTGTCAACGAACACCTATCTAATAGGGGCTAGAATTTGCGGAATGAAATTATTGTCAATCGGGTGTAGTCAAGAGATTCGTTAGGCAGAATGGAGTTTCAGTGGCGCATTTGCCTAATGATCGTTCGCTGAGTCGAGGATTTGCCGGATACACTTAGGGGTGATGAGCTACGCTTTTGAGACCCTTGCCCTCCATGCCGGGCAGAATACCGACCCCACCACCAAGAGCCGGGCGGTGCCGATCTACCAGACTACGAGCTACGTGTTCGATGATTCGTCCCACGCCGCGCGCTTGTTTGGGCTTCAGGAATTTGGGAACATCTACACCCGCCTGATGAACCCCACGACCGACGTTTTGGAGCAGCGAATGGCCGCCCTCGAAGGCGGAAGCGCGGCGGTGGCAACGGCAAGCGGTCAGGCCGCGCAGCAACTTGCGTTCACCACGGTCTGCGAAGCAGGCGACCACATCGTGGCAAGTGCCTCGCTTTATGGAGGAACGTATAACCAGCTGCACTACACCTTGCCGAAATCTGGTATTTCCGTCAGCTTTGTTGATCCGAGTGACCCCGAAGCCTTCCGCGCCGCGATTCGGCCCAACACCAAGTTGTTCTTCGGGGAAACGCTGGGTAATCCGCGTCTGGATACGTTCGACATCGAAGCAGTAGCGAAGATCGGGCGGGAAGCCGGGATTCCACTGATGATCGACAACACGCTTGCGACTCCGTATCTCGTGCGCCCGTTCGAGTACGGCGCGGCGATCGTGACGCACTCGCTCACCAAGTTCCTCGGCGGCCACGGAACCTCCCTCGGTGGCGTGGCCATTGATGGCGGCAACTTCGATTGGAGCCAGGGGCGGCACACGAATTTTACGGAAGCCGACCCGAGCTACCACGGCCTTAAAATGTGGGAAGTGTTCGGGAATTTCCCGGGGCTCGGGAACGTGGCCTTCGGGCTGAGAGCCCGCCTCCAAGGATTGCGAGACCAAGGTCAGTGCTTGTCGCCGTTCAACGCGTTCCAGCTTTTGCAGGGAATCGAAACGTTGCCGCTACGCATGGATCGCCATTCGGAAAATGCGCAGAAGGTGGCCGAGTTTCTGGCCGCGCACCCCAAGGTTTCGTGGGTGAACTTCCCGGGTCTTGCCACCCACCCGGACCACGCCCGCGCGAAGAAGTATTTTGCCGACGGCAAATTCGGTGCAATCATCGGCTTCGGCCTCAAAGATGGCTTCGAAGCCGCAGAGCGGTTCATCAACTCGCTTGGCTTGTTCTCGTTGCTTGCCAACGTGGGGGATGCAAAGTCGCTGGTGATTCACCCGGCAAGCACCACGCACCAACAACTCACTCCCGATGAGCAAGCCCAAAGCGGCGTGCGGCCGGAATACGTTCGGCTCAGCGTGGGACTTGAGAACGTGCGCGATTTGCTCGCCGATCTCACCCAGGCGCTGGAAAAAGCCTAGCGGTAATCCACGGGACGCAGATAGTACTCACCGATGGCGGTGTCGCTCAACATCGCCACGGTTTGTCCCCGCCGTTTCCAGTGGGTGGAATTCACGCGCTTGAACACGATGTCCACGTCTCGGGGGTCCGCGCCCGATTCGATGAGGGCCTCGCGGCTGTAGCCCTTCAGCATGGCGGCGAGAATCGGGTCCGCCTTGGCATAGGTAATGCCGAAGTCGCCCTCATCGGTTTGGCCCTTCACTAAATCCGCGGTGGCGGGCTTGTTGATAATTCCTTCCGGAACTCCGAGGTGTCGTGCAAGGTCCCAAACTTGGGTCTTAAAGAGGTCGCCCAGCGGATTGATCGGCGGTGTGTCATCGGCGTGCCACGTGAAGTAGCCGAACAGCCGCTCGGTTTTGTTTCCCGTGCCAATCGGCAAGCCGCCCAGCTTCGCACTTTGGTCGAACAGCACGATCATCCGGGCGCGGGCGCAGACGTTCCCGAGACGGGTGGGATTCATGTCGGGTTCGGCGGAACCGACGTACCCATCCACCATTGCCGTGATGTCAATCGTGCGGTCCTGAACCCCGAGGTCGTTCACCACCCAGCCCGCGTGGTCCAGACTTTCTGAAGAACTGAGCTTGTACGGCAGCCGGAAGCAGAAGGTGTTTTCCGGGCCGAACGTCTTCGCGCAAAGATAGGTGGTCACGGCGGAATCCACGCCGCCCGATAGACCAATGATGGCCTTCGTCATTCCGCGCTGGCGAATGCACTCGTCTTGCAGGAATCGAACAAGGAACCGCTCGACCGTGGGAGCGTGAATCTGCAGTCGCTCTGGCGCGAGCAACGAAGTGGGAATCGCCCGGCGGATGGGAAGGGGCATCTGGGCCATCGTACCCTTACGTCCTAGGAATCCGTATCGGAAAGACCGATTGGTGTGTATATTGGGATGTAACCCGTGAGCACGGAAAAAAGCGATGAATGAGTTCCTAAAAATTGCGTTTGTGGCGGTCTTTATCCTCGTAGCGGTCTCGGTCCTCTGGTGGCTTCTCAAAACGATCGTCGCCACGGTGTTCGCGCTCATGATTCCGGCCGCAGTCCTCATTGGCGGCGGATACATCGGTTACAAACTCTTCAGCCGCAAGCGTGCTCTCAACGGACGCGGCCGAATTGTGCGCTAGAATCGCCATGTGATCTGGCTCTCCGCGCTCCTTGCTCTTCAGACTTCCCAAGGGACCATCACCCGCACCGAATTTGGTGTCCCCCACATCCAAGCCCCCTCCGCCGAACGCGCCTTCTATCTGGCCGGAATGGCCGTCGCCGAAGACCGGCTTTGGCAGATGGAACTCACTCGCCGCATTGCCCGCGGCCAACTCGCCTCTCTGATTGGCCCAAGCGGACTCGCCAGCGACCGCGAGTATCACCGCACGTCGTACTCAGAAGCGGAACTCCAAGCGCAATTTAGCCAGCTACCCGCCAAGATTCAGAATTACTTCGCCGCGTACGCCGATGGCGTCAACCAGACCATCAATGGCCGCGTTTCCGCCGGAACTCTTCCGCCCGAATACGCCCAAAACCAGGCCAAGCCCGCGCCGTGGACGGTCGTGGATTCGCTGGCCATCGGAGTGCGGTTGGGACGCCAATTTGGCACAGGCGGCGAAGGCGAACTGCGCAACCTCGCGTTGCTGAACTACCTGAAAGGGCAGCGGCTGAACGGCAAAGAGCTGGACGTGCTCGATGACCTCGCCTGGTTCAACCGGCCGGAAGCGGCGACCACGATTCCGCTGGGGCAAGACCCGCTGGCGGGCAAGTCGCTTAAATTCTGGTTCCCCAAACGGGCCGACACCGAAGCCCACCTAAAGGCTCTGCCGCAAACGAACCTCATGGAACTGGTGCCCGCGATTCGGCTGGCGAGCGGCGAAGAAACCCGCCTCGTCGCCCAGTCCACCAACACGCTGTACAAAACCGGCAGCTACGCCATCTTGGTCGGGGCGGCGAGTTCGAAGACGGGCAACCCGTTGCTGCTCGGTGGGCCGCAAATGGGGCACACCATCCCGGCGGTCGTTCACGAAATGGCGATTTCTTGCCCGGAATTCGGAGTGACGGGCATGGATTTGCCGGGCCTCCCGGGCGTGCTGATCGGGATGACCCGCAACCTCGCGTGGACGTTCACCAGCGGCGTGGCGGACGTGGCAGACATCGTGGTTAGTCGAAAATCGGGCGAGAATTCCTACCTTTACGGCGGCAAAGCCCGCCCGCTGGAGCGCATCACGCGCACGATCCAGGTTCGCGGCGGTGAACCCGTGACGGTGGAACAGGTTCGGACACAGTTTGGCCCAGTGATCTTGGACAGCAAGACGGGCGACGCGGTCTACAGCGTTCGGGCGAGCTATTGGGGCAAAGAAATGCGCTCGATCCCGTTTGTGATGGGGCTATATACGGCCAAGACCGCCAAAGAAGGGCTGATGCTGAGCCGCCAACACCCGGTGAGCTTCAACTTCTTTGTTGCGGTGAAGGACGGCTCGACCGGCTACCGATTCTGCGGCGATGTGCCCGTGCGCGCCCCGGGCCAAGACCCCCGGCTGCCCATCATCGGGGAGCCCGAGAATGAGTGGCGGGGCATGGTTCCTGCCGACCAAATGCCGTATTCGCTCAACCCCAGCGGCGGCGTGCTCATCAATTGGAACAACAAGCCCGCGACGTGGTGGCCGAACTTCGACACGCCCGTGTGGGGGCGGCACTTTAGGGTGGCGGCGCTGGAGGCAGCGATGCCCGAGGGGAAAGTGGGCACGCGGGATATGGAGCGAGCGATCTGGACGATTGCGCGTCGCGAGAACAGCGAAATGGCCCTCATGCCGTGGATGAAGCGGGCCCTCGCGGTGGCAGAGGCCGACCCGGCGGCGGAATCGCTGCGGCAGTCGTTGCTGAACTACGACGGTTGGGAAGTGGAGGGTTCGGTGGCGGCAAGTGCCTACCGGGCGTTGGTGGATGAGATTCGGCGCGAGCTGTTCATGAGCCACGTTGGGTCGTTCCTCACCCCGGCCACGTTCAACACGGTGTTGCAGCTTGACTTGGTGGAGCGCGCGCTAGAAGGGAAGACCGCGTTCAATTATCTGGCGGGGCGCACGCCCGAGGCGGTGGTGAAGGCGGCGTTTGCGCGGCTGGCCAAGCGCGGGGTGGAACCGTTTGCGCCGGGCGGAATCCGGGTGGCAGAAGGCTCGCCGGTGCCGTATGGCAACCGGGGCACGTATATCCAGATGGTGGAGTTGGGCGCACGGCCAAGCGGGCGCAACGTGCTTCCGCCGGGCGTGAGCGAAGCGGGTGCGCACCGCGCGGATCAGGTTCCGCTGGCGCGCAGTTGGGGCCTCAAACCGATGGTTCAGCCGTAGGGCCGGGGGTTCGCGAGGGGTATAATTTGGCCCGTTCAGCTGCTCCCGTCGTCTAGCGGTTTAGGACATCGCCCTCTCACGGCGAAGATCGCGGGTTCGAATCCCGTCGGGAGTACCAGTTCTTCGCTGCAACGCAACTCAGATTTAAGCGGCTTCCGCGGGACTGGAAATGCGGGTACGAGGGCGCGCTTTCCTGGTGCTATACTCAGGTCGGGTAGCTGTTACTAAGGCCGATTGGCCGAGGCGGGCTTGCGATTCCGGTTCCTACGGGTGCAATAGAGTGAGATGACAGGTGACGTACATTTCAAGAGACTAAGCAGTCAATTCCTCAGTGACAATCCTTTTAGGTTACTAAACGTCGGCTCTGCTGTACCAATTACTCAGATGCGCAGACTGGCAGCCCGATTCTCGAAGTCGGTTAGCGCAGGCATTGATCAAGAAGCTGCTCTATCGGAATTCTTTGACACATACTGTCATGACGATATAGTTTCCAACGTACGGCGACTAACTGTCGATCCGGTTGACCGAACCGCATATCGCTTCATGTGGCCATTTTCATCGGCATACGTCGAATTATTGGTGGAACCAGAGGCAACCTTCACTGGCATTGATGATGTCGAAAACAGACAGTTACAATTCCTCCGGGAATGGATTGGTGCATTGCGATCCGTCCACCCAGAGAATGTGTCAGTGGCCCTGCATTATTTTGAATCGCTATGCAGCCGATCTGATTTCGACCACCGACTTAAAGATCTTTTAGTAGCGGACGGAGATGTAAATCCGAGCGACGCTGCAGCAATTGTCGATGGGGCAAAGGAACTCCTAGCAACTTCAATTCTACGAACAATAAACATTGCTGCTACGTCATTGTGGAGCGGAGGAAACTGCTATGAGGCACTCCGGCTCGCCGAAGCGTCGCTCGGGTCTCAACTGAAGAAAAACCGCAAGGACTCCTCGTTGGAGGCCTTGCTCGACTCAATATTGACAATGAGAAGTCAACTTCATGACGGCATGAAGGACGCTGCAGATAACAAGTATGAAGAGCTTGCGAAGTTAGCGCAAATGGCTGCATACCTTAAAGATAGTTGGCGAGTATTGCAGGAACACTTTCCTGCAGCATCGAGCTGGTCGCAAGAAGCCGATGATTGCATGGCAGCTCTGGCGATTCAAATGCGGACCGAGAGCCGGCGACTCTGTCGGGAAAATCGCATTTCTGAAGCCCATGAAGTACTTCGGCATGCGATGTCGTTGACGACGTCGCCTGCATTATTTGTCAACCTGCGTGATGAACTCCATTTTCTGGAGTCCGTAAAAGCTGATTCAGCTATTTCTGCGAGGCCTAATGAGCTTATAGCGATTTCCGATCCGCCAAGTCTAAGAACCGTAAATGGTTGCGGGTTAATGCTTTATGGACGCGAGTCCGCCGAAACTGGCAGCCCCAGATTTTTTTCGGTGTTATACTTCGTAATCGCGTTTTTGCCAATTTTGCCACTAGCCCGTTACTTGGTTGAGGAACCGAAAAAGGGTACATATATTTTTCACGGAAAGTCTCGGTGGACAGACAATATGCGGTGGCATCTTGGTGCATCAGTTTTGGGACTACTACTTTTTTCTTTCTGGATAGTCTCTGCTCGGCCCGAGGACCGAGGTAGCAGTACCTCTCTTTCTGGTGAGCCGCAAACGACGTCTACGACTTTGCCTGGTGTCGTGGTCGACAGTGAGACCGATTCGACCGACCACGTTGGAGAAAGCCGGGCAAAGGAACTGCGATTCGCAAGACTTGAGCGTGAGCGTTGGAGTTTGTCTAAAAGAATCGACGAGCTACAAGATCAAATCACTTCTGAAGCCGCATCGATAGAAACCAAACGAAGTGAACTGATCGAGCTGAAGAATCAGTTGGAGATTTCAAGCCCGGACCTCTACAGCCAAGCAGAAGTAGATGCCTATAACGACAAAGTTAAAGAGTACGAAATTAGAAGAAGGGCATTGAACAGTACCGTGGGCGACTATAACAAACTCGTAGCTCAGGAGAAGATAGCTGTAGAAAGATATAACACAGTCGTGGGTGCAATTAACGAAAGGAACTAAATGATGCCTAAAACGATGTATCGGAAAAAGACGAAAGGTTCACATTGTCAAAGAAAAAATCTGGAAATGTCCTATGTATCTTGCTGCGAGGTTGCAGAACTTATCGTCGACATCTGGAGACTTAGCGAGAGGATTCACGGAAATGAAGTCGGGGACCGAGTAATGAGCGCGCTTGAGCGTGTTGAAGATAGATATGCGCGTATGGGCTTTTCCATCAAGACACATTTTGGTTGTCCATACAGTACCGACCTTTCTGCAGTTATTCTTGACCATGAGCCTGGTGATGGACCAGTTCTAGTTGACAAGTGCATCAGTCCAGCCGTATACTATTTAAATAGGCTGGCAAAAGTCCCAGAACTAATAACCAAGGGGTCCCGTGACGAAAAGTGAGTAAATCTGTTGATTGGGGAATTGACCTGGGCACCACCAATAGTGCCATCGCGCGAATGACGAACCGTGGACCAGAGATTGTCCAAGTTGGCCGGCAAAACTATGTGCCTTCAGCAGTCGCTGTCGACAAGCGGGGCGACATAAAAGTGGGAGCCGAGGCGTATAACGTGCATTTGGAAGGCGCACGATGGTTCAAAAGACTCATGGGGACGAAAGCCTCGGTCCAATTGGGTGCTGCAGTTTGGACCCCCGAAGAGCTTTCGGCCGAAATACTGAAGACTCTTCGCGCCTCTGGCTTTAGGCGGACCAACGATAACATTGAAGAGGTTGTAATCACCGTGCCAGCAATGTTTGCGCAACCGCAGTGTGAGGCGACCAATCTTGCGGCGAAACTGGCAGGACTTGAAGCGGTTGCACTGCTGCAGGAGCCGATAGCGGCCGCGGCATCCTATTTATCGCAGAATCCCATCGACGGGAATTATCTGGTTTATGATCTGGGAGGCGGAACCTTCGACGTATCTTTGATTCGACTATCGCGCGGAGAAATGAACGTGATCGAACACGGGGGAGACAACTACTTAGGTGGCGCGGACTTCGACCGTGCGATTTTTGAATGGGTGCTGCACCAGGTAAGTCGGAAGGGAGGCGATACATCTATGTTTGAAGGAGGCTGGCAGCGTTATCAGCTCCTTATGGCATGTGAAGAAGCTAGGGTCAATGTTAGTGATTGCGAGAAATCTCCAATTTATTTAGATGAGTTTGACTTGCCGATCGCTAAGATTGAACTGACCAAAGAGGTTACTGAAGATCTCATTGCAGATATGGTCACTCGGACCATTGAATTGTCTCAGGACCGGATACGAGCAGCGAACGGTTCGATTAACGCAGTATTGCTTGTGGGTGGACCTACCCAAATGCCATACATCCGCAGGCAACTTAAGGACCAGCTCAAGATTCCGCTAGCGTTCGATCAGGACCCTATGACCGCGGTCACTATGGGAGCGGCCGTGCACGCCGGAATGATCCTTCGCGGCAAACCAAGCGTAACCAAAAAGGAAATTGGTGAGGTCTTAGAGCTTGAACTGTTTTACGACCCTGTGACACCGGATGAGTTCACAACTATTGCAGGAAGGTTAGTGGACAGTGAAGACTTTCAGGGCGAGGTTCGATTGAAGGCATTAGACGAATCGTGGGAATCAGGTTGGCGGAAGTTGCTTAAGGGAGCATTCAGCATAGAAGTTTCGCTAGTGAATCAGGTAGGTTCGGAAATCGGATTTGAAATCAGGGATAGACATGGTCGTCTGAGGCCATGTGTTCCGCAGAGTATTTCGATCCGGGCCGGCATCCGGTCTGCACAACCTGTAACCCCTTATAATTACGGAGTTGTTCGCCAAGAGGGAAAACTTGGGGTAATAGTCAAAGCGGGTGAGCCATTGCCTGCGAGTGGCACCGAAGAGTTCTTATTGGCGAAAACTGTGGTTGCCGGGTCTCCCGACGAGGCGACAATTTGCTTTGTGGAAGGGAGTAGCTCATTTGCGGAGGAGAACGTGCGTGTCGGTTCTGTAGTCATTCGTGGAACGGAAATACGGCGCACATTGAAAGACGGCGAGAAAGTGCAGATCCGAATAAGAATGGACGAAAGTAGGAGGTTGACTGCCAAAGTGTACGTTCCGCTCATAGACGAGGAATTCTCGGTAGAGCTTCACTCCATTCAAGATTCTCCTGATATAGAAGACTTGGTAACATCTTACAAGGAAACTAAGGAGGCGATTGGCGAAATCGAAAGCCTGGTTGACGAGGAGGAGCAGGAGCTGATTGTAAAAGTTGACCGGAGGCTTGAGCAATTGGAAGCATCTCTTGAACGTGTGGAATGTGGAGAAGTTGGAGAAGCGGAAAGACTTCAAAAGCAATTGGCTGAAGTCAAATCAACTCTTCGGCCGCTTAGGGACAAGTATAGTTTACAAGCTAAACACGATGAAATAGTTAGTCTCATTGAAGAAGCAGAGGGGCTATGCGAGCGATTTGGAGACAAGATGGGTCTCGCAAAGCTAAATGACCTGCGAGGAGACGTCGCGAAGGCACTAAGGCTAGACCAGATAAAAGGGCTAACCATGTTGGGCGAGCGGGTAGCCGACGTTTTTTGGGATCATTATGGCAAAACGAGAGAGTGTTGGGAATATCAAGTGCAGCTCATCAGAGCGAGAGCGCCACTTGCGACCGACTCTCTTGCTTATCTTGAGCATCTTCGTCGCGCCGAACAAGCGTTATCTCTGGATGATTACGAAGGCGTCCGAATAAGTACCGGGTACGCATGGAAACTCTTGCCAAAGTCGGTCACAGGAAGCGAGCGTTTTCATGATTCGGCGCTTCGGTGACTTTGCCTTTAAGACCGCAGATTCCCCACTCCTCACGCTGGGCGGCCAGACACTAGAACACAGCAGCCTCATCAAAGGCATCTTGACCCAGATTAACTAGCCTGCTACTAATAGGTGCGCCACGTGGAAAGCGGGCCCTCACACCTGCAGCGACTTCTGGATCGCCGCGATGCGGTTTTGGGCGTGGATGGCAAAGCTGCTCATGGGGAATTCCGCGATGAAGTTTTGGTAGCTTTGGATGGCGCCTGAGGGGTCGCGGAGCCACTGGTCGCGGATTACCGACACCCGGTAGGTGGCCGCCTCGCGCAGGGAAGCCGGTGCCTGGGGGTCGCGGAGGGTGCGCAGCAGGAGTTCCATGGCCGGTTGCGGTTGACCCAGTTTCTCCAGGCGTTCGGCGTACCGCTGAATCATCAGTGCAGGCAACGAGCCGGGTTGATTGGTTAAATCCATCATCAGCGGCGTCACCTTGGCCGGGTCGCCTTCTTCCACAATCACCGGAAGCACTTCCTGAAACGACTTCCAATGCTCGGGGTCAATTTGCCACCCGTATTGCCGAGATTGCCCCACCACATGAAGCAAGATTTCGGGATGTTTTGGCTGGTGCACCAGCATCTCGACGAGCTGAGTTCGGTTAAGAATGCTGTAGTCACGGGTTTCGTAAACTTCGGCCTTTGCCTCCGAAACGTACGCGCTATCGCGTTTTGTTTGCAATATGAGTGGGATCAAAAATCCCGCCGCCGCCCCACCCAAGTGGGCATGGTTGGCTACTCCGCCATCTTTTTGGCTAAAGAGTGAGGCCGCAAGGAGGTCCCAACCGATGTACCACGCCGCCGCGCCCCACATGGGCCAATCTGTGGTGCCAACCCGGTAGTAGAACATATAGAAAAAGGTGACGGGCGCAAAAGGGAAGAGGAAGAGCGCCGCGCCCATGCATCCCATGATTGCGCCCGACGCGCCAATCAGCATGATTTCGGGCGACTCTGCGCCATTTATCTGCAAATGCAGTGAGGCTCCGGCCAGCCCCGCAAGCACATAGAGCCCAATGAACTTAAGAGTTCCGAGACGGCCTTCTACGGCGCGCCCGAAAATCCATAAGAAGAGCATGTTGCCCGCGATGTGAAAGATATCGCTGTGCATGAACATGCTGGTGAAAAACCGATAGGCCGCCCCGGAGGTTTCGTATGACAAACCAAGAAGGTCCACCATGCTTCTGCGAGCAAACAAGAAGTATTGGCTAGTGAACGCCCAAACCAGGATGTTGAGCGCCATGATTCCGTAGGTCACATAAGGGACTTGTTCGGGCGGGGCTTTCTTTCGGAGTGGAATCAGCATCCTGCGCCGATTCTATCATACAAATGCGAAAAATATGGCGTAAGCGTTTATACACGGCTAAAGCTGAAGCGTTTTACCGCCGAGCCGCCAACCACGCACCGAGGCACCGCCCCGCCGCCGACACAGCCGCGAACCCCCAAACGGATATTTCCGGTCGGCTGCCCGCCAATACCGCAGCATCCACCAATAAATACATCGCCATGATCCAGATGGCCATGCGTAATGCATCCCGGGCATCTAGAGATCGCGTCCAGCGCCGAACCACAAGGTACGTAATCATTGGACCGGCGACCACGCTCACCCAAGGACCTGCGGTTTGGGCGAATTGCTCATAGGCAGCAACGGGTTTGCCCGGAGCCAAAACCTGGAATACACCCACACCACCCCGATCGTCAACAGGACCCCCGTAACGACGATCGTCAGGACTGCACCCAGAACCCGCAACGCTGCCTTCATTTCGTCACTTCCGGAGGGATGTTCTTTGCCTTGTAGTAGCGTTTTTCGAGCGGAATTGCGCCGGGTGTAAACGCGCCGCCTTTCACATGAGCAAGCACCCTTGGGAGGAGCTTCTTGAGGTATGCGCTCCAACCGAAGCTCATAGCAAACGGAATGAACCACGGTTGGCCCTTGAGCCCGGTCTGCGTGAGCGTCAGGCGGGTGCCAGTCTGGGTCGGCTCGAGGCTCCATTCGACCTGCATCACGGGCGGGTGAGGTCCATCGAGCCTTTGCGGGCCGTTTTGCCACCGCCAAACCATGCGGTGCGGGGCTTCGGCCGCGAGGATTTCACATTCAACGATTCCGCTCGCGCAGATCGGATCCGGATCATATTGGAACCGGAACTGGGTTCCCGGTACCGCTTGCGTGAATGTGTTGGGCATTAGCCATTCGGCAAGGGCTTCGGCGCTGGTGAGGGCGCACCAGACGTCTTCCACCGGATGCTCCAGAACAAGGGTCTTTTTAAGGATTTTCATAGTCAGATTTTTGATCGAGGTAGCGAGAGAGGTTGTCGAGCTTTTCGGACCAGAACGCCTCGTAGTGGTCCACCCAGTCGAACACGGGCGCAAATCCGGCGGGATCGAGTTCGTACACCCGCTCGGTTTTCCGCACCGAGACCGACACCATGCCCGCCTTCCGGAGGACCGCCAAGTGTTCAGAGAAGCTGCTGCGCGAGGTCTGTTTGAACTCAGTCACGCGTTGCCAAAGGGCCTCAACGGTGGACGGTCCGCCACGGAGTTCGTCCAGCACGCGCCTGCGAATCGGGTTCGCAAGGCACGCGAATGCATCTGCGGTTGCGTCCATGTTGCTATTATATCGGATATTTCCGAAATAATCAAGAATTTTGTAAAAGCGGGTGAGCAAAAGTGGTTGGAGCGCGTGATCGGTCGCATTAACTTGCGGATGGGAGTCTCGGTCAAAATCTAAGGACTCATGACCACGGTTGACCAGATTGAGGCCTACTTAAGTAGCCGGCCCGAACCCCAACAGAGCGAGATGCGGCACCTGCACATGCTGATCTCATTCACTCGGCCGGGGTGTCGGTTGTGGTTTGACGACGGGTTGGATACCGAGGGAAACGTGGTGGCGGATCCGGTGATTGGCTACGGGTCGTACATCGTTCGATATGTCAATGGCACGGATGAGGAGCGATTCCAGATCGGGCTAAGCGCTTCTGAGGCGGCAATCTCGGTGTTCGTGATGGGTCTGGACGACACGCTTTACCTGAGGCACTTTTTTGGGGACGCCATTGGAGATGCCTATGTGACCGGGCACTGCATCCGGTTCAATTCCATCCGCGAGATTGACCTGGGCGTTTTGCAGGCGGCGGTTTTGGCAGGCTTCGAGGCTCAAACGCCGGGCTTGTAAGAAAGTCGCAAGCGCCGATAAGAAAACCGCAGGAATAGGGTCGGTTTCAGAACATGGGTCGCCGAGTCTCCGTTTCGCAAGAAACAGGACTCAGAATTCATGAAACAAATTGACGAACTTGCCAACACAACCGTAGACCGCCGCCAGCTGCTGAGGATAGGAGGAATGACGGGCCTTGGCCTATTCGGAACCGGTCTTCTCTCGGGTTGTGGCGGACTTGGAAACGACACGGATGGAGACTCTGGTTCTTCCGAGATTGACGTTCTCAACTTTGCCCTCAATCTGGAATATCTGGAAGCTGAGTTCTATCAACGCGCTTTCACCGGCAACGGCCTCAGCGACGCCGACTCTGGCGGAACGGGCACCGTAACGGGTGGGCGCCGGGTCAATTTTTCTACTCCCGCCGTGGCCAACTATGCCGAAGAAATTGCCGCAGACGAGTTGGCGCACGTTCGATTCTTGCGCAACGCATTGGGTTCGCAAGCGGTTTCACGCCCAAACATTGACTTCACCAATGCGTTCAATGCTGCGGCCAATGCAGCGGGGCTAGGTGCAACGTTCGACCCCTTCGCAAACGAAACGAACTTCCTAATCGGTGCGTTTGTGTTCGAGGACGTAGGCGTGACCGCATACAGCGGCGGCGCACCTGCACTTCGGCGAAACACGGCGTATCTTTCGGCGGCGGCCGGAATTCTGGCGGTTGAGGCTTATCACGCGGGCCTCGTACGCACCATCCTCTACTCGCAGGGTTCGACCGCGCAGAACGCGGCGCAACGAATCTCTGACCTCCGGGCATCGGTTGGCGGCGGAAAAGACCAAGGCATCGTGTTGAACGGCGACGCGAACATCGTTCCGGCCGATGAGAACGCAATTGCGTTTGCCCGCTCGACGAAGGAAGTCCTCAATATCGTCTATCTAAACGCAACCACGACTCCGGGCGGCTTCTTCCCGAACGGCCTGAACGGCACGATTCGGTAAATTTCTCCGGGCGGCTCCCGTTGATCGGGGGCCGCTCCTTTTTTTTACGTGGGGCTACTCACTAGCGGCATCACAAACATGAACGTTGTGGCTTCGTTGGTAGACGTAACAGAAAGGCTTCCGCCGTGTGCCTTAGCGATCTCAGAAGCAATATAGAGTCCCAATCCCAGCCCCTGTCGCGGGGCGGCACCCTGGCTTCGAACGTAGGGCTCGAAGATTGTCTTTAGAGCTTCGGCGGGGATCGGGTCTCCCTGATTAGTCACCGAGAGTCGCAGAGACCTGGAATCGGCGGTAGCGGAAATTTTCACCGGTTGGTCTTGTGCGCCATGCGCGACTGCATTGGTAACCAAATTCGTGACCAACTGGGAGAGACGGACAGGGTCGCACTGAATCAGCCCCGGGGTGTTCGACGAGAGTTCAAGCAGGTTGTTTTGCGCCGCGACTTGAAGTTCGGCGACCAAATTGGTGAGCAACTCCGCGAGATCTACGGGCTCCGGAACGACCGTGATTCCAGAACCCAGTCGTCCGCGGGCCAAGTCCAGAATGTCAGAAATCAGCCGGTTCATGCGGTCGGCACCGGATTCGATGATGGTGATCAGCCGTTCTCGCGCCTCTTCTTCGTCGGCCGTTCTCAGCATGCTTGCGGCGAGCGTGACCGACTGAAGCGGGCTACGCAGGTCGTGTCCAAGAATCGCAATGAACTGCTCGCGGAGGGCAGAGGTTTCGCGTTCGGTGGCCAAGACTTGTTCGGCTTCCATTCGGGCGAGCCGCAAGTTTTGTTCGTACTTCAGCCTGTCCGTGGCTTTAAAAAAACTATAAAGCACGGAAAGCGGCGTACCCTGCTCGTCCTGCCGCTCGACCGCGTTGAGCAATACGGGGACGCGCCCACCGGAACTGGTTACTAACTCGACCGCGATTTCGTCCACCTTGCCCTGGAGTTTCAGCAATGGAGCAAGGTGCGTTTCCATAAGGACGCGGCCGCCGACCGAAAACAACTCAGAGATGTCTCGGCCGTAATACTCGGCGGGATCTGCCTCCATCCAGCTGGCGACGATTCGGTTTACCCGAAAAATTTCGCCAGAGGGCTGGGTGAGCACATAACCAATAGTTGTGTTTTCAAACAGGTCATCGAAATCCTGATGAAACGGATTAATGCGCAGGAGGTCCATCAGGTGCGCTCTTTCAGATAAGCCTTTATTTCGGCAACCGTTTCTTCGGGATGACTTAAGTTCGGACAGTGGCCCGTCGCTTGCATGATTGCGAGTTTGCTGTCACCAATTTCTCGATGCATGTACTCGCCGACCGCTTGCGGAGCAATCACGTCCTTTGAACACTGAAGGATGAGCGCCGGGATAGAGAGTTCTTTAAGAATTTTTCGGTAATCGGAAAGGAACGTCACGCGGGCAAAATGCTTGGCAATGTCAGGATCAGTCGCGCAAAAGCTTTTGCCTAACTCTTGGCCGAGTTCTGGGCGGTCCGGGTTCCCAACTATCACAGGTGCCATCTGCAGCGACCATCCCATGTGATTAGAGTCAAGTGCGTCCAACAACTCCTCGACTTCTTGGCGGGTGAAGCCGCCGTTATAATCGCCATCATTTATGTAGGATGGCGAGGGAGCGACAAGCACAAGGTGAATGAAGAGTTCAGGTTGCTTAATGGCGGCCAAAACGCCAATCATTGCACTCACAGAGTGGCCCACAAAGATGCCACCGCGAACTCCGATGTCTTGGCATAGCGCGATTACATCTTCTGCGTAACCTTCCAGCTTGGAGTACTTAGTTGGGTCGTAAGCCGATAAATCCGATTTCCCCGCGCCAACATGGTCGAACAACACAACGCGGTACTGGTCTTCAAACGCCGGGGCAACAAATCGCCACATGTTTTGGTCGCACCCAAAACCGTGGGAGAACACCATAAAAAGAGAACCAGTCCCGGTGATATTCACGTTGTTTCTGGTTCGAATGGCCACCCCATAATGATAGCACGGCCCACCTGGAAAGCAGGCAAAAAGTTCAACTTTCGACCCAGCCAAGGTGCGCTATGATTGCGGTGTGCCGCAAACTGCCGCCGATCACATTGAATGCCATCTCGCCTCATTGCCGGAGCCGAAACAGGAGGAAATGCGACGGCTCCACGCGATGATTCTCGATGAAGTGCCCGAGTGTGAGCTCTGGTTCTTAGACGGGACGAATGCCGAAGGACGGCCGATCGCAAACCCAAACATCGGCTACGGACGGTATACGATTCGATACGCGAACGGGGCAGTGCGAGACTGGTACCAAGTGGGCGTGAGCGCGACGAAATCGGGAATTTCCGTCTACATTCTGGACCGGGAGGATAAGACGTTTCTGGCCCGGACGTATGGAGATAGCCTCGGGAAGGCGAAAGTCACGGGGTACTGCATCAGCTTCAGGTGTCTCGCCGATATTGACCTCGACGTGCTGCTGCAGGCAATTTCTGGGAGCTTGCGACAAGAGTCGGCGAAATCATGAACGGTCAAACAAGTTTCAAAGACGTGAAAGGAATCGGCGAGCCCGCCCGCCGAGCTCTTGCCGCAGCGGGATTCGCCTACTTAGAACAGCTGGCAGGAGTTTCGGAAGCGGAACTCAAGAAGTTACACGGAATGGGCCCGAAAGCGCTACGGGCTCTGGCAGAGGAACTTCAGAAGCGCGGCCTGTCATTCGCTGCTTCCGACGCATAGGAATTCCCTAGGAAAGTACGGTTAGGGGGCGGTTCCTTCACCAGGAAGGCGTTGTCCTAAGTTATGACGGGCAAATTCCGACTGACTTTTTCTCTCACCGCGTTTGCGGCATTACCAAGCATCACGCCGGCGTGTCCCACTTGTCGCCCGGAGGTGATGTCCCGGGTGTACACGGGTGAATTCGCGCAGACGCTTTCCGTCCTGCTCCTTCCGATCGCGCTCGTGATCGTTGGTGCCATCTTTGCAACTGGACCGGAAGCGCTGGTTGCGCGGAGAAGCCACTAAGTGGTCAATCGCGTTTTGCACTACGGTCCACTGGTTCGCTCGGGAATTCTCCTCGGGGCCGGAATGGGTGGCTTTATTGATGGGATTCTGTTCCACCAGATTCTCCAGCTTCACAACATGATGTCGGCAAAAATTCCGGTAGACGACCTCGCCAGCGCAAAGACAAACATGGTGTGGGACGGGTATTTCCATGCGGGCGTGTTCCTCTTGACCTTAATCGGACTGGTGGCCCTATTTCGAGCCGGAACTCGTCGAGATGTTCCGTGGTCGGGGCGCGTGCTTTCGGGAGCTTGGGTCTTGGGATGGGGGCTTTTCAATATTGTTGAGGGGACGGTCAATCACTTGATTCTGGGGACCCATCATCTCCTCGAGTATGCCGAACCGAACGAACAACGAATGGCCGAGTTCGTATTTTTGGGAGCCAGCGCACTGCTTATGCTGGTCGGCTGGGGCATGATCCGGTCCGGAAAATCGGCTTGGGTCCGTGACGGGAATGGGGCGGCGGCGCAGGACCAGATTTCTTAGTCAAAGGGTGTCACCCGAAAGTCCGATATTCAGACCCAGGATGGCGTAGCAAACCGGAACTTGCGACGATTGGGCTAGGCTTATAACCTACGGCTTACGATGTCGCAAGAACTCCAGCAGCTTCGCCAGATGATCTCGGCGTGCACCCTGTGCGCGCCGCACTTGCCGCTTGGCCCGCGGCCCGTGTTCGTCCTCGACCCGAGATCACGAATCCTCATTATTGGTCAGGCTCCGGGTTCGAAGGTTCACGCCACGGGCATCGCGTGGAACGACCCCAGCGGAAACCGGCTGCGAGGCTGGATGGGGCTGAGCCGGGATCAGTTCTACGACCCGGCCAACATCTCAATGCTCCCGATGGGGTTTTGCTACCCGGGTAAAGATAAGACCGGCGACGCGCTTCCGCGCCCCGAATGTCGTCCCGCTTGGCACGATAAGGCGATGCCACATTTGACAAATCTACGACTGACACTATACGTGGGCCGCATTGCCACCGGTGGCTATCTGCCGCAGTACCGCTCGATCACCGAAGCGGTCGGCGGGTACCGAGAACTGCTTCCGGAACGGCTCGCCCTTCCGCACCCGTCGCCCCGCAACCGCTCGGGAATCATCGAGAGTGCGGTGTTCCAGAACGAGGTATTGCCAGAACTTAGAGCGGCCGTGGCTCGTGCATTGGCCGATTAAGCGGTTCGCGGCCGACAGGAAGCGACCAAATCCCGCACTCCGCTCACAAACACGCCCGTCGCAATCAAGGTGAGAATCCAAGCGGGAATGCCGTGGTAACTCAGACCAAATCCGGTGGGCAGGGTGGACCAGTGAAGGAGATCGGGGACCAAAAACGCCAAAAACGCGCCGTAAACAATGCCCATGATTGAGTGCATGCACCGTTCGCCGGGCGGCAACACCCGTACCTTGTCTTCCTCCACAAAATCCCAGAGTGTGATGACTATTTCGGCGAGAAGGATGGCGGCTAATACCCATGCCCAGAGGCCGTTCCAAGTGACGAACCCGAGTGACGCGATGATAATGGCGTAGGCGAAGTCGCGGGCGGCATGCAGGCGCAATTCCATCTGTGTGTGGTCTCCGTGGGGCAGTTTAAGTTTGTACTCGTGGTAGTACAGTGTGTCGAAGGCACCGAGCGAAGCCTGAACCAATAGGATCCAAATCGCGGTCTTCATCGGGTTTCTATCCAGCCTTCGTAGTGGCAAATCGGCCCGCACCGAGGGCAGCTGACGGTAAGGTCAAGCGTCCATCCATGTTCGTTCCCAAACGCCTTTGCTTCGATAATCGGTGAAAAGAGGTGGGGAAGTTTAAGACCGAGGAGATAGACATGAATTTGCCGGTATCGCATCACGCCTTCCTCCACGCTGACTTGATGCAAGAACCGAAACGGCCACGCGCGTTCCTCAAGGAAATCGCCGATTGCGCGGTGTTTGGTCCGAAAGCGACTCTTGCCGATCCTCCGGCTCCAGACCTCAAGGTTTGGCTCTGACCGGACGTTGATCTCCGTGGGTTGCTTAGCTCCTTCGGCAGGTAAGCGGAGAATAAAGATGAAGAACCGTGCCATCCGCCCGGGATGGTGCGTCACCGTAAGTTCACCTCGAGCGGCGCTGGGCTGATCGCTAAACGTGCGTAGCGCACCGCCGAGCGAATCAAGTCTTGCTCCGAGCAGTGTCCGAAACACGGAAGCGTGAGCACCCACGTTGTAAACGTTACCCGGATTCAAACTTGCATGGAACCGGTAGACTCGCCGCCATGAGATTGCCCGTTCTGCATCTTGCCGCCGGTATTGCTTTGTTAAGTGCGATGAGTGTTACGGCGGCGGCAACTCAAGAATTCACGGAAACCAAGGCGCAAAAGGACGCGCGGATGAAGTGGTTCCGAGAGGCGAAGTTTGGCATGTTCATCCATTGGGGCCTGTATTCGCAGCTGGCCGGGGAATGGAACGGGCGCGAGATCATGGGCGGCGCGGAGTGGATTCAGAACATGCTCGCGATTCCGACTTCGCAATATCGGCCGCTGGCTAAAACCTGGAACCCAAGCAAGTACGAGCCGCGGGCGTGGGCGAAGATGGCTAGAGCCGCAGGAATGAAATACATTTGCATCACGACGAAGCATCACGACGGTTTCAACCTTTGGCCGACGAAGCAGAACGACGACTGGAATGTTGCGGCATCCACGCCGTTTCGCCGCGATCTTCTGAAACCGCTGGCCGAAGCGTGCCGCGCCGAAGGCCTCAAATTCTGCGTGTATTATTCCGTGCTCGATTGGCACCACGCCGATTGGCCCGCCCGCCCGGGATACAACGACCTCGCCAAGGGGACACCGGATAAGCAACGCTACAAGACCGAATATCTCTACCCGCAATTAAAAGAACTCCTTACGGGCTACGGGGACGTGGGAATGGTTTGGCTAGACGGCACTTGGGAAAAAGAGTGGACCTCCCAAGACGGAAAGGAGTTAGAGGCGGCCATTCGAGCCATGCGACCAAGCGTGATCATTAACAATCGGTCGGGCTATAAACCGCCGCAGCCGAAGCTTGATTTCAATGTTGCGAATGCTTACGGGTATATCTTCGCGGGCGACTACATATCGCCGGAAGGGGAAGTTCCGCCGACTGGTTTGCCCGGAATTGACTGGGAGAGTTGCCAAACAATGCAACTGCCTAACAACTGGGGCTACAGCCGTCTTGTGGGTTTTCGGGCCACGAAAGCGTTGTTGCATGAGCTCATCGACATCACCAGCAAGGGCGGGAATTTCTTGTTGAATGTGGGTCCGACGGCGGAAGGGGTGTTTCCTCCCCAAGCGGTGGAGCGATTACAGGCATTTGCCAAATGGATGCAAGTGAACAAGGAGTCCATCCACGGCACGACTGCATCGCCATTCTCAGCGTTGCCGTTCAACGGACGGTGTACCCAGAAAGAGAGGAAGTTGTACTTTCATGTGTTCGACTGGCCCAAGGACGGCAAAATCGTAATCCCGATGAGGAATGCGGTCAAGCGCGCGTGGCTTCTCGCCGCACCGGGAACGGAACTCGCCACCGAAACCAACCCATCCGGAACCACGGTCCGGCTGCCCGCGGATGCGCCCGATGCTCTGTCGAGCACAGTGGTGGTGGAAGTGGAATCGGCGGTTGAGCCCATCCCGATAAATCTGCTTTCACAACGCGCAAAAGTGACCGTTTCTGGCGAATGGGCTGGCCGCGAAAAGGAGCTAACGAAAGCTCATATTGCGGACGGATCGTTCGCAACCACGTGGGCTGCACCAGAAATTGCCCGCTCCGCATGGATAGAACTTGAGCTGGACGCTCCGGGGAACGTCCATACAGTGGTCTTAAGCGACTCTCCATACCATCGAACGCAGGAATTCACTCTGGAGGCGTGGGTAGACGGTGCGTGGAAGCCGGTTGCCACGGGCAGAGAAATTGGCTCCCGGCTCAGCCTGAGTTTTTCGCCGGTTCAAGCGAAACGATTCCGGTTATCCCTTGTGAAGACTCGCGACACCCCGACCCTTGCCGAGTTTCAATTTTTCGGCGGATAAGTTGAGTCGCAAACGGTCCTACGGGTCCGGAACAAGGGGGTTGAGGCGAGCGTTGTTTAGCCGAACAGGTACACGCAATGGACAACGTAAGAGTAACGCTCGATATGAATTCCCGGACCCTTGAGGTGGTCGGGCCGGAAGCCTTTGCATCCACCATTGTGGAGGCATTTTTGACCCAGATGAAAGAGGGAACGCGGTTCCCATCTGGAACGAGCCTTGCCGACGGCACGGACCCCGAAACGGGCGTCGCGGCGGGCAAAACGCCCGACGAAATGCCGCGCGATTAGCAACGCGCGGTCTTTCGTTTTTTGTCTATTCGTCCCATATCCGCGACCTTACGGATGTAATCCGGCGCGAAGGGCACCTTGCAGGCCGTGTTGCCCATGTCCACCTTCACGATGCCGATGGATTCGGCTACGCGCAGAGCTTTGTCGGTAAGTTCGGCTACGTAGCTTCCGACCGAGATTACAAACCCGTTCATCTTATAGCGAACACGGTCGGGCTGCTCATGAATCGTGGTCTGAACGCGCAAGAGCAGGTCACGAAGCGCGGGAATGTCTAACTCGGAATCTTTTCGGACCGCGACCACGCTGGAAAGCGTCCCCCACCCGGTAATGGCGACCTTTTCATCGGAGGATTCGATCCACTCGCGCCCGAGGTCCCAGCCGTGCGGGCCGTCGGCGGCTACCCACGCCACGGCGAATTCCGCAAGCGAATCGCTATCCGTTTTGGCCAGCCATCCGCGCAGGTCGTCCTTGGTCATCTTCTTCTCGTCTGCAATAAGCCCGGCTAGATACATCGCGTCGTAGACACCGGTGTCGTACAGGTCTTTCGCAAGCTCATAGTCCCGTTTGACGGCCTTTTCGTACTTCTTGAGTTCGGAAATTTTGACTCCGTACAGCGGTCCAGTGACTCCATGGTTGCGAAGTACTTTGCGGTAGCTTTCGGTGCCAAGCGGCTCGATTTCGGCGAGGATTTGTTGGGCGGTCATGGCCGTATCGTAGCATGCATTAGCTTCAATCCGCAATTTTGCTTCTAACTAATGTTATAAGGCCTGTTACCTGTCACAAACCTCGCAAAAATACGGTGTCCAATACACACCTCACCAAAATATCATAATGCGATGAAGCGGATTTACCCCTACATTATTTTGCTTTTGCCCGCAATTGGCTCTGCTCAGGTGAGCATTTTTGATTCGGTCAATGTTTCAACAAATTCGGCTACGTACAATGCATGGCTCATTGCGGCCGGTATCTCGGCGCCTAGTTTCAATGAGAATTTTGAGTCGTACGCGGTCGGGACCAACTTAAACGGCGTTGCGTTGATCGGAGGCGTGACCATTACGGACCTGAGTTCGGCTCCGAACGTCACGGTGCAGAGTTCATCTGCATTTTTCGGGTCTTCCATCCCATTTGACAAGGGTCTTGCGCTCCGGGAGAGCCGAATGTTTGAATTCAACTTTTCAACGCCTACTCAGTATGTGGGTTTGTATGACATAGACGACTCGGGTTCTGACGTAACAATAGTCCTTGCAGACAACACGTCAGTGACGTTCTCCAACCTTGAGGGAACCGCGGCGTCTGGTGCGAGCGGCGAGTTTCTGGGCTTTGTCTCCAGCGGAGCTGCCATATCCAAAATCCGCTACTTCGGCCAAGGTGGAGATGGCGAATGGGGAATTGATGAGTTGCAATACGGAGTGGTTCCGGAACCGGCTACTATGACCGCGCTCGCGGTCGGAATTGCGGCAATGCTCAAGCGCAAGCGCTCAAAGTAAGGCCGCTCCGGGCCAATAAATTTTAAATTGGGATCCTCCGTTAGCCGGAGGATTCCAATCTGTTTTTGTCTCCGTATCTTGTGACTATCCGTGCGGCCATAACGCAGATGCACGCAATAGTACTGTCTTTTGCATGAGGGTCAGCCAATACTTAGATCATCAATATTCATTTGATCAAGTGACCCGCGATGAAACGACACTTTACGACCCTCCTTGCGCTTTCTCCCTTTACAACCCTCGCCGCGTTCTTTGATTTCGAGGACCGTCCGCACGGTCTTAACCCGCCCACAACTTACGCGGGAATGCACATTACGCATGGCAATGTGACAGGCACTGTGAGTGTTGGCTCGACCGTAAACTGGTCTCAGACCCGGAACGGTGTCTTCATTAACGACAACATCAATCTCTCTTGGAGTGGCACGAAGACGATCTATACGGATAGTCTGGAAGACACCCTGATCGGGTTCACCACCAAAGCCCGCACGGTCAGCATTCAGAGTGATCCCGGGTCAGAAGGTCCGGACATTATTCGGCTCATCGGCTTGAAGGAGTTGAACACTCCTGGCCAATATGAAGTGCTCACGTTCGACCAGGCATTTGACAACGAGCAGTCGGTAGCGGGAACTACGCTTGAGTTCACGTTCCAAGACGGCGTGGATTTCGTGATTTTGCAAACCACGACCGAGAACGAAGCGTGGGACAATTTGAACGTGACTCCGGTTCCTGAACCCGCTTCCATGGCAGCCCTCGCGGCCGGAATTGCTGCAATGCTCAAGCGCAAGCGTTCCAAATAATTCCGTTTAGATTCAATATCACCTGGCCCGCTCGCTGAATTTGCAGGCGGGCCAAACAGTTTTTCTAAAGCCGGTCAATGAAGATTGGTCCGACCGTTAACACGCTTACTAAAAGCGTCCGTAAGATCGTCACGGGAAGCTTTAGCTTGTACACGCGGGCGAGGGCGGCGGTGCTGTACAAGATCATTACCAAAAGCGCCGAAATGTCCATTACAAGCCCTGCGTGTAATCGACTGGTTTCAACTCCCAGTCTAACAAGCATATTAAGCACCAGAGGCATTCCGCCGTACAGCACCAGAAGAAAGACCATCATGAATGACCAGATATGCGCGGTCGTCACGAGGTGCTTAAGCACGGGCTCGCGTCGGTCGGCATAAACAATGGACAACGCGATCCAAAAGAGCCCTCCGAGAATGAGTACGAGCTGACTGATGCGGTCCGTGTTCGCGGAATCAATCCACAACCGATGCGCGAAAAAGGTAATCGCTTGCAGCCAAACAAACAATTGCAGCGGGGAGAGGTACGGCTGGCGACGGCCCGCAAGAAACTCGGCGGTGAGCGCGCCGGGTTGGCCAATGAGCACCCTCAAGGTTCGCCAAAGCTTGCCATCGTACGAGAAAACGGCTGCGAGCCCGTCGCTGAGAAGCTCAGGAAGGGTCGGCAGCCCGAGCCGAGTTTTTTGGCCGCAATACGGGCAGAAGGCATCCGGTGCAGGCTTGCCACAATTGGCGCACGAATCTGGCACGTCTAGATGTTACTGGTTGGCTCAGATTTCTTGACCGAAGGTCACGCGGACGCCGTCCGGACCTGCGAGCGCGAAGTCACGCATTTTGTAGGCTTGGTCGGCAATCGGCACCAGGATGAGGAGCCCCGCGGTTTGGCAAGCGGCGTAGATTTCGTCTACATTTTTGATTTGGATATAGAGTCCGGCCCCGGCATGCGCCACGTTTTCGCACTGCATAAGGTGCATAGCGGGGGTGTCGCCGTAATAAATTCCTGCGTAACGAGCGGGCTCGCCCCAGCTCCACTCGAGTTCAAAACCGATGGCGACAAAGAAGGCGGCCGCTTCTTCGAGGTTTGTCACGTGATAGACGGGAACCGCGTATTCAAACTCAGGCTTCATAGTTCACACTATAGCCGAAACCGCGCGAGTTTAAGCCTCTCATGCTGTCTGCTGATACCAAACGATTTCTAGAACTTGCGGCATCTCGCCCCGAGGAATTGTGGCGGGCAGAGTTTGCCCAGGCATTGACGGCAATCAACCGTCTGTATGGGTGCCTCGGTCTTATCGTGCTTTTCACTTTGCTGCGGCGCATCACGCACCCATGGGGGCGTGTATGGTTTGGAACTGTTTCTGATGGTGTCCTGGTTAAGCCTGTCCACCGCGTCGGAAGTGGTTGGCGTTCTCCCGTGGACTCGGATTCGGCTTCCGTTGCACTGGATTATTGTTTTACTCTTGGCTTTACTTGGGCCGCTTTCAATGCTGTACTGGTTATATTTCTCCAATCAGCTAAACCGCGCACTCGTGATCTACGATCTGGCGCGGGAGGTTCTGGCGCAGCGCGCGGCGGATGCAGAATGGGATAGGCAGAACTGCCCCGATCGGTGCTGAGACGAATTAAAATGCCGAAATGCCTTTGACTTGCGCTTGCCGAACTCGGTAGTATAGGTATACAGAAATGAGCTTGTTCCGAGTGCCGATTGACCCCGCCCCAGAAATTGCGTCGTCCTATTCTCCTGAAAGCGAAGCGGTAGTGTATCTGGGGTCTTGTACTGAGCTTCTTACTCAGATTCCTGACGGAACCGCCCAGTTAGTGGTCACATCACCGCCATACAATATTGGCAAAGAATATGAGAATCGGCTTAAACTAGAAACCTATTTAGAGCAACAAGCCCGTATCCTCGCAGAATGCGCGAGAACTTTGAGGCCTGGAGGAAGTCTTTGCTGGCAAGTCGGGAACTATATCGACAGAGGCGAAATTGTCCCGCTTGACACGGTGCTTTACCCGATAATTAAGTCACTTGGGCTTAAGATGCGAAATCGAATTATTTGGCACTTTGAACACGGCCTCCATTGTTCCAATCGGTTTTCTGGTCGCTACGAAACCATTGTTTGGTTTACCAAAGGAGATGATTATGTGTTCAATCTAGATACAGTGAGGGTTCCCCAAAAATATCCGGGAAAGAAGCACTTCAAAGGTCCTAAGGCCGGACAGTATTCTGGAAATCCTCTTGGAAAAAATCCGGGTGATTTATGGGTCATCCCGAATGTTAAGAGTAATCATGTTGAAAAGACGGCGCACCCGTGTCAGTTTCCGGTAGAATTGATTGAGCGGTTAGTTCTTTCCATGACAGATCCAGGTGACCTGGTACTCGATCCGTTTCTTGGTACGGGAACTTCAATTATTGCCGCGATTCGACATGGCCGCCGAGGTGTTGGTGCCGAAATCAACCAAGAGTACGCCGCTATAGCGCGAAATCGAATTGGTCAAGAGTTTGCAGGAGTTCTTAGAACCAGGCCGATGAATACTCCGGTTTATGATCCTCTGCTTGCCGGCAATAGTCTTACCATAAACCCATTTTCGCAAGGCAGTGCTGTTCAAGGTAAGCTTCTGAGAGAAAAGCGTGAGAAGCTATGAAAATTGCGGAGAAGTATTCGCATTTGAACGGACTTGAGTACCTTTTAGTCCATCACAAAGGGCTTTGGGAAGAGGTCGAGAGCGTCATCGCTGAAATCGACGCATTTGCCTGTAAGACAAAGGAGTCCAAAGAGGTTCGAACGCTAGGAAAGTTCTTTTTTAGCCCTGTTGAAATGAATAAGGAGTTCATGCGCACTTTGAGCGAAAAGGGGTGGGCGGAAAGCAGAGTTAGCTACTGGGTCACCCGAGATCTGTCGCTTATTCGGAAGACCGTGCATATGCCAGCGCCCGAACAAAAGGCCGAAATTGAGGGTGCCGGTGCCGAGGCTATCGCAAGTTACAATCAAACCGATTTCGTCAAGAATAGAGTTGCGATCGAAGTTCAGTTTGGAAAATATTCATTTGTAGCTTACGATCTGTTCGTCAAGCATTTGGCGTTCTATGTCGGCGATAAGATTGATGTTGGTATTGAGATTCTCCCAATGAAGAGTCTGCAGAGACAAATGAGCTCAGGAGTAGCTTATTACGAGGGAGAGCTATACAATGTTATCCGAAACGGAAGGGGCGTACCTGCCGTGCCGCTTGTGCTCATTGGAGTTGAACCGTAAAATTGAAAGTGGCGTAGCTTTAGAATGGCCAATGTAATCACCGTGAGTGAAAATCAGCGGCTTGGGCCCGAAAGATAATCGGACGGCAACGGAGTTGGAACTCGCGCTAAACTCAGCGCATGGAACTCCAAAACGCCCTGCTCGACTCATGGGACCGCCAGTGCAGAATCGTCAACGCCGTCGCGAGCCTCGTCACGGATGAGAACCGGCACTTCGCGCCCGAAGAAGGCGGATGGGACCTGGGCCAGCAAATTGCCCACATGCACTCGGTGCGGCGATACTTCCTTTCGGAAGTCGCGCCAGACCAGGGCGGACTTCTCCCCGAAGTAAACGCGAAGACAAATTCGACGCTAGAGGAAATCCGCGCCGCGCTTGTCGGCAGCGGGGGCGCGGTACGTGCCGCCATCGAAGCCGCGCTGCATTCCGGCCAGCCCATGAAAAGCGACACCGTCACCTACGACCATCCGGTGTTGTTTCTGCAGCACATGGTGTGGCACGACGGCTGGCATGTGGGGCAGATCTTCCTGGCTCTGCGCCGCAATGGCCAAGAACCCAGCGAAGAATGGGATGAGCCAAACGTGTGGGGTCAATGGCGCACCGAAACCTGGGAGTAAAAGCTTGCAATAGAAACAAACCCCGGTAATCTTCGCTAAGGTGCGAAGCGCAAATGTGCGGAATCGACTTCTCATCATGAAGTCCATTAGCATTCTTTCCCTCATTGTCGCCGCATCGCTCAGCCAAGCCATCGGAATCGGTCCGATTGGCGGAGGCGGCGGTGGAACCGGTGGCGGTGAGCCCGTGACGGCCACCGTGTTCGCCACGGATATGGTCACGCTTTCGGGCACGGTGGTTAACGGGGCTAACCAAGTCACGATCACCATCACCACGGCAAGTAACGAGGCCGTTGCGACCTTTAACCTGGTTCCGGACGCCAGCGGAACCGTCACCGCCACCTGGTTCCCGCCCGTAGATCAAACCTACACGATCTCGGCTTCCAGCGCGTTCGACGGCATCCCGCTCAGCAACGAAACGGTGGCGATCATCAGCGCGGTGCGGCCGGATTCGGCGGGGCACATCACCGGCGGTGGTTGGTACAACACGGGCGGCGGAAAGGACACGATGGGCTTTGTGGCGCAGGTGCTGGGCAACGGCAATGTTCGCGGCAACTTTGAGTTCCAAGACCACGCGGGCTCTTACAATTTCAAGAGCACTTCGTTGGACTGGGTGTATGCCCCGAACTGTAACGAAGGCTTCTTTACGGGCTTTTGCCGGTTGAATGGCTCGGGCACTTACCGCTTCTTCGTCCATGTGTTCGATAACGGCGAGCCGGGCTCGGCCGACAGCGTGGAGTTCAATGTGTTCAACCCGGTCAGCGGGGCATTGGTCTACAGCTACAGCCAGACCCTTAGCCGCGGCAACGTCCAAATTCACTGCCGCTAACTTCGGTTAAAGCACGAGAGAAAGAGAGCAGATCGCCCGGAAGTTCCGGGCGGTCTGCGCTGTTTTACGGATCCGTCTCGGTGATCAATCCTCGCATGGAATGAGGCGCGAGGGGATCTCCAAACCGCTCAGGCGATGTTCTCTGGACCCGGCTCCACCCGGGTCTAAGCGCCCGTGAGCCGATGACAGTAAAACTCATGACGCGAAAGTTGTATAAATTAAGCGTTGTTTTGGCAAAAGCAGAATACACTTTAGTTGGAAACAGTGAATGGACTAAGAATACACTGCTTCCGAGGAAACCAATGAAACTTTACGTGTGTGCATTCATTACGTGTTTTGCGAGTTGGACAGTTGCTCAGACAACTTTAGGAGGCTTTACGTTTGACAACGCCTTGTTTGGCGATACTCTGGTCGAGTCGGACGGGGGCACCTATTCCTCCTCAAATTGGCTCAACACGGTTAACTCATCACCCGGAAACCCTGGTTACCTAACCGGAGTAGGGTTCGACACGGGCATCGCAAACATCGGTTTGGGCGGGAATGCCACCACCTACACACTAGGATATGGCACCCCGATTGTCAACCGACCGGGGGCCGACGTGGGTGTTGTGGTCGCTCGCTTTAGCGAGGACACGATTTCGATTGCCTTTTCGGCTAACGGCATAACCTTTGGCTCGAGCATGGCCTTTGGCCCGGAAACGGCCTTCGGAACCGGAGTGTATCGCAATTACTTCTACGGTGGGGGTGGACCGTACAATGCCGAGCTCTTTGTTCATTCGCTTGACCTCTCGGATTTCGGCTTTGCCGAAAATGACACCGTGATGGCGGCTCAGATTTCCGGCAGCACGCAGCTGGATCTTATTCGGGTAGCGGGTTTTGCCCCGGTACCGGAACCTGCGACAATGATCGCCCTTAGTCTCGGTGGACTTGCGTTTCTAAGACGCAAGCGCTGAGTAGTGGCGGCTATCCTCTCACGAGGATAGCCGCCTTTTTTGTGCCCTTTGAGCCTACGGGTCGGTGTCGGTGGTCGGCCACTTATATTCCCGCCCGAGGAACGTCCGGTGAATCCACTGAACGAAGTCATCCACATAGGTGTGCATGATGGGGATGTCAAAGAGGGAGAGGATGGTTCCGACAATGAGCCCGCCAATGACCGCCGTGGCAAGCGGCTGATAGGCGTCGAGGCCCGTTTTGGGCGCGATGGCGATGGGCAGCATGACGAGGAGCGTGATGCCAGTTGTCATGAGGATCGGCCGAAGACGGTCTGGCCCCGCCCGCAGAATCGCTTCGTCCCTTGGCATGCCCGCATCGCGATTTTTCATGATGAGGTCAATCATCAGAATCGCGGTCGTGATATCCATGCCTGTCAGCACAATGATTCCGAGAATGGACACGGTGGAGAAGGACTGATGGGCGATGAAGAGGGCGACAAACACGCCCGCAAGTTCCAGCGGCAGCGATGCAATCATCTGCAACGGCTGCAGGAAGCCCCGGAACTGAACCACCAGCACCAGATACATCATGGCGAGGCTGAGTCCGAGACCTTGGATGAGACGCCGGAAGCTATCCATCATTTGGGTCATGTCCCCGCGCATTTCCATGCCGTAACCGGGCGGGAAGTTCACGGGTTCGATCCCGAGTTCCTTGTTTCCGCCGTAGCTGAATGCGACGAGGTTCATCACCACGTCCATGCTGGGCAAGTAACCGATTCGGTAGTAACCTGTCACGCCGATCACCCGCCGGAGTCCGTCGTGCTCGATTGCGGTTGGGGCCGAATGCGGCACAATTTCCGCGACCGAGCTGAGCGGAATCTGGCTTCCGTCGGGCGTGGTGATATAGAGGGAGGCGAGGTCGGCCTCGTTCTGCCGACTCGATTCTTCGTAGCGGACCACCACCGTGTTTTGCCGTACGTTGGGAAGCCGGAAGAACTCGTTGGTCAGGCCGCCCCGGGTGGCATAGTACGCCTGCTGCGCAATCTGGTCGGGCGATAAACCGACCTCCTGGGCTCGCTGCAAGTCGACTTCAATGCGCGAATCGGGTGCGCCCATGGTCCAGGTTTGGGCAGGCTGGAACATATCCGGCATCTTCTCGGCAACCGCACGGACTTCGTTACCTAAGCGGTCTAGTTCATGCAGGTCCGGGCCGTAGATGTTCACGTGGATAGGGGCGGCCGAAGTCGCCATGACGTCGGACCCCATTTCTTTGATTTGGAATCGTCGGATTCCCGGGATGGTGCGCAGTGCCTCGGCGTGAACCGCGTCCATGACCGTGAAGATGCTCCGCCCACGCTTGTCTTTATCGCTAAAGGTCAGCATCATGGCGGCCCCTCCCGTGGCGGGCATTTGGTAGCCCGTGAAGAACGGAGACCACGTTTCGAACATGGATTCGGCCCCAATTTCGATGCTTACCTTTTCGATTTCGGGGTGTTTGCGCATAATGTCCTCGACCTGCTTCACCGCGCGCTCCGTGCCCTCATAAGAAGTTCCGGGCTGCATTTCAAGGAAGGCTGAGGCCTGGCCGGTGTCGGCGAGCGGCATCATCTCTGAGCCGAGGAAGTAGTAGAACCCGAAGCCGATGACCAGCGTGGCCATCACCCGCAAAAAGTTGGCAAACCGGTGCTTGAGAAGCCACTTGATCGAGCGGCCGTAGGCCCCCTCCAAGCGGTCCATCCCGCGTTGGAACGGATCAACAATCCGGTAGACCAGCCCGAGAACCGGAATTTTCCGGTCTTCTTCCCGCTGGGCTTCGGGCCGCAATAGCTTGGCGCAGAGCAGTGCGGTGAGCGTGAACGACACGAGCATCGAAGCGATCAGGCCAAAGATCAGCGGCCATACCAACTCGATGAACATAAGGCCCACAATTCCGCCACTGAACAAGAGCGGGGCAAGGGCGAGCACGATCATGAGCGTGGACGAGATAACCGCCACCCGAACTTCGGCAATGCCATCAATCGTGGCCTGCTTGGGCGTTTTGCCCATGCGCAAATGCCGCTCCACTGCGTGAATATCAATGACGGAGTCGTCAACCAGTCGCCCGATGCTGAGGAGAAGCCCGATGAGGGTGCCGCTGTTGAACGACATCCCAAAAGGAACCATCATGAGAATGGCCATCGCTAGGGAAGTTGGGAGGGTGATCATTGCGATCACCATTCCGCGCCATTCACCGAGGAAGAACAAGAGGGCAAGCGCGGTGAGCCCAATCGCAACCAGCAACTCGTGCCAGACGTTTTCGAACAGGATTTCGACGAAGTGCGCGTTGTCGTAGGCGGCTTCAAACTTGAGGCCAGGGTTTTCGCGCTCCATCTGCGCGATCATCTTGTTGAGCGCGGGGACCAGGGTCGCGGAGCTCGCGCCCGGGTTCTGAATCACGCTGACTTGAATGGCTTCTTTGGCGACGCCGTTGGTGTTGTCTAGGAATCGGTAACCAGATCGCTTTTCCCAGATACCGTCTTCAACCCGGGCGACATCCCGGATTTTGATGACGCGCGGCGGGCCGGTTTGCCCGGTTCCCGTGGTCAGTGGGGGCGGCGCAGAACCCATGCCCATACCGCCCATTGCCGCCCCGCCGCCGCCCGCGCTCGGCACGGCGGGAACAGTGGCTCCGGCGGTGGTAATCGGGTAATCGAGCAGGTCTTCTGCTTGAACGATGCGGGTTTCGACTCGGACCACGGACTCGCGTTCACCTTCGGTGAGAGTTCCCCCGGACGCGCTCACGTTGGCGCGGTCAATCGCGTTCCGAACGTCAAGAAGCGACAGCCCGTAACTCGCAAGCTTCTCGCGGTCGACCGTCACCTGCAGTTGCCGGCGGTATCCGCCGAACGGAACCACGGCGAACACATCCGGAACGGTCTTGAGTTGCCGAATTGCCGTGTTATCGGCAAATTCCCGCACTCGGGCCATGTCCCAGCCTTCTTTCGGGTCGCCCGTTACGGCAAGCGAAAGGATGGGAAGGTTTAGTGGGTCAATGGGGATAACCCACGACGGCTTTAAGTTGGCTCCGGTGCTGGGAAGCGTGGATTGAACCACGTTCATCAGCGATTGAATGTCCGTTTGCGCCCGCTGCATGTTGCTGCCATACGGGAACTCAAGCGTGACGATCGAAAAGCCATCTTGGGAAGTCGAACGAATGTACCGGACCCCTTTGATGTTGATGAGTTGCTCTTCAATCGGTTTGGAGATGTAAAGCTCCATCTCTTGCGCCGAAAGCCCGGGCATCATCGTGACGACACCCATCATCGGGCTCTCGACGTACGGCGCGAACCGCTTCGGCATCGTCCCGAGGGCAAGCCACGCAAGCACCATCATGGCGACGTAGAACGCCACCACCGCATAGCCGTGTTCGATAGACCACTGGTGGATGAGGTGGAGCGCGTTCAGCTTTTTGGGTTGGCGGACGTTCATTCCACGACCGCCGATCCCGTTATCATGTCCATCCAGCAGGCGAACTTAAGGCGTTTGCCTTTCGTCTGTGCCGGAATCGTCACCTTCACCGGGGTGTTCAGCGGAAGCTCGGCTTTGATACCAAGGTCCTTGAATTCCACCGAAGTGGCGCAGGTTTCGGTGACCTTGCGCAAGAACGTCACTGTGGTCGGTTTGCCCTCGGTGAGCGGGATCACATCGGGCACGAATCCTTCCTCGGTGATGAGGATGGTGATTCCGGTGCCCGGCGCGGTCACAGCGGTCACCCGGGTGGTGGCGGTCAGACCTTGCGGAGATACGATGACTTTATCGCCCGCGCTGAGACCTTGCTTCACGGCGACTTCGGTTCCGCTCGTGCCGAGCAAGGTTACTTCGGTTCGCTTGACGCTGAAATCACCGCTTTTCGTGGGGGTTGCAACCCAAACGAACGACTTAGTTTCGTCGCTCATCCGGCGGGATTCCACCGCCCGCGTCGGAATCACGAGCGCGTCGCGAGATTCGGTTCGCACGATCTCCACACGAACAAACTGTCCTGGAGCAAACCGGCCGTCTTCGTTGTCATAGACGGCTTCGACGGTGCCCATACGCGAAGTCGGGTCCACCGCTGGCGAAAGCGACGTGATGGTAAGTTCAACGGGGTTGGGGTCGTTTTCCTTCCGCATCGCTCTCACCGGGCTGCCCACTTCTAGGTCGGCGAACACAGCTTGCGGCACGTTAGCTTGGATTCGGATCGGAGACACCTGGGCGATCGTGAGGATGGCCTGGCCGGGGTTCACCACGACGCCGGGACTGATCAGCCGCTGAGTAACCACGCCGTCTACTTCGGCCCGAATCTCGGTGTAGTCCTTGAGCGCGCTCGCCCCTTGGAGTGCCGCCCCTGCCTCAGCCGCCTCGGCTTGAGACTGAGCAATTCGAGCTCCGGCGGTTTGGGCCGCAGAACGCGCCGCCCGAACCATCGCGCGTTTCGCGTTCAAGTTGCTCTCGGCTTTCTGCACCCGGGCTTGGGCTTCACGGATACGGCTGGCGGCTCCAGAAAGATCGCTCTTTGCCGCGCGGACCATGGCTTCGGCGCGAGCCTTGGCCTGGGTTGCCGCGCTAACTGCCGCGTTCGCTTGGGTAGCGTCCGCTTGAGCGCGTTGCCATTCGTCTTTGGAAATCGCGCCTTTGGCGAACAGGCTTCGCATCCGTTCCAGTTCGGCATTTTGGTAATTCGCGTCGGCTTGGGCGGACGTGCGTTCGGCCTCGGCGGCGGCAACTTCGGCTTCTGCGGACCGAACTTCGGCGTCGGCCCTTGTGCGTTCGGCCTCTGCACCAGAAATGGCGGCTTTGGCCTCGGTAACTTCCGCGGTCGCCATCGAGACTTCGGCTTGAGCCTGTTCGACCATGGTGAGGGCTTCGCGCTGCTCGGCTTGAGCAACCGCGACTCCGGCTCCGGCTCGGCGAACACCCGCGGATTTTTCTGAAACCATTGGGTCTATCTGGCTGGGGTCGAGCCGCGCAATCACCTGGCCGCGTTTCACTTTGTCGCCCACATAGACGCTCATGCTGAGAATGGTTCCGGTGACCCGCGGAACGACACTTTGCTCCACATAGCCCACGACCTGACCGCTATAGGTGACGGATTCGGCAAAGGGCTTGCGTTCGGCTGTCGCCAGAACAACCGGCAGGGTTCCGGTGGGAGCGGGGGTGTTCATCTCCATGACCTGGGCCTCGAGCGGGTCCATCGCGCCGGGTCGGCGGAGATTCTGAACCGCCCACCGCGATGCATAAATTGCCGCACCCAGAAGGATCAGGGAGACGACCACGCCGCGATTGGTGAGGGCAGACAAATTGACTCGCTGTCCGGTCGCGCGCATCCGCATGAGGGTCCAAACGGCGAGGACGATGGCCACCAGAACAAAAATCATCCAAGGCTGGAAGGCCGCTGGACTGCCACCCGTCGTGGCTCCGGTAGACGTGCGAAGGACGACCTTTCCGGGGCCCTTCGCTGCGTCGACCGTCACCGTAATCTCATAGCCGCCCGCCATTGGAAAGCTTGCCGGGGAGTTGTAGGTGCCGGGTTCAGAACCCGCCGAGGCCATTTCTACTCGTTCGCCCATGTTCATTCCGGGCATCGCCGTGAAGGTGGTGACTTCGGCTCCGGTGACGGGTTTTCCACCCTCCGTGATCGTAATACGCAGAACAGACTTGCCAATGGCGATCGTGGCGGGGTCCGTGACGAGCTTCACCTTATACGGTCCCGCCATGCCTTCGAGGGCGAACGCGGCAAACATGACCAAAGAGAAGAGGAAAGAGAGGATGAGCTTCATAGTGAGACTCCCGCCGCACGGCGAAGCATGGCTTCCGCGACTTTGAGTTCAAATTGGCTGCGGGTAAGTTCGGCGCGGGCCTCGGCCAGCACTTGGAGGGCATCGAGTTGTTCGAGCAAGATGGCCTTGCCGGCTTCCACGCGAAGCCGAATGACTTCGTAGGAAGCCTCTGCGCTGGTCAGCGAGGATTCGGCGGATTGCATGTTGGCAAGGGCGGTTTGGCGGTCGAGGAACGCTTGGTGAACTTCCTTTTCGACTTCCAGCTTCGCCATTTCGAACTGAGCTTCCGCAGTTTGCTGCATAGACCGTGCTTCCGAGATTTCGGCGCGGATTCGGCCGCCATCATAAAGAGGGAAGCTCAGGGAGAGGCCGACCGTGACTCCGCTCATGTGGCGGCGATTGGTGGCATCGGCCATTCCGACGGCGTAAAGCTTTGGTTGGTTAAGGGCGCGTGCGGCGCGAAGTTCGGAGTCAGAGGCTCCTACCCGCGCCTTGGCCGCAAGGAGCTTTCCGCGTTGCGCATGGGCGATCCGTATCCATTCCGCCACGTCCATCGTTGGCGCAGCATCGGAAGGATTCGGCGCGAGTTCGAGCGCAGTGTCCATTGGTCGGCCAATGAGAGCCCGCAGGTCGAGCGCGGCCTTTGCCGACTCGTTCCGGGCGGACGCGAGTCGCCTTTCGACCATGCTGAGCTCTGCCTGCACCCGCGAAACCGAGGCCTCGATCGTGGAGCCGACTTCGAACCGGGCCTGCGTGGTCCGGAGAAGTTCTTGGATGGCAGTGCGCTGGGTTTCGAGTGCCGCAATTTCTTGTTCGATTGATTGAGTGGCCCAATACCGCTCGGTGACCATCAGAATCACCTCCGATTCGGCTTCGTGAACTTCGGCGGCAGCGGCCCGGACTTGCCAGCGCGCGGCTCCAACACGCTGACTCAGTTCCCGCGCAAACAGCGGCGCCATCACCATCAGGCTTCCGCTCACGAATGTGCCGGGCTCAATTCCCATGAAATTTCGTGGCTCCGCGGGGGGCGGAGAATCGAGGATTCCGGGTTTGTTACCGGTGGTCGCGAATCCGCTCAGCGACGCCATTGGCCCCGCCATAGCGCGCATTCCCGAATGGCGAGCGACCGTGGCGGCGAGTTCTGCGCGGGCTTCCTTCAACATTGGGTTGCCCGTTTTCGCGGCCGCGAGCAACTCATCGAGCGAAAGTGCCTGGGCCGACGCCCAGCCCGCCGCTGCGAACAGCGATAGTGACAAGAGGGTTTTCATGGGGTCACCTTTGCGCGTTGAGAATCGGTGAGTACGCGTTGGGCGCGTTGGTAATGCACGGACCGGGCCGCATTGAACGACCGAGAAAGCTCGCTGTATCCCGCAAGACCGCCTGCGACCTCGTCAATATCTCCCCGCTTCGGTTCGACTTCTTGCATCGCGCCTAGTAGCCGAGTGCGTTCGGCCTGCCATTCGGCGTCAATTTTGGCAATGGCGGTGCGCTGTGCATCAGTGAGGTTCAGGCCGACCTGCGAGAGCAAATGACCCGGTTCGGGCTTGCTCAACGGCTCCGTGGGTGCCGGGATGTTTGAAACGAACTTGGGCGGCGTGGGCTGGTTCGCAAAATTGAAGCCGACGATGGTGAGCGCACCGACAAGGGCTAGGGTGGTGCCCGGCCCAATGCGGAACCGGCGCGGAGTTTTGGGTGATGGTTTTATGGTTTTCCTCGTGAACGAACGGGCGGGGCTTGGGCGCGCCCAGAGGCAGGCCCAAAGCCAAACGGCTCAGTTCACGAAGCGGGAGGCGCACGAAGGCCATGACCGGCCGCGTCGGGCGGATCATGACCATGCAAAGTGCAGAAAACGTGTACGGTTTGCACTGCGGGAATTTGCGCACTCACCGTGACCACTACGGGCAAGAACCACCCATCTAAATCAAAGTGAGGGAGGCTCACTTGGAGAGCGTCCAGGTGGGTGTGAGCTGCGGCGCGAACCTCACAATCGGCGCTGAAATTCGCCGTTCTTTCAGCTTCGGAGACGCAACACTTGCAACCAAGCTCGCCCGACATTGGGCAAATGATCTGATTGCGAGGTGTTGGAGGCACCGGATCACTGCAATTGCACGCAAAGGCGGCCACGCTCCACTGCGAGAGGAGCACGGCGGCAAAGAGGAGTGCGTGCCAAATTCGGTTCATTGCATTACCCGAACACCTTAAGCGTACCGCAATCTGTTGTTTCTGAACGGATGACGTATGGAAATTCGTCACAAAAGACATGCGGCTGACCGACGACCTTACGAGTTCTAGGTGGATTTGGGCGAAGGGGATTCTGTTTTTGCTCTTGGCGATATTGGCGGGGGGAGGCTTGCTGATGTTGCATCCGGATTGGGTAGTGGCGGCGTTGCTCGCACTCTGTGTATGGGCGGCCTGCCGCTGGTATTACTTTATGTTCTACGTCATTGAGCATTACACCGACCCGGGCTTTCGGTACGCGGGGCTCGGAAGCTGGCTCCGCTATGCGCTCTCCAAGCGAACCAAGCCTTAAACGGAACCCCGGAGGGCTAGGACTGCGTATCCAACGTTAACGGGGGTCGGCTAAGATGAGGTTTTGGGCCTCCTCGCCCACTAGAGTGCTGATATGAAAACAACGTTGCTGATTGCCGGATTGACTCTGCTGGGCGTGGGGGTCGGGAACCTCTCCCAAACGTCGGCGCGTGTGCCGAATTCGCTTGACCCGGCCGCGGAAGGCATCGGGCGGCGGATCGCCAACCTGAGCGGGGTGACCGTTCAAGGCAAGAAAATTCAGGCCCAATTTTCTTCCGCGAAAGCGACCGTGATCGCGCTCACCAGCACCACGTGTCCACTCAGCATGAAGTTCGGCCCGAGTCTGGCCAAGCTAGAATCGGAATTTGCGGGCAAAGGCGTGAACTTCGTGTTCGTAAACCCCACCCACGCCGAAACACGCGAGGAAATGCTCGCTCATGTTAAACGGCTCGGGCTTAAGGCACCGTATGTGGCAGACCCGAAACACGAGTGGATCAAGGCCCTCAGAGCGAAGACCACAACCGAAGTGTTTGTCATAGATTCCAGCGGAACCCTGCGCTATCGCGGCGCCTTGGACGACCAGTTCACCCTCGGTGCGAGCCTCGCCGCCCCGAAAAACCGATTCGCCTCGAACGCCATTGAAGCGGTAGTAAAAGGAGTCTCGCCAAATCCGGCCGCCACGAGCGCCCCCGGTTGCTTGCTAGAGGAAGTCGCGCAGGTGGATGCCGAAGTGCCAACTTTCCACGGGAGAGTGCAACATATCGTCCAGAAGAGTTGTCTGCCGTGTCACCGAAAGGGCGGCGTGGCCCCGTTCACGCTGGATAGCTACGAGGCGGTCAAATCCCGCTCGAAAATGATCAAGTTTGTGGTGGAAGATGGCATTATGCCTCCGTGGTTCGCCGCGCCCAACACGGGACCGTGGCTCAATGACCATTCGCTTTCCGCCCAAGAAAAGACGGACATTGCCGCTTGGGTAGACGGAGGAACTCCGAAAGGCGACCCGAAAGAAGCTCCCGCCCCGGCCACGTTTGTGGAAGGCTGGCAGACGGGCAAACCCGACCTCGTGCTCGAACTCCCGCGCGCCGTCCCAATTCAAGCGACCGGGTTTATGGACTACGTGAACTTGGATGTTCCGACCGGTTTGACGGAGGACAAATGGGTCGACCGCATCGAGGTCCGGCCGGGAGACCGGCGTGCAGTGCACCACGTACTGGTGTTCGTGATCTCGCCGGGCGCGACCAGCGACGGCGCGCGCATTGGGTCGTTCCCGCAGGTGGCCGAAGTGAACGGCTTCTTCGGGGCGTATGCCCCGGGCGCCGAAGGGCTGGTTTACCGGCCCGGACTCGCGAAGCGACTTCCGAAAGGGGCGCGGCTTCGGTTCCAAATGCACTACACCCCGTTCGGAGAGGCGACCACAGACCGAAGTCGCATCGGCATCCACTTCGCCAAGTCCGAGCCGAAGCAAGAAGTGCACACCGCGAGCCTGGCGAATGTAATGTTCCGAATTCCGCCCAAGGCTGAGCGGCACGAAGTGATCGCGCAGCGCACGATTCCGACCGACATCGAAATTTTCTCGTTCATGCCGCATGCGCACGTTCGCGGAGCGGCGGCCCGCTACGAGCTAACGCGTGATGGCAAGACTACGGTGCTTCTGGACGTTCCCCGGTTTGACTTCAATTGGCAATTCAACTATCAGTTAAAGACGCCAGTTTTGGTGAAAAAGGGCGACACGCTGACCTACCGGGCGTGGTACGACAACAGCGAAAAGAACCCCGCAAACCCAGATCCGACCCGCGCGGTGGGCTGGGGTGACCAAACCTACGACGAAATGCATTTGGGTTATGTGGAGTACGTGGTTCCAGGCCAGAAGCCGGGGACCAGCGCGCCCGCACCTTCAGGAATGCAGTCTCGCGTCCGCACGTTGTTCCGCAGCTTGGATGCGAATTCGGATGGGTTTGTGACGCAAGAAGAGGCCCGCACGATGTGGGACACGATCAAGCGCGCAGATACCAATGGGGACGGCAAGATTTCCGAGGACGAAGCCCTGAAGATGTTCGGCGGGTAGCCCGCGTGCGTCATGAGAAATCATGGCAAGTAGGTGACGCCCAGGCACAAATTTGGCCCGGGACCCAAATCTAACCTGGTATCGTGGAAATAGGGTGGACGCGATTTTGAGGACACCCGCACCGCCATGGTTGAAAGCCTTTCTGCACAAGAAAAACGCGTTTTGGAACTGGCCGTAAACGGCCACACCGACAAGGGCATCGCCGACGCCCTCGGCATCAGTCCGACCACGGTCGTCACCTATTGGGGACGCATCCGCGCCAAATTTGGCATGCAGTCTCGGCCAGAATTGGTGGCAAAGTTTGTGCTGGGCCTTGCCCAAAGCAAGCTCGACGACCTCAAGGCGAACCTCAAAGAACGCGCCGCGCACGAAGCCGAATTAGCCCGCGAAGTCGAAACCCTGTTCGCCTTCATTGACTTCGCGCCGGAGGCGATGCTGATTGTCGACGCCGACGGAATTATCCAGCGCGGGAACCTGCAAGCTGCCGAACTGCTGGAATGTGAGAAGGCAGATTTTCCGAATCTTCCTGTGGCACGGTTTATTCCGAGCGACATCCACGAGGCTCACGTGGGCTACCGAGAGCGCTATATGAAGGACCCCATGCGCCTAGCCATCGGGCATGATGCAGGCGTCAATATCCTGACCTATAAGGGCAACATCGTGGTCGGGCTGGTTCTGCTCAACGTCGCGAACACGCCGCAGGGCGAGTTCGTGGTGGTCATGCTACGCAAGTTCTAGGCGCGAGTTTTCCAGCCGTAGGGAATGTATCGGTTCTCGAATGAACCGTCGTCGTACAGGTCAATCAGGGTGTAGCCGTAGGTGACTTCTTGGTAGTCGCCGCCCCACCAGGCCGCCGAAACCGCGCCGTTGCAACAGTAGGTGACGTCGTTGTAAAGAATCTGGTCGAGTAGGTGTTCGTGGCCGCTCACGCAGAGTTTGACGTTGGAGTGCTTGCGGAAGAGGTCTTTGATGCGGCGGGCATCAATATGAACCCAGGCGCCGGGAATCACCCAGTTGCCAGTCTTCTCATTCTCGCCGTCAAACATGCTGCACACCGCGATGATAGGAATGTGCGACGAGATCATGACCGGGGTTTTGGCGGGCGTTTTGGCAAGGTCGTCCTTTAGCCATTCAAACTGCTCGTCGTCCAACCGGGCAGTGTAGCCGGGGCCTTCTTTGCGGTGGGTGCTATCCAGGATGATGATGTGCCAGCCTTTGCGGTCGAAGCTTCGGTAGGGTTTGGCCATGCCGAGCTCGTCGCAGGCCCATTTTTTGCCATAAAGCGGGTCGTTCTTGGTTTGGTCGGGGATGTTCCAGCCCCACACGTCGTGGTTGCCAATGGTGTGTTCGACCGGGAGTTTGGTGTTTGCCTTCAGCACGCGGTTGAAGATGTCCCATTGAGCGCGGGTGCGGTCTTGGCTTGCGCCGAGGGCGTCCATGATGAGGTCGCCGCCGGTGAGGATCCAATCTGGCCTTTGGGATTGGGCGTGCTTGAGGGCGGCTTCAAATCCTTCGGGCGCTCCGCGTTCGGGCTGCACGTGAATGTCGGTGAGGTGCGCGATGCGCTGGGTTTGCTTGCGTTTTGGGTTGATCGGGTGCTTGGCGAGGGCGGCCGCGGGGGCGAGGGCAAGGGTAGAGGTGGCAGCGATGAGTTCCCGGCGCGAAAGCATGTGGTTACGTTACCCGAGGGGATCGGGGTTTTCTTTGGATTGTTAAAGAGGGTTAATCCGGCGGAAACGCAAATCGCCCACGTAGCCTTACGGCTGCGGGGGCGACTCCTAAACGGACCGAGAACTAGTCTCCGGACAGTCCGAAACGAGCACTCAGAACGCTGAGGTCCGAAGTGCCGACCTCGCCATCCCCGTCTAGGTCGGCTTCGACGTTCCAGTTGCCGTCACCGGGAACCGAGAGGTACGCCGAACTCAGCGCAGACAGGTCGCCGCCGCCGATTTCGTTATCGCCATCTACATCGCCATTCAGCAAAGTGAGGTTGACATTGGTTGCGCCAACCGCCACGATGCCAAAGTTTGCGGTTCGGCGCGCGAGCCAGTGCGAAGCCTTTATTCGGATGTTGTACTGGCCAACGCCGGATATTCCCGCGACAAAACTGTAGTTCCCAAGCGAGCCTAGGACGGAATTCACCGTCTGAATCGGCGTGGTTGAGCCAGCCGGGAAAAGCTCAATCGTAATGGGAACCCCAGCATGGTTGGCGGTCCAATCGGTGAGGGTCACCCGACCGGTCACCGTTGCTCGGCTGATTTGGAAGTTCACGTTCGAAACGTCATAAAACGTCCCATCCTGCGATTCAACGAAGATGCGGTTCGTCGTTCCCACCACGTGGTCAGGAATTACCACGGTGGCAGTGCCCGTATTCGGGACGTTATCAGCGAGGATTGTGTGAGTTCCGTTTCCGTAGCTCGTTCCGCCGTTAACGGATAACAGAATCCGCACGGTTGGAGAGATGGCGGCGCTTCCGCCTACGTTCCAGGTTACAGTGCGCTGAGACCCGGCGAACCATTGCACGTTGGTGTTCGGGCTGGTCACCGACATTGCAGCCCCCGCCACGGTGACCGTCATGGAATCGGTTTCCACTCCGCCGCCGCCGGTCCGGTTATCGCGTACGGTGGACCGGAAAGTCATCGTCCGCGCGACGGTCGGCAAAATTTCCCACGGGGTAGCGGCGCCGCTCAGCACGTCCGCAAGTCGCGGGAAGAACCGCGTCGGGCTTGTGCTGGGGTTAAACGACCGGAACAACGGCCGCGTGGTGTTGTCAGTCGTCGGGCTCGCCGTACCGAGATTGAACTGCTCCCAGCAATACGTCAGCGGGTCGCCGTTCGGGTCGCTTGCGGTCGCCGTCAGCTTGAACGGCGTGCCGATCGGGATTGTGCGGTTGGTTCCCGCATCCACGGTCGGGGCGAGGTTTCCGGTCGCGGTCGTCGTTCCGCCGCGAGATGCGTTTTCTCGAATCGTGAGAATCGAATCAATGCTTCGCGTGTGGAAATAGGCGTCGGAGTTGCTTTGCAGATTTTCTGCGCCGCAAATTCCCGCATAGGCCATGATGGTAGAGCCGCTGCCAGGTTCGTAGGCGTTGCTGGCACTGCGATTTCCGCCTCCGCAACTGCTGGTGGTGCCGTTAAAGGTGTGTCCCGCGTTGTATTGGTGACCCATCTCGTGAGCGACGTAGTCAATGTCGAATCCGTCGCCAACGGGCGTGCCGACCCCGGTTGCGCCGCGTGCCTTCTGCCCGGTGAGGCCAACCACACCGAGCCCGGCCACACCGCCCGCCGCGGTCGAGAACACGTGTCCAATGTCGTAGTTCGCATTTCCGACCACGGTATCTAGGTTAGACTGGTTTTGGCTGAGTTGGGCCACCGCGTCGTTATTGGTAAAGGGGTCTGTGCCGGTCCAGCACCGCAAGAAGGTCATGTTTAACCGAATCGCAGCGTCCTTTTCGTAGACTCCGGAAACGCGGTTCACGCTGGTCGCGGCCGCGGCTTCGGCGGCAGCCACGGAGCCGAAGAAGGCCGTGTACTCGGTTGTGGTGTTCAATGCGAGGCGGTAAGTCTTCAGGTTCGGACCCGTGGTCTGAATGCCCGAGAATCCGTCATCCGGAACGAGCTTGGTTTCCTCCACCATGCAGCCCCAGTGGTTCACTTTGAACACTTGGTCGCGTCGGAAGTAGGTGAAGTAATCCGTAATGTTCGAACGGCGCATCGGCTCAATCGTGAAGTCCCCGCTGGGGGAGAAAATCGTGCCGTGGAAGCCATACTTGCCAAAATCCACGCGGCCGGTGGCATGCGGGTCGTCTATGCCCTGGACGCTGTATGTCTGAATTGGAATTCGCTTGGCGAGTTCCGGTGAGAGAATCGGCGAGTTGACAATCTTGAATCGCCGGGTCGTGCCATCTGGGTAGGGAAGGGTGATGATTTGGTCGGCGGCGAAGGTCGTGAACTCCATCGGGGCCTTGCTCAGCTCGGCTTCAAATGCCTTCACATCCAGCCGGAAAGTTTTTGCCGCTTGGACGCTGCGAACCATCGGGTGAAGGTCGCCGGTCGGGGCGAATTTGAGTTGCGCCGGGGTCCACGACGACCCAAACGCAAACGAAAAAGACGCCGCAAGCAGGGCGCAGGCAAGAGTTCTCATGATAAATCGGTCCGTAAACTTGATTATAACGACTGCCTGCCGCAAATCAAAAGTTCACAATGCTAAGAAAGCAAATTGCGGGCCAGAAACAAGCTATTCAACGATCTTGTTCAGGTTGCCGGTTTCGATGGAGTATCGCATCGGCATGACTTTTACCTTTGGGTATCGCAAGCGAAGCCGAGCTGCCTCGCTCATTAAGAAATCCACTTCGTTGCCGATCTCAAAGATGGGCGCGGCTTGGAGAAAGTGCTCTTCGGCGGCTTCGGCGGTCCAGCCCGCGTTCCGAACGAGCCCGTCTATGAACAGTTGTTTCCGGTCGGCAACACCAACCATTCCGCAGTTGTCATGACCAATCAGCGCAATGTGCTTCACGCCACCCACGGCGATCGCGTAGGAGACTTTGAACTCGCTATACCGAAGGTTTGCGCCGCCTGTGCGAATGATGAACGCGAAATTGTCGGGCATGTGGAGGTGCTTGCGGTGGTCCATGCACATGCCGACGAGTAGCTGAGCCTGAGTAAATTCTTCGAACGGTCGGTGAAAATTCTGATATTCGATGAGCAGGCCGATGGGCGTGTCCCGATACTCCTCGGGTATGTCCTCCAGGCAGTTCATCGGAAGAACTTGTGGCATATCTCTGATGATAGCAGGGCTTCGGCTTCACGGGGATGACGGAGAAGAATCACTTTTGGACCACTGTTTTGAGCGGCCCACGTTATCATTCGGGTTCGTTTTGACCTGAAAGACTTAAAGTGCCACGCGATGATGGAGTCGCTTGAGAGCAACTTCGGCCAGGTCTCGATGTTGCCGTTGCATACGGGCGTTTTGGTCGCGGCGCGGTGAATGGAACGCCGAATTAACCGGCCCAGCGATAGCCAACGAGGGTAATCCAGCCCGATGATGAGCTCGACCCGTTCGAGCGGTAAGTGTAACCACTTGCCGTAGGCAGAATCGAACACCCATTCGTCGGTCTGGCAAAGCTCAGAGATGATTCGGGTTTGATCTTCGAGGGGGCGCTCGGTCCAGTTCGGGAGCCAAGTGAGTTCGTCCACCGAATGGAACGGCAAGCTTAGTTTTTCGGCGAGGGCGCGGGCGAATGTGGTTTTTCCTGACCCGGTGACGCCGTAGACAAGAATCCGCTTAGGCCCGGATTCCATGGCGGTTCAGGCGGTCGGTGCACGTTTTGCTGCACGTTTGGGGGTCCTGGCACGACGGGCACAAATAATAAGATTCGCCGCACCACTGGCATGTTGGGCGGGTTTCCGCCGTGAGGCCGCACGCCACGCAAGCGCCGAATCGCTGGGTTGGCTGCAGGTGCTTGTCCACGGCGATTCGGTCGTCGAAGACATAGCATTCGCCTTCATACAGGCCATCGGGGAACTGCTCTAAGTAGCCCAAAATTCCGGTTTGGAGTTGGTAGACCGTGTTCCAGCCTGCCTCGTGCATGGCAAGCACCGCCTTTTCGCACCGGATGCCGCCCGTGCAATAGAGATAGACCGGCTCTTCTTTCGGGACTTGGAGGTCCTCTAGATAGGCGGGCCATTCGGCGAAGGTTCTCATTCCGGGGTCAACCGCGCCCCGGAAGGCTCCGGCGGCGACTTCGTAGTCGTTCCGGGTGTCGATTAGGGTCTTGGCTTTGCCCGAGGACAGATGCGCGTGCCATTCCGCGGGAGAAAGATGTCCGTTAATGGGTGATTCGGGCACGAGGTCCGGCCGTTTCAATGTGACGATTTCCGGTCGAATCACCACCATTGCACGCCTAAAGGGGGCGACTCCGCTTTCGGAACGCTTGATTTCAAGCGCTCCGTCGGCAAGTTCGGCAACGTATTCCTCGAACTCACCTAATCGGTCGCCTTGCGTCGCCACGGTGGCGTTGATTCCTTCGGCCGACAGAATGAACAGGCCGCGGATGTTGAGCTCGTCCATTTTAGATTGAACCTCCTTACGCAGTGACGGCAACGCATGATCCTCGATTGCGAAGAAACGGTAAAACGCGGAAACTGACCAGGGGCTCGGGCTCACGTGCCTAAAATGTACCCGTCGGTTCCGGGGCGAAACACCATAATAGGGGAATATGGGTCAGGTACACGAGGCGTCGCCGCCGATTCGGCTGGGGGCAATTCTGCAAAAGAGCGTCTCGACGGTAAAGGCCAATGTGCCCGCCATTGTCGTGATCCAAGGCGCCGCCGCCGCCCTTGTGATTTCCTACTTCAATTCTGAGTCGGTGCGGACCGTGGCTCGGGCTATTGCCGAATATAAAGCCGGGCAAGGGTTGGGATTTGTATTCTTGACTGGCGTCGTGGCGGGCAGCGTCATTCCCGAAATTGTGAAGTTCGCGGTCCGGATGAAGCCCGACCCGAATTCCAGCCGTTGGGTGGGGTTCTTGTGGCCCGCGGCGGTTTATGGGATGCTCGCCGTTCTGGTGGATTTGCTCTACCGGTTACAGGCAATGATGTTCGGTTCGGAAGCAACCCCGGTGGTGGTAGCGAGCAAGATCTTGGTGGATATGCTCGTGTTCACGACGCTGGTATCGATGCCGTTTTGCGTGGGACTACTGACGTGGTGGCGGCGCGGATTCGCGCGGTCGTTCTGGCGGGAAGCCTTCACGAAGCGGTTCTACGCGACCGAAATTGTGGCGTCGTTGCCATTATGCTGGTCCTATTGGCTGCCGACGCTGGTCATGGTTTACTCTTTGCCGCTCGACTTGCAGTTTCCATTTGCGATGCTCATGCAATCGGCCTTTTCAATTTTGCTCGTCTTCTTTGTGTCCCAAGAGACGGTTTAAAGCCGGAGTTCTGCGACCACGCCTCGCAGATGTTCCCAACTCGGGTCTAGTTCGTCGTCGTTCATCGCGTTTAAGTCAGCTTGATGCCAGGCCAGTATGCGTTCGGCGTCCAGATTCAGTCCCTTGGCAAACGCGTGAATCCGTTCCCGTTGAAACCGGGGCAGGTCCGGCTGGGTTGCAAGTTGGGGAATCGGGTTTCGCAAGAACGCGGCAGGCTCATAGGCCGGGTCGCCCCACAGTCCCTTCGGGTCAATCAATGTCCATTCTGGGCCACGTAGGATGTTGAAGTGATGCAAATCGCCGTGGAGAAATCTGGCAGGTGGACTTGAATCCAGAAGTGCTGTCCATTCCGGGCTTGGATTTGGTTCGTAGCCTGATAGCATTAAGAGCTCATCAGGTTCGCCGTCAGGCATGGCGTGAATCAGAGAGATTGCCAGGTCAGTTTGCTCACCGGGCGAAAGCCCGGAATCGGCCAAATTCGTTCCCGGACGGATACGCGGCATGAGCTGACAACCGGTCTCCGAATCGTATTCAAGAATGGGGACTGCGCTCGGGTGGTGCTTCGAGAGATACACTGCGGCTCGGGCACCGAACGTCCGTTCTTCGCCTCGGAATGGCACCTTCAGCACCCGGTCGTCAGTGGCGTAAACATGCGAGCAATGACCGGAGGGTAATTGCTCGGTCGGAACGAACTCCCACCTTCGGCACAGGTCCATCAGTTCGGGGCTAAGGCTGACGGGTGGGGTCACAGGTACAATTCTAGCTTCCCCATGCTACGAGCAGGCAATGTCGGGCTTCCGAACGTCGGTAAGTCAACTCTTTTCAACGCCGTGGTGGCCAACGCACAGGCGCAGGCCGCCAATTTCCCGTTTTGCACCATTGAGCCGAACGTTGGCATCGTGAGCGTCCCAGATTCACGGCTGGATGTCCTCGCAAAGATCTCCGGGAGCGAGAAAATTTTGCCCGCACGGGTTGAGTTCGTGGATATCGCGGGTCTGGTGCAGGGCGCGAGCAAGGGCGAGGGTCTCGGCAATCAGTTTCTTGCCAATATTCGCGAAGTGGACGCCATTGTCCACGTTGTTCGGTGCTTTGAGAACGACGACATCATTCACGTTTCTGGCTCGGTGGACCCGATCCGCGACATCGAGATTATCAGCATGGAGTTGATTTTCGCGGATATGGCGCAGCTTGAGCGCCGCGTCGAACGCGTACGAAAGGAACTCCGCACGAACAAGAACGCGCAAACCGAACTGGACGCGTTAGAAAAGATCCTTCCCGCGCTGGAAGAAGGCAAAGCCGCCCGCACCGTGAGCCTGACCGACGATGAAGTGGCGGCCATCAAACCGCTGTTCCTCCTCACCATGAAGCCGATTATCTACGCAGCAAATGTGAGCGAAACCGACCTTGCCGCTGGCAACCCTTGGGTAGAAAAAGTGCGCGAACTCGCCGCTAAGGAGGGAAGCCAGGTTATCGTGATTTCGGCGCAAGTGGAATCTGAGCTTGTCGAATTACCGGAAGAAGATCGCCAGGAATTTCTTGAGTCGTTGGGTGTTAAGGAAGGCGGTCTGCAATCGCTGATTCGCACCACGTACGACCTGCTCGGGCTCCAGACGTACTTCACCACGGGACCAAAGGAAACTCGGGCATGGACGATCGTGAAAGGGATGACGGCTCCGCAGGCGGCGGGCGTCATTCACACCGATTTTGAACGCGGGTTTATTCGGGCCGAAACCGTTTCGTATAAAGACCTCGTCGAATGCGGTTCGATGCAAGCCGCCAAAGAAAAGGGTCTGGTCCGTAGCGAAGGGAAGGAGTACGTCGTCCAAGAGGGCGACGTCATGCTCTTCCGCTTCAATGTCTAGTCAAGTTCTAACTGGGGTTCGGGAAGTTCTTCCAGCTCTAGCTCAAGTTTTGGAACGAGCTCTTTGGCTTGGGCCTGTCGCGCAGATTGGGTGACGGCGGGCAGTTCTAGTTCCACAACTTCAACCGCGGCGAGTGTTGCAATTTTTCTTGCGGAGGGCAAGAGGTTCCGCTCCATTGAACCGACGAAGTCGTTGTAGGATTCGACCGTTTTGTCGAGTTGCTTGCCCATTTTGACCAGGTGATTGGTCAGAACACTCACCCGCTCATAGAGCACTTTCCCTTCTTGGGCGATGATGCGGGCGTTTTGTTCGAGGGCTTCGTGACGCCAAGCCGAGGCAAGTGCGCGCAAAAGTCCAATCAGCGTGATCGGGGTCGCGAGGAGCACGTTGTGCTGGGTGCTGTATTCCACCAGTTCAGCATCCACCTGAAGGGCGGAGGCAAGGATGGACTCCAGCGGCACGAAAAGCACCACCATCTCCGGGCTGTTGTCGAAGGCGGTCGAATATTTTTTGCTCGCCAAGGTCTTTACGTGATCCCGCAAATGCCGCGCGAGGGTGCGCTGTGCATCTTCACGAACATTTTCGGAATCCGCATCAACCACGCTGAGATAGGAGGTCAGAACCGCTTTGCTATCTACGATAATGTTCTTCTTGCCCGGTAGCCGAACTACGAGGTCGGGGCGAATCCGGTTATCTTCGTAGCTGGAGTGCACTTGCTGGTGGAAGTCGCAATACTCAAGCATTCCCGCGAGCTCGACCACCCGTTTGAGCTGAATTTCGCCCCACTGACCCCGGCTTTGCGGTTGGCGTAGGGCGTTCACCAAGTTCCGGGTCTCTTGCTCAAGGGAGATCTGTCGCTCTTTGAGGCTGCCCACAATTTTGTCAATTCCGGTGTAGTCCTCAATCCGCTTCTTCTCAAAGTCAGCGATGGAGTGCCCAACTTTTTGCAAGCCGTCGGCGAGAGGTTTCACAAGTTCGTCAATGGCTTGCTTGCGAAGCTCCAACTCACCTTTGGCCTGCTTTTGTTGACCGGCTAGATGCTCGGACGCCAGTTCCAGGAACCGCTCATTGCTCTTGGCGAGCGCATCTTGGCTGAGCGAAGCGAACGCCTCTCGCATCTGCTTTTCGGTGGTGGCAAGAATTTCTTGCTTTTCCTGGTCGGCTTGCTTTAGCAAGTCGCGAATCTCTTGCACGGCTCGCTCGCGCTCTTCGATCTGGGTGATGAGCCGGGCGCGTTCTTCGGCGGCGGAACGGGTGGCCTCGTTTAGCTTGTCTATGTCGCACTTGGCTTGGTCTAGGGTGGCCTGAACCCGGTCTGCGTTCGCAGCGCGTTCTTGCATTCTTGCGAGTTCGACTGCATTGGCCGACAACTCGGACCGCTGGCATTCCACCGTGCGACGCATCAACAGCCAAACCGCCAGCGCACCCAGCGCGAGGCCTACCAACAGACCGAGGACGAGTTCGACAGTAGACATGGGTCTATTATGCTCAACATCTGGCCCGCAATGGGCAATGAGCGGTAAGCAATAATAGAAAACGATGATCCGCCCCCCGCTCGTTGCTCCCGGTGCACAACTTCGCGCGATGTTCGCCGAGCAATGTGTGCTGATGCCCGGCGCATTCTCGCCGCTCACCGCGCTAGCTGCGGCGAAACATGGCGCGAAAGCGGTGTATCTCAGCGGCGGAGCGATCACGAACAATTTGCTAGGCGTGCCCGATATTGCAATGATCTCTCTCGATGAAATGTCGGGAGTAGCAGCTCGAACTTGCCAGGTGACCCCGGTCCCCGTGATTTGCGATGCCGACACGGGTTTTGGGGAGGCCTGGAACACTGTCCGTACCGTCATCGAGATGGAACGCGCCGGGCTCGCAGGAATTCACTTAGAAGACCAGGTCAGCCCCAAGCGCTGCGGCCATCTCGAAGGCAAAGAAGTGATTGAAGCATCGCGGATGGCGGCCAAGATTCGAGCGGCGGTGGACGCTAAGCGCGACCCTTCGTTTATGATCATCGCCCGAACCGATGCGCGCGGCGTGCTCGGCCTCGATGAAGCGATCAACCGGGCGAAGCGATATGTGGATTCGGGGGCGGATGCCGTCTTTCCGGAAGGCTTGCAGAGCGAGGAAGAGTTTGCCGCCGTCCGAGAGGCGCTACCCAATATTCCGCTCTTGGCGAACATGACGGAGTTCGGTAAGACGCCGCTAATCACCCACGCGCGGTTCGCCGAACTCGGATATCAGATGGTCATTTTCCCGGTGACCTCCTTGCGGGTGATGCTGAAAGCGGTGGAGGACTTTTACGCTGAGCTACTGGATACCGGAACTCAGGCCGGATACATGGAGAAAATGGTGACCCGTGCACACCTTTATGAGGTGATCGACTACGATCAATTCAACGCGCAGGACTCGGCCTGGAGCGAAGCGGAAAACCAGGCATAACGCCTCGTAATTTATCGGTACAATTCAACGTAGGAACTTGTAGTAGCGAACGCGCATGCCAAGAAAAATCGAAACTATCGCCCTCCACGACAGCTCCACCCCCCAGTTCGGTGATATCGAAAAGGGCGGAAATGTGGTGGTGACCTCGGTCGAGACCTTGCTCAATCAAGCGCGGGCAAATTCGCTTTGGCCGCTAACGTTTGGTCTTGCGTGTTGCGCGATTGAAATGATTGCCGTGGCGGGTGCCCGTTTCGACATCGCCCGCTTCGGATCGGAAGCGTTTCGTGCCACGCCTCGCCAAGCCGACGTGATGATCATCGCCGGGCGGTTAAGCAAGAAAATGGCCCCGGTGCTGCGGCAGATTTACGACCAAATGCCGGAGCCGAAGTGGGTGATTTCGATGGGCGCATGCGCCAGTAGCGGCGGCGTCTATAACAACTACGCAATTGTGCAAGGAACCGACCAAGTCGTTCCGGTGGACGTTTACGTTCCGGGTTGCCCGCCGTCGCCCGATGCCCTCATTTACGCGATCATGCAGTTGCAGGCAAAGATCAAGCGCTCGAAGGCGAAGACGTTTAAAGATCTACGCCTGAGCGAAGCCGCCAACCCGCGAACCTTGGAGAGTGTGAAGTAAATGAGCTTCAGCCTGCTGCGCGACGTCGCCAAGCCGATTCTTTCGGGATTTTCCATCACGGCGAAACGGCTTCGGAACGAAAAAGTCACGATTCAGTATCCAGACGAGTACCGCGAGCAGTATCCACGAACCCGTTGGCGACACTTTTTGGTCCGATATGATTCGGGACTCGAGAAGTGCATCGGTTGCTCACTGTGTGCGGGTGCTTGCCCAGCACGGTGCATCTACGTTGAAGCGGCTGAGAACACGGACGAGGCGCGGTATTCCCCGGGTGAGCGCTACGCCGCGCGGTACGAGATCAACATGATTCGGTGCATCTTCTGCGGATTCTGCCAAGAAGCGTGCCCAACCGGTGCAATCGTTTTGCGCAAAAATTTTGAATTGGCCGATTACCGGCGAGAGGACTTCATTTACACAAAAGAGCGCCTCTTGGAAGAGTATCCGGGCCAGCATAATGAGCCCTTCAAGGGCCAAAAGTAAGATTCGTAAAATTGCGGGATCATTCCGGCATTTTTACGACGTATATGTAGGTGATAAACTGCGGAACTCGCAGTGGCTTGGCGGAGTCAATTAAATGATGAGGAGATTGGTGGTGGTAGCGAGTATCGGAGCAATGTCCTTGTTCAGTTCGCTCACCTGTGCCATCAGCCTTCCCACGCTCGTTGACCTTGCTGCAACTTACGACACCTCCGAAGGGAGTTATGACGTCCAGGTCACCATGGAGCGCGAAAACATCCTTGCCGGGTTCGTTTTCGATGGTTACGACCGCGACTACGAGCTGATGATCTACGACGCGGCCACCGATTTCGAGTTTGAAACTGATTTCGCCAGCGAAATCGCGCGGGAAAACTGGGTTCAGTTGCTGTGATTCAGCCCGCCTCGATGCGGTTCTTTCTTGAACCGGAAAGTCGGCTACGCCTGACGGTTGACGAGTCGTATTCCGTGGTGGAAGTGGTCCCCGCGTGGGCGGCCCCCCTCACCAACCCCGACCGTTACCTGTGTTTTCTGAACCCAAAAGGAGAGGAAGTCACGATGGTTGAGTCGTTGAATGTGCTGGACGAGTCTTCGCGGTCGGCCGTGGAATTTGCCATCGCGCAGCGGTATCTTACTTCCCGAATCGAACGAATCTTGGAGGCGCGAGTCGAATTCGGCGCAACCTATTGGACCGTGCAAACCAACCGGGGCGTGCGTGAATTTGTCGCCCAGAGCCTACAAGAGAACGCGCAGTGGATGGGCGAAAACCACTTGCTCCTCATCGACATTGACGGAAATAGATTCGAAATTCTCGATACGACCGTCATGGATGCGCAAAGCCAAAAGTACATCGACACAATCCTGTAAAATGCGCCCATGCAGAAGTTTGCGCTAGGGCTCGTTTTCGCGGCAGCATTGTTTGGGTGCTCACCGCAAGCTGAACCATCGAATACGGCGAATACGGCTAAGCCCGAAGACAAGCCGTTCCGGGTGGCTCTGCTGACTCCAGGGCCGGTGAACGACGCCGGCTGGAATCAAATGGCCTTCGACGGCCTCACCGCAATCGAGGGGAAGCTCAGCGCAAAAGTGAACAACGAGGAGTCCACCGGCTCCAAGATCGCCGATTCGATGCGTTCTTACGCAACCGAAGGCTATGACCTCGTGTTTGGACACGGCTACGAATACAATGCGCCCGCCATGGCAATCGCGAAGGACTTTCCGAAAACCGTCTTTGTGAGTTCGAGCGGCGGGGAAATTGCCGACAACGTTGGAGCGTTTCGGTTCAATCTAGAACAGGGTTTCTATGTCGCCGGCTACTACGCGGCCATGACTTCAAAATCTGGAAAAGTGGGAACAGTCGCCATTCAAGGAATTCCCAGTATTGACTCGACGCTGAAGGCCTTTGTTGCGGGAGCTAAGGCAGCGAAGCCCGAGGTCGAAGTGAAGGAGGTAAAGCTTGCCTCAGACCGAGATGTGGCATCGGCACGGCAGGCAACGCTTGCCATGTTGGACAGTGGGGTGGATGTAGTGATTCACCAAGCCAACAACGCGGCAAGCGGCGTGTTTGCCGCCTGCAAAGAGCGGGGAGCAAAAGCAATTGGTGCAAATGCGAACCAGAACAACGATCCGAGCGGGGCGGTGGTTGCGAGCGCGATCATTCTCGCCGAGCCTGCGTTTTTGGACCTTGCGACGCGCGTAAAGGAAGGCGGATATAAGGGCGCGATCGAGCTGTACGGAATGGAGAAGGGGGCGATTGACTTTGTACTCGCCGAGAATTCGGGCGCGAGTCCTGAAATCGTAGACGCGATCAAGGCTCTCATCGAAGATATCAAGAGCGGGAAAGTGGAAGCTCCGCGCGACACGTTCTAAGCCGATTGAAACAGAGAAGCGGTCCCTCCAACACTCGGACGGACCGCTTTGATTTAACTCAGGAATGGACGATTAGGCGCTTCGGCGTCGTCGAGCGAGAACGCCCGCCGCACCGACGGCAAGAGCGATCATGGTTGCCGGTTCCGGAACCAAGTTCGCGCGAATTTCGCCACCCGGGAATGCCGAGGAGTGGATGTTGAAGTAGCCATGACCAGCTTGCAGGCGGCTGAGAAACGCGTTCAGCGCGCCGCTCGTGGTGCCGCCATTAGCGGTGATGAACGCCGGGTTATAGCTTGAGGCCAGCGACATGTCAAACGTGTGGTCCATCGAACCCGAGGTCACACCTAACGGGAACCCGGTGAATGACGGGAGCATGGAGGCGACGCCACCATTGGTTCCCGGGCCGTTGCCAAAGTGGATGTGCGCGGCAGTGGTGTTCCCGGTGAGACCGGAAAAGTTCGCTTGCACTCGCATGGTGATCGCGTCCATGTCCATCGTGACCGTGGTGCTACCAGTGCCAAGCGAACCGTTGGGAGGCGACTCTTGACTACCGCTAAACGTGCCGGTGAACACAAACACGTGACCGAAGCTCGTAGCCGCAACCGCGAGCAAACTCGCGGAGAAGAATAAACGAAGTTTCATAGTATGACTCTGTTTCCTTATAAATAGCCCGGAAATGCCGAAACATGCCCGGTACCACGTAAGTATACAGAAATTAGTTGGGAAATCAACTATTTATCTTCACTTTTAAATATAGAACGGCCCCGGCGGATTTCGCGGGGGCAGCGTTGAACCTGACTCTGGGTCTTCGGACCGGATTCTGTTCTTCAAGTTGACGGCGCCGCCAAGACCATGTTAGTTGCCGTAAACGAAGAAGTCCCCGGCGATTGCGGCCGGGGACTTCTTGCCAAGTATGAGGGCTATTTGTTGCCTTGGATGACCGTATTCTCGGGTGGGCGGAACGCCTCAGATTCCGAGTTGGAATCGGCCGCCACGTTAGACGCCGTTTCACCGATAGAGCCATCTTTGCTGGACGAATCTCCGCCGGAACACCCCACGAGGAGTGCTCCGGTCAGAGTCAGAAGTGCCATCAACTTGATCCGCATCAGCGAAGATCCCAGATGTAGGCTTCGCCATCCGCGGCGCGGCCGGCCCAGTTGGTCAGCGGGTTGCAGCCCGTAATCAACCGATTTACCGCGACCGACTTCGTGTGACCATCCACATAGTTGATGATGATCTGGCCGTCCTTGTAGGGACGGTTGCCCGAGCCCATCACGATCTTTTGGTTGTGCCACGGCCACGCGCCGCCATACACCATCCAGCTATACGGGTTCGTGAGAAGCCAGCCGTAGGTGTTGTAGTGTCGCCAGGTTCCGTCGGCAATGTATGTGGACACCGGTGGCATCACGTTACCGTCGCCGTCTCGAACGCAGGGTGCTTCCACGACCCAGTTTCCGCCGCCGGTCGGAACACCCCGAGAGGTGCGATCCCAGATTGAACTGGCAAACATGAGCGTCGCCGCGGGCGACTCGATTTCCGACTGGCCAATTGCGGCACTGGTCACCAGACTTCCTCGGCCCGGAACGTTATATTGCCGCCACGGACTCAGGAAGTTGTAGTTATAACCCATGTTGGAGCGAACCAAGAGCGCATAAAGTCGCTGCTCGGGCGTGAGCAAATTGATATTTGTCACGGTGGTAAAGCCATATGGGCGGTAAACCGTGTTAAGGTGATCGCGAAGGATATTGTCCTTTTTCGCGTTCGGATCCATCGGTGAGAACCAAATGTCCTCGCTCTTCACATAGGGGGCGCATAGCACGCCGGGCACCTTATCGGGCGGGCCAAACCCCCAACCCGGTAGCCCGAATCCGCCAATATTTGAAGGGACCGTGTAGTCGTCGTAGTCAGAAAAATACATCTGCGCGGCCATCCCAACTTGCTTGAAGTTGGAGATGTCCACGGTTTTCAGGGCAGCATTCTTGGCCTGACTGAGTACGGGAAAGAGAATTGCGGCGAGAATTGCGATAATCGCGATCACCACCAGCAATTCTATGAGCGTAAAAGCTCGCTTTAGGATAGCTACGGGTTTCATGTTCGAATGACTCCGAGTTTGAACTTTGAATGTTAGGTAAAAGACCTGAACGTACTATACACCAAATGTGTCCTAGGACCAAATTTCTGCAGCACTTTTTTCAATTTCTTTTGGGCCATCAGTTGAGTCGAACTGGTATAGTTTCTTCTACATGCGCATCGGCCCTTGGGTGCGTGCCCTCCCCCAACTTGAAGCTCTAAGCGAGCTGAGCGGACCTCTCCACGGACACGTGGAGTGGGGTCATGTCGCGCCCGAGGCGCGCGCGCCGTTCATTGCGGCGATGTATTTGAGAAATCCGCAACCCCTCATGGTGGTTGTCGCGAACCAAGAACGGGCAATCGCGTGGCAAGCGCGGCTCGTTTTGTGCGGAATTCCGGAGTCCGAAATTCGACTGTTACCGTCGGGTCTGTCGGCGCTGTTTGAAGACGCCTCACCCGAATCCGTGGCTTTGTCCGACCGAATCGGAGCATTGCATATGCTCTGCACTTCCGTACGCGGAATCGTCATCTCCACGCCGGGTGCGTGCCTTGAACGGACTTTGCCCGCAGACCACTTCGGCAAGATGTTCTTAGAAGTGCGGCGGGGGGAAACCGTTGACCCCGAGACGCTCCGAACGACCCTTATCACGCTTGGATATGAGGTCGCGGAGCCTGTGCGGGTTCCCGGCACGTTTTGCCGACGCGGGGGAATTTACGATGTTTTCCCCCCCGGTTTTGACCAGCCGATTCGGATCGAGCTGTTTGGCGACGAGATCGAATCGATGCGGCACTTTGACCCGAACACCCAGCGGTCGGTGGGGAATCTGGACACGCTGGAACTCGGTCCGTCTCGCGAAACAATTTATCCGGCCAACCTGGACGTCGCCGCGCTCCGTGAGATGATTGAACGGTCGGCCGCTTCCGAAAGCGAGGCGCTAAGCGACGAAGCTGGACAAAATTTGCGCGACCTCGTAAAGGCAGATATCAACTCGCTTTCTCAAAAGCTGTACTTCGACCGGTTGGACTTGTATCGCCCAATGCTTCTTCCCGAGAGCGGTTGCGCGATAGACCTTATGCCCGAAAACGGCTTGGTGGTGCTGGATGATCCGTTCGAGTTGGACCCGGTTGCACTGCGGGCGGAAGAAGATCTTGCCGACGCACTGAAGGCCCGGGCGACCCGCGGGGAGATTCTAGAGGCGGTGGCGCACGACTTCATGTTCCCGCCCGACAAACTCGGCGCATCGCCAAACCTACTCGTGGCGTCCAGCGTGGATTCGCGTCCGCCCTGGCTGGGCTCGCGAAAGGAACTCGCCGTTGAGGCCGAAGGGCTGATGGCGTATCGCGGGCAGGGTGCATACCTGATGTCCGGCATCAACGAGTGGCTGAAGGAAGGTTTCGCCATTGTGGTGGCGACGGACCAACCGACTCGCGCGCGGGCGATGCTGGAGCAAGTGGGCCTCATGCCAACCGATGCCGACGAAGGTGAGCCGTTCCGGCCCGGCGTTTCAATGGTGCAGGGCAACCTGGCGGGAGGTTTCCTGCTGCGCAAAGCCAAAGTTGCATTCCTTACCGACATGGAGTTGTTCGGAGTCGGCCGGCTCAAGCTTCCGCAACGCAAGTTCAACGAAGGTTTGCCGATCACCACGGTTCTCGACCTGAAAGACGGCGATTACGTGGTCCACATCAACTTTGGAATCGGAATCTTCCGGGGCCTGGTCACGCGCCCGGCGGCGGGAATCGAGCGAGAATTCCTCTTTATTGAGTATGCGGCTCCCGATAAGCTGTACGTTCCGGCGGATCAACTGGACCGAATCCAGAAATATCTCAATCCTGGGGACGCGGACCCCAAACTTAACCGGTTAACCGGGGGGGAGTGGCAACGCACCGTAAAAAAAGCCCGGGGGGAGGCCCGTGAATTCGCGAGGGACCTCATCCAACTCTATGCCCAGCGAAAAAGTGTTCAGAGACCGCCCTTCGGTCCGGATACGCCGTGGCAGGCCGAGATGGAGCAGACGTTCCCCTACGTCGAGACTCCCAGCCAGCTCAACGCGATAAAGGAATCTAAGCGTGACCTCAATACCGAGTTCCCGATGGACCGCTTGGTGATCGGTGACGTGGGTTTTGGCAAAACTGAAGTCGCGATCCGCGCCGCATTCAAGGTCGCGCAGTCGGGGCGTCAAGTTGCATTTTTGTGTCCGACGACGATTCTATCCGAGCAGCATTTCCGCAACTTTGTCGAGCGGCTTGCGCCGTTCCCAGTGCGCTTGGAACTGCTGAACCGATTCCGGTCAACCGCGGAACGCCGGGACATTTTGGACCGACTCGCCAAAGGCGACATCGACATTATCTTGGGCACCCACGCTTTGCTCAGCCAAGAAGTCCAATTCAAAGACCTTGGCTTGATCGTGATTGACGAGGAACACAAGTTTGGGGTCAAGCAGAAGGAACTGCTAAAGAAGGTGCGGGCAAACGTAGACGTTTTGACTCTCACCGCTACCCCGATTCCACGCACGCTCAGCATGGCCCTCATGGACATCCGGCAGATGTCGCTGATCAATGATCCGCCGCCCGGACGTCTGCCCGTACGAACGTTTGTGCGGCCTTTTGCAAAAGAAGTTGTACGCGAGGCCGTGCTTCGCGAGATGGCACGGGGCGGGCAAGTTTACTACGTGTACAACCGCGTTCAGGGAATCTATCACATTGCCGAATCTCTGCGCGAACTGTTCCCGCAAGCCCGAATCGGCGTGGGTCACGGGCAGATGAACGAAAAGGAGCTCGAGCCGGTGATGATTGGATTCATCAAAGGAGAGCTCGATATCTTGCTCAGTACGACGATTGTCGAGTCGGGGCTGGATATCCCGAATGCCAACACGCTGATCGTCGAAGACGCCGACAAGATGGGGTTGGCTCAGCTTTATCAGTTGCGCGGTCGGGTCGGGCGGTCGGATCGCCAAGCGTATGCCTACTTATTGCACTCAGACCGAAAACAGCTGACCGAAAACGCGACGGGGCGGCTGGAGGCCCTGCAGGAGTTCACCAACCTCGGGAGTGGATACAACCTTGCCTTCCGAGACCTGCAAATTCGAGGTGCGGGCGACTTGCTCGGTGCGAAGCAGCACGGAGTGATGGCCACCGTAGGTTACGAACTTTATAGCCAGCTCATCGCCGAAGAAATTTCATTCTTGAAATCGCATGCTGATGGCGAAGGGGCCGCCCGCGACTACAAGGATCCGCTGGAAGGACTGGAACCGCTCCCAGCCATGGATCTGCCTACGAACGCGCGAATTCCCGAGTCTTACATCGAAGATCAAGCCCAGAGGCTGTACTACTACAAGTACATGATGTCCGCGCGGACTTCGGAAGACCTCACCGCGGTGGAGCAAGAGATTGTGGACCGGTACGGGAAGTCGCCTGACGAAGTCAAGCGCGCCTTCTGGATCATGCGGCTTAGAATTCGTGCCCGAAACCTCCGCATCGAGAAGGTTGATGGACAGGGCGGACGCCTCGCCGTGACCTTCTTGGGCACTGCCGACCTCAGTCCGCGCCTCTTCAGCCTAATGCAGCGCGATAACAAGCAGTGCTATCTGGCGCGGGGCGTATTCATCTGGCCCTATACGGGCGGTCCGGTCGCCGCCTGCGACAAGATGCTGACGGCGATCGAGCAAACTCAGGCCGAACTGGAAGCCCACCGCGAAGCGTTGGCCGCCGAATAACGGCTCAGCTGTGGGTCATGTCAATAGGCCGCACCCACTCGGAAAATTGGGCGTCCGTGACTAGCTCTAACGCCAGAGCGGCTTCACGCAGAGACGTACCTTCTTTGTGTGCCTTCTTCGCAATTTTTGCCGCATTGTCGTAGCCGATATGCCGGTTCAAGGCGGTGACCTGCATCAGATTCGAGTCAAGGTTTTGTTCAATTCTGGCAATGTTCGGCTCAATGCCAACGGCGCACTGGTCGTTAAAGCTTTGGCAAGCATCGGCAAGCAAGTGGATGGATTCGAGTACGTTATGGACCATCACCGGCTTGTAGACATTTAGCTGGAAGTTGCCTTGCGAGCCCGCAAACGCCACGCTCGTGTCGTTTCCAAACACTTGCACCGCCACCATGGTGAGGGCTTCGCACTGGGTCGGGTTGACCTTGCCGGGCATGATGCTTGAGCCCGGCTCGTTCTCGGGAATGATAATCTCGCCGATGCCGTTCCGGGGGCCGCTCGCCAGCCAACGAACGTCGTTGGCCATTTTCATCAGAGCGCCTGCGAGAGTCCGGAGGGCGGCGCTGGTCTGCACGAGGGCGTCATGGGCTGATAGCGCGGCAAACTTGTTTTCGGCACTGCGAAATTCGAATCCGGTTTCTTCCGAGATTTTCTTTGCCGCGAGGTCACCGAATTTGGGGTGAGCATTTAAGCCAGTTCCGACCGCCGTGCCGCCGATCGCGAGTTCGAACAGACCCATCTGGGCGTGGCGAACCTCGGCGAGGCAGTAATCGAGTTGGGCGACCCATCCACCGACTTCTTGGCCGAGCGTGATGGGAGTAGCATCTTGCAGGTGGGTTCGGCCCACCTTGACAATTTCGTCAAAGGCTTCGGCCTTGGCGTGAAGGGTGTCTCGCAGCAGAGTGACTTTCGGAAAGAGCTCAGCGGCGAGCTGCTGCACCACCGCGATATGCATGGCAGTGGGGAAGGTGTCGTTGGAACTCTGCCCGCGGTTGACGTGGTCGTTAGGATGAACTGGTGTTTTGCTGCCCAGCGCACCGCCGGCAAGTTCGATCGCGCGGTTGGAGATGACCTCGTTCGCGTTCATGTTGCTCTGGGTTCCACTCCCGGTTTGCCACACCACCAGCGGAAAATGGTCGTCCAGCTTTCCGGCGATCACCTCGTCAGCGGCTTGGGCGATCAACTTGCCAACTTCGGCCGAAATTTCTCCGAGTTCTGCGTTCGCTTGGGCCGCACCTTTCTTCAGAATTCCGAGGGCGCGGATTACCGAGGGGCCCCACACAAATCGGTCGCGCCCGATGGGGAAATTCTGGATGGAACGTTGGGTTTGTGCCCCCCAATAGCGAGAGGATTCAACCTCTACTGCACCCATGGAATCGGTTTCGACGCGAACATTCATAGTACGATGGTATCAGGTTAAACGTCGGAATTTCTGATGTTGGGAATCATTGGAACCCGGCAAAAGGTTGAGTAAATCACCATGACGTGGATTGCATTAATTGGGGTGTTGGCGAGTCAGGGCACGTCGCCGATCGTGAAGATTGAGCGGATGATCGCTCCGGCTAGCGAAACCGTGAAGAAAATCGGTGCCGAATATGGCGAAGCGTGGGCAGTAGAAGGCACGGTGGCCAGCGATGTGGTGTTTGTCACAAGCAATGGGAAGTCGGCCGGGCAGATGCGGCAAGCAATTGCGTCTGCGCTTCACGCAGAGTGGAAAGAACAGTCCACCGGATGGGTGTTATCTCGAAAGCCTGCTACCGAGAATCGGCTCGCCGCCGAAGCACGTGCGCTTCGGACCGAATGGGTGAAAGCCGAACTCGCGCACGAGCTTGACAAGATCAAGAAGCTTCCAGAATTTTCGGAGGATCGGGCCAAAGAAATCGCAAAGGGATTGGAGGCCCCTCTTGAGGGTGATGACTTCTCGAAACGGCAAATCTTCATTTCGGAGATGCCGGGATCCAGATACTTGCCACAGATTCTTGCCTTAATTGACCCTGCCACGCTGGCGGCAATGGAAGTCGATGAACGGGTTGTGTTCGCGACTCGGCCCACGGCCATGCAGAAGCAACTTCCGAGCGCGGCCCAGGTGCTCGCGAATGATCTTGCAAAAAAACAGGCGATCATGGACGGTGCGATGGGGGCTCAGTTGATTCGAATCGGTAGTGGCGGGGCGATGTCCATTTCCCGAACCCGCGGCGGACCCGATCAGCCGCAACCCGAGCCGAAGGGTCCACCCGCATACACTCATCTGATTGTGAGCCGAGAAATGAGCGGGGAAATGTACTCGGTCCAGCTTAACGTTTACGACGCAATAGGTGAGATCATAACAGGTAGTTCGTCATACTTAAATCTGTCATTCGAGCGGCGCCCGAATCGAACAACCGATACGTCTGGAACCGCCGCCATCGAGTTCGGGAAGAACGAGAAGGAGATTCTGGCACTGCGTGATGCTCGGGTGGCGCAAGAAGGTAGCGTGCAGAACGTATTTGGGATATCTCTTGCGAGTGGAGGTGCAGGCGGAACCTTTATTTCGACCGAAGATCGGATCGGGGTTGGACGACCGGATATCAGTGCTGACCTGCGCGCCGCTCTGTTGAACCCAACTAATGTAGATCCCCTTTCATATTTCTTCAATGATGCTGCGGTTGCCGTCTCGAAGGAACGAAATCTGGATGTGATCGCGGTTGTTCCCGACACCCTGAACTCCCACATGAGAAGCTTTGCCAGAACGGATGCCAAAACCAGTGGCTTCCTTGCTCAATTGCAGAATCGAGGGGGAATGCGGGTTTCGCGCGGTGAAGGGTGGCTCACAATCACCCCCGAAGATTGGCCCGCAATGTGGCAAGGGCGGCACAACCGAAGTAGCTTGGAAACGTTGCTCGGTCATCTGGACCAGACTGGATCGCTCACGCTTGACCAACTCTCTACCTATGCAAGGACGGCACCCGAGTCATCACTTGCGGGATTAGGTTCCTACGGAAACATCGAAGGCTTTTACGCACAACTCCTACAGCCTTCGGCGGCGCAGACCAGCCTTGCCAACCTATTCGAGCACCGACGCGGGCTAAAGTTCTATGCCCAACTGCCGGTTCGCACTCGAGCGGCACTAGTGGCCGGCGAAGAAATGGGCGTAGCCGGACTGGATTCGGCGGTGCGCGGAATTTTGCATCGCATGGTTTATTGGGGCGGGGCAGGGCCGCAGCCGGGCACAGAAGGACTTGAATCGGACCCGTGGAGTTCGGGAAGGTTTATCCGGATGGGAAACATGACGGCGGACAACGAACGAACCGTGTTGATGCCGCGAGGAATCACCAACGATTCTCGGGTTCGTTTCCAGTTCAAAACGGAAATGAGCGCAGAAGTGAAAGGGGCGGGCGGCGCAACTGCGATTTACCCGGCCAATGTTCTGGCGATGGATCAGCTGCAGAGAGAAGGAGCACTCAGCCACGTCTTTGGCCAACTTAATTCTGGATTGCCCCCGGTGGCAATCGAAGGATTCCGAGATGCGGGCCAATCCAAAATTGCGATGCAATTTGCGTTCGGAACCACGGCAACGTTTAGCGACACTCTTACGGATTATCAGATGGGTTCGGGGGCATTTGGTCCGTACGCCGGCTTGTCACAAATCCTGAGAGACGAAGTGGAGAAGCAGGCGAATCAAATTCGTAGTGCCTTTGCAAACGTAAGGCTCGGTGGCGGCGAGAACGCAAAACCGTAACCTCCAAACGCAAGTCAGCCCGGTCTCGCAGGCTGGACCGGGCTGAATCATCTGGCAAGATTTGATTATTTGCGTCGTCGTCGGAGCATCGCAACTGCACCAAGCGCAAGTGCGGTCATGCTGGCGGGCTCCGGAACGGCTTCCGGCGTCACGAACAACGTGTTTCCGCCGCCCGGTAGCTGACCGGAAACGCGCACGTGGTAGCCAACGGCCTCCGGAGTTCCGGCAAGACTGGAGTATGTGAACGATTTGGTGTCGTTAATAAAGCCCTGATTCGGGTTCGTTTTCCAACCGGCGATACCTCCCGTGCCGGAATAGTTCTGGTTGTAGTTATATCCCGACTGATTGGCACCGGTTGCGCTGAAGTCGTTGTTATCGTCTAATGCCCAGACACCAAAAACTTCGGTAACCGTGTAGGTACTGGATCCGATCATGAACGTCGGAGCAGCGGTCGCCGTAGTGGTGATAGTCAATCCGCTGATCGTACTTGTCAGGCCCGTCATGTTACTCACCGGGGCGAACGAGCTTCGGCTCTGGGCGCTTGCCGTAGCGACGGCTGCGGCGAGTACAACAATAGATACAAATTTCATTAAACTCTCCTAATTTAACTTCCCAGTCTCCCGGGTAGCCCGCAAAGCAAACATCACAATGCGTGCCAATTAGTGTAGTTTATAAGGGCTAAGCCCAAACCTGGCATTGCTGCGAGGATTGACTGAATAAAGGCATCTATACCGGGAAGAACGTTAGAGAAGTGCCGAAATAAGCGACTCGGTCTCGGCCAGTGCTTCCGTAAAACACTTAACGGCGAAGTCTACTTGCTGCTCCGTAATGATTAAGGGCGGCTCGAAACGGATAACCCTCGGATTGTTAAGGGTGTAAGCTGCAATCACGCCACGTTTAGTCAGCTGCCCAATCACGAGTTCGCCGACTTCGTCCATCGAGAATTCCACGCCAATGATGAGGCCCTTTCCGCGAATTTCGGCAACGAGCGACGAGGGTGCTGCGTACATCCCGGCCATGAACCTTGCGCCTAATGCCTCGGCGCGTTCGATGAGTCGTTCCTGCTGAAGTACATCCAGCGTTGCGATTCCCGCCGCGCAAGCAAGGGGGTTACCGCCAAACGTGGACGTGTGCATGAGCGGATTCTGGCTAAACACCGCGTCCCATACCTTTTGGGTGCCCATGGTCGCTCCGATGGGCATGACTCCGCCACCAAGGGCCTTGGCGAGCGTCAACAAGTCCGCTTGAACGTTTTCGTGCTGGTAGCCAAACATCTTGCCCGTGCGGCCGATGCCGGTTTGGACTTCGTCGAGAATTAGGAGTGCGCCGGTTTCATCGCACCGCTTTCGGATGGCGGGTAGATAACCGGTTGGGGCGACGTGGACCCCGCCTTCACCCTGGATCGTTTCCAAGATGACGGCTGCGGTTTGCTGGTCAATGGCGTTGAGCGTGGCGTCTATATCACCATAAGGAACAAAGCTCACTGGTTCGACTAGTTTTCCGACTCCTGCTTTGTATTTTTCGCGGCCCGTAACGCTGAGGCCGCCGAGGGTCTTTCCGTGGTAGCCGCCGTTGGTCGCCACGAATTTCTCCCGGCCGGTTGCGATGCGGGCGAACTTAAGAGCGGCTTCCACGGCTTCGGTGCCGCTGTTCGAGAAAAAAGTGAACTGGAGATCGTTCCCGGAGGCTTCGGCGAGTCGGCGGGCGAGGTCGGCCTGAACCGGATTAAAGAAAACCTTGCCGCTGAGAGGCATCCGGTCGAGCTGGTCCTTTACGGCCTGCACGATTCGGGGGTGCCGGTGCCCCAGCGCGAACACACCGTAACTGCCGAGGCAATCAAGATATTCGCGGCCTTCGTGGTCCGTTAAGATGCAGCCTTCGCCGGAAACTTCCACGCCGAATCCGGCAAAGCCCATCAGTCGGGCTAGGTAGGGATTAATGTGGTGGGTGTAGGAATCTACCGTGGTGTCGTACAGCGTTTCGGGGTCCACGGTTTATTGTACGTCAGGGCCAAAAAAGAAATTCGGCGCGCCCCCCTACAAATTGCCAGGGCCGATGCCGACGATGATGATAGGCCGCAGTAAACGCGGAAATTCTAAACAAATGCAAATTCTGGACTCTCTTTTTGGAGCACGAGCCGAAAACCTCACCCGGGCACTTAAGCGCACGAGTGATCGTCACGGACTCATCACCAACAACATTGCCAATGTCAACACTCCGGGCTATAAGCGCCAGGATGTTGAGTTCGGCATTGCGCTTCAAGGAGAAGAGGATCGGTTGCAGCGCAAAGGCCCGTCTGCCATTGTCAATTCTGGCGGATCCCAACGCCTGGACGGCAATAGCGTGAACATGGAGCAAGAAATGGGCGCGCTCGCCATGACCGAGTTCCGCTATCAACTGCTCACCGATATGACGGGCAAGTATTTTGCGGGCCTCAAGAATGTCATCCGTGAGGGACGATAATGACGATCGGTAAAGCCATGAACATCGCGAGCTCGGGCATGCACGCCGAGCGGTTCCGCATGGACATCATCAGCGGGAACATCGCGAACGCCAACGCCATCAACGGACCCGGAAAGCCGGAAATTCGCCGCCAATCGGTGGTGCTCACCGGCGGAGAGAACGGTGTTCGGATCGCGGGAATTGCAAAAGACCAATCCGCCCTTCGCCGCGAATATCAGCCAGGTAACCCGGCCGCCGACGCCGACGGCTTTGTTAGTTACACGAACATCAACCCGGTGTTCGAAATGGTGGACATGATCGGCGCGAGCCGCGCCTACGAAGCCAATCTTGCCGCGTTTAACTCGGCCAAGACAATGATGAATGCCGCCCTTACCATTGGCCGCACCGCTTAAGACTCACATTAGAAGGAACCATCCCAATGCGCATCGATAATGCGACCCGACCGCTAACAGGAATTCAGAACCCGGCCCTCGAGAAGATAGCCGGCGGGAATGACTTTGGCAAGATGCTGACGGACGCCCTCAAGGAGGTCAATTCCGCGCAAATGACTGCGCGCGATAACCAAAACCTCTTGATGGCGAATCAGCCGGTAGATGTGGATGAACTAATGATTTCAATGGAGAAGGCAAGCACCGCGATGCAACTGACAATGCAGCTTCGCAATAAGGTGCTGGAAGCCTACCAAGAAATCATGCGCACCCAGGTGTAGTTCGTAACGTTTGATCCGGCCCAAGGCAACGCGCACGATGGGTCCGATATTCGAGAGGTTTAAAAACTGGTTTGGGTCGCTAGACCGGGCAAAACGCCCGGTGTATCTAGCGGGCCTGGGAGTGTTCGTGGTGATGATCATCGCCGCGGCCGTTTTCTCTGGCCGTCCCCAAATGAGCATGCTGTTTGGCGGACTCAGTCCCGCTGACCAGGGCATGGTGGTCGAAGAACTCACCAAGATCGGCATCCGAGCCGACATCGATGCGGCAGGGAACGTGTTTGTTCCCGCCCCGAAAGTCGCCGAAGCCCGCATGAAGCTAGCGACCGCGCGAAAACTCCCCAACAGTGGTTCGCCAGGCATGGCAACCATCGATAGTATTGGCCCGATGGTGAGCGAAAGTGTGGAGCGAGAGAAGCTGAAATCAGCTCAGGAGAGCGAGCTTTCCCGGTCCATCGCCACCATCTCGGGTGTATCCGGTGCGCGCGTTCACCTAACCCTAAAGAAATCTTCTCCGTTCTCTCGGGATGAAACCCCGGCCACGGCGAGCATTGTGATTGCCGAAGGCGGTTCAGAAGGCGTTAACAGCGAGCAAGCCCAGAGCATTGCGCGGCTCGTTCAGTACGCTGTCGAAGGCCTCAAGCTGGAAAACATTACCATTGTCAGCGAAAAGGGCACGACGTTGTTCGACGGCAGCCAATCCGAATCGGGCGGCGGAATTTCGGACCACCGGTTGGCCTTGGAGCGTGAGGTGACCCTTGCCCGTGAGCGAGACCTCCAACAAATTCTAGACGGTGCGGTGGGTGTTGGCAATACGATTGTGGACATTCCGGTGCTGAAGATCAACCAAGATCGCGCCCGGAGCAAATCGACCACGCGCGGGCCCAGCCAAAAGCCCGTGGTGAAAGAAGAAGTTAAGGAAGACATGGGAGACGCCAACGCGAATCCCGCAAATGGTGTCGCGGGGGCCGCAAGCAACACGCAGCCGCCCGCCGAAGGTGCCGCCGCCGTCGCCCGCAATTATAAGGGCAGCCAGACAAGAGTGGAATATGAAATTAACGAGACCATTACGGAGACGGAGAAGGCTCCGGGTGAGATCGAGTTAATGGCCGTCAACGTCTTGGTTAACTCGCGCAATATTAAAGACATTGAATCGGTGCGGCAGTTCGTTCAGAACTCGCTTGGGCCGCTGGTGTCTTCCCCCGAGCGCTTTACCGCCACCGTCACCCCGATTGAATTCGACACTACGCAGCTTGAAGCCGCGAAGAAGAGTGAGGGCGCGGCCGCGAGCTCGGCCCGAATGCAGCAGATCATCTCACTTTTGCCCATCGCGGCACTGCTTTTCGTCGGGTTTCTTGTGAGCAAGTCGCTCGGCAAATCGGCAAAGGCGAAGCTTGAAGATGTCCAGCGAGACGGAGACACCGCGTCATTGCCTGGCAATTTTGACCTCAGCGCGCTCCCGAGCTTTTCCGAAGACGAAGCCGGAATGGTGACGCTCCGCGCCGATGAGCTTCAGCAACTCGCCGACCTTCCCGCGGAAGAAATGGCCCATGCCATCAACGCCATTTCGCACCGACGACGGCAACGCGCGGTGGAAATTGACGAGATTCCCGACAAGATCAACATTCCGCTTGAACAGATCAAGCAGATGGCCGCCGTGCGACCAGAAAAGGTAGCCGGACTGATTAAATCCATGCTTCTCGAGGACCGACGATGAGAAAGAACGAAGCCGAAATTTCTAACCGGCGCAAAGCCGCAATCATGCTCACCCTTCTCGGTCCGGAATCCTCGGCAAAGGTACTTAACCTGCTGAGCGAGGAGGAGATTGAACTCCTTTCGCTTGAAGTGGCTCGGCTGGAGAAGGTTACGCCCGACGTTCGGGATGCGATCATCACCGAGTTCCACCAGATGGCCCAGGCCCAAGACTTCATTAGCGAAGGCGGTGTGGACCAAGCCAAGAAGATGTTGGAATCGGCGTTTGGTTCCGAACGAGCCGATTTGATGATTCGCAAGATACTCAATGCGATGCAGGTCGTTCCGTTCGAGTTCCTTAAGAAGGCCGACCCTACTCAGGTGCTGACGTTCATCCAAGACGAGCATCCGCAAACCATCGCGCTCATCCTCAGCTACATGCCGATGAACCAATCGGCGACGCTGCTCACGAAACTGCCGACAGAATTACGTGCGGATGTAGCCGAACGGATTGCCACCATGGAGCAAACACCGCCGGACGTGGTTCGCCGGGTCGAACAGGTGCTGGAAAAGAAAGTCTCGAGCGTGCTCAGCACCGAAATGACGAAGGCAGGAGGACCGACGATGTTGGTGGACCTCCTCAACCGGGTGGACCGTTCGACTGAACGGTTGATTCTGGAAAGTCTCGCGGAAAGTAACCCCGAGATGGCCGACCAAATTAAGAACATGATGTTCGTGTTCGAAGACATCATCAACCTAGACGACAAGGCGATTCAATCCATCATGAAAGAGGTGGACGTGAAGGACCTTGCGACGGCGCTCAAGGGTGTGCCGCAAGAGGTTCAGGACAAGGTCTACAAGAACATGTCTGAGCGGGCGATGAACATGCTGAAAGAGGACATGGAGTTCATGGGACCCGTAAAGGTTCGCGTCGTCGAAGAGTCTCAACAAAAGATCGTGGCGATTATCCGCCGCCTCGAAGAGTCCGGCGAGATTCAAGTGGGCCGCTCTGAGGATGACGTGCTTGTCTAACCGGATCTTCACCAATGCGGCGTGCGAAGTGGCGGGTTTTCCGCACATTTCGCGTGAGGAAATCGAGATTAATCGCGGGCGGTACCGCGGCGTGACCGGAACTGAGCTTGCCGATATTCGCCGAAAGGAAGCCGAAGAAGAAGGCTACGCAGCCGGACATGAAGCGGGATTCCAAGCCGGGTTTGAGGAAGGGCTGCGGCGTGGAACCCAGCAAGGACATGCCGACCTGATCGCCGAGCAACGCCAGGCCGTTGACCTGGAGATTGAGCGATTTGTCACAGGGCTCGATCAAGCAGGCGTGGACATTGACGCGGCGATGCGGCAATGGTACGCCGACGCGGAGGAAAAAATTGCCTCGATTGCGGCCGCGACGGTTGCGCGAATTTTCCGCGCCGAACTTCAACTGGGGCCGCAAGCCGTGCTTGCCCTGGTGAAATCGGCGATGGAAGAAGTCGGTGTGGTTCAGTTCGCAAGGTTGCGGTTGAATCTTCCGGACCATGAAGCGGTGCAACCGTTCAAGGACCAGATTCTGGCCGCGGCCGACAACATTGAGCGAGTCGAGATTGTCGCCGACGCGAGCCTAGATGGCGGCTGTGTTATTGAAACCGACGGCGGAATCGTGGATGCATCAACCGGCACCGTGATTCACTTAATCGAGGACGCGGCATGAGCAGATTTACGGTTCCCCGAGAAGTGCCCGAATTCGCGCAGGTCTCGCAGCGGCTTAGCCAAATGCCGACGTTCCAAATGGCGGGCCGGGTCAATCAGGTGGTTGGCCTGTTGGTGGAAAGCGTCGGTCCGAACGCAAAGATCGGTGACTTTTGCCAGATTGAGACCCATGAGATTGGTGGCGGCGCGAACAAGTTTGGCCCAGCCGTGTTCGACCAGATTCCGGCCGAAATTGTTGGCTTTAAGGACCATCGCGCCCTGCTGATGCCGCTTGCTACCATGCAAGGCGTGCGTTCCGGTTGTCTGGTGCGATCCACCGGAGACTGCCTTCAAATCAAGGTCGGACATGAGCTTTTGGGCCGAGTGCTGAACGGCCTTGGCGAGCCAATGGACGGAAAAGGTGACCTGGAGTGTAGCCAAACCTACCCAATCGAGAATTCTGCCCCGAACGCGTTAGAACGATCGATGATCGAGAAGCCGTTTGCGACCGGTGTCCGCGCGATTGACGGCGTATTGACAATGGGAATCGGTCAGCGGGTGGGAATCTTCGCCGGCTCCGGAGTTGGTAAGAGCACTCTTCTGGGGATGATCGCTCGGGGCTGTTCGGCCGACGTGAACGTGATTTGCCTTGTCGGGGAACGGGGCCGCGAAGTCCGCGAATTTATAGAGAACGACCTTCAAGAAGAAGGTTTGGCCCGAAGCGTGGTGGTGTGCGCCACGAGCGACGAGCCCGCACTTGTTCGGATAAAGGCGGCGCTGACGGCCACGGCGATTTCGGAGTTTTTCCGAGACCAGGGCCTCAACGTGATGCTGATGATGGACTCGGTGACGCGGTTCGCGATGGCACAACGGGAAGTCGGTCTGGCAGTGGGAGAACCCCCCAGCACGAAGGGGTACACACCGAGTGTTTTCGCATTACTTCCGCGCCTGATGGAGCGGGCGGGTTGCGGTCCGCGGGGGGCGATTACCGCGCTCTATACGGTCCTCGTGGATGGAGACGACACCAACGAACCGATTTCGGACGCCGCCCGAAGCATCCTTGATGGACACGTGGTGCTCAGTCGGAAGCTCACGGGCCGGGGGCATTATCCGCCGATTGACATCATGCAGAGCCTCAGCCGGGTGATGCCGATGGTGACGGATTCCGGACACGTTTCGGACGCGGCGAAGCTCCGCGAATTGATGTCGGCCTACCTTGACGTGGAAGACCTGATTTCCATTGGAGCGTATCAGTCGGGAAGTCGCCCGCTCAGCGACGAAGCCGTGCGCAAGTGGGACGGGCTAAACAAGTTTCTGCGGCAGGATCGCCTGCAGCACACGAGTTACGGCCAGACCCGAGAGCAGTTGGGGACGCTGATTCATGGCCAAGTTTAAGTTTCGGTTCGAAAAGGTATTGCAGTTCCGGTCGGATGCGGCGGAAGCAGCCAAACGCGGGTTTATGGAAGCGCGGGCGAGAACACTCGCCCAAGAAGCGGAGAAGGTGAAGCTATTGGAACGCAAGGCAGAAACGTTGAAGCGCGGGGGCCGCGGCCTTGCAGAACGACTTTCGCTGATGGCGTTTGTGGACCGACTAGATGGGGAAACCACCGAGCAAGACATCGTTTTGGGTGTGCTTCGCGATGAAGAAGAGGCGGCCCGCCAGAAGTGGATCACCGCCCGGCAAGAATTTGAAGCGATCGAGAAACTGCGGGCGAACCAGTTTGAGGAATGGAACCTGAAGCTACTCGCCGAGGAACAAAAAATGTTGGATGAATTCGCAATCATGCGCCGGGGGTCCCAATGCGCTTAGAACTTCGCGGGCCCGACGCGATCGTGCAACGGATGAATGAGATCGCCGCCCGAATGGGCGCGCTGAATCCGGAACCCGTGAACCCGACCAAGCCGGAACCCACCGCCCGAGCAGATTCGTTTGCCTCGACCTTGCAGGGCGAAATTGGGATGTCGGCCAACTCGGGCCTTGCCCCTATGCGCCCCATGGGAATCGAAGGCATTGGAACGCCGATTCAGTCGCTGATCGAGCGCGTGGCTAAAGAAGAGGGAATTGACGCCCACCTTTTGAACGCGGTGGTAATGCAAGAAAGCGCCTACGATCCGAACGCCCGGTCGCATAAGGGAGCCATGGGGCTCATGCAACTCATGCCGGGAACTGCCCGCATGCTCGGGGTGACCGACCCGATGGACCCGGAACAGAACCTGCGGGGCGGGGCCAAATATCTGAAAGGACTGCTGTCGCAGCACGGCGGAGATATTCCGCTGGCCGTTGCGAGCTATAACGCGGGACCCGGAAACGTGCGAAAGTACGGCGGAATTCCGCCGTTTGCCGAGACGCAGGCTTACGTGCAGAAAATTATGGATCGCTACGGAATGGTATCCGGAGGAGGCATGATTGGCCGGTAAGAAAGGGCTTGTCATTGGCGTGATCGCCGTACTCGTGCTCGGAGTTGGAGGGGCTGGCTTTGCCGCATTTAAGGGGATCATCACGATTCCCGGCATTACGCCGAAAAAGGTGGCAAAGAAGGCATCAAATCTGTACGGAGAAGCGGGAGCTGACCCGGCCAAAAAAGCCGCGGAGAAGCCGAAACCCAAACCGCCCGAGCCGCAGAAACCAAAACCCAAAGCACCTGAGGAGCCGAAGATTGACATTGCCATGGGCAACCAGAAGGTAGCGGATGTGTGGTCCGCGATGAGCACGGAGGCGATTCTGGGCGTGATCAAGAACTGGAAAGACGAGGACGTTGCCCCGGTCTTGGCCCTGATGGAAGATGACAAGACGGCAGAAGTTCTGAGTCAGCTCACGCCAGAGCGGGCGTCTTCCCTCAGCCAGAAGCTTCGGGCGTTTGCGAGCCAAGTTCCGAGCGAGAACCCGGGCTAGAGCGGCGCAGTTGGGCTCGCGTCAAGCGTGAGGTCGTCTCGCTGACCCGCAGCGAGTCGCCAAGAACCGGCTAGGCCGATCATCGCCGCGTTGTCGGTGCAGAATTCAAACGCCGGGCAAGCAAACGGGATGTTTCTTCGCGCACATTCGGCTGCGAGCCGGGTGCGGAGCGCGACGTTCGCCGACACCCCTCCGACGAGACTGAGCGCGTTCAAGTCATGGGCATCAAGCGCGTGCAGAGTCTTCTGGACGAGGGCCTCCACAATCACATGCTGCAGGCTCGCGGCTGCATCAGGAAGCACGAGGTCCGGTTCGGTTTCCACAAGTCGGAGCATGGCGGTTTTGAGCCCGCTAAACGAAAAATGAGTGAAATCACGGGGCGCACAGATGGGTAAGGCATATCGCTTCGGATTTCCGGATTCGGCGGCTTGCTGAACCCGCAACCCGCCGGGATAGGGAAGTCCGAGGAGCCGCGCTCCCTTGTCGAATGCCTCTCCGGCGGCATCATCCATGGTCTGCACCAGAATTTCAGTTTCACCGGGCGCGGACACCTTCACGAGTTCGGTATGTCCCCCGCTGACGACAAGAGCGGCGTGAGGAAACGGGAATTCTTGCCCGTTTGCGAAGATGCTGAAGAGGTGTCCCTCCAAGTGGTGGACACCTATCAAAGGGATCTTTAGGCTGTACGACAGCGTTTTCGCGACCGTGACCCCTACGCTGAGGGCGCCAATAAGCCCTGGGCGGTTCGTGACGGCGATGCCCTTGATTTCGTTCAAAGTTGCGCCGGAGGTGGTCAGGGCCGATTCGAGTGCAGGGAGAAACGCCTCCAGGTGGGCTCGGCTGGCCGCCTCGGGAACTACGCCGCCCCATTTTTCATGGAGTTGCGCCTGCGAACTGACTACGTTGGCGAGAACGGTTGAGCCGTCGAGGATCGCGACGCTCGTCTCGTCGCAGCTCGTTTCGATCGCGAGCAGCAGCCCATCAAACCACGTCATTGCGGTTTCGGGACCCCCGATAAATCGTAGAGCCACATAATCACGGCATCTTCTTGATTGTTCGGATAGTAGGCTTTGCGCACCGCCACTTCGATATAGCCGAGTGACATGTATAGAGCTATCGCCCCGTGGTTCGAGACCCGGACTTCGAGGGTGGAGCAGGACATTCCTTTCTCTTTGCCTGCATTGAGGAGATGGAGCATCAAGTTTCGGCCAATTCCGCGCCGCCGCGCCTCCGGAACAACCATCACGTTCGTGATATGGGCTTCGTCCACCACCATCCAGATTCCGCCGTAGGCAAGAATTTCACCTTGTTCGATGCCAACGAGAAAGATCGCGTGGGGATTTATGAGTTCGTTTTCGAACGATCGATTAGACCAGGGCGACCCTTGATGCTCCCGCTCAATTTCGACAATCGCAGGGATGTGACTCGCGTCCAAGGGCACGAAATGCACGGGTGCTTAGCCCCCCAAGTAGGCTTCTCGAACTTTGTCGCTCGCAAGAAGTTCTTCGCCCGTGCCGGAAAGCACCAGCGAGCCGGTTTCAAGCACATAGGCTCGGTTCGCAATTTGCAAGGCTCGGTGCGCGTTTTGTTCAACGACGAGCACGGTGGTTCCGGACGCGTTGATGTCGGTGATGATGTTGAAAATTTCGGTTACGAGGTTCGGGGCCAGGCCCAGTGAGGGTTCGTCGAGCAGAAGCAGTTCTGGGCGAGCCATAAGGGCACGCCCAATGGCAAGCATTTGCTGCTCGCCGCCGCTCATCGTGCCCGAGTTCTGCTTGATCCGCTCTTTCAGGCGCGGAAAACGAACCATGACTTTCTCTATGTCCTGATTGATTTCGTGGTCTTTGCGCGTGGTCGCCCCGATCAAGAGGTTCTCGTGCACCGTCATGTTTGTGAAAATCCGTCTGCCCTCGGGAGAATGGGAAATGCCAAGCCGAACAATCTGGTTGGCGGGCATCCCCTGGATTTCTTTGTCCTTGTAGGTGATACTGCCGGTGCGCGGCTTGAGTAAGCCACTGATGGTGCGGAGAAGTGTGGACTTTCCCGCGCCGTTGCTGCCGATGATGGAGACGATTTCGCCGCGCTGAACCTCAATAGAAATGTCTTTGAGGGCATGGATAGCCCCGTAATAGACGTTGATTCCGTTGACGATCAGCACAGGCGTATTTTAGCGAATTGAAGCGGTGATTACTTGACGCTGATCAGTTCGATGTCAAACACGAGGGTCGAGTTGGCGGGGATCGGGCCGTTGTCTCGGCTGCCATAGCCCAGTTCGGAGGGAATGGTCACCTTTCGTCGCTCGCCGACTTTCATTCCGGAAACCCCCATGTCGAACCCTTTGATGACCTGTCCCACCCCGAGCTTAAACGAAAAAGTCTGACCACGATCACGGGAACTGTCAAATTTCTTTCCGTTCAAAAACGAGCCGGTGTAGTGGATTTCGACGGTCTTGCCGTCGACGGCGAGGTCACCGTTGCCGGTTTCAAGGGTTTCGATTTCAATCACAGGTTGAGTTCCTTTTTTGTCAATTCGGTAGAGGGAGATTTCCCAGACGGTCTCGATGTCTCGCTTTACGCCGAAGAACGGATCTTTATCGGGAGTATCGAGCACACCAAGGCGGATGAGCCGGACGCCGCCGGCCTTCATGCCTTCCATGTAGCCGAGAAGTTCGGTCTGGCGGGGAAGGGCAGCTTTGTCGCCAACGGTCCAAACATGTGGCCCGTCAGTCTCGGAAGCAAGATACTGCGGGCGGCCCGCTTCGTATCCCCAAACGCGCACATCCAGCGTCACCCGGTCGCCTTCGGCGAACGTGATTTTGCCTTTGCCAAGCACAGCATCGAAGGAGATAGGCGGCGCGATGGCGAGCGCAACGAGTGGGAGGAGCATCATGGCCAAGCGTCAGAGTACCAGAACGCTCACGTGGCATCGCCCGCATCTACGTGAATACTGCGCTCGTGGGTGTATTCCACCGTTCCGCTTTTGGCCCCACGTGGGCGGCGCACGTACTTTTTCAGCGTGTAGTCCACGGGCACATAGCTGGAGTGTTTCATGGGTGAATGCCGAACCGCAACCAGCGCAGCGTATCGCATCACTTCGGCGGGGACCTTGTCCGGTTGGTTCCCGGTGACGATCACAACGTGCGCACTCACGTTTCCACGAACGTGGAGCCACCAGTCGTTCGGCTTTGCGACCCGCAACGTGAGGTAATCATTCGCTTCGCTGTTTTCGCCGTAGAGAACTTTGTAGCCGTGCGGCGCGGTGAGTTCGCGGATGCGATGACCGGCGTAGGGGCGATCCTCCTTCTGCGTGTGCGAACCGGGAACCTGCACATGAAGCCATCGCTTACGCTTGGCTTCTTCGCGAAGGGCTTCGAGTTCGGGAACCGTGGTGATTGCAGCGAGTTCATGAAGCGCGGACCGGAGTTCCACGCAAGTCTCTTCGATTCGCGTTATCTGATCCAGAATTTCGCCGAGAGCATTTTTGGCTTTGCGTGCCTTTTCAAAGTAGCGGTTAGCGTTCTCGATGACCGAAAGCTCGGGGTCCAGCCGGATGGTACGCGGTTGCCCTTCAAAATCCCAGACGTCCACCGAATCCGCGCCCGGAGCGATGCTTGCCTGGTACGCCAGTATTAGGTCACCCATAATTTGGCCCTCGGGGGCCAGTTCACCTCTGGCTTTTCCTTCAAAAAGGCCGTTGAGGGCGACTTCGCGGGCGAGCAGCACACGTTCTAGGGAAGTTTGGAGCGCTGCCCGGCCGCGCGTCAGGGCCGCGTCTTGTTCGAGCGTGCGGAAGTGTTTATCCAGTCCCTCGCTGAGAGACGGAACAGCTTGAGCCTTCGGGTCGACCTCTCGCAGGTCAAGCGGATACGCACCAATCCCCGGAACCACCGTCGGAGTCCAATTACGCGCCTTGATCCGATCAAGCCAGTCTAAGTTTGGATGGGTCGTCAAGGCTTCGTTCAGAAATCGGGAAACGCCTTCAAATTCTCGGTAGTCGTCACCCGGTTTGGCCTGGGAAATGGGAGGTAGACGGTCCAACTGTGGGGAAGTGTAGGGTTGCCCCGGCAATATCGGCCGCCGCGATTGCGCGGCACTGAGCCACCGCGTACTTGCCACGACCTGGTGTGTATTCGTGAGAACGAGCACCGAATGGCGGCCCATGAGCTCCGCGTGTAGCGTGAATTCTTCATCAGCCAGAAACGTGAGCCGTGCGATCCTGTCAAATCCGTCTTGTTCAACCCGAATGAGTCGGGCTCCGTCAAGTCGGGCGCGAGCAAATTGGATGAACGCGCCGGGTTCTTGCTTGGGGCCGAGCCGCTGAGCAAGGTGCATTCGGTGGAACTCCGTACTCCAATTGAACACAAGATACTGAATGTGGCCGTGGTAAAGCTCTACCGCAATGGATGCCGCGCCCGTTTGAATCCACTTCTGCGCCTTTGCGCCGATCCACTCCTGGAGTTCATCGCAGACGGCCGCCAGCGTTACCCCGTCAAAAGGAACTCTCATGCGGTCTATTTTGCGTGAATTCCCGCGTTTCGAGGTATGGTTTAGGCTAAATATGCCCGGTTTCACGGTTCACGAAGGCACCGCCGCGCTCCTAAATGGGGACGATATTGATACGGATCGGATTATTCCGGCCCGCTTTCTCACCATGGTCACTCGGAGCGGCTACGGGGAACTCGCCTTTTGCGATGTGCGTGGCCCAGATTTTCCGCTCGACCAAGCCGCCGCCAAAGACGCCACCATTCTCATTGTCGGCACGAACTTTGGATGTGGGTCAAGCCGCGAACATGCGGTTTGGGCGATTCAACAGGCGGGACTCCAGGTGGTTATCGGCAAGAAGACCGCGCAGAGCCCGGCATTCAGCGACATTTTCCGTGGGAACGCTTCCAACTGCGGCCTCGCCCTGATTGACTTGGAAGAAGCGGACCATCAGAAGCTCGCCGAAGGCGGCAACGGCCAAACCGTGAGCGTAGACCTACCTAACCAGACAGTTCGGTGTAGCGGAGGTACATTTAGTTTCGAAATCGCTCCCGCGATCAAGAATCAGCTCCTCCAAGGACTGGATTTGGTGGGAATGACGCTGGCTCACGAGGCGGAAATTGGGGATTACGAATCTCGGCAGCCGGCCTACCTGATCCCTGCGAGCGGAAACTGACCCCACGTTCAAACGTGTATATCTTTTAGGAACCAACATTTCACATGATTTCAACTGTCGTTTTTGCATTGGTGGCGGGCATCTCCGGCCCGCAATTGAGTGGCTTGAACCAATCGGTCGTCGCCCAAGTTCCTAAAGACAATCCGCGCCGAATCTACCAACTCCGTAACCTAGAACGCGTGAAGATCAAGATCGGTAAGCACGAGTTCAATCCGTGGGTGATGGACACCGACGGCAAGCGACAGGAAGGCATGATGTGGCTGACCAACGCAGACTTTAAGGACTCGGACGCCATGATCTTTATGTATGGCGAGGAGTTCCAAATGAGCTTTTGGATGCGAAACACCCTGGTTGACCTCGATATCGCGTTTGTAAACTCGAAGAATCAAATTGTACGAACCGTCACGATGAAGCGGCTTGACGAGACTCTGGTTCCCAGCCGCAAACCGGCCAAATACGCAATCGAGTTCAAGGCAGGCTTGCTAAAGAAGCTCGGCATCACCGAGGGAATGACGGTGAACGTTCCTGCGACCGTGAAATCCAAAGACTAGCTATTAAGGAACTGAAAACGCCCCATGCGAATCGCGCATGGGGCGTTTTGTTTTGAGCGGGAGGTTAGAACTTGACTTGCCAGTTGAGGCGCATCGTCCAGTTCTCTCGGCCGATGTTGGTGGATTGGCCGTCGCTGTCCAGCCAGCTCACGTTGCCAATGAGTAAACCGAAGCTGCTGTTCGGACCAGGAACCATGTCGTACTTCAGCGTGTAGCGCATTGCGGTGGTGCGGATTCCCGCGCGGTCGCCTTGCTCCACACCGTAGAAGATTGAGATTGGGTTCGGCTTGTTTGCGTTTAGCGTCAGATTCACGCCCGTAGTTCGGGTCATGATCTTTTGCTGGTCGTTCAACCGCTCTTCCCAAGATGCGCCGAACAAGGTGTTCTTTCCGGCGGTTTGGTCAATCCGCCAAATGGTGTTGCGGGTTGGCTGGAGAACGGAGCCGAGCAGCACGTCGCCACGCGGAACTTCGGGGTAGGACTGCAACTCGTGAGTGACTTTCCAGCCCTTTATCGGATTGCTGGAGAGCTTCACGTTGCGGATGTCGAACGTTTTGCCTTCGGGTAGTGTGCGAACCTTGTAGTTCACTTCAGCGCCGAACAGAGAATTGGCCGAATTCTTCGTCGCAAAGAAGAAGCCACGATCAATGGCACGCTGCCGAGCCTGCGGCACATATTGACCGAAGTATTCGAAGCCCAGTCGGTTTCCGTTGATCGAACCGCTGAAGCGACCGATCAAGTTTTCCTTTTGCCAGAGTCCGTAGTCACGCGAACTATCCGACGAGAGTGAAAACTTAAAATCATCCAATATGCCGAGATCAAAGCCCTTGTCAGCCGAAAGGTTGAAGTTACCAATGGCCTTGTTGCGGCGACCATCAATTCGATTGAATTGGTAGTTGGTGCCACCAAACCGAACGCCGCCGAACGTACCTTCGGAAATCGAGAAATTGGAACTAAGGTTGCCCGCTTCGTTCTCGTTTAGGGCCCGTGCATAGCCGTACTTGAGCTTCATGCCGTGGCCGAGGTCGACCCAGACTCCGTAGTTTCGCTTGCGCTCATCGGGGCCGGCACCGGTCCCGGTGCGAGAAATCGCGGTGTCCGAAACGCTGACGCCGCTGCCTTTGATGACTTCCGTGCTGACCGTGTTCGTGCTGATGTTCTCGCGGTTGCCGTTGGAAAAGTCTGTGCGGGTCTGCTCCGTGCCGAGAGTAGTTTTCTCGTCAACTTTGGCCGACATGGCGAAGGTGTTCCGCACGCGGTCAGGAGTGGTGTTGAGTTCGCCTGAATAGTTCGCAGACTCTTTTTCCCAGGACACACTACCGAGACCGGCGAAGTTCCGAGCGAGCAAGAGCCGTTCGATCGACTCGGCCGACATCACGGTTTCGCCCTCTCGCTGCACGACATTGCGCTGGAAGTACTCAAGCTTCGAGTTCTTGTCTGGGTTCCAGTTCAGCAAGGTGTTGTAATTCTTGAGGTTGGCGAGATGATTTTCGCTCTCTTGGTCCACCCAGTCCAGTTGGATTCGCAGGTCGCGGCGCATCAACCAGTTGAGCATAAGCTGACGTTGCTCGTTGCCGACAAGTTGTTGCAAAACTTCTCGGTCTCGATCCACCAAGCCACGCACGTCCCCAAATCCGGCGTCCACTTGTCGTGAGCGCCACTTGAAGTCCAGATTCGGCTGGGAATAGTCGATGCTTGTTCGGCCCACGGATCCCCCGTCGGTCTCGGCGTTCATCATTGAGAAGTCGAGCTTGCCGGACTTTGCGAACGGGGTAGAAAGCCAAATGTCCCGCTTGTTCATGCCGAGCACATTCCCAAGTCGCTCGCGCTCAAAGCTCATCAGGGTACTGACTTCGGTCAGGTTCTGACCGAAGCGCTGCTGGCTAAAACCGAAGTGGGTCTTTCCAGCAGTGATGGCGAGAAGTTCCCGCGAACCCGTGTCGGTCGCGCCCGTGAATTGCAGGCTGTCAAAACGGACGCCGACTCCCTTGCCCGGGTTGAACTGAATTCGGCTGAAATCGCGCTCAAGCCCGGCACCGTTCGAGAACCAATTGACGTCATCCGGACGCGCACCCACGCCCGTCGGCTCATACATTTTGGTGATGCTAGCCACGTGTTGGTCAAGTCGTCCTCGATCTTCGCGATTGATAAGATCTCGGAAGCCCTTTGCCAAAGAGCGCTCGTAATGCTCAAGGCTCCAAGACTCACCTGCGGCTCGGAGATCAAGCGCGTTGAGATCACCGTTGTTCCCGCCGAACGAGTCGGAGGTAACGGCGAGAGCAGAAAACTGCTTGGAGATCGGTTGAAGCTCTAATCCCCAGCCTCGGCGAGACATTCCACGCTCGCGCTCCAGTTGCTTCCAGTTTCCTTCGCGCGTGCCTTGGAAGTGGCGGTATCCCTCGTCAATCGATTGATCGCCGTAGCTGAACTTGACCTTGTCGTAGTTCAGCGAGAACATCCGCTTTGAGAAAGCGTCCTCATTCTCATTCTCGACGGTCTTGCCCGTCATTTTCATCAGGAAACGCTTACCGGTGAATTCCGTGAACCAGTCGCTCGTGTCGGTGCCCGATTCGAACGCCATGATCGCGCCGTCGGCGTCTTTCAGGTCTTTGAATCGCTTGAAATTCTTGTCTACGCTGCGCGTGTTGAACCCGGCCTTAAAGCCGTTGGTCTCAATCCCGAAGTTGCGGCGGCTGATTTCATTGTCGCCATCGCCAACCATGTCGAAGCCCTGACTCACCTTTAGTCCGCCAAAGTTGACTTGCTGGAGTCCATAGGAAAATCGTTTGAGGCCTCGCTCCTTTGCGAGCGCGTTGGCATCCTTTTCCGAGAAACCGGCGCTGGTGAATCCTTGCTGACCGATATAGTTCTGGTCAATGTTCTGGTAGTTCGCGCTGATCTGCCCGCCCCCCGCCAGCTTCATCGCAATGTCTTGCACGATGGCGGAGCCTTGGCCCAGGTTAGAATTCTTACCTTTGGCTTCTTTGCTAAACACCGACATGCTGGAGCTTTCGCGCTTGCTGCCAAGTGAGATGATTCCGCTCGACTTGAAGCCCAAGGCAGAGCCACCGGAGAAATTGGTGCGCAGCGAATACAGATCTGTGGTGGTGACGGTTCCGTTTGCCCCGCGATCCACCATTCCCAGGCCGAGCGAAACACTCGTTCCCTGCATGAGGTCGAGCTTGAGGCTGTTTAGCCCAGTCGCGCCGCCCGTGGGTTTGGCCAGCGCTTTGTCGTAGCGGTAGGTAGCGCGCAGGGCTTGGCCGGGTCGGTAGGGAACCATCAGCATGACGATGCCGGTGGGATAGTCAATCGCGTAATCGCGGCCGCGAGTAAGGGGTTTGCCGTCGAGCTCAATATGCTCGCTGCCTTTTACAACGCCATCATTGCGGAGGGGAACCGAAGGCGTGTTCGATTCGAGGCGGATGAGATCAATCGTTGATTTGCCTCCGACCTGAACCGTGGTGTTTTCGGCGGGTTTGGTTGTGTCGGCGCCAAGAACTTGAGCATGTGCATTCGCACTGCAAATAACTAACCCAAGGGCAAGCAGTTTTGATGACTTCATGTCAAGACCTCCTCCATAACTAAGTATAGGCTAGTCGGGAACAAATTGTTGCCCGAAATAGTCCCAATGTTTCATGGGAATTCTGAACATTCAGACGCCCAACCCGTAAAGGCATTACACCTCATGTTTTCCGATGGTCCAGTTCCTGAACTAATGAGCCCGATTCGGCCCGCCCCGAACCGGGACGTTCAGGTCAATTTGAACCTAAATGAGGCCACCGAACTGCTTGATCACCTAGTTGCAAACGCACCGGAAGGTGATAAGAGACTTGAGCGGGTCATGTTGAAACTGGTGGATTCCATTCGTGCCACCACGCGTTGCGAAGGCGACGAATTTCAAAAGTAATTTCCATCGTCTTTTTAGTGGCTATTATTCGGTAGGGATTTCGTCCCACGGGCGGACCAGCTTCGAATCCGGGTATAGTTCCGTCGCTCGGCCGGACGTAGCTCAGTGGATAGAGCATCGGTCTTCGGAACCGAGGGTCGGGGGTTCGAATCCCTCCGTCCGGGCCAATCTTCGTCTCTTAAATGTAATTCGGGAGTGCAGGACGTCGTCCTGCACTCCCGGTTTGTTTTTGGGCGCCAGCGGTGTTTATTCGCCGCTGAGAAGGAAGTTGGTGGAGATGATCGAGAGGTCGCTGGAACCCACTTCGCCGTCGCCATCCAGGTCAGCCGCTTCCGAGAAGTTCGGATCACCCGTACTGCTCAGGAATGCGGTGGAGACTTCGCTGAGGTCGCTGCCGCCTACTTCGTTGTCGCCGTCCACGTCGCCGTTGAGAAGCGAAACGCGCAGACCATAGTTACCATTGCTGGAAATCGGCGCGCCAACCACGAGTTTGCTGAGCCAGTGCGAGGCTTTGACGCGAACGCTGTAAGTTCCGGTCGCCGGAGCCGTGACTGTCACGAAGCCTCGGGTGTCCATGAACAGGTTCTCAAACAACGTGCTGTTGCTCGCGCTGTCGATGAGCTCGACCGAAACCGGGATCGTCGTGGGATCGCCCACATAGTCTTGCAAACCGACGTGAACGCGCACCGTTCCAGGCGAGAACGACTCGGCATAGACTTCGTCGTACCAGACTGGGGATGGGGACGATTCGTTCGCCGCCAGAGCAAAGCTGTCCCACGTTTGCGGCCGGTTATGAGTGAAGTAGAAAGTGCGAACGCCGTCCACATAGTATTCGACCTCCGTCGCACCATAAACCATCGTGAGGTTGTGCCAACCAAGACTTCGGCGAATGTTTTCCACTTCAGTGGTGGCGGGGTCGTCCACACCCGTGGCTACCCAACCTGGGGTTACGCCCGTGATGAAAAGTATCCGGCCCATGTAGCGTCTTGCGACTTCTGCAATAACCTGGTTTGTCCCGCCGTTCATCGTGATCAGTTGGACATTCGCGCTATAGCTGTTGAATTGGCCCATAGCGATGAGGTTGTTGAGGCCGCTTAAGCGGTCGTAGTCGGTCGCGCGGTCTTCTACCACCAAGAAGTTGCGCGAGTTGCCTGCACCGCTTGCCGTGAAGGCGTCGTAGAACTGGCAACTAAACACTGCGACCGAAGTCGAGGTGTCGATTGACGGCGTAATGTTGCCGAAACGTCGGAACCGTCCGTTAACGGTCGCCGGCGGGGTATAGGCCATTTTGGTGCCTGCCGCGGGTGCCACAAAAATCTCGACGGCAGCGGTGTTGAAGAAGCTGCCGCTCTCGGCAACCACGGCCTGGCTCGTCATATCGGTACCAGAAGTCTGGCCGTTCCAGATCGTTGCATCGATTGGGCTTCCCGTGGTCCCCGTTTCAAACCCGTCGTAGAAATGCACCGTTGCACTTGCCGAGGCGACGGCGGCTGCCAGCATTGCAGCGCCAAAAATCTTAGAAAATTTCATAAGTGTCCCTTCTCTTCGGGGCCAAACAAAACTCGGCCCCCTTTACTTTACTGCGAAATGGCCCGAGAAGGCTATCCGAAGTGCAAAGAGGGCCGAAATTTCTTTCAGGAACTCAAAAATCCGTTACTTTTTCGTGTACTCCATCGAGGACTGATGAATAAGTTTGCCGGACTTGTCGATAACCGCGATGAATCCACGCTTATCCGCGAGCTGCTTGGGCGGACCACCGTTGACGGTCTTCACGACAAAGGTCGCCACGCCATCCTTCACCGTGTAAGTGCCAAGGATTTTGCGGTTCATGATCATGACTTCATTGATCTCAAAAGTTCCGTTCGGCTTAATGACAAGCGTGCTCTCGGGCAGCTTCATGTTCTTAAGTTTCGCATCCTTTTTGAATTCGGCCAGGAGTTGTGCCTTCTTGTTCTCAGGAATTTCGAAACGCCAGGTCCCCTGGAAGTCTGCGGCAACCTTGCTCACGACCGCTCGCTCGACGGTTGCGCGCTTCATCGAATCCACTTTTGATCGCGGCGGGACCGGGGTTTTTGCGTTGGGGTCCTTCGTCGCCTTCATGTCCGTGATCTTGCCCTCGCCTTCCTTTTCGTTGTTCGCCTTCTTGGCTTCGGCGTCAATTTGCGCTTGCTTCTGCTCGTCAGGCGTCAGCTGCTTCGGTGGATCGGTCGGCTTGGTGTTTTCGGTGGGCTTCGCCTGATCGTTGGATGCAGTCGTGCTTGTGTTTGCCGGTTCAGGGGTGGAGTCAATTTGTTCGGGGGCGTTACTCGCCGCCGCATTAGCCGCAGTTGCGGCATCGGCATTGTTCTCCGCCGTTTTCGCCGGGTCGCAGGCGACCAAACCAAGCCCCAGCACGGCGGCGCCTAAAAGTGAATAAGTAAATTTCATCGTTCGTTCTCCCAAAAGATCGGCACTGCGGTGATTCAACCGCAGAGATTGCGCATGAGTTCCTGATTATTATAGTGAGGTTGCACCGGATTCCGAAATGACGTCCCGGACCAAGGCCAGAATCCGGTCGGCGACTTGCCTTGGAGTCAGCCCGAAAGTTTCGATGACGTGCGCTCCGGGAACGCGGGCCATGGGCGAATCCTCGCGTGTGTAATCACGGTGATCACGCTCGGCAATCTCTCGCATCAACGCTCCGAGTTCGATCGGCGTCCCCCGCTCGATCAGCTCTTTGTGGCGGCGTTCGGCGCGCTCCTCTAAACTTGCAGTCAAGAAGATTTTGACCGGGGCGTCGGGCGCTATGACCGAGGTTGTATCTCGTCCCTCCAGAACAACGCCACCGGCGGCGACAAGTTCTTTCTGCCGACGGGCAAGGTGCTTTCGCACCCCCGAAATCGCACTGAGGCTGCTCGCAAGTTGGCTGATCGAAGGCGTCCGGATTCGGTCCGTTACGTCTTCGTCGCCGATTAGCACTCGGGGTGGGTTCCCGGGTTGAAACCGAATGTTTGCACTTTCCGCCAGCTTCTCAGCTTCATCCGGCATCTCTGCCGTGACACCCGCGGATTCCGCGAGAAGGGCAACGCATCGGTACATGGCTCCCGTATCCAAGTAGCTTAAACCGAGGTCACTAGCTACCATCTTGGCGACGGTGCTCTTTCCGGCCCCGGCCGGACCGTCTATCGCGATCACGAGAGAATCTTGGTTCATGAGCATAGTTCTTTGAGATGATCCGTGAAGTCCGGATAGCTGGTTCCGATGGTCTGCGCTCCTGAAATGGACGTAGTTCCCGATGCAATGAGGCCCGCGACTGCAAATGCCATGGCAATTCGGTGGTCGCCATCCGCTTCAATGGGCACACCGCTAAGCGGAGTGGGTCCCGTGATACGCATTCCGTCATCGGTTGCGACGATGGTTGCACCCATGCGCGATAAACCTTCTACCATGAGGGCAATTCGGTCGCTTTCCTTTACGCGCAGATCTTGCGCGTCGGATATGACCGTTTCGCCTTCGCACTGCGTAGCAAGTACGGCTAGAATCGGAATCTCGTCAATAAGCCGAGTGACCAAACCGCCGGAAATAGTGAACGCCCTCAAATTTGAGGAGGTACGTACAGTGAGGCTCGCCTGAGGTTCTCCAAGTCTGTCAACTCGGTCCGTAAGTTCAAACCGAACGCCAGCTTGCCCAAAGACGTCAAGCAGACCGTCTCGCGTGGCGTTGATGCCAACTTCTGTCAGAGTGACTTCGGAATCGGGAACAAGTGCCGCCGCCACCGCGAAGAAAGCCGCACTGGAAATATCGGCGGGAATGGTGGTCTCAAACCCCTCGAACGTGTGTGCGCTCGCCAATGTGACTTGGTGGCCTACGGGCGTGTCTTCGACCGTCAAGTTTGCGCCTAAAGCAATAAGCGCGTTTTCGGTATGGTTCCGGCTTTGGTGTTGCTCAATCACCCGGGTCGGGCCGTTTGCGCGCAAACCCGCGAGCAAAATACAACTCTTGATCTGGGCGCTTGGGACGGAGGTTCGATATTCGATACCGCTAAGGTTCCCGCCGAAAATTTTGATCGGGGCCGTTTCACCTTCGGTGGTTGCGCCCATAAGTTGAAGAGGGTCCAGCACTCGGCGCATGGGCCGTCGGCGCAGCGATGCGTCGCCATCGAGGACAGCCGTGATAGGACGCGAGGCGATCAGCCCGCTGAGGAGCCTCATGGTGGTTCCACTATTCCCGCAGTCAATTTCTCGCTGCGGTGGAAGCCATTCGGCAATTGGGGACACGCGAATCCAATTGTGCTGCTCGCCCTGAACTTTTGCTCCCATTTCGCAGACCGCTTTGAGCGTGCTGAAGCAGTCTTCGCCGAGTAGGGGGTGGTGAATCATGCTGGGTGAGGTAGCGGCCGCGGCAAGCATGATCGCGCGGTGGGTTTGGCTCTTATCCGAAGGAGGCCGAAGCGTTCCGCGAAGGTGCGGGACCGCGTGAATTGACAGTACGTCGCTCACGACTCGTCCAGGTCGCGGGCAACGCGAAAAATCTCATGGAGCGCCTCACGGTCTTGGTTACGGAGCGCTTCTTCGCATGCTTTCAGGTCTGCGCACAGGCGGGCAAGCTCATCGGCCACGCATTCTCGGTTGTGGAGAAGCACTTGTTCCCAGAGCGCGGGGTCGCCGCCCGCCACCCGAGTGAGGTCTTGCCAAGAACCACCGGCGATTCGCACCATCGGAAGCGCACTTCCGTGCCGCCACAGGATGTTGGCGAGTATGTTCGGCGAATGGCTCAGCAGGGCGAGATGGTGGTCGTGGTCGGCGGGGGTCATCGGCACGGGAACCGCGTCGAGCGCATAAATCATCTGTTCGATTTTGCGAACGGAATATGCGGAGGCTTGTTCGGGGCAAATCACCCAAGCCGCGCCTTCAAAGAGAGTGCCGTCTGCGTTTTCGATCCCGCCGCGCTGTTTGCCTGCCACCGGGTGTCCGCCCACAAACTGCTCGGCCAAACTCGTAGGAATGACCCCACAAATCGCTTGTTTTACGCCACAAACATCGGTCACAACCGCGCTTTCGCTTACCAAGCTCGGGAGGCGTTCTAGCCAAGAAAGTATCCCTTTCGGGTCGGCAGCTAGCACCCAGAGGTCCACTTCTTTCGCGTGGTTTCGGATGTCCAGGGCATCGTGGATGCACTTCGTTTCGATCGCTCGCGAAAGGGTTTCGGCGCAGGTGTCCAAGCCCAAAATGCGCTCGCTGTAATTGCAGTGCATGAGGCCCTTGCCGATTGAGCCACCGATAAGTCCGACGCCCAAGATAGCGACGGTCATGTTAGCCTCCTCTCGCTATGTTGGATCTCCGGGCCAATGCACTTCATTTTCATGTGAATGTGCGGCTTACAAAAATTGGAGGCCAAGCACACGCGCGAACCTCCAAAGTATACCGATGCGCACTTCTTCTGGTTATCCAGAAGGTATGCGAGGAAAGACATGGGCCTTAAGAGCTTCAATCGTCTGCATAACCTCCTGTTTTCCCGCGGCGGCATCCGGCACCGGACCGTCTTCGTGCATCAAGCTAACTCCCCAGAGACGGCTTAACGACTCCGGAAGTTCGCGCGGAATCGGTAGTCCCATAAGGGTGAGGACCGCGGCGGTCCAGAAGCGGGGAACCCAGTTCAAGGCGTATCCGCCGCCCCCGAGGCACACGGTCGGGAGGCTTAGGTTGTGAAGATCGGAAAGCGCGGCCTGCCAGCCCCGGGCTGTGTTGTTAATATGGGCCAACGGGTCTTCGAAATGAGAGTCGGTGCCGCACTGGAGAACCAGCGCATCGGGCTTAAATGCCCGCAGTGCGGGAAGAATCCCCTCTCGAACCCCGAGTAGCCAGGCGTCGATTCCGGTGCCACGCGGGAGCGGAACATTTACGGCGTTGAAGTGTGGCCCGTGTTCGGAGATCGCCCCGGTGCCCGGGAACAGGGTTCGCCCATCCTGATGAATGGAGCACGTAAGAACGGTGGAGTCATCTTCGAACGCGAACTGGACTCCTTCGCCGTGGTGGACATCGAGGTCCACATAGGCGACCCGCGGGAACTTTCGCTGAAGTAATGTGATCGCTATCACGCAATCGTTGAACACGCAGAATCCGTGGGCGCGGTTCCTTCGGGCATGATGGAGGCCCCCGCTGAGATTGAAGGCGCGATGCGCGCCCGACACAACGGCATTGGCGGCGGCAACGCTTCCGGAAACGTAGGCGCAGCTTGCCGAAAAGACGCCGTCAAACCGAGGGTTATCTATCTTGCCAAAGCCGTATTGGACGGCATCGGTTGCAGGCGTTTCCGGCCGCTCGATTCGTTGAAGAAATTCTATGTAGTGCCCATCGTGGGCGAGCAGAAGATGGGTGAGGTCGAGTGGGCCGGGGTCAATGGAACATTCGCCCACGAGGGATTCGACAAGCGCAATCGCCCGCCGGAGTCGCTCCGGCTTTAGCGGGTGTTTTGGCCCGAAATCGTACGCAAGCATCCGGGGGTGGTAGAAGAAATTCGGAATGGCCATCGCAAAGTGGGCGGGTACCCTGTATGTACTCCCTGCGATGGCGAACACCACAGCCCCGTTTCGAACGCTCCGAATTTACCTGGAGATGATCAAGATTGAGCACTCGATCTTTGCGCTCCCGTTTGCGCTTATGGGGATGATGTTGGGTTCGCTTCGGGTTCACCAGAGCATCTGGCCTGGCTGGGCCACGTTTGGACTTATTGTGGTCGCGATGGTGTCGAGCCGCAGCGCGGCAATGGCGTTCAACCGGATCGTTGATCGCGAATTCGACGCCGAGAATGCCCGGACCGCGATGCGCGCGATTCCCGCCGGATTACTCAGCCTTCGCCATGCGAACTTGTTCATGTTCGCGAGCATTGCGATTTTTATTGGTGCGAGTGCGCTTCTGAACCCTCTGGCGCTGGCCCTGAGTCCGGTTGCCCTGCTGGCCACCCTCGGCTATAGTCTTTCAAAGCGATTCACATGGCTTTGCCATTTCATTCTCGGGTTTTCGCTCGGAATCGCGCCCGCCGCGGCCTACATTGCAGTCACCGGGCGGTTGGACCCGGCTGTGGTTTTGCTAACCTTTGCCGTGATGTTTTGGACGGCCGGGTTTGACATCATCTACGCCCTACAGGACGCCGAATTTGACCGCGACCACGCCTTGCGTAGCATTCCGGCGAAATTTGGCCGTCGCAACGCACTTGTCATCAGCCGCGTGAGCCATGTTCTGGCGATTGGATTACTGATCAAGGCAGGTGTAGTGTTGAATTTAGGAACCTGGTACTGGATCGGCGTAGCATTGGCGGCGGCGTTGCTCGCGTATGAGCAGTCTTTGGTTAAGCCCGATGACCTGAGCCGCGTGAACATGGCCTTTTTCACCCTGAATGGATGGGTTTCGGTCGCCGTGTTTGTGTGTACGTGGTTCGACCGGATGGGCGCACGGTGACCGAGCACCGGCCGCAAGCCGTGGTGATGGCAGGCCCGAACGGGTCGGGAAAATCCACGTGTGCAGAGCTGTTGTTGCCGTCCGACATGGAGTTTATTAATGCAGACGTGATCGCCCAGCAGATCAGCGGCGAACGAAGCACCACCGCAGACCTTGCCGCCGGAAGGATTCTGCTGGCGCGAATCAGTGAACTCCAAGATCAGGGACGCGACTTTGCGCTAGAGACCACCTTGGCCACGAAAATGCTGGAACCCCGGATTCAGAATCTTCGCGCGATGGGCTATGAATGCCACCTGTTCTTTCTTTACTTGCCGAGCGATGATCTTGCGGTGGAGCGCGTTGCGGCGCGGGTTCGGACGGGCGGGCACGACGTTCCCGAAGCCACGGTGCGCCGCCGATACGCCAAGGGTCTCCGGATGTTCTTTACGGTATACAGGAACTTGTTTGATTGTTGGCGGATGTACGACAATTCGCGCATTGCCGACCCGCAACTCATTGCCTCGGGCGCGATGGACGACGTAACGCAATGTGTCCAGCCCGAGTTATTTAAACAGATTGAGGAAAAGTGGGCCGATGTCTGAGCCGAAACGTGTTCCGGTGAGAGATTTTGACGACGGGCAGTCAATTGACGAGCTCGTGCGGCAGGCCGTGCGCCGGGCAATTGCCCGAAACAAAGCTTTGGGCAACCCGCTACCGGAACAAGTCGGAGACGAAATCCGCGTTGTTCCGGCAAAAGATTTGCCTGATCCTGAACCGGAAGGCTAGGCCGAGCGAGCGACGACGCCGCCCGCAGCCAAAACGCCTGCAACACGCGCGATATCTCGCGCCGCATCCGAATTCGGGTTTGAGATCATCAGCGCTTTGCGCTTTCGCACCGATTCAATCGCATCCAAATCTGCCCGGACGTAGCCCAACATTGCCAGTTCCCGGTTAAGAAACCGCATTGAGATTCCGTTGAGGGTCGCGAAAACCTGGCGGCTTTCGGCCTCGTTTCGCACGAAGTTGACGAGGACGCTGATGTTTGCGGCGGGCTCTTTCTTGAGCAGGTGCTTGATCGTGGCGTAGGCGTCGGTGACGCTCGTCGGATCGGGAGTAGTTACGACTACGACCTCTTGCGACATCCGAAGGAAGTTCATGACGCGAGTATCAAGGCCCGCGCCGGTATCGAAAATGAGGTGGCTCGCGATGTGCTTGAGCTCATCCAATTGGCTGAAGAACGTGGCCATCCTTTTGGGTCCTGCGCTCATCAGGGTCGAAACTGCGCTGCCGCCAGTGACTACCCGCAGTCCGGCGGGGCCGTCGGCGAGAACTTCTTTGAGCGGCATTTGGCCGCTCACCACATGTTGGAGGTTATAGGGCGACTGAATTCCGAGCAAGACGTCGGCGTTGGCGAGTTGAAGGTCGGCATCAAACAGGACGGCGCGGTTGCCTTGCTGGCACATCGCGACGCCAAGATTTGCGCTCAGCAGGCTCTTTCCGACTCCGCCTTTTCCTCCTGTAATGGCAATAGTAATCATGCGGCGTCTCCGTTCAGGGCGGCGAGAAGGGCTTCGCGGTCGATTTGTTCTTCGATTCGGGGCTTGCGCGGTCGTTTCGGTGGTTCCTTCGGTGCGACAAGCACGGGAAGTTTGTAATGCGTGGCAATCGCGGTGCGAAGCTTGTTCACGGTGCCGACATATTGCCGGATAGGCTTCTTCTGCTTGGCCCGCAGGTCATCGCTCATGGTGAGATCAAGCGGGTCAGCAACGGCAATTTTGATTTCGTATTCGTCCACCGAAAAGGGAAGCATCAGACGTCCGAGAGCCTGCGCGCCTGATATGAGAGCGAGGGCTTCGGGTTTGACTTCAATGGCCGTCGGGTCAATCGTCGAGAGCATGTATTGGATGGCGAGACATTCGGCGATGGTTTCGTCGTCTACAAAGCCGAGGTCGACCACGGCTTCTCCGAATCGGCAGCCGCGCTCTCGCTGGAGCTTTACTGCGACATCGCACTGGTCGGGCGTTAACAACCCCTTCGCCACCAGCATGTCGCCTACGCGCTTATACGTGCTCACGCGTTTATTGTCGGAGAACGCCGGTCAAAAAATCAGGTAGTCGTTTATCCCCATGCGTCGAGTCGGTATTTGTATACTGAACTATGCGAAATTTAAGTTTGCTGGTGGCTTTGGTTCCGGTAATTGCTTCCGCCCAATGGTCGACCAGTGTCTCCGAAGCGACGACCTTGTTCCTTAGTGCTGGTCCGCAGGTTCAGCCGAAAGTAAGTTTCTTCGGAAACCGGGCCGTCATCACCAATTTTGATAACAGCACGGGTGGTTATGACGTTTACGCGCGGGTGACTGATTTTGGCTTCTTGGCCCCGGCCTTGCCGACCCTGGTTGCCGACCGCACGTTTAGCTCGACGCAAGATTACGACCTCGACGGTCGGGCATTGATTTACCGCGACAACAGCAGCGGAACGCAAGGAATCACGGTTTCTTTGCTGAATCCGGACGGGACCGTGGCGAATAGCCGATTCTGGGCTGGGGCCCATAATCAACCAAAAGTCGCCGTCCTCGAGAACGGAACCATTGCCTGTGGCTGGACTGAAACTTCCGGATTTCGGCTTCACATCGTGGACGGAACAACGCTGGCCGATGCCGGTACCCCCATCTTTGAAACAGAAACCGGGCACGGGCTAACGCTGAGCGACTTAGCAACAGGCGAGAACGACCGGGTGATCGCCATGTGGGTGCGCACCTTCACAACGAGCTTCCTGAGCGCGAAGTGGCTCTACGCGCAAAAGTATGATTCGGCGGGCAACCGCCTCTGGAACGGCGGTCTTCCACTTGATGTCTATGCGCCGACCGGTGCTCCGTACGGTTCCCAAGGGGGTTCGATCCAAAACGGAACCTTCCCGACCATCACCCCGGACTACGAAGGCGGGTTCGTCACCACCTTCTACGAAACCGGTGGCCCACGAAACGCCTATCTGCAGCACATTCAAGGCAACGGGCACCCGAAGTTTGCTCCGAACAAAACGGGAATCTCCATCCTAGCTACCGATGCCAGCAAAATCCGTATCGGCAGCACGGTGAGTTATGACCACTGGCACCAACGCTACTATGTCGCGACCACCGACAGCAATGCGAATCCGCAAGGAAACTACACGGTCTCGGCCCAGTGCATTACTCCGGATGGCACTCGGCTCTGGGGACCGAATGGAACCCTGGTCATGCCTGTTAATGGCTTCCAGAAGTCGTTTGTTCGGGTTCAGTTCACGCCGCAAGGGCTACAAGTGTTCGGTTTGGATGCCACGGGTGCGCTTTCCGACACGGTGTTTTTGGCCAGCTTAGACCAGGGCGGAACCGTGGTTCACGGCGGAACGATCACGCCGGAGTTCCTCTATACAGACACAAGTACGGATAAGGGCCGGCTAGAAATGGGCTGGCTCCCGACAGGAGACACGGTGGTGGTCTGGCAAGACGGAAACGAAGTGCTTGGCCAGAAACTGCTTAACACGAACGAGGTGGGAAATTGGGAAAGTCGTCACATCGCGTTGAACCTGGCCTCGGTGACGGGTTACGCCAGTCCGTTTAAGTTCGACACAATCGTGTGGACGGTTGAAGTGATGAGCGAAGCGGGCCTTCGAACGGAATACGTTCGCGCGGTCAATGGGGTGGCCATGGTTCCGGTGTACAACACGACTGGCCCCGTGAATCTTCGCGTGAAAGCAGCCGGATTTTTGGCGACCGCACTTTCCGGGGTCGGCTCATCGGCAACAGCAGTGATGCGAGCGGGTGATGTGGATGACGACAACGAGGTCGGCTCTAGCGATCTGAGTTTGTTGAGTGCCGGATTCCTCTCGATCCCCGGGACGATGGGCTGGAATAGCTTTGCCGACTTCGACGGCGACAACGAGATTGGCTCAAGCGATCTTAGCGCGCTTTCGGCGCACTTCTTGCTCTCGGGCGACTAATCTTCGTCTTCGTCTTTTCTGCTTGAGCGCACGAGAATCCGGATCGGCGTTCCCGTCATCGGGAACGTCTTCCGGATTTGGTTTTCCAGGTACCGCTTGTACGAGAAGTGCATGATCTCGGGGTCATTCACAAACAGAACAAAGGTGGGCGGCCTAGCGCTGACCTGGGTTGCGTAGTAAATTTTGAGAAGCTTGCCTTTGGTGGAATAGGGGCGGGCAAAGGCGGCGTCCTGAATCAGACGGTTGAGCACACCGGTCCCGATACGGAAGTTCCAAGACTCTACGGCGGCTTCGACTTTCCGCAAAACCGGTTCAAGTCCGGCGTTTTCGGCCGCGCTAGTAAAGGCAATTTCAGCGTAGGCCCACTCGGGGGTTTCGTTCCGGATGATCTTGATTTGTTCTTTCTTCTGCGGAGTCATCTTGCGCGGCTCTCCGTCCGGCGGCTCCTGCAAATCCCATTTATTCACCGCAATCACGAGGGCATGACCCGTGTCGTGACTGATTTTGGCGACCCGCTTATCCTGGTCGGTCAGACCTTCCTTTCCGTCAATCACGACGATGGCGCAGTCGGCGCGTTCGATGGCGCGGGTGCTTCTCAAGGCCATGTAATATTCGACGGTGCCCTGAATCTTGCCTCGCCGCCGGATTCCGGCGGTGTCAATCAGCCGGAACTTGGTGCCTTTGCTTTCAATGATTGTGTCTACGGCATCGCGCGTGGTTCCGGGCATGTCGCTCACAATCGAACGCTGTTCGCCCGTGAATGCGTTGACCATGCTACTTTTGCCCACGTTAGGGCGGCCCACGATGGCGACTTTGATTTCTTCTTCAACTTCGTCATCTGGACGGACTTTGGGAATGGACTCAACAATTCGGTCGAGCAAGTCGCCAATGCCGCTTCCGTGCAGGCTACTGATGGGCAAAACATCGCCGATTCCGAGTTCGTAGAACTCGTTTGCCATTTGTTCGCGCTTGGGGTTGTCGGCTTTGTTGGCGACCAGCAACACGGGAACTTTGATGCCGCGTAGGCGGTCGGCAAGGTCTTGATCTCCCAAAGAGACGCCTTCGATGGCATCCACCAGAAATACCACCATGCTCGCCTCGGCGAGCGCGATCTCCGCCTGGAGCCGGATTTGCTCTATCAGTGGGTCTTGGTCGTTGAAGAGGATGCCTCCCGTATCTACCAACTGGAACCGTTGATTACGGTACAGACATTCGGCGTAGAGGCGGTCTCGCGTGACGCCGGGTTGATCTTCCACCACCGCGATTTGCCGCCCAATCATCCGATTGAACAAGGTGCTTTTTCCGACGTTGGGGCGACCCACAATGACGACAACGGGAATTTTGTGGAACGACACGGCTTCGCAAGGGTACCCGAGCGTTTGGTATCCTCCTTGGGACACTATGCGCGTTTTGATGCTACTGGCTCTTTTAGGAGCCACGCTCCCCGCTCACTCCCAAACGCACACAGATCCCACCCGAAAAGCCTATAAGGTCTCGTATATCGGACCGTTTGCGAGCCTCGGAATCATTGGCTCTCAGGATTTGCGGACGGGGCTCTATTTGGGGCTACAGACGGTGCGTCCAGAAAAGAGACTGAATCTCGCCGGGAAGCCGTTCAACCTCGTGCTGGAAGGCAATGTCGGTTATTCATACGGGGGCGGCTGGAACTTGCGTCCTCGAGATGAAGTGTTCACCGTGGGTGCCCTCGCCCTCATGCGTTACGAGCGAATGGGGCCGTCTCGCCGGGGATTTTTCTACGAACTCGGCTTCGGCGTGTATTACGCCACCGAAGAGACGTTTGATGTGAACCTGCGCTGGAACACGTCGCCCGTTTCGGGGATCGGCTGGTTCATTCCGTACGGAGATCGAGACTACCAAATCGGTTTACGCCTCTATCACATCTCCAATGGCGGTGCGCGAAAACCAAACCAAGGGCAGAACCAGCTTGTGTTCATGTTCGGGATGCGGTTTTGATCGGTTTTGAACTTCTAACGGAAGCAAAAGAAAATCGGGCGCGTCGCGGACGCATTTCCACCCCGCATGGCACGGTCGAAACGCCCGCATTCATGCCGGTCGGAACCCAAGCATCAGTAAAGGGGGTTTCGGCGGGAGACTTACGCGGCCTCGGGTTTGAACAAATCCTTAGCAACACGTACCATTTGGAACTTCGGCCGGGTTCACAGCCGGTCGAGAAGTTCGGTGGCCTCCACAAATTCATGGGGTGGGAGGGAAGCATTCTCACCGATTCCGGTGGCTACCAGGTCATGTCGCTTAGCGCGATGCGGACCTTATCGGATGAAGGTGTCCGGTTCAAGTCGCATCTCGATGGGCGCGAGTTGTTCATGTCTCCCGAAGACTCAATTCAGATTCAGGGTCGGTTAGGCGTGGACATCAGCATGTGCTTGGACGTATGTCCGCCGTACCCGTGTTCGCGCGAAGAGGCGGTGGCCGCAATGGAGCAGACACACCGCTGGGCACCGCGAAATCTCGCGGCGGCGCGAGAGGGTCAAGCCTTGTTCGGGATTGTTCAGGGAGGAGTCCATGAGGACTTGCGGACAATATCCGCCCAAACGCTCGGCGAACTCGACTTCGCGGGCTTCGCGATAGGAGGCGTGAGCGTCGGCGAACCCACGGAGCTTCAATATCCGGTGGTGAGGTTCACCGCCCCACTTTTGCCGCCGGACAAACCGCGCTATCTGATGGGGGTCGGTCACCCGCAGGACATCTTGCATGCCGTGGAATGTGGGATTGACCTGTTCGACTGCGTGTTGCCCACCCGAATGGCACGGCATAACACGCTCTACACCCTGAACGGTCGCGTCAACGTGACAAACCAGAAGTGGGAGATGTTTGACGGACCATTTGACGAGGGTTCCGTGTTTCCGGCGTGCGAGGGGTATTCGGCCGGCTACATCCGCCATCTGTTCAAGGCGAAGGAGCCACTGGGGCCCCGTTTGGCGTCTCTCCATAATCTCGCTTTCTATGCCCGTCTCATGCGCGAAATTCGCGAGGCGATAGAAGGGGGAACGTGGGCAGAACTGCGCGCCCGATATGCGAAGGCCTAGGGTTTTTTGAATCTAAATGGGTGCCGGGCGGTACACTATTGGCTTCCAACCCTTATGAACGACTACACGGATGAAATGACCGATTCCGGCATCGATCCGAGCGAGCTCTCGGACGAACTTTACGACGAACTTGCCGAACTCGAAGCCAAAAACCAACGCATCCAAGACCTTCAGACCGAGGTGGAAGACGTGCGTAATCAGTTGCTTCGGTCGGCGGCCGAACTGCAGAATTTCCGCCGACGCGCACAGCAACAACAAGCCGAACTGACCAAGTTCGCGATCGAAAATTTTGTCGTGAGTTTGTTACCCGTGCTCGACAACTTCGAGCGCACTCAAATGGCGGCCGCGAGCGGCGCGAGCCTAGAGAGCTTGGTTGACGGGGTTCAGATGGTTCAGCGACAGATGCTCAACGCGTTCGAGCAATCCGGCGTGAAGAGAATTCGTAGCGTAGGCCAACCGTTTGACCCAGCATTGCACGAAGCACTCGAAACCTGGGACGCCGAGGGCGTGGAAGACGGGATCATCACCGACGAGTCGGAATCCGGCTACGTGCTTAATGACCGCGTGATTCGACCGGCCAGGGTTCGCGTGTGTAAGCGTGGCTAAGAAGCTGTTCGGCACCGACGGGGTGCGCGGGGTGGCGAACGAGAAAGTAACGCCCGAACTTGCGTTCTCGCTCGGGCAAACCGCAGGCGCAAAGCTATTCCCAGGCAGCAAGGTGCTGATCGGGCGAGACACGCGGCGTTCTGGCCCAATGTTGGGCGCGGCGCTTGCGGCTGGATTTTGTTCGGCGGGCGTGAATGTAGACGCCATCGGAGTTGCGCCGACCGGAGCAATCAGCCATCTGACTCGAACCGAAGGCTACGCACTAGGCCTCGTGATCTCGGCAAGTCACAACCCTGCCCCGGATAACGGAATCAAGTTTTTGGGCGCGGACGGACGCAAAGTCTCGGATGACTTTGAAAGGGAACTGGAAGCCGCCTTGGATGGCCCTTACGAACCCAGACCGACGGGCGCTGACGTGGGTTTTTTGAATCAGCCGACGGGTTTGGTCGAGAAGTACATGGCATATTTGGAGACGCTGGTCCCCGAACGTTTAGACGGCATCATGCTACTGGTGGACGGCTCGCATGGCGCGGCATTTGAACTCGGCCCCGAGATATTCCGGCGGCTTGGCGCAAAGGTATCGGTTACGGGAACCAGCCCCGACGGGATGAACATCAATTTGGCATGCGGCGCAACTCACCCGGCTACGATTCAGGACGGGGTTCTGGGCGGGCCGTATGCGCTGGCCATTGCATTCGATGGCGACGCCGACAGGGCTGTGTTCTGCGATGGGCAAGGACGACTCATTAACGGTGACCGGGCGATGGCGATTTGGGCGAAGCACTGGCAACCAGAACCTGCCGTGGTGGTCGGAACCGTGATGAGCAACGGCGGCTTCGCGAAGTATTTAACCGACAAAGGAATGTATCTGGAACGCGCAGACGTCGGCGACAAATATGTTGCGGCAGCTATGGAACGCCTTAATGCCAAAGTCGGAGGTGAGCAAAGCGGCCACATTATTTTCTCCGAGCGCGGACCGACCGGAGACGGGCTGATTACGGCACTGGAAGTGCTGAGAGTCTTGAAGCGAGAGGGTAAATCCGCCACCGAACTCTACGACGAGTTTGAGAACTGGCCCCAGCTACTTGTGAACGTGCAAGTTGCACGCAAAGATGGCTGGGAAACGAACCCAACGGTGCAAAGTTCCCTGAGGGACGCCGAAGCGCAAGTTTCCGGACGGGGAAGGGTGAACGTGCGCGCAAGCGGTACTCAACCGATGCTGCGCGTGATGGTCGAAGCCGACGACGCGAGCCTTCGGGACGCGGTAAGCCACGCCATTGTGAGCTCACTTTTGGATGAGCTGGGCGGCACCATCTATAGCCGGGTAGATTTAACCCATGCTCTGGGCGATTGACGTCGGGAACACGCATACGGTCCTCGCCCTGCACAACGGCAAAGAGTGGGCGGCGCATTGGCGCATAACCACCCACGCGCTCGGAACCGAAGACGAAATTGCGGATCGGCTTTACAGCCTTTGCCAGCTGAACGGGCTCGATCTGCAAGCGAGCCAGGTGGTGGGGGCAAGCGTCAACCCGCTGGTGGACTCGGACATCGAGCGGTTCGTTCGCGAATATCTTAAGTGCGAAATTACCTGGATGCGGGCGGCAGACGCCAAGATTCCCATCTTGTATCGTCCGCCCGAAGCCGTGGGCGCCGACCGGATTGCGAATGCAGTGGGGGCGATGGCATTTTGTAAACCCCCGTTTGTGGTGGTGGACTTCGGCACGGCGACGACCTTCGACGTCATAGACGCAACCGGGGCATATGCCGGAGGTGCGATCCTGCCGGGGCCAGATACGCTGATGTCGGCCCTCACGACTCGCACGGCGAAGTTGCCGTCGGTGCCGTTGAAGGTTCCCGACACGGCCATCGGCGCGACGACGGCCGGTGCGCTTCAATCGGGAGTGGTGCTCGGATATGCAGGCGCTATAGACCGAATTCTTGACGGAATTCTGGCCGAACTCGGGGAAAACGCAACTGTGATTACCACGGGCGGCTTGGGGCAAGTGATTGCCGAGTTGTGCCCGAGGCTAAATCGTTACGAGCCGATGTTAACTTTGGACGGACTACGCCTCTTTCTTTTGGGCTCCCGTTAGCGATCGAAGCTCCCGTTCGAAGGACGTACCGTTTCGAGCGCATAAGATTCCCAGATAGGAAAGGCCCATGTTGAGTTGGATTCCGCTGATCCCGCTCAAGCGGGCATATTTTCCGATTTTTCCGGCGACTACCCAATCTGCCACCTTGCGGTCTTCGAGCTCCTTTATGGTCTGGGTGGCGAACGCTCGTACTGTGCTGTCAATTGGCTGGACATAAAGCTGGTCAATTGGGTCAAGGCTCTGTTCAGCATCCGCAAACCAAATTAGGTCCCGCAGGTAGGTGCTCGCGATCTTTGGACCGACTCCGCGCACGTCCACCACACGCATGAACTGGCTTTCGATCCTTCGGGTTTGCTGCAAAGAGAGGAGGATCCACCGGCTGATGCTTCCGATGCCGTCGATGCGGAAAACTTCCTGCGCCAGTTCAAACATTCCGGCTACCGTCCCTTCGTTTTGATCAGGGGAGGGTTTGATTCCGCCTTGATGGCATCGTGACTCGAAGGCATTCCAGATTGCATCGCCGTTTCTTTCAGCTAACGCGTGATCAATCTGGTCTGGAGAAGTGATTTCGTTGAGGGCAGCGATGGCAATGTTCGCGAGCGTAAATTTCTCTTTGCCGCGGCGAGAGAATGCGTATCGTGAGTAATAGAGCTTCAATCCGTAATACGGGTGGAGCAGCTTTGCATACAACATGTCCTTGTCGGTCGTGGGCTGGGTATCCAGTGCGTCCGCAACCGAGGGAGTGAGGATTTCCGTCACGTATTTCGGTGCATAGCCCTCGGTCAAAAGTGGGGCTATGGCCTGAAACTGGGGAGTAACCGTGCCAGGCGTCATGTTGCTACTTTAGAGACGGTCAGATGCCCGTATAAGTGCCAGACTGCACAAAAAGAAGCCCGCAAACTAAAGCTTGCGGGCTTCTTTTTGTGCAGTCTGGCCTTAGAAGCCGGTCCGCTCAGGATCCATGTTGATAATCACAGGCAGGGTGAGCGTTTGGTTGCTTCCGCCGCCGCTGTTGCCAACTTGGGTTGAACCTTTCATTCGCGAACTGACTTGCCATGCGAACTCAAGTACGGGTACTCGGTTAGACCGAATCTCTTGGAGAACGCTTCCCATGGCATCCGAGAACAGGCCGTACGTTGCGTTTGTGCGAACGATTCCTCCGACTGTTGCACCCGGAATAGTGGCTTGGGTTTGGGCGATCGCGCCAAACATGGGCTCTTCTTTCCCGAAGTAATAGCCCTTGACGATGGGTCGGTTGACTTGGAAGAACGCAAAGATCTTGCAGCCCTTCTTGATGAACGGCTGGTAGAGGTCCATCTTGGCAAGCATTGCAGAACTATTGGTTGTGCTGTCGGTCTCGATTCCGGCCAGGAAGTCCTTGCCATCAAGGTTGACCCCGACGCCACTGAAGAAAATGAAGATCGTGCTTTCCGGCGTCGCGCGCTCGGCAAGGGCAGCAATGCTAGCTCGCATCTGAGCCACATTCGCGTTTTGCACCATGTCCACGTTGCGTTCTTCGTATCCAGCGAACTGAACAAGCTTTTCTCGGAGGAGTTGGGCATCGTTGGCGGCGAATCCGACCTTGAGCGATTCCAACTTCGTTTCGGAGTTACCAATCAGCAGGGCAAATTTGTCTTGAAGCTTTGCGGCTGTGCCCATGGTGGCGCCGGTCATATTCACCGAGCCCGCATTGATGGTGTTGCTGTTATTCGATCCGGCACCGGTTCCGAGGGCAGAGGCGACGGCCGTAAGATCTTCGGGTTGAACGATTTCTGCGTCCACCTTGAAGTTCATTTTGCCTGCGCCGAGTGATTGCATTCGGGTGTCTAGGCTTTGTTGCTGCTGAACATCACGTAGAGCGGCGTAGGTTTGATTGAGGAAAAAGAAAGTCTCTTTGCTGTTGTTGTTCTTGGCAAGAAGCGCTTCAAATTCGGCCGCGACTTCGCGAAGAAGGGCGTTCTTTTCCTGTTCTTCCGTCATTGCGGCGGCGGCCTTATAACCAGAATACGCCGCGCCGAAGTTCGGAGAATACGGTGCACCGTTCCGCCAGACTCGCTGGGCGGTCACCGGACCAGGCAGGCGCGTGGCCCCCGATTGGTCGTCTCCTCGGTCGGCAACTGCCGCTTTGAAAGCCTCGCGGGCTTGCATCCACTGTTGCTCCCGCACGTGGCCGAGTGCCCGATTATAGGCATCGGACCATGCTTGGCCCCACGAGCAGGAGACCGCCAATCCAACCAGCAAACTAAATATCGTCCGTGACATTTTCACGCTCAATTCTTCCCCTTAATTACTTAATCCGATACGACAGGCCCAGCGACATATCCTTGCCGCCGCCATTGGATCTTCCAAATGACAAGTCCACCGAGTATCCGCCGTTATCCGGCGTGTAACCGATTCCGTAGGTAAAGCCGCGCACGGATGAGAACCCGTTTCCACCTTCACCGATATTGCGGTACCCAAGCCGAATAGGAATGTACCCGCCCCGGAACCGGAAGTTGTATTCGATGCCCGTTCCGATGACGAACTGATTGTCTCGGCTAAGGATGGCGTCACTACTTCCGCCGAAGTAGTAGTCCGCTTGAAACGCGGTGAGAATGTAGTCTTGCGGTCGCTGGGCAAATCCAAGCCGCTGAACATAGCCGACCGAGACCTTTCCGGGAATACGGCGCACATAGTCCTCGACATCGGCGTCGCCGTTCAGGTTGATGGGCGTCCGAAGGCTTGCGCTAAACATTCCGTCCGGGTTTCCTTTCGGAATAAACTGACCCCCAACCACAATGCCGACGCCGTAGGTGTTTCCGGCGTTGCTGATCGGAACGACGGGCGTCCCGGGATCTTGGGCACTGGTGCCGACGTTGTAGGTCTGATTGTTCCTGAGCGACTGATTCGCAATGACCAAGCCGATGCCAACGCTTTGGGTTTGGCTCTTGGTGGTGCGCCCGACCGCAGCGGTGAAGAAGTCGGTTCGTGCTCGAATTCGGTCGAAATAGTTGTTGCGGAACACCGCTCCATCTTGCAGACCGGTACCGAAAGTGGTGTTGCGCAGATATCCGGCGGTTTCGAATGAGAAGCCGAGACCGGTTCGCTCTCCCATGGGCATCACGTATCCGAGATGGGTAATGCTGCGGTCGCCAGAGTGCAGGGAGCTTTCGAACTCAGGATCAGCAAACTCTCCCGAAATTCGCGTGCGCGACTCGGACATGTTTCGCAGTGACAGCCCCACCGACTTCTGGTTGGTGAAACCTAAACCGGCCGGATTATTGAGAACGGATCGGGTGTCGGCGGTCGAACCCGTGAGTGCTCCTCCCACACCAAGAGATCGGCCCCCTGCATCGAATGCAGAGAGCAGGTCAGGAATTTGAGCTTGAACGGCGGAACCGGCGAGGGCCAGTGCGGCCGCAGAGAGCGTCCGTGCTTTCAGAAGAGAAGTAGCCTCCATGTAGTTTATGAACCTATTTGTTTGTGTTACCTGAGATTTACAATGACCGTTTGAGTGGCCGCGGGATTACCGGCCCGGTCAACGGCACTGACCACCAATTTGAATTGTCGCGGAAGTCCACGGGACCGAATCCGTCCGGTCCATTGCAACGTCGAACCGTTTTGGTTCGTTCCAAGCCGGGCGACGCGCGAAAGGGTTCGGTCGCTCATATCCTTGACCAGCACGTCCACATTTTGGAAAAGGATCGAATTTTGGAATTGATCCACGAAGTTGATGAGCACCGGGATAGTGGCACCGGGTCGGAACCGGGTGGAAGTCGGCGAAAGAACCGTGGTCGAAGGAGCCCGGCGGTCCACTGTCACGTTGATGGAGCGGTTGCTCACGTTGTTTGCCTTGTCCTCAACTCGAATCGAGATGGTTTGCGCGCCGTCAGTTTGGATCGAGCCGGTTGACCACAGGACGTTAATGTTGCTTGTTGCGCCCGTGTTGTTTGGGATGTCCTGGCTATTGACTTGAACGCGCCAAAGTTCCAGATTTCGCTCCTCGAGGTTCACGATGATCGGCACGTCGCCTCGTACAAACGCACCGGAAATAGGGGTTGTGTCTCGGAACCGCGGCTGGACGACGTCTATCGTAAGGCCGGTGATGTTCGGCTGGTTATAAGTGTTGTTCGGCTCGGTTACCCGGACTTCCATTCGATACAGTCCCTCGGGCGTAGTTTCGCTGAAATTGATCGGGATGCTTCCTTCAATCTGGCGGTCTACGTTCGGGTTGAAGTCTTGCTGGAACGTAAAAGAGCGGTTCGGATCGGTCTCGCTGATGACCCGCACCACCACGCGAGCTTGGGCGAAGGAACCTGTAATCGTGAACCGGAATGTGTTGGTTCGGCCGAGGAACGTACCGTTCGTGGGGGAAGACACCGTGATGGTGCCCGCCATTGCGGCGACGGCGGATAGGCCCACGAAGAAGGTCATAAGAGACTTAAACATAAACACCTTAACGCCCGGAATGGTGGCCGGGCTTCCTTATTGTAGACGATTCACCCTAGTAAATCGGTGCATTTACCGTGCACGGGCAGGGCAAGGCTCGATTTTTGGCCCCAAACGGTGGTTCCAGAACCCCCTGGGAAAAAAACCTGGAGACCAACCGCCGCTTAGCCGAAGATTCTGAAAGAGAATATTTGGCTATGACTGAACAAGAAGTTTCTCGCAACGAACAGCAACTCGTCGTCTTTTTAGTTGGAAACGAATCCTACGGAATTGATATTTTTCGGGTGATTGAGATCATCCGGGTGTGCACCATCACCCCGATCCCGAAAACCCAGCCGCACATTCGAGGTTTGGTGAACCTGCGCGGAAAGACGATTCCCGTCATTGACCTCCGAATTCGATTTAAGCTCAGCAACTGTGAGGATCATGACGGTGCGCGGATCATCATTGTGGACACGGAAGACGGCCACACCGGAATCTTGGTGGACGGTGTACGCGAGGTTCTGACTCTGGATTCGGAGCAGCTCGACGCCGCTCCGACGGTGGCTTCGGAAACCGATTCCACGTTTGTGACGGGCATCGCGAAGGTAGACGCCGGGCTCATCACGCTGCTAGACCTTGACAAAGCCCTCGCGGCCTAAATTTCCTTGAACCCAAGAATTTCATGAGTTACGAATTGGATATGTCCCAGTATCTCGACCTCTTCTTGCAAGAGGCGGGAGAACAGCTTGAGGTGCTTGAGCAAGAGACCCTGAAACTTGAAGTGGAGCCGAGTGAGGCGCGGCTCCAGGCAATCTTCCGGGCCGCGCACACCCTAAAAGGGTCGGCGAGGGCCATGGGTTTTCAGGCGTTTGCGGAGTTGACCCATGAAATGGAGAACATTCTGGATAACCTCCGGAATGGAACTCTTGCCGTTACCACCGAGATCATGGACGCAATCCTTGCGTGTGCCGACACGCTCAATCAGATGGTTGCGAGCATCGGCGCGGGCAACGGGGATGCAATTGAGTGTCAAGTTCTGGTGGCAAACCTGCAGAAATTTTTGGATGGCTCGCAAGCGCCTTCGGCAGCAGTCAGTCCGTCAGCTGCGGACCCTGCTGCGCCGGAATGTAAGCTCACCGAGTACCAGAAAAACGCGCTGAATACGGCGGCGGAAGCGGGCCAAGTCTGGCGCGCTCACTTCACCCTCGCCGATGACTGCGCCATGAAGTACGTGCGGGCTTATATGGCCATCAACGCAGTGGCGAAGTTCGGGGAGATGGTTGCTACCTCTCCCGAAGCGGAAGCGCTCGAAGACGAACACTTTGAATTCGACTTCGACTTGTTCTACGTATTGACGAAGCCGGATTCAGCCGCCGAACTTCAGGCTGGATTTGACGAAATCAGCGAAGTTGCAGCCCTTACGGTCTCGGAATGGACTCCCTCGCAGGTGCAGTCGGAACCGGATAATGTAGTTCAGCTTGTTCAGGCCAGTGCCAGCGAATCCGCTCCGGCGAGCGCACCGGCAACTCCTGCGCCGACCGCGACCCCAGCCAAAACTGCATCGGACAAAAAGGCAGTTGATTCTGGCCAGACCGTTCGCGTAGACGTGGCTCGGCTTGACTCGCTTATGAACCTGGTGGGTGAACTCGTCATTGACCGAACTCGCATCGTTCAGATCAGCACCGAACTTGCCGCCCGATACAACGACGACAATATCGAAGCCCTCTGCGAGACGACCAACCACGTGCACCGAATCACCTCGGACCTTCAAGACCAGATCATGAAGGCGCGCATGATGCCGATCGAAGCGACTTTCAACCGGTTGCCGCGCATCATCAGGGACCTTGCCCAGAAGCTCGAAAAGGACATTCGGCTTGAAGTTAGCGGCGGCGAGACCGAACTCGACCGAAGCGTGATCGAAGTAATCGGTGATCCGCTCATTCACATTCTGCGGAACAGCGTTGACCACGGAATTGAACTACCTGCTGACCGGGTTGCCGCCGGTAAGCCTGCACAAGGAACGATTTGGCTGAGCGCTCGACACCAGGAGAACCACATCGTGGTGGAAATTCGCGATGACGGTAGAGGGATTGACGTCGAGCGAGTGAAAGCCAAAGCGGTCGCGAACGGACTACTGACCCAAGAAGCGGCCGACCGCATGTCGGACAAAGACGCGTGCCAGCTCATCTTCAACAACGGCCTTTCGACCGCCAAAGTGGTCAGCGAAGTCAGTGGCCGAGGCGTGGGCATGGACATCGTGAAGTCCAACATCCAGAAGTTGGGCGGGCTGATCGAAGTGGATTCCGACTTCGGAAAGGAAACCCGAATCAGTCTCCGAATTCCGCTGACGCTCGCAATTATTCGCGGGCTGCTGGTAAAAGTCGGCGGCATTGCGTATGTGGTTCCGCTTGGAAATGTGATTGAAACGATTGCACTTAATCGGAGCGATGTGCAGACCGTCGGTGGCAAGGAAGTGATCGTTTTGAGAGGTCTCACAACGCCGCTAGTAAATATGCAGGAAGCTTTCAAAATATCGAAAGACACTCCAGACGGCGGGGCGGTGGACCAACACTATGTAGTAATCGTCGGGATCGCGGAGCACAGATTAGGGCTTATCGTGGACGGCTTGATTGGTGAGCGAGAGGTCGTCATCAAGTCTCTGAGCCGAATTTGTGAGACCACCGCCGGGCTATCCGGGGCAACGATTCTTGGCGATGGTAGTGTCGCGCTGATTGTGGACGTGAATGCACTTGCATCACAGAACTATGAAGCTCAAGTTTAAGGGGAAAAACTAGAAAATGGCGTTTGAATTGAATCCACAGATCATCCGGGATGCGTTGACAAAGGCAACCCAGGAACTGCCGCCGCTGCCAAACGTGCTCGTTAAGGTTCTGCAGCTCACTCAAAACAGTGATGCCGGAACGATTGGCGAAATCGAGACGCTGATTCGAAGCGACCAAGCCATCAGTTCAAAGGTACTTCGAGTGGTTAATTCTGCCTACTTTGGCCTTTCGGGACAAGTTTCATCCGTTAGCCAGGCGATTGTCATTCTTGGATTCCAGCAGGTTCGGAACTTGGTGCTTTCGGTGAGCATGCTCACGCAGTTCACGGCCAACGACCAGAAGTCGAAAGACGCTCAGCTGCGTTGCTGGGAGAGCGCGTTCGGTACGGCCAGCGCGGCCCAGATTATCGGCGGAAAGAAACGTTTCGGTGCCAAAGATCTGGAACTTTGCTTTATGGGTGGACTGCTGCAAAACATCGGTTCACTCTTTATGCTTTCGACCATCACCCGCACCTATCTTTCGGTGATGGAAGAAGCCACCAATAACCACCTGTGGCTTGCTTCGACCGAGAGTCTTCGCCTCAGTACGAATCACGCCGAAGTCGGCCAGCAACTTACCGCGAAGTGGAAACTTCCGGAAGACTTGATGCTCCTCATCGGTCGCCATGAGGGCCCGTTTGAAGGCGACCCCATTCCGGCGCTTTACGCGGTTCATGCCGGCGAGCATCTTGCGGCAGAGTGTCTGCGCACCGTTCGACGTCCGCTCGATCAAACCGCGATGGACCCGGCCGTAAGGTCCTGGCTTAATTTCTCGGATGAGGAATACAACGAAGTATTGGATTCTGTTGCCGAGAAGATCAAGCTCGCAATTGATCTGATTGGATCACTGCAGAACTAATGATGTGACCCAGCGAGGGAAGAAATGAGCTTTGGAAGCACAAGTGGAATTCGTTTTAGTGGGCTAGCGAGTGGACTCGATACCGAGTCCATCGTCTCACAGCTTATTAACCTAGAACGGTTGCCCATTCAGCGGCTCCAGACGCAACAACGCGGTCTGCAACAACAGCAGGCGGCGTTTACACAGTTTAAATCGCAGCTTCAAAGTCTAAATGGCAGTCTCTCGACCCTTGCCTTGCCGAATGGATTTGCGGGGACAAAGTCTACGTCCAGCGACAATAACATTGTTACGGTGGCGTCCTCGGCGACGTCCACGCCGGGTGTCTATGACCTCATCGTCAATCGCCTTGCGACGACACACAAGGTGGCTTCTAAGGGGTTCACAAACCCGACAGATTACCTTGGACTGACTGGAACATTTTCGGTGAACGGCAAGGAACTTACGCTGGAAACCACCGACTCGCTCACCGAAGTCGCGGCCAAGATCAACAACTTAAAGGCCGATGTAACCGCTTCGATCATTAATGGTGGAGAAGGCCGGGCTTACCTCTCCATCACCGCGAAGAACTCCGGTGTCGCGGGTCAAATAAATTTGACCGAACCGGCTTCCACAGGCGGAACGCTCAACGGTTCGGGAACGTTGGCCAAGCTCGGCTTGAAGGATTTCTTTAAGGCCCCGATTACCAACGGATTTTCTACTGGCTCAGTGGCTGACGCAAACGCCAACTTGAGAACCGCCTTTGGGTTAACCGCAGGCGGTACTGCGACCATCAACATTGCGGGCCAAGATTTGGCCGTAAACCTGGACACCATGTCGTTGAACGATCTCGCCGCGGCGGCAAGCGCGCTCACGGGTGTGGACGCGGCAGTGGTGGCGGATGGCACAAACTTTAAGTTGAACATAACGGGCGAATCCGGACCGATTGATGTTGTGGATTCGACCGATTTACTTGTAAAACTCCGCGCCACGGAGAAGGCAACGACGCTCGTCACTGCCCAAGATGCTCAGTACAGCATTGACGGCGTAAGTATGACAAGCTCGAAGAACGCGATTTCGGACGTTCTGCCTGGCACGATTTTGGGTCTGGTCTCGGCTGACCCGGCCAAGACGGTCAAGATTTCGGTCTCGAACGATTTCAGTTCCGTTGTGAACAACGTGAAGAGCCTGGTGGACGGTTTTAACTCCATCACCTCCTTCATCAAAAACAACAGCCGGTTCGATGCGGAAACGTTTGAATCGGGCCCTTTGTTCGGCAATTCGGTGGCCCAGCAGCTTGAGTCAACGCTTCAGCAGACGATTTTCTCAAACGTCAACTTTCTGCAAGGGAACTTACGCAACCTGACTCAGGTTGGGCTCTCCTTTGAGCAGAACGGCACCCTGAAGTTAGACGAGAGTGTGTTGAAGACCAAGCTGGAGGAAGACCCGAGTGCCGTACGGGAGTTGTTTGTAGCTAACGGTCGAACAACAGGCACGGGGCTCGAGTACGTTTCAGGTAGCAACAAAACGAAAGCCTCACCTGCTTCCGGTTACGAGGTCAACATCTCTCAGCTTGCCACCCATGCGAACGTGACGGCAGCTGACTCGCAGACGGCAGCAAACATAGGTGGAGAAGTGCTGACGTTCAGCGGACAACTGTTTGGAACGCAAAATTATCAGCTCGCGATACCTGCGGGCCTGAACGCTCAACAGACGGCGGATCTCATCAACAACGACAGTCGGCTGAAGACGCTTGTTAAGGCCGATATTTCGGAGGGCAAACTTCAGATCGAGAGTCTGCGATTTGGCTCTGCGGCCGCGTTTTCCGTGGTTTCAAACCTGGCAGCCGTTTCGAATACTTCCGGCATTGGGCTTGCGGGTGAAGCCACCTTTACTGCCGGCCTCGATATCGCGGGCACCATTAACGGGGAACCAGCGACGGGCTCTGGACAATTCTTACTCGGCAAAGCCGACAACCCGACCACCGATGGACTGCAGATCAAATATTCCGGCACGACCACGGGAATTGTCGGTCGTACAATTTACACACGCGGCATCTCTGGTCCGCTGGTGGATTCCATCGCTACATTCTTGGATTCCAAAAATGGGCTACTCACGAGCAGCTCTAACAGTGTCGAAACCCAAATCGAGGGTTTGAACGACCAAATCGCGCGAATCAACGCGCGTGCTGCTTCGAAAGAGCGGGAGCTTCGGGCTCGGTTTACCGCCATGGAGCAAGCCCTCGCGGCGTCTCAGCAGCAACTTGCGCAGATGAACGCCATTCGCGGAGGCTAAGTTAACTCGCCTTCGCAGATAAAGGTCGCGGGGCCGACCATGGTTAGACTCTGATCTGGGGCCTGCTCGATCGTAAGGCGTCCGCCCGGTAACAGAACATCCATTTGTGGCGCGCCCTCGTAGTATTCAATTACGGCGGCCGTGCATGCACATGCACCGGATCCACATGCCCAGGTGATTCCGGCACCGCGTTCCCATGTATGCTGGATTATTCGGCTCGGAGAGTCAATCTCCACAAAATGAACATTGGTTCGGGATGGGAATGCCGGGTGATGCTCAAGGGCGGGGCCAAATTCTATGGCCATCTCCTGGGCGCCCTCTGGCACGATCACCACCAAGTGTGGATTTCCAATTTCGACGGGAATCCCGGGCAAGTTTCCGGCTCCTGGAAGTTCCAATTCAAGTGGCTCGCCCACAGTAGGGGTGCCCATTGCCACCGCGAACCGGCCGTCACCGGTTCGGGTTGCGGTATACGTGCGGCCCGCCATAACCAGAGAGATGGGATTCGGAGAATTCAAATGGCGCTGGCACCACGCCGCCGAGCATCGAAGGCCATTGCCGCATAGTTCGGCGCGGCCCCCGTCGGGGTTCAGCATGATGATTTCTGCATCCGCCACTGGGTGCGATGTAACCACCAGTAACCCGTCTGACCCAACGGAACGTGGGGCACACAATTGGATGGCAAGAGCCGAAAGGTCCGGCTCTTGCGGAACTTCTTCGGGATGGATCAGCACGAAGTTGTTTCCAATTCCGTGCATTTTCCAAAACCGCATTTAGTCGTTGTTGGCGGGTTGCTCGCCTTCGTCTTCTTCGTCGTCGCGTCGGTGGCTGCCGATCGGACGCGCGGGCACGATGCTGGTAATTGCGTGCTTGTAAACAAGCTGAGTCGGCTTTCCGACTGTGTCGAGCATCACCGTGAACGCGTCAAATCCGCGCACTTGGCCGCGTAACTGCACGCCCCCAATGAGGTAGATCGTGACTCCAATGCCCTCTTTTCGGACCTGATTCAGGAACATGTCCTGTAAATTAATAGATTTGGCCATACAAGTTTAAAGTTCACCAGGGCCGACCGAGTTCATCACTCAAAAAAAAGTCCTAGCCTCGGAAATCATCTCCGATAAATCTCTTACTTTTATCCAGCGAAGGCCCGATTCTGATCGGAGCCAGGACCGCTGTCGCTTGGCATATTGTTTAGTAAGCCGATTGATTTGAAGGACGCATTCGTCATAAGAAATCGTTCCAGAAATCAGCCGGCTAATCTCAAAGTACCCGATGGCGCGCATCGGTGGAGCGTCTGCAGGAATGCCCTTGCGCATCAAATTCTCCACTTCCGTACGCCACCCTTTGTCAAAGAGCAAGGGCGTCCTTTCCTCTATACGGCCATTCAGGGTTTCTGTTTCCAGATCCATTCCAAACTTATGCTTTTCAAACGGGGGGATGCAAATTCGAATGGCTGGGCGCGTATCAAGCAATCGTTCCAAGGCACGTCGGACTCGCACTGGGTTTTCCCAATCCACCTGCCGATTTGGGTCCAATGCTTCGATTCGTTCGCGTAATGCACCGAGCCCGAATTCGGTCTCAATTTCGGCGATGCTGGCCCTCAATTCTTCATCCGGTGCCGGCATTAGGTCGGCATACTCATCCATCACGGCCCGGATATAGAGGCCGGTTCCTCCGGTGATCACGACCGATTGCCCGAGCAAAAAGCACCGCTCTAGAATGGGGATGACCCGCTGGGCAAACTCACCGACTGAGAATTGTTCGTGCGGCTCGCAGATGTCGAGCATCTCATAGCGGTCGCGGCAATCAGGCTTGTTGGTGCCGATATCAAAGTACTTGTAAACTTGGAATGCGTCGGCGTTAACGAGCTGGGCCCCCAACTCCTCTGCGAGCAGTTCCGCAAAATTGGATTTCCCCGAACAGGTCGGCCCCATCACGGCAATGATTTTTGGGGCAGGGGGGGAAGAGGCCATTTTGACAACAAGAACAATGCACAGTGAGTGCCAAGCAGGAATCTCTATTATGGCAGTATCTAGCTTACGTTTTACGCCGCAAACAAGTGATTCAGTGCCATAAAAATCAGATCTCGCATCATTCTTAGGTACCATCCGGGACGCATGGCCGAACTGCTTGCGTTATCGCTCATTCGAGATGTCCCGGACTTTCCGAAGCCGGGCATTATGTTTAAGGACATCACTCCGGTGCTCCAAAGCCCGGCGGCGTTCGCGGAAGTGATCCGCGAAATGGTGGCGAACGCACGCGCATGCCAGCCCGAAGTGATCGTGGGTATCGAGAGCCGAGGCTTCTTGTTTGGTGTGCCGATGGCCATGGAGCTCGGCATCCCGTTTGTCCTCACCCGCAAGCTCGGCAAACTGCCCTATGACCGCATCACCGAAGAGTACGCGCTTGAATATGGCACGAACACCATCGAAATGCACGTGGATTCCATTGCTCCTGGTCAGCGGGCGTATGTGGTGGACGACCTGTTGGCTACGGGCGGAACCGCGGCGGCTTCGGCCCGGCTCATCGAGCGGCTGAACGGCAATGTCTGCGGCTATGGCTTCATGGTCGAGTTATCGTTCCTTGATGGCCGCAAGAACCTCCTCGGGTACCCAGTTCACTCCCTCATCGAGTTTTAAGCCCACCCAGGTACCATCGGCCCCATGGCGTCCAATCGCATTACGGCCGAAGGATTCGGCACTTTCGAGGTGCCGACTGGCACCAAGCTCGTTAAGGCCCTCGAAGACAACGGGGTAGACGTCTCGCACCGTTGCGGCGGCAATGCCCGGTGCACGACGTGCCGGGTTGAAATTCTAGACGGCGACCCGCCAATGGGCGACCCCGAAAGGGAGTGTCTGGTCGAAGACGGCGTCCTCGGCGAATTCCGATTGAGCTGCCAAATCCGGGTGCAAGAGGATATGCACGTGAAGGTGCTGATGCGAGCATCCGACCAAGGGTGGGACCCGGGTGTCGAGGTCGAACCCTGATGCCCCAGATTCAGATCAACGAAGAACGACTTATCTCGTTATTCAAAGAGCTTTGTCTGATAGATGCCCCTGCGCTCGAAGAAAAGGAATCGGTTTCCTACACCAAGAAATTGCTCGAAGGGATTGGGCTTGAGGTTACTGAGGACAGCGCCGGGCAGAAGATCGGCGGGAACGCAAACAACCTGATCGTCAAGCTGAAAGGCAACAAGACCGGGGCGCCCACAATTTATCTCAGTGCCCACTTCGATACCGTCGAACCGACGGCGGGACTCCAGATTATTGAACGCGACGGCGTGTTCTATAGCGACGGAACCACGATTCTTGGAGCCGATGACAAGGCCGGAATGGCTCCGGCAATTGAAGCGGTTCGTTGCCTCATGGAATCGCCAGACGCCGAGTACGGCGACGTATATCTGCTGCTTTCGGTGGCAGAAGAAATTGGTCTGAAGGGTGCAGGTGCGCTCGATATTCAAAGCCTCGGGCTGGACTACGGCTACGTGCTCGATACAGGCCCTCCGGTTGGCACGTTCGTGAACCGCACGGCAACGCATGACAAGCTGGACATCCGCATTATCGGGAAGCCTGCCCACGCGGGCAAGCACCCCGAAGAGGGCATCAATGCTATCGAGGTCGCGAGCAAAGCGATTGCCGGCATGACCCTAGGACGCGTGGGGCCGGAAACTACGGCAAACCTCGGCATTATCTCGGGCGGCACCGGAACCAACGTGGTCTGCGCCGAAGTGAACATCAAGGCAGAGGCGCGCAGCACGGTCGTGGAAGACCTCGACCGCCAGGTTGGACACATGGTTCAACGGTTTGAAGAAGCGGCACGGGAAGCGGGTGCCCAAGTCGAAATCAAGCACGTTCGGCATTACATGAGTTACCACGTGGGTGAAGAGACCCCGGTGGTGCAGGTTGCCCAACGCGCGGCCCGCAACCTTGGGTTTTCGGGCGATTTGCGAACGACCCTCGGCGGGAGCGACGCCAACATTTACAACGTAAAAGGTGTTCCCTCGATCGTGGTGGCCACGGGAATGGACAAAATCCACACCCATGAAGAATATGTTTCGATCAAGGACCTGGTCGACGTCACCCGGCTTTCGATCGAGCTCATTCTCGAAGCCGCAAAAGATTAGCGTTTGCCGGGTCGGAATCGTACGCTCAATATATACGGTTGCGAACCGGCTTCCCAATGTCCGTAGGTCGTGGCCAGCGCGTGACCATCGGGCAAGATTTCCAGCCCCGGGTAGCCGCAGTCCCAGCTGTTTTGGTTGTCTTTCAGCCGCGTGAGAGTCGCGCCGGGTTTGCCCTGGGTAAGTTGTTCCCAGGTTCCTACCCATGCCACCCAATCACCTTTCCAGGGGTCGTCGGCCACGGGCATGAACCGGTAGGAGATGACGATTTTGCCGTCGCGGGTCCACTTGACCGTGTGGCGATCTCCACAGAGTTCGGTGGGCAAGGCGGCCGGTTCGGACCACGTTTTTCCTTCGTCTTTTGAATACATGATTTGGGACGGGTGCTTCCGCGAATTCTCTCGGAGCAACATGGCCAGGGTTTTCCGGTCGCGTGACCAAACGGTGCCAGGTTCGCAAAGCTGCATCTCGGGCGTTGTGACCACCACATCGGGTGCAGACCAAGTCAGGCCGCCATCCCGGGAAGTCGTCTTGTACACCGTGAATTTTCTGGCCGGTGGGGCGGGTTTGGTAAAGAATCGACCGTCGTCGTGAAAGAAGCTGACGTAATCGCCGTTTGAGAGCCGCTCGACGGACCCCATCACCACAATTCCGCCCCAATCTCCGACCGGGGTTAGTTCACTCCATGTTTTGCCGTCATCTTCGCTGACGGAAAGCCGCGCGGGATACAGGCCGGACCACAGTATCAACCGCTTCTTCTTCGTTTTAGGGTCAATAACGCGGTGAATGGTCGGTGTTTCGAGGCTAGAAGACCAGTTCGCGGGCGTAGGAAGACGGTCACTCCATGTGCGGCCTTGGTCGTTGCTGCGTTTGAGGATGATCTGGCCCTTGCCGTGCCCTTTCGGATAGACAGCTAGGATCGTCTGGTTATCTTCGAGCATCACCGTGGTGGGATGGCCTAGATACTGCCCCGGCTCCCGGTCCACCACTACCTGAAGGTCGGTTCTTGCATCAAGATCGATACGGACGGGTTCCGGGGGAACCATGAGCAACCAAGCGTGTCCAATCATAGGGCTTTACCAGCCCCGAGTCTAACCTATCCTTCTTCGGAAAGTAAAGGAAGGTCGGATCGTCAATAATGGAGGGCGTTGTGCTGAGTGTGGTGATCGTGAACTGGAATACGCGGGATGCGCTTCGGGCGTGCCTCGCGTCGTTGCAGCGCAGTGAACCGCAACTTGCACGAGTTATCGTAGTGGATAACGCTTCTAAAGACGGCAGCGCGGAGATGGTCCGCGCAGAATTTCCGGAAGTCAAACTGATCGAGTCGGGCAAGAATCTTGGCTACGCCGCCGGGAACAACCTAGGGTTCCTTCACGCGACTGAGGAATTCATTTTGACCCTGAATCCGGACACCGAGGTCGGACCAGAGTCCCTGCGGACGGCCGTCGAAATCCTCCAATCAGCCCCAGCCTACGGTTCGTTAAGCTGCCGGTTCATCGGTCCCGATGGAAACGTGCAGGCGAGTGTGCGCGCGTTCCCGACCTACCAAGCCATTCTGGACGAGATCAAACCGTGGCGCAAGCGACACCGGACATACCGGTTGCCGAACTTCGACTATCAAACCGAACAACCGTGTCCGCAACCAATGGGTACGTTTATTCTCTTTCGGCGCGAAGCTTTGGTGCGCGTCGGAGACCCAAACCAACCGTTTGACGAGCGGTTCCCAATCTTCTTTAACGAGGTGGACCTGCTCTATCGGCTACAGAACGCCGGATTTCCGAGCCTGTTCACGCCGCAAGTCGAGATCAAGCACCATGGAGGGCTAAGCACGCGACAGGTTCGGCGCGAGATGATCTGGGAGTCACATAATTCTTTGTATCGATTTTTTGAAAAGCACACGGCGTTGTGCTCGCCGGCGCAACTCCGCACCCTCAAGCGGCTGTTGAAGTGGGGGGCGTGGATCAGGGCCCGGGGAACCAGTGAAGGATTTCGACCTTAGCATCACGATATGCAGTTGGAACACGCTCGCGGATACGCGGGCGTGTTTGGAATCTCTGGATATCGTTCGCCACGAAGGCAACGTAGAAGTCATTGTGGTGGACAACGGATCTGCCGATGGCTCTCCGGACATGATTCGCTCGTTTGACTTTGTCCGGCTCATTGCTCTTGACGAGAATCTTGGCTTCACCGGGGGACACAACCGGGCGATTGCCGAAGCCAAGGGACGCCATGTGATGCTTCTCAATAGCGACACGGTGATGCACCCCGGATCGGTGAGCGGACTTCTGGAAGCGATCCGCGAGCATCCGGAAGCGGGCATCTTTGGAGCAAAGTTGCTGAATCCCGATGGGTCTCTGCAGTATTCTTGCCGCCGGTTCCCGAACCCGATTGCCGCGCTCTTCCGGAACACTCCGCTCGGCAAGTTGTTCCCCAACAACCGGTTCACGCGCGAATATCTGATGCAGGATTTCGCGCACGACGAAATGTCTGAGGTGGATTGGGTGAGCGGGGCCGCGCTGGTGGTTACGGAACCTTGCTTAGCGAAAGTAAAGGGTCTCGACCCTGAGTTTTTCATGTTCTGCGAGGATGTGGACATCTGTTGGCGAGCAAAAGAACACGGGTTCAAAACGCTCTACGTTCCGAACGCAGTGATTACGCATAAGATCGGAGGGAGCACCAGCCAAGTGGCGAACAAGATGATCGTGCGATTTCACAAGTCCATGTTCATGTTCTTTCGCAAACACCAGGTGGGGCAGGTCGTTTGGGTTTTGCGGCCGCTTGCATTGGCGGGAGCCGCAGCGGCGCTGAGCTTGCGGGCGAGCTTATATTTGACCAAAAATCTATGGGATTCAGTGCGATGGAAACAACACCGGTGAGGAACTCGCGCGCGGCGTGGCTGGTGGCGGCCGGGCTCGGTCTCGCCCCGTGGCTTGGGGGCCAACTCAAGGTATCGCCGATGCCGATTGAGCCCGGGATTGGCGGGTGGTTCGGCGGTCTATTCGGCCCTGAACTTCCGACTTCCGCGCATATGGTTCTGGGTCTGTTTTTTGCCGTCGCAATGGCCATTACGTTGCTGGGGCGGAAGGTGGTTCCGGTGCCGCAGGCTCCGATTGTCACGGCGGCATTTCTATTGGTTCTCGCCGCGCTGCTCGGGGTGTCCCAATCCGAGTTCCGGTGGCTTTCGGTGATCTCCCTGGTCGAATGGATGCTGTACGTTGTGGCATTTGCGGCCGTGGTGGCGACCAGCGGTCGAAAAGAAGGTGGGAAGCTTTATCTGGCTACGTTTGGAACGGGAGCAACGCTGCTCGCCCTTCGGGGAATCCTCGAATATGGCCAAATGCGCGGAATCGATCCAACTTGGCGGATATTCGCGGGCTGGATTCAGCCGAATGCACTGGCGACCATGCTCGTGCTTGGCATATTCGCTTTGCTCGGGCTTGGGCCGGTCACACACCGTGTGGCCGGACTGTTGGTGCGTTTAGGGCTCGGCTTGCTTGGAATGGCCCTGTTCCTCACCGGAAGCAAAGGCGGATTGCTGGCGCTGGCGGTCGGTCTCGTTTTCTGGGCAGTCTTATTGGTGATCAGCAAGTCTGGGCGGCAGGTTCTGGGCGCAATTCCGGTGGTTATTGGAGTTGGTCTTGCCCTGGTTTCGATGCAAACGGCAAAGCCAAACACACCAGGGGCCGCATCAAGAGTCGCACAGGCTTCGGGTACCCAAGAGCAGTCGGCCGGATATCGTCAATTGCTTTGGCGCGGCGCGATGGAGGTGATCGGGCAAAGTCCGCTCGGTACCGGGCTGGGAACCTACCCGTTTGAGAGCGCGCGAAGCGGGCTTACTCCGCAAACCGTAACCACACACCAAGGGTTTCTTCAAGCTGGGTTCGAGGGAGGATGGCTGTTTTTGGGGGCACTTTTGGGGTTTGCCGGAACATGGCTGTACCGGGTGTTTTCCGGTTTCCGCAAGTTGGAGCCAGAACGCCAATGGATGCTTAGCGGGGTCGTGGCGGGAGTTGTTGCCTTCGGGGCCAATAACTTTGTCGAATCGGGATTCCAGCAGTTCGGTTCGGGGCTAGTGTGCTTTGCACTCATGGGGTTGGGGGTTCAACTCGCAGCGAATGCAGCTACCCCGGAGTATTTACCCTCGGTACTTCGGAAGTGGGTAGGTCTCGGGTTGCTCACTCTCATAACGATCTTGGGTTTGCGGTTGCAGGTTATTGAAGTTGGATTGGCGCGGCTAAAGCACGAAACCGGGCTTGGGCAGGTAGAAGCCGCACAGTCGCGAAGTTCTTTCCTTCGAAGCATTGCCCCAGAGGACGGAGATGTCCTCGTTTCGACGGTTGGGCTCACCCAGCCAGCCACGATTGCCGAAGATGTGCGGCGGCTCGCGGAAATTGCGCCTTCGACGAAGAACCTTCGTCTCGCCGCTAAGCAGTTCGAAGAGCAGTATCCCGTGGCCCGGGAATATCTCAACCGCGCGCTCGTCCGCGACCCAAACAGTGGGTTAACGTTGATGCAAAAGATGGCTATGGAACTGAAGCACAGCCCCGAGGTGGCCACCGAAACTCTGGATAGAATCATCGCCACCGAAAACACTTCGTACTACACCGTGCGGGCGTTGCCCGAGTTCATTCCGACGGAAACAGCGCAGGCCAGGGTGGCATTTGTGGAAGCTCAGCCAGGAATTCGCCCCGACGAACAAAAGCTCCTGGAAGACGCTTTGGCCCAGTTTGAGAAATACCGACAAGTAACGGTGCCCGTGGTAGAGCAGATGGCCGGATCGGACCCGAATGCGGTGGTCGGCGGAGAATCGAAGTCAGCCGTGGTTCGAAAGATGAGTATCGCGCGTGACACCGCCGAAGAACTTGCCAGACGTTATCGCGCGGCGGGTGACCCAGTTCGTGCCGAAGCAGTCTCGACCCTAGCCAGAGAATTCGGTGAGGTTGCGGTTCGATTCGGGGCGTAGGCGCCGAGCTTTAGGTACTTAGCGACCACTTCCTTTGCGAGCGGTGCGGCGACCGCGCCACCATGCCCGGCACCCTCTAAGCGAACGCAGATTACAATCTTGGGGTCGTCAAGCGGGGCCACGCCGACAAACCAGGAGTCGGTCAAATTCTGGCCACGGCGTTCGGCACTTCCCGTTTTTCCGCCCCATTTGAGGCCAGGAACCTGAGCGGACCGAGCGGTTCCTTCACTGATGACGCTGCCCAGCGAACTGAACAATATTTCCCATTGCTCCGCGGAGATTCCGGTGATTTGGGATCCCGGCTCCGGTTTTTCGGGAATCACCGTCCCGTCCGAAAACTCCCGGGCGTGAACGAAGTGAGGCTTGTAGGCGACGCCCCGGTTTGCGACGAGCGCGAGGAGGTTGGCCATCTGAATCGGGGTGGCCGCGAGCTCACCTTGGCCGATTCCGAAATATGCGGTTTGCCCGCGATACCAGCCAAACTGCTTGTTTCGGGCTTTGGCTTTTTCAATCCACTCGGGCGTCGGGTTGAGGCCTTTCGATTCACCGATGAGGTCCACGCCGGTGCGTTCGCCAAAGCCCAGTCGGGTTGCCGTTTGGGCAAGGGAAGTCGGTCCGAGTTGCAACGCTAACGCCATAAAGTACGCGTTACAACTCTGCTGCATCGCTCGGTGATAGGAAACCCGTCCATGCGAACCTGTGCACGCAATGAAGCGGTTGCCAACTTGCAGCCCCCGAGAACACACGAACGTGTTATGGGGATGGAAAATCCCCTTTTGCATCGCCGCTAGAGTGGTGACAATTTTGAATGTGGAACCCGGTGCGGTCGCGGTGGAGATCGCGCGATTGATAAGCGGGGTCTCTGGGTCTTCGGCAAGTTGCTCATAGGTTCCCGAAGATAGCTGCCCCAGAAAGATCTTGGCGTCGTACGAAGGTTTGCTTACCATTGCAAGAACCTCGCCCGTTTTGGGTTCGAGCGCGACCACGCAACCGGTGCGGTCGGCCATGAGATTCCACGTAAACCGTTGAAGTTCGTCTTGAAGGCCGAGCACGAGTTTTTGACCCGGAATCGCGGGCTCGAAGCTCACAGTTCGGACGGGCTTGTCCAGGTTGTCGAGCACGACTTCTTCCTGCCCCACCTGCCCCATTAAGTGCACTTCGTGAGTTCGTTCGAGGCCCTGCTTGCCGACCATAGAGGCCGCGACTTGTCCCTGTTCCTTGATGCGAGCGACGTCTTTCTCGTCTGGAGCTCGCACATAACCAAGCGTGTGCGCGTAGACTCTCGTTTCGGGATAGAACCGGGTGGGCTGAGTTTCAACAAACACTCCGTTCAAATCGAGCCGTTCGGCAATTTGGATGGCCTGCCGCATTGTAACTCCGGTGTGAATGGTGACCTTTAAGGTCTGTCGGATCGTGTTTTCCGTAAGGCGTTTTTCAAGGTCCTTTGGGTCTACCTCAAGAATCCGGGCGACTTCGACAAGGAGATTTGGATTCGACTTTGCTGCGCGCGGAATGCAGGTGATCACCATTTGCTGGCGGACCCCCGCCAACAACACTCCGGCGCGGTCAACGATGAGGCCGCGCGGGGCATCGTGGTCCAGCCGGGTGGCACGCATCGCCGCCGCCTTTTCTTTAAGCTCTTCGTGACGAGCTACTTGCAGGTACCAAAAGCGGGCAAGAAAGATGATGAGCGCAATCAACATGACGCCCGGAAAGACGTACATGCGCCCATCTACGGGGTCAGAGTGCTCTTCGTGTAGAACCGACAAGGGCAGTGTCTCCGGAAGTGGCGGTCGGGCCTTCCGGAAGCGGAACGCCGTCCGGAAGCTCATCGGGTTGAGGATCGGGCTCAGGTTGCGGTTCCGGCTCGGGTTCTTGCCGTGGCGTTGCGTCGGGCGGGGGCGTGTGGCCGGGCTCCGGTTCCACATTCACCGGAAGGTCTCCGTCCGGTTCATCGTTTGAACCGCCCGTCGCGGCGGGGTTCTCGATATTGCGCCGACCACCGACAGGCGTATCGTCTCGCCGTTCTTCGCCGAGCTTGTCTTGAGCGTAGAGTAAGACGGCTCGCCACATTTTTCCGGTGACAGTACCGCCCATAATCGCGCTCGACATGGGTGGATAAACCAACTTGTCGTCTACTATTCGCTCGCCTGAGACCCAGCCAATTCCGATGTAGCTGTTGGTGTATCCGCAGAACCAGGCGTCTCGGTTGTCGTTCGTGGTTCCGGTCTTGCCGCGAGCGTTCCTAACCGCAGAAACTCCGCTGGGTCGCGCGGTTCCGTTCAGAACGACTTCGCGAAGGCACATATCCACATCCCACGCGGCCGCGGCGCTAAACCGAGTCTTGACCACGTTCGACTGGCTCGTGTGCTGGAAGATAATGTCACCATCCGGACCGGCGACTCGAAGCAGCCCAAAGGGTTCCACGCGTTCGCCTTTGGTTTGGAAAACACTGTAGGCCCGAGCCATTTCGAGAAGGCTGACGCCCGAGCTTCCGAGTACGAGTGACCGCACCGCCGGAAGATCACTGGTGAATCCGAAATCTTGGTGAGCCCGGGTGACGAAGTAGCGCGGGGTTACAATTTCTAACGCCCTTACGGCGGCGGGATTCTTGGAGTACGCGAATGCACTTTTCACGGACATTTGTCGACCGTCACCTTCCACGATCCACCATTTGCCTCCGTCTCGTTCGCGCACAGTTGCGTTGGAAATGGTGCTGTACGGGCTCAGTTGCCCTCGGTCAAAGGCCACACCGTAGACGAACGGCTTAAAGGCAGACCCGGGTTGCCGTGAGCCCATGGTCACCGCGTTAAATTGACGCTTCTCGAAGTCAATTCCGCCCGTCATCGCGACAATGCTGCCGTCGCGTTTGGTGAGTAAGAACGCGGCCGCACGAACGCCGCCTCGCCGGTTGTTCTCAACGATTCGCCGGGCTTCTCGATCGCTTGTCGCCTGCACTCGCGAATCAAGGGTGGTATTGATGCGGTAGCCACCTTCGAGAATATTGATGCCCGCGAGCTCGGGCATTTTTTCGACTTCTTTCAGGATGTAGTTGACGAAATAAGGGGCTTCGTGGACAATGGTTTTGGCCCGCATTCGCTGATTGAGTTTGACTTCGGCGCTTGTGGCTTCGCTGTAAGCGGCTTCGTCAATCATGCCTTCGGCGCGCATGATGTTAAGCACGACATTTCGGTTCGTGGTCGCCTTTTCTAGGTTCACAAACGGGTTTTCGTCGCTGGGTCGGCGCACGCACCGAGCAAGTAAAGCGGCTTCGGCCAGCGTGATGTTTCCGAGATTCTTCCCGAAATACACTTCGGCGGCGGCCCGGATTCCGACGGCGCCCGCGCCGTAGTAAGCCTCGTTGAGATACATCTCAAGAATCTGGTTCTTGGTGTAGCTTTTCTCGATTTGCATGGCTAGCGCCATGTCGTCAATCTTGCGGTCCATGGTGCGCTCACTTTGCGAGAACGCCCGCTTGGCCAACTGCATGGTGAGGGTAGATCCGCCGCCCGCGACCCGGCGCTCCTTTACATTTGTAACGATTTGCCGGAAGATCGCCCATTCGTCCACGCCATCATGTTGGTAGAACCGCTTATCTTCGGCCGCGAGGGTGCTGTTGATCACGACATCAGGCACTTGGTCAAGCGCCACAAACTTCCGATACATCTTGATGGACTGGAAGAGGAGTTTGCCGTCGGCGCTAAAGATCTTGGTGGCGGGAACGTCGGCCTTGTCCATCATCGCGCCGAGGTTTTGGACCTTGACCTTGGCGTCGGACAGCTTTACATTAAATAAGTACGTTGCCCAACCAATGAAACAGGCGAGCGCAATCATGAAGAGCGCGGCCACCGCTTTGACCGGTTTTCTCCAAGTTGCTCTTGGGCGATTCCGGCGTTGCGGAACCACTTTAGCGCGCTTTGCAGATGCTTTTTGAGCCACGTCTTGCCCAGTATAACCGCTGAGCCTTAGGCAAGCGTTCCATACCTATGACTGAGTCACTGTACGAAAGACACGAGCCGATTAAGGCGGTCGGCGGACATATCTCCGACGAGCAGAATGGTCTCTTCGCCGCGCTGAATCACGCGTGATGCCATTTGTCCGGCCGCGAGTCGCTTCACTTTGGCGTCGTCTACTGCACCTCGAAGAATAAACAAAGTGAGCCGCCCTTCTTCACCCGTATAGCCTTGGACCACGGCGAACTTGCCGCCGAGATCTAGTTTGCGGACTGAATCTAGTTGGAAGCCGGACCCGGGCGCGAGAATTCGCGGCGGAACGCCGACTTCTCGGCAGGTCCGCATCATGAGTTCGCGGATATCAATAACTTTCGCGCCCGGTCGGTTTAGAACGAAGTCGGTCGGGTCGAGCTTAGGGTTAAAGGCAACTCGCGTGAATTCATAGGAGCCAACGAGGCGACCGGTTGGATTAAAAAGCTCACGCTTCAGTATCAAGAGCGTCGAGTTGTCGTACCAAACTTTGGCGATCGTCGTTCCAGACGGATCCGTGACGGTGAGGACGCTCGTTTCACGGCCCGCAATAGACTCGCCAGCTGATTTGGTGGTGCGAAAACGGGGGCCACCCGGTTCGGCGACCAATTGCACGATTCTGCGAATGGGGTTTTCGAGCCGACTCGGGGTGACGTGAATCTCATTGGTGGCAGGGAAGTAATGCTGACGCGTCCTTCCATTGGTCACAATAACCTGCCCGGCGTTGGCCGAACCGCGCTCGAATTCGATCCGTTCGCGCATTTGGTCAGACCAAACATTCTCTACGTTCCGAACTTCGGTTGTTCCGACTCGAACCAGGGTAACCCGTCGCCCGGTGTATTTTAGGGTCCGTTGGGCATCGCCGATGCGGCGCAATAGCTGCATTTCGGGCATCATTGCCCCTCCCCGTCGCGGCGGCGCATTTTGACGGCGGCCCGGGTGTTGCGCCAGCAGAGGACTGGCGGCCAAGACAAACACGATTCCTAAGGCAATTCGAGGAGCTCGCATTAGTACGTCGAGAGTTCCTCCGGACTCCAATGTATGGTCCCGTTCGCCTCCTGGCTCGTTGAGGGCATTTCTGTGGGCATGGTGACTACCGCCGAAAAGTTGTTTTGCAGGTGGGCAGAAATCATCAACTCCTCGGGCGACATGCCGGCAGCGGGAGCAGGCACGGGGGTCGCTTTGCTCGCCATGAACGAAGTGGCGCTAAAGGTCGCAAACGCGATCGTCGCGGCAAGGGTGGCAAGCTGCGGCACGCGCCCCCAGCGGAACGACCGCTTGGGCTTGGGCGCATGGGCAAGCAGTTTCTCGTTTAGCTGACTCCGCCAAGCAAGACTGGGTGACTCAGCGGCATTCGGGTTAAGCCAGGCCGACATCTCTTTGCTCTCCTCAAGAATCGAATCCAGTTGCAATGATTCTTCGAGGGTAAGCGGTTGCTCAAGTCGGAGCTTTTCGTTGAGTTCGTGGTTCATAGCGGGTTGGCCTCCGGAAGTTCGTGGAGGTAAGCCTTGACCGCGCGTTGGATGTGGGCGCGAGCAAGGAAAAGGCGGCTCTTGACGGTGCCAACGGGCACACTGAGCATCGCCGAAAGTTCTTCGTAGCTAAATTGTTCCTGGTCGTGGAGGAGGAGAATGGTGCGGAGTTTTTCGCTCATGGTTTCCAGAGCGGCATCCACGACTTCGTAAAGTTCGGCGTTGATGGCGACGGTTTCTGGGTTCCAGCGGGTGTCTTCTTCGGCGTTCCACCGGTCTTCGGCTTCTTGGCTCACCACGGCATGGTCGAGGGCCGAACGGGTTCGCCGGCGAGCGGCATCAATGCAAAGGTTGTGGGCAATCTTGAACAGCCAAGTGCGGATGGCGGCGCGGCCATCGAAGCGGTCCATGCTTTGATATGCCCGGACAAAGACTTCCTGGGTGATGTCTTCGGCTTCTTCTTGGCTGTGGACCATGCGGGAGACAAATCCGAGTACCCGCGTTTGGTAGGCGTCTACGAGCTTCCCGAACGCCTCGAAATCGCGCCGACGGCATTGCGCAAGCAACAGCTCATCGGCATTTGATTCCGATGAGTTTCTGAATTGATGCGTGGCGTTGGCAAACGAGATCATTCGGTGGGTCTTAACGAACATTTACGACGAAAGTTCAGTGCCGATTCGAAGAATCCGCAGAAAGTCTGGTTCAATTTGCTTCATTTTACAGTGGATGTAAGAGAGAAATATGAAAAAAGTCCGGGACTTTTGCCGAAGTTCGGGCGAACCTACCGATAATGGTGGGTGGGGCTTTCCTGCTTTCCTTACGGGGGAGGGGTGGGGTACTATGCCTAGCGTCAGGGATCGCTGCTGCGGCGGCCAAAAGATTCCAGGCACCATATAGGAGGAGAACTTATTGATCGTAAGGAACATCACCGTATGGGCCTGCTTGCTTTGTGCGAGTGCGTCCTTTGCAACAACATATAAAGTCAAGAGTGGAGACAATGACCACTCAATCGCCAAGCGCAACGGCCTCAGTGTCGCCCAGCTTCACAAACTCAACCCCAATGTGAACTGGAACAGATTGCAGATTGGCCAAGCCCTCAAGCTCTCGTCGGCTCCCGCAAAAACTTCGAGCCCGAAAGCAACCGGATCCAGCGAAAGCTACACCGCTAAGTCGGGAGATTCCGACTATTCCATCGCAAAGCGATACGGTATCAGCGTCGCGAAGCTCAAAGAGCTCAATCCGACCACCAATTTCAACCCGCTGAAGCTGGGTGCAGTTGTACGGGTGCCAAAAACCGGCACAACCGTTGCAAAGGCTCCCACTGCGAAAGCTCCGGCCGCTAAGGTCCCGGTCGTAAAGACCGTCGCGAGCACGGTTCGCACCATCGAAACCGAAAACGCAGTCGTGATTAAAGACAATGTCATCGTTCGCGCCGACGCCACCACTTCGGCGGCAAAGCGGACGACGGTCCGGAAATACACCATCGCCCAGGTCATTGAGCGCAAAAACGACTGGTTTAAGCTGAAATTCAATACGGGTACGACAGGCTGGATTCGCGGAGATTTCTTAGAGGCGACCACCAAGCCGGTTCCTGCGCTGGTTGCCAAGGCGGCCCCGAAAGCGGTACCAAAAACCCTGCCCGCGATCTCCACCGGTTCGGTGGGCGTGGTCTCTCGAATTCTGGACACGGCGTTTGCGTGCACCGGAACGCCGTATGTCTACGGCGGAACCTCGCGCGGCGGCTTCGATTGCTCGGGTTTTGTCGGCTACGTATTTGCCAAGAACGGCGTGAAACTCCCTCGGACCTCGCTTGAGCAATCTTCGCGGGGCACGGCGGTTTCTCGCGGAAATCTGCAGTCCGGAGACCTCGTGTTCTTCCGAACGCGCGGCTCGCGGATCAGCCACGTCGGGATTTATATCGGTAACAACAAGTTCATTCATGCTTCCAGCGGCGGTGGACGGGTTCGAACCGATTCGTTGACCGGTTACTATGCGCAGCGATACGCGGGTGCCCGTCGGGTTCTCAAAACCGTTGCACTGGTCTCGCCGACTGATTACGAACCGGCTACCGCGTTGGATCCGGAACCGCTACCCGCGATTCCGACCACCAGCACCGCGACGGGAACCGACATCGTCACGAAGTAAGCACTCGTAATAAAGGAACTCGCCGAGCAGTCTAATGCTCGGCGAGTTTTTTTGTTAGCTCAGCGGCCGTCCGCCGGTACCTGCGGGTGGCTCGTAGAATGAAACCGGAAGGTCGGGTAAGGCCGCTCTGAGGTCCTCAGTCAGCCGTTGCATACCCGGGTTTTCGGTGGCGAAGTGCCCGGCCTGGACCATGTGAACGCCCGCCGTGGTCGCCTCGATTACCTCGTGGTGCGGAATTTCGCCGGAGATAAACGTGTCGCATCCGGCAGCCTTCGCTTGCCGCCAATAGCCACCGGCGGCGCCCCCGACAACCCCGATTCGGCGAACCGGATGGTCACCGCCGCTCCAGGCGAGCGAGGGAGCTCCAAGTTTCGCCTCAACTTCACGCCAGAAGGAATTGATGTCGGCGGGTTCATTGCGCGTGGCTGTCCGCACGATGGGCGCAGTTTCCGCTAACCGAGGCAACAGTTCGAACGCGGGAACCTCGTACGGGTGGTGCTTCACCAGAGCCGCGATTACGGCCGATTGTTTGTGCTTAGGCACGACCATTTCCACCCGAATCTCACTCGCCCGCGTGAGCTCGCCTGGGTTGCCGACCACGGGGTCGGTTCCAGCGTGGCCGAAGAATGTTCCGATCCCCGTGGCTTGGAAACTGCAGTGAGAATAGTCCCCGATGACGCCCGCTCCAACTTCCGAAAGCAATTCCACCAGACCATCTACGGCTTCGGCCGGCGAGAAGAAAATCAGCTTGCTTTCGATCGGCGGGGCGGGGAAGTATTCCGGGTCTGGTTCCAAGCCGAGCCGCACTAAAAGCGTGCGGTTGATTCCGAACTCGGCGCAATCCCAGTTTGTGTGTGCGGCAATCAGGTGCATGTTCCCGCGCAGGATAGCCATCAATGCCGGACCCGAAGCGACGCCCGGAGTGATGGTCCTTAGACCGTTCCAGATGATTGGGTGGTGGGCAACCAGGAGATTTGCGCCATCCGCCTTCGCCCGTTCGACGATTGAAACCGATGCATCAAGGCAGACGGCGACACCGCGGACCGCGTCGGTTGAATTGCCAACGAGCAGACCGATATTATCGGACTCCATTGCGTAGCTTGGGGGAGCAAGCCGCTCAATGACTTGCAAGACGTCGCGCACGAGGATCATGCGCTAAGTGTACTGGCACGCGGCTAGTTGCTGGGCCGCTCGATTGACTCCATCTGCTTGCAGAGGGCAGCCAGCTTTTGGATCGCTTGTTCGGCTTCGGCGTTCAGCTCTTGCGGGCTAGTGACGGCAAGATCAAGCAAGGCGAAAGCCTCTGCCTCCGTCAAATCCAATCCGCGAAACGCTAAGTTAACCGACATATCCAAGTTCCGAACATTCCTTTCCACATTTATCCTCGCAACTTGAGGGAAGTACCTAATAAACGGTATGGCTACGCGGGCGGGTTTCTTAAACTGAAATCACTGGGCATTTTGGGACGGTACACTCTGCCTCGTGCCCAAAGGTGAGTATCTGCAATATGGTGGGCTTGCGCTCATTGAAGCCATCATGATGCGGTCCCCCAATCACTATTCGGTGGCCTGCCGCGCCCCTAACGGGGAAATCGTGGTCAAGACCGAATCCATCGAGAAGACTTGGATTGGGCGACAAAAATGGCTCAAATTGCCGTTCCTGCGCGGGAGTCTGGCAATTTTGGATTCCATGGCCATCGGCAACCGAGCGATGAAGTTCAGCGCCGAAGTGCAGATGGACAAAAAGTACGCCAAGCCGGAGGATGCAGAGAAGGAACCGAAACCGGAAAAGCCGCATAAAGGCCTCGCCAAGCTGTATTACAACTTGCCCGAAGCAAAGCGCGCCAAGATCGAGGCACAGCTAGAAAAGCACGCGATTGTGGTCGCCGTGATCGTCGGCCTCGGCATGGGGTTCTTCGTTTTCAATGTAATCCCGAACAGTGTCGCCGAGCTCACCAAGTTCGCGGGCGTGAAGAACGGCACCGTCATTAACTACATCGCTGAGTTCATCAAGATTTTCGTGTTTTTGGGTTACGTGTGGGGAATCTCTTTCCTCCCCGACATCCGTAAGGTGTTCCAGTACCATGGCGCAGAGCACAAGGCCATCAATGCCCTTGAGGCCGAGCAACCACTCACCATGGAAAATTGCCAGGCCCAGACCCGGCTCCACCCTCGTTGCGGAACGAGCTTTGCCATTATCGTGCTTCTGGTCGGGCTTGTCTTCATGCCGCTGGTCCCGCGCTACCCCATCACGGGCAAGCAGGGCAACATGTTGCTCGACGTTCCGGTGCGGCTGTTGGTGGAAATCGCGATTTTGCCTATCATCTCAGGAATCAGCTACGAGCTCCTCCGTATCGCTGGCAGACTACGCAACCAGGCCTGGGTGATGATGGCGTTCAAGCCCGGACTTTGGACGCAGCTCATCACCACCAAGGAACCGGAGCCAGAGCACGTTGAAGTGGCCATCACCGCATTGAAGGAAGTTCTGAAAGCCGAGGGCGAACCCGAGCCGGGGAGCGAGCCGGACCCGGTTACGGAGCCGATTCCGACGGTTTAGAGCGCGGCGACAAACCAGACGCACCACACCACAAGGTATGCAATGCTTCCATAGCGGCATACGTCGGCGACAAACCGACGGTGGGTTTTTGCGTGGCGCATGATCACCAGATAGCCAAGTACCAGCGTCATTCCTTTCACCAGCACGAAGAGCCATTCACTCTGCTCAATGATGGGCTTCATGAGCGGGTTCATCTCTTGGATGTGGCCGGTAGCGTGGAGCGTTGCCGTGGAAATCAGGTCAATGACGCCGATCGCCATGAGAACGAACAGCCATTTAGTGGGAAAGTACTTGCGCCAGGGCTCCTGAATTACCATCGGTCCCTTCACTGTACACAAGGGCAGTGCCAGTAGAGCCCGCATTTTCAACAGTCCGAACAATCTGATCGGCCAACTCTCGTACTTTTGCGGAGCTTTGCACGCTGTTGTTGATGATGATGCTGACAATGAGGTCTTGCCCATCGGCGGTGCGGAGGTAACCCGAAAGGCCGACAACCCCACTGAGGGTGCCGGTCTTTCCTTGAAATGTGGATCCGGCTAAACGCGACCGGAGGGTTCCCGTGCCCGGGGCAGCCATGGCGGCGCGATATTTTTCGGCCCACGGTTGACGGCTCGCCCATCCGAGAGCGCGGGCAGTCGCGGCGGCGGTCACCCAGTTGTGCCGGCTGAGACCGCTTCCGTCCATGGGCCGGAAGGTCTCGTCACCCAATCCAACAACGAGGCGGGCGAAGGATTCAAGCCGTTCGCGGGCTTCGGGATACGGCGAGTTCTTATCGAGAGGGCCTTGGCGGTGGGCCGCCATAAGAAGGAGCTGCTCCGCGAGTTGGTTGTCGCTGGGTTGGAGGCACTTTTTCACGAGTTCCATCGTGGCGGCGGGGCTCGTAAGAGTGATATCGGGTGCTCGGTTTGGCAGTTGGCTCCCATGGCGGGCTTCAGAGCCGAGGAACCGGGCGGCGGCTTCATCTGGCCGCGGAATCGAGAGCGTGTCCTGCATCGTGCGCTCCTGAGGAAGGGAGCCGACCACCGTCAACATTCGGCGCATCGGGTCGTAATAGACTTTTGCCTTGTCCTTGGTCCAATGGTGCTTTACGCTGAGACCGAATTCTTTGGGCACGGGTGCAAGTTTGCCTTTCTCTGACCAGAGTTCAAAGCCGCCGTTATCCACCGTGAGCGCATATACCGGAGCGGCGTATCGGTTCGGCAAATCATCGTATTCCCAAGAGGCGGGGTAGCCCGGAGCATACGCCTGGCTTATGATAACGGGCCGGTTCTTGTTCCAACCCGGACGGGCAGCAATCGCCCTGAGGTCACTTTGCTTGACCAGTGGGTTGCCGTTTGTCGAAACGTAAATGGCATCCGGTTCGCTCCAGATGTGCGTCCACGGGACGGTGTCCGTTCCGAGCGAGTAAAGCGCATACAGGGTGGCGAAAATCTTCTGGTTGCTGGCCGGAACCAAGCGGGTACCCCCGTTTCGGTCGTAGATAATGTGTCCGTCGGCGTCCTGCACCACCACGCCATAGGAAGAACCGCGAGTGACGTCGGCTTGGTCCAGAAGCGCATCCAGATTTGCGGTCAGCGTCAGCGTGGCGAAGGTCAGCATAAGACGTCTAGCTTATCCCAATTCTTTGAGCTAAGCTTCGTCCGCGAAGACGGGTTCCATGATGTGATCCGTTTCTTCGGCGGCAATGTCCCGCGCCATGGCGAGGGCGAAATCTCGCAGTTGGGGCTCGGGCTCGTTCGGGGCGATGGTTTTTAGCCGCTCCACCAGCGTGTCCCGAAGGTTCGGCATCCATTCGGCGGTGTGGAACACGGCGTGCATCGCGCTTCGCCGAGCGATCTTGGACGGGGCTTCTAGCAGAGCCATGAGCCGCTCTGCGGAAAAGTCGGTGAGCACATGACCACCCAAGACTATTCCAGCCTTGTAGATGGTGCGTCCGTAATCGTCGTCAGCGTCTTCCCACATTAGGTCGAAGATGGACTGAATAACGGCCTGTTCGCATTCGGCGTCGGCGCAGTAGTAGGGAAGCTCTTCAAATTGGTCCAGCACCAGCCATTGCGCGGTGCGCCGGTAAGGATGAGCGCGTTCATCCAGAATTCGCCGGAAAGCGTCCGTGAACAACCGTCGGTGCTCGCTTGCTTCAATCTCGTGGCAGGCGTCGTGGGCCACGCTTCGGTCGCTCGCAAAAAACAGCTTGACGAGAGCGTCCGGCGGGAGATCGCGCATCGGGCCGCTGTACCGCCCGGGAGTTCCGGGCGTTTCGATGCCGGTAAGCGCGGCAATCAGCGCTTTGCGAGTGAGCAGCGGCCGAATGGAAGTGACAAGTGCCTTTTGCGCGGCCTCAAGGGTTTCGCCACGGGCTTCGGCGCGGTAATGATCGCACCGGCAGAAGACGCCGCTAGTGGTGCGGGCGATGGCGATTTCGACCGGGCGGGCGGCGATTTCAACGGTTCCCGTTTCCGTAAACGCAGAGGTGGGAATATGATATTCGGTGCTTACCGGATGAAGCGGCCAATGCCACGGGTGATAGTGACCGGGATCGCGGGCGGGACTGCGGGAACCGAGTTCCCGGGTGGCTTCTGCGAGATACTCGTTGAGGCTGGAGACTACGTCCTGCGATTCCGCCAACTGATTCATGATTACTTTCTACGCACGGTTTGGGGGTTGTCCGACGCGAATTTTCGGACACCCCCCAAATGCGTGGTTTACGACCCGCTTTGGACGCGATTTTGGAATCGCGCCAAGCGATCTTCCAGCGCACGGAAATGTGCGAGGGTTGCGGCATCTAGCTTACCGGAAGATTTCGTCCGGGCGGCAAGTTTTGACCGAAGATTCTTGCAATGCGCAAGCGCGGCCACTCGCGAATCTTCGTTAAGCTCGCCAAACTTCGCACCGGCTTGAGCCGTGATCACTTCCACGAAGAAGGATTGAAGGTCGCGCCGGAGCGTGGAGACCGACTGCCCGGCTTCCAACTCCGAAAACACCGCGCTAAACACGCGTTGGTAGTGCTCACCGATGGAGTAGACGTTCGCGGCCTTTCCGGATTTGAACGCATTCTCTGAGATCATGTCGAGCTTTTCGGCACTCAACAATTCAGCAAGAACCATCACCTGTGAAACCATAAAGGTCTCGCGCAGACTTCCGGCGGTGTAACCCGGTGCGCCGTCTTCATCGAACGTCGAGAGCGTGCGGAGGACGGCGTCTGGCAGGTCAAGCGTTCCCATCGAGAGGCCGTACTTGGCAATGATGGCCATTGCTTGCCGCTGAGTCTCCGGGTTCACCGGGGCGAGGGTCGGCCGCTCGTTCACGTCGCCTTTGAAGTTTCGGCTACCCGAAACGCCACCCACAAACCGCGCGGCATTTCCGACCTGGCGGTAAGCGGCTGCCAATGACCGTAGGACGAGTAAGTTTCGTTCGGAATAACTTTGGCCAGGCTTCGGCAAGTTGGCCAGAGCCCATAGCCGGGTTTGGCGGCGCACTTGAAGGTCGCGCTCGATGTAATTAAGCGGGTCGGAGCCATTGTCGAACCGAACCACGTACGGATCCACGGTGTCGGCATCTTCGTCGGTCATGAAGGCGAGACCTTTTTGACCGCCTTTACGGGCAATTTGACCGAGGGCAAAGCGTTCACCGTCCGGGGTGTTGGCGGTCAGCGGTTTGTAGCCGTATTCGATCGCGAACACGTCGTAGGGGCCAACTTCGGCATTGAACAGAATGCTCTTGTCCTTCTTCAAAAAGCCGAGGGCGTTCGTCGGCGTGTAGTCCATCACGCTACTGGCCACACCGTACTTTTTCACGGCGGCGGGGTTGCCAAGTTCTTCGGTGCTCAGCGTGGTGCTGGCGATGAAGTTGTGGCGAAGACCCATGCAGTGCCCGATCTCGTGCGCGACGGTGTCGGCAAGAGCGGTGGCGATGAAGTCTTCACCGGTCATGTTCATTCCGGCCGCACTAGCGGCACGGATGTCCATGGCCAAGTCGTTTAGCCGCTGGCTTTGAAGCGAGCATTGGTGGCTGCGCCACCCCATTTTCTCCAAGTTACCGAGGCGCGGGTCGTGGAACTTTGCCGTGCCGTTCAGTGCGGCGAGCGGCGAGCCGAGCGACTTGGATTGCCGGGTAACCGACCGTTTCGCTAAGTTCAGCAACTCCGGCGTCTTTGATACCACCGGCGCGGAGACCATATATTCCCGATTGAGGAAGGACGTGAAGTTGGCGTCAACGGTGACGCCGGCGTTCAAAATCTCGCCCGATATCGGATCGGTGCGGAACAATGCCACCGCATAGGCGGCGTCTTCGGTCATCGTGAACCGAATCACGTTGCGGGTTCCGTCGGCGTGGTCGTAGTTCGGGTCATCCTTCGGGGCACGTTCTACTCGAACCGCATTTTTGAAACCGAGAGCCTCAAGCGGCTTGTTCCATCGAAGAATGCCTTCGGTTACGGCGGGGACCCACTTTTCGGGGATCGAGTGGTCAATGGTCCAAACAATCGGCTTCACTGGCTCACTGAGCGCGGCGGTCGGGTCCTTCTTGACTAGATGCCAGCGATTGATGTATCGCTCCTTGCGGTCGAGGGCTTTGTCGAAGAATTTATCTACGTTGTAGAAGTCGTTGGTGAAGTACCCAACCCGGGGGTCAGAGACGCGGGGAACGTATTTGCTTGGCTCGCGATACCAGAGCGTGGTGTTCACAACAAGCGGGATGCTACGCGAATCCTCGAACTGGTTCGAGACACCAAACAAGGCGGCCAGACCTTCTGGTTCAGCGCCCATGAGGGTTGCCGGGCTCAGCGGTTGCTGATAGTGCATGTCCATGCGAACCACCGACATGTTGTTGTTGGAATAGATGCGGTCTACCTTGGTGCGTTCGCGATCGAGCATGTATTGCCCGCCGCCGAGAATCATCACGAAAAAGTTGATTCCGCTGACTTCGCCATTGAAGAAGTTCGTCATGTTGACGAGGTAGCGCTTGGTTTCGGGGTTGTACCCCTCGATTTTGTAGTCCGCGATAACGGCATTCGGGAAGCTTCGCTGGCTTGCAATCGCAAGCGGATCTTTGTCGTCCCAGCGATACCGGATGTTCGGGCGGATGAGATACATCGTCTCGTCCCGCTTTTCAATCTTGTAAACCTGAACGCTACTGAAGCTGGCCATATCCGTCATCACGGGGTCGCCTGCTTGCATGTTTTGGCTGAAGCCCGTGCTGAGGGTGTTCTGGACATAGAACATGTGCCCAATCTTTTGCTCTGGAATCTCCACGAGCACATCGCGCTTCTTCGTGTACATCGTGAAGATGCCCGCGTGCTTAGTGGCGTCCTTCAAGAGTTTCTCGTACTCTTCGACCTTGGGGTCCTTTTTTGGAGCCTCTGGGGCTTGCGAGCCACCGAGCTTGTTGACGGTCTTGTCGGTGGTGTCCTGCGCCGCCGAAATAGTCGGTGCGAAGAGGAGAGTTGCGTTTGCCAATGCGGCGAATGCGAGGAGCGAAGTTTTGTTCATGGGAGTGCGCTCAGTTGGATTCCCGTATTTTAGGCCAAAGCGTTGGCGAAATTCCTAGGTTGCTGACGGGAGGCTGAACCTAGTTGTTTTTCGGGTCGAACGGCTTCAATCCAAAGTCCTGGGCGACTTTTTGCGCGGACTCGGACTTAACTGCTTCAAGGAATTCCAGCATCTCTCGGTTCCGCGTCTTAGGTACTGCCCAAAAAAGGGGTCGTAGAAGTTGGGACGTTTTGAGTACCGTTATGCCGGATTGGTTCCGGGTTCCGAGCGAAGACACGATGGCGGCGGCGAAGCGGTCGGCTCGCACCCTCGAGAGTGCCTCTGCGGATGAGCTGTAGGTGCGAACCGTTGGCCCGAAGTTGGAGTCTTTAAGCGGCAAAGTGCGAAGCCACGCACCGAAATCGGTGGTTTCGGCCGGTGCGAAAAACGTGACGGACTGGTTTTCCCCGCCGAAGCTCGCCCAATTCGCGCGTCCTTGCCGCAGAATAGTAATGAGGCTTTGCTCTGGAACTCGGGCCGGGTTTGCCGGATTCGTCACGATGGCGAGTGGCTCGGATGCGAAGGGAATTAGTTGAGGATCCACTCCTTTGCTCTTCAGTTGCGCGAGACCGAAGGCATCGGGCATGTGGGTGAGGAGTCCGAGGGCATTAGGATTCTTAAGGAGCTCTCGCTCGGCGAGAAAGCCGTTCGGAGAGGAAATCGCGATGCTTCGTCCGGCAACCGCCGCGAGCTTTTCGACCAGCGGTCGAAGTTCAGGACTGGTCACAACACGAAACTCCGTTTTGGCAACGCAAAACGGCCCGAGCAATGCGGCCACCACGAACGCGAGGAACTTCTTCACGGAATTACTTCTGTATAACGTCTTGGATTGCCTGGAAGCACTTTGTATGCACGTAACGCGGGATGCCCAGTAGGTCTTCGGCCGCTTCGGCGGGTTGTTGCTCTTCGGTGAATCCGCAGAGATAACCCGCCGCACGGGCACTTTCCAACACGCGTGGATCGAACTTGCCATTTGGGTACGCGATGTACGGGGCTTCGGTTTGAAGCCGGTCTTTTATCTCATTCCGAGAATCTCTAAACTCGGCCTTAAGCTGCAGATCGGTGAGTTTCCGTAGATCGAGCGGATGAGAGACAGTCTGGCTTTGGACGGAAACTCGGCCCGTCTTTTGCAGTTCGCGGAGGGTTTCCCATGTCATTTTGGGGCGGCCCTTCTGGCTACCCACATGGACCGTGTGAACGAACAGCGTCACCGGAATTTTGTGCCTCGCTAGGATCGGTTCGGCGAGATCGGCGTACCCTTGATAATTATCCGCAAACGTGATCGCGACAGCGCGTTCTGGATAGTAGGTGGTGCTTCCAGTGAGGCGTTCCACCACCCTCTCCAGGCTCACAAACTCAAACCCGGACTTCTTCAGTAAAGCAATCTGTCCTTCTAACTCGCCCGGCGTGCAATCGAACCACAGCGACGATTTATCTCGTTTCGGGACCATATCGTGGTAGGTCAGGATGATGGTCTGGTGCGTGAGCCCCCGTTGCAGTTCTCTTGGCGACGGTGGTTTTGGAACCGCCACCGGGCTCGGTGGTGGCTTTACCGCCACGGGGTCGGGTGCCGTTGGCTGGCTTTGGCACCCGAACACCATGCAGGCAAGAGCTATTGCAAAGGGGGCAGAACTTCGAACCATCCCGATGCGGAGTGATCTCCCAGCGTCAGCTTCACTTGATAACGTCCCGGTCGAACATGAAACTTGTTGAACACGGTTAGTTCTTCGTTTTGGTCGTTCAGTTGTATCCAGGTTTCGGGCTGGAGATTCCACACCGCGCGGTTATAGCCGGGTGCGCCACTCCCGCTGAGCGACTTCACTACCACTCCGTTCGCGTCTTCGATGACCACCTTCACGTCTTCGCCCTGGTAGTCGTGTACCCAATAGTCAATCTTGAGGCCATACGCGGGGTTGGGGGCGCGGAACACCTTGTGGGTCCAAACCCCAGGGTAGTCCAAGAACCATCGCGGCTGAGCCTCCGGCAGGCTGAACAAATGAAGCGGCGAAGCCATCACTTCCGGCGAAAGTTCCCCTAGCCAACTGGCTCGGTCCAGCACCCAAATGGAGCGACCATGCGTTCCCAAAACGAGGTCCGTCTCGCGTGGGTGTTGCTGGATATCGTCAATCGGTACCGTAGGGAGGCCCTTTCCGTGGAGACTTAACCAGCTCTTTCCGCGATCCAAGCTGAGATAGAGACCGCGCTCCGTGCCGCAGTAAAGCGTGTTCGCGTTTGTGAGATCCTCGCGAATCACCTTGGCGCTACGCCGGGCCGGGAGGTCCGACGTGATATTCGTCCACGTTTGGCCGAAGTCTTCCGTGACGAGCACGCAGGGGTCGTATTCATGGGTTCGGTGACCGTCTACACAGGCGTAGCATCGCCCCGCAACGAACCGGCTGGGTTGCAGTCGAGCAATATAGCGGCCATTCACCTCAGCGGGCGTGACATTCGTCCAAGTTTTTCCGCCATCGCTTGTCACATGAATGAGCCCGTCATCGGACCCCGCCCAAAGTTCGCCGGCCGTAAGCGGCGATTCGGCGAGAGATACGAGCGTGCAAAATGCTTCTGCGTTGCTACCGACCGTGTCCATCTTTTCCGGGTGCCGGGTGGTGAGGTCGGGGCTAATGCGTTCCCACTTGTCGCCCTTAAAGCTTAGCTTGAACACATACTGGCCGCCGTGATAAATCACCGTGGGGTCGTGGGGGCTAACGAAGAACGGCGAATTCCAGTTGTATCGGTGGCGTGGCTCGCCCTCACGGGGTTCGGGACTCAGGTAGCGCTTCTCACCCGTGCGGGTATTGATGCGAGTGATATGCCCACCCTGCCACTCGGCGTAGACCACGTCGGGGTCTTCGCGGTCGAACTCGGCATGGAATCCGTCGCCCCAGAACACGACTTGCCAATCTGCATTCGTGATGCTCGTGTCTGGAACCTTTAGCGCGTCGTCCTTGGGTTCCCACTTATGGGTGGCCGACGGCCCCATCCACGTTCCGTTGTCCTGCAACCCGCCGATGATGCGATATGGGCTCGAGTTGTCCAGGGCAATGTTATAGAATTGACCGGTCGCCATCGTATTGATGAAATCCCAGTTTTCGCCCTTGTCAAAGCTTTGATAGACGCCGCCATCTGTCCCGATGATGAGGTGGCTGGAGTCGTTCGGGTTGATTAACATCGCGTGGTGATCGGCATGGAGGATATCGGCCACTCCGCCGCGGAACGTCTTCCCGCCGTCGTCGCTCACTTCGGTGGTCCAGCCCAACATGTAGACCCGCTGATCGTTGTTAGGATCAAAGTAAATCTTGCTAAAGTAGAACGCGCGTGGAGAGCGGACTGACGCGCGAGTCCAGGTTTCGCCGCCGTCGTCGCTTCGGAAGACGCCGCCGCCTCGCATTCGGTCGTCGCGAATACTGTTCGCTCCGGTCTCGGTGGATTCGACCACTGCGATCAACTTTTTGGGGTCTTTCGCGTAGATATCGAGCCCGATTCGGCCCGTTTGAGCAGGTAAGCCACCGCTGAGCTTGGTCCAAGTTTTGCCCGCATCCGTGGACTTGTAAATGCCGCCTTTTTCGCCGCCACTTTGCATGCTGAACGGGGTGCGGAGCCGCATATACATGGCGGCATAGACCGTGTTCGGGTCCGACGGGTCAAGGCGAACGTCGCAGGCACCGCAATCGTTGCCGAGTTCCAGAATTCGGTCCCATGTTTTGCCCCCGTCCGTGGTCTTATAGACTCCCCGAGTGTCGTTATGGCCCCACAGGTGGCCGAGCGCGGCCACATAGCAGGTATCGGGTTCGTCGGTATTGACGGCAATGCGGGGAATGTCGTGCGAGTCTTCCAGACCCAAATGCTCCCACGTCGCGCCTGCATCGATGGAGCGATAAACCCCGTTTCCCCAACTGCTAGAATTCCGGCCGTTGCCTTCACCGGTTCCGACCCAAATGACCCGACCTGCACCATTCTTTTTGCGGTCCTCAGGGGTGTCGGTGGATTTCCAGCCGGACCACTTCGGCCCCGCATTCGCATAGGCGAGCGCACCAATGGAGCAGGTTTCTTCTTTATCGAAGAGAGGCGAGAACGTGGTGCCAAGGTTGGTGGTACGCCAAATTCCGCCGGTGGCATAACCGAGCAGGAACGTCTTCGGGTCTCCGGGCTTGAACGCCATGTCGGCAATTCGTCCTCCCATGATCGCGGGTCCGATCGACCTCCAGGGGAGCCGTTTTAGGTCAGAGACCTGGAGAGTTCGCGACGCAGAAGTTTCTGCCGAAGACGAAGCGGGTTTGCGTGCCATATATGGGTTCAAAGTATACGTGAGATTTCTGTCACTTTTTGCCTGCAGATTCTTTTATGGAATGCCAATAAAAAAAGTGAGGCACTTTCAATCATGGATTCCACGCTCGTACGCACCGTTTTCGCATCCATCCTTACCGACATTGAGCAGCAGTTCGCCAATCTGCTCGTGAATCCGGACCCGACATCGCGGGCGTTGCTCGGCGAAATCTTGCTCACGGAGCGGATTCCGAACGCGCGGGTGATTTGCCGAAAGCTTGAAGATCAGGAATACGACGTCTCCTTTGAGATGGCTCGGTTGAACCAGCTCGAACTCCACGTACAAGAAGAGTTGGCGGAAGATATTGACAATATCGACTGGGAAAAGCGACGCAACCGCACCGGTCAAGAAGTCAACCTCTTCATGAGTACGCACCGAAAGTCGAGCTAACCGCCTTCTAGAATTTATTGGCTCCAGCAGATACACTGGAGCCATGGAATCCCCGCGTGTTTTGGTTACCGGTTCCTCCCGAGGAATCGGTCGAGCTATTGCCCTTGAACTTGCCCAAAACGGCTGGAAGGTTGCCGTTCATTACAGCCAAGACGACGAAAGTGCTCGACGCACATTAGCTGAACTGGGTTCAGCTGCGGCGGGCATGTACAAAGTTCAGCTCTCCGATAAAGAGAGTGCGACAAAACTCTGGTCGCTCGCCACTGCCGACGGCCCGGTGAATGCCCTCGTCAACAACGCCGGAATTTATCGCCCAGTTTCATTCGCGAATGCTACCGATAGCGAATTTTGGGCGAATTATGAGTACACGATGGCGGTCAATCTTGATACTCCGGTGCGGCTCATGCGCCTCGCGGTGCAGACCTTTAAACAGCAGGGAAGCGGGAAAATCCTCAACGTAGCGAGCCGCGTCGGTTTCCGGGGTGAAGCGAACGCGAGTCCGTATTCGGCGAGCAAAGCCGCACTCATCAATTTCACTAGGGCATTGGCGGTTGAACTGTCTGGCCAGAATATTCGTCTTTTCGGTATCGCCCCGGGTTGGGTGGAAACCGCGATGGCGAGGGAAGGAATGGATAACCGTTTGGAGCAAATCTTGCGCGATATTCCGCTCGGGCGAATGGCGACGGTGGACGATTGCGCTAAGACGGCGGCGTTTTTGCTTAGTCCCGGAGCAGAATATCTCAGCGGGAACGTGATCGATATCAATGGAGCAAGCTACTTCCACTAATGGTGCTTGCGCTGGTTCTTGGGGCCCTGCAACCTGCGCCACCGGCGATTGAAACGCGCACCCTAACGCTCAATAACGGGATGCGGATTGTGGCCGAACGTATGCCTAACGTGCGGTTTGTGGCCCTAAACCTCAGTGCAACCAGCTATGGCTGCGAAGACACGCCATCGACGCAGGGGCGTCGGCATTTACTTGAACATCTGGCCGCGCGCGGCCCATCCGGAACCTTAGACGCCCGCCTTGAAACGGAGGGCATCGTGCTTTTGGCAAGCACCAACCGCGATCTGATGGAGTTCTCGCTTACCTTGCGTCCTCGTCAGGTCGGCCTTGGGTTGGGGGCACTCAAGGAGGTTCTCCAGCCGATCAAAGTTACGCCCGAGGTGCTTGCCCATGAATTGAAAATCATTGGGCACGAACTTGCGCTTTCCGAAACGGCGCGTCGCGTGAGTGTTAGTGGCTGGACGAAGACCTATGGTGCGGAGCGGCTGGATACGGGCGGGAACCTAGGTGCCTTAACAAAACTTACACCCGCTCACATGGCCGAATTCCAGGCCCGCCAATTCGATCCCTCCCGGCTTGTTCTTTGTGCCGCGGGAGACCTCGAGCCCGAGGCTTTCTTGGAGCGTGTAAAGGCCGAGTTTGGCGGTCTTGAGACAAAGGATCACCCGTTACCGGTTGCCGAAGGGGAGTTCACGCCCGCGGTTCCGGCGCAATCAGGGGCAGGGAGGATGCTGAACGTGGCCAGCATCGCGACCCGCGAAACCTGGGCGGATATCGCCGTGGGCAAAATGCTCGCTGCGCGATTCCCGGAAACCCTGTTTGTCTATACGCCTTCCACTCTGCCGGGACTCATGTTTTTGGCGAGTACAGACCGGGACGCGTTTGCGAAAATGGATGAGTTTTACGGCTCGCAATTCAGTAACGGAAAGCTGGCTTTGCGCACAACGGTCTCCGAATTCACCGAATCCCCGATTGGCCGCACTTCTTTTCGGGCTGCGCTGATGCAGGGACGCCCGCAAGCCGATTTCGACGCGGTGGTGAAGATTCCAGACACGCTAGGACCGCCGGATTTCGCAGCCGCGCTCAAGCGGTGGCAACTCGCCAAGGACGTGTCCGAGTGATTTCTGCACTCTTGGTCGCAAGTGTGGTTGGTCAGTCCGGGCTTCGATTTGCGGAGGTGCCGGTTCGGAGTGAGAATCAGGTGGTCGTCTGCGCAATAAAGGCACCGCGCGCATTCTCGGACCGTGAGCAAGCGACCTGGCACGTACTCGCCCAGAGCCTGCTCGCGGGGAACGAATCTTATTCGCGCGAGATGATTCTGTCTTACGGCGGCCAAGCCGGGGTTCCGCCGAGCGTGATGGTGAGCGAAGACCTTGTCTTCATTCGTTTCGTTCAGCCGCCAGGCGCACTTGGCGTGACGGGCGGGATTTTGCGCGCGATGCTCACTCGTCCGCAACTTCGGCCTGAAGATATAAAGAAGCTGGTTCGGCAAATGGACCTTCCCCGCGCAAGCGATGCCGAAGCGGCGCTCATGGGCGCAAAAGGGGACTTCAAGCTAGTCAACTCGCGGGATTTGGAATCGCTTTGGCGCGAATGTTACCGACCCGAAAACGTGTTCATCGCGATGTCCTTGTCGGGCGAAGGCGGTTCCGGAATTCGGGAACTCGCGGCCGCAGTTCCCCCGTGGGATTTGGGACGGATTCCCCCGGGGCGGGAACCCGGACTTGGGAAATCTCGGTTCAAAGGCATCGGAGAAGCCGAAGTGTCCACTTGGATTGGTCCAAGCTTTCGGCCGACGACGGACCGCGCCGCGACCATACTAGCGACGTTTGCCCTTGGCGCGGGCAAGACGAGCGCAGCGTTCCGGATTCTTCGAGAGGAGCAGGGGCTCTGCTATCTCGCGCAGAGCTTTTTGTGGCCGACTCGGGACGGCTGGCGAAACATGCTGATGCTCGGCGGAAGAGACTCGGTGGAACTTGAAACCGTAAGGAAACTCCTTCGCGAAGATAGTGCGATGTGGGACGATTCCCGGTTGAAGCAAGCGAAGGCGATGGCCGCGACCTCTTTTGTAAGCTATAACCCCATGAGCCCGGTGTTAGTGGCTCCTCGCACTCGGTACGCGGGCGGAGCGATTGACCGGGTGACCTGGACGGCTTACTGGGGGCTACTCAATCTCACAAATCTGAGTCCGGAAGCCGTTCTAGCCGACATCCAAGCCGTGAAGCTAGAAGAACTCAAGTCCGCGAGCCTGGCATGGCTCGAATCAGCCATGCCGTATGCCCCAAAGTGACGGTCAGCTCTTGGCCAGGATTGATTCGCGGTGGAACATCCACACGATGAGCCACAGGAACACCGCCGCAAGCGCGAATCCTACACCCGCACTTTGCAGGGCCACGGTCCAATTTGCGTTGCCCAGCAACGCGCCGCGAATCACCACTGCCGAGTTGAGCACTGGAACATACCCAATATAGGCTGCCCGCCCGACGTCGGTAAACCCTATGATGTTAGAGAACACCGCCGGAATGAGCACAATGAAACTGACGACGGCGAGGTAAGTGGAGGCTTCCCGCGTGTTCTTCGCCCAGCTGCTTACCGCCAGCAAAATGCTGGCGAAAAACGCCACGAGGGGAAGCAGGGTCGTGAGGATGAGCATCATGGTGGGGAACGGCAAACTAAATCCCTTTTCGCCAAAGAGAGCCTCAGCGTTTCGGGTGGTGAGTGAAGCAATTACGACGCCGAGCAGGGCACATAAGCTGCTGACCAGACATAGCAGGTAAAGGCTTGCATACTTGCCAAGCACCAGTTCGGTGCGGCGAGTTGGAGAGATCAAAAGCGTTTCCAGCGTTCCCTTTTCTTTCTCTCCCGCGACCATGTCCGAGACGACGCTCATTCCGCCGTAGAAGGCCCACAGAACAATGAGATAGGGCAAGAACGAAGCAAGTGATTCGCCCTGTTTGGCGGCGGCTTTGGCGACGTCTACGGGTTTCACGTCGATGGGGTTGACGATGGCGGCATCAAGACCTTTGCTGGCCACGCGAGTGCCGACAATGTCCTTCGATTGCTCGCTGAGCTGCGCTCGGAATGTCTGGAACATCACCTGACTAAGCGGGTTGGTCGAATCGTAGACCGCAGTAATCACGCCCGTTTTATCGGAAGTCAAGTTAGATTGGAAGTCCGGGGCAAGCTGAATAACAAGTTTGGTTTCGCCGGATTCAACCTTCTTGCGGCCCTCTTCTAAGCTGGCCACGGTGTCTATGTTGTTGTCTTTGAAAGACTTCGCAAGGGCCGAGTTCTCGCTCCCGGTCACGAATGTGATCGTTGATTTTTGTTGCTTTTTCACCGACGAGATCACCCCGCCAAGAAGCTGGAACATGAGCAGGATAGATAGCGCCGGCATCACGAAAGCGCCAAAGGACACCCGTCGATCTCGCAGAAGCTCAAGAGTTTCCTTTTTGAAAACGGCGTACCAGATCATTTAAGCTACGCTCCCACGTTGATAGCCGACGATGTTGAGAAATGCCCGCTCGAGCGTGGGCGCGAAGTGCTTTTCAAGGATCTGGGGAACGGTGCCTTCTTCGAAAATGCGGCCTTCGTGGATGATCGCCACGTGATCGCAGAGCCGCTCGACCTCGCTCATGATGTGGGTTGAAAACACCACGGTTTGGCCCTGGTCTCGGCAGTGTTCGATGAATTCCATGATCGTTTGGGCTGACACAACGTCGAGGCCGGACGTGGGCTCGTCGAAGAATAAAATAGGAGGTTCGTGAAGGATGGCTCGGGCAATACTGATCCGTTGCTTCTGGCCGGTGGAGAGTTTGTCGCAGGTCTGGTCAATGAAGCCTTCCAGCTTCAAAATTTCGGTGACTTCGGCGACCCGCTGCTTGATCCGGTCGGCGGGCATGGAATAGAGCTGCCCGAAATAGTGAAGTACTTGCCGGCCGTTGAGCTTGCCATACAGAGCAGTGGATGCGGAAAGGAAGCCAATGCTCCGGCGAACATCCGCGCTTTGCGCGACCACGTCGTACCCGCCGATCTTCGCGCTTCCGGAATCCGATTTGATCACGGTCGAGAGAATGCGGAGGCAAGTAGTTTTTCCCGCCCCGTTGATACCGAGAAGGGCGGTGACCTCGCCGGGTTTGGCCACAAAACTCACTTCATGGAGAGCCACCACGGGCCCTCGGTTCGTTTTGAAAGTCTTCGAGAGATGCGATGCCTCAACCATTGTGCGTTCCTTAGGTACGACGGGTTAGAGAATTATGGTGCGCGGTTGGGCGTTTTGGCCCCGGCAAGCAGGCAGAACTCCCGGTAACCTGGGGCGACTATGTCTGACCCCATCCCGCATCCTCCAATCGCCTCCTACGATGAGTGGCGCAAAGCCATTGTCGAGCTTCTGGCCGAGGAGAAGGCATTGACCAAGCAAATGGACGCCGTGAATGCAAAGCGCCGCCGACTCCCGATGGTGAAAGTCGAGAAGCCCTACGTTTTTCAAACCGTCGAAGGGGAAAAGTCCCTCGCTGAGCTCTTCAATGGGCAAACCCAACTTGTGGTCTATCATTTTATGTTCGACCCGGAATGGGAAGAGGGCTGCGACGGATGCACGGGATTTGTGGACGCCCTCGGATCGCTCGCTGTCTTGCGCGACCGAAACACCGAGTTCGTGCTTATATCTCGCGCCCCGCTGGAGAAACTTCTGGGGTACGCAAAGTCTAGAGGCTGGCAAATCCCGTGGGTGAGTAGTTTCGGCAGCGACTTTAACTATGATTTCCACGCGACACTGGATGCGAGCCGCGTTCCGGTCGAATACAACTTCAGAACCGCAGAAGAACTCAGCGCTATGGGCAAGGATTTGAGCGATTACGCGGGCGAGTCGCACGGGATGTCCGTGTTCTTTCGCCTCGGGAACGACGTTTATCTCACCTATCAGAGCTTTGCCCGAGGAGTCGAATCTCGAACCGATCTGTATCCCATTTTGGATATGACCCCGTACGGTCGGCAAGAAAAGTTTGAGGACTCCCCGGTCGGCTTTCCGCAACGGGAAACCTACGGGGTCTGAACCGGTGGCACTCCCTCGTGAGTGACTTTCACCGGGAGAATGTTGCCTTCGGCGTCGAACTTTAGCCAATCAATACAGGTGACTCGGTGGTCGCGGGCAGTCTCGTTTATTGGGCGGCGGTGATAACAAATCACGTACTCGTCTCGCCCGGGAAGTTTGAGCACGCTATGGTGGCCCGTGCTATTCCCAATGGCGGGATCGCTTTGCAGTATCTTGCCGCGCCGAACAAACGGTCCGGTGGGTGAATCGGCAATCGCGTAGGCGACGCCGTAGCTTGAATCACCCCAGGACCCTTCGCTCCACATGAAGTAATACTTGCCGTTCTTTTTCAGCATAAACGGCCCTTCGACATAGCCTTCCGGGGTGATCTCTTTGAACTCACCCTCCGTAGCGAGCATGTCTTTACGGAGCTTGACCACGACCGCATGTCGCCAGCCTCCGTAATACAGATAGGCCTGCCCATCATCGTCCAAAAACGCGTGGGCGTCTATGGGTTGCGCGCCGTGGTGGTATTCCTTGATGAGCGGGGCGCCAAGAGCGTCTTGGAACGGACCTGCGGGATGGTCGGCCTTTGCCACTCCAATGCCCGCCCCATCGCCGGCGGAGAAGTACATGAAGAACTTTCCGTCGCGTTCGATGACGGTAGGCGCCCATGCGGCGCGGTTGGTGCTCCACGGCACAGTGGCGAAGTCGAGAACTCGGCCCACTGAATTCCAATCGGTCAGGTTTTTGGATTCGAAGGCTTCGAAGAAAGTCTGCTCCTCGTACTTCGCCGAATAGGTCGGATAGATGTAAAACTTGCCCTGGAAATAGTGAAGTTCGGGGTCGGCATACCAACCGGGAATCACCGGGTTTCTGGCAGGTAAATCCGAACTCATCACGGCAAGAAGAATAAGGGGCCACATCGTACCGAAGAAGGTACCCGTGGCCCCGGACCGCGAACTTAGGCGTCCGCGTAGAGATAGAACTCGTAGGGGTGCGGCCGCAGGTCCACCGCGTCGCACTCATTTACGAGTTTGTATTCGATGTATGCGTCCAACAAATCAGGCGTGAACACATCGCCCTTGAGCAGGAATGCGTGATCATCCTGAAGGTTTTGGATTGCCTCGCGCAGTGAACCCGGCGTGGTGACAATGCCTTCACGCTCTTCGGCGGGGAGATCGTACAAGTCTTTGTCGAGCGGTGCGGGCGGCTCAATGCGGTTCTGGATGCCGTCGAGGCCCGCCATGAGTAGCGCGGACATGGCGAGGTACCCGTTCGCGGTGGGATCCGGAGCGCGGAACTCGACCCGCTTTGCCTTGGGCGAACCACTGTACATCGGGATTCGGACACACGCGCTTCGGTTGCGAGAGCTGTATACGAGGTTGATCGGGGCCTCATAGCCCGGAACCAGACGGCGGTAGCTGTTGGTGGTGGGGGCGCAGAAGGCGAGCAGGGCACCCGCATGTTTCAGAAGTCCCCCGATATACCAGCGGGCTTCGTCGGACAAACCGGCGTATCCGGTGTCGCTATACATAAGGGTTTCGCCATGCTTCCAAAGCGATTGGTGGACGTGCATTCCGCTACCGTTGTCTCCGTAGACCGGCTTCGGCATAAAATTCGCGACCAAACCGAACTCGGACGCAACATTTCGCACCACGTACTTGTACTTTTGGAGCTTGTCCGCCATGGAAACGAGCGTGTCGAACCGCATGTCAATTTCGCACTGACCCGGTGCCCCCACTTCGTGGTGATGGACTTCCACGTGGATCCCGATTTTGCGCATACACATCATCATCTCATTGCGGACGGACTGGAGCTTGTCGTTCGGGGCGCACGGGTAATAGCCGCCCTTCGGACGCATCGTGTAGGCCGCGGCACTGCTGCCGCTGTTCCACCAGGCTTCATCACTGTCAATCGTAAAGCCGGTGTTGTGCGGTTCGTTTTGGTAGTGGAGCGAATCAAACAAAAAGAACTCGGCTTCCGGCCCGAAGAAGGCGGTGTCCGCGATTCCGGTCGACTTTAGGTAGTTCTCGGCTTTGAAAGCGACGTAGCGGGGATCGCGGCTAAACCGCTCACGGGTCAGCGGGTCTTCGATGTCGCAGATGACAACCGCCGTGCAGTAATCCGTAGCGAACGGGTCAATGAACACCGTGTTTGGGTCGGGAACGAGGAGCATGTCCGACTTTTCGATGGTCATGAAGCCCCGGATGCTAGAGCCATCAAAGCCGAGTCCATCTTCAAAGGTGTCTTCGGTGAAATCGTCGGCGGGGATTGTGAAGTGGTGCCACATTCCGAAGAGATCGGTAAAGCGGATGTCAATGAGTTGGCAATCGTTATCTTTGATTAAGTCAATGGCTTTTTTGGGTGTCATCTCTCGCTCCTCCTGAACGATCAAGTCCGACCACTGGTGGCAGGTCAAAGCCTGCGTTGTAGCCCCGTTGCTACTCAGCCAAAAAGTGGGGGGAACCCTCCCGTTCCGCCCGGAGAATTCGGTGCCGAAATTCCCCGATGCCGGGTCCGAGTCTAGCATCATCACGGGGGGTAAGTCAAACCTCAGTTCTCAATCTCGGCTCGGCTGAAACTGACTTCAAAAAGGTACATTTGAACCCAGTGGCAGGTCAGTTGAAGGTCGGCGTAGTTGGGGCAACGGGTGCGGTCGGCCAGGAATTTTTGAAAATCTTTTCGGAGCGCGTTTTTCCGATTTCTGAACTCCGACTTTTTTCCAGTCCTCGCACGGCGGGAACCACCCTTGAATTTCAAGGCGGTTTGGTAACTCTGGAGGCTCTCTCGGACGCGCGAATCGCGGAATGTGATGTCGTGTTCTTTAGTGCGGGCGCCGACGTCTCGCGCGAGTGGGCTCCGAAAGCGCGAATCGCCATTGACAATTCCAGTGCGTTTCGCGGTGACCAAGCGATTCCCTTGGTGGTCCCGGAAATCAACGGAGACGCGATCACGGCGGAAACCCGGGTAGTCGCTAACCCGAACTGCTCCGCAATTATTCTCCTGATGGCGATTGCGCCACTTCGCGCACTGCGGCAGATCAACCGGGTGATCGTGTGCACCTATCAAAGCGCGAGCGGAGCCGGAGCCCTCGCGATGCAAGAGCTTCTCGACCAGACTCAGGCGTATCTAAACGACGAACCGGTAGTGCCTAAGATACTGCCTCACCCGTATGCGTTCAACCTCTTCAGCCACAACACGGCCATCAACGAGCATGGCTTCAACGGAGAGGAATGGAAAGTCATGGCAGAATCGCGCAAGATTCTTGGTGATTCAGGGCTTCGAATGAACGTGACTTGTGTGCGCGTGCCCGTATTGCGGGCACACACCGAAGCCGTGACGGTTGAATTTGAATTGGGCGAAAAGGTGACCACCGAATCTGTTCGCGAATGTTTGGCGAAGGCACCCGGGGTTGAAATTGTGGACGACCGCGAAGCCAACCTATTTCCGATGCCCGTGCTGGCGGCGGGTGGTGACACGGTTTTGGTCGGCCGAATTCGGCGCGACCCATCGCATGAAAACGCGGTTTCGATGCTCATCGCCGGAGATCAACTCCGCAAAGGTGCAGCGCTGAACGCGGTTCAGATTGCTGAACTCATGCTCGCCAAGGGTTACTTGGGCGGGTAGACGTGTCCGCCGCCGAGGGATTCCCGCAGGGTTTCGGCAAACGCGTGGTCGGTCCAATCTAACGAAATTGGGTTGATGGACACATAGCCTTGGCTTGCGGCCTCAACATCGGTGTCGGGTTCTTCACCTCGCATGACGATGACGCCGCCTTGCCAAAAGTAGGGAGTGCCCCAAGGATCTTCGCGCCGCTCAACGCGGTCTTCATACACGCGGCCTCCCATCTTGGTGATCTTGTGCCCCTGGATTTGCTCAATGGACACCGCAGGAACATTTAGATTCAGAAAGACGCGAGGTTTGCGTGGAGCATCCAACAGCATGCCGAAGTTCTCGGCAAGCCATGCCTCGGCGGTTTCGAAGTGGAGTGGAGCCTCGGCGACGAACCGCGCCATAGACACCGAGATCGAAAAAATTCCGTTGATGCACCCTTCCATTGCCCCCGCTACGGTTCCGCTGTAGGTGACGTCAAAGCCCAAGTTTGGGCCGTTGTTGATGCCGGAAAGAACGAGGTCGCAGCCGTCGGGCCAAGCCACGCTCAGGCCCACGTTGACGCAGTCCACGGGCAAGCCGTTCACCATATAGCCTTCGAAACCTTCCACGTCTTGGCGACGGACACGGAGCGGTTCTCGCATGGTCATCGCGTGTCCGCAAGCGCTCCGTTCGCGGTCGGGAGCGACGATCTTTACTTCGCCGTACGCTTGGGCTGCGCGAGAAAGTGCGACAATACCAGGGGCAAAGATTCCGTCGTCGTTCGTGATGAGTATGCGCATGCGAAGTTCTATTATGAGGTTGGGTTGCCTGGGTCTGCCGGGCTCATGCGCATGGGGTTAACCGCGTTCTTCCTTGTCTTCGCGGTGGCGTTTTGGCGTCTCGCCGGCACTCTCCGTTCTGGGATTTTGGCGGCAATTTACGCGTGCAGCTTCTTAGCGATTAGGTATGGAACGGCGAAAGTGGAGGGTGTCGGCCACCCAATAGAGGTTCTATTGCCGCTTGTCACAATCGGACTCGCGCTCCTGGCGGCTTCGGTTTGGCTGGCGATGCGATGGGGCGAAGGGAAGACCGCAACCCTTTTCTTAGTCACATTGCCGCTTACACTCCTCTCAGGAGAGGCAGGCGGAGCGGGAGGCTGGGGAAGTTGGCTTGCGCAGTTTGGGCTGACGCCCGAAATGATAGAGCCGACTATCTGGGTCATCCGGAAGTTCGTGCATGTCACGTTTTATGGGGCGTTAACCTGGCTCGGGATGCGAGCGTTGGCGGATCAGGCTTTAGGAGACGCGCGAAAGCTCTGGTTGGGGGCGGCGGGTTGGGCCGTAAGCTTTGCGCTCTTCGATGAGACCCGGCAAATGTTTTCGCCCGGACGCTCGGGTTCGTTTGAAGACGTCGGAATTGACGTTTTTGGTATTGTGCTTTTTGGAAGCTGGTTTTTCGCTCGATGGCGGCGGGAGAGAGCGGCGTGTTGATCGCGTTTTCTGGGTTGCCCGGGGTGGGGAAAACCACGCTGGCCCGCGCACTCGCAAGTGAAATTGGGGCGGTGTACCTTAGGATTGACACAATCGAGCTTGCGATAGACGCATCGGGGTTTGTAGGCGATATGGGGCCGATGGGTTACATGGTCGCCTACGGGTTGGCAGAAGACAACCTAAAGTTCGGAAGAACGGTGATTGCAGATTCGGTCAACCCAATTGGTATAACGCGGGATGCTTGGCACGCGGTCGCCCAGCGCTGCGATATTCCTTGTGTGGATATCGAAGTCATCTGTAGCGATGTTGATATCCATCGTGAACGGGTGGAAACTCGTCTTGCGAGAGAAAATGTGCCGGGAATGCCGGATTGGGCGGCCGTGGTCGCCCGTGAGTACGAAACTTGGGTCACGCCGGTCGTTCGGGTGGATACGGCGAGGGGAACGCACGAAGAATACTTAGCTTGGCTGAAAAGGGCGGTGGATGTTTGACGCTCATTCAGTTGAACCTATGGGGCTTGAACGACTTTGAGGATTTGCCAAGTCTTCCCGGCATCTTGCGGGGCCACGGCGAGGTCTTGCTCGCGGCCGGGGAGCAAGGTCGCACGGATTCTCTCTCGGCGAGCCTGGGCCTGAATCCTCGCGCCCATCCGGTGGAAGTTGGTCCGTTGTTAGTCGCCTGTCACCGGGCGGGGCCCCCTCCGCGATCCGTACATCTCGCCCTTTCGCCCTTGAGCTTGAGCCCGGAAGGGAAACTGGAACGCGCGCCCGCTTTGGAGCCGAAAGAGTGGGACGAGATTCGGGCCGCCGCCCAATGGCTCGCAACCAAAGATCTGACCGTTCTGGCCGAACCGGACGCCTTGGTGTGGGAGCGCGGAAGTTTGGATATGGGAATGATTTCGGCCCCAGACGCGATCGGAACGGACTACCTCTCCGCCCGCCCCGAAGGGGACGGCGAGCGACTCTTCCGGCGCCTGATAGACGACAGCGCAAACCTACTTTCTGAACTCGACTGTTATCGTAAGCGGTTGGATGAAGGGAAACCGACGGTGGACCTTTGGTGGCCGTGGGGACCCGGCTTTGAACCTCGGTGGCCGAACTTACCGCTAAGGCACGGGGTTCCGATTCGACAGTTCACTTCCAATGATCTGATGGCGGGTGCCGCCATTCTCGCCAAAATTTCATCTCAGAAATCAATGACGCCGGAAGTAATCGCCGGGGGAATCACGATTCTGGACGACAGTCGCCTCCTTGACCCAGACCCAGAACGCGCACTGCACACCCTAGAGCAACAAATCTGGCCCTGGATAGAAAAGCAAGTTGAGTTGCACCGGAAACAAGGGCTGGCTTTGGTGATAATGGACCCTGCACCGCGCTCCGAACGGGCGTTAGCGGCCCGGTTCCAATGGCCGGATAGACTGTCAAACGGGGTACCGTTTGAGACGCGGACCCGCATTGATGCGGGTGCTCCACTGGTCAACCTATGGGAATTCGTATCGGAATCGTGGCACTTGGCATTTGCGCCGCCAACCTCTGCTTAGGGCAGTTAACACCGCGGGAAACCGACCTTGTAGACCTCGGTCTTAAGCTCGGAAATCTCACCCCAGAAGACTTGGATTGGCCGCGCTGGGATTCGCAGGACCGCGATACGTTGCCGTTTTTGCCGCGATCGGTTCAGGAACCATTCGTCACCGCGAACGCGCTTGCCAAATTTAATGCGGATGCAAAGCAATCGTCGTTCACTCAACTGCTAATGCAGCTTCAAGCCGGAATTTTCGAGGAGAAGTGGCCCCAGGCGTCCGCGTTGCCTTCGGTGGGGGATGTTCCCGCTTCGGTTCCGGCCGGGCTGGCCGCCCCAGTTTTGCGGCTCGCGAACGCGATTCGGCTCGCGGACAAGGAAATAGACGCCGCCACCGCAGGGCTTACTCAAGAAGAACGTCGCCAGATTATCGAAGGCTTGCCGCAAGTCGCGCTTGAATACCCCGAGTTCAAAATCGATTTTGCCCGGATGGAGCCGCTCAGATATGGGTCGTTGTTTGACTTGGTTCGACGGGTGGACATGCCGCGAATTCGGGCCGCTGCCGCAAACCTCAGCCGAAGTACCGACGAAGCAATGCGGGACATCCTCAAACTCGGTGACCGGTCAAAGCTGCTAAGTTCCCAGGTTGGTTTTCGGGTCGAAAACGTGGTGGTCCATCTTTTGCCTGCTTCGAGCGACGTCTATACCGCCTCGAATGCCCAACTTGTGATTGACTTGGGGGGAAGTGACCGCTACACGGGTCGAATTGGAGGCGGAGTCTGGAACGCCTCAGTGTTTTTGGATTTTGACGGCGATGATCTTTATAACACCAAGGACCTTTCGATGGGCGCGGGCATTCTCGGGATCGGGATTGCCCGCGACCTATGGGGAAATGACACATATCACGAGTCTTCCGTGACGCTCGGTGCCGGGCTGGCCGGAGTCGGGTTCTTCGCCGACTCGGCCGGCGACGATGTCTATCGGAGCGGCGCACTTGCGCAGGGCTACGGACAGTTCGGGGTCGGAATCGCGATTGACGTGACCGGTGACGACCAATGGGATGTGAAAGCTTATGGTCAAGGGGCCGCGCGGACGATGGGCGTGGGAATGCTTATTGATCGCGCGGGTCGCGACATCTATCGAGCGGGCGGCTTGATTTTGAATTCGCCACTCTTTTCGGATGTCAACTACTCGTTCGCGCAAGGGTTTGGCAGCGGTTACCGTGAGGATGTCGGGGGCGCAAGCGGCGGACTCGGAATGCTGTTCGACTATGAAGGAGATGATTCCTACATTGCGGAAACTTACGCGCAGGCGGCAAGTTATTGGAAGGCATGCGGAGTGCTGATCGACTCCGAAGGCAACGACGGCTATCGGGGTTATCATTACGCTCAATCCAGCGCGATGCACGTGACCAGTGCGTATCTAATGGACTTCGCCGGTGATGATGTCTATGCGATGCATTTTGGAGCGGCCCACGCGCTCGGGCACGATTTTGGGCTCGCGTTTTTGTTGGACCGGGCCGGGAACGACAACTATTTCGGGCGCGATAGCGCACCCGGCAGCGGTAACGCAAACGGGCTCGGAATCTTTTTGGAAGTCGCCGGAGAAGACCGTTATATGGGTCCGGCCGGGCGTGGGAATGGTGCCCGCGGAACCGGAAGCTTTGGGTTTTTTGTTGACGGCACGGGAGGAGATTTGTATTCGGCCGGATTGCTGGACGGCCAGGCCGCGATCGAATCTACCTGGGGTTTGCGCTACGACCTCGTGACCCCGCCGCCTCCACGCGGTGAGTTAGGAGAGTTACCGCAAGCTCCGGTTCCGGGAAGCCAAAGCATGCCAAGTGCGGCCGAAATGGAACGCCTCTACCGGCTAGGAACCCAGTGGTCGGTTGGTGCTGCTCAGGCTGAGGTGGAGCGGAGTCTCAACACCCTCATATCCATCGGAATGCCCGCGTTCGAGTGGATGTTGGAGACAAAGCTGGCCGGGGCCGACCGATTGCAGTTGCGGGCTTATTCGGCGATGGTACGAGCCATCGGAGACCAGGCAAAGTTGGCCTTGGCACTCAAAGTCGCGCGGGGAAACACCATGGAGCGGCGCGGCGGGCTCGTGATTGCGGTGGACGCGGGAGTGACCGAGGTTTCGGCGTCTTTACCGCCATTGCTTTCGGACCCTGCTCTTCAGATTCAGGCCATCCGCGCAGCCGGAAGCCTTAAGAGCCTAGATTCGGTCGCGGGTTTGATTCCGCTTACGGTTCGCCGAGATGCCGTCGGAGTGGCGGCGATTGTGGCCCTTGCGCAGATAGGGGACGAATCCGCTTATTCCACCGCCGAAGCGCTGCTGACTTCCGGAAATTTGCCGGTTCGCAAGGCTTGTATGCAACTCATGAGCCAGTTCCCGCTTCGGGCGCTTTCATCGGCAAGAGTCCTGATGCTAGAAGGCGATGAACGAAAAATTAGACTTGGCGTAGAGCTGCTGGGTATGATTGGTTCGGACGAAGCCCTATCGGAGGCGAGTTCGCGCTTGCTCGACCCCACGCCCGGCGTGCGGATTCAGGCGTTGCTCGCACTCAATGGGCGCTGTCCAGTGGATGCACGGGAGCGATTCCTGTCTCTGCAATCCGATCCCGATCCTGGGGTGCGCGCGGTTGCGAAGCGAGTCGAGCCCGGTAGATAGATTTGAGGAGACGATCATGTTAGGATTAGCAGTTGTTGCACCGGTTTTGATGACGGCGGCGGTAGGCCAGAGTGCCACCGATTTTCGAACGTTAACGTGGCTTACGGGCACGTACGAAGGAACGTTCGAAAACCGCAATGTGGAGATGATGTGGGGAAGCACGAGCGGCAATACCATCATGGGGACTCGCAAGCAAGTTGAGGGCCCGCGGTCACTCAAGACTGAGTACTTTGTCGTTCGGTTAGAGAACAACAAAGTGGTGCTCGACTACGCCTTTGGCGACCGCCCGCTGGAACTCCAGATTTATTCCTATAAATTATCGTCGAGTACCGCGACCAGCCTGGTGTTTACCAACCCGGTCGTGAAGTACCCGCACACGATTGAACTCAGCAAGAGCCAAGGAAACCTTCGAGTTGGCCTTATCGGCCGAGGAACGCCGACACGCGCCGATCGTATCGAGGATCCCAACAAGCGGCCCGACCCGAACCGCTCGCGCAATGAGCAAATGGTCTTGAAGCCCAAACGCTAGTCGGTTTACGGGTATACATCTTGTTCGGACTCTATGCCCGAACAACCCCCTATGAATCTCGTGCTCAGCGACGGCAAAGTCTTCGCTGGGCGAAGCTTTGGCGCGGAGGGATTCGCGATTGGAGAGGTCGTGTTCAACACGGGAATGACCGGTTACCAAGAGATTCTCACCGATCCTAGCTATGCTGGGCAGCTCGTAACGTTGACCTATCCCTTGATCGGTAATTACGGGATCAACAATGACGATTTTCAGTCGGATGTACTGCAGCCCAAGGGGCTGATTGTCCGAGAGTCCTGCGATGCGCCCAGCAACTGGCGGAGCCAATCAAGCCTTGGCGACTTTCTGAAATCTCGCGGGCTGGTGGCGATTTCGGGCGTTGACACCCGCGCGCTGACTCAGCACATTCGATCGCAAGGCGTGACGATGGGAATCCTCACGACCGGGTCAGTGGAAGATGCCAAGAAGCAGCTTGCGAGCGCGGCAACCTATGACCAAGAAGACTGGGTCTGGTCGGTCACCACAAGGGCACCGTACGCATGGGGTCCTTCGGGGCGGCTCGCGCTTGACGAAGTGCCGTCGAATTACAAGCACAAGATCGTGGCCCTCGATTGCGGGCTGAAGCACAACATTCTGCGGCGCTTTGCGGCTTTGGGTGTGCGCACCATCGTGCTTCCTGCTTCGGCCACCGCCGACGAAGTGCTTGCCTATGAACCGGAAGGCTTGCTCCTCTCTCCCGGTCCGGGCGACCCGGCCCGGCTTGACTCTGTGGTGCAAACGGTTAAAGACCTTCACGGCAAGCTGCCAATGTTCGGGATTTGCCTTGGGAACCAGATATTAAGCCGTTCGCTTGGGGCAAGCACGTTTAAGCTTAAGTTCGGTCACCGAGGAAGCAACCATCCGGTCAAGGACCTCGAAGATGGTTCGGTGACGATCACGAGCCAAAACCATGGCTATGCGGTCTCGCCAGAAAGCCTTGCCAATACGGGCGCGAAGATCACGCAAGTGAGTTTGAACGACGGAACGGTGGAAGGAATCCGGGTGCCAGAACTCCGAGCGATGAGCATTCAGTATCACCCCGAAGCCGCTCCGGGACCATGGGACTCACGAAAGTACTTCACCCAATTCGTCGCGGCCATGGAACGCGGCTAGGCCCCCTCAAAAGTTCGGGCAAACCTACCGAAAATACCGGGTAGGACTATGTCAGAAGCAGCAGCGGCGCCGGAAGGCGGTAAGAAGAAGGGGGGCAAAATGCCCATGATCATCGTGCTCGCGGCCGTGCTCGGTGCGGGCGGCTTCTTCGGGATGAAGTCTCGCGGGCCGAGCGCTCCGCCTCCCATCCCGGAGCCGGAACTCGGCGCAATGGTGAGCCTAGGCGACGAGTTCATTGTTAACCTCCAGAACCGGGAGTATTTTGTCCGCACCAAAGTCGCGGTTCAACTCGATAAAAAGGCGCATATGAGCAGTGGCGATGACGGCCACGGCGGCAAAAGCGACCCGCCCGAACTCACCGCGTTTCGCGACATCGTCGTCATCCGGCTGAATTCGCTGACGCTGCAGGACCTTTCCAAACCTGACTTTTACGCAAAGCTTAAATACTTGCTGGCCCAAGACATGAACCACGCGATGCACATGTTGCACGCGGCAGAGGAAGCCAAGAAGGAAAAAGAGAAAGAGAAGGACAGCAAAGACAAGAAGTCCAAAAAGAAGGACGACGAGCACGCCGAGGAAGAAGAGCACTCAGCTGCTCCGCATCCAGTTAAACCGGGCGATATTGATCACGTGAATCTGAGCGACAAAGAAAACGCCGATTGGGACAGCGACGAAGGTCCCGTGCTGAAAGTCTATTTCAACGAATTTGCCACCATGCGCGAGTAAGCGCGACCGAATGTCTCGTATGCTTGTTGCATGAGTGGAACGGGCCGACTCGTGGTCGGCGTTACGGGCGCAAGCGGAGCGATTTACACCCAACTGTTTCTTCGGGAAGCCGCCCGGCGTTACAAAGACGTCTACCTGACAATGAGCGCGCAAGCGTTCCAAGTAGCCGAAACGGAACTCGGATTCCCGATCTCGCGCCAGAATTTTGATCTTCAGGCATGGCTCGGCGAGCCGTTCGAGAATATCCACCTCCTCGACGAGAAGAATTATTTCACTCCGCCGGCCAGTGGTTCTTTTCGGCACGATGGCATGGTGATCGTGCCGTGCTCGATGGGCACGGCCGGACGGATTGCGAACGGCATCAGCAATGATTTGCTCACCCGGGCGGCCGATGTCTGCTTGAAAGAGGGAAGGCCTCTCATCGTGGTTCCGCGAGAGATGCCGTGGAACCTCATCATGCTTCGCAACCTGACCACGCTTGCCGAAGCCGGAGCCACCGTTTTGCCCGCCTGCCCCGCGTGGTACACCCAGCCCGCGACATTAGAAGAACTTGCGTCGACCGTAGTAGCCCGGATTCTTCAAAGGCTAGGAGTGGAGCAGACCCTCCAGTCCGAATGGATGATTGAAGATGAGTAAGCGGGTGATTCTCGCGGGCGGGAGCGGGTTCATCGGTTCAGCCGTGCGGGCGGAACTGCTTTCGGCGGGCTATGAGGTTCAGGTGCTGGGCCGCGGTGAGGCCGACCTAAAATGGGATGGTCAAACGGTCGGTCCGTGGGCTGAAGCCCTCGTTGGGGCATTTGGAGTGGTGAATCTTGCCGGCTCCCCGATCCAAAACCACTGGTCAACCAGTGAAAAGAACAAAATTCTTGATTCACGGGTGCAGTCCACGGTCGCTTTGGGACAGGCCATTTCCGCTTCAACGGAGAAGCCAAAAGTTTGGGTGAATGCCTCGGCAATTGGAATTTACGGTGAGCATGGTCACGAGGCTCTCACCGAAGGCACACAAATTGAACCACGGTCGTCCGACTTCTTGGTGGAGGTCGGGTCGGCATGGGAAGCAACTTTTGCTCAGTATTCGGGGACGGTTGAGCGGTCGGCCGTGATGCGGATTGGACTGGTGCTTGGCAAAGAGGGCGGAATGTACGCGCCGCTGCGAACCTTGACGCGATTCGGCTTGGGGGGCAAAGCAGGCGCCGGACACCAGTACTTTAGCTGGATTCATGTACGCGACCTCGCTCGGGCGTTTCGGCACGTATTGGAAGTCGGTAACGGCATTTATAACGGCACGGCGCCAAACCCGGTGACGAACGGCGAGTTTATGGCAGGGCTGCGTAAGCGCCACGGAGTGCCATTCGGGATTCCTGCGCCCGCGTTCGGGTTGAAGCTGATTGGGAAGCTAGGCGGACCGGATGCCAGCTTGATGCTCACTAGTCAAAAGGTGCTTCCGGAAAGGCTATTGCAACAGGGTTTTAAGTTCGAATTTCCGGAGCTCGCCGACGCGTTGGCCGACTTGCGGAACTAGTGCGTTCGAGTACCGGACCCGGCTCGGGTACCATTCATGATTGGGTTGCATGACCGGACCGCTTTTTGGCGAGTCTCCGCACCCAAAAATTTCTCCCAACCAGCTACGCACATGTCGACTACCATGGAAATCACTCGGGAAGACCTTAATCCCTGTACGATCAAGCTCACGGTGAAATGCACGCCCGAGCAAGTTCAAACTGGGTTCAACCGCGCCTACAAGCTCTTTAGTGAGAAGATGCGCGTTCCGGGTTTCCGTCCCGGCCACGCCCCGAAGAAGGTGCTGGAGCCGATGATCAATAAGCAGGACTTGTACAACCAAGCGGCGGATGAGATTGTGAAATCCGCCATTCAGGCCGCGATCAAGCAAGAGAAGATTGAGCCGAACGACTCTCCGGTTGTCGAAATCACCGAGCTTAACGAAGACGAGAATGCGTGCGCTTTTACGGCGAAAGTTCCGCTTCGGCCCGTGGTCGAGTTGGGCACCTATAAAGGCATCGAAGTTAAGGCTCCGGCGGTCGAAGTGACCGACGAGGAAATCGACAAACAACTCGCTGAACTTCAAAAGCGGGCGGGTAAGCGCGAATCGGTGACGGGACGCGGGGTTGAAACGGGCGACATGGTGCTTGTCAACCTCAAAGTGGAAGGTTCGGACGACGAAGGCCACAACTTTATGAGCGTTGCGGGGGAGACCTTCAAGACCCTCGATGCCGCCATGCTGGGAATGCACGCCGAGGAAATTAAAATGGTGGAATTGACGTTCCCCAAGGATTTCTCGCGAACCGAATGGGCGGGCAAAAAGAAAAAGACTCAAATTACGATCCGCTCGCTTAGCAATGTCCAACTGCCCGAACTGACCGATGACTTCGCGAAAGAAGCCGTGGGCAAGGCGCTGAAGAGCGAGTCCCTTTCTGAATTGAAGGAGAAGCTGAAGGAACGATTCACGCAAGCCAAGCAGGCGATGAACGACGAGTTCGTTCAAGAGTCAATTCAAGAACAAATCCTCTCCGCATCGAACGTGCATGTTCCCGACACGATGTGGGAGAGCGTGGCCAACCAGCGGTTGCGAGAAGAGCAAGCAAACGCGCAAAAGGAAGGGAAGACGCTGGAGGCGGTCGCCCAGGAGAACGGGATGACCTTGGATGAGTTTGTTCAGAAGTGGCAGGACGAAGCTAAGGTCCAGGTTCGCCGGGCGGTGGTGACGAACAAGATCTTCGAGGAAGAAAAGATGAAACTCACGCAGGAAGACTACAACCAGGCGATCATCACGATGGCTCAGGAAGTGAACGCCGACCCGCGGGCTTTGTTCGAGTATCTCCGCAAGCATAACGCGCTTTTTGAAGTTGAAGTGCGCGCACGGTACCGACGTGTAATGGATTTCTTGCGCAGTAACGCCAAGATCGTTAGCGCCTAAATCTAACGCCTCGCAATAATGCCGTTTTCCATATGGGAGGCGGCATTTTTGTTTGAAAAATATCCGGGGACACCGGAACAAAAATCACATTTGGCCGATATAATAATATGTCGCTCGTAAGAGCGGACGTCGAATCGCTTGTCTGTCGCATGGCAAGTGAACGGGGGACCCACCACCTAAGGGGCGAATGGCGAGAAAATCGCCTAGAGTACTTCTGGCTCGAGCCCGGCAGCTAACCTCGTAGACGAAGCGGGAGTCTTGGCCTAGTTGTAAGTTCATTTCTTGAACTTTTGGCTCGATTCACGCGGTGAGCATGGCGACGAATGCCTTGAAGGGGCCGCACGCAATGGCCTGCATTCAGTTGGGGCTTCGGAGCCTTTTGTTACCTCCATTGGGGGCCCCCAAATTCGGGGGCCCTCACGCTATACTCAGAGTCAGCGAATCATGGCTGACAAACTCAAAATTGGCGTTATTGGCGCCGGCTTCATTGGTCAAATGGCCCACCTTGAGGGCTACTCGAAACTTGCCGACAAATGCGAAATCGCGGCGGTCTGTGACCTCCGCGACGAAAAACTGGACGACGTCCGCAAGAAGTTCGATATTGCAAAAACCACGAAAACGTGGATGGACCTGGTGAACGATAAAGAGATTGACGCGATCAGCGTGGCTACGCCGAATATCGAACACCGGGAGATGACCATTGCCGCCCTCAAAGCGGGCAAGCACGTGCTATGCGAGAAGCCGATGGCCATGAACGGCAAAGAAGCGCGCGAAATGTGCGCGGTGGAGCGAGAGAGCGGCAAGATTTTACAAATCGGGCTCCAGAACCGCTTTAGTTCAGCGGGCTACTTTATGACCGACTTCATCGAGTCGGGCCAAATGGGTGAAATTCAGTTTGCTCGGGCGCAAGCGTTGCGACGGCGGGGCGTTCCGCACTGGGGCGTGTTCATCAACAAAGAGAAGCAAGGCGGCGGCCCGCTCATTGATATCGGCGTTCACATACTTGACCTGACGCTCGCCTTTATGGGCTACCCAAAGCCGACCGTGGCGACCGGGAAAACGTGGGATTCCCTCGGCAAAGACCCGAACGTAGTCAACTTCTACGGCGATTACGACCGGTCCAAGTTCACGGTCGAAGACTTTGCCTGCGCGATGATCCGCTTTGAGAACGGCGCGTGTGTCTCGCTCGAGAGTTCGTTTATGGCGAATCTGGAAGATGACCCGATTCGCACCCAGCTTTTCGGAACCAAGGCAGGGGCCATTGTTCAGCCGTGGGACGACAAGAACCCGGTCAAGATCTTCAAAGAGACCAACAAGCAGTACTTTGAGATGGTGCCGCACAACATGCCGAGCATTCCGTCTCCGCACCACGAGGAAGTCCGCCGATTTATTGACGCCATCGAGAACGGCAAGCCGTCGCCGGTTCCGGGTCGCCACGGCATGATTCTCAACGCCATCTTCGACGCGGTCTATGCGAGCAGCGTGAGCGGCCGCGAAGTCGAAGTAGATACCGACTTCTGAGCTTGCTCTGGTCAAAAAAAAATCGCCCGGTTCAATCGAACCGGGCGGTTTTTACTTTTCCTCGTAAGGAACTAGAACGAGACCTTAACCGGTTCGCGCTCGGCGAGGTCGCTGACCTCGAACAATTCGCGCGGGGTGAATCGGCCCATTCCGGCCATCAGGTTGCTCGGGAAGGTCTCCAGCTTTGTGTTGTAGTGCGTCACGGCGTCGTTGTAATACTGCCGCGCGAAGCTAATTTTATTTTCCGTGCTCTTGAGTTCTTCTTGAAGCGAAAGCATGTTCTCGTTACTGCGGAGCTCTGGATACGCTTCGCTGAGGGCAAAAATTCCTCCGAGGGCACTGGTCACTTTCGCATCGGCTTCGGCGATGTCGTGCACGCCCTTAGCGTTAAGGGCTGAGTTGCGGGCTTGGATGACTTTTTCGAGCGTGTCTTGCTCGTGCTTCATGTACCCCTTCACGGTCTCAACCAGATTCGGGATGAGGTCGTATCGCCGCTTGAGCTGTACTTCGATTTGGCTCCAAGCGTTATTGGCCTGCTGCCGGGCCTTCACCAAGTTGTTGTAAAGCATTACGACGCCGATGACGAGCACCGCGAGGATGACAATGACGGCAATAGAGGGTCCCATAGTTGTTTGAGTGCAGTACTGGCCCGCACATACATCTTTACGGTCAACGCTTGAGCCAGGTTTCAGAAGTTGTGGTTTTCTCGGACGTTTGAATCAACTCGAAGCTCTCAATCGAGATTCCGTCGGGATCGGTGACCCGGATTTTCTTGTCGCCGAGTGAAGAAATCGTCCATGACCAGTTGCGCTTCGCGTTTTCGGCGCTTGCTTTCTCGATGGGCTGGTTAAGCAGCCGGTCAATCTTCAAAGTGCCGGTTTTGCCGTTGAATGACCACTCGCCTTCGTAGGGCAGCCCCGTGAGTTCTAGCAAGAACCGCCCGTTCTCGTAGCACTGCAGTCGCACGTTGCGGAACGTCTCAAACGCGGCTTTATCCACTCCCTGCGGGGCTTCGATTTCGATGGTTCCGGTCCAGGTGCCGACAAGCTGGCCCCGGCCGGAATTGCACCCGCAAAGTACAATAAACGGGATGATCCCCACCGCAAGTCTGCGCGATACCGCACTGAGTTTTGGCCTCAAAACATCTGAGTATGACTTGATTTTGGAGCTTTTCGACCGGGAGCCCACGTTGGCCGAGCTCGGAATGGTCTCGGTGATGTGGAGCGAGCACTGCGGCTACAAATATTCGCGCCCGATCCTTGCGCACTTCAAGCGCTACAAAGAAGCACTTGAGGCGGGCGGAATGGAGAACGCGGGCGTGATTCCGCTCAACGACGAATACGGGATCACATTTAAAATTGAATCGCATAACCACCCGAGCGCAGTCGAACCCTACCAAGGCGCGGCTACGGGCGTGGGTGGCATCCTCCGCGACATCTTCACGATGGGCGCGCGCCCGATTGCGTGCCTGAATTCGCTTCGTTTCGGTCCGCTTGAGCCCGGACCAGATGTTCCGGCAGCCGTGGCCGCGCGGAATGCGTTTCTGTTTGAACATGTCGTAGCCGGAATTGGTGGCTATGGCAATTGCGTGGGCGTTCCGACCGTGGGCGGCGAAGTGGCGTTTCACCCCCGTTACAGTGGAAATCCGCTCGTGAATGCCATGGCGGTAGGTCTCGTCAAGATGAGCGAGATCACCACGGCGGCGGCTATCGGCGTGGGAAACCCTGTCATTTACCTCGGCTCGGCGACCGGGAAAGACGGAATCCACGGGGCGAGCTTTGCCTCCACAGGGCTGGACGAGGAAAGCGCGGACAAGCGGCCGAACGTTCAGATCGGTGACCCATTCGCCGAGAAGCTATTGATTGAAGCCACGCTAGAAGCGTTGGCGACCGGCGCCATTGTTTCGATTCAAGACATGGGGGCGGCGGGCCTGACCTGCAGCACGATTGAAATGAGCGCGCGAGGCGGACTTGGCATGGACATTAACCTCGACCTTGTTCCGATGCGAGAGAGCGACATGACGGCCTACGAACTCTTGTTGAGCGAATCTCAGGAGCGGATGATGTGCGTGGCCACTCGCGGGCGAGAGCAAGAAGTGTTTGATGTCTTCCAAAAGTGGGGGCTCCACGCGGTGGAAGTTGGCCAAGTCACCGCCGAGCCACGAGTGAAAATGTGGCGGCACGGCAAACTGGAAGCCGACGTATACGCGCCGTACCTTGCCGACCAATGCCCGACCTATACGACCGAACGCGTCGTGCCGGAGTATTTCGAGCAAGCGCAGTCATTCAGCATCGACCATATTCCGCAACCCGATTTCACTCAGTCCTTATTGAAACTGCTGAAATCGCCCACGGTGGCGAGCAAGCAGTGGGTTTATCGGCAGTACGACTCGGAAGTTCAAACGCGAACCCTGGCCGGCCCAGGCGAGGCTGATGCGGCGGTGCTTGGGTTCCGGTCCATAAAGCAGGGAATTTCGCTCTCAGTCGACGGCAACGCACTCTGGACTTACTTCGACCCGTATGTCGGGGGCCAGCTTGCGGTTGTTGAAGCCGCTCGCAACGTCGCGTGCACCGGGGCGGTTCCCGCGGGACTCACCGACGGCCTGAACTTTGGCAATCCGCAGCTTGGGCACGTGTACTGGCAATTCGATGAGTGCGTGCGCGGAATCGCGGAAGCGGCCGAAGCAATGAGCACGCCCGTTGTGAGCGGAAACGTGAGCTTCTATAACGAAAGCGAACTCGGTGAAGTTCTGCCGACTCCGATCATCGGAATGCTGGGTATTTTGACCCACGCAGAATCACGAGGAAAACTCACCGAGATTTCTGCTGGGCAAGAAGCCGGGCTTTTATGGATTCCGACCGCCGGAAATAAACAGCAGGGGATAGGCGCAAGCCAATACCTGCAAATTGTGCATGGGATTGAAAATGGGTGCCCGGTCGCGCCAAATCTCGCAAAGGAACGTAAGCTGTGCGAACTTCTTGCCAAACTGTTTGAAAACGAAACCATTTCGGCGGCGCACGATGTGAGTGAAGGCGGTCTCGCCGTAACCGTCGCAGAAATGGCACTTGCGGGGAACATTGGTGCAGAAATTGACGTTCCAAAAGTGGCCTTTTCGCACACAGACCGGCGTGATGCCATACTTTATGGGGAAGTTCCGGGTTACGTGGTGGTGTCGTTTGATGCCGCAAAAAAGGAAACTTTGGAGCACTCCGCCCGGCTGTTTGGCATAGAGTTTGCCAGAGTTGGGACGTTCAATTCGAGCCGAGTCTGCGTCTCAGTTAATGGCGAGCCGTGCATTGAAGCAGAGTTGGATGTATTGCGCGGGGCCTACGAGGGGTTATCGGGATCAAGTTAACCTCCAGCGTAGATTGAGATAGGGCCGCCCAACAACTGAAAAGTGAGTGGATGAGAGTGAAGATGAGAAATGTTAGTTCGCGTTTGTTCGTGGCATTGATCGCCGCAAGTTGTCTTGCGGGGAGTGCCATCGCGCAGGAAACCACTAAACCGCCGTCGAGCGAGAAGGTGGTCCGCGCAGTCGCCCTGTTTAATGAAGGAAAAGCCGCTGAGGCGACCGAGCTTCTGGAACTTGCCGTTAAGGAAGAACCGGAGAATGGCGAGGCCTATTCATGGCTTGGCTTCATTTACCTTCAGCGCGACATGCCTTCGCAAGCCGAAGCTGCCCTCAAGCGCGCCCATGAGCTTTTGCCAAATGATGTCGAAGTTCTCGTCAACCTCGGGAATGCCCAGTTGGCGAACGGAAACGATGAAGGTGCGCTCGCAAGCTACCAACGAATCACTGCGGCAAAACCTGCGATGTTCGAGGCTTGGTACAACGTCGGCGTTCTCGAACTTAAGCGCAAGAATTTCGGAGCCGCCAAAACTGCTCTCACGGCCGCACAAGATTTGCAGCCGGCCGACCCGTTCGTAAAGAACAACCTGGGCGCGGCGTGCATGGGCCTCAATGATGTGGCCGGGGCCGCGAACGCATTCAAAGCCGCCAGCGACCTAAAGACCGACAACCGCGAATTCGCCCACAACGCGAGCCACGCCCTGTTAATGGCTGGTCAACTCGAAGTTTCCCAGCGCTATCTAGAACGCGCGGTTGCGGCAGGCGACACGGATCCGGACCTCGTGCTTGCGCTCGGTCAGCGCTATCTTCAACAAAACCGCGTTGCCGACGCGATCAAGGTCTTTGAACTTGCCGAACCCGCCATCGAAGGCAAAGACGGCTATTGGTTCAACATGGGCATCGCCCAGGAACGAAAAGGCGATTACACCGCGGCCGAATCGGCTTACCGCAAGTCCATCCAGCAAGGCTTCCAAGTTGCCGGGGCCCGAAACAACCTCGGCCTGATGCTTTTCAAGCGGGGTCAATATGTGGCGGCACGCACCCAGTTCGAAGCCCTGTACGCCATGAACCGCTCGAACACAGGCGCGCGTTTGAACCTTGCCGCAGCGATGCAAAAGACGGGAGACCTCAAGGGCGCCGTCGCCCTTTGGGAAGCTCATTTGAAGACGCAGCCGAACGACCACGAAACGCGCGCCGTTCTTGGTAGCGTTCAATGGCAACTCGACATGCGTGAGCCCGCTTTCAAGAACTTCCAAACCGTGGTGAAAGCCAATCCGAACAGCGCGATTGCCCATAACGGAATCGGCCTGTACCACCTTGAAGCCACGAAGCTGGATGACGCGGAAAAGGCCCTCCGGCTTGCAATTCGCGCTGACCGAGGCTACGCTCCGGCCTATAACAACCTGGCCGTGACATACGAGCGAATGAACCGCCTAAAAGAAGCTAAATACTTCCTTGACATGGCGGTGAAGTTGGACCCGAATTCTTCGGAAATCAAGTCTAACCTCAAGCGGGTCAACAGCCGACTCGGCGTCCGCGCGTAAAACTCACGCTCATCCCCTCCAGTTAGCCTCAAGTCCGCCAAGGCTTGGGGCTAAACTCTTTTTGAGATGCGGTACTGGTTGATGAAGTCCGAACCCGACACCTACAGCGTGGATGACCTCGCGAAGGAGAAGCAGGGAATGTGGGAAGGGTGCCGAAACTATACGGTCCGCAACTTCATGCGCGACCAAATGGCTCCGGGAGACCAGGCGTTCTTTTATCATTCGAGCGCGAAGGAGATCGGCATTGTGGGGATCATGGAACTGGTGTCTGGCGGATACCCTGACCCCACCCAGTTCGACCCGAAGAGCGAGTATTTCGACCCCAAGAGTCCGAAAGATGCCCCGCGTTGGCTCGCAGTAGATGTCCGACTCGTAAAGAAGTTTAGCCAGGTCGTACCGTTGTCGGTGCTGAAAGCGGACCCGGTGGCGTCGGGAATGCAGGTGTGCATGCGCGGACAGCGGTTGAGTGTGCAACCCGTAACCCCCGAAGAGTGGCAGGCGGTGTTACGGCTCGCGGGCGTCGAGGGGTAGGGGCGGATCGGCGCTGTTCCAGCGCCGGACTTGCTGGAACATTGCGACCATATCTGGCTTTCGTTTCAGTCGGTAAAGGGACTCACGGAGCAACGCCCCCCACCAGTTGCAGGCCCGCACTAGGCCGGTTTGGCAGGGACGGTGCAACTGAAAGAACCGCACTTTGCCCGCGTTATACATGCCGATGGCCCATGCGCGGTTAGAAGAAGTGCTCGCACCAAGAGCATGCTGGAACCGCGCAGTGGGAACGTACAAAATCTTCCCCGATTGACGAAGTCGGTGGCAAAGTTCGGTGTCTTCGCAATAGAGGAAGAAGGACTCATCAAATCGAGCTTGGCGGCTTACCATGAGGCACGCGCCCATGACCTGCTCTACTTCCGAGGCCCGGTCGGTGGGCAATCGGTGGGTGACCCAGTAGGGATTGAATAGCTTGGAGCGCGGAAACGCCTTCATCAGGAGGGTCTGCTCGCAAAACACGGCCCACGCGGTGAGCGCGTTGCAACAACTCGGCTGTACGGCCCCCGCCTCGTCTACAAGCGCGCCCCCGGCCGCGCTTACGCCATTAACGAAGTGAAGAGCGAGCTCGTTGACCGCGCCAGGTGCGGCTTCGGTATCGGAGTTCAAGAGCAAAACGACCTCGTGCTGGGCTACTGCCAAACCTTGGTTGTTCGCCGCACCGAATCCGACGTTGCGAGGATTGCGAATGAGGGTGACGGTCGGAAACTCGGCCGCTACCATTTCCACGCTTCCGTCGGTGCTGGCGTTGTCCACCACGATGACGTCGTCGCTTTGATTGACAAGGGAGCCCAGGCAACGCCGAAGATGCCCGCACGTATTATAGGAGACGAGAACGACCGACACCGACATGGCTCGCCAAAGAGTGTATCGGAAAGTCGGTCTGTGGCATAATTGCGGGATTCATGGCCGACGAAATTCTGTTGACCCAAGAAGGATACGACCGTCTAAAAGCCGAGCTGGAGAACCTGAAGGGGCCGGTTCGGATGGAATTGGCCGAAGCGATTCGGGAAGCCAAATCTCATGGAGATTTGCGCGAAAACGCGGCGTATCATGAGGCGAAGCTGAACCAAAGCCGGGTCGAAGGCCGCATGGCCGACCTAGAAAAGATGTTGGAGCGCGCGAAGATTGTGGAGCGCGGTAACCACGGCGGAAGCATCGCCGATCTCGGTTCGAAGGTAACGCTTCTCGATTTCCACTTTGAAGAAGAATTGGAGATCACCTTGGTTGGCTCTTTTGAAGCTGATCCGTCTCGGGACCTGATCTCAATCACATCGCCTCTGGGCGAAGGCGTCTTTGGCAAATCGGTGGAGGATGAATTTGAGGTTGAAGCTCCGGCAGGCATTCAGAAGTATAAAGTCATTCGGATTGATTAGCCTTTCAGTTGCGTTGGCAGGATGCCAGCAGGGACCCGCAGCGGCGCCCGGAATTGAGGTTGAGATGGCCCCGCTTTCGCGCGTCGCTCTTCGCGTGGACCTACCGAAGAAATCCAGTCCCGAATGGCCCCGAATCCTGCGTGACGAAAACTCGCTGACAATGGGCGAGAGCGTGGAGGTAGCCGAGCGTGCGTTTCCGCGCCCGCGTAACGCATTCGAGTTTTTCGAAGAACCGCCCTTTACCGGCGACGATTATCAATGCTTTGGTTGGCAATCTCGGTCGGAGGCCTTTGCCGGAGTGTACTTACGGGATCAACTAGTGGTCGGCCTGTATTCTCAGGAAAGGGTGACGGACGAAACGCTTGCGCGGGTAGTTGAAGAGTATAAAAACGCGTACCTCAGTTTGCCGATGGAAGAGATTCCGGCAAAGTACGGCACTTATTACTTTTGGGAATCTGGCCCGGTTCGACTGATGGTGGGTTCTAGCCTTGACGGTTCGAAGCGTCGAGAATTGGTGATTGCGGTGGGGCAACGAGAAGCCATGGACGCGTTGCGGATGAACAGTGCGGCGATCCGGCAGGATTTGCTCGACGCCTCGTCTATTTTGGACCGCCCTCGCGAACCCGTTCGATAACCTTGAAAGAAGGGGCCTACTCGACTCTGAGCCTCTTGACATCCGCTTGGCTTTGAGTCATAATTCCTCTCCGGTGCAGTGCGCTCCCGCGCATGGCTCCAAAACACCAAGGAGGTCATTCGAGTTCCAAAACTTTAGCCTGAAACACTATCAGCGAGGAGTCTTGAATGCCCCTATTGTCTGCTTAACGTGACGATGGGGTTTTTGGCGTTTGGGAGCAATGCCCGTGGAACAGATTAAATTTTGAGGACGGAATGCCGACCGTAAACCAACTAGTTCGAAAAGGCCGAAGTACGCCGAAACTGAAGTCGAAGTCTCCCGCGCTGAAGGGTAATCCCTTCCGCCGCGGAGTCTGCACGATTGTGCGGACCCAAACCCCGAAGAAGCCGAACTCGGCTCTGCGAAAGGTTGCTCGGGTTCGCTTGACCAACGGAATTGAAGTTACGGCTTACATTCCGGGCGTGGGCCACAACCTGCAGGAGCACTCGGTTGTGCTCGTGCGCGGCGGCCGGGTTAAGGACTTGCCGGGTGTTCGCTACCACATCGTGCGTGGCACTCAGCAAACCAGCGGCACGGCAAATCGCAAGCAAGGACGCTCGAAGTACGGGGCAAAGCGACCCAAACCGGCGGCGGCGAAGTAAGGAGATTATAGAGAATGCCACGAAAAGGTGAAGCTCCCAAGCGCGTAATCACTCCCGACCCGGTTTACGGAAGCGAGTTGATCCAACGTTTTATCAACCGCATGATGCAAGACGGCAAGAAAGCCATTGCAGAGCGGATTTTCTATACGGCTCTCGAAGCGGCAGCGGAAAAAGCTGGCGTTCCCGGCCTAGAGGTCTTTGAAAAGGCGGTCGCAAATGTGATGCCAACAACGGAGGTCCGTCCGCGCCGCGTGGGTGGCCAGAACTACCAAGTTCCGATGGAAGTTCGCACGGTTCGCCGACGCACGCTGGCCCTTCGCTGGATGGTTGAGAATGCCCGGAAGCGCGCAGGCCGTTCGATGACCGAAAAGCTCACGACCGAACTGCTCGACGCCTACAACAACACCGGTCCTTCGGTGAAAAAGAAGGAAGACACCCACCGGATGGCCGAAGCCAACAAGGCTTTTGCGCATTACCGGTTCTAAGAACACGATTTAACGATTCACACAAGAGTTCCAGATGGCTAGAAGTCACCCCCTAAATCTGATTCGAAACATTGGCATTGCTGCGCACATTGACGCGGGCAAGACCACTACGACCGAGCGAATCCTCTACTACACCGGAAAGTCGCACAAGATTGGCGAAGTTCACGATGGCGCCGCCACGATGGACTGGATGGAGCAAGAGCAAGAGCGCGGTATCACGATCACTTCGGCGGCGACTTCTTGTTTCTGGAGCGGATCTAACAAGGACAAGCCCGAGCACAAGATCAACATTATTGACACGCCGGGCCACGTTGACTTCACGGTGGAAGTCGAGCGTTCGCTTCGCGTTTTGGATGGCCTTGTGGCCGTCTATTGCGCGGTCGGCGGTGTTCAACCGCAGTCCGAAACGGTCTGGCGTCAAGCGAACAAGTACAAAGTTCCGCGGATCGCCTACATCAATAAGATGGACCGGCTTGGCGCTGACTTCTTTAAAGTCGTCGAGATGATGCGCGCCCGCCTGGGTGCCAACGCCGCGCCGATCCAGATTCCGATCGGGGCTGAAAGTGGCTACCAAGGCTATGTAGATCTTGTGACCATGAAGGCGACGATTTACAAGTCGGACGACGGTAAGGTGTTTGAGGAAACTGAAATTCCCGCCGATCTCGTTGGGCTTGCGGCCGAATGGCGCGAGAAAATGATCGAAGCCATCTCTGATTTCGACGAAGATATCATGGAGCGATTCCTTGGTGGCGAAGAAATCGGCGAGCAAGATCTCCGCACCGCGCTCCGCACCGGAACGCTGGCGAACAAGATCGTCCCCTGCATCTCGGGCTCCTCGTTTAAGAACAAGGGCGTACAGTTCATGGTCGATTGCGTGGTGGATTACCTGCCGTCGCCGTTGGACGTGGGTGATACCATTGCGGTTGACCCTTCGGATGACTCCGAAGTGGTCCGAGTGGCCGACGATAAGTCTCCATTTACTGCCCTTGCGTTCAAGATCATGTCCGACAAGTATGTCGGCCGTCTGACCTTCATTCGCGTCTACGCCGGAACCCTCAAGAAGGGAACTCCGATTGCCGTCACCTACCGTGACCCGGTTTCGAATGAATTCCGAACCCGAACCGAGCGCATCGGCCGAATTTTGGAAATGCACGCGAACAACCGACAGGACATTGATGAAGTCTATGCCGGCGAGATCGTGGGCGTCATTGGTCTGCAAGACGTTCGAACGGGTTACTCGCTTTCGACTGAATCCGCGCCCGTAGCACTTGAATCCATCAAGTTCCCCGAGCCGGTTATCCAAATTGCAATCGAGCCGAAGAGCCGCGCGGACCAAGAAAAGCTTGGTACTTCGTTGCAGCGCCTCGCCGAAGAAGACCCGACATTCCGGGTGTTCACGGACCCGGATAGCGGTCAGACGATCATTTCCGGAATGGGCGAGCTTCACCTTGAAATCATCGTGGATCGCTTGAACCGCGAGTTCGGCGTGCAGGCAAACCAAGGCAAGCCGCAGGTGGCTTACCGAGAAACGGTCAGCAAACCGTCGGTTGCCGAAGGCCGGTTTATCCGCCAATCGGGTGGTTCGGGTCAATACGGTGTTTGCAAAATCGAGATGGAGCCACTGCCGCCAGGAGGAGGATTCATTTTCGAGAACAAGGTTGTGGGTGGTTCGATTCCGAAGGAATACATTCCCGCTATCGAAAAGGGTGTGCGCGAAGCGCTTCTGACGGGTGTCCAAGCCGGGTTCCCGGTCGTGGACGTCAAGGTTCGCCTGATCGACGGTAGCTACCACGAAGTTGACTCGAACGAAAACGCATTTAAGCAAGCTGGCGCCTTGGCGTTCCGCGAAGCAATGAAGATTGCCCGCCCGATCATCAAGGAGCCGATCATGCACGTCGAAGTAACGACCCCGGAAGGGAACGTTGGCGACGTGGTTGGAGACATCAACAGCCGACGCGGGCGCATCGAATCGATGGAGCCGGGCATTGGCGGTGTGACCGTCGTCAACTCGCAAGTACCACTTTCGGAAATGTTTGGCTACGTCACGACTCTGCGGTCGCTCACGCAAGGTCGGGCTACGCCGAACGTCACCCCTTCGCACTACGAAGAGGTGCCGACGAATATCGCAACCGAAATTATCAACAAGGGCCAAAACGGCCGCTAAATCTGAGCTGGAGGAAAACAAACAGGAATGGCGAGAGCTAAATTCGAAAGAACAAAACCGCACGTAAACATTGGCACGATTGGCCACGTTGACCATGGCAAAACGTCCTTGACCGCTGCGATCACGGGCACCCTCTCTAAGAAGGGTCTCGCGCAAAAGTACGTCAAGTACGACGAAATTGATAACGCACCCGAAGAAAAGGCGCGCGGTATCACGATCAACATTTCGCACCAAGAGTACGAAACGGACACGCGGCACTATGCCCACGTGGACTGCCCGGGTCACGCTGACTTTATCAAGAACATGATCACGGGTGCCGCCCAAATGGACGGCGCCATCCTCGTGGTTGCTTCGACCGACGGTCCCATGCCGCAAACGCGCGAGCACATTCTGCTCGCTCGCCAAGTCGGCGTGCCGTACATCGTTGTGTTCATGAACAAGGTTGACCTCGTGGACGACCCCGAACTGCTTGAACTGGTCGAGATGGAAATTCGCGACCTCCTCACGCAATACGGCTTCCCGGGCGACGACACCCCGGTTGTACAAGGCTCCGCCGTCAAGGTGCTTGAAGCTCTCGAAGCCGGCAAGCCGCTTGAAGATCCGGCCTACGTACCGGTGCTGAAGCTCATGGAAGAAGTGGACCGATTTATCCCGACGCCGGAGCGCGACACGGATAAGCCGTTCCTGATGGCCGTTGAAGACGTCTTCACGATCACGGGTCGCGGTACGGTTTCCACCGGTCGCGTCGAGCGCGGTCAACTGAACGTCAACACGGAAGTCGAAATCGTCGGTATCCACGACACTCGCAAGACGACCTGCACCGGAATCGAAATGTTCCGAAAGCTGCTCGACTCGGCACAAGCCGGCGACAACGTGGGTCTGCTCCTTCGCGGTATTGAGCGAAAGGACATCGAGCGAGGCATGGTTATCTGCAAGCCGGGCTCGATCAAGCCGCACACGAAGTTCGACGGTGAAGTCTACGTTCTCTCGAAAGAAGAGGGTGGACGACACACGCCGTTCGTTCCGGGCTACCGACCGCAGTTTTACTTCCGCACGACCGACGTTACGGGTTCCATTCTTGGAATCACGAACTCCAGCGGCGAAGCTGCAGAAATGTGCATGCCGGGCGACAACGTCAAGATGACCATCGAACTCATCAACCCGATCGCTATGGAGCACGGCTCCAAGTTCGCTATCCGCGAAGGCGGCCGAACCGTCGGAGCCGGAACGATCTCGAAAGTCTACGAATAAGACTCGCGAGTTTCTTCCGGCTCAACCGGGTCACTGCATTCGTGCAGTGACCCGGTCCTAACCTAATAAACAGACTTCGGAGGTGGGCTCCGCGTTGCCGCGCAGAGTGAAATTTCGAAGCGAAAGAAAGCAAAAAAACAATGGCAGCAATTAAAGTACGCATTCGTCTGCGCGCATACGAGCACCGAATTCTCGATATGTCGGCAGAAAAAATTGTGGAGACCGCCCGCCGAACTGGCGCCCGAATCAGCGGTCCGATCCCCCTTCCGACCAACATCCGACGCTTTTGCGTTATCCGAGGTCCGCACATTGATAAGGAATCCATGGAGCACTTCGAGATTCGAACGCACAACCGCCTGATCGACATCCACGATCCAACCAACAAAACGATTGACGCCCTTATGCGGCTCGACCTTCCGAGTGGCGTTGATATTCAGATCAAAACCTAATTTTCGCTAATTTAGACAAGAGACCTCGCGCAAAAGCGCGGGGTCTTTTTTGCATTTCAGTGGACCGATAGTTTAATTCGTAGCCCTATTTCGGTATTCTCGGGCAAGCATTAGTACGGGCGATCATGAGAGCAAACGATGTTTACTATGCCAACAAGAGTGGAATCGGGTTCCAATCTCGCATGGCGCGGATGCAGATTTTCAGGAATCTGCTTTCGAAAGTTGAGCGTCCAGTGCGAATTCTCGATGTCGGCGGGACCGAGCAATTTTGGTCGAAGCTAGAGTTCTCTGAGCCAGACGTCCACATCACTTGTGTCAATTTGTTCCCGTTCGAACCCACAAGGCCGGACATCAGCTCCATTCAAGGCGACGCCACAAACATGCCGCAATTTGAAGACAAATCCTTCGATGTGGTCTTCTCAAATTCAGTAATTGAGCATGTTTTCACTTTCGAAAACCAGATAAAAATGGCGAACGAGATTCGGCGAATTGGTAAGCAATATTTCGTGCAAACTCCCAACCGCTACTTCCCGATGGAGCCGCATTTCATGCGGATTTACTGGCAATTTATTCCCGTGCCGATCCGGGTGAAGTTGCTCATGAAGGGGGATGTCGGCTTTATCAAGAAATGCGACACGAAGGAGCAAGCCCTGCGGGAGATCCAAGAAATCCGGTTGATGACCCGACGCGAATTTCAGCAGTGTTTTCCCGAAGGCACGCTGATTGACGAGAAATTCAAGTTTCTCACTAAGTCATTCATGGTCCATCACGGCTTCTGAGCGACGGCCCACCAGGGAATATCAATGCCGGACGGTGTAACTCCGTCGGGAGCGATCATCAGCGCGTCAATCCACAGCTGACCCTGGAAAGGCGCCTGTACCCGCAGTTGCAACTCTATTTGCCGTGCCGGAAGGTTCAGTTTGCCGAAATTGTACCAAGCGAAACCGTCTCCGTACGGAGAAACCCCAAGCGACGTCGCGCGAAGCTCTTGGTCCAGAGTCTCCGCGATGAGATCAGAGATACCTGATCCTTTTACGGATACCCATAGATTTTGGAGTCCTTCTCGACGGGGCGCGATCGCCCAACTCGCCCGGAAAAAGCCGTCGGTGGGAGTAATTCTCGTGAGAAGCGCCATGGCTTCGCCGCCTGAGGCACCCGTGACCGGCTGAACATCGCTAAACGTCGAAGTGCGCGACTGCTCGCCTTCAATCCAGTTGACGGGGGCGGCCGTGCGCTTGAGGCGGCGAAGCTGGACCCGCATTTGACCGAAGGAAATGCTGGGTGAGTTTTTGTAGGACTGGGCGGCTTGGCGGAAGAAGACCGCTTCATCCACCATCGTGCGCATTTCCTTCGGGATCATCTTCTCGATTTCGGCAAATTCGGCCATGGTTTCGGTTGCGGCTTCGTCGGGAACCGGAACATCCTTGGCTTCGGTGATGAGTACAGGCTCAGTCCCAAGTTCAAATACAAGGTGGTCTTTGTTGACCTTGGGAGTGATGGCGGGTCCGCTCGCTAATTTGAGCTTGACCTCTTTCGGATTGGGCACCATCAGCTTTACTTTGCGCTTAGGCCCGTTCGACCAAAGGGCGTAAAACGTTCCTTCTCTTCCAGAATATTGATAGCCACTGAAGAGGCGGCCGTAATCAATGCGTGATCCGCTTTCGGGGCTGGGCAGCCAGAAGAGCCCTGGCTGAATCTTCATTGGGAAGGCGGGGTTATGGGCCGCTTCCGGAAAGAGTAGGTACTGAGGAAGCGAGTTCGTGCTGGGCAACAGGGAGCTTTTCGCGTTGGATAGGTCCGCGACGAACTTCAAAGCTTCTGCCGAGTTCGCGCGAAGATACCAGCCGCGAACACCGAGTTCCGCCGATGCGCCGATGGCCGTGGTGATCGTTTGATTAGCGTCCCCTTCGGTGGGAAGGCCGATATCCGTGGCAATAAGCACGCCGGGGTTGTTCCAGCGCCGCATCGAACTGAGTGCGCGCGCGGCCCCTTCGAGCATGGATTGGTATGAACCCGTCTCAAGCCGAATTCCTAGACCCGTTAGTTGGGCGCTTTCACTGGCATATGGGCCATTCCAGCCGTTCCAATCTTGGAACACGGGCACGCCAAGTGCTTCCGAAAACCGGTTTACGACATTGCTATAGCGTCGGCGAAGAGAGCCTAGATAGGAGTCTTGTATGTCTTTCCAAGCCGTGGATTGACGGCGGTCCACTTTGTAGGTGAGGTTCGTTTGGGGATCCCAGAGAATCGGAACCCCGCGCCGTTCGGACCAGAGCGGAACCAAGCGCGCGGCCGCCTCGAATGTCTTGATTTGCCCCGAGGGAAGGGTCCACGCGAGTTCAAGGCGCGGCACGCTTGTGTAGCGTTCGCGAAGCGACTCCGCAAATTCAATTTGGAACCGCTTGCTGGTTGGCACAACCCGGCTGGTCCCATCCGGAAAGTGGGGAAGGGCGCCAATAGGATTCACGATTCCCCGAAGGCCAGGCATTTTTGGCCAGCGGGCCGATTCGGCCAAAAAGGTGTCTCGCAGGTCGTCTAGTCCCGCCCATGCGTCGGGAATTCGCAAATCGCTCACCAGCGGGTAGATCAAGGCCACGTGTTCACCCGGGTTGTTTGGGTTAACGGTGGTGTCAAGTTCGCCAGCGGGGGTCTCAACCACTGTCGTGGACCGCACCGTGCCGTCACGTTGACTGGCGACGACAACAAGAACGTGCTTCGCGCTCGGAATCGTCGCGCGAAGCTTCGTTGTGCCGGACACATCAATCAAGCGGTAGCTTTCGGGCTCAATAATGTAACCGGAGCCTGCTGGAGCCATACCGTTTGACTGAAGCATGTAGGTGCCAGGAGATTTGGCGAGCGCCTCAAGCGTGGGAACCCAGTGTGAGAAACCGCCCGGCATTTCGACGAGCAAGTCTCGAACTCCCGCCTGAGAAGCACCTTCGACGGCCGACGGATCGGCCGTGATTCTGGCTCCAATCGGCACGAACGGCTCCCCGGCCCAAATGAGCCGCTTGCCCGCATCAATTCCCCAATTTGGGGCGGTTTGCGGAACCAAAAGTGCGCCGAGAACAAGAGAAATCACGTGTTGATGCTACCTCTGTTCAGACGACGGGGGAACTTTGGCGGTGCGTTCGCGCTGGGTACTCTTAGGGGCCGTGGACCACAACGCAACCCTAGAACTTCGCTCGATCAACTGCATACGCGGCCTGGCTATAGACGCGGTCGAACGGGCCAAGTCCGGACACCCTGGTCTGCCACTCGGTTGCGCTCCACTAGCCGTAACTCTCTGGCGGCGTCACATGCGCCACAACCCCGGAAATCCGATGTGGTTTAACCGTGACCGCTTTGTTCTCAGTGCAGGGCACGGCTCGATGCTGCTTTATGGGATGTTGTTTGCCACCGGCTACGACCTCACGATCGAGGATCTGAAGGCGTTTCGTCAGTGGGAAAGTCGGACCCCCGGTCACCCCGAGAACTTTATGACCCCGGGAGTGGAAATGACGACGGGCCCCCTTGGTCAAGGAATTGCCACCGCGGTGGGAATGGCGATTGCGGAAGAACACCTGGCGGCAAAGTTCAACCGCACGGGCCACACGATTGTGGATCACTACACCTATGTGATTGCAAGCGACGGCGACCTGATGGAAGGTGTGGCGCAAGAAGCCTGCTCGTTGGCTGGGCACCTTGGCCTCAGCAAACTCGTGGTGATTTACGACTCGAACCGAATTACGATTGACGGAAGCACCGACGACGCCTTCACGGAGAATACGGCGAAGAAATTTGACGCGATGGGCTGGCAAATCGTGGAAGCCGACGGAATGGACCCGATTGACATGAACCGCGCTATTTTGGTGGCCAAGGCCGAAACGCGGTGCCCGTGCCTCATCATTGCCCGGACCGTAATCGGCTTCGGTTCACCGAACAAAGCGGGAAGTTCGAAGTCGCACGGCTCTCCGCTCGGAGCCGACGAAGCAAAGATGACCAAGGCTGCGCTCGGGCTACCGGAGGACGAAGAGTTCTACTTCCCGGACGACGTGCGCGATTACATGGACATGCGTGCCTCAGGCGCGGCCCACGAGGATGAGTGGAACGACCGCATGGCGAAGTATTCGGAAGCGTTCCCGGCCGAAGCGAGCCTGCTTCGAGAGCTGATGGACGGCGGCGAAACCACCGACGTGAAATGGCCCGAATTCAGCGACCCCATTTCGAACCGCGTGGCGAGCGGGAAAGTGCAGAACGCGATCAACCAGGCCCAAATTGGCTTGCTGGGGGGAAGTGCCGACCTGACCGACAACGTCATGACTCGTATCGACGGGTCGCCTCTGTTCTCGGCCAAGGAACGCGGAGGGCAGAACATTGCCTTTGGCGTGCGGGAACACGGGATGGCCGCGATTGCCAACGGTATCACCATGCACGGTGCCACTCAAGGGTTTGCGGGCACCTTCCTGATTTTCAGCGACTATTGCCGTCCCTCCATTCGGTTAGCGGCGCTTATGCGGTGCCCGTCCATCTTTGTGTTCTCGCACGATTCGATTGGACTGGGAGAAGATGGTCCGACGCACCAGCCTATTGAGCAAGTTATGTCGCTACGGATGATTCCGAACCTAAACGTGATGCGCCCGGCTGACGCGAACGAAACTGCGGCTTGCTGGAAGATCGCGCGGGAATCGCGTTCGACCCCGAGCGTCATTGTGACGACGCGCCAGAACCTCCCCGTGATCACCCCTCCGATGAACGGCGAGCATCCCGCTCTTAGCGGTGGCTATGTTTTACGACAGGAATCCGGCCCGTTAGAACTCGTGCTCGTGGCAACCGGCAGTGAAGTTTCACTTGCGGCAGAAGCGGCGGAGCAACTGGGTGCCGGGGTTCGTGTGGTGTCACTCCCGTCTTGGTTCTTATTCGACCAATTGGATTCGGATGCGCGGGAATCCGTGCTCCCGCGCGGCGTGCCAACGCTCAGTGTCGAGGCCGGAACAACCCTGGGCTGGCAAAAATATGCCGACACGTGCGTGGGAATTGACACGTTCGGGTCTTCCGCGCCCGGGCCGGAATTGTTCCGCCGGTTTGGCTTCACGGTGGAAAATATCGTGGCAAAGGCCCAAGAGTTATTAAACGCAAAAAAGAAATAATCGAAGCTAATAGCAGTGAGTCACGGGGTCATCCGCAATGATGGCTCCGCCGTCCCAAAAGAAAAAGCAGGTCTTCGCAACAATGGACTAATATAATTAGTCAATTCAAAGAGTATTCGCAGTTTCGACCTAAGTATCATAGGGAAATGCGCTTCGCCACCAAAGCCATTCGTGTCGCCCAGAACCCTGACCCGGCCCACCGCGCCGTAACGTATCCGATTTTTCAGTCGAGCACGTTTGCGTGGACGCAGATCGAAGAAGAACCTACTGTCGCCTACTCACGGGTAAACAACCCGAACCGCAATATTCTTGAGGAGGTGCTCGCTTCGTTGGAAGGCAGCGAGTATTGCACGGTATTTAGCAGTGGCATGGCGGCGGTGGTTGCGTCGCTCAGTTTTCTGGAGGTTGGCGACCATGTGGTGCTTGCTAGCGATCTCTACGGAGGGACGATTCGGTATGTGACCGAGATTCTGCCCAAGAGCGGAATAACATGGTCGGAGTTCGATTCTTCCGACCCGGACTCACTGAAGAAAGCTCTAACTGGAAGAACCCGTGCTGTGATCTTCGAGGGCCCTACCAACCCGACCCTCGCCGTGTGCGACATTCGCGCCATCGCGGAAATCGCCCGAGCAAACGGTGCAGTGACCATTTTTGATAACACGTTCGCCTCGCCCGCGCTCCAACAACCGCTTTCGATGGGCGTGGACGTGGTGATTCACAGCACGACAAAATACATCAGCGGCCACAGCGACGTGGTGGGCGGCGCAATGATGACGAACCGCGCGGACCTCGCCGAAGTTGCCACAGAGTGGATCAAGAACACAGGGGCCAGCCCCAGTCCGTTTGATTGTTGGCTCTCGCTGCGAGGACTCAAGACGCTGGAATTGCGAATGGAACGCCATTGCGAGAATGCCCAACGCGTAGCGGAATGGTTAGAAAGCAACCCGCACGTTAAGAGAGTCTATTACCCGGGATTGCCGAGCCACCCAACCCATGAGCTCGCTAAGCGGCAAATGAACGGCTTCGGCGGAATGTTGTCGTTCGACCTCGAAACCGAAGCGATTGCCAAGGCGACGGCGATGACGACCAAGATTTTCTTATGCGCCGAATCACTTGGCGGGGTGGAATCGCTCATCGGATATCCGCGGCTGATGTCGCACGGATGCCTCACCGAAGAGCAGCGGTTGGAACGGGGGGTTTCGCCCGCGATGTTGCGGCTGAGTGTCGGAATCGAGAACATCGAAGATCTTATTGAAGACCTAGACCAAGCAATCAAGTTCGCGGTGAACTCAAACGCCACTTCCGCAGTAATGATGCGCTAGGACCTTTCTGCACCCGAAATTGCGACCAGTCGTTTATGCAGACATGGAAGCAAAACAAATCTTTGCCGCACTTGCTCTGGTGGGAGCGCTGACCCCGGGTGCCGTTGAGGCGCAGTATCGGCCGGAAACTTATCGCAATTCTTCACGGATAAGCGAATCGCTCTATGGCGAGGGCCGAATCAACCGGGCCGGTGGCGAGGTTCGACTTCGACAAGCGACGGTGGATCTTCGGTCGGATGGGTATGCGACGGTGTCGTTCATTGGTTCCAAAACCTGGACCTATACGGGCCGCTGGCGCGACCAAGGCCGCGACAACTATGAAATTCGCATAGAGAACGCCTACGGCGACCGAAACGCACGTGGTTCGGTTCTCATCGGGGTCGACAACAGTCGAATCACGAGTTTGCGCATTAACGACGGCTATGCCGCCGGTGCCCGATTTAGCGGACTGTTCGTTGCAGACCGACGCTCGGATAGTGGATGGGGCGGCTGGGACGGCCGGGACGGCCGGGACAATCGCGGCGCGATTCAGTTTTCGGCAAGCGAAGACGGTCGGGGCGGAGTTGTGTTCGACCGTAGCCGACGCTCGAGCCTCACCAGTGCCAGGGTGACCCTGAACCGGGATGGGGCTTTCTCGATCTGGACTTCGCGCGGCTGGGTTCGCGGAAACTACCAGATGGTCGGCCGAACCAATGCCCGATTGCAAGTTCGCGAAGCGTTTGGTCTGCGCAACGTGCGGGGATCGGGAACGATTGTGGTTTCCTCTGATCAGCGCCGCTTCATCTCGTTCGATCTTGATGGAACGAGCGCGACGGGTGGCTGGAATGCGGAGTTCCGCGCCGAAGACGATCGTCCGGGCAATGGCCGTGGCCGCGGAAATGATGACCGCTGGGACGACCGAGATGACCGTGACGACGACCGGGGACGCGGAGAGGGACGTGGCAATGGTCGCGGCAACGGCAAAGACGATTAGTTTATGAACTAGCCAACTTGGCGGGCCTCTTCGGGGGTCCGCCTTTTCGTTTATGATGGAGGCATGGGCAAAATTCTTGTGGTCGGGGCGGCGGTGATGGACCTAACCATGGCCGTTGCCCGTCTCCCCAGGCCCGGTGAAACGTTGGTGGACGGTCGCCACTATGCCGCTCCGGGCGGTAAAGGCGCGAACCAAGCCGTGGCCGCCGCCCGCGCCGGCGCCGACGTGGAGTGGCGCGGTTGCGTGGGAAAAGATGCCTGGGGTGAGCGGATACTGGCTGAACTCCGCGGGGCAGGCGTGGACGTAGCGCGAGCAACGGTGTCGGAAGAAGTCACGACTTCGGTGGCGGTAATTTTGGTGGGTGGCGGCGAAAATTTGATTGCCGTGGACCTTGGCGCGAACCGACTGGTTCGTCCCGAGGAAGTCGTCGTCGGCCCTGAGCACTGCGCCTTACTGTTGCAAATGGAACTTGAGCCGCCGGTGAATAAAGCCGCGATTGCCGCTGCGCGAGAGCGCGGAATTCCCGTGATTTTGAACCCCGCACCGGCGAGATCACTCGCCAGGGTGGATCCGACCTCGATTGCATGGATTACTCCGAACGAGCTTGAAGCCGCGCAATTGACGGGCGAAGAAATTCCGGAGGCGGCGGCAAGCAACCTCCACGAGCTCGGGTTTGCCGGGGTGGTGGTGACATTGGGCGCGCGCGGGGCATTGGTATCCTTGGCGGGTTCCGGACCGATTCGTGTGGATGCACCGGCAGTGGACCACGTAGTAGATACCGTTGGGGCGGGCGACACATTCAACGGCTATTTCGCGGCGGGAATTGTGGCCGGGATGGACCCAGTGGCGGCGACCGTGCGGGCGGTGCGCGCAGCAAGCCTCAGCGTGACTCGGCCAGGCGCGATTCCGGCGATACCGCATTTGTCTGAACTCGCTTCGTGCTAGAGTGTGACCATGAAGGTGAGCTTGATTGCGGTTTTGGCGGTTGCGATGGCGGGGTGTGCCCCCGATCAATCCACCGTTGAACCCGTTGAACCGCAACCGGCTCCGGCGGCGGAGACGAACGCGGGGGTAACGCCGATTTCTCCAGGCGCCGGGGCGGTATCGCCGGTGACGGGTACGGAGGGCGTGCAGGGCTCGGGTTCTGGCTTGGGCCAGTCGGCAAAGAACATGGCCCGCGAGGCGGCGGCGGGGGCGGGTTCTGGTTCGGCTGGGTCCGCTCCACCCACCGAAGCAAGCGGCGAATGAGGCCGGGCTTTTTGGAGGTCAACCCTGGGGTTTGGTCCGGCGCACACCGACGATAAGGGGTACAATCGTCAATCATTGCCGCTTAGCTCAGTGGTAGAGCAGCTGACTGTTAATCAGCGGGTCGTAGGTTCGAATCCTACAGCGGCAGCCACGATTTTAGGTTCAAGTCGCCCCTTTTGAGGGGCTTTTTTGTTGCCCGGACGGTTGAGAACGGGAGGCTCCTCCATCTGGTCAGCGCGCAACAAGACCTCTGTGAACGAGGTCTATCCGGACGCGGAACGGCGAGGCGCATCTATAGCGGGGGATCACCAAGCGCTCTCTCAACGCTACAATTTTCGGGATCACCTTGTGCGTATGCTTGCATTTGACCGTCCGAATCTCGGTAACATGGAGCGATCATGGAAAGAGGATTTGTCATGTATACCGAGTGGAGGTGGAAGACTTAACGAGCCTTGATTGTGAACACTCGTCATTTGTGGACCGTAGTCATCTGGCTTCTAGCGGTCTTGCCAATTGTCTGCCTCGTCGGCGAAGAGTCTGCCCGTTTTTTGCCTAATTGGGTTAAAGTAGCAGCGGTTGCCTTTAACGCGCTAATTGCGCTGATTGGGAGTACCCTGATGGCCTGCGAGATAGAAGACCGAGCACGCAAGTGACTGCACTAACCTTAGTGAGATCGTACAAGAAATCTATCATGCATAAGAACTGTGTTAGAAAAACAAATGAAGTTAAACGAAAAGCGAACCGGTTTGGTTCTTGGTTTACTGGCAGCGGTAAACGTTTTGTCTATGGTCGGGAATATTGTCCTGTGGGAAAGGCAAACAGAATATCAGCGAAAACATTCTGAGAACTATCAGCGGCTAGCTGATCTAAATTCACAACTCTTCAAAATGTCAAAGCAACTGAACCAGATGAGATAAGGTGAAAGACGATGCAAAAAATTGTACTTGTTTTCATAAAAGTGGCAACGTTGATGAATGCTATTGTTGGGTTGAGTATGGCGTATTCGGTCAAAGACTTCGAGTCACGTCTGAAAGACTATGATAGATCGGAAAGTTTACTAAATAGAAGAATCGAGGATGTTAAAGCCCAAATTCGGGAAAGAGAGTTACGAAAGCAGGAGGAATCAAGAATTCTCACTTGGCGTCCAATCTCGGGGGTAAAGTGATGAAAGGGGTTTGGCTTGTCATAGAGCGGTGCGTTCATGGTCAGCCAACTCAAACAGATCATAAACACGGGACGGTGATCGCCAATCTTGCAATGGTCCCTGTTGTTGGCGAGATCACGGACAAATATTCAAACATATATGGGGAGTCCGTTAGGTGGGTCGTAGAGAGTGTGATACAAGTTTGCGATGAAACCACTGCGGATAGTACCGATTTGGAACTATTGACGATTTCATTCACGACGGATTTTCAGTACAGCGAAGAAGGCGGCGTTTTGTCAATATTGGATCAGGCGCCAGTAAATTGAAATATAATTCGTCGGATCATCGAGCGAACCTTTGGCGTACAAGACGAGCTTGCACCCGGCGATCAGGGCCTGCTGGGACTGCTATTCAAATTCGAAAATGTAGAGAGGCATAGAATGCTTAGCCCGTTTCTAAAAGATGCCTACATCGCTCGCGGTTGGGTGGTTGCCGTTTTGGTAGGTGCGCTTTATCTCGGAATTGTAGCGTTCATTTTTCGGTGTAAACGCAATCGCAGAGGATACGGCATGTCTCAGTTGCCACCGTTAATTTTCATCGGTGCTTGGGTTCCGGCTGTAATTTCTGAACCAACCTTGATCTTTAACCAAACTGGCTTTACTGTGCTTAGGGTTCTTGAGGTTCTGATTTCTGGAGCGGCCTTGATCGGAGCCGCCTTTTTGATTGAGGGCGATATTCCCACACGACTCGCAGATCGATTCTGTTGTAGAGAGAATCGTGATATGACGGATGGCGATCAGTAATGGGGCGAAGAATGGGTAGCAAAATGACTGCGATCACGCTAAATAATTGGGACGGGAGCATTTTGGACCCAATGTTGAATGACGGTCGGCTGAATTGGCGTCTGTTTCAAGCCAAAGCTTCTCTAAGAAGATTAGAAGCAAGTGATGACTCGCGGCGTGCGTCACCGCAGAATTCGGCCGTGGTTGGAGTTGCTCTTAGGGAGAATGCGCCGGAATTTGAACCGGGACTAATTCTCACCCAGTTCGATCTATTCGCCGCCGGGGAAGAATCTGTGATTGAAAAGTTCCTCTACTACGAACCTAGGGCTTCGAGCGGAACTGTATTTCATTGGGAGGAAGCGAAACCACGAGAGCGGACGGTATGGCATCGACTGACCGCAGCGGTGGCGCCGGTTCGGCGCTATCCCGTCAATTGGTCGCAAATACTTTTCCGGCAGGCGCTCGCTTACAACATTGACCCTAATATTCCTTATGTGCCAAATCTAGATCCACGAGAAATTCGGTTTCGGGTGCTCTTCCGCCGCGTCAATCTATTGCTGACTGGGGCGTCTTTCGTTGCCACCGCGATGTTTGCTGAGCTCGTTCTTCGGCCGCGCGGAGTTCACACAGTTTTTGCGATGTGGATGGCACTTAGTGTGGCTCTAATAAGCTATCTCGTAGGAAAGTACGCGGGCATTTGGCAACTTTGCAAGCTTCAAGACTCTAATCCTGAGAAATTCATTCGAATTGTAGTCAATTCGTCGCCGTATAAGGCTTTATGGTCGCTTATAAGCTTGCTGAAGTGGAATCCGCTATGTTGTTTCATCGCTTTACTCTCAGCCTGTCTCTGGTTTCAAGTATCAGGCCTCTAGCATCATGTAACAGAAGTTCAGTCACGATCTATTGAAAGACGAAGAAGGCAAAGGATAACGCGGTCGTTTGAACTGTAACGGCACAGAAACAAATGCGACTGCACGATAGCGACAAAATGTGGGTAGCCCTCGCGGGCCTGTTTGCCATCACCCTACTGCACGGGTTATTGGTGTTCGTACTTGCTTGTCGGCGAAATCGAAACAAGTCCGGATTCTCGCCTCTTCCGCCATTCCTGGCTCCGATCGTTGCATTTCCTTGCCTATTGGCAGAACCCACTCTAGTTTTTAGCCAAACGGGATTCACGCTACTCCGAGTTCTGGAGGCAGTTGTAACGGCAGCCATGTTTGTTTTCATTTCATTTCTGCTTGATGGCGTGATACCGTTCTACCTGGCAGACCGAGTGTGTGAGCCAGCGGACAGCAAGGGTGTCAAAGCGGGAAAATGTGATCGCAATGTGACACGGAATTCCTATAGCCCCGAGTCGGATAAGGTAAACGACTCGCTTCCAGACTTTCCGGGGTTTGTGTGGTGGATGCCATATCCGGTTGACCAAGATTCTCAGTGGTTTCGGGCAGAGGAGATGCACATTTCTAAGCTAATAGAAAACCGGGACGAAATTTGGTGTGCGCTCCTCCCGACGCATGTTGATCCTAATCTGGTTGAGCGTGTTGAAGCGGTGGCAATTGCTGAGTGGGACCTTGTATGGTCACCGCATATTGACCTTCACTGGGTTCCAGTAGGTCACGGCGATAAGCACGAATCGGTGCCAAATCCCTGGTCAGGCAGGGTTTTCTTGGTGCCGTTAAATCTGTTGGCCACCGTCTCTTAGTTATTTCAGCTTAGAGGCGATTCCGAAGAGTGCGAAAGGGTATGGTTCTGACAAGAACATAGAGGTGAATCAAATTAAGGGTAGCAAATTGGCGATATGCGCAGTATTAAGTCCGGTTTTGCTGGTAGCGCTTTTAATGGGCTTGGTCAGATGCGCCTCACGCGGCTCCGATGCCGAGCGTGACTTTAAGTCCCAAATGCAGGAAGAGTACCGGACGACCTATTCCTGGCTCGCCCCAATGGTAGATTCGATCTCGGAGGATGCCGAGGAATTTTACAAGTTGAACAAACGGTGGCCAAAGGATGAACCAGAACTCTATCCAATGGGGTATATGACGATCAAATTGAATACTTCGCCGACGCTGGAGAGAGTCTATACATCGGAATTTGAGTTGAAGAGAATTCACGTAAATAGCGATGGGATACAATTTAGACTAACCTGCAGAACGGTAAATGATCATCCTATTTTTGTTTGGGTTCCAATTGGGAATGGCAGATAGTTCATTTTGTAATATCCATGAGCGTAAACTGGAATGGACACACTATCATTCGTTATCAGTCGGATAGTAGGATTCGTTTTTATGTTTCTCGCATTTGGCGGGTTGCCGATGCTTTTCTTCCATCCAAAGATGCTGGAGGCGTCGGCAAAGTCCGTTCGGGTCTACCCCTGGGAAGATTGGCGCGACAAACCGCCGCTCTTCTTTGAGAAGTTAGCGTGGAGTATTCGGATGCCGTTCATTGCGTTTGCACTTTCCGTGGCAACTCACGCAGTGTTTCTCGGGAAGCTCCCTGACATGTCCATCGGGATCGCAGTTGCGCTCGGTGCGATTGCAGGCATTACGTACTACCTCCGGGGTCCGGAGTAGTAGTATTCGGTGATGATACTTACGCCCATTGATTACCCGAAACTGGGCATTGATGACCCAAATTGGCGCCGCTACTCGCCTGCGGAGCCCAAGGCGTGGCACGCTTTTTGGCTAGAATGCGGGGGCACGGCGGGGCAGGGAGTGTTTCTGGGAGAGGGTGACACTGATCTTTCTATTGAGCCGCACGAATTTGGGGAGATTGTAATCGTCTGTATAGGAGGATTCCCTTATGTGATATATCCAGATGGAGCGATACAAGCAGTTCCGTGCGACTTGCTTGGATATTCCCAACTCGTTAATGCAGAAGAAACTATGTTGTTCTGCAACTATGGAGAACTGGCAGTTATTCAAGCCGGCGGAGAAGTTCGGTATGCTCCCGATCTGGCGTTAGATGACCTGAGGGTGGTCGGCGTTTCTGGCGATACAATCCGTTTAACGGGACTAAAGGAGTTTGGTACTGACCTCGAAGACTTTTCTGTAAAGGTGAGTGATCTTCCAATGGTAACAGAACGGATGGCATCTGACACATGAAGCAGAGATAGCGAATTTGAGAGTTGATTTCTTTAAGTTATACGGAGTTGAGGGTTCGCGCGCGGTGCGGGAAGCGGGTGGGCCAGAAGAACTCGTGGCCGCCCGGGATGAGTTTGGTTACTCGTTGTTGCATGATGCAGCGGGAACGGCGAATCTTGAAATGGTCGAGTTTTTGCTGACGCATGGCGCCGACCCGAACGCACGTGGCTACAAGAAGATGACTCCGCTCCACAGCTACGCTCAGTTCGGAGGATCTGACGTCAAAATTGGACGTGCGCTGGTATTAGCGGGAGCCAACGTTAATGCAAGGGACACGCAAGGCCACTCACCGCTGATGGTTGCGGCGATGTGGGGAAACATCGTGGCCGTCACGTGTTTGTTGGCGTTAGGTGCTGATTCGACCTTGAAATCTCGAAGCGGCAAGGCGGCGCGCGAACTTGCGACCAAAACTTTAGAACAATTGCCGAAAACCCGAAAGTTTCGTGAACAAAGGGAACAGTTGTTACTTGTACTGGATGTTTTGTGGGATGAGGACGCTAATGAATAGTCCGGCAAAAAGCCACCCGGGGTTTGACGATAAAGTGCTACAGGAGATCTACGGATATTCGCCGAGCTGGCACGATATGGTGGTTGAGCGAATCGAGATCACGCAGGACGGTGAAAAGAGCCCAACAATTGAATTCGCATTTTCGCTCTTAGACAGCGACACGAACGGCCACGAACAAGAGACCAAAGGCACGATCACCTTTACCGGTTGTTCCCAAATCGAGCTGACTTCGGAACTTTCGGACATCTACAACCGAGATATAGAAGTGACCGCCGGCGGGCTCAAATTCACCATGACCGAGTGTTCAACCGGCAGCGAGCACGTGATTGTTTGCCAATCTTGCACGGTTAAGCTTCGAGAACTTTGGGCGGGAGAGCATTATCAACTTGGAATTCGGTTGCGGGAACAGTTCCGAGATGAAGAAGCACTCGAACAGTTCGTCATCTCGCAGAGCAAAAGTGCCCATTCGATAACCGAACTACACATTGCGCAGCAACTCTTCTTGCTAGAGCGATTCCAGGATATTGAGTTCCCGGAAGTAGAAACTTATCTGGATGGTTGGGTCCGGCTCGGGGTGTTCTCGGCGGCCCTAGAGGGCAACGGTGAGCAGGTTGATGTTTGGTTAGCGCGGTCAGAAAAGCTTTCCACTGCAGATTCAATGCGAACGTTCCTCGATGCATGCATCGCCCTGGGGTTGCTCAAACGCGAGCCCTATGGGGCACCAAAGCAATCGGTTCAGTGGTTCACGCGACTGATTCGGATGAAGAACTACCGAGCATTGCTTTGGCCCAAGGCTAAGTGGCACCGAGATGCTAACCTAGAAATGTGAAACATCGACGAAGCGCTGCAGTGGCCTGCCTAACTGTAATTTCGCTTATTGGATGTAGTAGTTCGCCTTCTGGTACGCCGTTGGGCGCGACTGGACTCTCGGTAGTGGTACCAGTGAACGCCGAGGTAAAGGCAATTGAGCAAAACCGCGTTTATCGCATTGACTGGAAAGACGACGACGGAAAAGCAAACCGAGCGTTGGTAAGTCTTATCGAAGCCCAAGGGAGCCCGACCACCGAGGACTTGGCCCGCGAATTCGAGCAGGGGTTGAAGCAAGGTAAGGCCAAGTTCAAGAAGCTCTCCGATACAAAATTTGGCAAAAGCTCCCGCCGACTTGTATTTCGGGCAGAATTAGCAGATCGGCAGAATTCGGAGACCACAACCCATCTCATCATTGGGCGGAAAATTACAGAAGTGATCCTGCTCCATCCTGGTGCGAAGGAACCCTCCGCGAGCCAGGTTGCGTTAGCATCTAGCATAAGTGGATTCGAAAAGAAATCCTGATCCTATGTTAGATCGGCACGAACGAGATTCAGCCGAGTTGTTTGCGGCGGGGCGGGAACTGGGAGCACAGTTTGGCTTCAACGAGAGCCATTCCGAAATACACCACTTCGGTGTCGCGCTTCAGTGCTGGTCCGGCAATCGTGGCCTAACTGTTTGTTGGGAATACCGGGAGTCGTGGCTCATGATTGATCTCGTGCGGGCGTCTAAGTTCGCGGCCGAAGGATACATGCCGTTCACGGTACGGAAGCGGCTGGATACCCGTCAGTTTGACGTACCGCTAACGCGAGATCAGCAAAAGTTGCTCAAGCGACTGAACCGCATGCTCTCGTTGCCGAAAGCGGGACGATTTCTTCGTGATAACCTTGATATGATCGCGGAGTTGCTAAAAATTCTCCAGGCAGAATCGCCTACACTGGCCGGGCCGCTTCCACCCCCGGCTGAGCGGAAACCTCGGCATGACGATCGTGAATACGAGGCAAAGTGGCTGAGTTGGATATCGGTGGCGTTCTTTGCCGGCTTCACGTACTTCGTTGCGGTGCCGCAATTCTCTACCGATGTATTCAGGGGGTGGATTGCCTTCACTGCGGGGGCTTTAATGTCCTTCCTGATCTACAAGCTGACGAAATCCAGGGTGTAGCTTCGCCTTGCTCGGCAACGTGATTTTGGATGACAGTGGGTAGGGTGTTCGCTGGAAATCGTTAGCCCAACCACTTGCTTGGCCAAACTATCCCCGGTATTTTTGCGAAAATTTGCCGAACGGTTGGCACCCTCGGGCTGAACCCGATATAATTCAAACGTAGGTGTAACCGAAATGAAATTTTTTGCTTTGGCAGTTTGTTTTTGCGTGCCCGTGGCCAGCATGGCCACTACGATCACGTTCGCGGGCCTTAACCTCGGCGACTACGGAATTATCAACTCGAACCTGGCGAGCAATGCCAACGCGCCGGGAGCCGGCTACGAAGAGGGAGCCGGATGGACTCCAGACGTGGCGGTCTCGATGTCGAGTGTGAACGACACTGGACTATTGTTCCAGCCGCACATTCTTCACTGGAACACAGGCTACGGAGATTTGACCAACGTGGGGTTCGCCGCCAGCAACGGTTATTACTCACGAATCCGGCTGGATGCGAGCGCGGGTTACTTCGTTCGGCTTAATTCTTTTGATTTGGGTGGCTGGCCCAACAGCGACCTCTTTGCTCAGCGCATTCGGGTTCTGGATGGAAGCGGCAACATTCTGTGGAATCAGGATGGCACCATGGTGCTGGGCGCCAATAACGCCCATTCTTCCTACGCGCCGAATATCTCGGGTTCCAGCCTGATCTTGGAATTCGGCAACAACTGGAACATTGGCGTGGACAACATCAATTTCACGCAAGAACCGGTTCCGGAGCCCGCGACCATGACGGCCTTGGCCATCGGTGCGCTGGCGCTGATTCGCCGCAAGCGCGCGTAATCACTCAGGCCCAAGAATGCAAATCGCGGCAGGCGGACCAGATTGGTTCCGCCTGCCGCGAAGTCTTTTCGAATTGATTGTCTGAACGTAGCATGAAATTTTTCAGCTTTCTTAGCCGGAAATCGAGACGGGATGTACCTGATTTGGCTCGGCTTCGCTGGAGAATGACCTGCTTAGAGCCTACAGCACCTGGCCGAACATGATGCGGTGACCGTCGGGGGTGGTAATCCCGAACTCTCGGAGGCCCCACGGCTTACTCGCGGGGAAGGAATGCGGCGTGAACCCTTTCTCAACCAGTTCTGCGTAAAACGCGTCCACGTCATCCACGTTGATGTAGGCAAAGTACGAGTGGTTGTTCAGCTCGCTGGCGGGAACCTCGCCCTTGCACTCGCCCAGCATCACGCGAAAGCTTCCACGAGAAAGGAAGCTCCATCCGTCGGATTCATCTCCGAAGTCCCGCGTGAAGCCCAAAACATTCATATAGAAGTCGGTGGAGATCCGCAGATCCAGCACGGCTAAAACGAAGCGGGAGTTCACAAGCTGGGCGGCCATCGCCGTGAGTTTAACCGAACTCGGTATGCTCAAATTCAACTTCGGCTATGGAAATTGAACGGCTCATCAATCGCCACAAAAATGCCGTGTACCGCCAAATGGTGCGGGTCTGCGGCAATCAAGACGACGCCGAAGACGCGCTCGCCATCGCGATTTACTCGGCCATCAAGGCCTCCGAACAGCTTCGCGACCCAGAACGGTTTCAGGGTTGGCTCTCCATGATCGGTACCCGAGCATGTAGCCGCATGCGCATCCGAGATCGGCTCGTGAGTCTCACCTCGCTCAGCGATCTAGAATCAAAGGGAATCGAGCTCTCCGACCGCGGGCATTCGCCCGAAGACGACGCCGAGCTTCATGAAGTGAAGAACTGCGTCATGGCCGCAATTGAATCCTTGCCGGAGATATTGCGCGAAGTCTATGTCCGTAGAGAGATTTCCGGTGAATCGGCAGAATCCGTCGCGAAGGCACTCAAACTCTCGGTGGCGGCGGTCAAATCGCGGTTGCACCGCGCCCGGACTCTCGTGCGGCAAGCACTGGAATCCGGGCTCGGGTGCAACCCCGACGCCTAGGCTTTCTCGCTACGTGCCTGCGAAAGAAAGTGGAGGACGGGCACGGCAATTCGCGAGAGCAGGGTAGAGGCAATCTCGCCTGCCATGAGCGCAATCGCGAGACCTTGGAAGATCGGGTCGAACAGAATCACGAACGAACCAACGATCACGGCGGCCGCCGTTAACAGCATGGGCCGGAATCGGATCGCGCCGGCGTCAATCACAGCTTGTTCAAGGCTTGCACCTTGGGAACGCCGAAGCTCGATGAAGTCCACAAGGATAATGGAGTTCCGCACGATGATTCCCGCTCCGGCAATGAACCCGATCATCGAAGTTGCGGTGAAGAATGCTCCCATCAGCGCGTGGCCAGGAAGAATGCCCACAAGCGTCAACGGAATCGGCGTCATGATCACGAGCGGGGTTTTGAAGTCTTGGAACCAGGCCACCACGAGAATGTAAATCAGCACGAGCACGGCCGCAAACGCGATGCCAAGGTCGCGGAACACCTCGTATGTGATGTGCCATTCGCCGTCCCACTTCATTGCCGGTTTGTTGGTGTCTTCGGGAAGATGTGTGGTGAGGACGTTGAGCTTTGCGCCCCCCGGAAGATCCAATTTGGCGAGGGCTTTGTTCATGGCTAAGATGGCGTAAACCGGGCTTTCCTGTCGCCCCACTACCTCGCCCGTAACGTAGATCACGGGGAGCAGATTCTTGTGATAGATGCTCTTGTCGGTCCCGATTGGGCGGCTCGTGACAAGTTCAGACAGAGGCACCATTGCGCCACTGTGCGCCCGAACTTGAAGCTGAGCAAGCGATCCGAGGCTACTGCGTGCTGCCCGGGGAAGCCGAGCGACCACGGGCACGTCTTCACGGGAGTTCTCGTCATGGAGCAGGCCAATTAGGCTACCACCAAGGGCAGTTGAGAGGGCGCGGGTCGCTGCGGCAACGTCTACGCCGCTGAGGGCGGCCTTTTCCTTGTCCACCACCATTTGATAGGTGGTTTGATCGTCGTCCATGTACCAGTCAATATCGGAGACGCCCTCGGTGGTGGCGAAAATCTCCTTCACTTTGCGGGCGACCTCTTGGCGGGTTTCGGCGTCGGGGCCATAAACTTCGGCGACGAGGGTTTGCAGCACTGGCGGCCCGGGCGGGACCTCGGCGATTTTGACCCGAGCCCCGTATTCGGCGGCAATCTTCGCTAGGTCTGGGCGGATGCGCTTTACAATGTCGTGGCTTTGTGCTTTGCGGTGGTGCTTCTCGGTGAGGTTCACCTGCACGTCGGCCTGGTAGCTTGCGCTTCGCATAAAGTAGTGCCGCACAAGTCCATTGAAGTTGTATGGGCTGGCGGCTCCAACATAGACCTGAGTGTCGGTCACTTCGGGAATCGTGGTGGCGTACCGGGCGATGGCTTGGGCGGCGGCGGCGGTGTCTTCCAACGTAGTTCCGGTGGGCACATCCACAATGATCTGGAACTCGTTTTTGTTGTCGAAGGGAAGCATTTTAACCACAACCGCGCGGTTCGCGACCAATCCCATCGAGCCAAGTAGCAGCAGCGTGACGAGTCCGAAGAACGCGGTCCGAACCTTCCAAGAACGCAGCAGCGGCTGCATGAATCTACGATACATGCGGGTGAGCGCATCCTCGGGTCCATCTTCTTCGTGGCCCTTGCCGTGGTGTCCAACCTTTAGAATCCGAATTGCGGCCCAAGGCGTGACGACAAACGCAATGAGAAGAGAAAAGATCATCGCCGCCGATGCACCGACGGGAATCGGGCGCATATAGGGGCCCATTAGCCCGCCCACAAACGCCATCGGCAGAATTGCGGCTATAACGGCAAACGTGGCGAGAATGGTCGGGTTTCCGACTTCGTCTACCGCGTGAATCGCGGTCCTCACGAGCCCGTTCTGCTTGGCCTCGGGCATTCGCAAATGACGAACGATGTTCTCGACGACCACGATTGCGTCGTCCACCAAAATTCCGATGCTGAATATAAGCGCAAAGAGGGTGATCCGGTTGAGGGTGAACCCGTACAGATAGAACACAAGCAGGGTCAATGCGAGCGTCACCGGGATTGCAACGAGAACTACCAATGACTCTTTGAAGCCGAGTGCCAGTGCGATCAGGATCGTCACGCTCACCACGGCGATTGCCATGTGATAGAGCAGCTCGTTCGACTTTTCCGCCGAAGTCGCGCCGTAGTTCCGGGTGACCGTGACCTCGATATCGCTGGGAATGAGGGTGCCTTTGAGGGTTTCGACTTTTGCGAGCACGCCGCTGACCACGTCTATCGCATTGATTCCCTGGCGCTTAGCCACGCTCACGGTCGCGGCTGTTTCGAACCCGTCGCCGGGTGACTTGCTCGCCGGACCCGTGGCGAAAAGCACGTAGTTTTTCGCTTCTTCAGGACCGTCAAGGACGGTTGCAACGTCGCCGACGCGAACCGATTTACCGCCCATGCTTCGCACGACCACCGCTTCGACATCGGACTTACGCTTGAAAAACTCGCCGGTCTGGACGGCAATTTCCTGGTTGTTTTCTGCGAATCGCCCGCTTTGGGCTTGATTGTTGGCAGAAGAAATTGCGTTGAGGACGACGTCGGGGCTGACCTGGAATCCGGCCATCCGGGCTTGGTCGAGCACCACTCGAAGTTCGCGCCGGTGTCCGCCGATGATGTGAGTCTCGCTGACGTTCAGGACGGACTTCACCGCTTGTTCAACCCGGGCGGCCACTTGCCGAATGGTCATCGAATCCGCGGTCTTGCTATGCAAAGTGAGGGCAAGAATCGGAACGTCATCGATGGACCGACCCTTGATGGTCGGCTGAGACGCCCCGGGTGGAATTCGGTCGTAGTTTGCCTGGAGCTTTTCGCGAAGCCGGACGAACGCGCGTTCTTGATCTTGTCCAACCTGGAAGCGAACCACCACCATGGCGGCACCCGGGCTGCTTGTGCTGTACACATACTCCACGCCCGGAACCTCCCAGATGAGCTTTTCCATGGGCGTGGTTACGCGGTTTTCGACCTCTTTCGCGGTCGCGCCGGGCATCTGCACGAGCACGTCCGCCATCGGAACGATGATCTGCGGCTCTTCCTCGCGGGGAGTTTTAAGTACGGCAAAGAAGCCCAGCAAAAGGGAAGCGATGATGACGAGCGGGGTGAGCTTACTGTTGATGAATGCCGCGGCCAAGCGGCCCGCGATTCCGGATTTCAAGTTACAAAGCCTCCACTTTCGCGCCGTCACTTACGGCGGCCGGATTGCTGGCGACAATGCGTTCGCCGGGCTTGAGGCCCGAAAGAACAGTCACGGTATCGCCTTCAGGTTCTGAAACGGTGATAATGCGTAACCGGGCGATGGACTCTTTGTCCACCACAAAGGCGTAATGGAGACCATCTCGCTGCCAGGTGGCCGCCGCAGGAATGGTCAGCCCCTCGCGTTTACCCGTCCGAATTTCTGCCCGGCCAAATTGACCGGGACTGATTTCCGGAGTTTCCTCAAGGCTGAACTTGACCGTGAAGCTGTGGGTGGACGCATCGCCCTGTGGAACAACTTCCACAACCTCACCCTCAGTCACCGTGCCTTCCTTTCCGATGCGGAGTCGGGCCGTGGTTCCGGCAGTGAGGGATGACAGTAAGCTCTCGGGCACGTCAGCGGTAAAGAAGAGCCCACCGCCTTGGACCGCGACGAGCGGCATTCCCGGTGATGCCATGGTTCCGGGATCCACCATCCGGTCTACGACCACGCCATCGAACGGAGCGTAGATCTTGGAGTAAGACAAGCTGACTTGACTGGCGTTGGCCGCCGCGGCGGCCTGCTGCACTTGGGCGTTGGCTACTTCTACATCTTTGCGTCTCAACTGAACCTGGAGGGCGGCGGCGCGGGCTTGCTTGACCGAACCCTCCGCTTGCTGAACACCTGCTTTTGCCTGAGTAACCGCTTCTGTGGCGGCACGGATTTGTTGGGTGCGGGCACCTTCTCGCGCAATGCTTTCGTTTTGAACGGCTGCGTCATACTGCCCCTTCGCAAGGTCATATCGGTTTTGCGCGACATCGAGTTCTCTGCGGGCAAGCGCACCTTCTTCGACCAATGCGCGGGTCCGATCGAGTTCGGTCTTCGCGAACCTAAGGTTGGATTCGGCTTGCGTCACCGCGATGCGGGATTGCTCGACTTCTTGGGTGCGGGGCCCAGCTTTGACAAGGTCGAGGTTTGCATTTGCGGCGGCGAGTTGGGCCTTTGCCTGCTGAAGTTGGGCTTCGGCTTGTTCGATTCGGGCGCGGCTGGTCTTTTCTTCGATGGCGACGGCCGTTTTTGCGCTTCCGACTCCCACCCGGGATGCGTTTAGGTTGGCGTTCGCACTTGCGGCGGCCGCGCTCAGCTCACGGGCATCAATCGAAATGAGAAGCTGCCCTTTCTTTACTCGATCGCCCTCTCGTACCAAAACGGCATTCACCCGCCCCATCACCTTGCCGGAGAGAACCGAATTCAGTTTCGATTCGACCACGCCGGTTACGGTGTGGGTGACCTCGGCGAGTCCTGCCTGTACGACAACCGTTTTCGCCTGTACTGTAACCGGGGACTTTGCCGCTTTGTGAGCCTCTTCGTGGCCTCCCGACGAGCATCCGCTCAGGATCTGAGCGGAGCCGAAAACAGATGCGAGCAGGAAAATTGTCTGTTGGATTTTCACGTCTTTGTTCACCCTTAAGTGGAGTTCTGACCAGTAGAGCCAGGCGAACAAAAAAAGGATCCAGCCGGGCCCAAGAATCCTTATCGCGCGGGATTGTCTCTGAGAACGCATAGGATGGGCTGCAGTCATTGCGCCCACGAACACGAGATGAAACTCAGAACCCCATTGATTTGGATCGCATTCGGACTCGCAGGTGCGGCCCTTGCGGTACCCGCAGGCAATGTGCAGCCGCCTTTCAGCCAAATTCCTGCCCCTTTGACTCAGCGGGAACTTGAACCCGTGCTCACCGCAGGCATTCTGAGCCTGCAAAGTGCGGTCGCCCTCGCTCATAAATCCAGTCCCCAAATATACGCCGCCCGGGCCCAGTTTACGAAGGCGACGGCAGCCGTAGCCCAAACAAATGCCGCATTTCTTCCGCATATCGCGGTGAGCGCCCAAGCTCTGCAACTCGACCGAAAAAACGAGGTGGATTTCGGAGCGATGATGGGTGGCCCGAGCCTGCGCGTGCCGATTGCCGAAGAATGGAATCCGTCGTTCGGCGCAACAGTCAGCTGGAACATTGACCTCTCGGGAGCGGTCCGGTCGGCAAAGAGCCAGGCTGAGTTCATGGCGATTGCCGCGCGGCTGGATCTTGAGCGCGCCCAAAACGAGACGACTCTCGCGGTTCAAATGGCCTATTTCGATGTGCTGAAAGCACAAGGAGCGCGTGAGGTCGCCCAAGCCAGCCTTGATTCGGTGGCGGTCAGGTTGCGTAACGCTGAGCAGCACGAACGCGCCGGGAATGCAGCCCGGTTCGACGTCATTTCCGCCCGTCGCGACCTCGCTGACGCGGAACTGAGTGTTCGCGGTGCGCAAGCGAACGAGGAACTCGCCTGGGCCGCACTCAAGAGTCTGATTGGCGTTGAGCAACGCGTCTTGATGATGCTAGAGCCGACCACATTGCCAGCCGTTGATGCCGAGCCGCAGGTAGAGACCGCACTGAAGGTGCGGCCCGAAGCGTTGCAGGCAGAAGCCGTTGTCCGGGCCATGGAGTTCGGCATTCGGGTAGCCGGCGCGGGGAACATGCCGACTTTATCGGCCGGATTGGGCTTCAGCGTTCAGCCGAACCATGGAGCTTTTACCAAGCGCGAGCTCGGCTCCGCGAGCCTAACCCTCAGCATTCCGCTTTACGATGGTGGTCTGGCTCGGGCCAAGGTTCGAGAAGCGGAAGCCGACCGCTTGGCAGCAAAAGCACAGCTGCGGGCGGCGAAAGACCAGATTACTCTTCAAGTCCAGCAAGCGCTCACCCAACTTAAGTTGGCGACCGAGCGAGTCGCACTCTCAGAAGCTGCGGTTACCGAGGCGAGGGAAGCTTACAGGCTTGCCCAGGTGCGCTACGGAATTGGTGTGACCCAGAGCAGCGTCGTCTCCCCGCAACTTGAAATCAGCACGGCGCAGGCCGCGCTGACTCGGGCCGAGATGGCGCAGAGTGATGCCCGGTATGACCTGCAGAAGGCGCAGGCAATGTTGGAGTTCGTTCTCGGTCGCCCATTTCCCCGTGGGTCCAAAAAAATCTTCTGCTCCTAGCCATGCCTCAACAGATTCAAGAACATGAAAACCGACATTGATCCGAAAGAGCTTCGACGCCGCCTTGATGCGGGAGAGAACCTGAGAATCGTAGACGTGCGAAGCTCGCTGGAATATGGCATGGGCCACGTTCCGGGAGCAGAGAACTTTCCCCTTCACACCCTAAGGGGCGAGATTCCCGGAATTGCCGCCGAGGAGCCGGTTGTGTTGGTCTGCCAGAGCGGGCATCGCTCGTCCATGGCCTGCCAAAACGTGCTGGCTAACCACAATGCCGTGTTTAACTTGGTCGGTGGAACTTCGGCGTGGCAAGCGGCCGGCTTCGAGGTGGTGCGTCGCCCAAAGTCTCGGCCTAGCCTGGTCCGCCAAGCGCATCTTGTGGCGGGAATCATGATTGCCGCTGCATTTGCTCTTTCGGCGACGGTGAGTCCTGCCTGGATTTATCTCGCAGGTCTGCCGATGTTCGGCCTCTTGCTCGATGCGATCACCGGGCTCTGTCCGGTCACGCTGTTGCTCAAGAAGATGCCGTGGAATGCGGGTCTGGACACCTCGGGTTCGTGTTAAGGTCCTAACCTTGGAATCAGGCTAATCGCACACTGTTTCAGCGTGACTGCGTTGCAGTTTAGCGCAGAACCACGAGCTCGCCTTTAGATTCCGGAGTTCCTTGTTTTTTGCGTAACTGCAACAACCGGACCGACCACACTTCCGCCTTTCCGTTCTTGACGGCAAAGCCAAGCACGCGGCTGGCGGGTGTCACCGCGTTTTGGCCGCTGATTCCCGCAGCGGTCAGGTCGGCAGGCCATTTGCCGGTGCGGTGTTTGTATTCAGCGACTTGGCTGGCAGCGAAGGCGACCGCAAGATGGTCTAAAGTTCTATCATACGAAGTCGCATAACTGGTAAGCAGAGGAAGCGATTCTCGAAAAGACTTGGCCACGGGCCGAGTATCCGATGCCACCGCATTTTCTGCGGTACGAATGGCTGCATTCAGTTTGCTTTGATCAACCACAGTGCCGTCGGGGCGCATATGGCGGAGAATTTCGTACCAATGGCGAAACGCATAGCCCGCATAGGCCCGGCGAAGCGGATCATCTGGCAAGTCTAAATCCGACAGCGGAGCAGATTTCTTGGCATCGGAAAACGGGATTTCTTGATTTCCGTTTGCCATTCGGATGGTGTCTGACAACGAGAGATTCCGCGCCATGCTGGCCATGAAGAAGGCTTCGCCCGGAAAGATGCGTGAGCCGGGGCTCAGTTTTAAGTCCGAAAGCGGCGCCCGGTATCGCGGTGCGTTCGCCGGGTCAAGCTGAGAACACTCTATGACCGCATAGGATAGAATGGAAGCTCCCGAATATTGAACTAAGATGGAGATTGCGGTCGGTATATCGTCTATGAGGTTCGTCAAATGCTGCGCAAGCTCTAAATTCTGAATCGCCCGTTCGCTCTCTCCGGTCTTTGCGAGGAGGGTTGCCTCAGCACTCAGAATTTTGACCGCCATCCGATAGCCACTCAGGTCGGTAAACAATGCGTTTTCCGGGTGATTCCAATCGTGTTCCGGAACGTAATGCGGCCTTCCGCTGACGGCTCTGACCTTCTCAATATGCGGGCGGACGCTATCAAAGGCATCGGCTCGTTCGGCGTCGGCGGGAAGTGTTTTTGTTGGGCTGTTAAAGTCGATGGTTGAAACCAGTTCTGAGGGTCGGTACTTGGTTTGGTCTCGCCGGCTAGAGTTCGCGTCTAATCGCTTGATTTCCACGTCTAACGACGAAAAGGCGTCGTAGAGGGGCCGTCCGTTGTTCTCGTCGTCCGGCACCGCGAGCGAGGCGGCGAAGGACTTGGCATCGAGCGGGAATCCGGCGGCCTCAATCCGGGAATAATCGGCGCTTGCCGTGCGGGCGTATTCGCCGAACCCGTAGTAGTTCCAAGCCGTAAGTACAACCGCAGCTGAAAGAATCATTCCGCCTGCCAGCCAAATGAGCCGCTTCTTCGTATTGGTTTTCATGGTTCCAGGTACCAGTGAATTATTTGACGGGATACAAGCGCACTTCGTGCGGATTGACTTGCGGTGCAAGCTCTAACTCAATGCGTTCATATTTAGAATAGCGAGTGACTCCCGTTCCATTTTCTCCAACCGCATCTATGGACCAAATGTGAACATTGGGGCCACGTTTTCGATAGCCAACCTTGGCCGGGTGGGCAGAGTGAACTCCAGCAGAACTGAGCGAGTCTGGCCAACGGCGATTCTTAAGTCGGAATTGTAGCACGGTCATTACAGAATCGGCAAGTTCCAACAGATTCTTGGTCTTGTTCCTCCGTTCGATTTGATAAGTAAAGTTGCCCGCTAGTCGGCCATGAAAGAAACCGATTGGACCCATTTCAGCTTGAACCGCTGCAATAAAGCGTGAGCTTTCTGCATGAAACTCCACTTGGTCGGAAACCGCTCCATCTGGTGACACAGATTTCAGGACGGGGGCGTATTGGCGCAAACTGAAAGCTAACATTGGCCTGGCGAATGGGTCAGTGGGTAAATCACGATCTGATGGGGGCGTAAGAACTCGTTGCGGAATTGAAGTGTTAGGCTCATACTCGTGGATGCGGGCCAATGTTTGGTATAGGTTCGAAGTGGAGTTTTCACGAAGAAGGGCAGCAAGGCGAAAAGCTTCGAAATGAACGAGTCTCCCGTCAGGACAAAATTCAATCTCCTTAAGAATGCTTTTGTAGAGGGGAGCCCCTTCTGGGTCCAAGAGAGCGCAATCAATTATACTTTCAGCAAACGTTTTTGCGACAACTGTCTGATACTCATAATGATAGTCCGAGTTTTTTGTTCCAATGAGGCTACAAAGTCGAGCAGCCAAACGAAAGTTTTTTATTGACAGTTCACGCTTGCCCTGTTGAGCGAATAGTACTCCTTCTGCGATAAGACACTTCGCTGCTAACAAGAGGCCGGAGATATCTCGATAATCCTCATCCATTTCTTGCCAATTGCTTCGGATTATATAGTGCGGCTTTGCACTTTTAGAAATAATACGATCAATATAGGGCCGCGCCATGGAGAAAAGTTGTAGGCGTTCTTCAAGGGTCGGGGCGTTTCGTTTGTAGTACGAGAAGTTTGTTCTGGTCAGAATTGACTGCGGACTAGGGTATTCCGAGTTATTCTTGTTCGGGCTCGCCTTGTTCAGCTCGGACACAAAACGATCTAGCCTAATGAACTCCCGTCGCAGGGGCTCGCCGTTGTTCTCGGTCTCTGGGACCGCGAATGAGGCAGCGAATGACTTTGCGTCAAGGGGAAATCCTGCCGCTTCAATTTTTGCGTAGTCATCCTCAACCGTGGCCGCGTACTCAGAGAATCCTGTGAAGCGCGCCGCGATGAGTGGCCAGCCGAAGATCCCGGCTCCGCCAATCCCGGCGATGGAAATCAGAAGATGAATCGGTCGCAACTTCATTGAGTCAATCCTATAGTTGATATTACTCCGATAAATAGCGTTTAGAAGCAACGGAGTGCCTTGACCATCGTGGTAAGGTCTCGGCTATGGTCGTTGCCGCATTATTCGCCGCGCAAGCACTGGTCCCGGTGCGGATGGAACCGGTGCAACTCGGTCCTGCCACGGCCATCACAGGAGGAAGCACCCAAGAAATCGCGGTTGGAGAGCAGTCCGCAACCGTTTTCGTTCCGGACGGGTTGAAACCGGCAATTTCCAACCGAGTTGCAATGCACTTTCATTCGGCCGCCTGGTTTGTGGTGAGCCAGTATCAGCAGACGGGGGTAAACGCTCCCGTGGTCACGTTCAACTTTGGCCAGGGGTCTGCGGTTTACGCTGCCCCATTCAAGGCGCAGGGAAGTTTTGCACCATGGCTTGCAAAGATAGAGGCGGCGATTGGCGGCAAGATTGGTTCGCTTGTGGTTACGTCGTTCAGCGCGGGGTACGGCGCAGTGCGCGAGCTCGTGGCGCAACCCGAGTTCCTGAGCCGAGTGGAAACCGTGGTCCTAAACGATTCGATGTATGGATCGTTCGCCGCAGGCGGTGCCCAAACACGGACGGTGGAGCCTGCCCACGCTCGGGTTTGGGTTCCGCTTGCAGAACGCGCGATCGGCGGCAAAGCCAATGTTATCATCACATGTTCGGCGATTCACCCGGACGCGTATGCAGGCACCGATGAGGTCTCGGCGGCCCTGGTCAAGTTGCTGGGCGGAGCAATGACACTCGTTACCGCCGACGGAAGTTCCCAACCGCTCACGGCCACCTTCCGCCGAGGCGGTTTATACGTGTGGCACTACGGGGGCACATCGCCAGAGGCGCACATGACGCATGCTCGGCGGGCAAAGGACATTCTAGTTCAGTTGTATCCGCTGTCGGAGGCAAAGAAGTAGTTAACCGTTGCCGGATTGCGCGGATTTCGGGAAAAATGTGACGCATGACGGCAGGTGAAGTTTTGGAACGGCTGAAGCCGCTCGGGGAGGCAAGTGTCCGGGCGCGGCACATTCGTGACGGCGCGGGCGAGAACGTGTTCGGCGTAAAAATGGGCGACATTCGCGCGCTCGCGAAAGAAATCAAATCCGACCACGAGTTGGGAATCGACCTCTGGAAACCCGGCAATCTTGAGGCCAGACTCCTTTCGACGTTGGTCGTGAAACCCAAGCAGTTTTCAGCCGAAGACTTGGATGGCATGTTGCCCGACGTCACGCTCGCTTGGCTCGCCGATTGGCTCATGACCAATGTGATACGACACCATCCGGAGAAAGAGGCTTTACGCGTCAAATGGATGCAGTCGGATCAACCAGCGCGGCTCCGGGCGGGGTGGAGCCTCACCACCGAGCGCGTAACCAAAAATTCCGGTGGACTTGACCTGACCGCACTCCTTGACCGGATAGAGAGGGAAATGCCGAGCGCGCACGAACTGCCGAAGTGGACCATGAACTACTGCCTCGCCGAAATCGGCATCAATTTTCCGGAACTTCGCAAACGTGCCGTTGCCATCGGAGAATCGCTCGGTGTCTACCGCGATTACCCGGTTTCCAAAGGCTGTACGTCGCCGTTTGCACCCATCTGGATAGACGCGATGGTCAACCGCAAGGGATAAATGAACACGAAACGAAACCTGGTCCTCAGCTACGTGGTTTTCGGGCTCGGCGTAGCCATGTATGTGATCACCATGGTTTATAAGGAGTCGGAGCGCGGAAAATACCAGTGGGTGCAGCGCGCCAAACCCGTCCTCGCCGCGGATGGATCACTTGCGGCAGGAGACCGTATCGGCATTCCGGTTAAACTCAAAATCGAAGACCCTAACCTGTTTTTGCCCGGCGAATTTGAGCCAGGTACCCGCTATGTGAACGCAGATTTGCTCGAAAAGTTGCCCGTTGCGCTGAAGTCGTCTGCTGACCTTACGTCGGAAACAAATCCCACACGGTACTTTGGCATGTTGCTTGGCGCCATTGGTTTCATCGGAATCACGCACTTTTCCCGCAAAACCCCTCCGCAAAGTAAAGAGGCTCAGCGAACTCGCTAAGCCTCTGTCTTTTGCCAAGGAGTTACTTGCTTCGGATTTCTTTCATCCACTTGGCCATCATGTGCGTGAACGCCATGTTGAATTTTCCGTTTTGGAAGTTCTTCATACTTTCCGGCTCGGTCGCGAAATCGTGGAACAAGTGGTCGGAACTCGGGGCAATCGCGAAGGTTCCATAGCCAGGACGGGCCCGATTCACGATGTCGGCAATCAGTTTGTGGTCTACATCGTAGGTCACAAAATCGCTTGCTCCCCGAACCGCCAAAACGTGGGCGTTGCACTTGGCCCAATAGTCCGCGAAGTTGATCTGGTTTAGCTGCCGCCAGAAGTCGCTGGTTTTGCCATTAAACTTTCCGCCGGGGAAGTAGCCGTCCACTTCGGCGGCAAGGTTTGGGTGAGCAGCTTTTACTTGCTCTGGAGTCTTGTTCTCCAAGAAAATGCTGCCCATGATGACGGCTCCGCGCCGGACCGATTCATCCGCTTGAGCGTAGCTCGCGCCCGCCACCAATCCTTGGTACCGCAAGGTGTCCAGAAGATACTCGAACCACGTGCGGGAGGCCGTGCCGTAAACGGCAATCCCTTTTACGGGAATCTCGGTGGCAATCATCGGGCCGAACGCGCCGCCCATGCTGTGTCCAAAAATGAACACATTGTCGTTGTCTACCGAATCCACCGCTTTCAACTGCAAGAGCGCTTTTCGGTAGATGTCGATCTCGGTGAGGTAGTCCATTTCGGCGAACGGACCGCCTTCACTGTCGCCAACGCCAGGTTTTTCAACGCGCATCGTCACATAGCCCGTGTTCGCGAATTCATAGAGGAGCGGTCCGTCGATGCTTGAGACGTCTCCCATCGAGCCTTCCAGCGTGAAGTCATAGGAAATCGGGGAAAACCCCTGGATGAAAAAGAAGCCAGGGTGCTTGCCGGGTGCCTTCGGCTTCGTGATGATTGTGCGCATCTTCTTGCCGTGGCTCTCGATGCTGCTATAGATGACTTCGTAGTTCCTGTTGCCTGGATCTCGGGGTTTTTCCACGAGGTTTGTTGAAAGAGTAAGCGTCTTGCCGTTGCGGGAAACTTCGAACGTGATTGATTTGCCGGCTGGAAGTTCGCGAACCATCGCGCCGAGTCCGGCCGCCATCGCGGGCTTCCCGTTCAGTTTTAAAATCACGTCGTCAGCTTGGATTCCGGCTTTGTGCGCAGTAAGACCTGAAATGGGCTGCTTCGCGACGAGCCCTTGGCCGGGTTGCAGGTTGTACTTTGCCGCTTGGTCAGCCGGGAGCGGTGCGAATGCGGCGCCTAAGGCTCCGCGCCGGGGCAAGGTGTCCGTAGAAACCTGGGCAGAGGCCGGCGAAACCACCGGCACCATAATTGGTAAAGTCGGGTTAAATTGAATGAGAGACAGGAGTATTGGTGCTGTAATCATGGCGTACCTATTACAAAGTGTAATACTATGCCACATAGGAGTGCAGTTCCAAGGTCCCAGGAAAGTTGTTTAAATGCGTACGGGACCCGAGGGGGAGCAAAAGTTTTCGAACCTAGAATACACGGTATTGGGGCTCGCGTGGCTTCGCGGACCGTGCACGATTTACGCGATCATGAAAGAGCTTTCGCTCTCGGTCTCGTCCTACCATAAGTCGCGGGCGGGTACCGCCTATTCCGTCGCGAAACGGCTTCTGCAGAGCGGGTATCTCGTTCTAAACGGGAAAGGTAAGAGCGGAAAAGTGGTGATTTCCGAGTCGGGAATTGCGGCCCTACGCGAGTGGTTCGCGACCCCGATCCCATTTTCTGAAGTGGCCCACACGGCGGATTTCATTCGGCTGCGGTTCTTCTTCCTGGGGGTGATCGAGCAGGAGGATCGGCTCGTGTTCATTGACACTGCGCTGGAGTCTCTGCGAACGCTGCTTGTCGAGTGTAAGAAAATGATGGGGGAAAACGAACGAATCGGGGACGATTTCGGCGTGCTCGCCACGGCCGCCATGGTTATCGAGACTCAGGGCAGAATTCGGTGGCTGAAACTTGTGCGTAAGTGGGTCGCGGAGCCGTTTGACACGCCTCCCAACTGGAGCGACCGGGTTCTGGAAGAGATCAGACCGTAACCACGGAGTAAAAGCAACTCCAGTGGTGCCCAGGAAAGGACTCGAACCTTCACTCCCTTGCGAGAACTAGTACCTGAAACTAGCGCGTCTACCAATTCCGCCACCTGGGCAAGCGTGCAGAACCCGGATTATACCAGCCGGGGCCGTGCATGCACGGTCCCGGCGGAACTGAGCGCGGGTCAGAACGCGCGGCGGCGGCGCCACCACCAAACGCCCAGTCCCAGCGGAATCCACAGCGGCGCAAAGGTCAGCGTGTAGATTCCGGCACGACCCAAAACCTCGCCGATTCGGCCCAGCGTGGTCGAGGCACCCGACCAGCTGTCGTTCCACCAAGCACCGGTTGCGCCTTCGGTTTGCGTTACCAAAGTCACGTCCAGCATACTCATGGCAGAGAGGCTCTTGAAGCGTTCCGTTTGTTCCTTGATCGCTTCTCGCTCGGCGCGGATTTCATCCAGACGGCGGTGGATGGCAAGGCGTTCGCTTGTGTTACTCGCTTTGGCGAGCATGGCAATCGTGGTTTGCTCGGCGTTTGCCAGGGCGCGGGCTCGGCCCTCACCCGCCGCGATGTCGGCGGTGACGTCTTCGGCGGTGGACTGTTGGTTGCGAACGGTTCCGAGTTCGGAAAGCGTCTGAACGGTTTGCTCGAACTTGGCGGCCGGAACGCGCAGGCTGTACTGCATCGTCGTGAGACCGGTCCGGCTCCGGATCGTAGAACTGGAAGACACAATTCCATTGATTGAAGTCACCAGCCCGATCAGTTGACGTTTCGCCTCCACCGCATCTGCCACCTCGACCGTCAGCGAGCCGTTGTAGATTACATCGCGAACGCCGTTCAGAATCTCATTTCGGGTGCGGGGTCCGTCTTCCATCATCGTCGTGCCGTCAGTGCCCATACCTGGTGCTGACTTAGTTTTGGCTTCCTCGCTCGGTGCTGCCATACCAGCTGACCCCGCTTCAGTTGTCCTAAGATCTGCACCTCCGGGTGCCGGTCGGGCCGACGGAGCAGGCGAAGATGCAACTGCCGATTCGGATTGAGTATTGAACGCCGCGCGTCCAGGAGCCAAAGCCCCACCGCGTGGCATCATGCTTGCCAAAATCGCGAGACCAAGCACTCCGCCTCCGGTTGCAAGCAACGGCTTCCAAATCGGGGTGGCTTTCGGCTTCTCGGCGGCAGCGACCCGCAGCGACCTCATCAGATCTTCTTTGCCAGCCGGCTCGGGAGTCGAGCGCAGAGTTCCAAACTCGGCCGTCAACGATTGCAGGGCGATGAGTTCTTCCTGCAGTTCGGGGGAAGTGGTGAGTTGTTGTTCGACGGCGGCGCGTTCGGCGGCCGAGAGTTCGTTATCGAGATAAGCCTTGAGTTGTTGGGTGGTGCTCATTTTAAGGCCTCCATTGGGCCGAGAATCTTGCGGAGACTGAGGAATGCGTGGTGCAGTCGGGATTTCACGGTTCCGGTCGGAACCCCGAGCACGGCCGAAATCTCGCCGTAGGTTAGGGAATCCAGCTCATGCAGCACCACGACTTCGCGGTGTTCGGGCGAGAGACGTTCGAGGGCCGTGACGAGCGTGCCCCGGGTGTGAAGGGTATCGACCATGTCACCCGGCTCAGCATGGTCGGCCAAAGGCGATTCGGGCTTGTGTGCCCGCCGGAGGTTGCGGCACACGTTGTGGGCGATGCCAAAGAGCCAGATGCGGGGTTCGGCGTCGCCTCGGAATGTGTCCTTTCGGCGCAGGGCCGTCAGGAAAGTGTCTTGAGTTGCATCGGCGGCGTGCGACGTTCCGACGCGCCGGTAGCAGAATTGCCACACGGCGTCATAGTGCGTCTCGGCGAGGGCCTCGATGTCTAGGGTTGGTTTTGCTTTTAGCGGCATTGTTGGTCCACCGACTCCCTATGTGTCGCGACGGTGGGCCAGGGTTCAAGGATTTCTAAGAAATTTTGAACGTGGCATTCCGAGGGCCCGAAGAAGGTCGGCATTAGCAACACTTTTCTTCTCGCGAAAGTCCTTGACGCCGAACCATCCTTTGAATTCCCACATCGTCCATCCGAACCCGTGGCCCTCGGCGGCTCGGCGCACATCGCGGGTCCATTCGATGCGAGAATCCTCAGGGGATGTCATTTTCCAAACGCCAAATTCCCCGAGGCTTACTTTGGCCCCGTAGCGTGAAGCCCAATTTCCAATCCGAGCGAAATCGGCCTGAATTCGGGCGGCATTCCAGTTTTCCTGCTCATATTTGGTTAGGTGATCACGAGTATCACTACGTCCTACTAGCGCTTTGGCGTCCTGGACATTCGCCTTGTGCGTCGGGTACTTGAGGCCCTTGAGCGGCTGCAAAGATTCCCAGGCAAAACCCGTGCCCTGGTGTGTGAAAACAAACGGGTCGTAGTAATGGATCGCGTACACGAGGTTTGCATCCCCATACGGGGCTTGCTTCACGAGCTCGTTCGGGTGCGACCACTTAACCGAACTCACAACAATTGTGTGGTTGGGCAGGCGGCGGCGGATGGTGCGGCGGACTTGGTCTTGCTGGTACCACCAAGCACTCGCGTCGCCTTCGGGTTCGTTCAGAATCTCGACGGAGATTTGGTCGGCCGTGAATGGCTGCAAGTAGGCCGCAAATGCGTCCCAGAACGCATCAAGGGTTTCTTGGCCCGCGGGGGAGGATGTGAGACGTTTTTTCTCTTCGCTGGTGAGGTGCAGGTCCATCATCACGAAAAGGTTTTGGCTTACAAAGTACTGCAACCGGCCCTTAAGTAACGCGAGGCGCGACTCATCAAATTGGTGCGTTTCGAGATTAAATCCGAGGGCGGAGAAATCAAGGGGAAGGCGTACGTGGCCAAATCCCATTTCACGGATGTCGCGAATCTCCTGCTCGGTCACCTGGTTCGTCAGCCACTCGTGGGTGTAATCACTGGCGGGCCGTTGTGCCCACCAGTGGCTGAGATTTAAGCCCCGCTTCATCTTCGCGAACCGGGCATCTGGAACGTCGGCACTGGCTTGGCGCGGAACGGGGTCCAGAAAACCCTGCGTTTGCGGACCGGAACTTTGCCATGAAGTTCCGGCCCAGATTCCGCAGATGATTACACCCAAAGTCATGATTCCGCCCGTTCCTGCCATATCCAACGCCTAAGCTCCAGATTCGGTGCCGCAAGACTCATGCCGAGCGGGCCGCTTAGCCGTAGAGCGCGCGATATTTTTGGCCGAGCCCCGCGACATAGTCGTCAGCGCTGATGCTCTTGCCTGTGACCTGCATCACGAGATCCTTCGGCGAGTATCTTCGGCCGTGCCGATAAATCTTCTCCTTAAGCCACTCGTGGATCGGTCCGAACTCGCCCTTCGCGATGAGTGCGTCGGTGTCGCCGAGGTCTTCTCGCAGCTTGTTCCAAAACTGGTAGCTCAGCAAATTGCCCATCGTGTACGTCGGGAAGTAGCCAATCGAGCCCATGGACCAGTGAACATCCTGGAGGCAGCCTTCAGCGTCCGTTTTCGGCGTGATACCGAGATATTCGGTGTACGTTGCGTTCCAGGCTTCGGGAAGATCCTTTACCGCGAGTTTGCCCGTGAGAATGTCACATTCCAGTTCAAACCGAATCATGACGTGGAGGTTGTAAGTGACTTCGTCGGCTTCAACCCGAATGAACGATGGGCTCACTTTGTTGATCGCACGGTACAGGTCTTCCTCGGACATGTCCGCCAGCGTGGAGAAGTATTGCCCCAGTCGCGGCCGCATCCAGCCTACAAATGCCCGGCTCCGGCCAACAATGTTTTCCCACAGTCGGCTTTGCGACTCGTGGATTCCCAGCGAAACGCCGCCTTGCAAGGGCGTCCGGTCCCACTCCATTGGCGAACCTTGTTCGTAAAGGGCATGACCGGTTTCGTGCATGGTGGAGTAGAGGCACGAGGTCAGGTGATCTTCGTAGCGCGTGGTTATCCGGACATCTCCCGTGCCAAACGTTGTGCAAAACGGGTGCGGAGCGACATCTTGACGTCCGCGATTGAAGTCATAGCCGAGTTCCTTCGCGATGCCTTCTGTGAATTCGCTTTGAGCCGATTTGTCCCAGGTACCAATGAGGCGGCTGTCGTCGGCGGGCTTTGTCGACTCTCGAATGAACTTGACAAGCTCGACCGTCGGTTGTTTCAGCGTATCGAACATTGCGGTGCAATCCGCCGCTGTCGCCCCCTCTTCATATTGGTCAAGCAACCCGTCGTATACATGGTCTTTGTAGCCAACGAACTCGGCTTCCTCTTTCGCGATTTCAAACATCTCGGTGAGGGTCGGGCAGAAGCGGGCAAAGTCGTTAGTTTTGCGCGCATGAACCCAGGCTTCGTGTGCTTCGCTCGAAAGTCGCGACTTGCGTTCAACGAACTCGGCCGGAAACTTCGTTCGTAACTCAAAGTCCCGCTTTGCCACGCGGAGCATCGCTCCTTCAACTGAGTTCTGGTCAAAGGTTGGTTGAAGTTTTTGGATTGCTTCGCCCACTTCGTCGGCCGTGAACAACTCATGCGCGAGGCGACTCAGAATTCCGACTTGTGCAGAACGTCCTTCGGTGGCTCCACTGGGCATGTAGCACTGCTGGTCCCAGTCCATGATTGCGGTGGCCGTTCCGAGGGCGTTTACCTCGTAAAACCGGGTTTTGAGAGATTCAAAATCATTGAGCGACATCGTTGCTCAATTATGGCGGCCTGCGCTGGGCTTATGCCTTCTTGCCGTAGGCCTGATGCTGATAAATTTCGCGGAAACCCAGGTCCAAATTGAGCTGAAACATCGGATTGTTCTCCTCGTTGTCCGTGTAAATTTTCGAAATGCCGGCTTCGCGGGCGGCAGCAAAACAGGCCACCTTGAGTACCCTCGCGAGTCCTCTGCGGCGAAACGGGCGGCGGCACCCGGTCAACCCGGTGTTACCGATCGTGGGATCGACGGGGTTACGGTGAAGCATCGTGCTAGCGGCAATTTCTCCGTCGATCAACGCCACAAAAAACAGCTCTGGCGATTCTTCTTCCGACTGCAAACGTTTCTCATAGGTGTCGAAGGGAATCTCCGAGAACCCGCCCGCAAGTGGAACGTCGTGCATGACTTCCATTTCCCAGGTGTAGTAATCACGAATCCATGTTTCGGGACGCTCGGCGGCGAATTCCGTGAGTCGAATAATGCGGACTTCCGAATTCTGAATGGCGACTAACTCGGGCTGGTACGGGGTGGGATCAAACTCGGAAAGGCTCAGCATGGATTCGGGATTCGATTGTTCCAACTCATAGTTTCTCGTTTTAAGAAACTCGGTGTACTTTGGGTAGTGCGAGGGGACCCAAATTTGAAGCTGCTTGGCACCGTCGTTTCGTGCTAATGCTTCGATCGCATCAAAAACCTCTGGCAGTACGTCCCAGCGGCCCGCCTGCGGGTCAAGAAAGAAGCTGAGGCTAAAAAGATTCGGCTCCGCGAGCCAGAACCCGGGCACAACGCGGGCATAACCAAGCACGGTTGTGCCTTCGCGCACGAGCAACCGGTGGGCCGGGAACTGCGGCGGATGGGTGGCAACGTTGTTCTTCAAGCTCTTGGCGGTGGTCGGCATCGACGGGTTGAACGCCGAGAAAAGTCGCGCGGCGGATTCAAAATGTTCGTCCGAGACGATCGGTTCAAAAATTAAAGGCATGGCAGATCACAAAAAAATTGGTGCGTCTCGCACTCGTTGAGACGCACCAATTTATGGGAAGGTGACGAGTCCTACGCGAGGAGTCGGGTCGGGTTCTGAAGATAATCGCGCACGATGTTCATAAACTTCGCGCCGAGGGCACCGTCGAGTACCCGGTGGTCGAAGGAGCCCGTGATGTTCATGCGAGTTCGAACTTCAAGTTCTTCGTCTTCGTTCGCGACCACCACCTTTTTGGCCGAGGCGATGGCGACGATGGCCGCGTTCGGCTGGTTAATGATTGCTATGAAGTTATCTACGTTCAGCATGCCCATGTTGCTCACGCTGAATGTACTACCCTGCATTTCGTCGGGCAGGAGTTTGCCGTCGCGGGCTTTCTTGACCAAGCTGCGAGATTGCTCTCCAATTTCGCGTAGGCTGAGCCGTTCCACGTTCTTGATCGTGGGCACGAGAAGCCCTTCTTCGACGGCCGCCGCAACCCCAATGTTGATCTGGCCGTAGCGGACCACTTCCTTTTCGCCGAACGAGGCGTTGGCTTCGGGCATGTCGGCAAGAGCTCTCGCACACGCCTTGATCACGAAGTCGTTGATCGAAACCTTTCCGCTCTCTTCTGCCTCGAACTGGTCTCTGAGCGCGTTGATGGCTTCGATATCCACTTCAACCGTGACATAGAAATGGGGAACTTGCTGCTTAGATTGGGTCGTTCGCTGGGCGATGATCTGGCGCAGGCGGTTGAGCGGAACCTTGGTATCCCCTTGGGCGGCGGCCGGAGTCGAAACCGGTGCGCTGGGTTGCGGGCCGGACGGTTTTCCGGACCGGACGTCCTTCTCGACAATTCGGCCACCCGGACCCGTGCCCGTGACAGTAGTTAGGTCCACGCCGAGTTCGGCCGCAATCTTGCGCGCAAGAGGGCTAGCCTTCACCCGGTCCGAGCCAGCAGCCTGAGGGGCGCTCGATTCGGTTTGGGCGACTGGGGCGGCTTGCTGAACCTCCGTGGGGGCTTCTTCCGCTTGGGCCGATTCGGAAGACGGGGAAGCGGTGGCCCAGTCGGGGGCAAGGGTCTCGCCGGCCTTCAAAATAGCGGCTATCGGAACGCCGACGGGCACCGTTTCGCCGGGCTTGATCAAGAATCCAGTGAGGATTCCCGAGCCGGGCGATTCCAGTTCGAGGGTGGCCTTATCGGTTTGGATGTTACCGATCACTTCGCCGGACCGGACTTTGTCACCATCTTTCTTGAGCCATTCGAGGAGGGTGCCTTCCTCCATTCCGTCGCCCATCTTGGGCATGATTACCTTCGTCATTCGCGTTCCTGAGTTGAAATCTGGTTGCGAAGCCCGCCCCGTTGCGTCTCGCAGGTGAATATTGAGTCTACCTTTTGGCCCGATTCCGAAGTTTGAGTGGACCAAGTTGGTTAAACTACCAGGATGGATGGCGCATGGAAAGTTGGTGGCCTCGTGCTGGGATTTATCGCCCTGCTTGTGGGAGCCTATGCGGTGCTTGGCCGGAGCCTGTTTGCCGAGAAAACCTCGGCGTATTCGGCCGTGTTTGCCGATGCGGGTGGGGTAACCGAAGGCTCGCCCGTGCTCCTCAGCGGAGTGCGCGTGGGGCAAGTCGCCAAGGTTTCGTTAACGGTCGATAGTCAAGCCGAACTTCAGCTCGCCATCGTTGAAGGCACCACGATCCCGGTGGGCACCGAAGCGATTCTAGCGACATCGCTCGTTGGAATTGGCGACCGGCCCGTTCAACTCGTTCCACCGGTGAAGCCAACCGGTTCGCTGCCTCCGGGTTCGCAAATTGCGGGACGTATCAAGGGTCCGCTGGAAGGGATGTTCCCGGACACCACGGAGACGATGACGGAACTGAACGCGACGCTTAAGGCCACCCGCGAGCTCATCTCGGACCAAGGCATGAAGCGACGGGTCGAAACGTTGATGGATTCGACCAACAAGACGATCACCCAATTTGGCGCGCTCGCGGCCCGCATGGACGGAATGATCGGCGAGAACCAGGGCACGCTGCGGACCACCCTTCTGCAGGCAAGCAAAATCATGGCCGACGTCAGCGCGACCTCGGCCCAGATTGCCAAAGTGGCCTCGAGCGGCAAACTAGAAGGCAAAACTTATGCGCTACTCGACGAAATGACGACGTCCGTCAAGCAAAGTCAAGCCCTGATCGGTGATCTGCGAGAAACTGTCAACGACCCCGAAATGAAGGAGTCTATCAACGCCATTTTGGCGAACACTAAGACCATGACGGATTCGGGAACGCGCATTGCCAGTAATGCCGAGGTGATGTCGCAAAACGGAATCACTCTCACCGAAAGTGCGAACGAGATTGCCCAGAAGGCGAGCAAGCTCGTGGATGAACTGAGCGCACTCCTCAAGAAGGTGGATGGCGCGGTCGGTGCAATTTCGGGTGCGGGGGCTGTGTCTAGCAATTTCCGGTCCGAAGGGGCAGAAATGCGGTTTGTGCGGGAGACGGACCCGGGGCGTTTCCGCGCCGAGGCCGAATTCGGCTTTGGGATTGGCCGCGATAACTACTATCTCGGCATATGGGATGCGTTTGAGAGCAACAAACTCATTGCTCAGTCGGGAACCAAATTCGGAGATCAACTGGAGTTGAGATACGGGGTTTATGCATCTCAGCTCGGCCTCGGGGTACACTACCAAATCACGCCCGGATTCAAGATCCGCGGCGACATTTTTGATGTCAATGAACCGCGGTTCGATCTGCGCGCGGGGATTCGAGTGAGCAAGGACGCCAATGTGTGGCTCGGGCTCGACCGGGTCATTAGCCGCACCTCTCCCACGATTGGGATTGGCATTCGAAGATAGACAAAAAGGTTTCAAATTGCCATGAAGGTAATTCTCAATCAAACAGTTCCGAAAGTTGGAAAGGCTGGTCAAGTGGTGACCGTGAAAGACGGTTACGCACGCAACTATTTGTTCCCCCGCTCCTTGGCCGTCGTTGCAAACCGCTCTCAGCTGAAGGTTCTGGAAGGCCGCAACCAACTCCATGCCGCAAAGCTTGCCGAAACTAAGTCGGCGGCTGAGGGTGTGAAGTCTTCGCTGGACGGCAAGGTCGTTCGGATAGAAGGCAAGGTAGGCCGAGATGCGGGCAAGCTCTTCGGCGCGATCACCTCGCAAGACATCGTTGACGTCATCAAGAAGGAACTCGGCGTGGAAGTCGAGAAGAAGCAGGTCGCCCTTCACGAGCCGATCAAGCGACTTGGCAAGCACGTGGTGATGATTGACCTTCACCGAGACGTGGACGCAAACGTGACCGTGCATGTGTTCGACCCGGCGCACCCCGAACTCGAAGAAGCCGAGCCGGTCGCCGAAGCCGAGACAGAAGCGACGGAAGAAGTAACCGAAGAAGCCTAAATAAGAGGACATTGAAGATGCGTCCCTTCAGCCGCTGGCTGGAGGGACGTCTTTGTTTATCGCGCAGCCGGCTGGCCGACGGTCTGGCACAGCTGCAGAATCAGGGTTTCCATCGTGTCGAGCGCATTAAAGCCTGGCAATGAACCCTTTAGCTTTCCATCCGCTTCGGCGATGGCCGTAAGACCACGAGTGCACGCGTGCCGATCTAACTTTCGGGCTTGACCCATTATCTTGTTGATCACAAACGGCTTTTCGAGCCCGATGTGCTTAGCGGGTAGCTGTCTCAGAACCTGTTCAGAGAGTGCGGGCGGAGTCTGGCCGTGATCGAGGCACACTCGGGCCTGAAACAGCAACCGAAAGTGACGACTGAGCTGGGGGAGGATATTTCGGTTGGCCGCTTCTTCTATCTTCGTGGGCGAACCAAGCACGATGCGCAGTTGCTTTAGTGCTTGGGTGGGGTTCGGGGCGGCGACGGCGTCGATCAGCGACCAAATGGACCATTCCCGGCTCGGGGCGACGACTTCTCGAATATCCGCCGCCTGAATTTCGGGTGCATCCCCCACGAATAGCCGGACTTTCTCGAGTTCGCGGAGCGCACGAGAGAAATGGGAGCCGGTCATTTCTTCGAGCAAAATCGTGGCTTGACCGCCCATTTTCTTGCCCATCGCCTTCACCTCTTGCTGGATCGAACTTTGGAAAGTACGTGAATCGAGGGAGCACGGGATGTAGGTTCCTCCGAGCTTTGGAACTAGTTTTGAAAAGGCCGTTGCACGGGTGGTAAAAGTGCGCTGACGGTCGTCGCTCCCAGGCTCTTCATCGCCGACCAAAATCAGAAGCGATTCATCCGGAAGTTTGGTCTTGAGCTTGGATTCAAGCTCCTTTGGGTCAATCCGAAGGACATTACGGACGATGACGGTTCGCCGAGCCGCCATGAACGGGAGCGTGGTCACGCTGGCCAGCCAGTCGCCAATCGGTTTGGCATCTGCGGTGATGGTCTCGCAGTCAAAGTCCTCGGGCGCGATTTCGGCGGTGGCGAGCACTTCTTTAAGCCGTCTCCAGCGGATTTCTTCTTCCTCGCCCCCAATGAACACCAGTCCGGAAGCGACGGCTTTGCTCAAGTCAAGGCTCATCGGCGCGTCCTTGCGTTCTTAGCGTCCTTAAGAAGACGGGTGAATTCTTTGCGCTGAGCTTTGAAGCTGGCGACCCGTTCGATGTCTACGCCGTTGCGGGCATAGAGAAGTGATTCAAGTTGTTGACTTGTTCCGATTGCAAGTTCGATAGGCAAGTTGAACTTGATGGCGGTAGATGCAAGATATTCACGAGCGGTGGATTCAAATCGGCGCGGAACCCGGCTAATTCGCTCGACTTGATGAAGGAACTGCGCAACCTCACGATGGGCGGCGCGCTGCACCGCGTTGCCGTCGAGGGCCGGATTCACCCGACCCAGCGCGAACGCCAATTTCCAATCGCGCAGCGAAGCGCGGCGGTTCTTCCACAAGAAATACCCTCCAAAGCCGATAATCAGAGATCCACCCAACACGCTCGCAAGCGTCACGAGTCGGGGATCGGCCTGATCTTTCCACACGGATCCGCGGCCAAATCCGGGCTTCTCGCGGGCACCTTCGGTGGCATCAAATACGATCCAGCCGACTTTATCAAAGTAGATTTCGGTCCACATGTGGTAATCGCGGTCCCGAACCTGGTAGCTCTGAGAACTGACCAATTGGTCGTCTCCGACGAGGAAACCTGTGGCGACCCGCGAATGGAGCCCGGCGGCTCGGGCTAACTGCGCAAGGGAGGACGCAAAGAGATCGCAATAGCCTTCTTGACTCTTGAACAGGACATGCTCAACCGGGTCGGCTTCGCGGGGAACTTCGGGGGCTTGCAGGTTATAGACGATGCGCTGGCTTACGGCTTCGCGAAGAAGCTCGGCCTTTTCGAGGTCTGTGCGAGCATTTTTCACGATTGAATTTGCAAGCGCGCGAACCTCTGGCGTGCTCCCAAACCGTGAGTAGATATTTTGCGCAACTTCGGGCAAATTGGGCGGCGCAGTGCTGTCTACCGGCGCGATATCCGGGGACGGAATCAAGGACTTGCCGTAAACCTGTTCGTATTGACCGATGCCAGGCCGAGTCACCATGTTGCCGTCGTCGCCCACGGAGAGCGCATCCTTCGGAATGTCAACGGACAGCGGTTCGCCGGGTAGAAAGAGGGCTCGTGCGCCAGAACGACCGAACCGGATCGTATATTCAATCACGCGTCCATGCGGAACGAGTTCATTCGAGTCCAAAATTGGGGCTAAATTGAACCCAAGACCGTCACGACGAATCACGGTGGTTCGGGCAGTGCTTCTCCAGCGGTTAGCCGAATACGAGTCATAGGTTCGCCCACGTAGATACAGTGGCTCTTCTATGCGCAGGCTAAGCACCATCCGGTCACTTGGTTTTCCGATGGGTCCGCGCCCTACTGATACGGTTTCCCCGGGGGAGGCCATCCCCCCGTCTGCAGTCGCGGCATTAGGCTGATTGAGCGCAACCGGCGTCGCGCCAATGGCGGCCGTCGCGCCGCTCATGCCTTGCCGAATGAAAGGGGCGCCAAACCACGAGAAGACGATCACCGCAAGCGCGGAGCCAACTGCCCATTCGGGGCCCGCCAAGGCCTTCCACTCATAGGATTCAAGTTGGTGTGCCGTCTTCCTGTGGTGCTTCTTAGCCCAACTCAGTGCGTTGCGAAGATTGCTGCGGGCAAAGGTGTGCGCTGTGATGATGATAAATAGGAAGAAGATGTAGGGGGCTTGTTCCAGCGTGTCGTAAGCACCGACCAGCCCGAAGATAGCGATTCCGGGCACTGCGAGAAAGAGCAGCGTGCTGTCTCGCCACGCGAACAAACTGCCTATCACCAGCATCCAAGAAAGAGCGCTGGTTTGAACTAGATTCTGGGTGTAGCCACCTTCAGGAAGGAGCTGGTTGAGCGGATCCCGGAGCACCATGCAGAGCCCACACCCGATTCCGAACGCGATTATGTCGAACGAGTGGCCATTCTCTTCCGGCTTGACCGCATTTCGCAGGGAATACGAAATGGCGGTGGCGACAAGTATCAGAGCGCAGAAAAGATAGCCCGCATTGTTGTTGCGCAGGGCAACGGCTGCGGTCATGGCTGCCATACACGAAGAAACCGCGCACAGAGCGTAGTCTATGCGTGACAGCGAGTACCGGGTCGAATCGAGCGAAGGCTTCACAGCTGAACCTCGGGCATAAAAATGGTCTGGGCTCCTACGTTTTCCAACGTTCTAGAATACGTAGTTGACGACGCAAGTTCCGCTTTTGGGACGTTCCGGTCGAGCGTTGACCCGTCGTATAGCATCGCATAGACCTGCGATTCACGTAGAGGGCCAAGCGCGGCGGGTAGCGATTCTTCGGTTTTGGCGAGAAACAGGAAAATCTGCCCAAATGGCTCGAAGTTCTGGGTGGCTTTTGCGAGTTGATCGGCGACAGTTCGAGTCTCGTTCGACCGGACGTCGGCGAGAAGGTCTCGGATTGCGTCCAGTCGGCCGCTAAGCGTTCCAGACGTCATCCCCGAGGGCGATTCAAGACCAGGGAAGTACACCTGCGCCCCCTGCAACAGCAGTCGTTCGGCCAAAAACATGGCATGGCCGCATGCGCTCTCCAGGGTGGTCCAACGCTCGTTGCCGATCTCCGTGCCAATGCCATCCTGAATGAAGATGGCGGCGCGAAGCGAAGTGTCGGAGTCAAACTCCTTGACCATTGTGTTTCCGGTGCGCGCGGTGGCCTTCCAATCAATGTGTCGCAGAGGGTCGCCGGGAACGTAGTTGCGAATACTTCGAATGTCTATTCCCGCGCGGGCGTAGTGGCTTCGCGATCCGCCGTCAATTCCCATCGCGCCGCCAAAAGCAATCGGAGCTTCGAAGGCCAAAGGTGCCGGATAAACCTTAAGATGGGCTTGGTCCTTGGTGCTGAGGACGTACTTGATCTTGGATTGAGCCAGTCCCATAGCATCGCCGCCGAGCACTTCAACTTCGTTCCACCGGAAGTTTCCGCGCCGGGTGGGACGCAAAATGTAGCTTGTCGAAATAGGCCGCTCATAGGCAGGGGCTATCGCAAGGGCGGGTGTAACGAGAGCAGACCGGAGACGCGGCGGCAACTGGTCCTTGAGAATCACCAGTGGCCGACTGATGCGTCGCCCACTGGTGACGATGAACGTCACGGTGACGGTGTCGCCGACCTGAGCCGTTTGCGTGAGCGTACGCTGGATGCGCAGGCCCCTCACCGCTAGCCAGGCCTGCGCTTTTGCCGCAATCACAAATGCAATCAATGCCGTCGCCATATAGAACAAACCCGGCGAACCGAGGATGCTCGCCACGATGGCAAGGAAAAAACTGGAGATTACAAGCGTGAGTGTGCCAGTACGTCTCATGGACTAAGAACTATCGAAGGGGAAGCGGAGCGGGAATTCGGTCGAGAATCGTGGTGATCACCTTGGCTGAACCTTCTAAACCGTGGCGCATCTCGCCGCGAGTGATGATTCGGTGAGCCAAAACGAGGCTCGCTACCGCCTTGACATCGTCGGGGGTGACGAAGCTGCGGCCATCTATTGCGGCATGTGCCTGGGCACCGTGCATCAGGTGGATCGAGCCCCGCGGCGAGGACCCGAGAGCGATAAGCGCATCTTCGCGGGTGCTTCGCACGATGTCCACAATGTAAGTCCGCACTTTCTCATCTACGTGAATTTCTCGAATTGCGCGTTGCAGGGCACAGAGCTCTTCTGGCGATGTCACGGTCCGAACTTTTTCCAACGGATGGCTGATTTGCTGGGTTTCCAGCATCTTGGCTTCGTTTAATTGGTCCGGGTAGCCAAGCGAAATGCGGCCGAAAAATCGGTCAAGCTGGGCCTCCGGAAGCGCAAACGTCCCCATCATTTCAATGTTGTTCTGGGTCGCGATGACCATGAACGGGGTCGGGGTAGGGCGTTCGACTCCGTCGGTCGTCACGTGCCGCTCTTCCATTGCCTCCAGCAACGCGGACTGGGTTTTGGGCGTCGCGCGGTTGATTTCGTCGGCCAGAACCACGTTAGCAAAAATGGGCCCGGGCTGGAATTCGAATCGGTGCGTGTCTCGGTTGAGAATTGAAGTGCCCGTGACGTCACTCGGAAGGAGGTCCGGCGTGAACTGAATACGCCGAAAGTCACCGCCGACCGCCTTGGCAATCGCTTTGGCAAGAGTGGTTTTTCCCACACCAGGAACGTCTTCGATGAGCAAGTGCCCCTCGCAAAACAACACAAGGAGGGCTTCCTTTACCGTCTTCGATTTGCCAACGATGACGTGTTCGAGTTCGGTGGCCAGGGCCTGGGCGACGCGAGAGATGGTGGTGGGTTCCATAGCTACTTTTAAGCTCTCATTATCTAATGCAGTTTCTACGTCAGTTCAACTTGCCATAATTCACTAAGTGAATCAATCCTGCGTAATCGGTGTGGACTTGGGTGGGACCAACGTGCGAGCACAAGCTTTCCTAATGGACGGGAGTCCGGCCGGAAATCGTTTTGAGAATTTATCTTGTGCTCAGGATGGCACGGAAGCCATATTTGATGCGCTCGCAATCACCATTCAGCAGGCCGCCGAGAGTAGTCAGGCGGAAATACTGGGGGTCGGAATTGCGGTGCCCGGACATGTAGACGACGAAGCGGGCATGATCCGCTGGGCCCCGAATTTTGGTCACATGGAGGGCGGTGTCTTCCGTTCTTGGCGGGATGTTCAGTTCCGCGCTCCGTTGGAAGCTCGACTCCCCTACCGTGTGACGATTGGAAACGACGCCAATCTGGCGGTCCTGGGTGAGTATTTGTTTGGATTGGGGCAGAATTCGGCGAACTGCCTCGTGATGCTTACGGTTGGCACCGGGATCGGTGGCGGAGTAGTCTTTGGTTCCCGAGCACTGCAGGGGGCAAGCAAAGGTCCGCTCCTGTTGGTGGGCGGAAACGCCGGCGGCGGTGAACTGGGCCACATTATTCTGCAGCAGGGCGGAGTTGATGCCAATTCCGGCGCGTACGGCACACTGGAAGGTTACTGCCAACGGGATGCGATCATTCGGCGGGCTCAACACCGCCTCCAAAGAGGCCGAAAAAGTTTGATCAATGACCTCGTGGGCGGCGCCTGGGATCAGATCACGCCGAAGCACCTCACGCTTGCCGCCGAGCAAGGCGATGAACTGGCTCTCGAAGTCTGGGAAGAAATCGGAATGTATCTAGGTGTCGGAATTGGCTCGCTCATCAACATTTTCGCGCCCGACGTTTTCGCGATTGGCGGACAGATCAGTAAGGCCGGAACATTTTTGCTCGACCCCGCGATGCGCTCGGCGCGGAATGTGGCGATTCCGAGCTTGTGGGAAACGGTGCGGGTTCAACAGGCTCAGCACATTGACAACGCGGGAATTCTGGGCGGAGCCGCACTGGCCCGAACCGCCTTTGGCCAGTAGGACTGTCAGAACCCCTTCCAGGCAATCCGCGTATCTTTGAGACCTACGGGTAGAACACGGTCATGAACGACGCAATTAAGCTTACACTTCAGTTTGTTCAGTCGGGAAAAATTTCCGCCGACGACGCCTCCCCGGCTATCGAGAGCATGGCGATGGGCAATTTTTCGGCGGCGCGGGTGCAAGTGGTCCGATGGGTTTCGGAAAGCAAACTCAGTTCGGAAGAAGCGGCCGAACTGCTGGGCGTGCTGAATCCACCCGCCCAAGGTGGAACCAGCGAGGCAACTGGCGCGCCGCAAAGTGATGGCCAAGCAACGCCACCGCCGCCTCCGCCGGATGCGCCTAAGCCGCCGTCGAACGACCAAGAAGTGCTTCGACGCGTCGGCGAGACGCTGGATAAGCTCGGGCGCGATCTCACCAAAGGAAACTGGGAAGGTGTCGGTGACCAGCTCAAACAGGGCGCGAGCAAGTTCGGCGGCTTGATCAAGGACGCGGCGGAATCCGTGCGGAAAGATGGGACATTCGGGTTCTTGTTTGGTGAGGTTGTCCGGCGCGATGTGGTTCTGCCTCTGACATTTGAAGCGGGCAAGATTCTGCGCGTTGAAAATGCGAATGGACGCGTGCGCGTGAATTGCCACGGCACGACGAACACGGTTGCGGCGCATGTGACGTTCCGCGGTGACACGGCTGAGCAACTAAAGGTTCGGTCTGAAAACTACGTGCTGATGGTTGAAGAAAGCGACGGCGTGGTTCTGATTCGGCAAGAGGACGACCCGAACCTCGCCGTGGACCTGGAAATCGAACTAATGGAAGGCACGGCAGTGGAGGTCCACAACAATCGTGGCAACGTGGAGATTATCGGAGCGACACGGAGCACGCGAGTCGAAGGGGTATCCGGTGATATCGTCGTGCGCAAAGGTGAGGGAACCCTTGATGTCGAAACGAAGAACGGCGAGATTCGCATTGATAGCGGAAACTACACCTTAGCCGGAATCAAGACCAAAAACGGCGATGTCGTGGTGACCGATACCCGAGCCAATTTCACCGTGAACACGGTTAAAGGCGATGTGACAATGACCAACGTAACCGGAAAGACGATGACCGTGGACGCGGTCACCGGCGACATCCGGGTGGATATTTCGGAAACGGTGGACGGAACCGTTAGCTTCCGCACGGTCAGCGGTGACATTGACTGCTCCGTGCCCGACCAATGTAATTGCCGGGTTTCCATGAACACGGTGCGAGGCGCAGTGCTTTCCAGCATTGACCTTGAAGATTCGGCGAAAGAACAGGGCCGGGCAACTGGTCGCCTTGGCGAAGGAATCGGTAACTTGGACCTGAGCACCGTGAATGGGGACCTGCTCCTCCGGATGCGGGCCCACATCTAATGCAGGGCAGGCTCGCCAAGCTTGCGGAGTATTGCGCTTCGGTGGGGAACCCCCTCACCGAGGCGCAACTTTTGCAGTTTGCGAGGTTGCTAGACTCGCTCCGCACGGCTAACGCCGTGAAGAACCTCACCCGCGTTCCAGAAGACGAGTGGGTGACTCGCCACCTCATCGAATCGTGCCTCATTTTGCCGTGGATTCAAAGCGGAGCCCGGGTGCTGGACCTTGGCACGGGGCCTGGTTTTCCGGCTTTGCCGCTGGCAATCGCACGGCAAGACCTTGATGTGGTCGCTATTGACTCAAACGCAAAGATGCTGGGGTTCGCGATTCAGATGGCGATCCCGAACTTAAAGCCAATTAACGGTCGCATCGAGGATCAAAGCTTCGCGGAGCAGTTCGACGTGGTGACCGGGCGGGCGTTTGCGCCGCTTGCCATTCAGCTGGAATGTTCGGCCAAGCCGCTTAAAATCGGCGGTGTTTGCTTGCCATTCCGTTCTGAGAACGACGTTTTGGACGGAAGTTGGGTTGGTGAGCTTGGGTTCGAGTTGGCTGAAGTTCACCGAGTTCAGCTTGAGTCGGACGGCCCAGTGAGGGTCTTCCCGGAATATCGCAAGGTGCGAAAAACCCCGGGAAAGTTCCCTCGGCAATGGGCGACCATGAAAGCTAAGCCGCTCGCCTAAGCGGGCTGCTCTGCTTTCGAACTGAACGTCATCGAGCCATCTACGAAGTCAATCGTGACTTGGCTTCCATCCACGATTTCTCCGGCCAGAATCTGCTTTGCCAGCGGGTTCATCACTTCGTGCTCTATCACTCGTCGCAACGGACGCGCGCCGTATACCGGGTCATATCCTGCCGCCGCAAGGTGATTCAGAGCCGATTCGCGAACATCCAGCGTGATTCGCCGGTCAGCGAGGCGACTTTCTAGCTTCTGCAGGTGATGCGTCGCGATGGATTTAATCTCGGCGGCACCCAACGGTCGGAAAACGAGAATGTCGTCAAGCCGATTAACGAATTCCGGCCGGAAGAAGCGGTGAACTTCCTCCAATACTCGGGCTTGCGTCGCGGAGAAGTCCTCGCCTGCCACCAAGAACTCGCCGTAATGGTGCGAGCCCAGGTTGCTGGTCATGATGAGCACCACGTTCTTGAAGTTCACGGTGCGGCCCTGACCGTCGGTCAGCCTGCCGTCGTCCAGCAGTTGGAGGAGCACTGAGAAGATTTCTGGGTGAGCCTTTTCGATTTCGTCAAGCAACACCACGCAGTACGGCATTCGCCGCACGCTCTCAGTAAGTTGACCGCCTTCTTCGTACCCGACATAGCCCGGAGGCGCGCCGATCAGGCGGCTAACCGAGTGCTTTTCTTGGTACTCGCTCATGTCGATTCGGACAAGGGCGCGTTCGTCGTCGAATAGGAACTCGGCAAGTGCTTTTGCGGTCTCGGTTTTGCCGACACCGGTGGGTCCAAGAAGCAAGAATGTGCCAATCGGACGATTAGGGTCCCCAATGCCGCTCCGGCTCCGCCTAATGGCATCGCTGAGGGCTTGGATTGGGGCGGATTGTCCGACCACGCGCTGCGCCAACAACTCTTCCATGTGAAGGAGCTTTTGCATTTCGCCCTGCATAAGCTTGCTGACCGGAATTCCGGACCATTTGCTCACGATTTCGGCAATGTCTTCCGCGCTGACGGTTTCTTGCAGGTTTCGTTTGCCCGTTTCGGCCGCGCCGATTTCCTTCAGCTTTTCTTGAGCCTCCGGAATCGCGCCGTACTGCAGTTTCGCCGCGCGTTCGAAGTCCAAATCGCGCTGGGCTTGAGCCAGTTGGGTGTTAAGAGATTCCAGTTCTTCCCTTAGGGCGCGAACCGTCTCAATTTTCTCCTTCTCGTTAAGCCACGTGGCCCGCTTCGCCTGCAGTTGTTCGTTAAGGTCGGCGAGACGGCGTTCGGTGGTGACCAGGCGGTCTTTGCTCGCCGGATCGTCCTCTTTGCGCAGGGCTTCGCGGTCAATTTCGAGCTGGTTCACCGTCCGCTGGATTTCGTCAATCTCGACGGGAACCGAGTCAATCTCAATCTTGAGCTTGCTCGCGGCTTCGTCAATCAGGTCGATGGCCTTGTCGGGCAAAAACCGGTCCGTGATGTACCGATCGCTGAGGGTGGCCGCTGCCACAAGCGCCGAATCCGAAATGGGCACGCCGTGGTGAATCTCATACCGCTCTTTAAGACCGCGAAGGATGGAAATAGTCTCATCCACGGTGGGTTGATCCACGAGCACGGTTTGGAACCGGCGCTCCAATGCCTTGTCCTTTTCTACGTAGAGGCGATACTCGTTGAGCGTTGTTGCGCCCACGCACCGAAGTTCGCCCCGGGCGAGCATTGGCTTAAGCATGTTGGCGGCATCGAGGGAGCCCTCTGCCTTTCCCGCCCCCACCAAGGTGTGGAGTTCATCTATGAACAGAATAATTCGGCCGTCACTACGCTTGATTTCGTCGAGCATCGCCTTCAGCCGGTCCTCGAACTCGCCGCGGTACTTCGCGCCCGCGAGCATTGCGCCGAGGTCGAGCGATATCACGCGCTTGTCTTTGAGGGCCTCGGGAACATCGCCCGCGATCACGCGCTGGGCGAGCCCTTCGACGACGGCGGTTTTTCCCACGCCGGGTTCGCCGATGAGAACGGGATTGTTCTTGGTTCGGCGGCTCAGAACTTGGATAACGCGGCGAATCTCTTCGTCGCGGCCGATGACGGGGTCAAGTTTGCCGCTTCGGGCGCGCTCGGTGAGGTCAAGGCCGTATTTTTCGAGGGCTTGAAAGCGTTCTTCGGCATTTGCGTCGTCCACTCGCTGCCCGCCCCGGAGAGATTCCACCGTGTTCTTGAAGAGTTCGCGGGTGACCCCATGTTTGGTCCACAGAGCCTTGGCTGCCTTATCTTTGAAGCTGGCGAGAACAAAGTGGTCGGACGAAATATAGGTATCGCCCATGCCGTCCGCCTCGCGAAACGCTTCATTAAATAGGGCACTAAGCCGCTGGGACATAGAGGCACCCAACGTGCTTTCGTTTCCGCTTACTTTGGCTTGCGAGCCGAGTACGTCCACAAGTGAGCGTCGGACCGCTTGCGGGTCCACACCGATCTTGCGCAACACGCCGTCTACCGGGCCGCCCGCTTGCTCCACAAGCGCGAGCAGCAAGTGCTCCACATCTACCGATTGATGTGAGTACTCAACCGCGAGCGCTTGGGCCTCTTTGAAGGTCTCCTGGGCCTTTACTGTCAGTCTATCAAATCTCATATGAGTCTCCTATTGTCAAGACAACTTAGTCTGTGACTATCATAACGTTCGATTCGTCGACCGAGTTCCGGGCGTCCTAGTGCGTAAGGGGGAGTTTTCCGCCCAGAACCAGGCTCGAAACTTCTGCGACGTCCACAGCATGCGGCGTAAGCGCAAATGCATCCGTGCCTTGGCCAGTCGCCGTCCAATAAGAAGAAACGGCTTTGCCCATCAGCCAGTTTTGGGCGACGGCCGTGAGGCTTGCGGCCGCGCACGTCTGCTTTGCCCGGGCAAGCACGCTTTGCTCGGCGTACGCATACATAGCGAGTTCGCTGAGGGCGCCGAGCCGCACCTGTGGCATCGCCTTGCCCCAAGAATCGCCTGGAATGTCTTGTAACGCTTGCGCAAAGGCAGCATGCGCCATTCGGGCGACGGGGGCATCGCCTTCTAGGCCCGGGAGCCCGGCGGCATATTTTCGCGCGAGTCGGTCGGCAAGGAAAATTCGGTTGATTTCGTTCGTGCCTTCGTAGATGCGGCTGATTCGGGCATCGCGATAGATTCGGGCGACGGGAAACTCTTCGGTGAAGCCGTAGCCGCCGTAAATTTGGAGGGCTTCGTCCACGATGAGGCTTTCAAGCTCAGTTGCGAGGATTTTGCTGGCCGAACATTCTATGGCAAATTCTGCGGCGGCGGCCATGTTTCCGGCGATGTTCCCGGCTGAATCGGCAAAGGCCCCATCAATCAAGGCTCCGGTTCGGTAGGTTACCGATTCAGCAATATAGAACCACGCCGCCATGTGGGCCAGCTTGCTTTGAATGAGACCGAAATTAGAGAGCGGTTGCCCGAACTGGCGGCGATCCTGAGCGTACTGGCTGGAGACCTTGATCGCTTCTCGGGCCGGACCCATACTCATGCTACTGAGCTTGAAGCGTCCGAGGTTAAGTGAATTGAACGCAACGTGATGCCCCTTGCCCTCCTCGTAAATCATGTTCTCGACCGGGATCTCCGCGTTTTCGAGCACGAGACGGGCGGTAGAAGACCCCTTCAGGCCCATTTTGTGTTCTTCTCGGGCAATGGAAACGCCGGGGAAGTCACGTTCAACCAAAAACGCGGTGACCTTTTCGCCCCCCACTTTGGCCATGACCAAGAACTGGTCCGCCCATTTGGCGTTGCTGATCCACATTTTGGTGCCGTTCAAAACGAACTTATCGCCCTGAAGGTCGGCGCGGGTGGTCATCGAAAGGGCGTCTGAACCCGAATTCGGCTCGCTCAGGGCGTACGCTCCGATCTGTTCGCCGGACGTGAGCTTGGGCAAGTACTTCGCCCGTTGAGCGTCGTTGCCAAAGTAAACGAGACCCACTTGGCTAATACCGCTCGTGATGCCGATAGTTACGGAAAAGCTTGCGTTAAGGCTGAGGAATTCCAGCATGCGGGCGGCCAGGTTCTTACTTAGGCCGAGGCCGCCGTATTCGGCCGGGGCGTCAATTCCGCAGAAGCCAAGTTCACCGGCTTGGCGTACGAGGCGTGGAGTGAGCCCCTCTTCTTGCGCATCCAATGCTTCCTGAACGGTGAGGACCTCTTTGCGGCTGAATTGCTCGGCCATCCGGATCATCAGGGCATCATCGCCTTTGAAATCTTCGGGTACAAAAATTGTATCGGGAGATTGGGTCAAAAAGGCGCCGCCGACAGTCTTCGTTGTGGAAGTCATGATTGCTCCTTAAATTATACGCGCCTGCCCTCGTTCTCTCTTCAGGATCACTTCACCTATGAAAATCGGAATTTTTACGCCCTTGTTCGGCGACAAGTCGTTCACCGAAACCCTTGATTTGGTCGCCGCCGCAGGAATCGAGGCGGTCGAGCTGGGCGTAGGGGCGTATCCGGGGTCGGCGCACGTGGATGTTGAGGCGTTGATGAGCAGCGAGGCCGCCCGTGCCGCATTTCGAGGAGAGCTGGACCGGCGAGGACTTACGCTGAGTGCGTTGAGCGTCCACGGCAATCCGTTGCACCCCAATGCCGAGATTGCCCGAGATCACCACGAAACGTTTGTTCGCGCGGTAAAGCTTGCGAAGCTACTCGGAGTAAAAACGGTGAACGGATTTAGCGGGTGCCCAGGTGATTGCGACACCGCGAAGAATCCGAACTGGGTGACCTGCGCTTGGCCGGATGAGTACCGTGACGTTCTGGAGTGGCAATGGAACGAGCGCGTGATTCCGTACTGGGCGGAGCAGCACACATTGCTGGAAGCGCACGATGTGCGATTTGCCATTGAGATGCACCCCGGGTTTGTCGTCTACCACAACGAATCGTTGCTTCGGCTTCGCGATGCGGTGGGTCCGCGCATTGGTGCCAACTTTGATCCTTCCCACCTTTGGTGGCAAGGCGTAGATCCGATTGTGGCGGTGCGAGAAATTGCCGAAGCAGGCGCACTGTTCCACTGCCATGCCAAAGACGCCCGTATCGACCCGCAAAACTCGGCCCGAAACGGGAACCTCGACACAAAATCTTATGGGGATATTGTCAAACGGAGCTGGGTGTTCCGGTCGGTTGGATATGGCCACCCGGAAAGTTGGTGGAAGGATTTCTGTTCGACCCTGCGCACGTTTGGCTACGATGACGTGCTGAGCATTGAGCACGAAGACGGCTTGATGAGTAGCGGGGAAGGGCTGCGCAAGGCCGTGGAAATGCTTCGGCGGTGCGTGATTCAGGAACCCGCTGGCCCCATGTTCTGGGCGAACGACTAAACCTAGTAGATTCGCTGATTCTGGGAAGTTCGTGATCACGGAACGAACTTCCTATGCAGGGTATCGGGCGGGTATTCCAATTAGGCGTGCTCCTCTTAGGGGCAACGGGGGCTTCGTTTGCGCCGAGCATTGCGCAGACTCAGGGCACCCCGAAACTTGCCGTATCAAACGCCCCGTACCGGGACCTCCTTAAGGGTGTGTTGCTTGAGACCAACGCCCGCCGTGCCGAGCACGGGTTGCCGCCGTTGCGCATGAACGCAACGCTGAGCCGCGCGGCGCAGTGGATGGCCGAGGACATGGCCCACAAGAATTACTTCTCGCACACCGATTCACATGGGCGAACCATCGGTACTCGGTTGCCTGCGTTTGGTTACAACAACTACGAAATCATCCGCGAGAACCTGGCAGGTGGTCAATATGACCCGAAGGAAGTGGTGGACGCCTGGATGAAGAGCCCGGGGCACCGCGCGAGCATCTTGTGTGACACGAGCACCGAAATCGGGCTTGGCTATTACTACTATCCGAATTCGAAGTACAAGATTTACTGGGTGCAAGAGTTCGGCAAGCCGATGGCCGGGGGTCAAAATTGATTGTGCCACTTGCCGTTGCCAGCGTCATTGCGGCCGTCCCGCCGCCGCTCACCGCTCCGCAACAGCTTCTGCGGGCCACAAACATGCAGCGCGCGTCCATGAATCTGCCGCCGTTTGTTTTGAACGAAAATTTATCGGCCGCGGCGCAATGGAAGGCTGAGGACCTTGCGTCCTCCCGGGAACTTTCGCACAAAGATTCGCAAGGGCGTATGCCGTGGAAGCTTGCAACCGACTTCGGTTACGGCAAGTACCGCGTGATCCGAGAGAACATCGCGACGACTTTCGTGGATGCACGGGCTGTGGTTCAGGCTTGGGATCAGAGCCCGAGTCACCGCGAAAACCAGTTTTGCACCGACGGCCGAGAAGTCGGTGTGGGTTATGCCCAGGTTCCGGGCAAGCGGCGCCAGAACTACTGGGTGTTACTCATTGGTTCCCGGTAACAATTACTTGCGTAAACCATAAAAATTGTGTAAAGATAGTCCGATGTTGTTGACATCGGTACTAGTTGTCGCTGCATTGGGCCAATCCACCGCGCCGATGTCCACCGAAGAACTCTCTTCGCAACTGATTGCCGAGGTCAACCGCGCCCGAGTCGAGAACAAGAAGTCCGAACTTGTGGTCGACCGGTCCCTTGCCAATGCCTCCAAGTGGCTCGCTGAAGACATGGCGAAATACGGCTACTTCGGACATGAGGACCGAGAAGGCAAAGACTGTGGCGACCGCGCGAAGAAATTTGGTTACCATCGGTACAGAGTGGTGCGCGAAAACCTCGCCATGACAGGGAAGTCCAAAGGAGCCCGAGACACCGTGAAACTCTGGCTGGAAAGCCCCCACCACCGGGAAAATCTACTGGCAGCCGACGTCAATGACCTGGGTGTCGGCGTCGCCGTGCGACAGAACGGCCAAATTAACTGGGTTCTGCTAGTAGGAGCCAAACAGCCCGACCGGGTTAATGCCCCTGGTAGATAGAGTACGGGTTGAATTCGGGGTCAGAGACTATTCGGCAGGCGCAGAGCTGACCGACGTGATACGCGTCGTGCTGGACGACGTAATCTTCCGCGAGCGCATAGGCCTGTTCATCCTGAGATTCGCAAACCATCTGCGTGACTCGATCTCGAAGGGCGAACATGTGGGTTTTCAGCTGCTCAGGATCCGAGATTCCGGTCGAGTAACTCCCCCATTCGTGTGATTTCTTGAGGAGGGCCGCTTCGAGCGCAGTATAGGCCTCGCAGAGATGCTCCATGGTTTGAGCAGGCGTCATCATGGTCGCCAACGGGGCAGAGGAATATTGGTCGGGCGTGAGGCCTTCGAGGCACTTTCCGAGCTGATAGCGAGTGTTGGAAAGAGAGCCTTTGAGAAACGTTGGGCACATCATGTTTCGAGTATAGCCATCTGGGGCGGCCATACTACAAGTCAAATCGCGTTTTGAACCCTTCCGAATTAACCCCGAGCGTTGTATTCGCTGGCTATTGCCAGGGGTATTTTCCGATGACCGAAGAAGACGGAAGCGTGGGGTGGTTCGCGTCGTTTGATCGGTGTCTGTTCCCACTGACCGGAATCCATGTCAGCCGTAGCCTAAGGCGCCGAATTCAACGTGGTGAGTTTGAGATTCGAATCAACACTGCGTTTGAGGCGGTGATTCGTGGGTGTATCCGGCCGGGAGACAACTGGATCAGCGAGCGGTTCGTGCAGGTTTACACTGAGATTCACCGGCAGGGTTGGGCACATAGTTGCGAATGCTGGCATGAAGGGCAACTTGTCGGCGGAGTCTACGGGGTGGCGATTGGCAGTTGCTTCTGCGCAGAGTCCATGTTTCACCGCCGCACGGACGCAAGCAAAGTGGCCCTCTGGGCATTGGTCAGTGCGTGCGCAGAGCGCGGGTTCACGCTTTTCGATGCCCAAATTATGAACCCGCACCTGGAGAGTTTAGGCGCCTTCACGGTTCCCGCGGCGGACTACGATGCGATGCTGATTCGAGCAATTGATGACCCGCTTAAGTGGGGCAAATGCCCGTATGTATGGGAGTAATCCTGGCAATTCTCGGGTCCGCGTAATTCCTCTTGCATGGCATGCACTGGTAGGGATAACTTGGCCAGCAATTTTGGTCGGTGGCCCTACCGAGGGACCTGATGACCGAAAGACACTTAAAAGTCGTGAAGTTGCTGGAGCCGGAGCTCTGTTTAGAGTGCCGTTTTGGGCAACGAGCCAGCGTGGAGCTGGCCAACGGAGAGAAGCAATCTATGGTGTATTGCCGCCGATTGGATTGCGATAACTGGGATTATTCCAGCGCCGAGCCCGCGAACGGGGTCGAAGTAGACTCTCAGCTCGACGACGCGGCCTAGCCCCGGGTGCTGACGGCCCCTCGCGCGGTATCCTCCGCACATGCGGTTTGGGAGGGGCAGATCCGAGCACGTCGGCGACGCCTTCGTTCAGTGTAATCAATGCCGTAAGACGCTTTTTAAGCGTGACTTCGAAGACAACCTTCGGGTCTGCATGAATTGCGGTCATCACCACCGGCTCTCGGCCGAACAGCGTATCGAAATCACGTTCGATGAAGGCACTTTTTCGGAGTTAGATACCGAACTCCGGTCCCTCGATCCCCTCAATTTCCCCGAGTACGCCCCGAAGCTCGAAGGCGCGATGACCAAGACATCGCGTAATGACGGCGTTGTGTCTGGCTCGGCGGTGCTGGCCGGAGTTCCCGTGAGCATCGCGGTCGCCGATTTCGGCTTTATGGGTGGCTCTATGGGGAGCGTGGCGGGAGAGAAAATCACCCGCACCCTGGAGCGAGCCGCAGAGGCCCGCAAGCCCGCCATTATTTTTTGCGCCAGCGGAGGCGCGCGCATGCAAGAGGGCCTTTACAGCTTGATGCAAATGGCGAAGACCACAGCGGCGGTTGAGCGCTGCCGGTCGGTCGGTGCCCCGTATATTTCTGTTTTCACCGATCCAACGATGGCAGGCGTGCTCGCAAGCTATGCGAGCGTGGCCGACGTGATTCTGGCCGAGCCCAAAGCATTGGTCGGCTTTGCCGGTGCCCGCGTTAGCAAGCAAGCTCAAGTGGTGAAGGCACCCGAGGATTTCCAAACCGCAGAATGGGTCGCGCAGAAAGGCATGCTCGATAAAGTCGTGCCGCGCAAGGACATGCGCAACACGCTTTCGCTGCTGGTGCGAATGTTTACGGGAGGGAGCGAAATCTAATGGCGAAAAGCTGGAAAGAGTGGGAAAAACCTCTGCTGGACCTCGAAGACCTCATCGCTAAAGCCCGCGTCGCGATCAAGAGCGCCCCGGTCGAAGAGCAAAAGGCCGCTGAAGCCAAGATCGAGGAGTATGAGCGGCGCCGTGACCATATCAGCGAAGTCCTTTACAGCCGCCTTGGCCCTTGGGAAAAGGTACTCGTGGCCCGAGCCGAACCTCGCCCATATGCGCTGGATTACATCGGCGCCCTTTGCCACGATTTCGTCGAGCTTGACGGTGATCGTCGTTTCGGCCAAGACCACGCGATTGTGGGCGGTCCCGCGTTCTTCAACGGCAAGCCCGTGATGGTGCTCGGCCAGCAAAAGGGCCGCAACATCCAGGAGCGCCAATTCCGGAATTTCGCAATGGCGAAGCCCGAGGGCTATCGCAAGGCCATCCGGTTGATGGATATGGCATGCCGGTTCGGGATGCCGATTCTCACGTTTGTAGACACTCCCGCCGCCGACCCGGGCATTGAGAGTGAAAGCCGAGGAATCAGCGAGGCGATCGCGAGTTCCATCCAGAAGATGTTCCAGGTGGAAGTCCCCGTAGTGTCCGTGATAATCGGCGAAGGCGGTTCCGGCGGGGCAATTGGGATTGCGGCCGGGAACTCGGTTCTCATGCAAGAGAACGCCGTGTTTAGCGTGATCCCGCCCGAAGGCTGTGCCGCAATTCTCTGGCGCATGCCCGAGAAAGGCGCGCAGGCCGCGGTGGCGTTACAGCTCACGGCTCAATCGGCACTGCAGTTTGGGCTTATTGACGAAGTACTTCCGGAACCGTTCGGCGGGGCGCACCGAGACCCGAAAGCGGCGTTCGAGACCGTTCGCACGGCGGTTGAAGGCGCGTTCAAGAGTCTTGCCGGAATGAGTGGCGAAGAGCTCAAAGCCCATCGCTACGAGAAGTTCCGCAAGATGGGCGTGTTCGGGAGTTAGTTCCGAAGCGGCTTGCCCGTCTCAATCATGTGATGAATCCGGGCAACCGAGAGCGCGTTCTTGCACAGTTGCAAGAACATCTCGCGCTCTTTGACCAGCCCTTCCTCAAACGAATTGCACTTTGCAAAAACGAATTTGATGCGGTCGCCGATGATGTTGTCGTGCGCGGTGATCTCGCCGCTGTTCGTAATCTCATCCACTTGGCGGTCAATCATTCCCACCACCGGTCCTTCAATATGGTTCCAGGAGGGAAGTGGGGTGACCTCCACGGCTAGCGCGGCGGCGCGAGCATCGGCAAGAAGCCGGTCGGGATGGTGGACGATCTCATCTGTCGGTCGAAGATAACCGAGCTCTTTCGCTTCTCCCGCCGAACCGGAAACTTGGCCGCGCACAAGCGTAAGCACCCCTTGGACGAGGTCGGCGGCGCTGCTTTGGTGTCGTAGGCGGAGGCGCGCGGTTCCCGCTCCCCCCGGAAGGAGCCCGACTTTCGCCTCCGGCAACCCAATGTTCGCTTCCGAGAGAGCAAGCATCTTTGGGCAGGCGGCGGCAATTTCCCACCCCGCGCCGAGGCAGTAACCCGATACTGCCGAAACAATGCGGTGCTTGCTGAGTGCGACACTGAGGTTCTGGAGCTTCTGCAACCCAAGGTCGATGGCATCCCAATCCGACGCGGCGATCTTCTCGGAGAAGTAGGTGAGATCGAAGCCGACACTAAAGGCACGGGCTTCGCTGGTGAGCACCATCGGCCCGGATGCGGTCTCTAGGAAAGCCAACAACTCGGTGCAAAGGGATGGGGTGACGATCCCCATCTTGGTCGTTAGCGCAATCGCCATTACGCCTTCTCCGAGATCGCGAACGTTGAAGTTTTGATGGGCCGAAACAACGGGATGGTCTTTGATCGTGCGGTATTGGGGCTCCGCCGCTGGGGTTTGATAGGTGCCGCCTGACGCCAAGACTTTGCCTTCTTGGTAGAACTGCGGCACGTCAAACTGGAGTGCTCCTGCTCCGATGGCGTCGATCATCTGGAACGGACCCATTTCCCAGCCGAAACCCCACTGCATCACGCGGTCGAAGTCCTGAACGTTGTGGCTGACTTCTTCGCGCAGGTACGTGGCGTAGTGGAGTGCAGGGATGAGGTGAAGACGCAGGAACTCGCCGGCTTGGTCTTTTGAATCTAGCGCAATGCGGATACGCTCGCCGAGTGGGAGCTTTGCCGTCTCTTTAAGAACCGGAAAATCTTGCGGAATCGGGTTGCGATAGGCATGCGTTTGTAGGTCAAGCGCAAGAAACTCTCGACCCTCTTTGCGGTAATAACCTTGTCCGGCCTTTTGCCCGATCCAGCCCTTCTCCAGTAGGAAGTCCACCGAACGCGGGTGGTTGAGGGTGTTTCGGTACGGGTCATCGGGGCAGCGGTCATGCATGATCTTCGCGATGAAGGTCATGACGTCAATTCCCACAAGGTCATTGAGCCGGAACGCCGCCGAACGTGGCCGCCCAAGGAAGGGACCACACACTGCATCCACATCTTCGATCGACATATGGAGCCGCTCGGCAGTGTGGATTGCGTGGAACATGGACCACATGCCGAACCGATTGGCGATGAACCCAGGAGTGTCTTTGGCGAGCACCACGCGACGGGCCACATGATCTTCGAGGAAACGCTTGTACTCTTCGATGACGGCGGGATCCGTTTCGTCGGTGGGGATGAGTTCGAGCAGCTTTAGATAGCGCGGGGGGTTGAAAAAGTGCGTGCCCACGAACTTGCGCCGGAAGGATTCCGGCATACCGTCGGCGAGGAGAGAAAGCGGAAGCGAAGAGGTGTTGGAGGAAATCTTGGCCTCGGGCTTCAGCATCGGAATGATGCGGCGGTAAAGATCTCGCTTGGCGTCAAGATTTTCTATGATCGCTTCGCAGACCCAATCCGCTTCTGCCACTCGGTCGAGGTCGGTGTCAATTCCGCCCAGCCGCACGGCATCGGCGTACGAAGGTGCATAAAGGTGCGCGGGCTTTGCCTTTTTCGCTCGGTTCCAAGCCTCTTCGGTGGCTTCTCGGTTGATGTCGAGCAAATCTACTTCAAATCCGAGATTGGCCAGGTGGGCGGCAATGCCCGACCCCATGGTTCCGGCTCCGATGACACACGCTTTCATTCTGTGACTATTGTATAGCGTGGACGGCTTGTAATTCCGGCGGGTGAGAAATGTTGCAAGGCTCCCTGCAGAAAATGCGGGGGCATGCCAACAACCTACATGTAGGAGGAATCCGCCGTGAGAATTGATCTTAGCGGCATCTTCGGACTCCCACTCGACGCGGAAGCGGTGACTGCCACTCCGCCCATCGAGCCTGGGGCGTTTGAACAAGCGATGCTTAATGCGTCCTTGCTGATGCCAACACATACACTACAACTGAATACTCGGGGAGAAGCGAACTTCAAATTCCAGCCGACTGCTGAGCAAGAAACGCCGGACCTCTTCGAAGAAAACCAAGAATCCGATCAAGAACTGATCGCGGAAGAAGAGGCCACTCCTTTGCCGACCGCCGCGTTCATTCCGGTTTTCACGCCGTTGCCGGTAGATACGGTCTCGGTCCGCGTGATTGGTACCGCACCGGTTCCTGAGCCGGTTACCGCTCTTGGATTTCAAGTCGCGATACCGACTTCAGGCGCCTCGCCATTAACGTTCAAACCAGAACTCAGTTGTGACGGATCACCTGGTGCCGAATTCAAGTACGAAGCCGCGCCTGCATCGCCGCAGTTTTATATCCCGGTTTCATCGCAGAACACGGTGAACCCGGTTCCCACTGGTAACGCAAACCAAGCGACTGCAGCCCCCATTTCGTTTGAACCGGCCCCTGTGCCGCTCGGAACTTCAGCGGTGAAGCCCGTACTGACTGGTTCCACGCCTTCAGGCGCAAATTCGGACGTGAGCCCGGACTCGCCGGTGCAACACGCCGCGCAGACCTCGGTGAAGGGTCAGCCGAATGGTCTAGATCCAGCGCTGGTGCGCGCACTAAAGCCCGTTGTCGTCTCACCCGTCGCCGTCATCAGTTCGCCACAATTCGTGGCCCCGGTGGCCATCCAAAATGCTGCCGTTTTTGCCGTCCAAGAGCCGAAACCCGCGAAAATTTCGCCCATCGTTGACGTGACCGGAACGGTTCAACCACCCAAAACGGTCTCGACTCCGATTGAATTCACTGCACTTTCGTCCCTTGCCGCCAATCCTGTGAAAACTGCCACCGGGTTGGTGCAACCGGAAGCAGATCCGGCAATCGTCAAGTTCGCACCGGAAGTTGCAGAAGCAAAGCCGCAAAAGGCCGGGTTCCAAGCCGCAGAAGCTAAGCTTGAATCGGCGTACCCGGATACTGAGTTCAACGTTCCGGTGGTCGGCAAGAAAGAAACTATGATTTCTCAGATTGCCGTGGCCACCAACGTAGTCGCAGCCGAGCCGGAAACCGAAACTGAACTTGCAACTGTTGCCGAAAAATCGGAACCGATTGCTGATATTGAGCTTCGGGAGCAACCCATTCGAACTCAAGCCGTCACAAAGGCAGCCGCCGAGCCCGGCGAAGAAGTGGCGCGACGCGGTGTCGAGCAGATCATTGCCCGTGTTGACCGGCTACAGGAACTTCGCCCACCCGGAAACATCGTCATCCGCATGTCACCGGAGGACCTCGGGACCGTGACGCTTTCGATTCGTACGGGTTCAGTCCAGCCTGAAGCACGAATTTCGGCCAGCCACGAGCAGATGTTCCACGCGTTGCAAACGCACAAGCATGAACTCTCCGCCGTGGTGGAAGCCAAAGGCGTTTCCCTGACCGGATTCGATTTCAACAACCAAGGCGGTCGGCATCAATCTGATCCGGCTCACAAGTCATTTTCCGAGGCTCAGCGAGATCACAACTTCGCTGCCGCCCTCACCGACAACCCGGTGCAGTCCGCTCCTCGATGGGCTACTGACATCCTTGACCTCCGCTCGTAAACACACCCATGGAACCCGTATCTCCCGTTAATGGCTCCCAGTACTTCGGTTTGACCGCGGCTCCGCCGAAGTCGGCTTTGGACATGAACACATTCATGCGGCTGCTTTCGACGCAGCTCGCAAACCAGAATCCGCTGGAGCCGATGAACGACCGCGACTTCTTTGCTCAGATGGCCCAACTCGGCCAAGTTCAGGGCACCGACAAGATGTTGGACAAACTTGACGTGCTTCAAGCGTCTTCACTCATCGGAAAGACCGTGGATGCGGTTCGACCGATGACGGCTTCGGGCTCGAACGGCACCAATTCGATCGTAACCGGAACCGTGACCAGGCTCACGGTGAAGAACGGCGAATACATGCTGGGAATCAAAGAAGCCAACGGCGGCGTGGCCGAAGTCAGCTTCGATGCCATCCGCGAAGTCCGATAACTATAGGAACCCGACGCCATGAGCCAACCCATTCAAAACAACCGAATTGCTGAGCGGATTCAAGGACCGATTGCCCCGGCACCGCAGCCAGCGATTGTGCCCTCGGGCACCGGGCCGGCATTCTCGGAGGTTCTCAGTTCCAAGCTGAAAGTCAGCGGCCATGCGGCGACCCGGCTTCAGAGCCGGAACATCCAGTTGGATGAAGCTGCGTGGGAACGGGTGCTAACCGGGGTGGAACGTGCCGCCGCAAAGGGAGCTAAAGAAAGCCTCGTAATGGTGGACGACGTGGCTCTCGTGGTCAGCGTCAAGAACCGAACCGTCATCACCGCCGTGGACCAACAACATTTGAAGGAGAACGTTTTCACGAACATCGATAGCGCCGTTATCGTGTAGTTCACATTTTCATCATCGAAGCAACGCTTGCGCAGAACTTTGCCGGAGCGTGGGAAGGACACTTCCCCGCAGGTAACGGAACCATCCGAACGATGGAACCAAGTGCGCCAGGGCTGCTTCCCCGACCTTAGTACGTAACAGGATCAAGAAGCGAAACAATGCTACAAGCACTACTCTCTGGCGTCGCCAGCATCAAAGCGCAACAAACGCGCATGAACGTCATCGGCAACAACCTTGCCAACGTCAACACCACGGCCTATAAAGGAACGCGAGCCACGTTCCAAGAAATGATCGCTCAAACGATTCGCGGTGCCAGCGGCCCGCGCGACTCGCTGGGTGGAACCAACCCGATTCAGTTCGGTCTCGGTGTGTTGGTGGCAGGAACGGATACCAACAACGAGCAAGGAAGCTTGCAAGCCACCAACCGACCGAGTGACCTCGCGATTCAGGGCAACGGGTTCTTTATGCTTTCGAATTCGGACCGCGTGGCCTACACTCGAGACGGTGGTTTTGATCTCGACGCGAACGGCATGCTCGTGCAACGAGCTACGGGCGAGCGATTGGTTGGCTGGTCAAGCAACGCGACCGGCGCGATTGACACTTCGCAGCCGATCACCCCGACAAGCTATATTTCGATTCCGCTGGGTTCACTGGACGCAGTTCAAGCAACGACCGATGTCCAGCTTAAGGGCAACCTCAACGCTTCTGCAGGCGCATCCGAAACCTGGGAAGTAGTTACACGGGTGTACGACACTCTTGGTGGCTCGCACGATATTCGAATGGAATTCGCGAATCGCTCAACACCTCCGGGTGGAACGCCGCCGACCGGAGCGACTTCGAGCTGGGAATGGACCGCCTACGAAGGCACCACCGTCGTCGGAAGCTCCACTACGGGCACCAACGAGCGGTTGTACTTCGACCAAAACGGTAACCTGTTAAATCCGACCGTTGCAGGCGCGATTTCGATTCCGGCGACGGGCGCAGCAGGGACGTTCGACGTGAATATTGACTTCGAGCGACTCTCGCAACTCAACGGAGAGAACACGGTTTCGACGTTCAGCCAGAACGGATTTCCTCCGGGATCGCTGCAAGGCTTCTCGATCGGAGCAGATGGTTCCATCAACGGACTGTTTACCAACGGACTCACTCGAATCCTCGGTCAAATCGGTATGGCGATTTTCTCGAATCCGGGCGGTTTGGAGAGAATGGGAAGCAACCTCTGGCGCAATACGGACAACTCGGGAATTCCGGTCATCGGAGCTCCTTCGACCGGCGGCCGCGGAAGCATCAACTCGGGCTTTTTGGAACAGTCGAACGTGGATATCGGTAACGAATTCACCGAACTGATCGTCACCCAGCGGGGCTTTCAAGCCAACACGCGAGTGGTGACTACGGTGGACGAAATGCTTCAAGAGTTGATCAACATGAAGCGGTAATCGTAAAGTCCTTCGCTAAACGATCCCGACGCTCCATCTCTGTGAGATGGAGCGTCTTTACCTGTATCTATGGACCTATCCCAGATTCGGCGTCACCGCGAACAACGAGAGGCCGACTGGCTAAGTCCCTACGCCACCAAAGCCGCCGAATCAACGGGACGAGAAGTCAGTGAAGATCCGGACGATGTGCGTACCTGCTTTCAGGTTGACCGCGACCGTATTTTGCATTCCAAGGCCTTTCGGCGCCTGAAGCACAAAACTCAGGTGTTCATCGCTCCAGAAGGCGACCACTACCGCACGCGACTGACCCACACGCTCGACGTTGCCCAGGTTGCCCGTACTATCGGCGGCGCCTTGCGGCTGAATGAAGACCTGATCGAAGCCATCGCGCTTGGGCACGATGTCGGGCATACGCCCTTCGGCCACGCGGGAGAATACGCCTTGGATGAAGCTGTGGACGCCCACTTCCAAAAAACCGGAACGGGGCCGGACGGATTCTATCACCATGTTCAATCGCTCCGAGTGCTTCAGGTAATCGAGCCGCTGAACCTTACTGAGGAAACAACTCTGGGGATCGGCGGGCATAGCAAGGGTTCAAAGGACTTGACCGATGCGGATGGGGAAGTGACCTCCACTCTTGAAGCGGCCGTTGTGCGTATTAGCGATCGAATTGCCTACCTAAACCACGACATCGACGATGCCCTCCGAAGTAAGATCCTGCCCGAACTGCCAGCGGAGTTCTCGGTGCTGGGCCGCACTCACGCCGAACGCATCCGGACAATGATGGAAGACGTGATCACGCATAGCGTGGACAGTCCGGCGATCCGCATGAGTGCGCCACTCCGAGGCGTGATGAACCGCCTGAAGGACTTTCTTTTCGAAAACGTGTACTACCGATATCCTCTGGTCACGCCCGAGATTGACAAAGCAAAGGCACTGGTTGGCGAGCTCTTTTGGTATTACCTTGGCGAAGGACGGCTGGCCGAAGGGTTCGATGGGGTCCAGGGCTCGATTGACTATGTGAGCGGCATGACGGACCGATTTGCCATCGAGACGTTCCGAAGCTTACGGGTGCCGCTTGGCTTCCCGACGTAGGTCAGAGCGGAACGGAGGGTTCGGTACACTCGTTCAACGGTTATGCCTGTAGTTCCGCCCGTGGTTCCGATTGTCGAAGCCGTTTTGAGCCGCGAAGTACCGCTGCAGGAATCCACCACACCGAGCGAAGAATTCTTCGTTACTTACGGCAAGGTAGACATTGATCTTGAAACCGAGATCGTCCACTACTCCGGCGGAGTTCGGGCGGTGTACGGTCCGTCGGTACTGACGGCGGACGAGTTGTTCTACGACCGCAAGAACCAGAAGGGCCGCGCCCGGGGTCAGGTGAAGATTGTGGACCCCGAAGGGGTCTTTCAGGCGGACAATCTTGAGTTTGAACTCACTCCCATCGAAGAAGGGAGCTCCAAGCTACGGTTCAAATTCGGGTCGGCCCAGAACGTCTACATGGAGTTCGAGGGGATGAAGATGAAAATGGATTCGTTCATGGCAACGCCAGGCGCAACGAGCGTGGACATCACAATGAAGAACCTCTATGCCACGCCGAGCCGGATGAACCCACCCGAGTTTGCGGTTAAGGTGAAAGAACTGAAGCTGGCCAGTGGGAAATCGGGGCGGGCTTCCCGAATCGGTTTTGATGTCTTTGGAAAGCACCTTTTCTCTCTGCCGTATTACAATTTTTCGCTGGATCGCCGTGTGACGGGCTTTCGGGTCCCCGCGGTCTCGTTCACGAGGGGTAGCGGACTTGGGGTTTCTTGGGGGAGTACATTCTTGCTCAATGAGCAGACAAGCCTGACCGGCAAACTGAACTCTTTGCCCAAGTCGCTTCCATCGGTGACGCTGGAAGTAGCAAGAACTCCGATAAATCCGGAGAAATTTCTGGGACGACTCACCACTCGAAACGACCTGTCCGACCGGTTCTCGGATAGTTACATTGACTCGATTTTGGTCACAAATCCGCACCGCGAAGTTCGGATGCTGCGCATGCCGCGAAACACGACGTCCGCTGGGATGTACTACAACCAGACCACGCGCGGCCGCGTGGATGACAGCGAGACAATTTCGAAGCAACTTGACATCGCGTTCGAGATTGGGGGCGGGCTCGGGCGATACGGCGGTTTCCTGTCGCAGGTTCGGGCGCAAAGCATACGACCGGATGCGAAAGCTGACTTTACGGGGCGGTTGGTTGCCCTCGGCTCCGCGCATTCCGGCATTATTCCGCTGACAAAGGGCCTCGGAATCATGAGCCGAGTGGATTGGCAGGGGACCGGTTCGGAGCGCACGCGATACGGGTGGTTGCGCACGAGCCTCACCATGGTCGCGACCCCCACGTCACAGTTCACCCTTGCCTTCGGGGCGACAGCGACACTCAGCGCGGGCCGGGCCGAATTCGGATTTGACGAGATACCGGTGAAGCGCGGGTTGTTCGGGCGTGCAGATGCCGATTTGGGTTCCATCACCCTAACCGCGCTTGCGAAGTACGATGCGGACACTCGGACATTCCCGGATATTGAATATGGATTTAGTTTTGCGGCGGGGTCGTTCCGGCCGTACTTTAACTATCGCCAATTCCCGCGAGAAGTGCAGTTTGGGGTCAAGTTGCGGGCGACCGACTTGTTCGACCGGCTAAGCGACCGGAAATTTACACGAAAAAGCGAGCCCCAGAAAGGGACTCGCTAAAAGAGTCGGCTGCAGCTCTTACGCGGCTTTTGATTCTTGAATCGCAACCGCACTGACTACGCGGTCGAGTCGGATGTCCCCAATGTCCGTGATCATGCATGGGCCATAGAGGGCGATGAAGTTGACGTCGAAAATCTCCACCCGGTCGGAGAGAATGTCACCTTTTCGATCGGTGTATTCGAGATTAATGATCTGGCCAACTAATAATTTCGCGTCTGAGATCAGCATGTGTGTTTAATTTGCTCCTGCTAGGTGAGCGTTCCGGTTTGATTCGGACCCCTCGAGTTACTAAATGCCCGATTTGGGCGTTTCCATCACTGGTTTGCTTGCGGGGGTGTTTGCAATCTCAAAGTTTCACTGGCTGGCATCCGTGCTGGGGCGGAGGAATTTCCCTTGCGTTAACCGAGCCGTGCCATTATCGCGACTTTAGATGTTCGATTTGGCTAAACTGATTGCAAGTTCGATGTTATATCAGCTGACCGCGTTCCAGTGTCGGAATTTCGATCTTAGCTCACGCCGAGAATGGCTTCTGACGAATGGCATCGGCGGGTTTGCCATGGGAACGGTTGCGGGTTGCAACACCCGGCGATACCACGGCTTGTTAGTGGCGGCGAACCCGGCTCCGGCCCACCGCACCGTCTTACTCGCCAACCTCGAAGCCCACGTGACCGTTGACGGAGCCGTTGTCGGGCTAAGTACAAATCAGTATCAGGGCGCGGTTCACCCCGAAGGCTATCAATATCTAGAGAAATTTGAAGTCGGAAACTTCGCCCGGTGGCTCTTCCGCGTAGATGGCGCAGAAATAGAAAAGCGGGTGGCGTTGCACCCGGGAACCAACGCGGTAACCATTGTTTATCGGAATATAGGCAAGTCTCCGTTCTCGCTGACCCTGCGTCCGTTGGTGCAGCACAAGTTCTATCACTCCACGTTCCGGCAGAGCGACCAATACCCGCAGGTTCAGGCGTTCCCGAACGGGCACACGTGCCTGGAGCACGAGGGCCAATCGCTCATCCTCATTCATCCCGGAGCGGTGCGCACTCCTACGGCGGGTTGGTACTACCGATTCGAGTTCAACCGTGAAATTGAACGCGGCTTGGACGGACGCGAAGACATGTATTGCCCGTGCGAACTGGACTACCACCTCGCCCCAGGCGAAGAAGCGGTCTTGGTAGCTTCGGACCAAGCAAACACTCCTGCGTGGTCCAACTGGCAGATGGAGGCACCTTCGAAGAGCTTTGCCGAAGCTCTGCGCGCGGCGAGCGCACGGTTCTGCGTGGAATCGCCCACCCGCACGTCGACCATTGCGGGCTACCCGTGGTTTACCGATTGGGGACGAGACACGATGATCTCGCTTCCCGGAATCTACCTTTGTACGGACCGAGTCGCCGAGGCGAAGAAGATCATAGACGACTATGCCTCGCAGATCCAGGACGGCCTGATCCCAAACCGGTTTGTGGAAGAAGGCGAGACGGCCGAATACAACACGGTGGACGCCACCCTATGGTTCGTCAACGCGATCTACAAGATTCTGCTTAAGGACTGGGATGAGGCGTTCGCCCGACGTGCCCTCGGCTATGGCAGAGAGATTTTTGCCCGCCACACGGAAGGCACACGCTATAACATCAAAGTTGACCCGGAGGACGGGCTGCTTTCGCAGGGCGAAAACGGGGTCCAGCTGACCTGGATGGACGCAAAAGTTGGAGATTGGGTCGTCACCCCGCGGCACGGCAAGCCGGTGGAAATCAATGGCCTGTGGATCAACGCGCTTCGTGTTTGGGAATGGCTGGCGGGAAGGCTGGAAGAAGACGAATCTGCCTTTCGTGAGGCGGCGGAGAAAGCCGAAGCGAGTTTCGAGAAGGCCTTTTGGAAAGAGAGCCTTGGATTCTATTTGGATACGGTTGGACCGGAGGATGGGTCATTGCGTCCAAATCAGTTGATCGCGATGGCCGTGCCGTTTTCGCCTTGCGATCCCGAACACGCGAAACGCGCTCTCGCGGTGATTTCTCAGGAGCTGTTGACCCCGGCGGGATTGCGAACGCTTGGGCCCGGTGATGCGAACTACCGCGGGCAATTTCGCGGTGACTTACCGACCTTAGATGCGGCCTATCATCAGGGGACGGTGTGGCCTTGGTTGATGGGGCCATACATATCCGCCCTGATTAAGTTTACGGGCAACAAAACCGAAGCTCGCCGAATCCTGAAAGGCGGGCGGGAACTGCTCACGGAGTACGGAATCGGCGGAATCGCCGAGGTCTATGACGGAGATGAACCGCGAAGTCCGGGCGGTTGCCCGTGGCAAGCATGGAGCGTCGCCGAGTGGCTCCGCGCGTGGGTTGAAGATTGCGAAGGAACGTAATTCTCGAAGCTAAATCGGGCCGATTTCCGTCAGAATGAGAGCACCCCCGCTGTTCTCATGAGTCCGTCGTTCGTCCATATTCACAATCACACTGAGTACAGCCTCTTAGACGGAGCGACCCGTATTCCAGAGATGGTGAAGCGGGCGAAAGAGCTCGGACAAACGGCACTCGCCATCACCGATCACGGCGTCATGTTTGGCGCGATGGAGTTCTTTTTCGAGTGCAAAAAGGCCGGCATTAAGCCGCTGATTGGCATGGAAGCCTACGTGGCCCCAGGGGGGCGAACGCAAAAAACCGGCCAGGGCGAAAAGAACGCTTACCACCTGCTACTGCTCGCGCGCAACGAGGAGGGCTATCGCAATCTGTGCAAGCTCCACACGGTGGCCGCGCTGGAGGGCTTTTATTACAAGCCCCGCATTGACCACGAGATTCTTCGCGAGCATAGCCGAGGTCTCATAGGCACGACCACTTGCCTTGGAAGTGAGGTCAACCAACTCCTTCTTTCGGGCAACTACGAAGAGGCCCAGCGCCGGGCGGGAATGTACAAGGAGATTTTCGACGAGGGCTGTTACTTCGTCGAACTGCAGGATCACCGCTTGCCCGAACAAGCGCAGATTCGGGAAGACCTGTTGCGAATCGCGCGAGAATTGAACCTTCCCGTGGTGGCGACAAATGACTCCCATTACCTGTGCAAAGAGAGCTACGACGCGCACGATGTGCTGCTTTGTATCGGCATGGGCGAGCTCGTCGAGAACAAAGCTCGGATGAAGTTCGAGACGAACGAGTTCTATCTTAAATCAGGGCAGGAGATGGCAGATCTTTTTCGGGATGTGCCGCAAAGCATCGAAAACAGTCTGCAAATTGCCGAGCTCTGTGACTTGGAACTCGGCGACTCGCGCGCCCCGATGCCGACCCCTCAACTTCCGGATAACACGAATTCGCTTGACTTTCTTCGCGACCTTGCCCAGCAGGGTCTTCGTGATCGTTTCAACAAGATTTCTGGTGACGCCGAAGAGCGACTGGAGTATGAACTCGGCATCATTGCCAAGACTGGCTTCCAAGACTACTTCCTTCTTGTGCGGGAATTTGCCAACTACGCCCGCTCGCAGAACATCGCGTACGGCGTTCGGGGTTCGGCGGCGGGGTCGCTGGTTTCCTACACAATCGGAATCACCGACGTTGACCCGTTAGAATATGACCTCACATTCGAGCGGTTTCTGAATCCCGAACGAATCTCCATGCCGGATATCGACATGGACTTTGAAGACGAGCGACGCGACGAGGTCATCAAGTACGTCGTGGATCGGTTCGGAGTGGCCCAAACGGCGCAGATCATCACATTCGGAACGTTGGGTGCGAAGGCCGCGATCAAGGACGCCGGTCGGGTACTCGGATACCTGCCCCAAGAAACCGACAAGCTGTGCAAGACGATTCCCACCGTGCCCGGCATGACGTTGGCCAAAGCGATGAAGGAAATCGCCGAGTTCCGCGCGATGGTGGAAGGCGACCCGAGGGTGAAAAGCCTTGTCGGGGTGGCCGAGCAGATTGAAGGTACGGCGAGGCACGCGGGGGTTCACGCGGCGGGCGTGGTGATCTCGGAAGGGCCGCTAACGGACTACATTCCCCTGTATCGTGGCCAGGACGGGCAGTCCGTCACTGCGTACGAGATGGGGATCCTTGAGAAGATCGGCCTGCTCAAGATGGACTTTCTCGGGCTTTCGAACCTTACGGTTCTCAGCCGCGCCGTAGAGAACATCGCCGCGCGCCACCCGGATGTCGGCCGCCTCGATTGGCGGGAATTTCCGTTAGATGACGCGAAAACATATGAACTCCTCAGCCGAGGAGACACGGTGGGCGTGTTCCAGCTTGAAAGCGCCGGCATGCGCCGGAACATTATTGAGCTGAAGCCGCAAAGCGTGCGGGAGCTGGCGGCGATGGTCGCGCTATACCGCCCGGGTCCGATGGATCACATTCCGACCTTCGTGGATTGCAAATTTGGTCGTCGGCCGATCGAATATGTGGATCCCTCGATGGAGCCGATCCTCTCGGAAACGTATGGCGTCATCGTGTACCAAGACCAGGTTCTGAAGCTCGTGCAGGCTCTCGCGGGCTTTAGTCTTGGAAAGGCAGACATCCTCCGCCGAGCAATGGGTAAGAAGGATGCCGCCGCGATGGATTCGATGAAAACCGAATTCGTAGCGGGCGCGGCGGAGCGGAACATTTCTGCCGAGAGCGCCCTGAAGGTCTGGGAACTTCTGCTTCCGTTTGCGGGCTACGCGTTCAATAAGGCGCACGCGGTTTGCTACGCACTCATTGCATACCAAACGGCATATCTGAAGGCAAACTACCCGACCGAATACATGGCCGCCTTGCTGGAGGTTTACCGCGACCGAGAAGACAAGGTTACGAGCTTCATCGAAGAATGTCGCAAGATGCGGATCGCCGTGCTTCCGCCGGACGTAAACATTTCTCACGCTGGGTTTACGATTGAGACAAAGGCACCGAAGGGTTGCGTCGGCGCGATCCGGTTTGGAATGGCCGCCATCAAGGGCGTTGGGCAGGGGCTCGTCGAGAAAATCATCGAAGAGCGGGAAAGAGAAGGCAAGTTTGTCCATCTTTACGAGTTCTGCAACCGAGCGCGGCCCGCAGGGCTGAACCGCACGTCGCTTGACGCGCTCATCAAGTCGGGATCGATGGACGCCTTCGCGCCTAACCGCCAGTCGTTGCTGAACGTTCAGGATGGCGCGCTTCAATTCGCCGATATGTGTGCCCGGCAACGCGAAGCGGGTCAAGACTCTTTGTTTAGCACCGGGTCGGAGGACTCGGTTTCGCTTGAAATGCCGGTGCTTCCGGTCGCTCCTAACTCGGCCCGGTCGCAAGTGCTGTCTTGGGAGAAGGAAGTGATGGGTATCTACGTTTCGGACCATCCGCTTCGAGGTTTGGAACGCGCGGTTCGCACCGCGTCTACGCACACCTGCGCCGTGATTCCGGAACTGGAAGACGGTGCGCGAGTGACGCTCGCTGGGGTCGTGGTGGGCTATCAAACCCGCATGACCAAGAAAGGAGACCGCATGGGCTCCGTTGTGTTCGAAGATTTCAGCGGCCAGGTGACGTGTTTCGTGGCTCCGGCAACTCTCAACCGCATCGGTGACCAAATTGAGCGCGATAAAGTGATGACGATCAAGGGGCAAGTGCTCCATCGCCAGCGGTTCAATACCTCCGAGATGCAGGTCGAGCTTCGACTGGACGAAGTGGGTGAGCTTGTGAACCCGGTCAACCAGGTCGAAGAAGATGATGGTTCGGAAGGCACGGTCTATTTGCACGTTACGTCGGCGCACCCGAAGCAGGTTCGAAAGCTCAAGGAGCTTATTGAATCGAACCCCGGGCCTTACCGGGTGATGATCGAGATCTCCCATGGCGGCGGCGCGATTCCCTTTGAGTTGCTGCACCGGATTGACGGTAGCGACCATGTGCTTGCCGAGCTAGAAAAGGCCATTCCCCGAGTTCGAATCGAAAAATTCGAGCGGACGATGATGTATTCTGCTGAACTTAACAACGCGAGTTTTATCGCCTAGGTACCCATGAACACCCCCCGCAATTTGCACGTTAAGCCTAGCATGAAGGCACGAACACTCCTCCTGGTGGGGGCCGTCCTCGCTTCGGCAATGGCGGGCGCCCAGTCGGTGGCGTTCAACCAGAAAGTCGCGAATGTGATGCTGCTCCAGATTGACTCGGTAAAGAAGGAACTCAAGATCACCGAAGGTCAGCGGGCGAAAATGAACGAAGCGGCCAAGCCGTTCAATGCATACGCCCAGGAGCTAGAAAAGGCAAACAAGCAACCCACCCAAGCTCAACTCAGTAAGCTCGGAAACTTGCGCGACGCTATGCGAACGAAGGTGATCGCACTCCTAACGGTTGATCAAGTGCGTCGCCTACGCGAAATTACTTTGCAAGATGCAGGTCTGTTCGCGATTGCGACCACCGACGTCGCGAAAGAACTCGGCATTGCCGGGGCGAATCTCTCCGCCATTCGCAACGCGCTCAAATCCGGGGCCGAGCGCTCTCAGAAGATTATTCAAGAGACCGAGCTCAAGGTTCTTAAGCAGTTCGAGAAGCGAAACCCGCAGACCGAATCGGACAAGAAGAAAGTCGCCCAGGAATACGAGAAGAAGCTGATGGCCGAAATGCAGCGCATCAAGCCGCAAGTGGACAAAATCGAAAAGGACACGACCGCCACCGTTATGTCGAAGCTGAGTGCGGCCCAACGCCAGAAATGGGTCGCCATGCAGGGTAAGCCATTTAAGGGCTAACGCAATCCGAATCGAGATTTGAGGGCCACGTATGTGGCCTCAAACACTTCAATCTGGTGAGCCGAAAGGGCTTGAGTTTTGCTTGCCAACTCTTCGGGAGTGACGTCTCCAGAAATCGCCTCCTCCCAACAGTGGGCCAGCGCTTCCTCGCCCGCGCAAATGTGGAGGAATCCGGCTTGCTCGCTCAGGTAAACCGCCGCTTCTTGTTGCTCGAAGTGCGGACCGATGGTGATCGGGATGCCCCACGCAAGTGCTTCGATTGGAGTGTGACCTCCAATGTGAGTGACAAACGAACCGCCGACGAACGCGACGGTTGCAACCGAATAGAGCTCGCGTAGCTCGCCGACGGTGTCAAGCAAGATCGTCTTTGCGACGCGCTCGTGCCGGTCCAACAGGCTTCGAACATCGTAGTCTTCCCCAAGAGCTTGAAGCGCACTGGATGCACCTTGCGGCCGGTTGATCTGGCGGGGAGCGAGAACGAGCACGAGCTCTGGGAATTGCTTCCTTAATTGCCGGGCGGTCTCAATAAGGATAAGTTCCTCCTCGTGGTAGGTACTTCCCGCGACCACCACGGGTTCCCCAGCTTTCAACTGCAGAATTCCTTGCCATTTCTGCCGAATCTCGGGACTGTGTCCCATGAAAAGCGGAGGGAGCGCAATGCCACCGACTAGAATCTTGTTCCGAGGAACGCCAAGCCGCATCAGCCGCTCTTTATGGGTTCGGGCTTGGGTAACAAAGGCATCTATGAAGCTGAACTGCCAGCGGCCGAGAACTTTGCGTTGAAGCCTTCGCAGACGTGGCTCGGGCAAGTTCACGTTGATCAGCGCGGTTGGAATGCCGAGAAGTTTTGCCACGAAGGCGAGGTGGTAGTTCCCACTGAACTCAACGAAGAGCACCATTTTTGGCCGCCACATGAGCAGACAGATTAGGGCCGCATGCGGCGAATTGAACGGCGCGAAGCCGATAGGGAAGTTTGCGCATTCTCGCTGTAACCCAACCGGAATGCGGCTGAGCTGCGAGAGGACCGCGATCGGGCTACCGTCTTTCGAAATCTCCTGAGCAGCGTGTACGGCGGTCCGGGTTTCTCCGAGTTCGCTGGCAATGATGAGGGTCCAGTCTTGCCGTCTCGTGGGGGGCTTTGTGCCCCCGATAAATCTTCGCCAAATCACCCCGCGATAGCGGCCGTGACCCATGCGCCCGATAAAGCGTATGATGACGTAGGGCAAGAAAATCAGGTGAAAGAGGGTGTACGCCGCGTATCCGGTTAGCCAATATGCCCAGTTTCGGAGCTGCTCGATTCCACGTGTGGGTTCCGGCGGAACCTGAGCTTGCGTGACGGCTTCGGCCGAGTCAGAATGATTTGTATTGACCACGATAATGGATGCCAGAAAAGCGCTGCCGCGTAGAGTACCGTCTTTAGGTGGATTCAAAGATTGAGTGATCCAGACTCTGGGCTACTCCCGACCGCTGATAAGATTAGTCGCTTAGAACCCTTTAAGTACCGAGACTTTCGGCTCTTATGGTTTGGCGCAATGTTTTCTTTTTTTGGCAGCTGGATTCAGAGCGTTGCCCAAGGGTGGCTTGTTTTTGACCTCACACGAGACGAGCAAAAACTCGTGTTCGTAGCGTTTGCGGGAATGCTTCCCGTGTCCCTCGTCGGGCCGCTCGCGGGGGCATTGGTTGACCGTTTTGATAAGCGAAAGACGCTCATCGCGTGCCAGAGCATCTTTGGCATCAACGCGTTACTTCTCGCCTATTTCATCTACAGTCGCCAAGTAGAGTATTGGCACATTTTGGTGGTGGCGGTGCTGAATGGTTTTGCGAGTGCGCTAGAAATGCCGACTCGCCAATCGCTCATTTCGAGCGTGGTCCCAAAGCCAGTGCTATCCACCGCAGTGCCTCTGCAGGCCCTAACGTTTAATCTGTCGCGGGTTATGGGTCCGGCAATCGGCGGGATTTTGCTCAAGAGCTTTGGGGCATTTTCTTGCTATTTGGCGAATGGGCTTTCTTACCTTGGCCTGATTATCGCGGTGCTGGTCATGCGGGCGGACCTCAGTGCGTCGAAAGCCGAGCCGCAGCCGATTTATGATCTCCTTACCGAAGGACTGCACTACACTTTCCGCGAGGCAAGGCTCCGCATGCTTTTCCTCATGGAAACCACCGTCTCAGTGTTTGGGCTGGCCTATATTCCGCTCATTCCGGCGTTCGCCGAGGAAGTGTTGCGGCTGGGGAAGGATCTCGGCCAAATTTATGTGTCAATCGGGGTGGGTTCTATCTCGGGCCTTCTGACGATTATCTATATTTCGCAAAAGCCGTGGAAAAGCGTGATCGTGCGCCTCGCGATGACCTCAATTGGGATTGCTCTCGTTGCCTTGAGCTTTGCGAAAACGCGTGAAGTCGCCTATCCGCTCTTTGCCGTGCTCGGGTTTTCGACGGTCGTGCAGTTTAACACGACCAACACGTTGTTCCAGCTGATTGCGCCGCCGAACCTCCGTGGGAGGGCGCTTGCCATGCACATTTGGGCGCTGTCGGGTTCGGCTCCGATTGCCTTGCCTTTGTTCGGGTGGTTGGCGCACCAGTTCAGCGTCGGGATGGCCGTGTTGGTTGGCGGAACGGCGGTTGTGCTTGGGGCGGTGATCGGGTGGCTCAGCAAGACAGATCTTGGGCACGATCCGCTTACCGAAACTGGCTAAAGTCAGTCCAGAGCGATTCAGATCAGCGCCACAAAGCGCGCCGTTGCACACCGTGCTAAGATACGCCATGGTCCGTCGTGAGTTTTCACTCCTTCTTGTCGCGCTTTTAGCCTCCGTGGCGTCTGCCCAGGGGAACTGGCGCGACCGCTACGAAGCCAGCGAGCTCATGATTCCCATGCGTGACGGACAGAAGCTCTACACCGTCGCCTTTGTTCCGAAAGACCGCTCCACGAAATATCCGATCCTGATGGAGCGAACTCCCTATGGTGCGGGATCGCCGCAACAAGCCCCGCGCCGCAATTATCCCAAGCTAAATGAAGCCGGATATATTTTGGTATTTCAGGATGTAAGAGGGCGAGGAAAATCCGAAGGCGATTTCGAGAATATCCGGCCGCTTCTTAAGTCCGGCCAATCTGGCACGGACGAAAGCACAGATACGTATGACACGATTGACTTCCTGCTAAAAACCCTGCCCAGTCACAACGAGAAGGTCGGGATGTGGGGCATTTCGTATCCAGGTTTCTATGCCGGCGCGGGTGCGGTGCGCGGACATTCCGCATTAGCTGCCGTCTCGCCGCAGGCCCCCGTAAACGACTGGTTCCAGGGGGACGACGTGCATCACAACGGGGCGTTTTTCCTGCAAGAAACGTTCGATTTCGCGCTCGGGTTTGACGTTCCGCGCGGCCAACCCAGGATTACCCTTGATCGCGGCGGAAAATCGGCCTACCAGTTCTTTCTGGATGCGGGTCCGCTTAGCACTTACGACGCTCAGTTTCTCCAAGGGCGCATGCCGTACTGGCAAGAATTGCTGGACAACGATACTTATAACCAGTACTGGAAAGATCGTGCACTTTGGCGTTCGTTCAAAGGCGTGACGGCCGCGGTGCTAACCGTAGGCGGCTGGTTCGACAAGGAAGACATGTACGGCGCGCTCCAGCTCTATCGAGCCGGAGAAAAGCAAAACCCGAAAAGCCAGAACTTCTTGGTGATGGGGCCATGGTCACACGGACAATGGGCCAGCGGTGACGGGCGATCTTTGGGTGGCCAAGAGTGGGGAAGTCGCACCGGTCAGTGGTACCAAGAGAACGTTGAACTTCCATTCTTTGAACGGTTCCTGAAAGGGAAGACCGACGGCGCGCCAGTGGCGGAAGCATCCATTTTTGAGACGGGCGCAAATGTGTGGCACCAGTATGCTCAGTGGCCACCTAAGGGAGTGAAATCAACAAGCCTGCACTTCGGGCCTGGGCAAACGTTGGGAACGGCGGCGGCGAAACAGCCGGGCGCAGTCTCCTACCCCGCCGACCCGGCGGAACCAACCCCTTACGTTGCCGATTGGGAAACGTCTCGGCGGGCTTCCGGCGATTGGCTCGCGCGGGATCAGCGGTTCTTGGAAGGGCGAGACGACCAGGCGGTATTTATGACGCCTCCGCTTGAGAAGTCGATGCGCATTGCGGGCCCGGTTGAGGCTGATCTCTGGATTACCACGACCGGAACGGATGCCGACTTCGTGGTTCAGCTCATTGATGTTGAGCCGGGCGAGAACGGGCGGCACAACATGGTGCGCGGAAACATTATGCGGGCTAAGTTCCGCAACTCCTTCGAGAAGCCGTCACCGATCGTTCCCGGAACTCCGACGCGAGTTCGGTTCCAATTGAATGACGCTGCGCATACCTTTAAGCCGGGCCACCGCATCTTGGTGCGGGTGATGAGCTACTGGTTCCCGATTGCTGACCGAAATCCAAACACATTTGTTTCACGTGCACAGGCGAAGCAATCTGACTTTGTTCCCGCCCGAATTCAAGTTCTGTTTGGACCAAAAACGCCGAGTCAAGTTCGCGTTATGACGCTACCGGAACCAAAGATCCGGTAGCAACTCGAACGATACACACGACAATCGGTCCCCAAGTAGTGTCGACCACGTTGAGGGTGGCAATGATGCGAAAATCGTTGCCTTGCTTGCCTCTGGCGGGAAGCCCTGCGTGGTCGCCCATCTGTAATCGCGTGGGGTGGTTGATGTACGCCTCTCGGTGCTGGCGGTGGCGGTCGTGGAGTTCGGGCGGCATCAACTGCCCGATCCTCATCCCGACAAACTCGGAGAGTTGATAGCCAAACAGGTCTCCGGCCATATGGTTCGCCCGGAGGATTTGACCGTCGGGATTGACTAGCATGATGGCCTCGGGCGCACCGTCGAGGACCGACTGAAAGGTCTGCAAAGTCGCCTGTAGCTCTTCTTGGCGTGAGAGATGATTTTCTAACTCGCGGGCCATCAGCTCGTTTTTGCGGCGCAACTCCTCCAAAGAGACTTCGGCGAGTTCGCGGACGTAGTTGGCAACGAGTTCGGGTCGGCCCAGCGGACCGAGCTTCATCCGGATGCGGCCCCAATAGGTGCCGATAGTGGCTAGACTGATGCCCAGCGTGTGGGAAATAGATTGATCCGTGTGGCCCTCGGCGGCAAGAGAAAGGATTTGCGATTCCCGGGCCGATAGTTTGGCGTGGACCATTTCACTCCTTAGGATACTAGAAAACCCCTCGAGGCCTAAGCTACCGAGGGGTTTGGGTTTGACTTACGTCAGGTAAGGGTTAGCTTACTTGCGTCGTCGTCGGAGCATAGCGGCTGCGCCGAGGGCGAGAGCCGTCATGGTTGCGGGTTCCGGCACCGGAGTGACGTCCACATACCATTCGCCGAGGTTACCGAGGTCGCCACCGGCAGCGTCAACAATCTTGAGCGTCCAGTTGCCCGAGGTCGCGGTTGCGAGGCCCGTGAGCGAGGAAGCGGCGTTGTCCACGCCAGAAACCATGTAGGTTCCGCCAGCGATGTCCTGAGCATCTCCAATCGCGCCAGCTGCTGCCCAAAGGTCAGCACCCGCGTTAGCGAAGACATAATCGCCATTCAGGTTCGACGAATCGCCGAAGCCCGAGCCGACTCGGCCGACGCGTGCAGCGAGGGTTGCCGAAACGTTGTCCGGGTTGGTGAGGGTGATGGTGATGTCACCGATCCACGTGTGGGTCAGGCCAACGAGTCGTACATTGTTGACTGCGGTAACGCCCATGCCGATGTTGATCGACGAACTGAAGCCAGTCGGGTTGTTGTCCGGCACTGCGCCGCCGGCGCCCGGTCCGAATTCCACTGCGAATGCGCTCGTCGAAACGAGGGCGAGTGCGAAAATTGCAATTTTCTTCATTTTATTCCTCTCTACTCAATTTCTTTCGCATTACAAAAGAAATGAACTCTCGGCCCGCCTTAGCGGGAAGAGATAACAAATAGTAACACACATTGGCGGTGCCTATCGACAAATTTGCAAAAAAGTGATCAAATTTCCCGCATTTCTTGCGGCAATGCAAGTATTTTTGCGGTCCGCAATTGCCCACCGGGGAACGGTAATCCACTATGATCGTGAGGCAAAGGACGGTGCAACGCTTAACTAATCACGTGGTCCATGAGGTTTTCGTGTCCAAGAAAGAAGTGTTGAGACACGTCTCCAGGGCGAAGCCGAATCAACCCCTTTGGGACTCCGTTCAGCACAAAGTCTCCGACGGAAACGCCTTCGGCTGGGCTTAGCGGTTGCTGGTCGGAACGCATCACGACAAGATGGAGCAGATCCTCCTCCCCCTCGAACTGGTAGCGGAATTCACCGATGGTTCCTCCCAGCGGATTCGCTTCTAACCCAACCGTGGCAAAAGGGAATTCTGAAGTAGGCCCCGCCCGTTCTCCATCGAAATCCGGAAGCTTGACCGTCTGGTTCCGCTCAATCAGGCGGAGTAAATACTGAATGATCTCGCTTCGCCTCGCTGATTCTTCCGGGGTTGGAACCATGCCCTATTGTGGCGTGATTTCGACGATCGCCACGCCGTTCCCTCGCCGGAAACTCGCGGTCAAGCGTCGGATTCCCTCATTCCGGTCTTCAGAGTCTAGTTTTGGCGTGGTGTTTCCCATCACCCAGGCTGTTCCTTCTGGCAATTCCAAACGAAGGGATTTACCGTCTTCAGTAAGCAATGCGATGCGGCCCGCAAGCCGCACATCGGACTTGGTATAAAAATTTAGGGTCATTGACGTACGAGTGCCCTAGTAACGGTCTCGAACAATCAGTGAGTTACGGTTCCGAAAAGTGAATGTTCTGTCTAGTCGCCGAACTTGCTGCGGATATGCCTTGGTCAGGTCTACGGTGACACTCGGCGATGGTTCTTCTTCTACGAGCGTCAACGTTGCGTTTGCGCCCGCATCCTGGATCTCGTCTTCAAAGGAAACTGTATTGTGGGCTTCGTTCCGGTTTCGGAATATTTGCCAGCGACCTCCAATCTTCCGCCGACCATCAAAGTAGTCCGGCAAGTCGTAATTGTCTTTGCCCGGGTCAATCAGCCATCGGACACCGTTTTGCTCATATACAAAAGAACCGAGGTCGAGTTGGGCGTGCGCAGCGGAGTTATCTCCGCCTTTGATGGCGACCCATGCGGCATTTGGGTCTGTCCAACTGCTACGCAAAAACGCCAACGACTGCCGACCTTCGAAGAGTCGGTCCAGCTTTGGAGGGACAAACGCTTGGGTTTGTTCAGGCCAAAACGCAAGGTTGAGGATCGTGAACCGTTCCTCGTCAGTAAACGGAGACTTGGCGTTCAGCCAGTCCCTAAGCCGTAGCCGGGCCCAAGCGGCCAAGTTCGGTTGGTTGTGAACGCGCGCGAGTTCAAAAAACGCAGGCGTCACATGGAATGATGGGCTCGCGTCTCCAAAATTGAAGGTCTGTCCGCTCGGTCCAAGATTCGCCATTCCAAACTCTCCCGTGCGTTCATAGCCAGGCGAATTCAGGCTTGGCGTTACGCGATTGACGAGTGCCTGAAAATTGAGTCCGTATCGCCAATAGACCGGGCCCTCGCCCGGAACGCCGTCTCCGGCAAACTGAGAATTTATGCGTGGGAGCGCCTCCCGCGTGACCCAGTTCAGTACTTTTCGGGAAACTTCAGGGTGGGAATCCCGAACCGATTCAGCGCCCAAACCCATCGCCCCGGCGGTCACCTGAGCCCAGTTGTTATCGCGCCGGGTCCATTCCTCCCCCCGGCTAATGGCGTCAAGTCCGGGCTGCAGGCCTTTGCCGACGATTGCGTTACGGATCATCTGTTCTTCGTCGCCGGTCATCTCGTTACGGCACCAGGAGAGCCCGATCGCCATCGGCATGAGGGTTTCGGCCGTGCCGAGAAAATTCCCCGGATCCCAATTGGGAAAATTTGCGACCGCCAGCATTTCGGTGATTGCGCGGCGGGCATACCGCTTATCTCCAGTTAAACGGTAGTGGGTGGCGGTCGAGTTTATTTTGTAGCTGATCTGCCACGCGGTAGGAAGCAAACGACCTTTGGGCCGGGTCTCTACGCCTTGCTTGAGCGTGCGGTCGGCAAGGCGGTGGTTCCACTCAATCAGTCCCTTTAGAACCGGGTCCGACTCGGCCTGTAAGTTGACGCGCGCGACTTCGGAATCGCTCCAGAGGATCGGAGTCGATGGTGCGGCGAAAGCGAACGCAACTAACAGGGCATTCATGGTTGTTCGACGTTTCTAGGCACCGGGTGGGCTCGTATTGCGGTGCAAATAGGACTTCCACTCCGTAAACTCGTCGTACGCGAATTCGGGGCCTTCACGGCCAAACCCACTCTCTTTGATTCCCCCATACGGAAGCGCATCGAACCGTACGGTCGGGGCATCGTTGAACACTACGCCCGCCGTCTCGAGATCGTTAAAGGCCCTGGTCTGGGCGTCGCTTTCTGAAGTAAACACCGACGTGTGAATCGCGTATTTCGACCGGTTCACTTCGTTTATGGCTTCCGACAGTTTCGTGTAGCTACGGAGGGTAAGAATTGGGGCAAATGCCTCTTTCTGAACTTCCGGGCTGTCCGGGTCGGGGTCGGTGATGACGGTCGGACTGAGGACGTTTCCGGTAAGTTCGCCGCCCGCCTTTATGGTTCCAGATGTGTTGTTGACGAGCGCAATTGCATTTTTCGCCGCGTCGGAAGAAATGAGCGGTCCGTTAAATACGCCGTCGTCGAGCGGATTTCCGGAGCGGATCGCCTGGGTGGCCGCAAGAAGGTGACCTTCAAACTCCGCTCTAACGGACTCGTGTATCAGGCAGTTCTGGGCGGAGATGCAAATCTGCCCGGCATAGCCAAACGCGGACTTAGCGATAAGTTCGGCGGCTGCGGCAAGGTCGGCATCCGGCTCAACGATTACGTATGCATTCCCGCCGAGTTCGAGCGTGACGCGCTTGCGCCACAGTTTTTCCTTTAGCATCCACCCGACGGCGGGCGAGCCCGTGAAACTCACCTTTTTAATGCGCGAATCAAGTGCGGCGCGTTCGGCGAGCCCGGGCGCGCACTGGATGAAATTTACGGTGCCTTCCGGCCAACCGGCGGCGGCAAAAATTCGGCCCAAAGCAAGGTTGCATAGACCGCTCAGGCTGCTCCCTTTAACCACCACCGTGCAACCCGCCGCGAGTGCGGGTCCAATTTTATGCAAGGCCAAGTTGATGGGCCAGTTATAGGGAGTGATGCACAGCACTGGTCCCACGGGAACCTGCACCGCCCCCCACCGTTCGTAGGCGTTATGGCGTCCGTCCAACGACAGGTCAAATTTACGTTCTGGCCGGTCCAGCAATGCCGATGAAAGCCGGAGCGTCACGCCGCCCCGCCGAATTTCTTCACGGGCCATCGCCATCGGCTTGCCGATTTCCAGGGCCATTAAGTTGGCCAGGTCGTCGGCTTCTTCTTCGAGAATCTCCGCCGTGCGCACCAACAAGCCTTGCCGAAACGAAGTATCCGAATGACGAAAGCTCGCGAACGCACTCGCAGCAGACTCAAGTGCGCTGTTCACAAAGTTAGAGTCGGCTTCGGCCCAAGTGCCGACGACGCGGCGGTCAAACGGGCTATGCGAGACTTCTTTTGACACGCTCGAATCGCATGGGCCACCGATGAAGGTCCCGTTAACAAAGAGCGACTCGTGCCGGACCATTGCGACTATTTTACGCCCGGTCCTACCGAAAAATGCGGCTTTTACGGATGGAGTGGTGTAATGTATTCGATGGGAGAACATGTTTCAGCTATGAATCCGAGGAAAGTGATCTGCGCCCTAGACACTCATGAATTGGACGTCGCCACCCAGGCCGTACGGCAACTGTGCGACCATGTCGGAGCGTTCAAGATTGGGCACGCGCTCACCCTCAATTACGGGCTGGACATCGTAGACCGCCTGCGCGACGCAGGCGCGAAGCGGATATTTCTGGACCTGAAGTTCCACGACATTCCGAATTCGGTGGCCTTGGCGGTGCGCGAAGCGGCCCGGCGCGGGGTGTGGATGATCACGCTCCACACGGTGGGCGGGCCGGCAATGATTGGTGCAGCGGTAGAAGAAGCACAGTGTTGCCCGGAAGAAGGTCGCCCTCTGCTGGTCGGGGTGAATGTGTTGACTTCGGTAAATCAGCAAGTGCTGACCGACCACATCGGGGTAAACCGCACCGTCTCGGAGCAAATGGCACATCTCTCGCAGTGCGCCATGGACTTTGGTATGGATGGCGTGGTGTGTTCTCCGGAAGAAGTGCGGGAACTGCGGGCCACGCTTCCGCATGATTGCGTGATCGTGACCCCCGGGATTCGGCGGCAGGACCAAGCGACCGGAGGCCATGAACGAATGGGGACGGCGGAAAGTGCGATCGAAGACGGGGCAGATTACTTGGTGATTGGTCGCGGGCTGATGTCGGCACCGGACCCCGTTGCCGCGCTCGTCGCGTTTGGCCTGAAATCACCTTCGAACGCGTGAGCTGGAACTCGGAACTCCTGGCTTGGTACGGTGAGCATCACCGGCCGCTACCTTGGCGCGAGAACCCGGACCCATACTGGATTTGGGTAAGCGAACTAATGCTTCAGCAAACCCAAATCGTGACGGTTCTGCCGTTTTTCGAACGGTGGATTGCGCGGTTTCCGACCGTGGAGGCTTTGGCTGCGGCGGATCTCGATACGGTGCGGGCGGTTTGGGCCGGGCTCGGTTATTATCGCCGGGCCCGATATCTCCATGAGGGTGCACAGTACATCATGGCAAACGGTTGGCCACGGAATTCCGCCGAGTGGGGCGCGGTCCCGGGCGTGGGTCGTTACACGGCGGGCGCAATTGCCTCGGTGGTTTTCGGCGAAGCGGTCGCCGCGGTGGACGGGAACGCGGAGCGCGTGTTTTGCCGGTTCACGGCGGACGACTCGGTACGGGCAACCCGGAACCGAAAGGCGTGGGACTGGGCAACCGTAAACCTGGACCGAGCCAAACCCGGAATGTGGAACCAAGCGTTGATGGAACTCGGCGCTACGGTGTGCAGCCCGGCGAGGCCCAAATGCGAACGATGTCCGATTCAATCAGGATGCAAGGCGTACGCAAGAGGCGAGGTCATGAACTTCCCGGTCAAAGCTGATCGGAAATCGCCCGTTATCTTAGAGCAGCAGGTGGTAGTATTCGTCCAGGGCGACCAAGTTGCCCTTGTTCGGGCGGAAGAGGGGTCTTGGTGGGAAGGACTTTGGCAGTTTCCGTACGAACCGCGAGACGAGCGCGGCGAGCACCGGCTCTCACACGTGGTCACGGGCCACAAAGTGGATCTTTACGTTCGCCGGGGCGAGCCTTCTGAACCCGTGAATTGGTTTAGTACCGATGAAGTGCGGGAACTTGCGCTTCCCGCACCGCATCGCCGGGTTCTTGCCTGGGCGTTGAAGGGCTAGTCGGTCGTTTCCGGCTTCATCATTGGGAACAGAAGCACTTGCCGGAGCGTGTCTGCGCCGGTGAGGAGCATGGCGATGCGGTCCACACCGATTCCGCATCCGCCTGTGGGCGGCATCCCGCATTCCAGCGCATAGATGAACTCTTCGTCCATCGGATGGGCTTCGTCGTCGCCTTCCGCCCGCTGATCCAATTGGTTCTCGAATCGCTCACGTTGGTCAATCGGGTCGTTGATCTCGCTAAACGCATTGCAGAGCTCGCGACCCCGCACATAGCCCTCGAACCGGCGCGTCATTTTTGGGTTGCCGGGCTCCTTCTTAGCGAGCGGGGAAGTTTCGATTGGGTAGCCCACGACGAACGTCGGCTGAATGAGCGTTGGCTCTACGAACACTTCTAGGAGCTTTTCAATCAGTCCGCCAAGCCTGGTTTCACCGGACATATCCAGGTTCTTGCCTGTAACCGGGTTAGCCACGGGACGGTCCTTCATGGCCGCTTTGGCGTTTTCCAGGCTAGACAAATCGGTGGCGGTCAGGCCCGTGTGCTGCTCGATTTCTTCGAGCAAGTTCACCCGCTTCCACGGGTCTTCGAAATTGAGCACGAGCGTATCGCCGTCTTCTTGCGGAATCTCGACGTGGGCGGACCCAAATACTTCTTTACTGACGGTACGGCAAAGATCCTCGACCCGCACCATCATGTCCTCGAGGTTAGCGTAGGCTTCATAGAATTCCAGAAGCGTGAACTCGGGGTTGTGACGGTTGCTCACGCCTTCGTTCCGGAAAACGCGGCCGATTTCGTACACCTTGGGCAAGTCGCCGCAAATCAGCCGCTTGAGGTACAGCTCCAAGGAGATGCGGAGCTTGACATCCATGTCGTACGCGTTGTAGTGCGTCAGGAACGGTCGCGCCGCCGCGCCTCCTGCTTCTAGCTGCAGTAATGGCGTCTCGACTTCAAGATAGCCTTGAGAATCGAAGAACCGCCGGATTGCCGAAACGAGCTTCATGCGATCCACGAGTTGCTTTCGTACTTCGGGATTGCAAATCAGGTCTAGGTGGCGATGGCGGTAGCGCAGCTCGGTGTCGGCAAGTTCGTTATAGCGCTCACCGTCTTTTTCCTTCGCAAACGGCAGGACCTGCAAGGACTTACTGAGGGGAAGGAGGCTGTCGGCTTGAATCGACTTCTCGCCGGTTTTGGTCGTGAAAAGTGTTCCGGTTACGCCGACGTGGTCTCCCAGGTCAAGCAGCTGATAGGCTTCCCATTCGGCTTCGGTTAGGTTATCTTTTCGGAAATACGCTTGTATCTGCGCCTCGCCGTCGCTGATGTGAGCAAATCCTGCTTTCCCCATGAGTCGGTAACTGACCACCCGCCCGGCAAACCGAATCGGCACTTCTTGAAGGGAGTCAAATTTTTCGAGAAGTTCGGCGGCGAGATGGGTGCGCTCGAACCGCTCGACCGCAAACGGGTCGAGGCCGATTTCGCGCAAGCGGGCCAGCTTTTGGAGACGAATCTCTCGAATTTCGTTCGACATGGGAAGCGGTAAGGATACCGCTTAGTCCCGGCTCATTCCGCGTTCAATTTCGCGCTTCACTTCGCGCTCGGCAATGGACTGGCGTTTGTCGTATTGCTTCTTGCCCCGGCCCGTACCGATCAGCACTTTTGCACGCCCATCCTTGAAGTAGATCTTGAGGGGGATCACCGCCAACCCCTTTTCTTGTGCTCGACGCTCAATAAGGTCAATTTCCTTTCGGTGAAGGAGCAACTTTCGGTCGCGCCGCCGATCGGGCGTGAACGCGGTGGAAAACTTATAGGGCTCGATATCGAGTTGCAAAATCCAGGCCTCATCATTCAGGATTCGCACGTACGCATCCGTGAGATTTGCCTTGCCCGCGAACAGTGATTTCGCTTCGCTCCCCACTAATACAAGGCCAGCCTCGTAGGTGTCAATAATCTCGTATTCGTAGGTTGCCCGGCGATTTTGGATCGTTGCCGGGCCGCCTGGTTTCTCGGCCTTACCCTTCTTCGCCATGGGACTGGGAGTTTACCGCAGGTTCCGTTTGGGTACAGTTGCGCTATGCGAGCATGGCCTCTTTTGCTAGCGATGGGCTTGTTGGTCGGGTGCAACCCGCCCGCCGATTCCACCGCAAACTCGACGGCGACAACGAACGCGGACAATTCGGCTACCCCGATTGATCCCAACCTGAAGCCAGAAGTGAAAATTCTTAAGGAAGGACTCAGCGGCCCCGCCGCCACCACCGGCGATCGGGTTTATCTGGCCGCAAGAGGAACGCTGGTCGAAAACAAGAAGGAGTTTTTCTCGACTCTTGGTCCGGAATCTGACCCTTACATGGTGGAAATCGGCAACGGCGTCTCACTAGAAGGCATGGAGAAGGGGCTTGAAGGAATCAAACCGCAGGAAAAGCGGCAGATTATCATTCCGGGTGCTTTAGGCTATGGTGCCGATGGAGTTGAAGGAAAGGTTCCACCGAACGCGGACCTGAATTTTGAGGTGGAGGCCCTTTGGGTTCTAAAGAAGGAGAACTTTGACAAGCTCGTCAAAGAAGATATCAAGGTTGGAACCGGTCCTGAGATCGTGAATGGGGATAGCGTGCAAGTTCATTACACCGGGCGTCTAATCAATGGAAAGAAATTCGATAGCTCTAAAGATCGCGGCAAGCCATTCCCGCTCACGGTAGGTGCGCCGGGAGTTATTGACGGCTGGATCCAAGGAATCGCGGGTATGCGAGTAGGCGGTGTGCGGCGATTGATTGTCCCGCCCGCGCTTGGATACGGCGAGGCAGGTAGCCCGCCCGGCATTCCGGCGAATGCTCTCCTTGACTTTGAAATCGAACTCGTCTCGAAGGAATAAAATTGCGATTTGATCCGGGAAGTCGAAATTTTGAAACTTTTCGGACCGATAACTCGCATTAACAACAGGAATAAAAATGTCGGTTAAATTATCTACACTCGTCGTTGCGGGCGCACTCTTGGTCAGCCCCGTGTTTGTGCCGCAAGCAGACGCCCAAGTCACCGCACAAAGCGGAAAGTACTTGTTCCGGCTTGGTTATAAAAAGGGCCAAACCATGAAGTACTCAATCACGACGAAGGTCATGAACGCGCCGGGGATGACGCAACCGATGACCACGGTGATGCCGCTTACGATGAAGGTGGTTGACGTTCAAAAGGACGTAATCACGATTCAGTCGACGGTGGACATGTCGAAGCTTCAACCGGGCGCAAAACCACAATCGCAAACCATTAAAATGGACCGCCTTGGCAACGTGGTTGGCGGCGGTTCGTCCAGTGGCATGATGTCGGGGGCCAACCTTCCGAAGAACCCGGTGGCCGTCGGCGGAACCTGGAAGACCACGGGCAACGCGAGTGGTTTCGCTGCAACATCAACCTACAAGTTGGTCGGCGTGAAGCAAGTTGGCGCACGCAAGGTCGCAAACGTCACCATGAGCATCGTAGGAACGGGCTCAATGAAGATGACCGGCACCGGCACCATGTTGCTAGACATGGCGGATGCCAGCCTTGTTTCGATGGCAATGAACATGAACATGCCGAACACGCAAGGCAAGGGCGCGCCGATTACCATGAACATGACGATGACGCGCAACTAAGCACAGGCATCTGTCTGTCAAGAGCGGGGGCCAGTCGGTCCCCGCTTTGTTTTGTCCCGGTAGAATGTTCTCCATGCTTCGGGTTCGGCCAACCGAAAATCTTGTCCTTTCCGCATTATTAGGTGCGCACCCACAGGTCGAATTCATGCCCGAAGCTCCGACTCCGGAAACGGTCATCGAATTTTCGCAAAATGGCTGGAATCGGAAGGTGAGCGTGGGAGCTGCTCCTGGGAGCGTCTACGGTCTGGTCGAGATGATGGACAACAACCCGATGGTCTGTGCCGATCATGTCGGAGTCCCGCCGACCGACGCGACCTTGATGCTAATTGCATTGGGGCCGCTGTTCCGGGCGCAGTTGCTGACCGAAACTCCGGTTTGCATTGCAAACGTAGACGGAGACGAAGCGGTTCGGGAGGCTTTCTTACACGAGTACACCGAAAGCCCTGAACACCTTTTCCACGCCGAACCGGTACCCGGCGCGCCCGAGTACTTGGTAGTGGCAAGCGGTATGGCGCGGCTTCCGGACGTCGCATGGGCAGACCTCACAGAACTCTATCGAGAAGCGTTTGGTAGGTCCTTTTTTGTTCGCGAACTTTTGCCCGGCCAGAATTGGGAGCCGGAATTGGTGCTTGGAACGCCTTATGCGGTTTACCGAATGACGCGAATAGAAGAATTGATTAAGGTGCAGGTGATGGCAGATCGGCACGGTAAAGGCGGGGAAGCGCAGTTGGTGCACGCGATGAACGTGATGGCGGGGCTAGAAGAGTCGCTCCCGTTCGGGGTTTAGGGGTTATGGCCGCCGCACCATGCCGCGAATGTGGAGTGATGTTCGACGAAGCACTGGGGAATTGTCCCACTTGCGGCACTCCGAGACGCGAGATCATTGATACCGGACCGTCCATTCACAAGAAGCTCTCGCTGGTCTTTCTGTGGATATTCGCATTGCCGCTTTTCGTAGTGGTGGTTTTGGTGATGGGCACTAGCCCGAGCATTGGGCTTTCGGCCCTTGCGGGGGTGTGTGTATTCGCAGGCTACGCTTGGTCGGCGCACCGCCCGAAGTACCGTTAAGCAGGATTCTGTTCGGACGTACTAGAATGAAGGTGTGGGCCACGCCCGCGAACCGGGCGGGGCCTTTTTCAACGGAGAAAAAGCCTTGAAACAATATTCCCCCGATAGGATTCGTAACGTCGCCATTGTAGGCCACGGCGGTTCCGGAAAAACGATGCTCGTCGAACACATGCTCTACACTGCGGGAGCAATAGACCGAGTAGGAACCGTCGATGCCGGAAATACCCAAAGCGATTTTGATGCGCTGGAGAGTAAGCGCAAAATAAGTATCAGTGCGGCCGTTACGCCCCTTGAATGGCACGATCACAAGATCAACCTCATCGACGTGCCGGGCTACGCAGACTTCATCGGTGACCTTTATGAAGTTTCGCAGGTCGTGGAGTCCATGGTTTTTGTCGTTGAAGCAAAAAAAGATTTGGATGTCGGCTTTGACCTCGCATGGGAAGCCGCCGAACGGCACGGCTTGGCCCGCTGCATCTTTGTAAATAAACTTGAACGAGATAACGCCGACTACGAGGGGCTGATCGAGACCCTTCACGCCCGATATGGGCGCCGAATTGTGGGTGTCCAGATTCCCATCGGCGAGAAAGCAAACTTTTCCGGCGTGCTGGATCTGCTGAACATGAAGGTGTATAAAGGCAAGGACCGCGGCGAAGAAATCGAAGATATTCCCGCCGAGTACATGGCCGAAGCCGCCGAGCGGCGCGAAAAAATGATGGATGCCGCCGCCGAAGGTGATGATGCGCTAGCGGAGAAGTATCTGAATGGCGAAGAGCTCTCACCGGAAGAAGTGGAACATGGACTGCTGGTCGGAACCGAAACCGGCCGGGTAGTTCCCGTGCTGGTCGGTTCTGCCATGAGCGGCATCGGCGTTAAAACGGTGCTCGACCGCATCATTGGCGAGCTTCCCGCCCCCACCGAAATGCCCCGCGTGTTCGAGGATATCGAACTAAAGTGTGACCCTGAGGGTCCGCTTGCCGCGTTCGTGTTTAAGTCCACCGCTGACCCGTATGTTGGCAAGATCAACTACGTTCGGGTGTTTAGCGGCACCCTAAAACACGACCAAGTGCTTGTGAACACGGAGACCGGTAAGGAAGAAAAAGCGCACAACCTCTTTTTCCCTCACGGCAAGGCGCAGGAAAACGCAGGCGACGTGGTCGCGGGCGACATTTGCGCGCTCGCGAAGTTGCAAGACACCCACACAGGTGACACGCTCTCAACCGCGAAAGCCAAGATTCACTTGCCGAAAATTGAGTTTCCAGAGCCGATCTATCGAATCGCCATCAAACCGGTCGCTAAATCGGACGAGGACAAGCTGGGAACCGCGCTGGAGAAGCTGTTGGATGAAGATCCGACTCTGCACTACATCCGGGACCCGGCCCTTCATCAAGAAATTTTGGAAGGCATGGGCGACATCCACTTGGAAGTTGCGATTGACAAGCTCAAGCAGCGGTTCGGCGTGAATGTGACGACAGAACCGGCACGGGTTCCGTATCTCGAAACGCTGATGGCACCCGCCAAGGCACAGGGACGGCACAAGCGACAAACGGGCGGCAAGGGACAGTTCGGAGACTGCTGGGTCGAGTTTGAGCCGCTACCCCGTGGATCGGGCTTTGAATTCCATAACAAAGTGGTCGGAGGCGCGATCCCAAAGAACTACATTCCTGCGATCGAAAAGGGAATCCGGGAGACCATGGAGCGCGGCTTCCTTGCGGGCTACCCCGTCGTAGACCTCAAGGCGACCGTCACCGACGGAAGCTACCACGACGTGGACTCGAACGAGAACGCCTTCAAGACGGCCGGGGCGCTCGCGTTCCGAAATGCGGCGTCGAATGCCAAGCCGACCATTCTTGAGCCAATCATGGAGTTCCATATTGACGTTCCGGATGAAGCGGTGGGGGACGTTACGGGCGACCTCAACACTCGGCGCGGGCAGATGTTGGGAATGGAGCCGCTTGCCCCCGGGAAGACCCGGATCACCGCGCACATTCCCATGTCCACCACCGGCCGGTATGCGCTTGATCTTCGGTCGCTTACCAAGGGCCGCGGGTTCTTCCACCAGAAGTTCTCGCGTTACCAAGAGATGCCGGCGCATGAGGCGTCGGCCTTGGTCGCGGAATACGAGAAGAACCGACCGCACGGCGAAGACGACCACCACTAGGTGAAATCAAGTGCCCTCAGCCAACTGGCTGGGGGCATTATTGTTTTAGCGGACGTTAAAGTACTTCGCGTCTGGGTGATGCACGATGATCGCGGACGTGGATTGTTCGGGCATGAGCATGAATTCTTCGCTTAACTCGATGCCGATAGCCTGGGGCTTAAGCAACTCGAACAGTTTGGCCTGGTCCTCCAGATTGGGACAAGCGGGATACCCGAAGCTATATCTCGCGCCCTGATATTTCACGCCGAAGAGCCCCTTGACGTCCTCAGGGTCGCTCGCCCCAATTCCCAGTTCGCCGCGAACGATTTTGTGCCAATACTCGGCGAGGGCTTCGGCGGTCTCGACTCCCATTCCGTGCACGTAAAGATAATCTTGGAAGTCACCCGCCTCAAACAGCTTTCGTTCAAACTCGGCAATTTCTGGCCCTACGGTGACAATTTGGAATCCGACCACGTCTGGCTGAGCGGAAGTAATCGGAAGGAAGAAATCGGCAAGGCATTGGCGTCGCCCGTCACGCTGGCGCGGGAATCGGAAGCGGAGGCGTTCAGTGGTGGCATCCTCCTCATAAATGATAAGGTCGTTTCCGTCACTCCGAGCGGGGAAGTAGCCCCACGCTACCTTCGGGGCAAATCGCGGAGCGAGTTCCCGGCAAAGCCGATCAAACACCGGGGCGGCATTCTCTTCTAACCAAGCGTTGAACGCGAGATTGTCCATCGTGTCTTCTCGCCGAAACTGCCACTGGCCCCGCCAAAGCGCAGTCTTGTTGATGAAGCGGTAAATCTCGTGGATGTCGAACTTTTCCCGGGTGCGAACGCCATAAAACGGCATTTCTGGAATGCTCGGTGCAGAGCCAATGTCGCTCCGCTCGCCGGTGAATTCGTAAAGGTCCGGGTCGGAATCGGGCAAGCGGTGGCTGGAAACCCGCCCGGCCCCGATCGGCTGAACCGATTCGCCCTCTCCCGAAAGCGTTGCGCCCCCAATTCCGTTGATCTGGTCCATCAGGCGTAGACCTTCGAACGCATCCTGCGCGTAGTGCACCGAGCCTTGGTAGACGGCGCGCAGGTCTTGTTCGACGTAGCCACGGGTAAGCGCCGCTCCACCGAGAAGCACCGGGATGTGATGCAGCTCGCGTGCATTCATCTCCAACAAGTTCTCGCGCATGATGACGGTACTTTTAACGAGCAGTCCGCTCATGCCGATGGCTTGGCACTTATGGGAAAGGGCTTCTTCCAAAATTCGGTTGATCGGTTGCTTGATGCCGATATTCACCACCCGGTAACCGTTGTTCGAGAGGATGATGTCCACCAGGTTCTTGCCGATGTCGTGGACGTCACCTGCGACCGTCGCCAGCAGGATCGAGCCTTTTTCGCTTCCTTCCACCTTCTCCATAAGGGGCTCAAGGTGTCGAACGGCGGCCTTCATAACTTCCGCGCTTTGAAGCACGAACGGAAGTTGCATTTTGCCCGAACCGAAGAGTTCGCCAACCGTCTTCATTCCATCCAGAAGGATGTCGTTAATGATGGTGAGCGGTTCGTGAGATTGCAGTGCTTCGTCAAGATCGGCTTCAAGATTCTTCTTGATTCCGTCCACGATATGCTTCTTCAGCTTGTCTTCGGAGCTGAGGCCTGCAAACGCGTCCGCACCGGTATCTGTTGCCCGAACCCCTTCGAACTTCTTCATGAGTTCGATGAGGGGATCGTAGATGACGGTGCGGTTATCGGCCATTACTTTCCGATGAGTCGGCGAAATTCGGGGATGGCGTCGTAGAGATCAGCGACGAGCCCGAAATCGGCGAATTCGAAGATCGGTGCGTCTCCATCTTTATTGATCGCGACGATGATCTTGGAGTCCTTTATTCCCGCCATGTGTTGGGTAGAGCCGCTGATGCCTGCTGCAATATAGAGATCGGGCGCGACAATCTTTCCGGTTTGACCAACTTGAAGCTCGTTGGCCGCGATTCCGCTGTCTACAGCTGCCCGGGTAGCTCCGGCGGCACCGCCGAGCGCGTCGGCGAGCCCTCCTATGATGGCTTCGAAGGTTGCCGCATCCTTTAGTGGACGACCGCCGGAAACGACAATTTTGGCCTGGGTGAGGTCCGGACGTCCGCCCGATTTTTGCGACCGGCTTTGAACCTGGGCCACGGCGGAAACATCCCAATTAAGGGTTTCTACGGGTGAACTTCCGCCGCGAGCAGGTAGTTCGAACCCGGCCGGTCGGAACGTGACCACGAGCGGACTCGACAGCGCGTCGACGGTGGCGAGCATGGTTCCCGCCACGATCGGGCGAACAAACTGAGTCGGTGAGTTCACCTTGATCACGTCCGTGATCATTCCCGCATCGAGCAGACCCGCCACCCGAGCGAGCACATCCTTGCTCGCCATGCTGGAAACGCCCGCAATCACCGTATAGCCACTCGCGTGGTTTTGGATCATGGTGGCGGCACTATCGGCCACGGGCAAGTCGCCCAAACCAAACTCGATGACTTTCCCGGCTCCGGCATCGGTTACCGGTGCGCCACTAAGGCATAGGAGGTCAAACGGCATGCCGAGGGCGGCGGCAAATGCTTGGATTGCGTACGAATCGGCAGCGGAGAAAACAACGCCAAGAACCTTGCTCATGCTCCGATCGCTCCTCGCTCTTGGAGAGCCTGCACGAGTTCTTGAACGCTGGCCACACGCTTGCCCGCAAGCCGAGCGGGCGGCAAAGCGACGTTTACGGTGCGAGTTTTAGGTGCCGCGTTTACGGCCGGGGCTTGGCGGTCCAAAGGTTTGCTGCGGGCTTTGATGATTCCGGGCAGCGCGATATATCGCGGCTCGTTCAGGCGCAGATCGGTGGTGATGAGACAGGGAAGCGGCATGGTCAGAGTCTCGTCACCGGTGTCGCTTTCTCGCTTCACGGTTGCGGTCTGGCCGCTAAAGTTGACTTCGCTGGCGAAAGTTGCTTGGGGCCAACCTAATCTGGCAGCGAGCATTTGTCCAGCCTGGTTGCAGTCGTCGTCAGTAGCTTGCTTGCCCATCAAAACGACCTCGGGATTGACTTGCTTGACCACGGCTTCGAGTTCCTTGGCGATGCCTAATGAATCGAATTCCGCGTCGGTTTCTACGAGTATCGCGCGGTCTGCCCCGATGGCGAGTGCCTTCCGTAACTGCTCTTCGGCTTCACTTGGGCCAATCGAGACCACGACGATGGTGATGTCCTGGCCCTTCTCGCGCTGGCGGACGGCTTCTTCTACCGCGATTTCGTCGAAGGGGTTGATTTCAAATTTAACGCCGCTTGTGTCAATTCCAGAACCGTCGGCAAGGGGGGTGACTTTCGCGTAGGGGTCTACGACACGTTTTATGGGTACCAGAATGGTCATAGCAAAAAAGTGGGAGGCGTCATTGCCTGGCCACCCCTATAGGATACCGCCTGAGGTCAGTTGCCCGAGTCCCGGCAGGGGCTAGGACATCGTTAGGCCCAAAGGCAGTTTTATTGAACTTTTGCCTAGTTTCATCACTTAATAGGTGACAGTGCACCCGATTAGAGGTGCAGAAATTAGACCGATGACGACTCGTCCGCTACGCGCGTGAGAAGTCAAGAGTAGCCAACTCCTCACCCCGAGAAACCTCGGGGTTTTTTTTATCCGGAGCCGGGCGCGTGGGAATCTTGGTTCGGCCTGACGCCGTCATCTTGCCGTCTTGGAGTTCAATTTTTTCAAGGAAAAACGCGTCTTGCAAGCCAAGGCCTTCGCGGAGATCCACGACAGGATTCAACGCGTCAAGCAGGACTTTGCGCGAAAATTCGTCGGCGCTTTGCCACCCAAGCATGACTTTTGCATCGGAAAGATGGATTTCGACTCCGTTGTGGACGGTGAGTTTGGCGAGCACGTAGAAGTCGGTCTTTGCGACCAAGAATTCACCGTAGCCGGTGACAAGTGCATATCCCTTGTCCAGCACGACGTTGACCCGTTTGATTTCGGGCACCGACTTGACGATCCAGGGTTCCAGCGCGGACTCAGATACCACCACTTGGCCGGTACCGACTCCGCTTTTCGAGAGCCGAATTTTTCGCTTGCTGATGGCGAGCCCCAAGTCAAACTTACAACCGGGGATCTTCGCTTGCAGCGAGTCTATCTGGAGGCCTCCCAATGAGAAGTTGCGGAGGTCTAGTTGCAGTTCGCGTAAGTTTCCCGCCTGCGAGCGGTCCGGTTCGACGAACAAAGGCAGCCCGGCCGTTTGGAAGTCTTTGGCGACAATCTTGGCCCAGGCAACGTCACCAAATACGGGGCCGAGAACTCCGGCGGGCTTTGTTTTTACGCTGACATGGCGATTTTCTCCTTGCAGCAAAGCGGAAATGTCGCGGGCGGCCGTATTCTCGAAAGAGCGAATTTGCGAGTTCGTCACGCCCCAAACCGCTCCGATTCCCAACGCAATGAAAAGCACCGACATAATTGGCCCAGACGCTCGGGAGATTACCTAACATGTTTTGGCAGTACCGGCTGTTTGGCGCAGATGCAACTGATTGGCTCCAGGGCCAGATCACTCAGGATTTATCGGAGCTTTTAGCGCAGACCGGAAAGTGGTTCGCGCTATGCACGCCGACGGGCCACATCCAGTGTGCCGGCGTTGTTTGGACGGAGAATGCTGGTCTGGGATTGGCCGTGGATGCAGGTGCTCGCGACGTTTTAGAAAGTCGAGTACGTACGCATGTGATTCTTGAGGACGTGCAGCTTGAGGCCGTCGGTCCGGCCGAAATGGACGCTTCGTTTACCGTTTCAAACGCTCCAGAAAATCGGCTGGACGGGGAAGCACTATTCAGGCTTGGTTTTCCGATTGCGGGCAAGGATTACGACGGAAAAGTCCTCTGCAGTGAACTTGGGGAGGCATTTCTCGACCGCGCGGTGAGCTTCACCAAGGGTTGCTACCCGGGACAAGAAATTATTCAGAGAATCAAGACCAGGGGCCACACGAATCGAACGTGGCGTGCGCTTGAAACTTCGGGCCAAGTTGCCGCAGGCGACACCGTGTCTATGGCCGGTGCTGCCATTGGTGCAGTAAATTGGACTCCGGCCAAGGGCTTGGCGAGCGCGATTCTTAGAAATGAGGTTGAGGTAGGAGCCGAAGTGCTGGTCAATGGCTTCCCGGCGCGGGTTCGCGCAATTCCGCTATCCTAGTTTCCTTGAGCAACCCGCGTGTCCAGCTTGCAATCCTCATTGCGCTAAACCTTATCTGGACCCCGGTCAACTTTGCGATTACGGCGGCAAGCGAATTCGCCACGCCGACCGCGATTGCGGTTCTCCGCTGGATTCCGCTCACCGTGTTCATTTGGGCCGGATTGCAATTTCCTTCTGTTCGGAGAGTTTTGCAGGTCGTGTTTCCCGACAAAAGGGGTCGATGGGTCTGCCTCTTATCCGGTTTTTTGCTTGCCGGACCGTCGCATCTAATCTACTACTTCGCGCTCCAGCAAACTAACTCCGTAGACACGACCATCATCAACACCACGGGGCCCTTTTGGATTTCAATTGGAGCGGTCGCGCTGTTGCGAGAACAGATTTCTTTCCGCTTGTGGGTGGCGATCTTGCTCGGGATTGTCGGCGCGTATGTTGTGGCAATAGGCTTCCAAGCTCCGGCTCTCGATAGTTCGCGCATGACGGGGAACCTCCTCTACTTGCTCGGTTCGCTCATGGAGTCACTTTCTTTCGTGGTCGTCACGCGCATCGTTCGGCGTTCGTCGGGCGTGGGTGCGTTTAGTTACGAACTACTCGGAATTTCGCTCGCGATGATTGTCGTTCCGCTCATCTTTCGATCAGCAATGCCGTTCGAAGTGCGTGAATTTGGGCCGGGGCTCCTCGGGCCATTGGCTTTCCTGATTTTCGGAGCCGGGTTAATCGCCTGGGGAGTCTGGTACATCATCGCCGAACAGGCTCCGGTCAGCTACATGATCGTAACGTTGGGCATTCAGGCTCCGGCGGCCGCGTTGCTGGGCTATCTGCTAACCCGTGCGCCGATTGAGACACATACGGTTGCGGGTACCGCGCTCATCATTCTCGCACTCGTCATCTCTGCGGCCAACCGCAAGAATTCTGGTGAAGAACTGCCTATTCCGCCCGTCGAACCCAGCTAGGGGCGGGTACCTTAGTAACCATGCCTTGGCCGCGAATTCTGGTGTTCCTGTACGGACTGTTCTGCTTGGTGCTCGGACTACAATCCTACTTAGCACCTAGTTCGGGAAATCCGAGTCTGGTTTCGTTGGTCGCTGCCGGGGGCGTAGGGCTCATCGTGATTTTTTTCGGGGCGCTGGTTCCCAAAAATCCTCGAGTTGCGTATATCGGCACAACCGTTCTGGCCCTGATGATCGCTGGTAATTTTGCCGCCAAGACGTTCGCTGGAATCATGTACCCGGCAACGGTGGCCTTCGGTGTCTCGATCTTTGTCGCACTCGCGTTGGTCGCGGCGCACATGATGGCGAAGTCGAAGTCCAAATCGCTAGAATCTGGCAATCCCTGATGACAGAGTCTCCAGTTGACGTCTTCGGCGACGACACCCCCAAAGAAGAATGTGGCGTGGTCGGCGTTTACGCGCCGGGGTCCGAAGCGGCTCGCCTTGCGTTCTTCGGACTGTTTGCGTTGCAACACCGGGGCCAAGAAAGCGCGGGAATCGCGGCCAGCAACGGGGTCGAGGTCGCCATGTACAAGGACATGGGGCTAGTCACCCAGATTTTCCAGGACGATTCCATCTTCACGACGACGCTGGTGGGCGAACTCGCGATCGGGCATACGCGCTACAGCACCACGGGTGCCAGCGTATTGCGAAACGCCCAGCCGATGTTTTGCCAAAGCGTGGTCGGCGAGATTGCGGTGGCCCACAATGGCAACTTGGTAAACGCGGTCGAACTTCGCGCCGAGCTAGAAGCCGAAGGGGAAGTCTTCGACAGCACGAACGACAGTGAAGTCATGGCTCGGCTGATCGTTCGCAACATGTCGCTTGGTCTCGGACCCGCGATTCGCGCGGCAATGGAACGCATAAAGGGCGCCTATAGCGTCACCGTCCTTACCCGCGACTGCGTGGCCGCCTTTCGCGATCCGCACGGATTCCGGCCAATGAGCGTAGGAAGGCTGGATGCGGGCGGCTGGATGGTTGCCAGCGAAACCTGCGCGTTTGGCCCGCTCGGTGCCATTTTTGAATGTGAACTTCTGCCCGGCGAGATTGCACTCTTGAGCAAGGACGGCCTCACCGTCGAGTCCGGCGTTACGCCCCAAAAGACCTCGACCTGTCTGTTTGAGTTTATTTACTTTGCCCGGCCGGATAGCATCATGGCGGGAACAACCCTATATCTCGCGCGGGAGCGAATGGGCCGAAACCTTGCCTTGGAACATCCCGCCGATGCGGATGTCGTAATTCCGGTTCCGGACAGCGGAATTCCGGCCGCCATCGGATACGCCAAGGCGTCCGGGCTACCGTTCGCCGAAGGCATGATGAAGAGTCGGTACATTCATCGCACTTTCATCCAGCCCGACCCTCGCATGCGGGAACGCGGCGTGCGCATGAAGCTCTCGCCGATCGTCGAGCAAATTCGGGGCAAGCGGCTGGTTTTGGTGGACGACTCGATCGTGCGGGGAACCACCACCAAGCAGATTGTCAAGATTCTCTTCGATTCGGGTGCAAAGGAGGTTCACGTTCGCATTACCGCCCCGCCGATCAAGTTTCCGTGCTTTTATGGCATCGATATGGCCTCAAAAGGCGAACTTATTGCGGCCGTAAAAACCCACGAGGAAATCTGTCAGTCCATCGGTGCCACTTCACTCGGATACCTTAGTGTTCCGGGTGCGGTGCGAGCGGTTCGGGAGGACGGCGAGGGCTTTTGCTTGGCGTGCTTCACGGGGAACTATCCGTTGCCCGTTCCCGAAAATCTCACGAAGGAAGCGTTCGAATTTCCGCCCGACGTTGGCAATTTTGCCTCGGCCACCCACACCCAAAGCTAACAAGGAAGGTTTCTGAGGCGAGTAATCACGTCGCGCGAATGTTCGAAAACCGCTTCGACGAGCGGATTCCAAGAGTAGTAGATCGTGGGAAGAGATTCCTCGCACACGAACTGCCGCCCGAGCGATTCTTCCGGGCACCCGATTTCACACAGCTCGCCGACTTCGGCCACGAACACGTCGGCCCAACGCACTTCGGTCCGTTCCGTCACTCGGTAGCAACCCAGATATTGGATTCGGTGGAGCATCGCCCCTGCTTCTTCGACGGCTTCTCGCCGTGCGGCATCGAGAGAGCTTTCGAAAGGCTCTACACGGCCGCTCGGAATGCACCAGCCGCGATCCTCGATGTCGCACAGCAAAATCTGTTCGTTATGCCAGCAAAAAACCAGCGCGGCGAAGGCTCTCAGAGGCGCCTGGAAGGGAGCGGGGAAGAATTCCAACCGCTGCCGTCCATATTTTCCCGCCGGAAATTTGCGCATAAGAGATCACTTTATAGCTAAAAACCTATAGCCACTTCTTTAAGACGATTTTGCCGAGGATTCGGTCCCGAGGAACTGCGCCAAACCGCCTGGAGTCTTCGCTGACTTCTCGGTTGTCTCCCAAAATGTAGATTGAGCCTGCGGGCACCACGTATTCGCCCTGGGCGAGGCTGTAATCGTTCGGCACGTTGAGCCAGTCTACGGTTTCGCCCTCGACCTTGTAGACCCGTTTGATTATCGTGTCTTCACCCGGCTCTTCACTTTCCACCACCACGATGTCGTTCGGCTTGATTTCGCCGACCAGCCAGTAAGCGCTGGAAGCGAGCAACCGGTCGCCGTTTACGAATGTCGGCTCCATTGAGGGGCCCGAAACCTGAATCGTGTGGAAATTTCGATAGAAGAAGAAGGTGTAGGCAAGCAACACGAGTAGGCTCGCGCTACACACGGTAGCGGCCCGTTGCTTTTTAGGATTCGTTTTGGGGTTCACTGTAACACTAACGTCATCGCCTTATCGGCGGAGATCGTGACTCATATACTTGTTGCCACTATGGATTCCCTGCTGAAGCTAGCCTCCGATAACTCTGGCGTCCTCCTTGTTGTACTATTATTGGCGGTATTGGTGCTGGCGATTATGCTTGGTGTGCAGGCAAAAGCAAATCGCGCCTTGCAAAAACGCTGGTTGCCGTTCGTGGCCGATGCGCAAGGCCAAGATCTTCAGTCGCTTTTACTCCGTCATTTGGATGAACGGCGAATGCAAGGAGATGTGCTGGCCGATTGCCAGACCCGACTTGAAGCTCTGGAGCAAAAGATGGATTCGGCGAAGCGATTCATCGGTCTCGTACGTTACGATGCTTTTGAAGATGTCGGCGGAAGCCAAAGTTTTTCGATGGCAATTTTAGATGACAAGGGGGACGGAACCCTGATGACCTGCCTTTACGGACGCCAGGATTGCCGCGTTTACGCCAAGCAATTGGAAGGCGGCGAGAGTGATCGTTCGATTACGAACGAAGAACGCCGGGCCATCGAGCAAGCAAACGCGGGGATGCGTACGGTTCGAGCCAGATGAGCGATAGCACTTCGGACGATCTCGTCCTTATCGAGCGAAGCAAGAACGGTGATCGCACCGCATTCGACGACCTCGTCACCAAGTACGAGCGGCGGGCCTATCAGTTTGCGTTTCGGCTCACTCAATCTCATGATCAAGCGTCGGACATTGTGGCCGACGCCTTTGTGCGGGTCTACAACGCGCTCGCGAACTTTAAGGCACAGGCCGCGTTCACGACCTGGCTGTATCGGATCATCACGAATTGCTACCTAGACAGCAAAAAACGCGACAAGTCCAAGTATCACGTGAGCATCGATCAAACCGTCAGTGTTGAAGGAGGATCCGAGTTTGAACGGCAGTTTGCGTCGGATCAAGCCCCAGACGAGGACTTTGAGCGGTCCGAACGGGAACGACTCATTCAAAGTGCGCTCACCAAGCTCCCGGACTATCAGAAGGCGATGCTGATCATGTATCACGTGGACAGCCTCAGTTATGAGGACATCGCGGAGACGCTCGATCTTCCGATCGGCACGGTGAAAAGCCGCTTAAACCGGGCGCGAGTTTCTTTGCGCGAACTTTTGCAAAGAGACGTGGAACTCTTTCAGCTTTAGGTAAGTCAAAAACTGGAATCCTCATGAAACCGGAGAACGCATCAGAATTTTTTAGCGGCTATTACGAGAACCAACTCGAGCCGTCGGTCCGGGCCCAGTTCGAGCGGCTGATTGCCGAGAACGCGGAAGTGGCCTTGGATTACGCTGCGTTTGCCGCAACCATCGAAGACCTGAAATCTACCAAGGCCATGGAAATCGAGATTCCCTCGGACCTGCATGAGCAAATTATGCGGCGAGTGGACCGATCTATTTATGAGTCCAAGAGTCGGCAAAAAGTTTCCTGGCTGGAACAGTGGCGGATGTGGTTGCTTGGAACTGCGGTCACCGGTGCCCTTGTGCTTTCGGTCGTTGCGGCCCGTTCCGGTGGAAGCTCGTTTATGGCGGGAATTCTTCCGGCACCGGCTCCGGAGAATACGGTTCGCGCCACTACGAACATTGAAGTGATCAACCAGAATGGCGTCACGGTATTGCGGTGCCAAGCCGCCCGCGAGGATGATCTGGAGATCATTCGAGCGGGTGATAAGACATCGTTACAAAATCGGTCCCTAAAGGCAGGCGAAACGGTTGAGTTCCCGCTGACAAATGCGTCGACCGCGCCGGTGCTGGTGGAGATCATCTCAAAGTCTGGATCCCGGAAATTCTTGGTCGCCGTTCCGGGCACCGAAACCGGAACCGTTCGCGAAGGCAAGGGAAGCCTGGGCGATCTCGCCCTGGCGATGGCTTCGGTTTATCACAAGCCGGTCTTGCTCGAAACGACGGAACTCGGTCGGTCCGCCACGTGGAAACTCGCGGACGAGCCTCTCGACTCTAAAGTCGAAGAAGCCCGCGTGACCATGAGCGTAAAAGAATCCGTAATTCTCGTTCGAGACTAGCTCAACGAGCGTCGGCGAACCGCCGAAAGCATCCCGTGAGTGCGGTGAATAATGAGCCGCAATTCCCGGGGTGCTTTTTCTATTTCGCCCGCCGGAAGTTCTCCAGATCGCTCTAGCTGTTGGAATGCCGACGTTGCCAGCTGGCGATATTCGCTCCTTCGAGAATTCGGCACGGAGTACGATGCAAACCGGGCGTCTGCGTCGAACGCCTTCTGAACCGAGGCTTCAAGCCGCGCCGCGTCAGTCAAACGGGCGATCGTCGCGACATTTTCGGGCGTGCAGTTTGTGAGAAGGGGATCCAGATGGGCCAGCAGCCGCTCTTCCACAATCATGTACTTAGCGAGGGCCGAAGTGTCTACATCCCGCATGATCTGGAGCAACCGAAGGGCGAGCGTGAGGTCCTCGGCGGCCTGTTTGCGGTTTCCTGCTTCTTCCGCGTCTTGCGCCAATGCCTTTAACCGAATGACCAGGTTCATTTTCGCGGAGTGAATCTGCGCGACGGTTCCGAACTGAAGCGAGTCTTCGCCCGCCGTCCTCGGAATATCCCGGAGTAGACCTTGCTCGTAGCGTTCAGAGTGGGAACGGGCAGCCAAACGCAGGTCTTGATCATGCGTTGGTTCGCGATGCTTACCGTAGAAGGTCCCGTCGGCAACCAGCGCGCTAAATTCAGAAACATCTTGGTGGACCGCTAACCCGTATTCCGGAAAGGGTCCGGAACCGAAATCTGCATCCAGGGCTTCCTTCCGAATCCAGGCCAAGCTCACGGCGAATAGACCGGTGATAACCAACAACGAAAGCGTTGTCGCGCGCTTCATACCCGGTTAAATCGGCAGTTTCTTAGGTTCGCTTCACCCGTAATCCCACCGTGATTGTCCTGGGTCTAAAATCCCCGGAAATAGGTCCACGTCCTTATGGTTTCACCGCGCCACACCGAACCTCTGTATGATGATGTTGGAGTTAAGACCATGAATTCAAATCGAATGATGGAATGGGAATCGCATCTGGTTACTCGAGCCCAACAAGGCGAACGAGTCGCGTTTGAGTTGCTGATGGATTTGCACCGTATGTCCCTTAAGGGGCAAGCGGCCCGAATGCTTCGCAATTCGGAAGATGTTTCGGACGTGGTTCAAGAAACGAGCATCAAGGCGTTTCGCGCAATCCGCGCATTTCGGCCCGGGCGGCCCGTGTTACCTTGGTTAACGCGAATCTGCCGAAACTGCTGCGTGGATCTGCTTCGCCAGCGCCGATCAGGTGAGGAATGCATCGAGAAGTTTGAATTCGCGCTTACCAGCGATGTCGACATTGCGATGGATGCCGAAGCCGTGTTCGAGAGCGAGGAAGTGCGCCGAAGCGTGGAAAAGCTCCCACGCCGCTACCGAGAAATCGTGCTGATGCGGCACTACCGAGACATGGAACTCTCGGAAATCGCGAAGGAACTCGACCGACCCGAAGGCACGATCAAGAGCTGGTTGTTCAGAGCGCGCCACTTGTTGCGCAAGGAACTTGATCCGGCGTATATCGCTTAATTAGAAAACACAGTCAGAGAGAGGAGAGCGGGTCGTGCTTCTGTTTGGAAGCCGGCCTGCACTATTTATGCAGCGGCGGCCACACCTTGGTTGATATCCACTTGGCCAACGAACTCGACCTCGGCGCGGCTGCTGACCTCGTTATACGCGAGTACACTGATGTTGGGCAGATATCGCTCAAGAAGCCTTCGCAAGGCAAGCCGTAGGGTGGCAGAGCAAAGGAGAACGGGTTGAACTCCCTGAGCCATCGCCCGCTCGCTTTCTTCTTTAAGACTTCGGACGACGTGAGCCTGCACCGTCGGATCAATGGCCAGAACGGCCCCGCCTGCAGTTTGCTGAACGCCGTCGCTGAGGGTTCGTTCGAGGGTGCTTTCCAAAGTTAGGCAGAATAGCTTTTGGTCGTGGTCCACGAATTGCCGAGTGATGGTTCGAGAAATCGCGCTTCGAACGAGCTCGCCCATTTGCTCCATGTCTTTCACGCGGCCTGCGTAATCCGCCATGGTTTCGAGAATCGTGACCATGTCGCGGATCGGAATGCGTTCGCGCAGCAGATGTTGGAGGACCTTTTGGACGTCGCCGACTTGCACCACAGCCGGAACAAGCTCTTCCACCACCGTTTGGTTGGTGAGTTTGGCGTTCTCGATAATCTGCATAACGTCTTGGCGGCTGAGGAGCTCGGCCGCGTGGATTTTCACCACTTCACTGAGGTGGGTGGAAATCATCGCAGATGGTTCGATCACGGTGTAGCCGTTGCGGTCGGCCATTTCGCGGAGACCTTGATCAATCCACACGGCTTCGAGACCGAAAACGGGTTCGGTGGTTTGCAGGCCCGGCACGGCCTGAACAACCGCGCCTGAGTTGATGGCCAAGAACTGGTCTCCGATGGCTTCAGCCCGCGCGACCTCTTCGCCGCGCACCTTTATAACATAGGCGTTGTGCGGAATGGTGACGCTGTCACGAATCCGAACGCTCGGCAGAACAAAGCCTAGGTCAATTGCGATTTGACGACGGGTGGCCGCAACGCGATCGGAAAGATCGCCTCCCTGTTTGGGATCGGCAAGGCGCGTCAGCCCGTAACCGATCTCGATTTCGAGTGGGTCAATGTTAAGCAGCGGAAGCATGGCTTCTGGTGAAGCCGGATGCGGTCCGGTGGCCACGGGGACTTCCGGCGCGGGTGGTTCTGGTGGCTTGAGCATTTTTTGTAGGGACTCATTGTTTCCGCGCAGGAAATAGCTGAGGCCGATGAGCCCGCCGCCAACGGAGAAGAAGATCAGAATCGGGAAGCCGGGAATGAGGCCAAGCGCACAAAGGGCGCCACCCGCCGCGGCGATCGACTTGCTTTGGGCCGACATCTGCGAGACGAGTTCGCCGCCCATCCCGCGTTCTTGGCCGGACCGCGTTACCAGCAAACCGCTCGCGGTCGAGATCAGCAAAGCCGGAATTTGGGAGACCATTCCTTCACCGACGCTAAGCAATGCGTATTGCTTCAGGATTTCCATGGCGTCGCCTTGGCCACGCATGAACCCTACAGCAAACCCGCCCACGATGTTGATCGCGATGATCAGAAGCGAAGCAATGGCGTCGCCTTTAACGAACTTCGAGGCACCATCCATTGCGCCAAAGAAGTCGGCTTCGAGCTTGACTTCTTTGCGGCGGCGTTTGGCCCCGGCTTCATCAATGAGTCCGGCGGCGAGGTCGGCGTCAATCGCCATCTGTTTGCCAGGCATGGCGTCCAACGTGAATCGAGCGACGACTTCCGAGACTCGCCCAGCACCGTTCGTTATAACGATGAACTGAACGACCATGAGAATAAGGAAGGCCACGAAGCCGACCACGAAGTCGCCGCCCATGACAAACGAACCGAAGGTTTCAATGACGGCGCCCGCTTTGCCGTCGGTCAGGATGTGCTTTGTGGCGGCAATGCTGAGCGCAAGCCGAAAGAGGGTGGTTATCAGCAGCAGCGAAGGGAAGACACTAAACTTGACCGGCTCGTCGACGTTCACTGCGCTTAACATGATGAGCACAGCGCTTGCCAACGCGATCACCAGCCCTAAGTCAAGCACCATGGTGGGTAGCGGCATGATGAGCATCGCGACGATGACCAGCAGGCCGACTCCCATCAGGAGGTCGGTGTGTTTAAGAATCTTCTGAAGCCACTGCATAAAATGCCAGGCCCATGGGGGCCACATTGGAATCATTGGTCGAGCCGGTGGAATTTAACAGGGGAAGGGTGGGGAAATCGCCACTTTCCTATTCGGATGGAATTCTGTCAATCGGGTTATTGCAGGTTGCGCGCGGGGAACATCGCGATTGATCTCCCGTTATTTATAGGAGGAGAACCGGCTGGTAGACTAAAGGAGACTCTGGATGTCCCCGAAAATCTGTTAGGACACGCGGCCCATTTATGGAACCAGTGTACTAATAGTCCTACTTGGAAGAACTGGGTTCGGCTGTTCCGGAGTCAAAGGAATGTCAGCTTTCTGCTGACCCCGGCAGGAGGCCAAAAACAAAAATATGTGGCAACGCTTTACTGAAAGGGCAAGAAAAGTGGTCTTCTTCGCGCAAGAAGAAGCCCAAAAGTTTGGAGAAGGTTATGTTTCGACAGAACACCTTCTGCTGGGACTCGTGCGCGAGTCCGACAGCGTCGCGGCCCGAGTTTTGGAACGCCTGGGCGTTTCGCTCAGCCGCATCCGCGCAGAAGTAGAGAAGCAGTTGCCCCGGGGCGATGCCCGTCCGTCTCAAGAGATGACGCTCACTCCGCGCGCCAAGCGGGTGATTGACCTTGCATACGACGAAGCGCGAAACCTGAATAACAACTACATTGGCACCGAGCACTTATTGCTTGGACTCATTCGCGAAGGCGACGGCCTTGCCGGTCGCGTTTTGGCGAAGTTAGGCGTCGACTTGGATCGTGCCCGAAGGGAAGTCGGTTCACTGCAAGACAATGAGTCGCAAAATCGCGGCACAAGCAGTGGCTCTAGTTCCACGCCAGCTTCCAGCAGTGGCAATCGAAATGCGAACAGCCGAAGCGAGCAGAAGACTCAGACCCTCGACGAATTTGGTCGTGACCTCACCGAGCTTGCCCGAGAAGGGAAGCTAGATCCGGTCGTCGGCCGCTATAACGAAATTGAGCGGGTAATGCAGATTCTCACCCGCCGCACTAAGAACAACCCGTGCCTCATCGGTGATCCGGGCGTTGGTAAGACCGCCATCGCCGAGGGACTTGCTTTACGAATCGTCAGCGGGGACATCCCCGACCTGCTCAAGGATAAGCGACTCATTTCGCTTGACTTGGCTGGCCTAGTTGCCGGAACCAAGTACCGAGGCGAGTTCGAGGAGCGCATGAAGAAGGTAATGGAAGAAGTTCGCCGAAGCGAAGGCTCTATTATTTTGTTCGTGGATGAGCTTCACACCCTGGTTGGGGCAGGTGCCGCCGAAGGCGCGATTGACGCGAGCAACATCATGAAGCCCGCGCTCGCTCGGGGCGAACTGCAATGCATCGGGGCGACCACCCAAGACGAATTCCGCAAATACATCGAAAAGGACGCGGCCCTTGAGCGCCGATTCCAATCGGTGAAGGTGAAGGAGCCGTCGGAAGACGAAGCCGTGGATATCCTTAAGGGCCTGCGCGAACGGTACGAGGTTCACCACAACGTGGAGATCACAGACGAGGCGATCCTCTCCGCCGTACAACTTTCGATGCGCTATATCACGGACCGCACGCTTCCGGACAAGGCAATTGACTTGATTGATGAAGCCGCGAGTAAGGTTCGGCTATCGCAAAGCTTGCCGCCGCTTGACGTGCGACAAGACAAACAACGTCTACGCAAGATGGAAGCCGAGTTGGACCACCTAAACCGGCGACACCCAGAAGGCGAGCCCGCCCAAAAACTTCAATCCGAAGTTGACCTGTTGCAAGTCAGCGTGACAGAGCGTGAAAACGCTTGGCGCGAAGAAGAAAAGCCAGAAGCCGTGGTCGGCGAACCCGAGATTGCCGCGATTGTTCAAAGCTGGACCGGAATTCCGGTGACCAAGTTGGTCGAAACCGAATCCCAAAAGCTCTTGCTGATGGAAGACGACTTGCACCAACGCATTATCGGTCAAGTTGAAGCCGTCACTGCCGTGTCGCGAGCGATTCGACGATCGCGATCTGGTCTCCGTGACCCGAAGCGGCCGTTGGGAAGCTTTATCTTCCTCGGACCCACGGGCGTCGGCAAAACCGAACTTGCGAAGGCGCTTGCCGCCTATCTCTATGAGAAAGAAAGCAACATTATTCGCATTGACATGAGCGAATACATGGAGCGGTTCGCCGTGAGCCGCTTGGTCGGTGCGCCTCCGGGCTATGTCGGTTACGATGAAGGAGGTCAGCTGACTGAACAGGTACGTCGAAACCCGTATTGCGTAGTTCTGCTCGACGAAATCGAGAAGGCTCACCCGGAAGTGTTCAACCTGCTGCTTCAGGTGTTGGAAGACGGTCACCTGACCGATAGCCAAGGCCGAACGGTGGATTTCCGCAACACGATCATCATCATGACGAGCAACGTGGGCGTGCGCCCGATCGAAATGGATCAGGCCCTCGGCTTTAGGGAACGTAAGGAAGACCCGAGCGACCCGAAGGTGTACGAGTCCATGAAGAAGCGGATGCTTGAGGAAATGAAGAAGATGTTCCGGCCCGAGTTCCTGAACCGGGTGGACGAAGTCATCGTCTTCCAGCACTTGAAGCGCGAAGAAATTCTGGAGATCGCCTCGTTGTTCTTAAAGCGGGTTAACCAACAAGCCGACGAGCTCGGCATCACGATTGAGCTGAGCGAAGCGGTGAAGGACCTCTTGGTGGATAAGGGATATGACCCGAACCTGGGCGCACGACCTCTTCGCCGCGCGGTTCAGCGGTATATCGAAGATCCGTTGGCGGAAGAGCTCCTTCGCGGTAACTTCGGCGAGGGTGACAACATCCTTGCCAGCGTGGACCCGGAAGACCCCGAAAAGGTCGTTTTCGTCAAGCAGAAGAAGAAAGAACTGGTCGGAAGCTAGTCCTTCAGTTCGCCAGAAATAAAGAAGCCGCCTCATTGCGAGGCGGCTTCTTTATACTTTGACGCTGAGAGCGGTTACGCTCGGCGTCGTCAGAGGAGAGCGGCGGCGCCCAGGGCGAGAGCCGTCATGGTGGCCGGTTCCGGAACCACGCTCACGGTGAGGGTGTAGTCGCCGACCTCGATGTGGTCGCCGCCCGTGAAGTCACGGTCGCCGAAGCCCGAAACGCCGATCCAATACATGCCGGTGGTCGTTACGGTGTGTCGGAAAGCAGATCCGAACCCGTTGCCGCCGTCATCGTTGTAGCGGAGTTCGCCCGAGGAATCGAACAAGGCCATGATTGTGTCTGGCGAGGTGAACGTTGCGTTCCCAAGCGGTGTGGTGATTGCCGTAAGGGTTTCACCGGCTACAAGCCGAATGGAATAGAAGTCGACATCTCCGGGACCAGCCGCGAGGGTTGCTAAAGCAACTTCGGACATGGGTCCGGGTCCGCCGCGCAGAATCATGTCGGCCGTTGCCATCGTATCGTTAGGCTCCGACTCGAACATGACGGCTTGGGAGAGCGCCGAAACGCAAGCCAAGCACGCGATGAGAGTGAATTTGTTCATTTGTTTCCTTCCTGAATCAACTGAGCGAGACGGAGCGGATGCCGCCGTAGCCCCAATCAGAAGATGGGTCACCAATCTATTTTAAGACACTCGCACTCGAAAGTCAGCAATTTTTGAACCGAATTTCTGATTCCCAGCAATTTTGCTACATGGGAGCGGGGTTTGACGTGGAATAGTTAGGCTCTGCACGAGGCGCGACGGAGGTCGGCCCGAGGATTTTCGAAAAAGTCCATTGGGAAGCTGAATTCTGTCATGAGCTCGCGGAAAGTGGAAGTTTGAACGGGGGAGCCTAGCAAATCGACATCGATGTTGGGAGCATGGCGAGGCAAATTTCTCAAATTATTGGGCGAAATTTGCCAAATGGGGCCCACCCCCCTTGACAGCCTTGGGGCCCCCTGGTATCATTCCTCTTTGCCGCTGGGTTGAAAAGCCGAGCTGCAGGGCTAAGAGAGCACTTTGAAAGTTGCATATTGATGAGTGGAACGCGCATCAAATAATTGCTACATAAGTAACAAAATTTAAGCTACGTAGGGTGTGCGGTGAATGCCTAGGCACAAATTGCCGAAGAAGGACGCGTAAGCGGCGAAACGCCACGGGGACCTGCACAGAAGGGACGATCCGTGGATTTCCGAATGGGGAAACCTAGCGAGGGTAATGCCTCGTTACCCAGGTCTGAATACATAGGGCTTGAGGAGGGCACCGGGTGAACTGAAACATCTTAGTAACCCGTGGAAAAGAAATCGAAGAGATTCCGTAAGTAGCGGCGAGCGAACGCGGAAGAGCCTAAACCGATTGATACGTCAGTCGGGGTCGTGGGGCATCCACTATATCTCCCAAACGAAGGGACGGAAGGATTGAGATATCCGGTTCAACTTTTCGTTTGTGGGATATAGAAAGAAGACTTGGTAAGATTTAAAAGAACAGGCTGGAAAGCTTGACCATAGAGGGTGACAGTCCCGTATTTCAAAAACTCGACCAGATTTGAGGATGTACCCGAGTAGCACGGAGCACGAGGAATTCCGTGTGAATCTGCCCGGACCACCGGGTAAGGCTAAATACAGTTTGTGACCGATAGTGCATCTAGTACCGTGAGGGAAAGGTGAAAAGAACCCCGGGAGGGGAGTGAAATAGAACCTGAAACCGCAACATCCGCAAACAGTCAAAGCACAAGGGCGGGAGCAATCCTGTCAAGTGCGATGGCGTACCTTTTGCAGAATGAGCCTGCGAGTTACTGTCAGCGGCGAGGTTAAGCGTCTTAGACGCGCAGCCGGAGGGAAACCGAGTCCGAATAGGGCGTCTAGTCGCTGGTAGTAGACCCGAAACTGCGTGATCTAGCCATGGCCAGGTTGAAGTGTCGGTAAAACGACATGGAGGACCGAACTCATTGACGTTGAAAAGTCTCGGGATGAGCTGTGGTTAGTCCGGTGAAATGCCAATCGAACGCAGAGATAGCTGGTTCTCCCCGAAATGCATTGAGGTGCAGCGTGACGTGTTTCATCTAGGGGGTAGAGCACTGAATGGGCTAGGGGTCTTACCCGATTACCGAACCCAACCAAACTCCGAATACCTAGATGTTAAGCGTTGCAGTGAGACTACGAGGGATAAGCTCCGTGGTCAAAAGGGAAATAGCCCAGATCGACAGCTAAGGCCCCTAATCCTAGACTAAGTGTGAAACGATGTGAGATCGCGTAAACAGCCAGGAGGTTGGCTTGGAAGCAGCCATCCTTTAAAAAGTGCGTAATAGCTTACTGGCCGAATGTGATCTTGCGCGGAAAATGTAAGGGGGCTCAAGTCTAGAGCCGAAGCTTCGGGATCAATTTATTGATCGGTAGGGGAGCGTCGGGCAAGCAGTGAAGCTATAGCGGAAGCCATGGTGGAGCTTGTTCGAGTGAGAATGCAGGCATGAGTAGCGATCACACAGGTGAGAATCCTGTGCGCCGAAAATCTAAGGTTTCTCCGGCTATGTTCGTCAGACGGAGGTAAGGCGGGCCTAAGGTGAGGCCAGAAGGCGTAACCGATGGACAGCAGGTTGAAATTCCTGCCCCGGCACTAATGCGATAGATGACGCTTCTTGATTGTCTAAGCCGTTATTGGATTCGGCGATGGCATGACAGGGGCCGAGAAAAACTCTTAAGCTTCAGTTAGTGTCGACCGTACTGTAAACCGACACAGGTAGATGAGTCGAGGAGACTAAGGCGTTCGGAAGAACTCTCGTTAAGGAACTAGGCAAAACGACCCCGTACCTTCGGAATAAGGGGTGCCCGCAAGGGCCGCAGCTAAGCAGCCGTGGCGACTGTTTACCAAAAACACAGGTCTCTGCTAACCCGAAAGGGGATGTATAGGGGCTGACGCCTGCCCAATGCTCGTAGATTAAGGGGAGATGTTCGGGGCAACCCAAAGCATTGAACTGAAGTCCGAGTGAATGGCGGCCGTAACTCTAACGGTCCTAAGGTAGCGAAATTCCTTGTCGGCTAAATACCGACCCGCATGAAAGGCGTAACGACTACGGCACTGTCTCAACGAGAAATCCGGTGAAATTGTAGCACCCGTGAAGATGCGGGTTCCCCGCAGTAGGACGGAAAGACCCCGTGGAGCTTTACTACACCTTCAGATTGTGAATTGGATATACGTGTAGAGCGTAGGTGGGAGCTTCGGCACCAATGGAACACCACCCTCGTATATCTGGTTTACTAACCTGTCCCGTTATCCGGGATGGAGACAGTCTGTGGCGGGTAGTTTGACTGGGGCGGTCGCCTCCCAAAATGTAACGGAGGCGTACAAAGTTGCACTCAGCCTGGTCGGAAATCAGGCGTTGAGCGTATAGGTATATAGTGCAATTGACTGTGAGACCAACAAGTCGAGCAGGTGCGAAAGCAGGTCTAAGTGACCCTCTGGTTGTGCGTGGGCACGCCAGGGTTCAACGGATAAAAGCTACCCCGGGGATAACAGGCTGATCTTGCCCGAGCGCTCACAGCGACGGCATGGTTTGGCACCTCGATGTCGGCTCGTCACATCCTGGGGCTGTACAAGGTCCCAAGGGTTCCGGAGTTCACGGATTAAAGTGGCACGCGAGCTGGGTTCAGAACGGCGTGAGCCAGTTCGGTCCCTATCCACTGCGGGCGTAGGAAATTTGAGGGGAGACGCTCTTAGTACGAGAGGACCGGAGTGTACCGACCTCTGGTGTACCAGTTGTTCCGCCAGGAGCATACGCTGGGTAGCCACGTCGGGCAGTGATAAGCGCTGAAAGCATCTAAGCGCCAAGCACACCCCAAGATTAGATTTCCCACTTTTAGGTAAGGACCCATGAAGACTACATGGTGATAGGTCGCGTGTGTAAGCACAGCAATGTGTTAAGCTGAGTGATACTAATTGTCCGAGGGCTTAAATGAACTTATTTAGCAATTGTTTGGTGTCTCCACTCATCAGTATGTAACTTTGAGAGTTGTTAGCTTAGCTACAAAACTCTTGACAATTTGTATTCGCGTGATCTTGGCGAGAAGGAAACACCCGTTCCCATACCGAACACGGCAGTTAAGCTTCTCAGCGGCGGAAGTACTTGGAGGGCAGCCTCCCGGAAGATAAGCGCGTTGCGCGGATACAGAATCTTTAGAAAAGGGCCCATTTTGGGCTCTTTTTCATTATTGAGGTGCCTATGGTCGTCAGCGTAGTTTCTCCCGGCCAACTTGGAAACAAGCTCTTTCAATACGCCTACTTCCTAGGCAATGCTATGGAGTTCAATGGCGAAGTAGCGACCTTAGACTTCGACGCATACCGCCAGCATTTCAACTTTTCTCTGGCGAATAAGCACGCGGCCTACCCACGTGGGATTGACAGAGCACTGATCGATCCAAGAATCGTCAAGGCGTTTTGGAAGCTCAGTCGGTTAGCGGGTCCGGTGCGCATCGGTTCAGTTTCTTTTTTGGATATCCGCAGAACCTTCGACAATCGGAAAGAGCATTTTCAGATTAGTTCAGAGGAGTTTCGCAAACTTGCCCGGTCAACAACGCTCTATGTCGCCGGATACTACTTTCGGGATATTCCCAATCTCTTTAAGCATCGTGAATCCATTATCGAATTCCTAAGTCCAGTTGAGCGCCACCGCCTGGCGGTTGCTCAGCATCTTGAGCCCGTGCGTAACCGATATCTTGTGGGAATCCACATACGGCACGGCGATTACGCAAATTATCTCGGCGGAAAGTACTTCTACTCGCTAGATCAATACAAGGACCTCATGGCCCAGATTGCACAACAGGCTGGGAAGCCGACCCACTTCTTAGTTGCAAGCAACGCGAATTTCTCTGCACAAGATTTCGCCCCATTTGACGTGACTCTGGCACCCGGCGATATGGTCCAGGACCTGTACTGTCTCGCTGAATGCGACCTCATCGTTGGTCCACCCAGCACCTACTCGCTTTGGGCAAGTTTCCAGCACTTGAAACCGCTAATACACGTGTACGATCCTAAACTGGATCTGGATGTTGCAGGCGCACGTCCGATTTACGAATGTAACGCGCCTTGATGTAAACTTGAACCTCAAAATGAGAGAAAGGCAAGTTCCGGAACCGCGACTCATCTTTACAAAATCTTCCCCCGGAAGAATCGGATGCAACCTTCCCGTCGCCAACACCCCGCCAGTTGACCTTTCCAACGTTTTGGGGCCGCTACGCAGCGAGCTCCACCTTCCCGAAGTCGGCGAGCTTGACCTACTTCGCCATTTCACAAACCTCAGCCACATCAACTACGGAATCGAAACCGGCTTCTATCCGCTCGGGTCGTGCACCATGAAGTACAACCCGAAAATTAACGAGCGCACTGCGTCGTTGACCGGATTCACCCATATTCACCCGATGCAGCCAGCAGAAACCGTGCCCGGTGCCCTTGAAGTGCTTGCTGAGGTGCAAGACATCCTTTGTGAGATCACCGGCTTCGACGAAATTACATTACAGCCGCTCGCAGGCGCACACGGGGAACTCACTTGCCTAATGCTCATCCGAGCATTCCACGAGAAGAACGGTGAGGCAGATTCACGGCGAGTAGTGCTCGTTCCGGACAGTGCTCACGGAACCAATCCCGCGACCGCCGCCGCGTGCGGTTACACGGTCCAAAGTGTTCCGACCGACGCCAATGGGGGCATTGATATGGAAGCTCTCCGCGGAATGCTTTCGCCCAATATTGCCGCGTTCATGATCACGAACCCGTCCACCCTTGGATTGTTCGAGGAGAATATCGCCGAGATCTGCAAGATGATCCACTCGGTGGGCGGCCAAGTGTTCTGCGACGGAGCAAACATGAACGCCATGGTCGGAATCACTCGCCCAGGCGACCACGGCTTCGACTGCATGCACCTGAATCTCCATAAGACGTTCTCAACGCCCCACGGCGGGGGAGGTCCGGGATGCGGCGCTATCGGACTGAAATCCCACCTCGAACCGTTCCTACCGACGCCGATTGTGCGGCGCAATAGCGAAGGGAAGCCTTATCTCATCGCAACCCGAGCAGACTCGATCGGACGAGTAAGCGCGTTCTTCGGACAATTCCTCATGGAAGTTCGTGCGCTCACCTATCTCTGTGCGTTCGGTAAAGAACACATGGCGGACATCGGCAAGCACGCCGTGCTGAACGCTAACTACGTGATGGCGCGGCTGAAGGACGTGTTGCCGGCGGCCTATGACCGACCCTGTATGCACGAGTGCGTTTTAACTGCCAAGGAATATAAGCAATATGGCGTACGCGCGCTGGATCTCAGCAAGCGACTGATTGACTACGGATTCCATCCGCCCACCAACTATTTTCCGCTCATTGTTCCGGAAGCGTTCATGATCGAGCCGACTGAGACCGAGTGCAAAGAAACGCTGGACGCCTTCTGCGATGCCCTCATCACAATATGCAATGAAGCCAAATCCGAGCCCGAGCTACTCCATCAGGCGCCGAGCACCCAGGTAGTTGGACGGCTGGACGAAGCCGCCGCCGTGAAAAATCTTAACGTTCGCTGGCGCCCTTCTTAGGCTCGAAATTGTACCGGCAAGGCATTAATAGAACAATTCAGGTAAAAATACTAGCTGCATAGCAACTGGCCGCCAGTGGTATAAAGCTGGCATGAAAGCCAGAGTGCTGATTTTTGCTGTTCCAATTCTCGTTTCCGCGGCGGGCGCCGCAGCGGTCGTTTTCGGGGGAAGCACGCCTGAGATCACGACAGTTAAGGAGCAAAGCATTGTTCCGCCCGAATTTTTCGATGGCAAGCGGGTGCTTGTCTATGCCATCGGATCCTGTAGTAGCTGCAAAACCGAAACCGGTCCCAAGGAAAAACCGGCACCGGTCCGATGGAAACTGCCCAAGGCCGATGTGGATGCGTACTTAGCGTTTGGCCCCTACCGAGAGCCTGATATCGCCCGGGTAAGGCTGACCGCAGATAAGCGATTCACGCTTGTCGCGGACCCGTATGAAGAACTTGCATATGCGTTCGGTCTCCGGGTTGGCGAGTTTGCCGTCATAGAAGACGGGAAGGTCACGAAGGTGCGCGCCTAATGAAACGGGCATTCACTTTGCTCGAAGTCGTCGTGACGTTGAGCATTCTCTTCCTATTGTTCACGTTGGCGTTCCCAACGTATGCAAAGTCGCGAGACAAGGCGAAAGTAACTCGTTCGCTCGGCCAGATGCGGCAAATCTATTTGGCCTATGCACAGTACCGCATCGATTACCAACACGACGACAACTACATCGCTCAGTACGGAACCGGCCTTCCGGGCTATCTCGATTTCGGCCAGCTGAAAATTCGATCGTTGCTTGACACTGGTGGTAATCCAACTCCCTGGCCGGCAGCGCGATACACGGTTCCGCAGCCCATTCCGGGAATTCCGAATCATTCAATAGATGAGTGGAACGAGTTCGCCGAAACGGGCCGCCCAACTATCTGCCTACTGGATAGCACTCATAACCCAGGTAACCCGCGCGACGACGTTCATAAGCTTCGAGTGGTGTACGGAGTCTACGTAGATGGACGGCTTGAGCGCAAGCAGAGCCGAGGAATCCTCACCCGATGGTCTCTCTGGCACGTGCCCGAATAGCTCGACTTTCTAGGACATTCAAATAGCTGAAGGAAAAACTAAAATGCCAAAACTAAACAAAAAATCAATTGCTGTTGCGTTCTTCGCAATCCTCCCATTTGCCGTTATGGCGGCCTGTGACTACATGAACGGAAGCTTCCCCGGAAGCCAAGGGTGCACGGACGATACCTGCCATGGCCTTTGCTACTATAACCAGACTTGGGCAACCACGTTCGAGTGCTCAAGCAGCCTCGCTGGGTGCTGCGAATGTCGCTCGGATTGGTACGACTGCTACGGATATCTTTGCTTTGAAACTGATGGCCGGCTGAGCACGGGGTTTGAATATGGAGGCGGATCGTCCTGCACCCGATTCGGTCGATGCAGCTAGCCACCCGGTCAAAGGCACTTGGTTCCGTTGCGGCCCTGCTGTTTGTCGTTTCGCTCTTTATCTGGGCGTTTAGAACTCTCCCCGCAAGGGGAGAGAATCCCCAGGCGATTTCGGAGCATGTGCGGGAATCGTATCTGAAGATGGATGCGAAGGCCCTATATGCAAGATTGAGTAAAGCAGAGAAGCGCCGAAACAAACTGAGCGAAGCCAAGTTTGAGAAACTTTGCCAAACGCTTATCTTTCCGAGAATGAAATCTTGGAAGGTATCGAAAGGAGAAAGTGTCACACTTGGCCGTGGAGAACAAGGCCTTTCCCGGTTTGACGTGGAACTGCCAAACCAACCGCCGATCACGCTCACGCTGATCGTGTGGCTCGGGCCGGAAGGGGCAGCTACCGACAGCATCGCGGACCTACTGTTCCCGATCTACTACGTAGAAGGGCTGAGCAATAAGAAGCAGGTGCGAGACTCGCGGGCGGGCGATGAACTTCGCCTCGCGGGGCTCAAGCGCGATCGCGAGGTGCTTCGTGAGTTCGGGATCAACAGCATCACCGGCTACTCGCCGCACGAAGGCGAGTATCTGAGCAAGGACATTGACGTCCTCATCAAGGAACTGGAGAGCCGAGTCACGGCTAGCCGTTCGTAGATTGGAGGAACTGCTCTCGTTGCACCGAAGACAATCGGGCCCGAAAATTCGAGTCCGGTTGTCTTTTCTGAAAGTCAACGGTATACTGCGCCAAACGTAGATAACCGAGTATAACCAGGAGAGAGTCCGGTGAACTGTATTGGAAGGGATCAGCGAACATACGCGATTTTGCGGAAGGGATACGGGTGAGAAAGGGCGCTAGGTCGGCCTTCACATTGCTGGAGGCACTTGTGGTTGTCAGCATCCTCACCCTGTTGGCGACCCTGTTGTTTCCTTCGTTTGTAGCCGCCAAGTCCCGCGAAAAAGTCATCAAGTCTATCGCGCAGATGCGCCAAATTCATCTGGCCTACCTTCAATACCGTACTGATTATCAGTTCGAAGACAACATGATTGCGGCTCACGGCACCGGCCTTCCCGGGGCACTGCGGATTTCCGACCTCGGCTTAAATCAGATTGCGGACACCGGAGGCAACCCGGCTCCGTGGCCGTCAGCGCGCTATGCCGTGCTTCAGCCTATACTAGGGATGCCTAACCACGCAATTGACGAGTGGAACGACTATGCCATTACGGGACAGTCGATGATTTGCATAGTGGATTACACACATAACCCTGGCAATCCTAGGGACGATGTCGCGAGGTTGAGAATCGCGTATGGGGTCTATATGGATGGACGTCTCGCCAGAAAGGAGAGCCGAGGAGTATTGACTCGCCTCTCGCTTTGGCAACAGATAGAGGATGCGCCCTAATGCTACTCACAGAACCTCAAGTGCTTTGCGGCACTAATTCGGTAAACCGCTATGAGTAAGGTTAAACGCATTCAAATTGCGGTAGTGACTATTTGTTTTGTATGTACCGCGATCATTATTCTGATGCGTGCTATCCCCGGCTACGCGGAGGATCCTCGTGCCGTTGCCGAACAAGTGCGGGAAGCTTATCTTAAGCAGGATGCGAAGGCTCTGTTCGCTCGTTTAAGCCAAGCCGAGAAGGATGCAAATGGATTATCTGAAGGGGAGTTTGTGCAGTTGTGTGACGAGCTGATCTTTCCAAAGACCAAAGGGTGGAAGGTGACCCGTGGCGAATCCTTGATCCTTGGGCGGGGGGAAGAGGGAGTCGCACGGTTTGAAGTTGAACTTCCGAATCAACCCCCCTTAACTCAGACGTTTGCCGTATGGATGGGTCCGGAAGGAGCCGCGACCGACAGCCTTGCCGATCTCCTATTTCCGATCTACTATATTGAGGGGCTCCGGGGGGAAATGGCCGTTCGCGACGCAAGGTCCGGACTAAAGTTTCGACTAGCCGGGTTAAAGCGTGACCGCGCCGCCCTAAAAAAATACGGCGTGAACACGTTCTCCCGCTTCTCTACCCACGAGGGCGAACATCAGACTCGCGATATCGACACACTTATAATGGACTGGGAAAAACGGCTCATGAACGCGGATTTAAGTGCTGACTGACTTCCGTGAAGGCGGCGATTGCGGCCGGGATATCCTGATCGTGGATGTCGCTGTGAAGCACAAGCCGAATCCGGTTAGGCGCGGGGGGCATCGCAAGCATCCCACGTTCTTCCAATGCCGATATCCACGGACCAGATTCACCTGGGACCGTCACCATAACAAAGTTGGTGCAGGTTTCGATCTGCAGATCCGGAATTTTCGCCAGCCAATTAGCGAGTTCGGACGCCCTCCGATGATCCTCGGCCAGCTTCGGAAGGTGAGTTCGCAAGCTAACAAGCCCACACGCCGCTAAGAGGCCGCTTTGACGCATCCCGCCCCCAAGTCGCTTGCGCCATACGCGGGCGCCCTCAACAAACTCGGTTCCACCTACCAACACGGAGCCAACCGGAGAACCCAAGCCTTTGCTCAGGCAAATCGAAACGGAATCGAACAGCGTGGCGATTTCGGAGGGTTCAACCCCGAGCCAAGTCGAGGCATTGAACATGCGCGCCCCGTCGAGATGAAGCTTCATTCCATGGCGATCACACAGAGACCGGTATTCGCGCATCACTTCCATGGGAATCACTTGGCCGCCGCTTCGGTTGTGGGTATTTTCGACGCACAGGAGAGTTGTTCCGGGCGTGTGAAGAGATTGTTTAAGCACGCGCCGCTCGATATCTGCCGGATCCATGACGCCATTGATGGAAGGGCAGGCGCGAAGGACTACTTGAGCGATGATCGCGGGGGCACCGACTTCGTAGTAGAAGATATGGGCTTCCTCATCCAGAATCACGGCGTCTCCGCGCTTGCAATGACACGCAAGGGCGATCTGGTTGCCCATCGTTCCGCTTGGAACAAACACGGCGCTCTCATGACCGAGCATTTGGGCGGCTAAAGCCTCAAGCTCCATCACCGTGGGATCGTCGCCGAGAACATCGTCGCCGGTCGCGCAGCTTTGCATTACGGCAAACATCTCTGGCGTCGGGCGGGTGACGGTGTCCGAGCGGAGGTCAATGAGTTTCATACGGAAAATGCTGTTGTAGGAATTCGAACAGGTGCGTGCGGATACGTGACCACGCCCCGTAAGTAAATGAATGGTACTCGCCGGGCATCAGGATGAGTTCCGACTTCACCCCGGCCGAAATCAAGGCGTTGTGCATTTCGACAGATTCACGCACGGGCACAATGTCATCGTTTTCGCCATGAATTAGCAAGAACGGAGCTGGGCTCGGCAAAACGTAAGCGATTGGCGAGGCGCTCGCCGCGGTTTCATCGGAGTAGTTGTCTCCCAAGAACTGGTTAAGGAACGTCATCCCGATGTCGTAATGCTTCTCGCGAGCATCTCGCATATCCGAGATTCCGCTCACGCTCACGACCCCTTGAACCTGGGGCGCGGGAGCCTCTTGACCATCAAAACGGTGGGTGGCCACCGCGCTCATTAGGGCAAGGTGTCCGCCCGCACTGTTCCCGAACGAAACGAGCCGGGTCGGGTCGTATCCTGAGAGGGTTCCGCCTTGTAGAAACTCAACGGCAGCCTGAACATCGGCCACCGCCGCCGGAAAAGGGTGCATCGGAGCGAGCCGATAGCTGACACAAGCGGCCGCATAGCCCTTGTAGCACAGCCACTCAGCTTCTTCGTGATACATGGATTTGTCGCCCGATATCCAACCTCCGCCGTGAATGCAGAGGACAAGCGGCGGATTTTTCGTGCTTGTAGGGCTGAAAAGGTCTAAAGTGAGCTCTTGCCCGGCATTGCGGGCAAATACAACATTGGGCAAAAGGTTCACGGCGCAAGCATACCGTTCCGTCTGGGACCCGGTCGCCGACCTCGACAAAAATCCGTATCCTCTTGGAGAACCGATGAATGCAATTTTGAAAGGCGCGTCGCTGGTGTGGACTCGGCCCGAGCTACGAGGATTTATATGGCGGCCGCTTGTTCGCGGCGTTGTGTGGAGTGCAGGCTTCGTGGCGCTTTCTTTCTTCCTATTTCGGCCCTTTATAGATGGCTATCTGCAAAGTCTCGGGGTTCTGGGAGGATGGGCAAGCGGACTGAGTTGGATTCTGGTTGCGGTGATTTGGTTCTTCATCCTCGGGCCCGCGTTTCACGTCATCGCGATCACGGCAAGTGCCATGGAATGGGAAAAGTTGAGTCTGGAGGTCGAAAAGTTGGTACACGGTCCGAACGTTCCCAATCGTCGACTAGGCGCTTTGGCGGCACTCTCGGAAAACGGCAAGCGATTGCCCCGCGGCTTGGCCACGGCGATTGTTTGCGGGATGCTTGCACCGGTGTTCCTGGGACTGGTTTCGGCGTTTATAGCGGGTTGGCAATGCCGATACGATTACACCGCTCCAGCGTTCATTCGGCGCGGAGTGGTGTGGCCGCAACAGAAGGCACTCGCGGCAAAGTTGCCCGGCATCAATTCGCTTCACGCGGTAGGTGGGATTTCGGCGCTTATTCCCATCGTCAACTTGCTCATGATCCCTGCGCTTGTGGCGGGGGGAACGCTTCTCACCGCCGAGCGGTACCCGCACGAAACCTGAACCAGCTATTTGCCGATGCAGAAGTCGGCAAAGATCCGTTCGAGCCCGGCGGGATCCACGTCTTCGCCGATAATGAACCCGAGATGGGTACGAGCTTCCGTAAGCAGAGTGTGGAGAAGATCGTTCGGAATGTCGGCGTCTAGCCCATGAATTGCCTGTTGGACGAGTTTTGCGGCTGCAACGAGCTCGGATTGGTGCCGCGGAAGCACTAACGGCAACGGGCTGTTATCGGCGAGACGCCCCTCGATTTCTCCGATGAGCTCGGCGAGCCCTTCGCCATTGAGAGCACAAACCGGAAGTAAGCCTACCGGGGCCGGACCGAGGTCCGTTTTTGTGGCGACGCAGATCAGCCGCTCTGGATCGAGTTCTTCGACAATTTGGTGGTCTCCTTCCGTCCAGCCGAATTGCGAATCCAGAAGGAAGATCATGAGGTCGGCATGGCTTGCCGCGTGCTTTGCGCGTTCGATTCCCGCCTGTTCGATGGGGTCATCACTTGTGCGAAGCCCCGCCGTGTCAATGAAGCGGACCCTTATCCCGGCTAGATTGGCGGCTTCTTCCAAGGTGTCACGCGTAGTTCCAGGAATGGAAGATACGATCGCACGGTCCCGCTGAAGCAAGGCGTTAAGCAACGAAGATTTGCCTGCGTTCGGCCTGCCAACCAAGGCCACCGAATGGCCCGCCATAGTTGCCGCCGAATCTACCGCCCTTGCCGCAAGTGCATTCAGCTCTTTAAACACCTTCACAAGCCTAGGGCGAGCGATTTCCGAGTCTAGCTCTCCAATTTCTTCGCTAAAGTCGGTTCGGGCATCTATCTCGGCGCGGAGTGAGTCGAGTTCGGTTCGCAGTGCGCCGATTCGTTCGAACAAGGCACCGTTGCGTAGCGAGCCCGCGAGTCGTAACTGGGCTAAAGACTCGGCTTCGACGGTGGCTTTGACTCCCTCTGCCTGAGTGAGGTCTAGCTTTCCGTGGATGAAGGCGCGTTGGGTGAATTCGCCGGGTAGGGCTAGCCGCGCGCCGAGTTCGCAAGCCCGTTCAACCACGGCCCGAACGGCGGCTCCCGATCCATGGACCGAAAGCTCCACGCTGTCCTCACCGGTGTAGCTCGCGGGCCCGGCAAAATAGGTGAACAAACCCGAATCCAACCCCGCGACCTGACCGTAATACGCCACACGCGGCTTGATCTCGTGCGGCAGCCCGGCAAACATGGCATGGGCGACGGAAAGCGCGTCGGGTCCGCTCAGCCGAACTACGGCCACGGCTCCCCCGATCGCGGTGATCGGGGCGACAATGGTTTCGCTACTGGCGCGGAGCGGGGAAGACATTCCCAACCATTGTACGGCCTTGCGGCTACACTCTGGCGACATGTTTCGAGATCGCTGGACTTGGTATCTCGGGGTGAGCTCCTATTGGTTTGCCGCATCGATGAAGTGGCTTCTCGTCATGTTGTTGCTCCCCGGGCTTGTGAACACTTGGGTTCCGAGTGGCGAGAAGAACGGAGCGTGGGGCTTCATCGTCGCCCTCGGCGCCATCGAAGCCGTGATCGGCCCTTCGCTGTGGGGGGCGCTCAGCGACCGGGTTGGTCGCAGAATCCCATTTTTGCTTGCCGGAACGCTGGTGACGTGCGTTGCATTCGTGATCTTTCCGCTGGCGAACAACGTCGCGACGCTTGCGATTGGCTACGTCATCCTTCAGGTGGGAGACGACATTGCCACCGGACCCTATGCCGCTTTGCTACCAGACTTGGTTCCCAGCGAACACCGAGGCCGGGCGTCCGGCGCGATGGGAGTTTGCCAGTTCTCGTCGCAGATCGTTGGCGGGATCCTTGTTGCAGTTTTAGGACCGAGGGTCGAAGTGTTGTTCGGCATTCTCATTGCCTTGCATCTCATTTTTGCAGTTGTGGTTGCCCGGACGGTGGGCAAAGAAACCGCGCATCCGGCGAAAGCTCCGGAAACCAAGCCGAGCGTCCGCACGTGGTTCCGGGCATTTGCTGCGCCTAAGTTTCGGATTGTCTGGGCCGGGAGATTCTTAGTGTCCTTCGGGGTCGCGGTCGTAACCACCTATGGAGTGAACTACCTTGGAGATGTGGTCCGGGTGTTTAGCGTGGGTCCGATTTCAGTGACCGAACCCAGCCAAGCCGCCGCCGTGGTGTTGCTCGTGATTTCGGGAATGGGCATCGTGGGTGCACTCCTCGGCGGAAAATGGTCGGATCAAGTCGCCCGGTGGAAAATTGCCTCGCTCGCTACGGCACTCATGGCGGTGACGATTATTCCGTTCGGAATGGTCGGTATGTTTGCCGCGATTGTCGGTCTCGCAGTCGGTTTTGGGCTGGGTTACGGGGCCTATGGAAGTGCCGATTGGGCCCTCGCAGCCGACGTGCTTCCGGATGAATCCGCGCTGGGCAAAGACTTAGGAATTTGGCAAGCAAGCATCGCGATTCCGCAGTTGTTTCTGGGAACCGTCGGCACCATGATTGACTCGGTCAATCGTTCCAGCACCGCCAAAGTTGGGTACGCCTACGCGTTTATGATTGCGGCTGGCGGCTTCGTGATTGCCGCACTTCTTTTACGACGGCTCAGACGGCTTGAGCTCGGAAAAACCGGATGAGGTCCGTTTCCGGCCAATCAATTCCGTTCGATTCGGCCCACTGACGAAGCTGACCGCGATGATAGGTCCCGTGGTTAACGACGTGGGCGGCGATCTCCTCGACCAAGTTGTAATGCGAGTTGCCCGCCATATCTTGATAGGCAATGTAGGCGGACGGGTCGCTTACTCGCAGAAGTTCCTTCCATTGCGCATTCATGCGCACTGCTTCGTCCGCTAAGTTCGGGAGCTGCTCGCCCGCATCCGTTTCGTTCATGCAGCGGACATACCAACTGTATTGCGCCTGAAGAATGTGGGCCATCAAATTGCGAACTGGCTCATGCGATTCGCAGAGCGGGAGCCACTGCTGGTTTGCCCAGAGGTCGTAGTCGAAAAGGGTCGAAAGATGATCTCGCATGGGATTATTTCCAGTTGAACGAAACGGCACGGCCAATCGGGAGGCCGCATAGGCTTCCGTTCTGCACGACAAAATTCCCGCGAAGCAACACGTGGTGAATCTTTCCTTGCATCTCCTCGCCGATAAATGGACTCCATCCGCACTTGCTTTGAAGCCAGCGGGGCTCTACCGTCCAGGGCTCGGCGGGGTTAATAAACACGAGGTCGGCGTCGAAGCCGACGGAAACCTGACCCTTGCGCTCGATTCCATAAAGCTCGGCGGGCCTTCGGCAAGCCATTTCAATCAGCTTCTCGTACGAGATTTTGCCTTCTGCGGCCCATGTGAGGAGCCACAGGAGTAGGGTTTGCACACCGGGAATTCCGCTCGGGCTGTTCGGATATGGTTTGGCCTTTTCTTCTAAAGTATGAGGCGCGTGGTCACTGCCGAACACGTCAAAGAGCCCTTCGCCGAGGGCTTCCCACAACGCTTGTCGGTGCGACTCATCGCGAATCGGAGGATTCATCTGGGCGCGGGTGCTGTGCCTTTCGTACGCGGTTGGAGCACTGAGGGCAAGGTGCTGCGGGGTCACCTCGCACGTGATCGGCAAACCCTCGGCTTTAGCCGCTTTCAAAAGGGGAAGTTCGTCCGCCGTACTCACGTGAAGAACGTGAATCGGCCGCCGCGTCCTTCGGCAGAGCTCGATGATTCGGACGGTAGCGAGACGGGCGGCTTCGGCGTCGCGGATTTCCGGGTGTTGAAGCACCGTAACATTTGGGCCAAATTCCTCTTTCCGCGCTCGCAAGCGAGCTTCATCCTCCGCATGAACCGGGCAGGGCCGAACGCCGTCCCTCAGAACCGATTCGAGTAACGAATCATCTTCGACCAAGAGCGAACCCGTGGACGAGCCCATGAATATTTTGATTCCGGGGCAACCGGGCAACCTTTCCAAAGACTTAAGTTGCCCGACATTTTCCGGGCTGGCGCCGACAAAGAACCCGAAGTCTGCCCAGGCGCGGTTCCGCGCAAGCGCACGCTTCTCGGCAAGCAGTTCTTCGGTGGTGGTGTTCGGCACCGTGTTCGGCATGTCGAAGAACGTGGTGACTCCGCCCATGATCGCGGCCCGGGAACCCGATTCTAGGTCTTCCTTGTGAGTAAGGCCGGGGTCCCGAAAATGGACCTGGGTGTCAATCACGCCTGGCATGACCGAAAGACCGCCCATGTCTCGTTCTTCGCGTCCGGCCAGGTTCAAACCGATTTCCGTGATGATTCCGTTATCGATGCCGATATCGAACCGGGAATCCGTTTCGCCCAGGGCTTGGACGTTCTTTAGCACCAAATCGAGGCCATTCGGGGAGGTCAGCATTTTCGTGTTTCGAGATCAAAGGGTGACATATTTTGTCCTCTAAAATGCCGGGCAGTTCGGCCTAGACCTGAAACCTTACGGGTATAATTGACGTTACTTAAGTCCATAGCACTCAAGTAGTTTGATACTTGTAGGCGTAGATTAGGAAGCAAGATATGTCGAGAATTGTAGGAATTGACTTAGGAACCACCAACTCCGTGGTCGCCGTGATGGAAGGCGGCGAGCCCACCGTAATTGCGACGGCGGAAGGAACCCGCACGTTGCCGAGCGTTATTGGCTTTAAGGCCAACGGCGAACGGCTGGTCGGCGTGACTGCAAAGCGCCAGGCGGTCGTGAACCCGGAGAACACGATTCAATCCATCAAGCGGTTTATGGGCCACAAGTTCAGCGAAGTGGCCACCGAAGCGTCGCGGATGTCTTATAAGGTCAAAGAGGACGGCAAGGGCAACACGGTTGTCCATGTTCCGGCGGCCGGCAAGGATTTCACCCCCGAAGAGCTATCGGCGATGATTCTACAAAAGTTGAAAACCGACGCCGAGGCTTACCTCGGTCAGCCGGTAACCCGCGCGGTCATCACGGTGCCGGCGTATTTCAATGACTCTCAAAGAAAAGCCACGAAGGACGCGGGCGAAATCGCGGGTCTCACCGTCGAGCGAATCATCAACGAGCCGACCGCAGCCTCGCTAGCTTATGGCATTGAGCGAAAAGGGAACGAGACCATCATGGTGTTTGACCTCGGTGGCGGTACCTTCGACGTTTCGATTCTGGATGTCGGCGAAGGCGTTTTCGAGGTCAAATCCACGAGTGGCGACAGCCACTTGGGTGGCGACGACTTCGATCAAAAGATCGTTCAGTTTCTTGCGGATGAGTTCCGCAAAGACCAAGGCATTGATCTGCTTGCGCAGAAAGATGCGCTTCAACGCTTGCGTGAAGCGGCGGAAAAAGCGAAGATTGAGCTTTCTAGCCAGTTGACCACGAACATCAACCTGCCGTACATCACGGCGGTTGACAACCAACCGAAGCACCTTGATGTAACGCTGACCCGGGCGAAGTTTGAAGAACTATGCCGAGACCTGCTGGACCGAATCAAGAAGCCGGTAGAAAACGCGCTTTCCGATGCTTCGATCACCGCAGGTGACCTCAACGAGGTGATTCTTGTGGGTGGTTCGACGCGGATTCCGATGGTTCAAGAGCTTGTTCAACAAATGACGGGCAAAACCCCGAACAAGAGCGTTAACCCGGACGAAGCGGTTGCGATTGGAGCGGCGATTCAAGCGGGAATCATGGGCGGCGAAGTTCGCGACGTGGTCTTGCTTGACGTCACCCCGCTATCGCTGGGCGTTGAGACGCAGGGCGGTATCTCGGACAAGATCATTGAGCGCAACACGACGATTCCGACCAAGAAGAGCCGAATCTACACCACAGCGGTAGACAACCAGCCGGAAGTGGAGATTCACATTCTTCAGGGCGAGCGACCGTTGGCGCGAGATAACAAGTCACTTGGACGGTTCCACCTCGCAGGGATTCCGCCGGCACCGGCGCGCGTTCCGCAGGTCGAAGTCACGTTTGACATTGACGCGAACGGCATTCTCCAAGTCTCGGCGCAAGATAAGGCAACGGGCAACGTGCAGAAGATCACGATCACTGGTTCGGGCAACTTGAACCGAGAGGAGATCGATCGCATGGTGACTGAAGCTGAGGCGAACAAGCAACGAGACGAGGAAGCGCAGCAAATGGCCGAACTGAAGAACAAGGGCGACCAACTCTGCTACAGCGTTGAAAAGACGGTGCGCGAGCATCCTGAAGTCATCAGCGACACGGACAAGGAAGAAGTGGAGCAGAAGGTCAAAACTCTGCGGGAGGCCATCGCAAGCGACGAGAAGCCGCGAATCGAGGCCGCATTCAGCGAGCTTGAAACGCTGAGCCACCGAATCGCCGAGAACCTTTACAACTCGCAGCAAGCTCAGGGCGGAGCTCAAGAAGGCGAAGTCGAAGGAGCGGGCGTTGGCGCCGCAACCGACGGCGACGTGATTGACGCCGAGTTCAAAGAAGACAAGTAAATCAACCCAAAATCCCCGCTCTCAATATGAGGGCGGGGATTTTTTGTGCCCCAAAATTACCGAGCGCAGGCGATTACGAAGGTCGGCGGATTGGAATTATGGGGCCGTATGCCGTATACCACGCCCGGTTCCATATCCAGTTTGATCTGGAAGAAAATTCCGTTGTGGGTGCCCGGCTTGTTTCCTGCGGAACGGCCCCGCCCGAGTTCGAGCTCTAAGTAGGGCTTGGAAGTTTCGGTCAGGTAACGCCCGGCAAGCCGGTCACCGACTTCGCCGTTTTCTTCTTTGGAAATCTCGAAGGGAATGATAGAGCCGTCTCGGGCCGTGAAGAACCGCTCTTTGCCGAGTTCTTTCTTAAGCTTCTTGCGCACTTCGTCCCAAGTTCCCTCGATTGCCACGATTTGCGCGTCGCCGTGTTCGGTAACGGGCTTGGCCTTCAGCGGGGCGCGCTTTTCGACGGTAAACACAGCCATGTGCAGCTTAGGGGTTCCGACGGGCGCGGCGAGCAATGTAGCCAGCAAGAGCGAGGTCATAAGAAGTCTGACGTTCCGGTGCGAGCAAAGCGTTCTCAAAGTTCGGTGCCAAACTAGAGAAAATGACAGGACGCACGCACGAATCCACGATTCACACCGACTTCAGCGGCAACCGCATGGACTACGGCGGATATCTGCGGCTTGACCTCATTCTGAGCGCGCAGCACCCACTCAGTAATCCTGAACACCACGATGAGATGCTTTTCATCGTTCAGCATCAGACGAGCGAGCTATGGATGAAATTAGTGGCACATGAGCTTCATGCCGCGATTCAGCACATCCGGGCCGACCGGTTAGAGCCGTGCTTCAAGATTCTCGCACGGGTCAAGCACATTCAGCGCATGTTGTTTGAGCAATGGTCAGTGCTGGAAACTCTGACGCCAAGCGAGTATGCCGAGTTTCGAGGTGTGCTGGGCCGGGCAAGCGGGTTCCAGAGCGCAGGATTCCGACTCATCGAATTTCTGCTTGGCAACAAGGACGAGCAAGCGATGGAAGTTTTCCGGCACCAGCCGGAAACGTTCGCGTCGTTGAAGTCTGCGTACGAGAATCTCTCCATTTACGAGGAGTTTCTTGCCTTTCTGCATCGGCACGGGCACGAGGTACCAGTCGAAACGTTCTCGCCCGCGGGAACACACGCGCGAAAGTCCGACCCGGAAGTTGTCGAAGTCTTCAAACGGGTCTATGAACAGCCAAAAGAACATTGGGACGCATACGAAATGGCGGAAAAATTGGTGGACGTCGAGGAGCAGTTTTTGCTGTGGAGATTTCGGCACATGAAGACGGTCGAACGGATTATTGGATTCAAAACGGGCACGGGCGGTTCAAGCGGAGTGGCGTTCCTTAAGGCCGCGCTTGACATTCGGCTATTCCCCGAGCTTTGGGACGTGAGAACCGTATTGGGCAAATGACAGAAGAACAAATCAGAAGCAAATTCACCCGCGCCCTCGCGAACAAGCGAGTCTATTTGGCGAACCATTCTCTCGGCCGCCCGCTCGATCAGATGGCAAACGATGTTGCCGAAGGACTTGGGCATTGGTACGACGGTCTGGATGAAGCTTGGGGCCCTTGGATCAAGGAATCTGAAGCCTGGCAAGAGAAAATCTCGGACTTGATCGGCTGGCATGGCGGCGAATGGGTGGTGCCGAAAACGTCCGTGGGGCAGGGTCTCCGAGCGGTTCTCAACTCGATGTCCGATCGCTGGCCACTTCGGGTTCTGGCCACGAAGGGTGAATTTGATTCGGTGGATTTCATCCTAAAAGCCTACGAACAGAAGGGCGCGATTGTGGTGGATTGGGTCCACCCGACTTTGCACGAGGGCATGCCTTTTTACGAGCCTGGTCATTTTCTCGACCGAATCGGGTTCGACACGCACCTGGTTATCGTCAGCGCAGTGTTCTATGCGACGGGGCAAGTGATGGGCGGGCTCGATGCTATTGCAGCGTCTTGCCGACGGAACGGAGCGACCTTGGTCGTGGACGTGTATCATGCGGTCGGCGTGGTTCCGGCCACCTACGGATATGCGGATGTCGTGCTCGGCGGTTCGTACAAGTATTTACGTGGCGGACCCGGAGCGTGCTTCATGGCCATTACGCCCGAGTTCGCGCGGCAATATAAGACCCTCGACACGGGTTGGTTTGCGAAAGCCGATACGTTTGGTTTTGAGCGCAGTGATGTGGCTCATTACGCCGAAGGCGGTAAAGGCTGGCACGAGTCCACTCCGCCCGCGCTCATTCCGTACCAGGCTCGGAGCGGGCTCCAGTTTACGCTGGATATCGGCGTCGAGGCGTTGCGTAAAGACTCGATGGAAAAGCAGACGTATTTGCGCGAGAAGTTTTCCCAAGCAGGCGTGATTGCGTTTCAGCCTGAGCGGCCAGAGCGATTCGGCGCGTTCACCATCGTGCCATGCGATGCCGCGACCGAGTTAACCCAGCGATTGACCGACCTCGGGATCACGGTAGATAGCCGGCAAAAGCGAGTGAGGTTCACGCCCGACGTATTGACAACTTACGCAGAACTGGACCTCGCCGCTCAGGCGACGGCTAAAGCGTTAAGGTCACTTTACTGATAAATCGGGGATCATCTGGGTCCAGGCCGCGGGCCCGCGCCGCCAGTAGCGCCAGCCACTGACCGAAGATGATCTCCGACCACGCGTTGCTGGGGCCGTGTCCAAATTCCGGCGCACACAACGGAACGCATCCTTGTTCCACTAGGCCCGGTACGAGATCGCCATAGATGATCGCCGCTGACCCGTGCCCTGCCAGCGCCTTCGGGCCGTGCTCGAAATCGGCAGTGGAATAGGCTTTGCAGGCGAGAAGAGCACATTCCATGAGCTTAAGCGCGGTCTCGTGCGCGGTGCAGAATGAGAATCCACGGCTGAGGCTAAACAGGGTTCCGCAACGCAGGACGGGCCCGAGCGCGCGTTCGGCCCGTTCGCGGCACAGGGAAACCCAGGCGTCGTCAGGCAGGGTTGGTTCAGAGAGTTCGGCGCCGAGGGCGCGAACCACTTGGTAAAGGGCCAGAAGGGAAGCGGTGTAGGTTTTGGTGGCGGCCACTGCTTTTTCGGCCCCGACATCGAGGTGCAGAGTGTGTTCAGCAGTTTCGCTCAGCCGCGAATCCTTCGTGTTCGTGATCGCAAGGGTCGTGTGCCCGTTGCGCCGCATAAACTCCAGCACTTCGGCAACATCGGGAGAGGCTCCGCTTTGCGAGATTCCGATTGCAAGGGACCGGGGAAACTTGATCTTGGTGGCGTGCTTGGTGAATACGCTGGGAGCGGCGAGCGAAACCGGAATTCCCAAATAGATTTCGATGAGATACCGGGCAAACAAAGCGGCATGATCCGAGGAGCCTCGCGCGGCGAGCACCACCATTTCGTAGCCGTCGGTCGGAATCGCTTGGGCGGCCTGAAAATAGGGCTGAGACTGGCGGGCGAGGAGTGCGGGTTGCGAGAGAATCTCGGATTCCATGTGAGGCCCGGTGAGCATAGCCAGAAAGATACCAGCCACGGCTTTGGTACGCTTATGGGATGCTCACTGCCGACCAAATGGGCCGACTCATTTCCATTGCCGCGTATGGCCGCAATGCGGATGAAACCATTGAGTCCTTGGCGGCAACCACGCTGGAGCTTGTCGGCGGAAGAAACGTGCTTGTCGCGATTGTGGACCCGGACCTCGGACTGGTTTCAGTGAAATATGGGTCAGGCGCCGATATACGTACTGACTTGCTCGGGCGGCAAATGAATGTGGACGAGAGCGCGGGCGAGGGAATTGTGGCCGCGGTCGCCGCGAGAGGGCAGTCTATCTTGCTAGACGATGTTCGGAATGACCCGCGCTATCGCGAAATGTTCAAGTCCAGCCGAAGCGAGATTGCCGTTCCCGTGCGAGATCGAAGCGGCCATGTTCGAGCCGTTCTTAATGTAGAGAGCGACCAAGAGGGTGCGTACGGCCGGGATCAGCAACGCACCTGCGAAATGATTGCGAACTTGCTCGCGATGGTGATTGATCGGGATGATCGCGTCCGGCGCGAAACCGCCATCGCCGAAGTGGTTCACGCGTATCGTCAGAGCGACACCGAAGCAGAACTAATCGCCAAGGTAATGGAAGTGGCCGATGGAGTGCTGGAGCTTCATGCGATCTCCGTGTTCATTTTCGACGCGAACCGAAACATGTATGTGCTGAGGGGCTCGACCGGGGCTCTCCGGGCGCAAATCGGCGTGGATGGTTATGCGCCCAATGAAGGGTTAACCGGTTGGGTCTGCGCAGAAGGTCAACCTCTGTTGGTTCAAGACCCAAGCAAGGATCCGCGCTGGCGTGGGACCTTGGTAGATTTTCCCGAGCAAGAAATAAAGAGCTATCTTGCCGTTCCTATCCTGCTTCGTGGCCAGTGTGTGGGGGCAATTCGGGCACTGCGTCGCCGTAGCGAAAACCGGTTCATCAACAACCAACTGTCGAGCGCGGATCAGTTCATTTTGCAAATTATTGCGGGTCAGCTCGGTGCCGGGCTCGAGAATATTCGGGCCATTCACCAGGCTGTACAAACCGAGCGCATGGCAGCATGGGGCGAAATGTCGGCCAAAAGCAGCCACATGATAGGCAACCGGGTCTTCGCAGTCAAAGGCGACGTAAACGAAATTCTCTATTTATTGGACCAGAAGCCAATTCAGGTCGAAGAGCTCAAAGAAATCGCCGCGAGTCTGAAGACCAACTTGTCCCGCGTAGACGAGATCTTGCAAGAGTTTCGGGACTATCTCTCGGCAGCTCAGGTGACCCTGGTTCGGTCCAATATCAACGCACTGGTGGAGGATTCGGTCAAGGAGGTCTTTCCGCGTCGGTCGCAAATTGAGCTTAAATGGGATCTGAAGGACGAACTGCCCGAAGTCGAAATAGACCCAACCCGAATGCGGAGAGCAATCAGTGAGGTCGTCGAGAATGCGCTCAGTTTTTATGATAGCGGGGTGTTTTTGGTGCGCACGGGAATGGCCGACCCCGAGATGGTGAAACAAGCGGGACTGTACAGCGTTTCGGGCTATGTACAGATTGAATTTGAAGACCAGGGGCCAGGCGTCGACGCTGCCCAGAAACGGGCAATTTTCCAGCCGTTTTATAGCTCGCGGGTAAAGGGAATGGGCTTGGGACTTTCGATTGTGAAGGGCATTCTGGATGCCCACGGAGGTACCGTGATGGAGGTCGGCGAGGCTGGGACCGGAGCGCGTTTCGTGTTCCTATTACCCGTCGTCAGCCGTCTTTAGGAACAATGACCACGTCGGCACTTTCTTTGTTTGCATTGCTTGTTGGGCAGGCTCCGGCCGCTAAACCCTATGTCAGCGCGGAACACGCGCTGCAATGGAATTCGCCCGTGGCATGGACGATGTCCAAGTCAAGGGGGTCCACAAAATTCACAATTCCCACGTCGGCGGGCCCGGCAACGCTTGAGATTTACGCGACGTTTTACCGACGAGAAGCCGCCGAGTGGCAGGCCCTCCAAGTCACTATCGCGGATCAAGGAAAGCGCACGGTGGACCGCCAATGGGAAGAGCAACTCCTTGGCGTCCCGTTTCTGCTGACTCAAACTAGTACCGCGAACGACGTGCGGCTGATCGGACTTCTTTATAGTGCTCAGCGAAACAAGTTTCACTTCCGGCTCGATGCGAGCACGGCGGCCTTTCCGGAAGCAAACCAACTGTGGCGCGAGACGCTACAAACGTTGCGAAGCACCAGCGACGCTCTCCCGGCGGTTGAGGACCCGAACAAACCGCTGCCCACGCCCCCAAAGGTCGACACTGCGGCCCCCATCCGGTTGGAACAAAATTCCGGCGGGAAGAACTTGCCAAAGGGAAGTGTGGACATCACCGTTTCGAACCGAACGGTCAGCTTCCGCTATCCCAAGTCGGTGGAACTGATTAAGCCCGGGCCCGAGATGACGTTTACGCATCCGAAGCTGGCGGGCGAAGTCAAGCTAGAATTTTTCCACACGATTGACAGCCCGGTAGCCGGTACGGCGATCCTCTCCAAAACCAACAAGGAACTCGACCGCTTTGCGAAAGTTTCGATGCGGATCAATGAGGGTCCGAAGAAGAGTCCGACGGGGTGCGACGTGTTCAAAGTCGTTCGGCAGGGTGAATCCGAAAGTGGTCCGCTCCAGATGATTTCGGCCGTCGGGGCTCGGGAAGAGTTCTACTGGATGATCTCCTTCGAAAGCACCGATTCTGCCAAGTTTTCGCAAAATCGGAAGATCCTCTTTGAATTGGCCGACCAGTTTAGTTTTGCCATTGCCAAGCCATGATCTTGGCTCTTTCATCCTCGTGCGACTGGTGTAGTGCAGCGCTGTTTGACCAAAAGGGGCAATTGCAACAGGCACTCAGCCGGTACGCGCCTCGTCAGGCGTCGCGTGCGTGCCTTGAAATGATCGACCAATTTGAAGTTGCCATTTCCGAAATTTCGCGGTACGTCGTGAACACGGGTCCGGGGAGCTTTGCCGGAACTCGGGTGGCGGTGATGCTGGCGAAAACGCTGGCTTGGCAGAACGACAAACCAATTGCCGGAATTTCCGCGTTCGAATTAGTTAGCCATACAGAACCCGTCGTGATTCCGAACAAGCGAGGAGAGTCGTTTCTTCGGATGCCCGGGGAAGAGGTGACCATGATTCAAACCGGTGATCCGATTCCGGCCAACTCCTTAGGTTACGGGGAGCGAATCTCGGAGCCCACTTACCCCGACGCTTCTCGAGCCCAAATAGATAATCTCCACTGGACTGACGCCATGAGTTTCACGATGACTTACTTGGTTGAACCCAGCATCAGCACGCCCAAGAAACCGTATGCCAACGCCCACCATTCTCCGTAACATCAGCTTGCGCGGATACAGCACGTTGCGGGCGGGTGGCAACGCGGAGCGGTTCGCGGTTGCGCGGAACGCGGATGAACTCGCCGTGCTAGTAGAGAGTGCTCACCAGAATGAGGAACCGCTCACGGTGATTGGGCAGGGAAGCAACATCCTGCCAAGCGACGCGGGAATTCCGGGCCTCACCGTTCTTAATCTCAGTAGGAACTTGGTGATTAGCGGCCCAGATGTTGAGTGTGAAAGCGGCCTGCGTCTCCAGGAGCTGTTCCTCAAAACCGTTCAGGCCGGTCGGCGCGGGTTCGAATATGCGGTGGGTATTCCGGGGACAGTCGGAGGCGCATTGGTGAGCAACGCAGGAGCGTATCGAAGCAATATTTCCGAGTTCCTCACCGAACTGGAAGTGGTACACGCCGGAAGCCGCCAGTGGGTAAACCCGGCGTGGATGGAGTTTGGGTACCGGACGAGCCGCTTGCGTGCACGGCCGAACGATCCGACCGTGGTGTTAAGATCGCGGTTTGCGTTGCCGGTTGGAGATGCGAAGACGTCTTACGACAACGCCCGGGAATACCAGCGGCAACGAATCAGCAAGCAACCGCCGGGGGCGAGCGCGGGCTCGTTCTTCAAGAACGTCGAGGACCCGAAAATCGCCGACTCACTACCGGACCTACCGTCCGCGCTCAAAAAAGCGGGCGTGGTTCCGGCCGGCTTTCTGCTGGAAGCGGTGGAAATGAAGGGATTTCGGCACGGCGGAGCGATGTTCAGTGCGCGGCACGCAAACTTCTTGCTGAATGTGGGGAATGCTCGCGCAACCGAACTCCGGGAACTGACCGACATCGCTAAAGCCCGGGTGCGGTCTGTGTTCGGAGTCGAACTCGAAGCCGAAGTCCTGTTTATCGGCGACTGGTCGGGCTATCCGACATCCTGACGGCCCAGCGTGAGGCTAACTCCCGCCGATTCGCAAATATTCGGAGTGGGTGGAAGACGCTTTGCGAGCGTGAGCGTGGCGATCTGAACTTGCGGGTACGCCGCCATGAGTGAACGAAGTACATGGTCGGCGGCGCGTTCGACGAGGCGGAACTGCCTTTCGGTGGCCCAGTTCACGGCCCGAGAAGCAAGTTCACCGTAATCAACCGTGCCATCAAGGTCGTCGGATTCCAGTGCGTTTCCGAGCACCCGAAGTTCAATGTCCATGGTGTATCGGTGACCAATGGCTTGCTCTTCGTCGGTTGCTCCGTGGAAGGCGTAAAACTCCAGTTGCTGTATAAAAATCCGGAATGTGAGGGCGGGCACGGGCACCATGCTACCGCTTTTAGCGAGGACGATTGGCTTAAAAATGGCCGGTTATGGGGTACCAGACGTGGTAAACTAGGCTAAATCGGCGAGACCAAGAACTTTGGGTGGCGCTTTGCCACCCATTTTCTTTTCGTCCGAAGCATTTTGTAAGGTAGGAAAAAGAGAATATGGATATCATTCAAGCACTCAATCAAATCGCGACGGAGCGGGATATTCCCGTGGATGAGTTGATTCACGAGCTTGAAGATTCCCTCGCCATCGCCTACAAGAAGTATGTCGGGGCTCATGGAGAGGTGAGCGTAAAGATCGACCCGAAAATGGGTTGGTCGGCGGCAATCGAAAAGGAGGTGGTCGGCGAGGTGCTCGAACCGAGTGTTCAGATTGGCCTCCGAGAGGCCCGCAAATTGAACGCGGAAGTGGAGATTGGCGACTTCGTTCCGGTACAGGTCGACCCGAATCGCTTCGGCCGGATTGCCGCGCAAACGGCCAAACAGGTGCTTAGCCAGAAGATTCGAGACGCCGAGCACCGCCGTATCACAAACGTGTTTAGCGAGCGGCTGAACGACGTGGTGAGCGGCACGGTGGTGCGCAAGGAAGATCAGCACATTTTTGTTCAAGTGAACAAGGTGGAAGCCAAGCTTCCGCGTTGGGAACAAGTGCCGACCGAGCCGTACCGCGTGCACGACCAAATTCGGGTTTATGTATTGCGGGTGGACGACGCTCGCCGCGGTCTTGAGGTAATCGTCAGCCGGACGCACCCGAACCTGCTTCGCAAGCTGTTTGAACTGGAAGTGCCGGAAATTTCGGATGGCATTATCGAAATCAAGAACGTGGCCCGCGAACCTGGCCAACGCTCCAAAATTTCGGTGATGACGACGGACGAGCGGATTGACGCGGTGGGTGCCTGCGTGGGCCCGCGCGGAAGCCGAGTCCAGGCGATCGTGGACGAACTCTACGACGAGAAAGTGGATATTGTTCCGTATAGCGAAGACCCGAAGCAATACATCATCAACGCCCTCAGCCCGGCCAAGGTAAACGCGATCAAGCTGAACGAAGAAGAAAAGAGTGCCTATGTTGTGGTGCCGGATACTCAGCTCTCGCTTGCCATTGGCAAGGGTGGGCAAAACGTGCGCCTGGCCGCACGATTGACCGAATGGAAGATTGACATTCGTAGCGATTCGCAAGCTGCGAGTGAAAAAGAAGCCAAGCAAGCTGAACAAGCGGGCGGGGAGGAATGACCCTTGCCCACGCGTACTTGCATCGTTTGCCGTAAACTCCAAGATCAGGCCGCCCTCATTCGGGTGCGTCAATCTCTGGACGGACAACTTTCGACCCGAGGGGTGACGGGACGTAGCGTCTACTTCTGCCCCGTTCAACCCTGCAACACGGCTCCGGTTCACAAGGATCGGCTGGCGCGCGCCCTGCGTCGGCCTGTCCTCGTATCCGAGCTTGAACTCTTACAAAAGGAACTAACTTGTCAACGAACACAATGGGAAACCAATTAAGCCTCCAGTCACTGGCCAAAGAATTTGATATCTCGGAAAACTCCGTGCAGTCGGTGCTGGATGCGCTGGGCATTGTCTACGATGACAGCGCCGTGCTTGCCGAAGGCGACGAACTGACCATTCTCAAGGAAGAGCTGGAAAAGGTCCGAGGTACTAAGCAAGTCACTCTGAAGAAAGGGGCGACTCCGAAGGACGTTGCGGATGCGCTGGGGGTGAAGCTTCCGGAGGTCCAGAAGACCCTCATGATGAAGCTCAAAACGGTGACGCAACCCACTGCGCCGCTAAAAGAAGAGCTTGCCGAAAACTTGGTGAAGGCCCTTGGTTACAGCCTGGTTTGGGCCGCGGAAAAGCCAAAGCCCGTGGCGGCCCCCAAGCCGCAAAAAGCGGGCAAGGTCGCCAGTGAACCCGTAACTCGCCCGCCGGTCGTGACAATCATGGGCCACGTTGACCACGGAAAAACTTCGCTGCTCGACTACATCCGTAAGGCCAACGTTGCCGCGAAAGAGCACGGCGGAATCACGCAGCACATCGGTGCCTATCAGGTCAAAACCGGCGACTCGCTCATCACCTTTCTCGATACTCCGGGTCACGCCGCGTTCACGGCGATGCGGGCACGAGGGGCGCAGGTTACCGATATTGCGATTCTCGTAGTTGCGGCGGACGACGGCATCATGCCTCAGACCATCGAAGCGATCGGGCACATTCAGGCAGCCAAGGTGCCAATGATCGTGGCTGTTAACAAGATTGACAAGCCGAGCGCGAACCCGGACAAAGTACTCAGCCAACTGACAGAGCACGGCGTGGTTCCGGAGCAGTTTGGCGGCCAGACCATCACCGCCAATGTTTCGGCCATTACGGGCGAAGGCGTTCCGAACCTGCTTGAGCTCATCGCTTTACAAGCGGAAATCATGGAGCTTAAGGCGGACCCGAAAGGCGAGTTCCGTGGAGTCGTAGTTGAGGCAAAGCTGGATAAGGGCCGTGGGCCGGTTGCGACGGTCCTTGTGAAAGAAGGAACGCTCAAGATTGGCGACATGGTGATTGTGGGCAACACCTTCGGCAAGATCAAGGCGATGACCGACTACCAGAACGAGCGGATCAACGTCGCGGGGCCGTCGGTTCCCGTCGAGATTTTGGGGCTCAACGAGGTTCCGGGTGCGGGCGACTTTGTCGAAGTCGCGGCGGGCGAACGCGAGGCGCGCGAAATTGCCGCCGAGCGCGCCAATACGGCCCGGGCGAAGTCGCTGGAAGCACCGAAGCGGTCTATCAGTCTGCGCGATTTGAAGCGGCAAATCGAAAACGATGGCCAAAAGACGCTGAACTTGCTGATCAAGGCAGACGTACAGGGTTCGGTAGAAGCGGTGAAGGGCTTGCTTGAAAAAGTCGCGAACGACGAGGTCGAGGTCAAGATCATTTACGCTGCGGTCGGCGCGATCACCGAATCCGACGTGCTACTCGCGAGCGCGGCCGACGGAATCATTGTGGGCTTTAACGCCCGTCCGGAAGGTAAGGCAAAGGTGGAGGCAGAACGGGCCAAGGTTGAGATTCGCACTTACACCATCATTTATGAGTTAGTCGAGGACATCGAGGCGGCGATCAAGGGCATGCTAGAGCCGAAGTTCGAAGAGCAAGCTCTGGGCCGCGTCGAAATTCGAATGGCGTTTAAGCTCACGAAACAGGGTCACGTGGCGGGCTGCCACGTGGTGGAAGGTTCGGTAAAGCGCGGATGTCAATGCCGCGTGATTCGCGACCGCGAAGTGGTGTACGAAGGCAAGATTGACTCGCTGAAAAACGTGAAGCAAGACGTGCGCGAGATGAACGCGGGGCAAGACTGCGGTATCCAGTTTGATGACTGGACCGGATTTAAGGTCGGCGATGTGATCGAAGCGTACGAAATGGTCCGCGTCATGGACTAAGCCGCGTTCCCGGCGCGGCCGGCCGATAGGCCAATCCCTCAGCCTTTTTCCTTACCGGAAATAGGCTTCTGCCCCGTCCGCGCCGGGCTGTGGGTTTAGGTTGTCCGCTTGCGCCGGAGCAGCGCGGCGAGCCCCACGCCGAGCGCGATCACCGTGCCGGGTTCGGGCACGGGTGTGAGGAGGACGGTGCGAGCCTGATCTCCATCTACCGACAACGCTAGCACCTTCCCATTCTCCTCAATGTGGTAAGCCCGATGAATAACTCCTGAAAAGTTGCCATCAACTATGAGAGAATTTATGTCCACCGTACCGGACTCCGGGCTGTAGTACGTTCCGTAGGAGCTGCTAAAAGTGGGTCCTCTACTTCCAACCCCGACTTGATTTGAAATCACTGACTCCAACCTACTGTTGTTTCCAGAAACAAAACCCGTGTAGATTTCAGCTCCATCAGGTGACCAAATAACAGATATCTGAGTAGCGTTGATAAACTTGTAACCAGCGACCAAACCGTTTGCCGCTACGGACTGAGCGAATTTCGTTCCTACGCCCTGCAGTTCAATTATTTGACCGTCGTGCCAGCTCCAGTTTAGCCCTGCTGCCCGTGCCCCACTTACCGCGGAGCTGATGCCAAACCTAGGAATATTTGTGATCGAGTTTGTTTCCGGGTTCCAAAGTGCACTTCCTGCTGCATGGGTGAAAGCAAGCTTGCCGTCATCTGTTATTGCAGAAGCAGATGGAGAATCTGACTCCGAAGTCGGAGCGATACGGAAGCCGTTAACATCGTCGAAAACAAATGCTCTTCCAGTCAGCGTCACAGCATTAACGAGGGTTCCTGCAATCATCCCAGACTCATTAATGTCTTCAAAAAACACTTGAAATCCTTCGAACCCACTCGGAGGACCAATGAATGAAATTTCTCCATTGGGGCGACGCAACACCCCCTGTCTGGTTGTTGGAGTGGTGAATTCTCCCACCAAAGCACCAAATGAGTTCATGCCGCGAAAGACCGTATTTCTAGGCACGAAAATCTCCTCTGCGCGGTATTGAGGCAATGCCCACGCTGAGCTCATGCTAATGACCGCCGACAAACATGCAATGGCTTTCATAAGCCACCGTCATCGGGACGAACGTTCCCGATTATGAATTCTCTTAAACTACTCATTAGTTAGAATTTATGTTATTGTGTAAGTGCAATACTTTCGGGGATAAGCGATAGTCGCTATTATCTATCCAAGGACTGCCCCGTCCTCGCAGAGTTGTGGGTTAGGTTTTCCGCCACCGCCGGAGCAGGGCGGCAAGCCCTGCGCCGAGCGCGATCACCGTGCCGGGTTCCGGCACGGGTGTCAGGAGAACGGTGCGAAAAACATCGCCTTCAGCTATTCTCCCCATCGCTAAACCGTTATTTTCAATTCTCAATAGTCCACGAACTGGGCCAGCGAAGTTTTGCTCGGATATTACAGTGTTAACGTCTATCGTACCGAATTCGTGCGAATAGAGAGTCCCGTACGAGGAAGTACTCGAAAGCCACCTATAACCCACAGCGAGACCGGTTTCATTTAGATCAAAAAAATGCGATCGGTATGCCGAATTAAAGTCGGTGTAAATCTCGGAGCCATTAGCGCCCCAAATGACACTGCCCACGCTCGTGCCCACAAACTTATAGCCTGCTGTCACTCCGTCGCTCTTAACGGCTTGAGAGTATTTGGTTCCTGCTCCCTGTAACTGAGTAAAAGTACCGTTGTGCCAACTCCAATCGTAGCCGGTTGCTCGACCCCCTGCAGTTGCACCTTGCATCCCGTACCGCGGTATGTGGATAAACGCATTTGTTTCTGGGTTCCACAGCCCGCTACCACCGGAATAAGTGAATGCCATCAGTCCGTCGTTGGTCATAGATGATGTTGCAATTGCTTCAGTAGGCGCGGAATTCATGATCCGGAAACCGCCAGCTTCGGTATAGACAAAGCCTTTTCCCGTACCGTTGAACCCGTGCACAAGAGTTCCTGAAATTTGGCCAGCGTCGTTTATGTCGGTGAAGTCCACTTCATAACCTTCATATCCCGGAGGTGGTTCTACAACTACGATTTCCCCGTTTGCCCGCCGGATAAGACCTTTGTTATTGGTTGGAGTGTCCATCCAGCCGACAATGGTGCCAGCCGAATTCATCCCCCAGAATTCCGCAGTCGCCGGCGCAACCACCATTTCCGCGCGGTATTGAGGCAATGCCCCGTGCGCCTGCACAGAGAAAAGCGAAAGCACTACGAAAAGCAGATTGGTCTTCAATTCCATTTTATTGTCCTCTCCTTAGGAGGTCCGCCGGCGCCGGAGCAGGGCGGCAAGCCCCGCGCCGAGCGCGATCATCGTACCGGGTTCCGGCACGGGATGCGGCCGCAAAATGATGTTGAACCGTGGCTCATAGAATTGGTTATTTGGGTCATGTGTCCAAGCAGACGCAAGAATTTCCCCTCTGTGATTGATGTCGGCTACTGACCACCGGTCAAATCCGTGGGACAGCGCATCTGAGTCCAGCATCTGGGTGATTTCTTCAAATCCACGGTCCGGCGACCAGTTGCCAAGCGACTGGAACCGGCCTGCTAATGGATTTACGCCACCCGTAATACCGCCGTCATTGCGCAGAAGCCCACCACTGATTGGTATCTCTACATGGTCAATGAGGTTAGGAGCCCACAGCCAAGTGGGAAAGCTTGTGCTACTCGCTACATAGCCGCCGAGAACCTGGCCCTGGGAGTTCATCTGCAGTGCCCATCCCGAATCGTTCGGATAGGTGAGAAGCACCGGATTCTGGCCCTCCCGGCGCACAAATCCTCCGATCGGAGTGGTACCCACAAGCGTGCGGTCGTCCGTAATCGAAACGATTTCGTATCCTCCGCTTAACACTTCGGCACCTTGGCCTGTTCGCCACAACACGGAGCGCTGAAAATATCCGGCAGAGTTTAAGGACTCGCCAACTACGTCGCCACGATTGTTTATGTTAACGGGCAAGTAACTTAGATTCGGATTTGGCGACGCAAGTTCTTCCGAACCCTGGCCGGGTGTATACCGATAAGTGCGAGTCAAATCATTGAACACTCCGGGACGGAGATTATGAGAATAAGCAATCTGGCCAGAGTTGTTCACTACAGGGAGATACTGAAGGCCATTCTGCGAGAGATTGTCGATGATGACCTGCAACCCTTCGCCCCGCCGATACGAAACGATCCGCTTTGGACCGGAGATGAATACGCCCGAATAACTTTCTCCAATCACCTGGCCGTGATCGTTGATCGAAGACATCACCGTGAACTGATCCGTAGGGTGGTTGGGCAAAACCTCAATGCTGTACAGCCCGGCATGCGCGGCGTTTGCGGCTAACGAGAAAAGCAATCCGAATATGAGTGGCTGGTTCACGGGTTAATTTCTAGCGACCTGACAACGCCGTGAAGGCGTCGCTCAGCCGCATATTCACTATAACGGAAACGTGCCGAAAAACCAAGTGCTCTTGCCACTTTTTTCGAAAATTGTGATTCGGCCGCGAAATTAAACCCACATCCCGGCGCGGGCGGGGCAGAGGTCTTTCGCGCCCCGCGCGAAAGACCGAGGGCGAGGCACTGGGCCGGCCGCGCCGGGGTTAATCGGAATCTACTCCTCGTCGGGCGTGCCGCTATCCATGGGCGTCCCCAGCGCGAGCTTGTCCACTCGGACGGGTTCCGCCGGAGCCGGGGCCGCCGTGGGACGCGCCGGACGTGAATCAAACGCGCCGTGCCGCGCCTTCTCGCTGACGTGAAGCCGCTCGGCACGCTCTTGCGCCCCGGCAGAAACTGGCCACAGCGTTTGCGCGGCCCAGTAACTTGCCAAGAACTCTTGCCATACGCGCTCGTAAATTTCTTTTGTTTGGGCGGCAATGAGCGGCCAGGCAAAATCGGTTTTAAGACGCTCGGAAGCCGCCGTTTTCAGCCGAGCTGTACGCTCAGGATCGTTGAGCACCTGCAACACGGCCCAGGCAAGGGATTCGCCGTTTCCGGAATAGCAGTTCGTCCCCGTCTCATCGTGAATGCACACCTCTTTGAGGCCCCCCGCGTCGCTGGTGACGACCGGAACCCCCGACGCCATTCCTTCCAGCGCGACGATGCCAAACGGTTCATAAAGCGAAGGGAAGACGGCCACGTCGGCGCAGCGATAGAGCTGGTGGAGCGACCGGTTCGCCATGAACCCGGTGAAGAGCACTTTTTCTTGCAGGCCGTACCATCGAACGAACTTCTCGAACTTCTCGCGGTGGCCCCCGCCCACAATCACAAATTTTGCATTCGGCTCGTTCGCCAGGATGGTCGAAGCACTATTGAGCAGCACCTGGATGCCTTTTTCTCGAACGAATCGCCCGACGTACATCACGATCTTCTCTTCCGGAAGCGCGAGGCGCTTGCGCCATTCAAGTCGCTCTGCTTCGGGCCACTCGAACGCGAACTTCTCGGCTTCGACCCCGTTGAAAACTACGTCTATTTTGTCGGCGGGAGAGCTGAATGACTGCTCCACTTGCGCCTTCATGAACTGCGAGCACACGATGATGCGCCACGCTTCGTAGGTGAGCCAGTATTCTTGCTCATGAATGTATGCCTGAAGCGGCGTATGTATGCCCCCGTTCCGGCCCTCTTCGGTGGCGTGGACCGTGGCAATCATGGGGAGTTGGTATTCGTATTTCAGTTCGCGCGCACTTTCGAGCGAGAGCCAGTCATGGGCGTGAAAGATGGTGGGTTGACCGCCCGGTCGCCAGTCTTCTAGAAGTTGGCGCACTCGGAGATCAGTGGCGCGGTTAAGCAACTGAATCTCGTGGACGAAGTTGTCGGGTTCTTGGGCGAGGTGCACCCGATGAACGTGAACCCCGCTCGGCTCGGTTTCTTCATCCGGAGCAAGCGGCGTTGCTTTGGTGACCACGTGGACTTCGATGCCGAGATTAACAAGCTCTTTCGAAAGGTCGTAAACGTGTGGGCTGATCCCTCCGACGATCCGCGGCGGGTATTCCCAGGACAGCATTACGACTCGGAGCACATGGAGATTCTATCCGATCACAATAGCTAAGAAATGGCGAGTCTGGAGCAGGAGATCGGGCAGGCAATGGCTTGGCTGGAATCGGGCGAGACCAAGCGGGGATTTGCCGCGCTGGATTCGCTCGTCGCTCGGCACCCGGAAGACTGTGAGGTCGCCAAGGAGCGAGTGGCGGCATTGGCGGCCTATGGCCGATTGAAGGACGCGGAGCAAGAACTGTCCCACCTATTAGAACGGTGGCCAGGGGATGTTGCGGTTCACAAGGCGGCAGTTCACGTGGCGGCCCAAACCGAAGACGTTGATCGCCTCATACGGCACTGCGGCGAGCTCATTCGGTTGGGCCCAGACCGCCCCGATGCACTTGAGATGGCGGCGCGGGTGCTGGGAAAATTCGGCCAAGTCGAACTCGCGGCTTCGGCGGCAGACCAATTGATTGCCGTTGTTGCCGGGCAGCACCCGGTCGGACACATGACCAAGTTCGTGCTGTATGAAAGTAACGGCAGACTGGAAGAGGCAACCCGCGCAATCGAGGATGGGCTGAGAGAGTTTCCGCATTATCCCGCGTTTTTGCGCATCCATGCGATGGTGGCGAACTATCGCGATGATCTCGACCAAGCGGAGATATTCGCGCGGGAACGTGCCGCAGGAGAAGCGATAGACGCGGAATTCCGTCCGCTTGACCAGTGGCCAAACAACCGCAACCCGGACCGTAAACTCCGAGTAGGCTACGTGTCGTCTGATTTTCGGATGCACGCGGTCGCGAACTTCATGCTGGGAGTCGTTGCCGCGCATGACCGAAACGAGATTGACGTGACCCTCTATCAAGTTTGGAATGCTCCCGATGGCATCACTCGGCAGTTCGAAGCCCTGGACGTGAAGTTTTGGAACTGTGTGGGATGGGGGCTGGAACAAATTTTTGCCCAGGTTAAGGCAGACAAGATTGACGTGCTCGTGGATTTAAATGGGCAATCTAGCGGCGGAGTTCCAGAACTGTTTGCCCTGCGGCCGGCGCCGGTGCAGTTCACATATTTGGGATATCCAGGTTCCACCGGAAGTTCCCGAGTTCATGGACGGATTGTGGACTCGATCACGGACCCTGAAGACGCGCCGTGGCACGCAACCGAGGCGCGATTTCACCTGGATGGCGGGATGCTCGCCTACTCGCCCGTTGGTGAACTGCCAGATGTGGTCATGCGCTCGGCCGAAGGTCCGGTGCGGTTCGGATATCTCGGGAACCTGTTTAAGATCTCGCCGAGTTGCATCCGGGCATGGAAGGGGGTGCTGGACACGGTTCCTGGCTCGGTGCTGGTACTCGCCAAGCCCCAATTCGAAAGTGAAGAGAACAGGGGGCGGGTGCGGGCACAATTTGCCGACGCCGGATTCGACTTGGACCGGCTAGAATTGATCACCACTGGTTACTCGCGGGACGGATTTCTGGCGGGCTACGCCGAGATTGACGTTTCTTTGGATTCCATGCCGTATTCGGGGACGACGACGGTGTTCGAGTCGCTTGCGATGGGAGTACCCGTGCTTACGGTGATGGGAGACAGCCACCGGGCTAGGGTCGCCGGGTCCATTCTCACCCACATGGGGCGGCCGGAGTGGGTCGCCTCCACGCCTGAACAACTCGCGGGACTTGCTAGGGCGATTACGGCAGATCGAGGTGCGCTCGCGAATTTAAGAACCACTTTACGGGAAGAATTGTACAATTCTCCCGTTTGTGACTGCGAACGAGTCGCGAACGGACTTGAAACCGTTTTTCGTGAGGCGTGGCAGTCCTGGTGCTCTAGTTAAGGTACTCAAGTTCCTGAAGCATGCGCGGGTTTTGCCGCCACTCGGGCCGCACCTTCACAAACAGCTCCAAGAACACCTGCGAACCGATCAACTCTTGAATCTCGATGCGCGACTCGGTACCGATGCGCTTTAGCATCTCGCCCTTCTTGCCGATCATGATGGCCTTTTGGCCATCCTTTTCCACGACGATCGTCACGGCGATTCGGGTGAGACCGGTATCTTCGTCCACTTCCCAGCCCTCCACAACGGTGGCAATCGCGTGTGGAACTTCTTGGCGAGTGAGCTGCAGGGCTTTCTCGCGCACAATTTCGGACGCCATAACCCGCATGGGCTGGTCGGTGAATTCGTCTTCAGGATAAATTAGGTCGCCTTCCGGAAGGTGGGGCACTACGAGACGCAGAAGCTTCTCGAGGTTCTGAGCCTTGCGCATGCTCGTGAACATGTATTGCTCAGCGCAGAATAACGACGTATATGCTTCCACGTGCTCTTCCACGTCGCGAGCGTGCAGAAGGTCCATTTTGTTTAGGCACAAGATAACGGAATCGTTGGCTTTGCGTGGGGTGCCCGCAATCCAGCCCGTGTCTACCAGCATTTGGGCAATGGCGCGGTCCTCGGCGTCTGGCATTCGGCTGCTGTCCACAACCACGATGTTGGCGTCAACGCCGACAATCGACTGCTGGGCGACTTCATTGAGAATCTTTCCGAGTTGCGTGTGCGGCTTGTGGACGCCCGGTGTGTCCACGAATACTATCTGATAATCGGGTTCGGTGAGGATGCCGAGCACGCGTCGGCGCGTGGTCTGAGCCTTATCGCTAACGATCGAGACCTTGTGCCCGACGCACAGGTTCATCAGCGAAGATTTTCCGACATTGGGCTTTCCGAGTAGGCCGACAAGGCCCGCGCGGAAAGCGCCGCTATTCGCGCTTTCGGAAGACAACGTTCATCTCCGCAATGTCAAAATCCTTGCTACTGGAACGCTTGGATCGGTTGGGTTGTTGGTCGCGGTCTCGGCGTCGGCGTCCGCGCTGGCGACCGGTACCGCTTGAATTGGTGATTCGGTTGCCCGAGTTTGAGTCGTTGGAGTCAAATTGCTCCAGTTCTTCGAGTTGGGCAGCTCGGAAGAGGAGGTCGTCCCGCAGTTCGTCACCGGCCGGAACCCAGTCGTCCAACTTCATGATCTGGACGTCAAACATGATTTCGTCCATCTGAAGCGTGTTCTCGGGCCGCTCGACTTGCTCTTCCATCACGAGGAGGGTGTCTTCGGGATGGTTTAGAATGGCTTCGACATCGGATTTGAGTCCGACGAGGAAGGTGTGGGTCGAGCCATCGGTGGCGCTAAACCGAATTTGCGTACCTTCGCTCGGCAGATATTCTCGGGCCTGAACGCTATAGGCCACAAACCGGTCGGGGAGGGCAATCGTCCGCATTCCGGCGCCTCGGCAGTGCACTGTCAGGAACGGCGCCTGGGCGTGAATTGTGTCTTCCTGGTAGCTCCAGATATGGCATCCCGCCAGTTGACCGAGGGCGCGGAATAGCGACGGCGTCACGATGGGCTCACCCAGAAACACACTTGTCCAATTCGTGGATTCTTCTTGGAAGCGGCGCACGACATAGGAGGGAAGACCGGTGTTGGTGTATTCGGCGAGAACCAAGCCGTCTTCGGGCACGGCGAAGTAGCTGGGTTCGAGGGTTCCGCCTTTGGCCAAAAGTGCTTCGGGAAGGGCTTCGGCGAGCGGGTGCTTGCGGTGGACCAGGGTGGTTCCCGAACGGCTGTCGAACGGTTGCCGCTTAATCGCAATTCCGGTAACTTCCCGCACTCTTTCGAGCGCATCGCGGCCGGATTCGAACAAACCGCTGGCGTAAAGCCAGAACAGTACTTTGCCGTCGCGTTGCAAGCGAGATTTGATGGCTTGTCGTAGTTCGGGGCGAATGTCCCACGCGTTCGTGAACACGTAGAGCTTCGCATCAGGGAAGCGCTCCCGGTGAGCGAGGTCACTCAACAAATAGAAGCCCGCCGATAGGCCGCTACGCAAAATGCTCTCGCGTACGTTTTGGATCAGGAGCTCGAACGCCCGTTCGTCCACCAAGTAGGCTAGCGATCTCTCATCGATGAAAACGGCCACGTCAGGGTCTGTGGGCGGAGTCGCCATCGCTTCGATGAGGCTGCGCCGAACCGATTTTGCTCGGTCCCAAATTCCGTGCGAGTTAAGCCAACCGTTACCCCATAGGTCCATCCAGCAAACTCCGCCGCGGTGGGCGAGGGCTGCTCCTAGGCCGCGCCAATGGACGCTGTCCAAAGCCTGGGGCGTCTTCATGACTGGATTAAAGTCATCCGGCTCGTGCCGACCGCTAATCGGAGTTTTGAAATCTTCTTCGCTAATGTAGAGTTTGCCGTTCAGGGCGAAGCTATCAATCGGGCAAGGGAAGGGACTGGTTCCGCCCGGTTCGCGGTTTCGGTAGCTCGGCGGACCGGCAATGAAATCCACTTCGGGATTGCGAAGCAATTTACCGAGGGCAAGGTGTCCGTTCGCGGGGTGACTCCATTCGAAGGTGTAACCGTAGCTGACACCAACAAGGAAGTACCCGTCACTGGCTCGCTTGGCCGCGTGAGCAAGCAGGCTGATGCGGTCGTAGGTAGCATCGCTTAGGAAAAGGTGGTAGTCCACCCAAGGGCGGGCCTTTCGGCCGGTGCGCACAAATTCTTCGCCAAACCCAGATTCTCCCGTGTACTTCGGAACCGAGATCGTTTCGAACGAGGCTTGACCATCAAACCAGCTTGCCGCAAGCGCGACATTGTCGTTGCGGTAGCGGGCGCGAGCCCATTCTTGGAACCCTTTCTGGGCGGCCGGGCTAACGTCGTAGCCCCAACCGTCGGCAAAAAACCACTCGCCGCGTTCGAGATGAATCCCCAAGATGCTGTCTGCCCCATCCAGAAGGCGAATCTGGGAAACAAACTTCACGAGGCATCGTTCGGCTTCGGCCCAAAATTCGTCGTCGCATACCGAGGGTTCGCCTAGGCCGCCGTCTTCAAGGAAAAACTTCGCGTTGGGGTAGGCGGATTCCCAACCGGCAGGAGCGGTGAACACGACACGGAAGATGACCTGGGCGGATGGGTTGACATCCAGCGTCTTCCGCAGAAGGTATGCCGCAAACGAAGTGGCTTCATTTACGGTCGCCATCGAGACTTCAAACTCTAAGAAGTGCGAAACGACGTGGACTCCAGCTTCGGCAGCGAGCTTGATCTCCTCCAGCACCGTATCGAGCCGGGCTTCGTCGCGGGCGCTGCCGAAGAAGAAAATCGGCGGGTAAACCACGCCATCTCGAACGAGGGTGGGGTTTCCGTTGCGAATGACCACCTGGGGCGCATCGCCGGGGATACGCACCACGGTTCGGGTTTTCTTTTCCGCAATTTCTGCCTTGGAAGACGTGGCTTCCTGATTGATTCGCGGAGTCGGGGTGCTTGCCGAAGGCCGAGTTTTCGCCCCTTTGGTCGGGGCGCGTTTGGTCACCGGTTGGAAGGTGAACGAAGGAACTTCCTCGTCGTCCGGAGAAAAGGACGCCGAAACGGGTGCAACAGGCTTCTTCGCATCGGACTTTCGGCGACGCGAAGTCGTCGGTTCTTCAGATTTGGTCTCGATCGCCTCTTTTGTCGGGGCAGAGAACAAGCCGTTCTTTTTAGGTTTTGCGTCCGTCTGTGGTTTCGCCTTGGCCGGTTCGCCTTTTGGAAGGACGGCGCGGAAAATGGGCACGGGCATGTCGTCGTCCATCCTTTGACTCGGGGACTCCTTGACCGGCCGATTGGGGCCTTTTGAAGCGGCAGGTTTGGAGCGAGCCGTAACCGTGGTCTTCGTGCGGGCCGGACGCTTCGCAACGGAGGTAGACGGAGCCGGAATTTCCAGCGTTAATTCTGGGGCGACTTCCACGGGGAGACCGGAGTCCTTTCGGGGACGACCACGGCGTGGAGCCGCCGGAGCTTCTTGGGTCGGACGCGCAAGGCGTTTCTTGGTCAAATCTTTCTTGTCAGTTGGCATCGAGAATTCTCAGTTAAAGTGGTAAGGGTCTGCCTCAGTTCGGCCGGTGTATTGACCAATTCCGTCGAATCGGGTCTAAGCGCATCCGCCGATGCTGCGCCATAGGCGACGGCAAGGAAATCACAGCCTGCCGCGCGAGCGCAGTCGAGGTCATGCCGTGAATCCCCGATAAACAGGCATTCGTGCGGCGAAAGGGACAATCGCTCGCAAGCTAGGAGCGCGGGGTCCGGGCTCGGCTTGGGGCGAACAGTATCGCTTGCGCACACAATGGTTGAGACGCGAGCGAGGGCGGGAAAATCTTTCAAAAGGTGCTCAACTTCCAGAGTGTTGCGACTTGTGACAAGCGCAACCGGAATTCCGGCTGAACAAGCGTCCTGCACAGCAGCAAGCGCGTCGCCAAAGCCGGTCTGAAGGTGGCTGAACTTCTGGTAGTTAGTTAATGTGGCTTCGATTCGCTCTTCTAAACTCATCGGCGAAAGTTCAAGCCCAAACTGTGACATTTGAACTCGCAGCGGAATTCCAATCAGGGCGCGGACTTCCGGCTCGGACAAGGAAATACCCGCTAACTCATGGTAGGTGGCCGTGAGGCCCGCCACGATCATCGGAATTGAATCCACGAGAGTGCCGTCAACATCAAACAGGTATCCCTCGTAGGTTGATTTCAACTGCACAGAACCGGATTATGGCAGAACAACGGGGTTCCCCGAACCGGTTTTGGTTACGTTCCCGGGTGAAGCGGTCGAACTAAGTTCAAATCGGGACCTTTGGTCTGAAGCCATTCGGTCAGCACCAGCAAACAATTAGGTTTTAAATTGCGTTTTTTGGGGGAGCTTTCGCGTGTAGAACGCACTGCCTCACGGGTCACGACGCGCTCTGGCACAAATTCTGGGGTGACGACCGAGATAGTTGATACGTAAAGTACCTAAGGGAAAGCGATTTCCCGGTCAATCAGTCAAAGGATCACACTATGAAACTGAGTTTAGTTATCGGTTTTGCCGCTCTGTCGCTCGCGGTTCCGGCAATTGCCCTCGCTCCCACTTCTGGGTTAGCCGTGGGTGAGGCAGTTACGCCATTCCATCCGACCCACGTTGCGGGCCCGGATGCGGGTACCCAAAAGTGCCCGCCGTGCACTTATGGAAATCGCCCGGCCGTTCAACTTTGGGTCACGGGAGACAGTCTCGAAAATGTCGGCAAGTTCCACAAGGTGATGTCGGAAGGTATCGAAAACCATGGCAAAAGTGAGTTTAAGGCCTTCATTGTGGTTGTCGGCGACCAATTAAAGTCGGATGCGAAGTGGACCAAGTGGGCCGAGAGCGTAAAGAGCGGCAAGGTCGGCGTTACCTGGGTTGCTAAGGACAGCCCGGCATTAAAGCAATACAAGATTAACACCGATCCGAGCGTCAAGAACACCATGCTGTTCTACAAGAACAAGGCCGTGACCTTTAACATGGTGAACGTCAACCCGGAAAATGACCTTCACTCCATGCACAAGGCGGCTTCGACCACCTTGCCGTAAGGTCTCAAATAATCTGAAGCAAAAAAAGTCGCTCCGGAAATCGGAGCGACTTTTTTATTGCGCGAGGCTCGAGATTAGCGAGCGTAGAATTCGACGACGGCCTGTTCCTTGAAGAACGTTGGGAAGTCTTCGCGCTCGGGCATGGCGATGATCTTGCCCGACATGTTTGCGACGTCCACGTCAATATAGGCCGGAACGGCGGCACCTTCGTAGTGGCTCGCTCGGGCAATTCCCTTGCTGCTGTCTCGATCACGAACGGCGACCACATCGCCGACCTTGAGGGTGTAGCTGGCGATGTTGACGATTTTGCCGTTCACCGTGATGTGGCAGTGGCTCACCATTTGGCGTGCCTGGAAAATGGTCTTCGCGTAGCCGAGTCGCCAAACCGCGGTGGAAAGGCGGAGTTCGAGCAAGCGGAGGAAGTTGATCCCCGTGTTGCCGTGCATGCGCTGTGCTTTCTCGAACGTGCGGTGAAACTGCTTTTCGAGCATGTTGTAATAGCGGCGGATGACCTGCTTTTGCAGAAGCTGGTCGCCGTATTCGCTCGTGCGCTTGTCACGGTTCAACAGGCCGTGTTGCCCGTTTGCGTATTGGCGCTTGGTGGAGGGGCACTTTGCTTGTCCCCAGATGTTGAAGCCGACTTTTCGGCAAATGTCGTTCTTACGACCTCGATATGTAGCCATGATTTTGTGTGTGGAGTTTTGGTCTTGGATTGGCCACCAGCCCGAAGGCCGATGTACTTAGGACAATGCCGAAATCGCTAAAAATCGGCTGGCCAACCGCCATCACTCGCTGCGTGAGCCGTCATTATGACATATTGGACTGAAACAAGGCAAATGAAGCGATTGGGACTCTCGGTGATGGCTGCAGGAATGATGATGAACCTCGGATTTGGCGACGCACAATTTCGAACCTTGAACGGGTCCACCGCGTGGAATCCGGTCAGCCGCGAATACGTCTGGGAAGTCGAACTAGACGACCCGTTTGTGCAAGTCGTGCCCTCTTGGAGCGCAGACACTCCCGAAGATTCGGCGCTCGATATCTCCTTCGAGGTTAACGATGAAACGTATCGACTTGGCGTCTGGTCGCTGACCGAGTCTCTGGGAATCCGGACCTCGTTCCCCGAGCATAAGGGGAAGTCGGGCTATGTTTCGACGGACACATTTGTGGCATACCAGCCGCAAACCAAGCTGAAAGTGCGGGTGAGGGCGGTTCCGGGCCTAGCCGGTGTGATGCCGACGCTTGACCAGTTCTACTTGAGTTTTGTGGGCCGCGAGGTCGGCGCAACCCATTATTCCGGGCCGAATCTTGGGCCTTTGCCAGTTCCGATGCGGGCACAGATGAACTATCCGAACGGAAATGTGCTGTGCAGCCCCACAAGTATGAGCATGCTCATTTGGTATTGGGCTCAGCAGTTAAAGAAGCCAAAGATCGACCGCGATGTTCCGGCAATCGTGGCGAGTATCTTTGACCCGGAGTGGAACGGAACCGGAAACTGGTCGTTCAACACTTCTTATGCCGCCCGAGTGCCGGGTTTGACGGCCTATGTAACTCGGCTGGAAGGCACGGCAGACCTCGCCGCATGGGTGAACGCGGGGGTTCCGGTGGCGTGTAGTGTTCGATATGGATTGCTGAAAGGGAACGCCGAGCCGAGTGAAAACGACGGCCATATTGTGGTCGTGACGGGTTTCCGCGACGGGGTGATGACGTTTAACGATCCCGGCCGCAACGTGGTGAAAATGGAATACAAACAGGCCGATTTCGAGCGGGCATGGGCGCGGTCCTACAACACGGTCTATTTGGTGTATCCGGACCGGTGGCTGATTCCCAAACGTCCCGGTGCCCCGTGGGACCTCAAGTCGGAATGAATCGCTAGCTCGTATAGTTGTCGCTATGCGTCTGAACCGCACGGGATTGCTATTGATTGCCATGAGTGGCCTTCTGGTTGGTTGCAACCGGGGAACTCCTCCTCCTAAGGTCCAAGACGTAGAGGTGAGTCGCGGCGCGATCAACGTTGAAGTCGTCGAGACGGGCGGAATCGAAGCGGTCCGCGTGGTGGAAGTCAAGAGCCGGGTCGCGGGTCGGGTGGAATCCCTGAACGTGGAAGATGGTGACGTGGTGGAAGCAGGCGAGCTGATTGCCGTGATTGATCCGAAAGAAGTTCGGCTTCAGATTGACCAAAACCGCGCTCAACTTAATGGCGCGCAAAGCAATGTGGCCCGGACCTCAGTTGAAATTGAGCAACGCGCCATTACCGCCCGAACGACGTTGGCCCAGGCCCGGCTCCGGGTTGCCCAGTTGGAAAAAGAACTGAAAGCCCAGCCGACATTAACCCGCTCAAACATCCGAAGTGCGGAGGCTGCGGTTCAAAGTGCTCGGGTGGCTAAAAACCAACTCGTGGAGTCCACTCAGCCCAACGAACGCACGACGCTTAATGCCGAACTTTCGCAGGCAACGGACACCCTAGACCAGGCGCGTCGGCAGCTTGAGCGGATGGAGTCGCTCTTCAAGCAAGATTTTGTAAGTGCGCGTGAGGTCGAAAACGCGAAGCTAGAGGTTCAGATTGCCCAGTCACGGCAACTCAGCGCGCAGCAGCGGGTTAACCGACTCAGCGATCAGCATGCCGCCGAACTTCGCACGGCCGACACTCGGATTCAGCAGGCCGAAGCCGACCTGACCCGGGCCAAAGCGAACTCAATTCAGGATGATCTCAAGCTTCGTGAGTATCAGACCGCGCAGAGTCAAGTCGAAGCCGCTCGCGCGGCACTGAAGGACGTGGAGGCACTGCAATACTCTCGCGCATCGGGACAAGCCACGGTTCAGCAGCTTCGTAGCGTGCTTTCGGACGCCGAACGCCAGTTGGGTGAAACCGAAATTCGCGCACCTTTTGCGGGAATGATCACCGCCAAGCTGGTGCAAGAAGGCGAACTGGTCTCAAGCATAAGCAGCTTTAGCAACGGAAGCCCGATTGTGCGGCTCGAAGATCGGTCGAGCATGCTCGTCAAGCTCAATATCAACGAAATCGACGTTGCAAAACTCAAGGTCGGCATGCCCGCAACCATCACGGTGGATGCTCTGCCCGGCAAGAAGTTTAAGGGTCAGGTTTCGAAGATATCCCCGGCACGGTCGGTAGCGGCTGCCGGAGACGCCGTGGTTCGCTACTCGGTCGAAGTTCGCCTGGACAATGTGGACCCGGAAATCAAGAGCGGTATGACCGCCACCTGCCGAATGGAAGTGGTTTCGGCGAGCAACGTGCTCTCGATCCCCATCGATTATCTGGTGGAAGAGGACGGCAAGACCTACGTGATGGTTAAAGAAACGGACCCGAAGTCTAAGGGGAAAAAGACCGAAGTAGAAGTCGGCCGCCGCAGCGGCAGTCGGGTTGAAATCCGCAATGGCGTGGGTCAGGGAACTAAGCTTGTTCGGCCTAACTACTCTGGTCCTCCTCGCCGTGGCTTTGGGGCCGAGGTTGAATAGGCCGTGACGTTCTTTGAATCGGTACGCGTCGCGCTCGACATGCTTCGCTTGCACAAGTTGCGGGCGTTCCTCACGATGCTCGGCGTCATAATCGGCGTCATGGCGGTTTCGCTGATCTTTCTGGTCAGCGCCGCCATGAACGAGTACATCACCAACCAGTTCAGCAAGATCGGGAGCGACACGATCTACGTGAGCTTTGCGCCGAACCGTTTAGAGCGCGGAAAGGGAACCGGCGACATTGACCGGATGACGACCGAAGACATCAGCTATTTGATGGAGCGAGTTCCGCAAATTGATATTGCTTCAGGTTTCCGCAGTCCCGGCAACATCAAGCTAAACTACGCCGAACGGGAAGTCAAGGAAGTTGATGCGAATGCGATTGACGGTAACTTTATTGAGCTCAACAATGTGGAGTTGCTTCGCGGTCGTTACCTGACCGCGCAAGATGACGCCGAGCTCGCAAGCGTGTGCACGATCAGCGAGGATGTGGAGAAGGAGCTTTTTGGCTCGGAAAGCGGACTGGGTAAGTTAGTGCAAACCACGGGGATTTCGCTAGAAGTCGTCGGGATTACGAAGCCCCTTGAACTCATGGGCCGACGAGACACAAAGGCGCTTTTTATGCCTTTGAGCACGGCAAATTCCAAGTTGTTGGGTGGCGACCGGGTGGATGTTATTTTGCTCCGGGCCAAGAAAGGCGAAGACCCAAACAAGGTGATGGACCAAATCTGGCAGGCCTTGATGCTGAAATCTGGGAACCGGATGCTCTATGCCGTCGAATCTAGCCAGAACGTACTCAAGATCTTTAGTACGATCATCGGCACCATTGGGACAGTGCTCGCCGGCATTGCCGCGTTCTCCTTGTTGGTTGCTGGGATTGGCATCATGAACATCATGCTCGTCTCGGTGACCGAGCGGACCAAAGAAATTGGACTCCGCAAAGCCGTCGGTGCCCAGCGCGGGTCAATTCTCATGCAGTTTTTGGTAGAGGCGGCGGTGCTTAGTTTGGTCGGCGGGCTGATTGGCCTCGGACTTGCCTACATGTGTGGCCTGGGCGTATCGGCATTGACCAAAGTTGCCAAATGGCCTCAAGAAGGCGGACTCGGTGCACCGTTCCCGATTGCGGCCGGACTGATAACCATGGGGATTTCCGCCGCCATAGGTTGCGTTTTCGGGCTCTATCCGGCGGTGCGGGCTTCGGTGCTCAGCCCAATTGAAGCTCTGCGAACTGAGTGAGGCTATAGTTGAAGGATGGAACAACGATTTCGCCCCGCATTTTATAAGCAAGTGGGCGAGTCGGTCATTCCGATTTCGTGGGTTGAGGCTCAGCCGTTGCTGGCCGACTATCGAAACCGCGCCCTGGCGTGCGACACATGCCCCAGTCGGCACCGAGTTTCGACGTCGTTTTTAGTCTTTGACCACTCGTACTTTGGTCCAAAGCCGGTGCTGTACAACACAATTGTCACCGAACCGAGCGGCGCAGAGCGGATTGCGGGACGATATTCCACCCGAGCCGAGGCCGAACAAGGCCATCAAGAGGTGCTTGCGCTTGTGAGTTTGGTAGCGGCGAGTGGACTTGAACCACCGACCTAACGGGTATGAACCGTTCGCTCTAACCAGCTGAGCTACGCCGCCATGCGCGGCTCAGATTATAGTCGAATTCGCCTGTCGTTTGCTGGTTCGGGCCTAAGGCTGCGCGGTACAGTAAGGGAAGTTCGCACGTCCTACGAACGGAAATTTCCGCCCATGATTGCCTTGCTGCTCCTCCTTCAGCCTGTCCAACCCCTCAGCTTTGAGCGGTTGAACCATTATGCCGAGACCCGGGCACAGTCGCCACTGAAAGCGCTCACGGCTGGCCCCCTCGCTGCGGTAGAGCAACCCTTCCGGTTCCTTTCGGTGGGTGGCGTATACGGTAGCGGCGGCCGGGGTTGGAAGGCGCTTGAACTGGTTTCGCCGGACAAATCTAAGCGGTGGGCGGTATTTACGACCCCAATTCTTGCGGAGGACCGAGGCGAACAGGTCTTTGAAATTGAGGGTGAAAAGCTCGTGCGCAACGTGCCCGAGACGGAAACGTTTGGACTGGACCCACAAAGCATGAAGGTGGATGTTCGGTTCGACATTGAAAAGAAGACCGCCATCATCACCAGCACGGTTTCCGTGGCGAGCGACCCGGCCAAGATGCAACCATTCGCGCTCTTCCGGTTAAGCCCGGGATTCACGGTGCGGAGTGTCACGGTGGATGGCACCGCAAGCCCGTTTACGGCCGCGGGCGGAACCATTTGCGTTCCGGTACCGGAATCCGCGAAGAAACCCGCGTCCCGAACGCGATACGCCTTCACGTACGACGGCGTTCTTAACGAGCCGCCAGAACGCGGTTCAATCAACGCGAATGAGGCGATGCTCACGGGAACCCTCTGGTGGCCGTCTCTTGGCCGCGAACCGATGGGTTATGAAGCCAAAATTCACACGCCGAAGAACTGGTTTGCCGTTACTAACGGCCAGACGGTTCGGACTACGGAAATCGGCGACGAGCTTGTTTACGAATACCGGAGCGTGATTCCATTCAGCATCTTCAGCCTGTCGGCGGGCGCCTATAAGAAGGTGACCCTGCGAAAGGGTATTCGGGCATATTGGGTTGCGGCCATGAACATGCCCGAAGCGGAGATGACCTTGCAAAACGAGGTGAACTCGCAGGTGATTGAGTTCATGGATACGATCCACCCGTACCCGTTTGTGGAGTGGGGGAGCCTGATTTCCCAGCGGTTTGGGTTCGGGGGCTTGGAAGCCTATTCCTACGCCACCTACCAGCGCGGCTGGTTACCCGCAGTTGAACCCCACGAACCCGCGCACACATTTTGGGGCGGAATCATTCCTAACACCTATCTCAAAAGCCTTTGGAACGAGAGTTTTGCCGATTACTTCGAGAACCTGTACTACCGCGAGCGTGGGAACATTGACCGAGAGGGTGTTCGGCTCGCGTTTCGGTCGGTTGCGGCGGCCAGCCCGGTTTATGCGGCGTGGCCCGCAGACACGGCGGGGTGCGAAGTCGGTCCATTCGCCAGCGACATCGGCTACAGCCGGGGCGGAAAAGTGCTGGCGATGCTCGAACGGCAAGTCGGCACCGACAAGATAAAGCGGGCCATGGCGACATGGCTGGGCGACCATCCGTTTGGCGATCCGGGCGAATGGTCGGGGTTTGAAGAGGTCCTTACCAAGCAGGCCGGTCCCGAAGTGAAAACGTTCTTCGACCAGTGGATTCGGCGGGCCGGGTACGCAAAGTTCACGATCTCAGGGGTTCGGCGTCAAGGAAACAACCTTATGGCCGACCTCAAGTTCACGGGCGAACCCTATTCGATTCCGCTTGAAGTGTGGCTGGATACCCCGGCAGGGGGCGAATTGGTTAAGGTGGATGTAGAGGCCAAATCGGACCAGACCCTTACGATTCCTGTTACGGGACGCGTTACACGAGCAACCTTCGACCCGTACCAACGAATCCTGCGGTCGATTGATAACTCGGAATATTCCGATACGCTCACGCGGGTCGCGCGACGATTCCCGATTGTCTCGCAATCTGGCAAGGAGGCGGACGCGCCGAAACTTCTGGGCGGAACGGTTCAGCGCAGCGCAAATGGGTTGCCCGCAACGCTGGTTCCTGGCGTGATTTACTATGGTGATCCGCGCACCATGCCAGACCTAGCGGTGGCCCTCGCGGCGATTCCCAACGGCCCCAAAGTCGATGGAAACGAACTGGTGTGGCGCGGTCAACGAGTGAACCTCGACAAGGGTGGTTTTGCGGGCTTGGTAGAACTCCAACCGGGCCAGTACGCCGTGCTTGCGACCGGGAAAGCACGATTGCAGCCTGTGTTCGGCGAAGCTGCGCGGGCGATGTTCGATGAATACGGTCAAGTGGTCGCGGCAGAATCGTGGCCGTCGCACCGTGGGCCGCTCAGCTTTGGCATCGACGCAGGACTGGAACTCGTTTCACGCCGCTAGGAGCCGAATTCCCACGGGCTGGCGTGCCGGTCGTGCCAATTTCGCACGTCGCCCTCGTTTCGCGACTGAAGAAGCGCGTCGAGGTCTAACGTGGCCTTGGCGAATGACTCGTCGTTGAAGCCGCTTTCGGCGATCACGCCGTGACTCGGGAACGGAGCCACGCTCGGCCCGATGATTGCACTGGAGCCGTAAGTGGTTGGTACGGGTTCAGCGCCGAGACTTCCCGTTAGGGCGGTGTGAACAACATAAATCTGATTTTCAATCGCACGTGCGTGGCAAGAGTAGCGCACACGGTGGTACCCATACTCGGTTTCGGTGTATGAGGGCACGCAAAGGACCAGCACCCCGCTTTCAGCAAGGGCGCGGCCCGCTTCCGGGAATTCACTGTCGTAACAGACCAGAACTCCCAGTTCGGGATCGCTTTGCCTGCTCAAACTGGGCTTGCTTGTTAACGCCCACTCCTGCGACTCGAACTGGGTGAGCACGTTTTTCGGTTGAGAAGTGGAATTGCCGTCGGGAGTGTACACACGGCACATATGGCTCACCGTATCGCCTTCGGTGGCGAAGTGTGTGCCTGCCACAAGAGTGAAGTGCCGTTCTCGGGCGGCGGTTCGGGCAAGCTCTTCAAAATCAACTTGAAATTGTGCGAGGCCTTTCACATTTCCGGAGGGAAGGAGCGGAAACAACTCAAGGACGATGAGTTCGGGCAGAACGACCAAGTCGCACTCGCCAACGGCGTCGAGCACCGAGTGAAAGTGGTCAGCGAAGTCTTGGAAGGAGCACGCCGGGCGGATTCGCCAGTTACAAGCGGCGACCGTTAGAGTCCGGGAAGCCATTCCAACCGAACTCCGTAGTTGCCCGATTCCTCATCGTCCATGCAGTTTGGCAATATCCCGACAATGGTCAGTTCGTATTGCAAGAGCGGCGTGAGAGTGAGGTCGGACCAGTTTTTCTCGGCCACGCCATTAACGTATTGCTCGACCGTGCCTTCGTGATGGGATCGCCAAGCCTGGTACCCAGGAATCCGGCAGATGGTGACGTAGCTTTTGAGCCCAAATCCCTCTACAAGGTCAAACCGCTGATTGTAGAACCGACGGCCGATGCCGATCCGCCGGAACTCCGGGTGGACGCTGATGTCTGCCCCGAAAAGGTGCGGCCCCTTTGGATCAAAGTTCTCGAACGAGAGTCCGCCATTAATCTCTTCCCAATCGCTTTGTCCCGTGGGCATGCAAACCCGGTTATTGCTGCAGGAGCCCACGATCAGGCTTCCGGCAGTGGCCACAAACTGTCCTTCGGGGAACTTTTCGAAGTGGGCATTGAGGTGGTCTGTGGTCCACAGGTGGGATTCAGGAAACGGCTCCGGGAAGCACAGGCGTTGCAAAGCCACGACGCCCGCAAAATCTGTTGGCAACATGTGCCGGATCCTTACATCTATCACAGCTAGAGCCCTAGGAGTTGGACAATTCGCTCCAAGTCATCCTCGGAGTAGAACTCGATGGTGAGCTTACCCCCGGTTTTTTCGCGGTTGAGTTTGGCTGGGGTTCCGAAGTAATGTGAAAATTGCTCTTCTAAAGCGAGGTCATCCGGCGATTTTTTGATTGCGCCTTTGGACTTCTTTGCCGTGGCACTCTTTTCACCCGGTGCGCGGGCCGCTTGCTCGGTTTGCCGCACAGTCATGCCTTCGTCTACCACCCGGTAGAACAGAGCTTCCATTCCCGCAGAGGTTGAGCATTGGAGCAGTGCCCGCGCGTGGCCTTCGGTGATCAGTCCTTGCGCAAGTCCATCCTGAACGGCTTGCGGCAAAGTGAGGAGTCTCAGCGTGTTTGCTACGGCGGTGCGTGATTTGCTGACCTGGCGAGCGATTTCCTCTTGGGTAAGGCCAAATTCGGACTTGAGGGCTTGAAAGGCAAGGGCACATTCCAGCACCGAGATGTCTTCTCGCTGAATGTTTTCGATGAGGCCGAGTTGAAGTCGCTCGATTTCGTTCGCGTCGCGCACGACTACCGGAACGGTTGAAAGTCCCGCTAAACCCGCCGCGCGCCACCGGCGCTCACCCGCGATCAACTCGAATTCGCCTTCGCGAACCGGCCGAACGATGAGCGGCTGCAACAGCCCGAATTCCCTTAGGGAGTCGGCCAGCTCGGCGAGAGAGTCTTCGTCGAAGCGTTTTCGTGGCTGATTCGGGTTCGGCCTAATCTGACTTAGTGCGAGCTCCGTTACGGGAGCCTCAGATTGCTCACCCAACAGTTGCGCGAGGCCCTTTCCGAGTGCGCGTCTCATGCGGCCGAGGTCACCTCTTCAATAAACTTCATATAGGCTTCTGCTCCCTTGCTGTCGCGGAACATCTCTATGGCCGATCTTCCAAAGCCAGGGGCCTCGCTCAGCCGGACATTACGCGGAATGACGGTGCGGGCGACTTTGTCGCCAAAAAAATCTTTCACTTCTTGCTCAACTTGGAGCGTGAGCTTGTTACGGGGGTCGTACATGGTCAGCAATACTTTGGCGATGGTCAGCCGTGGGTTAATCCGCTTGCGCACGAGGTCAATCGTCTTGACGAGTTGGCTCAAGCCTTCGAGTGCATAAAACTCGCATTGCATGGGCACCAGCACTGCATCGGCGGCGGCGAGAATATTGATTGTTAGGATGCCCAGACTGGGTGGCGCATCCAACACGATGTAATCAAACTCAGCGGGAAGGCGAGACAATGCGTCGGTGAGAATCAGTTCTTTTCCGACCGCATTTAGAAGGATCGGTTCGGCTCCGGCAAGGTCAAGGTTCGCCGCAATCAGATGTAGGTTCGGTTGAACCTCGATCATGGCTTCGCTCGGTAGCTTCGTTCCTTCCGGCTCGTCAATCACAAACGAAAAAACATCAAGGAGAGTGGAATGAATGTGCGACTTGTCCACCCCCAACCCGCTCGTGGCATTTCCTTGAGGATCACAGTCTATGAGGAGGGTGCGGAAACCCCGCGCCGCGAGCCCTGCGCAAAGGTTGACGGCGGTGGTGGTCTTGCCCACGCCTCCTTTTTGGTTTACGACGCCCCAGATGGTTGCCACTACCCGCTATTATGCCCGGTTTGGGTTCACCGGCCCCGAACCATGAGCAAAGAAAAACGGGGCCCAGTTGCCTGGACCCCGTCGGGAGAGAGGAGAGGGTTGATTACTGTTGGAGAAGCTGGAGAACACCCCGCGGGAGCTGATTGGCCTGCGCAACCATCGAGAGTCCGCTTTGTTGCAAGATTTGGTACTTCGTGTAGCTGGTCATTTCTTCGGCCATATCCACGTCGCGGATGGAGCTTTCGGATGCCGTGAGGTTTTCCTTAGCTACCGAGAGCGAGCGCATGGTGGATTCGAGGAAGTTCGATTGGAAAGCACCGATGTCGCCTCGCCATTGGGCAAGCTGGACGACCGCCGCATCAATGATCTTAATCGCATCTTGGGCGCCTTGCTGAGTGGTGATGTCAATGGTGCTGAGATCGTTGTTTGTGACTGCGCCGGAGCCGAGCCGGTTGGCGTAGAGATTCGGCATGGAGAAGGCTACGTTTTGATCGGCCATTGCGCCGATATGGAACATGACGCCGCCTGCGGTGAGTACGCCAACTTCGGTCGGTGAACTCGTTCCCGAGTTGCCGTTTTCGGTCAACGTGATCGAGTTTCCAAATGGGTCAGAAAGCTTGAGGCCGGAAGTTCCCGGACCTTGGCCACCCGTAAATCGTTGAGTGAGCGGTCCGAGCGTGGTGTTTGCCGTCACGTCGAACTCGGCGTTCACGCCTACATCCGAAACGCTCGATGCGTTGTGCAAAATTTGCGCCGGGTCAAAGAAGTCAATTCGCTTGTTTGCACCGAAGTCAATGGATTGGAGATCAATCGAGAACGGACCGCTGCCCGTGACCTGGGCGGTAATGCCCGTGGTTTGCGAGAGCGAGTTGATCTTGGAAACCATGGTCGAGAGCGATTCGGTGCCATCGGAGTGGAACGAAAATCCGTTGATCACAAACGAACCAACCGTGGTGATGATGGAAGCAGTGCTTCCGACCGTATTGCCTAGCGAGACGTTGGCGCGCTCGGCTTCGGTGACCTTGGTGAGTGTGATCGGTCCAGTTGCGACCGATTGGCCCTTAAACGAACCACCAATGAAAATGGATGCCACGTCTTGGTTTCGCGTGACGTTGGCTACAGCACCGGCCGTGCCGTCGAGCAACTTTTTGGTGCCCCACGAGGTTTGCTCGGCGATTCGGTTGATGGATTGAAGCGTATTGCGAATTTGCGATTGGTTGGCTTGGAGCTGGACCGAGTCCACGAGTGCGGTGTTGGCCGAGTGGACCGCGATACCGCGCATGCTTCGTAGCAGGGTTTGCGCTTCCTCGAGGGCGGCCTCCGCCGTCTTCGTCATATTGATCGCGTCCTGAGCGTTGCGGCTAGCTTGGTCAATACCCAAAATCTGGGTCCGCATGGATTCCGAAATGATGAGACCGGCGGGGTCATCGGAAGCACTATTGATCCGCAGGCCCGAGCTGAGCCTCTCCACCGCCGTGGTGAGGTTCCCCATGGTCCCGCCAAGTCGGCGAAGGGCCGACATTGCCTGAATGTTAGTATTGATCCGAAGGCTCACGCTGTCTAGTTGCTCCTGGGGGTTTTTTGACTTTTTTCGAAAAAACCCAAAGTTCTATGTGAAATCCTCGGCAAGATGTGGAAGAACCTCAGGTTTGACCCAGCAAAACACAAAAAAAGCTCAGGCATTGCCCGAGCTTTTCTCGTGAGTTGGCGACTTTCGGTTACCAGCGGCGAGCAATATCGGCCGACATTTCTCGCACATAGAACCTGCCGCTTCGTTCTTGCTGGAAGATGAACTCCAGATAAACCGAGTTTGGTTGGTTCCACGCATCAAAGTACTGGTGCTCGGCCCGAACGCGCATCGCGTCTCCACCTACTTCGACATTCTTGACCCAGAAACCACGCGTGTTCGTAGAGGTTACGAGGTCTCGCATCATGTCGTAGGCGTCGTCGCTGCTCACGCTGTAGCCATCACCCCAGCCACCGGTTAGGTAAACCCACTTTTGCGTCGGCATGATTTGGTCAAGCGCGCGCAGGTCGCGCCGGAGGAAGACGTTCACGAGGTCCGTAACGGCGGTATCTACATAGTAGTCGTAGCTGTTCCGCCCGTAATTCGTGCTGCCGTAGCCGGACCTGTTATAGCCGTTGCTGGCCTGGTAGTTCCAGATTTGAAGCGGGCCAAGGCGAATTCCGACCACGTCATAACGCACCCGATTGACGTTTAGGTAGCCCGGGAGATTGGTATAGCAGTACCAAGGGGAGATAACGCTTCGATCGTGGTATCCGAACGAGTAATGCGGATAGTAGAACCGGTCATCGTGGAACCCACGGTCATATTGGTAATACCCGCTTCGGTAGCGGTAGTTTGCCGAAGGCGTGTCTTCCCGTCGGGCTTGCCCGGCAATGCTTCCGCCTCGCGAGCGGGGAACACTGTCCACGCGGATCACGCCGTTCTGGCTTCGGTCTTGGTTGTTTTGGGATCGGTAGTTGACCTGCCCGCTTCGCGAACGTCGGCTCTCGACTTGGATTGAGGATCCGCGTCCCGAAGAAGATGAGGACGAGCTTGAACGGCCCGAGCTCATTGACCCGCTGCGGCCAGACGAGCTTCCTTGACTGCGTCCACCTGCACTACTGCTGCCAGACGTACTGGAGCCACCGGAGGTCGAGCCGGAGCCACGTCCACTGCCGCCGCTTTGGGAACTTCCCCCGCCGCTACTGCTTCCCCCGCTACCACTTCCGCGCTTCTCGCCAAGAAGGTCATCGGCAAAAACGTTGGCGGCGAACAATGACGTGCAGGCTAAAAGAGCTAAAACTTTCATGTTCTTTCTACTTATACACCGTGACGTGCAAAAATCCTTCACGTTTCATCTGAAAAAGGACCTTGTTTCGGGTCACCATATAAATATATGGGGAAAAAACAGATAGTCGTGCTTCCGGGCGATGGAATTGGTCCGGAAATCACCACCGCCACCATCTCGATTCTTGAATCGGCGGGATTCGAGGCTGATTGGATCATGATGGAAGCCGGGCTGGGGGCGTTCGAGCGTGGTCTCGACCCAATGCCGAAAGAGACAGTGGATAAGATTCGCGAAGTCGGCATTGCGCTGAAGGGCCCGACCACGACCCCGAAAGGCGGGGGCCATAGCAGCGCAAACGTGGCACTCCGAAAGGCCCTCGATCTGTATGCCAACGTTCGACCGGCAAAGACCCTGCCTGGGCTGAAGGGACCGTTCGCGGACAAGAAGCTTGACATGATCATCGTGCGCGAGAACACGGAGGACCTGTATTCCGGCATCGAGTTCATGCCGCACCCAGATATGGCGCAGGCGATCAAGGTGATTACTCGGCCGGGTTCGGAGCGGCTTATTCGCTACGCGTTCGAAATGGCTACGCGTCAGAAGCGCAAACTCGTGACCGCCGTGCATAAGGCGAACATCATGAAGCTCACCGACGGCATGTTCCTTGAGGTCTTCTACCAAGTCGCCAAGGAATATCCCGAGCTCACGGCTGAGGACATCATCGTGGACAACTGCTGCATGCAGCTCGTCACGCGTCCCGAGCGATTTGATGTCCTGGTCACCGAAAACCTTTACGGAGACATTGTCAGCGACCTTTGCGCCGGTCTTGTGGGCGGCCTCGGCCTTGCGCCGGGCGCGAACATTGGCAAGTCGTGCGCCGTATTCGAAGCAGTTCATGGCTCCGCCCCTGACATTGCGGGCAAGGGAATTGCGAATCCCACGGCACTTCTGCTGAGCGCAGTGATGATGCTTCGGCACTTGGGCGAATATGAGATTGCCGACCGAATCGAGAATTCGGTTCTGCGGGTTTGCTCAGACGGAAGCTGCCTCACGGTGGACCTCGGCGGCAAGAGCACGACGACCGAGTATCAGCACGAAGTCGTGCGCATGTTCGCCTAAGTGAACGTGCTGGTGCTAGGGGGCGCGGGGTTGCTTGGGCAACCCCTGCGCCGCGAGCTTTCTGCACGTGGCCACTTCGTTGTGGCTCCCACGCACCAGGAACTAGATATCACCCGTCCCGATCAAGTTGCTCGGCTCGCGGCGGGCGAGTTCGGGGAATTTGATTGGATTATTAACTGCGCGGCATACACCGCAGTGGATCGAGCAGAATCCGACGCGGAGACTGCCTATGCCGTAAATGCGGTCGCGCCCTCTTACTTGGCGCTGAACTGCAGATTCATGGGAGCCCGCCTGTTGCATCTCAGCACGGACTATGTGTTTGGCGGCGCGGAGGGAAGTGGACCCTGGAAAGAAAATGACCCAGTAGCCCCGCAGGGCGTCTACGCCCGCGCAAAACGCGAAGGGGAAGAAGCGATTCTGGATTCCGGCGCGTCGGCAGTGATTGTTCGGGTTGCCTGGCTGTTTGGCCCGGACGGGCCGTGCTTTCCTCGGGCGATTCTCGTGCGAGCTAGGGAATCAGGAGCGGTCCGCGTGGTAAACGATCAAGTCGGAACTCCGACCTACACCCCTGCGCTCGCCTCCGCCCTTGTGGATCTCATCGAAACAGAACCGGAATCCGGGGTGTTTCACCTTCCTGGTCCGGAATCGGTCACCTGGTTTGCGTTTGCCGAGCGCCTGATTCGGGCGGCCAATGTAACCGCAGCCGTCACTCCGGTTACCACCGCCGAATACCCGACGCCGGCCATTCGGCCAAAAGACTCTCGCCTTGACGGGTCAAAGCTTGCCGAAATGGGAATTCAGCTAAGCGGGACTTTGGATGATCATATCCGTGACTACTTAGCCCATAATAGGGGTTAGAAAAACCACCGCAGGGGGTGTCTGGTAGTGAAACCAGACTGAGATAATGCGTGATACGCTTGGACCCTTTGCACCTGATCCGGAGAGATGCCGGCGTAGGAATGCGGAGTGGACTCTGGCGAGATTTTGAATTGACCTAGACCGCTTCAGCGAGCATGCGAGGCGGTTTTTTCATTGGTCAACTCAAATGAAACGTGCATTTACCCTCATCGAACTTCTCGTCGTGATCGCGATCATCGCGATTCTCGCCGCAATTTTGTTCCCAGTGCTGTCGCAGGCTCGCGAAGCCGCCAAGCGAAGCGTCTGCCTCAGCAACGCTCGGCAAATTGGTCTTGCTACCATGATGTATGTGACGGACCATGATGAAACGTTGCCCCTCTTTGCTGCCTACAACACCACGCCGCCTCCTGGCCAACCCGGACACAAGGGAGTTGAAGATCAGATCATTCCGTACGTAAAGAACAAGGACTTGTTCCGGTCCCCGCTTGACTCTGGCGGGCCGTATCTAGTGAATGGGCCAGATCCGCTGGCAATCGGCAAAGGAACCTATTGGGCAGCATTTGGTTCAAGCTACCGATTCACGCAGTGTATGTACTCACTCGGGCCAGGATTTTCGGCTCAGAACAATGTGCCGATTACGATTAGCCGAACGGTGAGCCTGTCCTCCATCGAATTTCCGAGCGAATCTCGGCTGATGCGGACGGAAATGATGCCGTTTTTCTCGGTGAAGAAGTTGCCGCAGGCGTGTGAGCTTTATGGCTACGATTGTCCGGCTCCGAGCAACTACTACAAACAGTGGAGCGGTGTGAGCGGAACCGTGATTTTCGCCGACGGTAGCGCGAAAGCGACGACGGGCGCGGGGCAGTTTGATGCCCAGCGCGTGAATCCGGAAGGAAACCGGTCTGGAGAAGCAACCAACGACCCGAATGCTTGGACGGGCACGTGGTATTCCCTGTGTGACTAGCCGGGGATGACCTTGCCGAACTTTCGCTGCCGCCGCTGGAACTCTTGCACGGCAGCGAAAAGGTCGGGCTGGCTGAATTCGGGCCATGTAGTCTGCGTCACGACCAGCTCGGCATAAGCCGCCTGATACAGCAAGAAGTTGCTCCACCGCATTTCGCCCGCGGTGCGAAGAATCATGTCGGGGTTCGGCAGGTCTGGCTGGTAAAGTCGGTCCGAGATCGCCGCTTCATCCACTTGCTCTGCGGTAATGCCGTCGTTCAGAAGCTTCTTGACCGCATCAACAATTTCGGCGCGGCCCCCATAGTTGACGGCAAGGCAGAATTTGATTCCTGTGTTCTGTTTGGTCGTCTCGACCGCCCACTCGAACGCCTCGCGTAGGGAAGCGGGAAGTTCGTTTAGCCGCCCCGCGATGCGCATTTGCACGTTGTTCTTCATCATCGTGCCAATCTCTTCCCGGGTGGAACGCTCGATGAGAGTCATGAGGCCAGCAACTTCGTCGTCCGGGCGCGCCCAATTTTCGCTGGAGAAGGCGTATACCGTCAGAACCTCGATTCCGAGGTCCGACGCGTCGAGCAGGGCAGTGCGCAGGGCTTTGTAGCCCTGACGGTGCCCCCACAAACGCGCGAGGCCCTGCTTTTTCGCATAGCGGCCATTGCCGTCCATGATCATGCCGATATGGCGCGGCAGGGCGGAAAGGTCAATTCCGGCGGCCACGGCCGCCTCTTGAACCGGATTTTGGGCTTTACCGACGGCCAAAGGTGAACTCAAACTTCAAGAAGCTCGGCTTCTTTCTTCTTTTGCAGGGTATGGGCTTCTTCCACAAACTTATCCGTGATCTTCTGAACCTTATTTTCGAAGCCCTTCAGTTCATCTTCACTGATTTCTTTGGCTTTGAGCTTTGCTTGTTCGTGATGGATGGCGTCTCGGCGAACGTTTCGAATCGCAACAATCGCTTGTTCGGTTCGGGCCGACACCTGCTTGGCGAGTTCTTTGCGCCGCTCTTCCGTCATCGGAGGAAAATTGAGCCGGATTTGGGTGCCATCGTTGTTCGGCGTGATCCCGAGGTCGCTTTTTAAAATCGCGCGCTCAATCACGGCGAGCATGTTCTTTTCGTACGGTGAGATGACGATTGACCGTGCTTCTGGAACGCTAATGTTGGCGACCTGGTTCAGTGGAGTGTCCGAGCCATAGTAATCGACGGTCACGCGGTCGAGCACCATGGGGTTTGCCCGGCCGGTTCGGTAGGTTGCGAAATCGTGAACCATGACTTCAATGGCGTGTTTCATCCGTTTTTCGGCATCTTGTAAAAGGGCATCCATAGGGTTTTTAGTTTCCGTTTTCGTTGCTGACAAGGGTGCCGGTTGATTCGCCAAGGAGGGCAGAGCGCATGGCACCGGGAACGCTGAGATCGAGCACGATCAAAGGGAGATTGTGCTCTTGGCACATCGTGAAAGCGGTTTGATCCATGACGGCGAGGCGCTTTTCGAGCACTTCGGCGTAGCTAACCTTCTCGTAGCGAGCGGCGTCGGAGTGCTTTCGGGGATCGCGGTCATACACGCCGTCTACCTTGGTCGCCTTCAAGATCAAATCGGCGTGAATTTCTAGGGCCCGCAACACGCCCGCCGTATCGGTAGTGAAATAGGGGTTGCCTGTTCCGGACGCGAAGATGACAATGCGGCCCTTTTCGAGGTGGCGCACCGCGCGGCGAACAATGAACGGTTCTGCGACTTGGCTGATGGTGATCGCGCTTTGAACGCGCACGGGGAGCCCGAGCTTTTCGAGAGCGCCTTGCATGGCGAGCGCGTTGATGACCGTGCCCATCATCCCCATTTGGTCGGCCACACTTCGGTCGAGACCGCCGCCCGAGGCAAAGACCTCGCCCCGAATAAAGTTGCCGCCCCCAACGACAACTGCAACTTGGGCACCCAGTTCATGAACTTTCTGGATTTCCTCGCCGATGTAGTTGAGAGTGGCGGCATCGAGGCCAAACCCTTGGCTCCCCGCCAGCATTTCGCCGCTGATTTTCAGCAGTACGCGAGGGTATTTGGGAGCCATGCCCTGGCTTGTGTTGGCCAGGGCAGAATTCGGGTCGGCCATTAGGTTGATTATCCTCCGACGAACAGTTTATACATGGCGAGCACCTTCACGTTGCCGCCTTGCTCTTGGATGTATTGACCAACCGACTTGCTCGTGTCGCGGAAGTACGACTGCTCGCTGAGCACGACTTCCTTGACGTATTCTTTGTTCACGCGGCCGCGGGCGATGTTCTCGGCCATCTTCGCGTCTTTGCCTTCTTCGATCGCGCGCTTGGTTTGCAGTTCAATTTCTTTGTCCAGAACTTCTTGCGAAAGTTCTTCTTTGTAAATGAACTGCGGATTTAAAGCGACGATTTGGATTGCGATGTCCTTCAGGTCTTGGCTCGGAGCCGTTGCAAGTTCGACCACGGCCGCTTTCTTGCGGTCATGGTGGACATAGCTGGCGTAGTTTCCGCCTTCGAGCTTGAGGGCGCGCTTAACGACGATATTTTCGCGAATTTTCGCCACCGCGTCCTCGCAGTATTGGGCAAGCGTTTTGCCCGAACTGTCGGCCACCGCGCTCGGGTCGGAAATGTTCTTTTCCGAACTCGGTGCGTTCATGACCACTTCGGCCATTTCTTGAACCAAGGCAATGAAGTCCTGGTTGTTGGCGACGAAGTCGGTCTCACACTCGACGACGACCGCACCGAGCTTGTTTCCGGACGTCGCGATTGCCACCACGCCTTCGCTCGTGCTTCGGTCGGCGCGCTTGGTTGCGGCGGCTTTGCCCTTCTCGCGAAGAATGTCCTTGGCACGCTCCATATCGCCACCGGCCTCTTCGAGGGCGGCTTTGCATTCCATCATGGGAGCGTCGGTGAGGCTCCGGAGTGTCTTAACGTCTGCTGCTGAAATAGCCATAAATTACGATGCGTCTCCTTCGGTGGTGGCGGTTGCGGCCGGGGTCTCTTCGGCGGCAGCCGGGGCCGGCTCAGGTGCGGCTTCGGGTGCGGGTGCAGGGGCCGGAGCCGCTGCGGCGGGGGAATCATCTTCCACGCCGAATGCGCGGAGCATTTCTTGGTCCACCGGGATTGCTTCGTCGCCCATATCGTCGCTCGACGCAGTGCCTTCGCCAATGATGGCGTCGCTCAGCGGCCGTGCTTCCAGAATGACGTCGGCAAACTTGCCGCACACGAGGCGGATGGCTCGGATCGCGTCATCGTTGCCCGGAATTACGATATCAGCCATGTCGGGGTCGCAGTTGGTGTCGACGATGGCAACCACCGGAATGCCAAGCTTGCGGGCTTCGGCCACGGCGATATCTTCCTTGGTCACGTCCACAACGAACATCACCGAGGGGAGGCCTTGAAGATTGCGGATGCCTTCGAGGTATCGATCGAGCTTGTTTCGCTCTTCCATGCGCTTGAGTTGTTCCTTCTTGGGAAGCCGGTCCATGTAACCGTCTTCGATCATTCGGTCAAGCTCTTTCAGCCGGTTGATGCGGGCCGTCATTGTCTTCCAGTTGGTCAACATTCCACCGAGCCAGCGCTCGCAGACAAAATACTGACCGCAGCGCAGTGCCGATTCTTTGATGGCCGATTGCGCTTGCTTCTTGGTGCCGACGAACAACACGGTGCCGCCATCTTCGACGCGCTTCTTGACAAAGTCAAGGGCATCCTCGAAAAGCTTAATGGTTTGGTGCAAGTCGAGAATGTAAATCCCGTTTCGGGCGCCATAGATGTAGCGCTTCATCTTGGGATTCCACTTGCGTGTGGGGTGACCAAAGTGAACTCCTGCCTCGAGGAGTTCTTTCATGCTAAGTTGTGCCATATGCGTTTGGGTTGCGTCCTCCGAACGGGTGAGCCCAAATCCTATGGGGCCAATTGGCACCGAAAACCTTCGCCGCAAAGCAAAAGCACCCGCGATGCCCACACCGTTCGTGTGAAGTTGCGGGTGCAGTTTACCTCAGCCGAGCCTATTTTACGATAAGGACATCGGCATGATGACGCAGAAGTGCTCTTGTCCTTCCGAATCCGAAGGCTTGAAAACGGCGGGGCGGGACGGCTCCGTCATCTGGGCCACGACGCTATCGCCTTTGAAGGACTGGATGGCATCCAGAACGTACTTGCCGTTGAACGCAATCTCAATTTCGCCGTTGTCGTTAACTGCGGCACATTCCTCGTGGGCTTGTCCCTTTTCTTCGCTGCGGGCGGTCATCGTGACATGATCGTTGTCGCCGCCGAAGCAAATGCGGTTTGAACTATCACGAGCGATGATGAGCGTGCGTTTGAGATTGTCAATCAGTTCCGCGCGGTCCATGGTCCAGGTCCGGGTGAACTGCTCCGGAACGACGCGCTGCCACTGAGGATAGCTACCGGTGAGGAGCTGGCTGACGAGGCGCGCGTTTCCGGCGTCCACCACCAGCCGCGTGTCGTCGAGTTCAATGCGAATGGATTCATTGTCGTCCAGGCCCATTCCCTTCATCACGCGAAGTGCCTTTTCCGGAACAATTGCGTTGATGGGCTCGCCCATTTCCGGCTTAGAAAGCCGGGTGACCGCGAGGCGGTGGGTGTCGGTGGCTACCAGTTGGAGATGGCTTCCGTCGTAGCTGAACATGACGCCCGTAAGCACGGCCCGTGAGTTATCGGTGGCGACGGCGTAGCTCACCGAATCTATGGCGGAGTTCAACTCGCTAACTTTAAGCTCAACGGCGCTGCTGGGCGTGAATTCCGGCATGTCTGGGAAGTCGCCAGACGGAAACGCCATGAGCTTCCAGTCGGACGAACCCGCAGTGACCTGCATGTTGCCACCTTCGACGGTGAGATTCACCGGCCCGTCCGGTAACGCACCGATGAGCTCTTTGAGCACGCGGCCCTGAACGCAAACGCTCCCAGCTTCTTCCACGTCGGCCATCAGCGTCATTTGTGCCCACATTTCGCCGTCACAGGCAAGCAACGTGAGGTTTGAGCCATCGGCTTCAAACCGGATGGACTGGAACAGCGGCTGCGGAGACCGAACGGCGGCGACTGGCACGACGAAATCAATTGCATCAACCAGGTCTTTACGAGAACAAACTAGCTTCATGGACTTTCACGGGGGGCAGTTAGCCCGAGATGGGCAAATAATGTTGCAGGAATGCCGGTTCCGAAGCGCGCGAGCGGCTCGGATCAGCACCCATTCCACCCGCGAAGAGCTTCATCCGAATGCGTTGATTCGATTCTTCTGAGAACTCGGGAGTGGGCAGGGCCTGCAGGGCATGGACAACGGAGCGGAGAGACTGCATGTCCGCAGCGAGGGCCGCGTTTTGCAGGGCGTCAAACTCAAGCTCTTCCATGAGCTCAAGCGACAACTCGTTACCTGCGTACAGGTCCACGAGGTGTTGGGTGAGGGATTCTTGTTTCATTTTTTCTCGAAAGCTCCTCCGAGCTTGTCGCGGAGGGCACGTCGACCGCGATAAAGCCGCGACTTCAGAGCCGGAACCGTGATCTTGAGTATCTCTGCCGCTTCCTTGGCGGAGACGTCCTCGAGATCGCAGAGTACAAGCGGTTCGCGATACTCCATGGGAAGATCGCTGAGTGCTTGTCGAACGGTGACCTTGAGGGCCGTTCGGTCTTCGGGGGAGGCATAATGCGCGTCCGAAGGCAACTCTAACAATTTATGTTGACGCATGCGATCAATGCAAAGATTCCGTGTGATACGAAATAACCACGTCCGGAATGCACCATCGGCCCGAAGTTCAGTGGATCGGCGCAAGACCCGCAAAAAGGTCTCGGCGGTGGCATCTTCGGCATCGTTCCGATTGCCGAGCATTCGATAGGCGTATCGAAAGATTCGCTCGCCGTAGAGCTCGTAAAGCCCACTGAGGGCCGACGAATCGCCCTGGGACAGCGCATTGAGATAGCGCTTCTCCAAAAGCAGGTCGTCGTTGGGTTCTCGTGACATGGGCTGAGGAGCTAGTATATCCCTCAGGACCGGCCGAGTGTTCTCAAAATGTAGCGGCCTCGCCGGAAAGATCCGGCGAGGGGAGTTGGCTAGAGGAGATGAACGTCAGTCGTCGATGCGGAGCGTAGTGGCTTGGATGCCGCCTTCCACCGGTCGACCTTCGCCTTTGACGATCGTGGTCCCGGAAACGAGCGAAGCGAAGAATGCCTGCTTCGTAATGGTCTCGCCTTCGATGTCACGATAGCGGGTATTTGCCGTGGTCGTAAAGGTCAGCACGCCACCACCAAAGCTGAATCCCTGGAATTCACTCACGGTGATTTGTGCGGTTCCGGCGGTCGCGTTGAACTGACCGAGGCGACCCTTCGCTTCTGCTTGCCCAAAGCCGTCGCCGTTGTCCTCACCCGTTTCATCTTCGAGTTTTGCTTTGCGCGCCGTAAACGTGTTGTTAGCCGCGTTATAGGTGCCTTCGACTTCCACGAGCATGCCTTCGGTGGCCAGCGCGGTGAAGAAGTCTGCCTTGCTGAGGATTACGCCGCGATCGCTGCGGTAAATGGTGTTGGCCGTGGTCACGACCGACATGCTTCGATTTGTAGGGACGAATCCCAGAGCGCTTGAGACGGTCAAGGTAAACGTTCCGTCGGTCCCATTGATCGCAGAAGGCACTCCGCGAGTTTCGTTGGCGTCTTCACCAGAACCGTCTTCGATCTTCACGCTGCTGGCAAGCATGGTGTCGGTGCCGGTGTCGAACTTGCCGCGAACTTCCACGCGCTTGCTCACCGCAAGGGTCGGGTTCGGGGTCCCGTTCGAGTTGAAAATAGCCGTACTTGCATCGGTGCGTACGCGCATGATTCGGCCGCTGCGGAGTTGCATGTCGAAGCTTAGGGCCGGGGCTGTTCCGCTGAGGCTCGTCACGGTTCCATGAACGTCCTCTGCTTCATGGCGGTCCATGTCATCTAGGCCAGAGTTGGCTCCGCGTCGCAGACTTGGGACGACTTTTCCGCCGACGAGCGTAAAGTTCGGGAGATCGAAGTCAATAACCAGATCGTCACTGCCCTCGAATCGGCTAACGGCGGGGAGGTTCATTGTCACAAGGACCTTTCCTGCGCCAGCCGCTGTGCCTTGAACCTCGAAGTTAGTGCCCGTAGCGTTGCCCGTCGGGATTAGGTTCATTTGGTCACCGATCGTGATCCTCACAGAACTGTAGTTCGCGGCGCGAACCGTAGCATGATTCAAAAAGGCAAATCTGGGGTTTGTTCCGTCGTGCAGCCGGCTGAAGTCGAATACCCGACCAACTGAATCGTCAAAAATGGTGGTTGTGGTGGAATCGTCCGCGACGAGATCTACCTTGTAAATCGTCCCCCAAACGTGGTCATAGTCAGTTCGGAAGTTGTCCGTCACAAACACGCTGACGGTGCCGGCGTTTCCGCCAACTCCACCGGAGGCTCCTCCGCCTCCGCATCCCACAATTCCTAAGAGCAGCGCAAGCGCGCCAGCAAACACAGTCGTTCGAAGTCTCATTTTTGTCTCCTGTAAGGTTGTAGACGCCCGGTCTTTTGAGTTTGATACTTTTAGTTTCGGGCAAATTTCGCAGATGCATCACGGATGGCCGCAACCGGTTCGAGCAAGGTTCTTATTTCGCTTAGTTTCCACTGGGTCTCGCGGTCACTGAGCGCGTTTGGCGGGTCGGGGTGAACTTCCAAAAACAAGGCGTCTATCCCTACGGCCGTCGCGGCCCGAACCATGGCCGGAATCGTCTCTCGTTGTCCCCCGCTTTGGGTTCCCGCACCGCCCGGACGCTGCGCACTGTGGGTAGCGTCGAAACAGACCGGCACGCCAAAGCTCCGCATGATTTCTAGGCCAGGGAAGTCCACGATCAGGGTGTTGTAACCAAAAGTGGTCCCCCGCTCGGTGAGCATTTGACCGTTGCAACCAAACGCAGTCAGTTTCTCGACAATGTTTTTTGTGTCGCGCGGCGAAAGGAACTGGCCTTTCTTAACGTTCACAGGTTTGCCGGTTTTGACTGCCGCCTCAAGAATGTCCGACTGGCGGCAAAGAAACGCGGGAATTTGAAGCAGGTCTACCACTTCCGCCGCGACGACGGCTTGTTCGGCGGTGTGAATATCCGTGGTGGTGGCGAGTCCGTGCGACTTCGCCACGTTCCGCAGGATCTCCAGACCAGTGTCCATTCCGAGGCCACGAACGGAGCCCGCGCTGGTGCGGTTTGCCTTGTCGTACGACGCCTTAAATATGTAAGGGAATCCCAGGGAAAGGCAGACTTCCTTCATTTGGCCGGCCACGTCATCGCAGAGTGCCTGGGATTCGGCCATGCAGGGACCCGCGATCACCGCGAGTTCGGGGCCGCCTACGTCGACGTCGCCGACTTTGAAGGAGTTCATTGGCTCGATTTTGACAGATGTTCTTTGAGCTCAGCGACGGACTTGAGTTCATTAAACACGGCCACGACCTCGCCGCCTGGTTTAGCAACGACCATATGGGGCAGTCCGACAATGTTGAATTGCTTGGCGGTTTCTTGCTTGTATTTCTCGTCCACGCCTGTGCTCCAATCAATCTTCAGGCGAACAAAGTCCTTGGTGGCTTCGATTGCTTCGGGCTGGGTGAAGACGCGGTGTTCAATTTCTTTGCACTCAGTGCACCAGTTCGCGCCCGCGTCAATGAAGATGGGCTTACCGCTCTGAATCGCCGCTTGCCAAGATTCTTGGGTGAACGGCTCGAACTTGATCGCTGCTTTCGGGCCGTCCTGCTTTACGATGCTTGTTCCGAGCAGGATGCCGAGCGTCGCAATTGAAAGAGCCTTCAGGATGAAGCTATTGCGATCGAGCGACTTGATCTCGTAGAACGTGATCACCAAGATCCCAATGGCAAAAAATGCGCTGAACGCGGTTTCGCGCAGTTGGGGGGTGTCCGCGGTTCCCAGGCCGCGTAAGAAGTAGTCGAGGGCAAAGAAAATCACGAGCAAGCCAAGCATGGCTTTCACGACCTTCATCCAGTTTCCGGCTCGCGGCAACACGCCCGAATTCGGCTTCATGAAAGCCGCCAGGAGCATATAGGGAAGCCCGAGCCCGAGCCCGACAAGCACGAAGGTCGCGATGGAGAAGGCTGGGCTCTTCGATTCGGCAGCGAGAAGAAAGACACCGACGATGAGCGGACCCGCGCAAGGTGCCGCACCGAAGCCCAGAAGCAGGCCCATGATGAGCGAACCGACGGGTCCGCTGCGACCCTTCAGTTGACGCGAGATAACCGGCGGCAGGCCGATCTGATAGAGATCGAACATTGAAAGGGCGAGCCCGAACATAAAGAGGCCCAACAGTAAGTTGAACCACGGCTTTATGAACAAGTCGCCAAATGCGGCCCCCGTTGCGGCCGCAATTCCGCCGATTGCGCCGTACGTGATGGCAATCCCGAGCATGTACATGAAGCCGAGTGCGAAACGGCTGCCCGAACTATCTTTGGCCTGGCTACCAAAGAACGACATTGTGATTGGCACCATCGGATAAACGCACGGTGTGAGGTTTATCAGCAGGCCGATCACAAACAGGATGCCGACGTACTTGAGCCATTCTTTATTTTCGTAGGCCTGTTTGAGGTTGTCGGTGATGTTGCCCGAGCTACCCGTTGTGGTAGCCGCTGAGGTTGGGCTCGCGCCGCCCGGTTCCGTCGTGCTCGCACCGACGGGCTGAACGCTGGAATCCCCAGTTTTGATGAACCCGTCTACTTCGCCCGGGGCGTAACACATCGAATCGTCGCATTGCTGAAACGAAAGTCGGATGGGAGGCCATTCGGACCCGAGTTCCTTGAGAACTTTAAACTTGAACGGAATCTTGACTGTGCCTTCGTACATTGCGGCTTCGATTCCGGCCGCCGTCTTCACTTTTCCTTTCGGATACTGGGCGGTGACGACTTCGACCGCGTCCGTATTCACGATTGCAATGGGAATCAGGTCGGGATCCGACGGCGGGTTTTGATAGCCATGCAGCCCCGGTGCAAATTCGACGACCATGAGTCCGTCGTATGTCTCGCCGACCTTCATTTCGGTCGCGTTGGTGGAGGCCGTGATTTTCGGGGCATCTTGTGCCCATCCCATGGCCGACAGCGCGACCATGAGGAGCATCGCGAGTATGTTTGAGCGGAGTTTCATGGCTTCTTGTGGAATGCTAATGCAAGTCAGGGGTTCAAAGTTCCGTTAAACGGCTTCGCCTAGGTACGCCTCGATCACTTTCGGGTTAGAACGGATATCGGCGGGGCCGCCCCTGGCAATCTCTTCGCCGTGGTCGAGCACGAGAATTTTCTCGCACAAATTCATGACGAATTTCATGTCGTGCTCTATAAGAAGGACGGTTTTGTGGAACTCATCGCGGATTCGACGGACCGTTCGCATGAGGTCTTCCGATTCCTGCGGGTTCATTCCTGCGGCGGGTTCATCAAGAAGCAGCAGTTCCGGTTGAGTGGCCATCGCGCGCGCAATTTCTAAGCGGCGCTGACTGCCATAGGGAAGGTCACCCGACCTCCAATGAGCCACGTCCGCGAGATCAAGCACTTCCAGAAGTTCCATGGCTTCCTTGCGCAGCTTTTTGGTGGAACGGGAAGCATGCGGCAAATGGAGTGCCGCTTGAGCCAACCCGACATGCGTTCGCAAGACCCCTCCCACGACCACGTTCTCTAGAGCCGAGAGGGAGGTGAACAATCGGATGTTCTGAAACGTGCGCGCTATCCCGAGCCGAGCGATCTTATAGGGCGGGAGTTTATTGATACTTTGTCCGTTGAACCGAATCTCTCCGCTAGTCGGTTGGTAAACACCGGTGATCAAGTTAAAGCAGGTGGTCTTTCCCGCACCGTTCGGACCGATGAGCCCAAACAAATCGCCCTTTTCAAGCTCGAACGAGACCTTGTTTACGGCAACGAGGCCGCCGAACTGAATCGTCGCTTGATCAAGCGCCAAAACCGGTTTCATGCTTGCACCTCCGACGTGGCGGATTTCCTCGTAAAGAGTCCCCAGCCGAATTCGCGGTGCCCAAGCAACCCTTGCGGGCGCACCAGCATCACGACAACGAGGGTAATGCTGAAGATCACCATGCGGAGTTGGTTGACGTCGTACTTAGCCGCCGAAAGGTTTGGAGACGCCTTTGCAAGGAGCGAGACAACCACGCCCACTAACACTGCGGCCCCCATAGTGAACGCCAGGAACCCAAACTTTGCTGCTTGGCTGCTCATATGCCGCTGTTGGGAATGTCGGATTCCGGCAACGAGCGCGATAAGGCCCACAAAGAACCCGACGATCATCGGGCCGCTAAACGCCATCGTGGCTTGTCCTTCTCCGCCGCGAAGTACTTCGGGTAAGTAGAAGAGCACCAGCGCGGCGACGACGGAACCCGTGATGGATCCGTTCCCGCCGAGCACGACCATGGTGAGGATCAGGAACGAAAGCTCCATCTTAAATAGGTCGGGGAGGATAAAGCTCTCGGTGTGGGCGAAGAGCGCACCAGCGGCCCCGGCAAACGCCGAGCCGATAACAAAAGCGATGACCTTATATTTCGTCGTATTCACGCCCATCGCATTGCTCGCCACTTCGTCTTCGCGAATTGCGAGGAACGGGAGGCCATGGGCGTTTTGAAGTAAGTTTCGGCACACCGCGATGCAAGCGATTGCTAACAAAATCGAAAGGAACACCGCGTTGTGCTGGGGTTTGACATTGATTCCGGTCGCGCCGTTGATAAGTGGGTCCTGCTGAGTGGTGACAAAAATGCGAATGATCTCGCCAAAGCCCAGCGTGACAATCGCCAAATAATCACCTCGAAGGCGTAGCGATGGCACACCGACCAGCAGGCCCGCGATTCCGGCTGTGATCGCCCCGGCGATGGACATGAGTCCGACCCACATCATGGGGTTCATGCCTTCCTTGAAATAAAGCCCGCTGAGGATTCCTGCCGTGTACGCTCCGACTTGGAAGAACCCAGCGTGGCCAATGGAAAATTGTCCTGTGATGCCGTTGATTAGGTTCAGAGAAACGGCAAGTGTGACGTACATTCCGGCCAAGGCCACCAAGCGGGGACCAAGAAGGGTGGGGGCATCCACGGTTGCCACACTCAAGAACCAAGCGAACCCGACTGCTGCCCCAATCGAAAGAATGCGAACCAGCCAGAAGTTCATACCTTTTCCGCCTTCGCTGAGCCAAGAAGTCCAGCCGGCTTCACGATGAGGACAAGAATCAAGATGAAGAACGTGACTATGTTTTGATAAGCGCTTTGGCCGAAGGCCGTGGCGATGGATTCGAGCATCCCAATGAGCAAGCCGCCGAGCACGGCACCCGGAATGTTTCCGATGCCACCAAGCACGGCCGCCACAAAGGCCTTAACTCCGTATTCCAAACCAACGAACGCCGTGAGCGCGACGCCTTGGAAGGTCGCCGCCATCATTCCGCCTGCACCCGCCAAGGCGGAGCCGATAAAGAATGTCATTGAAACGACGAAGTTGACATCTATGCCCATGAGGCTCGCGCTGTCAAAGTCGTGAGAAACCGCGCGCATTTGTCGACCAACCGCCGTGCCCATTACGACCCAGCGCAGAAGAAGCATGAGTGCAAGAGTCGCGACCAGCATGATCATCTTGCCGGTAGGAACGGTGATGCGAGTTTCAGATTTGTTTACGTCGGCACCCAGTTCTCGCTCTTTGGCCTCAAGATTACGCACGGTCGTCACGAGATATTTGTCCTCTTCCGGCAGCCGGAATGTGGAATCAATTCCCAGCTCTTTCATGCGGGCGTTTTGCGCGTCCACGGCAGTTTTGAGTTCGGCGACCACCTTCGCTCGGTCATTGACCAATTCTTGAGGCGCCGCCCGCAGTGTGACTGAAACCGAGTTCTGCCAATACGGATTTACCTGCTCGGTAATGGTTCGGGGCGGGCTGATCGGGAAGACGAGTGAGAGCCCGTATTGGAGAAAAAGTGAGATGCCGATTGCGGTGATCAGCGAGTTGATGCGGGGCTGGCCCCGCATGGGGCGGTAGGCAAACCGCTCTAGAAAAACGCCCACCAAACCGCACACCAGCATCGAGGCCAAGATCATCCACATCAGAGCCGAAGGATTGGTGGCGGTCGGGATGCTACTACTGGTGTAGCCGAGCGACCAAGAAACGAACAGGGAAATAAAGCACCCAATCATAAAAACTTCGCCGTGGGCGAAGTTAATGAGTTTGAGGACACCGTAGACCATCGTATAGCCAAGGGCGATCAATGCGTAGATCGCCCCGACTACGATGCCGTTCGTGAGTTGTTGCGGAAGACCGTTAACGTCTAGAGCGGCAAGCCACGTCATTTAGTTTTCTTCGGGTTCGTACGCCTTCGCGAAGACTTGTCCAGATTTCTGGAGTTCAACAACCAAGGCGCGCTTCGGCGGGTTGCCGTTGTGTCCCTTTAGGTCAATGACTCCACTTACGCCCTTGAAGCCGACGGTTTCATCAATGGCTTTGATAAGGGCGTGGGTGTCAAGTTTTTCTGCGCGAGTAAGTGCGTCGCACATGAGCATCGCGGCGTCATAGCCGAGGGCGCCCATCGTCGTTCCCGGAGTGCTTCCGTCATAAGCCTTCTTCCAAGATGTCAGGAATTGCGCGACTTCTGGCCGGTCTTCTGCTGAGTTATAGTGGTTGCAGAAATAGCCACCGAGGATAGCTTCGCCCGAGTTCTGAAGCTCACTGCTGTCCCAGCCGTCTCCGCCGAGGAGCTTGACTTTGAGGCCCTGCTGCCCGACTTCGCGTGCAATGATGCCGACTTCGGTGAAGTAGCCTGAGCAGAAAATGCCATCGGGGTTAAGGCCTTTCAGGTTGGTAATTTGGGACGTGAACTGGGTGTCACCGGACTTGTAGAACTCTTCTCGAACGATTTTGCCGCCAAGCGCTTTGAACTTTTCGCTGAACGAAGCGCTGAGGCCTTGCGAGTACGGCTGTTGGTTGTCCGTCATGACGGCCATGTTTCGAAGTCCGAGCTCTTCGTATGCGAATCGGGCCATCACTGGACCTTGAAGGGCGTCGGTGTAGCAGACGCGAAAGATGTTGTTCCCGACATCGGTAAGGGTGGTTTTCGTGGCGCCGACGGCGACGACAGGAACGCCCGACCGGAATGCCGATTCGGCGATCTGCGCCGTAATGCCCGAAGCCACTTCGCCGACAATGCCGATGACTCCGCTGGCGATGAGCCGGTCGGTAACCGATTGGCCTTGCTTGGGGTCGGAACCGCTATCTTCAACGATGAGCTCAACCCTTTTGCCGCCGAGCTTGTTCATGGCGTTGAATTCATCCACCGCAAGTTTCGCGCCTCGGGCGCTGTCATCGCCCCAAGGTTTCAGCGCACCCGAGATGCTGGCGACGAGTCCGATCTTGATCGTGTCGCCCTTTGCTTCAATGGGGGGCGCGGTTACCGCCGGTCGCGCGGTGGAAGACGTGGTGGACGTGGAGTTGGAACCGGTGTTGGTGGGTTCAGTGCTGTTCGTCGCCGCGCCGCCGGTGCAACCGGCGAGCATTGCTACGGACAAACTCAAGGAACTGGCAATCCCAATTAGTTTCTTATTCATAGCCAAAGGTGTCCTCGCGGTGGGTGCAAAACCCAGAGCGGTACGTGAGTATACATAGTCCCGCCCATTGCTGTACCAGTGGAACCCGGCGCATTTTTAGGCGTTGGAATCTATAATTCTCCGAACCGTCATGATTACCGCACTTCTCACTACTCTTACCGTGGCGCAAGCGGCAACCGCACCGGCGGTCATTCCGTTTCGAATTGGCGACAACGCGATGATCGTAGACGCCACGATCAACGGCCGAAATGTCTCGTGTATGTTCGACACGGGCTTCTCGGGAGCGTTCGTTCTCAACGACAGCTTTAGTGTGGGAGAACCCACCGGAACCATGACGCTTCGCGACTTCGTGGGTTCGTTCCAAGCCAAAACCGTCGCAATCAAAGACCTTAAGCTAGGGAACAAGGTAATCCAGAGCACCGGAATGGAAGTGGTGCAACAGCCGATGGCGCATATGTCGCTCAGCTACAACACGCACACCGACGGGATCATGGGCATCGAGGTTTTCAAGAACTACGTGCTCGAAATCAACTTCGAGAAGAAGCAGATGGTCGCCCACCCTAAGACCTCCGACCCGATTGCGAAGCTGAAAGCAGACGGGAAGAAGAAAGTGCTTCTGAAGATGTTGCCGATGGGCCACAACAGCGTCGAGCTTCCGGTTACGGCGCCCAACGGCGAAATGATGGTGCTTGCTCTCGATACGGGCAACGCATTTTACGCAACCACGCACACCGATGTGCTCGAGCGAGTCGGAATTCGACAGAAAGGCGTCGCCCCCACGTTCATGCGAACCGCTTTTGTGGCGAGCGGCCCAGTTCCGAGTTTCTACCAGTACATTGATGAAGTGACAATCTTCGGAGTACCAGTGAAGGGAAGCGTTTGGAGCATCATCAACATGCCTTCCAGCGACGCCTCTCACGATGGAACCGTCGGTTTTGGTTTCCTCAAGAACTTTAACATCTGGATTGACCTGGGGCGTCGCCGCGTGTTCCTTGATAACTTCACGGGCAAAACGACGGATCCGGTGAAGGCCGATATCGGCATCTCGGCCTTCTTCGACGAGGAATCGAAGCGTTACATCGTCACTAATGTCACGCCGGGCGGCCCGGCCGAAAAAGCGGGCGTAAAACGGCTCGACGCGTTGCTCGCTATTGACGGCAAGGAACTTCTGGACGGCGGTCAGCGGCAACTCGCGAGTCTCTTTGAAGGTGACCAAGGCACGAAAGTGAAAATCGCAACTTCGCGAGCGGGGAACCTCATTCGATATGAACTCACCCGCGAGTACCTGATCAATGACATGAAAAAGAACTAGGCGTCTCGAAACGCTTGGATCTGTTCATCCAGCATTGCCTCAGTCAGTCGGCCCGTAAACGTGTTTTGCTGACTGGGGTGATAGCACCCGATCACTTTGACGCCGGAATTCAGCTTGGAAGTTTGTCCGTGCCCAAATTTCGGGAGCGGACGCGTTCCGGCAAGGCGGTGGACCTGCCCCCACGCGATTGATCCGAGGCACAAAATCGCTCGCCAAGATTTTGCCGCGAGAAGTTCAGTCAGGTAGGGCTGGCAGTTCGCGATTTCTTCTGGCAGGGGTTTGTTGTCGGGCGGCGCGCAATGACAGACCGCGGTTATCAAGACTCCATTTAGCTCTAATCCGTCGTCGCGGTGGCGAGATTCGGCTTGGCTCGCCATCCCCGCGCGATGCAAGGCTCGAAAGAGCCAGTCTCCGCTGCGGTCTCCGGTGAACATGCGGCCCGTGCGGTTGGCTCCGTGGGCCGCGGGCGCGAGACCCACGATCAGTAGGTCCGCATCCGGGTCGCCGAAATTGGGAACGGGGCGGCCCCAATACTCATCGTTTGCGAACGACTTGCGTTTGTTCGTGGCGATTTCGGCGCACCATCTGCGCAGGCGCGGGCACCGTTCACAGTTCGAGATGACGTGTAGTTCGTTCATCGTCAATCACCTGGCGGAATGTACGCAAAGGAAGACCGAGCGCAAGAATTCCTTGGACAAGTGCGCTCAGCTGTTGTAACTGCGGATCGAAGCGAGCCAGAACTTGCGGACGGATTGCCACCGTGAGTTCTGGCCCGCGAGTTGCGAATTCCAGCACCATTTCTTTCCAAAGAGAAGGCGAGTGTCCGCTTTGGAATGCATGGAGATCGGTCGGCGCATGCAAAACAAAGTGGCAAGCATTGCCTGCCGTCAATTCGCTCGGCCCGGAAACAAACTCGGCGCCGGCGATCGGGTCCTTTGTTGGTCCGTGGACCGCGACTCCTCTTAGCGCGTGACTATGTTTACGAAACACCGTGGTGGCGGCGGAGAATTCGGCTTCGATTGATTTGATGGCGGGGTACAACCAGTCGAGATCATGGCCTTCATCTAAGATTGATTCGAGAGTGGCTGGAAACGCCCGGGCGACTCTCGTTGAGGCGAAAAAGTGAAACCGGATGCCGCGTTCACGCGCAAAGCTCAATAACCGCAGAATCATTGCGGGTTCGCCATGACCCCATTCTTCGGCGGCAACCGTATCCCAGGGTACGTAGTCCAGATCTGCCCGCAAGCAGGCAAAAGGGGCCATTAGGCGTCCAGAAGTGCGGCAATACCGGGAAGCGTTTTGCCTTCGAGGAACTCCAATGACGCTCCGCCACCCGTGCTAACGTGAGTCACGCGGTCGGCGAGGTCAAATTTCTCGATTGCTGCCGCCGAATCTCCGCCACCGACGATCGTGATTGCGTCGGATTCCGCGAGTGCGTGGGCAACACTCTTGGTTCCATTTTCGAATGGAGCCATTTCGAAAACTCCCATTGGGCCATTCCAAATGACCGTGCCCGCTGACTTAATCAACTGTGTGAATAAGGCAACAGATTCGGGTCCGATGTCAGCGCCGAGCTTTCCCGCGGGCATGGATTCGGACGCAACAATTTCGGTCGCAGCGTCTGCAGAAAGTTCGTTTGCAACAACGGCGTCTACCGGCAACACCAACTTGTCGCCGTGCTGCGAAAGCATTTCCCGGCAAAACTGCAAATTCGATTCGTCCAGCAACGAAGTTCCAATTTCAAGCCCCTTTGCTTTGAGGAAGGTGAACGCCATACCGCCACCAATGATCAGGTGATCTACTTTGGTCACCAGATGCCCGATCACGGGGAGTTTATCCTTGATTTTCGCGCCGCCAAGAATTCCGACAAGCGGTCGCTTCGGATTTTCGAGGGACTCGCCAAGAAACTTGAGTTCTTTTTCGATCAGCAATCCGGCAACGGCGGGGAGGTAGTGCGCGACCCCTTCGGTAGAAGCGTGAGCGCGGTGTGCAGTTCCAAAGGCGTCGTTCACAAAAACCTGTGCGAGGCTTGAGAGGCTCTTTGCGAACACGGGGTCGTTTGCCTCTTCCTCGGGATAGAACCGGATGTTCTCAAGAAGCACCACTTTGCCTGCCTCAAGCGCAGACGATACGGAATCGGCAACTTCAGCGGGATGACCCGGAATCAGAACTACTTCCGGTTCAAGTAGCTCATTCAATCGAGCCGCGACGGGCGCGAGCGAAAGCTCTGGCGTGACGCCCTTCGGTCGCCCGAGGTGGCTGGTGAGCACAACCTTTGCCCCTTGTTCCAGCAGAACCTTGATGGTCGGGAGTGACTCGGTGATTCGGCGGTCGTCGGTGATCTTTCCATCCGAGAGAGGAACATTGAAATCACATCGAACGAGAACGGTTTTGCCGGTGACATCGAAGCCGCGAACCGTTTGCTTTCCAAGCGCCATAGTGGCGGTAAGTGTACCGGGAGGACGCCCGCTCTCTAAACGGGACGTCCCCCGGAGAGGAGTTACTTGGTTTTCGGTAGAAGAACGGCGTTGATTTGGTGCACGACTCCGTTGGTGCAATTGATGTCGGCGAGGACAACCTGGGCGTTGTTTATAAAGACCTTTCCGTTCGAAATCTTCACACGAAGGTTTTGGCCTTGCACGGTCTTAATGTGCTTGCCATCCAACTTGAGAACATCCGCGGCCATCACTTTGCCCGGAACCACGTGATACGTCAGTACGGAGGTGAGAAGGGCTTTATCGCCACCGACTTTATTGAGAGTGGCTTTCGGCACCTTTGAGAACGCGGTGTTGGTTGGTGCGAATACGGTGAAAGGTCCTTCGCTCTTAAGCGTTTCCACGAGTTCGGCGGCTTTAACGAGGCTGACGAGCGTGGAGAGGTTGGAGGCTCCAGCGGCCGAATCAACGATGTCCCGAGTGGGAGCCACGGCGAAAGCGGGGATCGCAAGGGCGAGAGTGATTCCGGCAAATAAGGTGATTCGATTCATGAGATTTGGGTCCGAGTTGAACTTCGAAGCAGTTGCTCCTTGTGCCGGGATACGAAATGACATGATAGAGTGTCAGCAAAAATATCAGCGCAAGATGATATATGAGCCCTTTGGCGGTGATGAGGTACAAAACAGGGGATGAGCCACCGTTGCCTCAGCATTCAAGATTCCGTCCTCGACACGATTGGGAACACGCCGATGGTGCGGCTTCAGCGAGTGGGCAAGGAATTCCCGGTCGAGATTCTCGCCAAGCTTGAATTTTTCAACCCCGGCGGCTCAATAAAGGACCGTATTGCATACCGGATGATTCGGACAGCCGAAGCGGAAGGGCGAATCAAACCGGGTGACACGCTTATTGAACCAACGAGCGGCAACACGGGAATTGGGCTTGCGATGGCGGGAGCTGTCTTGGGTTACAAAGTGATCATCGTACTTCCGGAGAAGATGAGCCAGGAAAAGCAAGTGACGATGGAGGCATTGGGTGCGCAAATCATTCGCACCCCAACGGCGGAGCCCCATTGCAGCCCCAATAGCAACTTTGGCGTCGCCGAGAGGCTGCAGAAGGCCCTGCCGAACGCACACATTCTCGGTCAGTTCGTGAATCCGGAAAACCCAAAGGCCCACGAAGAAGGCACCGCAAACGAAATCCTTGAGCAGACTGGAGGCAAGGTGGATTACTTCGTCGCCGGCGCTGGAACCGGAGGAACGCTTACGGGTTGCGCCAGAACCCTGCGGAAAGCGTGTCCGAACGTAAAAATTGTGGGTGTGGACCCAGTCGGGTCGTTGCTCGGCGGCGGAACCGAGTCGTCGCCCTACCAAATAGAAGGCATCGGCTACGACTTTATTCCGGACACCCTTGACAAGTCTGAAATTGATATCTGGGAGAAGGTCAATGACGAAGAGGCATTTTCTTGCGCGAGCCGGCTGATTCGTGAAGAAGGGCTTTTAGTGGGTGGTTCTAGCGGTTCGGCACTCCAAGGCGCGCTGAATGTTGCCGCCCGCGCCGAACCTGGTAGCCGAATTGTGGTGATGTTGGTGGACGGAATTAGAAATTACATGACCAAGTTCCTCTGCCAGCAATGGATGACCGAACAAGGACTTTGCCAGTGCGAACCAAACAAATTTGTGGACTGGGAAGAAATGGTTGCGCGTGGGGCCTAAATTCGAAGTTAGCCGGGTAACCGAAAGCGACGTAAGCCTCTATATGGCGGTGGCCTCGGATGTTTACAACCGGGGCCGGACCATTGAACGCGCAGAATACGACGATCCGACCGATGAGATTCTTCGGTACCTGGTGCGCGTGGACGGAACCCCGGCGGCAACCTTCCGGGTTTGGCCGTTTACCGTGACTCGCGGCGCCGGAACGGTGAGCCAAGGCGGGGTAGCGTCGGTGGCCGTACTTCCCGAATATCGGGGCGGTGGAGTCGGTTCGGCGATGATGCGAAGTTCGCTGCAGGTCATGCGCGATCACGGGTTTGCGACGGCCTCGCTGTACGCGTTTCGGGAATCGTACTACCGAAAGTTTGGATACGAACTTTGCGGCCAGCGGTGGGAAATTAAGTGCCCGCAGGCGAGACTTCCGCGCTTGGATTGCGAAATGCCCGTTCGGAAAATTTCGGCCACCGAGATTCTTGAACTTGACCCGTGTTACACGGCGTTTGCCCGTACCGTAAGCGGGGCAAACTTGCGCACGCCGGAACAGTGGAATCACCGACTCGGCAAAAATCCTCCCATGATTTACGCGATCGGCGATCCGATCGAGGCGTATTGCTGGACAAGTATGGAGGGCGAGTTCTGGGATAACTTGACCATCGGAGAGCTCGCATGGCAGTCGCGCCGAGGTTATTTGAACCTACTTGGGTTCCTACGAACATTGGCGATCAACCGGAGTTCGGTAACTTGGTCCGAGCCCAGCCAAGGTCCGTTTTTGACGGAGTTCTTAGATAGCGGTATCGAGTTCCGGCTTCACCGACCGTCAATGGCACGGGTGCTGAGCGTCGAAGCGGCGGTGGCAGGTCTTATGGCACCGAAAGCCGAACCCGTGACGTTTGAGGTGATAGACCCCGTTCTCACTGAAAATCACGGGATGTGGGAGATCCAAAGCGATGGTGGGAACTTACGGGCCGAAAAAACGACCAAGGCTCCCGATTTCCGAGCTAAGATTGGGGAGTTCACTCAGGGACTTTTCGGCGAACCGGATTTTGAGCGTCTTGCCACGCATGGCCGAATCGAAGTTCTGCGGCCCTCGGCGATGGCGACACTCCTCACCTTTTTCCCGCCGCGCCCGGTCATTTGCACAGAGTTTTTCTAGGACACTTTATGGACGACAACACGCTTCGCCCCGAGACACTTGCGGTTCACGCGGGCTGGAAATACGATCCGCAAACCGGCGCGGTGATGCCGCCAATCTATCAGGTTTCGACCTACGCCCAATCAGCGCCCGGGGAAGCACTTGGCTACGAGTACTCGCGGACCGACAACCCGACTCGGACCCCGCTTCAGGCGGCTCTCGCCGTGCTCGAACACGCGAAACACGCTTTGGTCTTTGCGAGCGGCTTGGCAGCCATAGATGCCGTGCTCAACACGCTGAAGTCGGGTGATCGCGTGGTCGCCGGCGACGATTTATACGGGGGCACGTTCCGAATTTTTGCTCGTGTAGCGGTGGACCGTGGCATCGAGTTTTCGTACGTTGATCTTTCGAACCCGGAGAACCTGCGCACGGCACTGGATGAGCGCACCAAGTTAGTTTGGTTTGAAACTCCTACCAACCCGATGCTGAAACTGGTGGACATCGAGGCCGTGGCAAAGATCGCCCATGAAAAGGGCGCGCTCGTCTCGGTGGATAACACCTTTATGAGCCCGATGTTCCAGAACCCGCTGGACCTCGGCGCGGACATCGTGATGCATAGCATGACGAAGTACATCAATGGACATAGCGATGTGGTGATGGGGTGCCTGATGGTGAACGACACGGCCTTATACGATCGGCTAAAGTTCTTACAAAACGCGATTGGGGCAGTGCCCGCACCCATGGATTGCTTCTTGTCGTTACGGGGAATTCGAACGCTCGCCGTGCGCATGCGGGCGCACCAAGAGGGCGCGAACGCGGTCGCGAAGTGGTTGGAGTCTCATCCAAGAGTAAAGAGGGTGATTTTCCCAGGACTTAAGAGCCATCCCGATTACGAGTTGGCCCAACGGCAAACCTCGGGCAACTCGGGAATGATCAGTTTTGATCTAGACGGCACGTTGGAAGATTCGCGTCGGTTTCTCAGCGCGTTGAAGTTATTCAAACTCGCGGAGTCACTCGGCGGGGTTGAGAGCCTGATTGAGTTGCCCGCGATCATGACTCACGCGTCGGTTCCGGCCGAGCAACGGGCGCAACTGGGAATCACGGACACGCTCGTTCGCATCTCGGTGGGGATTGAGCATCCAGACGACCTCATCGCAGATCTCAACCAAGCGTTCGGCCAACTGGCCTAGCCCGGTGAGATTACCGAACATCCCCAAAGGCCCTGCGCGTATAGATTCTTGACTCGGCAGACGGGTTCGCCCCGTCTGCTTCTTTACGTACTTTGGGAGAACTATGAAACACGTTTTGCGGTTTGGGTGGGTGATCGGACTCACGGGGCTTATGGCTATGGGCCTGGCACAATCTTCGCCGACGGCTCCGGTGGCCACGGTGAACGGCGAAGAGATTTCGGGGCTGGATTATTTTCGACGGATGGAGTTTCTTCCGGGCATGGGCCGCATGTCGGGTGGAACGTTTATTGCTACCTATCCTGGCCTGATGGCTCTGCGCCAATTGATTGACGAGCGATTGCTGTTGCAGGTCGCGAAAGAGAAGAATGTCGCGCCAAGAGAAGACATGGTCACGAAGGCACTTCAAGACCGAGTGAAAGACCAGCCTGACTTGCTGGCAACGCTCGGGAAAATTGGAATTACTGAAGCCGATCTGAAGCACCAAATCCGAGTGGAGCTTGCCGAGTTCAATCTGGCCACGATGTCTATCACGGTCACCGACCAAGAAGTGGAGAAGCACTACAAGGACAATCCGAGTCTGTTCACGGTGCCGCGTCGGTACAAGTTACGGATGATCGCGGTGCCGGAAACGGACAAAGCCGCCGTGGATGCCGATCTTGCTGCCGGGAAGCCGTTTGCTGACGTCGCCAAGAATCGAAGCAAAGACCCGACGAGCGCACGCGGTGGGGATATGCCGCTTTTGCCTGAATCTCAGTTCAGCGAACTTGTTCGACTCGCGTTGTCTAAAGTTAAGGTGGGAGGTACCTCGGACTGGATTCGCGGTGAAACAGGATGGTTCCGGTTCTTGGTCGAAGATATCAAGGCGGCGGAAAAGCGACCGCTGGACGCCACGCTAAAGGAACAAGTCCGCCGTTCTATGATGCTGGACCGAGGCCGCGCCCGCAACAACGTGGAGAAAATGATCAACGAAGCCCGAACGAAGGCCAAGATCACCGTCGCCCAACCGGGATTAGAGGATATGATTCGTCAGTGGGTCATGAATCCGTACCTTCCGTAAAGCCGCTCTCCGAACTCGGTACCCTTGAGCTCGCACCGCCCTACCGGGTGGTGCGGGCTCAGTCTTTTTGCGGAGTGGATCGGTGGATGACCACGGTGCTGATCGGTCCCGCGTCTGCCGATGAGGTGGCCCGGTGGGGAATTTCGTCGGTCTCATTAGGAGAATCAGAAATGCTCGTGATTCCTGCCGCGCCGGAACTGGACCACCCGGGCGGACTAAGAGGCCTTATTGAAGTCGTTCGGCGTCTTTTGGAGCCTGTGGGTGGCTGCCCATGGGATCTGGAACAGACTCACGAGAGTCTCGGGAAGTTCTTGATTGAAGAATCCTACGAACTCATCGAAGCAGTTAGTCGGGCGGACTTCGGCGCGGTGCAGGAAGAGCTAGGGGACGTTCTGCTGCAGCCGCTGATGCATTGCCGAATGGCGGAGAAGGACGGCAGATTCTCGCTGGATGAAGTGGCCCAACAAGCGGCAGATAAGGTGGTTCATAGGCACCCGCATGTGTTTGGCGAAAGTACGGCAAAGAATTCAGCGGAGGTACTCAGGCAGTGGGATGCGATCAAACGCGATAGCAAAGGTGTGGCGCAGAGCCAGCTTTTGGCAGATGTGCCCAAATCAATGCCCGCGCTTCTTCTGGCGTTGAACGTAAGCAAACGGGCGGCCCGAGTCGGGTTTGAATGGCCGGACATCGCCGGAGTATTTGCCAAACTTCAGGAAGAAGTCGCGGAGCTGGACGAGGCGATAAGGGCGGGTGATTCCCGCGACATAGAAGCCGAGCTCGGAGACCTTCTCTTCACGGTGGTGAATATCGCGCGTTGGGCCAAAGTTGACCCTGAACTCGCTTTGCGAAGTATGGTTTCCCGCTTTGTCGATCGATTCACACTCATCGAGAAGCACTCGCCGCGCCCGCTCGCCGAACTTTCGCCCGAAGAGTGGGACGCGCTTTGGAACCGCGCGAAGCGCGAAGCCGGGTGCCAGTAACCCGTCCGCCTAATCGGCACCGGGGCGAACCCAAACCCAGCAATCGTGCGTCATCAAGAGAGTGGAAACAGGACGGAAGTGCAAAAAAGCCCTATTCCCGGCACTGTTAAGGGAGTGGCTAGCGTAACGAGTGAGGAACTTGCACGTTCTCTTTTTTGAAAAGGGAACTCGCAATGTCGTTCGCACACTCGTTGAAGGCAACCATGAAAACGCCAACCGGAACCGCGGGGGCCGCATTTGTTGGAGATACCGACGAAGTCCTGGTTTCCCGAGCGAAGAATGGCGACTATGCGTCTTTCGAGCAGCTGTTCCTACGGCACCGTGTGCTTGTCTATCGGTTTGCGTATCAAATGACGCAAAAGCGAGACGACGCGGAGGACATCGTTCAGGAAGTGTTCGTCCGCGCCTACCAGAACTTAGACAGGTACCGCGACGAGGCCCGCTTCACTACTTGGCTTCTTCGCATCGCCACCAATTTGGGTACGGATCGCGCTCGAATGTCTACCCGGCGTCACGCGCTTGCCCAGCAAGAATATGATCGCGGATTGGCCTGGATGACCCAGGAATCTAATGAAGACCCGGTGGAGAACCTAGATTCTGATCGGAGGCGCGACATTTTGAAAAAGGCGTTGAAGGCACTTCCGGACCATCACCGAAATGTGATTATCTTGCGAGACATCGAAGAACGCGACTATCAAGAGATGGCCGATATTTTAGGATGCACGGTGGGCGGCGCCAAGTTACGGGTCCTGCGCGCTCGCCGAGCCCTCCGCGACCGAGCCCTGCCGCTCATGCAGGAGCAAAACTAATGTTTAACGATAAGAAGATTGAGTCTTTGTTTGAAGGGAAAGGTGATGGCTTACAAGCTGGCACCGATGCAGAACTGCATGCGCTATTCGCCGAGTTGAAGAATCTGCGCGATGACGTTCCGGCGATGCAATTTGGCCCGGAACACCTTAAGAACGCGATCCTGAACCGCCCGGTCTCGGAGACTCCGCGCCGAAACTCCGCGCTTTGGAGCCGAGCGGCCACGGTGGCTGCGTGTGGCCTAGCCGTGTTTCTCATCGCACGGGGAATTAACAACCCCACCGAGATGACGGTCACGGATAGCAACTCGGTCGCATTGATTCAAGCGAGCGAGCCTGAGTTTTCGCCCGCGCCGGAATGGTGGCAGGAATCCGAGTTTTCTCCGGCCGAAGCAACGGTCCCGGCCGTAGTGCCGACCGTAAAAGCCCCGCCGAAAGCGATCGCCGAACGGCAAAGTCCCGTCCGGACCGCTCCGCGAACAAAGCGGGCGAACACACGGGTGAACATACCGGTGCAAGCTCCGCCTCCGGCGGCTCTCGCGACCAAGTCCTCCGCACGAAGTGCGGAGGCCGCGCCGCCGATGAAGGTCTCGATGGCCGATGTGACCCCCGAATCCGTTAATGGAGAAACCGCGGTCGTGGTGACCGGACGAAGCGATCAGCAATCCGGCGCCCGCAACGCCATTGAAGTGAAGAATCTGGATGAACTTGTTCTGGGCAGCTAATCTAGCGGTTGCGATGGGTCAAACCCAGGCGCCTTCCTTGCCGAGCTCTCCGATGGAGACGATCTCGGCAAGTATTGCCGTGGTGACCGACGCTCCGGCCGGGTGGCCGACGGTGAGTATCCAAATCTCCGAGGACGGGCTGTTCCTCATGGCGGCCCCGACCGTGGTTCGAGGTTCCGCGCTTGCGAAGCTGAAAGACTCGTCAACGGTGACGCTCGACTTGGTATCGCACGACGAAATCAGCCAACTCGCCCTCTACCGGGCTCGTAACTTTAAGCGGGGCACGGGGAGGCCGATGTCGGTGGCATCGGCCACCGAAGTTCAGGGCAAGCCGCTCCTGGTGATCACCTCCAAGGATATTGTTGCGGGAGAATTGGTTTCAGCTGACCGAATCGGCGTTCTTATGCCTTCTCAACGGTACGCCCCACTAAGCGAAGTGCGCTTCGAACAACCGACCGGAGGAACGGTCGGTGGCGGTCTCATCTTCAGCTGGGACGGAAGGCTGGTCGGTGTACTCAACGCCACACTCGTCCCGTTTCGAAACGAACCCACTGCGCCGATGATCACAAAGATCCGACCGGGTCAGAAGGTGGAGCAGTTTGGCCCTCGGCCGCTCGTGGTCGGATACGCGCTCGCTCCTTCGGTTCTGAAGCGTGTTGTGGGCGGGTTTTTGTCCGATGACCATACGCCACGGCACCCGAGTATTGGAGTCCTGTACCGATCAAACAAGGGCGGCGGTGTAGAAATTCAGACGGTAGAACCGGGTTCGCCGGCGGCCGAAGCCAAACTCATGGCAGGTGACATCGTCGTATCGGTGGACGGAGTGACGATCACGGACAACATCCACATGGCGACTGTGCTGTTCGACAGCGAAGTCAACCAAAAGCGAGTCTTTGGGGTTCAGCGTGAAAACCGAAAGCTCACGCTCACGGTTACGGTCGGGGAACTGCAATCGGGTTCAGCCCGCAAACCAGTTATTCCGCGCTCGACCGAGCAAAGTCTCGAATGGTGAGCGCGACGCACGGTTCGCGGTAAGTGTTAATTTCTGTCGCAAACTGAATGTCCAGGACATCACCCGCGCGCAAGTCGTTCATGTGATCGCCGAGGTTAAAAGCGTTTCCGGTCACCACTTTTCCAGATGAGGTCTTAAAGAGCAGCTTTCGGTTGACCGGGTCGCGCATTGGGTTGATGCTCACCAGCTTTACGCCGTACGAAGTGAACACGGGTTCTCCGTTGGCTTGCCCGAATGGCGCGAGCCTTTCGAGATAGCGGACGCTATCCAAGGTCAAATCGTCAAGATCAATTTCGGCGTCCGCATGTCGTGTCCGAACAAGCTGTTCCTCGCTGAGGGTGCGGCCAGCATCTTCGGTGATCGCCCTGCAGATCTGCTCAAAGTTTTCGGGTTTGAAGCCGAATCCTGCGGCAAGTTCGTGTCCTCCATGATTGGTGAAAAGGTCGGTCAGGCGGGTGAGGGCATGAGCCATATTATAGCCGGAAATACTACGTCCAGACGCCTTGCCAGAGCCCTCGCTGAGTGAGCACACGAAGGTGGGGCGGTAGAAACGGTCCACGACTTTGCCCGCGACGATTCCGATGATTCCGGAATGCCACTCTTCCGAGCCGATGACAATTGCGGGCTGCTCGTGAAGACTGTCACGAAGCACCATCTCAATGGCGGCTTCGGTCATTCGCGTCTGCTCGTCTCGGCGGTCTTGATTGAAAATTTCGAGGTTGTCGGCGATCTCTTTCGCTTTTGGATAGTCAGTCTCGAGTAGGAGTGAAAGGGCGATGGCGCAATCGTCTATGCGGCCAACGGCGTTCAGCCGAGGTCCGAGCTGGAAACCTATGTGGCGACTGGTAACGCCTCCGGAAGCCTTCGCGCCGAGCGCGTTTTCGATGAGGGCCTTAATGCCGGGCTTGGTGGTCGCCGACAGCGTTTGGAGGCCCAACGCTACGATGGTCCGGTTCTCGCCAATGAGCGGCATGACGTCGGTCACCGTGCCGATTGCAGCGAGGTCGAGAAACGCCCGGTAATACTGGTCTGTTCGGAATCCCGCATCGGCGGCAAGTCCGGCGCAAAGCTTTAGGGCAATTCCCGCGCCGCAGAGGTCGGCAAATGGGTATTCGGAATCGGTGCGATGCGGATTTACCACGGCCAGAGCGGGCGGCATGACTTCCGGTACATGGTGGTGGTCGGTGATAACGACCCGCATCCCCAATTCTTGGGCGTACGCCACGCTTTCGTGCGCAGAAATTCCGCAGTCGCACGTGAGGAAAAGCTTGGCTCCGGCGGCGTGGGCTTTTTCGACGGCGAAGCGGGAAATTCCGTAACCCTCCTTCAGGCGGTGGGGAACATGTTGGTCTACATTCGCGCCAATCTTCTTCAGGAACCGTGAGAAGATCGCGGTAGATGTCACACCGTCCACGTCGTAATCGCCGTGAACAAAGATCAGGTCGCCCCGTTCACGGGCGCCTAAAATCTCGTTACGGGCAATCTCGTAATCCGGAAGGAGCTTTGGGTCGTGCAGTTGCTCAATGCTCGGATTTAGAAAGAACTCGGCTTCGGAAGGGTCCGTGATTCCACGGCGCGTGAGAATACGGGCGACGACGCGGGGAAGCCCCAGTTCGGCCATCAAGCGCTCTTCGGCGGCTTCTTGGCTTGGTGCGACCGACCAGCGCGAACCCAACGCAGAGATTCTGGCGGCGGGGAGGCTGGCGGACATGGAATTCGGGACAGACACCTAGTTGGCGCGTTCAACTTGGGTGAAATCAAGTTCCACCGGCGTTTCACGACCAAAGATGTTGATGAGAACCTTGAGTTTCTCGCGTTCGGCGTTGACCTCTTCAATTTTGCCCGTGTAATCCACGAACGGCCCTTCGACCACACGGATAATGTCGGCTTTCTCGAAGGCGACCTTGGGAGCCTCTTTGCTGTCTTCCAGGTTCTTCAGAATCCGCTGAACTTCGTAGTCTTCAAGCGGCACTGGCTTGTTGCCGCTCTGGATGAACCCCGTGACTCCACTCGTGCTTTTCACGAGCTTGTAGGTGTCGTCGGTTAGGTTCATCTGAACCAGGATGTAGCCGGGAAAGACCTTTCGGTCGCGAAGAACGCGTTTACCTGACCGAGTGGTTTGTTCCCGCTCGGTGGGAATGAGAATTTCAAAAAAGTCGAGTGCCCAGTAGCCTTCAACCTCAGCTCTTCGGGTCAAAAGTTCTCGGACTTTGTTTTCGTGCCCTGCGATGGTGTGAACACCGTACCAACGTGCCATATCTTTAAATTAACCTCGCAGCTTCAGCAGTGCTTCAATGACGAAGTGGAAGAGCTCTCCTAGACCGAAGAGGATCGTGACTGCCGCGAAGCAAACGGCAAGCACAACGCCCGTAAGACGCGTGGTCTCTTTGCGGGTGGGCCAAGTGACGTGCTTCATTTCTCGGCGCACATCACTGACAAACCCCGAGATGCCGCGGCGTTTGAGATTCGGAACTGGGACGTCCGCCGGAACATTCGGCGACTTAACGTCTTTCCCAAGTGGTTTGCTCATATCACGACTTCCAAAAATGGCCCCCGACTAAATCAAAGTGGCGCAAGCCTGCGACGCTTCGATCCAGGGGAGCCTGGAGTGTACCGCACTTAGCGAGAATCGCGGCGGGAGTTATTTCGAGATTTTGAGGATTTTATAGGCAATCGGTCCCGCCGGTGCTTCGAACCGAACCACCTCACCGGCCGCTCGGCCAATGAGGGCCATGCCCATTGGGGATTCATTGCTGATGAAATCTTGATCGGGGTCGGCTTCAACGCTGCAGACGATGCGCACTTCAAAGTCCACGTTGCGGTCTACATCTTGAACGTGAACGAGGGTGCCGATTCCCACTTCGCTGGTATCCAGCGATTCAAGGTCAATGACCTGAGCACCTGCGAACATGGCCTTGAGCTCGGCAATCCGAGTTTCGACCATTGCTTGTTCGAACTTAATTTCATCCAGTTCGTTGTTGTCTTCGCTGAATTCGCCGTGCTCTTTGCTCTCGCGAAGCCGTTCGGCGATTTCAGCCCGCTTCACCGTCTTCAGGTGTTCCAGCTCTTTTTGCAGCCGTTCGTAGCCCGCTTCTGTGAGCGACATTGCTTGATTCGTCGTTACGACGGCTTCGGGTTCATTAGGAGAGAAAGAAGACATGAGAGTAGTGCTGTGCTTTGAATAAGTCGCGAAGTATAGCCGGTTTAGTTCGGCGGTGCAGGACCGACATGCAAACAAAATCCGACAAAATTCCCTTCTCGATACGATACGAATAAAACAACGTTTTCGTTACAAGGGGTTTTGGGTATTGTCGGGTTAGTTTGAGACGACCGTTCGCCCTGCCTATTCTTTTGGCCATTTTGGCCGTGAACTGCAACGCACAAGTGCCGGTTTCCATCAAGCCGCAGGCGAGTGTCGTTATAAAAGAGGACCCAACCACCGCTGAAATCGTGGAAATCACGATGGTTGACCCAAAGTTTCCCGAGGCCGAACTTCGCCAAATCGTGGCCCGACTAGGAGCGGAGCTCGGAGTGCAACCCCGGGGTTTTGCCAGCTATGTGGAACCGTATCAAGCAGCGGGCCAGCCTTCACGGTTTGTTAAAGCGCGCATCGGAGTAAACGGGCTAATTGACCGTGCGCGCGGCGAGCTTAATCTCCAGGCACTGGCACGGGCCTTTGCCGGAGTCCCCGCACCGCACACGATCAAGGCCTTTCAAGTGATGTTCGACGACGAACTCGCGACCGTGAACACGCTGAGTACGTATGCCACCGATTCGGTAGCCGTGGACGGGAAAATCACCGTAGAACCGCGAGGAATCGAATATCTGGTGGTCCTTCGCACTCAAACGGGCGCGGAAATTTCCATTCCGTCGAAGCACTCGGCCGAACCGGAGAAGCCGGCCCGACCCGAACCCGCAACCCCCACCTTCTCGAACGTTTTGATCGGTCTTCTCGTCCTAGCGTCGTTGTCTGCGGGAGCATTAGTGTATTTTCTCGTGCTTGCGCGGTCAAGACCTTCGGCGAAGGGGCGGTAAAAATCGCTAGAATGGGCACAGCATTATGCGGGACGCAGCATCTCTCAACGTAAAAGAACTCATCGAAATCGGGTACGAACTCGACGCTTCTGACTTGATGATCAAGGCGAATTCTAAGCCTAGATTCAAAAGAGCCAGTGAAATGCAAGATGTTCCGGGCGAATGGCCGGTCATTGATGCGGCGAATGCCAAGCGAATGCTTTACGAACTGATGAATGAGCGGCAAATCCGCAAGTTCGAAGACGTAATGGAAATGGACCTTGCGTTCCAGGTGGGCGACAAGTGCCGGGTGCGCTGCAACATATACCAAGAAAGAGGCTCGGCGGCTTCGGTTATGCGGATCATCCCGATGAAGATCCGCACACTCGAAGAACTTGGTCTCCCGCCTGTACTTCGCGAAGTCACCAAGCATCGCCAGGGGCTGATCTTGGTAACCGGGCCTACCGGCTCCGGAAAAACCACGTCGCTCGCCGCGATGCTCGACATCATCAACGAGAACCGGGCCTGCCACATCGTCACCATCGAGGACCCGCTCGAAATTGTCCACCCCGACAAAAAAGCGTACGTTTCTCAGCGAGAAGTCGGAATTGACACTGAGGATTTTCAACCCGCCCTTCGGGCCGTCGTGCGGGAAGCTCCCGACGTGATTCTTATTGGAGAAATGCGGGACACCACCACCATGCACGTTGCGATGCAGGCCGGTGAAACCGGGCACTTGGTTTTCTCAACCGTCCACACGGCGTCGGCCTACGAGACTCTGGACCGAATCATCAACATGTTCCCGCCGCACGAGAAAATTCACCTCTGTCAGCGGCTGGGTAACTCGCTCCGGGCGGTCATCGCACAGAAGCTGGTTCCGCGAGCCGACGGAAATGGCCGGGTCGCGGCGTGCGAAATATTGATCTGTACCCCCACGGTTTCTAAGGCGATTGAAGACGGACACTTCAATGATTTGTATAATCATATGAATGAAGGCGGATTCTGGGGCATGCAGACCATGAACCAGTCGCTGGTGCGCTATGCAAAAGCTGGAATCATCACCGAGCAGTCGGCCATTGCCTACGCAGGCATTGTCTCCGAACTCAAGCAAATGCTTCGACGATAGGGGAGACGCATGCCGATTGATCTGAACGAGCTGCTGCGCGAACTTGTGCAGCGGGATGGCAGTGACCTGCATCTTAAAGCGGATAACCCGCCATTGATGCGCCTTCAGGGAGACTTAAAGCGCCTTGACCGACCCGTGATTACGGGCGACGAGTTGACGGCCGCCCTTATGGCGGTTCTCACTCCGGAACGACAAGATCGACTCAACAATTTTAAGGAGTGCGACCTGTCGTATGCGATTCCGGGGCTCGCGCGGTTTCGGGTCAATATGTACTGGCAACGTCAGCATGTAGGGGCGGTCTTCCGCTTGATTCCCTACAAGATTCGCACCATTGACGATCTTGGGATGCCGCCGGTCTGCAAAAAATTGGCGCTCATGCCGCGCGGATTAGTGCTTGTGACGGGGCCGACGGGTTCGGGTAAATCTACATCACTCGCCGCGATGATCAACCATGTAAACGAGAGCACGCGGGCCCACATTATGACGATCGAAGATCCGATCGAATATGTCCACCCCGACCGACAGTCCATTGTGAACCAGCGAGAACTCGGGACCGACACGCATTCGTTCGCTGACGCCTTGAAGCACGTTATGCGTCAAAACCCGGACGTGATCTTGGTCGGCGAAATGCGGGACCTGGAGACAATTCAGCTTGCAATTACGGCCGCCGAAACCGGGCACTTGGTTTTTTCGACTTTGCACACGGTGGACGCGGCGCAGACGATTGATCGGATTGTGGACGTTTTCCCGCCTGCGCAGCAGTCTCAGATCCGTACGCAGCTTAGCGTGACTCTGCAGGCGGTCATTTCCCAATCCCTGCTGCAGGTAAGGGGCGGCGAGGGTCGAGTGGCGGCGTTTGAGGTGATGACATGCACGCCGGCCATTCGCACGATGATTCGCGATGGAAAGACCCATAGTTTGTATCACGACATTCAAATGGGCGCGGCCGACGGAATGCAGACGCTGGACGGTCACCTGTTGTACTTGCTCCGTAAGGGTCTGGTTGATTTCGAACACGCGATTGCGCGAAGTTCTAACGTCGGTGAGTTTATGACCCGCGCAAGTAAGGAGAATCTTGTTCCGGAGGGTATAAGTGTCCCAAATTAAAGAAATGCTCGCCCACATTGTGGCGATCGGAGGGAGTGACCTTCACTTGAAGGTGGACACGGGCAAGACTTATGCCCGTGTATTGGGAGAGCTGCAGGAAGTTACGGAGTTTCCTCCGTTGACCCCCGAACAGTTCCGAAATGACATCCGAGAATTGCTCCGGCCCGCCCAGTGGGAACGGTTCGAGAAAGAGCTTGAACTTGACTTTGCCATCGAAATCCCAGGAATTTCCCGTTTCCGGGGAAACCTGTATGTTCAGCGCGAAACTCCGCAAGCCGCGTTCCGGGTGATCCCTTACGAGATCATCACGATGGACGAGCTTCTTCTGCCTGAAGCCGCGTATGACTTTGTCGAACGCCCGCGCGGCCTTGTGCTGGTTACCGGCCCGGCCGGAAGCGGAAAGTCCACGACGCTCGCTTCCATGATTGACCGCATCAACCGGACGCAAGAAGCGCACATCGTCACGGTCGAGGACCCAATCGAGTTTGTCCACTCGGACCAAAAAGCCCTGATCAACCAGCGCGAACTGGATAACGATACGCTTTCGTTTAGCAACGCGCTAAAGTTCGTGTTGCGGCAAGACCCCGACGTGATCTTGGTCGGCGAAATGCGCGACCTCGAGACGATTCACCTGGCGATTACCGCGGCAGAAACCGGGCACCTCGTGTTTGCGACCCTTCATACGGTGGATGCGATCCAAACCGTGGACCGGATCATTGACGTTTTCCCGACATTCCAGCAGCAGCAGGTCCGCATGCAACTCTCCGTGAACCTGTTGGGCGTAATTTCCCAGACGCTGGTGAAGCGAAAGGACGGTCGCGGCCGTGCGGCGGCATACGAAATGCTCGTGGCCACTTCGGCGGTCAGGAACCTGATTCGGGAGAACAAGAGCTACCAGATTGGCTCGATCATCCAGACCGGGCACAAGCAGAAAATGCAGACGCTCGATCAGTCATTGCTGAATCTTGTTCAGAAGGGAATCATTGCGGTGGACGACGCCCGTATGCGCGCGAAGGATCGGCCGGAGTTCGACCGAATGCTTGCATCCATCGGTGGTCAACAACAAGTTCCCCAAGCACCGGGTAACGTTCCGCCTCCACCGAGAACGGCAACGGTTCCGGCTCCGGGAAGCATTCCCGGCCAGCCAAACCGCCCCGGTTACAACCGCGGGAACTAGTGTTGGACTTCGATTCCGGCTTGTTTGAAGAGTCGTCTCGGGCGGAACCGGATTCTTCCGGCCGCAAAATTGTGAGTCTCGGTCCCTTCGCCACGGAATCCGGATTTGCGTTTCCGTCAGTTGAAGTCGCCTACCAAGAATGGGGTCCGGTCGGAGCCCCTGTCGTTTTGGTTTGCCATGCCCTCAGCGGGGATTCTAACGCGGTGAGTTGGTGGTCTCGATTAGTCGGCCCGGGTCGGGCAGTTGACACGGAAAAGTATCGCGTTATCTGCACCAATGTTCTGGGCGGCTGTCAGGGCACGACCGGCCCCGCGAGCCTAGATACGGACGGAAAGCGGTGGGGAAGTCGGTTTCCGCTAGTAACGATTGGTGACATGGTTGCGGTGCAGCGCCGATTGCTTGCCAAACTTGGCATTGAGAAGCTCCATGCCGTGATGGGTGGAAGCATGGGCGGTATGCAGGCGTTGGAGTGGACGCGGCGGTATCCTGGCTTTGTAAAGAAGGCGTTTGTCACAGCAAGCGCATTGCGGCACAACGCGATGCAGATTGGGTTCAACGAGGTGGCCCGCCAGGCGATTTACCGTGACCCGAAATTTCGCGGCGGAGACTATCCGCCGGATGATGCTCCGTCACAGGGCATGGCGGTTGGCCGAATGGTTGGTCACCTAACTTATCTGAGCGAATCGGCGCTGGATCACAAATTTGGCCGGCGATTTCAAGACGGCGGCGGGAAGCGGCCTGGTTTGGGGGTTGATCGCGATCAGTTCGAAATTGAAAGCTACCTTTCGTACCAGGGACACAAATTTACCGAGCGGTTTGACCCGAATTCACTGATTGTCGTCACGAACGCGATTGACTGTTACGACTGTGACAGCCTCGACGGGTCAACTTCCGAATATTTGTTCACAAGTTTTTCGTCTGATTGGGCATACCCGAGCCATCAGTCTGAGGCCGCGCATAAACTTGCGCTATCGGTAGGTTGTGCGTCAAATTGGGTTGATATCTCGCTGGATTGGGGCCATGATGCGTTTCTTTTGGACGGCGAAATTCAGGGCAAATTGCTGCGAAATTTCCTAGCTTCAACCTAGACCCTCTTGCAAAGCCCCCCGGTACCTGCCATACTTTCCAATCGCACCCAACGCGCGGGTGTAGCTCAGTGGTTAGAGCGCCGGCCTGTCACGCCGGAGGCCGCGGGTTCAAGTCCCGTCATCCGCGCCATAGTTGATTAATTGCCGCGGTAGCTCAGTTGGTAGAGCAAAGCACTGAAAATGCTTGGGTCGCCGGTTCGAGTCCGGCTTGCGGCACCACTTCTTTTACTTAAGACGGTGCCTGATTTCTTTGCCCACCGTTTCAATGGGCCCCTCGGCTTCTGCATTTCTAAGTTCGGCATACGCGGGTCCTCCCAAGGCGGCTTCGTTGTTCCACTCTTTGGCAAACTCTCCGCTTTCTATGCGTTGAAGCACTTCCTTTAGGTTCGCATGAACGCGGTCGTCAATCAGATTCGTTCCGGTGCGCAATCCGCCATAAGCAGCGGTGTCGCTGATGGCTTCGCGCATCCCAGAGATGCCCTTGGCGACGAGCAAGTCTACAATAAGCTTGGTTTCGTGAAGGCACTCGAAGTACGCGACTTCGGGCGAGTAGCCTGCTTCGACCAAAGTGTTGAAACCGGCGGTAATGAGGGCGGGAATTCCGCCGCAAAGCACCGCTTGCTCGCCGAATAAGTCGCACACAGTTTCTTCTCGAAAGGTCGTCGGCAAAATGAACTGGCGATGGCAACCGATGCCCCAAGCGTAGGCGAGTGCCGTGGCTAACGCGCGGCCGGAGGCATCCTGCCAGACCCCAACCAGCCCCGGAACGCCTGAATCGCGCTCATAGGCCGCTCTAACTCCGTATCCTGCGCCCTTGGGCGCGACGAGGGCAATGTCTACAAACGCGGGCCATTCCACATCGCCGAATACCACGGCATACCCATGCGAAAACAAAACGGTTTGTCCGCTTCGAAGCGCGGGCAAGATTTCGCTCCGGATTAAGAGGGAGGCATGCTGGTCGGGCAAGGTGATCATCATCACGTCCGCCATTTCGGCAGCTCCTCGAAGGCTTAGTGCGACAAACCCGTCGTCCATTGCTCGCTCAAAGCTCTTTCCGGGCCGCCCACCGACTACGATCTCAAACCCACTGTCGCGCAAATTCAGGGCTTGCGCCCGCCCCTGATTTCCGTATCCAAGGATGGCGATTTTCTTTCCCGAAAGTACCGACGGGTCAATGGACTCAGATTCAAAAGGAAGGTTCATAAGCGGGGTGCAAACGGGGTTGCCCGTGCGTCTGAAAGGATACGATGTTGTTCCTCCGGATTGCACTGGCCTTTTTTGCCGCGATTGGGCTTTTTTCTAGCTCGTTCGCGGCGGAGAGCATCATTCGGGCGCAAGACAAGATTCAGGTTACGTGCGAAGAAGAACCGAGCCTCAACCGAGCTTATACGGTGACCGACGATGGGCTAGTGCTTCTGAGCTTTGTGGGCGCAGTAAAGGTGGCGGGCCTCACCGAGCCGCAAGCGGCCAACCTTATTCGTGATGAACTGATCCGGCAACGAATTCTGCGGAGCGCAACGGTGACCGTCAAACTCCTCGGAACCGACACGGTACCGATCAGATTTGTCGGCGCGGTCAAGAAGAACGGAGATGTTCCGTGGTTTGAGGGCATCCGGCTAAGTGACGTGGTCGCAAAGGCGCAGCCTACTTCAACGGCAGACCTCAGCAAAGTCCGCATCGAAGCAAGAACAGGTGAAGTCATCGTAGTGGACTTCACAAAGTACCAAGGGACTAACGCGCAGTTTAATCCTGAGCTGCGGCCCGGAGACCTGGTGACCTTCCAGATTTCGCAGCTGTCCACGTCGGTGTACGTTCTGGGCGGAGTCATCCGGCCGGGAGCGTTTGAATTCCAAAAGGGAATGACGGTCGCCGATTTGGTGAAACTGGCGGGCGGCCTGACCGAAGACGCGGACGCCGAGAAGATTCGGTTCGAGCGAGTGAATCAGCCTACTCGGTTCGCGAAGCTCACCGACGTGCTTCAGCCCGGCGATCGAGTGACAGTCGAATTTCTGCCCAAAGGGGACATCGTGATGATCATGGGCGGCGTGGCAAAGCCGGGCTCGGTGCCGTTTGCACGGCAATTGAAGCTCACCGAAGCCATTCGGTTGGCCGGAGGACTCGCGGATGGCGGACGCCCGGACAAAGTAAAGATCAGCCGAATTGAGGGCGGGGTCACCGTGGTTCGGACGTATGATTTGAAGCGAATCTACGATGGATATATGGGCGATATTGATCTGCGGGTGCGTGATCGGATCCAGGTAATCGTGAAACCGTTGCCGAAAGAAGACACGCTGGCTCTTGCGTTTCAATGAGAGCGAAGTGGGATCGAACGAAGGGGTCTCCCGAGCCCATTGCCGCGCTAAACCGGGTTCTTGAACTAGAGAACGGCGAGCCACTTGTTTATATGCCGGACGCGTGTCCTTCGGTGCGGATTCACCGACCGCAAGTCATTCCTTATCTGCGAAGGACGGTTTGTGAAATGCTGGAGAACGCGGCAAAAACCTTGCCGACTGGGTTTTATCTCAGCGCAATTGATGCATGGCGGCCGTTTGACCGTCAGCGCAGAATCTACGAATCCATGACGAACTTTGCGCGGGAAGCCTTTCCGCATTTGGACCACAGCCAGATGCGCCGCAAGGTGAACCGGTGGGTGGCCCCCGTGGATCAAAAGGCACCCCCGGGGCATTGCACCGGCGCAGCCGTGGACGTGTTTTTGGTGGATGACGCGAACGAAGTCATTGATGTTTGGTCCCCGTTTACGCGATTTTCGGCTGCGCCAACCTTCACTTATGGGCTGAACGCCGATTCAGGTGCGGCAAGAACCTTGCTGGTTGAAGCTATGCTCGGGGCGGGATTTAGCAACTGCCGCGACGAGTGGTGGCACTACAGCTATGGAGACGCCGGATGGGCCGTGCGGATGGGCCATTCAAGTTGCGTATACGGTTTGGTCACTTTGCCCGAAGACAAATACGTTGAGCCAGAAGCGCTCTGGATTGAAGCCAACAAGTTGCGTACGAACCCGTTCCTCGAAGGCTAATCGCCTGCGCCTCGCTCGAAGTTAATTTCGGCCACGGTCCATCCTAGGCGGTCTTCCAGCACAAAATTTCCATTTAGTGACCGCGCTAGATTTGTCACGATTTGGAGCCCAAGGTGACTGTGGGCAGCGAGGTTAAAGTCTGGCGGAAGGGGCGTTCCGTTGTTGGCAACCCAAAGCATCACGCGGTCGTCCTGCGTTTCGAAGGTGATATGCACTTCACCTTGATCAAGGTCCACAAATGCGTGTTGCACCGCGTTCAAAATAAGTTCGTTGAGAATGAGGGCAATTTGAGTCGCCTGAGTCATCCCCAGAACGATATCGTGACCCCGCACATCAAAAACTAGTTGGGTGCCGGGCAAGATCATGCCCTGCTGTAGGTGTCCGACCAACGACTCGGCAATTGTCTTTAGGGCAACCCGGTCGAGGTCCTCTCGGCTAAGCAGGTCGTGTACTGCAGCGATGGCAAGAATGCGACCGATCGAATCATTGATTGCGTCATCAATGGTCGGGTAATGCCGGTGGCGCAACTGAAGCCGCAACAACGAAACCACTTGCTGGAGGTTGTTTTTCACCCGGTGGTGCATTTCTTGCATGAGGGTGTGGCGAACCTGCAGCTTCGCTCTTTCGATGCTGAAGGCGGCTTGTTTGGCGATCGTCTCTAAGGCAAGAATTTCAGCGTCCGTAAACGGGCGAATGGAATCGGTGTAGACCGTTAGCACCCCAATGGCCTTGTTATGGACGGTCATCGGAATGCACGCCATCGAATGGAGGCCTTGCCGCTCGGCGAGGTCGTGTCCGATATAATCGGCCTCGTTTTGCACGTCCGTGACGATAATCGGCTTTTTCAGCACCACGGCGCGGCCAGCAATGGACTCCCCGACCTTGATTGACCGCTTACGTTTGTATTCGGGCATGGTTGCCTGGGTGGCTCGCAAAACAAGTTCGTTGTTGGTCTCGTCCAGCAACCGCACGCTACAGACGAGATAGTTAAACTGCTGAGCGGTGAGGCTCACAAGCAGTTGAAGGATCTCTTCCAAATACGGGGACTGCGCGATCGTGTCCGTAACTTCTCGCATGGCCCCCAGCTGGGTGACTTGCGAATTGCGCTGGGTGAGATTCTGAAAAACTTCGATTCCGAGCGCGAGCTCAGCTACATCGGCGTCTATTCGAGCGACTTCTTGCGGGTCTAAATTCCATGTGCCCCGTCGCCGGAAGATGGCAACGCCCAGCGTTCCGCGATTGGTTTTAAGGGGCGAGAAGTGGGCGGCTTCGTAGATTCGCTCGTCGTAATCAGGAAGGGTGATCGCAAACTCAGGTAGATCGGCCCTTACGGGTACCGGAATGGACTGCCCCGACTGGAGAACCCGGCCGACGACCCCAAAGTGCGGTCCCACCCGAACGCGTCCTACCATTTCTGGGGCGGTCGTGCTGGCACTTAGCACTAAAAGTTGATCGCCGTGAAGTAGCATCAGGTCGCAGGCGTCCGTTCCGTGAAGCTGGCACATCTTCGCGGCGGCCGCATCGAGGAATGCGTCCAAGTTTGTGGACTCCCCGATGAGACGCAGGAGTTCGGCGGCGAGGCTCATCCCGAAAACGGCCCGAGAGCGGTTACCCGAAGTACATCCGGGGCAAGCATGGTCGCGGCGAGATCTCGGATTTTCGATTCCTCGACCGCGTTGACCCGAGCGAGGGTTTCGTCCACCGGAATCTCCCGGCCGTAACGAAGCTCGTTCTTTGTCATCCGCATCATCCGCGAATTCATGCCTTCGAGCGCCAGAACCATGTGACCACTCATCTGGCGCTTGATTCGTTCAAGTTCTCCGGCAACCAAACCTTCATCCACAATCTTCTTGATCTCTGCGTGGGTCACCGAAAGCACTTCTTCCCATGTGGCAAGTGACGTTCCGCCGTAAATCGTGAACAATCCGCCCGCCGAATAGCTAACGTTGTAGCTGCCCACGCTGTACGCAAGACCCCGGCGTTCGCGAATTTCATAGAAGAGGCGGCTGCTCATGCCACCGCCGAGAATGCTATCAAGGACCGCCACGGCGTAAATGTCATCGTGGTAGTAGTCCACCGACGGTCCACCAATGCAAAAATGAACTTGTTCGATGTCCTTTTGAATCAGGTCTTGGCCGGGGAGCTGCTTCGGGGTCTCAAGTTTGGGTTGATCCGAACCCGCCGTCACCCTTGCGAGAAACTTCTCGGCCAAACCGAGAATGACTTCGGTTTTGATATCTCCCGTGGCGCTGAGAATGAGTTCGCCGCCCCGATATCGTCGCGCAAGGTAATCCACCAAGTTTTGGCGCGAGAACGATTTGACGCTTTCTTTCGTGCCGATGACGGGTTTGCCGAGGGGGTGGTCTCCCCACTGGCCGCGCATATGCAGGTCATGAACGTGGTCTCCCGGCTCGTCTTCGCTTCGGCTGATTTCTTCGATAACGACGCCTTTTTCCCGCTCCATCTCTTCGTCTGCAAGCAAGGAATTGAGGAGCATGTCCGAGAGCACGTCTATTGCGTTTTCCACGTCATCGCTTAAGACTCGGGCATAGTAGGTTGTCTGCTCCTTATCCGTAAACGCATTCAGAACTCCGCCGCGACCCTCGATGGACTCGGCAATTTCGCGTGAACCCCTTCGTTCGGTTCCTTTGAACAGCATGTGTTCGATGAAGTGGGTGATCCCGGCCTCATTTTCGAACTCATGTCGGCTTCCGGTATGGCACGTGATGCCTACGGCAGCGGAGCGGACGGTGTCGATCGGCTCGCAAAGAACCCGTACTCCGTTGTCGAGGGTGAATTTCTGAATGGTGCTCATACAATTTTGAGGGTGAGGATTCCGAGGGTATCGCTTTGAATCTGGATGGCGTCGCCGGGCCGAAGAGAGCGGTTCAGGCTGGTTCGGTGAAAGCGCGGGGCTTCGAGCTTTTGGCCAACGATGAGTTCTGAGGCCAGAACGGGCATGGATTGACTCGCCGCGCAAAGGTAGTCCTCAAACCGTGAATGTTCGAGCTTTTCACTGTAAATCTCGTCGCCGTTGATTTTCACGGAGATGTTCGTCTTGAAAGTCGGGTCTTGCTCGCCGTGTACGATGTCGGGCGTCGAGATAAACGGCCCGATTGCGAACGGATAGTCGAACGCCTTCGCGCCGAGTTCGGTGGTTTCCTGGTCCGCAGCGACAAAGCCGATGTAGAGCGAATAACCTAAGATGACGTCGGTGGCTTCTTCGGTCGAAAGTGAATCACCGCGATCCTTGATAATGGCGCAAACGTGAACGTCGAAGTCCAGCAGCTTCGTTGTGATTGGCGCGTCGAATTCGGCGAGCGGCCCCATAAAAATGCTGGGGTTCCGATACGTCCAAGAAAGCGGGGAATCGGTAAACACCCGTACGCTCGGCGGCTGAACGATGGGCGGTAAAAGGATGATCTTTGAAAGCTCGTGGACGCCAAGCGCTTGGCGTCCATCGGTTTCAAACAGTCGATTATCGTGGAAGATGCCAGACTTTAACGTGTCTGGGTCGTCGCGGAGTACAAAGCGGCAAAGTTGCACGGGATCGCAATAGGATACCGCGTGGGACTCTAGTCTCCCGCGATTCCCATCCAGCGCTTGAGACGAAAGACGGTCGTGTCCCGATTGATCTGCGCAATGGCGGTGGTAAGCGGAACCCCTTTTGGGCAGACCTTGACGCAATTTTGCGCGTTGCCACAGTTCGTAATGCCTTCCTCGGAAGACAAAAACTCGAGCCGATTGTTTTCCAAGACCTTACCAACCGGGTGCAGGTTGAATAAGAGCGCTTGGGCGACGGCGGCCGGACCGACAAATTCGCTCCGGTCATTCACTTGCGGGCAGGCTTCGGTGCAACAACCGCAGGTCATGCAGCGAGAGAGTGCGTATCGCATTTGCCGCACTTGATCGTCTTGGGGCGGAGCCATTCCGAGGTCGAACGATCCGTCCAGCGGAACCCAGCCTTTGACCTTCTTAAGATTCTCGAACATGCGCGACCGATCTACGCTGAGGTCGCGTAGCAATGGATACTTCTTCATCGGGCTAAGTTCGATTCGATACTTATCGTTCTTTAACTCCGAGACTTCTTCGATGAGCGCGGTGCAGGCCTGCCGAATTTTGCCGTTTACGTACATCGTGCACGAGCCGCAGACTTCTTCCAGACAGGCCGCATCCCACACGGGAGGGCTGACATCGCGATTGTCCGTCGTTCTGGGATTCTTGCGAATCTCCATGAGCGCAGAAATCACATTCATGTTCTCCTGATAGGGGATCTCGAACGTGTCGGTAGTGCTTTTTGCGCCTGCGTTGGCCTGGCGGTGAACAACGAGTTGAATCGTGGCCATAGTCTGTTCTCTATTTAACCTTACGAAACAAAGCTTCGGCGAGGCGCGGACAAAAAGAAAGCCCCCCGACTCCAAGTGGAGTTGGGGGCCTTGTTGAATCGCGTTCGAAGATTACGAGCGCGGTTCGGCGACGAGACCGGGGATACCGTTCAGGTCGTAGGGAAGGACGTAGGCCGGGAGCGTGGTCTCGGCGGCTGTCGTGTTGAGGTCGTCGCCCGTGGCACCATCAATTCGACCGTTATAGTTGGTGGCCTTGGTGTGACCGTCAGCAAAGCTGATCGTGATGGTGTTTTGGTAGCGAGCGATGCCCGGGAAGTTGTAGCGACCGAACACGCCTTGTGCACCGCCCGCGCTCGGGTTGGTGTACGGAGTGAGGCTTGCCGCAGTTCCGCCGGCGCTGGTCCACTTGGCGAGCCAGCGGGTGTAGAAGCCAGGAGCTTCACCGGTCGGGATCTTCGGACCCGACGGTCCGGCAAAGCCGGCTACGCCGCGGACATATTGGGCGTCGTAGAAAAGCACGGTGTTGACCGACTCATCAATGGACGAAGCCGAAACCACCGGGTCGTTGTTGCCGAGGTTCGGCGCAACTGCCGGATCTTCGAATACGGCAAAGTTGATGCCATAACCGAGGCTGGTGATTCGCGGAGTCGGTTGCACGAAGCCGAGGGCCGGAATAATCTGGCTCCACTTAACCGCTTCGGGGTCACCCGGGCTCTTGAGAATGTCCAGGTTCTTCATGTACGGCTGAATTGCATCGTACGTAGTGAAGGCGGTTGCGCCCGCGGTCAGCGTCATCACGCCTGCGGTTGCATCCCAGGTCCCGCCAGCAGACGGGTAGGCACTCATCGGATAAACGTCATCCGAATCCGTGTTGTACATGTTAATGGCAAGGGCGGACTGCTTTAGGTTGCTAATCGAGCTCGCCTTCTTCGCGGCGTTTCGAGCTTGCGAAAGCACCGGGAAGAGGATAGCGGCAAGGATCGCGATGATGGCAATCACAACGAGCAGCTCAATGAGTGTGAAAGCCGACCGCTTTCGATTTGAGTTGAATTGCATGGGAGCGAGGTTCCTAATGATAACGGTCTTGTAAAGACGGCGTTAAGACGCTACTATACAACAGGATGTTCAACTTTGGTGAAGAAAAAGTACCAGGACTGAGAATTGACCGGTAAAATTCTTTTCACCGTGACGGAATCGCCTCCCCAACCCCAATCACCGTTTCCGGCTCAGACGGTCCTCGGCGTTCCGGTTTCCCTTGTGAACATGGAGGAAGTTCTGACCGCGGTTCGAACCTGGGTGAAGGGCACAGAACCCGCTCTAATCGTAACGGCCGACGCGACCGCTTTGGTCATTGCCCACGAAAATCCGCGATTTAAGGCCTTGGCTCAGCAAGCCAAATTGGTGACGGCAGACGGCGTCGGAATTCTCTGGGCGCTCAAACGCCTCGGTGTCGCGAATCCACCCAAGGTGAGCGGCGTCGAGCTTGTGGCAGAACTATGCCGAGAGAGCGCGGCTTTTGGCTACCGGCTGTTCTTTCTGGGCGCCGAGCCCGGCGTGGCCGAACTTGCGGCGGAGAAGCTTCGGCTTCGATATCCAGGCTGCAATATCGTAGGAACCCGGCACGGGTACTTCACCCCCGATGACGACCCAATTGTGGCGGAAGAAATCGCCCAAACCCGCCCGGACATTCTTTTGGTGGCTATGGGAATGCCTCGCCAAGAAGAGTTCTTTGTCTCCACACAGGCGATCACCGGGGCAAAAGTGGGAATTGGGGTAGGAGGGTCGTTTGATGTTTACAGCGGTCGCACGAAGCGCGCCCCGAAACTCGTCCAGAAGCTCCACATGGAATGGTTGTGGCGCTTACTGCTAAATCCTAAAAAGATTGGCAAGGTCAAGTTGTTGCCACGTTTCGTTCGTTTGCTTCTCACAGAACCCAAATGAAGATTTACACAAAAACGGGAGATTGCGGGGAAACGGGCCTCCTTGGCGGCGTTCGAGTGCCCAAAAACGATCCGCGCATTGAAGCCCTGGGATCGGTTGATGCCTTGAATGCCTGGCTCGGAGTTTGTGTTGAAGGGGCCGTGATTCCGAAAGAACTCCTCCGCGAGCAAAACCACTTGTTCGATTTAGGGGCCGAACTTGCTCATCCCCGCAAAGCCGCAGAAGAATCCTTTGAAACGGAAATATTGGTCCTGGAGGCCGAGATTGATGCGTGGGAAGCAGACTTGGAGCCGCTGAGAAATTTTATCTTGCCCGGTGGATGTTCTGCGTCGGCGAACCTGCACTATGCCCGGGCCTTGTGCCGAACGGCGGAGCGCCGTTTGCTAGACTTAGGGCAAGGCAGTTATTGGCCGACTCACGTTCGGTATCTCAACCGTCTATCGGATTGGATGTTTGTGGCCGCACGTTGGTCGGGTTACAAACAGGGCGTCGCGGACGTCCTATGGACTAAAAGATGACATCACTTATTCTTGCTTCGGCAGTGGCCATGATGACGCCCCAGGCGGCGGTGCAGGCACAAATCGAAAAGTCGCTCGCCGTATATGAGCAATCCAAGTCGCTGTATGGCCAAGTTCGGTTTGTCCAGACGGCGGCAGGAAAGTCCATTTCGATCGTCAGCGACGTTCAATTGCAGTGGCCGAACAAGCTATACATCCGTCAGCAAAGCCAAGAAACCGGCGGCAAGCGGTGTCTAGCGGTAGCTGACGGGAAGACGATGTCGTACGACCCCCCGGCGAGTGTTCAAAGCCGAAAGCGCCTCGCGGAAGCTCAGGGCACTAAAAACGTGGGCGAGGTATTTGCCGTGTTCGGCTCCACCCTCATCGACCGCTCGCCGATTATTGACATTCTCGTGAGCCGGCCCGCCGACATCAAGTTTTTGAAGATGCAGTGGGTGAACGGCAAATTTGTTGAATCTGAGAGTAGCAATAAAGTAATCGAAGGTGACTGGCGCCCTTATCAAGCGGCGAGCGTAACGGGTAAGTATCGGATGGAAATCACGCCCGAAGACCACCTTGTGCGCTACGACGTTTCCGAAACCCTCAGTCTTCCGAACGTGGGAGTCGTGACGGTGCACAGCCGCTGGGATGCCGCGGTCACGCTCGGAAAAATCCGAGACGAGCAGTTGTTTAACCCTAACTAGCTCAGGTGGCAGAAGGCTTGACCTAGGTCGGCGGTGAGGTCCTCGAAATCTTCTAAGCCCACATAAAGCCGGATGAGCCAGCGACCGTCGCTTAGTTTGGGTAGCACGCAGAGACTTTCATGCCCGCCCCAACTCACGCCCAACTGAAAAATCTCAAGTGCGTCGGCGAACGCGAAGAGTTTTGCGTCGCTTTGCTCCTTCGGAATGAACGAGATCAGCCCGCTCGAGTGCCCGCCCATTTGAGATTCGATCAGTTCTCGTTGAGGGTGGTTTGGGTCGCCGATGTGGAAAATTTCAGCAACTTCAGGTCGGGACTTGAGGAACTCAAACATTTCATTTCCGCGCCGCTCGGTCTCGTTCATACGCAAACGTAGGGTGCGCATTCCGCGAAGCATGAGCCATGCCGGAAACGGCGGCAAAAGTCCGCCGAGAAGTTGGCCTTCGAAATCCATCATCTTGCCGAGAATCTCGGCCGATCCCGCCAGCACACCGCAAACAACGTCGCTGTGACCGGCGAAATACTTGGTGCCGCTGTGGCAAATCATGTCCACGCCCATTTCGGCGGGGCGCTGGAACAGTGGGGAGGCGTAACTGTTGTCGGTAAGGGTGCGGATCCCTTTCTCCCGGGCGACTTGTGTGATCGAGCGGAAATCTTGTAAACGGAAAAGAAGGCTCGACGGTGATTCCAAGTAGATCAGGGAGGTCTCGGGCCGGATCGAATCAAGGAGCTCTTGCGTGTCCCGTCCATCCACGAACGTAGTGGTGACCCCAAACTTCGGAAGATAGCTTTCGAGCAGCATCCGCGACGGGCCATAGATTGTGTCCACCGCCACGATATGGGAACCGGTTTGCACCGAAGACAAGACGGCCGCCGAAATCGCAGCCATTCCGCTAGCGAACACACGGCACTCTTCGGTCCCTTCCAACGCGGCAATTTTGCGCTCTAAAGTGGTGAGATTTGGGTTGCCCACCCGACTATAGGTATAGCCTTTGCCGCGACCCCGTTCGTGCAAACTGTTTTGCTGAAAAGCCGCGACATTTTCGTGAACAAAAAGAGAGGTTTGAAAGATTGGCGGAGTTACAGCACCTAGGATTCGCTCCTCTTCGCCGAGGTGTTGCAAGATTGTGTCGGGTTTCATGAACGATTCCGCAAAAAAGACGCCGAACGGGTTGATTCGTCGTCTCTAGAAGTGCCATACTGAAGGTTCGCATGAAACCCGAGGGCAATTCGATCTTACCTTCTCCCGACGTTCTCAATAATCTTGAATACGGAAAATTTGTCCTCTCAAATCTAGCGGCCAAGCGCGCAAAGCAGATTAAAGACGGCGCGCCTCCGCTGGTTCGATTGGAGTCCAATCACCCGCTTTCGATCGCCTTAGCTGAAATTGCTCAGGGCAAGATCCGCCCGACGTTCGACGGTGACGTTGACGCCATTGTGGATACTTCAACGGATTCGTTGGAGACCGCGGCGCCCGAACTCGGCATCCTTCTTCCTGCGCTTGAAGACTCCGAAATTGAAGTGTTCAGCATTCTAGGCGACGAATCGGATGAGCATGAGGCAGACGCAGATCTTGCCGATGCGAGCATCACGGACCTTCTGGACGACGCCGAAGTGGACGAACTGGACACGGTGGATGATGCGGACGGAGATACGCTGAGCCTCAGCGATATTGCAGAGGAAGAAGCCGCCGAAGATTCTGACGAAATTCAGGAGTAGCCTTGGCGGTCACGGATCCGTATGCGGTGCTCGGGGTTTCGCGGGATGCAACCCAGGACGTCATTAAATCGGCTTATCGCAAGCTAGCCCGCCAATATCACCCGGATGTAAACCCGGGCGATAGTTCGGCAGAAGAAAAGTTCAAGGAGATTAGCGAGGCCTACCAGGTGCTCAGCGACCCCGAACGACGGCAACGATACGACCAATTCGGTACGACGGACGACCAGCAGTTTGGCGGGGGCGGTACCCATTTTGGGGGTGGTGGATTCGGCGATCTGTTCGACATGTTCTTCGGCGCGGCTGGGCAAGGCCAATCGCGAGCTCGTCAAGGTACGGATGGCGAAGATGTTCGGGTGGATATCCAGCTCGAACTGAAAGACATCCTCACCGAACAGAAGCGCAAAGTCACGTACGCACGCGCCGAAGTCTGCGAAAGCTGTTCTGGCTCCGGCAACGAAGGTGGCAAGCCGCGTCCAACTTGCAACACCTGTAAGGGCGCGGGCTCGGTTACGCGGGTTCAAAACACGATTCTCGGCCAAATGCGAACCTCCACAACGTGCCCAACATGTCACGGTGAAGGAACACTCGTCGACACCCCCTGTAAGTCATGTCGAGGCAAGGGGACGAACCGCAAGGACTTCACCACAGAACTCAGCATTCCCTCGGGCATTGAGGACGGTGCAACCATTCGCTACCCGGCCCAAGGGGGGCGGGGTGTGAACGGCGGGGTTAGCGGCGATTTGTACGCTGTGGTCAGCATCAAAGACGACGGCCGATTCGAGCGCGACGGCACCGAGCTACTTGCTGCCATCAATATCAGCATTGTGCAGGCCTCACTGGGTCACACGCTGGAGATTGACGGTTTGACCGAAAAGATCACGCTGAATATCCCTGCGGGAACCCAACCCGGCCACGTATTCCGGTTCAAGAATCAAGGCGTTCCTCGACTCCGGTCAACGGTGCGGGGTGATCTGCACGTTCAGGTCCAAGTGAAAATTCCCACGAAGCTGAGCGAGGGCCAAGTCAAGCTGCTTAAGGAATTCGCCGAACTTTCGGGCGAAGACGTGAAACCGACCGAAGGCAATTGGCTGGAAGGACTGTTTAAATGGAAGAAGTAGCCGCACGTCCGACCTACTGGATTTTGGTTGAAGCGGTGCCGAACACGGCGCCGGAAGACTGGGGCTACTGGGCGACGATTTTTGAAGACCACGGCGTTCTCGGCACCGTGGTCAAGGATCAGCCAGCTTCAATTGGCGGATACGTCTATCCCGAAGAAAATGTTGAGGCATTACGCGCTGCGCTACAGGACGCGGGCGCAGAAGTGACGATTTCAAAGGTCGAAGAAGAGGACTGGGCGGAATCTTGGAAGAAGTTCTTCGTACCGCGACCGCTGGGGAACCGATTCTGGATACGGCCCGACTGGACGGAAGCTGAGGTTCCGGACGGGCGGATAGAAATTGTGCTCAACCCCGGTCAAGCATTCGGTACGGGAGACCACCCGACCACCCGTATGTGCATTGAGCTCCTGGAGACCTTACCGCTGGAGGGAAGGTCAGTTGCCGATATCGGATGTGGGAGCGGAATCCTGAGCATCGTTGCCGATCGCCTCGGAGCCAGTCCGATCACTGCGGTAGATAACGACCCCGCGAGCGTCGAGGTCTCCCTGGAGAATTTTGCCCAGACGGCCACGAAGGCAAGCGCCAGGCTCGGGAGTGGTTTTGACACCCTAGAAGGTATCGCATACGACGTTGTGGTGAGCAACATCATCAGTGCGACCCTGATCTCAGTCTCAGCTGCGGCGCACGCGCATATCAAGCCGGGAGGGTGGTGGGTCGTGAGCGGCATCATTGACGCAAATTGGCCCGATGTTCAGGCGGCAGCCAAGCGACAAGGCTTTACGCTGGAAACTGAATTGCAGGAGAGCCAATGGATCGGCGCGATCTTCCGCCGCTAAGGTCACTCCCGCGCACGTTTTTGGCGGGCTACGTTCCCGATGGCGAGCCAATCCAACTCCCAGATGCGGAACTTCGGAAGATCAGAAACGTATTGAGGCTTTCAACGGGCGCGTATATCGTGATTCTGCCCGGCGACGGAACCTTGGTGGTCGGCCAACTGGATGGCAAGCTTGTCCATCCGTTGTTTACGGAGCCCGCTCCCCCGAAGCCGCGCGTCGCGGTTCACTTGCTTCAAGCGTTGCCAAGAAGTGAAAAGCTCGAAGAGATTGTCAGAATGACGACTGAACTCGGGGTTGAGAGGATCACCATCTTTCCTGCTGACCGAACGATTGTCCGTTGGGACGAGAAAAAGCGGGCCGACCGTACGGTTCGCCTTAACGCGATCGCACGGGAAGCAAGCGAGGTTTCATACCGAGGTGACTTGCCACTGATTGGCTGGGAATCGGAACTCGCCGCCGTGCTAAACAAGAATCCCGAAGCCGTGGTTCTTAGCGAGACCGAGAACTTAGCTCATTCCTTGAGGGCGCGAATCGAGGGACTGACCCAGGTTTCGCTGGTTGTGGGTCCGGAAGGCGGATGGTCACCGCGCGAAGTTGCGCTTATCGGTGATCGCGCTACCACATTGGGGAACTATGTGTTCCGGGTGGATACTGCCGCCGTTTCGGCGGTCGCGTTCACTTTACTTCGGGGATAAGCTCGGCTTTGTCGCCGACGATCGAAACCGTGTAGCGCTTCCCGAGCACCTTCAGACCGCGTATCTTCAGTGATTTCCATTTTGAAGGGAGATTTGGCTTGCAACTCAGCACTTTTCGGTCGTTCAGTTCTATCTGCCAATGGGCGCCTTTGACCGCCACATAATCCAGCCTCAGGCCAGCAAACCCGAAGAGCACCGACTGTAGGCAGCCTCCCGCGCCCGTGGTGAAATAGGTGATGGGACGGTGGCGCTTCTCGCTGAACTGCAGGAACGGGTCCGTCATGAAGGGCTTCCACGACTTCGTGAAGTACTCGTATGCCTCGTCGGATTTTCCGAGCCGCCCAAGGATGAGTGCGTGGATGGACTCGCTCATCGCAGGGCCATTTTTAATGACCTTGGGTGCGAACCGCTTAACCATGACCTCGGCTTGCTCTTCCGTCCAACTGTCTTGGAGCGGGTAAATCGCGAGAACCGCGGCGGCCTGTTTATATGCCCGCAAACCGTCATTGTCGTAGGTGAGATATGAAATCTTGTCTTTTGGGCGCGACCAAGTGTTCTTAAAAAGATCTTTCCGTCCGAATCGTTCGGCAAGAAGGTTGGTGTAGAGGTCGTTGTCGCCCGTGTGATATTCGTCCGGACTCATTGTTCCAAGGAGCTCGAACCGAGCCGGTAAGATTTGCTCCGAACGAGCGACGTAATAGGCACCTACGCCTTCAAGCAGGGCGTTCGCTTCTTCCTCGGGCGCGAGGCCGAGGGCAAGTGCCTGTTCTACTGCAAATGCGACGCTTCCGGAGATGTGCTCCTGGAACCTGGAGGGCCCGGGCACCGTTTCTTTGCCCGTCACACTCGACTCCCACGGGAACTTTAACGGCAGAATGTTCGAGCGAGGTTTTCCGCCGGATTTCACCGTCCCGGTCGCAGTTGGCCGACCGGCACGAACCCACGCTAAGTAGTTCTGGTGCGCCTGATCGGCGAGGCTCAGGCGGTAGTTAGTGATGCTTCTGGCTCGCTCGGGGTCAAGAAGCATGAGAGCGGGGAACACCCAGATATCCGCGTCCCAGAAAACATGGCCGAAATAAGTGGTGCTCGACAGCCCCATGGGCGCTACGCTCCGGTTTTGGTCTGGGTCAATGGACGTACGAAGGTAATACAGCATCGCCCGCACGGCTTGTTGAGCTTCGGGGTCGCCCTCAATCTCAATGTCCGTCTCCCAAAAATTGGCCCAGTAGTCATCTAGCTGCTTAACGAACTCCTGGTCAACGTCCTTGACTGTTTTCGCTCGGAAATCTACGACCCGATCGCCCTCACCGCCTACCAGTAACTGTGGCGCCCCTGGAACCAGTCGCCAGGTCTGCCGGAATCCATTCCAGTGCGTGTAGAGGGTTCCCGTCCGGAGATCCAGTGATTGACCGTAGTTCTGTCCCGCCGCTGGGGGAGTAAGTTCGGGTGGAAACCAGGTGGGGACCGATTTGAGCTTTTCCTCGCCGCTTTGTTCGTACTCATTTATGTCGTACAGCTCGGAAATGAGACCTTGTCGTGACGCGCGTACCCCGATCACCCCGTTCCAAAGGATGGCGTCCGGCCCCGTGCTCATGTCGGTGGTCTCCAGCACCCAAGGACTGGCTTCCTTTACGGGTGCCCGGCTTTCTGTTTGGCACCCAGTCAGCGCAACTGCGCAGATTGCCGCCCCACTAGGCCATAGATTTGGACGCTTCGAGAACACGGCGCACGCTCCAATCATGTTGCTCCAAGAGGGCGGCGGCTTCAAGTTCCGTGAGCGTAGTGAGTTCGCGCACGATGCGGACGCACCGGTCTTTTAGCTTTTGGTTCTTCGCTTTAACATCCACCATCAGGTTTTCGATGACCTTTCCGCTGAGAACCATGGCAATGGTGCTAATACGGTTCAGCGCGAGCTTCTGGCTAGTTCCTGCTTTGAGTCGAGTTGAGCCCGTGAGAACTTCCGGACCCGTATCTAAGAAAATTCCGAGGTCTGCTTCTTTGAGGAGGGGCGCATTGCGGTTGTTGACAATCGCGCACGTCCAAATGCCTTTTTGGTTTGCGTGACGAATGGCCGCCGTTACATACGGGGTTCGACCCGAAGCCGCAAGTCCGATCACCACATCGTTCCGTTGAACCTCGAGTGCGTTGAGCTCGGCGATGGCTGCGCTCGGGTCGTCTTCGGCGTCTTCCTGGGCGATCCCCATGGCAGAATTCCCGCCTGCATGCAGGCAGATGAACCGATTTGCCTCAATCCCGAAGGTCGGCGGCATCTCGGCGGCATCCATTCCTGCGATTCGCCCAGAGGTGCCCGCACCAACATAAATGATGCGACCGTCGGATTGGAATGCTTGAGCGACGCGCTCTGCGGCTTGCGCAAGCTGAGCCTCCGCCGAGACGAGCGCTTGGAGCACGATTTGCTCTTCCTCGTTCATCAGTCGAACCATTTCGACGGCGGACATCTTGTCCAGGCCAATGGACCTCGGGTTTCTACCTTCTGTGCTCATAACAATAGGTCACCGGCAAGCGAAACTGCGCCGAATACGGGCGGGTTTGGTACGGGCTGAGTTTTTGCACCGAGCGACGCTTCGAAGCTCGGAATGAGGGTTTTGCTGGCATTCCAGAAGCCGCCCGCGCGGTAAACCAGGGGGGCTTGCTGGGGATGGAAACACCGGATATGGTTTAACACGATCTCTGCCAAGGCTTGCATTTGACCATGCAGAAGTGTACTCACTTCGTCCGTAGCAAGTTCCGCAATCGCGCCCCCTAGCCGGGCGATCTCGGTGGCGGGTCGCGCGGAACGATAGACTGCTGCGACCGCTTCATCCGGATTCTCGGTACCGAAGAACCCCCACAAAGTGTGTGCGAAAAGGTCGGACATTGGCTTTCGGTGAATCCACTGCTGGAGCGCAAGCCTGCCGACGGCGTATCCGCTACCGATGTCGCCGAGTAAAGGGCCTCCGCCGCCAGACTTCACGAGATGACCTGAGGTTGTCCTACTTGCAACCAAAGAACCCGTGCCCGAGATAACGAGCAAGGCATTGCGGTCGTCGCAGGCCCGCAGAGCGCCGGCGTAATCGGCGACGGCCGTGCATCGGGAAGTTCCAAACGTTCGCGTTAGCAAACTTCGCGCTTGTTCGGCTTGTGCCGACGTGAGCAGTCCGGCAAAGCACCCGGCCACCGCTTTCACCTTTGGGGCCTTGACGGCTAATTCGGTTAATGCAGACTCGATCTCTGCCGGCGGGGTGCTTGACCAGTTGGTGGGACCGGCTGTCGCTTCATAAACCGTTGAATGGCCATCCGTGACTAAGAGCCGAGTTTGGGTGCCCCCTCCATCCAGCCCTGCCCGCAACGGTCCGCCCATAGGCAATAATTATTCCCAAGTTGAGACATTTCCTGTCGCCGAGGCTCTCGGCATGATTCGCTATTCGGGCCAGCCATTGCCTCAAAATCCGCGAATTGCCGTGATCGCCAACGATGCGATCGGCAACTTTGTTATCGGAACGCCGTTGATGCAGATGCTTCGCGACGCTCATGCACCTCGGGAACTGGTCTACTTTGGCGGAAAGCGTTCTCAAGAGCTTTCCACCGCGTCCGATCTTATAGACTCAGCGTTTCCTTTGCACGGCACGAATCCTCGGTCTGCCTTTGCTGAAATCACCGAAATGACCTCAAATGGCGGGGAATTTGACCTTGTGGTGAACATTGAGTGGAGCCGGTTTGCGGTGACGTCGGCTTCGGTCTTGGCCGGAGAACGGACCTTGGTGTGTGGCCCGTCGCTAGATTCTGAGGGGCGAAACCTATTGCCATGGCCAGAAGACGTGCAGGGCAAGCTATGGGCAGATCAAGAATGGGTGGACCCAAACGTTTGCACCCGATATCCCTTCTTGAGGACGCCGTTTATCGGGGAGATTTTCTGCCGACTGGCGTATTTGGAAGGCGCGGTTCCGAACTACAAAGTGCCAACCGTCGTTCCTACCGGGAAGATTCCCGACGTATTGATCGCGACGAGCGCAAGCTTAGTTGAAAAACTTTGGCCGGTCGAGAAATGGCAGGCTTCGTTGCAGGCGCTGATGGCTGACGGCCTGTCAGTTGGTCTGATTGGAGCCATGCCCAATCCAAGGCGGAGCTATTGGGAAGGCGACGCGACCGAGCAGCTCCTCGTAGATAGCGGACTGTGTGAAGATTTCCGCGGAATGTGGACGTTGCCAGAAGTGGCGGGTGCGCTCACGCAAGCCCGGGCCGTGCTCTCGCTAGACAACGGCATCATGCATTTGGCGGTAGCGAGTCAAACTCCGACCGTCGCTTTGTTTCGCGAGGGAATTCATCGGCTTTGGACTCCGCCAAGTCCGACGCTAACTCCGGTGGTTGCTAACCCCGGTGAACCCGTGGCCGACATTGCGATAGAATCGGTCAGATCCGCGATGCGCAAGGCTCTCAGCTCATGACTCATTTCCTCCCATTCGCCATTCTATCGGCCAGCCTCACCAACATCCCGATTTCCCCAGAAGAACTACAGTCGCCGGAGTTCTTTTTGGCTCCGACGCCGCATTTCAACGATCGGCCGATTGACGCCGTAGTGGACACGATCGTGTTACATCACACCGCTGGCGACAATTTGGAGGGCGTCGTGAAGTGGTTCCAAAACCCGGATTCAAAAGTGAGTGCTCACTTTACCGTCGGCAAAGACGCAAAAATCGCGATGCACGTGAACACGTTCTATCGGGCGTGGCACGCGGGAGTGAGTAAAGACAAATTTGGGCGCGGGAACGTCAACGATTTTAGCGTCGGGATCGAGATTGTGAACGTGGGAGACGGTAAGCACCCATATCCGCCGGCGCAAGTGGAAGCAGTGCGACTGCTTGTAAGTTCACTTTGCCACTACCGATACAAGGGCCAGATTCGGCAGATCACCAGCCACGAGTACATTGCCGAGCCCCAAGGACGAAAAAACGACCCCATAAACTATCCGTGGGAGTCGTTGGAGCCGCTGTCGAAGGAACTTGGTATCCCGCTCGTGTACGGCCGAAAATAGGTTTTAGGCGGCGAGGAGCTGGTTCCAGCGGGCCTCATCAATTCGGCCGATCTTTGAGATGGTGAGTCCGGTTCGGAATCCTGTTTCTTCGAACCGGCTGTAAACCACTTTGGCGGAGAGCTGGATGTCGCCAAGGACGGTGTCCAGCACGAGGTCCAGTTCAGTTTCGCTATCGTAGCTCTCGGAGGCCAAAATTCCGATGCCTTTAGGGCCGACGTCAATGACGTCCACAATGACATCCGTGGCCTTTATTGTGGCCGTCTTGACTCCGGCTCGCCGTCGGGCCTGCTCAATTGGCGGTTCCATGCGGATGAGTTCGGGCATGTGGAAAACGCAATTTCCACTTTCCATTCCCATGAACTCAATATCGAAGTTACTGGACGAGCGGTTGCTCGAGAGCTGGATGGAGAAAACGGAACCCGGATCGATTTTGGGGCCGTTATCCACCTTCAGGTGAAGCCGAGAACCTTTTACGTCTGCGACCCAAGCAAAGAACTGGTTGGTCGGGTCCGAGACAGATTCAAGCTTCGCGCGCGTGCTGATAAACCGTTTCATACCTAATGTAACGATTGCATTATCGGCGCATTTTGGGTTCCCTTGCAGTCTCATATCGGCGGAAATTCGGACTTTTTTGGCCGAGAATGCCAATTTTTCTGCTAAGTTCGACCAAAACAGCGTTCTAAGCCGTCTATCAATGCGGTATGGTGAGGCCCAGAAAGTGGGATGCCTCATCATCTCATCGGCTATTTATCGAGGTGTTTTTCGAGTGAACCAAATGTATAAGGTCCTTTTGACAGTCTGGACCGCCATGTTGCTGTTTGCAACTGGCGTTTCTTCGGCGTCGGGCCTGGTCCCTGGTCAATCAGCACAAGACGTCCTCACTCCTCCGACTCTCCAGCTCAGCGGACGCTATATGGAGAACAAGGGGCAGTGGGACGAGAACGTGTTTTTTGCGACCTCGGGTCCGGGCTTGCGATTCTGGGCTACTCGCGGCGGCATGGTTATGGATGCCTACGCGACGAAGTCCAGCACGAGCTTTGATCCTTCGACGGGCAAGATTGACAAGAACGTACATCAGTACGGTCAGGTGGTCGAGTTCAAGTTTGCGAACGCAAACCCGAAGGCGCGACCGGAGGGCGTCGGCCCAAGTTCGGTCCGCATTGACTTCCTGGGCTTTGGTCCTCGACGCAGTGCCAAGAACGTCAAGGCGTTCAACGAGGCATTTGTTCGAGACATGGTTCGCGGCGTGGATGCGCGTTATTACCGAACCACCGAAGGCGCCCGCTATGACCTCATTGTTAAGCCCGGAACCGATCCGAGCGTTATCCAGATGGAGGTCAACGGCGCAAACGGACTGAGTATTCTTCCGGACGGTGCCCTTGGGGTTCACACTTCCGTAGGCATTCTCCGCCAAGCCGGACTTAAGGTCTTCCAAAACATCAACGGTCGCCAAATCGTCATTCCGGCATCCTTCACGGTTCAAGGAAACCGCGTCGGCTTCCAAATCGGCAACTACGACCGAACAAAGCCGCTGATTATTGACCCGCTGGTTTACGGTAGCCATTTCGGTGGCAACGCCGGTTTTGATGGTGCAGTTGGATACGACGAAGTCATGTCCACCGCATCGGATAGCAATGGCAACCTTTACGTCACCGGCTTGACTCAATCAATTGATCTTCCGACGACGACCGGTGTTTACGGCATTCAGTTTCTGACTGACGGTGACCCGGCTGATCTCGACGGGTTCCTTGCCGCGCTGCAAGGTGACGCTTATACGGTGACTTACGTTGCCTATGTTGGCGGCCCCGGAATTGATCGCACTGAACACATCCAAGTGGACCAATACGGCAACGTTTGGCTCGCTGGCGACACGACCACCGAAGGATTCTTGACGGACAGCCAAGGCTTCACGCTCCAAGAAGTCCGGCCGATCACGGGTGGCGACTTTGCTTTGTCTTATCGCGGTTTGGTTACGGACCCGATCCAATTCAATGCGACCGCACAAGATGTTGCCGACGCATTGAACAACTTGGACCCCGCATTTCTGCCTCCGGGTGGCTTCTCGGCAACGGGCGGTCCGCTCCCCGCAGACGCGGTCATTATCCGAGCCGCTCCGGACGTGTTCCCGATCCGCATTATTCAGCGAACTCGACCGTACATCGTAACGGGCGGAGGCGCAAACCAAACCATCGAAATGGATGGAACCGGAATCGGCTTCTTCCCGAATGATGGCGAGTTTTCGCTTCGACTTCAAGACGACACGAACATCACGGATCCTCTTCCGTGGAATGCGGTGCAGGCCGACGTCATTGCCGCGCTTTCGGCACTTCCATTGCTGCAAGGTGGAACTCCGCCGCGCGTAGTCGGTGGTGCAAATGCCGGTCCGCTTCCGCTGGATCCGATTGACATTCAGTTCCAAAATGCGGGTGCCCCCGAGAATCGGCCGCTGATGACGGTTGTCAACAGCACGCTCGACGGCGGCGCACTCGGATTTGCAGCAAATCCGGTCGGCTTCATCACAAAGTTCAGCTTCTCTCCGACAGAGGTTCTTGACCCGTTCACGAACCCAGTGGTCTTCCCGATCGAAGGTGCCACCGACGTTCGAGGATTCAGCATTCGTCCGATTGCGCAGGCGTCCGGCAATGTTGAAATGGCCATTGCTGGTCAAGCCGAGACAATCGCAGATATTCCTGGGCAAGTTCCGACAGGTTCAGGCCCGAATCCGGAGCATGGTTTCTATGCCGTGTGCCGGTACATTCCGAACACCACGAACTTCCAACTTATCAGCGCCCGCAGTTCCTACATTGGAGGAACCGCGAACGCGAGTATTTCGGGAGTAGTCATGGATGCCGATGGCGGTGTCTATGTCGCCGGAAACGTCTACCTGCCGAATCCGGCCAGCCAGACCATTCCTCCGGCAAACACGAACGCCGTTCTCGGCCCGGCTAGTACGAACCGAGTGTTCTACACCTCGGCTGGTGTTTACACCAACGGCGGCCTCTTGCGGTTGCAAGACGGCTTTGTGCGCAAGTACGCTCCGAACGGTGCGATTGTGTACTCGGCGACCTTGGGTGGTAGCAGCGACGACACTCTCGTAGGTATTGCGGTGGATAACACCGGAAATGCGTACGTGACGGGTGCGGCGAACTCGTTCAACTTCCCACGCACGGTCGGGGCTTTTGACCAAATCTTCGGCTCAGAACCGTATGTAACAAAGATCAACGCCAGTGCATCGCAGATTCTGTATAGCACGGGCCTTCAAGCTCGCAACGCCGCTTCGTCTTCCATTGCGGTGGACGGTCGCGGAAACGCATACATCACGGGTGTAACGGCGCAAACGCCAGCAGGCCCGGGTGTCATCCTCACACCGGCAGCTCCGTTCCTTGATGGACAAGAAGCAGCCCTCGACGTTCTGAACCAGGGCGGATTCGACCTTGACTCGTTCCTCACCGTGCTTAACAGCACGGCCGTTGGAGTTCTTTATAGCTCCTACATTGGTGAAGCGGCCTCGCAAGAGTTTGGCAACCATCTTCAAGTGGACCGAACCGGTGGTGTATGGGTGAGCGGCTTTACGGGTCAATGGGCACTCGGACCGATTGGTCTCAACAACGCCTACAAGACCCCGCTCGGCTTCAAGCTGAATCCGGATAGCTCGGATGGCTGGCTGATCAAGATGAAATTCATCTTGCCGGTCCTTCAGTCCATCACGGTTAACCCGAACCAGGTGGCAGGCGGTCTTGGCTCCACGGCCGATGTAACCGTTACGCTTCGCCAGCCGGCTCCGGCAGGCGGAACCACGGTGACGCTCCGCATCATTGATCCGACGTTTGCGCGTTGGAACACCGAAACAGGACCGACCCTCTTGCAGGTGACGATCCCGGCGGGACAAACCACGATGACGGCTCCGGCAGTGGTGGCGACTCGAATCGTTCTCGATCCGAAGTTCACCGACATCCGCGCCGAGCTCGACGGAGACTTCCTCCAAACCCGACTCAACATCCGGCCTTGGATTGACCAGTTCACTCTGAGTGCGACGGCCGTTACGGGCGGAACCACAGTCAACGGCATCCTTGGAATCTTCCAAAATGCTCCGGCTGCGGGAATCACCGCGACCCTCACCGCCAACAGCGACCGAATCGTCTTCCCGAACAACGGAAGCGTTTCTATCGCTGCGGGTACCAACATCATTAGCTTCCCGATCATCACGCGCCCCGTGAGTGCTCCGGTCAACGTTACGTTAACCGCCACGATCGCCAACGTGAGCATCTCGAAGGAGCTTCGGTTGATCCCGGCGAACATCAGCACCCTGACCATTGATCCGAGCCGCGTAAGCGGCGGCGAGTCTTCGGTCGGTACGGTTCGTCTTGACGGACCGGCTGGGGCAGACACCGTGGTGACTCTCTCCGAGATTGGTCAGGATGTGGACATTCCGGCAACGGTAACGATTCCGGAAGGAGCGTCCACCGCTACGTTCGACATTGGTACTCCGTTCGTGGCTTCGAACACCAGCACGCGCATCCGCGCTTCGCTGAACTCGTTCGTGGCCGAAGATACGCTGTTCATCGAGTCAACCAACATTGCCTCGTTGACCGTATCGCAGACGAACGTCCTCGGTGGAACCGTGGTCACGGGTCAAGTGAACCTCACTCGACCGGCAGGACCGACCGGTCTCACGATCCCGATCACCAATACGGATCCGACGGCTGGTGTCGTCACTCCGTCGACGGTGATTGTGGCTCCGGGTGCCGTAGTTGGTAACTTCACGGTTCAAACGAACCTGGTTCCGACCACGCGCAGCATGACGATCGCAACGAACAAGCCGGGCTACAGCAATAAGTCCGTCACCATTACGGTGCGCGCGATTGCTGCGAACCTGGTCATGAACCCGAACACGGTGATTGGCGGCCTCGAGAATTCGACGGGCACCATTCAACTGCTGGGCGGAGAAGTGGCGCCTCCGGGTGGCCTGCGAGTTAACCTCGTAAGTTCGAATCCGGCCGTTCTGAGCGTTCCGGCAACCGTTACGGTTCCGGTGAACTCGGCCACGGTGAACTTCACCGCAACCTCGTCCACCACGGCAATTGACCGAACGGTGACGATCACGGCTGTGCTCGCACCGGGCAACGTCGCGACCGCACAAGTAACGGTGCTCTCGCCGAGAATCATTGCCCTGACGCTCACGCCGAAGGCAGTGACGGGTGGTCAAAGCTCAATCGGTAAGGTCCGACTGAGCAACCCGGCACCTTCGGGTGGTGTGGTGGTTCAACTCGCGACGAACCGACCGACGAACGCGTTCCTTCCGTCCTCGATCACGATTCCCGCCGGTCAAACCGAGCGCGAGTTTACGATCACGACGGTGGCCGTGCCGAACAAGGTGAATGCAACGATTCGAGCGCAGGTAAGCAGCTCCGTTCTCACGAACGTGCTCGAAATCCTGCCTCCGGGAATCAGCGCCTTCACGTTCAACCCGTCCATCGTAAGCGGTGGCATTAACACTCGCGGAACGATCACGCTCAACTCGCCGGCTCCGGCGGGTGGGTTGGTAATCGCGCTTGAAAGCCTAAATGTGAACTTCGTTCGCGTTCCGGTCCAAGTGATGGTTCCGGCTGGTCAAACGACGGTCTCGTTCAACGCGGGAACGTCAAGAGCAAGTCGAACCATCGCGGTGCAAATCCGTGCAACGGTCGCAGATCGGGGCCCGGTAAGTGCTTGGGTGACCATTACGGGTACTCCGTAACCATCCTAGCCTAGCCGAAAGCCAGAGGCGGTCCTGAAAAGTCAGGGCCGCCTTTGGTCCTTTTAGAACCTATTCAATCGGGTAAAACGTGTTCATGAATCGCGCCTTTACGTTTCTGCTCGGGGTTGCCACGGGTATAGCCCTGATCTATTTTGTGGACCGATTGAGCGCCGAACAAACCGAGGACTTCAACAAACTCGAGGATTCGATTGAAACTCAGCTTCAGCGTCTTGAGGCGCAAACTGAAGCTCAAATGCAGGCCTAAATTGCCGCACGCGGTTATCGTCGGGGCGGGCCTCGGAGGCCTCTCGGCGGCCATTCATTTGCGTCTTGATGGATGGGATGTTACGGTTTTAGAAGCCCGTGATCAATGCGGCGGAAAGGCGACAACCGCCGTTGAAGCCGGTTTCACCTTCGATCTTGGCCCTTCGATCATCATCATGCCCGACATCTACCGGGCTGTATTTGACCGAGCGGGGAAGTCCATGGACGAGTATCTTCAGTTCGTTCGTTTGGACACCATAAGCCGTATCTACTTCGAAGGGCTTGAGTCGTTCATTGACCTTCCGGCAGATGAAGCCGGGTGTCTTGAAGTTATCAAGCAACAAGCCCCCGAAGACCTAACGGCGTTCAGAGAACTTCTCAACCAAGTTGAAAGCGTCTATCCGGATATTGCGGGAACGATATTCTCGCGACCGTACCACCAGCCATGGCAGATGCTACAGCCCGGGCTGGCTCGATTCGCCCGAAAGTTCTCCGTGCGGACTCCGTTCAAGCGAGACGTAGACCGCCGCTTTCGGTCGCCGCTGTTACGGGCTTTTTTCTATGGCTTTCCCGCGTACGGAGGTCAGTCGTACCATTCACGCTCTCCGGGGAGCTATTTGATCCCCTGGAGCATGATTCGGGGCGGGGTTTATTGGCCGGTCGGGGGCGTCTCTGCTATTCCGCTCGCGTTCGAGCGGCTTGCGCGCGAACTGGGAGTAGAGTTCTTCTATAACAGGCCCGCAACCGGTCTTCGACGCGAGCAATCTCGAGTAACCGCGGTGCAGACGCCATGCGGAGAGGTCCAAGCGGACCTCGTTGTCAGCAACCGAGACCGACTTACGACCGAGCCATGGGTCAGGGAAGCGCCGGCTCCACGCCCGAGCTTCAGCTATTTCACAGTGCACTACGGCTTCAACAAGCCCGCACCTGCGCTATCTCACCACACGCTTTTGGTGCCAGCGGACTTCGAGCGCGGATTTGAACAACTCTATGACCAGCGACAGTTTCCGCAGCGGCCGATAGTGTATTTGAATGAGGTTTCCGCGGTTGAACCCGCAATGTCTTCATCCGGCGGAGCGAACGTCTTTGCGGTTATTACGAGTCCCTCCGATGAGCCGCAGTTGGATTGGACTGACCGCGCCGAAGAGTATCAACTTCAAGTAGAGAAGTTGGTCAGGTCGTTCGACTTAGGTCTGGATTTCGATGGAGTGGTCGTCCAAAGGCGTCAGACCCCGAATACCTTTGCGAATCGCGACGGAAACTACTACGGATCGCTCTATGGCCCGTCGCAAGAATCCCGATTGTGGGGGTTTATGCCTTTACGAATCCAAGATGAGAAGTTTCCCAATCTGTTTTTTGTGGGGGGTTCGGTGCAACCCGGCGCGGGACTGCCGATGGTAACTCTCAGCGGAAAATTTGTCGCCGAAAAGGCGCGTCCCCTCCGCCGGTAATCCAGCGGAAGGGACGAACTCCGTTATGAAGGCCCTTGATTAGGCTTTCTTGCGGCGTCGCAGCAGTGCGGCGGCACCTGCACCGAGCACCAGCATGGTTGCCGGTTCCGGCACCACACCCACCTGCTCTTGTCCGGCATTCGTCGGAATCGGAGTGTAGATGAGCGCGTTTTGGTTGACGTTCATCGCGGCAAGGAAGTTCTTCGCCTTGTTTACCGTCGCCTGGTTGTTGGCGTACCAGGTGTTGTCCAATCGGAAGCCGAGACTGCTCGTTGAGTTCGTGTCGAGGTTCAGCGCGTAGCGAGCCGACCACACAGCGATCTGCAAAGCAGCAGCGTCATTGTTTGAGTTGATCAAGGAAAAGCCATTTGCGAACACGTTGCCGGCCTTTCGCTTAAGGCTGGAAGCCGACTGCGAGTCGGAAACGGCAAACTGCCATTGATTGCCCACGCTGATGCTGTGGTCGAGATCAATGCACATGGTGGTGAAGTTTCCGCTGGTTGACTCGTTGCGGAACAAGAGCTCTCCCGAGAAGACATTCTTTGTCACCCCGTTGTACTTGATTCCGACCGTTTGACCCCGGCCGAGGCCCGTAAGCCTCATATACGTCGCGTTCGATGCGGCGGCGACCGCCACACAAACGGACACTAAAATAAGTTTATTCATTTCTCCTCTGCGCTTCCGCCAGAACGCCAAGACGTGCAAGCGGGAAGCGACTCTATTGTAGCGTTATCGCAGGATAATCGGGGCGTACAACGATTAAACTACCGTAAAGATACGGGGGAGTTCCGGTATCCCTACTGCCAGTTTTTAGGTACAAAAGTTGCCTTGCGAAGTAGTTAACGAATCAGATTACCGTCAGTGTCGAGATTGTACGTTCGCGGCACGCCGGTCGCAAGCTCTACGGACATGATTTCGCTGCCGCTAAGACCTTCCAGGCTCATCACAATGGATCGGTTCGAGTTACCGTGGGCAACCACAAGCACGTTCTTTCCTTGCTTGATATCGCCAAGTATGCAGTTGCGGTAGAAGGGAAGAGTGCGCTCGCTGGTGAGCTTTAAAGACTCGCCGTTTGGAGGCGCAACATCGAAACTACGGCGCCAAATGTGAACCTGTTCATCGCCGTATTTGTCGCGTGTATCTTGCTTGTTTAGGCCCTGCAGGTCGCCATAGTGCCGCTCATTTAGGGCTTGATCGCGTATCACCGGCAGTTCTACGCCCATGGTCTCGAGAATGATCTGCAGAGTGGACTGCGCCCGAGTGAGGTTGCTGGTATAGGCAACGTCAAATTTCATGCCGCGAAGTTGCTCTCCGCAAGTTTTTGCTTCGGCACGGCCGAGTTCCGTCAAGGGAACGTCTACCCACCCCGTGAAACGGTTTTCGAGGTTCCAAATGGACTGCCCGTGGCGAACAAGAACAAGGGTCGGCATGCCCGTATTGTATCCAGAAACAAACCGCGCCTACCCAGCCGAAGCTGAATAGGCGCGAAGTGCGTTGCGGCAAATCCTATTGGAGGAAGTTCGCGCTGAGAATGCTGAGGTCGTTAGACCCGACTTCGCCGTCGAAGTCGAAATCCGCGTCTGCTTCCCAGTTCGGGCTATCCGGAGTGGATTGGAACGCGATGGAAAGGAGGCTGAGGTCGCTAGAACCAACTTCGCCGTCTCGATCAATATCGCCCGGTCGGGAGAGCGGGATGCGAATGATTCGCTCTGCTACCACTTGGGTAACGATGTCGCGGGCATTGACGCTCACATAAACCGACCCGTCGTCGCCCACCGCCAAAGAGAATCCGAGTGCAGTGTTAATCGTGTCAACGAACGCATCAGCTACGTAGTCCCCGTCGAGGTCAATCGTGTCACCCGTTTCAATCAGCAAGCGCGAAGCCGCAAGTTGATCGTATTGCCCTAAGAAGAGTGCACGGTTGGTGGCTGTGCTGCCCCAAAGGTGAGCAACATAGCCTGTGTTGCCAACTTCGCAGCTGCTGGAAACTTGAGTGCCGATGAGGTAGCCATCTACCGTAGAGGCCGATTTCACTTGGATTCCGTTCGCGTTGGCGAGGAAGTCGTCGGCGGTCGACGGCGCGCTGGTGTCGCCCATGATCACGAACTGCCCTGAATTATTGATGGATGGCGAGCGCCAGTTTTGCCAAAGGTTAGGATCGCCAACCGCAAGGTCGGCTTCCTTGAAGACAGGGATGTCGTTCACCACGACCCAGCCATCGTTCACGGTGGATCCGGTGGCCATGGTCATGAGGTGGATGCGGTGCAGAGCGTTGCCCGACCAATCGAAGTCGAATCCAATACCACCCGGGGTGATCGTAAGCCCGTCAAATACCGTTCCGGTGGTTCCCGCGCGGTACACAGCCGTAAACACGCCATCCGAAGTGCGTGTGTAGAGCACACGGTCCGTGGTCGTTCCACCTGCAGTGTTGCTTAAGCCTGCAACCCAAACGCTCGTGCCATTATCGGTCATCGTGGGACGGCTGTCGAAGCTATTGAACAAGCCTGGGAAAGCCGGATCCGGATCACCGTCCTTCAGAACAACGCCCCCTGTGCGGACGAACAGCGCATCCGCACCGTCGGCCGAAGGGCTATAGCAAAAATCGCCCGTGTTGCTGAAGCCGGTTTGGTCTTCGCCACCGGTGAGCGTTGCGCCCGTGAAATCGGCGACTCGGAACACAACCGCGCCATCGAAAGCAAAGGCTTTGCCGATTCCAGAAAAGCTCATTTGGAACCCGACCTTGTTGTTGCCGGTGAGGAACGGGCTATCTAATTCTGAAATCGCAGCGCCTTCGCCGCCCGGAAAGTCGGTTTGACCCATCGTGGCCAAAACGTCAACGCGGGTATCGGCAAACGCCGAGCCCGCAAGAAGCAAGCTGAATGCAAGTAGTGTATTTCGTGTCATCTCAATCCTTTAAACCCCACATGGGGTGCCCTTCCATTTTACATAAAATTGCCTAAGTTGCCGCCACTTTCGTCATGTTTAGCTTCGTTTCTAACTCAACCTGTTAAGAATTTGGGTTCCAAGGGCATCCGGTTAGGTTTAATTGTTTGCGTGACCGAAAGCGAACACCGAGTCCAGGCTTTTGATGGCGACAGCAACATGCGGCGAGATGAGGATCTGCTGGCGTTAGAAGTGCCCGTAATCCGAATTTATGGCTGGACCGAAGCATGGGTTACCCTTGGACGCTACCAGAACCGCGACGGGCTTAAAGCAGGCCTCTCCGTGCCGACCACCGTTCGTCCAACTGGTGGCCGTGCCGTACTTCACGGCCACGACCTCACCGTCGGCATGGCCGTTAACTACCGTGACCTCGGTACTCAACCGCGAAAACTCCGCGAGACTTACCGGGCGATTACCCGCCCGCTGATCGCCGGACTCGTAGCGGCTGGAATCCCGGCCGGGCTCGGGGAAGAACTCGCGAACACCGGACGGACTCGAGGCTCGGCAGACTGCTTTCTTGCTGCCAGCGACAACGACATCGTGAATCTGACGACCGGCGCGAAGGTTTGCGGGTGCGCCCTGCGGATGGACCGGGATCGCGCGTTGATTCAAGCGAGCATCCCCGTAGAGGCTCCTTGGATTGACCCGAATGAAGTGTACGAACTTCCAGCGCCCGTGGTTCCGGTTCGAACCGACCGGAGCCTACTCGCGAGCGCGATCTGGGAAGCGTTTAAGGCGCAATTTGGCGAATCCGCCCTTCGCGTACAATAAGAAACTCCTCCGTGCCAGTGGCAGGGAGGAGCTTGTTGGGCGAGGCGAGCGACTAGTTGCTGTTTGTCAGCGCGGCGAAGTTGAAGCCGGTCGCCGAAAGCTCTTGACCGATGTGGCGGAGTTTCTTCATGGCCCGGAGTTCAATCTGGCGGACGCGTTCGCGGGTGACGTTGAGCGCACTGCCTACTTCTTCCAGAGTTCGAGAACGACCGTCATCCAAGCCGAAGCGCAGGCGAACCACATCGCGCTCGCGGAGCGTGAGGCGGCCCAGAATACCGTCCAGCTCTTCGAGGCGGATCAACTTGCCCGTAACGTCCGTCGGCGTCGGCATATTTTGCGAGGGAATGAAATCTCCAATGCTGGAGTTGTCCTTCTCGCCTACCGGCGTTTCGAGCGAAAGCGGTTCGACGGCAACGCGCATCATTTCCTGCACGCGGTCAGGCGTCATGTTGACCTTTTCGGCCACTTCTTCCGGCGTCGGCTCTCGGTGCAACTCTTGCTGCAGCTGGTTTGCCGTCTTCATGACCTTGTTGATCAATTCGGCGACGTACACCGGAATCCGAATCGTCCGGCCTTGGTTGATGATGGCGCGAGCGATCGCGCGTCGAATCCACCAGGTGGCGTACGTCGAGAACCGGAAACCCTTGCGCCAGTCAAACTTTTCAACCGCACGGATCAAGCCGAGGTTGCCCTCTTGGATGAGGTCGGCGAGCGGAATTCCCCGAGCATTGTACTTCTTGGCGATGGACACGACAAGTCGAAGGTTCGACTCAATCAGGTGCTGCTTCGCTTCGATGCCAAGCTTAGAGATATCATGGCGGTCATCGTCCGAGAACTGGTAACCCGACGGCTTATTGAGGAGCTTGGCGAGCTCCGACATCTTTCGCGTGTCGAGAAGTTCCTTGGCTTGGACTTTCTTCGCGAGGTCTTCTTCTTGGGCCGGAGTAAGGAGGTGGGCGCGACGCGTCTGGCGCATCCACATTTCAAGCTCTTCGCTGTCATCGTGGACCCGCTCTGTAACCTCTTCCTCGACCTCAGCCTCTTCGTCAAGGAGATCTAAAAGCTCGTCTTCAACCGGTTCCGCATTCGGGTCTTCCAACACTTGCGCAGCGGCAGCGTTGAACGCCGGACGATTCATCGTCCGTACAGTGATCGGCTTGCCTCGGCGCGCTGTGGTGGTCGGTTGAGTTCCGTTTTCTACCGGCATGTAATTCTGTTCTTCCTTTGACTGAGAGTGTCTCGCATTATTGTCGCCCATACCGCATTGCCCTACGAACATATGACGGCTGATGAAATTGAATATTCGCGCTTCGCCCTAAAAGTCCTTCTTTAACCTTAAAAAAGTTGAGAAAAGTTCCGTCAGTAGCGAAAGGGCGGCCTAAAATGACCGCGCGAATCCTGTACCGATTTAGGTTGCAAGCACTATGCCAGCGGTGTTAAGTACAGAGAGAATTCTCTTTCGGTTTCACATTAGACGCAGGTTTGCGCCCGAAAGTTAGTTTTTGGACCCGAAGGACCCGAAACGCACGTCTTTCGGCCTAGGACGTTTCGCGGAGGATGGCTAAAATTGCACGGGCAAGGTCTGCGGCGGAGTTAGGGGTGTTTGCCTTTCCCGTGCTGACTCTCAGCACAGAGCGGGCTTCCTGCTCACATAATCCGAGAGCAAGAAGCGTTGTGCTCGGCAGGGTGGCATTCGAGGAGCAGGCAGGCCCCGCCGATACGGCAAACCCCCGTCGATCGAGTTCGATTACAGCCGTTTCGCCCTGAAGACCTGGAAGCAGAAGCGTCGTGATGTGGGGGGAACCGCTAGGCGGCAAAATGGCCCGCACCTCCGGGTTTGCCTGAAGCTCATCAAGCAGAACATCTCGCAGGCGCGAGGTATGAGCAAGCCGTTCCGGTTGCTCCTGTACGGCGAGTTGCGTTGCTATTCCGAACCCAACAATGGATGGTACGTTTAGAGTCCCTGACCTAAGCCCGAATTCATGTCCACCGCCGCGGAACATCGGTTCCAAAGAAATCGGGTCCTCTACATACAGAGCCCCTATCCCTTTTGGACCATAGAGTTTATGGGCCGACCAAGTCATGTAGGAAGGGAGAGACGGCGAAAGGGGAAGATGCCCGAGCAACTGGGTGACATCGCGGAGGACTGGGGTTTGAGTTGGCTTCACCCGGAACGCGGCACCCGTCTCCGACGCCACGCCCACCACGGCGAGAAGATCGCAATCCGTGACTAGGTCGTCGTGAACTAAGAAGCCCTCGTTCGGTAACACCGCGCCACCGCGATGGCGGACTGGTTCGCGAACAGAGCTGTGCTCAAACGGCGAATAGGCAACCCGCTTGTGCTGGGAAATCACCCAGTTGTTCCCTTCAGTGGCACCAGAAGTGAAAATGATCTGGGAAGGGTCCTCAGCTCCAATGGCCTGTGCGATCTGGTTCCGCGCGTGCTCGACGGCTCGACGGGCGTCGGCGCCTAGCTGGTGCAGTGAGTTCGCGTTTCCAAAAGTCTCGCTAAAGTAAGGCAACATCGCCGCCAGCACTCGGGGGTCAACCGGTGTGGTGGCGGCGTGATCGAAGTAGTTCTCAGGTTTCACGGATTTCGGGAGTGCTAGACTCCGACGCCGAGAGCTTTCTTGATGAGTCCGGGGACGTCCGACGTTTGGTCAGCGACCGACGCGCCGGCAGACCGAAGCGCTTCGACTTTGCCTTGCGGACTTCCTGTGTTGCCCGAAATAATCGCCCCGGCATGGCCCATGCGCTTTCCAGGAGGGGCACTTCGACCGGAGATAAAGCCGACAACCGGTTTTCGCATAGTTTTGATGAACTCGGCACCTTCTTCTTCGTCGCTACCGCCGATTTCACCCACCATCACTACGGCTTGAGTGGCGTCGTCTGCTTCGAACATTTCCAGAACTTCTCGGAACCGGAGGCCCGGGAGCGGGTCACCGCCGATACCGACACAAGTCGTTTGGCCGAGGCCCGCTTGGGTAAGTTCCCATACGATTTCGTAGGTGAGGGTGCCAGAGCGGCTAACCATTCCGATGGGGCCAGGGGCAAAAATATGCCCGGGCATGATTCCCATTTTGCATTCGCCTGGTGTGATGATTCCGGCGCAGTTGCCGCCGAGGAGCTTAGATTTGCCCTGGGTGTTGATTCGGGTGACCATTCTCAGCGAATCTTGAATCGGCACGCCTTCGGTGATGAGCGTGATGAACGGAATACCCGCCGCCTCGCACTCGAGAACACTGTCCGCTGCGAACGGGGCCGGAACGAACACGAGTGCGGCATCCGCGCCTGTCTTGGCCACGGCTTCTTCGGCCGTGTTAAAGATCGGAACTCCGAAAAGCTCCTGGCCGCCTTTCCCCGGCGTCACACCGGCCACCACGTGGGTGCCGTACTCAATCATCTGCTGGGTGTGGAAAGAACCCTCGCGTCCGGTCATTCCAGCGACCAGCACCTTGGTGTTTTTGTTGACGAGAATGGACATGGATGCAGATAGGATACCTGGGGACCCAGTTTGCCCATGAACCGTGGTCAGATACCGTAAGATTGCAGTAACATCCTGCCGATATTGTCAGGGAGGACAACTTAATTCAGACATGCTGATTCCATACGTAGTCGAACAAACCAGCCGCGGTGAGCGGTCCTACGACATTTACTCGCGCCTACTCAAGGACCGAATTATTTTTCTTGGTTCCCCCGTTGACTACGAAGTCGCCAATGCGATCGTCGCGCAGCTTCTATTCTTGGAAAAAGAGGACCCGGACAAGGACATTGATATGTATATCAACAGCCCGGGCGGCTCGGTCAGCGATGGCCTCGCGATCTTCGACACGATGCAGTTGATCAAGTGCGACGTCAGTACATATTGTGTAGGCCAAGCGGCTTCCATGGGCGCAGTGCTGCTCGCAGGCGGCGCGAAGGGCAAACGGTTCTGCTTAGAACATGCCCGAGTGATGATCCACCAAGTCAGCGCCGGAACTCAAGGGACCCTTGCCGACATGAAGGTTGCGATCAAAGAATTTGACCGTGCGATGGACATTTTGATGAAGATCATGGCCGACAGCACGGGCAAAACGAAGGAAGAACTCTACGAAGATTGCGACCGGGATTACTTCATGTCGGGCCATGAAGCGATGGAATACGGAATTGTAGATAAAGTTTTGGCCAAGTTAGAACGATAATGGAAGGTATTCATGGCCAAAACTGGTGAACGTCGAGATCAATGTAGCCTGTGCGGGAAAAGCAAAGAGCAAGTCCGCAAGCTCATCGTGGGCCTGCACGGAGCGGTTTGCAGCGACTGCATTGACCTGTGCAACGACATTTTAAACAACGAGTCAGAGAAAAACCCCGGCGGTTCTAACGCAGCCGGCCCGGCGGCGCGAAAACCGGCGACGGCCACGGCGGCAACTCCGGAAATGCCGACAAGCATTCCGAAGCCGAAGGAAATCGTTGGCTTCTTAGACCAATACATCATCGGCCAGGAGCGCGCCAAGCGGTCGCTTTCGGTGGCGGTTTACAACCACTACAAGCGTATTGGCCAACTCAACAGCCAAGACGTCGAGCTGCAAAAGTCAAATATCTTGATCGTCGGCCCCACGGGAAGCGGAAAAACGTTGCTGGCGCAAACGCTGGCGCGGATGCTTCACGTTCCGTTCGCCATCGCCGACGCGACTGCGCTGACGGAGGCGGGATACGTGGGCGAAGACGTCGAGAACATTCTCCTCAAGCTGTATCAGGCTGCAGACGCCATGGATCCGCGCCGAGCGAAAGAGCTTTGCGAGCGCGGAATTGTGTATGTGGACGAGATTGACAAAATTGCCCGCAAGAGCGACAACCCGTCTATCACCCGCGACGTAAGTGGGGAAGGCGTCCAACAAGCGCTTCTCAAGATTCTTGAGGGAACTACGGCAAACGTGCCGCCGCAAGGGGGCCGAAAGCACCCACAGCAGGAGTACATCCAAATTGACACTTCGAACATTTTGTTCGTGTGCGGTGGAGCATTTGAAGGGCTTGAAGAACTGATCATGCGGCGCCAGAAGGCCAACGTCATGGGCTTCCGCGCCGATCCTCAGAGCAAGAATGAACGCGAAAAGGACCTTCTTTCGAAGGTGCTTCCGGAGGACTTGCTCCAGTTCGGCTTGATCCCCGAATTTATCGGTCGCTTGCCTGTGCTCGCTACGCTTGACCAGCTGGACGAAGACACTCTCACGCGAATCCTGACGGAGCCAAAGAATTCGTTGTTAAAGCAATACGCGAAGTTCTTTGACCTTGATGGAGTAGAGCTTGTGGTTGAAGCCGGAGCCCTGCAAGAAATTGCGGCCGAGGCGATCAAGCGTAAAACTGGGGCTCGTGCCCTTCGCGCGATCATCGAGAACATGATGCTTGAAGTCATGTATGAGGTGCCGAGCATGAACAATGTGAAGCGCGTCGTGGTGCAAGAAGGTGTGATCACCGATTCTCGCAAGCCGATTCTTCTCACCGATGAGGATTTGAAGCGCGCGAGCTGATCTTTAAGTTCTTGATAACTTGAAAGCCCTTCGGCCCGTTGGCCGAGGGGCTTTTTCGTGAACTTAGGTTCAAAATGCCCGCATTTTTGATGCTCGCACCCCTTCCAGCCAGTAGCAGTGCCGACCGTAACGAACCTAGCTAGTCAATTCTCCCGTTTCCTTTCGCCCCGGTAAGGGCTTCAGGGTGAGATTGGAATTGATTCAGGAATGTACTGTCTGGTGGCCGGTCAAGCCGGAGAGTTTGGCCCAGTCACCAAGAGAGAGCAACACACAAACATCATGTACCTTTTGAGCTGGAACACAGAAACCAAAACGATCTTTGCCGGATTGGGAGGCGTCGTATCCGACGCAGAGACGAAGATCTTCACCGAAGAGCTGAAGGATGTAATGAATCTCCTGGGCTCGTCGGGAGTTCACGTCGAAATTGACGCGATTCGCGTCAGCCGGTTTAGCGGAGACTCTCTCCAATCAATCGAATCTCTTGAGTTCACATGTGCGCAACGGGGCGCAACCATGACACTCTTGCACGAAGAGCTGGAAGACGCCTATATGAGCGAGAACGTCCGTGACATCCTCAACGGAACGAACGAATCTCTCGCCTTTGCGGAGGTACGGTACGCCGCTTAGTTTCTTAACATAATCCGCCGCTCTTTCACTGTCCGCCGGACCCGAACGAAAGTTCGTCCGGCGGCTTTTCTTTTTTTCGGGCAACGTGCAAGTAGAATAGAGAACGCATCGTGCCCATCCAAGAAGTCCACCATAAATGGTTCAGCCCGAACCTTAGCCTCGACACCGAAATGCTAACGGTGGGCGAAAGCGGGGTGCCGGTGGTGCTTTTCCCGACGACAAAGGGCAGCTACATGCAGAATCGAGACTTCGGTCTCGTGGGCGTGGTAGCGCCGCTTATTGAAGGCGGGCTAATTCAAGTCATCTGCGTGGATAGCGTGGATGCATATAGCTTCTATAACTACGACATTGATCCGGCAAGCCGGATTCGGAACCACATGTGGTTCGACCGTATGGTGCTGGAAGAAGTGGTTCTGCCGGCGATCGAGCGAAGCGGCGAATCTCGCGTGATCGTGGGCGGTTGTAGCTTTGGCGGATATCATGCGGCGAACTTTGCGTTCCGGTATCCGCATTTGGTGAGCAACATGATCTCCATGGGCGGCGCGTTCGACATCCGCCAGTTTGTGTTTGGGCACTACGACGATAATGTTTACTTTAACAACCCGGTCGACTTCGTTAAGGGCCTCAGCGATCACAACATCATGACCCACATGCGCCGAATGGGGATCATTTTGGGCACGGGTCACGACGATATCTGCCGAGCGGACAACTATCAAATGTCCGAGATTCTGAATTCAAAAGGTATCGCCTATTGGCTCGATGACCGCCCCGGCGTCGGTCATGACTGGCCTTGGTGGCGCGACATGTTTGCGCACTACATGGGCACCATTTTTTCCGGCTAAAGAACCTTCCCGAGAACCATCATGACTGCAAATCCTAAGAAGATCGGTGTGCTGTTTGGACGCGAAAACACCTTCCCCTGGGCATTGATCGAAGAAATTAACTCAAGAAAGATCGCCGGGGTCGTGGCCGAACCTGTGCTCATCGAAAAATGTGCTCAGAACGAAGGTGGGGATTATGCGGTGGTTCTTGACCGCATTAGTCAAGATGTGCCGTTCTACCGGGCATGGCTCAAAGCCCAGGCGCACAAGGGAACGGCGGTCTGTAACAACCCTTTCTGGTGGAGCGCGGACGAGAAGTTCTTTAACAATGTACTAGCCGAGGAGCTTGGAGTTGCCGTGCCGAAGACGGTGCTGCTTCCGAGCAATCAACGCCCGCCGGACACGGAATCGGACAGTTTCAGGAACCTCACATTTCCGCTTGCGTGGGAAGAAATGTTCGCCTATATCGGGTGGCCCGCTTTCTTCAAGCCCTTTGCCGGCGGGGGCTGGAAGAACGTGTACAAGGTCCACAACATGCAGGACTTTTTCCACACATACAACCAGACCGGACAGCTGACAATGATGCTCCAGGAAGAGATTGTGTTCGACAGCTACTTCCGGTGCTACTGCCTTGGAGGCAACACGGTGCGCGTGATGCCCTACGACCCGCGAGAACCGCATCACCGCCGTTATGTTCAAACGCCCGGCGATTTCGATCCCGCATTGATTCAGCGAATCGTGGATGACACGATCAAGCTCAACCAAGGGCTGGGCTACGATTTTAACACGGTTGAATATGCGGTGCGGGACGGCATTCCTATTGCGATTGACTTCTGCAACCCGGCGCCAGATGCAGACGTGCACAGTGTCGGTGAGGCGAACTTCGAATGGATCGTTAAGCACGCCGCCGATATGCTCATTTCCCGCGCGCAAGCACACGTGGAAGGGCAGAACAACCTTACGTGGGGAACGTTTGTGCGAATTTCGGTGGCAGCTCCTGCGCCCAAACTTGCAAAGCCAAAGGCCAAAAAATGAACCGTCCGAACGAGGCGGGTTACTACTCGCTGGGCATTGAAGAAGAGTTTCAGATTATCAATCCCGAGAACGGGGAGCTCCGATCGCACGTCGAAGAAGTCCTCGAAGACTCGGGGATGGTGCTGAAGGAATATGCCCGCCGAGAAATGCACAAGAGCGTGGTGGAGACGGGCACCGGAATCTGTTGCGACATTCGCGAGGCTCGAAGCGAGATCATCAAAATTCGCACGCTTCTAGCCCGCGTGGCAAAGCAAAAGTCACTCAGCATCGCCAGCAGTGGGACGCATCCTTTCAGCCACTGGCACCACCAAGAAATCACAGAGCACGAGCGGTATCACCGGTTGGTAGAAGAACTCAAAGAAGTTGCTCGCAAGAATCTCGTTTTTGGGCTGCACGTGCACGTGGGGTTCCCCGATCGCGAGGCAGCCATTCAAGTTATCAATGCGGCAAGCTACTTCATTCCGCACCTGATGGCCATCAGCGCGAATTCGCCGTTTTGGCTCGGTGAGGACACAGGCTATGCCAGTTACCGGGTTAAGGTGTTCGAGAACTTCCCGCGCACGGGGGCGCCGCACTTTTTCCATTCTCTGGGAGCCTACGAAGACTACGTGAAGTTGCTCCTGAAAACGAACTGCATTGACAATCCGAAAAAGATTTGGTGGGATATTCGCTTGCATCCGAACTTCGACACGATCGAATACCGGATGTGCGATGCCCAGATGACGGTCGATGAGACCATTGCGATCACGGCCCTACTTCAATGCCTAACGGTCAAGCTTCACCGACTCAATCAGCAAAATCTCACCTTCCGGATTTATCGCCGTTGCTACATAGACGAGAACCGTTTCCGGGCTTCGCGATACGGCATCAACGGCAAGCTGATTGACTACGGCAAACAATCCGAGGTCCCAACGCGAGAGCTAATCGAGGAACTCCTGGAGTTCGTTGACGATGTCGCAGACGAGATGGGCTGCCGCGACGAGATTCGGTTCGTGTCCCAAATCCTGGTTTCGGGAACCGGGGCCGATCGCCAACGCTCGGCGTTCTGCGCCAAAGAATCACGGACTGATCTGATCAACTACATGATAAAAGAGACCCACTACGGCCTTGAGGTTGAGCCACTACTCGTCCAATAGTCATGGCCCGGATTGCGATTCTTGACTTCTACAATGGAGAGGCGAACCAGGGCATGGCCTGCTTGCTGCGCCTTGTGGCGGCCTCGGGTGCCGAGGCTAAGGTCTATGATGTGCGGCTAAAGGGCGAACTTCCCAACTTTGACGAATTTGATCACTTGATTAGCTCTGGCGGACCCGGAGACCCGCATGAAGTCGAGACGTTTCCGTGGGGCGACGGCTTCGAGGGGCTTCTGAATGAAATCTCCGAATTTAATGCAGCACCGGGTTCAGTAAAAAAACACGCCTTCCTAATCTGCCACAGCTACCAGATGGCGTGCATTAGGTGGGGACTCGCCGAGGTCACGCGCCGACAAAGCCGAGCCTTTGGAATCTATCCGATGACGAAAACGCCGGAGGGTGAGTCGGACGCATTGCTTTGCGCGTTACCTGATCCGTTTTATGTGATTGACTCGCGCGAGTGGCAAGTGGTCCAACCGCATTCCGACGCAATGCAGGCGCATGGCTCGCTGGTTCTCGCAGTCGAACGCGATCGGCCTCACGTTCCGCTTGAGCGCGCCGCGATGATGATCCGGTTCACCCCGGAGATTGTCGGCACGCAATTCCACCCCGAAGGTGACGAGGATTCGATGCACTACTATCTGGATAATCCCGACCGGCTGCAGAAAATGACCGAGTTTGCTGGCGAGCGCAAGGTCGAGAAGATAAAATCGCACCTAGGTGATGCGCAAAAGGTCAATCTCACGCACAACGTACTTATTCCGGCCTTTTTGCGGCGCGCTATAGAATCCTCATGATTGAATCTCGCGTGAATCACTGGATGTCGGCGTGGTCTGAGGAAGCCCATGCGCGGGTTCTTGCGGGTATCAACGACCCGTATTCGCTTAAGACTCAGTTTCGAGTTTGCGAACGCCCGATCTTTCTGGATTCACCGACCCTTGCCGCACTTTACGAAGCCACGGAATCTATTCTTACTCAACTCCAGACGCCCGAGTTCACTGCCCACGCCAAGGATGCGGTGCCAAAGCTGTTTTATGTTCCGGGCGAAACGGATCACCCCGAGTTCGTTCAAATCGACTTTGCCCTGACGCCCAATGGGCCGAAGCTCATTGAGCTCCAGGGATTTGCCTCCATGTTTTGCTATCAGGTGGCCTTGGACCGCGCCTACCGAGCACAAGGCTTGGTGGAGCCGGATCTCACGTGTTACCACTCCGGCTTAACTGAAACGGACTATTTGGCCGAGCTCTCTCGGCTGATTTGCAAAGACCACGCAAAAGAAAATGTAGTTCTACTTGAACTCGATCCGGAATCTCAACGAACGCAAATTGACTTTGCTTGCACGGAGGCGATGTGCGGAATTCGGACCGTCAACGTTCGCGATGTCCGAAGGTCGGGCAATGACTTGTATGCCGAAGTCGGCGGTGAGACGATTGAGATTCACCGAATCTACAATCGGGTGATCTTCGACGAAGTGGACTCGAAGTGCATTCGACTGAAATGGGACCCGCGCGAAGGTGCCGACGTCGAATGGTCCGTACATCCGAATTGGTTTATGCGAATCAGCAAGCACACTCTCCCGTTCCTGACAGGACCTTCCATTCCCCGGGTCATGACGGTCGAGGATGTGGATGGGACGGTGCCAGAAGACCTAGACCGCTATGTGCTCAAACCAATGTACTCATTTGCCGGCGCCGGAGTTGTAATGAACCCAACTGCGAGAGATTTGGCTGAGGTCTCGAACCCACAATACACCCTGCTCCAGGAGCGAGTCGAATACGCGCCCGTGATGGAGACGCCCGCAGGTCCGCGGTGCGCCGAAGTGAGAATGATGGTGTTTTGGGATAAAGCACCAAAGGTCGTGAACTCGCTGGTGCGCGTTAGCTCAGGTGGGCAAAGCACGGTGAGTAAGAACGATTCTGAGCCGTGGGTGGGCGCAACGACCGCCTACTTTCCGAAAACCTCGTGATGCACCCGGTTGCAATCTGTGGCGTCCCGGGCTAAGCTAGTCGTTGCCCATGGAAGTTATTCACGCCGTCGAACGCGCCGCCTTGTCTGCCATTGAGTCTGCGACGAGCACGGCAGAATTACGCGAGCTAGAACTTAAATTCCTGGGCAAGAGCGGGGAATTCGCAGGGCTTATGCGGCAACTTGGGCAGCTTTCGGCCGAAGAGCGCCCGCTGTTCGGTAAGAATGTAAATGAGGCAAAAGCCCGAATCGAAGAGGCTATGGATGCCCGCCACCAAACCCTCCTAAGTGCTGAGCGGGAAATCCAGTTCGAGGCCGAGCGGATTGACATCACTATGCCGGGCCGGAGAGCCACGGCTGGTCGAGAGCATATCATTCAGCTCATAAACAATCGAATCAAGGATGTTTTTGTGGGGCTCGGATTTGAGTACCGAGAATCGCCTGAGCTTGAAAGATTTGAGAACAACTTCACTGCGCTCAACTACCCCCCGAACCACCCGGCGATGGATGAGCAAGACACCTTCTACGTCACGGACGATTTGGTGCTTCGAACCCAATGCACGGCCCTGCAGGCCCACGTGCTCGGAAATGAACAGCCACCGTTCCGGTACTTCACGATTGGACGCACCTACCGGAACGAGGCAGTGGACCGCACTCACTCGCATACATTCCACCAGATTGACGCGTTCATGGTCGATAGGGGAGTTTCGATGGCTCACCTTAAGGGCACGCTGGAACGGTTTGCGAAAAGCATGTTTGGACCAAACGTGAAATCACGTTTTCGGCCGGACTACTTTCCGTTTGTGGAACCGGGTGTGGACTTCGCGATTTCCACGCCCGAGCTATTCGGCGGGCGTTGGCTGGAACTCGGCGGAGCCGGACTCATTCATCCAAAAATCCTCCGCAATTACGGAATTGACACCGAGGTTTACAGCGGTTTTGCCTTTGGCCTCGGTGTCGAACGGATTCCAATGATGGCGTACAAGATCGACGACCTGCGTCACTTCTTGGAGAACGATCTACGGTTCCTTGATCAGTTTGCCTAGTTAGTTTCCGACGAGCTGGGCGAACTGTTCCACTTCGTCGCGAATGATCTTGAGCGAGCCATCCCAGAACTCACCCGAACGAAGATCAATGTTAAACCGGCGGGCTAAAGTTTCGGCGTCAAACATCCCAGTGCTAGACAACAGATCGTCATAGGTGCTTTTGAATCGTTCCGGATCGGCTTCGTACTGCGAGTACAGACCCATGGAAAACAACTGTCCGAACATGTAGGGGTAGTTGTAGTAGCTCGCGCTTCCGCTGTAGTAGTGGGGCTTGGCGGCCCACATGTAGGGGTGGCGTGCGTCGCTAAGACCGTCTCCGTAAGTGTCCGCTTGGGCGGCCGTCATTAGGTCGCAGAGTTCTGCTGCCGACAGGTCGCGCTCGGATCGCTTCTCGAACACGCTTTGCTCGAACAGGAAACGGGAAGTGATGTCCACCACGGTTTGCGTAGACCGCATGAGATTGCTTTCGAGTAGGGCCAGCCGTTGGGTTTCGTTGGCTTGCGCGACGGCCTGTTTCATGATAATGGTTTCGCAGAAGATGCTGGCCGTTTCGGCGAGGGTCATCGGCGTGTGTCGTTGCAGACTTGTGCGTTCGGCCAAGCAGAGGTTGTGGTATCCGTGGCCGAGTTCATGGGCCAGGGTACTCACGGCAGAGAAGGACGGTTTCCAGGTCTGGAGCAATCGGGACTCGTCTTTCCGGAGCGACATACAGAATGCACCATCTCGCTTGTTCGGTTGCGGCGCGGCGTCAATCCAGCGTTCCCGCACGGCGCGTGCGGCGAAATCGCCCATTTTCGCTGAGTACTTCCCGAACTGCTCAATCACAAAGGCAGCCCCTTCATCAAATGACCAGGTCGAGTCGTCGTTGCCGATCGGAGCGAATAGGTCGTACCACGGGAGGCCGTTTTGCGAACCCAGCATCCGCCCTTTGATCTGCATGTACTTGCGCAGAGCAGGGAAGGTGGCCCGGGCCGCATCCAGCATGGCATCAAGTGATTCACGACTCACTCCGTTGGAGAAGAGTGCGCTGTCGAGCGGCGCATTCCAGCCGCGGCGTCGGCTAAGTTGGCCGACTTCGCCTTTGATTCCGTTCATCGCGAACGCGATGACGGTTTCGGCTTGCTTCCAGGTTGCGAGTTCGGCTTCGTAAGCCGCCTTTCGAACCTTTTGGTCGGAGTCGTAGGCCATTCCGCGGGTTTGCGGCATGGTGAACGTGCCTTTTCCGGGAATCTCGACGCGCAGAACACTTGAGTAGTCCTCTTGCAGACGTTCCCATCCGCCCGAGCCGCTACTCGCAAGATCGGCGGCGAGATCCTCTTCGGCAGGGCTCATGAGGTGGGTGCTAATAACGCGGGCGATTTCCAGAGTGCGCGCATGTGCGGCCAAGGTTGTGTTCGTTCGCGCGTCGTCTCCGAATTCACGTTCTCCCAACCAAGCCGTCATGCGGACGCTGAGCTTGCGAAGGCGTGACTGCACGGGAACAAGCTCATTGAGCCGCAGCTGAGCGACCGAGTTTTGACTATCGGTGGAGACAAACGCGTAGATATACGACTCGATCGTATCAATTCGCTCGTTGTAGCGGTTCCACTCGTTGATGAGGGTTTCGGCAGTTCGGACGTCGGTGTCTTTTTGGGCCGCCCCTCCGTGAATTCCGAGGTTATCAAACGTGGCCTCAAGGGCGCTGGTGCACTCCAGCAGGGTCTGAAAATCGGATTTGAATTCTGTTGAATCAAGACCGGGATAGACAACGGACATATCCCATGTGGGTTCGGGGGTTGTGGTGCTCATAAGTCTTCGTCCGTGATACCCGGAATCCAGAATTTCACCGTGTTCATTTCCGGAAATGGGCACGATCTGGGACCATTGGTTTGTTTTGACAAAAATACGGGAACGCGGCGGAAGATCTGTCGGTCACACGTTCGGACACAACTCATAGTTAACTTATTTCTTGCTATTATTAGGGCGAATCCGGATTTACTCCGTACGGCATTTTGGCTTTGAGAGGAACCAAAAGAGGCGTGCGGGAACGGGAACGCAAAAGAAGTTAACTGCGACTCATTGAAATTCATAACGAAATGGACGTCATTAAATTGCTGCATAACCGACTGGACGATGTGGATATCGCGTTGTTGCGACTCGTACAAGGCGACGGAAAGATCACAAATGCCGAACTGGCTCGCAAGGTCCAGCTTTCGCCTCCCAGCGTTCTTCAACGGGTGCGCCGCCTCGAAGAATCCGGATTGATCAAGGGTTATTCCGCAGATTTCGATCTCAAAAACATCGGCTACCACCTAACCGTTTTCGTTCAGGTCTCTTTACAACTCCATCAGGACCAGCCCATCGAACAATTTCGCGCCGCTGTCGCCAAAGTAAAGGAGATTCTTGAGTGCCACCACGTGAGCGGTGAATTCGACTTCCTTTTGAAAGTGGTCGCAGTTGACATGCCACATTTCGAACAGCTGGTGCGAGAGGACCTCAGTACGATTCCGGCCGTGGGCAAAATTCATAGTTGTTTTGTGCTGAGCACCAGCAAAGCCGAACGCTCTGTGCCCATTTAGGTCGGTTTGGTACGCTTTACGCAAGAGGAAACGACAATGACCCTAACAAGAACGCACATTCAAGCCTTTGCCACGTTGTTACGAAGTCATGCCACGCTCGTGCGGCAGATTGATCAGGATCTGGCCGCCGCTGGCAAAGTGCCCCTCGAAGTCTACGACCTCCTTTTAGAACTTGAAGATGCCGAGGGAGAACGGCTCACGATGCGAGAATTGGCCCTTCGTTCCGTGATGAGCCCGAGCGGAATCACGCGTCTGGTAGACCGGATGGCAAAGAAGGAATTCGTTTGCCGGCAATCGAACCCTCTCGATGGGCGTAGTACTCACGCGGTGCTTTGTCCCGCCGGAAAGAAGGCAAGGGAAGACGCCTGGCCCGTATTGCAGGAATCCCTGCGGAAGTTCTTTGCCGTGCAATTTACAGAATCCGAAGCCGAAGCATTACGATCTTTGCTGGCCCGCTGCACGCCCAAGGGCTAGTCCCAGACGCCAGCAATTAGAACCTATTTTAGGCTATAATGGTGCCTTGCGCCCGACCTGCGTCGGGCAAAGGGCAACAGGTAATTTTGGCGAAATCCGTAACCGTAAATCCAGACGAGCAAATCGCGCGTGAGTATGCAGACCGACTGATTTTAGCGAAAATCAGCTCGATGCAGAACGTGGTCAAACTGAGCGAAGTGGCCGATCAACTCAAGGCAGAGGGGCTTGGCCTCGGTGCCGTGCGTTCTTTGCTGGCCAGCAACTCGGAGAAATTCGCATATGCCGAACGCCGCTGGGTTCCCGCCGCGCGCGTCGAAGGTGCGGGTCGCCCGATTGCCGAAATGCTTCGTCTGGTCGTAACGCGCTTCGGTGGCCCAATGCCCCTCAGCTTGTTGATGCACGAGATGACGATTCTCGCGCCGCAGATCTCTGAAGAACAGGTCGAGCGCATGCTGGAAACTTCCGATGCCCTGCTCGTCACGGACTCGGGTGAAGTCGTGGCTCGAACTTGGGTGTTCGATGCCTACGACGAGAACATCGCCGACGCGCTCGCCCGCCAGAAGATCAGCCAAGACGAACTCGAAGCCGTCCAGGCGAAAGTGAAGGGCACCGATTGGCGTACAGCCGAGGGAATCGAAGCGGCGCTGGCAAAGGTTGCCCCGGTTTCGGTGAAGACCTTCGGCGCGGTTGCCTGGCTTGAACTCAATTCGCAAAACTCAACCGCCTATCTTCATTTTAATTGGAAGGATTTCAACCGAACTCTCTTTAGCATTCCGGGTTATGTAATGAGCCCGAATGGCTATCTACACCCGGTAGCGGACAGCAAGAAATGGCTTAGTACGGCGGTGAAAGTCGCCGACCGGCTCGCTCCGCTCGTCGAAATCGAGGATGCCGCACCGATCGAGGTCAAGCAGGTTGACGTTGACAAGATGGTTAAGCGGTTTGCCAACGACGACACGAGCGTTTCGGCCATCCAACTCCTGGAAGAAGTTTACGAAATCACTCCTTCGGTGAAAACCTTCCCGGATGACCTGAGCAATTTGATGGACGCCCTCAAGGAGCGCAGCGAGATTGTGTGGGTCGGCGGAGACCGATTTGCCCGTGCGGGCGCGGTGCCTGAATTCGTGCAAACTGTTCCGGAAATCTTCGAATATCACGGAACCGGTTTTACGGATGACGAAGGCGAGCCGGTGGACGTGGAACTCAGCGACGAAGGCCTCAGCAGCACGTTGCGAAAGCTCCTTAACCACCCGTTGGCAATGGACGTTTTGGACGAAGACACCATGCCGTTGCTCAAGCAACAGCCCGAGTCCGTACGGTGCGTGCTGAAGTCCATTCACCGCGAAACCGGTACGTTCCCGCTGTGCCAATTTTCGACTGGTTGGTTCGACCAAGAGCCGAAGCACCAAGAAATGCTGCTTCGTGACAGCGAAGGGCGCGAGATCCAGGTTTGGGCGAATATGGAATTCCGTCTCATGTTCGGCCTCATTGACTGGTTCTATGAGCAACCCGTCGAATCGGGAGCGGTGTTCAGCCTCACGCGCACTTCAAAGCCGAATGTCTTCGACTTCGAATGGCTCGACCAACAAGACCCGGTTGTGTTCATCACAGCGCAGCGCATGGAAGAGCTTCGGGAAATTCAGTCGCGAGAAGCCGAGCTCAGCACATTCGCAATTCTGCGCGAGATCATGGGCCACTGGCCGAAAGGCGCCGACTTCCTTACTATTCTCTGGGAACTGAACGTTGTTCGCCGCACCAGCCGCCGAATGGTCGCCTCGCTTCTTAGTAGCTATTCCTGCTTCTATCAGCGTTCCGGATCCCCGGTTTGGCACTTCGATAACAAGAAGGTCGAGCAGGGCTTCGACAAGACCAAGAAGAAATTTGTGATCAAGAGCTAATAACCCGCGCCGGGACCAAGACTTTCTCGACTCTGAGAGGTCATAATGCGAAGGCGCAACCGCGAAAGTAATTTTAGACAGCAACATGGCAAACCTTAAAAGCAGCAAGAAAGATATCAAGCGATCTCGACGACGCCAATTGGCGAATACGTCGGCCAAGAGCGCGATCAAGACCTACATAAAGAAAGCGAAGAACGCGGACGAGTCCGGCGCATCAGATGCGCTCAAGAAAGCCGTCAAAGCGTTGGACAAAGCCGCCGGTTCGGGCGTCATTCATAAGAACCAGGCCGCCCGCCGAAAGAGTCGCCTGATGAAGGCTCTCAACGCAAGCAAAGCCTAACCGCAAATCTTCGCTCGCGGACTTACGCGCAAACACATGGCAGCTCTCCAAATCGGGGAGCTGCCATTCAATTTTGGTCCGGATGGGGTGGGCATAATAGGGGGATGCTTGGGCTGTTTGCACCCCCCGAAGTTTCGGTGGACTTCCTGAACCGTCAGGGGCTCGTGATCGAAATGGCGGGGGTACCGATCGTCACGGGTTCCATGATTCAGATATACGAACCCGGCTGGAAAAAGGGCCTCTACAGTACGAACTGGAACGACGTGTCGGTCGTGAATGGCAAAGACGGTAAACAAGTCACACTGAAGGGCCAAAATCTTGCGGGAACTATTGTTGCGTCCCACCTGGGGGACACCCTCACCGTACGATACCAATTGACTTGGTCGGGTCCAACCGAAGTGCATTCCGAGCTCTCTTTTGGTCATCTGTGGGCCCCGGCGTTTGAAAATGGGACGCTGAGAGGGGCGGCAAAGATGAATATGAACCAGGGCCCGGACGCCCCAATGATCGCCCGACATCTCATGCCGCCGAGTCGGCAATTTGAATTCCAGACTCCGGCTGGGGGCGTGACGATTCACGTGGACCGCCCGGCGACGCTCTTTGATGCACGCGGGTACTCCGTAGAGATCGCGCCGAAAAATTACCTCTACTGGCTCGGAGTGAGCGACCAACCGCTCAAGCCAGGCGTGCCAACCGAGTTTGTAGTCACCTGGAAGTTCTCTCCGCGCGTTCGAAACGCAGGCGCGGCCGTGACGAGTGAAGCAACGCTCACGGCGTTGCCACGGGCATACGACCCAGCTGGGTTACCGAAATTAAAGCTGTTGGGCGGTGTTTCACAGTCAGAAACCACGGTGCCGTGGTCACTTGGCTCTCCGCTCGAATGGCCAAAAGGGCAATCCGCCACGCTGGATCTTCTTCGGCGGGTGCTTAAAGGGAGGTTTGCTGGGATTCCCGGCACACCGATGCCAGTGCGCGGTCAAATCTTGCCTTCCGAACTTGGTCCAGGTGGCTTTGAAGTCAGAGTCGCGAAGGGAGCGATTAACTTAATCGGGCACGACGCGGAAGGACTGCGGAACGCCGCCATGTACGCGGCGAGCGCTACCCAGCCTCAAAACGGCAACTGGGTCTATTCGGGTGGAAACGTGAAGCAGTCTCCGACAATTGACTGGCGAGGTGTGCATCTGTTTGTGGGTCCGGAAGCGGAAGAGTTCCACAAAATGCTCATCGAACGGTACTTCGCCCCGATGCGGATAAATCGGGTCGTGCTCCAGTGCGAGCGAGTTGCGTGGGACGCCACGCCTGGAACTTCGACCGTCCAAACCATGAGTAAGGCGTCGCTCAAACGGCTCGTCAAGGCATACCGGGACGCGGGAATAGAGCCCATTCCGCTTATTCAGAGTTGGGGGCACATGGAGTGGTTGTTCGCGAACGGAAAGAATCTGGATCTTGCTGCAAACCGTGCTGTCCCGTACGGGATTGATCCCGAGAACCCGGCTGCGCGCGTCATGCTCGAGAAAATTTGGCGAGAGGCCTTTGAAATCTTTGATTCAAACATGATCCACGTCGGTTTGGACGAAGTGGATATGCGCGGTTGGGAAAAGGAAGACCCCGCCAAGCTCACTCGGCAGTGGCAAATGCACCTCGGTTGGCTGGGCGAATTTGCGAAATCCAACGGCAAAACCCTCATGCTGTGGGGAGATCACTTGTTGGCTCCGGGTCAAGCTCCGGACGCCATGAATGGGAATACAGCCGCCGATGCCAAGGCAAGGCGAGATGCGCTACCGCGCGGAGCCTATATCGCGGACTGGCATTATATCAACAACGCCAATCCGGCGATTTACACATCTTTGGAGCTGTTCAAGAGCGAGGGGCTGAACCCTATTGCGAGTCCGTGGCATCGGCCGGAGAACATTAGAGGGTTTTCGGCGGCCGCCGCCAACGCGGGAGTCGGAGTTCTGCAAACCACTTGGGCCGGATATACAAGCAGCTTGCCCAATATGTCCCGGGCCCCAGATCAGTTCACGCAGTATCTGCAGATGGCTCATTACGCATGGACTGGGGCACATGAGTCTCCGTTTAAAGAGCGTTCAGCGGCAGCAAACCTCGCTGATCTGATGGCAGCCCGACCTCGGCCGGCAAAGACGCGCACAGGACACTCTGTTGGTAAGGGGACGCACAGTCGGATTGGTCCGGTCAACTTTGCGGTGTGGGCTAAACCAATCGGGTTCTTCTCCCGTCTCGAAATGCAAGATTTGCCCGCGAAGCGCGCTTTTCGATTAGTCAAACCCGTGAGCGGTGAAGTCTCCCTCGCATTAACGGTGAAGATCGATCGGCCATATACCGCAGTTGCCCGGGTGACGTTCCTCGCCAAGGGACGCGTGGTGGGAAAACAAGATCTCTTCAGCACATGGGATCTGCGTAGGGAAGATTCCCCGCTCGGGCGGCACTCCAAAAACGGTGTCGCGGCGATAGAACTTACGCAGAAGGTACCGTTTGACTCGCTAGAGGTCGAGTCACTCGACGCTCTATCGGGACTCACCCTCCATGGCATTACCATCCACTAATCCGGTTCTGCGGCCCGCAACGCATCCGCTCCAGTTCACCCCCCTGCTGTACTTTATGCAGGCGATCCCGGTGACGCTGGTTCAGGAAACGTCCACCATCATCTTCAAGAATCTCGGGGTGGAGAACGCGAATATCGTCTACTGGACGAGCCTGATTGCGCTCCCGTGGTCGCTCCAGATGTTCTTGGGGCCGTTCGTAGACCAAACGGCGAGAAAGCGGGATTGGGTTCTCGGCGGACAACTTGCCATTGCCATAGGGATTATCGTTACCGCATTTGTCCTGAATTGGCCGGACGCCTTCTTAATTTCAATCGGGGTATTGGGGGTCACAGCGATTTTCAGCGCGATGTGTAACATCGCGACCGACGGCTTCTATTTGCTGGCTCTCAAGCCAGAAGACCAAGCCCGGTTTGTCGGGTTCAACTCCACCTTCTATAGGCTTGGACGCCTATTTTGCAGCGGCTTGCTTGTTTACTGGGCGGGCCGACTCACAACCCTGGGACAGAAACCCGCTCAGGCGTGGTTTTACGTCCTCGTCATTTGCGGGGTTCTCTATGGGATCGGACGTGTGGTGCTCCATTTCACACTGCCAAGACCGGAAGCGGATATCCGGGTAGGTCCGAGTGAGGGCGGCGACGGTGTAGGCAAGCTCGCGATTCAAACTGCCGTCGTACTTGCTCTCGGATTGAGCGCAATTGTTGGGCTCGGAAACGCGAGACTGCTGATTGCCGATCAAATTGCCCGAAATGTGGACCAGATCGCTTACATCGGGTCGACCGAGACATGGAAGCTCTCGTCCGAGAACATCGTTGGTAATCAGGTCTGGCTGGCAGCGATGGTTGCGGTTTTTCTCATTGCACGCCAGGCATACCGCCAATTCATCGCTCCGACCACGATGGGAGAGTCCTTCCGGACCTATTTCCAGCAATCAGGAATTATGGCGATCCTCGGCTTTATCCTCTTCTACCGGTTTGGGGAAGCCATGGTTGGCAAGCTGACGGCGCTGTTCTTGCTGGACCCTATTGCCAAGGGCGGGCTCGCCATGACCACTGAACACGTCGGCATTGTCAACGGAACGGTCGGGGTAATCGGCATCGTTCTCGGCGGAATCGCGGGCGGGTTCACGGTTTCGAAGCTTGGTTTGCGCCGGGCATTTATTCCGCTCGCGCTGGCAATGCACGTTCCGAACCTAATGTATCTTTGGGCCTCAACGGCTCAACCGCAGATTGCTCGGGGTGCTTCATTCTTTGAGGTTGTGGGGGCTCCGATCTCCGGAATCATCTTCATTGATCAGTTTGGGTATGGATTTGGATTCGCGGCCTACTTTGTGTACCTAATGTGGGTCGCGCAGCGCGGAAAGTTTCACACGGCGCACTACGCCATGGGCACGGGGTTAGGTGCCCTTTGTATCGCCACGGCGGGAATCCTCAGCGGAATCCTATTCCAGAACTTCGGCTATGTTGGATTCTACAAATGGGTGATCGCGCTTTCGATTCCAGGGATGTTAATGCTATTTTTGATTCCGCTGGACGAGCACCAAGGGCGGAATATCAAGGTAGACGAAATTGCCGATTGATCGGCTGATTCAGCTATGTGAGGCCGGGGTCACCGACGGAGTCTTCCCGGCCTATGGGTTTGCCGTTGGAACACGCGACCAGGTATGGATGTGGGCGGGGGGTAGCCACTTGCCCGTCCGCGATGTGAATACCGCAATCAATGACTGGTTCGACCTCGCCAGCCTAACCAAGGTGCTGGTCACCACTCCGCGGGTGCGCGAGTTCTTGCCGTTAGACGCTCCGGTTTGCGAATTCTGGCCAGCGTTCGGGAAACCGGAGATTACGGTGCGCAACTTGCTACTGCACGAGAGCGGTCTGCCCGCTCATCGCGAGCTCTGGGAGCAATGCGCATCGCCGGAGGACGTCTGGCCAACTCTTGCGACCATGCCGTTGGAGTATGAAACCGGGACTGAGGCGGTGTATAGTTGCATGGGATTTCTTGTATTGGGCCATGGTTTGGCTGTGGTCGGTGCCCCCGATCCTAATGATTGGCTCGTAAGGCACTACGGAACGCAATTTTTGCGATTCAATCCGCCTGCAGATGCACGATGTCTGGCTACCGAATTTGGCCTTAGCGGCAGAGTCCACGACGAAAACGCGCGATTTCTGGGAGGAGTGGCGGGGAACGCGGGGCTGTTCGGAACAGTTGAGGGCGTTGCCATCGCGGCGCAGAAGATCCTGCGTTCAGAGCCAAGAGTGTGGACCGAGCGCGCGTCCGCCCAATCCACTCGGGCTCTTGGCTGGGACACGAAGTCCGAAACGGGCTCAAGCGCGGGAGAGAAGTTCGGACCCAAGGCGTTCGGTCACACCGGATTCACGGGAACTTCACTCTGGGTAGACCCGGAGGTTGGCATTTTCGGAGCCCTGCTTACGAATCGAGTAAACCCAACGCGCGAGAATCTCAAGATTCAGGAGTTCCGGCCCAGATTCTACGACGCGGTCTTTGACGCTTTGACGTAAAAGGGAAGGGATGGCGGAGCGGGTGGGATTCGAACCCACGATACGGGAAAACCGTATACGCGATTTCCAGTCGCGCTCCTTCGACCTCTCGGACACCACTCCGCGCGAAGCACTATTGTGGCTGAAATTGACCGTTCTTTGTTCGCGACATAATAGTTCCATGGACCGAACTGTGATCTCGACTCCCAACGCCCCTGGCGCAATCGGACCCTACAGCCAAGCAATTCGAGCAGGTGACTTCTTGTTTTGTTCGGGTCAAATCCCGCTCACTCCGGCAGGGGAATTGATCGGGGGAGATGTCTCGGCGCAAACCGAGCAAGTCATGAAGAACATTGAGGCATTGCTGGCTTCGCAGGGTCTCGGGTTCGCGAATATCGTCAAGACCACGATTTTCCTCAGCGACATGGCCCATTTCGCCACCGTGAATGAGGTGTATGGCAAGGCATTCCCCGCAAACCCCCCGGCGCGTTCTACGGTTGCGGTTGCGGGGCTTCCCAAAAACGTAGACGTAGAGATCGAAGTACTCGCCGTTTTCTAGTCCATGGCCAAACGGGTCGTCAGCATCAGTTTGGGTTCAAGTCGGCGCAACAAAGCCGAAGAAGTAGAGCTGTTCGGACAGACCTTCCGGCTGGAGCGGATCGGCACGGATGGCGACCCGAAGAAGTTCGGCCAGATGTTCGCCGAACTCGATGGCCAGGTAGCCGCTTTTGGCATCGGCGGAGCGGATCGATATGTCGTTTCGGGCACACGACGGTACGAATTTCGGGAAGTGCGGAAATGGGTTCGCGGTGCGATCAAGACTCCCGTGCTGGACGGAAGCCGCCTAAAGCACACGCTTGAACGGGAAGCGGTAGAAGTTCTGGACCGCGAAGGAATCGTGGATTTCTCCAAAGAACGGGCGCTTTTGATGTCGGCAGTGGACCGATTTGGAATGGCCCAGGCTTTGGCCGAGCGATGTCCGGATATCGTGTTCGGCGATCTCATTTTCGGTCTGGGGATGCCAATCCCGGTGCGGAAATACTCGACTGTGAAGTTGATCGCTTCCCTGAGCTTGCCGATCATCACTCAGCTTCCGTTTCAATGGTTCTATCCCACCGGCGCAAAACAAGAAAAGCGGGATTTGCGTTTTGCCCGATTCTTCATCGACCGCACCCTAATTTGCGGAGATAGCCTGTACATTCTGCGGTACGCGCCGGACGATTTGACCGGAAGAACCATCTTGACCCAAAGTATGCGGGCGGATAACTTTGAGTTCCTTCGTTCGGCCGGGGCAAAGCGGGTCATCACGACAACTCCTATGGTGAACGGAGAGACGTTTGCCACAAACGTGATGGAAGCCGCAATCGTGGCTGCCTTAGAAACGCCACCCGATCAACTCACCGATGACGACTTCCGGCAAGCTCTCAGCACGCTTAGGTGGAGGCCAACCGTCACAGAGCTTTCGGACGCAAGCGGGTAAAGTCTCTGAATCCAGATGAGGCAGTTTTGAAGCGGTTCGCGTTTGTAATCCACCCGATTGAAGCGCAGGATGTGACGCGGGTCATGCCGATCCTACGGTTTGCACCCAGCTGGTTCATCGAAGCCCTGCTCGGCATGAAAAGTCCCAGTGTCGTGAGCGAGATTACGGGAATTCGGTCCATTACCGGCGAAGAAACCCATGGCTGGTTCATCGGGCTCCCGCGAACCCCACAAATGTTGGTCAAGGAAGGGAAGTTAGAAGAATCCTACGCAATGATCCAGCGCTGCTGCGAACTTGGGGCTGCCCAGGGGGCCGACATTATCGGTCTCGGCGCATTCAGCAGTGTGGTCGGAGACGGCGGTATTACGATTGCCTGTAAATCCCCAATTGCCGTGACGACGGGGAACAGCTATACCGTTTCAACTGCGATCCAAGCGGCCCTCAAAGCCGCAGACATGCTTGAGCTCGACCTCTCACGCTCGGTTTTGGCTGTGGTTGGAGCGGCGGGTTCGATTGGTCGCACCTGCGCCGAAGTATTGGCTCCCCGGTTCGCACAAACACTTCTTTTGGGCCGGGATGTGGAGAAACTTCGAGAGGTGGAGGCCGCAATCCCGGGTTCTCAGGCGATAAGTGATCCTGCTGAGCTACGGCACGCGGATGTGGTGATTTCGGTAAGTTCGGCCGGAAGGGAAATTGTGTTTCCCGAACATCTAGCCCCGGGAGCAATCGTGGTGGATGTCGCCCGACCGCGCGACGTCAGCAAACGCGTTGCGCGGGAACGCCCCGACGTTCTCGTGATTGAAGGAGGCGTGGTGCATGTTCCGGGTGACGTTGAGTTCAATTTCAACTTTGGCTTCCCGCCAAAGACTGCCTACGCCTGCATGAGTGAAACCATGATGCTAGCGCTGGAAGGCCGAATTGAGAATTTCACATTGGGCAAGACCGTCTCGGCTCAGCAAGTTCAGGAAATTGACGCGATTGCGGATCGGCACGGATTCTATCTATCGGGGTTCCGAAGCTTTGAGCGGGAAGTCGGCCCGGAGGCGATTGAGCGGGCAAAGCGTGCGAGAGCCTCCCGAAAGGTTCCGGCCGCCCTGAGCGAACATGTTAGAAGTTAAGGCCCTAACCCATCGGTTCGGAAAGAAGGTCGTTCTCGAGAACATTGAATTCTCCTTAGCGACCGGGGACATTTTGGGAGTTATGGGAGCAAGCGGCGGCGGAAAAACAACGCTGCTCAAGTGCATCAGCGGCCTATTGATTCCGACCGAAGGAGACGTGACCGTCAACGGCGTCTCGGTTGCAAAGGAGCCCGAGAGAGCACGTTCCGAAATTGGACTCGTGTTCCAATATGCGGCATTGTTCGATTTCCTAAACGTGCGGGACAACATCTTGTTTGGCTTGCGTCGTCGGCCCGGGCATGCAAAGAAAACGGAGCGTGAACTCGCAAGCTCGCTTCTGGCCGAGGTGGGGCTAGAAGGCACCGAAAATTTGATGCCAAGCGAACTTAGTGGCGGCATGCGAAAGAGAGTCGGTCTTGCCCGCGCACTTGCCCTTACTCCAAAAACGCTGCTTTACGATGAGCCAACCAGCGGCCTTGATCCAATCACCGCCTATAACATTGACACCCTCATCAAGAAAACCGGGAAGGACCACAACGCAACAAGTGTGGTGGTTAGCCATGACGTCAACTCGGTACTGCGAACCGCCGATACGATCGCATTTCTAGAAGAAGGAAAGCTAGTCTTCTTCGGAACGCCGGCGGAGTTCCGAGTGAGTGAGGTTCAAGCGATCCGCGAACTCGTCACGAAGGCAACCGCTCAGACCCTGGATGATGCTGTTTGACCACTAATTTTGATTTTCGGGTGAACTTACAGCGCTGAATTGCGTTATTGACTATTGAACTTAAGGGCTCAAGACTATGAACAAAGTTACCAAGGGCATTTTTGCCATCGTTCTCGGCGTTTCGCTGGTTGCACCGGCCATGGCACAGCAATCTGGACCGCGCGGCGGCGGCGGCGTTCAGGGCGGCGGTCAGCGTGGGCCGGGAGGTCCGGGCGGCAACCGAATGATGATGGGTGGCCGCATGAAGGAAGTTCAAACCAAGGTTCTGGCCCAGCTCGGACTATCTGACGCTCAAAAATCGAAACTGAAAGCTCTGGATGCGGAGACGGAAAAGAAGATGAAGGCCCTGATGGATGCAAACAAGGGCAAGAACCAGTCGGATGCCTCTAGCAAAGAGATGATGGAGAAATTCCGCGCGATTAACGAGAGCCGCAAGACTCAATTCGAGAAAATCCTCACGCCGGCCCAACTCAAGAAATACGAAAGCTTGATGAAGGCTGAAATGGAGAAAATGCGCAAAGAGCGCGAAAAGAACGGCGGCAACCGACCGGGCGGACGCGGTGGTGCTGGTTCGGGCTCCGGAGCAGGAAAGCCGATCTAATCCCGAGCGGGAAAAAGACTAGAGGAGCCGGCTGCCTATTTGGCACCCGGCTCTTTTTTGCGCTTTTTGGGCCCTTGATGCCGGAGTTCGCGTAGCCGTCGGTTGGAACTGTTCACGGTTGGCATAAAGGTGGTGATCATGAACACGTGTTCGAACTCGGTGCCGATGCCGTCCTTTGCTTCTTGCTCGATTTCCCCGGCGATCTCGTGGACATCAAAAAGCGCTTGGCGGAGCCGCAACGCACCTTCTTTTGAGACAATCATCGGGCGCCATCGCATCGCTCCTCGATTGATGTCATCTGCATTTAAGAAAACACGGTCCATATAAAGCGAATACTGGCGCGCGAAGCGTCGCAAAATGGACTCAGTCCGCGCACTGGTTGCCTTGAAGTATTCTCGCGGCTGGTTAGTGTAGTCGTGGTAGGTGCCGCGCCCGGTCCAAACGAAAAGTCGCTCCATGCGAGAGCGTTTCTTTCGCAGTCCCGTTTGGACAAGCAACCCCTGTTCCAGCAGTTTTGTGACATGGGATCCGATGGTGGCCTGAGATTTTCCAAGCTCGGTCGCTACGTCTGGAATTGACCGTGGTTCGACGAACGAGAAGCAGAGAAAGACCTCGTAGGTCGCAGAGCTCGCCAGCACTTTCATCATATCGAGTGAAATGTTGACGACGTCTTTTTGGCCTGGGAAGAGAATGGAATCGCTCATTTTTTCGGCTGCCTTGTTAATTATGATTAGTTGTAGTTAAAAATGTCTGTTGTGCGGCGGGACAGTCCAGTTGCAGAATCATTCCGTGCTCGCAAGCTGCGTCGGGGTCTCCGGGGCAAATGCGCTCCGAAACGGTTGTCGCGCCAAATTTCTGGTAAAGCCGATGAGCGTCGTTGAATGCGACATCGGTCCAGATGTTTAGTTCTTTGCGACCTTGGAACTGGGCTTCGCTGATGAGAATTTTCATAAGTCTCGACCCGATTCCGAGTCGACGGGCAGACGGACGGACGTACATTCGAGCGACTTCGAAATCGTCGCCGTCTCGTTTTAGACCCGCGCCTCCGAGGACTCTCCCCGATGCGTCGGTCGCGACCCAGAAGCCATCTGAATAGTAACCATGGAGATCAAAGAGGTCCTTATGGTAGCCATCGGGATCGTAGGTAAATCCGTACTCCCGATAGACTTCCTGCACCACGTCGGCAAAGCCGTCTTCGTGCTGCTTTTCTGCCGGGTGAATGAGGTAAGGGGAGCCGTCGAGGGCCTTGGCCATAAGGGCACTCGCGTAGTTCTTCGAACCCCATTTTATTTGCCCGAGCTCGCGATATCCGTGCTTTTGATAGTAGCGAGTGAGATTCGTTGCGGGAATCGCGGTATCGAGGGCGTACGTAGATGCGAAGGCTTGCGCTTCGACGAACCTGAGGAGTTGTGATCCGATTCCGGTGTTTTGTTGGTCTGGCAAAACGCCGAATGGACCGATCACGAAGGTATCTGGCTGACGGTAGAAGAGCTGGTCTTCGTCGGTGTGGGCAGTGATGACGCCGACAATTTGCTCGCCCATGAATGCGCCGAACGTGTGAGCTCCGGCCATTCGCTCGGCCGTGACCTGCTCAGTTTGGCGGGCGGCCGTATAATTGAGGCCCATGTCGGCCAGCGGTTTGTATGCTTGGTTTAGCAAGCGAGTGATTTCTGGGATGCGCTCGCCCTCCTCAATTTTTTGAATTGTAAGCATACGTTCTCATTGTTGCAAATATTGGACGGTTTCAGCAAACCTATTTTAAGAATATACTTGGAGACCGCATGCGGCGAGTTGCGCAAGTGGGGCTTCTGGCACGGTTCACCGGTTGTTGGGTCCGATTTTTTGGTGCGAGATTAGGTTTTGGGTGGTGCGACGGTTACCCGTGCAAGCTCGCAACGCACGGATTTTATGGGGCGCAATTGTGTGTTGGGTCGGAGGGATTGATCCGGGGCCGCAAGGTCATTCGGCATATCGTCGTCCGCCGCCGCCTCAGTTGTGCGAGATTGCGGGTATAATCGTTCCTCAATTGGATCGTTAGCTCAGTTGGTAGAGCAGCTGACTCTTAATCAGCGGGTCGTAGGTTCGAGCCCTACACGGTCCACCAAGATTTAGGTTCAAAATCAAAGAAAACGCCCTCCGAATTGGAGGGCGTTTCTCATTTCTGCAGTTTATCCGCAGTTTATTTCGCCTATCCACGCGGACAGTAGGAGATGCTTGAGTGCTCAAACCTCTCCTCTCCATTAAATGACGAGGTGACTGTGCACCCCGCAACGCCATCGCTGGAGGTGTACACGTTCACCTGAGTTCGACCGGTGGTTGCCCACGAAGGCCTCTCAACCTTCGTGAGCTGGCTCACGACCACTGCTGAAGTCCTCATCCTGTAGCAATGGATGAGGCCAGGCAAACTCTCATGCAGGAGAAATCCAGAGACTCCAACGACGACGATGATGGCGACGAAGACGAGGACACTGCTAAGCATTCTGCTTCTCCGAGTCGATCGAGCCTCGCGTCTCGCACCACTGAATGTACGCTTCGAGTTGCCGAGAGGTGATTCGTCGGGCACGACCAATCTTGATGGTCTCCAGCTTTCCCGCATTGATGAGCTCGTACACAAGGGATCGAGACAGGCTCAAGAGCATAGCGGCTTCCTTGACGGTGTACGCCAATCGCGGGGATCGAGGCGGGCTGTTCATTGCAGCCTCCCAATGGTCGCTCGATCACCAGTGCCAAGCCTGACGGACCGAGAAATCGTCTTCCTCTTGACCATGGGGTGAACCACCTTGCTGGAGTAGCCACCGTTCATGAGGGTCACAACCTGGTCTTCATAGACTTCCTCGGATTCCACTAGCTCGATTGAGGTGATGCCCGCTTGAGCGAGAAGCACTGCGACCAAGAGCTCAGGTGAAGCCTGGGCAACGTGGAGCAGGGCTCGGTTCATTGCAGGTTCCGCCTGCTGGATTGGTTTGCCAAGTCGCTCCCCAATGGACAGTTCACTGCTTTGTGGTTGGGGCGCAAGGCTCGACGTGAGTTGACGAAGTTCAGCCGCAAGGGCTTCGGGCAACGAGTGAAGTTCATTGTTCATGCTTTGTCTCCTTTAGCTCCAGCACCCAACGCTTGGGGCTCCGAGCTCTTCGAAGGTCGTGACGAGGCATTCCAGCCGCGTGTGGTCTGAAGTGAGAGCTCGCAAGTGGCGGGCTCTACGGGGAGAAGTCGTGACAATGAGAAGCCGCCCTTTGGCAAAGCCGTAGAGATCAGCGCAGGTTGTGCCGCCTGTGAGGAGCGAGTAGCCCTTCAATTTTTCGGTGAACTTGGGGCCCGAGACGTGACCGAGATCAACCTCGATGAACGTCGGGTTGCCCTTCAGAACCATCAGGCCATCCGGACGAATCTCGTGCCTGCCAACCGTGCGCCAGAGCTGCTGTTCGAATCGCCATCCAACTCCACCGCGCTTCTGGAGAGCGACTCTCGTGTTAGTCGTTTGGAGCGCATGCCTCAAAAATCGAGGTGAGCCGATCCGATCTGCAAGCAACCGTTCGATGCGCTCACCACAAAGCTCTCCAGCAAGTGTGCCAGCAATGTAGAGGGACTGGGCATGGAACGGCGTTGTGATCCTGCGCACAGCGTTTACAGCAGCAAGCTCACGGAGTCGAGTGTTGCACCGGGTAACTGAATCGAAGTAGCCCAGTTCAATCACTTGATCTCGACTTAGGACAAAACTCAAAGCCAGGTCACGAACTAGCTGGATATCGCGCTCTGTGAACCTCATAGCCAGTCCTCCAAGTTGGTTGGCTTTGGCGGTTTCGGACTTTTCGGACGGCTTGGAGCAGGGGGGGCTCCTGCCTCATCTGATCCGTGGCCAACATCAAAGATCGCGCGAGCCTCGCGCCGCATCCGATCCTTCACAAGGAATGTAGCGAGCGTTCGGACGAGTGACGGCTTGAGGAGCGGTGCGTTGACCAGGACGTGCTCATAGCCTTTCTCCTTCTTCCAGAGGTATGCCTCACCGACCGGGACATTGTTGAAGTCAATCGCTTTGGAATCTCCCGTCAAATCTTTGCTCAGGAGAACTCCATCCTCGCGCCCCGTGCGAAAAAACATCTTCACGCCGACGCCATTGAGCACGAGCGACCGGAACTTCGGATTGGTTTGGGTGAGGGTTTGGTGGGCGACAATGAGGGCGAGCCGATATTGTCGAGCCTCTGCGAGAAAGTCCTCGAAGACGCTTGAATCGAAGTGTTCGAACTCGTCCACGATGAGCTGCACCGGATTGCGTTTCTGCTCTGGGATCGTGATCCGAGCAAAGATTTCTCGCCGGATAGCGTTGAGGATGATATTGCCGACCATGCGGCCCGCGCCTGAGAGCTCATCAGCGGCAAGCGAGATGATGAGGACGCTTCCCGGAGTGTTAAGGTGCTTTGCGAGGTCGAGGGGGCGCGGGTGCGAGAAGAGCTTGCGAAGACCATCCGTAGCAAAAAGCAGACTCACCTTGTTCATCACCGGTCCGGCAAGCGTTGCCTGACGATCCTTGGAGAGAGCGCCATAGCGCTCCCAGAAGCCGGTGAGTTGCTCATCGTAGAAGTCCTTGAGGAGACATTCGCGATATGCGGAATCGTAGAGGACGCGCTCAAGATTCGTGATCGGTTGCCCCTTTGCGGCGAGGAGCAGGAGGGCGTAGCGCATGGTTTCGCTCAGCTGGACGCCCCAGGACTCAGATTCTTCGGCTACCGCGTCAATAACGCTGAGTGCTCTGAAGTACGGCTCCCCAGCCCCAGCGAGCGGGTTGAACCCCACGAGCGGCAGCTTTTCCCTCAAGTCGAGGAGGGCGATCCTCTCTGCGGGAACTCGAAGGCAGGCGAGCTGGAACGTGGAATTGGCCAGGGCTCCGCGAAAATCAAAGACGATGAGCGACCGACCAATTCCGATGCACTGCGCAATGAGATGGATGAGTGCCGTCGTCTTTCCTGATCCTGTGGAACCTAGAAGCAGCGCATGGGTCTTCAGCTCATCAGGAGTGATCGAGACCAGGAATGGCAGTTTCATGGCCTGACGGCTCTTCCAGTCTTTCCGAGCTCCGACCCAGAAGGGTGTCTGATTTCGAGGACTCATCGGAACCCCTCCATTACATGAGCCAGACTAATCTGTCGGCAGAAGATGTGGAGTGGCTGTGCAACCTCTGAGTTGTCTTGCTCCAGGTGAGAGAGAAACTGCCACACGGCAGTTCGTAGGTGCTGGCCCTCGATTCCCTGATCAAAGCTGAGGGCGAATGCCAGCTTGAGCCCGTGGTTGAGCTCACTCAGCGCATGTGCCGACAGAGTGACGGCCTTTGGTGGTTGTTGTTCGTTCTCTTGGTTCTCCATGTCTGGTGCGGCTCCGATTGCTCGGTCATCCGCTCCAGGCTCTTGCGGGAGAGTATTCACCCTTGACAGGTAAATCAACTTTCCCTATGATCGCCAGGAACTCTAGATGTCGAGCTGGTTAGGACAGCGAAACTCTGGGTTCAAATCAGGGAGCCTGTGGTTGCACACATGGCTCCTTTTCTGTATCCAGAGGAGTGAGCCGAACCCCGATAGAGGAGGCCGAACCCACGCCCGTGACGATTGCACCAGAGTGCCGGGCGATACGAACACCCCATAATATGGGGGCAAGTGATTCGCAAGGCTCGCCCGATCCGGCAGTCCGACCTGCCACAGTGCATCGCTCTCGCTCAGGAGCCAATCCTCAAGATTGCGGGAAGCGAGGATCGTGCTGTTCGGTCCTTTGCATCGCTGATCAAGCGCAACTCACTGATCGGCGCGGTCATTCCTGGAAGCTCTAACAAAGAGGTCCTTGGATTTGCAACGGCGATCGCGATCAGTGATGACCTGCTACGCTCAGTTCTCAAGCCTGACTCCCCAGGATTCTTGACCCACCTCTTCGATGTCAGTGGTTCCTCGGATGAGTTTCTAACAGAGCCTCAGATTGAACGAATACACCAGGGGCATGATCTTAGGAGTGATTCTTCGAACCGGATCCAAGGGGTCAACCTGATGAGTTGCTTTGCAGGTTGGAGTCCAGATTATCCAGCAGTCAAAGATGGACTCGCGAAAGCACTCCGAACCTTTGTGACCGGACTTCGAGTCGGCAGCTATCACAAGGAGCTCTATGACAAGGCGTTATTTGATGAGTTCTCGCGATTCTTCGGACTTCCTTTGAAACTGGCGACGGGCACGCGGTATGTCGCGGGACTATCTCGGGAGGAATGGGAACATGTAAGCAATCCCGTCCAACCGGTCAACGATGTTTTTTGGTTTGTGGAGCCATCGATAAACCTGACGCGAAGAGAGCGGCTGATCGTCCAAGCCTACATTGATTCGCCAGCTTCGACACAGTCACTTATTGCCGAGCGACTCGATATCCGGCATATGAAAGATCATATTGCTTCGATCATCTATAAGGTTAGTGGCCATGTCACGTTTGAAGATACGCGTGGCAAGCAGAAGTGGCACGAGGTCATCGACTACTTTATCGAAAACCCCCAGGAATACCGTCCGTGGGTGACCATGAAGGAGCAGTGTGACCTAGAGTTGTGATGGTAACGTTCACCCCGACCAGAATCCCAACCACCACCCCAACCAAAACCCCGACCAACCCAGGCCGGGGTTTTTGAATCTAGCTCAGGTTCAACGCAAATCTCAACCCTCCTGTTCTCAGCTTGTTCTTTTCGTTCTCGCTCTTCACTCACTCGCTCACTCCCCGTTCACTCACTCCTTCATCGCTCAAACTCAAAGACAATCTTCAAACACTCGGGCCCGGCGGGGCGGGCGAGACTGTGCCATGAGACGCACACCTTCGGTGCGCTGATTCATCCTCATCCTTTGACCTTCGGAGTCGGCGGAGCTCAGTTTCTTTTTGAAGATCACTGTGAATGTGTTCCCACCCAACCCAGCCCTGTTGTTCAGGTTTGCGGTTGTTGGCCGAGCGGTGTGGACAAGTCGGGCGAGCCCCGCTGTCTTTTCAAATCTTTCTGTCTATTGTTGCTGTCCGATTTCCATCCAGTCCAAGTTCCGAGTTTGCCGCTGTCCGTTGCGCAGATGATCGTCGCTTGTGGATAAGTCCGAGGTCTCGCAGAGTTCTCAAAGCCCTGGAGACCGCATCATGCCCCCTACCGGATCGAGCCATCAAAGTTCGGTAGGTCAGCATGATCGTCTGGTTGTCTCGATGCCACCCCGAGGTTTGCCGGATCAGGATCAGGAGAATCCTGAGCTCCGTGTCCTTGAGGTGTGGGATCACTTTGTCGAAGAGCACGTTTGGAACCTTGGTCCACGGCGTCGAAGGCGGCGGCAAGGTCAGCTTTAGCCTGGGCATAGAAGTATTCCTTAGGAGGTGAGTAGCTCTTGCGGATGGCGTCCACAATGAACGCCTCTTGGCGCTTCGCTTTGCGGTAGGGCAGGTAGATCAACTGTTGCTCGATTTCGTCCTCGCTGTACTGCGAGAGGAGCTCCACGACACCATCCTTGGACACTCCGAGCTTGTAGAGTTCGACGGCGAGGCGAGTCTTGCGATCCAGGCTCATACAACCTCCAATCGCATGAAGGCGTTCACCCGGCGGCCTACCTCCTCCATCGCGCCAAAGAAGCTGTAGTCAGGCTCACCGCTAGGGCGGACCGCGATCCCGAGGCGTTGGAGTTGATCCACGAGTTCAGCGCCATCGATGATCTTCACGCGAGCCGCTTGGTAGTGGGGTTGCAGCTTCCGAGCGGTCGCGGTAACGTGACGAGGTGAGACGATGATTCCAAGGTCAGCCTTGGTTCGGATCACGGCTCCGGCCAGCTCATCGAGCATGCGGACGCGAATACCGTCATTGATCACCTTGACAATCACCTTCAGGGGAAGCGAACCGAACGAGCTCTCGCACATCAGCTCATGGCCACCGAAGCGAGACTTTTGACGCGTTTCCCTGCGATCTAGAATTTGGACTTCACCGAATCCGGTGCGAGAAAGAACCTTTGCGGTCAGCAGCAGAAGGGTGTGCAGAGAACTGTTCTGCAGCATGTGGAGCATGGCTTGGTTGGTCATTTCGATCCTCCTTTCTTTGATTCGATGTATCCCTTCGGGTGGCGTGAGGTCACCCAGCGACCTGGTTTCACCCCGTCGAAGGCAGGCTTGAGGTCTCCGAACTCATCGGTTGCATTCTCGGGGAGGCACCCCCGGCAACCGGCTAGATCGCAGGTATGCGGTGTCAAAAACCTTCCAAGCTCAGCCACCAGATCTCTAGGATCAATCCGGTAGCCGAGAGTTTGCTCCAGAGCCGTGGTGATCCGGGCGACCATGGCAAAACTTGGATTCATCTTCCCGTTGATCAGTCGGGAGACTGATGAGGGACTCACATTGGCATCGGCGGCCAAGCGTGAGACGCCGTGGAAGGCGTAGCGGGTGGTGTGAATCATCAGATCGGCGACCCGATTGATGACCGGCCCAAAGGCCTGCTTAGGGGGTGGTTTGTGCATGCACCCATTGCACCAAACCGAACAAAAACCGACAAGTCCTTGTGCGTCGATGCACGGCGTGCGAAGCTCCTGAACCATTTTTCAAGCACGTTTGGGGGTTGTAGGCTCGCAATATGCCCAAATCCCCAATTCCTACCACACCACTCCAGATTCTCCGGTTCAAAGGTGATCCGCTGAACAGTCCGTTCAAGGTGATCCGTGAGGAGGTTGCCAACGAGTCGGAATTAAGCGAAATTTGGCGTGAAGAGATTCGCGCTCTCGCCCAGCTCATCTATAACGCGTACCAGGAATGGAAACAGCAGTAGCTTACATCCGAGTTTCATCCCAGAAGCAAGTTGACGGTGGGAGTTCTCTCGATACTCAGGAGAAGCAAGTCCGGGCCTATGCCGAAGCCAAAGGCTATCTGTTGAGCCGGATATTTCGAGAAGAGGGAGAGAGTGCGAAAACGGATCAACGCCCAGTTCTCCAGGAGATGCTCGAACACTGCACGAAGCTGGACTTGACGACGAATGTGGTGATCGTCCCCAAGATTGACCGACTCGCCCGAAATGTCCTGGACTACACGAGTTTGCGGGTTAGATTGTCGAAGCTGAAGATTCGACTTGAGTCGATTGGAGAGAAGATTGAGGATTCCCCAGTTGGTCGGTTCACCGAGACGTTGTTGGCGTCCGTTGCTCAGTTTGACAATGAGATCAGATCGGAACGTAGCCGAGGAGGAATGGTAGAAGCCGTTTCCCAGGGTCGTTGGGTATGGCCAGCCCCATACGGATACCGAAACGTAAGGGTGAACGGCAAAGGAACAATCGAGCCGAATCCGGAGGAAGCACCATTTGTTCGAGAAGCGTTCCATCAACTCGCACTGGGCCATCAGAGCGCACCGATCATCTGGAATCGACTTCGAGCTTCGGGCATGCCAATCAGCCGAACCAGGTTCTATTCGATGATCGAGAATCCAGTCTATCAGGGCAAGATCGTCGCCTTCGATGGTACGTTTGATGCCGCTCCGCCTTTCGTGCCTCTCGTATCAGAGCCCGTTGCGCTCCGGGCACGTCGAGCTCTCAGGCCATCAAACAACCCTCAGCAGTACCAGGTTGAACGAGAAGACTTTCCGATTCGTGGAACTGCTCTCTGCCAGTGTGGGAGGCTGCTGACCGGCTATTGGGCAAGGAGCAAGAGCGGAAACCGTTACGCCTACTATCGGTGCATGAGCTGCCCTCGAACCAACTATCCGAAGCTCTTGGTTGAAGAACGGTTTACGGAGTTCTTGAATGGTTACGATTTCGATGAGTCGGAGTGGCAATTCCTAAAGACCCAACTGCAGGAGCTAGACGTACAAGTTCGGGAGCAGGCTCTCAAATCCCGCGAACGACGCGAGGCTCGACGTGCTGAGTTAGAGCAGCTTGCGGAGTCAATCACAGTGAAGAACGCCACAGGCGTCATTCCAGATGACATTGCGAGCGCACAGTTGCGAAGAATCTCAAGTGAGCTTGGAGAGATCAAGATTCGGCAGGACGACCAGTCCGAGCCTCATGAGGCTTCTAGCTTGGTGGACTTTGCTGCGAACTTTCTTGGGGCGATTGGCGCCTACTGGAGTAGATTATCCTTGGTGTTCAAAAAAGACCTCCTGCGGTTCATGTTTCCGCAAGGAGTTCTCTTTGATCCCGACACTGGATTTCGAACACATGGCAACTCGCTCCTAGAGCGAATAAAGGCCGAGATTGGGGATGTAGTTTCGTGTTTGGTAGACCGCGATGCTGAGTTTTCGAACACAGTCGCGCGAGAATTCAAAGCCCTCCAAGAGATTGTCACGAGATATCAAAGCGAACTCACTGAAATCGAGCGGCAAGGATCAGGTAGAAAACCAACCCAAGCGAAACGGCGAGCTGAATCCACTGTCGGCGAGCGCTTCTCGCATCCCGCGCATCGATCCACTTCGCGCAGCCTTGGCAGACGATCCGTGATCCGTACCGATTCTGAACCGACGAGGGCTTCCCGGATCGGTAGTCACGACGAACCCACTCACCGGTCGTTACGCGACGACGCAACCGATATCGGGATTCGTTGAGCGGTCTCCCGCAGATGTAGCAGTTGGCCATGCGTCAAGTTTCGGTCAAACGTGCCGGGACCCCAAATCCATTGACATCCATGCAACCGGTGCGCCGAGCCCTCCATTCGTGAGGGAGCCTCATGAAGTTGAGAACGTGATTTAGGCGAGTTGATCGCCGAGGATCACCATGAAATTGAAACAACCCGAGGTGCTCCGTTGAGCACCACGATCTACGAGAACGTCACCAAGACGATCATCGAAGCCCTTGTGCGAGGCGTCGTGCCCTGGAAAAAGCCGTGGCATCAGCTCCAGTCGGTCCCCACGAACGCGACCACGAACCGGCCGTACCGAGGGGTGAACACGTTTCTCCTCTCGATCCACCCGTACACCGACCACCGGTGGCTCACCCTGAAGCAAGCCAACGAACTCGGTGGAGCCGTTAAGCCAGGAGAGAAGGCAACAACCGTGGTCTTCTGGAAGCGCTGGAAGCCGAACGTGCCCGAGGATGAGCAAGAGCCAGGCGTCACCAGAGAGGTTCCGCTCCTTCGCTACTACAAGGTTTTCAACGCTGAGCAGTGCGTTGGACTCTCGCTCCCAGAGCTCCACCAATCTGAGGAGTACAAGGAGCACGAGCGGATTGAGCGAGCTGAGCTTCTGGTTCAGCACATGCCCAGCCCGCCGACGATACTCGAAGGCGGAGACACGGCGTGGTATCGCCCCAGCGATGATCACGACCAGATCCCCGAGCTCAAGCGGTTCCGGACGATTGACGCCTACTACGCCACTCTGTTCCACGAGCTTGGACATGCAACCGGCCACGAGTCCAGGCTCAACCGGTCTGGAGTCATGGGGCAGATTCGCTTCGGGTCGGGCGAGTACAGCAAGGAGGAGTTGGTTGCCGAACTCACTTCGGCGTATTGTGCAGCAACGGTCTCGCTCGATGACCGCCTTCTCGGTGACTCAGCTTCCTACGTTGATGGCTGGCTCAGCGTTCTGAAGGCAGACCCGAAAGCTGTCGTCATTGCCGCAGCTCAGGCGCAGCGGGCCGCAGACCTCATCCGGGGCGTCGAATATGCATCTTGAGCCCAATCCCAGCCTCACGGAGTCACCGTGAGGATTTTTCTTGTCACATAAAGAAGCAGCCCGAAGTTCGGACTGCAGAACGGTGGCTACCTCGGTTCAAAGAGGATGCCAGGAATGAGCCGAGCAGTGATCCGCTCGATGAGACGGTCAACCGTTGGGTTGAACTGGGCGAAGGTGGGCAGCTTGTCCGGCGCTCGGCGGGAGATCACCAAGTCGGTTCTTGCATCGAACTGGTATCGCCACAGCCGAGCCGCCCTGAAGGGCTCTTCCTTCAGATCAGGCCCAAGGTGGTGATGAAACCCGCCCGAGAACACAAGGATTCGCGGGGCTCCCCACCTTAGCGGCACGATTGCCGCTCGTTGGTGTGCTGGACTGTGGATGCCCGTCACGACGATCTTGCCCTCCAAGACAGCCTGTTCCGATTCACGCTCGATTTGGCAAAGATCATCCGGCGTGTGCTGAGGTTGACCGAGCGCTCCTGCAATGGAAGCAAGCGATGCCCCAAGGAGACGGACATTGCCATAGAGCCAGAGTTCAGCGTCAGGATAGAAGCCAGGTTCAGAGTCAAAGGGAGCAGAACGACGAGGTGGTTCAGGTGCGAGGCGAGTAGCCATACGACCAGGGTCTCAAGCGCCGATCCCAAATCCCAACGTAGGGCCGACCACGCATCTCGTGCACTGGCGACGCTCGGAAGCGGTAATCTTAACGCGGGCCGTAGAGCCAGACTGCGACAAAGAACAAGGGGAATTCTCTGTTTCCGCTCCGATCTGTGCGGTTTACAATCGCAGAAGACCTGAGATAATCGAGGAAAGACTAAATGAGCTACATGGCCCAGCCCAATCCCCAACTTACTTGGATCACGAACTTCATCTGGGGTGTTGCTGATGATGTGCTTCGAGACGTTTACGTACGAGGCAAGTACCGAGACGTCATCCTCCCGATGGTCGTGATTCGCCGCCTCGATGCGATCCTGGAAGCGACCAAGGAGCAGGTTCTCGATACGAAGAAGAAGCTCGATGATGCTGGTGTTGCTAACCAGTCCGTAGCCCTCAAGCAGGCCGCCGGGCAAGCCTTTTACAACGCCTCACCATTCACCCTTCGCGACCTGCGATCACGCACAAAGGTCAGCCAGCTCAAGTCAGACTTTGAAGCCTATTTGGACGGGTTTTCGGCCAACGTCCAGGAAATCCTAGAGAAGTTCAAGTTCCGCAATCAAATTCAGACCCTCGTGGATGCTGACATCCTTGGGGCGCTCATCGAGAAGTTCCTCGACCCACGTGTCAACCTCACGCCCCAGCCTATCCTCGACAACGACGGCAAGGAACGCCTGCCTGCGCTCGACAACCACGCGATGGGAACCATCTTCGAGGAACTGATCCGACGCTTCAACGAAGAGAACAACGAGGAAGCCGGAGAGCACTTCACCCCGCGAGACGTCGTCAACCTCATGGCCGAACTCATCTTCCGGCCCATCGCCGATGATATCCGCGACGGAACCTACACCGTCTACGATGCCGCTTGTGGAACCGGAGGCATGCTCACCGTAGCTGAAGACCGACTCCGCGACCTTGCCAAAGAACACGGCAAGCAAGTCTCCGTCCACCTCTTCGGGCAGGAAGTCCAGCCGGAGACCTACGCCATCACCAAGGCCGATCTTCTCCTGAAAGGTGAAGGCGAAGAGGCGGAGAACTTCGCCTACGGCTCAACCCTTTCCGCCGATGGATTTCCAGCGCGGGAGTTCGACTTCATGCTCTCCAACCCGCCCTACGGCAAGAGCTGGAAGAATGACCTCGACAAGATGGGCGGCAAGGGCGAAATGCGCGACCCGCGCTTTGCCATCTCGCACAACGGCGAGGAAATGTCGCTCATCACGCGCAGCAGCGACGGCCAGCTCATGTTCCTGGTGAACAAGCTCGCTAAGATGAAGCAGAACACGCCGCTTGGCAGCCGTATCGCCGAGGTTCATAACGGGAGCGCCCTTTTCACTGGGGACGCGGGGCAGGGCGAAAGCAACATCCGCCGCTGGATTCTGGAGAACGACTGGCTGGAAGCGATCATCGCCCTCCCGCTCAACATGTTCTACAACACCGGCATCGCCACCTATGTTTGGGTGCTCACCAACCGCAAGCCCGAACACCGCAAGGGCAAGATCCAGCTCATCGACGCGACGCCGTGGTTCAAGCCGCTTCGCAAGAACCTGGGCAAGAAGAACTGCGAACTCTCGTCCGAGCACATCCAAGCCATCGTGGACGCCTTCCAGAAGTTTGAGGAGACCGAGCAGTCCAAGATCTTCCCGAACGAAGCGTTCGGCTATTGGAAGGCAATCGTCGAACGACCGTTGAAGCTCGTTGGGATTGATCCTGACCGCGCCTACTCCGCCAAAGAGATCAAGGAGTTGAAGGAGAAGCATGAGCGGTCTGAAAACGGCATCCCCGTCATCAAGAAGGTTCACAAGGGCAATATCAAGCCCGATCCATTGAACGGTCTCTTCCCGGTCACTCTCGGCGGCAAGCCTTGTGTAGTGGAATACGAGCCGGACACCGATCTGCGGGATACCGAGAACGTTCCTTTGCTCGAAGAGGGCGGGATTGAGTCGTTCATCAAGCGCGAAGTGCTGCCACACGTGCCGGACGCTTGGATCGTAGCCGACAAGGTACAGGTGGGCTACGAGATCAGCTTCACACGATACTTCTACAAGCCCAAGCCGATGCGAACACTGGATGAGATACGGCGCGACATCGAGGCTTTGGAGAAAGAAACGGACGGCTTGCTTGAAGAGGTGCTTGTAAGCTCGCAAGGGACACTGTAAATGAAACTGATCTCCTTCCAAGCAAAGAACTTCAAAGGCATTGAGGATGTTCGCATTCCACTCGATGGGCTTCCAAACAGTAATGTGTATTGCTTTGTTGGCCTCAATGAGAGTGGCAAGACAACGGTTCTGGAGTCGCTTGACGCATACAGCGGTTGGACTGAGACGCTCAAGCCAGTCACTTCAAGCACAACTGAAGAATTGGACAAGAAGCGGTTTATTCCGAAGTCAAAAATTTCTAATTTCACTGGGAAAATCTCCGTCATAGTAACTTGCTTGATGGAAGAGCCCGACTTGAAGGCAGCAAGGGAGTTTGCTCAAAAGGAACTAGGCTTTACTTTAACTGAAGTGGGTCCGCAACTGGTTAGGTATCAGCATTATTCTTTTGAGGACAGCGTTTACCAACAAGACGATAATAGATTTTCCTTGGTTGCGAAGGGCACAAAGGGAAAATCCAAGAAAATAGTTGACCTCCCTGATGAAGAACTAAAGAAGCTATCGGGCTATATGAGCAAGAGGTTGCCCGCTGTCCTCTACTTCCCAAATGCTCTGTTTGATACGCCAGATCAGATTATATTAGAAGAATCATCCGGGACCGAAAAGGATGCTTATTACCGAAAAGTCTTGCAGGATGCACTTGACGCAATCGGTGAGAAACACGACCTGCAAAAACACATCACAGCCAGAATTGGCATCGAAGACCAGAAGGAGGCGTTAGAGAACACTGTCCGAAAGCTAGAGCAGAAAATCTCTAAAGTGGTTTTTGAGTTGTGGAAGTCCATTTTGGGCAAGACGCTCACTGGCAAGAAGATCACACTCGAAGCGGTTATCGACGGAGGAGTGAAGGTACTACGTATTCGTTACGCGGATGGAGCTGACTCCTACAAGATTTCTGAACGCTCGCTTGGATTCCGCTGGTTCTTCGGTTTCCTTCTCTTGACTCACTTTAGAAAGGCGCGGCTGCAAGATCACAGACAAGTCATCTATGTTTTTGATGAGCCTGCTTCAAACCTTCATTCGTCCGCGCAAAAGAAACTCTTGGAGACTTTCGGTCATCTAGCCAAGCAATCTCCAGTGCTGTATTCGACTCACTCTCACCACTTGATCAATCCAGATTGGCTGGAGAATGCGTATGTCGTGAGGAACACAGGGCTCACCTATGAGGATGGCGATGATGACTACTCATCACCATCAACTAAGGTTGAGGTCGAGCGATACAGGGCATTTGTGGCTCAGCATCCAGATCAAACGACTTATTATCAGCCGATCCTCGATGTGCTAGATTATCAACCTTCTCAGCTGGAGTTCGTGCCCAAGGTTGTATTTTGCGAGGGCAAGAATGACTATTACACTCTCCGCATGTTCCAGCAGCAATCGGAGTGCCCAGCGAACCTCAAGGACTTGAAGATCGTTCCGGGCAACGGCGGCAATGGGCTTGATCCGCTTATCAAGCTTTACGCTGGTTGGGGTGCCTCATTTCAGATTCTCTTGGACAGCGACAAGGGTGGAGCTAAAGGAAAGAAGCAGTATGAGAAGGAGTACGGGTTCCTAGTCGATGATCGTGTTCATACGATTGGGGACCTAGTTTCCGGCCATTCCGGAGCTATGGAGGCAGTTCTGTCAGCGACGGATAAGGCGAAAATTCTGGAGGTTGCAGGCCAAAAGGGCAAAGCTCCTGATAAGTCGCTGTTGAATAAGTGCATCCAGGAGTGTTGCGCCCGCGGGCTCGCCGTTCCCTTGGAGAAGACCACAGTCAAAAAGTTCGAGGCGATTCTGAAGGGGTTAGCTGTGAAGTTATGATCCCTACATCCCAGCTTTTAGAAACTGGGCTACCCTGGATGCCGACTTGTCCAGGACACTGGAGCGTTGTCAGACCGAAGACGATTTTCCGCCGAATGCAGCGACCAGTTCGTCCTGAGGATGGTGTCGTGACGGCCTTCCGTGACGGAGTGGTCACTCTTCGGTCAAACCGTCGCACCACGGGCTTCACCGAAGCTCTTCAAGAGATTGGCTACCAAGGCATTCGCAAGGGTGACTTGGTCATCCACGCGATGGATGCCTTCGCGGGAGCGATTGGTGTTTCTGATTCGGACGGCAAAGGGACCCCTGTGTACTCGGTTTGTCAGGCAACAGGTGATGCCAACTCGTGGTACTACGCACTTGTGCTCCGGGAAATGTCGCGGAGCGGGTATTTGCTCTCGCTTGCAAAGGGTATCCGGGAACGATCTACAGACTTCCGGTTTGCCGACTTTGCCTCCCTGTTGGTTCCGCTGCCACCTCTGGAGGAGCAGGAGCAGATTGTGCGGTTTGTGCGGCACTTGGATTCCAAGGTGAATCGGCTGATCAAAGCGAAGCGACGGTTGATCGAGCTATTGAACGAGCAGAAGCAGGCCATCATCCACCAGGCGGTGACGCGCGGGCTCGACCCCACCGTCCCCCTCAAACCCTCCGGCATCTTCTGGTTGCCAGAGATTCCTGAGCACTGGAAGCCAGTAAGGGTGAAATCGGTTCTGCTGAATCTCAACAATCGCAGAATTCCCTTGAGCTCCCCCGAAAGAGGACAGATGACGATACGTGCCTTTGACTACTACGGAGCGTCGGGCGTCATTGACAAGGTTGATGAGTTTATCTTTGATGACGAACTGCTCCTGATCGCAGAAGATGGCGCAAACTTGGTTCTACGAAATCTTCCGCTAGCGATCATTGCCAGGGGGCAATTCTGGGTGAACAATCACGCTCACATTCTCAAGCCTAAGCACGGGGTGCTCGAGTATTGGGCCATGCTTCTTGAGTGCGTGAACTACATGCCGTGGATTTCGGGAGCTGCCCAACCAAAACTCACCAAAGATCGCATCATGGCAGTTCCAATTCCTTGTCCTCCCAGTGACGAGCAAAAAGCAATTGTTGAGTCCGTGACACTCGAAACCGCTGGAATTCGACTGGCGATTGATAAAACGAAGCGAGAGATCGACCTCATCCGGGAGTACCGCACCCGGCTGGTCGCAGACGTGGTGACTGGACAGCTCGACGTCCGCCAGCACCCTTGGGCGAACACCGAGATCGAGGACTCCATCGAAGCCATCCTCGACGGCGAAGAACTTGAAGACGGGCTGGAAGAAACCGATGATGTTTTGGAGGAGGTGGGGGTCTAAGTTAAACTAGACTCAACGACCGACCGACTTTGTCCGTCTAACTAGGGACCACCATGAACGTCACCGTGCGACCTGAGCTGATCGCCTGGGCAAGGAACCGAGCTTCCTTGACCGTGGCGCAGCTTGCCCCAAAGGTTGGCACTAAGACCAAGCCTGCTCCGATCCAGGCCTGGGAGGACTCTGAGATTCCGGTCGAGATTCCGGTGAAGCAGCTAGAGAAGTTCGCGGAGAAGACGCGAGCTCCCTTCGGCATGCTCTTCCTCTCGGAACCCCCGGTCGAGAAACTGCCCGTTCAAGACTTCCGCCGTCCCATCAGTGACGGCCCCCGAAAGCCAAGCCTCAACCTGCTGGACACCCTCCTGGAAACGGAGCTTCGCCAATCGTGGCTCAGCGAGCAGCTTGAGTCGGACGGCGAGGAGCGATTGCCGTTCATCGGTTCGGCGACCCTGAATAGCGATATTCGGGCACTCGCCACTGATATCAGGACAACGCTCCGCATCACCACTCAAGACCGCGCTGAGAATCGCAAGAACGCCGACGCCGTGCTCTGGATGATCGGTCGCTTGGAAGAGTCCCGCATCACCGTGATCCGAAAGGGATTCGCCGGTTCTGCTACCCGACGCTCGCTCGATCCGGCTGAGTTCAAGGGATTCGCGCTGGCAGACCCATTCGCTCCATTCATCTTTATCAACGGCAAGGATTGGATCGGCTCGCAAATGTTCACCATCGCGCATGAGCTTGTTCACCTCTGGCTAGGAATTTCAGCAATGCCGAGTGGCGACTGGTTCTCTCGTTCGGATGAACCGGTGGAGCAGTTCTGCAACCAGGTCGCGGCCGAGTTGCTGATGCCAGAAGACGAGGTGCGTCCACTCTGGCAAGCGAACCGTTCGGCTCGGCAGAACTCGGAGACCATCGCGCAGCACTTCAAGGTCAGTTCGCTGGCCATGCTCTTCCGTGCTCGTAATACCGGGCTGATTACCGAGCAGGCGCTTCAATCCGCTCAGAAGGAACTGCGACAAGCTTTTGAAACGGCGGAGACAGAATCGAAGTCGAGCGGCGGTGGCAACTTCTACAACAACGCCGGGATTCATCTTGGCAAACGGTTCATCCGCGAGGTTCTTGTTCGGACATTGGAAGGCCGGACGCTCTACAGTGAGGCCTTCGATTTGCTTGGGACTCGCAAGACCAGTGTGCTTCAGGAGATGGCGCAGAAATTCCTCTGAGACTAGAAAATGGCGTACATTTTTGATACAAATACACTGCTCGAAGCCAAGAACCGCTATTACGCTTTCGACGTGTGTCCTGCCTTCTGGGATTGGCTTTTGCTAGAGCGTCAGCGGGGCAACGTCCTCAGCATCGAGGCGGTGAAGGGTGAGCTTGAAGACCCCGATGCGAAGGCTTGGGCGTTGGCCAATCCATCGTTCTTCGAACCCAATGATCTGACGAGGCTCACCGACGTGAGTAACTGGGTGATAGCTGAAACTCGTTTCGCTCAAGCCTCTCGGAACTCGTTCTTAGCTAAGGCCGACCCCATCGTGATCGCGCACGCACTCCAGAACGGGCACACCGTGGTCACGCAAGAGAAGCCGGAGCCGAACACCAAGAAAGCGAAGATTCCGGATGTCTGCTTGGCGCTGGGAGTTACCTGCAAAGATCAATTCAAGATTCTTAATGAGCTGAAAGCTCGTTTCATCCTGGAGGTTCAACCGTGAGTACTGATACAAGTGAGAAAGGGCTAGAACTTCTGATCATGCGCTCGTTGACGGGTTTGACCAACGAGCAGATCCTGTCGTTTGGCCAGTCTGGCGGCGTGGCCGAATCACCTGCGGGCTACGCCGGGGCCGGTTACCTGCTAGGGCACACGAAGGACTACGACAAGGACCATGCGGTTGATCTACGCCACCTGCTGGCATTTATCCAATCCACACAACCGAAGGCCTTTGAGCAGCTCGGGCTGGCCACGGAAGGCAACGCCCGCCTTCAGTTTTTGAATCGTCTTCAAGGCGAGATCGCTAAGCGGGGCATCGTCGACGTCTTGCGAAAGGGCGTTTCGCACGGGCCGGTGACCGTTCAACTCTGCTACGGAACCCCCTCCAAGGGCAACGCGAAGGCCATTGAGCAATGGAACTCCAACCTGTTCAGCATCACTCGGCAGCTTCAGTTCAGCAAGGACAACTCGAAGCTCGCGCTTGATCTTTGTCTCTTCTTGAACGGGCTTCCCATCGCGACGTTCGAGCTCAAGAACCGACTGACAAAGCAGACCGTTGAGGACGCCATCCAGCAGTACAAGCGGGATCGAGACCCTCGGGAGCTCCTTTTCCAGTTCCCTCGATGTCTGGTGCACTTTGCCGTTGATGACCAGCAGGTCATGTTCTGCACCAAGCTGGCTGGCAAGGATTCGTGGTTCCTCCCATTCAATAAGGGTTGGAACGACGGGGCCGGGAATCCACCGAACCCGCATGGGATGAAGACCGACTATCTTTGGAGAGAGATTCTCACCAAAGAAGGTCTGATCGACATTCTGGAGAACTACGCTCAGCTCGTCGAGACCAAAGACGACAAGACGGGCAAGAAGAAGCAGACGCTCATCTTCCCGCGCTACCACCAGCGCGACGTGGTCAGGAAGCTCCTCGCCGATGCGAAAACCAAGGGCGCGGGGCAGCGATACTTGATCCAGCACTCTGCAGGAAGTGGTAAGTCGAATTCGATTGCATGGCTTTCTCACCAGCTTGTGGGGCTCGAAGAAGGCTCGGTTCCGATCTTTGATTCTGTCATCGTCGTGACTGACCGTGTGATCTTGGACAAGCAGATTCGGGACACCATCAAACAGTTCGCGCAGGTCGGGAGCATTGTTGGGCATGCAGAGCGATCCGGACAACTCAAGGATTTCTTGAAGGCAGGGAAGAAGATCGTCGTCACCACGGTCCAGAAGTTTCCCTTCGTGCTCGATGACATTGGGAACGAGCACCGCGACCGGAAGTTCGCCATCCTGATTGACGAGGCCCACTCTAGCCAAGGAGGGCGTACGGCGGCCAAGATGAACATCGCTCTTTCCGAGGTCGGCGGCGCGGAAGACGACGAGGACTTGGAAGACGAGATCAACCGGATCATGGCGGCGCGAAAGGTGCTCCCGAACGCTAGCTACTTTGCCTTCACGGCTACGCCAAAGAACAAGACCCTTGAGGTCTTTGGAGTGCCTGATCCTCAGTCCGATGGGTCAGTAAAACACCATCCGTTCCACAGCTACACGATGAAGCAGGCCGTTCAGGAAGGCTTCATCCTCGACGTGCTCGCGAACTACACGCCGTACCAGAGCTACTACAACCTAGTGGTCACCGCCGAAGATGATCCAGAGTTCGACAAGAAGAAAGCTCATAGAAAGCTGACGGCGTTCGTTGAGGGGAATCCGTACGCCATCCGCCAGAAGGCTGAGATCATGATCGATCACTTCCACGAACAAGTGCTTGCGAAACAGAAGATCGGCGGTCAGGCTCGGGCGATGGTGGTGACCGGCAGCATTCGCCGGGCGATGGAGTATTTCCAGGCGTTCCAGGCCTACCTGATCGAGCGGAAGAGCCCTTATCGTGCCATCGTCGTATTCTCGGGCGAGCATGAATTTGGTGGACAAAAGAAGGTGACCGAAGCCACGATGAACGGCTTCCCCAGCTCGAAGATTCCGGAATACATTCAGGAAGACCCTTACAGGTTCCTGATTTGCGCAGACAAGTTCCAGACCGGCTACGACGAGCCATTGCTACACACGATGTACGTCGACAAAGCACTGTCTGGGATCAAGGCAGTGCAGACTCTCTCACGGCTTAACCGGGCCCATCCCAAAAAGCACGACACCTTCGTCCTCGACTTTTCGAATGAAGCCGACGTGATCCAGGCATCTTTTGAGCCCTACTACCGAACGACGATTTTGGCTCGGGAGACCGACCCGAACAAACTGCATGATCTCAAGGCGGATTTGGACGGCTATCAGGTCTACGACTCCGAAGCAGTTGATCGCCTCGTCGAGCTGTACCTTTCGGGAGCAGAACGCGACCAACTTGAGCCGACGCTCGAATTCTGCGTTGCGACGTACGTCGAGAATCTGGACGAGGATCAGCAAGTGGACTTTAAGGGCAAGGCGAAGGCGTTCATCCGAACCTATGGATTCCTCGCGGCCATCTTGCCGTACTCGAACGCTAGCTGGGAAAAGCTCAGCATCTTCCTGAACTTCCTTGTGCCGAAGCTCCCCGCACCGATAGAGCCCGACCTTGCGAAGGGAGTGCTCGAAAGCATCGACATGGAGAGCTACAGAGTGGAAGCACGCTCGACCATGGCGATTGCCCTAGCTGATGAGGATAAGGAGATTGACCCAATTCCCGGCGCTGGAGGCGGCAAGCTTCCCGAACCCGAACTGGATCAACTCAGCAATATTGTCAAGGCGTTCAACGAGCAGTTCGGCAATATCGAGTGGGAAGACAAGGACAAGATTCGCCAGGTGATCACCGAAGAGATTCCGCAGAAGGTGGCCCAAAACCAGGCTTACCAAAACGCCATCAAGAACAACGACAAGCAAAACGCTCGCCTAGAGCATGACAAGGTTCTGGGGCAGGTCATTGCGGGCATGATGAAGGATCATATGGAGCTGTTCCGACAGTTCTCAGACAACGACCTCTTCAAGAAGTGGCTTGGAGACACGATCTTCAAGGCAACTTACGAAAACCAACAGGCCTAATCTGGCTTAGGCTAGGCGTCACACCTCTGTGCCGCTGATGTATTGGCTCCAGGTAAGGTCTGACCAACCAGGGCTGGGCGGACTTGGTCTGGCTGGTCTGGCTGGTCGTGCGGGGCGGGCAGGTCTAGCAGGTCGCGCTTCACGAGCTGGTCTCGCAGGTCTTGCTTGTCGTGACGTGCCAGCAGGGATCGTTCCCTGGACATAAGCAACGACTCGACCCGAGTGGTCGCACAGGCTACCGGGCTCAACAAATGGCCCGAGCCACTCGTTGTCTTCCCAGTTGCGAACGTGACCATTGACTATTCGACCAACGAGCTCATTGTCTTCGTCACGAATGATATGGCCATGAAGCCAACCAACTAGTTCATTGTTCTTGTCTCTCAATGGGTTTGGCATGGCTTCATTATGAATAAACGTGCAGGCGAAGTCTAACTCACTCAGAACTGCGCCATGGGCTTCCATTCGGAGCCACCTGCTCCCGCGTATTGATCCTGTAAACGCTCGGCGGCGTCCCTCATCGCCCCATCCAAGACGTGCCCATACAGGTTCGAGGTCAGAGCGATCTGCGAGTGTCCGAGGTAGCGGCTGACCTGGTGCAGGTTCAGTCCGGCCATGAGCATGAAGGTCGCCGCGGAGTGACGGAGCGAGTGCATGCCTGTCCGGGGAAGTCCTGCCTTCTCCAGCGCGATGTGCAGGTAGTCGTTGACGTACTTCGGATCGAAGGGACGGCCCCAGGGGTTCAGGAACACGAGGTCGAGTTCGTTCTCGTAGCCTTCATCCTCTTGACGATTACGCTCAGATCGAATCACATCGAGTGAGTGACCAACGAGGGGCATCGTGCGCATGCTCTTTTCAGTTTTAAGAGGCTTGAGCACGAGCTTTTTGCCCATCCGCTGAAGTTGAGAGGAGACGAGGATAGTCTTCTGCTTGAGGTCTACTCCGTCCCATGTCAGGCCAGAGACTTCGCCGATGCGCATACCGGTCGCTAGGGTGAACTTGACGAGGTTCTCGATGGGTGAACCCTTAAGCGCGGTTAGGAGCCTTTGAACCTGCTCAGCATCGAAGTAGACCTTCGCGCTTCGTTTGACCTTGGGAGCAAATGTCTTGGAGACGGGGTTGTCATGCGCCTCTCCGAACTTCATCGCGACGCCGTACGCGGCCCGCAAAGTGCGTCGAGCGGCAGCAATGGTGTTCGCAGTCGCGCCGTCGTCTTCGATGGTCTTAAAGAGCCTTGTGACGTCCATGGGAGTCACTCGCTGAAGCTCCATCCTCCCAAGGTAGGGTTTGATCCGCCGTTCGCACATGAGGCGGTAGAACTCGTAGGTCTTGACCTCACGATTAGGCTTCACGTGCTCCTCCAGCCAAAGATCGAGCCAGGAGGAAACGGTGTGTCCTCGCCGGTCTGGAATCGAGCGACCGGCCACGAGCATCGCGTTTAGCTCATTGAGCGCCTTGACCGCCTCACCCTGGGTCCGGCAGCTCACCTGACGATACTTCGGGCGACCCTCAGGCGTGAACCCATCCTGCACCTGCGCAACGTACTTCTTGCCACGCTTGAAGATGCTTCCTGAGCCTTTCTCTCGTCTTCCTGTTCGGGCCATTTCTGCAGTTTATTCTACTCGTCTCTGCAGTTTATCCGCAGTTTACCGGGCGGAAATCAGTGGTCAAAAGCGGTCTTCGGTGGACTTTCCAGGTTCAAAGATTGAACCTGAGTGGACGATTCTGGACGCCTCTGGATTTGACATTCTGATTCTCTTAATCAGCGGGTCGTAGGTTCGAGCCCTACACGGTCCACCAAGATTTAGGTTCAAAAACTGTAACCCAACCGCGGTTTTGAGGACAATGAGTCTTCTCCGCAGTTGAGGCGCCGGCGCAGCGCAATTGTAAAAGACCTTCGAGCCAACCAAAACGAGTTCCGTACTGGCCAATTACGTTTTTTCCACAGCGAAACATGCTCGACTTTGCAAAGCATTTCCTAGGACCGGTGTATGTCGTGGTTTTGGTGACCGGCTTTCTTGCCGTTTCGCTGGCGGCCGGACCTATATTCGAACGGTCAAAAGTCCTCGGCTTGGCCTCATTGCTTGTCGGTTTGACGGTTAGTCTGTATCTGGCAGGGGCCGCAAAGCTGATATGGGAGCGGAGGATAGAAGACCCTCTTGACCAAATTGACACCGCTGGTCAGAATGATACGGAACATCCATGAACCCAGGAACTTTTGATTGGAAGAAATATCATTCGTATCGAGTCTTTGACGAATTTGTAGAGCGATTCATCGTGCGACGCCAGAGTTACGTCACTCGTCACCCCGAGTCGCTAGACCTCGCTTCTGCATTTGAAGATATCGGCCACAGATTCGTTGAGGACTTTGACGAATCCGAAGCCAGTTACGAAGATAAGATCGCGCTTCAATTTGAAGGCGCATCTCTTGAAACCAAAATTGTATTTGCAAATCTTGAGTATCTGTGGGCTATGCCAGTCGAAAACCTGAAGCCGCAAACCAAGCGACAATATGGCGAGCGGTGGTTCTCCGACGAAGGCCTTCTAGTGGAGGGCGACGGATATTATTTTGGCTATCCGCACACCATTGCTGATCCTGGCCCATGGTATTTGCGGAATAAGTACTGGGAACTCGTTGCTTTGCTCCGAGTTCTCAGCATTGTTGTGTCGGAAGTCGGGTTAACGGATCTCGCTAGTATCAAGAGCAGAATCGCCGAGGTTTGCCATTCGGCTATCTATAAGGACGATTCCGCGAGCCTACCGACTCGGCCGAAGAAGTTCTGCGGCGTGCATTGCGCCCTGATGCATTTGTCCAATCCAGATCAATACGAGTCCATTATCTCCGCGACGCATCGGAGGCAAATATGCAATGTCTTCCGCCATATAGTCGAAGATCCGTCCGACGATATTGAAGTGTTAATAAAGCAGATTCGATCCGCTCTTTATGACTCGTTCGACGGCGCGGAAGATTCAGATAGAAAGTACCGTTGGTTTTTCTATTCGAAGGACGTCGAGCCCTTATGGATCGAAAAAAAGTCCACGAAAGAGCAACATGTCAGTTCAGCCGTTTTTGACGTGCGGAACGAAGAGAGTGCTGTTGAGTTAGAAGGCAATAGAGCGGAAGTGATTGGAATTCGCATCCAACGAAGCGCTAAACTCGTGAAAGCGGCCAAGGAGCGTGATAACTACGCCTGCCGTGCTTGTAACTTCAATTTTAAAGGCCAAATTGTACACGTTCACCACTTAGATCCGATTAGTGAATATCGGTGCCCACGTAGAACCAAGCTCGAAGATCTGGTGACACTCTGCCCAACGTGCCACTACCTGGCCCACTATTTGTTGAGGCAGAGCTTGCGATACAAAGACCTTGGCCTTCTCATAGACAAGATTGTCTCCGTCCGTGAGGGGTGATCTGCCATCCCAGCGTAGTCCTGATAACGGTGGCTCGGCTTGTGCTGCAATGGTTTGCCCGCCGGCCACCCTGCACCCGCACGTGACCCAAACCCAGGACCGTCCCCGGGGGCGGGAACCCGCCCCGCCGCGCCGCGCGTAAACGACTGCACAATGGTTACTGTTCCTGTTCTTGCCCTGCTTGCTGCCGCAGCGTCGCCGAGCGCATCCGTAGACAAACTACTTCAGGCGGAGATGAAGTCCAGCCACATTCCGGGGGTGAGCGTGGTAATTACCAAAGACGACAAGGTCATCAAGCGCTCAGCATTTGGGCTTGCCGACATCGAAACCGGCGGGAAAATGACCACCGACCAAGTCTTCGAGACCGGCTCGATCACCAAGTCCTTCACGGCCACCCTGATCCTTCAACTCGTCCAAGACGGCACGCTTCGCCTGGAAGACACGGTAGGCGAACGACTCAAGGACTGCCCGCCCGAGTGGAAAGCCATCACCCTTCGCCAACTGCTAAACCAGATGTCAGGTCTTCCGGATTACGCGGTGGTTCCGGGCCTCGGCCTTGTGGATCAATGGACGTATGAAGAGTGGCTTGCAAAATTGCCGAAAGTTCCGTTCGATTTCGCCACCGGGACATCGTTTGCTTATAGCAATACCAATTATCTATTGCTCGGAAAGATCGCCGAGCAAGCCGCGGGTAAGCCTTACACCGACCTTATCAAAGAACGAATTTTTGATAAAGCCGGAATGACGCGAAGTTATGTTTCGGATCAGCTGACCGTGATTCCAAACCGCGCCCATGGCTACTACTACACCGGCGACCGTCTCATAAACGGCATGTTCATCGCGCCCGGGTTCGGTGATGGCACCTACATCAACCATCCCGATGACCTTGTTTCTTTTGAGCGGGCCCTACGAGAAGGAAAACTGCTCAAAAGCAAAGTCGAGGTTCGGCTCTTGCAAACTTCTGCGAAGCTACCAAGTGGACGCAAAACGGGCTATGGAATGGGCTGGTTCGTTAAACAAGTCAATGGCATAGAAGTGCTAAGTCACGGGGGCAATTCGGCCAGTTGCTTTAGCTCTATGACCCGAATTCCGTCAAAGAACATGACCGTGATCGTGATGGGGAACGTGTATAACGTCTCGGGCGACTATTTGGCCTTGCGGATTGCGCAGGAGTACATTCCCGAGTTACGACCTCGGAAGTACGAGGCCAAACCCGACCCCGAGCCAGCTTTCACCGCTAAACTTCTCGCGACCATCAAATCGCTGGGCACGGATCAGCAAGATGACTCCATGCTGGATGCTGAGATGGTCGCCCGCCTTAAAACTGGGCGCGGCCAAATGAGCCTGCAAGGGCTCAAACGGTTTGCAGCCGTCACCTCGCTCACTTTCTTAGAGGCCGTCTCCGACGACCCCGATACCGTGTACCGCTATCGCGGCATGCTGGATGGAAAGCCGATCCTTTTCACGCTCGTGGTGACCAAAGACAAGAAGCTGTATTCCGCGTCAGCCCGCCCGGAATAATCTGAAAATTCTTGTTCTTGGAAAGCGCAACACACGTGTATACTTATCTTCGTGAAGCAGGTTGGAAGCACTTGTCGGTCCTTCATAACGAAGTTCGTCATCCCGTTAGCGATAGGGTTTTTGGCTTCGTTCTGTGCGGCGGTAACTCCGCTTGAGCAGGCGGAAAAGATACAGGAGCACTACCGTTTCCGTAGATTCGGCGTTTCAACCCCGTTAACCCCGGAGCAAGTCCGGGATGCACTCAATCGGAATGGGCCGGATGGCCAAAATATGCTTCAACAGGGGGCAGGCATCGTCGGAAATGTAGAAATCCTTGCTGCGATGAACGCGGGCGAGTGGACAGCGGTAAACGAAATCAATCACCGCAGAGTTTTGTGCTTTATGTGGGCAGCAGGCGGGCTCTTAGTTCCGTTTTGTGAACTTAACTGGGACAACATCGCCGAATTGTACCTAGAACTCTATGCTATTCGATCAGATTATTTGCAAATGCATGACTATGCAGCGTCCCTGAGAATGTTTGGCGCTGCATTCGGAGCGGTAACCACGGCAAAAGACTCTCATGACATTATTAACGACTTCTACCACCATGTTGCGGGGCGCAATACAAACTATGTTCTGAACCAGGCTTGGGCATTGGGAGAAGATTCTCCTGAAGAGGTTGAATTCTATTTATCTGCTCAAACCGGAATGATAAATTACTGGCGAGGGCGTGGAGTCAATTTTATGCCGTGGGCGCTCGCTATGTTAGAACAAAGACGGATTCACTCTGTTTCAGCCCACGCAAACGCAGACCGGTTTCGCCAGACCGCGCAAAGGTACATCGATGGTTACGTGACGTTCAGTGCGTATTGGGATCGTAGCGCTGCGCCGGCTAGGCTCCGTATTGGCGGCGTAGATGCAAGAGCGGGCATGGGCCAGGCGATCGCAAACTTTCAGTTCTTCGTAAATGGAGTCCTCTACGAAAGCAACCCAACTGATCAGCTTCTTTTTTGGACGCCTCAAAATGTTGACGTGCGCGTTCGGGCGATCCGTGAAGATGGAACCTGGCTGGAAGCTCGCCAGACGCTTTCATTAAGTCCAGATTACTTTACGATGGATGTTGACCGTCGCAATTTTAGAGCGACCTTACGATTTCCCGAAAACAATTTGATTGCTTCGCGAGTCATCCATACTGGGATCGGGAACCAACAGATCCAGGGACCAGTTCCCTGAGGGGAAGTGACGATTCAGTTCCCGGTGGACGTGTTTTCCACCTACACGGTTACCACGGTCTCAACCACGACCAACGGAAACCAAACGACCTCAAACAGAATCGCCAATTTTTCGGCTTTGCCCTTGACGTTTCCAAACACGTACACGTGTCTTCCCGGAGATGTGTTCGGCGTTGGCGACTCGCCGATAAGGTTTTTCGGCGATTTGATCGTGCCAGAAGGAATTACGCTCCGGCTTCGGCCTGGTGCGGTCCTGCAGTTTGCTCCGGGTAAAGGTGTTATCTGTCGAGGTCGAATACAAAGCGAAGCGACCAACTCCCCGCTGGGCCGGGTTTATCTCACGAGTATGGGCGACGATAGCGCGCCGCCCATCGGAGGTGCGGATAACAGCAACGGGAATATGTGGAATGGCATTCGCTTGGAAAACGGCGGAACTGCCGATGTCCGTCACTTCCGAATTCGGCGCGCTCAGGTTGGCATCAGCGGTGCCTCTTCGATATCCAACTGCCATATCACCGAGGGGAATACGGGTGCGATTCTACGATTGCCGGCCACAGTGACGGGCAGCACGATTTTGGGTAACAGCCGGACCTTTCTTATCACAGAGCATGCACCGGAGGGCCAAGTTAATTCGTTGGTTGTGAGCGGGAACACCTTAGGTCATATGTCGGGCGATTCCCGCATTTACGGCAACGATGAGCGGCCCTTTAATTTGACGTTCACGAACAACCGTGTCGATGTGGTGCAGGTTGCGGGCGGAATTGGGAATTTGGTCTTCACGGGTAATACGGGCTATTCGACAGGCTCTCCCTCTGGGCTTCGCCTCGGAGAGTACTGGAATATCCCAGTGAATTTGTTTGGCAATTCCACCTTGACCAAGGAAGCGAATCAACGGATTGAGGTGATGAGCGGACTCTCCTTGAAGCCGGGTAGTACGTTGCGTCTTGAGGGGGGCTTGCCTCTGCAATTCGATAGCCCTGGTCGCCTCATTATGCAGGGTGGTTCTTTGATTGGGGGAGTTCTTACTGCCTACAATGACAATCGCGACTACGGCGGATCCGCCGGGAACGGGCAATGGCAAGGTGTGGAAGCAAATGGCCGGCCGATTGCAAATCTTGTGATTCGCAGAGCGGGTGTTGGCATTAACGGTACTTCATCGATATCCAACTGCCATATCACCGAGGGGAATATTGGTGCGATTCTACGATTGCCGGCCTCGGTGACGGGCAGCACGATCTTGGGTAATAACAGAACTTTACTTATTACAGAGCAAGCACCGGATGGCCAAGCGAATTCGTTGGTTGTGAGCGGAAATACCTTAGGTCATTTGTCCGGCGATTCCCGCATTCACGGCCACGATGAGCGGCCCTTTAATTTGACGTTCACGAACAACCGTGTCGATGTGGTGCAGGTTGCGGGCGGAATTGGGAATTTGGTCTTCACGGGTAATACGGGCTATTCGACAGGCTCTCCCTCTGGGCTTCGCCTCGGAGAGTACTGGAATATCCCAGTGAATTTGTTTGGCAATTCCACCTTGACCAAGGAAGCGAATCAACGGATTGAGGTGATGAGCGGACTCTCCTTGAAGCCGGGTAGTACGTTGCGTCTTGAGGGGGGCTTGCCTCTGCAATTCGATAGCCCTGGTCGCCTCATTATGCAGGGTGGTTCTTTGATTGGGGGAGTTCTTACTGCCTACAATGACAATCGCGACTACGGCGGATCCGCCGGGAACGGGCAATGGCAAGGTGTGGAAGCAAATGGCCGGCCGATTGCAAATCTTGTGATTCGCAGAGCGGGTGTTGGCATTAACGGTACTTCATCGATATCCAACTGCCATATCACCGAGGGGAATATTGGTGCGATTCTACGATTGCCGGCCTCGGTGACGGGCAGCACGATCTTGGGTAATAACAGAACTTTACTTATTACAGAGCAAGCACCGGATGGCCAAGCGAATTCGTTGGTTGTGAGCGGAAATACCTTAGGTCATTTGTCCGGCGATTCCCGCATTCACGGCCACGATGAGCGGCCCTTTAATTTGACATTCACGAACAACCGTATTGATGTGGTGCAAGTTGCGGGCGGCATTGGGAATTTGATCTTCACGGGCAATACGGGCTCCACTCCAGGTTCCCCCTCCGTGTTGCGCCTTGCCTGGGCCTGGAGTTCCGGCATACCGATGAACTTGTTTGGCAATTCCACCTTGACTAAGGAAGCTAATCAACGGATTGAGGTAGAGAGTTCGCTTTCCTTGAAGTCGGGCAGTACGTTGCGTCTTGAAGGGGGCTTGCCTCTGCAGTTCCATGGTTCTGGTCGCCTCATTATGCAGGGTGGTTCTCTGATTGGGGGAGTTCTTACTGCCTACAATGACAATCGCGATTACGGCGGATCCGCCGGGAACGAGCAATGGCAAGGCGTCCTATCGAGTATTGCTGGTAGCTTCTTCAATGTCGAAATCCGGAAAACGGCAGGCTACGCCTTCACTAGTTTCGCGGGTGGCGACCAACTCACAAGCATTAGGTTTACAACGCCGTACGCTGTGCGAAATCTGGGGTCTGCGAAGGTAGATGCCCGCAAGTCTTGGTGGAATCACCACAACGGTCCGAGTATCGGTTCTCCTCAGTCCGATCGCGGATCGGTAGTCTCCGGCTCCGTTCTTTATGATCCGTGGCTTCGGTCCTTCAAGGGAGAGTGACTTTGGTGCGTTCTCGCCCGGAATAATCGCCGATTTTCGGGAACGCGGCCGATCTTTACGCATTTCATAGCGCGCGCATACGTTGAGTTCCCTCAGAGAAACTCCGTATGCCGCGCCCCATTTGGAAAGGTCAGATTTCGTTTGGACTCGTCACGATTCCGGTCGTGCTGTATTCGGGTGAGGCACCAGGCTCATCCGGAATCAGCTTTCACCTGGTAGATCGGAAGAGCAACTCCCGCGTCCGGAATCAGCGGGTGAGCGAGAAAACCGGCGAACCCGTAGAGTGGGAGGACATCATCAAGGGCTACGAGCTAGAAGACGGCTCGTACATCACCTTTGAGGAAGACGAACTCAAGGAGTTCGAGGCTGAATCCAACCAGAGCGTCGAGATTTCCGACTTCGTGGATGCGGAAGACATCGAGTTTGGGTATTTCGACAAACCGTACTATTTGATTCCCGAAAAGCGCGGAAAGAAGGGCTACGTCATCCTCCGCGAGGCTCTGCGTGATTCTAAGAAGGTTGGCATTGCCAAGGTGGTCATCCGCACCCGGGAATACCTGTCGGCACTTATTCCGGATGGCCGTGCACTGTTTCTTTATCTCTTACGTTACGAGGAGGAGCTGCGTAAACCCGACCCCGAAGATCTCCCCGGCACCAACCTCGCCGACAACAACGTTTCCGAAAAAGAACTCGACATCGCGCTCCAACTAATAGATGCCATGAGTACCGATTGGGAGCCCGCGAAGTACAAAGAAGAGACTCGCGAAGCCCTAAGACGATTTATTGAGGAGCGTGCCGAGAAGGGTGGCCGAGCGATTGCCACTGGTGACGAAAAGTCGGATGAAGCCGCCAGCGGCGAGGTGATCGACATCATGAGCCTACTGAAAGCGAGCATGGACAAAGCGAAGTCGGCCGACGACAAACCAAGAAGAAGGAAGCGAAGCTAAGGCGTGGCGCGCAAGAAGACGGACCTTTCGGAGTACAACCGAAAGCGCAACTTTGATAAGACCGCCGAACCGAAAGGTATGGTCCGGAAGAGCGAATCCGCCACGCGGCGGTTTGTGGTGCAGTTGCACGACGCATCGCGGATGCACTTTGATTTGCGGCTCGAAGTAGACGGGGTTTATAAGAGCTGGGCCGTTCCTAAAGGGCCGAGCGTGGACCCCAAGAACAAGCGGTTGGCGGTAGAAGTGGAAGACCACCCGCTTGATTACGGAACATTTGAGGGCACCATTCCCGAAGGAGAATATGGCGGCGGCACCGTCATGTTATGGGATCGAGGTACGTACGAGTGCGACGGCGACCCAGCGGCAGAGCACGCCGACGGCAGCATGAAAGTTACGTTTTCGGGCGAGCGCATGCGAGGGAAGTGGGCCCTCGTGCGGATGCACTCGAAAGAAGAAGAGGAGGCCAAGAACTGGTTGCTCATCAAGGAAAAGGACGACGCTGTACAGGTGGACGGGCCCGATCTGCCTGAGCAGTTCCGCGTGAGTGTTGCAACCGGTCGCAATTTAGAGGAGATCGCGTCCAACAAGGGCGAAAAAAACAAGGAATTCTCCGGACCGGAATCGGGCGGAATAGACCCGTCCCGCTATCGCAACGCCAAGAAGCACCCGCAACCCGAAACGCTTAAGCCCCAGTTGGCCAAGCTCGCTACAGAAGTTCCGAGCGGATCAGAGTGGATTCACGAGGTCAAATTCGACGGCTACCGGATGCTCGCGATTCTGGAGGAAGGGAAGGTGCGCATCATCTCTCGGAACAACCAGGATTGGACGGACAGGTTTCGAGAAATCGCCGATCAAGTGGCAGAGCTCCCAATCAAGAACGGAATTCTCGACGGCGAGGTCGTGATTCTCGACAGCAACGGAGTGAGCGACTTCGGCGCCCTGCAGAATTTTGCCCAGACCGGCCGCGGGAAGCTAGTCTTCTATGCTTTTGACTTGCCGTTTTGCGAAGGGTATGACTTACGCGATTGTCCCCTAACCGAGCGTAAAGAGCTTCTGGCCGAAATTCTCGCGATGCAATCACCGATTCGTTACAGCGAGCATATTTCCGGAAGCGGCGCGAAGGTGTTTGGGTCGGCCTGCGAAAACCGTCTTGAAGGGATCATCTGCAAGAAAGCAACGTCGCGTTACACCGAGACCCGATCCTCTTCTTGGCTGAAGGTGAAGTGCATCGAGCGTCAGGAGTTTGTGGTCGGGGGATACACCAATCCAGAAGGCGAGCGGGTCGGATTTGGCGCGTTGGTGTTGGGAGTTCACGACGATGTCGGCCGATTGGTCTATTGCGGGCGGGTAGGCACGGGCTTCAACGACATGAGCCTAAGAAGTCTAGCTGCTAAACTCAAGTCGCTCGAAAGAAAGACCTCTCCGTTTGATCAGGGTCCGTCTGGGCAGGATGCAAAAGGCGTTCACTATGTCGAGCCTCATCTGATTGCGGAAGTTGAATTCTCGTCCTGGACGAGCGACGGGAGACTTCGCCACCCTTCCTTCAGAGGCCTTCGCGACGACAAACAGCCGGAAGAAATTGAACGCGAGAAAGCAGTGGAACCAGAGAAACTTTCGAACCAAGATGAGAGCGACCACACGCTTGAGGGGATCGCTATTACGCACCCTGAGCGAATCATCTACCCCGATCCCGGAATCTCAAAGTGGGAGCTTGCCGAGTATTTCGATCAGATTGCTGATTGGCTTTTGCCGCATGCCGCAAACCGGCCACTTGCGCTCGTGCGTTGCCCTCAGGGCCAAGAGAAGGAGTGCTTCTTCCAGAAAAACTACTCGGACGCTTTGCCGAAGGCGATTCACCCGGTGGATATTGGGGATGGGGAGGGAATCGGTATCCTCGATGCCGCAGGGTTGGTTTCGCTTGCCCAGTATGGGGTCATCGAGATTCACCCTTGGGGGTCCAAAGAGGGTGACGTCGAGCATCCGGACCGTATCACATTCGACTTAGACCCGAGCGAGGAACTTGGGTGGGAAGAAGTCGTAGAAGCAGCGAAGGAGACGCGGGACATTCTGGATCAACTCGGACTCGAGAGTTGGGTTAAAACCTCGGGTGGCAAGGGTCTCCACGTGTGCGTTCCGTTAGAACCCAATCTTGAGTGGGGCGAAGTCAAAGAATTCTGCCACGGCGTTGCAATTCTCATGGAGAACAACCGCCCGGATCGGTACATCGCTAACATGAGCAAATCTAAGCGGAAAGGGAAGATCTTTGTGGACTATCTTCGCAACGGACGCGGTGCAACTTCGGTTGCCGCATACTCTCCGCGCGCGAGAAGAGGGGCCCCGGTTTCCGTCCCGGTCACTTGGCGGGAACTGCCCAAAATTGAGGCAGCTAACCAGTTTGACTTGGCGGCAACGCTGAGTCGGGTCAGGAAGCTGAAACACGATCCATGGGCTGACTTCTTCGAGCGGCCGCAAGACCTCAAGGCGGTTTTACGCCGGGCACAAAAAGGGCGATAGGCTCACTCGGACGCAGTCTTTAACCGTGCCTTCACCCAGTGAGTGACTGCGGTCGCAACTTCGCCGGCCCGGGTGGAAAGGAGCGGTCCGACATGGCTCATACCTTTGTAGCGGAACGTATCGGCCCCGGCCCATTGGGCAAGTGCTTGCTGGTTTTCGGGTGGCACCGTGTCATCCGCTTCGGGAATCACCACCAACGATGGACAAGCGGGTTTTTGCACGGGCACGCCTCTTTTCAGTTCGTTGAGGACGGCACCGGATTCGTCCCGCCAGCGCGGGTGGGCGAATTTCCGCGTAGCGTCATCGCTGTCGGGCATCGCGGCCAAGGTGTCGGAAAACGGTCCGCCCGCCCACTTGATTACATCAGGATATGGCTCGAACGGCTTTGGCTTGACGACGCCCGCAGGAAGTCCGCTACAAACGAGAATGAGCGTCCGGGGTTTGATGGTTTCGGCGGCTTTCAGGACCATCACCCCGCCCATACTCGCCCCAACAAGAATCTCTGGGCTGGGACCGGCAATTTTCACGATTTGTCGTACGTAATCATCGAACCGCGTTTGCTTGAGCCCTTCTGGGTTTGGCATCAGGTCTGGGGCGACCACCCGATAGCCGGCTTTCTCGAACACCGGCTTCCAAAACATGTATTCCCAGCCTCCTCCCCCGGCTCCGTGAATCATGACGGCAACGGGTTTTTGAGGGACTGCAATAGGGGTGAGCACGAAGAGTATCATGGATTGAGTTTACGCATCCGCGCGTAAAGAAACTGTCAATAGCGAGGTTATATCCTTCGGCCTGCGAATCACTTCGGCTCGAAGGTTTTGAGCAACGCGACCTCTCGCGACAGCAACTCAACCGGAAGGCGAAGACGTGGGTTACCGTCAACGCGGCGGGCAAATGCCGTGACCAGGTTCTCGTAATAAGCCAGAATTTCCGGTTTCGAGGCGTTAAACCGGTCCCAGTGGGATTCCCCCACGGTCAGTGAATCATTGCTCATTGACCTCGCGTTGTGAATTTTGTCGCACACGGACACGAGAAGTGCCGAAGCTGACTTTGAGGCGATGCCCGAAACATACGCTTCCTTTCTCTCCCGCCAGGGTGCCTTGTAATATTTCGACTCGGTGATCGAATCAGAGTTCTCCCGGACGATCGCCTCTACTGCGGGGCCAAAGTTGTCTCGTATCCGGGCAAGAGCCGCTTCGCCGCCCGCGTCCTCCGCCACATCGTGAAGCAACCCCCCAATCGCTTCATCTTCGGTGCCGCCGAATTCTAAAACCAGACCCGCAACCTGCAAAACGTGACAAACATACGGCGCGGTCGTCCCTTTCCGAACATCTTCGCTATGCGCTTCGACTGCGAACTCAACGGCCTGCAAAAATCGGTCGGTCAACATACGCGATTAGGCTACCTTATGGCGGGCAAGTGGCGCGTGGAGGGCGAGCAGTTAAGGGGCCTGAACGGTAACTCGCCGAATCGAGCGCTCGATTTGAGCCACCGTAGCCGGCTTAACAATGTGATCGTCAAACCCGGCATCTTGGCTTTGCCGAATATCCTCTTCCATTCCGTAGCCGCTCATCGCAATCCCCTTGAGCTGGTGCTTTGATTTCAGACGCTTCATCAAGTCATAGCCCGTAGCATCCGGAAGCCCGATATCGCTCACCACGATATCAAACGGTTCGGAATCGGCAAGCGTTAACGCGTCGGCGACGTTGTGTGCCGCCCGCACCGCATATCCGTTCATTCTCAGAAGCTCGGCGAGAACCGCAGCTGTGTCTAGGTTGTCTTCAACAAGTAGGATTCGCATTTCGGTCTTTACACCATTGGAGTCCGGTTGGGATAAGAGAGTCTCTTCTTTGGGTTGAGGTTCGACGAAGCGCGGTAAGGAAATGGTGAACGTCGAGCCGAAGCCGGGGCCATCACTCTTACCCGATATTGCGCCGCCGTGGAGTTCGATGATCTCCTTAGAAATTGCAAGGCCGAGGCCTAAGCCACCATATTGCTTTGAGTGCTCACTTTGCTCGAACGCATCAAAAATCGTTGACAGCGACTCCTCGGAAATCCCTATTCCGGTATCCCGCACTTCAATCAGGAGGCGATCTCCTTCCTCAGATCGAACCGTAACAAAAATTTCGCCGCCATTCGGCGTGAACTTAGACGCGTTCTTCAGCAAGTTCAGCAATACCTGCTGCAGACGGTCGGGGTCGGCCGCCACTACCGGGTTTGCCGCACCCGTTTGGCAGTGAAGCGTGATCTCCTTCTCTTGAATAAGGTGGCGGCAGGTCTCGCATGCCTGGTTCACGGCGGCATTGAGATCAACGGCAGATTTTTCTACTTTCAGCTTGCCGGAGATGACACGGGAAAGTTCAAGGAGATCGTCAATCAGGCTGATCTCCATCTCGACGTTCCTCCGGATCATTCCGACGCTTGCCTGAATCTCCTTCGGCAGGTCCTGGCGACCCGCAAGGGCCTCGACACTTAGAAGAACGGGCGTCAGCGGCGTTCGCAATTCATGCGATAGGCGGGCCAAGAATTTGTCTTTGGCACGGTTTGCCCGCTCGGCCGAATCGCGTGCAGCTTCTACGGCGGCTTCCATCCGTTTTCGGTCGGAAATGTCCACCGCAACCGTGATGATGGCTTGAACCGCTCCAACGTTGTCGAATCGCGGTTCCGCCCGAAAAACATACGTGCGGCGACCATCGCTGAGGTCAAAGTCTATGTCTTGGGTCTGTTCAACCTGCGTGTCTAGCACCACCCGCTTAAGTTTTTCTAGCTGGGCAAAGCCGGAACTTGTTGAAACCTCGGAGTCTCTCTTACCAAGCAGGGCTTCGGCCTTGAACTGAGGGTGTGGATCGTAGACCCAGACGTATCGCAGGTCAGTGTCGCATTGAGCGATAACCACTTGGCTCCCGGTAAGCGAAAGCCGGAATCGTTCCTCGCTTTCTCGCAAAGACTCTTCGATACTCTTCCGCTCGGTAATGTCGGAAGCGCTGCCGATGACAAGGTGGCCCGTTCCGACCCGAACATCGCGGCTGTGGAACCAACGCCAGGTGCCGTCAGCGTGCATCAAGCGGTATTCAAATGTTGATACGCCCCCAGATGCCAAACCATCCAACACGGTTTGGTACTCGGCAAACCGGGCCTTGTCATCCGGGTGCATCAGTTCGTGCCATTCGTTGTCACCCAGTGCCTGCGCCCGGGTTCCGGAATATCCAAGCAGTTCCGCAAGAGGGCGGTTTTGGAACACGCTGGTTCTCGCGTTCAAATCGTACACATAAAGAAGGGAAGGAGCCCAAGAAATGATCTCGGATGCTGACACAGTGCTGTTTTCCAGTAGTTGATTGAGGGTTCTTTCGGCATCCGCGCGGCGAAGCTGTTCGGCCGTCACTTTGTGCTCGGTGATGTCGGTGACAGAGGCCACCCAGCCCGTAATCTCGCCATCCGAGTTTTCCTCGGGGGTGTAGACGCCGTGGATGCACCGTACGCCCCGGTTCGGCACGGGAACCTCTTCGATATACTCAACCCGCTCTCCCCGGAGCACTCGGTCAATATAGGGCTTCAATATTCGATAGGCACCGTGGCCGCGTACCGATTCGAAACTTCGGCCGATAATTTCGGACAGCGGCAGGCCGACGACTTCGCCGTACGCCGCATTTGCGGAAAGGAAGATTTCGTTCTTGCTGCATCGGGTTAGACCTACGCCGGCAATGTCCAGGGTCCGTCGCAAAAGGCCTTCTTTCTCTAATAGCTCGGCTTCAACTCGCTTTCGGGCCGTGATATCGAGAACGGTTCCGATCATTCTGATCGGCCTTCGCACACCGTTGGCGGCGTCAAAAACTGTCATCGCGGCCACGGCCACCCAGCGCACTTCGCCGGACGAACTGAGGACGCGCGGAACAACGTTCAACAATCCGTGCCCAGCGACTGATTGGGACGATTCGAGCGCCCGCAACACGGTGTCATGGTCATCGGCGTGAACCGTTCGGGCCAGAAGTTCGGGGGTCAGCGAAAGCGAAGCCTGCGGCGCGTCAAGGATTTTCATTGCCCGCTCGTCAAGGTTCATCCTCTGTGCAACAAGGTCAACATCCAGAATTCCGACGCCCGTTGCGTCCATTGCGAGGCGAAGCTTGCGCTCGCTTTGTTCGAGATCGGATGTGCGCGCCCGGACGCGGCGATCTAAGTTCGAGGCGAGGCTCCTGAGTTGCGAAACACTGTGGTGGTGAACGGCGGATAGACCGGCTACGATGAGCGCCGAACTTGCGCACACACCGAGGAACACCTGAAGTGCTACCATCCGCTGGTACATCTGCTCGGGGTCGCCCGCAAACTCTCCTTGACCCGTCCGAGTGAACGCCCCGACCGTAACGAGAACGGCGACCAAAACTGCCCACGCGCCACGCAACTGGAAACGGACAGCCGCCCAGAGAATGGGGGGCAACGTGACATACACGGTCGGCAAGAGTTGTCGAAGAGCCAACCAAGTCAAAAATACAGTGAAACCAGCAAGAAAAACAAATTCGGCGACTCGCGGGGCCGAGACTCGATGACGCCGGCGCCAAAGCTGTACGGCGGCAATCGTCAATGGGGCTGCGACAAGTACGCCTGCTCCGTTCCCTAACCAGACAAGCTTCCAGGTGCCCCAAAAATCGCCTTTGCCGATGATCGCGTCTATGGCCGCGATGATGGTCGCCCCCACGATTGGAGCAATTCCGCCGGCGAGCAAAACAAAGTGCAAGCTGGTCTTTGGGGAGTCCAGAAGAAGTGGCCTGGGTGATCGGCTTGAACGAATGACCCACCTTTGGACAATCCAGGCTCCGACCAAGGCTTCGGCCGCGTTCGCCATGAAGTACAAAACCGCGTGCGTGAACTGATTCTTGAACCAAAGGACGTTGCCAACCAGTTCGGCGGCCATTGCGCCCGCTATCCACCAGGCCCACGTTTCTCGCCGATTAAGAAGAAGTGCGGCAAGGAAAATTCCCGAAGGAAGCCAAAAAATGATGTCCGTTCCGGGTATGAGATTTAGGCTTGTGCCGAAGCCCGCGCCCGCAATGTTGGCAAGCACAAAAATGAAGAGCCACCCACCGTGGGGGACTGAGCGACGAGACTTCAACGCGTCCAATGGCACTCCATCCTCCGCCCGAGAATACCATCTTGTTATTGCAAATTCTTTAATTGTTTGGACAAAGTTAGGGTCTGTTTGGTGGGCATGCCCATGACACCTTTAACACAATCCAAATGAGGTTAAGAGAATGGTTTGTATACAAATATTCTCTTTCGGAAAAGCATTGGAATTTAACCGAATTGGCCCGAAACGTAGTTCCGAGTCGCCTCCTTTTCGGGCGTCTTGAAGACCTGTTGACTATGTCCGGCTTCCACGATTTCGCCAAGCATGAAGAATGCTGTGTGGTCGCTTACTCGCTCGGCCTGGGCCAGATTGTGGGTCACCACAACGACCGTCCGGGAGTGGGCAAGTTCGCGCATCAGCTCTTCAATTTTTGCGGTACTAATCGGGTCCAAAGCCGAGCAAGGCTCGTCCATGAGGAGAATGCTCGGTTCGACGGCGAGGGCTCGGGCGATACAAAGACGCTGTTGCTGGCCGCCCGAAAGCGCGAACGCCGACTTCTGCTTCATGGTGTCTTTCACTTCGTGCCACAAAGCAGCGTCATGAAGGGCTTTTTCAATCCGGCCCTCCAACTCGCTTCCATGTAGGCCGAAATGCGCCTTCACACCGATTGCGATGTTCTCGTAGATACTTTTTGGGAACGGGTTGGGACGCTGGGACACCATTCCGACCTTTCGGCGGAGGTCAAGAAGATGACAACTCTTTGCGTACGGGTCCAAACCGTCGAGCTTGATTGACCCCTGCAAGCGAAATCCCTCGACCCGGTCGTTCAGTCGGTTCAAGCATGCGAACAAGCTTTCGGAATTCCAAACGATAGCTTCAAGCCGGACGAGTGGTCAGAGCGAACGCTGGATGAACTAATAAATTTCTTGAGCATCAGCCCTAAATCAAAGTGAAGTCGTAGATTGCAAATCCCAAAACTAATGCCTAGCTAATGGTAGTGTGAGATTATTGTGTACATGTTTCGGCAGATTGTTTTGGTGGCACTTACATGTCTTCTCTTGGTCGGATGCGGCGGGCTTTGGGGCGGAGGAGGGAATGGCAGCACCAGGCTCCTCCGCGCAGAGTCAACGGAAGTTTCGCTGGACCTCGGTAGAGGTGGTTCTTCCATTGACATTTCCACTCTGAAAATCGAGACATCGGGTGCGATGTCGCCGGTAACCTCGGCCGGAACTGCCAGCGTCACCATTTTCAATGGCGGACCACAATTTTCGACCGTTTCGGACGCCCAAGGTCGCCCGGTCATGTACGGAATGCTGAGTTCTGCCGAACGGACTCTATCGGCAAGGTCCACTGCAAAAACGGTGGCTTACCTTGGGCTCGGTGGAGCTTGGAAAAAGTCTCTCGGCAGAACCGTCATTCTCAACGAACTTCAAAATCTTTCTGGCTTCGACAATCTTGTCGCTGCCGTTCAACAGGTGTTGGACACCGAAGGCTATTTCAATGCAGAGGCGCCTGCCTACCAGCAGGCACTGACCAATTTTCTGTCGAATGCGATGGCCCAACCGAACGGGGTTATTGTTGAACCGACCGGGGCCAGTGGACTGAGCATTGACACTTCAGTTGAAGGGAAGCTCTCGGTCCAGAATGTGTTCCTTCGTCGAGTTGCTCTTTACCTACGGAAAACCGGACACAAGAACTCTGAGAACCAGGTCGTCGAAGATACTAACAGTCCGTGGATTAGACAAGAAATGCCTTTGGTCGCCCGTTATAGCGGTCTGACCGCAACCATCTCCGGACTCCTGCAAAATCAGGTCCCATACTCTCCTGTAAGCTCAACTCCGGCAATGGACATTCCGGTTTCGCCGCAAACAGCGAAGGAAACCTATTACGAATTGCGGGCAATCGGCCCGGGTGTTCTTAACGGACCCGTCTATGATCAGCTTACTCAGGAACAGGCTTCGGACCTTCGATTTATGGAGGTCAAGGCACTCTTCCTGGACGTTTTCCTTGTCTTGGCTGCAAACGCCGTAGTGCCTCTTTCCGGAGACACTATTGTCAATACAATGCCGCAAGTCCATGCTCTCCTAGTAGAAGGAGAATATTGGCAAGCGGCAAAACTGCTCAGCAATTCTACGCTGACTTCAAACACGATTCTCCCCTGGTTATCCGAGCTCACCGTGCAGTTCATTGACCGAAATTCGAACCTAAGTGATGCGGGATTTGACCGCATCAACAATTCATTTTCATCGGTGCTAAAGGCAATGGGTCTTGCGGATGCGATGGCCTATATCGGCGATGTGACATTACTCTATGGTGACTTCCTTGATTCGAAGCGTACCGAGAAATTTGCGATTCGAGTCACTCCTGGAAAAGTAACGCTCGTGGCTGGTGCGACGACTCTTCGTCCGCCGACCGGGACCACTTCGGTTACCGCCATTATTCAGGACAAAGATCCGAATGGGACCTATGAATATCGATGGGAAACCACGCCTCGCCCGAACTATTGGGTTGAAGATCGGCACCTGGAAGGGACAGACGATGCGGCAAACGGAATTCTGATTACGGCCGAAAGTCAAGTTACTTTGCGCACCCTTGTGGCGACGGCAGGAGCCGCCGAAGTCAAATGTACGGTATTCCGGCTGGATGGTGGCAGAAGAGAGGTGGGGGACGCCTCAGTGACGGTGACGTTCGTGCCATTTGAGGACAATCGGATCGTCACCGTACACGACAACTTTCAATATATGGCCGGCGGAAGGCCTTCCTCGATTCCGGGTCGGTGGGAAGCAATCGGGGGCGTCTATATCGACCTTCCGCGAACTTTGGCGGCACGAGAATATCAGGCTTCGTGGCGATGGAATGGGACTAGTCAACGCTCCTTTCAGGCCAGAGAGCCGTTAACCGTAAATGAATACGGAATGTTTGAGACTCATCAGCAGTTTGCGGGCGGTCAAGAAAATTCGGTGATGCGAATTTGGGTTTATCTTTGGACCGGAAACAACAACCATAGAACTGAGGAAGAGGCGAGAGCAGCGGCAGTTCCTTCGATGGAAGTTTGGAGAAACCAGGCAAGAAATGGACCGATCACATTGGTCACTTACTTGAACACAAACTGAACGTAAATCAGTAGTGGCTCAGTGATACACTGAGCCACTACTATTTTTCGGCGAAACTAAGTCTCGGTAGTGTGAAAAATTAAAACTTGATCGATACGCCAGCAGTTAAATAACTAACCCAAGCAAAGTTTTTTACTTTAGGGACGTCGGCCCCGCCTTCTAACACGCGCAAACCGACAAACCCGGTGGCCTTAGGACCCAGACTCTTTGTCGCCCGGAGGCTTAGGTCAATCGCCCGGCCTGGACCGCCAGCAAGGCCATCCATTTCGATTTCATAGCCGATATCGTTTGATAAGGACCCGCTCCCGAATACATGGAGCAAGGGCACGAGGCCGACATTCCGTTCTGCCCCGACGGTTCCCCCTTGAACCAATCTGATTTGAGCCGCTCTGAGTTTCAGGTTTGCGCCAACGGACCAATTGCCGCGCCACGGTTTTCGGTAGGTTAAGCGATAGCTGTCGAACTGATACCCAGCGTTGACTGGCCCAGGCGCAAAGTTCTGTCCGGCGAAAGAGGTTGTGCCTGTCAGCGGGCCGGTTCCCGTTTGCCGAAATGGAGCGTACAGGACCTTCCAGGTTCCCTGATCGGCGTCCGTATAAGCCAAAGAAATTCTCCCAAACGGCCTCCAATTCCTCCCGATGACACTGGCTAGGTTAACGTCGGTCCCCCCGGGATTTGGTACGCGCGCAGAATTGTAGCGCGTTGAAGACAGACCGCTTTCAAAATCAAGGGTCCAGCGGGTACTGACTTCCTGGGCGAGCCCAAGTGAAGGTAGAATCATTGAGAGGACTAGTGCGCATACGGGCCTGATCATTGAAGGTTCTACGAGCTGGATCCAAAGTTCATCGCAAAAAATGTAGCCTGCTACTGGTAGTTCAATCAGTAGCAGGCCCGTGTCCTCCCTGGGGGGGACTGTTTTACTTGCGGCGACGCCTAAGCGCGGCGAACAGGCCCGCGCCGAGAACGGTCATCGTGGCTGGCTCCGGAACCACGCCATATTGCAAGTGGTCAACTTCGATGCCGCCCGACAAGTTTCGGATGTGGATTCGGCTGATGCCGGCGCCGTGCTCCCAGCCGTAAAAGCGGTCTTCGGCAGTTTCACCGCTGAAGCTACCATTCGCGTGGTTGCCGGTTAATGTTCCCAACGAGACGTTATTGGCATCGAAAGCCTCAAAGGTGATGGTTGCCGCTCCGTCGGTCCAAACGATGCCTGCGTGGGTTGGGAGAGCACCGAGGACGCTCGCGTTGAAAATGAATGAAATACCCACTGCACCGCTACCAGCGAAGAAACTTCGGCCAAACGAGCCAGAACCGTCGATCGAGCCGTCGTCTTCATCAACTGAATCGGTCAGTCCACCAGGACCGACGACCGAACCTATCGAAGCGGACACACCCGGCGTATTCAGTGCACCGTCCTCCATATTTTCCAAATAGAAAAAGGAAAACTGCGACGGATTCCACGGACTATCCCCGGCACCGAGGTAAGGGGTCGGCCCAACTCCCTGAGCAAAACAAATAGCGGATGCCAATGTAGCACCGAAAACAAATGAAAGTTTCATCCTGCCCTAATTGTAGCGACAATAAGTATTTTTGTCAAGAAAATTGGAAAACAGCCACAAAAAGTTGGATTGACTGTATGGTTTTGCGCTAAATTTGCAGTTCTAAGTTAGAATTCGATGTATGCGAATTGCACTTATTTCTGGACTACTTTTGGCATCGGCGAGTACGTTCGCCATTTCCGTTCCTATCGTCAACCATAGCTTTGAGGACCCGACCCTTGGGGGTGGTGCCTTCTTCTATTCTCCCACTCAGATGCCGGGGTGGTCTTCAGCCGCCACCGGCGGCGCGGACCGCGGTATTTGGAACACCACCGCAGCGGGCAAAGACGGCATCAACATTGCGTTTGCTTACCGGAACAACGCGTTCGCTCAGCAATTGTCGGCTGTGGTGATGGGAAACACCACCTATACACTGGACTATCTCATTGGCCGCACGGGCAACGCAACTCGCGGAACCGCTGAGCTTTGGGCGGGTGGAACGCTTACGAATGGTGTCGTCACGGGTGGAACACTGCTAGCTTCGCAAACCACTCAAGTGAGCCAGAGTGAAATGACGCCCCTTTCGCTGGTATACAGTTCGCCGTTGTCGGGTTCGGTGGTTGGCCAGCAACTAACGGTTCGGTTTGCAGGCACTACAGTAACGGGCGAATCCTATGTGAGCTTCGACAACGTCAGGCTGAATGCGGAGCCAGTTCCGGAGCCGGCCACCATGCTTGCGGTCGGCGCAGGTCTGGCCGCGCTTGCTCGCCGCCGCATGCGCTAAAGTTGCGGTTAAGAGGTTGGGTGACTGGCCGATAATTGAGCCATGCCGCCAGTGACAACTCACTATTAAAGAACAGGGCGACGAATTCGAAAGGGAATCGTCGCCTTCCTCCTGCTTGCGGTAATGAACTTTTCCGGGCCGCCCGCGTATCTCCTGTTTGACGGGCAAAATGGACTTAGGCCAATCTGCCTGAAAAAAGAAAGATAAGGTACCTTCACCATTGTGAGCGCGAAGAGCAAAGCGAACCCGAAAGAGAAGTCTTTTTCGGAAATCAAGCCCGGCCAAAGCGGATGTATTGTTGGCTATCGAAATACCGATGAATGCGCTCGCCGTTTGCAAGAAATGGGGCTTTGCGCGGGTACAAACTTCCGAGTCGTGCGGGTCGCTCCCCTCGGAGATTCGGTGGAAGTTGAATTTCGGCAGTGCCGACTTTGCCTGCGCCGCAGTGAGACATCCGAAGTCTGCGTGATCGCGATCGAAGACGACGCCAAATGACGCCGACCGCGACCCGCCTGCGCCGAATCGCCATTGTCGGCAATCCGAACGCAGGGAAGACCTCCATCTTCAATCTACTTACGGGCTCCCACCAAAAGGTGGCCAACTACCCCGGTGTAACCGTCGAGCAAAGCATCGGCAACCTGAAACTGGGGGACGAGAACTTCGAGGTTATAGACGTTCCCGGTGTTTACAGCATCAACCCTATGTCTCACGATGAGACAATCGCGGTCGAGACCATTTTGGGCAAGCGGGGCCCCGCCCCCGACCTACTGCTCGTGGTGATTGACGCTACCATGATCGAGCGGGGACTTTACTTCCTGTCCCAGCTTAACGAGATCGGCATTCCCTGGCTGTCGGCAGTAACGATGGTGGATGTGCTCGCCAGTTCTGGCGTCGAACTCAACACGGCCGCTCTCGAAGGCGCACTCGGGCACACTATCATTCCTGTGACGGCCCACAAGGGTCGCGGGATCACTCGCCTTAAAGAGGCGATGGCGGAGTTGATCGCGCGCGAAGAGACGGAAGTGAAGGGGCCGTCCTTTGAATCCATCGAAGCGCGTTACGAATGGGCCGAGGCCGTCCGAAAAGTCAGCGTTGTCGAAAACCCCGCGCTCAAGATCCGGTCGCGAACTGACAAGATTGACAAGATTCTCACCCACCGGGTGTGGGGACTCCTGATTTTCGGGCTGGTCATGTACATCATGTTTCAGTCCATATACACTTTTGCCAGTCCGCTCATGGACCTTATTGAGGCGGGCTTCGCGGCAGTGGGTGCCTGGGTTGGCGGACCGCTTGCAGGAATCCCGTGGCTTCAGTCGCTGGTTGTAGATGGTGTGCTGGCGGGAATTGGCGGCGTGGCCGTGTTCTTGCCGCAGATTCTTATTCTCTTTGGCTTCATTGGGATCCTTGAAGGAACGGGTTACCTTGCGCGGGCATCGTTCCTAATGGACCGGGTGCTTGGGTGGTGCGGCCTGAACGGCAAAGCGTTCATTCCGCTCCTCAGTAGCTTCGCGTGCGCGATTCCGGGAATCATGGCCGCGCGCATTATGCCCGATCACCGCAGTCGACTCGCCACCATTCTGGTGGCGCCGCTCATGAGCTGCTCGGCACGATTGCCAGTCTACATATTGCTCATAGGGGCGGTCGTCGAACCGCGATACGGTGCATTTGTGGCCGGGCTCACATTGTTCGGGATGCACATGGTCGGGCTGTTGGTAGCAATTCCGACCGTATATTTCTTAAACCGAAAGGTCATCAAGGGCGGCCGGGTTCCGTTTATGATGGAGCTTCCGGCGTATCAGTGGCCGCGCTGGAAAGATGTTGGTGGGGCCATGCTGGACCGCGCGAAGGTGTTTGTGAAAACAGCCGGCACGGTCATTTTCGTGATGTCCATGATCATCTGGGCAATGCTGTACTTCCCGCGATCAGCCGAGGCAGACGCACGGTACGCGGCCGAATATGCCGCTACCCCCGTCGCTTATCAGGAAACACATTCGGAAGAGAACTTCGTTGCAGGTCGGCAGATCGAGAATTCCGTACTCGGCCAGATCGGTCGAGGCATTGAACCAGTGTTCCGACCGGCGGGGTTCGATTGGCGGATTTCCACCGCGATCCTCGCGGCATTCCCGGCGCGAGAAGTGCTGATCAGCTCGCTCGGAATCATATTCAATCTAGGCGGCGACGTGGATGAGGGTTCCACTGACTTGCGGCAGTCGATGCAAGACGCGCGGTGGCCGGATGGTCGCCCGCTGATGAACCCAGGGAATACGTTTGGGCTCATGGTGTTCTTTGCGCTATGTTCGCAATGCGGCTCGACGCTCGCCATCATAAAACGAGAAACCAACTCGTGGAAGTGGCCCTTGTTCGTGTTTGCCTATATGACCAGCCTCGCGTGGCTTTTCGCGGTGGCCATCAATCAGGCTTATCTCGCGTTCGTAAAATAGAGAAGTCCCCCAAGCAAACGCTTAAGGGACTTCTGTTGTAATTTCTGCGAGCGGAAATTACTTGACTTCGACGCTTGCGCCCGCTTCCTTGAGCTGAGCGGCGAGCTTGTCGGCTTCGTCCTTGCTGACGCCTTCCTTGAGCGGTTTCGGAGCTGCGTCCACGAGGTCCTTCGCTTCCTTGAGACCGAGACCGGTGACTTCGCGTACAACCTTGATGACGTTGAGCTTTGAGTCGCCCGCACCCGTGAGGATGACGTCAAACTCGGTCTTCTCTTCGGCTGCCGGGGCTGCATCGCCGCCGCCGCCCATCATCATCGGCATGCCCATCATTGGAGCCGCGGCGGTGACGCCGAACTTGTCTTCGAGGGCAGTTTTGAGCTCGGAGAGCTCAAGCGCGGTCATGCCGCTAATCATTTCTACAATTTCTTCAACTTTAGCCATGTTATTCTCCAGATTCGCTTGGTGCGTCGGCTTCGGCTACCGGAGCCTCGGCCGGAGCTTCTTCGGCGGCCGGTTCGGCGGTCTCGGAAGCGGGGTCGGTTTCTGCGGCCGGAGCGGCCTCAGAAGAAGGGGTGGATTCTTGCGCTTTTGGTGCTGGGAGCGGAGAGCCTTCGGCAACCTTGTCGGCAACCGCGCCAATTACGCGGATCGGGTCTGCGTAAAGGGCTTCGACCACGCCCACGAGATTCGTGAGCGGGGCAACGATGGTGCCGATAACTTGACTGATGAGGATTTCCTTGCTCGGCAACTTGGAAAAGGCTTCCATTTGCTTCGTGTCGAACGGTTTCCCGTCGAGCAAGCCGCCCTTGATGGTCATCTTCTTGCTTGCCGTAGCAAAATCGAAGAGTTCCTTGGTGACGGTGGTCTCATTGTCAAACAGAAACGCAACGGCCGTCGGGCCATTGCCATGTTCTGCCATCAGGTTGTTGGCGTCATCGCCGATCGCCTGTCGAAACAGGGTGTTCTTGATGACGTGGATTTCTCCGCCCTTTGCCTTAAGCCGCTTTCGGAGTCCTTGGAACTCCTTGACCGAAAGTCCGCGATAGTCGGTAAACACGACTCCTTTGGAGCGTGAATACCAGTCCTTTGCGGCTTCGATAGTTTTAGCTTTTTGTTCGGTCGGCATGGGCGTCCCTATGTGTTCAACGCATCCGCTTCGTTCCGCGATGCATAAAAAAAGCCCTTCGAAACGAAGGGTCACGGAGGGTCCTACATCCGGCCTGGGCAAAGCCCGAAAACCTTCTCTTAACCGATTCCGCTCCCCTCGGCTGGCCCGTGAAGTCGTTCACAGATTAGGACCGAACCGCTTCGGTCACCAAGCTTTCTGCAGAGATGCGGTGCGATTATACCCGACTATCGAGGGTTCTCGGGAACTCCGGGAACACGCTGTTTTGGCGGCTCGAATCCTTGCCCGACTTCCGTAAGGGTCAAGGTGCGAAGCTGCGCACCTGGGTGGCCGTGGACGTAGTTTGCCGCCCATTCATTTCCCTCCCGAGGTGTGTTTGCCCGGAACACGGCAATGAACTCGCGTCCGGTTTCGTCTTTAGCGGCGTAGATCAACATGTTGCCGCTCTTTAGATCGCGAACCCAAAGGTTCCAGGCTGTCGGATCGTTGCTTGGCGCCCGGACTTCGTAGAGCTTGGAGCCGGGTGCAACTGTTTGGGGTGAATGCTGAACCGTCATGCCTACCCCCGCTAAGACAAGTGCGCTACTTCCCAAAATCTGACCGAGCGTCATAGTTATTTAGACGCCGGGCCAGGCGTCCCGCTTCATTCTTTCGGAAGCGGGAGGCCCATCGCGCCGAGCCATTCGCGAAGTTTGTTGACCCGAGCATCCAGTTCGGCTGGCAAGCTGAAAGGTCGCCCGCGGGCATCGATGATGATTCCCACCGTACCGCCTTCAAGCTTCACCTGGGTGAGAGCCTTGCCTTTGCCTGCGCCGACATCGAACGTCTTGCCCGGTTCGATAGTGAGCGTTTTGAATTCATGCCGACCGCAAGGAATGACCTTGATCGAACCGAACGGTACCGCTTCGGAGATGCCTTCACCGGTCACGGTCACCGCGATGTCGCCCGGCTTGCCGGTGCCAACCGGGGAAATGCAGTGCCCGCACTTAACAATACAGTCGTATTCAAAGACTTGCTTCGCCGCCTCATAAAGGTGCTCGCTCAGCACGCCAAGGTGCGGCATCATGAAGATGCTGTCTACCGTGAGCATGGTTACGCCTTCCGGCTGGTAGGCATCCATCATCATCAGCGCGGACTGTGCCCGCATCGGCGCGTGAGACAACACGCCGCCCGAACCAATAATCATGTCCAGCTTCATCATCTTGATGAGCGTGTCGCCGCTGGACTGCTGGTCAAAGATCTGACCGATATCGCGTTGCTGAGACGACCCGGTCAGGGACCGCGCGAGCGATTTATGGTGGTCAAACGCAAGTCGCAAGGCTTCCCGGGCAACCGCGTGCTCGACCAACAAATCCTCATAAGTCTGAGGAATGGTGGTCGGGCGGATCATCTTGTTGCGAAGTCGATTGCGAACTTCGTCGAGGTCCACGTGAAGCGGGACCCAGCGAGCGATGTTTTCAATTCCGGCCTCTTTCAGCACGTTGCAAATCGAGTAGCTCATGCCGAGGTTCGCCGAAACCGTGCGGTTATAGATTCGGTTCTTGACCTTGCCGACGGCCTTGAGGTCGTCGAGGGATTCCTCGAACACGGAAAACACGTCGGTGGTTGCACCGCCAATGTCAACCCCCAGCAAATTAATGCCTTCTTGCTCGGCGTAGCTCTTCATGAGCTTGCCCACCGCGTTCGGAGTGGCCATCACTTCTTCGCTGGTCCAGTCGAGCAATTTGCTGTAACCGGGTGCCTGCTGCATCACGTGTTCAAGGAACATCTCGTGAATTTCGTCGCGGGCCGGGTCCAGGTTTTCGCGGTCGAGCTTCGGGCGAAGATTGTCTACGATCTTCAGCTCAATAGACGAGCCCAGAACGTTTCCGACGTCTTCGCGAGCTTCGATGTTTCCCGCAAAGATGATTGGGAGCTTCATGTCGCCAAATCGGGGTTTCGGGTCGGCACGGCGAATCACTTCGGCCATGTCCACAAGGTGGGTGCGCGTTCCGCCATCGGTTCCGCCGGACATCAGGATGATGTCGGGACGAAGTTGGCGTAGCCGTTCCACCCGTTGATATTCCTTGCGACCGTCGTCAATCGCGAGAGTGTCCATGAGAATCGCGCCCGCGCCAAGCGCAGCGCGTTCTGCCGATTCGGCGCTCATCGCCTTGACCACGCCGGCGACCATCATCTGGAGTCCTCCGCCCGCAGAAGAGGTCGACACGTAGAGATCAGATCCGTCGAACGGGTTCGAACGCGTTTCGGTGCGAGTGCCGTTCTTGGTCATTCGCCACACGGTGCCGTCTTTAACAAGGGTGCGGCGACCTTTGGTGAAACCTTCGGATTCCGGGACATTTTCCGCCGTGACTTCTTCTAGTTCCGTGATGGCGTTGATCACGCCCAGCGTCACGTCTTCGAACGGGCGTTCGACTGTGGTCGGTGCCTCGCCCCGTGCGACGAGCCGGTACTGGCCCTGTTCGTTGCGTTCAATCAAGATTGCTTTGGTGGTGGTTGACCCGCAATCTGTTGCGACGATTCGTGTGATGTCCCCGGACATTTCTGTATTATGCCCTCAGAATTCTCTGCAAGCATGACGGGAGGGACGGGAGTTTGGTAATGAGTCTATACTTAGTCCGGCACCCAGCCCGTGGTGGCCGAGACAAGGATATATAGGATTTGGCAGGCGTAGAGTTCAAGAGCATCAACAAAGTTTTCGGCCAGAACGTACGGGCCGTCAATGATCTAAACCTCAGCATCAAGGATCGGGAGTTCATGGTTCTCGTTGGACCCTCCGGCTGCGGCAAAACCACGGCCCTCCGCATGATCGCTGGACTCGAAGAAGCTACTTCGGGCGACCTGATGATTGATGATCGCCGGGTGAATGACGTTCCGCCCAAGGACCGCGACATCGCGATGGTGTTCCAGAACTATGCGCTGTACCCGCACATGACGGTCTACGACAACATCGCGTTTGGATTGCGGCTTCGCGAGCTCAAAGGGCTTTTTTGGCAGCTCACCCACGCTCAGGAGGCCAAAGCCGTGAAGGCTTCGATTGATGCCCGGGTTCAGGAAGCGGCGCGGATGCTGAGTATTGAGCATTTGTTGGAGCGCCGCCCGAAAGAACTCTCGGGCGGGCAACGCCAGCGCGTCGCTCTCGGCCGAGCGATCGTGCGTAAGCCCAAAGTGTTCTTAATGGACGAGCCGCTTTCGAACTTGGACGCTAAGCTGCGTATTCAGACTCGGGCAGAACTCGTTCGCTTGCACCGCGAACTTGGAATTACCACCATTTACGTCACCCACGACCAAGTTGAAGCCATGACGATGGGCCAGCGCATCGCGGTGATGAAAGATGGCGTGCTGCAGCAATGCGCAGACCCCGAAACGGTTTACAATGAACCTGCGAACATGTTCGTAGCCGGTTTCATTGGCGCACCGCCGATGAACTTCGTGCCCGCTAAGATTGAAAGCGAAGGTGGCGAACTCAGGGCGGTGGCGACCAGTATGCGGTTTAAGCTTCCGGCTGGGCACCGGGTTTCGGCTTACGTGGGCAGGGAAGTGGTGATGGGGATTCGACCCGAAGCCATTTTTGACGCATCCATCACGAACCCGATTCCGAGTACGCCGGAAAACTCCTTTGAAGCGACTGTGGACGTTGTGGAACCTCTCGGACATGTATACACAGCCTATTTGATGGTGGGCGAGAACGTGCTTTTGGCCACCATTGACGCGGCGTCACAAGTTAAGCCCCAAACCAAGCATGGCTTCTCCATCAACCTGGACGCGCTCCGATTCTTTGACAAAGATTCGGAAATCGCAATCTAGTATGTAAAAATCAGCTTTTCTATACAAACTCAAACTATAATGGAATCGCGGTGCCGATTCCGGAAGCGAAACGGCCGAATTACTTGGAGCTTGTATGAGAAAGTTAGTGTTTGCCTCACTCTCGGCTTGCTTGGTCGCAGGAGTCCAGGCCGGAGGATTTTCCCTCAATTACGTCAAAACCGTTGTCAACCCAACTCTGCCCGTGAATAATCTTGCGGGTCAAGAAATTTCAAGCGTCGTGGTGGATGGCACGACCATGTATTACAGTGGTTGGCCGTCGGGCGGTGGAACCACCGCGAATCTGGTGAAGGTTACCAACTGGGACGGACCTACTCCTGCCTTTTCGACCATTTTCTCGGACACGAGCGTGCAGGGTCGACCGACCAAGCTTGTGCTTGACGGTTCGACCATTTACTTTGGTGCCAGCATGGGCGCAACCAGTGCACAAGGCGCGGCTCAAATGACGGTCTACCGGGTGGACTCCAACGGAACGCTCATCCCGAGCGGCAATCCAGGTGATCCGTTCTCCGATGGCATTCTCGAAGCGATTGAGCTCAGCACGGCCAATTACCAAGATATGGCAATGGACCCGGGCTTCGGTGGCAACAACACCAAGAAGCTTGCATTCGTTGTGTTTGGTTCGCGCGCGGTTCACCGAGCAGATCTGGTGACGGGATCCATTGCAAACGGCTACCTCGGAATTGACCCGTCGCTCGCGCCCGCATTCTGGACTACCGGAAACCGCGGTCTGGCGTTTGATCAGGACGGGAACGGACTGATGCGGATTGATAATGACCTGCTTAAGGCGATTCGAAGTCAGTACGAAAGCGGCAGCGGCTCTACCACTGTAGGCTGGTCTGGGGCTGAACTGCTCGTCGACCAACCGCTCCTAAGCGGTCAATGGATGAACATCGCCTATGTAGGCTCGAACAACGGAATTCCGCTCATGCTGATCAGCGATCGGTCGGTGTCCGGGTCAAGCATTGTGAAACTGCTTAACGCGGATGGCACCGTGCGTGAAACGCTGACCGGATCGCCGCAAGGTGCGTGGACCAACCCGCGCAACGGATTTGCTTTCCAAGACAATGCGAACGGAACGCGCTATCTGTTTATCTCCGGGTTCAAGGGTTCGACTCAGGGCGTAGACGTCTTCCAAGTCGGGTTCGACGGACAAGCGACGGGCACGGTCACTCTCGGTGATTGGGCTCCGGCCGATGCGCTTTATGGCCGGCCGGTGGCGATTGAAGTGCTGGACGGCAGCGGAAACGTGGTTGACCGACGAACTCAACTCGCAACCGTGGATACGGTGAACTTCTCGTTCTTCACCACCTACCGAGGCACGGGCAAGCTGAGATTCACGAGCCCGGGCTTCTTGGCCAAGAACTCCGACGATGTCGTCTTTGGATCGGCCCAAGCGAATGCTTCAGCTGTTCTGGTGAACGGCGACATTGATGGCGACAACGAAGTCGGTGGCGGAGACCTCAGCGAGTTCTCGATCAACTTCTTGGCGGCTTGGGACAGCGGAACCGAGACGTTCGCGCAGTGGATTACCTCTACGGTGGGTCGCAATGACCTAGACGGAGACGGAGAAGTCGGTTCAAGCGACCTCAGTATTCTCAGCGCAAACTTCTTGCTCGGCGGCGACTAAATTAGTCTAAGTGAGAAAGTAATTAAAAACTCGGCCCGTTCATCGAAACGGGCCGAGTTTTTTTGTACAATCGGGGTGGGATGAAGGAATCTGATCCTCTACCACACGAGATTCAAGCGGCTGAAAAGCTGTTGGAGCAGTACGCTAAAGATCGCCTGCTGCGGACGACAAAAGTTTGGGGTGCGGTTTTGCTTGCGGCTTTTGCTCTCATCATCGCGAGTTACATTGAATTTCGATACTTTGGCTCGAACAACCTCATTGGGGGCTTCGCGATGGTCGTGCTCTGGGGGGTCGTCACGGTTTTGGTTCTGGCCGTACTTGGCGGACTTGCCTGGATGGGTCTCGGCCTAGCTCAAACAGAAATCAAGTGCGGCGATACTCGTCCGCGGGCAAAGACCTGCGCGTTTATTGTGGGGATTTGCTCACTCAGCCTTGGGCCGCTGGCGGCGCTTTTTATGGTCGGCCAAAAAGACATTCGTCCGGTAGTGATGGGGATTGCCGCGCTCGGTTGGATTTGCATGGGGTGCATCCTTATTGGCTACCTCGGCACCCATTACTTGACCGGAACAACCCGCTGACTCGGATTACGAGTGGCAATGTATACGCCCGTGATTACCGTGACCAATCCCACAATTTGAATGGGATGGATCGCCTCTTTGGCAATCAACGCGGCCGCAAGTAGCGCCACCGGTGGAACGAAGAACTGGTACAGCAGAGTACGAGTCGGTCCTTCCTCTTTGAGGCCGTGGAAGAAGCCAAAGAAGCCAAGCACGCCGGCCAGCACCGCCATGTGGAACATTGCGCCCCACGTTTGCCACCGGGCCGAGGTTAGGTCTTCCCATGAAATTGAATTTCCGGCGAAAACAAGAAGTAACGGAAGGGAGCCGGGCAGGCTGAGTGTGAACACGGCAAGCGGATCGCGCCCTGCGCCCGCGACACGCCCGTAGAGGGCTCCGATCGCCCAAATCATCGCCGCGCTCAATAACAACAGGGCACCTAAAGGGGTTGTTTGCTCGCCTGTGTGCTGCGTTGAGACCAAAACGGCGATTCCGCCAAGCGCAATAACTGCCCCAACGAGCGAGAGGGGTCGCCAGGGTTCGAGTCTGACTACTGCGCCAAAGAGAACCACCCAAATGGGCGACGAAGAGATGAGGATACTTGCGTCGGCTGCCCGGGCTTGAGCCATACCGATCAAAAAGACAATGATGTAGATTCCCATCGAAATCACACCGAGCAACATGAGACGGCCGAAATCTTGGCGACCGGTGTATCGGAGCGGAACTTTCAAGATCGCGCAAATGGCGATGAGAATGACCTGCATAATGACCATGCGCAAGAGCGCGGTGGTCTGCGGTGAGAAGTCGCGGTAGATTTCCTTGATCGCGGCGAAGTTTGTACCCCAGGTAAGAACCGTCATCACCAGCCACGGGTTGACTCGGGTTTTGGGGGCGGGCACAGAGTACAGTATGACCCATGCCTGAACTTCCCGAAGTCGAATCGGTACGTCGCCTCATACATGGCACCTTGCTGAAGAAGCGCCTCGAATTGGTTTCGGCGAAGGAAGATACGATCGTTTTTTGTCGCCAATCAGCGGCGGAAGTTGCCGCAGAAATCCAGGGTCAGTCGCTGATAGACACGGGCCGAAAAGGGAAGTTGTTTTGGTTAAAGCTCGAACACGCGTGGCTCTACGGGCACCTCGGAATGTCGGGGTGGGTTCGGCTTGCGTCGAACGGCGCCCCGGTGATCCGGGAACATGGTTCGGCAGACCAAAACGATGAATCGGGCCAGCCCCGTCACCTGAAGCTCCTGTTTGGATCCGATCCGGAGAGCCTCGTCGCGTTCACCGATGGTCGCCGCTTGGCAAGAATTTGGTTAGGTGGACCGCCGGAAGAAGAGCCGAAAGTGCAGGCCATGGGGCGGGACGCTTTCCTGGACCTGCCCGAGCCACTCGAACTTCATCACATGCTGCGTGGTTCCAAGGCTCCCATCAAGGCGTGGTTACTGGATCAACACCGTCTAGCGGGAATCGGAAACTGGATCGCCGATGAAGTTCTCTATCAGGCCAGAATCGCTCCTCAACGGCTCGGTATCAGTCTCACCCAAAAGGACGCACAGAACCTTCGTGAGGCCATTGAACTGGTGATTGGCACCGCTGTGGCGGTCAATGCCGATAAGGACCAGTTGCCGAAGAACTGGCTGTTCCACGCCCGCTGGGGCGGGACAAAGGGCACGCCGCAGATCGACGGCCGCGAAATCCGGCGTGAACCAGTTGGAGGACGAACCACGGCGTGGGTTCCCGAAGTTCAGCGCTAAAGCCGCGATGCCCGGAAGGTATCGCCGTCTTCGAGTCGGCCGGATTCCCACCCTTTGTTGAACCACCGCATTCGCTGGTCGCTGGTTCCGTGGGTGAAAGCGTCTGGCACGATATGCCCCTGGCTCTGCTTTTGCAACGTATCGTCACCGATTGCTTCAGCGGCCCGAATCGCGTCTTCCAAGTCTTTCGGGTCCAAAATATCCTTCGTCCGCTCGGCGTGATGGGCCCACGCACCAGCGTAGTAATCCGCTTGAAGTTCGAGCCGGACCGAAAGCTTGTTAAACTCAACTTCCGGAATGCGCTTGCGTTGCGCATTCACTTGGTCCATAGTGCCGAGAAGGTTTTGAACGTGGTGGCCAACCTCGTGCGCGATTACATAGGCGCGGGCGAATTCTCCGGGGGCACCCAACCGGTCCTTAAGCACACTGTAGAACTCGGTGTCCAAGTATATGGTTTTGTCTCCGGGGCAGTAGAACGGTCCAACTGCCGAACTCGCGGTGCCGCAAGCCGAATTCACTTGACCCGTAAACAGAACCAATTTGGGTTTCTCATAAGTCAATCCGCGTTTCTTGAACTCCGCCGTCCACACATCCTCGGTGTCTTTCAAAACCACAGAGACAAATTCTAATGCTTCGGGGTCAAGATTTTGGGTTTGCGCACCGCCAGGTGCGGTTGTCGCCCCGAGTTGGCTTAAAACTTGAGCCGGATCGGCCCCCAAAGCAACCGCAATTAGGGCAACGATAATTGTGCCGATTCCCCCTCCCACGAGTGGAGCCGCTGATCGCCCGCGTCGGTCTTCTACTTGGTCGCTCTGTTCTCGTCCTTTCCAGCGCATGGCCCTTTGTACCAGAGTTGACGGAGAAATTCTGTAAAAAACCTGCAAATCCAGGCTGTGACTTTCGGACCACGATGGGCTCACGGGGAGATTACAAGTGGTCTAACAGTACATCGTGAAATTACGAAGCGTTCTTCCGGGTGCTCTTCTTCTCGCGGGAGGCTTGTGGGCCGGTGCCCAATTTCGGGCATCCCAACCACAGCGAGAACCCCTTCCAGCAATCGTGCAGGAACTGCGCGCGATGCGTGAACTGAAGACCCAGTCTTTGACGGCAAACCGCGTGTTCGAGCTGGAGTCCCACCGAAATTCCGGTAGTTGGGTAGACACCGCTCCGGTGATCTCGGATATCAGCAACCGGCTCACGCACAACCGAGTGCTCGTTTCTGCCACCGGCACCGTTGAAGCCGGAGTTGACCTATCTAAGCTTTCAGTGAAGCAGGAAGGAGACGCCATTGTCGTCTCGCTCCCGCCCGCGACCCTATCCGCGGCAAACGTAAGAGCCAAGGTGCATCATTGGAAGCGCGGGGTCATCTGGACGGACAACAATCTGCCCTATGATGCCGAGACCAAAATGAACGAATGGATGCGCGGCTTCGCGGAAAAGAATGCGCTCACCGAGAAGGCTCAGCGAGAAGCGGAAAAGGCCGTTCGCGAACTGATCGGTTCGTTGACCGATCAGCCCGTTAAGTTCCGAACGTCCGGTTAGGGGATGACGCGGAACGGCCGCATCATGTCGTTGTCTTCGTGGCTGAGCATGTGGCAGTGCCACACGAAGTCGCCCAGCTGATCAAACCTAACCTTGATGCGAATGACTTGGCGGGGAGGCACAATCACCGTGTCCTCCCAGCCTGACTCGGCCGGACCCGGGGGAACCGCCGGACCAGAGAAGTTGATGTTCGTCGTCACTCCCGTGGTGTTATTCACCGAAGCTGTGAACGGCTGGCGGTTAACCACTTGGAAAAGCGTAAGGTGAAGGTGGAGCGGATGCGCCATTCCCGTGTTGTTATAGACTTCCCAGACTTCGGTTGAATTAAGGGTAGGCGTTTCCGTGATAGGATCTTCCCAGCGCAAGGCACCTTGGCTAACGGTTCCAAGTAGCATTTGTTGGCGTGCATAGATCGGATCGAACTTCTGCCACATGATGAGTTTGCGCGTCGGTCCGTCCTGCACAAGCGGCACTACCGGCTCGGCGCGGAACCGGCTACTTCGTTCAATGGGCCGGTTGGGGTAGATCGGGATGAGCGGTTGGTTGACCTCGAAGCGCATGATCACGCCGTCCGTCTCGGGGTCAGTCGCGGTTCCGTTCGGATACGGGCTTCGGGCAGAATTTGTCAAGGTGAGCAGTTGACCATTGTGTCGGCTGAAATCAACCAGCACGTCTGCGCGGTCGCCGGGGGCCATCACGAGCTTCTTTTGGGGCACGGGCCGGAACAACATTGAGCTATCCGAACCGATTTGCATGAATTCCGCGCCTGTGTTTAAGGCAAGCTCGTAAAACCTCGAATCGCTCCCGTTTAGGATTCGGAACCGATACAGCCTTGGTTCAACTTGGAGTTTTGGCCAAATCATCCCGTTCACGGTCATGAAACGACCGAAGAATTGGGCTTTGTGGGTCGGGTTCGGTTGCAGACCGGAAGTAGGCTCAAAGGGCAGGTACATCGCACCGTTGTCTAAGAACTCGCGGTCTTGAATCACCAATGGAACGTCGTAAACCGGGTTCGGTAGCAGGTGGTTGGCCACAAGCTTTCCTTCATAGTCGTCCTTGAGAAGGTAGGCCCCTGCCATCCCCGCATAGACATTCACGCGGGACATTCCCAGCGTGTGGTCGTGATACCAAATGAACCCCGCCTCCTGGTTGTTGGGATAGATGTTGCTTGGGACGAATTTGGAACCCACTAGCGCGTTGTTCGGCGTGTACCAGGCGTCCGGGTGACCGTCGCTGCTATCCGGGGTTTTGCCGCCGTGAAGGTGGGTGACAATCGGAATCGGTCCCGTGTACTGACCGCTTGTGTGTCCCGAACCTTGGGGGTCGGCCCAGTGAAGCGTGCGGTCAATCGGAAGAAAGTGCGAGAGCGGATTTCCGGAGCTGTCCTTCAGTTCGTTTGCGAAAGTGATCGTGATCGGGTTGCCGGGTCGAGCGAGGATCGTGGGGCCAGGGAAGGTGCCCTGATAGCCGAAAATCGGGGTAGTGAGCGGGGCCGAAGTATTCGGATCTCGCAGTCCAAACCAGTGAGTGCCCGGCTGAACCGGCAACACGAGACTTCCGCCCGTGCTCATGTTGATCACATTCGGAATCGGTAGTGCGTTCTGATACTTGTTTTGTGTACCAGGCTCTAGAACCGCAGAAACCCCAACTGACAACAAACAAGTTATTGCACAAGCAACAGAAATACCCTTTACAATCACAAAAATCTCTCTACTGGTTAGTTTATAGAAAAAGTCGCGCCAAAGTTCGGTGGTTAGGTACAAAAATGGGCGAGAAATTCTAAAAATCCTCGCCCATTTGCCGGTCCCGCTAGAACGGGTAAGTTGGCAGTGTCTTTTTCAGGGGCTTGTCAGAGCGATAGCCCAGTTCGTACTCGGCTTGCATGAGGGTGTGAATCTCGTGCGTGCCTTCGTAGATCATTGCCCCGCGCGAGTTTCTGAAGTATCGCTCGACGGGGAATTCGTCCGAATAGCCGTACGCTCCATGAATCTCGACGGCCTTGTTCGCCGCGTCGAATGCCGCCGCGCAGTTCGTCCATTTTGCCATCGAGACGTCTCGAGTATGGCGCTGGCCCGTGTTTTTCATCCAGCCTACTTTGTAATAGAGCAGTCGCCCGATTTCCCGGCCCTGAACCATGCTCGCGATCATCTGCTGAACGAGTTGCTTCTTACCGATCGGCTCGCCCCCGGCCATCCGAGCGTTCGAGTAGGGAACGCATGCGTCCAGACATGCAGTGATGATTCCGACTGCACCCGCCGCAACGGTGTAGCGTCCATGGTCCAAAGCGCTCATGGCCACTCGGAACCCGTCGCCTTCTTCGCCGATCATGTTCTCGGCCGGAACGCGAACGTCGTCGAAGAAAATCTCGCCCGTGTTGCCGGCTCGGACGCCGAGCTTGCCCTTCAGAGCGCGGCTGGAGAAGCCCGGCATGTCGCGATCAACGATGAACGCGGCAAAGCGTGGTTTGCTACCTTCGTTCTCGCCCACCAGCTTGGCCACGATAAGGAACCCGTGAGCATAGTCCGCCAACGAAATCCACGTTTTGGAACCGTTCAGAATGTAGCTGTCGCCGTCTCGCCGGGCCGTTGTTTTCAGCCCCGCCGCATCCGATCCCGCGTCCGGCTCGGTGAGTCCGAACGCGCCCATCCGCTCGCCCGTCGCAAGTTTCGGGAGCCAGCGCTGCTTTTGCTCTTCGGTGCCCCATTGCATGAGGGTCATGGAGTGTAAACCAACGTGAACACTCATTACGACTCGGGCGGTGCTGTCCGCTCGCTCAAGCTCTTCGCACACAATTCCGCACGCGATATAGTCTGCGCCCATGCCGCTGTATTTCTCCGGAATGCAGACGCCCAAAAAGCCAGATTCGCCAAGCTTTTTGAGAGTTTCTGGGTTCGATTGGTGGGCTCGGTCCAGGTCTTTGATTCCCGGAAGAACCTCGACCTGCCCGAACTTATAGGCAGATTCGCGGATCAATTCGTGTTCTTGCGTCAGGGCAAAATCCATGGCAAAAGTGTACCGGGTAAGGGCTATTTTCAACTTTCATTGAAAATTCAGACTGCCGTATGGAATAATAGAGAAGCTGAGGGGCGTTGCAGTTCTGGAGTTGTTACCAGGGCCAGGCTCAGCAAATTTAACGGCGCTCGCAAGGTTTGCTTTGCGGGCGCTGAGTCTTTTCTCTCCCCCGCTTTACAAACCGAGCACGAGAAACCAAGGAACGAAAAGACATGAGCACAACCGTCCAAACCAACACTGCGTCGGACTTCCATGTAGCCGACCTTAGCCTTGCCGCATGGGGCCGAAAAGAAATGCAAATCGCTGAATGCGAAATGCCGGGCCTGATGGCAATTCGCGCCCAATTCAAGGACGCCCAACCGCTGAAGGGAGCCAAAATTGCCGGTTCGCTTCACATGACCATCCAAACCGCGGTTCTCATCGAAACGCTTCAGGCATTGGGAGCGGAAGTTCGGTGGGCGAGCTGCAACATTTTCTCGACCCAAGACCACGCGGCGGCGGCCATTGCCGAAGCCGGCATCCCGGTCTTCGCTTTCAAGGGTGAATCGCTGGACGAGTACTGGGAATTCACCCACCGAATCATGGAGTGGAAGGACGGCTCTACCCCGAACATGATCCTAGACGACGGCGGAGATGCCACGATTCTTGTTCTGCTTGGCAGCCAAGCTGAGAGCGACCCCTCCGTCGTGGCCAACCCGACAAACGAAGAGGAGACCGCGCTGTTCGCCTCTATTCGCAAGCGCCTGGAAAGCAACCCAGGCTACTACACCCGCATCAAGGAAGCGATCAAGGGCGTCAGCGAAGAAACGACAACCGGTGTCAAGCGACTTTATCAACTGCAAAAGGAAGGGAAGCTCCCGTTCCCGGCGTTTAATGTCAATGACAGCGTCACGAAATCCAAGTTCGACAATCTCTACGGTTGCCGAGAGTCGTTACTGGACGGAATTAAGCGCGCGACCGACGTAATGATCGCGGGCAAAATCGCGGTCGTCTGCGGCTACGGCGACGTAGGGAAGGGAAGCGCCCAGGCTTTGCGCTCGCTGAGTGCCCAAGTGTGGGTTACCGAAATCGATCCGATCTGCGCGCTCCAAGCCGCTATGGAAGGCTATAAGGTGGTGACCATGGAATATGCCGCCGACAAAGCCGACATTTTTGTCACCGCCACCGGCAACTACCATGTGATCAACCACGATCACATGGTCAAGATGAAGAACCAAGCGATCATTTGCAACATCGGCCATTTTGACAACGAAATCGAAATTGCCGCGATGCGCAAGTACCAATGGGAGAACATCAAGCCGCAGGTGGACCACATCATTCTCCCGAACGGAAACCGGATCATCCTCCTTGCCGAGGGACGGTTGGTGAACCTTGGTTGCGCGACCGGGCACCCGAGCTACGTGATGAGTAGTAGCTTTGCCAACCAAGTTCTTGCTCAAATTGAGCTTTGGACCAAGGCGGGCGAATATTCGCCGGGAGTTTACGTTTTGCCGAAGCTACTGGACGAAAAGGTGGCTCGATTGCAACTCAGCGTCCTCGATGCCCAATTGACCGAGTTAACCGACGAGCAAGCAGGCTACATCGGCGTGAAGAAAGACGGCCCGTTCAAAACCGAGTGGTACCGCTACTAAGCCACAGACAGAGTGCAAAATTGGATCCCGCCTGGAAAATCATCTAGGCGGGATTTTGCTGTTTCTTAACGCTTGGACCGCCTAATTTTGGTTAGAATGACGGTATGTCCATTTCTCGTCGAGACCTTCTGGTTGCGTCAACTTCGGCTGCGTTTCTGGCCGCGTTACCAGGGGTCGCACATTCCGCTGTAGCCGCACCCAAAGGCCGGCGACCCAAGAACATCATTTTCTGTGTCTCGGACGGTATGAGCATCGGCACGCCGTCAATCGCGAACCACTACGTTCAGCGTGTCGAAGGGAAGAAGTACTCTCGTTGGACAGAGCTTTCGGGTCGTGAAGATGTTCACGTGGGCATGATGAGCACCACCTCGCTGAGCAGCTACGTAACGGACAGTGCGGCGGCAAGCTCGGCGTGGGGCTCCGGGTCACTGGTTTGGAACGGGGCCATCAACACGCTCCCGGATGGCACCGAACTGGACCCAATTCTCCAAATATTAAAGGGGAAGGCGAAGATGAAAACGGGGTTGGTCTCTACCGCGACGATCACCCACGCTACGCCGGCCGGGTGGGCCGTGGCCGAAAAGAATCGAGGCTCGGAAGCCGCGATTGCGGCCGGATATCTAAAGGCAGGGTGCGACGTCTATTTGGGCGGCGGTCAAAGCTTCTTTTCGCCCGAATTGTTGGCCAAATTTGTCGAAGCGGGATACACCACCGTGACATCCCGACGCGAAATGAACGCCGCCCGGGGCAAGGTGCTCGGTCTCTTTAGCAAAGGAATGGTTCCTTACGAAATTGACCGTGTCAACGACGCGTCGCTGAGCATGACGGTTCCGAGCCTAGCGCAAATGACCTCAAAGGCCATTGATTTGTTGGACGGAAGTTCAAACGGCTTCATCTTGCAGATCGAAGGCGCGCGAATTGACCATGCAGCGCATGGAAACGATGTTGCCGGAGTCGTTTTCGACCAGCTTGCGTTTGAGGAAGCCATGCAAGTCGCGATTGAGTTCGCAGAAGCCGACGGGGAAACCCTGGTGGTCGTGACGAGTGACCACGGAAACTCGGCCCCAGTGCTGCTGGGCTCGGGTTCGAGTTACTTCAAGAGCACAGCCGGACTTGAAACTCTTGCGGACATGCGGGCGAGCTACGAAGTCATGATGCCCAAACTGAAAACTCCTTATACCAAATCGGCGGTTCAAGACCTTGTTCAACAAAACCTCGGAATCACATTATCAGAAAGCGAGGCCGAGCTAGTATTCCAGGGAATCACGGGCAAGAGTCCACTTCTTGCGGTTGAGCAATATCAGCTGCCTTCGAGCCATTTGTCGCTTGCCCTCACCAATCACACGCATATGTGCTGGAGTGGTCGGCAACATACGAACGAAGTGGTTCCGGTTTTTGCGTTCGGACCAGGATCCGAAAAGTTCGCAGGCGAATATGCAAACAAGGACGTTTTTGACAAGCTCCTGGGACTGAGGGGCCTGAAGCACACAAATCCGTCAATGTCGTGGGCCGACGCGCACAAATTGATGGATGCCCAAAAACAGACCGCCTGGGCAGAAGACGTTCACTGGATTTAGACTTATCGGTCGCCTTCGCACCCTGTGCATCAAAACCGCAAGCGCGAAAACAACATAATAGTTATTATCAGAAACGACAGTCTGCGTGGTTTAGCCCGTTGCGAGCAGGTCTATCTCGGCGGTGGCCAGGGCCTGCTCACATTTCTTAAGTAAGTCGCTCAGCACGTTCCCCTCATCACTTTCGGTGCGCTTTCGGCTGAGTAACAATGCGAGTCCCACGCCGAGCGCGGCTCCGGCGAGTCCAATCACCAGCAATCCGGATTTGGTGGACGATGACGAGGTGTGCGTTTGCTTCATGGAGGCACTCTTGGTTTAAGTTTCGGCCAACCGGCGGCCATGAATCAGGTGCAGTTGGTACACTTTTTATTCCATGTTGGACAATCTCACCCGTCGCGTCAGCGGAATTTTCTCGCGCCTCCGTGGAAAGGGCCGATTATCAGAAGCTGACGTCCAAGAGATGCTCCGTGAAGTCCGAACCGCGCTCCTGGAAGCGGACGTCAATTTCCAGGTTGCCAAAGAGTTTGTTCAGCAGGTAAAAGAAAAGGCGATCGGCGAAGATCTTTATGGCTCGCTTAACGCCGACCAGACGATGATTAAAATCGTCCGGGATGAACTGGTCGAACTCCTGGGTGGAGCAGAGACGCGATTTAACTGGTCCCCTTCCCCTCCGACGGTCATCTTAATGGCGGGTCTGCAGGGTTCGGGCAAAACGACCACGACGGCCAAGCTTGCACGTTATCTGCAGCAACGCGAGAAGAAAAAGGTGATGCTCGCCGCCTGCGATATCGCTCGTCCTGCGGCGGTCAAGCAACTCGAAGTTCTGGGAGAACAGATTGACGTTCCGGTCTTCTCGTTGCTTGACGGCACTTCCCCTCCCCAAATTGCCAAAGCTGCGCTTGAACGCTGCAAGTATCTGATGCTCGACGTGCTGATCATAGACACGGCAGGTCGACTCACCACCGATGACGCTCTGATGGACGAGCTCGCGCAGATTCGAGCTGTAACGAACCCTACCGAGTCACTGTTGGTGCTTGATGCCACCACTGGCCAAGAAGCGGTGACGGTGGCGCAGTCATTCCACGAGCGGCTGGCGCTGACGGGCGTGGTGTTCACGAAGCTCGACGGCGACACCCGGGGTGGAGCAATGCTTAGCGTCAAAAAAGTCACCGATGTTCCGATCCGGTTTATCGGCGTGGGCGAGCAGGTAGACATGCTTGAGGCGTTCTATCCCGCCCGGATGGCTGAGCGCATTCTTGGCTTTGGCGACATTCTTTCAATCGTCGAACAAGCTGAGCAAGTTATTGACCAGAAGCAAGCCGAAGCCATGGCCCAGTCCATGCAGTCTGGGACCATTGACTTCAATATGATGTTGCAGCAGTTCCGGATGCTCAAGAACATGGGGCCGCTTAAAGGGCTGCTGAAACGCATTCCTGGGGTTCAATCCATGGTCCCCGAAGAGGCACTCGACCAAGTTAACGAGAAGGACATGGGCCGAATTGAGGCGATTATCCTGTCCATGACCCCAAAAGAGAGGTCGAATCCGGATATAATCAATGGTTCGCGGCGTAAGCGCATAGCGGTGGGGTCCGGCACGTCTGTTGAAGAGGTCAACCGGATGATCAATAATCTGTACGATATGCGCAAGATGATGAAGCAGGCCCACAAGCTTCAGCAGCGCCAAGGAAAGTTTAAGCGAAGACGCTAGAGACGGAGAAAACACAAGTTTGGTAAAAATTCGATTGCGACGAATGGGCAACAAAGCCCGACCCTTCTACCGGGTAGTGGTAGCAAAGAGCGACTCGGGCCGAGACGCCGCCGTGCACGAAGTGCTCGGCACCTACAGCCCGATCACCAAGGAAAAAGCCCTCAATCTTGATGAAGAGCGGGCTCTGCATTGGTTGCGAACCGGCGCTCAGCCGACCGAAACGGCCGCAATTCTCCTGAAGCGCACCGGCGTTCTGGACCGCTTCTTTGCCGAGCGTCCGAAAGCCAAGGCAAGCTACAAGTTTTTGGATAAGCGCACCGCTGCAATGTCCACTGAATCGGTGATTTCGGCTCCCGTCGCCGCCGAAGCGGCTCCTGCCCCGGCTCCGGAACCCACACCTGCCGTCGAAGAAGCCCCGGTCGCCGATGAAGCTGCCGCACCGGAAGCAACTGAAGAAGCCGCCCCCGAATCGACTGAAGAGAATTCATGAGCTACACCAACCTCGTTGAGCACATCGCCAAGTCCATCGTGGCCGAACCGGAATCGGTGGAAGTGGAAGAAATTCACGAGCAGGACGGCCTGACGTATTACATCAATGTGGCTCCGTCGGACGTCGGCAAGCTCATCGGCAAGAATGGCCGCGTCATCACGGCAATTCGCTATTTTGTGAGTGCCGTAGCCGCGAAACAACGGCGACGTGCGTTTGTTCGTGTCAAAACAGACTAACTTGACTTCTCCGTCATCCCACGATTCGGCACCAATGATTGACATTGGCCGAATCGTGGGTGTTTTTGGGGTCAGGGGCCGCATCAAAGTTCAGCCTCTCACTCACTTCACCGAGAGATTTGCGGTTGGCGAGACCGTCTGGCTGAAAGGCGAACCCCGCAAAATCGTGTGGTCGGCCTGGCACAAAACACAAGCAAGGCTTGAGCTGAAGGGGCTGGACTCAATAGATGAAGCCGAGAAGCTTAGGGGGCAGTCGCTACAGGTCCCAGCAGCAGAACGTCCTAAGTTGCGTGCGGGTGAATATTACGTCGGCGATCTCTATGGCCTGGAGGTCTTCTCAACCGAAGGACGCGCCATCGGCAAGGTCACGGAAATTATTTCTGGGGCCGCGCAAGATCTCATTCAAGTTGACCGCACGATCTTGATTCCGATGGTCGAACAATTTGTGACTGAAATTGACCTGAATGCTCGTCGAATGACCGTGCGCCTGATTCCGGGCATGCTTCCAGGCGAAGACGAACCGAATGAGTAGTTTTATTGACGAGACGATTGTGATGCTGACGAGCGGAACCGGAGGTTCTGGCGCAGTCGCATTTCATCGAGAAAAGCACGTTCCTCGAGGCGGTCCGAATGGCGCCAACGGCGGTCGTGGCGGCGACGTGATTCTGATTGCAGACCAAGGCCGTCGCACCCTCTACGATTTCCACCTGGCTCAGCGGTTCAATGCCGAAAACGGGGTTCATGCAATCGGCAACAAGCGCGGAAAAGACGGCAAGAGCATTGAACTACGGGTTCCGGTGGGAACCATGATCATTGATGCCGATTCCGGCCAGCTTTTGGCAGATTTAACGCTTCACGGAACTAAGTTCGTGGTCTGCAAAGGCGGACGCGGCGGTCACGGAAACGAGCATTACGTCTCAAGTGTTCGCCAAGTGCCCAACTTTGCCGAAAAAGGTGAACCCGGTGAAGCGAAGAAAATCAAGTTGGAACTCAAATTGCTGGCAGATGTGGGGCTTGTGGGGCTCCCCAATGCGGGCAAGTCCACCTTCTTAAGCCAAATTTCTGCGGCAAAGCCGAAAATCGGCGCCTATCCGTTCACCACTATCACACCTAATCTCGGCGTTGTAAATATCGCGGACGAAACCTTCGTTGTTGCTGACCTTCCTGGCCTCATCGAGGGTGCGAGCGAAGGGCACGGACTCGGTCACCAGTTCCTTCGCCATGTGGAGCGTTGCAAAGTGCTGGTGCATCTGGTAGACGCCTATCCGATTGATGAAACAGACCCGTTCGAGAACTTTAAGCTGATCGTCACGGAACTTGAGAGTTACGCTGAAGGGCTTAGCGAGCGACCTACTGTAGTTTTGCTAAACAAAGTCGACCTCGCGCCCATCGGAACCCATCTGGACGTTCGGGATCAAATCGAAGCCCTTGGCTTCCCGGTCTTTGCTATTTCAGCGGCCACGGGCGAAGGGATAAAGCCTGCGCTTTTTGCGATCTTAGAAGCGCTCAATGCGGCCGAAGCGGCTGCCCCGACCGACGTTAACCTCATTGTCACTGCGCCGAAAGAAGAAGATCCGTGGAACGTCATTCGGGTGGGGGACGGATTCGAAATCATTGGTCGAAGAATTGAGCGCATGGTAGCAATGACTGAGCTTTCTAACCGAGATGCGGTGCGGTACCTTCACCGACGACTGTCGCGCATGGGTGTAATCGAGGCACTCAAAAAAGCGGGCGCAGAGGAGGGTGACACGGTTTTTGTTAAGAACGCCGTGTTCACGTTTGCGGACCACTAATGAAATTAGGAATTCTTGGGGGCACTTTTGACCCACCTCACCTCGGCCACCTAGAGCTTGCGCGCGCAGCACAAGCGCATCTAAATCTGGATGTTGTGATGTTCGTACCCGCCAACAAGAACCCGCTCAAAAGCAAAAAGTCGGCCACGCCTGCCCGGCACCGGCTGAAGATGGTGGCGGCCATGCTGGAAGACGAACCAAAAATGCTGGTTTCGGACGTTGAAATTTCTCGTGGCGGGCCGAGCTATATGGTCGAAACCCTTGCCGACCTTCAACATGCCATGCCTGGCGACTATTGGCTGATTTTGGGTTCAGATTCACTAAACCAGATTCACGAGTGGTATCAGGTGGATCAGCTGCTCAGAACGACTCGTCTCGCTGTTGCCACCCGACCTGGGTCCGAGTTTGAATCAAAGATAGACCGGCTCAGTAGCATGGTCAGCCGGCAACTCGATGTGATTCCGATGGAGCCGAAAGACATCTCCGCTACCGAAATCCGAGCCGAACTCGCTAAGGGTCAGGTGCCGGACGGCATCCTCCATCCGCGCGTACAATCGTATATAAAAGAACATGGACTCTACCAAGGCAACGACGCTAACCTCAGAAGATAAAGCCGCACTCATCGCTCAGTTCGCAGATGACATCAAGGCCGAAAATATCGAAACGCTCAGTTTGCGCCACAAATCGAGCGTCACAGACTATTTCGTCATTTGTTCGGGCAACAGCGACACCCACGTGAACAGCATCGTTGGCCGCGTCGAGGAAAAAATGCGCGAACTGGGCCACCGTGCCATCTCGTCTAGTGAACGACAAGGGTCCGGATGGGTTATTTTGGATTTTGGCGACGTGGTGTTCCACTGCATGAAGGAAGAGCAGCGACAGTTTTACGATTTGGAAGCTCTTTGGAACTCGATTCAACCCAACCCTGATCTCCCATGAGCGATGCGCTGCGAAAGCCCACAGAATCCGAGAGTGAAGCGGCCACCGCTCACTTGCGGAACTATGTGGTGTTGAAACGGCGGGGAGACAAGCCCGGGGCAACTCAAGCTTTAGAAGCGGCCATTGCCGCCGCGCCGGGCAGCGCGGAAGTACTCGAGCATCAGGCAAACGACTTGCTTGAGCGGGGTCAGTCAAAAGCCGCAATTGAAGTTCTCAAACAAGGGCTTGAATTGTATCCAGCGCATCCCGTCCTTGAGAACATCTACGGCGAATTGGTGCTGAAATCTGTCGAAGTAGGCGACCTTTTTTCCCTTCAAAGCGACTTTGAGGTTATGTCTCGGCGCAAACTAGGAGCCTGGTTCTCGCTATTTGTTCCGGGCTCCGGGCAAATTGTGGCGGGCAATTTTGCGCTCGGCGTCTTCTTCTTGGTGGTGTTCATCCTGTCGGTCGTTTGGGCCGTGTCTGTGCCGGACGGGCTCAACAAATTTGGAACCAGTAGGTTCAACGGAACGGTTCTCATTCCGATCTTCATTGGACTCCTAACCTGGATCGCGTCTATCGGCGAAGCTGCCTCCGCTTCTAAACGGATCACGATCAAATCCATTGAGCATCCGGTTCCGCCGATAGACAAAGACTACGAGCTATAAGTTCGGAACTTCCGAACTTATCAAGTGGGTAAAACAAACCGATGATTCGGTTGCCCCTCTGCGCCTTACTGGTCGGTAGTTTGCCATTTTCGGCTTTTGCCCAGGTTGACCCTTCCCTACTCGACGGAATGCGCTGGCGGGAAATCGGCCCATTCCGTGGCGGACGGTCTTCGGCCGTTTCCGGGGTTCCAACTCGCCCGAAGGAGTTCTACATGGGAACTTGCGGAGGCGGACTGTGGAAGTCGTTCGACGAAGGCGAGAACTGGACGAATATCAGTGATGGCCAGATGAAAACGGGTTCCATTGGCGACATTAAAGTCGCGCCGTCGAACCCAGACATCGTCTACGTGGGGATGGGAGAAAATGCGGTGCGAGGCAACATTACCCACGGCGACGGTATCTACAAGAGCACCGACGGTGGCAAGAAATGGACCCATATGGGACTCGCCGTCACGCAGTACATCGGGCGAATTCAGATTCATCCCAAAAACCCGGACATCGCGTGGGTCGCCGCTCTTGGACCCATGTACGGTGCGAGCGAGCAGCGCGGTGTTTTCAAAACCGTGGATGGCGGCAAATCGTGGAAGAAAACCCACGTCGCGGGTCCTCAGGCCGGAGCAATTGACTTAGCCCTTGACCCCGCAAATCCAGATCGATTGCTCATGACTAGCTGGGATGCTTGGCGCACGCCGTATTCCCTTAATTCTGGTGGTCCGAACTCCAAACTTTGGGAAAGTACCGATGGCGGAAACACTTGGACCGATATCTCGTCTCGAACGGGTTTGCCGAAGGGCACCTGGGGCAAGGCGGGAATCACATTCTCGGCCGCAAAGCCAGGCCGAATTTTTGCGATCATCGAGGCCAAAGGTGGAGGGTTATTCCGTTCGGACGACAACGGCGCAAACTGGACAATGACGTCCAATGACCCGAACCTGCTCCAGCGGCCTTGGTACTACCACCGTATTTACGCGGACCCGAATAACGCAGATGCGCTTTGGCTTTGCAATGTCGGTCTGCACAAATCGTCCGACGGAGGAAAGACGTTTAGAGGCTACAACGCTCGGCACAGCGACTATCACGACGTTTGGATCGACCCAACAAATCCTGACCGCGTCATTGTCGGGAACGACGGTGGTGCCAGCGTCACGGTAGACGGAGGACGCAACTGGTCCGCCCAAGATTTTGCGACGGCCCAGTTTTATCACGTCACTACGGACAACCAATCTCCCTATTGGCTGCTTGGGGCACAACAGGATAACTCGAGTGTGCGTATTCCGAGCCGAACCAGTGGCGGCGGCATTACCGCCAACGACTGGATGAGCACGGCGGGCGGAGAAAGCGGCTATGTGTTGGCAAGTCCGCTGAATCCACAAATCGTGCTCGGCGGGAACTACGGCGGGTCGCTCGACCGCACTAACCACGCGACGGGCGCAAGCCGTTCAGTGGACCCGTGGCCAGATAACCCCCTGGGCGGCGGAATAGAAAAGACCACGCACCGCTTCCAGTGGACGTTCCCGCTCGTCTTCTCGCCCCACGACCCAGAGCTACTCTACACAAGTTCGCAGCACGTGATGATGAGCCGCGACCTTGGTGAATCATGGCAAGTCATCAGCCCGGACCTGACTCGGAACGAAAAGGAGAAGCAGCAGTCCAGCGGCGGACCGATCACAAAAGACAACTCCGGCGTGGAAGTCTACGGCACGGTCTTCACTCTGGATGAATCGCCAGTTGCGAAAGGACTCATGTGGGCCGGTTCGGATGATGGGCTCGTTCACGTGCGTCGCAGCGCGAAAGGCAAATGGGAAAACGTGACCCCACGCGGCATGCCGACCCATGCACTTTGCTCAATGATTGAGGCGTCTTCGCACTCGGCTGGCCGCGCCCTTCTGGCCGCCGATAACCACGAGAATTACGACCACAAGCCGTATATCTACATTACGGAAGACGGCGGTCGCTCTTGGGAAAACCGCGTGAACGGCATCCCAAGCGACGAATTTGTTCGGGTTGTCCGAGAGGACACGGTTCAACCTGGGCTCCTCTTTGCCGGAACCGAACGAGCCGTCTACTTCTCTCAAGACATGGGTCGGAACTGGCAGCCGTTTAATCAGAACCTGCCGAATGTTCCGATCCATGATTTAAGAATCAAGAACGGAGACATTGTGGTTGCCACACACGGTCGGAGCTTTTGGGTTCTCGATGATATTTCTCCGCTTCGACAAGCCGCGACCTTCAAGGGAGGACCGCATCTCTTCCAACCGCTTCCCGGCAACCCAGGCGCCGGTGGTGGCCGGAGAGGAGGCGGGGGCCGCGTTCCGGGCGGATCAGCCGCAACTGGTCCCGTTGGCCAAAACCCAACCGTAAGCGGTGGCATTGTTGTGAACTACTTCCTTCCCGCTGGCGTAAACGAAACGAAACTTGAAATCTTCGACAGTAGCGGCCAGTTGGTAGGAACCGGGCTCGCCCCGAAGGGTCTTGGGCTAAACCGAGCTTCGATCCGTCCGAGCTACGCCGGGTGGTCCAGGGTTCAAGGCCTCCTGATGTGGGCGGCGGGCCCAAGCCCGATCAAAGCCCCTCCCGGAACGTACACGGTGCGCCTTACCGTGGACGGCAAGGCTCTCGAAACCAAAGCGGAATGGACCGGACCGGATAACGTAGACGCTAGCGCATCGGACCTAGTGGAACAATACCGATTCTCGAAAGAAATCTCGGATCGGGTGGACGACGCTCACCAAGCCCTCGCCCGCATTTCCCGCTGGCGACGTGTAGCTGAAGCCAAGTCGTTCACAGGCGAAGCCGAGAGCCAGAGGACTCAGTTCCTTGCTGACCTAAAGGCCGTTGAACAAACGATCCACCAGACTGAAGCGAAAAGTGGTCAGGACTTCCTGAACTACCCGATTCGGTTAAACAACAAGCTCGCCTATGTCCTTGGTGTGGTGCAAAGCGGCTATGGCCGACCTCAAAAACAGACCTATGAAGTCTACAAAGAGCTGACGGATCAGCTTGAAGTCGCGCTCGGCAACTTGGACCAGCTCATCTGGAAGAATCTAGACTGGCTAAGTAAAGACTGAAAGAAAAGAGGGGAGCGCATTCGCGCTCCCCTCTTTTCTCAGCTAAGTTCAGCAACTACATGTGGGCGATGATATTGTCGCCAAACGCACTGCACGATACTTCGGTCGCGCCATCCATAAGCCGCGCGAAGTCGTAGGTGACCTTTTTGCTGGCAATTGCACCTTCCACGCCCTTAATCAGCAGGTCGGCCGCTTCGGTCCAGCCCATGTAGCGGAACATCATTTCGCCCGAAAGAATCACGCTGGACGGGTTGACTTTGTCGAGCCCAGCGTATTTCGGCGCGGTGCCGTGAGTTGCCTCAAAGATAGCGTGTCCGCTCACATAGTTAACGTTGCCACCCGGCGCGATTCCGATGCCGCCTACTTGAGCCGCCAAGGCGTCGCTGATGTAGTCGCCGTTCAGGTTAAGCGTAGCAATGACTTCGTACTCCTTCGGGCGGAGCAAAATTTGCTGTAAGAAGGCGTCCGCGATGGCGTCCTTCATGACAATTCCATTGGATAACTTCTGCCACGGGCCGCCATCAATTTCTTCTCCACCGTAGCTCTCCTTGGCGAGTTCATAGCCCCAGTCCCGGAACGCACCTTCGGTGAACTTCATGATGTTCCCCTTGTGAACGAGCGTCACCGACTTTGCGCCAGTGGCAATTGCATATTCAATCGCCGCCTTGACCAGTCGCTGAGTTCCTTCTTGCGAGACCGGCTTGATGCCAAATCCGGTGGTTTCTGGGAATCGAACCTTCTTAAACTTGTCCGGGAATTCTCGCTTCAGAATTTCGCTCAGTCGTTTCGCGTCTTCGGTTCCTTCTTGGAACTCGATTCCAGCGTAAATGTCCTCCGTGTTCTCGCGGAAAATCACCATGTTGACCGAACCCGGATCCTTGACCGGAGAAGGTACGCCCGTGAACCAGCGGACGGGTCGCAAACAAACGTACAGGTCCAGTATCTGGCGCAGAGCCACGTTGAGCGACCGGATTCCTCCGCCAACAGGGGTTGTAAGCGGGCCCTTTATGCCGACCAGGTAGGTCTTAAACGCTTCTAGCGTCTCGTCGGGGAGCCAGTTACCGGTTTGGTTGAACGCTTTTTCACCGGCGAGGACTTCGAGCCAATTAATCTTGCGGGTGCCGCCGTAGGCTTTTTCAACTGCGGCGTCGAGTACGCACACGCTCGCTCGCCAAATGTCGGGACCAGTGCCGTCGCCCTCAATAAACGGAATTGTGGGGTTATCGGGGACGAAGAGGCCTTCTGGGGCCATTTTTATCGCATTGGACATAGTAGCTACCCCAGAGGATACCAAACCTCCCAATCAGTGAATTGGAAACCGACCGGTGAGTTCAAGTACCTGCGACTTCACGGCTTCAAGGTTGGCTGTATTTTCGGGGTCTCTCAGAACTGTGGCGATGAAACCGGCTATTTGCTTCATTTCCGGTTCTTTCATTCCCCGTGTTGTCACGGCGGGAGTCCCAAGCCTTATTCCGCTCGTGACGAACGGCTTTTCTGGGTCGAACGGAATCGAGTTCTTGTTTGTGGTGATCGCACTGTGGTCCAAGGCAATCTGAGCCACTTTGCCCGTGACCTTGAACGGTCGCAGGTCTACGAGCATAAGATGCGCGTCCGTGCCGCCGCTGACGATGCGGAACCCTTGATCGGTCATCGCCTGGGCGAGGGCTTTTGCATTGGCGCGCACCTGCTGTTGGTAGGTTTGGAATTCTGGCTTCGCGGCCTCAGCGAAGCAAACAGCTTTGCCCGCAATGACGTGCATCAAGGGCCCACCCTGGATTCCCGGGAACACACTCATATTGATCGGCTTACTTAGCGATTCGTCGTTCCAGAGGATCATGCCGCCACGAGGCCCACGAATGGACTTGTGCGTTGTGGAGGTGACCATATGGCAGTGCGGAAGCGGATTGGGATACTCCCCGGCGGCAATCAGGCCGCTGTAGTGCGCCATATCGCACATGTGCATTGCGCCAACGGAATCCGCAATTTCCCTCACCCGAGCAAAGTCGAATTGGCGCGAGTATGCCGTCGCACCCGAGACGATGATCTTCGGTTTCGCTTCTTCGGCGATTCGGGCCATTTCATCGTAGTCGATCTGCTCTGTCTCGGCGCTGACGCCGTACGCAGCGACGTTGTACATCTTGCCCGAGAAGCTCACGGGCGAGCCGTGAGTAAGGTGACCGCCGTGGGCAAGGTTCATCGCCATGAGCGTGTTCCCTGGTTCCATAAACGCAAAGTAAGCGGCCATATTTGCCCCTGCCCCGCAATGGGGCTGAACGTTGGCAAAATTAGCCCCGTACAAGGCTTTCACGCGCTCTATTGCAAGCGTCTCGACCTCGTCCACCACCTCGCACCCGCCGTAGTATCGCTTGCCGGGATACCCTTCGGCGTACTTGTCCGTAAGAACCGACATCATCGTTTGCCGAACTGCGAGGCTCGCGATATTTTCGCTCGCAATGAGTTCTAGATTTTGCGATTGCCGGGCCTCTTCGGCCTGAATCAACCCGAAGATCTCTGGGTCAACTTCTTGAAGCGGGCGGCGGTGCGGGTGCAAGGTTTCAGTGGACATGGTGGGCAATTAGAGGTTAGCCAGAGCGGCGTGGATGGCGTCGAAATCAGGAAGATCACCCGGCGTTGCCGTGACTTCCGAATGAACGATTACCCCGTCTCGGTTGATCACAAATGAAGCGCGTTGGCTGGCCGGTCCGAGTCCGACCAAGTCCGGAAGGACGACATCATAGGCCTTTGTCGCGGTTTTGCTGTAATCGCTCAAAAGCGGAACCGTAATGTCGTTTTGCTTTGCCCAAGCTTCTTGCGCAAACGGGGTGTCGCCCGAAATTCCGTAGACCACCGCGCCTGCGTTATCGAACTTACCGAAGCTGTTCGTGACGCCGCAAAGCTCGTCCGTGCAAACACCCGTAAAGGCGGCTGGGAAGAACAAAAGGACGACGTTCATCTTTCCTTTGAAGTCGGAGAGGGAGACAGTTTCGAGGCCGGAATCGGTCTTAGTGACGAGACTAAAATCTGGGGCAGGTGTGCCGGGTTGTAGTGCCATGCCCCAGAGTATTCCAGAATTCGCCCCCGGATTACGGGAAACGAACGTCTATTTCCAAGATTCCGACCGCTTCGCTGGGCAAGAACGGAAGCGCATTGATGACTTCTGCCTTCAGCTCATGTTCCCCGATCGATAGCCCTGTGGTCGGAATGGTCAGAACCGCCATTCCGCGGCTGGTGGTCGTTGTTGTTCCAACTGGGTTCCCATCTACACGGAACTGAACGGTGATCCCGGAGAGATTCGCACCCGTCGTGAGCCGCCGAATTTTTGCCGAAAGCTCAACTGGGTCGCCCGGAAGGCTGTAAGCGTTGAAAACCTGGGTAGTGGTTTCAGCACCGCGCCAAACGAGTCCGGAGCCAGACGCCGATGGGAATCCGCCGCCACCCGCGAACGTCGCTTGCAACAGGAGCGAGCCGAGCGAGCCGTTTGGAATTGTGTAGCCAACCGTACTGGTTCCGGTAGCGTCTGTGTTCGCAGACCCCACGCCGACACCGCCTACACTGAACAATATGGGCTGGCCCGGTATGGGTGTGCCGTTACTTTGTCGAAGAACGGCAACCAGCGGCACGGTTTGGCCCGCAACACCCATGGCGTTAGACACCTGGAGCGTAGTGGCCGCCGTCAACGTGAGTCCGTTTGGCGTCACACGGTCGTCCATCACAAAATCGCCAGAGTTAATTGTATTCGAGTTGTTTCGGTCAAAGTAGATCGCTCCGGTCAAGTCATAACTTCCCTGCGTGTACGAACTCACGGTGAGGAACGGACGGGTCACGGTTGAAACGCCTTGAACAAGCGAAAGCTTGGTGTCGCGGGGCGTATCGCTAAGGAAATTCGTTGTTCCGTTCAGGTTGATGGAAGCACCGAGAATGACGGTCACGGCTTCGGTGGCGTTGACGCCGAAGTTCAATGTGACTTGACCGCCCGGAGATGCCGCGTTCGGGGTGGCGGTTAAGCTGTTCAGCGAGACCGTCGCGCCCTGAACGAGTGAATAGGTCGTGTAGTAGTGCGTGAGAATTTGAACCCAATCTTTGCGGGGCTGAGTGAGATTCGGAGCCGCAGTTGTGCAAGCTTGGCTACTGGAAAGGCGTTTCTGAGTTGACCACCGCGCGCTTCCCCACTGGCAGAGGCCGCGCCCGTGTCCAAACGTGGCAAACCCCGTGCAGACCGGGTCGGCAATGCAAGGAGACGATGTGCCGGTGCCAGTGAAGCCGTCTCCGCAACCGGCGTTGTTGTTCTCGGCCGAATACTCGCTTCGGGCAACCGAGCCTGCTGTTGTGATCAGCAGCCACCGGGATGTTTCGTTGGTGGCAGTGGTTCCGTTGGTGCTCGTCGTGGTTCCGAAGACCTGGCAACTGGTCGTGTCGCAAATGTCGTACGTTGAGGTGGCAGGCGTGTAAACGAAGCTAATTCCGTAGCTCCGAACAGCGACAGCGCCCGCACGCAGGGAGTCCATCCCACCAGGAACGTTGCCCCAACAGCTGTACCATTCGCTACTCAGGACGCGAGCGACGTAAGTATCCACGCTGTAGACCTCGACTGACGTGCAGGTCGTCCGGGTCGGGCAGTTGCGGCCCACCCGAATGTTCTTGGGGAGCGCAGGCGCGATCGCTCCCTGAATGCCCGCCCCGCCTTTCGGCTCCACAAATGGGTCCGCACTTTCTTTTTTGAAGCAGTCTCCGGTTTTGCATCTGGGTTGGGCAGAAACTCCTGCTTCCATTCCTTCGCGGCGGCGGAACTTTGCTTCGTCGTGAGTGGTGCTCCCTTTACCCGGCTCGATCGTCATTTGCAGGTTCGAGCCACCGTCGGGATAGACCTCTACATTCAGGTAGTTGAGGTCTTGGTAGCCATCGGCCTGAACTAGTAAGTCAAGCGTCGTGAGGGTGCGGATGCTTCCCGAAAGAATCCGGAAGTACCCGTCGGAGTCCGTAACCGCTTCCCCTTCTTTGTGCCGCACCGTCGCGCCTGCTACCGGTTGGCGAGTTTGGGCATCTACCAAAAAGCCCTGCAGAATGTGACGGGCGCCATCACGCGGCGTGCGTCTCTCTCCGGTTGCCAATTGGGCGTTCGGTCGCACCGAATCCATGTGGAACGCAATGTCATCTACCCCGCCGTCCACCACGTTAAACTCAGCCGATTGCGGCTGATGATTGAGGCTTCTCGCGTGGATTCGGTACTTCCCTTCCCGGACCTCTGCGAACACGGCCGCGTTCATTTCTTGATTTGCTTCGACTCGGATTCGCTCGCCCGTGTCTAACCGTTCCAGCACAATGGACTCAGCCATTACCGCCGCACCGGTTGCCGAATCGTACGTGGCAATCTTGATTTTGAGCGCAGAAGTCTGCAAATGCGCGTAGGCTGTCGCGAGCAGAACGGACACGACAAGGGTTAGGAAAAGAACGGTTCGCCGCACCCTTATAGGATACGCCAATTCAAGCTGAAAACAAAACCCAAATGGGCTTTACAGGTGTTTTAGCGCGGCAACGAACCTGTCAATTTGCTCTTTGCGCCGATTCTCCGTAAACGCGGCCAATAGGAAGTTCTCCATGCCCGGGTAATAGTCCCCGAGTGGAAGCCCTGCCATGATGCCCTGATCGAGTAGCCTGTCGCGTACGGTTGCCGCATTTTGGCCGACATTTATTGCGACCTCGCCGAAGACCTTTGTGTTGAATGCGGGCGGGAACCCGGCGGCCCGGAACTGCTCAATCGCGTATTGCGTGTTACGAACCGAAGACTCCGCCACCGACTGCATTCCGTTCTTGCCAAGCGCGGTCATATAGATTGTCGCGGCCAGGGCCATGAGTGCCTCGTTGGTACAAATGTTGGATGTTGCCTTGTCGCGGCGAATATCTTGCTCCCGGGTGCGGAGCGTCATCACGTATCCAGGCCGGTTCTGGGCATCCTGAGTTAGACCCACGATTCGGCCCGGAATTCGGCGAATATGCTCGGTTTTTGTCGCGAACAGCCCGACAAGTGGCCCGCCGAAGCCCATCGCGACACCCATCGGTTGGCCTTCGCCCACCACGATGTCGGCACCATATTCACCCGGAGGCTTGAGAAGGGCGCAGGCCACCGGATCGGCAACCACAATCAGCAACGCGCCGAGCGAATCGGCCGCCATTCGTGCGGCGGTGAGATTTTCGATGGTTCCGAAGAAGTTAGGATACTGGACGATGATGCAAGCCGTGTCCGAGGCGCCATCCAGAACTGTCGCACCTCCTTCTTGTTTCAGAGTTTCGACCTCGAGGTCACTTGCCCAGGCATAGGTGCGCAGGACTTCGCGGTAGTTCGGGTGGACCGCTTCGCTGACGCTCACGCGAGTCTTGCCCGTGATCGCCGATGCCATCCGCGCGGCTTCGGCCATTGCGGTCGAGCCATCATACATAGACGCATTGGCGAGGTCCATGCCGTAGAGTTCCGCGACCATGCTCTGGAACTCATAAATGGTCTGCAAGTAACCCTGGCTGAGTTCGGGCTGGTACGGGGTGTAAGCCGTAAGGAATTCTCCTCGGCTTATCAGTGCGCCCACGGTTGCGGGAATGTACCTGTCATACAGACCGGCGCCAAGATACCAGTCCACCTTCGCCGCGCTGATGTTTTGGTTGGCGAGGCTCAGCAAATAGTTGAAGAGTTGATTTTCGTCCCGCGCCGAAGGAAGATTGAGTTCCCCCTTAAGCCGAAGATCCTCCGGAATTTCGCGCCAAAGTTCCTCAATGCGCTCGACTCCAATGACGCCGAGCATGGCTTCGCGGTCGGCGGCAGTATGCGGGATGTAGGGCAAGGGGTTAGCCGATCTCCTTGGCGTAGCTTTCGGCGTCGAGGAGTCCGTCGGTTCCACCCGACATCTTGATCTTGATCAACCACCCGCCGGCATACGGATCGGAATTCACCAGTTCGCTTTCGCTCGTCAACGCGTCGTTTCGTTCGACAACTTCTCCGGCGACCGGAGCGTAAAAATCGCTGACGGTTTTGACGCTCTCAATGCTCCCAACCGACTCCTGCGCGTTCACGGTGCGACCCACGGCCGGAAGTTCAACAAACACGATATCTCCGAGTTCGCTCTGGGCGTGGTCGGTGATGCCCACCGTGGCGATGTCTCCGTCTACTTGAATCCATTCGTGAGACTTCGTGTACTTAAGTTGCTTGGGGATGTTCATTGCCTGAGTTTCCTGCGGACGATGGCTCAATTTTACCGCCACAATGCGGCGGCACGAAGCCAGGAGGCTGAACTACAATCTTTGGGTGCGGATCTCGTTTGTTACCTTGTTTCCAGACCATGTGCTGGCGGCAATGCGCTACAGCATCTTGGAACGAGCCGAACAATCGGGACGGGTCCAATTTGACGCCGTAAACCCACGTGACTTTGCGGACGATCCACACCGAACCGTGGATGATTCGCCGTTCGGCGGCGGACCGGGCATGGTTCTGAAACCAGACCGCGTTGCCGAAGCCGTAGATTCAGTGCTGACCGAGACTGCCAAGGTAATCACTTTTGAACCCTGGGGCAAGCTAGTCACGGACACTGAAGTAAGGAGACTGGCGAAAATCCCACACCTCGTTCTGGTTTCCGGCCATTACGAGGGCCTAGATGGGCGAATCGCACAGTATTACGACGCCGAGACCTACTGCATAGGCGATTTCGTGGTGTCCGGCGGCGAGTTCCCAGCCTTGCTCTTGGCGGACGCCGTGGTACGACAGGTTTCTGGAACTTTGGGCAACGCGGAAAGCCTTGATATAGACAGCTTCGGCGACGGTCTCTTAACCGGGCCCCAATTCACGCGGCCGTGGGACTTTCGTGGGCTCACCCCGCCCGAAATACTCCGTTCCGGAGATCATGCCAAAATCGAACGTTTCAAGCGGCAACAAGCGTTGAAGCTCACGCGCGACCATCGGCCCGATCTTTTTGCGAAAGCGAACTTGACCGACACGGATGTGAAACTGATACTGGAAGACTAAGGAATGCTGAACTTCAATCCCATGCTGTTTCTGGCTCAGGCCAGCGAGCCGCCCGCAATCATGCAAACGATTGACCGGCTTGCCCGCACGAAGTTAAGCCACCTCGTCATTTTCATCGTTGCTCTCACTCTCGTTCGATTGGTGTTGATGCCGAAGCTAATGAACACGCCTGCCCACCTGCGCTCGGGCAGTTTTGGCATCTTCAAGTTCTTAAATGAAACAGCAGATGCGCTCGTTTACGCCGCTGGTTTGGTGTTCTTGGTCATTCGACCGTTCGTGCTGCAGACATTCTTTGTGCCATCCGGCTCCATGCTCGATAGCCTGCAGATCAACGATGTTTTGATTGGCGATAAAAACATCTACCGAAAGTCGGACCCGGTAGCGGGAGACATCGTGATCTTCCGGCCTCCGATGCGTGCACTTGACCCAGGCGATACCGATAAATACTTCATTAAGCGGCTTGTTGGAGCACCTGGTGACGTAGTTGAGATTCGAGAAGGAATGCTCTACCGGAACGGTGCCCTCGCCGACGAGCCGTACAATTCTCGGGGCAAGGCTCAATGGGACTTCAAACTGGTGAAAGAAGAAGGCGACACCGTGCCCGTGATCATCGCCGAAGACGGGTCGGTGAATGCCATACCTGGACTAACCCGAGGGGAGTACTACGATCCAGATCCGGTTGTTCAGGAACGGCGTTTCAACGCTCCCCCCGCACCTGTGCCGCCTGGATACTATTTATTCATCGGTGACAACCGCAATCAATCTCTCGATGGCCGCTCATGGGGACTGGTACCGCGCCGAGAAGTCATTGCCAAAGCCGTTTGGCGTCTCGCGCCGTTCGGCCGCTTCGGAAAGGTCGAGGCTCACCGGTACAGCAATTAGGTTCCGGAATCGGCTATACTTTCCGTTCTCGTCGCATGCGTCGAGTATTTGGTATGCCCACGATGGCCTCTACCGTTAAACAGCAGGAATTGCATGAATAAGCAAGCCATTTTGGATAGCGTGGTCAAAGACCACCTTAAAACAGACCTCCCGGCCTTCCGCCCCGGAGATACCGTTCGCGTGCACAACAAAGTTCGCGAAGGCGGCAAAGAGCGGATTCAGATTTTTGAGGGCCTCGTAATCGCCTGCCGAAACGGCGGTGTGGCCGAGAGCATCGTGGTTCGAAAGATCAGCAACGGCGTGGGTGTCGAGCGGTCCTTCCCCATTCATTCGCCCCGTATCGCCAAGTTTGAAGTGCTACGCCACGGTGTCGTCCGCCGAGCCAAGCTCTACTACATCCGAGAAAAGATCGGAAAGAGCGCGCGCATCAAAGAACGACGTTGATTCCCTTTTCGGGCCAAATCACCCCCGAAACAACCGACAACCTGGCTCGCACCCCGCTGAGCCAGGTTGTTCTTGTTTTGGTGGGCCTGACTTTCTTAAAGTTGCTTGCGCTGACTCTTTTGAAGGGCAAAGCCCGACATGGTGCGGCAGAAGTTTTGGATTCGGTTCTTATCTCGGGAACGCTTGTGTTCATGCTGGTGCGGCCGTTCTGGTTCCAAACTTTTTGGATCCCGTCCGGCTCCATGCTTCCGGCTTTGGAACTCCACGACACCTTGATTGCGGATAAATTCGTCTACCGACACTCCAAACCGAAGTTTCAAGATATTGTAGTTTTCCGCCCGCCGGCCATTGCCCGCGAAGAAGGACAACCGGAACAAGACTTTATCAAGCGGGCGATTGGACTTCCTGGCGATCTGATTCAAATTCGTGCGGGCCAGCTTTATCGGAATGGTAAGGTGGTCAACGAGCCCTATGTGAAACGTGGCCCGGCCACCGCTGACTTTCGCCTAGTGTATGACGGCGGCCGCTACATTCCGCTCAATATTTACCCGGAAGGAATTAACTGTCGGCTCCCAGATATCGCGCCAGAATTTTTCGTGGACGAGCGGGATTACCAACGCCAAGACTGGCTTCGTTATCTTCCACCCGTGAAAATTCCCTCGGGCCACTACCTGTTCATCGGGGATAACCGCAACGGGAGCTACGACGGACGCGCGTGGGGATTGGTGCCGCAGCGCGACCTGATCGGCCGCGCTACGTTTCGGTTCTTGCCTCTCTCTCGCGCGAAGCGACTTTAGGGCGCCCAGCCGGACGCTAGGAAGTTTCCACTGAGCACGCTCAGGTCGCTTGACCCGACCTCACCGTCGCAGTCCAGGTCAGCTGCAGCGACAAATCCCGCATCGCCGGAACTCGTCAGAAACGCGCCCGAAATCAGGCTCAAATCGCCGCCACCGACTTCATTGTCTCGATCCGCATCGCCATTGATCAGCGTAAAACTCGCCGTAGCGGGTGTTTGGCTTAAAGTGATCGGTTCAGACGCTTGCCAAAGGTGGGTTCGCCCCCGCATGGCCAGAATGTACGAGCCAAGCGGAACGGACGGCGCGATTGAGTACTGGCCTTCGTTGTTAAGGTCTGTCTCACCGGTGGCAAGAGCCACAGGATTTCCGGGCTCATAGAGTGCCCATTCGACCGGGTCATTGCATGTTCCGGCAAGGTCCGAAAGGACAACTCCGCCCTGAATCACTGGGTTGAACGGCACGTGCCCGACATGCTGAATTCGCCGCACTCGAATCTCCAGCCCGGTTACGGGCAACCCGCCTACCGTTCCGGAAACACTTTGCGGCGTCATATCGATGAAATTCTCGCTATCCAGGCCGGTGTGAGTGCCCCGCACGTGCATGTTTTGCATCGCGACCGGGCTCCAAAACGGAGCGACGTTGGCAAAATTTGACCGCAAATTCCCGCGCACCCGAACATTGTTAAGCGTGAGATTCACCTGGGTGGGCGTGCCGCCCAGGTTCACGGTTTGGTTTATGACAAATCCGCCCGTCTGTGAGAACGTCTGATCGAACGCCCAGTTAACGGCGGTCGAGTTCACTTGCGTTCCAACCAGGCTCATTTGGAAAGGCGGGAGGAGCGGGTCAATGTCTCCCGTGTTGATGCTGAAATTCAGAGAACCGGGGTCTTTTGGAATGACCCTCTCTTCAATGTTCTCGGTGTTATTATAAGGAATCCAAAAGAGTCCGACCCGAATTCGGGTCTCTACCGTCATGTCCTGGGTGGTGTACGGTGCGGGCAAAACCGAACCTGCCCCCCACATGTAGCTTGGGGAGGCCTGGAACGCTGCCACTTGACCGAATGATGTTCCGATCAACGTCAAACCCGCTGCAATAGCAGCAAACCGAGACAACTGTTTCATGCCATAAGCATAGCCCACGGACCCGGAGAGCGCATCGACTTTTGCAACAGGTACAGTAGATTTCCCAGTGGATGGGGGAAGACCGGTGAAAATCCGGCGCTGTGCCGCAACGGTAACGCGATCAACGCGAAGCCCGAATGCCCATCCACCGGGAGTATTCCGTTACCCGTTTCTCACGAGCATGAGAGCGAGGAGGCAGCTCGGCCTTTGGCTCGTGCAATCCTCACCGCATTTGGCTCCAGAGAGATACCTGGACGCCAATATGAAATCCACTCGCGCTGCCTTTACCCTTGTCGAACTACTCGTCGTCGTTGCAATCATTGCGGTGCTTGCGGCACTTCTCTTCCCCGTTCTCGCTTCGGCCCGGAACAAAGCTCGGCAAACCCAGTGCGCGGCACAGCTTCGCCAAATCGGAATGAGCTGGCACTTATACGCTGAGGCCAACGACGAAATGGCGTGCCCGGCCTACTATTACAGTCCAGACTTTCAAATTGAGACGGCATGGGATTTTCGAACTGCGACCGGTGAACCGTCCCAGCCCGGTCTGCTTGCAACCTATGGTTCCGCTCAAATTTGGCGCTGCCCCACGTTTTTCGGTGAAAGTTGGGGCCGTCCTTACACCGGCTACGGCTACAACACGACGTATATTGGTGGAGATCACACTCCCGCTGCCCTTAGCGCGATTGAACGTCCCAGCGAGACGGTCGCCTTCGCGGACTGCGCGTTCGGAACGCCTGCCGCCGGTTCAAACTTCCTTCGTGCGCCATCGGACCCGTTCGGGCAGTACGGAACTGCTCACGCTCGGCACAACGGACAAGTGAATGTGGCTTTTGCCGATGGCCGCCTTTCCAGCCGTTCGCTCAAGCGGGCAATCGCCAAGGATTTGGGCTACTTGTCGGCCGACGATGAAGCCTACGATCTCGACTAAACCGTGTCAACGCGCTCGTCTTCAAAGTTAAGCCAAATGAAGCCGTCGTCCTCGGGCAAGTCCGAATCGAATGCGGATTGCAGCTCGGCCAACTCGGCATCGTCGCGCACGATGCGGTCGAAGCTTTCTGCGTAAAAAGGAGACCAGCGCTCACCCGAGGCTTTGATGATTTGCTTCCCGACCTTAGTTTTGACACGCTCAATCACGTCGCTAAGTTCAATTGGGCGGTCATGCTTCTCACCTACCACGCGAAAAAGCATCTGAGTTTGTTCCTCATCTACGCGCACTCCGACCAATCGCAACGCCCGACCATCTGTCTTGAGAAGTCCCCGCAGAAGCCATTGCCGCTCGTCATCCAACAGCGGTCTACGGTGACGAAAGGTGACGTAGTAAAGCACACCGTCGGCTCTCCAATGAGGGAGCCGGTTTCGCCAGATCGTGAAGTTCTTCCACCGGCTCATGTAAGGGCAAGGTCGTCCCGTTCACCCGTGCGAATGCGGATAACTTGTTCGACGTCCGAAACGAAGATCTTCCCGTCCCCAATTTCGCCTGACTTCGCCGCCGAAACGATGGCTTCGATGGCCCGTTCGAGGTCCGAATCACGAACGACCACGTCAATCTTCATTTTCGGAATTAGACTTAGTGCATAAGTTGAGCCACGGTAGAGGTCATGTTGACCTTGCTGCCGACCGTAGCCTTTGACGGGCTCTACCGTGATTCCGAAGATGTCCGCGTCTTCGAGTGCGGTCTTCACCGCCTCCAGCCGGTTGACTCGGACGTACGCCTCGATTCGCTTCATGTCATCCAAGTTTACTCTCCGCATCCGGCCTGAATCGTCTTTAATAGATTCAAGATGGTTTCGCGTCTCGCAGGCTGGTTCAGGAAATCACGGGTAAATCAAGCGGTTCCGAGCCTTGACGTGTTGGCCGAAGGGTTAGATGCAGCAATATTTGTCTGCAATCGGGACCAGGTGATCGAGTACGCAAACGACCAAGCGAAAACTTTGTTTCGCGTGGAGCAACCCGAAGGCCAGCGGCTACTTACCGTCACGCTTTCTCACCGGGTGGAGCAACTCGTCCGGAATGCGAGAACTACACGAACCCCGCAGGAGGAGGAAATTGAGTTCGGCGAAACCGGTGCCCTTTCTGGGTTAGTACGGGCTTGGCTTGCAGAAGACGGGCGTAGAGCACTCGTTTCGGTGATAGACGTAACGCGGCTCCGCCATCTGGAAACGGTTCGGCAAGACTTCGTGGCGAACGTCTCTCACGAACTCCGGACGCCGCTCGCCGTGATTCGGGGCATGGCAGAAGTACTCCAAAACGAGCAAGACGACCCGGAGTTGCGCGCAAGATATCTTGCGAAAACCCTGGAAGAAGTCGACCGCCTCACCAACTTGGTTAACGATTTGTTATCCCTATCCACGGCTGAATCGGGAACGACTGAATCAACCGAACTTGACCTTGCGGTGATCGTGCGCGAAGTGGTCAGCCAGTTGTCACCAAAGGCGACGGGCAAGGGCTTGGTGTTTGTGTCGAAGTTCGAATCTCCGGCCATGATCAATGGGAACGCAGCCCAACTCACTCAGGTCGTGTTGAACCTTCTCGACAACGCGATCAATTACAGTTCGGCGGGCACGATCACCGTACAGCTTCGCCAAAATTGCCGCGACCACGTTTTGACAATCGCGGATCAAGGCATCGGGATTTCCTCCGAGCATCTTCCCCGCATATTCGAGCGGTTCTATCGCGCGGATCGGGCCCGTAGCCGAGAGACTGGCGGCACGGGGCTTGGCCTCAGCATCGTGAAACACGTGGTCGAGCAACATGAGGGCACCGTCTCGGTCGAAAGTGCCCTCAATCGCGGCTCGAAGTTTACGATCCGGATTCCGGCAGTGGGCGCTTTGCCAACACAGCCGGACTGAGTGTGCCGAACTTATCCGACACTCGCACCGCGACTTCATCTACGGAATTCGGAACCGTGACGGTGGTCGACGTTCCGGATTGGACCGTGGACCACTTATCACCGCGCCTTGCCTGCACCGTGTAGAAACGGGCGGTCGAAACGGGAGCCCAATCGCAGGTCCACTCGGCAATTTTTCGGCTCACCACAAGCTTGTCCACCGGAGTTACCGGCTTCTTCGATAGCCACGGACTTGCGGGCATCACGGCTGGTTCAATGTAAAGTGACGGCTTCAGCACGTTTGCAACATTATTGAAGTTGAGCATGAATGCCTTCATGCTGAAATGCACATGACCGGGCGTTCCGCCATGGCCCTTGCGAATGAGCTCCACTTGGTTCACCACCTCGTCGGGATTCCAGTTGCCGTCTTTAGGGTTTGTACGCCCCGTATACAGTCCGGGCCAAAGGTGAATTTTCTTCGGATTTTCGGATCGCCAGTAGTTCAGCAAAACCGGAAAACTCTGCTTGGTCTGGGCAATCGGCCAATAAAGCTGCGGCGTGAAGTAGTCGCACCAGCCCTCTCGGTACCAGCGCAGGGCGTCCGCGCTCAGTTCTTCATATTGGTCAATTCCGGCCGCAATTCCGGCCGGAATTCCGGGCCGGTAGATTCCAAACGGGCTGATTCCAAACTTCACCCATGGCTTGCGTTGCTTCAGGCCCTTGTAGACGCGCTCCACGAACGTGTCCACGTTGTGCCGACGCCACGCCGAAAGCGAAAGGCTTCCGCCGCTCGCCTTGTAGGCTCCGTAGGTCTTTGAATCTGGGAACGGAATTGTGACACCCGCTTCGTTCCGAATCGGGTACGGGTAAAAGTAATCGTCAATGTGGATGCCATCCACGTCGTAGCGGTCCACGACGTCCATGAAGACGTTGAAGCTTCGATCTTGCACGATCTTGCTGCCCGGGTCCATCCACTTGTATTGGCCGTAATCGTGCACCACGTCGGGGTTGGTCACTGCGATGTGGTCCGGGCTCAGCGGAGCCTTTTGCGCCGGGTGCTTGGCGCGGTAGGGGTTAAACCAGACGTGAAGTTCGATTCCGCGCTCGTGGGCAGCTTCAACAATGTGCTCCAGCGGGTCCCATCGTGGGCTGGGCGCCTTCCCCTGCGCTCCCGTCAGGTAGTACGACCACGGTTCAATCTTGCTCTCATAGAGGGCGTCTCCGTGGGGGCGAATTTGGAAGACGATCGCGTTGAGTTTGAGTTCGGCGACTTTGGCAACGATCGCGTCAAGCTCTTTTTTCTGCGTCTCAACTGGCAAACCCGGCTTGCTCGGCCAGTCAATGTTGTCAACGGTGGCAACCCAAACGCCACGAAATTCTTGAACCGGAAGCGGGGGCTCGGCGGCGGTGGCCGCGACAGCCGCAAACAGGGGCAGGTACATCATCGTTTTTGAACTCGGTAAAGGAATCGTGACATACTTTTGACATGGAAGGCACGGTCCAGGCAGCCCAGTTTTTTCTTTCACTTGGGATGCTAAAACTCCCGATGGGCCTGACCCTCGATAGCGTCGAGTTAGTCGGCCAGGATATCACCGCTTCCGTACCGTTCAAGACGGTAGACCACCCCAAGCCCGCCCTCGTTTCGGTCACAGTGAGCAAAGAGTCCTTGGCCGAGTACCTCGCCGGGAAGATGCCCGCGCAATTCCGCAACCTGACCGTGGAGATTGGAACCGACCAGATTGTGCTGCTCGGCCAAGTCAACTTTGTCGTCAACATTCCCGCCCGGGTCGTGGTGCAGCTTGCTATCTCCAAAGGCACGGAGCTCCACGTCGCGCTGCTCGAAGTCGAGCCTTCCCTTGCCCGCCCCGTCGTGGAAAGCCAACTCCAGAACCAGAACCCTATCCTCAAGGCATCCGACCTTTTGGTCGAACTGGAGTTCAAATCTGTGGAGTATCAGCCGGGCACGAGCGTCACGGTTCGTGCCGAGGCCCGCCTGCCTAAGTAGCCCGAGGTATCCTTTGGGCCTCACTGGGCGAGTGGCGAAATTGGTAGACGCGCTGGATTTAGGTTCCAGTTCTGATAAGGAGTGAGGGTTCGAGTCCCTCCTTGCCCACCAAAATAATTGCGTCGCCTGCCCGACACTTCTCTGATTCAGTTGTCAGGCGCTAATTTTCAGTATATAGTGAACTAGTAAGCCGAACCAAGCTAGTAAGAATCGGTGCCTAATCACCGATGCGATTGACCAAAACCCTCTACTCAAAGTATCCTTGGGTCTTAGCTATGAATATCAGTTGGAGCGAACTGCGACAGCATAACAACTCACAGCAGTTGGCATTCGAAGAGTTATGTTGCCAACTTGCGGCGAGGGAAGATGTTCCCGCCGGTACAAAGTTCATTCGGCTTGGAACTCCTGATGGCGGAGTTGAAGCATATCATATACTTCCAAATGGCGATGAGCATGGGTGGCAAGCAAAGTACTTTCATAGCTTAGAAAAAAGCCAATTAGGTCAATTAGATAGTTCCGTCGCGCGTGCGTTAGACACTCATCCAAACTTGAAGCGGCTGACTATTTGCATGCCGCAAGATCTTGCAGACCCTCGGGGCAGCCGCGATTCGGCGATGAACCGCTGGAACAGGAGAGTCATAAAGTGGCGCGAGCAGGCCCTTCAAAAAGGGGCGGACATCAACTTCGAGAGGTGGGGAAACTTTGAGATTTTCGACCGACTGTCAAGGCAAGAACATCGAGGTCGAGTATCGTTCTGGTTCAATCGAGAGTCTCTTACTCAGGAGTGGTTTGCTCAACGCGCAAAAGAAGCCACAGCCGATGCGGGTGAACGATTCACTGCCGAGCTCAATATCGAACTGCCAATAGCCAGATGCTACGAATCACTAGCGAGGACAGCACAATTTGCTGCGCCTTTCAGAAAACTACAGGGTTCACTTTCCCGCGCTACTAGACAGCTGGATCGGGCTGCGGTTCCTGCAGAGATCACAGAGTGCAAGTCAAAGCTACTAGCGGCGACCATGGCACTGGGGAAGGCGATCAATAAAACGGACTTCAAGAACCCTGGTGAAATCCCAGCCAAAACGCTCGCACTAGACCTGGATGCAATAGAGCTTATGCTGGATCAGTTGCATGCCTTTCTCTGGGAACAGAAACGCTTATCGACGGCAGGCAAGACTGACGACCTTTATAGTAACGCTCGATACGATCTCGGAACCTTGAGCGGTACTATATATCAACTTCGAACTCACCTGCTGAGTTCCGATATGGCGATCGGTAACGCCCGCTGCCTTCTGGTCAAAGGCTCCGCGGGGACCGGAAAAACCCACTTGGCGGTCGACGTCAATCGGAGCCGAGTCAATCGTGGCCTCCCTAGTGTCCTCATTCTTGGCCAAAAATTTACTGAAGGTGAACCTCTTTTACAAATTGTCGATATCTTGCGCTTCAACGGTACGCCCGACGAATTCCTAGGTGCGCTTGATGCAGCGGCTGAGGCAGAAGACTGCCTCGCGACTATATTAATAGATGCACTTAATGAGGGAGCTGGTAGGGTCCTATGGCCCAGTAGTTTAGCTGGCTTCTTAACAGCAATTAGCGAATATCCACGCATTCAGGTTGGACTCAGCATAAGATCCACATATGAGTCACTTATTCCAGAGCAAGTCAAGGCTCAGATTGTATCGGTAGAGCATTTGGGATTCGGAGAAAAAGCCTTTGAAGCTCTAACTCGCTATTTTTCCCGCTACTCAATAAAGCTCCCAGGATCTCCTCCGGCAACAACAGAGTTCTCAAATCCGTTATTCCTTAAATTGTTCTGCAAAGGGCTACACAGGCGCGGAATTAAAGAAGTGCCGACTGGTCACGAAGGAATCACCCAGATATTTTCATTCTATCTCGATGCAGTTGAACAAACCTTGAAACAGGATTCTGCTTCAACTGAGCCCCCGCATAAGGAGCTAGTCGGACCATACATTGGAAAGCTGGCATCGGAAATTGCTAAATCACCAGAAACCTGGATACAGGAAAGCACAGCTTATGATGTTTCGCTTGAGTGTGCGCCAAGCTTGGTTGGCAGCAACGCACTCCTTCACCAACTGTTAAGGGAGGACGTACTTGCTAAGGAAATGGTATACACCGACAACGGCAAGAGCATAGAAATTGTCAGGTTTGCCTATGAAAGACTTGGAGACCACGCTCTGGCAACATCCATACTTGGTTCTGTAGACGGGACGGAGATTCAGAGGGTGTTTGCAGCTGACGGAAGGATAGGTAGGATGCTGCAATCCGCCGGCCCTTACAGATTTCGCGGCTTTATTGAAGCGGCGATGATCCAGGTGCCTGAGATGTTCGGCGTCGAACTTCCTGAGATGTTAGGATGGGTAGAAGAGTATTTTCAATTACCGTTGGAAGAAGCATTTCTCCATTCGTTAATCTGGCGAAGGCCAACTGCATTTTCCGAAAGAACACACGAGTCACTTCGAAACCTGAGATATATCTCGAACGAGGAGTATGTAAAGACGTTCCTAGTACTAGCAGCGCGAGGGTCAAACCCCTACAATGCCGAGTACTTGCACGGCGTCCTGATGCCTCTGTCTATCGCCGAGCGCGATTTTAAATGGACCATTCCGATCAATCAATCATACTCCCACGGATCGGAATCTGACTCTTTGATATTATGGACTAGGTCGTGCCTTGATTCCGAACTCCTAGATGAATCTTCCGCGAGACTTCTTGCGCTGGCATTAACTTGGCTTTTCTCTTCGACCCATCGCATTCTTCGTGACAAGTCGACAAAATCTCTCGCTAATGTGTTGGTTATGCAACCTGGAGTTGTTCCCCAGCTTCTTTGCGATTTCGAGTCTTGCAATGATCCCTGTGTTACAGAGCGGCTGTATGCTGCAGTCTACGGTGCGTCAATGCTGGTCAATGAATCAAAGGTCTTACAGCACTGGTCGCTCGCCATCCTTGACCAGTTTACTGACAATAGTCTTCCGGTCAGCATACTTACTAGGGACTATATACGAGGGACTATAGAGCGGGCTTTAGCGGCAGGAGTCGACTTACCTAAGGAATTTATCTCAGCGATCCGCCCCCCCTATGGTAGCCGTTGGCTAAGAAATCTGCCCAGTGCAGAGAAGTTTGCCGCTCAAGCGAACTTTTATAACAATATGTCGGATGCAGACCGCGTAGAGGCAAGCATCTATAACCAGAATTCGGAGGATCTTCCGGCGCGCTACCACGGAGCGGTTTCGTTGTTCGTCGGCATGTTCAGCAAGACACGACTGTCGCATCCTGCGCCTTTGCATCCTGAGAAGCGGCTGAAGTTGTTCGAGAGCCAATTAACTAACACGCTGAGGGCTGAGTTTGCCGAATATGCCAAATTGATGCGCTGGTGCACAGACTTAAAGGCTAATCGATCTAACATTCGGCCAGGACTTTCGCGCAAACTAATTACGGATGACCAGATCGACACTTTTGTACAAGGCCTCCAGGAGGAACTAATTAGTATATTGCCGAGAAGTTTAAAGCGCGAATGCCGTACCTTTGTGGTCCCTTATTTAAGCCGTTTGACTGCTTGGCCGAATGATTTGCCTATGGGAGATGATCTAGTCCGGCGATGGGTTGCTCATTCAACTTTTTGCTTAGGGTGGACGAAGAAGCGATTTGGAGATTTCGATGGCTACCTTCTGCGATTGCGTTCAAATGGATTAGAGGGACGGCATGATGGACTTATTGCGCACAAATATCGTTGGATTGCTTATGACGAATATCTTGGGCGAGCTGCGGACAACTTTCATTTATATGATAGGTGGGGAGATGGTTCGAATGTATATGACGGACCTTGGCAGTTTCATGCGCGAAACATAGACCCCAGCTACATACATATGGGCAGACCAGATCGCGATGACAGTGCCATCACAGGACTTAGCCCTAATCTCCATGAGGCTGTTGACAAGTGGCTCTCAAATGAAGACGATGTTGCCCGAGTCGAAGACATTGTAGCACCTCAAAATTGCGATTGGGTAACACTCGATTACTGTCCGAGATGGCAAGAACCTCGACGACCTGAGGAACAAATCGAATACCGCGACGCGTATCGGGCTATTGCCTTTTGGATCCATGGCTACTTTGTTTGTGCAGACCATGTTGATGAAGTCTGTAAGTTTCTGGAGGGAGTGCAGTTTTCAAATTTTAATATGCCTAAAGGCGGCGAGTTATCTAATATATTCCTTGGCGAGCTTTTCTGGAGTCCCGCATGGCGGTCGAGAATGGACCCAAGTGGCGGATGGGGCTACGAAGATTGGACGCGAGGATTTCGATCAGACCTGCCACACCCTGTGCTCGCAACTTGCTGGAGTTACTCCGCGCCGGATGAAGATATGTCATTTGACGGTAGTGCTATTGCGGATGTGCCTGCACCGTGGCTTGCAGAAGCTGCGAACCTCAAGTGGACCGGTCATTTAGCTGAATGGGCTGACCCCAATGGTGTTGTTGTGGTGCGAGATGTGTCAATGGAAACTGGCGGAGCAACTCGGCTGGAAATTCGTAAAAGCTTCCTTGAATCATTTCTTGCCGACCGGAATTTGGCGCTCATATGGACTTTTCAGGGCGAAAAAATTCTGATTGATAGTAGCCGATATCCGAGACGGGAAATGAACGGATGCTACCGTTATTCTGTAGGGGGTAGAGTCATGGGGCACTACACTGCGACTTCCTGGTAACGCTTGAATCTGGAGTAGGGCAGTTTATTGGGCACGTCATTCGTGTTCGAGCAACTGTCTTCACCGCTGATACGGCTGACACCTCTGCTTGTTGCACCAGACCAAATTTAGTTTCCTCCGCAAAGGCTTTCTTAGCCATTTTTGAACCTGAACTGAAAGAAGTCCAAGAAAAGTTTGGAAATTCGGCGCAAACGCTGTATAGTGTACGCACGGTGTGTCCCGTGTAATGACCGGGACTGCCTAATTTGCATCGAGGAATCTAATGGCTACAACACTTGGCGCACACGTGCGTGCGGGCAGTCTCCGGGCACTAGGCATCCTTCTGACCCTACTTTTCGGGCTCATGACTGGGCTCGCATCGGCGGCGTCCCTCAGCGGGCTCGCCTATGAGGATATCAATGGAGATGGTATCCGCAATGTAGGAGAAGGTCCGGTCCCGGGCGTGTCCCTCATTCTCACCAACCAATCCAACCTGGAATCCATGACGGTGGTCACGGACGAAACGGGACGATACAGCTTTACTGGGCTTAGCGACGGCGACTACCTTATGACGCCGCCCATGGCCCGCGACCTCCTGGTCCGCGCCCCGGAAATTCAACCCGGAATCCCGATTCGAATTCATTTGAACGGGAACCAAACCGGATTCAATCTGGGCGTAGAGCGCAAATGCGCGGAGATCAAAACGAAGAAAGTCCTGTGGGACATCGAGCGGCCCGGCTGCGCGATCATCACCCTCGAATGGACCAACATCGCGAACTTCTCCGTCTCGCACATTTTCTTCTACAACCAACCTCCGGTAACGATTCAGTCAATCAATCCGTTCTCGGCTTCGCCGAGCTACATTCCGGTGAACCCGCCAATGCTGCCGGGCGAAACCCGAGAATTCACGATTGAAGTCTGCGGCGTTCAACCCGATTCAGAAATCTGCCTGGACATGTCGGCGCACAACTCCAACCTGGAGATTTGTTGCCCGGTGAAGTACTGCGTCAAGTTGCCGCCGTGCGACTGCGCCCAGGTGCTCGATCAATCCATCACCCAAAACCCAGACGGTTCCTACACGGTTTGCTTCACCTTCCAAAGCTTGGTGGATCCGTCCGTGGCTCCGTTTGTTAACTGGGTCACCATCGTTCCGCCGCCTGGCGTAACGCTTAGTCAAACCGTGTTTGCCGTCAACCCGCCGGTGGGAATCCCCTACGGTGGCACCTGGCAAATATGCTTCAACGCAACCGGACTGATTCCGGGATCAAATCAGTGTTTCCTCGTCGGACTCAGGGACCGCAACTTCCGTGAATGTTGCTCATTCCAAGTCTATTACGACGTTCCGGATAACGCTTGCGTGCTAGAGGGACTTTGCGTGGCTCGCAAGCCGTTCTATGGCGGTGCGCAAGGCGCGTTCCCGAATTGGGTGCCGTTCGCTCCGCGAACCATCTCGGTTGTGACGCAAGAAGCGGCGTTCTTCGGCAATCAGCCGGCAGTCCGCATCATCAACCTGGAGGACTACCAAACGGTTGTGCCTCCGCTGGGTGTGCCCTATCAGTCCACTCCGCTGGACTTCGTCGGTCCTCAAACCAGCGATCCGACCACTCACTGGACGGGCTCGCAACTAGGTTCGGTCTTTGGTATCACCATTGACCGTCGTGGTCATATCTTCACCACCGCCACTTCCGCGTACTCGAACGATGTGTTCGTGAACGGTGGAGCAGGCACCAACGATGTCGTCATGATCTTCAAGATCGAGAACGGCACCGGCCAGGTGAAGAAGTTCGTGCTGAATTCAGCCGGTACCGGTATCCCGAACGCCACGCTTGGCGGCGGACTGTACACGGGCCTCGGCAACATCACGTTCGATGACACCAACGACCAACTGTTCGTGACGAACATGGAAGACGGCCGCATTTATCGGGTGACCGGACTTGCGGGCAGCACGGGAACCGTGCAAGCCGACGTCTATGATCCGTTCGGCGCCGACGCATCGGGTCCAGGAACGTTCGCTCCCCATGGCGAACGACTCTGGGGCATCCAATGGCATGCTGGCCGCCTGTTCTTCTCCCGTTGGGTGAAGGATATCGGTAGCCCGGCCGACAAGGTAGACCATCTCAGCAACCCGTTGACCATGAACGAAGTCTGGTCGGTGGCGATCAACGCCAGCGGTCAGATCGTGCCTACTTCCATTCAGAAGGAAGTCGATATGCCGTATCTGCCGTCGCAAACCTATTCGAACCCGGTGTCGGACATCCAGTTCAACGCCCAAGGCAAGATGATGGTGGCAGAGCGATCCATGTGGGCTGACACTCAACCGAGTGCGCACCAATCGCGGGGCATTCAATTTGAATGTCTGCAAAACATGTGGGTCATGTCGGGCGCCCCGCTTGACAACCTGTTCGGAGTCGGAAACCTCAACGGTGGCCGAAACGCCTGCGGTGGTACGGATTACGACTTCAGCACCGCCTCGGATATTTCGAACCCGAACAGCGGCGCGCGCGTTTGGTACACCAGCGACTGGATGGCCGGCCCCCCGACCTACGGTATCACCGGCGTTCCGACCGCGGGCGGCACTTTCCTGCAGTCCATCATCATGGATCTTGGCGCGTTCAAGACCCAGATGGGAGACGTGGAACTTCCCTGCCCAACGCCGGGACTGTTCTTCAACGTAACGCTGCAAGACTATGTTGGTGCGGTGGACGAGGTTGAGTTGTTTGCTCAACTTTTGGACATCAACACCGGCGAAGTGGTAGCCCAGCAAACCTTGCACGCCAACGCAAATGGAGAAGCCTTCTTCTCCGAAGCGGTAGGCGTGAGCCCGGGCCAATATCGCATGCTTGTAAAAGCAGGCTGCTGGCTCCGCAAGGCGAACGTGGTGACTCTTGGTTCGGATACCGTATCTGAGTTCTCGCTTATCGCGGGTGACATCAACGACGATAACGAAGTCGGACCGGGCGATCTTTCGCTCCTCTCGGCGGCGTTCTTGAGCACTTCGGGCGACAGCCGCTGGCTGGATAGCGCGGACATTGACGGTGACGGAGAAATTGGAGCTTCGGATCTTAGTATCCTCAGCGCCAACTTCCTGCTCATTGGCGACTAACGCGCCTAACGCGTGATAAAGAACGGGCGGCTCGCATTGCGGGCCGCCCAGTTTGTTAGTCAAGCTTTAACTCGGCTTCGCGAAGGTCTGCATCGCCGACCGCGATTTGCGTTCCAGACACCACATAGCCTTCCGATTCGTAAAGGTGGAACGCAGAAACCGTTCCCGGTGTGAGCCACGTAACTTTGTTTCCAGAAGCAAACGCTCTTCGCGTTAAATCTTGCACCACTGCCCGAGCGAATCCTCGGCGTCGAAAATCAGGGTGCGTACAAATCCCAACCAATTCCGAGACCTGGCTGCCCGTCACGGTTTGTCCCGAGGCAACCACCCGACCTTCGAATTCCAGGACAGAGACGAGCTTGGCTCCGCTCGCTATTCCGGCGATCAGGTTCGAAACCTCTTTATCTTCTTTTTCTCCCGCAAAACCAAAGCAGACGGCGCAAAGACCGACCACGGCCTCTAGGTCGGCCCGCTCGGCCGGACGTGCTTGAATCGCTGGCCTCACCGAACTGATTTCTCCCGGGTTCAGCATGATCGGCATGGTTTGCCACTGACATAGTCCTTCCGCCAGAAGTGCCGCAAGCAAGTCCGGAAAAAGCTCCTCAAAGAACTCAATCCAGACTCTGCGGTCATGTGCCTCGCAAAACGCGATCATTTCCGGGACCGAACCCACGGCCTCGTCCGAAATCGGAATGACTTGGTTGGCGTAATACGGCTCTGGATCGTCGGAAAAGCAATACAGGTAACCGGGTGTACTGGCGACAAATCGCCCGACCGTTCGCGCCTGAGCAGAGGCGGAAGCGATCTTTGCGAGCCGTTCCAGTTGGGTCAGTGTTTGCGTCATTCTGTGGCGAATCGAATCCCCGATGTTCTGTTCCACAATACTCTTGTGCAATAACATACTTGCGGCACAAAACTTGCTAATTGTGTACTCACGGGCAATTTTTCCTCTATACTGAATTAATTCTGGTGTCAAGTTTTATGAACCGATTTGCAATGTCCACCGCTCTCGTCGCCTTTGCGGCGTGCCTTCCGGCTTTCTCGACGGCCATTGAATTCACCCAAACAAAAGGAGTGAAGGAGTTCACCGGCGAGCTCATTGTCCGACCCATCGTACGGGCTTTCGGACCCCAAGCGACCGCGATCTACGCGCAGGCAACCGCGTATATTCAACCGAACACCTTGCGGTACTCCTCACGGTACGACTACTACATCGTCCGGGTTCCCAAGGGCAGAAATGAGAGCTCATACGCAACTGAACTTCTGGCCACCGGGCTCTACGAATACGCCGAACCCAATTACCGCGTTTTTCCGCTATTCACCCCTAACGACCCCTCGTTTGGAATTCAGTGGCACCACGGCATGATCCAGTCGGAATTAGCTTGGGATATTTCACAGGGAGACCCGAATCTCATTTATTCCTGCTCCGATACGGGTGTGTTCACCGCTCACCAAGACTTCGCAGGAAAAATTGTCTCCGGATATAACTCGGTTTCGGGCCTTCCTCAGGTAGCTGGCGGTGCGATCAATGACCTACACGGCCATGGCACTCACGTTGCGGGTTGTTCGGCAGAACTTGGCAACAACGGTTTGTTCGGGTCGGGTCCAGCATCCAAAGTAAAAATTATGCCGGTGCGCGTTTCGGATCTCTCCAACGGGAACGCGAGCTTTGAGGACATTCAAGAAGGCCTAGGGTGGGCCGCGGAACACGGCGCGAAAGTCGTCAGCGCGAGTTATTCTGGCGTGGATGCTGCGAGCCATGATACGGCGGGCGCATATATCCGTTCGCTGGGTTCGGTGATGCTTTATGCCGCTGGAAATGACAATCGCAACCTAGGCGGATTCGACCATACCAACGTAATAGTGGTGGGTTCAAGCAACGAAGGCGACAATAAGTCCTCGTTCTCGGCTTACGGCCTCGGCGTAGACATTTTCGCTCCGGGAAGCAACATCAATTCGACGCTCCGCAACGGCGGCTTTGGCGCAATGAGCGGCACATCCATGGCCACTCCAGTTGCCGCCGGTGTTCTCTGCCTAATCTTCTCTGTGAATCCGGATCTTGCGCCGGGACAAGCCGAGAAGATCCTCGCTCTGTCGTGCCAAGACTGGGGGACAAGCGGAGAGGACCTCACCAACGGATGGGGACGGATAAATGCCAATCGCGCGGTGCGGCTTGCGAAGGTCGGTGAAATGGCCTATAACCCGGCCACGCAGACTTACTACGAGTGGGTAGACGCCAACCTCAACTATCCGTACGCCGTAGACGCGGCTGATGACCGCACGTTCGGCGGTCTCACCGGTGAACTGGCGGGAGTCACTTCTGCGGGCACCAACGCGTTTCTGATGTCCAAGTTTGCCGCAGCCGGTCCGCTCCGGGTTGGAGGCAAGTTCAACGGGACGAACTGGGTGTGGGAGAACGGCGCGCCGTTTAGCTACTCCAATTGGGCTCCGAACGAGCCTTCCGGCGGTACGGAAGACAGCGTGATATTCAACGCCGACGGTTCCGGCCGATGGAATGACCTCGGTTCGCCTTCCAACGCCCATGCCGGATTCTTAGTGGAATACGTGTCTTCGCCGGTCAATCTTCAGGTGAACGTGGACCTCGCGGACTTCGCGAACGACGCCTCGGAACCCGTATCGGTTAAGTTCTATTGGAACGGCGATTTGGTCGATACACAAAACGTGACGGGTGGAACCGCAACCATCAGCACTCCGTTGCGAGGCAATCTGACCGCACTTATCGAAGCGTCGCACTGGCTGGACCGGGTAGTGCATTTCACCATGACCGGCGATCCTGAAGTGATCAACGTTACCATGATCAATGGCGACGCGGACGGTGACAATGAGATCGGGTCCAGTGACCTCAGCATCGTTTCAACTGGTTTCTTGAGCGTGGTCGGTGACCCGAACTACGCCGCGAATGCCGACTTCGATGGTGACGGCGAAATTGGAAGCTCTGACCTCAGCATCATGAGTGCAAACTTCCTGACTTCGGGCGATTCACTGTAGCCCGCTTCTGGAGCGGGAGCAATTGTCCAACCAGGGCGAATTTGCTTCCGTTCCTTTCATACTAGTCGGATGCTCACCGTCATGCACGATGGTCCGGTCACGCACATCACGCTTGCGCGTCCAGAAGTACGGAACGCCCTAAGTGATGCGCTCATTGCGCAGCTGTTTGAGGTGTTTTCCGGGCTACCGCAAGAGTGCCGGGCGGTGGTGTTGGGAGGTGAAGGCAAATCGTTCTGCGCGGGCGGCGATCTGGAATGGATGCGACGCGCAGCAGGATACACCGAAGAAGAGAACTACTTCGATGCTCTGGCGTTGGCGCACCTATACGAGTCCATTTCAACTTGCCGACCGGTGGTGATCGCTCGAATCAATGGCCACGCCTTTGGGGGCGGAGCCGGCCTTGTGGCCGCGTGCGACGTTGCCATCTCCGCAGATTCTGCCCTCTTCAGCTTCAGTGAAGTTAAACTCGGTCTCGTTCCCGCCACGATTTCTCGGTTTGTGGTTCCCAAGATCGGCCACGGCCACGCGCGTGCTCTCTTCACCACAGGCGAACCGTTCGGCGCGGACCACGCCCAGCGAATCGGTCTTGTCCACCGAGTATGTGAGCTCGACCAGTTGGATGCCCAGGTAAGCGACGTGCTCTCCCACGTGCTAAAGTCCGGGCCTGAAGCGGTGCACCGTTCGAAACTCCTCGCTCAACAACCCGCGGGTAGGAACGAAGATAACGCCCGGCTCCTTGCATCCGTTCGTGCAACCCCCGAGGCCCAAGAGGGGATATCTGCGTTTCTGGAAAAGCGTCCGGCAAGTTTTGTGGAGGCATGATGATCAAGAAGGTTTTAATCGCAAATCGCGGCGAAATCGCCATTCGTGTGATGCGAACTGCCCGGGAAATGGGAATCCGCACGGTGGCGGTGTTTAGCGAGGCCGACGCAGATAGCCCGTTCGTCCGGCTTGCAGATGAGGCGGTGGCTATCGGCGGTTCGGAGCCAAATCAGAGTTACCTCCGCGTGCAAGCCATCCTAGACGCCGCAAAGCAAACGGGCTCCGATGCCATTCATCCGGGCTACGGGTTCCTCAGCGAACGAGACACTTTTGCCGATGCATGCCTGGACGCAGGAATTTGCTTCCTTGGACCGAGTGGCGAGACGATGCGTCGACTCGGCGCAAAGATCGCAGCAAAGCAACTCGCAGAAGACTGCGGCGTCCCGATCGCACCTGGTTACTTCAAACCAGACGCTACGGACGCCGACCTCCGGCAGGCAGCCCAGGAAATCGGCTTCCCAGTGATGCTGAAGGCCAGTGCAGGCGGCGGCGGCCGGGGAATGCGTGTCGTGCGCGAACTTGGCGAATTTGATTCGGCTCTCGCGCTCGCTCGCGACGAAGCCATCAACGGTTTCGGCGACGGCGCGATGATGGTCGAAAAGTTCGTTCCGACACCGCGCCATATCGAAGTGCAGGTCGCGTGTGATCAGCACGGCAACGTCGCGGCTTTGTTCGAGCGGGAATGTAGCGTCCAGCGCAGGCACCAAAAGCTCATAGAAGAAGCCCCGTCCCCTTATGTTAGGGATCACCCAGAACTCTGGGATCGGCTTCGGGACGCGGCGGTGAAGCTATGCCGCGGGGCGGGATACGTCGGGCTCGGCACGATTGAGTTCATGGTGGATCCGCTCGACGGCGCGCATTACTTCCTGGAAGTAAACGCCCGGCTTCAGGTGGAGCACCCGGTTACGGAACAAATCACTGGCCTTGACCTGGTGCGGCTCCAGTTCGAGATCGCTCAAGGCGCGAACCTATCGGACCTGATTCCCGAATTTCTCAAGGGAGACCGCTCGCTGATTCGCGCCCATTCCATTGAAGTTCGAGTGGTGAGCGAGAATCCGGCAGCCGGGTTCATGCCCAGTATCGGGCCGATCTTGGGTTGGGCAGAACCAAAAATGCCCGGCGTTCGCGTAGACACGGGATACGGCCCCGAAACCGAAGTCAGCCGCTTTTATGATTCCTTGCTTGCCAAGGTCATCGTCACGGCCCGTGATCGTTCGCAAGCAATTGCGAAGATGCACGCAGCCATTGAGGACTTTCACATTCTCGGTGTGCAAACAAATCTCGAGTACATCCAAGACGTAATGCGTCATCCAGAATTCGTCGCCGGGAACATTGATACGGCGTTTCTGGGTCGCGCGTTCGAAGGATGGACGCCAAGAGCAGACTTCCCTGCTGCGGCCAGTAGCGCATTAATGCAAGTAGAAACTCAAGCCAAGCGAACTTCCGGAAAAGCCGTTGGAGTCAACGGGGCGTGGGATATTCCGGACAGTTGGCGAGTTAGCCGCGAACCAGCGACTTGAGAATGAACACGGCGTTTGCCGGGCGTTCGGCGAGCCTCCGTGAGAAGTACGGGTACCACATATCGCCATACGGAACGTAAACTCGCACTGGGTGCCCCTCGGCCGATAGTTTGTCTTGCAGATCGCGTCGAATACCGTAAAGCATTTGAAACTCGTATCGGTCGTGCGGAATGCCCTTCTCTGCAGCAAACGACTTAATCTCCTTGATGATGGTCTCATCGTGGGTCGCAATCGCAGGATAATTGCCTTCGGCAACTAAAAGCTTCGCCATTTCCACGTATTGGCGGTCCACGCCGGACTTCTCCACGATGGCAACTTCGGCGGGCTCGAGGTAGGCGCCCTTCACGACACGGATGCGCGTCCCAAGCTTAATAAAATGTCGAGTATCGTCCATCGAACGGTGGAGATAGCTCTGCAACACGGTGCCCGTGTTCTTAAGGTCGCTAAACACCTTGGAGACAATATTCACGGTGCGCTCGGTATATTCCGAAGCCTCCATATCCACCCGGACAAAGATGTCCTGAGCGGCGGCTTCGGCAACGACCCCTCGGTAGTTTTCGACCGCGAAGTCCTCGCCCTGATCAAGACCGCATTGAGTGAGCTTGATGGAGATGTTGATCTTGTCGCGGTGCCGACTCTGACCGATTGCGGTGAGAATCTCTCGGTACATCCGCACCGCGTTCAGGGCTTCCTCGCGACTCTTTGTGTTTTCACCGAGGTAATCCAAGGTCACGAGCAAACCTGCATCGCAGAGTTTTTCTGCTGCCACCATCGCTTCGGCCAAGGTGTCTCCGGCGATAAATCGACGCACGAGCGGCTTAAACAAAAAAGACCGCCGAACGAGAGCCTCGATGGGCTTGAGGGCGGCGACCTTAAGGATGAGATTTCGACCGAATGGCATAACGCGAATGTGCGGACCTTATCTGGGAATGATACGCAATCTGTTGAGCAAGTTGCCGTTCGAGATTGCCGCAGGTGTCCTAACCCGGAAGTTTGCGGGCGGGTAAATTGTGGGGGCTCGCTTGCCTAATGTTATGACCGATCGCCCAATCAAATGCCGATCCGTGTTCGTATCCGATCTCCATTTGGGGTCGGCCGGGTGCAAGGCCGCACTTTTTCTGGACTTCCTTCAAGCAATTGAGTGTGAGCACCTGTTCTTAGTCGGCGACATCATTGACTTTTGGGTGAGCAAGAAGCAGGGCAAGTGGAATCAGACCCACACCGACGCCGTGCAAGCTTTGCTGGGTTTTTCTGGCCGAGGAACCACGCTTTACCTAACCCCGGGTAACCATGATGCCGAACTCCGCCGTTTGAACGGGTTTGAGTTTGCTGGGATTTTCATTGACCACTCATTTGAGCACCAAACCGCGGATGGGCGAAGGTGGCTCGTGGTTCACGGAGACTTCTTCGACCGTACGGTAACCACCTTAAAACCAGTTGCGGTGGCTTCGGCCAAGGTCTACGAGGCGATTACTCGACTGAACACGATGAGTAATGCGGCAAAGGGCCACGCGCCTGATGCGCCGACGAACTTCAGTGCCTCCCTCAAGAAAGGCGTCAAACGTTCAGTCGCTTACCTCAACAACTTCGAGGAACGCATCACTGCCGACGCCGCAAGTCAAGGATACGACGGCGTGATCTGCGGCCATATCCATAGTCCTAAAATTGCCACCCACCCGTCGGGTGCAGAGTATGTAAATGTAGGCGATTGGGTTGAGCATTCCTCTGCGGTCATCGAGCACTTTGATGGTCGGCTAGAGATGATCTCCTGGCCTCCATGTGCACCGTCCGGTTCGAACGGAACACTTGGCGGCAAGGGCCGAGTTGTTGGACTGTTTTAGCCGGGCGATTAAATGAACGAGCTTTTAGCGAAATTTTTTCGCCACTATATGCGCCTCACTTCTTGGGAGCGGTCTGGGCGCATTTACGAGTGGATCGGCATAGCGAAGCTAGATCGGTTCCTAGCGGGTCTTTTCGGGGCGACCGTCGTGCCGCGATACAAGCCGGACCTCACCGTGTCGCGAAATTTCCTCTCCGATCAGTATCACCGGGGGCGATATAGCGAAGTCGTCAACTTCATTTGTTTCGTGATCTATCTGGTGATCATGGCGTTTTGTCTTGTCCATCAAATCACCTGGGCGTTTTGGTACGCGGTTTTGCTTTCGCTGACCCACCTACAAGTGATCCCAGTCGAACGGTATAAGCGCGCCTTGATTTCCGAATGGATGCAGCACCCAGACCAGCTGACGGAAGAAGAGCTGCCGCTGCGCCCTCGTCGCAACCCAGACCAGCTGCGGCACTGGTTTTATTCTCCGCGCCCATTTGAATCCGAGAAGTTCTACGACAAACTTGTGGTAGACAGTTACCGGCGATTCGTTTCGTGGCTCACTTACATGAGCCAAGCAGAATCACGGGACAACGCGCCGCCCGTGAACGCCTTGAAGAAGCGAAGCCTCGAATATCTGGATGACTTTGAGGCGGGTACCCGGCAAAGTGAGGCGATCCATTGGATTGGAATACTCGAGCACATTCCATTTTACGTCGCTTTTGTCAGTGTTCAGGCTTGGGCGGCCTTAGTCTGGATGATTTGGCCTTTCTATCTAAATTTGTGGGCAATTTTCTTGCAGCGCCAGCATCGGGCCCGCATCATGCGTCTGTTGCTTAAGCGGGCAGATTCGTCAAGCTCGCTTAACCCTGCTTAACGCATGAAAGTCACCATTCTTACTGCAAGCACCGGCAACGGACATACGAGTGCGGCAAAGGCACTTGACCGCGTATTTACCGAACGGGGGGTGACTTGTAGTACGCATGATGCGCTCGATTTCGCCCCGTTCGCCTTTCGCAAGTGGTACGGCGACGGGTACGAGTTCATTGTTCGGGTACGCCCGCAGCTTTACGGTCGGCTGTACAAAGTTTCGGATAGCGACAACGCGAGTTTTCGACTTCAAACCCGGAACGACTTCAAGTTTCAGGCTCGGTTGCGTCAATTAATTGAAAAGGAACGCCCCGATTGGGTGGTTTGCACACATTCATTGCCGCAACCCCGGTTGGCCCAGTTGCGCAAAGAGTTTGGCTTTAAAATCGCCGTGGTCGTAACCGACATGTATCCACACCTCATGTGGCTGCGCGGCGACCCGGACATTTATTACGTTCCGAGCGAGTACACCAAGTCGGTGCTGGAGCAGCGGCGGTCGCAGTATGAAGGAAGAATTGTGGTTACCGGCATCCCGGTCAACCCGGTGTTTGCGTGTCCGGTGGAGCGCGGTGAAGCGCGGTCGAGGCTGGAAGTTGAAAACGGTCTTCGTCTCGTTACGATGACTAGCGGCGGAATCGGCGGCGGCCCGTTTGAAGCGGCGGTTCGCGCGGTGGCGAAGCTCGATACGCCAATCCAACTGGATGTCATCTGTGGGCGCAACCAGAATCGCCGCGAAAAGATGGAATCGGTTGCCCGAGAACTTTCGGGCACAAGCGTCAAGATTCGTGTTCTAGGGCAAGTTTCACAAGAAGAAATGGCCTTGCGCATGTTCGGCAGTGAAGTGCTGATTTCAAAACCGGGCGGATTGACCACTAGCGAAGCGCTAGCCTCGGGATGCGCGATGCTTGTTTACCAACCATTTTTGATTCCCGGGCAGGAAGAAGGCAATGCCGAGTTCTTGGAGCAGTCCGGAGCCGGTTCCCGCGCGCACGACGCGAGTGAGCTTGTAACCGAACTTGCGCGATTACTTTCCGACCCAGATGCCTTGCCAAGGATGCGGAATATTGCGTTGAGCCTCGGCAAGCCTCACGCGGCGAACGATATCGTGGATCACCTTATGCGAGAGCCGGCCGTCCACCGATGAAAACCTGTTTGACTAGCGGGGCTCCCATCCAATAGAACAGCTCTTCCACGCTTTCACAATCCCAAATCACCAAGTCCGCGCGACTTCCTACCTGAAGCGCCCCGACTTGGTGGCCTTTTCCCATCGCGGCGGCCGCATTCACAGTCATCGCCAGCAGAATTTCGGCGGGATGCATTCGCATATTGCGAGAGGCGAGGGCTCCGACAAACGGCATTGAGGGACACGGGGATGATCCCGGATTAAAGTCGGTTGACAGCGCGACATTCCAACCCGCTCCAATCATTGCTCTTGCGTTGGCGTAATTGGTTTGGAATAAGCCGATTACCGAGGCCGGAAGCAGCACCGCGATTCCTTTCGGATTGACCAGCTTTGCGATCTCCGAAGGGTCAGTCGTTTCAAGGTGGTCAACCGTGTCCGCCTCCAACTCACTTAAGGCGTGAATCGCGTGGCTGTGATGCGAGAACTGGTCCACGTGCATCTGAGTGCGTAAACCGTGTTTTCGGGCGACCTCAAAGAGGCTGCGAGCATCTTCCAATGTGAAGTAGCCCACCTCCACGAAAATGTCCACCGCGTCCGCGAGGCGTTCGGTGGCAATTTGGGGCAAAAGGTCTCCGACTACGTGGTCAACGTACTTTTCACGCCGACCTTCAAATTCAGGTGGCACCGCATGCAGCGCGAGGAGCGTCCTCGAAATCACCATGCCAAACTCGGCCCCGAGCGCACCAGCCACCCGCAACATCTTGCGCTCGTTTTCGAGGTCCAGACCGTATCCCGACTTGATTTCGACACTCGTGACTCCGCCCGCGATCAGCCGCCGTAAGTGAATTCGTGCGGAACTAAGCAGCTCGGCTTCGGTGGCTTCTCGCGTGGCGCGCATGGTGCTAAGAATCCCGCCGCCAGCAGCTTTGATTTCGGCGTAAGTCGCGCCTGCGCACTTGAGCGCGCACTCGTCGATTCGGTTTCCCCCGAAAACCAGGTGGGTATGACAGTCTACAAGGCCAGGAGTTACCAGACCTCCTTGGGCGTCAACAGCTTCGTAGTATGCTTTCGGTAGATCGCGCTGAAAACCTATCCAGGAGACGGTTCCGGCCTCGTCAAAGAGCATCGCAGCATCCTGCATTGACGACTCCGCGACGACACGCGGATCCATGGTCGCACCGGGCGGAAGTGCCACCAGCGTTCCAATATTCACAATGGCGGTTTGCTTCACAATGCTCCCGCCGCGAATTCCAATACGCATGCGGCTGCCGTGAGCGTAGTGACCTGGTTGATATCCCGGGCGGGGTCGAGTTCGACCAGGTCCATACACCGTACTTTTGGGTGTCTTCCCGCAAGGTAGGCGACTTGTCGCAACTCAGTGGGCGTAACGCCCCCCGGACGCGCGCCCGGTGCCCCAGGGCAATAGGCACGGTCAAGGACGTCAATGTCCATGTCCACATAGATTAAGTCGCAGATTTTGTTCGCTGCATCTAGGGCCACTGAAAACTCCGCCGCTAACCGGCCTGGTTCAATTGCCTCTCGTGGAACGAGATGGATTCCCTGTGCCTCGCTAAACTTGGCATAGTCAAGCGAGTTTGCGAATGACTGGATTCCGAGCTGCCAAATGTTGGCCCCCGGCAATCCGTCTTCGATGAGCGCTCGAATCGGATTCCCGTTGTGACGACCGCCCTTTAGATGACGAACATCGTGGTGCGCATCTAAGGTGATCACCGCGATTCGGTCTAGCGAAACGCCCATGGCATGCACGCCAAAGTAGGTCACCCCGTTATCCCCGCCCAGCAGAAGCAGCTTTTCTGCTTTTGCGCGAGACGCCCGTTCGCCAAGATCGGTCAACAGTTCGTTGCAGCGACCGAGGTCTTCAAATCCAGAAACTGCGCTTTCGGCGCCGTAATGGTAGTCGGAGAAGAACGCCATCGCGGCCCGAATGGCCGCCGGAGCCTGATCGCAGTTGCCGGGTGAAATGGACTTATTTAATGGCGCATCTAGCAGTGCGACGCGCCCGGTCTGGCCGATTAGGGTAGACGCACGGGGCCAAAACGGATCGTTGTGCATTAGTTGCTAGGCATCCAGTTTTGGTACGCGAACTCCGTGCGTCCTTGCGAAGTCAATTGCGGTTTGGTATCCAGCGTCGGCATGTCGGATCACACCCATGCCGGGATCCGTGGTTAGCACCCGAGTGAGTCGTTCGTCCGCGTCGTCCGTTCCGTCCGCAACAATGACCATTCCCGCATGCTGGGAATAACCGATCCCTACTCCGCCGCCGTTATGAAGGCTCACCCAACTTGCACCACCTGCCGTGTTGATCATGGCGTTCAGAAGTGCCCAGTCCGCGATGGCGTCCGAACCGTCCAGCATGGACTCGGTCTCGCGATTCGGAGAGGCGACGCTTCCGCAATCAAGGTGATCCCGACCGATGACGATGGGAGCACTGACTTTTCCGGTTCGCACGAGGTCGTTCAGGGCTAAGCCGAATTTCATGCGTTCGCCATAACCGAGCCAACAAATCCGCGAAGGCAACCCCTGAAACTGAATTTTCTCAGTTGCGAATTTCATCCAACGCTGAAGCTTCTTGTTTTCAGGAAACATCTCCAGCGCGAGCGCATCCGTGGTGCGGATATCCTCGGGGTCACCGCTTAGGGCCACCCACCGGAACGGCCCTTGGCCCACGCAGAAGAGCTCCCGAATGTACTCCGGAACAAAGCCTTTAATGTCAAAGGCATCTTTCACGCCGTTTTGCTCGGCAAACGCGCGAATGTTGTTGCCGTAGTCGAATGTGATGGCACCCTTTGCCTTCATATCGAGCATCGCCTGCACGTGAATGGCCATCGAATCCAGACTCCGCTTCACGTAATCTTCGGGGTCGGAAAGTCGAAGAGATTTTGCCTGGTCAATCTGCAAATGGGCTGGGAAATAACCGTTCAGCGGGTCATGGGCAGATGTTTGGTCGGTCAAAACATCCGGAATCACGCCGCGCCGAAGCATCTCCGGCAGAATCTCGGCGCAGTTCCCTACTAATCCGACGGATTTGTTCGGATTTCCTTTGAGCATCTCAAGCGCTTCGTCGAGTGACCAGGCGATTGCATCACAGTAACCATCTTTGATCCGCTTTTCGACTCGGGTGTGGTCCACATCAATGCCGAGAAATGCGGCGCCGTTTAGGGTCGCCGCGAGTGGTTGTGCGCCGCCCATTCCGCCCATCCCGCCGCTTACGACCAACTTCCCTTTCAAGGAACCATTAAATTCTTTGTCCGCGAGGGCAGCGAAAGTTTCGAATGTTCCTTGGACAATGCCTTGCGTGCCTATATAAATCCAGGACCCGGCCGTCATTTGGCCGTACATCGTTAGGCCTTTTTGCTCTAATTCTCGAAAGACTTCCCAGTTCGACCACTTACCGACAAGATTTGAATTCGCGATCAGCACGCGCGGCGCGTTTTTGTGCGTCTTATAAACCCCCACAGCCCGACCGGACTGAACAAGAAGGGTTTCGTCGGTTTCTAGCTTCTTCAGACAGCTTACGATAAGCTCAAAATCCGGCCATGAGCGGGCCGCCTTCCCAGTTCCGCCATAGACCACCAAATCCTCCGGACGCTCGGCCACTTCAGGATCAAGATTGTTCATCAGCATCCGAAGAGCGGCCTCCTGCACCCAGCCTTTGCAGGTCAATTCTGGGCCTCGGGGCGCGCGAATTTGTGTAGGTGTCGGCATAGCTAAATTATACGAGATTCAAGATTTGAATTCACATACCCGAAACTTTATGAGTAGTGGGGATTATCACTCGATCCGTAACGAACCTGAAAGGACGGTCCGCCTTGCATTTCGGCGCAATGCTAGTCATTGTGGGAATGTCTGCGGCCAGCCTTTTGGCGTCCGGGCAAGCGTCGAAGCGCGAGTGGGTCGTCACGCGAGATCTCAGCCTCTACACCACAATAAACCGTGATCTCACTTCGGCGGCACTCAACGAGATGGGATACGAGAGAGCGTTAGAACGGCTCCCCGAAATCGGTGCAAAGCTATCGCGGCCCACCGATCCGGTCAAAATTCAGTTGCAGGCCCTTCAATTCAACTCAAAATCGAAGGAGCACAGCCGGGAAGACTGGAATGTGCGCGTCTCTTCCCTGCTCGTAACTTTAGAGCAGGCGGAAGATGCGAAGCTCGCGGAACTTGGCCAGCTTCGCGATAACCGGTCGAATTTTGAATTTTGGAGCACTCTGCTCCTCGCCGTAATCCTCCTTGGCGAATCCCTCCTCATCTTCTTCCCGATGCTTCGCCGTGCAACCAAAGCCATGGAAGAAATGGCGATCACGGGCGAAGAGCTCATGGCACGGAACGCGGAGGTTCAAACTGCCAGAGCACAGCTGGAGATACAAAACCACGATCTAGAACTGCAAAAGGAAGACCTCGAAAGAATCAACCTCGAACAGCAAACAAGCCTACAGCTGCTCCAAATGGCATCGACCCGGTTCCAGGAGCTTTTCCATGGCGTTCCATTTGCCTGCTTCTCCATCAACGAAGAGATGCAGATTTTTGAATGGAACCAAAAGTGCGTGGACATCTTTGGGCGGCAAGGATTTGAAGTGTTTGAGCAGTATGCGCCCGACACGTTGGGTGGAGAAGAAGAAAGCAACTATTTGCGCTCATGCTTCCAGCAGATTCTCGAAGGAAAGCCGACTGACAGCATTCCAATTAAGTTCAAATCGGCCGCCGGTCCCCCGCTCGAAGCACTGCTTAGCGGTTTCACGATTCGTGGCGCGAGCGGACAAGTGAGCGGGGCAATCATTGCGCTAGTAGACGTCACCGAAAGACAACAGGCCGAGCGCGCTTTGAATCGATATCGTCACCTCGTCCAGCAATCATCTTCCGGCATTCTAGTGACCAGCCTAGAAGGCGAAATCCTCATTGCCAATGCGTCAGCTCGCGAAACGCTGTCTCTGGAATCCGGGGATACGCTCTTTACGGGGGTGCTAAACCATTTGAAATGCGAAAGTGAGCTGCAGACAATTCTCCATACGCTCTCAACGCACGCTGAAAATAAGGTCTCCTTCGCTTACGAATGCCCGGATGGCTCTTCGAAGGTCCTGGAGGCAGTCGTCTCGACTATTAGGGACGAAGAACTGAACCCGCAGAATTATCTCTTGATGATTCGGGACGTTACCGAAAGTGCCCAAAAAACGAAAGAGCTTGCGGCGCAACAAGAGCTGTTCTTGGCCGGAATGTCTGCAATGCCGGTGGGTGTACTGCTTCTAAATTCTGACCGGAACGTGCAGTATTTCAACGACCCTACCATCAATTTATTCGAGGGTTCCGGAATAGAGATTGGCAAGAACCTGCCTGCTCTCCTTCGCCACAACCTGCGTCAGTCGAATGGTGAAGAACTTGAACCGGGTTTGTTCCCGTGTGAACTAGCCGTGGAGAGAAGTCGGCCTGTTACTGACTTCGAAGTTGCCTACCACACGGCCGACGGTACGGTGCGGTTCCTCACGATCAATGCGGCACCCCTCTTCAACAGCCCGGGCGAACCATGCTCGGGTGTCATTGCCAGCATTCTGGACGTGACCGGGGCGAAAAAAATGGAAGAGACGATCGCCTCCCATATGAATATGTTGGAGTCGCTGAATCTTGAATTGGTCGCGCAAAAGGAAGAACTTGAGGCGGCGAATCAAGAACTCGAGAAAGTCGCAAAGACCGATGGCCTTACCGGTCTCTTGAACTCACGGGAACTTCGCCGACTGCTAGAGGTGAATCGTTCGGTGCCGGAACCGCTCGCAATCATCATGCTCGACGTAGATCACTTTAAGCAGTACAACGACACGTACGGCCACCCCAGCGGAGACGAAGTTTTGCGTTCCGTCGCCAAGTGCCTGCAGTATTCAGCCGAGGAAGGGACCATTGTGGGCCGCTACGGTGGCGAAGAATTTATGGTGATCCTAACCGGAGAGGCAGCTTCGACTGCCCCACAGGTTGCCGAAGAAATCCGAATTGCAATCGAAGACTTCCCGTGGCCCGAGCGTGCAGTAACTGCCAGCATCGGAGTCGCGATGAGTGTTCCTGGCTCGACCGAAACTTCATATGACTTGGTAGAACACGCCGATAAAGCTCTTTACGTGAGCAAAGAAAGCGGCCGAAACCGAGTCACCGTTCACCAGACGACGCTCCGAAGAACGGCTTGAGGTGCGCGTCAAACATGCCCGCTGTCAGAGCCCGCGCCAATGACTCGGCATCTGGCCCAAGCACTCGGTCGTTCACATTGACCGGCACGACTTCCTCAACTCCCGAGAGAACGGCCTGAAGCGGCAAACTTGTGCGTAACGGCTTCCGGAATTCGAGAGCTTGCACTGCCGACATCCATTCTGCCGCGACTGAGAACGCGACGAGCTCTGTGATTCGCTTGAGCTTGTTTGCGCCCGTCATGCCCATGGAAACATGGTCTTCCTTCCCGCCCGAAGTCGGGGTGTTGTCGGCGGACGAAGGGTGCGCGAGAATTCGGGCCTCATTGAGGGCCGCGGCAACAGAGACATGAAGCATCATGTGGCCACTCTCTAGGCCCGGATCGCCCGCGAGAAACGCAGGAAGACCCTCGTTCGCGTCGGGGTTGATCAGCCGATCCATTCGCCGCTCCACCATGCTAAGCATGTGGACCAGGCCAATGCATGCGGCGTCCATGGCCACTGCAATCGGTGCCCCGTGGAAGTTCCCGCCCGAGATCATCTCCGATTCGCCCGCAAACACAAGCGGATTATCAGTAGAAGCGGCGGTTTCTCTTTCCAAAACCTCCTTGGCATAAGTTAGTACGTCAAGTGCGGCACCGTGGACCTGAGGAATGCAGCGAAGCGAGTAGGCGTCCTGCACTCGCGTGTCGTGGTGCCGGTGTGACTCCCGAATTTCGCTGCCTTCCAGCCAGGTGCGCTGTGCCTCGGCGATTCTCATCTGCCCGGATTGGTTACGCGAAAGGTGGATCCGCGCGTCATACGCAGTTGGGGTGCCGAGAAGTCCCTCCAAGCTCAGGCAACTTCCAAGCGTCGCCAGGCCGACCAGCCGCATCGCCGTTTCTAGCGCAAGGCCACCCACGGAGAGCATTGCTTGGGTTCCATTCAGGAGCGCAAGCCCTTCCTTCGCAGCCAGATCCACCGGTGTGAGTTTGGCGAGATGGAGGGCCTCCTGCGAAGTAAGTTCAGGGTCTAGAACAGACCCCTCACCCAGAATAACCAAACTAAGATGGGCAAGCGGGGCGAGATCTCCCGAAGCACCGACACTTCCACACCGGGGCACCCGGGGCAGCACGTCATTTTGGTAAAGCGCCAGAAGTGCCTTAGCTGTGGATAGTCGGATGCCGCTGTTCCCGCGGGCAAACACATTGGCCCGCAATAAAATTAGCGCGCGTACCTCTTCGGCGGTTAGGGGCTCGCCAAAACCGCACGCATGTGATCGAACCAGGTTCGTTTGCAGCTGACCGAGCGCAGAATCGGCAATTCGCACGTCGGAAAGGCGACCAAACCCCGTATTCACCCCATAGACCGTTTCACCGCTGGCAACAATTCGATCCACCACGGCGCGAGCAGAATTTATTCGGTCCTCCGCGGCTTCGGAAAACTGAACGGGTTCTGCGGAACGGGCGAGCCGACGCAACAAGGCTAACGGAATTTCATCGCCGTTGATGAGAAACATGGCTCAAGGGTACCAGTCCGCAAAAATAAAGAGGCCGCCCTGAGATTTAACCCAGAGCGGCCCCCATTTGCTATCAGGAACGGACTAGTCGCCCGATTCGAGGAAGAACTGGGAAACAACCGAAAGGTCGCTCGATCCCACTTCACCGTCGCGGTCAATGTCCGCGAACTGGTCGTAGTTGGCGTCGCCGACCACGCTCAGGAACGCAGCCGAGAGGAGCGAAAGGTCGTTCGAACCGACTTCGTTGTCTGCGTCAATGTCACCGTTTGGAATCACGAACGTTCCAAGGGTCAGGTCTCCACCCGTAACCGTGATGCTTCCGAGCGAGCGTCGGACCGTGGTTCGGCCGCGAACAAACGCGTTGTAGGTGCCCGCCGGCGGGTTCGAAATCTCGACCATGCCGTTGGTGACAATTCCCTTGCGAACAAATGCGTTCAGGAATTCATCTTCAAACCGAACGACCACTGGGAAGCCTTCCAACGCCGATGAAGCATCCACGCCAAACGTAATGGTAGTCGGGTTGTAGTTCATGTTCTTGACGCCCGGGCTGAGAATCAACTCATCCGGACCCGGGATAACGGTTCCGCCGCGGAGGTCAAGATTGGTGAGGAACACGCCAAACGGTCCCGGAATTGGTCCGGCAGACGCGATCACCGCGGTGCTTTCCATTGCGGTTTGGGCCGCATTTAGATAGCGATAGAACGCGCCCGGAGTGTAGTGGAAGGGACGCGGGTCTTGCGAATAAGCCCGGTTATCTTCCGGTCCGCCAAAGGCCGACGTGTAGGTGAAGTTGGGATTGGCAACGTCATTTTCCATTGCACCGAGCATATCAAGCACGGTGAAGCCTGCAAACGGAGCCAGATTTTCGGCAGTTCCGTCGTTGTCTGCGTCAATGTCATCGCCCACTACTGGCGGCGTTCCCGAACCGAAAAGGTAGGTGTTCGAACCGTTCTCAATGTCAGGGTTGAAATCAAAGACCACGACGTTGGTCATGGGGTCCGGGCTCGGCGTCAGAACCAGTGAAGTGTCTCGGATGAGTAGCAGCCCGTTGCTGCCAAAAGTATACGTGCTGAGGTCGTAAACGGCGTCCACACGTCCTGCGGTCGTTCCGTCGCCTTCCACAATCACGAAGTAGTGGCCGGCCAGAGAACCGTTCGCCGGGCCTTGGAGCTCAATGTACTCTCCGCCTTGGTCCGTGCTGACCGGGTTGTAATGCAGTTCCGAAATGAACGGGGTTTGGGCCTGTGTCGCTGCGACTCCGGCCATTAGGGCTAACGCGAAAAATGACTTTTTCATATCCTCTCCTGGTGTATGGTACGACTTTTCCGGTCCTGGAATCTAGACATCCTATGGTTTTGCGCATCCGGTACGGCAAAAATACGGGCCAAATTCTGCAGATTTTCCGGTGAAATCGGCTTCTACGTCCAGAGAGTGTACGGCATCGGAAGGTTGATAGCGCAACCGTTCGCCCTATTGATAACGGCTCCTTAATTAATCGCTAGAGTCGGCGTGTATACTTCGGTGTCCCCATTTGACTCTGCCCCATGAGCACCGTTTTGACCGATCCAAAATTGGAATCCGAGCTACCCGCCCCGCTCATTTCGCTGGTCGCGGATATTGCGGCAAACGGACACTTCGGAGAGCGTCACCTCGAAGTCAGTGCCGATTCGGTGACCGTTTCTGATAAAGCGGGCAAAGAGCTTCACCGGGTTCAGATAGCAGATATTGCTCAGGCTCGCAACGAGCCCGTGGTGGGGGGTGGTCGCCTCGAAATCACTCTGAGAAGCGGAGTCCGTTTGACCGCCCTAAGCTACACGCACACGCTCGCGGCGAAATTCAGCGAAGCGGCACGCGGCATTGAGCAGCTTGCCAAAGGCGAGCCGCTGCTCATAAATCTTAAGACGGAGGTTTTACGTTGCCCAACTTGTGGCCGATTGTTGCCAGAAAAAAATGGCGTCTGCCCCGCATGTGTCAACCGCGGAAAAACGCTCCTTCGGATCGGACAGTTTTTGGTTCCCTACCGGACCTCGGCGTTCACCCTCGCGCTGATCGCCCTCGTCACCACTCTCCTCAATTTAATTCCTCCGCGAATTCAAGGCACACTGATCGACCAGGTCTTTACGAAGAAATCCAACATTTCCATGTTGTGGCAACTCGTTGGACTCTGGGCGTTTGTGATCCTCACAAACGGCGTGCTTGACGTCCTGCGTAATCGCATCGTCGCTCGGCTCGCCGGCAACATTGCCGCCGACTTGCGAAGCGCAGTGTATCGCTCAATCGAGTTTCTTCAACTGAACTACTTTGACCGAAAACAAGTCGGAGCGATTGCAAGCCGCGTGACAAGCGACACCGACCGAGTCTGGAACTTCCTCGTCGAAGGAATTCCCTACTTCCTACTTAACGGATTGATGCTCATTGGCGTGGCGGTCTTCCTCTTCTGGACGAACGCGTTCCTGGCTATGTGTATTCTTGCGCCAATCCCGATTCTGGTGGGCATCGGAATCAAGTTCTGGCGGCCGATGGCCCAGATGTTCTACCGCGTGGGTCAGAAGTGGGCTCGGTTCCACAGCCACCTTAACGAGAGCCTGAATGGAATCCGGGTCGTAAAGGCCTTTGCGACTGAAGACCGCGAATTCGACAAGTTCCGACAACGGAACCACGAGTTAAGAGACAGCGGCGTTGCGGCAGATACCCGTTGGTTCACCATTTTCGGCGCAATGATGTTCTTCACCGCGCTGGGAACGCTCATCCTTTGGGGTGTGGGTGGCGCGATGGTCACGCGGGGCGAACTCACGCTGGGCCAGTTCTATCAAGTGCACGCCTATCTTGCTCTTGTTTATGGACCGTTGCAGTGGTTTGCGGCGATCAACAACTGGTTCAGCCGCGCGATGGCGGGTGCCGACCGCATCTTCGAGATCATGGATATGGACAAGGAGTCTTACACCACCAAGACCAGTCGTCCAATCGATATTGAAGGAAAGGTGGAGTTCGAGAACGTTCGGTTTGGCTACGACAAGTCGAATCCGGTCCTCAAAAATCTCAATTTCGTTGTCCAGCCGGGTGAGATGATTGGACTCGTCGGAAAGTCGGGCGCGGGCAAATCCACCACCATCAACTTGATCTGCCGATTCTACGAACCTGACTCGGGAGTGTTGAAAATCGACGGACACGACTACCGCGAACTGGACCTTCAAGATCTTCGCCGTCAAATCGGCGTGGTGTTGCAGGAGCCGTTCCTGTTCAATGGCACCATAGCCGAAAACATCTCGTACGGTGACCCCGGCGCTTCCATGACCGAGATCATCGAGGCGGCCCGTGCGGCAAATGCGCACAATTTCATCTTGAGCAAGCCCGACGGCTACGACACGATGGTCGGCGAGCGAGGTTCCAAGCTATCGGGCGGAGAACGTCAGCGCATCTCTATCGCCCGGGCTATTCTCCACAACCCTCGAATCCTGATTCTCGATGAAGCCACCTCTTCGGTGGACGTGGAGACGGAGAAGCAAATTCAGGAGGCCATTGGGCGTCTGGTTGAGGGCCGAACGACCTTTGCAATCGCGCACCGGCTCTCCACTCTAAAGAACGCAGACAGGCTGATCGTGCTTGAACGGGGCGAAATCGCCGAGATCGGGACCCACGCGGAGTTGATGGAGAAGAAAGGCGCGTTCTATGACCTTGTCGAAACCCAGAGCAAAATTCAAGAAATTATTAGCCTGACGCCGGTTGGCTAACGAGGCCGCACGGCCATGTAGCCGATCACCCCAGAATTAGTTTTCAAGTATTTCTCGAAGCTGGAGCTTAGCACCACTTTCTTTTGTGAAGACGATGCATGAAGCAACTGTCGCGTCCCATCCGGGCTCACCACAATGAGGCCGGTATGTGAGCAGTCGAGCCCGTTAGCCGACGTGCAAATTCCGACGATGTCACCTGTTTTCAGGAGTTGAAGCTGCGCGGAGTTGACTGTGCTGAGCGGAAAAAAACGTCGCGGCTGAGCGTTCAGTTTTGCTTCATGCGCTTTAAGTTGCGAGACTAAACCTGGGTTGTGAACAAGCGCGGGATACTTGCTCGGGTTCTCCGTCATGAAATTTGTCACGCGGTTATAGGGGACCGCCCCGTTGGCCGGTGTCATCAGGTTTGCGACCCGCCCTTGCCGACAATTTTCGAGGAACCACTCCGACGTGTAATGAAGTCGAGAAGCGTAGTCGGTGACTTTTCCGTCGCGGTAGCGGGTTCTCTGAACCTCGGCGCGAACCGCCTCAATCGTGAGCTGTCCCGGCCTAGGAAGAATTCTCGCAATTGCGAACGAGGTCTCAAACAGCGTGACGCAATCGAGCCCGTCGAGCACGACCGTGCATCTTTCCCGTGTGGGGTCGCGGTCAAGGGTACCGCCTACGTATGGCGTTCCAAGGAACTCCAGTGCCACGCGAGCGGTCCGTTCTCCAATCGGAAGCTTCCCAATCCCTAGAGCGTCCAAGTGGGCCAGCCGTGCGGATTCAGGCGAACTCAACTGAGCGAAAATCAAAAGGCTACTTATCAAGGTCAACTTTTTTCACCCTCGGCTCAGATACTGTTTGCCTATCTTCAATTCGGTCGGCTCCATCCCCTGCAATTCGCTCATAGACTCCTTTTTGGGATCGACGGAAAGTTGTGATTCCCTTCTTGGCCGCGTGATCAAAGTCAATGTTGGTCCGCACTTTGATTTGAGCCTTCGAGATAACACGACGAACGTCCAATCCGCACGTTGGGCAATGGGTTAAAGGCGCGTCGGCGATCTGCTGAAGATGCTCGAACTTTCCACCGCAAATGTCGCATCCGTGAACGCTCTCGTATTCGTAAACTGGCATAGAGTGGCCTGATTTGGTCCTATTTCACTATGACGTCTAGAACTTTTGCGCCGTTCAGCCGATCATAGGGATTGTAGTCCGATCCAACCTACACTCAGGATGGGCGGGTTTCATACACAGAGTCTGAGAGCTAATGCAAGTGGAATGCCCTGAGAAAACAGGGGTATTTCCACTCTCAGCACTTTTTTTCTATTTTAGAACTAACTTTGTCCCTTTCTCGTCGTACAATGAAAGGAGACAAAAGATGGCCCAATCCAACATTTTCTCAGCTTCAGCGGCTCGCTCTTTGGATGACGTTCGGTATCTCGAACGCTGTCGTCAAGGGGATGAAGCCGCCCTCAGCGAGCTGATTGCGCGCCATCGCACCCGTCTCACGCGAATAGCGGCGAATATTCTCCGCGATGCCAACGAGGCCGAAGACGTCGCGCAAGAGTCCTTCCTCAAGGCGTTCCGCGAACTCAGTTCCCTTCGCGATGATCGCGCATTTTCTGGGTTCATCTATCGAATTTGCGTTCGGCTTTGTATGGACCGTTTACGCCAACGCCGGCCGGAAGCCACCGAATTTGACTACGTGGACACGACAAGCAATACTCAGGTTGAAAACCGGATTGTCGTCCACAAACTCCTGGATCAACTCAGCCCCGAGCTCCGCACAACCCTAGTGCTGCGAGAAATGGAGCAGCTTAGCTACGAAGAAATCTCGGAGTCCATGAATGTTCCGGTCGGAACCGTCCGCTCAAGGCTTCATGCGGCCCGTGATCGGTTCCGCACGCTCTGGATTCACGCGACGAAGGACGTGCCGGCATGAAGCACTTCGCACGCAAGCGCTACTTCCGGCTCCGCCGTGCGGAGGCTTCCCGTGAACTCACCCCGGCCGAACTTAAGTTCGTTGACCAGTTTGAGCTGAAAAATCCCGCCTCGGTGGACCTCTGGGAAGCTGAAACGGGCGCGATGGAGGCGTTGCGCCAGGCAACGCTGAACCCGAAGGTCTCCGAGGGATTTACGCTTCGCGTGTTACGTCTGCATCGGGTCACCGTAACCCGAGCGCAAGTTCAATATTGGACGCCCGCGTTTCTCGGTGCGGCTCTTGCCGCAGTTGCTCTGCTTGCTATGCTCCAGATCATGGCAACAAGTACGGTGCCCAAGAACTCGGAAATGCCGAACGGTGCGGCCGCGCAACGCACGGATCGAACGATCCAATTCTTGCCTGAGAATGCCCTTCAAGACCGATGACGGCTTGGCGGCGGGCTCTTCTTGGCGGACTGATTGGTGCGCTTGGAGTCCTCTGCCTTCATCCTGCGACTCGCCCGTATTTCGGGCTACTTATCGGTAAAGCGGGTCGAAGTGCTGTTCTCACGCAGTCCCCACTCGTTGTGGAAAATGCGGTGAGCGCTCCGAAGGCGTCGTCTCTTGGACTGGCCGCCTACTGGATGATCCTCGCTTCGCACGAGCTCAGGTCCCAGAACAAGTTATCGCACGATAGCTTAAGGACTCTTTTGCACGAGTCGGTCCTTGCGGGTGAACAAGATACGGACAACGCGTTCTGGCCGCAGATCACCTCCGTTCTGTACTCTCGTCTCGGAGACCCGGTTAAGAGCCGTGAATACTGGGCACGGTCCGCCTATTGCAGTCGGTGGAATGACTACCAGAACTGGCGAATTCAACACCTGGCCGCCGATCTGAAAGAAGAATACGGCGAAGAAATGGCATGGCACTATGCCGCGCTTTTGGACCAGCGCGCCCGGCCCTTTTTTGGATTGATTCGCGGTCATTCCGCCACGCTTTTGGCCGGAGCGAACGAAGATAACGTTTTAGACTTAGATTTGCGAATGGAGATTCTGCGCAACGGACGGCTGCTCTACGAGGGCGGACGGACCATTGACGGGGACAAGCAGGGGATCGTCATGATCGACCGAGCCACCCGACCGTTTGGGTCCGCGCTGAACCCAACCGTGCGCGAGCGTTTGCAATTCCGACAGGCGTTTCTCGACCAACTCGCCGCCAAAAGTCGCCTCGAAGACCGCGCATTTGCCGAAAGCACATTTGTGCGTATGGACTCATGGCTCAACCTGATGGACTCACCTGAGATTCGGCACAGCCGGGAAAGACTCGTTGTTGAATCGGCCGTGGTGGCAGCGATTCCAGGCGCTTTGCTCGGCGCCCTGTTCGTCGGGGTCGCCCTGTGGGCGTTTGGAGCGCTGGTGGTGCGGATGGAGTGGGCCCAGTACGTCTTCCACCCAGTTTTTGCGCCGCTCCTCGGGATCGCACTGGGTGCACTCACCTACCACTTGACCCGGCTGTGGTTACCATCTTTATGGGCTATTTGCTGCTTGGCCTTCTTTGCGTTTCAACCCGCCAGAACACGAGTCGCGAAGCAGTTCGAAATCGAACCTCTCGGAAAAGTCGGGCTTGGAATCGTCGGAGTCCCACTCTTTGCGGCAACATTCACCGCATTCGCTGTCGTTACCGGAAGCGTTCTGATGCTTGTTGATCTCCCATCCTTTGAGTTCACTTCCTTCTCCTATGCGTTTTCGATGCGGGGCGTCGCGCTTGTGTTGATCGGGCTAACCGTCTTTACGGCCCCACTGTGGGGACTGGCCCGAAAGCAATCACCCGCTGTGATCGCGGGTCTTCACCTTTCCGCCCTTGGGCGCACGTTTACGATCGTGGCAGCTAGCCTTGCCATCGCAGTGACTCCCCTCGTCGTATGGAAGGATCGGGAACTCAAAGAGCAAATCAGCCGACTCGCAATGAACGAACCGGGATACTATCTCAGTCAGTGACCGACTTTGCCTCCAAGCGAGAACTCCTTTTCAGCCATCTTAAGTCCGCTCCAACGGGTTTGTCATGGTGCCGCCTTTACAGCGAATTTATTGACGGAGTAATTACCGATGGCTTCGTCGAAGCTGCGGGAAAAGTCGGACGGCTCAGCCCGATTTCTGTGGTCGCGGTCGGAGGGTACGGTCGCCGTGAGCTCTCGCCGCATTCAGATATTGACCTCGTCATCATCCCCTTAGATGAGAATGATCCCAATACAGAGCCGACCATTCGTGCGCTCCATCAGTCCGTGACGGACCGTCTGCAGACGGATCTCCGACTTAAAGTCGACTACGGCTTTCGGCCAGTAGATGACGCAACGAGTCTCGATCCCACGAGTCGGACCGGATTTTTGGACGCTCGGCTGGTGGCAGGCGAGCCTCGACCGCTCACGGAGTTTATGGATTCCTTTTGGGATTCATTTCCCCGAGGCCAATTTTTAATTGCAAAGCTCTCTGAGCGTGCCCAGAAGCTTTCGCGAACCCATGAGACGCCGCTTGTGCTCACGCCTGATTTGTTTAACGGAGCAGGCGGGCTCCGGTGTGTTCACACGGGCGACTGGATTCGTGCGGCACTTGGGCTCCGCCCGGGCCGAGCAACGGAAGCGCAAGATTTCATCCAGACCGTTCGAAATTTGGTCCATATCGTTGCGGGTTCTAAGCAGGATCTTCTTTCACCGGGAATGCAAGTTCAGTGCGCCGAGCTTCTGGGAATGGAGGTTCGGAATTTTATGGAGCGGGTTCATCTTGCTTTGATAGAGAATCACGACCGGTACCGGCAAGCTGTACGCCAAATTCAGTTCGTTCAGTTTGAATTGCAGCCTGGGGTAGAGTCTGTCGTTGGAGAAGTGCGCGTTCATTCGGTCGCAACCACGAGTGACGCAGCGATGGCGGTAGCGGATGCCACCACGCTCGGATTGCAGATTCCTAGCACCTCGCCTTCCACCGTGAATTCAATAGACGGAGAGACCGCCCTCACCGCCCTAAGCGGAGGCGGACCGGTGATTCGTAATTTGGATCGGTGCCACTTGCTGGCAACGATGTTGCCGGAACTGGGAGAATGTCGCACGCTACTGGCCGATGACGCAACCCACAAATACACGGTCTTTGAGCACACTCTGCAGGCGGTTGAGGTTCTGGACCGACTCCGCACCCGGGAAGGACTCATTTCCTCACTGGTGCGTGAGAGTGCTCACGTTCCAGAAATTATTCTCTCCCTGCTCCTGCATGATGTCGGGAAGCTTGTGGACCCGGCCAAGCACAGCGAAATCGGCGCGGAAATCGCGGCAGCGACAGCAAAGCGCTGGAAACTCCACCCGAACAAGTCTAGATTGGTCCACTGGCTGATTGCGAATCATCTTGTGGTACCCAAGCTGATTCTCAGGCGAGACCTTGCCGACCCCAAAACCGCCTCCGAGTTTGCGGAGCTGGTTCAAACTCCTGCCAACCTGGCCGCGTTAATTGTTCTCACCGCCTGCGATATCTCGGCCGTGCACGACACAGCGTTCACTCCGATGACCGAAGGACTCCTTGCTGAGCTGTACGCGCGAACCGCGGCCGAGCTTGCCCGACGGAACCCCACGGAAGGAAGCGAGTTCCCGGCGCCTGTGTTTCCTAGCCACTTTGGAGGCGATGACAGTTACGCCGAGTTTTGCGAGCTCTTCCCCTCTCGCTTTGCCATGGTGACGCCGCCCGGCACGATGGGGATTCAGCGGGTGCTCTATGACCGAGCCAAGTCGGGCGAGGTGGCGGTTTCTCGTCGAACCAACCGAGAACTCGGCGCCACTGACATCATGTTCGCGTGCCCAGATAAGCCGGGCCTCCTTGTACGGGCACTCGGCATACTCTATGCGCACAATGTGCAACCGGAGAATGTTCGGGCGTTCACTTCCCTATCGGCTCCATTTATTGCGCTGGACACGTTAACGGTGACTCATAATCACGGCCCAATTCCTGATGCCACCGCACTCGCACTTGAACGGAGCCTGCGTGCGCATCTTCTAAGCGACGACGCGTCGGTAGAAGAAGAAGTGACGCGACATCACTTAAGCTTGCCCGACGAAGACACCCATACTCAGTTCCGAATCAATGAGGGATACCCGCTTATTCTTGAGTTCCGCGCCCCAGCGAGCACCGATTTAGCCTATCGGTTGAGTCGGAAGATTCGGGCTCACGGGTGGAATGTGCAGTCCGCAAGGTTCAGTCACTGGGCGGGCAAAAGTTCAGCGACTTTCTATATCACTGGCCCCGAAAACGCACCGCTGACTCGGACCGAGGTCGAAGTTGCTTTGAGCCGGAAGGTATGATTCACAGGTTCTATGAACATACTAATCTTTGGATGCGGGCGCACCGGGGCAGCCCTCGCCCTTGGCCTCTCCACCGACCATCAGGTGACCATCATCGAGCAAAACCCAGAAGCTCTCCGGCGGCTTGGGCAGCGTCACAAGTGTAAGGTCGTGATCGGAAGCGGACTGGACGAAGACATCCTGGTCCGAGCGGGCATCAAAGAAGCCGACGTATTTATCGCCGTTACCCGAGGTGACAACACGAACCTAATGGCGGCGCAAATCGCGCAGCTTTCGTATGGGGTTAAACGGATTTGCGTGAGAGTCGCGGACCCCTATCGGGCCGACGCCTACCGAAATCTTGGGTTCTTCTGCATCACGCCCAGCCTGATACTCGCGGGAATGATGACCGACTGGATCGACGAAAAGCCCTATCAGACCGCAGACGCCTATAACGTGATCAAAAACGAGGTCCAAATCTAAGCCATGTACATGATTCTAGTAGGCGGCGGAAACGTCGGTGCGCAACTCGCCAAACGCCTCATTGCACGCGAACACGAAGTGCTTTTGATGGAGAAGGATTCGCGCCAGGCACAACGCCTTGCCAGCATGCTGGGCGAAAACTCCATCTATGTGGGCGACGGCTGTGAGATTCAGACTCAGCGCGACGCCGGATTCGGGCGCGCCGACGTGGTTGTTGCCGTTACCGGGGAAGATGAAGACAACTTGGTCGTGTGCCAAATGGCAAAGACGGTCTGGAATGTCAACCGCGTTTTGGCTCGGGTAAACGACCCGTCGCATGAAGCCTTGTTCCAGTCTATCGGCGTGAACCAGACGATCAGCGCAACCGGAATCATTTATTCCTTGCTTGACCAGCAAATCTCGTCAGATGATCTTATTCCCGTGGGTGCCCTGCAACGTGGAAGCATTGAAGTGGTAGAAGCTGTGCTGTCTAATCGCTCTCCGGTGATCGGATTGGCGGTTCGCGACTTGAAACTTCCCCCTCAAACCAACATTGTCTGGCTGATTCGGGACGATCAGGGGCATATCGTCGACGGCACCACGGCGCTTCAAGAAGGCGACACCCTTGTGGCCGTAGTGCCGCAGGTCCACGCAGGCGCATTGCGCGAAATTTTGCATCCCGAGTTCTAAACCATGCGCGTCGCGGTCTTCGAACCAGAGGCCGAAGGTCATCATCTTGCGCTTTACACCCGGGCGATTCTCACGGAGATGGTCGCCCGTGATTGGGAAGTCGAACTCGTGACCACGAAGCGTGCGACCGATCACCCCGCGTTTGGGTGCATTCTCCCTCTCATTGGTGAGCAGGTTCGGGTGAGTTACATGGCGGACCACCCAACTCGCGACGGCGCCCGAGATTTGGAGCGCCTGCGCGATCAGTTTAAGCGCTTTGCGAACTACCGAAACGCATTTCGTGCCTTGCCCGCCGTAGATGCCGTCTTTATGGTCAATCTTGACCAAGCGGACCTGCCGATGGCGGTTTTAGGCTCGCCGTACGGTTCCACGCCTCTGGTCGGAATTCTCATTGGCCGGCAGTTCCACATTCATGAGGCCGGTATAAAAGCCGGGCCCTTGAAGCGGCGCGATAAACTCATGCGCCCAATCTTCCAGCGGATGCTCAAGATCCGGTCGCTGAAGCGAGTACTCGTGGTGGATGAGTCCTTTGCCATGTGGGCCGCAAAATCAGATTTTCCCGGCGCAAAAAAGGTCGGCTATCTCCCAGACGTAGCTTCATTTAAGCCGTTAGAAGGATCACACTCGCCGCGTGTCGAACTCGGAATCCCCGCCGACGCAATTGTTCTCTTACTTTATGGAGCGCTTAGCGAGCGCAAAGGAGTTGCCGATGCGATCGCGGCCGTCGCCCACCCAGAATGCCCCGAGCGGGTGTGCCTTCTTCTGGCGGGTGGACAAGACGCTTTTGTTCGCGAAGCCATGGTCGGCCCGTCGGCAACTTCGCTTCGCGCACGGGGACGCCTGTTTGAGCTAAATCGATTCCTGGATGACGAGGATGAAAGCCGGGCTTTTCAAGCCGCGGACTTGGTTTGGCTGGGCTACCGACACTGGTTTGGGAGCAGCGGGGTGCTTTTGCAGGCAGCCACTGCGGGGCGTGCAGTTCTCGCAATGGACCAAGGGGTGGTCGGTTGGCTCGTTGATCGCCATAACTTTGGGTTTAGCATAGACACTACGGACCCCAAAGCGGTGGCGGAATGCCTGGCAACCGTAGTTCAGAATCCTGCAATCCTTGGGACCTTTCAATTGGCGGGTCGCGAGCTTGCCGCGAAGCACACACCGAAGCTGTTCGGCGAGCACGTTTGCAACGAAATCGCCGCAGTGGCACGTCTAAAATAGGGTATGTCCGAACTCGATCCTCGAAAGCAACGCATTTTGCGCGCCGTAGTGATCGAGTACGTGGTCGAGGCCGAACCGATCGGGAGCGAGCAACTTGTGCAAAAGTACGAGTTGGGTGTGAAAAGCGCAACCGTGCGCAATGAGCTCGCCGAAATGAGCGAATTGGGCTTTTTGGAACAACCGCACACCAGCGCGGGCCGAATCCCGAGCGACGTCGGTTACCGCTACTTCGTAGATCGTCTGGCAACCATTCCGAGCCTAGATAGCGAGGTCAAGGGAAAAGTAACCGAGGTTACGGGTCGCAGTGAGGCGTTGCGTAGCCTTCTGATAGAGACGACAAAGCTCCTCAGCCGCACAACGCACCAACTGGCAGCGGCAAGTGCCTACGGTGATGTCCATTTGCAAATTCGCCACGTAATCGTAACCGCACTTGGGCCGGGCCGGGCTTTGTTGGTGGTGGTTTTCAACAATGGCGACGTCGAGAACCGAATGTTGGAGTTGCCCGCCGAACTGACGCTTGTTGACCTCGGGATGATCAACGAAAAATTACCAGAGACCATTCAAAACAAGACGGTGCGTGCGGTAAGCCGAATGAAAACGCCCACCGTGTCGGAAAATCCGGAATTGAAACGCGCATTTAGCCATGTGTTCGCCCAGATTAAGTCCATCGCGAAAGACCGGCTCCGTTCGCAGGTGGTCGTTCAAGGGGAGGAGTACATTTTTGCCCAGCCGGAACTGAGACGTGACGCAGGCCTGTTTCAATCGCTCATCGCCCACCTCGAAGACGAAGATCGGTTTGCCGAGTCGCTAAGCAATCCAACTGATTCGCCGCAACATTTTTCGATCGGGCGCGAAAACGAGCTAGAGGAACTCCGGCATTTCAGCATTCTTCGGCAAAACTACACCATTGCAGGAGAACACGCCGGAACCTTGGCCGTGATCGGCCCAACCCGAATGCCCTACGAGAGCACCATTTCGGCGCTGCAGTACTTTGCTGAGGCCGTCGGAAACATGCTCACCAAGATGATGGATCCGCCCGAAAGCGCAAAATGACTGGTGATTTCCATTGAAGAGTTGTCCGAAATGCGGTGGCGACCGGTCTGACGATGAGACGTTTTGCTTATGTGGCTACCGGTTCCCAAAAGCAGAACGAACAGTACCAGGGACGAACTACCCCCGTGAAAGCCCTAAGAGAACTGGCAAAATTGTAGGCGTGGCGGGTAAACACCCGCCGATCTTAGCCGTGTTCTTCTCCGTTCTTTGTGTGTTAGGCGGAGGCCAATTCTACAACCGTCAGAGTGGAAAGGGCTTAATCGTCTTTGCATACGGGTTAGCTGCCGTAATGTTGTTTTCTAACCTGTGGCTGGTAAACCTCATTGTTCTACTACTCATATCCAGAACGGACGCCTACCTTATTGCCCAAAGGTTGAACCGTGGCGAAACAGTAGACGAGTACAAGTGGTTTTGAACCCGGGGATAGCGAAAGTGAAGGTCACGTTAAGTGAACCTAACCGTGCGGCATCGAAGAGCTTTAGTCGGTGATTTTGACACCCTGGCCGCGAAGCATCGCTTCCAGTCGGCGGTCGCCGTCCGTATAGCCCACGACATTTCCGACTACCTTTCCGTCCTTGCCGATGACGTACACGGTCGGAATCCCAGACACGCCGTAGAGCTCGCTGTGAATTCCCTTCTGGCGCCCGGCCGGGTCGTAGAAAAACGGATACGAAAATCGCGAAGAGTTCTTGGCGATCCAATCTTGGAATGGCTTTTTGTCGTCGGCGACGCAAACGGCCAGCAAGGCTACATCTTGACCCTTTAGTTGCTGATTGATCGCTTCAAAGTGCGGCATCGAAGCGATACACGGTCCGCACCAAGTCGCCCAGAATTTCAGAATCACAACCTTCCCGCGATAATCTGACAGTTTGACCAAACTTCCTCCCGTGGCTTCAACTTGGAAGTCTGGAGCAACCACTCCGGCAGCTAGAAGCGCCTTTGGAACCGCCGGTTCCGGTCGGACCGGAGCGCGAACGATCTTTGCGGAAGGGGCTAAGGTAAGTTTCCGCCCGTCCGGTGAGAGAGTGGCGAGGTAATTTGAATCTTCCCATTCAAACGTTCCACGCGGATCAACGCGCTTGCCGTTTAGCAACAAAGAAATTGGACGTAGCGAAAACGGATCTTTCGCCGTGTCGAATCGCTCGTGGAACACGCCCGAGTTATTGCTTTCGATCAACTCTACTTCCAGTCGCTTGCCATTGACCAATACCGACCCGGTCATTGCGGTTGCCCGGTAGAAAGAAAGAATCGTCGAACCGGATTTCCAGAAAAAGTTAAGTGCGTAGGGCTGTCGCCACTTGGTTGCTCCACTCACGTAAGAGCCGCGAAACTGAACAGTTGTCTTATGTTCATTTGCGGCCGACGACTCGACTTTAGCTTTTTCGTCGAACGTGAGCTTGTTATCCTGGTTCAGGTCAATCCAGAGCGCATCCGTGTCCGAATCCAGCACAACCTTGAACTTAGCATCCGGCGCATTGCCAACCGTTACGCTTGCAAATTTCAAATTTGCTGCCTTGGCTGGCCCGAGATTCAACCCTGCTGGCGCCGTACTCTCCAACTTCACCGAACTGGGTGAGTACATCGCTTTCCGCTCCATGGTTCCAGCAAAGTCATACCGCCGGAGGTCGGCCGTGAGCGGAATTGTGATTGGATTGGAGGCGGCGAGAAGAAGTAGGGTCGTGATCATGGATTTATCTTGTGTTCCACCAGGTGAATACGTTGCAGTTCGTTGAAGACTGAATCGGGGGCGGACTCGGGGTCCCAGCGGAGCCGTCTTGATTCTGCGGCGTGGACATTTGATCGTTGCCCGCCGGACGATCCGGATGCCACAAATTGTTTGGCATAAGGGTCGTAATTGGCTTCCGGTTTTTCGCGCTAGAGTCGGCCATCGCGTAGTTTCCGCTACCCACATTGCCCCCGCCCGAGTGCCGTGAATATGGAGCGGTCAGGTTCGATTGCCTTCCGTTCGCGAGGGTGGTGAGAATGTTTCTGCACGCCTGGAAAGAATTTCCGACCGACACCGAAGAGAGGCCGGTAAGCCCCGAACGGTAGGGCGACGGCTGAACCTCTGACATCACGATGAACTCCGACGGGTATTCAATCGAACTGAGCGAAAGCGCACGGTTGTTTGGCCACACCGATCCTAGTAACACCGCCGTTTTCTCGGTCATCCCCGTCGAACGGCGATTTACCGTGGTGTGCGTTGCAGTCGGGCAACGCCAAACATCTTGGTTCTTAATGTAGGGGTCCAGAATCCATTCAAAATTCGTGAACTGGAACGCAGTCCCTTCTTGCAGCGAACCCGGAACAATCGTGTCGTCGTAATCGGTCGCGTACATCTGCACCGAAATGCCGATTTGTTTCAGATTAGAGAGGCAGGTGATTCTCTTCGCTGATTCCCGGGCCTGAGACAGCACTGGGAACAAGATAGCGGCCAGGATCGCGATGATTGCGATAACGACAAGCAGTTCGATGAGCGTGAAAGCGGTGCGATTTCGAGATGGCCGCATAGATTCCCTCCGGGGGTTCAGCCATTATACGCACATTAATTTGCAAAATAAAATTTTCTATTTGCTTTTTTGATTCTGGGTTCAAAAAGCAAAAAGCTCCGGTCCCTTAATGGGATCGGAGCTTCTCACTAGCGGAAAAGCGGCTCTAGGCCAACGCTTCTTTGACGAGGGCGCGGAACGCGTCCATATCGGCAATGGCCAGTTCGCTCAGCATCTTACGGTTGACCTGCATTCCCTTGGAGGTCAGGCCATGAATGAGCTGGCTGTACTTGCAGTCGCATTGAGCACATGCGCCGGAGATTCGGACAATCCAGAGTCGGCGGAAATCGCGCTTCTTCGCACGGCGGTCTCGGAAGGCATACTGCCCCGATTTCATCACCTGCTCGTTCGCGCGGCTGAATACGTTCTTTTTGCGTCCCCAGTAACCGGACGCCATTTTGATGATCTTTTTGTGGCGCTTATGGCGCATTAATCCACGTTTTACACGTGCCATTTACTTTTCTTCCTTTTGAGTGTCGGGACCAGTTCCCAGCCTGCTAACGCGGCGGTAGTGGTAGATGAAGAGTGACTCTGCTTGGTTCTAGAGAACGAGCATTCGGCGAACTCGCTTGAGTTCACCCTTGAACAGCACGGGCTCTTGCTCCAGGCGACGGCGCTGAGATTTGCTCTTGTGGAAGAACATGTGATTGTTCGCGCTCTTCCGCCGAGTGATCTTTCCGGTACCGGTGATCTTGAATCTCTTTGCCGCAGTCTTATGGGTTTTGATTTTCGGCATTGTTTTTCTTCTGTGACTGACTTCCAGGTTTTGGGCTCAAAACCATGATCATCAGCCGATTTTCGAGTTTTGCTTCCTTGTCGATGATGCTGATATCTGCGAGCTGGGCCGCAAAATGCTCCATCTTTTTCCGACCGATTTCGGGGTGAGCGAGTTCGCGCGCACGAAACTGACACGCGACCCGGACCTTATCTCCGTCTTCAAGGAACTTCCGGGCATTGCGAAGCAGGGTGTTGAGATCGTGCTCTGCAATGTGCGGACGCATCTTTATACCCTTTACTTCCTGGGTTTTGCGCTTGTTTTCCTTTTCTCGCTTCTCTTGCTCGTACTTGTGCTTGCCGTGATCAATTATTTTGCAGACGGGCGGGTTGGCATTTTGAGCGACCATCACCAGGTCTAGTTCGGCGTCTCGCGCGGCGGCCAAAGCCTGGCGCGAAGTCATAACTCCAAGAGGTTCACCGTCCGCTCCAACGACACGTACTTCCTTAAATCGAAGGACCCGTTCATTTACGGGCGGTCCTTCATCGCGGGGCGGATACCGTCGGAAGCTCTTTATTGTTGGTCACCTCTAGAAATGGCTCGGTTGTGCATTTTCATGTTAATTATAGTTTAGGTTCGGAAACCTCGTCTATGGAGACGGGTCAGGTGGGGTGAAGAAACGCGCTTTTTGGTGGGCCCGGTGGGGTTCGAACCCACGACCAAGCGGTTATGAGCCGCCTGCTCTCACCCCTGAGCTACAGGCCCACTGGCGGTTCAGTCTACCCAGCCGAGCCTAATCGGCCCCTTTTCCGGCCCACGGGCTTGAGTAGTTCGGCGGCTCTTTAGTGATGGTGACATCGTGCGGATGACTCTCAAGCAACCCGGCGTTCGTGATCTTGATAAACTCCGCTCGCCGTCGAAGCTCTTCGATCGAACGAGCCCCGGTGTAGCCCATACCACTCTTCAGGCCGCCATGAATCTGCACCATGGTGTCCGAAAGCGGGCCCTTGTATGGCACACGACCCTCCACACCTTCCGGAACAATCGCCGCTCCCGATTCTTTGATCTGGAAGTACCGATCGCTGGACCCTTCGCGCATGGCAGCAATGCTTCCCATTCCGCGATACACCTTATAGGCTCGGTTCCGGTAAATCTCGGTTTCGCCGGGCGACTCGTCGCACCCAGCGAACATGTTGCCCATCATCACGGCCCGCGCGCCGGCCGCGAGCGATTTCACTACGTCCCCGCTGCTCCGCACACCGCCATCAGCAATGGTCGGAACCCCGAGTTCGGCCGCCGCGCTCGCACACTCATACACTGCCGTGAATTGCGGGACGCCGATGCCCGCGACCACCCGAGTGGTGCATATGGAACCTGCCCCTATGCCCACTCGAAGCGCGTCGGCACCAAGTTCGGCCAAAGCGCGCACTCCCGCCGGGGTCGCCACGCTTCCGGCTATCACCCGCAGGTCCGGTAGCCGTTCCTTCAGCATTTTTAGACACTCCATGACGCCCGCGCTATGACCATGGGCGGCGTCGATCATCACAAAATCCACGCCCGCATCAGCTAGGGCCTTGGCACGCTCATAGGGTTCGCGCAATGCCCCAATGGCCGCACCCACGATGAGTCGCCCATTGGAATCCTTGGTTGCGTTGGGGTGACGAAGGATCTTCTCGATATCTTTGATCGTGATAAGTCCCTTCAGAATTCCATGCTCATCCACAATCGGGAGTTTCTCGATTCGGTGCTCAGCCAGAATCTTCTCCGCTTCTTCCAATGACGTACCCTCTCGGACCGTTACCAGCCGTCGTGAGGTCATGCGGCTCTTTATCGGTTTGCTGTAATCCGATTCGAACCGAATGTCGCGATTGGTGAGAATCCCGACGAGCCTCCCTTTCGAATTCACGACCGGCACCCCGCTGATATGGTAGTTCCCCATCAGGTCCAGGGCCTCGCGAATCGAGCGTTCAGGCGTGAGTTTGATCGGATTGGTGATGATTCCGTGCTCGCTGCGTTTAACGCGGTCAACTTCTTGAGCTTGCCGATCAATCGTCATGTTCCGGTGGATCACGCCGACCCCACCTTCGCGAGCGATCGCGATGGCGAGCCGACTCTCGGTGACCGTGTCCATCGGAGCAGACATGAGGGGGCACGAGAGCCGAATGCCGGGCATCAGTTCGGAGGATGTATCTACTTCGTTCGGCAGAATCTCGGTGGCTTGCGGAACAAGCAACACATCGTCAAAACTGAGTCCTTCTTTCAACGTCATCGGCCTTTCAATTATGGTGGCATCCGCACGAAGTCCGCACACCCGCGTAGAATTGAATTCAATGATCTACACATCTTTAGGACGAACGGGCGTACAGGTTTCCCGGGTCTGCCTTGGAACCATGACGTTCGGCTGGGCCCCGGACGATTGGGGCTCGACTGAGTCCGACGCTCGACCGGTCTTTGATACCGCGCTTGAGCTTGGAATCAACTTCTTTGATTCGGCCGATGTTTACGCGCGAGGTGTAAGCGAAGAGATACTCGGCAAGTTCATGAAGGGCAAACGAGACAGCCTTGTGATCGCCACAAAGTGCCATGGAAAAATGTCGGACACGGACCCGAATACGTGGGGAAATTCGCGGCGGCACATTCTTGAGGCGTGCGACGCTTCGCTGCGGCGGCTGGGCACGGACTACATTGATCTCTATCAGATCCACCGGCCACAACCTGCCATTCCGATTGATGAGACGCTTCGAGCTTTGGACGATCTCATCCGCGCCGGAAAGGTTCGCTACATCGGAACTTCGACGTTTGCGGGTTGGCAAGCCTGCGAAGCCCGCTATGTAGCAAAAATGTTGGGACTGAACACCTTCATCAGCGAACAACCGCCTTACAATCTGCTCGACCGTAGCATAGAGACCGAGCTACTTCCCTTCTTGCGAACGTATGACCTGGCTTGCCTTCCGTGGTCACCACTTGCCGGCGGGCAGCTTTCGGGCAAATACTTGGGCCAAGACCCATCGGGTGCGCGCTATTCATCCAGCGATCCGTTTGGCCGCGCGGTGGAACGAGCAGGTCCGCGCGTCAAGGAGCTCAATGACCTCGCACAGGCAGCGGGAATATCTCTGACGAAACTTTCGCTGGGCTGGGTGACGCATCAGCCCGGCGTTACGAGTCTGATCCTCGGTGCTAAGTCGCCGGAGCAACTTAAGGAAGCGGTCGAGGCGTGTCTTTGGGACCCCGGTGACGAACTCCGGGCAAAGATTGACGAAGTGGCCCCGCCTGGTAGCCGCGTTACCGACTACTATTCGGCGAACTTCGGACCGAATGCGCGCCCCGATTGTTAGAAGAATCGCACGAGGCAAAGTGAACCCATCGTGAATTGAGCACGTGGAACACCACCAGCAAAACGCCGCCAGCCGCAGACCAGATCCATGCCCCGGCCGAATGACTGTGGGCATGACTGTGAGCGTGGGCAAGCTCACTGGGTGACTGGAAGTGCTTGCCTCCGATCATCACGAGTCCCGCGATGAAGAGTAATGAAAGCCACGGATTGCGGTGTTTTGAAAAGCCGCGGATCGCGGCCCAGCCCCCTAGGAGAACGGCAACCACAAAAAATCCAAGCTCAAGGCGTGGGTCGCTGATGAGCGTGGAAGTGGGAACCAGAATTCCGAAGACAATGCCGTTCAATACGCAATGGACTGCGCACGCGGAACTCGCGATCGCCCCAAAGAAATCTGCCTTTGCGCACTTGAAATGCATGTCAGATTTATTATTGCATAACTTTTGCAATAATGGGAGTGAGCAAGCCATCATAATCATAAAATTGACGTAAATGGTGCCTCTGTTCGAAGAAACCGCCCGAATAATTTGTGAAACCGCCGCCCGCATGGTGGCCGTTGGACTTACCGGCTCGCTTGAAGGCAACATCAGTGCGCGGCACGGAAGCGACACGTTCTTGTGCACCCCAGCCGGAATTCCGAAGTTTCGGCTCCAGCCAGCCGATATCGCCGAAGTGGATAATGAAGGTCAGTCACTAAACCGCCGGACGCCCACGAGTGAGCTCGCGCTTCACCTCGCAATCTACCGGCGACGCCCGGACTGCATGGCGATCGTGCATGCTCACCCGTTATATGCGACTGCACACGCCTGGAGCGGAACAAAACCGCGTTTGGACCTCGCGCCCGAAGCTTTGATGGTGCTTGGTCAGGTTGCACTTGTTGCCTACTACTCCCCCGGAACAAAGGACGCCGAACATGCGATTGCGCCCTTTGCGGAACACCACAAGACGTTCCTGCTTGCCAACCATGGGGCGGTTTGCCTGGGGACTTCAGTTGAAGACGCCTTCTGCCGGATGGAAATACTGGAGCGCGTTTGCCACGTCGGAAGACTCGCGGGCGTCCATGCGGTGGCTCTTCCGTCGCTAGAGTTCGCCCGGCTTGAAGCCAAGTATGGGCACGGACGTCTGTCGGCGAACGGTTTATAATAGGATCCATGCCCTTCCAAGCCCCTCGCGGAACCCACGATATTCTTCCGGTTCATTCCGCCGCTTGGCAACATTTGGAAGAGGTGTTTCGCGACCTAACGCGACTTTATGGCTACGGGGAAATTCGCACGCCGATGTTTGAGGACGCGGAGCTATTCATCCGAAGCGCGGGCGAAACCAGCGACGTGGTGAACAAGGAGATGTACCGGTTCAAGGACAAAGGAGACCGGGATCTTTGTTTGAAGCCAGAAGGGACCGCGCCTGCCATCCGGGCCTTTGTCGAGCACAGCCTCGCCGAGTCTGGGTTACCCGTGCGGCTTTGGTATCTCACGCATGTTTTTCGCTATGACCGGCCGCAGAAGGGTCGCTATCGCCAGAGTCACCAACTCGGCTTGGAACTTCTCGGTAGCCCCTCGCCATATGCCGACGCCGAAGTCATCGAAATCACGATGGAGTTCTACTCTCGAATCGGCGTCTCGAACCGCGAACTCCGGTTAAATAGCATAGGCCGCGATGCAACCCGAGAAGCCTATAGAAGTGCGCTGCTTCTGCACTTTCAAAGCTACTTGATAGATAAAGACACCGAGCAGCGAGCGCGCGCCGAGAAGAATCCTTTGCGACTTCTGGATAGCAAGGACCCCAGCGCTATCTCGCTTGCGCATAGTGCGCCAAGCATCTTAGACCACCTAGAGGAAGATTCCAAAACCCACTTCGAGGAACTTCAGGCCATCTTAAATGACCGAAGCATCAAGTTCATCCTAGATCCGCGCGTCGTAAGGGGATTGGATTACTATACGGATACCGTGTTTGAAGTCACATCAACTTCTCTCGGTGCGCAAAGTTCCCTTTGCGGCGGCGGACGGTACGACACCATGGTGAAGCAACTCGGCGGAAGCGATTGCCCGGCTGTGGGTGTCGGAATCGGGGTCGAAAGAGCGCTGATTGCGCTCGAAGCCGAAGCAGGTTTACCGGAGCGACCAGGTATTCAGGTGTTTGTGGTGAATGCAACGCCAGCGGCAAGGCAAATCGCCGTTCAACTTGCCTCCGAGCTTCGCAAAGCAGGTTATGCCGCTCAGTTCGACTTTGAAAATCGGAACCTAAAGGGACAGTTTAAGCAGGCCGACCGAATTGGGGCCAAATTTGCGGTGGTGATTGGCGACGATGAGATGGCGCAGTCGAGCTTCACGGTTAAAGACCTGAAGTCTGCCACGCAAGAGTCGGTGTCGCAGGATCAACTTACGGACTATCTGAGGCAACGATGCTAGTCCGCGCAATTTACGGCCTGCTCGCGTCTTGCGGATTCGCGTTTGCCCAAACCCCGGATGTCAGCATCGTCACGGACGTCCGGCTCAGCCTTTCTCAAACCAAAGACGGCAACCGAATCCGCTTCTACGATCCGCTCGGACGGCACAGTACGGTCAGCCTCAGTCTTAACCTGGAAACCGGTTACCGGGTCTACGTTTCGGAGCGATTTGCGCGAATTCCGAACGACACCATGGGTAATCAACTGGAACTGGCCTATGTGGAGGCTCCGGGGTTATGGCGGATGGGCTACATTGACCTTCCGTTCGGCCGTCAATTCCTGCTTCGAGACGCGGGTTTCGGTGCGGAACTGCGAACTGTTCTTCTCTTTGATAACTTGCCAATCCACATTGCTACGGTCGACAACGGCAAGCGCCGCACCCGTGGGGTGAGCGCCCGTGTGGGGGATCGCATCGGGGTTAGCTTCGCCCGGGGCGATCACTTTGCCGCTTCAGCGACTTCCCTCACTCCTTTTCGGGCAGTGGAAGATTCGCCGGGGGTGAGCCGGGGTTTCCGGCAAGCTTACGGAGTAGACGGGCGTTTTACGGCCGGCGGAACCCTCTTTACGGCTGAGCTAGTGAGTCTTCAAGATGGCCATACCGACAACGATCGGGAGGATCAAGTGATTGATCTCACGATGGGCTGGCGCGGAAGCGATGACCGCACGGGTGTCACATTAGGATACTCACGCAGCTTAGAGGGAAGGAAAAATGCCTACCGGGCCGAAGGCGAGTGGATCGTAAACCAAAAGGTAAGCGTATTTGGAGTGATCAAGATCAGCCGTGACCATCGGATCGCGGCAACTGGAGTGAGGCTGCGCTTTTGAGCTGCATTTAATCAATGAGAATTCCGCCCGTCTTTCCGCTATTGGTTGTCGCAGGGTCGCTTACGCTGGGCGGCCTCATGGCGGGGTCTGGAAATCTTCTTGCCGGACTCGGTATTGGGGTCGGCGGATTGCTCGCTGGGTTCTTGATGACGGTTCGCCGGACGGTGACCCCTCCGAACGAGCTTGCCGGCGATGCAAAGATCCTCATGAAGCCGATCAAGACGGCGGTCGAGGATTTACGGAAACTTGTTGGGCCCGCAGGCAACGCATCGGCGTTTCAGCTCGTCGGCGCCGAAGCCTTGTTCGAAGCTGAAGAAATCGAAAAGCGGGCGGCTAAACTTATTGCTCGTCGCATGGAATTGGTGCCCCTCCTAAAGGATTTCAAACTGAAGCAACGAGAGGCCGACGAACTTAGCCGGTCTTCTGCTAAGTCCGCCCCGGCCGCGTTGATTGCTAAGAACGAAGAAGTCGCTCAGCTTCAAGAAATCCAGAATATGATCACTTCGATTGATGAGAGACTGAAAGACGCCAGCGCCAGCCTCTCCTCGATGAACTCACGACTGAAAGTTGCCGCGGCTAAGATGAGCAACACAGACGGTTTGGGAGGGGAGATTCAAGAAGTTATCGGCCAACTTCGAATTCTCGAAAGTAGTTTTGATGAAGCCGCCGAGCTATTCGAGGAGCCCCGAATACGGATATGAGTGAACTTAAGCGAGCCTATAATCTGATGCGAGGATACGTTCAGCGGGAATTCGACCGTATCCAGAGCCTCGACCGGGAAAAAGCCCTTGAAGAGCTTGATGCTCCCGGAATCCCGACTCGGCGAACTCCCGAGCCCACGCCAGACACTCCTGTAGTCGTGGATGCAGAACTCGCGCGAAGCTACCTTGGTGTCTCTGCCGACGCTCCGTTCGACGAGATTCGCACCAAATATGAAGACCTGGTGGCACGGAGCCAGCCGAGCCAGTTCGAGGTCGGCACACCGGAGCACTCTCAGGCCGTGGCCATTCAGCGCCGAATTCACCGCGCGTATACGATTCTCACCGAGGACGTATCCATCACCGAAAAGCGGTTCCGGTCTCTTGAGATCGACTAGAACCTAAGTCCTCAGTTCGGGTATCTTTGTTCGGTTACTCGGACCGGAGTGCGGGGCGTTGTGTTGCCCGGCCACGGAGGGCTTTTCAAGTATGGATTGGATAAAAAGACAACTCTCGTCGCCGCGTGCGTCGAACGGTCGAATAGTGAGTGGAGCGCTTTCAGCGATTTTGCTCGGAGCTCCGGCGTTTGCCGCAGCCGCCGACGAAAACGTTGAACTCGTCTTCAAAGGCAACGACCAATATTTCCTTATTGCCTCTTTTGTTTTCGGCATTATCGCGCTTATGTTCGGCTTCCTTTGGCGAAGCCAAGTGATGCGCGAGAGCACCGGCGATGAGAAGATGCAAGAAGTCGGAGCCGCGATTCGAGATGGTGCCAAAGCATATCTGACGCAACAAGGCAAGACCATCGCGATTTTCGTCGTGTTGTTGGCCGCTGCCCTGTTCGGGTTGTATCAATCGAAGTACAACGCAGAAATTGGCGGCGGAATTGCAGTCTGTTTCATCCTCGGCGTCTTAGCTTCTTACGTCGCAGGCCGAATCGGCATGATGATGGCCGTCGAAGCCAACATGCGGACTGCCGCGGCAGCGGTAAGCAGCTACAAACGCTCGCTTGAAATTGCCTTCCGTGCCGGTGCTGTTTCGGGCATGCTCACCGTCGGTCTCGGACTTCTGGGTGCTTCTCTCATTCTCTGGCTCGGTGCGGCGAACTCGATGAAGTACCTGGTCGGTTTCGGCTTTGGAGGCTCGCTCGCCGCGCTCTTTATGCGGGTCGGCGGCGGAATCTACACCAAAGCGGCCGACGTCGGTGCCGACCTTGTCGGTAAAGTCGAAGCCGGAATCCCGGAAGACGACCCCCGCAACCCCGCCGTTATTGCCGACAACGTCGGTGACAACGTGGGCGACTGCGCCGGCATGGCCGCAGACGTTTTCGAATCCTACGAAGTTACGCTCGTCGCCGCAATCGTTTTGGGTGCGGCAACCGCAGCAATTTTCCCCACCGAAGTCTGGATGAAGCTCGTTCTGTTCGCCCTCGTGGCGCGCGGCGTGGGTGTTGTTGCTTCCGTCATTGGAATCACTTCGGTTAAGGGCTCCGATGACCTAAATTCCGATCCGCTTAAGCCGATTCAGCGCGGTTTCCGAATTTCTGGCTTTGTAGCTGCGGTTCTCACTGCGGTTGCGGCTTACGCGATGATGGGCGGCATGGGTGCGAAGGATCGAATTGCGGCCGCCGTAACCAAAGAGCCAAACGCTTACGCTGCCGAGGAAATGAGTGCAATTCGGGCAGTCGCACAACGAATTCTCGACAAGCAGGAGAAGGATGAATCGGCTAAGCAAGGCAAGAAGGTTGAGTTAGCCCTTTCCGAAGTAAATCTGGAAGAGGTGATGAAGGACCCGGCTATCGTCGAAATGATGGACAAAGCCGGTCGCGCCAAAGAAGCCTTCCAACAACGTTATGTTTCCCAGGCAATTCTAGAGAAGTTGCCGGAAATTCCGGTTAATGAAGTCACCGGGTTCGCAAAGCTCGACCTTAACAGTGATACCGCCGCGAAGTATTCGGTCCTGAAGCCCGCCGATCCGACTCAGCCGCAAGCCTCCCCCGTTTACCAATCGCTGAAAGAGGCATACGGAAGCAAGGATGATCCCCTTGTCGTCTTGAGGCTCGGCATTGTTCAAAAGACTCCGGCCCAAGGCGCGGACAAGCCGACCGAGAATAAGTTCGATGCGTTCTTCGGCCCGGTGAAGCTCAGCGAAGGCCGCCGCATCATCTCGGAAGCCGAAAAAGCGCAAGGCGAAAACCTTAAGGTCTTGGTAAAGGATCAGTATCCGGTTGATATTTTGATCAACGGTAAAGGCGATCTCAAGCTCGGTATTCACCGCCAGACGGACAAAGGTGCCATTTTGCCTGCCCCGCAAGAGATCACGGGTGGTCAGCCAATCACCTACTTTAAGGCCACTCCGGCCGAGATGACGAAGCGTCAGCAAGACCTCACGGCAAACCCGGAACAAACTCCGAAGCCGGTTGAGCAAGGCGCAACCACGAACGTTATCGTGAGTTACAACGTGGCCGAATGGTGGCGCTTCCTTGTTTGCATCCTGTTCGGCATCGTTATGGCGTTCGCGTTCGAAATGATGACCGACTACTACGTCAGTACCCACAAGAAGCCAACGCAAGAAGTTGCAATGGTTTCCAGTGCGGGTCCGGCACCGATGATCATTCAAGGGTTCTCGCTCGGTCTTGAATCGAGCGTGTTCTCGCTCCTTGCCATCTGTCTCTCGCTTATTGCTCCGCTCTGGATTTTCCCGCCGGAAATTTACGGTGGTTATCTCCTGAGCTTCTATGGAATCGCGCTCGTAGGCCTCGGGTTGCTGACGACCACGGGTTACATCCTCGCGATGGACACCTTTGGACCGATCAGTGACAACGCCCAAGGCGTGTTCGAGATGTCCGGCGCAGGTCATGCACATCCGGAAGCTGCGATGGCGGTTCAACGGCTCGATGCCGCAGGTAACACGACTAAGGCTCTTACGAAGGGCTTTGCCATTGCGACCGCGGTGGTTGCGGCCGTCGCGCTCTTCCACTCTTTTGTGGAAAGCGCAAAGCTCACCGAAGCCGGAATGCGGCTCGAAGTTCCCGAGATCTTCGTCGGACTTCTTATCGGTGGCGCGGCGCCGTTCCTGTTCAGTGCGTTCCTCATCAATGCGGTGGGCCGCGCGGCGTTCCAGCTCATTGGTGAGGTCCGTCGCCAGTTCCACGAGGACAAGGGCATCATGGAAGGCACGAGCAAGCCGGACTACGGACGATGCGTTGCCATCGTCACCGCTGCCGCTCAGAAGGAACTCCTAGGCCCTGGTCTCCTCGCCATTGCGTTCCCGCTGCTGGTGACCTTCGGACTTTCCATGGGTAAGAAGGAAGTCACGATAGATGGCATCGAGTACAACCTGGTGGGTGCACAAGCCCTTGGAGCGTTCCTCGCCGGAACCATCCTTTCGGGTCAGCTGCTTGCGGTGTTGCTCGCCAACTCGGGCGGTATCTGGGATAACGCCAAGAAGCTCATCGAGGACGGCATGCACGGTGGAAAAGGCACCGATGCTCACAAGGCGGGCGTCGTTTGCGACACCGTCGGCGATCCGTTCAAGGATACGGCTGGTCCAGCGCTGAACCCGCTCATCAAGGTCATGAACCTCATTGCCCTGCTGATCGCGCCAATCGTGATCTTCCCGGGTCAAGATGATGTTCGCGGTGCCGTGTTTGCCGTGTCGGTGGTGATGCTCGTCATCGCGATTGCCATGACCAAGCGCGGTTCCATCGGCTCGGAAATGGACCGAATGACCAACAAAGCCGAGTAGTTCTCTGCTCTGCCCAGAAGCCCAACCTTAGAGATAAAGGTTGGGCTTCTTTTTTTCTCACTTGGGCGTACAATAAGTTATGGCTGATCCGAAAGACATTGAAGGGACCAAACTTGTGCGCCGTGAGTTCAACAAACGCGCCATTGACACCTCTCGGGCCGATGTTCGTGTTAGTCACGGGGTTGCCTATGTACGGGGCCAACTTTCGATGATTCGCGGCGCCGAAGGCTCGCTCCCAGAAATCGTGGAGCAAATCGGGAAGGTGCTTCGTTCGCGGCCCGAAATTCGCGACGTAGTTATTGACGCGACGTTCCGCTAAGCCAATTTCCTACTTCCCCAACCAGATAGAAACTCCCGGTCACGAGAATCGCTTGGCCCGGCTTCCAGGCTTTTCTTGCGTCGTGCATCGCGTCCTCTACGCTCGGATACGGTTCGACATCGATAGATAGATTGCTTAATGCGTTCGCCAAGTCACCGACTTTACGCGCACGAGGCATATTGAGTTCTACACAAAACGCCTTCTCAATATGTGATCGCAGCGGTGAATAGAATCGCTCCACCTCATGACCCTGCAACATCGTCGTAACTAACATCACCTCGGCAAATCCGGCGTCGGCCAAGGATTCAGCGAGGGCCTCCGCTGCTTCTCCGTTATGGGCACCATCGAGAATCACGGGTACACCTTCCCAATCCCTCTGTTCGAACCGGCCAGCAATGCGGGTGGTTTCAACTCCAGATACGACTTTGCTGGGGTCAGCGATCGCGCCCGCAAGTTCCGCCGCCGCCACCGCAAGCGCGATATTGTCAGCTTGCAGGCGGCCAACAAGCGGAGACTTCCACGGCCCGATCTCTCGACCCGAAGGCAGCCGCAGTGTGTATACACCTGATGTTTCGCTTAACTCGATCTCCTGGCCTAGTTGCCAGACCTCGGAGCCATTTTCCCGCGCACACTCTCGAATCACGTGCTCGGCGGACGGGTCCATTCTTCCGAGGGCCAATGGCATTCCCAGTTTCAGAATCCCCGCTTTCTCCCTGGCGATTTCGGCATGCGTGTTGCCAAGAATGTGGACATGGTCCAAACCGATGCTGGTAATGATTCCCGCCCTTGGCGTAACCACGGTGGTAGCATCCAGCCGCCCGCCGATTCCAACTTCCAGGGCCACCCAGTCGCACCTTTCAGCTGCAAAAGCGGCGATTCCAAGCGCGGTCTTAAATTCAAACTCGGTTACCGGACCGTATTTTGACTCTCCAAAGCTTGACGCCCTCTCCAAGAGTCTTTCTGCCAGATCACAAAACCGTTCCTTGCGAATCAGCTCGCCGTTAATCTGAATGCGTTCGCGAAAATCATAAACGTACGGGCTAAAGTAGCCGCCCGTACGGTGCCCTTGAGCCACAAGAATGCTCTGGAGAGCGGCGGTGGCGGTTCCTTTGCCGTTGGTGCCCGCTATCTGAATGTATGAGGGCGGATTGCCAACTCCGAGGGACTCCGTTAACCCGGCGTAGTCTACAAACGCCTTCATCCGGTCTAGCCCAAGCCTCCAGCCGAGTTTGGCGAGTTTCTCAATCTCGCCAACAATTTCTTCAAACGTCCTGCTCACGGGTGTAACAAAAATGGTGACTGATTTCTGGGCCTGCTCGCCTGGGTACCCTCTATGCAGCCCATGGAACAAACCATCAATCTCACCCAGCTGTATTGGCTTCTGGCCGTTTTGGGCACGGTGGTCATCGGCATAGCTGCTTGGATTTATATGTTCGCCGCGCGGCAAGCAAACATCAATGAGCGAGACCGTCAGGCTCGTAAAGAAGCCCGCAAGCCCGACGAGCCATCCTAAGCTAGGTACACTACTGATCGTCCACGTTTCGGGGTGTAGCGTAGCTTGGTAGCGCGTCTGCTTTGGGAGCAGAAGGTCGTGGGTTCAAATCCCGCCGCCCCGACCAAAAAATTTAAGAAAAATGGCCGACTTCCCTTTTCGGGAGTCGGCCATTTGCTTTTGGTGAAGAGAACTTAGCTTTCGTCGGTCACGGCCGTGTCGTCCCCAAGAATTTCGTTCTCGAGTTCGGCGAGGCTCGCCATATCCGAAATGCTGCCAAACGGGAAATCAATTTCTGATTCCACGGACATACCCTCAGCTTCGACCATCGCCGTGAGCGACTGCTGCGCCCACTGCGGTGCGCTGCGATCCACTTCGATACCCACGTTTTTGTACGTACGCACGCCCGTTCCGGTCGGAATAAGACGTCCGATGATCACGTTTTCCTTGAGGCCCACAAGGTTGTCCTGCTTTCCGCGCACTGCGGCTTCGGTCAGAACCCTCGTGGTCTTTTGGAACGAAGCGGCCGACAAGAACGAGTCCGTTGCGAGCGACGCTTCCGTGATACCGAGCAAGATCCAGGTCGCGTTCGCTTCCTTCGGATCGCGCTCCACTAGCTCGCCCGTGATCGGGTCGGTATAGCTGATCTTCTTCCCTTCGCCAATCAGTCGCTTCACGCGGTCGTTCTCTCGAACGAAGCGGAATCGATCCACGATTTGGCCCGGCAAGAACGGCGTATCACCCGGTTCCTTGATCTGTCGCTTACGCAGCATTTGGCGAATGATGACTTCGACGTGCTTGTCGTTGATGTCAACGCCTTGCGCCTTGTAAACGCGTTGCAAGTTGTGGATGAAGTAGTCGCAGACGGCGTTTGCACCGGCGAGATCAAGCACTTCGTGCGGATCAAGCGGACCTTCGGTGAGCGGGTCGCCCTTGATGACGCGGTGCCCCTTTTGTACCGGAAGCTTTCCGAGCGGCGGAACCAGAACCGGATACAGAATATGCACCGTTTCGAGGCCAGCCTTCTTGAGGGCTCCTACCACCGCGGCGGTCATTTTTTGACCAATCAGTCGCTCAAGCGACGGATCGTACCGTCCGTTGGCGTTGCGCTCCCAGGTTTGATCATCCGCAATGTAAGCATCGCGCAGCGGCTGCGTGACCGGAATGTTGCCATCCACGACAACCCATCGTCCATAGCTGGATTCCTGGATTTCGACCACCGTACCCGTGACCGGGCAAATGATCGCCTTACCCCGCGGCTGGCGTCGAGCTTCGAAGATTTCTTCGACCCGGACAATACCACCGGATTCACCCGTCCACGTATAGAAGAAGGTTTTTCGGCTTCGATCCCAAAGCTTCTGGCTGTCGCGGTCAAGCTTTTCGGCGGCTTTCACCGACGCCTTGGTCACGCGAACCGCCTTCTTCGGCTCTTCAACCGCTTCTTCGGTCGTTTCGCGAGTCATAAGGCCTTTGATCACGCCGGCTTGGTTTTCGATGAGCTTCGTCGGATCGAAGTCCTTCATGTCGGTATGCGTGGCCGAGCTGAAGTCCTCCATGAACTGCTTGATGAACTTTCCAGTTTTATACTGGTTGGTTCCGGCGATAACCGCCGCACCGGCAACACCACCGGTGTGGAAGGTACGCATCGTCAGCTGGGTACCCGGCTCACCGATGGACTGCGCGGCAATGATTCCCACCGCTACGCCGATTTCGATGAGCTTCTTGCTCGACATATCCATGCCGTAGCAGGTCGCGCAGATACCTTGCTCAAGTTCGCAGGTAAGCGGCGAGCGCACCTTTACGCCAAGCTGGCCGTGATCCGTGACTACAAATCCCAAATCAATGTACTGCTCGTGGATCTTCTCTTTCTCTTCGTCGGTTTCCAGCGGTTCCACTTGCGAAACGAAGGACTTCTCCACCGTACCGACTCGAGCGGCGACCTGCTCCGAGATCAACTCGCCGTGATTGAGGATCACTTCTTTGGTGGTCGGATCGAGCAGAGTTGCCATCGAGACCTTACCGAGAAGGCGGTCATGAATAGACTCAATCGCTTCTCCCTCGCTCACCAGCCTGTGCACCACGATGCCTTCGCTCGTACCGCAGTCGGTTTTGCGAATAATCACGTCTTGTGCGACGTCGCAAAGTCGGCGAGTAAGGTAACCCGCGTCTGCCGTCCGAAGTGCGGTATCGGCAAGACCCTTACGGGCACCGTGCGTCGTCACGAAGTACTCAAGCATCGAGAGGCCGCGGTGGAACGAGTTCTTAACCGGCAACTCATAGATAACCTCGTTGAACTGGTTCATCATGAGGCCGCGCATACCCGAAAGCTGCGACAGCTGCTTAACCGAGCCCCGTGCGCCCGAGACCGTAATAATCGAGAGCGGGTTCATCTGCGCCATGCCGTTGACAAGCTCCTTACCGATCTCGTCGTACGTGTCTTGCCACAGCTTCACGAGGTTTTGTTGCATCTCGTTAAAGCCAAGCATCCCACGGCGGAACTGCGTATCAATCCGCTTGGAACGGGCGTCGGCATCGTCGAGGATTTCGTCTCGTCGCTTGGGCGGGTCCATGTCGGTCAGCGCAATGCTGAGGCCATACTTGGTTGCCCAGGTAAAGCCCATATCCTTCATGTCGTCCAGCAGCTTGATCGTGACTTCCTTGCCGCCAACCTTGTGCGCAGTGATGATCGTCTCGGCGATTGCCTTCTTCGTCAGCGCGTAGTTGATGAACTGATCGGAGTGCTTCATCGGGTACGGCAGAATTTCGTTGAAGATCAACTGCCCCGGCGTCGCGACGAAAATCTTGGTCTCGTACTCCATGTCGAGCGGCTGAAGCTCACGCTTCGATTCGCCGTCCTCGTCCGTAAGCTCGGAATACCTATACTCCTGGCCCGTCTTCGGATCGCGCCAATCCACCTCGCTGTCGGCCCGGAAAATCGGGCGAGTGAGTCGCACACGGACCGGGTCGTTGATGCCGAATTCGCGCATCTCGGCCGGCATGGCATTGAAGGCGTAAAGCACTTCATCCACTCCGCTAAAGGTTGGCGGCGCCGGAACATTTTCCGGGTCCGCAACGTGGCGCGCCATGGCGTCTTCCAGTCGCTTCTTGCCGGCTTCGCTGGTAAACGTCAACGCGTACGAACCCAAAACAATGTCTTGAATCGGGGAAACCGTCGGCTTTCCGTCGCCCGGCGAGAACAGGTTCTGCGTCGAGAGCATCAAGATGCGGGCCTCGGCTTGTGCTTCGATGGACAGCGGCACGTGAACGGCCATTTGGTCACCGTCGAAGTCCGCGTTGTAAGCGTGGCAAACCAAGGGGTGAACCTGAATTGCCTTGCCATCCACCAGAATGGGTTCGAACGCCTGAATTCCAAGGCGGTGAAGCGTAGGGGCGCGGTTCAGCAGAACCGGATGCTCCTTAATAACTTCTTCGAGGCCATCCCAAACGGCCGGGTGCATGCGGTCAATCATCCGCTTCGCCGTTTTGATGTTCTGGGTGATTTTCTTCTCGACAAGCGTCTTCATGACGAATGGCTTGAAGAGTTCCAGCGCCATTTCCTTCGGCAAGCCACATTGGTGAAGCTTGAGGTGAGGACCAACAACAATAACCGAACGACCGGAATAGTCCACGCGCTTTCCGAGGAGATTCTTTCGGAAACGGCCTTCTTTACCCTTCAGCATGTCACTGAGGGACTTGAGCGGTCGTGAGTTGCTTCCGACAACCGGGCGGCTGCGGCGACCGTTGTCAATCAGCGCGTCAATTGCCTCCTGCAACAGCCGCTTTTCGTGATTGATGATGGATTCTGGAGCTTGGATTTCCATGATCCGCTTCAGGCGGTTGTTGCGGTTGATGATTCGGCGATAGAGATCGTTAAGGTCAGACGTAGCAAACCGGCCACCGTCGAGCTGAACCATCGGGCGAAGCTCGGGGCTAATAACCGGCACGACGTCCAGAATCATCCACTCTGGTCGGCTCTTTGAGCTGATCAAGGCTTCGATGATTTCAAGTCGCTTGATCGCGCGGGCACGTCGTTGCGAAGTCGTAACGACAATCTCTTGGCGAAGCTCGCGGGCGAGCTTTTCGAGATCCACGCGCTTGAGCAGCTCGCGAGCAGCTTCTGCACCAACGCTCGCTTTCACAAGCGAACCGAGGTCGCTGCGAAGGCGGCGGTCAACTGCGTCGAGCATCTTGTTGATCGCCCGCCACTTGTCCTCTTCGATGAGTTGGTTCGGTTCGAGCTTGCCGAGCAAGTCCACGGCAATGTCGAGGTCCTTCAGACGCTCGTCTGCATCGCGGTATTCCGCCCGAATCCGGTCGAAGTTGGCTTTCATGCGGTCGCGCACAAATCCCTCGTCCAGATACTCATCCGGGTTGTTGCGCATTTCGGTGGTCAGGCGACCCAAGCTTTCAAACTCCAGCTCGCGCATCTGATTCATGATGTGCAGCTTTTCGGTTTCGACCGCGTTGCGGATGCTTTCCATGCGCTCGGACAGCTTTTCGCTGTCGACTTCAATGATGATGAAGCTAGCGAAGTAGATGACTTTTTCAAGTTGGCGCGGGCTGATATCCAAAATCAGTGCTAGCGGCGAGGGAACGCCCTTGAGATACCAAATGTGGCACGCCGGGGCGGCGAGTTCGACCACGGCCATGCGTTCGCGGCGAACTTTGCTGCGAGTGACTTCGACGCCGCACCGCTCGCAAATCATGCCCTTGTACTTGACCTTCTTATAGCGTCCGCACGAGCATTCCCAGTCCTTCACCGGTCCAAAAATGCGCTCGCAGAACAGGCCATCGCGCTCCGGCTTGAACGTCCGGTAGTTAATGGTTTCAGGTTTCTTGATCTCGTATGAGATCACCTGGCCGTTTTGGTCTTTTCGCAAGGACCAAGACCGGATGTCTTCCGGACTTGCGATACCAATACGAATTTTTTCAAAAAGACTTACATCTGCCATGGTTAATTACTTGCTTTTAAAATCGTTGCCGTGCAGGGAGGAACCGGGTGCGATTTCCGGTTCCTCGAAGTGAACAAGTTGTTAGTTGAAGAACCCGAAGCCCTTTGCCAGTCGAACATCGTCGCCCGCCGAGAGTTCTTCTAGGTCGCGCAGTGAGAGTTCCTTGTTGTTGGAATCCTCCACGCTGACCTTGAGACACAGTGAGCGAAGTTCGTTGACGAGAATCTTGAAGCTCTCGGGAATGCCCGGCTCCGCAATCGTCTCGCCTTTCACGATGGACTCGTAGGCTTTGACCCGGCCGACCACGTCGTCTGACTTGATCGTAAGGAGTTCTTGGAGCGTGTATGCCGCGCCATAGGCTTCCAGCGCCCAGACTTCCATTTCACCGAACCGTTGACCACCGAATTGCGCCTTACCACCGAGCGGTTGCTGCGTGACAAGCGAGTACGGGCCAATGGAACGAGCGTGGATTTTTTCGTCGGCAAGGTGCTCCAGTTTAAGGAAGTACATAATGCCGACCGTGATCGGGTTCGGAAGTTGGTCTCCCGTAAGTCCATCGCGGACCAGGCTCTTGAACGAATTCGGATCAATGCCCGCGCGCACAAACACGCGTTCTTCGATCCGGTTCATTAAGTCTTGGTAGACGCTGTCTTCCGCCTTATGGGCCGGGCCCGAGACTTCCGGAATCTCTTCCGGCTCCCAGTCCTCCAAGTTCACAAGATCTCCTGTGTTGTGCACAGCGGGAGCGGCGAGAATTCGGCTGACCCGTTCCAGGCCTGCCTCGTCGAGCTCTCGGAGCCGAGCTTCCACCTGTTCGAACATGCCGGAGAGACTCTGGTCCGTAGGAAGTTTTACTCCCAGCAGGAGTTCTCGATTCACGTAGTTGTTCAGAGCTTTCTTGCGCATGTCATCAGCCATGCGCTCGACTTCCGCTCGGATCTCGTTTTCCGTTGCGCCCTCGAATGCCGGGCATTCGTACCGAACGCCGAAGTACTTGCCCACCATCCCGAGGTGCGTTTCGAGAATCTGGCCAATGTTCATCCGGCTCGGAACACCAAGCGGATTGAGAATGATGTCTACCGGAGTGCCGTCGGCAAGGAACGGCATATCTTCTTCGGGAAGTACCCGAGAGATAACACCCTTGTTACCGTGGCGGCCTGCCATCTTATCACCGACCATCAGCTTGCGCTTGGTGGCGGTGTATGTCTGGACAGTCATGTTGGTGCCCGCCGAAAGTTCGTCACCCGGAATTTGGAGCAGCGGCTCGTCGGTGCGGTCACAGATTAGCCGGTCGCGCTTTTTAGACTCCTTATAAACGTAGTTGATGGAGGGGCTGAGGTACTTGAATCGGCTGAAGACCTTGACGTCAACGACTGTTCCGCGCTCGCCGTGCGGCAAGCGAAGCGAAACGTCTCGAGTCTCTTCGGCTTTCTTACCGAAGATCGCGATAATGAGCCGCTCTTCGGCAGTCATCTCGGTTTGGCCCTTCGGCGCGACCTTTCCGACCAGAATATCTTCCGGTCGAACTTCGGCACCGACGCGAATGATCCCGTTCTCGTCGAGGTCCTTAAGCGCTTCTTCACCCACGTTCGGAATGTCCCGCGTGATTTCTTCGGGGCCGAGCTTGGTGTCAACCGCTTCTGCCTCGTGGCGTTCGATGTGGATTGACGTATACACGTCGTCCTTGATCATCCGCTCCGAAATCAAGATGGCGTCTTCGTAGTTGTAACCGCCCCACGGCATAAACGCAACGAGCACGTTCTTGCCGAGCGCAAGGCGACCGTGGTCGCACGTCGGTCCGTCGGCCAAGGGTTCGCCCTTCAGCACGCGCTGATCCGGGAAAACAATCGGCCGCTGCGTGAAGCAAGTGGACTTATTGCTCTGCACCATGTGCATGAGCGGGTAGACATCGAGTTCACCGTCGTCGGTGCGGACGCGGATCTCAAGCGACGTCACATATTCCACCACGCCCGCGCGGTGAGCAATTACCGCCGAACCCGAGTCAACCGCAGCGGTTCGCTCGTACCCGGTTCCCACAATCGGGGCGTCCGACCGCAAGGTGGGCACCGCTTGTCGTTGCATGTTCGCGCCCATAAGAGCGCGGTTTGCGTCGTCATTTTCCAGGAACGGGATGAGGGCCGTGGCTACGCTAATGATCTGCTGCGGCGAAACGTCCATGTAGGTCACCGTCGTCCGACCAACCGTCGGATACGAGGCGCCACCGAATTCGGGATCACCACCGGGGCACCGCACCTGGACCATGTCCGCGATGATGTTTCCATCGGCGTCAAGGGTGACGTCGGCCGGAGCGATGCGCTGATTGAAGTCCTCGTTCGCGGTCAGGTACTCGATTTCCGCACTGACCTTGCCGTCCTTGACCGGACGATATGGAGTCATGAGGAACCCGAACTCATCCACCCGCGCCAACGTCGTCATCTGGCTGATAAGGCCGATGTTCGGACCTTCCGGCGTTTCAATCGGGCAAATCCGACCGTAGTGCGAGCGGTGTACGTCACGGACTTCCAGCTTTGCGCTGGTTCGTTGCAAACCACCCGGGCCAAGGCTCGAAAGACGCCGCTTGTTCGTGATTTCGCTCAGCGGGTTCGTTTGGTCCATGAAGGTGCTGAGCTGGTTCGAACTGAAAAAGCTCTTGATGGACGCACTCACCGGCTTAACCGAAAGAATGATGGACGGAAGCAGGTTTTCTTGGTCTGCGCTCGTCATCCGTTCTCGGGCAACTTTCTCCATGCGGACAAAGCCGAGCCGAAGCTGGGATTGGAGCAACTCGCCTACGCTGCGAACGCGCTTGTTGCGAAGATCGTCAATGTCGTCGCGCTCCTGGCCTTGGAAGACGTAGCGTTCCATCGTCGTGAGCACGCCCGCGAGGTCATCGCTGGTTAGATTGCGTACGGTGAGCGGAATGTCGTTGCCCAGTCGCTGGTTCAGGAACCGGCGGCCCACTTTTCCGAGGTCGTATCGCTTGACATCAAAGAACTGATTGAACAGAAGTTGCTTGGCCGCCTCATCAGTCGCGGCTTCGCCTGGACGCATTCGCTTGAAGAGGTCCAGCATGGCCTCGCGCATCGTGCTCGTCTTGTCATGCTCCAAGGTTTGGCTGACCAGAACGGGCACCATCAAAACGTCCAGCGTCGCAAGCTCCATGGACTCGATCTTCTTGGCCGTTTCGACGTCAATCTTCTCCATCGCCGCAACGACGACTTTGCCGCCTTCGGTGATGTCTTCAAGCGGGCGAGCTCCTTCGAGATCCGCCGCCGTCGGCTTTTCGAGCGTTTTTTCTTCACCGAAGTACCACAGCATTTCCTCGTTGGTCGAAAGCGGAGATTCCACTTCAACCACGATCGCACGCTCGGCGTCGCTCAGCTTGGCAATGACTTTCTTCGTCAAGATCGTGCCGCGATCCAACACCACTTCGCCCGTGTCGGGGTCAGCAAGCGGATTAACGAGCTTCTTCTTGACCGCTTCGCCCGCGGGCATTTGGTAGCGGATGCGTCCGCGAAGCTTCTCGGGGTTTCCAGAGTCAAAGAACGCGTGCATCGCTTTGATCAGCTGCGTGATCGGAAGCTTCTTGGTTTGGCTGATCTGGGTTTGAACCACGTGTTGGCCGTCGGATTCGACCTCAAGCCACGGGCCCTCGTTCGGAATCAAACGCGCCGAAACCACAACCTGCATGGCCGTGTCTACGCCTTCTTCGAAATACAGGCCCGGCGAACGGCTCAACTGGGAAACGATGACGCGCTCGCGACCATTGATCACGAAGGTCCCGCGGTCAGTCATCAGCGGAAGGTCGCCCAAATAGACTTCGGACTCGATTTCTTCGCGGTCCCGTCCACCAAAGCGAACCGTCGCCTTAATGGGCGCCTCGAACGTCATGTCACGGTCGCGGCATTCCTGAAGGCTATACTTCGGCTCGCCGAGCGTAAAGTTAACAAACTCGATGTAGTTTGTCTGCGTGAAGTCCCAAATCGGAGAAAATGTGGTGAACAGCTCGGGCAGTCCTTCTTCCAAGAACCAACGGTAGCTGTTGAGTTGCAGCTCGATGAGATTTGGGACTTCGAGAATTCGCGGCAGGCTCTTTGCCGCAGGTTTAATTACGCGCATTTAGGTTCTCCGAACAGGGCTTTGAGATAACAAAATGACGCCGAGCGAGATTCGCCGCTCCGCGTGGACGACCAACGGTGGTTCATTGGTTCAGATATGACAAAAAGATGACCGAGTGGCGCACCTCCACCCGGAGAGATAATTCGTGTGATAGGCACAAATATGGCACAAAAAGCCCGGGGTTTGCACGACCCTTCGGGACTTTTTGTTTATTGCAACCGATTCTGCGTTTCTCGGTCGATATCCGAAATTTCCCGGCTTCCGAGCACCCTCATTTGGTTACGCAAATCGTCCACCTCAAGCAGCAGCTTGCTCGATCGTTCGCGAAGCTGCCTTACTTCCTCTTGCAGCTGGGCAACCTCCTGATCGTTGGAGTGCTGTTTGTTGTTACCGTGGATCAGTTCCGCCATCTTCCGTTGATGGTGTGTGAGAATTGCCGCAAGGGGAATACCGAAGACCATCATCACGGAGATGAGTGGAATGATGTTTTCGAGGAATCGGTCCATGGTTTCACATACCGGGAGTCATACCGAGCGGGTTCAGATAAAGGGACTTTTAGCGTTCGATGCGACAAACAGCCTGCCCGAGAGCGCGACCAAAGCCCTTGAATATTGCTTCCAAAACGTGTTGTTCGTTCCGGCCCGCATGTTTATGGATGTGAACCGTCAATCCGGCCTTGTGACACACGCCCGCAAAGAAAACGGCGATATTCTCTGTAGAAATGTTCCCCACCGTCTCGCGCTGAAATGCACAGTTGAACTCAAGATGAGCCCCTGGACTGAACTCGACGGCCACGAGAACCAGTGCATCTTCCACGACACTCATCGAATGGCCGCATCGAACGATACTCGGATTGACGGATAGCGCCTCACGCACCGCCGTGCCGAATCCGAGGCCCACTTCTTCGACGAGCGTATGGTCACCCATTTCCAAGTTTGCATCGGCGCTCATTCCGAGGTCTAGGCATGCCGCAGAGGCAAGTTGAGCCAGTAAGGAATCAAACAGCGGCAGCCCAGTTGAAATATCTCGACGTGAACCGCCATCGAGATCCATCACCACGCTCACCCGAACTCCGTGGTTTTCGCGCTCAATTTCGGCGTAGCGTACTTCGCTGGCTTTGTTCATATCTTCTTTACGGATTCCTCATCAGAATCGTTGTTAGGATTCAGGTCCGAAATCTCTTCGACCGATTCAATAAGGTCCGCTTCTTCGCTGTCAATCGTCTCCGGCCCGTTACGAAGCGCCAAGAACGTTCCCACGACCGCAATCAGCAACATCCCGGTCCAGAACACCGGCGGAGACATTTCTCCGATATGGACGGGCACCGGAGTTCCTGGGTTCTCTTTTCCCCACCAAACCTCAAAAGTGTGCCCGGTCACGAAAAGCATCTTTACGCCTGCCCAACCAACAAGCAGGTAGGCGACGTGATCAAGGAGCGGATACTGGCGAAGGATCCGGAGAAAGGCACCGGCCGCAAAGCGCAAAATGATGAGGCCGATCACGCCTCCTGCAATAACCACCCAAAGCTTGTCCGGATTCTTGGCCGTGTTGACCATTGCGATGCCCGCAAGGACCGAGTCCAAGGCAAAAGCAATGTCCATGATCTCCACCTGTAGGACGGTCATCCAAAATCCCGCACGTTTTCGCTCCTTTCCGATTCCGGAAGTTGCCTTTCGATGCTCGGTGAAGTGTTTTATGGGCAGGTAGATGAGATACAGTGCGCCCAGGGCCTGAACCCACCACATTTGCGAAATAACCGCCGCAAGCGCAATCACCAGGGTTCTTAGAACGAAAGCGCCACCGAGTCCGTAGAGGAGAGCTTTCTTCTGTTCTTCGGCTTTAAGGTGCCGAACCATGATGGCCAACACAAGAGCGTTGTCAGCGGAGAGAAGTCCTTCGAGCACGATGAGTGCGGAAATGACTCCGATATCGGATGCGGCGAAGGATTGTCCAAACATACGGCCTTGGCAGGGCTCCTATTGTAACCCAACGTCGGCGAACCGAACCGGCGCTGGGTACCATTCCAAGCCGATGCCAACGTACGTCTATAAATGCCGAGTCTGCGAAAAAGTGTTTGAGGTTGAACAGCGGATCACTGAAGACCCGCTGACTGACTGCGAGTGCGGAGAGACTGGCACTGTAAGACGCGTGATTCAGCGTCCCGCGATCGCCTTCTCTGGCAGCGGATTCCACATTAACGACTACGCTACGTCGGGAAACCCGCCCTCTCAAACTAGCGAAGCGCCGAAATCCAGTTCGGACTCCGACGCTTCGTAGCCAGGCGTTTCGCGTTCTAGTCTATGTCTTCTCGGGCGTGGTCGCGCGCCTTGGACTTGCGCTTCACCGTGCCGTAACCCGCTTCTGACGCACCACCTGCTCCGGCAGCCGACATTGCATGCGCCTGCGCGTTTCGGATCCGGGCCGATTCCCGAATCGCTTCGGCAACCAAGGTGTGTTCTTCGCCTCGGGTGCGAGCCGTCATGCGGTCCCACAGCCAGAGAATCGGTGATGCGTTGTAGATGGAAGAATAGGTTCCCGACAGGATTCCCACCAGCATCGTCACGCAGAAGAACTTGAGGTCGATCGTCGGCGTACCGATCGCGATAAGCAGAATCAACGTGACGATGACGATCATGGACGTGTTGATTGACCGGCCGAACGATTGCGAAATTGAGCGGTCGCAAAGGTGCTCAAAGGTCTCACCGGGTTGCGGATGCCGAAGGTTCTCGCGAATCCGGTCGAAGATAACAATCGTATCGTGAACCGAAAAGCCGATGACGGTTAGCATTGCGGTGACGAACAGGGCGCTGACCTGCCAGTTCATGGCGTAGCCCACGATTGCAGCAATGCCGATAACAACCAAGATGTCGTGGGCCATTGCTAGGATCGCCGAAAGACCAAATTTGAGGCCATTCTTGATTCCGCCTAATGCAAAACCGAAGCGTAGCGCCAGATAAAGCACGATCAGAACCGAGCTCACGACGATGCCCTTTACGGCATTCTCAATTGCCTCTTTCTGAATCGTCGGGCCGACCGTGTTTGCACCCTTGGGCGGCTCGTTAATTCCTGCCGCCGTACCGATCTTCGCAATTGCTTCTTTGGAAAGGTCGGTGGAATCAACGGTAACGCCAATCACCTTGGTTCCGTCTGCCCCGCTACTGACCTTCACGACCGGACCCTTGTAGCCGTTCTTCTCCAAGTTTTCTGAAACTTGATGGGCTGTAAGCGTGCTTGAAGCAGGCAGGATGTATTCGGCTTCGATTCCTCCGCGGAATTCGACGTTCGGCTTAATTCCACCCATCGCCAAGAAGATCATTCCCGGCACGATAGTGAGGACAGAAATCGCGAACCAACGCTTGGATTTGCTCATGACCTTGAGCGGGTTGGTCATCGCCTCGCGCTCAAACTTTTCGCCGAACCAAGAGCGGTCCATTGCGTACGCTTTTTGGTTGTTGCCAATGCCGGAACTGACCAAGAACACAAGCAGTGATCGGGTGCAGGTGATCGCCGTGAACAACGAGATCATGACGCCGATGATGAGCGTGCTGGCAAAGCCGCGCACGGCTCCCGTTCCATAGGTCACCAACACCAAGGAGGTGATGATTGTACAGGCGTTCGAGTCTAGGATAGCGGGGAAAGCACGCTTGAAGCCGAGTTCGACCGAAGTCATGAGGCTACGGCCCTCGCGCATTTCTTCCTTCATACGCTCAAACACGAGGATGTTCGCGTCCACGGCCATTCCAATTGAGAGAATGAAACCGGCCAATCCCGCGAGTGAAAGCGTTTGTCCAATGAGCTTCATCACCGACAGGGTGAACAGCACATAAAGCATGAGTGCGATCAGAGCGACAAAGCCCGGGAACGCGTAGTAAACGATGAGGAACAGGACGGTGATGCCGAACGCGATCATGCCCGCGTTCACCATCTGCTTGAATGCGTAATCGCCGATCGTCGGGTCTACCAGGCTGCTTGAGGTTTCGGTGAGTTCAACCGGTAGGGCGCCCGCGTTAAGTAGCTTGGCAAGGCTCCGAACATAAGCTGGCTCGAATTGACCCTCGATGATGGCTTCGTTGCTAATAATCGCGTCGGGCCGTAGCGGAGCAATCGAAAGAACCCGGTCGTCCAGAACGAACGCAAGATTCTCTTGTTGGCCGGCGTAAGTTCGGCTCCACTTTTCGAGTTTAGTGGCGCCTGCGGAAGAAAAATCGAAAGTCGGATAGGTGTTCGAACCCTGGATTTCCCACTGCGCGCTGGCGAGTTCTTCGCCTTCGATGATCTTGGTCCAGCCCGCGAGCATCTCGGCATACTCGGGATCGCCAGGCTTAATCGTCTTGTTCAGCCGAGTATCAACAAACGTTTGGTAATAGGTTCCGGTCTTCTCATCGCGTGTGAGGTCGCCTACTGCGTAGCGCCGGAAGTCTGCACGTGGACTATTGACATTGGTGGCGTGGTAACCGATGATTTTTGCGGTTGACGAAAGGAGCGCGCGCGCCCGGTCCATGTCCTTCGTGCCCGGCAGCTCGACGATGATCTGGTCTTCGCCTTTTCGCATCACCGAGCCTTCGGCCACACCTAACGCACCCGTAATTCGCGATTCCAGAATCGTGATCAGCCGATTCGTGATTCCCTTGATGTCCTTGCGTTGCTCCGCTTCTTTGGCTGGGTCAAATTTCAGTTGGTAAGTAAGCCGGATACCACCCTTGATATCAATGCCGTAGACGAAGTCCTGTGACTTAAAGATGTATCCCGAAAGGGCCGCCAGAAACACGACGATGCCGAGGAATACGAGTCCTTTTGTGCGATCTTGCAAGCTGTAAATCTCCAGATGCGGCCAACCGCCCCTTCACGGAGAGCATGAAGACGGGTGCGCAACGGCAAAGTATACCGCGCCTATTCCGGGGTACTCGGAGGGTCATCCGACATCGGAAAAAACCGGTAGCAAAGCGCGGCAATGATCGTCGAAATGATCAAATCCACGATGAGAGCGAATGCCCATTCTTCGCCCGACATGTGCTTTCCTTCTCGGGCAAGGTCCGAATGCCTTACGGTGGCGTAAATGATCAGATTGCCCATCATGAACACGATGTAGACCACGCATGCGCACCCAATCCGGAGCCCTTCGACCATAACCTGCGATCCACTATATCCGGTGCATAGTGCTACCCGGGACCTTTCAGGGCTAAACTAGCCCCCATGCTCTCCGCACTCCTTATCACGTCGCTTTCATTGGCGCAAACAGGCGCGCCTGATCCTGATCGAAGCTCCTGGGTGACCAAAACGCACACCGGCACTTTTAACGGAAAGACGGTGAACTACGAATCCACCGTGGGCCTCATGCCGATTCGAAACTCGGACGGCACGATTGAGGGGCGGATGTTTTTTACGGCCTATCGGCATACCGATAAGAAGACATCGCGGCCGCTTCTTTTTGTGTTTAACGGCGGACCGGGTTCGGCATCGCTGTGGCTCCACATGGGGTTTGTCGGCCCGAAACGTGTTGAAATGCTCGACAGCGCGGGAATGATGCCGCCGCCCCCGTATTCCATGGTGAACAACGACGAGTCGCTTCTTCCCTACGCCGATATCGTTTGCATTGACCCCGTCGGAACCGGGTTCAGCCGCCCCGAAAAACCCGAACTCGGGCGCAAATTCTGGGGCGTTAATGAAGACATCAGTTCGGTGGGTCAATTCATCCGGTCGTACATGACCAAAGAGGGCCGCTGGCTTTCACCGATCTACTTAATGGGAGAGAGCTACGGCACGGCACGGGCTGCCGGACTGAGCAGCTGGCTTAACCAGAACGGTATCGGCGTGAACGGACTCATGTTCATTTCGACCGTTCTTAACTTCGGAATAGATAGCGGTGGCAACGGCGCACTTCCGACCTGGACGACCAAGATTCCAACCTACACCGCCACCGCTTGGTATCACAAAAAGCTGCCCGGAGACCTACAGCGCAAACCCCTTGCTCAAGTAGTGGAAGAGTCTCGAAAGTGGTCCCGGAATGAATACTTGTTGGCCCTTGCAAAGGGTGCGCAATTGAGTCCGGTTGAGCGAAAGAAGGTCATCGCGGACCTCGCGCGATACACCGGGTTGAAGCCGCAGTACCTGGAAGACGCAAACATGCGTGTCTCACCGAGCCAGTTTTATGTGCAACTGCTTCGGGATAACCGCGACACAGTTGGTCGGCTCGACACCCGATTTACCGGTTTTAACCGCTCCTGGATCAGCCAAGGCCCGGATTTCGACCCTTCCATGAGTGCTATCCAGCCGCCGTTTACTTCGGTCATCAACCACTATCTTCGCAATGACCTCGGATTTGTGACGAACGACACGTACTACGTTCTGGGAGAAGGACTCGGCGCGCCGTGGAATTGGGGCGACAGCCGAGGAACGACGGACACGAGTGAAATGCTCCGCTCGGCAGTATCGCAAAACCCGTACATAAGGGCCCTTTTTGCGAACGGGTATTACGACATGGCCACCCCGTTCGGCGCCGTCGAATATTCCATTGACCAACTTGCCCTAGACGAACGGCTTCGAAAGAACTTCACGTGGACGCACTACGAGAGCGGCCACATGATCTACCTTGAAGACAACAGCCGACGTCAATTGCGAGACGACTGCGTCAAGTTCTTGGCCGGGAACTGAAAGACCACATAATCGCTATCCTCGTACAACTTAGTTACTCCGCTGGTGGTGTTAAGCCGGCGGAGAAAGTCTGGCGAGTGTGATTTGATCAGCACCAAGGTTCGCGAACTGAACTTCTCCGCCAGCGTCTTTCCCGGGTCCTGGTCAACGGGCAAGTCGCGCAACGCGTTCCACTTTTGCGGGCTGTGTACGTATTGGAAGATCGGATCCATCCCTCCAATAAATCGGTGTTCAGGACTGTGATACATGAGGTCAGCGAACATAGGCCACCAGATGTGCGTGATAACTTCCCCCTTCGGAACCTGCTGTTTCAGCTCGGCCGAAAGAGCTTGGAGCCGCATCGGATTCACTCCCTGTTGATCCAGCAGTCGTTGGCTTGAAATGCCAGTCAGGATCATAAGGGCGACGGCAATTCCAGAAATCCACCGTTGTTCCTGGACGGTCGAACCTATGGAAGCAAGACCGAGCGTCACCGCCAGTGCTGCCATCGCCGGGTCTAACGCTCGTCGAGTTACAAAGATTGTGGCAAACATGAGGATGGCAGTCACTCCGAACACCGCGATAACGTGACCCTTCGAAGCTCGGTCGTCGGCTTTTCTTACAAACCAGAGAAGGAGGACGATAAACCCAAAACCAAGCACGAGTCCCAGACTTGAGAAGAACCCGGAGGGAGGATAGGCTGCAAGTTCTGTCCCAAAATTGAGTTTCACATCAGACGCCTTCACCCGGTACAAATCCACGATTTGAACCTTCATCACTTGGATCGCCCCTACGGGATCAGATCGAAGAATCCACGGCAGCACAAGTCCAGTCAGGGTAGCCACCAGTTCGCGGCCCCGGAAAGTCGGCTCCCAAACTCGAAGGAGCCCGAAAAACAAGACCACGAGTGGGAGGACCATCCAAGACGCCGTCTGATGGATGAATGCAAAGCCCAAGCTCGCCCAGAAAACCCCTTTTGCGTTTCGGTTAAGCCCATAAGCCAGCAACAGCGCGAGACACGCGAGCGAAATTACCTGTGGTCGGATCATCGTCATGCGCCAGTTCACCGATGACGATGACCAAAGCAGCAGGATCGGCCAAAGCCAGGGTAGCGGGCACCTGACCACCCTCATTGAGCCGTAGAGAAGCATCAACGAAGTAAAGAGCACCAGGATTCCGGCAAGCTGTATCTGGAGCGGGCCGGGCTTCATCCAAGAAACGGGCATCAGAAAGACATGAAAGCCCCACCAGATATCCGCTCCGACGTCGCCGATAACAGAGGCAGTCGCCCACGGGAATTCGCGCATGAAAATTCCCTCGGTCCACATTGCCCGCGAATGAGCCAGGTGGTAGAGGATGTCTACGTCGGGCACTTTGGACGACCGTAAGTGCGTCCACGCCGCCATGACAAGTGCTAGGACCCCAAAAGAAAGCCACGCGGTCCAACCTCCTTTCGGAGAATCCGGGCCGCGTGGCGTTAGCGTCATAGAGACACTCGATTACTTGAAGAGCTTCTGAACCGAGGTGACCACGTCGTTCTCGTTCGGAATGCAGAGGAGTTCCAGGCTTCGGACGTATGGCATCGGGACGTTGAGACCGCCGACGCGACCAACGGGGGCGTCCAGCTCATCAAAGCAGTCTTCAGCAATTCGGGCTGCAATCTCCGCGCCATACCCGCCGTTCTTCCAGTCTTCGGAGACCACCATTGCGCGGTGGGTCTTGTTGACCGAATTGCGAACGGTGTCCATGTCAAGCGGAAGGAGCGAGCGGAGGTCAACGACTTCGGCGTCTATCCCATCCTTCTCCAGCATTTCGGCAGCCTTTAAGCACACGTGAACCATGCGGGAATAGCCAACCAAGGTCAGATCCTTCCCTTCCTTCACCACATTGGCCTTGCCGAACGGAATGCTCTCGCCTTCGCCAATGTTGACGTCGCTTTTCAGCGCATAGAGGCCGGGATTCTCGGTAAAGATAACCGGGTTGTCGTCACGAATTGCCGTGCGCAACATTCCGTAGGCGTCCGCAGCGGTGGCCGGAGCCACGACCTTCAGGCCGGGAACGTGGGCGTACCACCCTTCCATCGAGTGCGAGTGCTGAGCGGAAAGTTGATTGGCCGCGCCGCCCGGACCCCGCACCACGAGCGGAACTCGGGCTTGGCCACCGGTCATATAGTGGATTTTCGCCGCGTGGTTAATGATCTGGTCGAGAGCCAGAATCGAAAAGCTCATCGTCATCATTTCGACGATGGGCCGCAGACCGGTCATGGCCGCGCCAATCGCAATTCCGGTGAATCCGGGTTCCACGATGGGCGTGTCTATGATGCGCTTTTCGCCGTACTTCTCGAAAAGGCCCTGGGTGACCCGGAAGGTCCCTTGGTAGCGGCCGATGTCTTCGCCCATTACGAAGACGTCCTGGTTCGCATCCATCTCTTCGATGATGCAGGTGCGAATGGCTTCGCGGTAGGTGAGTTCTTGTACGGGCATCTTAGTGGCCTTGCTCCGGCATCATGTCGGTGTAAACGTTGTCGTAGACTTCGTGCGGTTCGGGGAACGGAGACTTATCCGCTTCTTCGAGGACTTCGTCGGCCCATGTATCGATCTCGTCGCGGATCGCCTCGAACTTCTCTTCGTTCATCAGGTTGTTGGCAAGCAGATAAGCTTCCAACCGCGCGATCGGGTCTCGCTTTTCATTTTCGGTTTCCTCTTCCTTCGTTCGATAAAGCTGGCGATCGTTGTCGGCGGCGCCGTGTCCCGAGAACCGGTAGTTCATGATCTCAACGAGGTACGGCTTTTGATTCTCGCGAACCCAATCCACGATCCGCTTGGCGTCCTTGGCCACCTGGATCACATCCATACCGTCCAATCGCTCACTCTTGATTCCGAACGGGAGCCCGCGCTTGTACATCTCGGTGTCTGCGGCGTGGTATTCCAGCCGGGTTCCCATCGCGAACTCGTTATTTTCGATGATGAAGATGCACGGGAGGTCCCATAGAGCGGCCATGTTCAAGGTTTCGAACACGACGCCCGCGTTTGCCGCGCCGTCACCCATGAAATTGAGCGTGACGCGATCTTCGCCGCGGTACTTTGAACCAAATGCCAGGCCCGCGCCGAGCGGAACGTGTCCGCCAACAATGCCCCATCCGCCCCAGAAGCGGTTCTCGATGTCATAAATGTGCATCGAGCCGCCTTTTCCGCGACTGAGTCCGTCGCTTCGACCCATGATTTCGGCCATGGTGCGCACGGGGTCGGTGCCCATCAACAAAGGCTGAGCATGGTCACGGTACGCCGTGATCACGTTGTCGTAACCGATTTTCAAAGCGTCAAGCCAACCGACCGCGGTCGCTTCCATGCCGATGTAGACGTGGAGGTAACCGCCGGCCTTGCCCGAGCGATAAATTTGGTTGCACCGCGTTTCAAATGCCCTAATCTTGAGCATCTGGCGGTAAAAATTCTCGAGTTTTGCAGGGGTCTCCTGCAAATCAACTTGTGCTGGTTTAGCCACGATTTAGTCACCATCACCCCGGAAAACCGGGGCATTTTGAATCCGTGTCGCGACGAATCTCTGCGCCATTGAAGAGCGCGCGCACGCTGAAATTGTACCTTAGGTGGCCGGGGCGGGTTCGCTTATCACCAGACCTTCGGACTGCGCAACACATGCGGCAATCGTCATGTCTCCGACCACATTCACCACCGTTCGGCTCATATCTAATATTCGGTCAATTCCGATGCAAAGTGCAATCGCGGCGGGCGGAACATTTACCTGCACCAAAATTGCCGCGATCATCGGCCATGACCCGCCTGGGACGCCGGCGGTTCCAATTCCTGCAAGAATTGCCAGTCCAATCACCGTGAACTGCTCCCCGATCGTCAGCGGAACTCCAAACAGCTGAGCCAAGAACAGAACCGTGACGCCTTCGAAAAGCGCGGTACCGTTTTGGTTCGCAGTTGCCCCAACCGTCATCACGAAGTTGCCGATCTCACGCGGGATCTTCAGGTCTTCATGGCTGGAGCGAAGTGCTGTGGGGAGTGTTGCGTTCGAAGAACTTGTGCTAAATGCGGTCAGCATCACCACGCGCACTTGCCGGAAAAACTGCAACGGGTTCCGCTTCGCGAACAGCTTCAACACGATTGAGTACGTTCCGAACAAGTGAAGAGCTAGCAGGAACAAAACCAAAGCGGCGTACTTCCCGAGAGCCAAGAATGCTTCTAACCCAAGGGTGGCCGTGGTTTTGAAAATGAGGGCGAAAACACCAATGGGCGCAACTAGCATTGCGATTTCAATCAGCCTCTGGCTTGCCGCAAAGATGCCCTCCATTACTGACTTCACGGGCGCGGCGGTCTGAGGGTCTATGGTGGCCAGCGCAATCCCGAAGAAGACTGCGAACACCATGAACTGAAGAACCCCCCCGAGGTTTGGCGCGCCAGCCGATTCAACCGGGTTTGCTGGCACAAAATCCACGATGGTACGGATTGGCCCTTTCTGTTCGGACGCCTTTTGCACGCTGTCGGCGGCTTTCGAGGCGTCACCGAATCGCTCGGTGAGATCTAGCCGCTGGGATTCTGTAAATCCGACGCCGGGCTGCACGATGTTGGTGCTAATCACCGCGAGGCCCACAGCGGTTCCGCTAAGGATTACGGTAAAGAGCAGCGCACGTACCCCGATCCGGCCCAGCTTCATTGCGCCACCAAGCTCCATGATTCCGAGCGTCAGCGCGCTGAACAAGAGCGGGATGATCACCATGTAGATCATCCGCAGGAAGAGGGTTCCAACCGGGTCAAAGACTTCGGTGATCCACCAAGCAACGTCGGGATGCTTTGGTCCATATTGCTGCTGGACGACCCATCCCACCACTGCGCCCAAAATGAGGCCGAGCAAGACTTTTACGTGAAGCGGAGTGCCCTTCTTTGCTTCGTGCATCTCGCAAGTATAGCGATACCGTGGTGTACAATTTATTGCATGAGCCCGGCGATGAAAGCGCTCCCCTTTAGTTTAGGAATCGCAGTGGGCGGCTTGGTCTTGATGAACGCAGACCGGGCAGGGGCAATTTACGGCAAAAACGACCCTCAGATGGTCATGGTTCGGCACGATGTCACCCCAGAAATGCAGAAAGCGGCCGACGCGCTAGAACGCACGCCCCTTCCTAGCATCAACGAAGTTGACCAAGAAGCGCACCCGGTGCTGAGCGGGGACTTTAAAACCGGCGTCCCGACCGTGCTCGTTTTTGTTAAGAACGAATGCCCGTGCAGCATCGAAGCCCAACCGTTCTATAACGCGATGGCCAAAGCGTTCGGCGGTGACGTGCAGTTTATGGCCGTAATTGATTCGGACCCGCGCGATGCCGCCGCATATGCGGAATTTACGGTCACGCCGTACCGCGTTCTTGCCGACCAAGACCTTTCCACTATAAAGGCCCTCGGGGCCAAGGCTTCTGCATCGGCCGCGCTCATTGATGGTCAGGGCGAGGTTGTGAAAGTGTGGGCCGGTTACAGTGCGTCGGTTCTTCGACAGATAAACTTCCTTGCCGGAACATTGGCCAAGTCAGGCCCGGTTGAGTTTGACCAGTCAGGTGCGCCCGAAAAGCTCACTGCCGGATGCACCTACGAGTTTCCGAAGTAAGCGGGTAGCGATTTTGCCCAATCCGCCCGCAGGCGTTGCTTCGCTGACCGGATTTCTTCGACTTTTGCTTTGAGGTGCTCGGACCTCGTGGCTCGTTGGTCCAACGTGAGTTGAAGCGCAGCCGTCAGACCCTCTTCGGGAGATGCGGTCACAAGAGTCTCAGGCAATCCAAGAAGTCGTTGAAGGCCTTCACTTTTGTGCGACCCCGATGGCATGGCCACGAACGGAGTTCCCTGTGTGGCCGAAAGGATGGACATGTGGTAACGCCCCCCGACCAACAACTGCGCCTGACTAAGAATATGGGCAATCTGGCCATAGGTCGGCCCGGTGGGGACGCGATAGATCCCCCGATCCGTCCGCTCAAAATTCCAAAGTGTCTTAATGTCGGCTGGCCCCGAAAGCAAGAGCACGACATCGAGCCCCTGAGATTTCGCCCACTTCTCTACCGTAGCGAAGTAGTTCTCCCACCCGGACTCCCTCAGAACCGCTGACCCCGTAACGCAGATATAGGGGTTCTTAGTTAAGAGTTCGATCTCTTGCGCCTGCGTCAAAAAGGCGCTGTCGGGGTTGACGATTACGTTCGGCACCCCGTTTTTCGTTAGGAGTTCTGCGCTGATCGGTTCGCGCATTTCCACCCGGTGGAAGCTCGCGTAGACATTGGTGAGAGTCTTCTGGAACCCGGCCGACTGGGCGACCGCCGAACCATTCAAAGCAATGACGGGTTTTTGTTGATGAGTCCGCGCGACGTAGGGCAAAAGCAGCAACCGATCTGAAGTCGAGAACCGAGTTTCGTCCATGGTGCCCTCACTCTGGAACACCACGAGATCTGACCGGTCCATCTCGTCCACCGCCGAGCCATACAGCCACTTTGCCGACTCTAACAGGAGGCGACTTGGTTGTCTGAGCGGCACAGTGAGCGCTTTGCGTATCCGAGACCGCGTGAGCGTGGTGAGCGCCGTTTCGCGGTAGTTGGATTTGCGAATCGGGACCAAATGGAAGGTCGTGTCCGTGCCGAACACTTCCCGCAATTCACCCAGAAGTTCTTCGCTAGTCGCCTGAGAACCCCAGTTTCCCCGGTCTCCGGTGTAGTTAAGGATCGTGATTCGAACTGGCACAGCGTGCCCAGCACAATACCCCTTGAGATACCATAGGCGTTGTGATCTCTTGGCGTGACATAAAAGTGGGCTTGAGATGCCCAAAGGCACTCTGGCTTCGCCATCACATGCCCGATGAAGCGGCCAAGCAGAACCCGCTCGAACGCAAACTCAGCTCAGCGAGTCGCCGAAGGCTGGAAAATCTTGCGCGGGAGTTGTTCCCAGATGGCGTGGACGCATATGCCGGGAGCGAAGAACAATCGGTTCAGCGCACGAAAGATTTGCTCGAAAACGGCATCCGAACCGTCTTTTCCGCACAGTTCTTAAGTAACGAATTTCATGCAAAAGTTGACGTGGTGCGACTGCTCCTCGACGGCAGCTTAGAACTCTTCCTTATTAAGGGAGCCAAGACGCTGAAGCCCGAATATGCGGATGAAGCGGCCTACCGCTGCATAGTCGTCGAGGACTGTGGCTTCACGGTTTCAGCGGTAACGGTGATTCACCTTGGGTCCGATGAACCCTGGAATGGTGAGCCGATCAATGCAGAGACATTTTTTCTGCGCACGGACATCACAGCAAAGGCAATCGGGCGCGCGAGTGAACTGAGGCAGCGCGTCGTTGCCCTCTCCACTCTAAAGACAATCACGCTGTACCCACAGCCTGCCGGAATTTGGCCACACGTCGACCCAGCCCACCATAAAGAATGCCCCAACTGCGACTACGTGGGTCACTGCCAAACTCGGTGGCCAGAGGACATGCTGCAGACTTCGTTCCTGAGCGGCCGGGCCACAAAGTCGCTCAATGAGCTCGGAATAACTCGCCTGTCGCAGATCCAAGCACCCACGGGGCTGGATGGACGCGACGCCTCGCTTTACGAGAGCTACCTTTTGGGGGATCCCATCCGGTGCAAATCATTGGACGACGCACTTGCCAAAATTCAATACCCCGCGTTTATGATTGACTTTGAGGCGATCAATCCCGCGATCCCGCTCATCCCCGGAACAAAGTCGTACCAAACTTCACCGTTCCAATGGTCTTGCCACCGCCTGGAAGGGCCCCCCGTGGCAGGTTCGCCCCAAACGCCAGAAGAAGGTCACTTCCAGTTCCTGTGGCAGGAAAGCTCAGATCCAAGACCGGCATTTGTTGCGACCCTTTTAGATTTACTTGGCTCCCGTGGATCCTTCGTTCATTGGCATTCCTACGAGATCACTCAGTTAAATGGCCTGGTGGCAGCGGGCATTCCGCACGCTCAGGAATTGTTAGACAGAGTGCTCTTAAGCAACATTGATCTCGGCAGACTACTCACAAAGCACTATTTCGATGCCCGCATGACAAGCACTTCGATTAAGAGTGTGCTTAAAGCGATTTCGGATGACGTTCGGTATTCAGATTTAGCCATCGGGAACGGCTCCCTCGCCATGAACATCTACGAACGGATATATCGAGGTGAAGTGACGGGCGAAGAACGGGAGCGAGACATCGCCTACCTTCTCGAATATTGCAAGCTCGACACCTGGGCCATGGTGCTTACGCTTCGGGCGATGCTTCCGAGATAAACAACCTATTTCGCACACCGACGGGTAGGTTTCCATCCCCTTGATAATGGTCTGAGGGTGGATTGCGTAGGTGTCCCGGCACGGGCAGCGGACCCGTAGCCTCAACTTCGGCCATTGCCGCCCCGAAGGCGAGATATGAGGCGCGCGACTTCGGCGCCCGAGCAAGATATGCGACCGCGTGGCTGAGGTTGATGCCACATTCTGGCAATCCGATGACCTCGGCACAACGGTACGCGGCGTTCGCCAGAGGGAGAGCATTTGCATCCGCAAGCCCGACGTCTTCGCTGGCAAAGACGAGCAACCGCCGGGCGATGTATTTGGGGTCTTCCGCCGCGCCAAGCATCCTGGCGAGGTAATACAGCGCGGCATCCGCGTCGCCGGCTCGCATAGATTTGATCAATGCACTAATCAGAGCCGAACCGGCTCTTTCAAATCCAGACTCTGGCGCAAGTTGCTTCACCGCCTCGATGGTAATTGTCCCGCCTGATCCTTCCGCGACCGACTCTAACAGAGTCAGAAGCCTCCGTCCGTCCCCGCCAGACGCCGCAATAAGTTCAAGGCCAGCTTCTTCCGGTAACTCAACCCCCAGGAGGTTTGCGCCCCGGAGAGCAAGTGCCATCAGATCCTCCTCGGAAAGCGGATTCAGCCGGAACACACGGCATCGAGATAGAAGTGCAGGGTTCACCTCGGCTCCCGGAAACTCCGTCGTTGCCCCGATCAGCACAAGGTGGCCCGATTCAACCAGCGGCAACAGGTAGTCTTGCTGGGCTTTGTTGAATCGGTGAATCTCGTCCAGAAACAAAATCGGAGTTTCTTTCACGGTATCGTCGTCGAACAAACTCGCAGGGCGACCTGAAGATTTAGATTCGGCAATGCGGCGAAGATCGTCCTTCCCTGCCGAAACCGCCGAAAGTTCGTGAACAGGCTGGTTACATGCCGCGCCCACCAAGCGAGCGAGCGTTGTCTTCCCGGAGCCCGGCGGCCCCCACAGGATGAAGCTCCGTACCTTTCCGGAATCCAGCATTTGCCGCAGCGGACCATGATTTGAAAGCAGGTGGCTTTGGCCCAGAATGTCTTCCGGTGATTTCGGTCGGAGTCGCTCGGCAAGCGGGATCGAACTCACGACGACGCCTTCCGCACGGCTTTCCACAATGCGGGGGACATCGATTTCGGAATGATGGTGAGGATTTCTCGGCTCTGAGCGAGATAACGCTTGCGGTTGTTGCCTCTTCGGGTCGCGAACGCTTCTTCTAGATTGCTTAGCCGATCCGCTAGTTTGATCTTCTGGGCCTCAGGCGACATTTTTTCAATGCCCTCCAGCAACAGCTTAGATCGGAGCTCATACAACTCATCCGGATCGAGGTCCTTCGCCTCAGCAGCGGTGGGCTCGCGCCGGGTCAGTTCCTCGACCAGTCCTGCGACTCGGTCCCCAAACAGCCGCTTCAGGTCTCGGGGTTTCACCTGAGTTTCCTCAAGGGTGTCATGAAGTAGCGCCGCACACAGCACTTCCTCGTCCAATTCTCGCCCGATGTAACGGAGATTATTAAGAACGTCGATCACGTGCGTCACGTATGGCAACGGCATTTCACCGTCTCGGAACGTTCCGTGATGCGCCTCCACCGCGAAAGCGAGCGCTTGTTCCAACCGAATGGGGGTCATATGGGCAAGCTTACCGGCAGTAAACTAGGGGACATGCCACCTATCCTTGCGGCTGCCGATATTGGTAGCAACACCGTTCACCTGTTGGTGGCAGAAGTGACGGGTCGCAAGCTTCGCCGAATTATTAACGAAAGTGAATGGCTGTCTTTGGGTGAAAGAGTCAGTTTGGACGGGTGTTTCAGCCCCAAGTTAATAGAATCACTGCTAACCACCCTTCGGAAGTACAAGAAAATGGCGCAAGCGGCGATGGCGGGCGATCTCACGGTTTTCGCCACCGAAGCCATGCGGCGAGCCGCAAATCACGATGAGGTGATTGCGATAATCCGCCAGGAGCTCGGCCTCAATGTTGAACTGATTTCTGGGCCGAGAGAAGCAGCGCTCAGTTTTCAGGGCGTTCAACTGGACGTAGCTCGCGAGACTCCATACCTATTGACCGAAGTCGGCGGTGGAAGCGCACAATTCGCCCAGGTCAGTCGAAGCGAGATCGCCCACTCACTTTCCCTACCGATCGGAACGGGCAAGCTCATTGCAAGCTTTGGCGTTACACCCAACTGCGAACGAGAGCGCGTTGTGGCGGCCAAGCAATACCTCAGAGATCAGCTTCGGCCTGCACCATCCGTATTTGCAGGGCCCGAGCTCATTGCAAGCGGCGGAGTGGCCCGAGGCATCATTCGGTCGCTTCATCCCGACGGTTCCCCGCTCATTGCCGGGTACGAAGTAGAGTATATGATCGAGACGGCGTCTCGCTTGACCTCGCTGGAGTTGACGAAGCGCTTTTTGGTGAAGCGTAAACGAGCAGAGTCGTTACTCGCTGGCAGTTTGGTTTACCAAGCGATCTTGGAACGCTTCGGCATGCCGCAAATGTTAGTCAGTGAGTTCGGCGTGAGAGAAGGCGCAATTCTCGAACTAGCCGGGGTGAAGCTATGAGCGAGCCAGTATTCGGAACCGATCGCTTCATCAACCGCGAGTTTAGTTGGCTTCAATTCAACGGACGTGTGTTAGGCGAAGCCGAGCGGGACGATAATCCTCTTTTGGAGCGACTCCGATTTCTTTCGATTTTCGAGTCGAACCTGGACGAGTTCTACATGGTCCGCATATCGGGCCTGATCGAACAAGCCACGGAAGCGGTTTCAAAACCCGGTCCGGACGGTTTAACTCCCGCCGAACAACTGGAGATGATCGGGCCTATCGCGAGGGAAATGCGAATGCGCGCCGCCCGACTGTGGCAAGAAGACCTAAACCCGCTCCTTTCAAGCAAGGGTGTAGATATCTGTCGCACGCAGGACCTCACCACTAAAGCCCAAGCTCAGCTAACTAAGTATTTCCAAAGCGAGGTGTTCCCGCTGTGCACACCGCTCGTTCTTAGCCCGAACCCAACGCTCCCGTTCATTTCAAATCGGTCACTGAATATCGCTGTGGTTATTCAGAACGGGGGCTCGGTACCTATGATTGCCCGTGTAAAGGTTCCGCCCGTGCTTCCCCGTTTGGTGAAGACGGACCGAAAGAATCAGTTCGTGCTGCTTGAGGACGTCATCCAGCATCACCTTCATTTGCTCTTTCCAAATGTCGAAATCCTGGATTCGTGGATGTTCCGCGTGGTGCGAGACGCGGACATTGAGATCCGCGAATTGGAAGCTATGGACCTCATGGCGAGCATCGAAGGCATGATCCGCAAGCGCCGATTTGGTGACCCTGTGCTTTTGGAAACCGAAGCCGAGATGCAACCCGAAATTCGGAAACGGCTCCTGGCGATGCTTGAACTCGATCCGATTGATTCTTTTGAAATAGATGGAGTGCTTGGACTTGATGTGATGGGAGAACTTGCGAACCTCAATCTCACCTCACAGAAATTCCCTTTACACTCCCCGTTTGCATCTGAAGCCACCTCCACCAGCGCGCGGCTGTTTAAGACGGTCGAAAAACAAGATGTTCTGGTTCATCACCCGTACGATAGCTTTCGATCCGTGGCCGCGTTTGTGGCTTCCGCTGCGCAAGATCCTGATGTGATCGGCATAAAGCAGACACTCTACCGGGTCGGTGCCGAATCCCCTATCGTCGAATCGCTGCTGGCGGCCGCCGAATCTGGCAAGCAAGTTGCGGTCATGGTTGAACTCAAAGCCCGATTTGACGAAAGCAACAACATGCTTTGGGCGAAAGCCCTTGAACGAGCGGGAGTCCACGTCAGCTACGGCTTTCACGAGATGAAGGTGCACTGCAAGCTCTGTCACGTAGTCCGACGGTCGGGCGGAAAGACGCGGAGCTACGCTCACATCGGAACCGGCAATTACAACCCTTCGACCGGGCGCCTCTATACCGATTTAGGTCTCTTCACATGCAATCCGGAAATTACGCAGGATGTCAGCGAATTGTTCAACTTCCTCACCGGATTTAACCGACAGGAAGACTACCGCCGGATACTTGTGGCCCCATTCGGACTGCGCGAAGGCATTTTGGAGCGAATCGAACGAGAAACTGCAATTCACAAAAAGAAAGGAGGCGGGACCATCATCTTTAAGCTCAACGCACTTGTAGATGACGAGGTGATTGATGCGCTATATGAGGCGTCTCAGGCAGGGGTTGAAGTAGACCTCATCGCGCGTGGAATTTCGTGTTGCCGGCCCGGGATTGCTGGCCTTAGCGAGAATATTCGCGTGCGAAGCATCGTTGGACGGTTCCTGGAGCATTCCCGGGTGTACTTCTTTGGCAATGGAGGCAAACCCGAAGCGTTTATCGGTAGTGCCGACCTGATGCCGAGAAACTTGGACCGCCGGATTGAAGTTCTCACTCCCATCCTCTCTCCTTCGCTCGTCACTCTTCTTCGGGAGAACTTACTCGAGCCTTGCATGCGAGACAACACAAACTCTTGGATTGCTCGGTCGGACGGCCGGTATCGAAGGTATGAGCGCGGACCTAATGAACCTGCGTACAGCGCCCAAACTGAATTGGCACAACGTCCCTTTGGACAGCTCCAGTTTGGCAAATAGCTCACACCGTTCGGCCTCTCGTCACGTCTAGTTGAACAAGGCTTCGTGCAGTTCTATGTTTGACCTTTGGAGTGGAATAAGTGGGGCCATCGCTGTTATCGCGGTGGCAATTGCCATGGTGAAGCGACCGAAAGAAGTGCTTTCGAGCGACCGACGGGCACCGGTGCTGACGGGAATCGGCCTTTCGATGGTGTTCGGCCTGCTTGCCTACGGGTTGGTGGACCGGTTTTCCGGAGGCGAGCCAAGCCTTCGCGGACTTTCGTTCGGCTTTATGGTGGGTGCAGTCGGTCTTATGATTGGCTGGGGAACGCATCGGCCTTCGGTGACTGGCCTTGCAACGATAGCCCTGTCGGCCGTGGCGCTGATGTTGCCGGTATCCGCCAGTTCCCTTTCCGTACCGATGGCGGCAGGAATGGCAGCGGGGCTTGCGGGTTCGGCGCTACTCGGGCGTGGCACCGGACGACGATCAATTCTCGGCGTGCAGATGGCCTCGGTTGGAGCCTTGTTAATGGCCGCTGTCATTTCCGAAATGGGTACGGCCGCATCCGGATTGGTGATGACACTGCTTGCACCGGCCGCGATTGGCGCGCTTGTCCTCGCCTTCGTCAAACATGACGAGACCAACCTGTTTCCACGATTAGTCGCAGCGGTCCTCTCCGCGCTCATTTCCTACGCGGCCTCGGTACAACTTGCCCGAGTCGAAAGCCTACCCGAACTTCGGTATGTGCCGCTTATTGCGGGAGCTGTGGCGATTGCAAGCCTTTTGTTTCTTGGGAAGTCTCTTTCTACTCCGCGCTTGCTCCTGGTTGGCTTGGTCACTACGGCTACTGGAACCCTTGCGTTCACGCTTGGCCGCGGCGAAGGCATTGCGCTGGCGGCGGGAATCTTTGTCGTGATTGCCGTGATCTCAGCCGAAGCCACCATGCTTTTGGCGTCCCTACCGCTCGTTATGTTAGCGACACTACGTGCTTTTCGGTCGCTCATCACCACTCCGAATCTGACCTTTGAGCTGAACTTCCATCACCAGATTATCGCGCTCATCTTTGCCGCTTTGGTCGTTGTTGCACTCTATGAACTCCGATTTAAAGACGCTCGGCAGGGGCCCGCAGTTGGGGGTCTCAGCGCCGTCGCCTTAGGATGTGTCGTGACGGCGGGGTTGATCGCCTTTGGGACCCGCGCACCGAACGGCTTGATACTTGGCGCATTTCTCGGGGCGTTTCTGTTTTCGCCAATTGCGGACGCAATAAGAAGTGCGCGGCCCGCCGTGAACGCGACCCTACTGGCCGCACTCTCGATGGCAATGTATCCACTCTTGGCACCCAATCTCGATGCGACTCGTGACCAGAAGCTGCAGTCCCTGCTGATAGTGGTGGGTATAGCCTTTGTTGCCGTTGTCCCGCTCATTCTCATCTGTCGACCCTTCGCCGGTGTCGAAGCGTCAGAAAAAGGAAGCGCTTAAGCCATGAAAGCCCGTTTCTGGACCCCAATTCTCTCGGTTGTTTTGTTCGCCGGACTTGCCCTCGGCATTGTGGGAACGGGCATCAGCCGTGATCTGCCTGTTGGCAGGCTCGAAGGCACGATCCTCATGAAGGAAAAAGGCCGTCCACTCCCGGGTACGGTCATTTCAATTTTCCCCGTTCAGCCAGGCGACACCGGCCTCGCCAAACGTGTCGCACTTGAAAGTGGCCCGGACGGCGAGTTTGTGGTTCCGAACCTCCCCGCGGGGGTTTACACCATTTCGGCTTACGCGAACAACCACTCAACCGAGAAGCGAAAGAGCTTTCGTATCGTTGAAGGTCAAACCGAGAAACTGACCCTAAAACTCGATCCTTCGAGCGAACGATTCGAACTTTACGCGCCTCAGCGCGCGTTTCTGCCGGATCAAGCTCCAGGCCTTCAATTCAGCGGCTTTTTCCCGCAGAATTCGCTTTCTGTTCGCGTTGCAAAGATCAGCTACGAGGCGTTGGTCAAGTATCCCAACACCTACCTTGCCGGTCAGCAAATTCGGGACGAGATCGCAATCAATGCGAAATCAGACAAAGTTATCTATGACCAGGTCATCCCGATCAAGACCAAGGACCTTGAAGGAGCGTTCGAACAGCTCGTTGAGCTTCCCCAACTAGACCGCGGAGTCTACGTGGCGGTGGCTACAGTTCCTGGCCGGAAGGAATTTCGCCAGTCCACGATGTTTTTCGTGTCGCGCCTCGGCCTGTTGGTCAAGCCCGACGCAAAGGGAATCCACGCCTTTGTGACGAGCATGGATTCGGGCGAGAAAGTTGCAGGCGCGACGCTAAACTTCTTTGGTGCCGACGGCACCCGCCGAACCGCAACCACGAACGCCGATGGCCTCGCCACCTTGAAAGTGCCGGAAAAGAAGGGTTACGAAGGCGATTCGTTGCTGGTGAAACTGGGCGAAGACATGGCGGTCACCCAGTTCTCCTACTACGGGTCGGGTTCTGAATTCCGCGAGTATCTCTACACCGACCGAACGGTGTATCGGCCCGGAGATAAGGTGCGGTTCAAGTCCATCTTCCGACGCACCGACTCAGCAGGCAGATATCTTCCTCCGCCCACGGGCTCAGCCCAGGTAGTCGCAACCGACGACGAAGGAGAGGTGGTTTACCAAACAACCGGGCAACTCACCAACATGGGCACATTCTCCGGTGAATTCGACTTACCAAAATATCGGTCCACTCCGGTGTCTGTCCGCGTAACCGTCGGAGAGCAAGAAGCCTCGAAGTACATTCCGGTAACCGCTTATCGAAAGCCCCAAATAAAGTTGTCTGCAGAACCGGTTCGACCTCTCTATATCAAAGGGGACCGAATTGAGATGAAAGTGCGGTCCGAATATTTCTTCGGCGGAGCCGTGCCCGGTGCCACCGTCAACGCGACCGTTTACAGCGGTAGCTATGGGCGAAATGAAGACGGATACGTTGACGGGAGTTCCTACGGCGAAGATTATCTAGGTGAAGTTTCGGGAACCACGGACGCAAACGGCGAGGCAATCCTGAGTTTCGATAGCAACAAGCTTGCATGGCTCGAACGGGCCGGTCCGGAGCAAACCGTCACGTTCAACATTTCGGCGAGCGAAGACGGGGATCAGTACTTTTCGACCAGCGGTGTGGCCGTCGTAGCAATGTCCGAGGTGGGCTTAACCGTTGAAACTGACCGGTATGTGGCCGCGCCGGATGAACCCGTCGAAGTCACGGTGAAGGCGTTCGTCGCAGGCTCCGAAGAACCCCTCGCCAATCAAGACCTCAACATCAGCTTCGCCTACCAAATTTATGACTCGGGAAGGGTGAATGAACTAAAGGAAGGCGTAAGGAACATCACCACCGACTCATCGGGAACTGCGACCATAAAGGTGTTTCCGAAGCGAGAGGGCGACTACCTAATCCGCGTGACCGGTCGAGATCGTGCAGGACGAACCTCGGTGCAGTCCACGTCGGTCTGGGTTTTCAAAGCGGGTTCTCAGTGGAGCCGCGAAGACCAGTCGTTCGAAATTCGGCTCGAAAAATCTGCGTACAAAGTTGGCGAGATGGTCCGGGGGGTAATTCAGGCGCCAAAACCGGGTGGGGATCTTTGGATCACGTTAGACGGTCGGTTTGTGGCCGCTGAGATCGTAGCCGACAACGCGACCGGTGCGGCGACCTTTGAGTTCAGGTTGCCGGAACTGTACGTTCCAAATGGGTTTATCAGCGCGGCGTATGTGAACGATAAGGCCTTGTTCAAAACTTCTCGGCAGTTCCAGATTGACAATGAAACTCGCGCAGTTCATCTAACGATCACACCCGATAGAGAGAACGTGCAGCCCGGCGAGACTGTGAAATACGCGATCGAAACCAGGGATGAAGCGAAAAACCCGCTGTCTGCCGAAGTGTCACTTAGTGTGGTGGATGAATCGGTCTACGCGATCATGGAAGACGACGAGGACCCCTTGGCCGAGTTCTATCCGAAGAATTATTCGGATGTGGGTCTCTACCACTCGTTCCCAGAAGTTTATCTGGATGGCGGTGACAAGGGTGACTCTAAGATTGACATCCGGCGAGATTTTAAGGACACCGCTTTTTGGCAACCGGACGTGGTGACCGACGAGGATGGACGAGCCGTGGTGGAAGTCAAACTTCCCGACAATCTCACGGCTTGGAGAGCGACTGCGGTCGCGATAACCGCCGACACCCGCGTGGCAAAAACCCGAAACGAGGTCAAGGCGAAGAAGCCCCTCATGGCCCGTCTGACCGCCCCAACCATTCTGCGCGACTCGGATTCACTTTGGATTGCGGTGAACGTTACGAGCGGAACCGATGCGCCTCAAGAAGCGGAGGTCACTCTGGCTGTTTCCGGAGCTGAACTGGTGGGCGGAGCCACTCAAGAAGCATCGCTAAAGGGCAATGACAATCAAACGCTCCGCTGGCAAATCAACTGCAACAAGAGTTCCGAAGAAGCCGTGATTGTGGCGACAGCGAAGAGCAGCCTTGGCACGGATGGAACGGAGCTGACCATCCCTGTCTTACCTGTCACTCGCAGTTGGTCAGCGGGCGGTTCGGTTCAACTGGACAACAGCAAATCGGAATCCTTTGAATATGAAATTCCTGCCGGATTTAAGGCGAAAACAGCCACCGTTACGGTGACTCCGAGTATTGCTGGCACCTTGTTGAACGATTTGGACTCTTTGATCCAGTATCCGTATGGTTGTGTTGAGCAGACATTATCGCGCTTTGTTCCTGCGGTTCAGGCTCGGCAAGCCCTCAAGGACTCGCCGTATTGGACTCCAGAACTCAACACCCGGGTAGACGAGATCTCGGCCGCCAGTTTGGCGCGGCTAGAAGAACTTCAGCTTTCCAGTGGTGCATTTGGTTGGTTTGGAAACGGAGAAAGCGATCCGATGATGACCGGGCTTGCGCTGGAAGGGTTGTTCCAGGCTCAACAGGCCGGCACCGTCGTTCGGCCTCGGCTCCTGTCGCGAACCCTCAGCGCCGCGAAAGACGCGCTTGCGGCATACACCAAGGATTCCACCTGGCGGAAGCCAAATGCAGACTACGCTCGGCAGGGCGTCTACCAACTGGCGGCGGGGGTTTTGATGCATGAGGCAAACGCCTCTGCCCAACAGGTGCTATTAGCCGCGCCGGCAGATAAAGCTCCCCTCGAAAATCTTGTGGCCTACTTCAAAGCGGTGAGTGCTCCGTTTTCAACGGTGAACAGGGCCGACCAACTACGCGCTTACAACCGGGTGCTAAGTCGCGCAACGGGTTCTCCCGAAATGCTTCTCTGGCCAAACGACTACTGGGGGCAATCCGCCGCCCCGACTGTGCTCGGCATTCTGCAGCGCCTAAACGGCGGCGAAGAAGACCAAGTGCGTATCGCGCGCGGAATCTTCTCCACGCGCCGAGGCTCCTACGGTTATTCGACCTACGATCGTGGTCGCATCCTGGGTGCTTTGGCTCGCTTTGCGGCCGATTCCGGAAGCCTCTCCGTTCAGGGCAGCCTCACACTGTTTGACGGCGAGACCGCGCTGAGATCGGTAGACCTCAACTCGGACCAATCGGTCACGTTGGAACTCCCGGCTAGCCCTGGAACCCATAAACTCAGTCTCCGTTTCGAAGGCGAAGGCCGGCCCTTTGTTGCATGGACCATACAAGGAACGGTACCGGTGACGTCCGAAAAGCCGGCACCGAGTGACCGGGCTTCGGTAGCGGTCACCTTCCACGAACTCACAGCCCAGCGAACTAGCGATGGTCGAATGGCCCTCATGCCCACCGAACCCCGCACGGAATTCAAATCCGGCGAGTCAGTTCGCGCCCTGATAAAGGTTTCGGTCAAAGAAAATCTGGGGCACGTACTTATACGCGTGCCGCTGCCGAGCAATCTGCGGCTTACCGATACCGCGGCATTAGACTATTGGAGCTACCCGTTTGACGGTCTTGAGGTCTTCGACGACCACGTGGCGGTGTTCCAGCAGTTCATCTCGAAAGGCGAAGCGGTGTTCGAACTTAATCTCCGGGCCGAAAACGAAGGAACTTCCCTGCTTGCGCCCGTTGCCGTTGAAGAAATGTACGCTCCAACATCGGTGGCGACATCGGGAGTTACGCGGGTGAAGGTGGTCCGGTGAAAGCAATCATCGGGGCCTTTCTTGCCGCCCCGATTGCCGTTGCTTTCGCAATCGGGGTCGCCCAATCCCCGTCGGCTCAAACACGAACCGTGGGTGAATACGCTACGACCCTAGTCGGCCGAACTCCGAATCAGACGCATAATGCCGCTCTTGCTTTGCGCGAAATTCGAGGTGTGACGATTGCTCCGGGGGACGTATTCTCTTTCAATCAGCGGTTGGAAGGCTGGACGGCTCGCGATGGTTACCGCAAGGCCCCCGTGAGTTACAACGGTCAACTGATCGATAGTTGGGGAGGCGGAGTATGTCAGACATCAACCACGCTCTACAATGCCGCCCTTCTCGCGGGCTGCGAGATTATTGAAAAGCACCCGCATCAATTCGCGCCTTCCTATGTCAGTCCGGGCCGCGATGCCGCGGTGGCCTATGAGACGGTTGACCTTCGGTTTCGAAACCCGCACTCCTTTCCGCTCCGCATTTCGGGCGAGGTTCGCAACCAGACTTTGTTTGTTCGCCTTGTTGGCGTGACGCCTCCGATGGAGGGTCCCAAAATAGTCACAGAGATTATCGCCACCCACGCGGGTGAAACGTTTGATATCGGGCGCGGGCCAATTCGGCGCGTTCGCAACTCAGGCAAACTGGGTTATGAATACTCGGTGTGGCGAATCTGGCCGGATTCTCGGCGAGAGCTAATCGGCCGAGGTTCCACCCCGGTCATGCATCGAGTCGTCGAGCATCGCGAATCATTCGACTGAAGGATTCTCTTAGAACGCTCGCTCCAATACTTGGGGAAGCCAGTCCCTGTTCATGGAACGGACTCCCTGAGACCAAGCCTATGAAAATTCGACTCCATCAAGTTTTGAACGGCGCATCGTGCGTCGGCGCTCTGTCCGCAGCATTCTCGCTCGGGCTCGCTCAACCTGCGATGGCGAACTCGGCAAATCCGGGTTCCGCTTCGGTTTCGTCTCTTTTGGCCGGTGCCTCAGTGGGGCAATCCACGGTTGACGGAAGCACGATCCAAGCCCAGATTACTGCCGCGATTACTGCTGGTCAAACTTCGCTCATACTTCCCCCCAGCAAAATTTTGGTTTCCCAGTCGCTATTGATTCCGGCTCACGCAAATAATTTTTCGCTCATTGGGCAAGTCGGGACAGAAATTCAGCGCACAGGCACGGCCGATTTTCCACTGCTTACCATAGGACGGGGCCGCAACTACGCGTTTGACAACGCATCTTTCGTTTCGCAAGCCCAGACATCAGTTGAGCCCATCGCCGAAGGAGCCCGCTGGATCACCCGAACCGGCGGTGAACAGGTACGGCCCGGCTGGTACGCAATTGTCGGCGTCCACCCGGTAGATGACATTGTGCTTCACCCCGACGGAGTAACGAAGTTTGCGTTTAAGCGGGAACTGGTCAAAGTCCTCCGTGTGGAAGGGGAAAGGGTCTATCTAGCCGAGCCCGTCGCTCGAGAATATGCGACTCCAGAACTTCGGTTTATGGACGATGACTCGACCCACCAGTGGTTTTCGACAGTCGCTGAAAATATCACGGTCCGAAACATCAAGTTCATAGGGCGTAGCGCAACGAATAACGTCTGGACCAACAAGCTGATCGTTGCATTTGCAACTGTCAACCTGCGCATCGAGAATATTGAATTGACGGGCTTCAATAATGCGGGCATCAGTTCGATGTTTAACAAGGGCATCTACATCTCCGGGCTCCGCACTTCGGACGGTAATACGAATTCGCTTGGTTACGGAGTCGAGTTTGCGGCGTGTAGGAACATCACAGTTCGAAATTCACAGTTTTCCGGTCACCGATGGGGGACCCTATTTCAGTCTGGAACGACTGACGCCCTAGTCGAAGACTGTAGTTATGCGCCGGGCCCGAACGGAGGATTTGATGGCGGCCACGGTCAAGATGAGCGTAGGATCACTTTCCGCCGTTGCATTGGGCCGACTTGGAGCATCGCCAATCCAGCCTATCTGCGGGGCGTGAAAAATGTTACTCTGGAAGACTGCACCGCTTACGGAACCATCAATGTGTCTGCCAATGCCGAAAACGTACGAATAAAGGGCAAATACCCGGGCCAAGCAAATACTATGAGGCTGCTTCAACTCTCGACGGAGGGTAGCACGACGACGGTTCCTTCGGGGTCTTTTCCTCCTAAAAGCGTCTATCTCGAAAATGGCAGCTCGGTTGGGAGCGACCTGGACGGTGTTACGGTATTGATGCACACCCTTACCGGCCAACCACTGGGAATTGGCCTTCTCGACGTCCGAAATTGGACATTCCGCAATACGCTTTCGTCCGTTGGTTCAGCGGTGAAATTTAACAGTACCTCTACTCCGAGTACATTAAGATTCACGAACGTTGTATTTGAAAATAACTATCTTTACAACTCACCGTTGTGGCTCGGTCCGGTTTCGGGAACTGGATTCTGGAATATCACCTTTCAGAATTGCCAGCTAAGCACTCGGTGGAGATACGGGGTGAATTTTGCCAACAACAGTCGCGGGACGGTCACAGCAAATGAAACGTTTATCAACGGCACCCTGTTCAACTCCGGCCATATCAATAACCTCACTGCAACTGGGGCTCAATAGTCCCCGGCGAGATTATTTTGAGACAAAATTCAGAAATTCGCATCAGAGAGCGGATTTTCGCCCTCGTAATAGGTAATATTGGTGGCATTCTTCGCTGGTCCTAAAGTCCTATGGGTAAGAAATTTCTAGCACTTTTCATAAGCGCGCTCTTTGCGTTGCCTGTTGTTACCCCGGCAGTTGTAACAGGTACAGACGTCCAGAATATGATCAATTCGTCTTATATACTTGGGTTGCCGCAGGTAAACCTCCCTAATGAGACTATTTATGTTGATCAGACAGTCCGCATCTACCCGGGAATGAAAAACTTCCGGTTACAGGGAGGCGACCGCACAAAGTTTGTTCGCAATACCTCAGCCGATATCCCGCTGTTTATCATCGGTTTAGACGCAACTATTGGTTATGAAAACAACTACCTTAATCAAACGTATCAGTCGTTTGACATAGATCCTGTTCAAGACGGCGCGACTACCGTCACTGTGAATACAGCGCTTCCGCTGCTGTCTGGCTGGTATGTGATTGCCGGAAATGACCCCGTGAATGATGTGGTGGTTCACAGTTCTGGAAGCCCAACTTTCAACTATAAGCGGGAGCTAGTGAGGGGCACTCCAGGAACCGGAAATCAGCTCGTCTTGAGCCACCCTGTTGGACGTGAGTTTGAAAACCCGAAGCTCTGGCTCGTTCAACCGGACGGTCAACCGGTTTTGAACGGTGTGGTCGAGTCTATTACTTTTAGTAACATTCAGTTTGATGGTAGATTTAGAAGTTACGTTGGGAACCGCGTGGATAATACGAACACCAAGTCTTCCCGAGCGAACCGCGTTGTTACTGCAGGGCTTGCCAGAAACTTAGTATTTGAAGATGTCGTCATACGTGGATTTCGGAATTCTGGTTTGAGTATGAAGCTCTGCAGATCCGTAACCGTTACCGATTCGTTCATCACCGACGGTCAGACGACTACCCTCGGTTATGGCATCGAAGTGATGGCTTCTCGATTTGTGTTTGTAAGAAACACCAGATTTAGTAATCACCGATGGGGCGTACTCTTCAACTCAGGTTCCACGGATTGCGAAGTAACCGATTGCTTCTACGAAGATACACCTGGTTCCGGTTTTGACGTCAGCCATGGTAGCGACGAGCGCAGAATAAACTACATCCGGTGCATAGCAAACACATTTTCAATCGGAAACCCAGCTTATCGTGCAGGGGTACGTAATGCTACATTACTCAACTGTTCTGCTCGCAACAGCATGACGCTGTGGCCTAACGCAACAAATATCTCCATTTCAGGCAAATATCCTGGTCAAGAACATACCGCGCCAATGATTCAGTTCATGACTGAAGGCGGCGGCCTCGGTACCCCGCAAGGGATCATCGCTCCGGTTAATGTTTACCTAAGTGGCGGATCTTGCGAACGATTTGAGGCCGATGGAAATACGGTCCAGCTGTCAAGCATGTCTGGGCAACAGCATCAAATCCCTTATATCGAAGCCGTAGCGTGGACTTTCACAAATCCGAATCCAGCCCGAGGTGCAGCATTCCGGGTGACGGATATTGCCGGTACGGGTCGGATGAAATTCACAAACTGTAACTTCCGCAGCACTTACACATACGACGCACCCGTGATACTTCAAGCTGGAAACTGGGACGTCGAGTTCATCGGCTGCCATTTTACAAAGATTCTGCAGGACACTCCGTTCTACCAGCTCGGTCTGCACATGAAGCCAAATTCCACGGGTACGGTTCGGTTCACGGGTTGGAACACATACAACGGCTCAGTCATGACACCCGCCAATGTGTGGCAAGAGGGCACTGCGTCCATCTTTTTCCCATAAAACCATAATCTAGCGCATCTCGCTCGCCGATACTTCTACCGGGGTGTCGGCGTTTTGTTTTCAATTCCCGGTCCCCGGATATCAATAGGAGACCACAATGAATGTATATTCAGGACTAGCGGCACCGTCAGCGTCGCTGATGAAGGGGGTTACCGCCATGCTCGCGCGGCGCAGCTATGACGCTGCCTTAAAAAACGCAGCAGAGCTCGCAACGCCTCTTCGTAAACTCACTGACTCGGATCCCGCAGCATCGAATCAAGCGCAGAAATCATCGGACGTCGCAAGCCTTGCGGCGAGAGAGCCTGTGCGCGGCCTCAGGCAGACCAACATGGACCGCTTTAAAGACGCGTACCTTTCGTCCAAGGGGGATGAAAACTACAATGTTGACTTCGATTTCGACAGCGACGGCGAAGTGGGTTCAAGCGACCTCAGCTTGCTCAACCATATTCGATCTCTCGGAACGACACCGAGCCTGACCTTGGAGGACCTTCGTAGCGCCATGTTCAGCACGAAAGGCGATAAGAACTTCAATTCTGCCGCCGATCTTGATGGTGACGGAGAAATCGGAAACGGAGACCTTTCGCTCTTCAGCGAGGGTACCGGATCGATCCAATCGGGCGACCAGAGCGTAATCCTGAAGAGGTTTGAAGCCGCTTTCAATTCGGCAAAGGGCGATGATAACTTCGATTCTTCATTGGACTTGGACGGCGACGGTGAAGTGGGCGGTAGCGACTTATCGCTACTGAATCGCGGCCTCGGTGTACTTTACGGGTAAACCTAAGCTACAAAAGCAAAATCGGCCCGGTGGACCCATTGGTCACCGGGCCGATTCTTTCGCAAGACCGATTAACTAGTCGCCCGAGAGCAAGTAGTTGTTCGAAAGGATGGACAGGTCGTTACTTCCGACTTCGCCGTCACCGTCAAGGTCCGCATTCGCGTTGTAGTTCGGATCTCCAACGGAAGCGAGGAACGCCGAAGACACCGCGCTGAGGTCGGAGGATCCGACTTCATTGTCACCGTCCACGTCGCCGTTGATCAGGCTGAAGTTCACGTTGTTGATCGCAGAACTGCTGATCAGCAGCGAGCTACCGAGCGACTTGCGCAACCAGTGCGAAGCCTTCGCATACACGTTGAAGTCACCGCGAAGCGTCGTCGTAAACGAGTAGGCACCCGAAGCGTTCGGAGTCACGGTTACGATCTGAGTCGGGCTGCTGTCGGTCGGAACGAGTTCCAACGTCACTAGCTGCGGGGTTCCGCCCCAGTCTTGCAGGTTAACGGTTCCGCTCACGGTCGTCGGTTGCGGTCGCGTCGGGCCGTCAATCTCGGCATTAAGCACCGAAAAGGCACCGGGTGCGAACAAGCCCAATTCGGCGTTCGACGCTAGAACCGGCGGGATGTTTGCAGTGAACCGGAAGTTGTACACGCTGCTATACGCGAGCGGGTTTGCATTGGGCGAGCCCGGAGTTCCGGTCTGGAACATGATGAAGCCCTTGTTCGAGTAGTTATAGGTCCACTCGTTCGTGGTTACGTCATCAATATCTCGGAACTGTACGTTCGTGATGTTCAAGCCCGTCTCGATCGGAATCTTGAACGATCGAAGCTTTCGATCAACGGTGTGGTTGTACACCGCATAGTCGTAGCTGTATTGACCGCCACCAAGATTAATAACCTTGACTGCCACAATCGCGTCACCATCCGTTCGCGGCTCAGCAATCTTTTGTCGGTCGCCCCAACCCATGATGGCCGGACCGAGCGTCATCGTGGTTAGTCCAGAGAAGGTCCAGTTAGAGCCACTAATGACCGGGGTCGCACGGCGCCAACCGATTTGGTTGTACGTGTTGATGTCGCCCGGAGTGATGTAGTACGCCTCGAACACGACGTTAGAACCACCAATGAGGTCTTGGTCAGGCACTTCGATTCGTCGAGCAACGGCGTTGAGACCAGTGGTGCTCGTATTCCGTCGGTCAACGCAGTCGGGCAAGAAGTTCGAGAAGAGGGAGTTGTTGCAGTCCCAAACGCCCGTCAGCGGGTTAACTTCGCTACGCGGACCAAGATAGCGTCGGTCGCTGTTGTTTCCGGTACCGTAAGTATCAGAACAACCCGGACCAAGAAGTGCGCCCGTTCCCGGGTGGTCGCAGGTTCCGCATCCACCTGAGTTCGTTGAGAGGAACCCGTGCTTCAGATACGCTTCGCCAATTTGCTCGAAGCGACCGCCCCGAAGTGAGTAGAGATTTTGTGCGATGACCGGGTGGTTTACGTTCATCGGGGCAAACCAGGGGATGTCACCCGTACCGATACCGCAGCTTGTGGTCGAGATGGCGAGGCCAGCCGTTCCGTTCGGATACGTTCCGATCCGTCCAACTTGAGCTACTCCGCTCATGGCCGAGAGGCCGACGTCTTGGGTCAACTGAAGGTTCGGCAAACGATCGTTCGGTCGCTCATTCGGATCACCGCTCACAAACTCAACGTCTGCGTCAAAGTTGATCACGCCGATCGGGAATCCGGTTGCATTTCGCTCGCGAAGCGCGGTGGCCATGCTGTTCGAAATCGCCAGGTCCATCATCGCGATGTTCAGTCGGCGGTTGTCGAAGTCGAAGTTCACAAGCGGCTTTTGAACATCAATCCTGAATTGATTCCCAAGTCGGGACGTCGGGTAGATGCTGAGATCACTTTCCGGATCCTCACCGTTAGGATTCGTCGCAAAGTTTTGGTAGCTGATTTGGCGCCCGCGGACGTTCATGTTGAATCCGCCCTTGGTCGCAATGCTTCCACCCACAAAGCGAACAAATCGTCCGTTTTGGGTTTCAAACATCAGCGTGGAATCGTTCGAAATTGCAAAAGACCGTTGGTCTTCCATCACGGCGTTCCAATTGATCGTGCCGGTGTAACCACCGACGGTAATACCCAGCCCCTCAAGGTTGCTGTGGTGGAAGAACATGGAGGTGGCTCCGCCTTTAATGCGCCATATCTGAGCCGCGTCCGCTGCCGAGAAGCAAACAGACAGGGCCAGTACCGCGAGTGAAGTTCGCGCAAAGTTATTCATAGGATTGCTCGTGAATAGTCAAACGGGATGCCAAAGACACCCTACTGCGACTAGTTTAACCGCAATTTGCAAAATCTGTTCGGGTTTTACGGAGTTTTTTGCTCATGCCAGGGTTTTTGTAAGACCTGGCCGGCTTTCTGCTTGGCGAAACTGAAGGCTTCGTTTGCCTCTTCTTCTCTGCCCATGCGCGCAAGCAGCGCGGCGCGTCCGTAATAATCTTTCGCATCTTTGGGCTCGGCGTTGAGGAGGCCTAAAAGATCACCCGATTTGTATTTCGCACTTGCCCACAAAATCACCGATTCAGCGTCAAGCGGGTTCTCATCGCGGATCCGGTCGGCCAATTCTTCAAAGAGTCGGACATCACCAACTCGGAATGCAAGTTTCGCAAGAACCAACTTGGCGCCCGGTAGGTTGGGGTCGAGTTCGACGGCCCGCATCTCTGCTTCTAAGGCTTCGGTCAACTTCCCTTGCTCGGCCAAAATCAGCGCCATGTTGTGCTTGATTTGAGCACTCGCGGGGCGAAGTTTGGCAGCTTCCTCGATTTGTGCCAGACCTTCGTCAAGCCGTTTCATGCCCGCAAGCTGCATCCCGAGATTCACGCGGGCGTCCACGTTGTCTGGCTCTAGCTTGACCACGGTTTCGAATGCCCGCACGGTTTCATCCGGGTCGCCATTTGAACGCTGAAGGCCCGTTCCGTACGTCATCCACGCCTGAATACTTCGTGGCTCGTGATCGGTCCAGCGCTTCGCAAGCAACGCCGAATCCTCCCATTTTCCTGCAGTTGCATAGGACCTCGCAAGCTGGGCAATTGCACCTAAACCGTCTGGATCTAAGGTCACGGCATGCAACAGTTCGCGCTCTGCGGTTTCCTGCTCGTCCAAGAACAAGGCAATTGAGCCCAGCTTCGCGTGATGCAAAGCCACCGGAAAGAGACCAATGCGCTGCGCGGTCTGAATGTCTTCCCGGGCCAGTCGCGCCATGGAGTCCGCTTCTTCCGAAGAAATCTTAGCCTTGCCGTCGTAATAGGCTTGCGCATAGGCTAAGTGCGCGTTCGCCTGGTGGACATAGTAATTCACGACTGCACTGTGAACGGTGAACACCGCCCACAAGCCAATTGCCGCTATGGCGACATGACCCGCCGAGGTCATTTTGCCCGCGCGTTTCAGGGTCCACCGGGCCAGCCGACCGTTTTGCCCTCGGATCGTTTGCCATGCCGTCAAAAACAGAAATGCGGTGATGGAAGCCATTCCCAAAGCGAGCAAGAATGGAATCTGCTCATAGAGTCCCCGGTAAGCATAGAGACACAAGACAAAGCTAGCCGCGAGCAGTATCTCCTCTCGCACGGTGAGGTCGAATTTCTTCGGTGCCTTGGGTTGGGAACGAAGCTCTTTGGAGGCGAACGGTGTTCCGATGCCGTAGTAAAGTGCGCCCTTCGGACACACATCTATACAGTCCAGGCACTTCATACACCCCGGGTCCTGCACCATTTTCAGTAGTTTCACTTCCTCGTGAACCCGGACGTTACTCGTGCAATGAGCCGTACATTGCCCGCACTGATCACATGCATCGGTCACACGGATCTTCCCGGGCGCAATGCGGTCGGCGTGATAAAAGAAAAATCCGTATGGGCACGCGTACGTGCAATAGCCCTTGTTCCCGAGGAAATAAACTACAAGGCCGCCGCAAACCACAAACGTAAGGATGGCGATCCCCGGACCTGGGAAGGTCGCCCAAAACTTCTCCGTATAGAGGTGATAGACCCATTCAGGTGCCTTTTCGCGCATCAAAAGCCGCTGAACCGATGGCCAAACAAACATGTAGAGCCCGGCAAACACCGGCACGTAAACCAGGATGCGCGACCGAAACGGCTTCGGCCGGACGCCGAACCGTTGCATCAAAGACCCGCATGCGTCTTGGATTGCCACCAAATGGCATCCCCAACCGCAAAAGAAGCGACCAAAAATCAGCGTCGAGAGAATGGCGAGGGCAAAGAAGATGAAACCGGCATTGACCAGTCCGGTTTCGAGGGTCTGCATCGCTTCGCTGGGCTCCACCGGAGAAATGGTCTCTCCAGTGGTTCGCCAGTGGGCGATATGGATCGCGGCCGCAACGTGGACCGCAATGAGCACACCGGCTCGCCAGTACGTTTTTCGTCGCGGCCTTGGAGAATTGGTTTGACTCAGTTCAGTTAAGGCCATTCAATTTTTCTTCGCCTATTTAAAAAACTCAAATTTCTCGAGCTTTTGTTTCACAGACTGCAGGAATTTGCCCGCAACGAGGCCATCAATGAGGCGATGGTCATAGGTGAGCACCAAATTCATTACCGAGCGAATGGCAATCATTCCGTCAATGATCAACGGAACCTGCTTAATCGTGTAGGTGCCGAGAATTCCGCTTTGCGGCGCATTGATCATCGGGGTGCCAAGAAGCGCTCCATAAGAACCCGGGTTGGTGAGCGTGAACGTTCCACCCTGAACGTCAGCCACGCTCAGTTGGTTATTTCGGGCTTTAAGTGCAATCTGCTCAAGGTCCTTCGCCAGATCAATGAGCGACTTGTTTTGGCAGTCTCGAATCACGGGGACGATCAAGCCCTCGTCGCCGTTCTTACCCAGCGAAACCGCGACTCCGAGATGAACATTCTTGTTCTTCACGATTTGGTTGTCCGCCATGAGCGCCGAATTGAGAAGCGGGAACTCCAACAGTCCTTCGGTGATCGCCTTGATGAAGAACGGGGTGTAAGTGAGCTTAACGCCAAATTGCTCTTGGAAGGAGTCCTTGTTCCGCGTGCGGAAATTGACCATGTTGGTCACATCCACTTCGATAAGGGTGCTCACCGTAGGCACTTGGCTGCTGCGCACCATCGCCTCGGCGATCATCTTGCGCATGCCGACCAGCGGAACCAATTCTTGGTCGGGGCCCGCCGACGTCGCCGGTGCCGGGGTCGGAACCGAAAGCGGCGCGGCAGAAGGAACTGGTGCCTTTGCGGCCGGTTTGGCTCCGCCCGCCAGATAGCCCTCAACATCCTTTTTGGTGACGCGTCCACCGGACCCGGAACCTGCAATGGACCGTAGCTGATCGTCGGAAATCTGATGCTCGTTGGCCATCGCCCGAACAACGGGGCTGAACCATACGCGTCCGCCCGCTTCCGGAGCGGCTGGCGGCGCGGTCGGAGAAACTTCTTCTTTAACCGCTTCTTTCACTTCTGGGGGAAGCGGAGTGGGTGATTCGGCCGTGTGCGGTACTTCGCCCGGCTTCCCAATGAGCCCCATTGCCTTAAAAACCTCAACCGTGCCTCCCTCAGGAATGAGAATCTCCAGCAGAACGCCTGCGGCGGGTGAACCGAGTTCGGTGTTCACCTTGTCCGTCATGATCTCGACCACGGGTTCGTCTTCCTTGACCGTGTCTCCAACCTTTTTCAGCCAGCGGCTGACCGTTCCTTCGTGGACGCCTTCACCCAGTTCGGGCATCAGGATTTCTTCGGGCATACTCGTATTTTAGCCCAGCAACCTGATGCTTTGAAGGGGAGCTAGGCCGACTTCCGCTTTTTGCGCGCCAAGGCGAGAATTCCGAGCGAAAGTGCTGTCGTGCTGGCGGGTTCTGGCACCACCGACACATTCAGTCGAATATCACCGTCTCGGGTGTTATTGGTATCTACCGTCCAGTCGCTTCCGAAGTTCGCGTTATAACCCGCGACCGCAATGAGATAATCCCCCGCGAGGAGTTCCCGACCCGCCGTGCCATCAAAATACAGGCGAGAGAAGAAATCATCGCCGCTGTCGTCGTCCTGGAACATCACAGTTCCGGACGCCTTGTCGTAGATCGCAATTTCCGTGTCGTCAATTGCGCCCGTGGTTCCGTTGGTGTTGATTTCAACTCGATAGTTTGAACCCGCGTTCTGGTGTAGGTTCAGCTCATACCAGTGCACCCGCTGGGATTCCGAATAGGTGTTCGTAACGCTTTGAACGTAAGGCACGGACGTCACATCGAACCGATGGCTCACCGGCGGCGGTCCGAGTTTCAGAAAGTTCATCGAGAGGCTTGTCCAGTTCGATTCGGCAATTGTTCCGGTTGCGTCATCGAAGGACTCATAGAACTCAAACGTCCAGACCGACCCGGGCAGAATCATCTGGCTGATCAGATTCCCGGTGATGACGGCCGTTTGGTTTACCGTACTGAGCTCTGTGAAGGTCTGATCACTAAAAATCTGAATGTCGAAAAAGTCATTCGCGCTGGTGTAGCCACTATTCCGCACGCGAATCACGGCCTCGCTGGCGTAGGTTGCGGAGACCGCACTTTGGAGCGTAGCGTTAATTCCCACCACTCGCCCAGCAAGCAAATAGGCTTCGGTCGCAGAAGACGTGAACATGACCCGGCGGTTACTTGCATTTCCTGCCGCATTGATCGAGCCGATCGGAACGTGTGCGCCGAAACTGAACGATTCTTGAGCGATGGCACCGCCTGCCAATAAGGCGGCCATCAATGCCGATGTGAGTTTGAGCCGATTCACACGCTCTTTTTAACACACTCCGGGCCAGACCCGCTCTAAATTCCGGCTTGACCGCTGACTTTTTGTAAAATCCTAGCAAGCAGTCGGCCCGAAACTTCCGGCCACTCGTCATCCACGATGCTGAACATGTGCGTGTCGCGGACGGTTCCATCGGGTTGAATTCCGTGCTTTCTCAGGATTCCCTCGTCTTTCGCGCCCAGCTTCAGTATCGCTCGCGCACTCATGACGTTCCGAGCATCTGTTTTCAGCTGAACTCGGATTGCGCCGCGATTTTCGAACGCGTGCTGTAGCATCAAGTGCTTCATCGCGGAATTGAGATAGGAATTCCGAAATTCGGCAGCAAGCCACGTCATGCCAATCTCGACGCCTCTCGCTTCCGTCCGGATATCCATAAACGAAGTCTTTCCCGCCCATTGCCCAGTGCGACGATCTTGAACGGCGTAGCTTATGCAGTTTGACGTTGCGAGCGTTTGCTTAAGAAACTGCTGGAAGGCTTCTAAAGAACGGTCTCTGGGCTGCAAAGTAACCCAATACCGAAACGTTTCCGCATCGGTCGTTGGAAAGAGGCATTCGGTGTGGTCAATCCGAAGCGGTTCCAGCCGAACATATTCATTTTGCAGCGGAACCGCCTCGAACCACGACATGGTCAACGGTGAAGGAAGCTTTGGAGGTCTGCTTCCCCAATCACCGGCTCACCTTCGGCCACGTTGTTCAGCCGACCGTCCTTCATCCAGACAATCAGCTCGTCCACCAGACCATAAAGGTGGTCGAAGGAGTCCACGACGAAGAGAAGCGGCTGGTACTTGTCAATCTCGAAGGTCTGGTTGATGACCCACTCCAGCTGAATTGGATAACGTTGAACGTCGGGTGAGATGACGCAATGCTCAATCTCGCCGAAGCTGCTGAGGAGCCCACTGCCGTAAACCTTTAGTTCCTTCGTGCCGGGGTCACGCATCAGTCCGAACTCGATGGTGAACCAAAAGAATCGCGCCATTGCACGCATGATGCTGGCGAGCTTGTGGGTCTGCTCCGCCTCGTCGGGAATCCCCTGCACGATCTCCGCAGCCGTATGGGCCGCGTCCCCGAATCGAACCAGCGTGTCGGCAAAGGCAGGATCTGTGTGCATCGGAACGTGCCCCGCGATATCGTGGAAGATATCCGGTTCGGGAAGATACTCGAGCCGGTCCCCTCGACGAATCGTGATCGTCGTCGGAAAAGCCCGTTCCCGAAGCGAATCGAAGAACTTGTAGGCTGGAACGTAGCCGCTCACGGCCCGGGCACTAAACCCAGTAAGTGGTTCGAGGAATTTGTTTACGTCGTCAAGCCGCGGCACCCGGTTCGGGTCTAAGCAGAGGTTCGCGATGCCCGCCATAAAGTGCTTGTTCGCATACTTTTCCCACCGTGGAAGCATCCGCGAGTACAGCGCCCGCCATGCCTCGTGGTTTGCCTCGCTGTACAGCTCGTAGGGCTGGTGAATGTAGAGCTCGCCGTTAAGTTGCGCGTTCTCAATAAACGATGCCTCCGTGGTGGTGAGCCCGCAGCCTGGTTCAAACGACGTTGTTTGAACGATGTTGGGTTTCATATTGCCTCGCAGTTTACCGGGAGCGGGGACCCACATCACGAAAAAAGCGCCTTGTCCGGATGGACATGGCGCTTTCGTTGGGAAATGAGTGACTAATCTAGATGATGGCGTTGCGTTTTACCTGCTTGTCCAGGATGATTCCTGCAATGACCGCGACGACCGCCAATACACCACAAATGATTGGTGCGGCCTTGTACGCCGGAGTCGCGTTACCGCCGATCAGTGCGGCGGAGACATTGAAAGAGTCGGTTGCGTACTGGTAATACGGGATTCCCCACGCCATGCCACCTAACAGAATCGGCACGGAGAGGTATTTCACGAATCCTTTGGCTCTTCCGTTGGCTTGGCCGACTGCGCCTACGATGAACAGCATCGCCGCAAGCGAGACCCACATGGCCACGGCGAGCGCCATTTGCTTTGGATTAGTTTCTCCCGGTACAGCCAGATAGCGAAACACCGATTCGTTAATTAAATTCATAGCCTGTTCTGAAACCCACTCCTCGAACAATTACCAGACGCTCACGATTGTAGCAGTTCGTTTCGGTCCAAGGCCACAGGTTACAAGGACCATGCCAATTAACAAAAAATCGCCCTTCCAAGTTTCTGGAAGGGCAATTTTGTTTAGGGATTTCCGGAACCGGCTCTTGCTCTTTCTTCAGCGCTCATGCCGGGTTGTCCCGTTCCCTCGGCGCCGCCGTATCTATTTTGTTGGTTCTCCATGAACTTCTCTGGGTCAACCCGTTCGGAATCCTGGTTCGCCACCGAACGTCCGACCATGTTCCAGAGCAGGAAGCCCCCCAGGATCACTACGACCGCCACGATCGCACCTACGAGTTTTGGATCGAGTTCTTTTTTCATTCCGCTTTATTCGCCCGGGAGTTTGCAGAGACCGCAGAGCGAAAGGTCGGTGCAACCTTCGTAGTACTTAGCGGCCAGGCAGCTAAACCCGGTGTCCCAATACTGATTTCCACCGAACTGAGCGTCTGCCTTTTCTTCGTATCCGTCGAACTTGTAGCCGATGGTTTGGCCATCGCTAGCGCGGCGACCGTTCATCGATCGGAACCGCGCACTTCCATCGGCGAAGCCGAAATTAGATCCACCATTGTAAGAGAACACGATTTGGCCGAGCCCGGAGTTCGTGTTGTAATAGCGGTCGGCGTCTGAACGACGGAGATTGTAGGCATCGTTGCACCACCACCACGACCCGTTGTTCCAGGCCGTGTTGCCCAGTGACGACGTGTAGTCGCGCGAGCATTGTCGCCGCTCGACAAAACTAATCGTCGAAGACGGTTCTTCGACATAGCCTTGGCTGATCGCGGACCGCAAATTCATGTTGTTCCGCCACGGGAATCCGTACTGCGGGCTGAGATTCGGGCGGGCCTGAACGCCGCGGAACAAGTTTTCCGCCACCGCGTAGCTTCGGCGAGTCGCTCCAAACGGTGTATTAAACTTCGTGTTAGTATCCATCTGCACGAAGATCAAGTTGTAGTTCTTCATGTACGGCTGGATGAGGTGATCCCACGACATGGCCGGATACGGGTCGCCGCCGCCTTCTGTCGGCCCAAAGCCAAGCCGGAATCGCGGCATATAGTAGTCATCCTGGTCTGTGGCGTACATCATCGAGGCAATGTTCAATTGCTTGATGTTGCTGATGCTCGTCGCCTTGTAAGCGGCCACGCGGGCACGACTAAGAACCGGGAAGAGGATCGCCGCCAAGATGGCGATGATCGCGATAACGACGAGGAGTTCGATGAGCGTGAAGCCCTTCCTCAGATTGGATCTACTGAACATGTTCGTTCCTTTTTTGAATGAGTGCCGGAAGGGCGGTTCGCCCTCGATTGATGATTTCAAGATTGACTTTAGTAGCTTCTAACAAAATTGCAGATTCGGCCGGGGGAATGGAGACGGTAATCGAGCCCTGCGCATCCGCCTGAAGGCGGTCCCCGGAAATGGCATCAACGAAGTTCCTTGACCGAGCCTCAGTTCCGATCTGGATCTTTACCTTAGTCGGGTGTGAGCCTCGATTCAGCCCAATCGCGGCGACTTCTCGGCGAAATCGGCGAAGAAACACCGCAACGTCGGGTTGATTTGGATTCGGAAGGACTTCCGGGGCTCCGGTTGCAAGGACCGAAACCTTGGTCTTGAGAGCGGAAAGCAGGGTGTAGTGCCGAAGCAACGGGTTGGATTCGGATACTAGGTTCCATTCCATTCCCCGTCGGTTGGCGGGGTCGGCACCCCCCTGCATTCCGAGTTCCTCACCGTAATAGACGCTCGGCACGCCCGGCCACGTGAACTGCACAGTTGCGGCGAGTTTTGCCTTTGCAACGTCTCCGCTGGCTTCGGTCAAGAACCGCGGCGTGTCGTGGCTACTGAGCAAATTCATCTGGCTCCGGCTTACTTGCGGTGCATACAAAGCGTAATTCGCGTCCAACGCTTCTAAGAAGTCCGCAGAACTTCCCTGGCCCTTGGCAATCCAGGCCACGCAAGCCGAGCGAAACGGGTAGTTCATGCTCGCGTCCCATTGGTCCCCGCTAAGCCACTGCGTGGCGTCGGTCCAAACTTCGCCAACGATCCAAGCATTTGGGTCAATTTGCTTAACTTGGGTACGGAATTCGCGCCAAAACTCACTCGGAACCTCGTTGGCCACGTCCAGACGCCAGCCGCTGAGGCGAGCGGACTGCATCCAGTATCGGACGCTCTCAAAAAGGTAGCTCTTCACCGCCGGATGCAGAACATTCAGCTTTGGCATGGATTCGAACCCATACCAGGCCTCATACGACGGGTTTTGTTTGACGGCAACCGGAAACGAGCGGACAAAGAACCAGTCGCGATATCGGGACTGCTGTTGGTACTTGAGCAAGTCCGCAAACGGAGAAAAAGTCACGCCGACATGGTCAAAAATCTGGTCTAGCACCGTGCGAATTCCGGCTGCCTCAAGTTCGTGGGTGAGGGAGACAAATTCCTGGTTAGTGGCAAATTCCGGGTCCACCGTAAAGAAGTCCACCGGGTCATAACGGTGATTCGAAGTCGCCATCATGATCGGGTTGAGGTAAATGGCGTTGACCCCTAACCCCTTTAGGTACGGAATGTTCTTCGCGATTCCGGCGGCATCCCCGCCAAATCGGTTGGAAAATGTCGGTGTCGCAGCCCAATTTGCCAGTTCAGCCGGGTCATTACGAAAATCGCCGTTCAAAAACCGGTCCGGGAAAATTTGATAAAAGACGGATCGTTCCACCCAACTTGGCACTACAATCGGCGCGAGGTTTGATGCCGAAACGTGAATGGGCTTCGGCTCGCCGGAAGACTTCGTTCCATCTGCGTCCACGGCTACGAGGGTCTGTGCGTCTTCCACTGTGAAGTAATACGAAAGTGCCTTTGACTTATCCCATTGAATGCTGGCCGAGCGTTGCTCAAAAAATTCAGTAGTGCGAGACTTCTGGAGCAAAATAGGCTTACCGTGGACGAATGCCGAGACCTTTTCCACGTCGCCCGGACGCACGTTGACCGACAAAACGAGCCTGCCTTGATCGAAGTTGCGCTTCGAAGAAATGACGCTTTGCGAAATCACGCCGTCACCAACCAGGGCGGGTTTTGCGTAATCAGTCGGCAAAACCAGGGCTTCTGAGTTTAGATTTCCGGCTCCGTCGGGCACGTGACTCGGATTTGCGGGGTCAGTGATCCAGCGGTTGTCGTCCACGACGAACTTATATTGGTGCCGCCCCATCGGAAGGCGCTCGGTCGCGGTCCAGACCCCGTTGGTAGGTTTCATGATGAGCGCGCGGCGATTCCACTGGTTGAACGATCCAGCAACCGCAACTTGCGCGACCGGAACCGTAGGTTCGTACCGAAATGTGTACTCCACCATCGGACCCGATACCACCGCAAGCGCGGTCAACAGGCTGGACGTCATCTCGGAACGACCACCTTTTCGAACCCAGGCGACGAACCGCGAATCACCAGTTCGGCGGACATGGTTTTGCGCTGGGCCGGCAACGGTTCTTTGCTCTCAATCCGGGCGAGCAATTGGCTGACCGACCAACGAACCATCTTCGGGATATTGAGATCCACCGAAGTAAGTCCACCTTCGATAAGTTCGCACACGGGCGAATTGTTGAAGCCAACAAGGCCGAGACTTTCCGGCACCCGGCGATGAGCTTTGCGCGCCGCTTGCACCACGGCCATCGCCATGAGGTCGTCCATCGCCAGAATGCTGTCTATTGAATTATCTCGGGCGAGAATCTCCTCGGCGCGCTCACGGGCCGGGTCCATCCCGAACGCGGTGTACGCAACCTGCGCACGGAGCCCGAACGCTTCCATGGTCTTTCGGTACCCCTCTTCGCGGTCTCGCGTCACCGTCAGTTCTCGCGGGCCGGCCAAAAACACGGGCGACCGATATCCTCTTTCCAAAAGGTGCTTGGTCGCAATTTCGGCGGCGGCGACGTTGTCGTTATCAATCGCCCAAAGTTGGTCGTTGCCACCCGTGTTACCAATGAGCACGAACGGAAAATTGTCGTCTTGCAGGCGGGCAATTCGGCTATCGCGCGGCTCGCTCTCAACCAGAACCAGCCCATCTACCCGGCGGGTGCGCAGGAGTTCGTCGTAAACGAATTCTTGGTCCGCTTGATTGGCGGCGATGTCCACGCACAAGTGAAACGGAGTGCCCGCAAGCGTATCGATAATTTCGCTCACAAAAAGGGCGAAAAACGGGTCGCCTTGCAGGGTGCCGACTTCCCGCTTCATGACCAGGCCAATCAAATTTGTACGGCGCTGTCGTAAAGATCGCGCCCGTACATCTGGCTGGTAGTTGTGCTCACGCATCACTTCCAGCACCCGTGCCCGGATGTGGCTTTCCACTCGGTCATCCCCGGCAAGCACCCGGCTCACAGTTGCCTGCGAAACCTGCGCGTACTTTGCGATATCTTGCTGGGTGACTCTCATTTGCAAACGCCCCGGTTGCCGCGTGAATACGTATTCATAATACAACAGCCGCAGTCAAATATCAAGGGCATTTTCTGTTGAGTCGCCATTTACAACTAAAAATGCCCGGGTCTCAGCGAGCCGGGCATTTAAGAACTGAGTTTCGGAGCAATCAGACTTCGTAGCGGGTCGGACCGGAGTCCTTACCTGGCTGCCCGATTCGCTTGACAAAAGTGACCAACTCCATGGGGTTGAACGGCTTGGTCAAATACATGTCAGCACCATAGTGATAGCCTTCGAACACGTCCTTGTCTTGCGCCTTCGCCGTGAGCATAATCACGGGTAGCGTCTCGAATTCAGGATCCTTTCGGAGCGACTTCAAAACTTCAAAGCCGTCCATGTAGGGCATCATGACGTCTAGCACCACGAGGTTCGGCTTTTCGGCTCGAATTTTCTCCAGCCCTTCCTTACCATCATAGGCGGTGACCACCTGATACCCTTGCTTCTCCAAGTTCACTTGGATCAGGCGAACAATATGCCGCTCATCATCGCAGACTAGAATTTTCAATGCCATTCAGTAAATCCTACTTCCGTGTGCGGATGCTACCCGAACCCGCTGGGCTACCGCCCGCAAAATCCAGATTCACCCGCGAATCTCTTAATAACGAATCAGCTTTGCGCTGAGTTCAGCAATGTCCTTTACGCTCGGCAACACCGAGAGCTCAAGCGGATTTACCCACGGCACCGGAGTGTCGAGTCGAGTAAGCCGCGATGCAGGCGCGTCCAGATGCTCGAATGCAAGCTCGTTGACCATCGCCACCACTTCTCCGGCGAAGCCACAGGTCTTGGGGGCCTCGTTGACAACCAGGAACCGGTTCGTCTTAGCCACCGAAGCTACGATGGCGTCCATATCCAGCGGGTTTAGCGAGCGCAGGTCTAGCACTTCGATGGACATACCTTGATCTCGCAAAAGTTCAGCAGCTTCAAGTACGTGATAGACATTTTGGCCGTAGGTCGCGACAGTCAGGTCTGTGCCTTCCCGTGCGATTCGGGCTTTTCCGAACGGAACCGTGTAATCGCCATCTGGAATCACTTCCTCAATCTTGGGAAGTCGGTATAGGTTTTTGCTCTCGTAAAAAATGACCGGGTTGGGATCGCGCAGAGCTGTTTTCATCATGCCTTTCGCGTCGCTCGGCGTGCTGGGGCAAACCACCTTGAGTCCGGGCGAGTTCAAGAACCACGCCTCGTTCATCTGGGAGTGATAGAGGGCACCGCCTCCATAGGCTCCGGCTGGGCCACGGACCACAATCGGCATCGCGACCTCGCCTGCGGTTCGATAGTGATAAGTCGCCATATTGTTGACGATCTGATCGAAACCGCAGGAGATAAAGTCAATGAACTGCATTTCGCACATCACGGTGTGCCCGTTAAGTGCCATTCCGACCGCGGCGCCAATGATGCATGCTTCGCTGATTGGCATGTCAATCACCCGCGTTCGGCCGTGCTTTTCCATCAAGCCTTCGGTTACGCCGAACGCGCCTCCAAGGGCTCCAACGTCCTCGCCCATGGTGATCATGGTCGAGTTGGCTTCCATCTCCTCAAAGATGGCTTCCTTGAGGCCGGTGAGAAAATTCTTCTTTGTGCCGACGGGGGCTTCCAGTGTATTACTGCTCATATTAGTCTCGGAACACCCACATCGGGCCCTCACTTGCGTCCGGAACCGGGCTTGCCAGTGCGGCTTCGATGCCCCTGTTCATGTAGGCCACCACATCAGGCGGAAAATCTTCGTCACGCGCTTCCTTCACGCCTTTGCCTTCGGCCATAAACTGGTCTGCTGTTTCCTGGCTGATATATCCAAGGTCAAGCAGGTGCTTTTTGGCAATCGCGATGGGGTCACGTGCGCGCCCTGCCTCTACTTCGGCTTGCGGCCGGTATCGGTCCGCACGGTCATCGTCGTGGTCTCCGTGACCATAACTGCGGAACGTCTTGCATTCGATGATGCTGGGTCCTTGACCGGACCGGCCGTATTCAATGGCCGCCATCATCTTGTCGTAAACGTCGAAAACATCTTGTCCGTCGGCCACTACGCCCGGAATCCCATAGCCATCCGCACGACGGGCAAAGTCCGGAAGCGAGTACTCCAACTCGTTCGGGGTGCCATACGCCCATCCGTTATTCTCGATAATCGTGATCACGGGCAACTTATGGACGGCGGCAAAGTTGATCGCTTCGTGGAACACGCCTTGTGCGGTCGAGCCTTCACCGTTATAGGTCACCACCACGGTGTCGTTTCCGGCAAGTTTCTCGGAGTACGCCACGCCGCAAGCCACCGGAATTGTGCCCGCAAGCATGGAGGTCGAGTGAATGATCCGCTTTTCCTTGCTTCCGATGTGCGACCAGTTGTCTCGGGCTCGGTTCGGCGAGCCCGACTTACCAAATACTTGGCAGCAAAGCGATTCGATGCTCAGGCCAATGCGGTCCGGATTATCCCAACCGGATTTCAAATCCTTAAGGAAAAATGCGGGCATATCCCGGTGGATCGGGCTCGTCCAGTCCGTCGGATTCAGCGCATAGCTGGTGCCAACCATGATCGCCTCTTGGTTATGGCTCGAATAAAGGGTGCCTTTCAGTTTTCCGCGCCGCTTCTCCTTCACAAGGCGAACGTCGAAGTATCGGGCGAGATACAACTGCCGCAACAGCTCAAGACAATCCTCCTTGGTTAAAGCGTGGCGTGGAAGACTGCCGTCTTGCGAACTGTGAGTGTGCTTAGTGGATGCCGATGTGGGTGTACTCGCCAAATTTGGTGCTCCATCAAAAAGACCCCGTGTGGCCTTCCCGGAATTCAGATAATTCTACCCGAGTATTTCGGTTGAACTGGACATTTTCCTCAGGATTTCGAACCTAAAACCCTAAAGTCCCACGAATGGTCATGAAGGCGTCTCCTTGCAGATGAACTCGCTCTCCAACAAGCTCGACACCGATTTCTCCGCCTCGGCGTGATAGTTTTTTCGCCTTAACTTGCGATTTTCCAAGCTTGGCCGCCCAATAAGGCCCGAGTGCACAATGGAGCGCTGCAGACCCCCTCTGCTCTGCTGGGCCAAATTCTCGCACCACATAGTCCGCGTCTGTGGAAACCCCCGGTGCAGTAACCACAAGGGATTTTTCCCGCCAGTTCCACAGTTCAGCCGGAACCTGTTCGATCGCTCGGACACCGCTTTCGAACGCAAGTTCGATCACCAGGAATTCCGCGGTTTCGCCCGAAAACCACACTTCGTCTCCGGCAAAGTGCTGCGCGATGACCGCTGATGTTGGAACGGATTGCAGCTCGACGAATGGCAAATCCACCGAGTAGCCGGTTCCCTCTTGCCATGCAAACAGGTCACCCGCGACGGTCTGAAACCGAACCGAATCTCCCGTGCTGGCCAACCCCAGCGTGAAAAGCACATGAGCCGCCGCAAGAGTTCCGTTGCCGCCGAGGGACTTTTCTGTGTCACCGGCAAACCAACGGAGCCCGACTCGCCCCGCCTCAAGACTTACGAACGCGGTTGAAAATTGACCTGTTTCACCGGCGATACGGGCCATTTCCGCGGTCGACAACGGAGACTGCGATAAACAGACCGCCACCGAACTGCCGTCAAAGGGCGCGTCGGCAAAGGCGTCCACTATGTAAATTGGAATCTCCATACGCTTGAAGAAGGAAAAAGGGCGCCCTAGTCACTCTAGGACGCCCCATTATATTGGTCTTTCTCGAATTACTTAGAGGCGAGCGCCTTGTCCATTTCGGCAAGCGTCTGGTTGAGGTCGTGATAGCCTTCCATCTGGCTAACCACACTTCCATCCGGTCGCATGAACTTAATGTGCGGCACTGCATTCACGCCAAACGGAGCGTTTTCTTCCGGGTGGTCGATGATGTCGATCTTGCAGAACACGAAATTCTTAGCTTTCTCCTTGAACGCGTCGGTCGAAAACACGTTGGCGGCCATCATTTCGCACGGCGGGCAGCCATCGAAGTAGAAGTCAAGGAAGATCATCTTGTTTTGGGCCACCGCGACAGCTTTTGCGTCGGCGAGCCGCTCGAACCACTTGATTTCCGTAAGGTCGGATTCCTTTACTTCCTTCGCGCCCGAAGGTGCGGTGAACACAAAGGTGGCGTCCGACGGTGCGCCAAGCGCGAGTGAATCGTAGCCGTAAATCGTGGTGGTCGGCTTAGAACCACTATTCGAAGTGATTTCAAGCTGTCGAAGCACGTTGTCATCAGTGCCGATCGAAGCGACGGCCGTCTTGCCCTGCGCCGAATTCCAACCGAAGTGGACTTGATCCAGCGAGACGCCGCGACGGTTGATTTGACCCTTCACGGTTGCGCCAGAAAACTTGCTCATCTCGCCCGCATTCACCAGCGGCATGAACATGCGAAGACTGTCATCCGAAAGAATCCGGGTGGCGTCGGCAGCCGTCATCGGCTTGCGGAAGTACTGCTTGATTCCCTTCACATACGTGACGAGCTCGGTTCCATTGCTGACGTAGAGCGTGGTCGGATTCTCGACCCGTAGCTTCAAATTGGAGCCAACAGCGAACTGAGTGCTTACCCGCGCTCCCCCGACAGCCTGAGCCGTCACGGTACCGCTCGCACCGCCTGCTTTGGTCAAAGCCGTAGACCACGCTTGTAGCCGGCTCGAACCCGATTGGAAGGTGAACGCCGCCCCAATAAGGACCGCACCCACTGCCGAAAATGCCAAAAGTGATTTCTTCATTACCAATGCCTCATTAAGAACTTGCAGGTTTCACCCTGCCACACTTGAAACTATAATAGTCGAATTCGCGACGCAATTGGAAGGGAAATGCCCAAAACTCCGCTCTGGCTATCACTTTTATTACTCATTTTCGTGCTGTTGGCGGCTGGGTATGCGAAGGTTTCTCCCTACCGGACGCCCGGAGTTGTGCTTCTGCAAGGGGGTGTCGCGGTCCCCGATATCGGTGCTCCCGACGAACGCCAACACGTTAACATGGTTCGCACGATCCGCGATACAAAGTCGCTTCCCATATTCGACCCCAAAAGCCCGACTCTCGCAGAAGATTACGAGTACCATCAGCCTCCCCTCTTCTATATCCTCGCCGTACCGTTTTATGGCTCGGATGGCTTCCCCATTCGCGCGCTTAACATCCTGATCGGAGTTTTTACACTGGTGGGCTTGTTTTGGGTCGGCAAGCACGCGACTGGCCGCGACGAAGTCGGTCTCGGAGTCGCCAGCATCGGACTGCTACCGATGTTTGTGGCCCTCCACGGCGCCGTCAGCAACGATCCGTTACTGATTTGTCTGCTCACATGGAGCCTCGTCTGGATGTTCCGGTCGGACCTGTCCGCGACAAAACCGTTGATTCTCTGCGGGGCATGCACAGGTCTCGCTCTACTCACAAAATCCAGCGGGCTCGTGATGTTGCCCGTTCTGATGTGGTTCGGAATCCAGCACTTCCGGCAAACTCCCCGCGCCTGGATTCCTTTTGGCGTCGCGTGCGCTCTGGGAAGCATTGTATGGGTCCGCAACACCGCTCTATACGGCGATCCGCTCGGCCAACGCGTTTTTACCGAGGCGTTCGTTGGCACGGCTCAAGCCGAGATGTTCATCAACGAACTCGGTCTGTCGGGTTATCTAACCCGCTTTGTCTTTGACTGGACTTCGCGCTCATTCGTGGGCGCCTTCGGCTACATGGATATTTTTTTCATGCGCGAGGTCTACCAAGTTGCGTTTGCTGGCTTGTTCGTCGCCGCTCTCGGATGGCTACTTGCAATGCGAAAGCCTGAGGACCGGGTCGAGGTTCGAGGCAAAGCTTGGCTGTGGTTGCTGGCTGGGTTTACTTTCTTGCTCTACGCCCGCATCAACATGCAGTATTTCCAGTCGCAAGCCCGCTATTTGTTCCCCGCTGTGGCCACTCTCGGGATGCTCTTCGGCGGAGGCGCGGCGCTTCTGTCGCGCCGGTTCGGCTGGGGGGTGTTTGCCGCCGCGCTTGTCGCCCTAAATCTCTACGCGCTCAGCATCCTGCCTTTCGAGTTTGAGCGGCGGGCCCAGCGTAACCCTGTAGCCTCAATTCTCGTCCAACAAGAAGGTGATATCCACGCTCACGCAGACTGGTAGCGCATACGGAGATTCGTCAGAAGACCTGATTCTGATCGAGCGGTTCTTGGCCGGAGAAGCAGACGCCTTCGACCGGCTCTATCAGCGCTATTACGCCCGCGTGTTTCATATCGCCCAAGGGATTCTACTTCGGCACGAAGAAGCTGCCGACGTAACCCAAGAAATTTTTACGCTTGTCTACCGGAATTTGCCGCGGTTCGATCAGCGATCCAAATTTTCGACGTGGCTGTTTCGGGTGGCCGTCAATCGCGCCATTCAGCAAGCTCGCTCGATTCGGCACATTCGCACCGAAACAGACCTGAGCGATGCCGAACACGCGCCCGCCGCAGACCACACCGAACAGTGGGACGACCCGACCGTACAATCGGTGATGGCGCAACTTGCTCCGGACGACCGCGCCATTCTGACCCTGTTCTATTGGGAAGACCTCACCCTCGTCGAAATCGCTGAGAGCCTAGGCTGCCGTTCTAACGCGGCCAAAACAAGGTTGTTCCGGGCCAGGGAGCGGTTCAAAAAGCTGTATGAGGCGGCTGAAAACGCATGAATGCCCACGACGAATTCATGTGGATGCTTGCCGAACAAGGCGATGAGAAATCCATTCAGTCATTCCTAAAGCGGCACCCGGAAGACGAAATCGAACTGATGCACCGTATAAAGATGGTGCGTGGCTTGGTTGGAATGCGACCGCCCGAAAAAGACCTTCCCGTGCCAAAATTTTCGGCTCGTGAAGTTCGCGAACTTCCATCAGCAAAACCGAAATTCAGTCTTGCCATCGCTGCATGCGCAATCTGCGCCATTGGGTTTGCCTCGTACCAGGCGACTTCTTGGATTTTGCGTCGAGACGACTTTGCTAAAGCACCTCCCGCGCTGCAAACGCAACCCGAGCCCATGAAAGCCGCGCATGTCAAGCCGACTTTGCCCGAAGGGTTTGATCCAAACCAGAACGTCGTTCCCCCGCCCGAAAACCCGCCCCCAGCCCAGGTTTATCTATATCGGCTCCCGGTGACGATTGACCTGCAAAATGCGACTTTAGGCGAAATTTTCAGCGAGATAAGTCGCCAAACGGGTTTGACCATAGAGATCGGCCCGGGCCTACCTTCGACAACCTACAACGTTCGGTATCAGGGATTCTCTGCGCTCGATTTACTCCAAGACCTCGGGCGACGCGCAAACTTCACTCCGTTCGAGCAGTCGCCTACGAAGGTGCTGATTATCCCTGCCCGGCCTGTGGAGCCCGAACCCGCGCCCGAGACAACCGAGCCCGAGGTGACTCCCGAGCCCGTGCCCGCACCTAATGGACCGCGCCGTGAATCGCCCACCGGAGTTCCTCCCGGACCTGGACAGTTGCCAAGCGTAAACTAGCGCGCCAAAGAAGGATATTAGAACGTCCTCAACGTATCTCTAAGTAGAGATAGTAGGAACGACTATGCCAGACGTGCAACGAAGCAGTGATCTAGTTGAGCAGTCGAGCGCGAAAGCACTCATCGGAATTGTGGGCGGGGTCATCTGCCTCGGGCTCGGGGCGGTGTTCGCGGCCTGGGGCGGACCGAGCATGGTTGGCCTCGCGGGCGTGTTGCTCTTTTTTGGCGTCGGCGGGACAATTTTTGGAATTGTCGAGATCGTTAAAGCGAAGAAAGTCTCGAGCGTAAAGGTGAGTTGCCCCTATTGCAATGCCCCGAACTTTCTCACCGAGCAGCCAACCAGCGATTTTAGTTGCCGAACGTGCTTTCGGATGATTCCGGTCGAAAACGGCCAGATTTTGCAGGTCAACTCCGTGCGATGCGGATTCTGCAACGCCTTGAACTACTGGTCGGCGCGAAGCTTTGGCCTGATCTGCGAGGAATGTAGCCACGCAATTCCCATTGCGGGATTGGAAGGCGGGGCCAAGCGCATCGAAACGTTCGCGACGGTAACCGACAACAACACGTACGACTTGGTCCTTCAGAGCATTGACCGACCGACCGAAGAACTCATCTCGTGTATGCAGCACATGCTCGCGCTGAATCGGAACCAAGTGAAGGAAATCTTCGACCAGCTTCCTTCTATGCTGCTTACCGGAATTCCGCGCATGAAGGCAGACACGCTAGTCGCCCAGCTCACGTCTCACGGGGCGCGAGCGGAAGCCCGCATTCATACAGAGTAAACTCGCCCAAGCGTGACCGTCACTCTGGTATCTCTCTGCCCAACCACGGCGGCCGACTCGGCTGGCCGTCCCGCGCTCACGCCCGAATTGCTGGCTGCGTCCGGTGCGCGCTATAGCCGAAGCAACGAAGGCCTGGCGGCGATTCTCAGCAAGATTGACCCGGCAAATCTCGACCGAAGCGTAGATTCCATATTCAAAATGGTGGACTACGGGCACCAATCTATTGCCGACATGGCCCCCGTCGCCATGTTCATCGACGGTGTCTCGCTTTGGCTCGCCTACCTCGTTTGGACCCAGTGCCCGACCGCCGGTGGCCAAGAATCCAGCACCCGCTACCTGCGACTCACGAAAGAAGACCTGCTCGGCCCGGAAGAACTTGGAATTCCCAACAGCGTCGCGGCCGCGTGGCAAGACTTCATGCACGATTCGCTGGACGCCTATAACGTGGCACATTCGATATGGGAGGGCATCGCCGAGGCGGACCCGACCGCCACCCGAATTCCCACTTCCGTCCTCAGCGACACAACCGAAATGGGCCAAAAGAAAGCCGCCCGCATGAAGCGGAATTTTGCGTTCGACCGAGCTCGTTACTTCCTCCCCGTCGCCTTGCGCACCAACCTCATGCTCGTGATGTCGGCTCGTGCATGGGTGCAACTCATCCAGTTCCTCTCGTCACACTATCTTCCAGAGGCCCAAAAGCTCGGGTCCGCGCTTTCCGCGGAACTTCAACTGGTCACCCCTCGACTCCTCCACCACGCCACGGCAAAACCTAGCTTCGAGGCCGGAATTCGCGAAGAGTTCGAACTACTGCTGCACGATTGCATGTTGAGTCCCAATCCGAGCACCCCCACCCTAGAAGTGAGCTTGCCCGCGGGAGTCACCGAAGAAACTCTCGCCCATGCACTTTCATTTCATGACAATCGCTATGCCTACTTCGGCCAGGCGCTGAGGCGAACTTCGGTGCGGTTCAGTTGGCCCGCGGTTCCGATCGCCGAAATTCGTGATCTCAATCGGCACCGAACTGGCAGCAAGTATTGCCCGATTATCCCGCAATCTTTTTACGGCGCGTTAGATCAAGCCCCCGAATACAGATCGCTCAGGACACTGTGCGAGGGAATCGGTCAGCGGGCCGTGACGGACGCAAAGATGTGGCTTCGCGATGAACTCCCCGAATTCGTCTATTGGATGAATTTAGGAACCGAACTTCCGTTCGAACACACCACGACCGCAAACCAGTTTCTTTACGAAGCCGAACTACGCACTGGCCTGGGAGCGCACTACAAATACGCCGAGCTTCTTCGAGAAATGCTTGAACTCTGGTACGCAGAATTCCCCGCCACCCGAGGCCTCGTCCTTGAAGGTGCTGCCGAACCAGAATAGCCCCCAGACTAAGTATCATCCGCAAGTCTATGGAGAAGATTTCGTCTCAGGTGGACCTGAACTCGCCCGAATGTGCGGCTAACGAGGCGGCCATGTCCGAGATCATGGAAAACTACCGCGTCCAAATGCGAACTGCGATGGAAGGCGGCGGGCCTGATGCCGTTGAAAAGCATCGCAAACGAGGCAAAATGCTCGCCCGAGAACGCATAGACGCCCTCGTAGATCCTGGTTCTCCGTTTCTAGAATTCTCCACCCTCGCCGCCCACGGAATGTATGACGGCGGCGCACCATGCGCAGGCATCGTTACCGGAATCGGGCGAGTTCGCGGTCGGGAATGTGTCATCGTGGCCAACGACGCCACGGTGAAAGGCGGAACCTACTTCCCGATCACGGTTAAAAAGCACCTCCGAGCACAGGAAATCGCTCTGGAAAACGCTCTACCGTGCATTTACTTGGTGGACTCGGGCGGAGCTTTCCTTCCGTTGCAAAGCGAAGTCTTTCCCGATCGAGACCATTTTGGACGCATTTTTTATAACCAGGCTCAAATGAGCAGTCGCGGAATTCCGCAGGTGTCGGCCGTTATGGGCTCCTGCACGGCGGGCGGAGCATACGTTCCGGCAATGAGCGACGAAGCCGTCATTGTTCGCGGACAAGGCACGATTTTCCTGGGAGGCCCGCCGCTGGTGCGAGCTGCCACCGGTGAAGTGGTCACCAGCGAAGAACTCGGTGGGGCCGAAGTTCATTCTCGCCTCAGCGGGGTCGCGGATCACCTCGCCGAGAACGATGCTCACGCGGTGGAAATTCTCCGAAACATCGTCGAAACGATGCCTCGGCCGAACATGCTGAATCCCATGCCCGAGCCGATCGAGCCGGAGGACCCGCTCTATGACCCGACCGAACTCTACAAACTCGTACCCTCCGGCTCGAAGGCGCCGATGCAGATGCGAGAAATTCTTGCCCGCATTACCGACGGATCCAAATTGCAAGAATTCAAGGCCGAATTTGGCCCGACGCTTATCTGTGGTTTTGCCCGGTTCCAAGGTCAACTTGCGGGTGTAATCGCAAACAACGGAATCCTATTCAGTGAAAGTGCGCAAAAGGGAGCTCATTTTATCGAGTTGTGCTGCCACCGCAACATTCCCCTCGTTTTCATTCAAGACATCACCGGTTTTATGGTGGGCAAAAAGGTCGAAAATGAAGGCATCGCTAAACATGGAGCAAAACTCGTAACCGCCGTCAGCACGGCCAACGTACCCAAGTTCACCGTCATTGTCGGGGGAAGCTACGGTGCCGGAAACTACGGCATGTGCGGACGAGCATTCCAGCCCCGCCAACTCTGGATGTGGCCAAACGCCCGCATCAGTGTGATGGGCGGCGAGCAAGCGGCAAACGTGTTGCTCACCGTAAAGTTGGAACAACTCGAAGCGAAGGGCGAACAAATGGATGAAGCGGCCCAGGTCCAGTTCAAGGCTCCGACGTTACAGAAGTATGCCGATGAGTCGTCTGCCTACTTCTCCACCGCCCGCGTTTGGGATGACGGCATCATTGATCCCGTAGACACCCGCCGAGTGCTCGGCCTCGGTATCGCCGCCGCCCGAAACGCTCCTATTCCCGAACCCCGCTTTGGCATCTTCCGCATGTAAGGCCGCCTATGATCGAGCTTCTCTCACAACCTGAAACCTATATTGCGTTCACCACCCTGCTTCTCCTTGAGATCGTCTTGGGCGTGGACAACGTCATCTTTATCTCCATTCTTTCGGGCAAGCTACCCAAAGAACAGCAAAAACTGGCGTTTCGAAACGGCCTTTTGCTCGCGGTCGTATCTCGTTTGGCTTTGCTATTTGGCATTAGCGCGGTGATGCGGCTCCAGACGGTCTTGTTCACTGCCGCCGGGCACGGCTTTACCGGGCAAGATCTCATCCTGCTAACGGGCGGTCTCTTCTTGATCTGGAAGGCCGTCAAAGAGATTCATGAAAAACTTGAGGGTAAAGAGCATGGCCATGAGGTCGGTGCGAAAACCGTCACGCTCCGGTCCGTGCTGATTCAGGTGCTCATTCTGGACGTGGTCTTCTCAATTGACTCCGTCATCACCGCCGTCGGAATGGTGAAGCACATCGAAATCATGGTGGCCGCAATTCTGGTTTCGGTCGCCATCATGCTGGCCATCGCAGGCAAGATCGGGGCGTTCGTCGAGGCTCACCCGACCGTGAAAATTCTCGCGCTGAGCTTCTTGGTTCTCATCGGCGTGAACCTCGTGGCCGAAGGCACGGGCCAGCACATCCCGAAAGGCTACACGTATTTCGCGATGGCGTTCTCGGTCATGGTGGAACTCCTGAACATCCAAATGTCCAAGAAATCTAAAGCTCAGCCGGTGAAGCTACACAACGTGCCGACCGCGCCCGAAGTTAAACCCTAGTCTTCGCCGCGAAGGAGGAAATTCCCCCCCAAAACGGAGAGGTCGCTACTGCCGATCTCTCCGTCTCCATCTAAGTCCGCCGCAACGTTGTAGTTCGAATCACCGACCGCAGAGAGAAACGACTCACTAATGGCTCCCAAATCGGAGGAACCGACTTCGTTGTCATTATCCACGTCTCCGTTGAGAAGCAATCGCGTGAGCGGGGCCGGATCGTTGTTGGTGATCACCAAGTTCCGCCACACCTTGCGAAGGTAGCCCGGTGCTTTGACCGCGATGTCATAGGTGCCGCGCAGGTTCGTGCTAAAGCTAAATCCGGCGTCGCACGCGAGCGGAACCACATGCGTTTCGAGCGGAGTCGTTGTTCCCGGGGCGCGGATTTCGAACGTGGCCGGAATATCCAGCGGGTTCGCCATGTAGCTTTCCAGTTCGAGGGTTCCTTCTACTCGCCCGTTCTCCCACAAGCGCGGCTGAATCCACGCGGCTGCTTTGCTTACCCGGGTGAAAATGCTCAGGTCACCATAACTTCCGTTCGCGGTCCCATCCACGCTGGCTACCGCACTGTTGATGCCCGCGACCTTCCAAACGCCGTTCTCCTGAATGAGCAGCGCACCGCCCGAATCGCCCGAGACCAGGTTGCTCTCGTATTGGGTGGCCGTCGCCGAAGAACCAAGACTGGAAAGGCTGTTCATGAGGGCATTTCCTTCTTGGTCAAAGTCGGTGAGCATGATGTTTGGCAGCGACGGATCCATGTCCACAACGTTGGTTCCGGCTCGGCGCGCCAAATTGCCCGATTGAACGCCTGTAGTTCCGGTGCCCGTGCGGCCATGGCCCACAATCCAGCAGTTCTTCCCCCCTTCGGAGGTGCCCGTATAGATTTTCAGTGGCTTCGCGTTCTTTACGCGGCGATCGAGGCGTACCACGCAGACGTCGTAGCCGTTCGTGAGGTTACTCGCGTTATAGTTCGGGTGCCGCTGCCACACGGTGGTGTTATAGGTCTCGCCCTTGATGATGACGGTGGCGGTGGCGGTTCCCGTGGGGAGGTTGTGCCCGGCCGTCAGCACAAATCGGTCGCCGACCAGGTAGCACGAGCGCGGGTCGTTGGTCAGGTTGCTGATGATGAGCTGGCCGCATCCGTCGAAGGCGGTGCTGTTGTCCTTCATCTGCTGGTCGGTCACGTTGTCGCGCCGAGTGATTGCGCTGGCGGGCACGGCAAGCGCCAGCACCAGAGCGGCTATGCAAAAGCGGTTGAAATTCACCCCTTTACGATACACCACGTTCGGCCCGATGGCAACAATTTTTTGTGTCCGAATTACCAGGAAATTTGGTCGCACGATCAAGTGCCCGCGTGAAAGTGACACGCAGATTCTCAGTAGCGACTTAGATTCCTGGCGGCCTAGAGTCGCTAACCGGACTATCCCCAACCGCGCTGATCAGTGAGTTTCACGTGTTATTTAACTCGTTCGCGGTGCGTTTGACTTTTTGTTCATTCGATATACACCATAGCCCAGCGCACCGAGAAAGCTCGTCGCCCATAACGCTTTGATCGCATAGTTCCGGATCATGTCAATCCAGTCCCAAAACTGTCGGCTCCGCGGATCTTCTACGACATACGTATAGCGCCGTTCAATCACAGTTTGATTCACGTTACCTCGGGTCTCCGTGCTTGGCGAAAGACTTACCGGATTGCTTGGTTTCACCGGTTCCGGTTTCTCTGGTGGCGCAACATAGAGCTTTGGCCGTCCCATCGGATTTCCGAACCCCGGCTCAATATACGTACTCCCGAGATAAGCCAGCCTGAGATACCCGCCGGGCAAGGTGCCAAGCGGCGCGAAGCGGTCCGCCCCCCATTCGCCAATCTGAACCTCTCGGTCGGTGGCTATTCCAACTTTCCCATTCTCGTCCAGGTTAATGGCAGCATTGACTGCGCTCGCCATGGGTGGAAAGATCCGGTCGGGCTTAGACGTCAATAGTTGTTCCCCCCGTTGGTTCACGATTACGTCAAAATTTTTCTTGTTCTTGATCCGGAAAATACTCGGAACGGTGGATTTCTCCGTACTTCGTAGCTTGAATTGCGGTGCTTCGAAAACAACATTTTGGTGTCCCGAAAGTAGCCGAAGCGACTCACGGGTCAATACGTACACGCCCCCGTTTTGCGAGACGGCGGCGGATTGGCCCGGCAATACGCTTTTTATCTCGTTTTGCCTCTTTAACTTCTCGTGGTCCCAAACATAGAACGCAATCGAATCAGGAGCTTTATCGCCATCTGACCGGTATCGTCTACGCACACCGAAGACTCCACTTTCCGGAAAGCTGCCGCAGTCGGTGACTTCAAAATCCGAATACTCGAATGCTTCAGTGTCGCTGTTGGTGTCTTCTTCAGGAGCCGAGGTCACGTCACGATACCGAGGCCTGCCATCTTCCCCGACGACGGCAATCCGGTCACCAAATGGAGCTAACACGGCGTATCCGGGTCCGATTCGCCCCAGTTTAATGGACTGAAGTCCAGCCGTTCCTCCGAAGCTAAGTACGACGGCAAATTGTTGCGGAGTATTTTGGTCGTCTCGGATCAAATAAGTGACCAACATTCGTTGATCCATGTGTCGAGCTGGATTCAGGCGGGTAATTTCCGCGTTCTTGGGTGCCTTCCACGAGGCCACCAGACCCGCCCGCCGGGTGCTTTCGTCAACCGCCCAAAAGTCAACTTTTGTTCGGCTACTACATGCGAGCAACCACCGACTTTCGGCCGAACTGAAGACCGAAAGCGATAACAAAGTCGCTAGAGTCAGGAGCTGCGCTCGGTGTCGGAGATATCCCGAAAGTGTCATGTTTTCTCGCAAAGCGTTGAGCGAGGTTACCCAATGAATTCAGGAATTAGACGTTCACGCGCCACTTTACGCGCCAAAAAGTTATAAGGAAGGGCGGAATGGTTGGCGGAATTTGGCGCGCTCGAGTGGACTCGAACCACCGACCCTCAGCTCCGCAAGCTGATGCTCTATCCACTGAGCTACGAGCGCGAGAAGCAAAATTATACCCCGAAACTATTTGCCGCCCGTCATCACAATGCCCCGAATGAACGCCTTTTGACCGAGGAAAAACAGCACCACGAGCGGCACGCTCACCAGGGTCGAGGCGGCCATGATCAGGTGCCATTGGTCGTCGTTTTGACTCTGGTAGAGCCGCAATCCCGTCTCCAAAGTCAGCTTGTCGGGCTCGTTTAGATAGAGGAGCGGACCCATGAAGTCGCGCCAGTTGTAGATGAACGCGAAGATGCCCACCGTCATCAGCGCCGGACCCGAAAGCGGCAACACAATTCGCGCAAAAATCTCCCACGGACTCGCGCCATCCAGCATCGCCGCCTCATCCAGTTCTCGGGGCAAGTTCAGAAAGAACTGCCGCAACAGAAACACGTTGTAAGCCGCGGCAAAGAACGACGGCACCACCAGCGGCAAGTAGGTGTTCACCCACCCCAAGCGGGCGAAGATGACGTAGCTTGGAATCATCGTCACGATTCCCGGCAACATCATCGTTGCAAGCAACAGCAGGAACAAGCGGTCGCGCCCCGCAAACTTCATCCGCGCAAACCCATACGCCACCACCGCCGAGCTGGCGAGCGTCCCGAGCGTGGTGAGAATCGCGATGACCACCGTGTTTCGGAAGAACAGCTGGAAGCTAATCGTCGGATTAGCCAGCACGAAGCGGTAATTTTCCAGCGTCGGGGCCACCGGCCAGGCCAGCACCGATGTCCGGGCAAGCTCTTCCGGGCTCTTGAGGCTCATGCTCACCATCACGAAGAACGGCATCATAAAGAGCACGCTGCCAAGCGTCAGCGCTAACACGACCGGGGTCTTGCTCACCGCCCGAATCATGGTGCCGCCTCGTAATACACCCATTTGCTCATGCGGAGTTGCAACGCGGTGAACACCACAATGATGAGGAACAGTATCCACGCCAGCGCCGAGGCGTAGCCCATCCGGAGGCCGACGAACGCCCGGTCATACAGGTGGAGCATGTAAAACCGCGTTGCATCGCCCGGTCCGCCCCCAGTCATCACAAACGCCTGGGTGAAGACTTGAAAGCTTCCAATAAGCCCCGTCACCAGGGTGAAGAGCAACGCGGGCGAGAGCATGGGCAGCGTGATTGCTCGGAATCTTGTCCACGGCCCTGCCCCGTCCACCCGCGCAGCTTCGTAATAGAACTCGGGAATTCCCTGCAGCCCCGCGAGCAGCACCACCATTCCGGCGCCTGCCCCCCACACGCTCATTACGATGAGCGCTGGCAGTGCGGTCTGCTCGTTCCCGAGCCAGTTCACTTGGCTGCCCGGCGTGGTGAGCGGCGCGAGCATCCCCGCAAGCCCGAACAAATTTCGGTTGCCATCCGGGCCATAGATCAGCGTGTTCAGCAAACCACCATCTGCCCGGAAAACCGCCTTCCAGATCAACGCCGATGCCACCCCGCTTGCCAGCGACGGCAGATAAAACAGGGTTCGATATACGGGCATTCCGAAAACCCGCGAATTGAGGAGCAACGCCAGTCCCAGCGCAATCAAGAGCCCCAACGGAACCGAGACCGCCGTATACACGAGCGTCGCCTTGAGTGCCGGGTAGAACCGGGGGTCCACCGTAAATGCTTCTACGTAGTTGGCAGTTCCCCGGAACTTGGCTTCACGAATCACGTCCCAGTCGGCAAAGCTCATCAGGAGCGAGAGCACCATCGGTCCAAGCGTGAACGCGACTAGGCCAATCAGCCACGGGGCAATGAACAGGTAGGCGGTCCGGTTCTCTTGCCGTTCGCGCCGGGTCATCTTTCGGCCTCGTTCTGGCCAATACACCCAAGCGGCTAGTCCAAAAATGACAAGTGCTCCCAATCCCAACCCAACCGGCCATGAGAATGGCGGTAGTTCGGATTCGGTTCGAAGCACGTTTAGTCGGTCCGTTCCAATTCGTTGCGCGCTTGCTAAGGCGTCTTTTGGCGAAGTGGTTCCCAACCAGATGCGGTCAAGTTGGGCATTCACCAGCCCGACAACCTCCGGGTAAAGCTCGCCCGTGGGGTTAAACACCACGTTTGGCACGGCGGCATCGGTTATGATCCGACTCGCCGGATACTGCATCTCGATTGGGTCGTTCGGGGCAGGAACCCACGGCGAAACCCGCGCGAGTTCGGCAATTGCGGGCTGCGCAAGCCCAGTCTTTGCCATCTCGTTCATCGCGAACGGACCCGCCATCCACTTGGCGAGTTTCCATGCGGCTTCGGGATGCTGAGTCTGCTTGAGCACACAGTAGCCTGCACCTCCCGTGGGCATTGCCCGCGTGCCATCTTTGAATGCCGGAACCAGAACAATGTCCCACTCGAAGAAATCCTTGGTGCCGGGCTTAAGTTTCTGTCGCAAGCCAGGAACTTCCCAAATTCCCGAGAGGAACATGGCCGTCTTCTGGCGAACGAACAAGTCCTGGACGCCCATCATCAGCGAAGTCTGCAGTTCGACCTGACTCGGCATCCATCCGTGTTCAAAGGCCATTTCACGGGCAAGCTCATAGCTTCGGACCACGCGAGGGTCGGTCATAGTGAGCTTGGTCGGCTCGACCGGGTCATCCACATAACGCGCTCCTTGCGAATACACAAACGTGTCTACAATCGCTTGTGGCCATCCAGGCGCGAACCCATATCGCACCGTTTTACCAGCCGCGTTCTTCTTGGTCAACTGGTTTACGACCCAAAGAAAATCCTTCTCCCGCAGTTCGGGCCGCATCCGGAAGTCCCACGTCCAGCTTCCATTCGGATAAGGCAACCCAGCCTCGTCGAACAGCTTCTTGTTGTAATAGATTAGCCCGATGGGAGCAATATCTCGGGGCAACACATACAGGCTCCCGTTCAGACTCATCGCCTCGACGATTTCCGGGTAGTACGCCTCAATTTTGAATGTCGGGTCGGTTTTGGCGAACTCGTTTAGGTCCCAGATCACTTCCCTTCGCGCGTAACGCTGAAAGTTCTCTGGGTTCATCATGGCAACATCGGGTGCAACCCGCGCCGCCACCTGGGTCAGCAGCTTATCTTGGTAATTGCCGTACGGAACCGGCTCCAGCTTAACTTTGATGCCCGGGTTTTCGGCTTCAAACGCGGCGACCGAACGCCGAAGCGCGTCCAGCGCGACGTCCGAATCCCACACGGTAAGCCGGAGCTCGACGGCAAGAGACTGAGTAAGGCCAAGGAGCGCGAAGAGGATTCCCAGCAAGCCTCGAACCATGGTGAACCCTATCTCGGCGAATACAAAACGTTGGTTTGCGCGCTCGGCACTCGTCCGGTGGTGAATCCGGCGCGACGAAGTCCGCGCTGAATGATCGGGCTCTTTTCCGACTGTTTGTGGATGAACCCGTCGCGGAAATTCTCGATTGCGCACATCGCCATGCCGAGGTCGATCCCGATGACGTCCGGGCCTACCCAGTTTCGGCTCGGATTGATGGCGTTGCTGAAACCGTACCGACCGTACGCGTTTGCGTGTTGTGTGCGCATGGAATTGAGCGTGAGCTGGCACTCGGCCGTCAAAAACTCGATGCTGGCCGCCACCGTGGTTGGCGCAACCGTTCCGTTGTCATCCCCCCATACCGGTGCCCCGAACGCCGCGTAGCCATCCGGGCCGTCACTGGCCGTTAGACCCCAAAACTGCGCTCCGTAACCCGTGAAGCCACGCGGATTGTTGATGCAGTAGCGCCGGTTTGCCATCGTCGCTCGGCGCGTGGCAACCCAGTAATCGTATCCCAGTCGGTCGCGCCGTTTGTCGAAGTCCACAAAGCCTTGCGACATTTGATGGATGAAAAGCGGTCCGCCTGTGAGGAACTCGATATTGCTGTAGGTATGACGTTGCCGAACGGGAGAAGTCCACACTCCGGTTGGGCAAGCATTCCATGCCCCCAGCATTTGCAGCATCAAGATGAGTTGCTCAGAATAATTATCCCAACGGTTCGAGATGAAACCCGTCTCCGGACGCCAACCGTGCCCGATGTTCAGTTCGTTGGGCCGTGCGCCCCCATCGGTGAGCATCCACTGCCAGTCAATTTCACTAATGATTCCCTTCACTTGGCCGCGTAAAGTTGGGTCGTCAAAATACTCGTCCGCAGCGATCATCCCCGCGAGCAAAATCGCCGTGTCGATGGACGAGACCTCGCTGTTCCACACCCGAACGCCCGTTTGCCAGTCGATGAAATGGTAGTACCAGCCTCGGTGCCGAGCGGCAAGATTCCGCAACGCGAACACCGTGTTGCGCGTTTTCGTGAGTGCAGTCGCTCTCGAAATCCAGCCCCTTTCCGCCCCAATAGCGTACGCGGAAAGCGCAAATCCCGTCGAAGCAACGCTGGCCACGGTGAAGTTATCCGTTCCGAAGTTGCTCGCGCGGTCCTTAGTGAACCCCGTTGCGGGGTGCGATTCGTTCACAAAAAACTGGACCGCACGTTGAGATAGATCGTCTAGCAATGCCTGGCCCTGCAACGGCCCTTGTGCCGTTGCAAGAACGCAGGCAAAGACAGCGGAGGTCATGGGCGCTTTGTTCGGTAGGAGGTGCAGAACGTGTCCATCCAAGCGATGTTGGGCGTACCCCCAGCAATCGGATATCCCGTTGGACGTGTGCGGTCATATTGCCACATGTTCTCAACGCCATTCTCACCCACGCAGGTCTTGTTCAGCGGGGTCATCTTGGCACTGCCATCTGCAAACACAACGATCATCATTCGGTCGTCTCGTTTGCCGCCACCCCAGTTTGGGACGCGCCACCCGTTCTCACCGTTCCAGAAGTACTCCATCCAAGGACCGTAGTCCACGAACAAGTCTTTGTTTTCCGAAATCAGCAGCGCGTTTGACGGTTCTTCGATTTGCGACAGGCTGTAGCCGTATCCTTCCCAGTTGCCCGTTTTGTGGAAGGCTTGATAGAAGAAGTAGCCGCGGTTGAAAATCGGCTGGGCGGGCACGCCGAGGTTCAACTGAGCCGGTCGCCCGAACTCATCCGGGAATTGGGCAAGCGGGTTCACTGGGTCTTTGAAGATGTCGGCTGTCTTCATGTACGGGAAAACGACATGCTTCCAAGATTTGCGGCCCTGTTCGTTCACCGTGCCAATAAAGCGCGGGAAGTACACATCGTCGTAGTCGCCGATGTACATCATGGCGGCCATGCCAATCTGCTTCGTGTTCGAGAGGGCGACGGTGGTTTTCGCGGCGTTGCGGGCCTGAGCCAGCACCGGGAACAGAATCGCGGCGAGGATCGCGATGATCGCGATCACCACGAGCAGTTCGATGAGAGTAAAAGCTTTTCTGAGCTTCATGTTTGTCTCCGTTGACTAGATTGTAAGAGTTTTGTGATGAAAGGGCGGCGCCGTCGAGGCCCGAACGTCAAGCGTTAGGGGAAATATCACTTGCCGGCGCCGCACCGGTTCGTTGTTTATGATGGCAACAAGCAAGTTCGTCGCTTCGCGCGCCATTTCGGCAATCGGTTGACGAACGCTTGTGAGTTTAGGGGAACACAAATTTGACTGTTCGAGCGAGTCGAACCCAACAATGGATAGGTCTTCCGGAATTCGGAGCCCGAGCCCATGCGCCACGTCCATGGCTTTATAGGCGACATCATCCGACCAAGAAAAGACCGCGCTCGGCCGGTTGCTTGACATCAGAAGGTTCGCGAGCTCAACCATGTTGTCGCCAGGAGTAGCGGAAACCAATTGGTAATCGGGATTGACGGCTAATCCTGCGCTTTCCAGGGCGTCTCGGTAGCCGTTGAAACGGTCGTTTGAGGCAATGGAATGCAGACTGCCCCGGATCATGGCAATTTTGGTATGCCCCAGTTCAAGGAGGTGCTGCGTGGCCATTCGGCCGCCGGCAAAGTTGTCGGCATCCACAAAGGCCACATCCGGAAGGTAGCTCCGAGTGAAAAAGAGCACGGCAGGAAACTTCTGCGCGGCGAGTTCGGCCACCAGCGGGTCATCTCCGTCGCGAAGCAAAAGCAATCCGTCGGCTCGCCCGTCCACTAGGTTGGCAACCTCGTCGTCAAGGGTGCTTCGCTTCGTGTGGAGCATGAGGTCGAAGCCGCGCTCAACCGCGACCTCGCAAACTCCATGCATGATGTCGCTCGTGAAAGAGGACCAGTGGCTAAAGTAGTCTGCGTACTGGAACACGATCGCCACCATGTCCGAGCGCTTCGTCGCGAGCATTCGCGCTACCGCATTGGGGCGATAGCCAAGCGTCCGCGCCGCCTCCATCACCTTATCTTGGGTGTCTTGCCGGATCCGGGCACCGTCCGCCCGGCCATTCAGCACGTAGCTCACGGTGACTTTGCTGACTCCCGCGAATTCGGCTACATCTTGGAGGGTGACCCTGCTCATAATTTGCTGAACCGTTTCAGTAGTATAGCATTAGACGTAAGAAATCCCACCATTTTTACCACGCTTTCTTCTGAAATTGGCGGAAACTTAGATATAATGCAGGCGTAGCTGAAGCGTTTCAGCATCGAGAAACCATGAACTCCAAGAAAGAGCTTCCCGTGCCCGCGATCATTGGCGCAATTCTCCTTCTCCTCGTGATCCTCTTCTTCGCGTTTGCTCGGCCCTTGATCGGCGGCGGCGGAGCCGCTACCCCCGAGGGCGCCGGGGCGGGAACGCCCGTGGTGCCGAACTTTGGAGGAGATAGCACGAGCAACAGCGCGGCGAACGCTCCCCAGTAGTTCTATCTCCAGCGCACCGTCACCGGGATTGGTTCCTTGCTGAGAGGTCGATCTAGCGGACCCGAGTGAGCCATCCCCGCAACTTCGATCTCCGCCGTCTGTCCGTTTCCTTCGACCGCAATCTCATACGTATTACCCCGGAACAGTCGCTTTACCTGATATGAGCCCCAGGCGCGTGGTCCCGGGGTGAATTCGAGCCCGGCGCGGGTCGCCCGCACACCGCAAATCGCATCCAAAGCCACCCGGAACATCCAGGCGCTGGAACCCGTGTACCAAGTCCAACCGGCGCGGCCCTCTCGTGGCGAATCCGGTCCATCCACATTTCCCGGCATCACGTACGGTTCGGCGGAATAGCGTTCTTGGTCCACCGCAGCTTTGCTCGGAAGCAACGCACGGTATATCTCGTACGCTGCGTCAATATTGCCCGACTTCGCCAGAGCGAGGGCGGCCCAAGTTGATGCGTGCGAGTAAACACCCCCGTTTTCGCGGAGCCCCGGTGCATACCGCGTGATATAGCCGATATAGGGGTCCACTTCGGCATAAGCAGGCGCGAGTAGCAACGCCCCATAAGGCTTGAAGAGCGTTTCTCGGGCACTATCCATCGCCATTGCCGCGCGTTCGGGCGAACCGATCCCGCTGATTGCGGCCCACGTTTGCGGGTTCAGAAAGAGCTTGCCGCTCGCGTTTTCGTGGCTTCCGAACGGCTTGCCGTCGTCGCGAGTTCCCGCGATATACCACTTCCCATCCCAGCCGTACTTCTCCACTGCCTCAGACAATGCCGCCGCCGCCAGCATGAACTGGTTCTTATGACCGTGCTCGCCGAGCTCGTCCAAAATCGGTACCCATCGCGTGAGAATGTCGTACAGGAACATCGCCAACCAAACGGATTCACCCTTCCCTTCGATCCCAGCATGCGAAAGGCCGTCGTTCCAGTCGCCCGCCTGAATGAGCGGTAATCCCCGGGCCGACTGCCGGTTTAACGCCCGCTCCACGCCACGGAAAACGTGCTCAAGAAGCGTTCCCGTCTCGCCGAACTGCTGGGTTTCGCGGTTCAAAAATCGGTAGCGGTTCTGAAGTGAGCCTAAGTCGTTTGTTTCATCCAGATAGGCAAGCGTGCCGTAGGCGAGCCACAGGCAAGTATCGGAGTGATGACTCTGGACGAAAATATTCGTGCCGGGATGCCACCAATGCCGCACGCCACCATCTTCATACATCGCTTCGGCATGCAAGCCGAGTTGCTTCAGAGTTTGAGCCGGATCATGAGTAAGACATAGCAGACTGTCTTGAAGCTGGTCCCGGAAGCCGTACGCGCCGCCCTGTTGATAGTAGGCACACCGAGCCTGCATGCGGCCGGCAATGGTTTGAACCTTAAACCAATAGTTGTTGAGCGTGTTTATTTCTGCGTCCGGAGTCGTGAGGGTGGTCTTGCCGCAAACTTCGTCCCAATGAGATTGAATCTGTTGGAGCGCTTCTTCCGCCGCCTCCACCGAAACCGTGTTCGCCCTCGCCAGTGCGTCCGTGCGGTCTCGTTCGGTTCCGAGCGCAAAAACGACGGTGCGGCTCTCGCCCGGTTGAAGCGCGAGATGGACTTCCGCGCTCGCAATCGGGTCGTCCCAGCGGCCGGTATGAACTGCTTCTCCCTTGCTTGATAAATAATGCGGTTTGGAGAGGTCTGCTTGGGTTCCCAAGAAAGCGACCTTGTCCGCGTTCCAGGCATGACACTGGGCACCCGCCACACTGTGACACGCCACAAACGGAAGTTCCTCGATCAACCGGCTGTTTTCGGTGAGGCCGCTATGCTTCCAAGCCAAAAGTGCTTGCCCTGAAGCCTCGGTTTCCATAAAGAGGCGGTGAAATTCCCGGTGCCAGTCGCCCTGCGATCCCAAATGCCATTCCAGATAGCTGGTGAGGCCAATATGGGCGGGTGTTTCCCTAAGGTTCTTCACCTCGACCATCCAGTACTCCACATTGCGGTCGAGCGACACAAAGCAAGTTTGCGCCGTGCGAATTCCCTGGTGTTCTCGCTCAAAGCGGGTGTATCCAAGCCCGTGCACCACGCGGTCCACGTCCGTGTCAATCCGGGTTGGCAGATAGGTCGTAGACCAAATCTTATCGGCGGAATCTAGGTCTTGGACATAAACGAACCGTCCGTGAAGCTCAATCGCAAGGTCCTGGTCGAACCGAGTGAGCCGCTGAAGCTGGCAATTGTCTATCCAAGAAAACCCACCGCCCGTGTGACTGAGTACCACTCCGTACGCAGAGTTGGTCAGCACGTTACACCACGGGCGCGGGGTATGCAAGTTCGTAATGACAAACTCTTTGCCACCGGACTGGAATTGACCGTAGCCTTCTGAAATGGGAATGTTAGACGAAACTTGACTCATAAACTTAGTACCTAAACTCGACGGTGGCCGGAACGGAAGCGATGCGGACGGGAGCCATTCCTAGACGAATTTCCTTGCCGTTGACGAAAACTTGTTTTGGATCTTCTTTGCGAGGCGCAGGAACCTCCACCGTGGTTCCTTTCTCGACTGTGCCGGAAAGTTCATAGACGAACGCATTCTCGCGCAGATTCGCGCGAAGATTGATGGATCCATAGGCAGTAGGCAACCCTTTGGCAGAGACGCCTTTACCAGCAAACCACGGCTCGGGAATACCTGCGCCCACGATCAGGGCTTGATCCCTCGACCGTTCGGTCACAAACATGGTCCTGAACGCACTGATGTACTCCGACCCCACCCAGGTGTGCGGCATGTCTCCCAGCCAGCGGCCGGGCTTGTCATCCGAAAACGCGATCTCGGCCCAGTGCTTCCACCCTTCCGGAAGCAGATCGCCTCGGAACCACTTCAGCATCTCATAACCTCGTTCGCGCTCGCCGAGAAGCCACATGGTGCTCATGACCCGCACTTCGTACGGAGTGTACGCATCCCATTGCTTCGCACCCAATGCCCGTTCGCGGAAGAACGTTATGTATTGATCAAACGAGTCACGGACCCATTTATCGGGAAGATAGGCGAGGCCTCCGCCCGGGTAAATCGCGATGGATGTAGATGTCGGGTCTTGGTCACCAAGTTCCGCTGCGCCGGGAATGTAGGTAATGCCTTTTTCTTGCATCACCGTTCGGATTGACTCCACCACCGCCGTTTCAAAATCACGGGCCTGAGAACGGTACAGATCCGCTTGTTTGCAGTCCCCCATCCATTCAGCAATGCTCGCGGCATCGTGAAGCCCTAATATCCCGAAGTAGTCATCCCAGTAGCTATGGCGATGGATATCCATGTAGCCCTCGTGAGACGCAGACTCGGGTAACAACCCCCAGAATGCCTTCGGAGTACCAGGAACCTTGCGGGTGTTACGCAAGGATTCAATCTTCCCCGCTACCCGTTTGACCACCGGATACATTTTCTTAAGCAGTGTTCGGTCCTTCGTAAACCGATACGTCTCAGCGACGAGATATATGAATTGCCCGTGGGAATCGTGTTCGGCGAGCGGATCCGGTCCGCGCCGATCGAGCACGCAAGGAACCCACCCGTCCGCACGAACATGGGGTGCAAACCACTCCAAGAGCTCTTTGGCGGGTTGACTGATGCCCATCCTAAGCATCGCGCTCGCGGTGAGCGATCCATCTCGAATCCACGTTCGGGGGTAATTCCGGCTACCTGGCTGAATCGCGGGTCCGTCTCGGTTCACGAGGATGTAGCCGAGGTTCGATCGCGCGACGTCGAGCCAGAACTGACCTTCTTCGCCGAGCTCAAACTTCGGACCGGCCAGAGCTTTGCGCCACTTGGTTATCGACAAGTTGAAGCGTCGTTCGGCCTCGCTCACTGAGAGTGGAATGGGGGCTTGGCTCCCGCGCCGCACGGCGTACCAATAGGTCTTTGTCTCCCCAGGTTGCAAGTTGGCGTTGTGCGTCCAGCGCGCAAAGAGCCTGCCCGATCGGCTGGCTCGTTTCGCTCCGGTGCCTAATTCAGAGAACGTGCCGCCCCAATCATGAGCCAACAGCTTTGCGTTGTCGGTCAGCGACTTGATCACGAAAGTATCGTTGACTCTCAGTTCCCCGCTTTGCGAAGTTTGGAGTTCAAATATCGGCGCGGTGACCGGCTGGAGGTTTAAAAACTGCCAGCTCGGCAACACCTGCAGCGGTAAGAGGTCTATATCGAGCACAACTTTCCGGGCGCGCATCGAACTGTTATGGACCGTGTACTTAGCAAGAAGCAGATCACTCGCATCCTCGGTCGCGACGGTTTCGATTCCCAGCGACACGTCCCCAGACCATCTGACTTTCGGGATCGGCAAGTAGCCCTCTCGCAGGTTCTGAGACAGATTCGCGTTCGCCCAAGTCGTTTCTTGGCCATCCACGGTTAACCGGGGCGCGAAACTTTGCATCATCTTGCCGAATTCCAGTTGCCCCGTCTCGGCAAGCACGGCTTCGTGCGGACTGTTCAAGCTGCCCGAAATTGTCCAGAAATTCTGCTCACCTAACAGGTGTTTCGGCCACTGCCCTCGCGGAGCCGCTTTCGCGATGGACTCCCACATTGCATGAGGCGAATTGGAAAAAGTCTCCGGCAAAACCTGGATGGTGTCGATTCGGGCTTTGTCGCCTTCAACGGTAAGTCGGAGCTTCGAGGCTTCCAAATCGGGTGTATCAAGCCACAGGGTCGGCGCGGTGAGATCGTCGTAACGGCTGTGACGAATCCAGTTGCCGTTATGCTCGGTTTCCACCATGACCGAACCGCCGACGAAGTCTCCTTCCAGCTTAAGCCCGCCGACCGCCTGGCGACCACGTAGCGTCAAAACTCTGGTCGCGGGCCCTCGAAGCGGAAGTTCGATGCCAGAAAATTCGGCCGAGAATGCAGCCGGGGTGCTGACTTCGCGAACGGCAAAATCAGCTACCTCCACCGTGCCTTTGCCACCCTCACTCGCCGCAATACCAAGCTGAACGGCTCCGATCCGTTTGAGGGACGTTCGGTTTGGTCCCCACGCATAAACGAAATTTTTCTTCTTCAGAACCACGCGCGTCCAATCTCTGGGCCAACCAAACGCCGGGCGCTTTACCCACCAAACCGTTGTTCCGGCAGGGTCCATAAGCTTGAATTCGAAGTCGTTGTTCGGCAACGCGGCCCGAAGCCAAAAGGAAATCTCAAAATTGTCCGGTACGTCCCAGTTTAGGTCACGTTCTGCAAGGGCAAATCCGCCCTGACCTCGGAAATCCACCGCCAACTTGTGGCCTGCGCCATACGGCGTCTTAATGCTGGCAATCTTCAATGAAACTCCCTCCGAGGTAATCGGCTTCCACTGTGCGCTCGCAATGCAGGTCGCAAAAAATACCGGGAGGATCAAAAAACGCATTGCGGATTCAGTATCGAAAAAAATTGGCCCATACGGTGTTCACCTATGAGCCAAGAGAGCATTGATCGAGAGAGAAAGAGTTTGTTGGAACCCGGAAAATCCCCAGCCGGGTTCCAACAATTCACTTAAGCGGTTAGTCGCCCGAAGTGAGGAAGTTCGCCGAGAGGATAGAAAGATCATTCGATCCAACTTCGCCATCTCGGTCGAGGTCTGCGCTAGCATTGAAGTTGCCGTCACCCGTCGAAGACAGGAACGCGGAGGAAAGAAGGCTGAGATCGCTTCCGCCCACTTCGTTATCGCCGTCTACGTCGCCATTAATCAGAACGAGATTAATGCCCGATGCACCGTTGGAGGTGAACACCACATTATCCATTCGCTTACGCAGGTGCGTTGCACCCTTTACAAGAACGGAATATGTGCCAGCCGGAACCGTCGAACGGAAGCTGAACATACCGTTGGCGTCAAGCTGCGTGTTCATTGTTTGCATCACGGTGGTGCCGTTCATCACTTCAACCGTCACCGGTTCGCCAAACGGAGCCACGACGTCGCTCAACGTCACGGTGCCCTTCACGCCCATCTGCACGATCGAGATCGAATTTGCGGTAAGCCCGACGTTTGTCTCAGAAGGAACGCCGTTCTTCGGCATGACTTGGAGGTAGGTACCGAGCCGATTGAATCGGGGCACATTCTCCCAGCTATACGTTCGGAATCCGTTTTGGGCGAAATTCCACACGTTTGCAATGTTCTCAAGCGTGAGCGCCGGGGATTCGACCTGGTCGTAAATCCACACCCACTTCATAAGGTTATCGGTATCGCGGAAGTAGCGGTAGCCGACGCGAACCGTGGTTCCTGGGGTGTACCGTTGCGGGTCCGCAATTCGGTTCGAGAACGAATAGAACGGAATCGGAGTACCAAACGCGGCAACTTCACCGTCGGTGGTGATGATCATTTGGCTGTCCGAAATCCAGCCTTCCGTGATCGGGAACTGGTTCAGCGGGCCAGCTTCGGCCTTTCGCGGGCCGAACGGAACGGCAAAGTTGCTGTCCAGACGAGCCATGTAGGTCATTTCGAACGTGTCGTTTCCGCCCATCCAGTTGAATGCGGAAGTGCCACCATCATTCGACAGGAACCAGATGTGTCGGTTGGCAAAGTTGCCCTGGTTGAAGTCGGTGATGTGGTCGTTCATCACGACGGACGTCGGGAAGTTGTTGGTGGAACTAAAAGCGGAACTTGAAAAGTCGTTCCAGACTCGTGCGTTGATTCGTACGCCGTTCACCGATGAGACTTGTGCGGATGCGCATGCGGCGGTCACCAATCCCAAAGCGATCCACGTTGATCGTTGAATTTTCATTGAATGTGTTCTCCTATGGTCTAACGTCCGCCACGCTTCTTTGAACCGGAAACCGGTTTGCTGAAGCGTTTCAGCAGATGTTCTTAGTTTAACACGGTAGCCCGTTCGGGATAAAGAGAAAAACCCGGAGAAAATAGAAAGCCAGTATTTATACTTGCCCTACCGAACGCCCCATTCCCAAAGGCCAAACGCGACCTTGTCGGAGATCGGCATTTTCGCTTGCCGAAGCGTCAATTCCACTTGCGCACGGTGAAACGTCTCATGCGAAATGAGATAGCCCACGAACGCCGTCGCGTGCGGCTTGAACCCCTTGATGCGTCCCGTTTCCGCTGAGCGACGAAGTAACTCCGAGATCCGCGCGGCCGAAGTCTCCAGGGCACCCAACAACTCTTCGCGAGTGCAGGTCGGATCTTGTTTCTCTGTGCCTTCCAGCAAATCCGGTGCGGATGCTTTCAGCCACATCAGGCGAACATTGTGAATATGGACAAAATGGTCCAGAACCCGCTTCGAATTCTCGCCCTTTGTTCCAAGCCCTTCATCCGAGATCGCCGCGATGAGAAACGCGTTCAACCGGGCATTAATCTCCCAAGTCTGAACCAGTTTCTCCACGCCTATTCCTCCTGCAAGAACGGATATCGGTAATCAACCGGAGGGACGAACGTTTCTTTCACGGTTCGTGCACTCAACCAGCGGTACAAATTCAGGCTGGAGCCCGCTTTGTCGTTGGTTCCAGAGCCCCGCGCGCCTCCGAACGGTTGTTGACCAACCACGGCACCGGTCGGCTTGTCGTTGATGTAGAAATTCCCGGCCGAATGCTCGAGTCTGGCCACGGCTTGGTCCACCGCATACCGATCTTGAGAGAAAACCGCACCCGTCAGTGCATACGGAGAAGTGTCGTCCAGAAGGTCCATCGCACCTTCAAAGTCGTCTTCCGGATACACGTACATGCTTAGCACCGGGCCAAAGATCTCCTCGCACATCGTGGTGTATTTCGGGTTTTTGGCTTCCAGCAGCGTGGGCTGAATGAAGTACCCCACGCTCTTATCATAAGTGCCGCCCGCCAAGATTTCGACATCGTCGCTCGCTTTGGCCCGGTCAATGTAGCCCGCGATCTTGTCAAAGCTCCGTTCGTCGATAACCGCATTCACAAAGTTTCTGAAGTCCTCCACCCCGCCGACGCGGAACGACTCGATTCCCGCAACCAGCTTCTCCTTGACTTGGGCCGCCATGTTGCTGGGAATGTAGGCTCGACTCGCCGCCGAGCACTTTTGGCCTTGGAACTCAAACGCACCGCGAAGCAGACCTGTCACCACGGCGTCCACATCCGCCGACGGGTGCGCGATGACAAAGTCTTTGCCACCCGTTTCTCCCACAAGCCTCGGGTAGCTGCGATAGCGGTCAATGTTGTTCCCGACGGTTTTCCAGATGCTGTTAAAAACGCCAGTAGAACCCGTGAAATGGACACCGGCGAAATCTCGGTGGGCAAAGCACACATCTCCAATGACCGGACCGTCCGCGTAAACTAGGTTGATCACTCCCGGCGGCAATCCCGCTTCGAGAAGAATCCGCATGAACACTTGCGCGCTAAACACTTGCGTGTTCGCGGGTTTCCAAACTACGACGTTTCCGCATAGCGCCGCCGAAGTAGGAAGGTTCCCGCCAATCGCGGTGAAGTTAAACGGCGTAATCGCCAGAACAAAGCCTTCAAGTGCGCGGTACTCAAGCCGGTTGTGCATTCCGGGTCCGCTGATCGGCTGCTCGCGATAGATTTCGCTCAAAAAGTGGACATTGAACCGGAGGAAGTCAATAATCTCACACGCACTGTCTATTTCTGCCTGAAACGCGTTTTTGCTTTGACCGAGCATGGTCGCCGCATTCAGTTCCGCCCGATACTTGGTCGCAATCAGTTCGGCCGCTTTCAGAAAAATGGCCGCGCGATTTTCCCAGCTCACTTCATTCCAAGCCGGTTTCGCCGCCAAGGCGGCATCAATCGCTTGTTGCACATGTTCTGCCTTTCCGCGGTGGAACGAACCGAGCACGTTGGCATGTTCATGAGGCGGACGCATTTGGACGAGATCCCCCGTCCGCACTTCTTCGTCGCCTATCCACATCGGAACGTCGGCATTCTGCGACTTCAACCGCTTTAGCCCTGCTTTCAGCGCCGCGCGCTCGGGCGAGTTCGGCGCATAGCCTAAGACCGGCTCGTTGATCGGCATTGGATAGGAAAAAGTGCCATGGCTCATCTTGCCCCCAGTTTACCGGTAGGTCACATGGACGAAAAAGGTCGGTTAGGTAAAGTACGGAAGTATGAAATGGGTCGCTTTGTCCGTCGTCACCTCGGGGTTATTTGGTTCAGCCTGCCTCGTTCAGCAGTCTGCCAGCACTTCTACCCCGCCCTCGGCGCCCACCGAAGTGGTGGCGAATGCGATTCCGGCGATGCAGACTCGCAACATTTCCGCCAGTGAGCTTTACGAGAAAAACTGCGTGAACTGTCATGGCGCGAACGGTGAAGGCGGAGGGGGCGGCACTCAGTCGCTTTTGACCAAGGAGAAATTCCACCAAGACAACGACAAGCCGTTCTTTGATGCGATCAAGAATGGCGTCAAAGATCAAGGGATGGTTGCCTTTGGCGAGGCCCTTTCGGACAAGCAGATTTGGGCACTTGTGGTTCACATCCGGGAACTCCAAGCGGCTGCGTTGCGGAATGAAATTAGCGGTCCCAAACCCGACGCCAACGGTGTGTTCAATTCCAATCGAGCCAAATTTAAGCTCGAAATGGTGCTCGATAGCACCGCCGGGCTAAAAACCCCCTGGGCCATAGATTGGCTGCCGGACGGCAAAGCTCTTGTCACGAACCGCCCGGGTTCGATGGTTCTCACCCAGGGAAGCAAAGTTGTCGGTGAAATCGAAGGCATTCCACCCGTCATTGAAATGGGTCAAGGCGGCCTCATGGAAGTTACCGTCCACCCCGACTACGCCAAAAACGGATGGATTTATCTTGCGTTCACGGACCCCAAGGCCGATGGCTCGCGAGCTGGCTTCACGAAGATCGTCCGCGGCAAACTGAGCGGCCTCAAGTGGACCAACCAAGAAACCATTTGGCAAATGGGTCAGGAATTCTATGTGGGAAGCGGAGTTCACTTCGGTTGCCGAATCGTGTTCGACCGCAAGGGCCACATCTTTTTTGCGATCGGTGAACGCGGCAACGGCAACCTTGCGCAAGACCTGAGCAAGCCGAACGGCAAAATTTATCGGGTGATGGAAGACGGCAAAATCCCGGCCGATAACCCGTTCGTTTCACACGCCACGGCCCTAAAATCTGTTTGGTCATACGGTCATCGCAACCCGCAAGGACTTGTGTTCGGAGCCGATGGCAAACTCTACGACACCGAACACGCCCCACGTGGCGGAGACGAACTTAACGAAATCGTAAAAGGCAAGAACTACGGCTGGCCCGTCGTCGGGTTCGGAATTGAATACAGCGGCATGCCCGCGTCGGTGCCGTGGCCAGCTCCGGGTCAAGACATCCAACTGCCGATCTTCCGCTGGCTTCCTTCCACGGGTGCCTGCGGCCTTGACCTCATGAAGGGCAAAGCATTCCCCGAGTGGAACGGCGACCTGATTGCAGGCGGACTGTCGGGGCAAAACGTGGACCGCGTGCGCGTGAAAAACGGCAAGCTGATCGAACAAGAAGTGCTACTTCGGGGTCGCGGACGCGTTCGAGACGTGGCTGTTGGCCCGGACGGGTTCCTCTATGTAGTCTTGAACCAGCCGAACCACGTGGTGCGACTCGTTCCGGCTAAATGACGCCCCGCCGTCAACAGGTTGGCAATTTGTGCTTAGGGGGCAGCGTGCTCTGCTCCCTCGGCACGTGGTATTCGGCGGCAACGGTTGCAAGCCAGCCTGGCATTGCGCTCGGCTGGATGATGGTCGTCTCGCTACTCTATCTGGCGTGCGGAATGGGAGCAGTGGCAAATTTCGGATACCAGCGCGGCAAGCGACCGTATCTTATCCTCGCTGCCTCGCGGTTGGTGTTTGCCGGCGGCGTGCTGATGACGATCCTGCAGATGGCTTCCAAGCCTTAGGCGTCTAGTTCGGTAAGCCACCGGTCGAGTTGGTCCTGATCATATTCGTCCAACTCCTTCTTTGCAAGATCAGCTTCTTCGATCTGGCCTTCCCGGCGCATCAGTGCTTCCATCAGCCCGATATAGGCTCCGTTTGCGGGAACTAAGTCACTCGCGAGCCGGGCGGCCTTGATCGCGTCTAGATGCCGACCGGCACCCCAAAAGGCGATTGCGGTCCGAGCATATAAATGCGCGTCCCCCGGAGAAAGCTCCACCGCAGCCCTAAGAGATTCCACCGCTTCGTCATACGCTTTCACTCTAATCTGGACATCCGCAAGCCAAAAGTAATAGAACCAAGAATCTGGGGCTAGGATAAGCGCGCGTTGCACGGCCGCGATTGCCTTGGTTGGGTTCCCGTAGTTCAGGAAAGCTTCGGCCAACCGGAAGTGGCCGTATGCATTATCGGGCTCTAACTCGATGGCTCGGTTGAGTTCTTCAAGCGCTTCCTTTCCTCGGCCATGCCTCCGGTATATGTCAGCAATCGCCAGCTGAGGTTCGAAGGCGTTGTCTTTCGCGGCTTTCAGTGCCTTCCGATACTGGCGCATCGCCGCCGGAAGCGTGTCCTGAATCTCCAGCGTTGCCGCCAGCTTCAGGATTGCATCCGGTGAGCCCGCTGTGTCCGCGACTGCCTCGCGAAACTCCTCGATCGCCTTTGCGTACTCGCCTTCGTTGAAAAAGTGATCACCACGTTCTAGGGCGGTTGCGTGCCGAACCGGTTTTTCGGCTTCGACGTCCTCAACGGGAACTTCGTCTTCGGGGAGTGTGAGCCCAAAAAGCTCGGCAATTTCGGCGTAAGAGGGCTGATTCGGATCTTTTTCCATCTAGGGGCCTGACGTAAGGGTGTCGAGGGTACGGATCAGTGCTGACCGCGGTTCGACTGCCCGAAACGTGATTGTGGCCGGATATGAGCTCCCGGAAAGCGGAAGCGTGACCAAAGTCACCTTCTTTCGTTCTTTAGGTTGAAGGAACAGGGACCCAACCCTCACTTCGGCCTTGGTTTGAACAGTCGAGGGCCGTACAAATTGCTGATTGAACTGAAAGACAACACCAGAATAGCCCGCGCTCGCCTCGAAAAGAACTTCCAATTCTTTTGGCGTACCTGCCGTATTGACTACGTCAGCTTCGACCGTGTAAGTCACGCCGTAATTTCCGCTGAGGTTATGCGAACCCGTAATCGCTCCAATTGGAGATTGCCCCATGCGGACAAACGCAGGCCGTCCTGGAACCTCGACCTTTACTTGCTGAGATTTGAATGGGCTTTCGAAAACCTGATCGCTCAGGACGGCGGCCGGCGGATTCACCGTGAACGGAACCGAGGTCAAAGGCAGCATCTGCTCTGCCACGGGAGAGAATGCCTCGGTCCGCACGACGAGACGGTCTGGCCCATCCAACAGATTGAGGCTCGCGAGCCCGCTCGTTGTGACGCCGGCCTCTAGTCGATGGACGCTAAGCGGCAAATACGTTCGAGGCGGCACCGTGACAATGTCGTGGTCTTGCGCCGCATGCTTTCGAAGAAACTGGTCTCCCGCGTTCATGCCGACGAGTACCGGGTTCTTGTGAGGCGAACCGTCTCCGGAGATAACCAGCACCTTCGCCGGAAGGGTACTGAGGTTGTAAAGCACCACGCGAATCGTCATCGGGCTCGCCGAAGCGTTCATATGGTGATACAGCATTCTCACCGGAACCGACTTTTTCAGGTCCTGATTGAACAAGGTTCCGGGTTCCCGAACACTTTCGGGGGCGTTGGAATACCAAAGCACTGAGTCTTTTCCGGGCCGGGCCGCACTGTTGGTCACGACTACGTCCACCATCAGGTCAAACGCGGGCTTGTCCGCCGGAAAAATCCGGACCAAAGTCGGGAAAACCTTCTTCTCGCCGAATTTGAGGCTCGTACACGAGCTTCGGAGAACTTCGGCCCGCTGGCCGGTTGGGTTCGAGAACTGCCGAATCACCTCGTCCCGAACTCGCTTGGAAACTGTCTGGGTCGGTGCCATCGGATGCCCAAACATCTCTAAGTAAATCGTGTTACGCGAAGGTCGCGTCGCCAGGGGAGCGGTGACTTTCACGATCGATTCGGTTTTGACTCCGTTCCCCACCACGCGGATAAAGCACTCACCCACTTCAAGGGCGCGAATCAGCAACACCGGTCCGTTTCGTTCCACGGTCGCGATCCGCGGATCCGAAGAATCAATGCCAAGTTCTGCGGTCGCTTCAACTCCCGTAATTCGCCATTCCCGCGTTTCGCCGAGTCCTATCTCAAACACAGGAACGTTGTGGGACAACGCGAACTCAACACGCTCCTTCCAGCGGGCCATGAGCGCGTTTGCTTCGACCCCGTGAAGCCTGGCTTCTTCCGCCGTCACGCGCACGACGTTCACATCACCGGACCGAAGCCAGATTCCCCGCTTAGTGGTCTCCACCCGCAGCGGAGCCTTTAGGTCGGCCTTTCGCAGCGTGGCGACAATCGCCGCCGCGCGTTTTTCCGGGTTCAACCCATCGAGCGTTGCTTTCAGCCGGAAAACCTCGACTTCGTTGATGAAAACAGCAGGGCCACTCGACCGGAACGTTGCCGACCAGCTGCTGGCAATCAGCAACAGGAGCACTGCGATCCAAGTCGGCTTCAGCCCTTTCATCCGCGAAATATTACCTTGCCCCGATTTCCGATACGGGAGAAAATCCTTGCGCGTCTTCCCCATTTCGCGCCATTGCCTGAACACTTATTTGGGCCGCCAATGCTTTTGCAACCTCATTAAACGCGTTCGAGTGCAGAGATTCAGGATGACGGACGATGCTCGGTTCACCTAGCTCCGAGGACTCGCTGACTTCGGGATCAAGCGGAATGCTTCCTAGATAGGCCGTTTCTAGCCGCTCGGCCAACGCCTCTCCCTGTAGCCCTTTGAAAATTTCCGATACCGTACGGCAGGTCGGGCAGGCAAACGACGCCATATTTTCAATAACACCCAGAACCGGCGAATTCAACCGGCGGAACAGCGCCGCGCACTTTCCGGCGATATTCGCCGCCACGGCATGGGGAGTGGTGACGATGACAACACCGGTGAGCGGCACGAGTTGGGCGAGACTCATTGGCGCGTCGCCGGTTCCCGGCGGCAAATCGACAAGAAGGTAATCCAATTCGCCCCACTGAACATCCGCGAGAAGTTGGCGAACCGTTCCCGCCACCATCGGTCCTCGCCACATCGCCACTTGGTCGTCTTCCATGAGTAAACCGAGGGACATCACCTGCACCCCGTATCGCTCAATCGGCAAAATCTTGGCGTCCTTCACCGCAGGGTTCATACGGGCGCAGCCGAGCATCATCGGAATCGAAGGCCCGTAGACGTCGGCATCCAACAAACCAACTTTCGCGCCAGTCTTAGCGAGGGCTACGGCCAAGTTCACGCTCACCGTGCTCTTCCCCACTCCGCCCTTCCCGCTGGCAATCGCAATAATTTGCCGGACATTCGGAACAAGGTCGTCTTGCTGAGACTTTCGCTCAATCACTCGGGCGGTCATGTTCACCGCGACCGAAGTCACACCGTCAATCGCGCGAACAACCTGTTCGCATTCGGCTTTGAGTATGTCTTTCACCGGGCACGCGGGCGTCGTAAGCTCAACGTCAAAACTCACCGCTCCGCCATCAACTGCAATGTTCTTAACAAACCCGAGGCGGACAATATCCCGCTTAAGATCGGGGTCTTCGACTTGCGAGAGTGCTTCGAGGATGCGGGCTTCGGTAACGGGAGTCATGGAGGGTTTCAAAGTACCAGACCCAGCCGATTACGACCCGGACCCTCGGGCCCGCAGAAGCGCCCGGACCGTTTCCACTTGTTCGGGAAGATCAATCGCAAGCTCGGTTCCAGAACCCGGCGACATTGAGATTCGGATTCCGTGCTCCATGAAACGAAGCTGCTCTAACCCTTCGGCGGTTTCTAGCGCGCTCATCGGCCACCCCGAAAACTGCTGGAGCGGACCTCGGCGGTACGCATAGAGCCCAACGTGCTTTTTGACCGGCTGGACCCGAGCATTCCTCGCATACGGAATCGCGTGCCGCGAAAAATAGAGTGCGAAACCCTCTAAATCGGTCACGACTTTGACCACCGCGTCAATATCGAATTCGTCTTCGGGACATTCGCTGTAGATGCTGGCCATCTGCACGTCCGGCCGTTCGAACATGGGGTTCGTACATGCCGCAATGCTTTCCGGCAAAATGAGCGGCTCGTCCCCCTGTACGTTGACATAGACATCGGCTTGGATTTTCTCAGCAACTTCGGCAATGCGGTCAGTTCCCGTCACGTGGTCGTGTCGAGTCAAGATGGCTTCGCCGCCGAACCCTTCCACCACGTCCACAATTTCTTGGTCGGGAGTGGCAACAAGCACTTGGTCGCCGACTCCAGAGCGTTTCGCAGCCTCATAAACCCACTGAACCATGGGTTTCCCGAGCAGGTCCACCAGAGGCTTGCCTGGGAAGCGGGTTGCGCCCATCCGGGCCGGAATCACAATAAGACAACGCATCGTGCTCACAATTCTACTGCGGTACCCTCAAAAAGTGGAGTGGCTGTGGCAGTGGGATCAAGCGGTGTTTCGGGCCGTCGCCCATGATGCCCGCCAACCCTGGCTGAACCCTCTCATGATGCTGGCTTCGGCCCTCGGTCTCGGCCACCTTCAGGCCTATGGACTGATCGCTCCGCTCGTGACCAAAAGGGCATTTGCATGGTGGGCGCACGGAGTGGGAGTTTGCCTAGGGATGCTCTTAGGCTGGGTAAGCACGGGCGACTTGCGTTTTTACAACGCGGTTGCGGGCGGCTTGCTTTACCTTCTCTGTATCCCGATTCGGCGTGAATGGCGCGCACCGGCAATTTTGTCCGTGGTTCTCGCCGGTCTGTTTCACATGATCATCAAGTTCATCGTGATCGAACGACAGCGGCCAAGTAACTTCAGTTGGGTAGAGCCGCTTGAGAATGTCTACAGTTCACCGAGCTTTCCCAGTGGCCATACCACCACTTCCATCGCGATCGGTTGCACGCTTTACGGACTCATGCGCCGTAATCCCGAAAGTGCGAAATTTGCGTGGATCCCGCTGACCCTCGCCGTCGTCATTAGCTTCAGCCGCGTCTATGTTGGGGTCCATTGGCCGACCGACGTTTTGGCGGGCGCGGCAATCGGCGCCGTGGTGACCGGAATCCTTGCCATAATTCGAGATCGCCGACTCGCGAATATCCCAACTGCATGAGCGACCCTTCTTCCGAAGCCTCCCCCGACGTCAGCATCGTGGTTCCCGCCCTAAACGAGGCGGACACTATCGAAGAGGTCATGCAACGCCTGCTGGTATTGCCCTTGAAAGCGCAGATAATCGTGGTGGACGACGGCTCAACCGATCAGACCCCCGAAATTCTGCAGCGGTTCGCCGACAAGATCACGGTTGTTACCCACCCGCACCGACGTGGCAAAGGAACCGCAATCCGCAGTGCCCTTAGGGTAGCCCGGGGCAAGACATTGATCGTCCAAGACGCGGATCTCGAATACGATCCCGAAGAGATTCCAAAGCTGGTCGAGCCGATCCTCGCGGGCGAAGGAAAAGTTGTCTATGGCACCCGGTTTGCCAACGGGATGTCCGAGGGCATGGCCCTGCCCAACAAAATTGTCAATAAGTTGCTGGCCTTCGCCACAAATGTGCTTTACCGACAGCGCATTTCGGATGAAGCCACTTGCTATAAAGCCGTGGACCGGCACCTTCTGGAACGGTTAGAATTGCAGTGCACCGGCTTTGAGTTTTGCCCGGAAGTCACGGCGAAAGTAAGCCGGGCCGGAGAAAAAATTCGGGAAATTCCCATCGGTTATCATCCTCGCACCAAAAACGCGGGGAAAAAAATACGATGGACCGACGCGCCAATCGCCTTTTGGACCCTTTTGCGCTACCGATTTTGGAAACCCAAGGTAAGTTAACTTTATGAACGCCACCTCCACCCCGTCTCTAAAAACCCTCATTACCGCCGACCAAATTGAGACACGGGTGGCCGAGCTTGCCAAGCAAATTTCGAATGACTTTCCGACCGAGCCGCTTGTGCTCGTAGGCATTCTTAAGGGCTCCTTCCTTTTTATTGCCGACCTTTGTCGGCACCTGAGCGACAATGTGAGCATTGACTTTATGCAGGTCAGTAGCTACGGTGCGGAGCGCACTTCCAGCGGCGTGGTGCAAATTCGTAAGGACCTCGACATAAACATCGAAGGCAAACATGTCCTGGTTGTCGAGGACATTGTGGACAGCGGTCTTACGCTGACCTACCTGATGGAAGTCCTAAAAACTCGGCAACCGGCGTCGCTTAAAGTCATTGCGTTTCTCAGCAAACCAGGGGCCCGAAGGCACGATGTTAAAATTGACTACGTCGGATTCGAGATTCCGGATGACTTTGTGGTAGGATACGGTTTAGATGATGGTGAGCGTCATCGGAACCTTCCGTTCATCGCTCAGGTACTCGGATAATCATCTGCCCTGAACTCACTTTTGCCCTCGGAAACTCGGCGCAAATGACGCCGTAACCACAGGAGGGCGAGCACAGGAATCCCAACTATACTTCTGGGAATTTTAACCCTTGCCATGTCCACGACACACACATTTCGGCCGCGAAAGAACGCGAATCCGCGAGGCAATCGCCCTAACAACCGCCAGCGCGACGGCCTTCCTAAGACCGACCCCAGTGAGCTAGAGCTTTTGCCCGAGGTGGATTACAACCACTTCGACCAAATGACGCCTACTGACCTCGCAAAAGAGTGTAAGAAGCAAAAACTCTCGATGGATTCCGACCGGTCGGAGATCATCGAAGCACTTCTTGCAAAGGCCAACCCAGACGCAATCTACCAAGAAGGCGTTCTTGAGCTGATGAAGGACGGATGGGGCTTCCTTCGGCAAGGTAACTACGTTCCCACTCCGTCGGATGTGTACGTAAGCCAGGCCCAGGTGAAAAAGCACAGCTTACGGCAAGGCGACCGTGTGATGGGCCAGATCCGCCTCCCCAAAGAAGGCGAAAAGTACCCGGGCATGCTGCGCGTCGAAAGCGTGAACGGTTTTGGAACCAACGCTCCCGAACTTAAAACCCGCCGCGACTTTGACCAGCTCACACCGCTGTTCCCCGAAGAGCGGTTGAACATGGAAACTACGTCCGAGAACCTTTGCGGACGAATCATTGACCTCATCGCACCCATCGGGAAAGGATCGCGCGGCCTGATCGTTGCCCCGCCCAAAACCGGAAAAACCACGATCACCAAGAACATCGCCCAGGGCATCGCGGTGAATCACCCCGAAGTGATCTTGCTTGTACTGCTCGTGGATGAACGACCCGAAGAAGTCACGGACATGCGCCGCTTTGTGAAGGGCCAAGTCATCAGCTCGACCTTTGATGAACCTGCCGAAAACCACATGCGTGTCACAGAACTCTGCCTTGACCAAGCGAAACGCTTGGTGGAAGCGGGCAAAGACGTGGTCATCCTCCTCGACAGCATTACTCGCCTTTCCAGAGCGTCGAACCTCACGATTAACCCAAGCGGACGCACACTTTCGGGCGGCTTAGACCCGGCTGCGCTTTATCGTCCGCGACGCTTCTTCGGCGCCGCGCGTAATATCGAAGAAGGCGGCTCGCTCACCATCATTGCGACCGCTTTAATCGACACGGGCTCTCGCATGGATGACGCCATTTTTGAAGAATTCAAGGGTACGGGAAATATGGAAATTGTCCTCGACCGCGAACTCGCCGAACGCCGCATCTGGCCCGCAATTGACGTAAAGCGAAGCTCCACCCGCCACGAAGAGAAATTGTTCGAACCGGAACAATTGGAAGGCGTGGTCCAGCTTCACCGCTTGCTTGCAAACCAAGAGCGAAGCTTCGAGGCGACCGAGTCTATGATCAAGCTGCTTAAACGAACTCCGGCAAACTCCGTGTTCCTTGACGGCATTGTTCAAAAACTGAGGACGTAATGAGCGAAGAACCCGTCGCACCCGCACCAACAGCAACTCCGGAACCCGCTCCCGAGCTCACTCGGGCGCAGAAGCGAGAACGGCGGAACGCAATTCCCTGGCTTATTGGGACAGTCCTCATGCTTCTTCTGCTGGCTGGGCTTGCCCTCGCAAACTCGGTGAATTTGCGGCGCGCGAAAGAAGATGGCCTCGTGCGCGGGGTTGAAAGTACTGCGGCCGCATGTCTATCCGTAGTGCTCTCACAAAATCAGGGTCAAGCCACTCGAATTGCCCGCGAAGTTGCGACTCGGGGACGTTTTGAAGACGTGAGTATTGTGGTGAACAACCACATTTGGGCAAGTAGCGACGCCGCCAATCTCGGCACGAAACTGGACGGATTAAGCGAACAGGACGTGAGTCCGCGCCTTGTACCGACTCCCAATGGCACCTACTCTGTTCGTGCCCCCATCATGGCGGGCGAGAATAACGTCGCCGGCTGGCTCGTGGTCTCGGCAAAATTGGAATAGCTACTTTCGCGGGTGGGCCGCGCGATAATTGCCCCGCATGTGATCGACATCCAGGTGGGTATAGACCTGGGTTGTGTTGATGGACGCATGCCCCAGAAGCTCCTGTACGTTCCGCAAATCAGCACCTCCCTGCAACAAGTGCACGGCGTAACTGTGACGCAATGTATGGGGGCCAATCTTGGTCTCGATACCTGCCAATGCGGCGTAATGCCGAATTCGCTCATAGGCTACGGACCGGTTCATTCGGTTCCCGCGATCGCTTACGATGAGTGGGAGTCCGGCGCGGCTGGCCAGCTTCGGCCGGGCATTCGCGAGGTAATTCTCGAGCACCGCCATGGTTTCTCGCGGAATAGGAACGTGCCGCACCTTCCCACGCTTACCGGTAACCCGCAGCATGGCTTCATCCAAGTTCACTTCTTCCATGCCAATGCCAAGTGCTTCGGATATCCGCAATCCCGTTCCGTAGATGAGCTCCAGCAATGTGCGGTCTCTAACCCCTTCGGGGGTAGAGTCGCTCGCAGCACTCAACAGAGAACTCAAATCGGCAAGCGAAAGCGCTTTCGGTAAATGTCGCGCCTTCCCTGCGTTCCGCGCCGAAAATGCCACAACCTCTCCCGATGAACCGTATCGCTGAAGATATTTGAGTAGCGAACGCAGACTGCTCAGCTTGCGACGCCGGGTACTTACCGCAAGCGGCGGACCGAGGGTGGCCTGGTACCGATGAACAAGGGCTTCGTCCAGCCCGGACCACTCCGCGAGCCCAGTCTTCGTGAAAAACTCCACCGCTTGCATCAAGTCGCGCTGGTACGCCGCCACCGTGTGCTCGCTCGCACGCCTCTGATTCATGAGGTGATCCAGATAACCGTCAATAGCATCAATCAGGGCTTCCGACGCCATATCCAAATCCTTGGCTGAATGTACATCATGTCGTGGATCGCCGAGCCCCGCGTTCCAAACGCCCGTTCCAATGCGTAATCTTGGTGCAACCGGTCTCGAAACTTCTTGTATTGTTCCAGTTGGCCCGCAAACTCAGCCGGTGGGTTCTTCATCCCGAGCATTCGATCGTAATCGTCCGCCTCAAAGCTCGAAAAGACCACCGCTGCTGGGGCCAGCTCCTCAAGCAGTCGCACATCCCAATCCTGTCGCTCCGATGGGTTCTCGGGGACATACCGAAGCACCACCGGGTTCCGTGCCCCCGCCCGAATAAGCTGTCGCTGTTCAAAACTCGCGTAACGCGGAGCCGCAATGCTCGGGTACAGGCTCGGCGAGTAGAACCACGGGTCGCTCACAAGCCCAACAGAACTTCGATCCCGCAGAGCCGTAGCCGCTAAGTCGCGTGGGTCGGCGCTCATCATCAGTTGGGTGTTCTCAGCGGTGCGGGCGACCATGCTTCCGACCGCGAAAATTGCGACGGCAACCAGCACCTGCCAGGCGCGAGATTTTTGCAAGTGCGCATACCCTACGGCGAACCCAAACCCGATCGCAAGCACGGGCAAAAGTGGAAACACGTATCTCAAAAACTTCACTTCCGCCCGACCGATGAGCACGTAGTAAAGTAACGCGACGGCAAGCAAGCCAATGAATCCAAGGCGAACCGAGTCCGACTCCGGCGACCGCTTCGACACCATTGCGTACAGCCCAAAAAGCGCAATTAAAAGGAACGCCGGGCCGGTTGCCTCCAAAAGATTCGACAGCTGATAGAGAAACCCAGGTGAGGTTCCCGCAAACACAAGGCCGTGACCCGAACTCGTGTGCCACATCTCATACTGAAAATGCTCTTGAAACCGGGCCGATTCGAGCAGCACTCCTGGCGTAGTGACGAAGAAACCTGCGATACACGCCGCGGAACTCAGCAGAGCCGCTTTCACCCCGCCCTTTGCCTTGTACGCCACCGGGAACAATGCGGCAACCGCCAGAACGGCGTTGTACTTCGTTCCGGCCGCGAATCCTGCAAGCACGCCCGCCAACACTGCCCAGCGCAAAGCATGCCGGTCTTCCGTGTTCTCGGCGTAGCGCATGGCCGAATAGAGGCTCGCCGTGAACCAGAGCGTCGCGAAGACGTCCACGGTTTGAAAACGGCTATGCACGACAAACGCCGGAGCCACGCCCATCGCAAGGCCACCGAGCGCGGCGCCCAGAAGATGGGTCCGACGTAACAGGAGAAGAAAGACCAAAAGCGCGGTTCCCGCGCCCGCGAGAACATTCACCCACCGCCCGGCTAGGATGCCCCGGCGCATCTGCCATGTGCCCTGGTTCGGGCCTGCTTCAATCGCCGCAGAATAGCTGCTGGCAAAATCGGTTGCGATGGAGGCCGCCGACAGATAGAACGTGCCGTAGTTGTAAAAGCCGGGAGTCAGCCGCCCCAGGGCGGGTTTTACTTGCTGAGAAACGGCGTAGACAATCGGCTCGTCCGGGAGGAACCCGTATTCGTGCTTTTCGTCTGGTAACCCCCAGGAGAGTCCAAACACGCGAATGCCCAGCGCAATCAGAAAGATGGCAAGGCCAACGCTAGCGGGAAACCACTTCGGGAGACGAGACGACGGCACTCTCGGATGGTAGCACCGACAGCAACGCTTCGACTACCGGTGCTTCAAATTCTGTGCCTGAGCGCACAAGCAACTGATCCACCATTTCCGCGTGCTCAATCACCTGGACGCCCTCCACATAGTGGGTCACCGCATGGATGATGTGACTCTGAATCGGTGCGTACTCCGCGGCCCGAGGGTCTTTGTGATACTCAACAATCCAGGATAAATGACGGAGCGTCGGTACTAACTTCAGCATTGAAGCCCCAACTGCTGGGTGCCGAGCAAACTCTTCCGAAGATTCGGCCGAACGGGCCAGAACGAACGGTCCGTTCATCGTTTTCCAGGGCACTGTGACCAGACCAATGTTTCGTAGCCGGGCGGCGTGTTCCAGGTCTCGAAGCTGCTTCGGCGAGAGGCCGAGCTGGCACCCCGTGAGCATGCAAAGGTTAACGATACGTTCGTTCACCAAGCTCAACGGCTCGCAGCGCAGCTCAATTGCCTTACTGAACGTGAATACGCTCGAATCCATGTTCGCCGCCAGCCGACGCGGTAACACCACCCAAACGACATAGGCCAGAATCGCGGAAACTACCGCGATCCCGAGGAGCACCACAGCGGAAGGATTCAACGCCCGCCCCCCTCCTGTGCGATCACATCGCAAAAGGCACTGACCACGCGGGCATCGAACTGAGTGCCGCAGTGCTCGCGAAGCTCGACGAGTGCTTCTGGCACCGTCTTAGGTTTGCGATAGTTACGCTGTTCCCCGCTTTCCTCGTCACCCACCATGGCGTCAAACGCGTCGGCCACGGCGATGATTTTGCTCTCAATCGGAATTTCTCGGTCCGTGAGACGGTCTGGGTAGCCGTTTCCATCTGGCCGTTCGTGATGGTGATGAATCCACGGAACCAGCGCAGAATATCTCGGCGAACGACGCAAGATTTCTGCGCCGTAATCACTGTGTTTCTTTACGTGCGCATATTCTTCTGGCGTGAGCTTTCCCGGTTTGTTGAGCACATGCTCATCAATCGCAATCTTCCCGATATCATGCAGAACGGCTGCTTCTCGCAGTAGCCGTGAGCGGTGGCGAGACAGGCCGAGCTTGCGGCCAACGTTTTCGGCAATCCGACCAACTCTCTCCAGGTGTCCGTGAGTATAGGGATGCGCACGCTGCAGCATGATAGTGAGCGCGACCAGCGTCTCATAGGATAGGTCATCCATCAGCTTCATGCTGAGCAGACAGCGTCGCAATAACAAAATCGGGATCAGCAACGCGGGAACCCAATAAGGTTGCCGCTCCAAGGCGAAAACCACGATGCAAACTCCCGCGAGCACGTAGGCGAACGCCACCACCGAAGTAGCCGAGACTACGGAGCGAACGCGGGCCTCGTCGCGCCGACCCATAAACACCTGGTTCACGCTCAGCACGATGCTTGCATTGAGAGCCAGGTATGTGAGAATGAACGCGGCCATGGCAATGACCATTCCGAGAATGTCCACGGCTTTCGGCAACCCCGCATAAACGCCTCCCGCGATGGAAACGGACAACAAGCTGATCGGAAGGTTCAAGCTCGCCCAGTAGAGGGCCTTCCGCTTGCCGTTGGCGAGTTCAAACAACAGCACAGCCGCGAGCGTGGTCATTTCCACGAACACTGCTCCGAGGGGGCCGTTGAAGATGAGACCTGAAACGACGAAGGGCAAACTGAATGACAGGTGAACGCCTTCGCGTTCGTAATGCACGGGAATGAGCTCGGCCGCCACTGCGAGTGCGGTGGACATCAAAAGTAGCCGCGGGTCGGATGCGTCGTGGCTGGTCACCGAATACAGGGCGACAAAGCCCACCACGGAACATATCCACAAAAAAACCCGGGCGACATTTATCGCGCCCGGGCTTCTCTTTGCGACGTTCACGCCACCGGTTTTACCCTACGGCGTGGCTTTGACGAGGCGAAGCGTACTGCGACCAGTGAAGCGCTGCTCTTCTAACGGCGCAGTCTGGCCGACGACTTCGAGCTGGGTCGAACCCTTGCTGTTCGCTTCGGCATAAACCGTCCGCAGAGTTTTCTGATCGAGATAGAAGTCAATCTTCTGATCGAACTTAGTTTTTAGACCGCGAATTCCGGTTTGTTCCGGCTTGGCCCCCATCTGTTGGTTGATATATGCACCGAGATCCGTCTCCAGTTTCAGTTCCGCCGTCACGTATCGGTACGGAACATTGTTCCGGTTTTTCACTCCGTGATAGGTGAAGGTGTAATCCAGGCGCTGGACCGTTTGTTGCTTGCTATTCCCGGTCGTCTGAGGCTGGAATGACACGGTCTTTTTCCAGGTCTTGCCTACCGCGACGGGCAAAACAGGCAATTTCGGCGCAAAGTCTAGCGAGCTATCCAGTGATCCGACCATTAGCGTCATCCGGAAGATGTCGGCGAGGAATTGACCGCCAATTGCATCGGTATAGCCTTGCGGCGCCATCGCCCGCAGCATCTTGGTCGTCTTCGGCTTGGCCGCGAGGTCTTTGATCTCAATAAGTTCGTTGATCGGGCTGACCTTTAGCTCTAACTTGAGATTTCCGCCGCGCTCGGCCACACGAGTCTCCCGTTCATCTGCGTATTCGCCGGTAATGAACACGGTTTTGGGCCGGTCGTAGCGCAGGATGCCATAACCGTTCTCGTCTACGCCCGTAACCTTCACGGTGAAGTCGTACTCAAAGCCATAGTCCCGGGGCAAAAAGGTGTTTACGCCGGGTTGCTTAACTTCGGTAGTCACCAAAGACGCGAAACTGTACGACAGGTTTTCCCCCTTCACAAATTTGCGCTGAAGTTCAACCGGGGCGGCTGGCTGCATTGCCAGACCTGCGATCACGCTAGATAGTACAACCATGAGATTCTCCCCATCTTAACGTGCAAAGCCCTCGGCCTGCACGGGCGCGAGGGCTTTTGTACTCAGTTTTTGATCATTAAGCGGGGTTTGCCTTAAGTACCTGCTTCGCGATCACCATGCGTTGAATTTCGCTGCATCCCTCACCAATTTCCGTGAGTTTGGCGTCTCGCCAGAGTTTTTCCGCGAGATACATCGCGGTCATGCCGCGTCCACCGTGAATTTGAATGCTACGGTTGGTAACTCGGTTCGCCGCTTCGCTTGCGAAGAGTTTAGCCTGCGAACTGATCTTGACCACATCCTGCCCCTGGTCATACATCGTTGCGCCTCGATGGAGCAGTAATTTGGCCGCTTCTATGTCCGTATCGCTGTCGGCGATCATGTTCTGCACCGACTGCATGTCGCAGAGGCGACGGTTAAATTGTTCCCGTTTCTGCGAGTACTCCACCGCGATTTCATGGGACTTCTCGGCAATACCCACCGCCATTCCGGCAATCCCTAATCGGCCCCGATAGAGGAGACCAATCGCTTCTTCAAACGCGCACGGCGTTTGCCACACCACCGCGTCTTTTAGCGTAAAGCGAACGGTGTTAGACGCACTCACGCCAATCGTGTTGATCCGCTCCACGACTTCAAATCCGGGTTGATCCGTTTCCAGCAGAAACGCCGACAGTTCCTTCTCGCTAGTACGAGCAATCAGAATGATCACGTCCGCCTTTCCACCGTTCGTGATAAACATCTTTTCCCCGTTGGCATGGAAGTAACCCGGGCGACCGTCAATTGGAGTGGCCTTCGTTTGCACCCTTCGTGCGTCCGATCCCGCGTCTGGTTCCGTGAGGCCCCAAGCGAGTTTTATGTTGCCGCTAACCATGCCAGCGAGATATTTCTCTTTCTGTTCCGGCGTCGCGAACGAATGCATGTGACCGATGCAAAGCGCATTCACCGCGGCCACATTCATGGCGAGGGCAGGATCGCCTTTGGCGAGTTCACGGCATGCTTCCACATACCCCGCGCACGAAAGTCCGCTCCCGCCATCTTCTTTCGGCAAAGTCATCCCGAGCGCTCCAATCGCGCCGAGTTTTGGCCAAATCTCGTCCGGAAACGTTGCGTTCTTTTCCCATTCCCGGGTGTTCGGCAGAACTTCGGTGGCTACGAACGACCGGAGGCGGTCCAAAAATGACTTCTCGTCAGCGGATAATTCTAAAAACATACGGTTGAATCTCGTCTTTGAGTCCCGATCCACAGGGTGACGGGCAGGTATCTCCACGCATTGTACTTTGAGGCCGTACCCTTGGGTTTGCTAACGGAACGGCCTTTGACACGTATACACTGTTGCTAGAACCCTACGAATTTCCGCGTCAATAATTCCCACCAGACCTATGATTTCGCTCCTTCAGGCCATCGCCGAGCCCACCAAGCACCAAATTCTCGTCGAACTGAGTCGTGGGCCGAAGCGCGTTTCCGATCTGGTTTCAATGACGGGCCACAAGCAACCCAATCTTAGCAATCACCTCGCAAAACTTCGCGGAGCCGGCCTTGTGCATGCGATCAAGCGGGGACGCGAAGTGTTTTACAGTCTCAGTTCAAAACAGATTGAATCTGCCGTCTTTGCACTCAACACCGAGCCAGCGGTAGCGGACCGAACGCTATCCTTAGAGGAATATTCAGCCGAATTTGCCCGGCTTGCCGTACTCGGTGAGGAAGCCGCTTGCCTCAATGTGATTGATGCAATGGTTGCGGCTGGAGTGCCTTCAATTGATTTGTACCAAAAAATCATCGCCGGAGCCATGAATCGCGTCGGAGACTGGTACGAGTCAGGGTCCATCGAAATTATCCACGAACATCTTGCGAGCGCAATTGCCGATCGGGCACTCATTCGTGTCCATCAACTCCGTACTCCGATTGTGAAGAGAAACGCGCTCGCTCTTGTTGGATGCGCGGCCGGCAACTACCACACCATTGGGGCACGTATCGTTGGCGACGTCTTGCAGTCAATGGGCTGGGAAACCAAATTCTTGGGCGCAAATACGCCAGCAGCGTCGTTTGTAGCGGGGGTACGGCTTCACCAGCCGAAATTGGTGCTCGTTTCCCTCTGCCTTATGAGTCCTTCCGCCTCCGAACTCGGCGTATTCAACGAACTAAGAGCCTTGAAGCCTGAATTTCCCGAATTGACGGTTGGTGCCGGGGGCCAAGCGGTCGCGCACTACCGAGAACAAATAATTGAGGCCTGTGCAGATTTTGCCTGCGCCGACCTCGATGAGTTCCTAACCCAGCCTTTGCTTCAGCTATTTGACCACGAAAACTGAGTCTGCGATGCCCGCGTTCGCCTTGACGTTCGAGTAGGTCGCGCTTCCTGCCTTCTTGTTCTCGGCGTTGAAGACGGTCACCGTCGTGTTCATCCAAAAATCACCGAACTTCTTCGGTTCCGAATATTGGAACGTGGCCATCAGGCGGCCTTTGTTCCGGCCCTGCTGGGCGTACCACTCGCGCTTCGTGATGACTTTTCGCTCGGGGTCGATCCAGATGCGGTGGCGTCCGGTGTCTTTCATTGAAGCCGGATACGTGAGATCGAAGACCACGTCGTTCGTCGCGCGATCAAGGCGAACAAACTTCGCCACAAACAAGTCCGTGAACAACGAGGGCGACATGATTCCAAAATCAAAAAGCGTCTGCCGCTTCCCAGGAGCTTTGGCGACATCCTCGTTCAGGTTGATTTTCGCCTTTGGAATCCGGGTGGACTTTTTCGTTCCGACCGTATAGAACGTAATCGTCGTGTCGTCCACCGTCGTCAGCATCTTCAACTTGAACGGTTCCTTCAGCCACACGTCGGTGGTTTTGAACCGATACGACTGGGAGAAGTCCTTGTTGATTTTGCCGAGCTCTTGGAAGTTCGCCGAACCGACCGTCGCCTTGAACTGGAGGTCTCGGAAGCCCGTGCTGGCGTAATCGTTGATATTCTGACTTTGCCCCAGCACCGCTAGAGCGAGCAAAGATGTGACCATAACTACCTTGTAAAACGACCTCTCGGACCCAGAATTTCAGTGGTTTGACGAAAGCCCTAATCGGCGGACAGCCGGATGAAGGTGACTTTCGGCTGCAAGGCACTGTTTGAACTTCCTTCGATGCCGCTGATCACTGCGAGATAAATTCCTCCGTCTTCAAAGGTGAATTGCGTTCGCGCAACTTCAAGCGCGGCACCCGTTTCTCCTCGGCGCCCAATGAACGTTTGAACGCCGCTGTCAATTTCAAGCGGTGCAGGCGTCGCCCCTTGGCCATAAGGAATGTCGGGACGCGAGTATTGCGGGTTGTCAATGGACGCTGGATTGCCTGGGTCAATGGTTTGCAAGGTAATCACGTCGTTCTCAAATCCCGCTGGTCGTTGCAGTGCATTGAGCGGATAAAGCCGAGCCTTGTTGCCGGTTGGAGCCGTGCGATTGATCTGCCAAATCAAAATCTGGGCCCGCTTAAGCAGTTCTCCGTTCGGGTTCGCAAGTCCGATCGAAAACACCAGATTGTCTGTGTCGCGGTTAAAGAAAGGAGGGGAAACAACCACCCGGTCAAGTTCGAGCGATCCGCCCGTTTGAGTGATTGTGATGTCATAACCTCCGTCCACCGGGGCGATGAAATCCACCGAAGAAAAGTCTGCCGAGCTGCCCAAGTAAGCGAGCCCGGGTGCAGTGGGGTCGTCGTTCAAGGCGAAGTCAAGCGACGTAGTATCGGGTGAAACATTCACGAAACGAACTGTGGGGTCTGGCTGGGAAGAAGCCGAGCCACCGCCACAACCGCTCACCATGAGCGATGCCAAAACCATCGCCCCCAACACCTTTACAGACAAACTCATCTTCGTGAGTCTACCAAGTTTCAGAATATTTGCTGGGAAGTTATCTCGCTTTTAAACACTTCGTAGCAGAGCGGGCAGCCCAAGACGGCTCGTTCCTGAACCTGCTGGAGCGTCCAGCCGCAATGGGGACAGGGTTCTGAGGCGCGCTCGTAAACAAGGAATCCCGAGACCAGCTCCTCCATCTCAGGAATGCCCACTTCCGCCGAAATCTGACGCAAAGGGACGACACTCACCCCTTCGGGCGTTTCTACTTGCGCTAAGATCGGAAGTCTTCGATGCACCGAGCTAATTTACGACGGCGGACCCCATAAACGGAACGCCCGTTCGTGTTTCCTGAACAAACGCTTCCATCAATTGCCGCGTCACTTCCCCTACCCCGCCGTTACCGATCTTTCGACCGTCGAGACTCACCATTCCGATGATTTCGGCCGCGGTTCCGGTGAGAAATGCCTCGTCGGCCGCGTAGATGTCGTTCAGAGTCAAGAAGGTCTCATTGACCGTCAATCCTTGGCGATGCGCAAGCTCAATCGCCGTGTCGCGCGTGATTCCCTTCAGAATCCCGGACGCCGGGTGCGGAGTCAGGATGACTCCGTTCTGGATGATAAAAATATTGTCTCCCGTGCATTCGGCCACATAGCCTTGGCCATTCAGCATCAATCCCTCACCGGCACCTCGGGAATTCGCCTCTTGCTTTGCCATGATATTGGCGGCATAGCGCCCGATGCACTTCAAGCGGGGGTCCAAGGCGTCCGGAGCAATCACCCGGAAGCTTGATGTCACTACCTCCAGACCGGTCTCGTATGCTTCGGGCCGATAAAGGGCCAGCGTGTTGACCATGATCATCACGTTGGGGGACGCGTTTATGTTCTTGGGATCAAGGCCAAGGCCCGTTCCACGCGTGACATTCAGGCGGATATAGCCGTCTTCGAGGCCCGCTTGGCGGCAAACATCGAGCACTGTCTTGCGGAGCTCATCTTTCGGCATCATGCCGACGAAGCCCATTTGTTTGATTCCGTGGTACAGCCGATCTAAGTGCTGGTCAAGCTTAAAAACCCGGCTTCCGTAGATTCGAATCCCTTCGAAAAGCCCGTCGCCATAGAGGTGGGCGTGGTCCGCAGCGGGCACTTGAGCAGTCTCAAGTGGGGACACTTCACCGTTAAACCAAACGAGCTTAGGCATAACCCTATTGTACCGACTTCGGGCCTAAACCCAGAATTCCTACCTACGAACATTGAGTTCTGACACCGAAATCTTACATAATGCTCGGAGTTGTGAAGAAGTGGATTGCTGGATTAGGCACGGTAATTTTGGCGGGAGGAAGTGGCCTCGCGATAACCGCCGCAAACTTTGAACCAATCATCCCGCAAGGAACTTTGATCGGCGTCATTCCGGTTGGCGGTCTCACCAAAGAAGAAGCGGCGAAACGCGTGCGACTGTGGTGGGAAGCGGAGAGAACCCAGACCGTTTCGGTGGTTTGTACCGCACTCGACGCGACGTACGGCGACGTCCGCTTTGACCGGCTGGGAATGAGCATTGATGACGTTGCCTCGGTTGAACAAATCGCGCTTGATGACTTCCAGAAGAATGCCGCGCGCACTCTGAACATGGCGCCGAAAGGCACCACTTACCCGCTGAAATTTAAAATTCAGGGGAGTTCCCTAGAGCCGTTCTCCAAGTTCATTGCCTCCAAGGCCCCGAAGCCCGCTCCGGCATCCGTGGCGTTCGGCGGCGGTCGAGTGATCCACAAATTCGAGCAAGCGCCCATCGTCCTTGACCCGACTCCCCTAGAAGAGCGAATCGAGGCCTCGTTCGTCTCACGCCAACCGCTGGATCTCCCGGTAACGGAAGGCAAGAAGCGAATTCCCGACGAAGAACTCAAAAAGATCGTCGAACCAATGGCTGAGTTCACCACAAAGTTCTCTGCTTCCAATCGGCCCCGAAGCTCGAACATCAAGGTCGCTGCCGCGAAATTAAATGCGCTAGTGATGATGCCAGGCGACGAGTTTAGCTTCAATGGTACGGTCGGTCGCCGAACCGTTGCAGGAGGATTCAAAGAGGCAGGAGTCTATGTAAACGGTCGCCACGACACCGGCGTCGGTGGAGGCATCTGCCAGGTCAGCACAACCCTTTACAATGCCGTGCTGAAAGCTGACCTAACTCCGACCAACCGACTTTGCCACTCGCTACCGGTTCCCTATGTACCGACGGGTCAGGATGCCACGGTTAGTTTCCCGAACCCAGATTTCAAGTTCAAGAATAACGCGCCGCACCCGATTGCGCTCCGGACCATTTATGCGCCGGGCCAGCTCACCGTGCGAATCTACGGCATCGCTACACCTGGAAAGACAATTGAAATCGTTCGGGGTCCGGCCAGTTACCGCTCCCGCGGCGAAAAAACCGTTCACGACCCGAACCTCCCGTTTGGGAAAGTCGTGATTGAGGAGCGAGGAGCAAGTCAAATTAGTTTGCGAACCACGCGCGTTGTCAAGCAAAACGGCAAAGTGATTCGCCGCGACGATCTCGGCACGAGCGTCTACGCGGGGTCTCCCCGCATCATCCGAAAGAACCTGCGGGCCCGCGCCCCGGTTGCAACTCCGGCCACCACGGATGGAACGCCCCAGGCACCGGCGGCTCCTGCCCAAGTACCGGCGTTACCGTAACCGAATGAGCACCCAACCGGGTGCAGACGCAACGGTTTCACCGTAGCCGCTAAAGTCCCGGAACACCTCGTTCCCGGTCGGCGCACACAGGTAATTCGGTTGCGTTCGGTCCAAAAATTCTCGCACCGCATCTTCGGACGTTTGGACAAAGAAGATTGCGGCGGATTCGTTTCGCTTCGTTAGGTAGTCCGGAGTTTCGCTCCAGTGGCCCGCGTAGGTTCGCGCCCCGGCCATTCCGGTAAAGAGTGGGTTGAGGTCAGTGATCAATGGGGTCGAGAACTCGTCAATTCCGACCGAATTAGGCACACCCGGAGGGGCAATGATTTTTGTGCCTGGATGCTTCGACAGCTCGGAAACGAAGCCCTTCAGCTCCACCGGATAGACGAGGGCATTTACCGTCGTTCGGCTTACATTGCCGCGAATGTAGACCATCTCACGGGATAGCCAATTCCACATTCCGACAATTCCAATGAACATCCCGGCTAGGCCGAGCGCGGCAAAGGGCCGCCCGTTCCCTTTCATTTGGTAAAGACGAACCAGCGCGTCGCCCGCCAAGATTCCCCAGGGTATCGCGAGCCCGGCCGCCAGTTTGCGTTGGAACAGTGCCGGGAAATACGGAGCAAGTAATCCCATGACCGCCCAGGCGAGAACCAGCTTCTCGACTAGGGAAAGTTCCCGGCCACTCCAGCCTAACCAGGCAAGAACTCCTACCAGGACCAGTAACCAAGTCACAGGTGTGAGTCCATATGCCTCGGCCGACGGTTGGGCAAAGGCCAGTGCGAGCATCAACGTGCTACCGAGCGCAAGAGCCTGAAAACGCCCTACGCGAAGCCCAACCCAAACACAGCCCATAACTAAGAGCGGACCAAGACCAAGCGCCAATTCGCGAAAGCTCGACGTGTGAGTGGGCGTGGCCGCTCGAGCCGCGAACACCGGGTCGTTTTTGATCACGTAAATGTAGTAAATCGCCGCCGGAAGAATTCCGGCGCAAATTTGCAAAACCCGCACAACATACGCGGAAGTCAAACTCTTCCCCGTAATGAGCATCACCAGAAGCCCAAGCAGTACCAGCCCAATGATCAGAACATCATAGCTGTGGATGTTCATGAGCACAGCCATGGCGAGTGTTCCCGCCCAAGGCCAGTTCGGATTTTCGGCCGCGTCGATCACCGAAACAAACGCGGTCACCACCAAAGCCAGGCTTACCACGAACAACGACGTCGTAAGCATGGATGGGAACACAAAAATTTCCGGCTGCCACACATCCACCGGCAATCCGGGTCCAAGAAGCGATCCGAACGGCGACGGGCGAACGACTCCTCGGCCGTAGTGATGCCAGACGAGGGCTCCAAAACCCCCGCCCAAAATCGCAAACATCATCGCCGATTTACGGCTCGCTGAATCAGGTGAGAACCGAAAGACCAGCCGATAGAGAGCAAGCACCAGTAAGGCAGTCCCGCCCCCCCGCGCAAGCAGGTCTGCCCCAACGCCGCCTGCCAATTTAGAAATCTGTCCGAGGGCCAAAAAGAACAGGTTTATGGTCAGACCGGGATCGGCGTCAAACGTAAACCGGTTCGAAAACCGGAGATTTCCTTCGGCGGCTTGGTGAATCCAGGCCTGATAGACCATCTGGTCGTCGAAGCTGTAGCCGTATGGCAGGAACCACTGACCCTTCGCTTCGAGGAAACCAGTTAACGCGGGCAGCATGGAAAAAAGCACCATGCCGACCGCGAGCCAAATCACGGTCTTTGAGACCGGACGCACCTGCATCAGGCACCCGGAACAGGGCGGCCCATCTGCTTATAGATATCCACAATGGTATCCATATACTTCTTGGCTTCCTCGTTCTTCGGGTCCACTTTCAATACTTCGCGGAACAAATCTAGGGCCAGCGGATACTTTTCCTTGGGCGGCAAAGTGTCGGTGTATTGGGCGGCTTCGCCATAGTTCATCGTCGCCTGGATGTACTGCTTCTTTTTTTCCTCGTTGCTTTTGTCGGACTCGTAATCCGCTTTGGCCGTCTCGTAAAGTTCTTTGTCCTTGGCCATGGAACGAGCCGGAGCTTCAGCAGTGGTACCGGGAGTCGCAGCGCTACCGGATTGAGCCGGGGCCGGGGTCGGTTTGTTTTCGGTTTGAACCGGCGGAGTATTGCACCCGGCCGCAACCACAGTAACGGTGAAAATGAGTAACCAGTTTTTCATTGTTCTTTTGTGCCTTTGCGGTTTCGCTCCGCCCACCTGATATTTTGAAAGAGTCCATCCACCGCTTGCTCGCTCGCCAAACCAGTTCCTGCCGAAAATGACTGAAACACCGCGTGATACGAAGACTGCATCTCGGGCCCCAACACCGGCCACACGGCAGAGATTTCCGCCCGCTGAGGCACCCGGGCGAGTAGTTTCAGCCGCCGGTCCGCTTCTCGTTGCAACACCGCAAGGGCAAGTTGTCGCTTTCGGCCCCTGAACAGCAGCAGGCCAATTGCCTCCATCAAATCGCGCTTGGACTGGATTTCTCGGCGACGCCAAATAAGTGGCCCGAACGGTTTGCCCAAAGTCAACGCTACCACAAGCATGAGCAACATTAACTGTTGGAAAGCAGTTTGCGCCCAAGGACCAATGGCGGAGAGCAAAGTGCCATCGACCGCGTTTCCGACCGACTCCTCAGCAAACACAACTTTTCCGCCTTTCGGCAGAATGGTCTTGACCAGTTGCACATAGAACTTGGCGTTGTCGGCGCGGTCAATGAAACGGTTCGTGACCCCGATGGCGTCGCCTACCTCAAAAACCGCGCCCGATTCATAAGGCATTGCCGCAACTCGCGGGGCTGTACTGCCAGCGTCCTCAAAAATCGGGACAGGCAACAAGAGTTCCGTCGCTCGCGACTGGAAGACCTGAAATACCTCCTTCCCTTTGAGTTGCTTCCAGTTGGCGGCCGCGGCCCTTTGGGTGGCCTTACCGAATTCCTGCGCAACAATCAAGTTGAGGCAACTGCCGCCCTGCTGTAGGTGAGACTCCAAATAACTGGGTTCCCTTTCCGCTTCTTCCACGGCATCTCCAGACTCGGTTTCCTCTTCGTCCTCGTTGTCAAGCCGAGCCCCTTCATAGGTCACGAACTTGCGGGTTAGCGGAGATCCAAACGGGTGAGCGGTAATCAGCAGGTCATTCGGTCCAACCTTCGGCCGTACGGATCGGTCCACTCGTACCGGCAACCCTTCTTTGCGTAACAAGTCGGCAAAGATGCGGCTCCCACTCGGACCGTATGAGTACGCGCTTACATAGGCTCTGTCTTCTTGCTTTCCTTTCTCAACCAGCACTGTCACCAACGCCAGCAGAAGCAACACCACCCACGCACTGCGTTCCCATCTAGTCTTTCGCATGAGCCCCCTTCGCGAGTGCCGCCTTGAACTCCTGATACTGGTTCAAGAACCAACCCGATTCGTCCGGGCCTGCGGGCCGTTCGCCGTACCAAAAATAGTCAAACTCAGATGTTGCGGGTCTCAGATCAAAAAGCGTTCCGCTTCGGGCAAAAAATCGGCGGTAATGTTCCCAGTTCGTATCAGTCCGAACGAACTTTAAGTGGCCCGCTTCCTGTGCGCGGAGGAGCATCGCAACGTAGAGGCAACGAATCGCATCTCGGTGCCGACCGGCCGCCATGAGTTCGCGGGCTTGAACCAACCACTCGTCCTCGGTTCGGAGGGTTTCTTCTTCGGAGATGAGCGCGGCCCGGTTGCGCATGGTCATCGGACGATAATAGGTCTTGTACAGGTAACTGATGAGAATCACTGCAAGTGCGGCAACCGCAAGCAAAACTAAGACTCTCACAAAGGCGACGAAGGCGTCGGGTACCGAAAAATTTGGAGAAGGTCCGCCGTATTCCGGCAATTCGCTTCTGGTCAAATCCTCGCGAAGACTTTCAATCCACTTTCGGAGGCCTTCGGTGCCCTTTCCGACCCAATTAGACTGTGATTTTTGACCTGGGTCAAAGTATTCCGCTTTCTTCCGTTCCTGCTTCGCGACTTGGCTCACGTCGGCAACCACAGGCGCAGGCTCACCCGATGCGATCCGACTGAGTCGAATCAAGCCCTTTAACTCCTGAGTTTCTCGCTGATTGTTCGGGTACTTGAGAATGACCGCCTGGATATATTTTCCGAATTCCGCGTCAGGGGCTTCTATGTTCGAGAGTGCCTTAACAACGGCGGCACCATCTCCGGATTGCAACGCGGCTTCAACCCGATCTACTTCCGGGCTGGCAAAGGTTAGTGCCGAGGCCACCCACAGCGAAATCGCGATAAAAGCCCGCTTCAACGGCTCACCTTCTTGTTGGCTAATTCGATGTCGAGTCCCTCATGCCGCACGCGAGATTCGAGATATGCCACGGCCGAACCCACTCCCCAATAGGGAGACAGCACCCAAAGAGCCAGAAACAACCCGAGTGACTGCAAGACGCCCCAAAGGGTCTGACCCATGAAAAACGGACTCAAATAATCAGCAATCGAGAATTGGGCATCCAAAAGTGATAGGGCAACCAAGTAGACGCCCGCTATCGCCCCGAATAATACAACCCAAGCGACCACTAGGTTGGTCATGAATTCAAGGGTCATTCCCGACCGCGCCGCATACTTTGATAATTTTTGGCTCCGCTTCATTGCCTCCGCCGGGGCGAGATTTTCCACGTACATCGCAAACGGCGCCAAGCTGTTTCGGGTGACGGCTTTTAGCAAGACAAACACCGCCGCAACAAACCCCGAGATGGCAAGGATGCCGGTGAGGGCACTGATGGACTCGAATTCTGACCCCGAAAGCACCGCCCCTAAAAAGAGTAATGCGCCGGCCGCGATGACAACAACCACCGTTGGCAGCAAGATTCGGAAGATCAGCTGGACCATTTGATGGATGCGCAGGTCCGAGACTTCAACTTCATCACCAAGAAACGCCTCCACCACAACGCTGGAACTGTTCGCTGATAACAGCGCAAACCCGATGAAGCACACGGGGGCTAACAAGAAAAACAGCACGACCACGCTAAGCAGCGCCTCAACGCCTTGAGTGGAGAGCGAATCTGGCGACGAGGTCTGAGAAAAGGAAGGAAACACGAGAGACCACGCCAGCACGAGACTCCCATAAATGAGAGCCGAACCCGAAAGGGTGCTCTTCAGCAGTGGCACCGCATTGAGGCGATAAATCCGAGTAGTTTCGCTCAAGAGCTCACTCGTGTTCATCGGACGCAGGTCGAACGCCCCCACGGCTTGGGCGAGGTACGGCTCAACCGGATCGTCGCGACGCGTCACCATTAACTTCGTATCTTAGCCCGAATCAATCCCAGTTTTCGATTACGTCCCGCCGGCAGAGCTCGTGCGCAACAAAGTCCTTTGGCGGCGGGCAATAAAATTGATGACGTTCGCCCGTGGTTGGGTGGTCAAATTCCAAAAAGGCCGCGTGCAACTGAAGCATTAGGCGCGACGGGACGCGGTTATAAATTCTGTCGCCTATCACGGGGTAGCCCGCCGCCGAAAGATGCACCCGGATCTGGTGCGTTCGGCCTGTTTCGAGTCTTGCTGCGAGAAGCGAGTTCCCCTCAACGATTTGAAGCAGCTTAAAGTGCGTCAGTGCCTCTTTGCCTTGTTGAGAAACACACATTTTTCGCCGGTCTTTCGGGTCCCGACCAATCGGCGCATCAATCGTCATCCGGTTCTCGGGAACGACGCCCGCCGCAAGTGCAAAATAGCGTCGAAGGGCCGTCTTCGCGGCGATCTGACCCGCCAGTACTCGATGCGCGAGTTCCGTTTTAGCGACCATCAAGAGCCCAGTCGTGTCTTTATCAAGCCGGTGCACGATTCCAGGGCGAAATTCTTCACTTCCCTCGCTGAGGCTCACATTACGGCCTAGAAGCGCGTTCACCAGCGTCGCTTCGCGTAGACCAGGCGCGGGGTGGGTGGCGACGCCGCGCGGCTTTTCTACCACCAGCATGTCGTCGTCTTCGAACCAGATTTTCACGTCCAAGTCAGCCGGGGAAAGGTCGTGAATTGGCTGACTTGGCAAAGGTTCCTGATAGGTCACTTCGACCCCGATTTTCAGGGGCGTTCCCGGCTTCTTAACGATCTCATCGTTGACGGCAAAGAGGCCCGCTTCGATCCACCGCGCGACCTGCGCACGGCTCGTATCGGGCAAATTTGCCACGAGAAATTTATCGAGCCGGATCGGCTCTTCGGGAATCAAAGTTCTTACGTTCATGGGTGTGCCACCTGGGGCAAGGCGGGCCCCCCGGGAGTTAAACTGAAGCTATCTATTATGGAACGTTATGAGCCCGCCGCATTTGAGTCTAAATGGCAAAAGAAATGGGTGGACGCCCAGCTCTTTCGCACACGAGAAGACCCAGACCGGCCGAAATTTTACGGACTCGACTTTTTTCCGTACCCCAGTGGCGCGGGCCTGAGCGTCGGGCACTGCCGCAACTACATCCCTACCGATGTGCTATGCCGCATGAAGTTCATGCAGGGCTACAACGTACTTCACCCCATGGGCTTTGACGCGTTCGGACTCCCCGCCGAAAACGAAGCCATCCGCAACCAATCCCACCCCGAACCCATGGTGAAGCGATACGGCGACAACTATCGCCGCCAGCTCGAACTCATCGGCAACGCCTATGACTGGGATCGGTGCTTCTATAGCTCGGACCCCAGTTACTACCGCTGGACGCAGTGGATTTTCACCAAGCTCTTTGAGAAGGGATTGGCTTATCGCAAGCTGGCGAAGGTCAACTGGTGCCCGAAGGACAAAACGGTGCTCGCCGACGAGGAGGTCGAAGGCGGTCTCTGCTGGCGATGCGGCACCAAAGTTGAGCGCAAAGACATTCCGCAATGGTTTTTCAAGATCACGGACTATGCCGAGAGGCTACTGACCGGCCTGGATACCCTTGACTGGCCAGAAGGCATCAAGAAGCTGCAGCAAAACTGGATCGGCAAAAGCGAAGGAGTCCAGTTTCGGATGAAAGTCGCGGTTTCGCCGCGCGATGCAGGAGACGAAGACGGATTCGAGATTCTCAACAGGCGCGCCGATATCGCGATCGAAGTCTTCACAACTCGGATAGACACCCTCTTCGGGGCCACCTTTGTGGTGCTCGCCCCCGAACATCCTTTGTTGGGCGTGATTCTAAGCCACGCCGACCCGCAGCATGCCGAGGCCACATTCGCGTATGTCGAAGCCGCCAAGGCCATGAGCGACACAATGCGGCAGTCCGCAGATCGGGAAAAAACGGGCGTCTTCACCGGAGTTCATGCCATCAATCCGGCGAACGGCGCACAGATCCCCATTTACGTGGCGGACTACGTGCTAATGGGCTATGGCACGGGTGCGATCATGGCGGTTCCCGCCCATGACGAGCGTGACTTCGAATTCGCCGTAAAGTACGGTCTTCCAGTGGTTCCGGTCATTGAACCTACCGAGGAGTACCTAGCGGGCCGGTCTTTAGAAGATTATCTGGCAAACCCCACCCAGTTTGACCCCGTGTTCACGAGCAAATCAGCAAACCTGATGAACTCGGGGGACTTCACAGGAATGTCCGTAGAAGCCGCCCAGGCCGCCATGGGTGAATGGGTCGAAAGCTGCGAAATCGGTCACCGGACCGTAAACTACCGCCTAAGAGACTGGCTCATATCCCGCCAGCGATACTGGGGCTGCCCGATTCCAATCATCCACGAGAAGGACGGCATGATTCACGCGGTGAGCAGCCAAGATTTGCCCGTGTTCCTACCCGACGTGGACTCCTATGAGCCCACGGAGGACGGCGAATCTCCGCTCGCGAACATCACCGACTTCGTGAATGTAACGACCCCGGATGGCACGCTTGGCCGCCGCGAAACCGACACTATGGGCGGGTTTGCCTGCTCCAGTTGGTATTTCTTGCGATTTGCCGACCCGGACAATCACGACGAGCCGTGGAACCGCGCTCGCGCCGATTACTGGATGCCCGTCGACGTGTATGTAGGCGGTGCCGAACATGCGGTGATGCACCTGCTCTACGCCCGGTTCTGGATGAAGGTGTTCTACGATCTCGGATTGGTCGCCCAAGATGAGCCCTTTGCTCGACTTCAGAATCAGGGCCAGGTGCTCGCGATGACGCCGTATCGCCAACCCCGCGAGGACGAAACCCTCCAGCCCGGGGAGGAAGGCATCCTCATCGGTTTCGAAGAGGCAGAGACTTTGCCAGAGAACGAGCTCATTTGGCGATGGGCCCGAATGAGCAAATCGAAGGGGAACGTTGTTACTCCCGACGAAGCCGTGGAACGCTACGGAGCGGACGCCCTGCGGATCTATGAACTTTTCGTTGCCCCGTTTGATGCCGATGTCCAGTGGTCAGATGAAGGCATGGCGGGCGCAGTGCGTTTTCTCAGCCGGATTTTCCGGTTGATTTCGGAGATAAAGCCGTTCTATGACCCTGAGTGGAAGAACAACCTGGTGGGGGATAGCGGAGCGGCGAAGGAAATCCGTAAATGGACCCATCAGACCATCGAAAAATGTACTGCGGATATTGAGCGGTTTGCGTTCAACACCTATGTCTCGTCTCTGATGATCTATTCGAACAACCTCGGGGATATCCTGAAGGAACCGGCCAAGCTCAACGAGCAAGACAAACTCGCGTTGAGTGAAGCGGCGGAAACCTTGGTTTTGCTCATCGCTCCAGCCGCCCCTCACAGCGCAGACGAACTTTGGAGCGATCTGGGCCGCGAAGGGTTTACATATCACGCCAATTGGCCCGTCGCCAAGCCAGAACTGAGTGCCGAAAGCGCCGTGACCATCGCCGTTCAAGTCAACGGCAAACTCCGGGACACACTCGAGCTGGCCGTAGACCTTCCGGAAGAACAGGTGAAAGCCGCCGCCATGGCAAGCCCGCGCGTCCAAACCTATACCGACGGCAAAGAAATCGTGAAAGTAATCGTCATTCCAAACAAGCTGGTGAGTGTCGTTGTGCGCTAGAACGCCTATTGCCTTACTGCTTGCGTTTACACTGGTCGGATGTAGCAAAGAAGACCCGACCAAGCCGCCGCTGATCCGTACGGTGACGCAATACAATGAACTTGCCGTAAAGGCGGGCGAAACCTCTCAGTTACCGCTTGAGAAGTACGAAGCAGGGGCAGAGCTAAACGATGACGACAAGAAGAGTCTGAAAGAGGCACTGCGGCTCACAAAGGGCTTAGCCCAATATGATCCGACGGCGTATCCGAACTTCGTCGCGATTGCAAAGATCCAGCGTGCCCTTGGCGACAACGATGCCGCCATCGATGCGTATGAGCAGGCCGTCAATCTTGAACCGACCGTTCTGCGCGAAGTGGACCGCACGATTCTCGGCGAAGCCTACGCTGACCTAGCCCGAATCTCGCTCGACATCGGAGAACTAAAGGCGGGCGTAGATGCGGCCAAGCGGGCGATCAATATGCAGCCAAACAACCCCGAAAACTACGTCGTGATGGCCCGAGTTCAGGTTCAGCTAAAGAACCACCGGGACGCCGACGTTGCGCTGAAAGAAGCCCTCAAGCTGGATCCAGAATACGAACCGGCGGTCACCCTTTGGAAATTCATCCACCAATCGGTGCCGGGCTCAGAAAAGAGTCATTGACCACCGCATGTGCCACCGCTTGGGCTTCCGGCGCAGCGTAAGGCAAAATGATTGTGACGCCTGGTTCCTGCATCGTGACGCCAAACCAAACCGAAGCCGCCTCGATGGTCACCGGGTTATGTGTGATGACGACAAACTGGGTTCCAGGAAGCGATTTCAGCACTTCCACATAGCGCTCCACGTTTCGACCGTCAAGAGGGGCGTCGACCTCGTCCAGAACTACCAGCGGGCTCGGCTTCACCTTAAGCAAGGCAAATAGGAACGCGCACGCGCACAGCGACCGCTCTCCGCCGCTAAGCAATTCTAATTTCTGGCGCTTCTTGCCCGGAATCTGGACCTCGATCTCCACGCCCGTGGTCAACACATGGTCGGGCTGAGTCAGCCGAATCTCCGCCGATCCTCCTTCGAACAAGTGCTGGAAGGTGCGTTGGAACTCAACCTGTATAGCGGCGAACACTTGTAAGAACCGGTCCTTGGTCAACCGCTCCAGTTCCCGCATCGCCGTCATGATTTCCTCTTTGCTGCTTGCGATGTCGGTTCGCTGCAGATCAAGCTCGGTGTAGCGTTCGGTCAAGCGGTCGTAGGCTTCGATGGCGCCCAAGTTAACGGTTCCAAGACCCCGTAAATCGCGGCGCAATCGGGCGACAATGGTAGCCGCTTCGGGAGGTAATTCTAGGGTCTTGTAGCGCTCCAGCACCTCTACCTCCCCGGTGCCGTATTCTTCGGTCATGCGTTGCATCGCGCTGGCGCGCTTACTTTCATACCTAGCACGTTCAATCTCGAGCTGACGACCCCGCTCATGGAGATCTCGGCTTCCTGCTTCGGCGCGCCGGAGAGCCTCGTTAAGATCGAGGCTTGCCTGCAGTCGCTCGGCTCGGTGTTTCTGCAGCGTCTCAATCTCCGCCCGAATCTCCTCTGCCCGGAGTCGGAACGCATCTGCCTGAACCTCCTTTGCTTTGCTCGCTTCGGTCAATTCTGCTCGCTGAGCGTCAATCTCCTTAAGTCGGAGTTCACGACCGCGAGCCGTGTCTTCTAACGCGACTAACCGCTTGCTAACCGCTTGCGCGGACGCCTCCAAGGTCCGAACCTGTTCGCTCTGCGCACGCGCGGTGCTGCGGGCGAACTCGACTTCGGCCGAGTGCTTTGCCAAGGCTTCCGCCGCTTGATCCCGATCCCGTTCAAGCAATTCAATATCAGCAAGGGCAGCGGCTTCCGGAACAGCTATCGACTCCAGCGCTTGAATTTCTTGGTCGGTTCGCGACAACTCCTTGACAATCGCTGCCACCTCGAGTTCTCGAGATTGATGAACTCCCCGAGCCTCCCTCACCACTCGGTCCAACTCGGTCAACTCCGTTTCGCGCGTGTCGATCCACTGCCGGAGACCCTCCGCGCGGGTTTCAAACTGGCTTGCATCGTCTGCAAGTTTGGCGATACGGTTGCTCAGTTCTTCGATCTGAGATTCGAGGTCGTTCAGTTCCGCCCGGCGACTGATCATGCCAGCGGCTTGCCGCTTAGACTTTCCGCCGCTTACCGCGCCTGCGCTGTGCACCACTTCCCCGTCCAGCGTGATCAACCGGCTCCAGCCCGCCCTCTGCGGAACCTTAATCGCATTCTCTAACGTGTCGACCACCAACACCCGCCCTAAGAGCGATTCCGCTACGGGCCGGAATTCCGGATTACAGGTCACTAACTCCGAAGCGACTCCCACTACATTTGGGTTCGCGAGGGCGGTTTCCATCTCGCGACCAAAAATGCCACCGCGGACACGGTTCAGCGGCTGGAACGTCGCCCGTCCAAGTTGCCTTGACTTTAACAAGTCAATCGCCCGCTCCGCGTCATTTGAATCGGGCACGATGAGGTCGTGCGCCGCACCTCCCAGCGCGGTTTCAATCGCCAGCGCAAATTCGCGATCAGTCGAAAATGCTTCGGCCACCGGTGTGTACACCGCAGGCAGCTCCCCATTCTTCACAAAGGCCAGCACCGCCTGAGAACCCTGGGTTAAACCCTCGTGCGAATCCAGCGTGGCCTGAATTCCGTCTCGCTTGCCGATCAGGGCTGCCCGTTGGCGCAACGATTCTTGATGGGCGCGATGCCCCTCCGTCCGGCCTTCCTGGAGTTTTCGCCGCTGGTTACGCAGGTCCTCGGCTTCGTTCTGCTTCCGCTCAAACTGGTCCTCCTGTGCGACCCGTGCGTGCTGCGCCTCTCGGACCCGTTCGTCCGCCGACTTTCGCTCGGTTTCGAGCTCGGCGCGGCGAACACGGAGTTCTGCAATTCGCAATGCGGCTTGCTCAGCTTTTACTACCGCAGTTTGGTGAGCATCATGCGCACGCTTAGCATCGCGTAGATCGGCTTCGGCCTTGGTTTTTGCCCGGTTCAATACCTCTAGCTGAGATGAGGCGGCCTTCACCGTCGCTTCATGTTCCGATTGGCTCTGGCGAGCCTGCTTGAGCCGATCAGTCAGCTCTGCGAGTTCGGAGCGAGCCTCCGCAACCCGCTCCTCACCGTCGCCGCTCCGCAAACTGTCTTCCAGTGTGTCCAAGCTGGCCAGCTTCTGCTGATTCAGCCGAAACTCCGAGTCGGCTCGTTCGCTCAGTGAAATCTGCGACTGACGCAGTTCCCGGTTGGCGTCGAGTTTGCGCTCAAGCTCGGCGATCACCTCGCCCAACGCTTTAAGTGCGGTGTCTGCTTCCACAACTCGCGCTTGCTCTCGCAGCTGCAAATTCGAAAGTTCACTCAGAGACTGTTCAATTCGAGTCAGTTCATCCGTGGCTCTTCCCACCTCGGAAACCAGCAGTCCGCTTTCGAGATCGACCAAACCCTCTTTGATACGAAGATACTCAGCCGCGAGCTTTGCTTCTTCCTCCAGCGGCTCGCGCTGGAATTCCAGGTCTTGCAGAATCGCCTCCACCCGGTCAAGGTGTTCCGTTGCATCGTCAAGGCGCCGAACGGCTTCGGTCCGCTTTTGCCGAAAACGTTGGACTCCCGCCGCCTCATCGATCCACATCCGTCGGTCCTCGTCGCTCGCCCGCAGTGCCTGGTCAATCTCACGCTGGCCGACAATCGAGTATCCCGCACGGCCAAGACCCGAGTCAGCGAGCAAGTCGTAGACATCCTTGAGGCGGCAGTTACGCTTGTTTATTTGGTAGGTAGATTCGCCGGCCCGGGTTATTCGGCGCGTCACCGAAACTTCGGCGGAGTCAATCGGGAGCGAACCGTCTTCGTTATCGAAAATGAGGGTGACCTCGGCATACCCGAGTGGCTTGCGCTTGGCACTGCCGTTAAAGATGACATCTACCGTGGTTTGGGCCCGCAGATGGCGCGCGTTGGCCTCGCCGAGCGCCCAGAGAACCGCATCAACGATATTCGATTTGCCGCACCCATTAGGCCCGAAGATCGCAACGAGGCTCCCGTCAAGATCGAATTCGGTTCGGTCAGCAAAGGTTTTGAACCCAAAGACCTTAACGCGCTTCAGTCGCATGCGTGTATGTGGTTCCAGACGTGACCGGCCAACCAGAGGATTCCTGGAAATGGGACCCTATTACCAGGTTCGGTACCATAGAGCGAACGTGGAAAGGATTTTGCTTGCCGCCCCGCGCGGGTTTTGCGCCGGAGTCGCTTACGCCATCGAAGTCGTAGAGCTTGCCCTCCAGATTCATGGTGCTCCCCTCTATGTTCGCCACGCGATTGTGCACAACGAGTGGGTGGTGAGAGCTTTCGAAGAGCGGGGAGTGATTTTCGTCGAGGACGTCAACGAGATTCCGAACGGGTCGCCCGTGGTGTTTAGCGCGCATGGAGTGTCGCCGCTTGTTCGCGAACAATCCGCCGCCCGAAACCTGACTATTATTGACGCCACGTGTCCGCTCGTAACCAAAGTCCATAACGAAGCCAAGCGGTACGCAGCGAAGGACTACCACTTCATTTACATCGGCCATAAGGGCCATGTGGAAGCCGAAGGCACCATGGGTGAGGCACCCGGCCGCATGTACCTCGTCGAAACCCCGGAGGAGGCGGAGACACTCGAGATTCCCCACTACGAACGTTTGAGCGTGCTGACGCAGACCACCCTGAGCGTGGACGAAGTCAACGAGATCATGGCCGTCCTCAAGCGACGATTTCCGCATCTTCAAACCCCGGAGAAAGAAGACATTTGCTATGCCACGACCAACCGGCAAGCTGCAATAAAGGAACTTGGTAAGCAGTGCGATTTGGTGTTGGTAGTAGGTTCCACGCTCAGCAGCAACAGCAACCGGCTGCGCGAAGTCGCGGAATCGCTCGGCGCGACCTCTCACTTGCTCATGTCACCCGATCAGATTGACCCGGCGTGGGTGCAACAACACCGAACGGTCGGAATCACCAGCGGTGCGTCCACCCCCGAACAGTTGGTCGAAGACATTATCGGGGAGCTATTGCGGCTCTGCCCGGGAACGCCGGTTCAAATCCTGGAGACCGTTCGCGAAGACGTGCATTTCATGCCGCCCCGCAACCTCATCGCGCTCGCGATGGCCGCCGAGTCTTAGGCTTTGTACTGCTCCACGTGGCGCAAACAGCACGCCCGCACTCGGGCGCGAATGCGGTTGATGTAGGCCGCCCGCTCAGTCACCGAGATCGCCCCCCGGGCATCCAAAATGTTAAAGATGTGCGAGCACTTGAGGGCCAGGTCCAAAGCCGGATACACCAACCCGTGAACCACGGGCGTGTTTCCTTCTGCCGTGGCCGTCATCACTTGGGTTTCTGGGTCTTCAAACATCGGCAGTTCAATAACACGCTTCGACTCGGCTTCGTATAGCTCGAAGGACTTCAGCAAGAAATCTGTATCTGCGACCTCAAAGTTGTAGACGTTGTGCTGCATTTCAAGCTGGAACTCGACGTCCCGGTAAGTGAGAAGTTCGTTCCACTGCAGGTCTTCCCAAAACGAATACTGCCGATTTAGCATGAGGCAGAGCCGTTCCGGACCATACGTGATCTCGGCGCAGACGGGATTACATTCGATTCCGCCCATCTGCTGGAAAAAGGTGAACTGAGTCACTTCGGTGCCATCCACCCACACTTCCCACCCCACGCCCGCCGCCCCGGCGGCTTGACTTTCCCAGTCGTCTTCCACCAACCGGAAGTCGTTCTTCAGCGGGTCAAACCCGACGGCTTTTAGCGAATCCAAATACAAATCCACCACATTCTCCGGCGACGGCTTTAACACGACCTGAAACTGGTAATACCGCTGATTCCGCATCGGATTGCGGGTGTAGCGGCCGTCGGCCGGGCGGCGAGATGGTTGCACGTACGCCACATTCCAGGGTTCCGGCCCCAAACAGCGCAGGGTTGTTGCCGGGTGCATGGTTCCTGCCCCCACTTCCACATCGTACGGTTGAAGAATCGCGCAACCTTGCGACGCCCAGTAGTTCTGGAGCTTGAAAATGAGTTCTTGAAGGGTGACCGGCACGGAGGCAAGGATACCTTTTGCCCGGCTTACGGCAAACCGACGGGTTGAACGAGCGGCTCGACCTCTAAGAACACACGCACCACTTCGGGGTCGAACTGAGTTCCGGCCTGTTCGGCCAGCATCGTCCGACCCGCATCTCGCCCGCTTGGCTCGCGCCATGCGCTTCCAAAGGTCACCATGTCGAACGCTTCTGCCACGCCGATGATTCGCGCGCCCAAGGGGATTCCTACATCGCTGAGCCGCTCTGGATACCCTTTCCCGTCCCACCGCTCGTGGTGATGCCGAACCATCGGCAGCGCCCCCGCCAGCCAAGTAAGCGACTGCAAAATGCGTTCGCCGCACGCTGCGTGCTGGCGAAGCTTTTCTAGCTCCTCTTGAGAAACCGACCCGAGCCGAACCAGCAGGTCCCGGTCTACTTCGATTTTGCCAATGTCGTGAAGCAAGGCAGCGTAGCAAATGTCTTTGAGCTCGGCGTCATTAAACGAAAAGCGTTCTGCGACGGATACCGAGTAGACCGCCACACGCTGCGCGTGTTCTTCTTCACCTGGGCTGTGAAGGTCCAAGGTTCGCAGCAGTGCACCAATGGTCTCCAGTTTGGTGGTCTGAATCACGGCGACCGAATCTCCTTCAGCCGCTCACAGACCAATTTTAGCTCTTCGGCCGTTGCGCAGCGAGGGTCGAGTATCAAACGGCCCTTATGGACCCGTGCAAGAACCGCGGGCGAGCCCGTTCGCAAAGCAAGGTGAACGGCGTCGGGTTGATCCAGTGATATGGAAGTGACCCATGATTCGAGCGAAGCGCTCACCCCGATGGAGCCGCCTCCCATCGCCCCTTCCGCCATGACAACTTCTGCGCCGCTTCCCCAGGCTTCTGCAAGCTGTACCGTCATATCTTTGAGTTCGCCGGCACTCCGCCGCTGGTAATCCACGGTTGGAATCTCTGCTTCCCGTTCATCGCGCCAGAGCCTCAAGGTGGCTTCAAGGGCCGCGAGCGAAAGCTTGTCAACACGGGCTGCGCGCGCAAACGGATGGGTCTTTATTGCGTCCAGAACGCGGGGTTTACAGAGAATGATTCCTGCTTGGCCCGCACCGAGCACCTTGTCTCCGCTGGCCAGCACGATGTCCGCCTCCGCCGCGATGCTCGCCCTCAACGTTGGCAGATCGCCGCTCCCGACGTCGTCAATAAATAGCAAGTTGTTGCGGGCGGCCAATTGCACAAGAGATTCGGTCGAGGGGCTTTCCACAAACCCCGTCATCGTGAAGTTCGAGCAGTGACACCTCAGAATCGCGGCCGACTCCTCGGTGATTGCCCGTTCGTAATCCCGCAGGTGCGTCTTGTTCGTGCATCCGACCTCGACAAGCTTCGCTCCGGAAACCTCCACGATGTCGGGCATGCGAAACGCACCGCCAATTTCCACCATTTCGCCCCGGCTTAGAATTACTTCCCGGCCCGCACAATGCGCCATGAGACTCAGCAACAACCCCGCCGCGCAGTTGTTGACCACCATCGCGCGTTCCGCCCCGGTCAGTTCCTGTAATAGAGCTTCCACCACCCGTTGCCGGTCCGACCGTGTGTTTGACTCCAAATCATGCTCAAGCGATACAAAGTCAACGGCGGCGCGGCGCACGGCATCACCCACGGATTCAGCGAGACGAGCCCGCCCCAACCCCGTGTGAAGGATAACCCCCGTGAGGTTGACGACTCGCTTTAGATTGCCGATCGATTCGGCTTCAAGATACGCCGCCGCTCTCTCAACCAGCACCGAGAGATCTGCAGGTTCCTGTCGGTCCCGGGCCGTGTCAATCGCCCAGCGAGCCGCCCGCGTACCTTCTGCATCGGATACGCAACGCGGCCCGAGCGCCTGCTTCACTGCATCCACACTGGGGTATCGCCAAGGTTCTGCCACGAGTCTGCAAACTATAACCAATTATTCACGCTAAAATCACAGCCATGCATACGCCGCCTCCATACCATTCCCATTCAGCCGCGCCAAAGAAGAATCACTCGCTCACCTATGCACTACTGGGTGTGGCGGGTCTTTGCCTGGTCCTGTGTGGTGTCGGCGGCTACTACATGTTCCAGTTCGGAAAAGGATTCCTCGGTTCGTTGACCCCACTCATCGGATGCACGATGGACCTAGAAGACACCCGAGATGCTTTAGTGAAATACGCCGAAGCAAACGGCCAGTTTCCCGATGGGCCCAACTGGCAAGAAGACGTCAAGTCTTATTATTTGGAACTCCGTAAGGCATCCGACATCCAGTCCGAAACCAAAGACTCACCCATCAAGATTGAGCGGATGAATCCCGACGGTCCGTGGGGATGCAACCTAGTATCCGAAGGAAAGCCACTTAAGACTGGATTTGCGTTTAACAAAGCCCTCGCCGGAAAGAAACTTCTCGAAGTTAAATCGCCGACCACCACGCCGCTTGTCTTCGAAGTACCCACCGTCAAGATGAATCAGGTTCTTCCGTACGCAAAGCCGACCGAACCCGCGCTACCGAAAATCATGGATGAATCCCGAGACTGGATGATCGGCTATGTGATGGGAGATATTGACTCCGAATTCTCTTCGGGGAACGGAAGGCGCAAAGTTTCGGTAGACCCGTAACGGGTTGATTAGTTACGTCTACACGGAAACTGGTTAAAATGGCCCCATGATTCTGCCACCCAGTAATCAGTTCGGCGGCCAGGCGCCAAAGAAGACGGATAACCGAACTACGCTCATCTTGTTGGGTGGATCAGCGATCATCGCCCTGGCCGTCATCGTGGCCGCAGCCGTGTGGCTTCCCCCACTTCTTCAGTCGCTGGTCGAATTCGACGAGCCCACTGCGTGTTACATGGACTTTAATGACGTGGACCAAGCCTTGAGAAAGTATGCCGCAGACAATGGGCGATATCCGGATGCGGCTACTTGGCAGAAAGACGTCAAGGCACATTACGTAGCGTATCGAAAGCAATCCAGCGCGGATGCCGAGGAATTTCATGCGGGTGCTTCTAAGAACCGAATGAACCCCGACGGCCCGTGGGGCTGCACTTACCGGGTAAACGGTAAGGAAGTTAAGACCGGATTCGCACTGAACAAGTCAGTAGCCGGAATTCGCCTGGAGGATATTCCGAATCCCGTTGATACGGAGCTTTTGTTCGAAGTACCTACTGTGGCGGCAAACCAAGCGCTTCCTTACACTGAACAAGATGACAGCAAGTATCCCGAGACGGGCGGTGACGAGGGTTGGTGGCAGGTTTCCTATGTTGACGAGAGCGAGTACTGAATCAGTTGAAAGCTCGGTTCCTTGGTCGTGCCCACTGGTCGAAACGGTGGCCGAAGACACCCGCATTGCGCCCGACGATACCGACCTCAAGTAGGGACCCAGCACCGATCCAGCCCCGTTCGTCGTATACTAAGAAGGCAGGAATCTCATGTTTGGACTCGGAACCCAAGAACTACTTATCGTCGCCGTTCTCATTCTCGTGCTTTTCGGCGGCTCAAAAATTCCGCAACTCATGCGGAGCATGGGTCAAGGCGTAGGCGAGTTCAAAAAGGGCGTGGATGAGAGCAAGCAGGTCCTCAAGCAAAGCCTTGAAGACGCTGCCGACGACCAAGATAAGACCGGTCAAACGAACTCAACCACCACAAAAGTGTGATCGCTCGGGCGTTCCAGCTTTCTCGGTTCCAGATCAATTTCGCATCGAGTCGCTCTCGCGGCCATGGTCGGGTTTGCATAAATGTGGTCAATGCGCCACCCTAGTCCTCGTTCAACCGCCCGGGGAATGAAAAAGTCCCAATAGGTGAAGTAACCGCCGCCGGGCGTGAATTTCCGGAACAAATCCTCCATTCCCAGTGCCGTTATTGCATCCAGCCGAGTGAACTCATCCGGATGGTGACCCACCCCTCCAAGCAACTTCGGAGAGTCATAAACGTCTTCCGGCTTCGGGGCGATGTTGATGTCGCCCACCCAAACCACATCCGCATGGGTTTGCAACTCTACCGCGAGAAGCCCCCGGAACCTCTCCAGCCAGCCCATTTTGTACGCCCACTTTTCGTTACCAACTTTGTTTCCGTTTGGAACGTACGTGTTGATGATCCGCACTCCACCGACCGACGCGCACATCACCCGTTTGTCATCCGGCCACATCGGGTCATCAAACCCGAACCGCACCTGTTGCGCAGGTTCCCGGCTCAGGATCGCAACGCCGTTATAGGATTTTTGTCCCGTAAATGCGGCGTGATAGCCCGCGTCTTCGATGTCTGATAACGGAAACTTGTCGTCTTCGCATTTAGTTTCTTGAATGGCGAGGACGTCCGGCTCGTGCTCAGCAAGCCAATCGAGAATAATCGGCATCCGCACCCGAATCGAGTTCGCGTTGAAGGTCGCAATCGTCATTTTGTTCCGGAATCCTACCCTTGAATCTTGTACACTAAATTGGTATGTCCCGCTGGAACGCCGAGGGAATTCCCGTTTCTGATTTACATTGGGTACTTCGCCGAGAAGACCTCGTGCGGGCGCGTCGGCGAGTCGGAAAGTGCTTTGTGTGTTGCGAGCCAAACATCAACGAAGCCGCCCTTTGCGAAGTCTGCCTCTCGTTGTTATCGGATGAACTTGTGCGGATGGTAGAAAAGTGGCGGCAGGGGATGGTTCCGGTCTGAACCCCGGCCTTATCGCGGGTCTCGTCGTCGCTGGGCTTGCCGTCGCGTTCTGGTTTGCCCTTCGGGCAAAACGAAAGATTCGCCCCACCGTCGTTCAATTTCTCGTCTTCTTCGAATCGGAGCCGCCGTTGGACTTTGCTCAAATCGTCCAGCAAATGCAGAACCATCCGTCTCTTCGCCAACTTATTGGCCCAGTCGAGCGGAAATATCTTTCCGATATTCGGCTCCATGTCTCGCTCGCCAAACGCTCCGATCGCAAGCGAGAGTTCATTGATTTAGAAAACTGGTTCTTCCCTAGCCCCGCCGAAATCAAGGCAATTTCCGAATGTAACTTTGCCATCCGGATCTTTTTCGCGAGCGAAATTCCTCTGACCGACACGGGCTACTTAACGATGATGGAAGGCCTGGCCCATGTCCTTGCCCAACGCTACAGCGGAAAGGCGATCGTTGACACCGAAACGGGAGCGGTGTTTCTGCCGGCGGCGTGGTCCAATGCCGTTTTCTCGGGAAGTCAGGACCATCGTGTGCGCGCGGTATACACCGAAAGTTCAGATTCATTTCGGGTTGAAGTCCTTGGCCTAGGCAAGTGGGGGCATACCGCCCTTTCTTCCGGCGATTTCCCACTGGATACTCGCACCAGCATCGAACATGGCACCCGAGCCTTTCTCCAGAATTTTCTTGCTTCCCCGCTGCAGCCGCTTAACGGGGCCGATTATGACTATTGCGGAGTTCCTCAACGCGCCGAAGTCACCTCCGACAAAAACGGCTCAGCTCGATTGCGATTTTTCCGAGTAAACGCTAAATGAAGGCTTCGATTGCACTTCGCGGTAACGGTTGTTGAGGCACCCGAGGGGGACCCATTAGTTGATCACGGGCATCGAGAATCGCCTTTGCCACCCGAGCGACCCCGTGCGTTCGCATAAGCTCCAACAACTTCGGGCGGTTCGGGTTATCGGCCCCTTTCAGGTGATGGGAATCCACCAAGCCAAGCGGGGAGACTCTCACTGGTCCAACTTCAAAGTCATCAGTAGTGGGGTACGGATTGACGGGATCCGATTTCGGGGTGAGGCCAATCAGAATGCTCGGATTGTGCCGGAGTTCGTCCCACATGTCGTTTGCAGGCACCCCCGGCAAATCAATTGCGACCATCGGCAAATGGCAAAAGTGTGAGATTGTCTTAAAGTGCTGGTGCACTTCCGGAATCGTATACTTCCCGTAATACGGCGGCATGAGCACCACACCCCGCGCTCCGTGACGGCCGCCATGCTGAGCGATATCCAGCGCCGTCATGCTAGAAATTGCGGTCGCGTTCACCAGCACCGGCAGCGAGTTATTGCTTTCTCGCATAACGATTTCCACCATCATTTTCCTTTCGGAAACTGTGAGTGTGGCGAACTCGGCCGCATCGCCTCCGACCAAAAACCCTTCCGCACCGTCCTGCATCAAACGTCGAACCAACCGAGCGAGTCGAACTTCGCTGATCGTGGACATGTCGTCCGTCATCGGGGCGATGAGCGAAACGAAGTTCCCAGCAAGCTCGCTCACGGGTTCACCCGAAGAAACATCGTGGTTCCGTAGTCAATCTCACCCAGTTTCGCCGTAACCTTCACGGGAACAAAGCCTTCGCTTCCGGCCGCAACGGTGAACGTGAACGGCACGCGCTGAACTGTACGATCGTGGAAGATCAAGAACTTTTTGGATTCGTTCACAATCTGCCACCCATCGGGAGACTGGAAATGCACGGTTCCGCGCACGGCATGCCGGCTGTGCCCGAGAATCTCTAGTTGGCCGGTAAGGGTTGCGCTCCCATCCTGGTTCACCAACAACTTGGTCGTTTTGTAAGAAAAGGTCACCGGGTTTGCGACGAGCATGGATGCCTGCAGAACCACGGCCTGCTCGCTCGCATCCAGCACTCGAGTTTGCAAAACGCCATAGCCGGGCCGAGCCCCTACGAGCGGGTTAAACGCGTAGTCCAAACTCGCCGATTTACGGCGGTCCCAACCCTTGAATGGATAGCTGTGGAGGGCCGTGAACGGCCCGAACTGGCCAAGAACGCGGGTTTGCACCCGTTCAGGTAACCAGTTTCCGCCATTTTTGAGATTCAGCTTTACGCCCAGCGATTCTCCGATCGCCACGGACCGCGGAGCCTTCTCCACGCCCCATTCAGACTCACTCGGAAGACCGATGCTTCGGTCCATCGCGAGGTGGACCATGCTCATCGGCCGGACCGTGATCGCTTGATTCAACTCGGCGGGCCGCTCAAACGCAAGGCCAACAATTTTTCCCGCGGCAATTCTCTCAAGCGGGTTAAGGTTCACCGCTAGCTCGAAAACCAAATTCCCGCCTTCGCTCGTGGTGCGAAGCTGGAGCAAATGTTCGGCGCCGATGATCTCTTCCCAAGCCGGATTTGGCCCGGACGCATCGAGTCGGCGCATACCAATCATCGAACTCGTGCCGTCGGTCTGCAACGTGATTTCGTAGTTGTCTCGACCCCGCAGCCAGCCGTCGCCGTTGGCATCAATCGAAATCCGGATCGGGCCCGATTCCATGGTGGATCCCGCGAAATACAACTGGCCGGGCTCCCACTGCTGATAGAACCGAACGCCTGCTGCATCAGTGAGAAAGTCCCATTCCTCTTCCTCCAAAGTCCCGTTCAGCACCGGTGTCATGGCTAACCGGTTTCGCAGTTGGGGCTCGAACGGGGCGGGTTGGGCCGCCAATGCGACCAAAAGGAGGGACGGAATCACCATATCCGTAAGGACGGACCAGCCCCTCGCTTAGCTTCAATACCGCTTCAAATTCACGAACCGTGCGTTCTGCGGTTCGAACCCGAGAACTACCTTGCCAGTCGGGCCGTTACGGTGCTTGGCAATGATGATTTCGGCTTCTTCCACCTTGTGCGGATCATACGGCTCGTCCACGCCCGCTTCTTTCCGCTTGTAGTATTCATCGCGATAGATGAACATCACGATGTCGGCTTCAGCTTCGATCGAACCCGATTCGCGAATGTCTGAGAGCATGGGACGCTTGTCCTCACGTTGTTCGACGCCTCGGTTCAACTGACTGAGCGCGATCACGGGCACATCTAGTTCTTTTGCAATCGCCTTTAGGCCCCGCGCAATGTCACTGATTTCCTGAGTGCGATTCTCGTTGCTTCGGTTGCCCCGCATCAACTGCAGGTAGTCCACGAGTACCAGCGCGAGCTTCCCGTCGTTCTCGGATTTGAGGCGGCGGCATTTCCCTCGCATCTCAAGTGGCGACGTGTCCGAATTGTCGTCAATATGAATCGGCAACGAGTAAAGCGATTCGCACGCATCGGCCAGGCGATGATATTGGTCGTCGCTCAGGTCGGGGTCTTTCAGCACGCTCATCCCGACGCCGCTGATCATGGAAAGCATCCGTCTTACCAATTGCTCGGCGCTCATTTCGAGCGAAAACACCGCGACCGCGCCCCGGTTTTGCCGGGCTAGGTTGATGGCAAAGCTGAGGACGAACGCGGTCTTACCCATCGAAGGGCGGGCGGCCACAATGTTCAGGTCGCTACCGTAAAGCCCGCCCGTCATCTTGTCGAGATCGTAGAATCCGCTCGGCGCACCCAAGATCGGTGTCCCCGTCTCATAGAGTTGGTCCACCTTGGTGAAGAACTCTTTGGCTACATGCCGAACGTGCTGAAACGACCCGCGTTCGGAGTGTTGCTTTATGGAATACACGGCGGATTCGGCGTAATCCACCTTTTCTTCTACCGACCGGTCCTGGTCGTGAACCACCTTGGTGATTTGATGCCCGGCTTCTTCGAGGCGGCGCAAGGTTGCTTTGTCCGCCACGATCTGGGCGTAATCCATCGCGTTTCCGGGACTCGGAACGCTCTCCGCCACTTGGATAAGATATTCGACTCCGCCCGCAAATTCGAGTTGCCCCCAATCCATGAGCTCGTTCTTCACCGTGACTAGGTCCACCGCCTTGTTGCTGACGGCGAGTTGCTGGATCACCTCATAAATTGTTCGGTGGGCTGGTCGGTAAAAATCGTCTTTGTTTAAGAACTCAAGAACCTGCTCGACCGCCCGCTGGCTCAGGAACATCGAACCCAGCGTGCAAACTTCCGCTTCGATGCTTTGCGGCGGAATGTAGGAATCAACAACGGCAGACATGGCAGGTGGAAACAGTATGCACGGCCCGCCGCAATCCCCACCTTTATCCCCAAATTGGCCGGGGATTCCGCAGATGTGCCTTAATTTCTGGACGAATGACCCTGCGCGAAGTGTTGCACGCCCATATTCCGACGCTTGGCCCCGAAAGCACCTTTCGCGATGCCGTAGACAAGATGGACATCTATCAGTTCCCGGCGCTTGTGTTGGCAGACGAATCGGGTTCCGTGATGGGAGTCATTACCGAAGGCGACATTTGCCGGGCCGTTCAGCAGCAAGACGGGGCGATTCAGCTTAGCCGCCTTCCGGCGATGCAGTTTGCCACTCCCGACCCCATTTGCGCTGACCCGGACATTGAGATCGGTGACGCGCTTCATTTGATGCTCAGTAAGGGCATCACGATTCTCCCGGTTATTCAAGATGAACGGTTGGAGGGCATCGTCCTTAGAGTGGATTTGTTGCAGGCCATGCTGATGGATGTCGCAAACGGATAAACTTTACGCATGATTCAGGTTGGGGATCCTTTTCCGGAGTTTGAACTGCAGGATGACCACGGAAATACGATAAAGAAGTCCGATTTAAAGGGTAAACCCACAATCATCTATTTTTATCCCAAGGACAATACTCCTGGTTGCACGTTGCAAGCCTGCGGAATGCGCGACGGGCTTTCTGCCTTCGATGGTTTTCACGTCTTCGGTGTTTCTCCCGATTCGACAAAGAAACACGCAAACTTTCGCGACAAACACAAGTTAAATTTCCCGCTCCTAGCTGACGTAGAAAAAGAGCTGGCCTCATCGCTGGGGCTTTGGGTCGAGAAAACGCTTTACGGTCGAAAGTATTTTGGTGTCGACCGCACCACGTACATGATAGATGCGAGCGGAAAAGTCGCTCATATATGGCGGAAAGTGAACCCGTTGACCCATCAAAAGGAAATCAGAGAATACGTGGAGTCCCACCCACAGTTAGTAGGTGGATAGCGCTATGAACCAGAAAGTTTCCGCGCCCATGATCCAGGCCCAAAAGGGCCAAACACCAGTTGTCTGCGTGACCGCCTATGACGCACTAGAAGCCACCATTGCGGACGAAGCCGGGGTTGACCTGATTCTCGTCGGAGATAGTGTGGGCAACGTTAAGCTGGGCCTTAAGTCAACGGTGCATGTAACCATGGCAATGATGTGTCACCACGTTGCCGCCGCAGCACGGGCCAACCCCCGCGCTCTATTGGTGGGCGATCTACCCATTGGTAGCTATCAGACGGGAATCGGCGACGCGGTTTCGAATGCTCTTGCATTGGTTCAGGCAGGCGCAGACGCCGTTAAACTGGAGGGCGTTTACCCTTTAGAAATTGAGGCCATGGTGAAAGCCGGAATTCCGGTAATGGGCCACCTCGGAATGACCCCGCAGCGAGTATTGGCATTCGGCGGGCATAAGGTGCAAATGAAAGCCGAAGGCGACGCCGATAGACTGTTATCTTTAGCTCGGTTGTTGGCCGACGCCGGTTGCTTTTCCGTTGTGCTCGAACTCGTGCCCGAAGCAGTCGCCCAAGTCGTCACGGAAGGGCTGAACGTACCGACCATTGGCATCGGAGCTGGGCGCTATTGTGATGGACAAATTCAGGTGATCGCGGACGTACTCGGGCTGTCGTCAAGGAAATTCCGTCATGCGAAGCCGTATGTCGAGGGCCGAGAGCTTTTTCGGGAAGCCATCCGGAAGTACTCGGACGAAGTGCGGACCAAGGGCTTTCCGACTCAAGACAACGCAGTATGATCCTCGCTCACACTCGAGAACAGCTCCGAAACGCACTCGCCAGCCAGAACTCTGTAGGATTTGTACCTACCATGGGTGCGCTGCATGCTGGCCACCGCAAACTTATAGAATCCTCGGTAAATGAGAATTTCTGCACGGTTGTCAGCATTTTTGTCAATCCGACTCAGTTTTCTCCCACTGAAGACCTTAGCAAATATCCTCGTCCATTAGAATCCGATCTTGAACTTTGTGAGGCAAGCGGAGTCGATATTGTGTTTCTTCCAACGCCAGATGTGATATATACGAAAGAAGAGGTGTGGGTTGAGGTTGCATCTGTTTCGGATGAGTACGAAGGTGCCAGTCGTCCTACGCACTTTCGTGGGGTTGCCACAGTAGTAGCCAAACTTCTACTGCTTACACAACCGAATCGCGCATATTTTGGCTTGAAGGATCTTCAACAGTGCGCCGTAGTTCGAAATCTGGTGGCAGGACTTTTTCTTCCCGTTGAATTGCGCTTCGTCGAAACCGTTCGAGAGCCGTCTGGACTCGCGTTGAGTTCGCGCAATGCATACTTTGCTCCGGAAGATCGGCAAAGAGCTGCCCAGCTGTTCCAGAGCCTAATTTCGTTAGGGGTTGAATTGAGAGCCGATCCAGATTCCCGGTTAGCGGCAATTTCCAAGTATAACTCCATCCTCTCCGAAGCGGGCTTTAGCGTGGAGTATCTCGACGTGATTGACCCAGCTACCATGCGGGCTACCGATCAATTGATCTCCGCCCGGATAGTCGTTGCGGCAAAATTCTGTGGCGTACGACTTATAGACAACATCCCGATTTACTCCTGAAATCAAAAATTTGTAAGTGCGAGGTATTATTAAGAACGGTAAGGATATAGCATCATGCCTCGTACTGTTAATGAAATCACTAAAGCCCTAAAGATCAAGGCGACTCCGAAAGAAAATGCACTCACTCTGCGCGTAGGACTCAAGAAGTACACCGTACCGTTTGAAGTCCGAATGCTCAATAGCGACGAGTTCATTTTCCTCCACATTCCGCCCGCCGCCGCAATTCTCAGCATCCAAGACGGCAAGCTGGTGGCAGTCGAGTCCGAGGAAGCCGCAAAGCGCGCCCAAGCATCCTTCCGAACTCCGCGCCGACGAACCGCAAAGGCCGCCCGCGCGTCTACCAACCTTGAGATCCCGGCCGAAGTCGCCGCTGCCCTTAGCAAGCTTCCAGCGGGAACCAAGCTCACTTACGACGCAAACGGAAAGCCGCGCCTGGTGCGCACCCGCAAGCGCAACAAGTAAACTCTTCCCTCTGGGCCCGGCGACTGCACATTGCCGGGCATTCTTTGCCGACGTAGCTCAGGGGTAGAGCGGCTGTTTTGTAAACAGCGGGTCGCGGGTTCGAATCCTGTCGTCGGCTCCAGTCTCTGATTTTTCCAGCAACAGGCCGCCCGGTGAATTCCATCGGGCGGCCTGTTGTGCGATCAAAACGGTGTGTTAGTCGCTCAATGTCAAGGTGTATCGTCTTCCTGCCTTGACTCTAAAGAGATGTTGGCCCACTTCTTCCCCGTCAGATATCTCGCTGTTCGCGGCCGGGTTTTTGCCCGGAAGAACTTTGATCCACCCTTCAAGACGGGGGTCACCCGCCACTGTGAAACTCACCGAATCATCCTCGTCTTCCAAACCAAAGATTGGCAAATCGGACGATATCCATCCTCGATCGTTTGGCAGTTTAGGATTTGCGTACATGCAATACATGAAAGCCGCCCCCGCGCCATAAACTTCCTGGCCAACGGCTCCCGCTGGCTGACCATCCGCGTAAAGGTCTTCGACCGGAAGCGAAAGTTCGCGGACTATTTGGCCGTTGCGAAATTCAGTCGCAATCGCATCGTCCGGAAGCTCGTCTGGGAAAAAGTAGCGAGCCCCGACAATCGCGTACCGCACGAGTTCAGACGCCAGCAACCGAGTTTCCGGCGTCAGGTCGTCTCCACCCCTCTCCAACATTTCGCGAAGACCTGCATACACCTCGAAACATTCGTACGCGGCCATATAGGGTGCGTCATGCAGACAAGTCACCCCCATGAAGGTCTCGTACTTGTCCGCATGGTTGAGCGCAGACTTCCAAATGATCGAGTTATGAACGATCGTTGCCACAAACACGGGAACTTGATCCAGATACTGCTTTCGTCCCGTTTTTTGGTAAAGCCAGACCGCAGCTGCCGCCCCATAGGCAGTAAGGTTCGCCTGATACATCAGGTTAAACCGGCGATGCGAGAGGGCCTGCATTGCCTTCTCCGCCTCATCAATGTACTTCTGCTCGCCCGATAACTCGTGAGCCTGTAGCATTACGTACGCATAGATGCCGCCCACGTCGCTCTGCCCCGGGTCCCCGGGTTTTCGCGTGCCCGTTGTGATTTCTAGGGTGTTGAGGTTGTACTTCACCGGCCAGTCATAGTTAAACCGTTGCGCCGCCCCGATCACAAAATCAATGCTTTCAAAGAAGAGTTGCCGTAGATTCTCGTCACCTTCGGCCGCCAACCGCGCGATGTTCTGAAGGGGGTGGTACAGGTACCAAGAATCCACTTCATCCTTATCTTTGTCCTCGCTCACGTTCGGCAAATAGCGCCTTAGGGTGCAGAGTTTATCGTCGAAGAATCGGCGGACTCCCGACTGTAACTCGTCGGCAAGAGAAACCGGCTTTTCCCTCCAGTTTCCGTAGCCTCGAAGCGCGGCAATCACCGAAAGCTGCACCATGCTGTCTGGAACTTCAGCCTCCACATATGGTCGCATGTAGAGCTGCCCGTAGTCGCGTCGCAGGCACCGGGGATCGCGAAGGCTCTCTAGAGTCTTTTCGGCCCTTGTGATCCAATCATAGAGTTCGTGTTGCGGTCTATCCAACCGCAAATAGATCGGCGTTAGCAGTCGCAAGAACTGGTCGCATAGCTCTCCCGAGTCCTCGAAGCAACCCGGGTCAAACGTCAGGTAGGTGTCCCACAAAGTATAGGTTTGCGCTCGTAGGAGCGGGCGATCAATATTCACCGGAGCGGCGTAGCCGAGCTCTGGCCACTGCCCACCCACCGCCCCTCCCGGGTCCCATTCGACTTGCTGATAATAGGGCTGGGTCGTTGTGAGGTCCTGAAAATAGAGAAATGATCCGAACTCAGGTTTGCCCGAACCAAACAGCAATCCGGCATTGAGGCCCCGTTGAGCTGCGTGGACCTTTCCGTCTACCATGGTCGGGTCGCGGCCGGGCCCAAGCATGAACAAGTCCCGCGGCCAGTCGGAGAGCGTCATATCGTCGCGTGTCGAAAGCGAAGTGACCACGTGGAAGAGCGGAACATCTTTTAGCTCTACTTCAACCACCACCTCAAACCGACCAATTTCGGTGATCAGAGCGTAGGACGCCGAAAGTTCATCCTCCTCCAACACTTGTAGTTCGTACTTGGCGCCCCAAGTATAGGCGAGCCGAAGGGCACATCCGTACTCCCCTTTCTCAAAAAGTGCGTAGAGGCCGTTGCCATCATGTTCAATCGAAACCGTGATCTCGCCGAGCGAAAAAGTGCGGACTGGCTTAAAATCGGCCAGTCGCTCTCTTAAGACCACGGCGTTCACAGAAATTCCGTGAGCCTCGTGATTTGCTTCCAACTATTCCTCCGTTTGAATATGAGGCTCTACCCGCATATGGAAAACATCGCATCTTCTTGGCTGGATCAGCGCAAAACGGACACGTTCCGCGATGTCTTCGCTCATCAGCATCTCGTGCTTTTCCTGCATTTCCCGTTGTTTCTCGGGCGGATATTCGGGAGCGGTCATATCCGTGCCGACCAACCCCGGTTCGATGAGAATAACGCGAATATTGTCCTTGGCCACCATCGGGCGTAACGTGTGGCTGAAGCCCTCCGTACCGGTTTTCGTGGCCGTGTAAATGTCCGTTTCTTCTTCCCGGTCAACGGCGCTCATGGAGCCGATGTTGATAATATCGCCGTGTCCGCGCTCCTTTAGCCGCGGGATCGCATAGTGGCAACAGGCCATGTAAGCGACAAGATTTGTCTTAATGATGTAGAGCATTTCGTCATATTCAGTGGAAACCACCGAATCCGCCGCAATTGCCGCGTTGTTGATCAGAATATCGAGGCCCCCGAGCTTTTCGTCCACCAGGTCGAACAGCTTCTTGATGTCCTCGCCTTCGGCGAGGTCCGCCACCACCGTGTGAACTTCCCCGTCAAAGTCAGCCATGGCTTCCTCCAGTGCTTTCTCGTCTCGGCCGCACGTCACAACTTTCGCGCCTTCGTTAAGAAGTAACCGGATCGTTGCTCGTCCAATCCCGGTGGAACCCCCCGTGACCAAAACTAGCTTGCCCGACAGACTTTCTTCACCCGTTCTGAGTCCCATTTAGATGGCTCTCCCGGCATAGTGCGGAAAGTTCTCGTCGCGACCTGTCTCGGTTCCGTAGGCGCGGTATACATCTTCCCCAATCCGGCTTGCCTGCTCCATGTCTCTGCGCGACGCTTCGTCACCTTGCCAGGAACTGGAACTAGATATTCCGGCAGGAAACGCCGTCAAATAATCGGCGAGCGTTCGGCTGTAGCCGCCATATGGAATTTGCGGAACCGCGAAATTTTCAAACATAAAAACACCTTTGCACGTCAAAGTAAACGTCGAATTCCCGGCAAATTTGACATGCCCGCAAAAGAAATAGCGAAAGAGAAAAAGCAATTCGGCGAGCGTAGAAATTCTGTGAGAGCGGGGCTGTGCCAATGGCTGCCCGGATCTCGTCCCTCAGCCACCTTCGGAGTGTATCGCGCGCGAAAAATCTGCAGCCAACCCTGCAATCTCAGAAAAACTCAACTTATTGAGCGGCTCGAACAAGTCAAATTTTATGACGCGATCATGGTCCCCCGGCAAGAGCGCTTCAAAACGCTCTTCCAGATTGGTCATTCCACTCGGACCGGCGAAAACAACCTTCTGCCGCTTCGTGATTCGAACGCCCTCACCTAAGGCAGCCCTAAGAATTGTTCGAAGGTGTTGGTAGCGAATACGAACCGGCAGCTCGCGGGGCCAAGAAGCATCCCGTGCGTTCAGGTCGGCAAGTAACCCATATGAGGCTCCCACGAGTTCGTCCGACTGGCATTCAATTCGTTCGCGAACACCGGAACTCAATTCCCGCACGAAAAGACTGTGGCGCAAAGTCACCAACAACTCTAAATCAACGTAGGTGGGCCATATCTGTCCTGAATACCCGTGATCGCTGATAATGTCGGTTACCTCAGTCACCCAAGTTTCAATTTCCGTGGTCACATTAACCCGTCGCGCCGCGGTCGCAAGCCGATCTGCGGGGAGCGTCATGTCAATCGCGGCATCCAGCACTTCGGAGAGAGCGGAGGTCATTTGTTTAATCCGGTCGACGGGTTGCGTCAATCGCAACCCGCAAACAGTCGGCATCTGCATATGCCGGGCCGATAAATTGGCCGCCAATCGGTCCCTTGGTCACCGGGTCTTCCGCCATCGGAATCGCGGCAGCGGGCCAGCCCAACAAGTTGGCAAGCGGAATGTCTGTATTCCCCATGCGCACCCAGGTCTGCGATAGCGGCTTATCGGCCGCGAGCGCGCCTTGGTAGAAGATCGGCCGGAAAAGCACGTCACATTCCCGCCAAACTGCGTTTGCCGATTCCATTTCCGTCCGGACCCGCATGGCCCACAGATAATCCACCGTCGGCTGCTCCAGAGACGCCTTTAGCCCCGCCAACTGCTGTTTGTCCGGCATCTGCTCAATTTTTTCGCTTCGGATGAAGTTCTCATGTGCGCTCGCACCGTCTCCATCAACCAGTATGCTCACGGCCAATCCCGCGCTTGGCACAGGAGGCATGGTGACCGGCACGACCTCATATCCTTGCCGCCGCAGATTTTCGATGACGCGGTTGTAGCCTTCCTCGCACGCAGAGGCCCTGTTTGCCGCAAACGCTTCTTTTACCACGCCGACAACCGGCTTCCGGCTTCCGGATTCCATCGCAAACGGCCGGAACGTCGTGCTCTTGTCCGCCGGGTCGCGGCCCGCAATCACCGAGAGCACGGTCGCTGAGTCCCCGGCCGCGCGGGAAAGTACGCCGATTTTATCGAGTGTCCACGAAAGCGCCATTGCGCCGTGCCGGCTCACCCGACCATAAGTCGGTCGGATACCGGAAATGCCATTGAATGCACACGGGCAAAGGATGCTTCCGCTTGTTTCGCTTCCGATCGCAAACGGAAGGCACCCGAGTCCCACCGCGGCTCCCGAACCACTGCTGCTCCCGCCCGCCCAAAGGGCCGGATTTGCACTGCTAAGCACGGCACCGCCCATGTCGGTCGCCCAAGGAACGTCGTAGCCGCCACCGCCCGCCAGTTCGATCATGGAGAGCTTCGCCACCAGCACCGCGCCCGCTTCACTCAGTCGCTTCACGACGGTTGCGTCGTAATCAAAGACTTGGTCGCCGTGCCCCACGGAGCCCCAACGTGTAGGTATTCCTTTAGTTGCGAGGAGGTCTTTAACCCCGTACGGAATTCCGTCGTGCGGTCCCAAGGTCTTGCCTTTTGCGCGACGTTCATCCGAAGCTTTTGCCTCAGCAAGGGCTCGGGCTTCGGTCAATTCACGCGCTACCCGGTGCTTTGCGCCCCGTTCTCGGAGGCGGCTCAACGCCATTTGAGTGAGTTCGACACTCGACAGTTCTTTCGATGCTAGGGCTTGGCTTAAGCCACCGATTGTGAATTCAAGCTCCAACTCAGGGCCGCTCCGGAATGAACGTCGTCGCGGGTTCGCTACCATCGGCAAGTTTGATCTGCCGCCGAGCGGCCCCAATGGATTTGAGTTGGGCTCTCGCGTCGGCGAGTAGCTTTTCGGCGTCGGTGACGGCCGGAGTTTGCGGTGTGTTTTGGGCTTCCGCCGGACGCATCCCGATTCCCAATCCGAGGGCGATCGCTCCGGCCGTCAATTCTCGCCGAGTGAGTTTTTCCATCGCCATTACCTTAGCATCTTGGCTCGCCCTTTCGGAAATACCCACTCGCGCATCTTTCGCACCTTCTCCAACGTTGTAAGTTCCGTGAGCCCGCGCATGCTATCGGCCGCTGTCCATTTCGCGAGCATTCCGTTCCCGTGGGTGGCGGGGATTGTCGGGATCGTTATCGGTTCGGCAAAGCGCAGCCCGCTTGTCCGATTTCATGCGATGCGAACTCTTCTTCAAGAAGTCGTGGGGATTTTAATCACGGCCACGGTCGTGCTCACTTCCCTTGCTCTGTCCATTCCTAAGCTGGGCCCGATTCTTCAGGGTCAATGGCAAGACGTGGACTGGTGGGGCATCATCATCAAGTCGGTAATCGTTTGGCTTGGGCTCGCAGCATTTGGCCTCTGGAACACGGTGATTTCCTTGCATCAAGGCATGAAATGCCTCAGCCAGGAAGATTGGGGCGGACGCGGACTGCTCGACCGCACCGCCCGAAGGCTCGCCGGTGCCCAGGAGTCTGTGCTCCCCCGCGAACTCGCGTAGTAAACTTGTTAGTAGAACTCACCTATGAATTTGCCCGCGACATTCGCGCGCCGCGCTACCCGCGCCGTGCGCATCGGAAACAAATGGATGGGCGGAAATCATCCGATCTTGGTTCAATCCATGATCACCGAAGAGACCCGCAATATCGAGGCGTGCGTCGAACAGATCATTGCCCTTCACCGCGCGGGTTGTGAGTTAGTGCGGGTCACCACGCCCACCGTTCAAGAGGCAGCATGCCTCGGGGAAATCCGGGCAAAAGTCGTTGAGCGGGAGGGCGAAGTTCCGTTGACCGCCGACGTCCACCATCAGGGTACGGACATTGCGATCGAAGCCGCGAAATACGTAGACGAAGTCCGCGTGAATCCCGGCCTATTTGTCTTCCGGCGGCACGGTAGCCGGGCAAAGGCGGTCGGTTCCACCGAAGATGGTGACCTTCGAGGCCGGGAATCGGGCGATTCGGTGGAGTCTCTCCGCGCAGAACTTGCGTATGACCCCGCCGAGTGGCGGGATGAGATTCAGGCGATCGAAGAAAGTTTTGTCCCCGTGGTGGAAGCGTGCAAGAAGCGGGATATCGCGATGCGCATCGGGGTGAACCACGGCTCCCTGTCGGAACGGATTCTGGTCACTTACGGAGACACGCCACTTGGAATGGTCGAAAGCGCTCTGGAATATTGCCGAATCTGCGTGCAGCACGATTACCACAACGTAAACATCAGCGCAAAGGCGTCGCGGGTGCCGATCATGATCGCGGCCAATCGGCTTCTGGCACCACGTCTAGACGCGGAAAACATGCCCTTCCCGCTTCACCTTGGGGTTACCGAAGCGGGTGATGGCGAATACGCACGTATCAAAAGCACGGCGGGCATCGCCACGTTGCTTATGGAAGGACTTGGCGACACCATCCGGGTTTCTCTTAGCGAAGACCCTGTCCACGAAATCCCCGTTTGCTACGATCTGCTCCAAGCATGCGGTTTGCGGAAGACTAAGGTGGAGTACATTGCGTGTCCCTCGTGCGGCCGAACCAAGTTTAATTTGCCCACCGTCCTGCGCGAAGTTCGAGATGCGACCCGCCACTTGGTCGGGCTAGATATTGCAGTGATGGGCTGCATCGTGAATGGTCCCGGCGAAATGGCAGACGCCGACTATGGGTATGTGGGGGCGGCGGGCGGAAAAATCACGCTTTACCGGAAAAAGGACATCGTAAAGAACGGAATTCCCCAAGAGCAAGGCGTGGCCGAGCTGATTGCCCTGTTGAAGGCCGACGGAATGTGGACCGATCCACCTGCGTCCGAATCGGGTCGCACCCTCCAGGAGTTACGGGTTGAATAGCGAAGATCCAAAAATCAAAGCCGCCAAGCTGGTGGTCAATGCTCTCACAATTTTTGGCACCCTCACCGTCACATTCGGGTTCTATCTTTTAGGGGATCCGACCCGGCAAACGTTGGCAATAATTGCAATTTGTGTGGGCATCCTTGACTTGGGAATAGCGTACATGACGCACATGAAAATGTACTCCCAATGAAAAACGGAAACCCAGACCCGGATATCGGGCTTAAGTTCCTCGTTCTTACCTTTAACATTGCCGGAGTCACGCTGTTGATCTTTGGCGTGATCCAACTGCTTTACACCGAGAGCCGCTTGGCAGGCATAGTCATCCTCATGCTTGCGCTTGTGATGCTCGGGCTGGCCCCGGCCATGAAGTTTTTGCTCAAACCGCGAAGTTAGCGGTTTGAATTTCTTACAGAAGAGGGTGAAACTCGGAACCGCTTGGCAAATGCCCGGCTAAAGTGAGCGGCGCTACCGAAGCCGACCAAATGGGCAACTTCGGCCACCGTGGTTTGCCGAGTTGCCAGCAATTCCCGCGCTTTTTCAAGACGTAACGCCAGCAAATATTGGTGGAAAGGGCGGCCCGTGTTTAGGCGGAACAAATAGCGGAAATGAGACGTGGAAATCCCGAGCTGGGCGGAAAGTTCTTCATCACTCAAGTTCAGCGCATAGGAGCGATTGATGATATCGAGCGCCTTCGTAATAAGGGGCTCGGACATTCCGGTCGGGATGATAAGTTCGCCGGCAATCTCGCTTAGCAGAACATCGGCAATTCGATCCACATCCCGGAGTTCTTTTGCTTTTTCAAGTTCCCGGGCGGCATGAAGTTGAAATCGGTGGATCTTACGCGAGGCGCCGAGCTCCACTTGCGCGGCGGCAATAACGGCCAGAAAAGTGAGTGCCAGTCCCCGCGCCTCGTCTAGGTCCTCTGCGTGCCGCAACGAGTCAAAGAACTGGTCTTGGCACATCGCGAAACGGTTCCGGTCCCCCACCCGCACAATGCCGGCGAGGTCTTGTAGGGCGATTCCTTGACCCTTTGAACTGAATGGGCAAACCGCCCCCTCCATATATTCAAAGATCACGTCGCAAAGAACAAAACTTGCCGGAGTGCCAAGGTCTGTAAATCGCAGCCGCTTCTCGACCGACTTAGGACCGACGTCAAGGCTTAGCCGGTCTACCCGAAAAACCTTGTCATCAATCGTTATCTGCCCCACCGTAACAATCTCGGTGCCGTCGCCGTTTGCCTGCTTTATCGGCGCTAGCTTCGATGCATCAAAGTAATGGCGACCCTTAGTTAGGTCGATGTGAAACAGACCTCCACCCGCGTAGGGGATGTTGATGCTGGCCCCACACGTGCTCAGGGTTGTTTCCGCCGGGTTAACATACATGGCGAACACCCCAATGAGGTGGACACGCGAAATCGGTCCCGGTATATCCGGTATCGGGACCTCGGTGGAAAACGGTAGCGCCCGGCTCGGGTGGTTCCGAGTCGGGCCGCCGTAACTCCGCCAACACCCGCCGCCGGTTGGCTCCACGCTGTCGTCGTGAGACGTCCAGACGCTATCGCAGTTCACGTCTTTCAACGCGGGCATGTAGGTGATTGGCTTCATCGAATGCTTGGTCTTAGTCGGCCGTTACCGTCGTATGCGGAAGATGCCCGAACACCGATTCGCGCAGTCCCTTGATTCGGGGGTTGATCAGTTCGGCATCTCGTTGGAAGTAGATCGGAATAATGACGGCGTCACTCAACACAATGTCTTCAGCTTGTTGATAAAGTGTGAGACGCTCTTGGCCCTCGTCCATTACATCAGCCTTTCGGCACAAGGCGTCGAGTTCTTCATTCTTATATCCGATCTTGTTTTCGGGCCCGTAACTCGCGGTCATGAACGAGATGAAATTCTCGGGGTCGAGATAATCCGCCGCCCAGCGCATGTGGAAGAACGGGAGTTCTTCTTGGTTGCGGATTTCGAGGAAAGCGCGCCACTCTTTAGTTACCAATTTGGCTTCGATTCCCAAATTCTTTTGAAGTTGGCTTGTCACCGCCTCGGCAACAATTTTCACGTCCGGGCGTCCTTCTCGGAACATGAGCTCAAGCGGAGGAAGCGCCTTTCCACCCGGTCCATATCCCGCTTCGGCCAAGAGTCGCTTGGCTTCGTCAACGTTGTATTTGAGGGCCGGGGCTTCTTCGCGGAACCCAGGCACCGACGGGGGCATGATCGTGTTTGCAAGTCGGTTCACTCCGCCCAGCAGCTCATTCACAATGGTCTCTTTGTCAATGGCCATCGCAATGGCTTGTCGCAGCTTCTTATCTTTGAATGCGGGATACTTCTTCTGATTCAGGCCAACGTACCAAATGGCGGGTCGGTCAAACAACACGAGGTGGTCCTTCAGGGCGGCATCCTGCTTGAGAGCTGGCACGTCTTGCCGTTCGAGCATCACTAGGTCAATCTCGCCCGACTTATACATGTTGAGTCGCGTTACCGCGTCTTTCACGACCCGGCGTTCAATTCGCTGCAACTTTGGTGCCCCGCCGTGGTAATCCGCGAACGCTTCCAGCTTTATAACTTGCTCCGAAACGTACTCGCTGACCTTAAAGGGTCCCGTGCCGATCATCTGCTCCGGCGACTTGATTTCTTCGTCTACTTTCACCGAATCTATGGGCATAATCGCCGAGTTGAGATAGGTGAATTTGCCCAGCCAATAGGGTCGCGGCTTATCAATCTTGATTTGCACCGTAAGGTCGTCGGGTGTCGTGATCCCGCTTATCGAGGTGGCTTTGCCGTCCGCCATTTCCACGACTCCCACAATGTCGCCGAGATACGCCTTCGCGGTCGGAGACGCAAGTTTGGGTGTGCAAACCCGTTCGATGGACCATTTAACGTCGGCGCTCGTGAGAGTCGCGCCATTGTGGAACTTCACGTTCGGGCGAAGCTTGAACGTGTAGACGGTGCCATCGTCGCTGATTTCGATGGACTCGGCAAGGCGCGGCTCGGGCCGGTTATCGGGGCTCCATGCCACCAAACCTTCGTAAGTCTGTTGTAATAGGTCAATCGTGTCTCCGTCCTCAACTTTGGCCGGGTCAAGCGTGGTCGGGTTCGTCACGATCGGGTAGCGGAACACGCCCCCTAGATTCTTGTTTTGGCGTTGGCTAAAACCGCCTTCACTTTTTCCGCCAGAACATCCGGCAACAAGCAAAGCAGAAAAGCCAACGGCAATCACGGGAAGCGCGAAGCTACGGGACATTTTTACTGTGTACCCAACTTTTATTCATAAATGACAGGCAGTTAGGCCCGATTCATCTGAAGTAACTTCATCAGTGCCTCATGTGCGGGCATTGGTGCGTGGGCAATATCTTGCCAGACCCGAAACAAAAACCGCAAACACTCCTCTCCCAATGCCATTCTCGGGGGAGGCTGGCTCATTTCAGCGCACCTGGCCAGTGAAATCAGTACCTTCCCTTCCACCAGAACCCGATCTGCCGCCTCATGAGCCACCGAGCTATGCACATACCCGCCCGCCGAGTGAGAAAAATATGCGGGATTCTCTTGGAGTGAAACTCCCGTCTGCACACATTCAGCGAATTGCGGGAGGACGCCTTCGACGTCGAGGAGCTTCAACTCGCTCCAAACCCCCGCGGCGCAAATATCCGGATGTCGCTCAATAAACGCCAGCGCGGTCTCGGCTTGATCGAACATCTCTTCTTGAATCAGCTCGTGATGGGCAATCACCGCAACGAGTTCGGCATAAGCGAGCGCCACGCTGAGCCGGACATAATCAGTGCGGAGCCCTTGAAACGCCCGAATCGGCTCAACTTGGGTGACAAAGCTTGCCCCTTTACCTTCGGTCACCTGCATGCGAACAAAGTTGAGCGGTTCGGTGGAACTGGCGAGACGCGAGCCAGACTTCCGTGCCCCACGCGCAATCACATCCATCCGGCCGCGTTCACGGGTAAGAATCGTGACACGGCGGTCGGATTCGCCCCGGTCCCAACGCCGAAGAATGAGCGCGTGTAGCGTGGAATCTGCCACCCACCCATTATGGGTGAGTGACAGCCATTTGCGGGCTTCCTACATTCGGAAGACTGCGGTTCGCAGGAACTCCACAAAAATGAAGCTCATGCGGTCAATAAGAAGCGCAAAGCGCGTCATGACCGTGGAGCCAAAGATGGCTCCGAAGCCCACCATAAGGAGCAATCGCCCCAATCGGGTGAACCCGAGGATGAACTTGCCCTTCAACTCAAAGCTGAACAGGAAGTACGAAAGGACGCTCAGGAGCGTGATGATGAAGATCAGATTGTTGATCGCCTGGCTTGGGAACACTTCGCCCGCGATCTGCTCGCGAACGTCACCCGTGATTTGAGCAATCTGATCTGGGGTTAGCCCCGTCTCTGTGGCAAGCGCGACCGTTTGGGGCGGTGTCAACCGCACATTTGAAGCAACCCGTTGAACCAGTTCCGGCGTGGTTCCCACTGCCGTGGCAATTTCTCCCGCCGTTCCTTCCGGCACAACAATACCAATCGGAACGCGCATCGAACTCCAGGTGGTGGGAACCACCGAAACCATGGAGTTCTGAATCTGCGGCACGAACTCGGTTTGGAACTGCTCGAACTGCTGGCCGCCCCACATTCCGAGGATGACGCCAATCGGAATCCGCGACATCCAGCCGTACTTCTTGCTAAACACCATGAATCCCAGGCAGGCAAGTGGAAGCAAGAACGCAAACATGGGCATTGCCCAAATTTGCGGTTCGGTACCTTCGGCCGCTTTACCCAGCATGCGTTCCCACCATTGAGACTGGAGGTTCTCCGTCCAAAGTGCCACGACCGAGAAACCGACCGCAAGACCCAAGTAAATGTGTTCAAACAGCCGATAGAACGGGTTTTCCTTGAACAAGATGCTGAACAGCGCGAGCGTAGCGATCGCACCGACGGCAAGTTTAAGTGTTACAAAGTCCATGGTTTATCGTGCCTTGCCTTTGAGTTTTCGGGAAACGATGCCGAGGTTGCCCAGCACCACACAAACAATCAGCAGCGTCATCGCCGCGTGGAGCGACGTGAAGTAGCTCATGGCGCGATAGTATTTGCCTTCGGCAACGGGTGGGACTGATCCGCGGAAGCTATCCACCCGAACGAACGCTTCTTTTCCACCAACCTCGTAGTTGATGCCGTTCGCCATCATGGTTTCCAGCTCCACCACGCCGCGCAACCCGACCGAAAGGCCAACAAGCTGCTTTGCGGCAAAGTAGTTTTGGTGTTCCGGACCCATAACACCCGTAACCATCGCGGCAATCGGAATCACCTGCGGGTTTCCGAAGCGACCAATGAGGATCTTCGGGGTACCCGACGCGGTCACGTTCACGTAGAGCGTCATGTCCCCCAACTTCTTCACGTTCCTCAAAATCGGAGACGCAAAAACCGTTTTTCGTTGGCCATCGGCCGGGTCTACGGCTGTCTTAACGCCCCATGCTTTCCGAACGTCGTTCACCATGGAGAGCGCGAAGCTTTCCAACTGTGGGAAGTAGCCAAGGTCCAAGTAATCGGTCCATGGCTGGAATTCGCGAAGGCCTTCCTTCTTGAAATTCCGGTTCATCTGGGCGACGACGTTTCGGGCCACCTGCGGTGCTTGTGGGTCTGCTCCAGAGAAGATGACGAACTTCGCGTTTCGGGCATGAAGAACCCGAAGCAATGCCTCAAGTGCGCTTTGGCTTTCACCACGGCTCGAAACCGTCCAGTCACTCTGGATAATGACCACCGAGTTCTCGTCCAGCTGGTTTAGCCGAATGAAGAGAGCCTGCGTATCTGGCCCGGTCTTCGTCGGAATAACCGTGCCCGGGATGAACAACGGCACCGTGGCGATAATGACAAGCAGGATGTAAAGGACCTTGCGGTCAATTCTCTGCAAGCGATCGATCATTGGAATGTTTGCCATTGTCTTAGCTGCTCAGCCCTCGTTCCATGTTAAGCCAGAGGCGCAGTCCCATCGAGAGTGCACCAATACCGATTCCCCACTCTAAGCCCCGAATTGAAGGCTGCTGGAACACGGCTCCAATCCAAGTACGAATCGCGGTCAAACTGAAGTTATTGAAAAAGTGACCAGGATCATCTCGCGTGACACGATTCACAAATTCACCTGACGCGTATTCCACCCCGCCCATCAAGGCAAGCATGACGATGAGCGCCGTGGCAAGCAAAACCGTTGCTTCGACCGACCGAATTCTAAACGCACGGTAAGCGGCGTTGAGAATGAAGAACGCGATGATGGAGAACATCGCTGCGTCCATCGTTTGTAGAAGGCCGTCGAACAAGAAGTCTTTGGCGTACTGCGCAAATCCCCAGTTCTCAGCCGAAACCACATTCGGGTTGATTCGGCTGTCTCGGAAATCCCAGTAGCCCACGATGATCATGGTGAACATCGCGACCAGGAGTGCGGCGGAATACTGCCAGTCCTTCCGCATTTTTGTGAGTCGACCACCGTGGATTCGGAGCACCGAATACACACCGAGGAACAAAAGCACGCCCTGAATGACCTGAAGGATTGATCCCATCATGGTCACGCCTTCAGCGATTTTTGCACCGGCTGTTTCCACCCCGTTGACCGGGATTTGACTCGGACTGTAACCCGCCGGTTTCGGCCAAAGCCAACTCAATACGTAGAGCAGGCCAGCCGAGAAAGTGAATGCGGTTACGACATGTCGGCGGAATTGGCTAGGCGTTCGGCTGAGGGTCACGACGACCGCTACACCAATCAGAAACCAAATGAATGCCCAGTTTCGGGCGTCTGCGGAACCGCCGCGAGCAACAAATTGAGCCAACATCACTGCGCACCTTCCTCGGTTTTGGGAGTCTCGGAGGGCTTGTCTTCTCGTTTCGGAACCATATCTTCCGGAACCGGCTCAATAGATACAAATTTAGTCATGGTGAGTTCGGAAGCTGATTTGGTTCTTGGAGTCGCATAGACCTTTTTGTCTGGTCCTTCGGTCGCTTTCGTAAAAGCACGCTCGCAAGAGTTGCCGAACACTCCGAGGACCGTGATCGCCATCATCGACATCTTGATCCAGTCTTGGCCCACCAAGGAACCCAGCAAGACCGGCTGCCGCGAAAGGTATGCGGAGGCGGCGTAGAACTCGTCCGAAATCAAAACATAGTCGCAGGCCGCGATGAAGAACGGGGTCTGCGTGTTCTGGGTCGAACCCGCAACTTGAATTGCACCGACCGCATTTGCCGTCTCCGCGAAAATCAGCGATTCGGCAAAGAACTCGCCGAGGAAGAATGCCGCCGCGACTTTCTCGCGGTGAATGATGCCGGAAACGCCGGTGGCAAACGCAAACTGCCGGTCAGAGACGAACTGGACCGAGTCCTGGTCATACCGTTCGCTCAAGCCTTCGCTTTGATAGACTTCGCCGATGATTTCCTGGGCTACGGTGTAAACCGCCGCGTCGGCGCAGCAAAGTCGAATCGGGGTCGCGAATCTTGCCGCCGACCGAGTGACGTGTCCGAAGATGTTGAGCGCTTGCACCGAAACGGCACTGAGCGTTCCGATTCCCGGAACCATGAGCACGGGCTTGCCCATTTCCGTGGCGCGGCCAATTGCCTCGTCAATGGCGTTGAGACCCGCAATTCGGCGTATAAAAATATGTTTGCCGCTGCGTTTGCCGGCTTCGGCCCGCCGGATATTCAAAATGATAAATATGGAGAAAATCAGTACCAACACGATCTGCATCCAGTTCGTGCCGTAATATTGCTCGCCTCCGGTGTATTGCGCAATCATAGACTACGTTCCTTGTCCCCGGGCCTCCGCCCGGTCCTCGATGCGAGTAATCAACAACTCGACATTCTCCGATTTCGATAGCAAATAGCTCAACTCATCAAGACGGTTGAACCCAACAAAAGGTGCGATGAAGCCCGAGAAACCGATTGCAGCATGGGCAACCACGTTGCAGAGCGGGCGGTGCATTTCCAGTCCCATCACGGCCGGAACCTCCAGCCGCCGGTCCACCACCCACTTCGCGAGATCATCGAAAATCTTGTCCCGCTCGTCATCCGGTATTTCCCGTTCCCAAAACTGATTCAAAGCCATCCCATTGCTCGCGAATTTTAGCCAATACCTGCTCCCGATTGTTGGCGAAGCGGAGATAGACTCCCCGAAAAGCGTCCATCCGGTTCCCCTTGCGCAGGGGCGAGAGTTTGATTCCGTGATCGTCTAGATAAACAGAACGTACATTCTCCCACATCATTTCGCGTAAAGACACTCCCCATCGAGACCGAACCCCCTTCTCGTTGACCTCATAGTGGGTCACAAATAGAAACTCTCCGACGCTTAACGTAACCATCGCCACCCCGATGAGGGCGAGGATAAGGTTTTGCACCACAAAGAACCCGAACGCGAAAACGAAGACGATCGCGGTCATTACAACGAGCCTCTTGCTGCCCTGGCCCTCCCCAAGGTTCACTTGCCACCGCAGCGGTTCGCTCATCGCCAGTCCGTGAAGAGTGTGCTCACCGATTCGTTCAGGTGAATCCGACGAATGGCCTCCCCGAGAAGCGGGGCGCACGGCAGAACCGTTACTTTGCCAAATCGCTTCATTGCCCCAATCGGAATCGTGTCCGTCACAACAATCTCGCTGAGCGGGCTTTTACTGAGCCGATCAATAGCCGGGCCGCTCATGATTCCGTGTGTGGCGCAGGCCACCACTTCTTTAGCCCCCCGACGCATCAGCATTTCGGCACCTTGAACAATTGTCCCGGCCGTGTCGATCATGTCGTCAATCATGATGCAGGTCTTCCCTTCGACATCACCGATGATCTCCATGATGTCGACTTTGTTCGGTTCGGGTCGGCGCTTGGCAAGAATGGCGAGGCTGGCCTTCAACGACTCAGCCAGACTTCGGGCGCGACCCACGCCGCCAACATCGGGGCTTACCACCGCCACATCTTTCTCCAGGTACCCACTTCGCACCCAGTAGTCGGCCAGAAGCGGGCCGCCATACAAGTGGTCCACGGGAATGTCGAAGAACCCTTGAATCTGCTCGGCATGAAGGTCTACACACAAAACGCGGCTCGCTCCCGCCTGGGTGATCAAATCGGCGATGAGCCGGGCAGTGATGGGCTCGCGCGGCTTAACCTTCTTGTCCTGTCGGGCATAGCCGTAATAGGGCATTACCACGGTTATTCGGCTCGCCGAAGCCCGCCGAAGTGCGTCGAGCATGATGAGCAACTCAACGATGTTGTCATTGGCGGGCTCGCACGTGGGCTGAATGATGAACACGTCGTGGCCACGGGCGCTTTCCTCAACCATGATGCGCGACTCACCGTCACTAAACCGGGTCGTCGTGACCTTCCCAAGGTGAACCCCGAGATAGTCTGCGATGTATTGCGCGAGCTCCGGATGCGCATTGCCGCAGAACAACTTAAGTCCACTCAGATCTTCTTTGATTTGAGAATTCATTGGCCGTGTCTGGCCCTCCAACGTTGTGCCCATCCTTCTTTCTCCACTTGTGTTCCCCGACCGATGGCAAGCGCGTTCTCTCGCACATCGCGCGAGATCGTGCTGCCCGCGGCCACGAACGCGCCATTCCCAACCGTAATCGGAGCAATTAACGTCGAATTTGATCCGACAAATGCCCCTTCTCCGATCGTCGTTAGGTGTTTTCCGAATCCGTCGTAATTTGCGGTAATGACGCCCGCCCCGATATTACTACCCGCGCCGACCGTCGCGTCACCTATATATGCAAGATGCCCGACCGCCGACCGTTCGCCAAGTTCGGCGTTCTTAACTTCGACAAAATTCCCGATCTTCGCGCCTTCGCGAATCACGGCCCTCGGGCGAAGATTCGCAAACGGGCCGCACCGGGTGTGGTTGGCCATCGTGGCGCGGTCCAGATGGCTCATGACAATCTCGACTTGGTTCCCGATTCGTGAGTCTGTTATGCGGGTATTCGGTCCAATCCGGCAGCCCGAGCCGATTTGCGTATCGCCGACCAGCATGGTTCCGGGAAGCAAAACGGTGTCCGCGCCGATTTCTACGGTTTGATCAATGTAGGTGGTCGCGGGGTCCACAATTGTCACCCCACTGAGGGCGTGTCGTCGTAGAACCCGTTTTCGCAACGCTGCTTCGGCTTGGGCAAGCTGCCACCGGTCGTTCACTCCGTCGAACAGTGCCGGATCATCAAAGTGGACGAGATGGGTTCGCTGCGACTCCTCGTAGATGATTCGCACAACATCCGTCAGATAAAACTCTCGCTGATCGTTGTCATCTTTGAGGGTCGGTAAAATTCGGAACAGCGTTCTTGCATCGAAGCAATACACGGCCGAGTTCATCTCCGTGATGGCGCGCTCTTCCGGACTGGCATCACGAGACTCGACGATGCATTTGATTCGGCCTGCGTCATCCCGCACAGCACGACCGTAAGGCTCGGTTGCAGGGGCGGTGAAAGTGGCTACCGTACAAAGAGCGTTGCTCTCTTTATGCTCGGCGAGGAGTTTCTTGAGGGCTTCGGAGTCAACCAGCGGTGTATCGCCCGGGGTAACCAAAATTGGGCCTTCGAAGTCCGCAAAGAGGGATTCGGCCATTCTGGCGGCATGCCCAGTTCCGAGCTGCTCGGTCTGCTCGGCGTAGCGGTAAGGACGGTCGGCCAGGGCTTCTCGAATTTGGTCGGCTCCGTAACCCACCACGAGCGCAATGTTTGTGACTCCCGCGCCCGCAAGCGCCCGAGCGATGATCTCAACCATCGGCAGTCCACCCACCGCGTGAAGCCCCTTCGGCAACTCCGATTTCATTCGGGTGCCTTTTCCTGCCGCTAAGATCAAACCAGCAATCGCCATGGAGCGAGTCGAAGATACCAGTTCGTGCCCCTACTGCGGGGCGGCCCGGCGCTCAAATCGCTTCTTCCGCTGCAAAAACGGTTGCTCGATGAACTTGTAGCTAAGCAGCGCCAAGATAAAGGTCGCAGAAATCTTTAGCGGAATCTGCGCCGAGAAAGGAATCACCAGGTTCGAAACGGTTCCCTGAACAAGCTGCTGGTAGAGATAGGTTGAATACGAAAGTGCACCCAGAAGTCGAATCAGCGGCGCGTTCAGCCAATCCCACGAACCGTTGCCACCACGCTCGATCAATAAGGGTATCAGCAGCGCGATGCAAAGCGGCTCAAGAATGAACCCAACTGGATATACGTAGTTGACTGACCAGGAATAGTACGCCCACACGTTCGCCGCTAGCAATCCGATAACTGCAACTCCCGTCCACTTAGATTTGATGAACCAAGTCCAAAACCGACCGCCGATTTCACTAAACAAGATGCCTGCGAGTACACATCCGATCAGCAAATGATCGAACCGCGTGTCAAAGGACTCGTAAATCCGGTCCCCGGGGGCGCGAAGCACAAGTGTGAGCACGGCCCGCCAGATCCAAATCATCACGATTATCGCCATGGCAGGGCGCCAAAAGCCAAACGTTCGCCGGAACAGGATTCCAAACAATACCGGCCAAATCAGATAAAACTGTTCTTCGAGCGCAAGCGACCAGGTGTGCGCCCAAGGGCTTTCGTGGTGCCCCACCAGCGCATGATAAATATTGATCGTGTACGTGGCGGAAGCCAAAACTTGAGGCCAGACTACGTCCCGTCCCGCCGCGAGCATGATCACGAGCGCGAGAGCCCAATAGAAATAGAACGCGGGCAAGATGCGCAGCGTCCGGCGCATGTAGAAGGCCTTGAGGTCAATTCGCCCGAAGGCCCGGTGCTCGTGCAACAAAAGCCAAGTGATCAAGAAGCCGCTGAGAACCAAAAACGCATTGACGCCCATCGAGCCGGGAATCGGGCTGATGCCAAAATGATGCAGGGCCACCACCCACGCACTTACGGCGCGGAGAAAATCGAGCCCGGAAAGCAGCGGCCGCGAGAGAGCCGCCCGTAGCTGATCCGGAAAGGTGGATTCTTGCCCCAAGGCCGGATTCTACGTCTTTTTGCCGGGTTCCGCGTAGCCCGTGCAGCCCGAGTTTGAGAATACAATAGTCATATGGTTACGGTCGTCGAGCATCCTCTGGCGCAACACTTACTTACTCAACTTCGCGACGTCCGCACCGAACCAGACCGTTTCCGAGATTCCTGCAAGCGGCTGAGCATGTTGCTTATCTTGGAAGCCACGCGGTCACTCACCGTACACCACGAGGCAATCGAAACCCCGCTGGAAGGCATGCACGCCCCAAAACTAAATAATGGAATTGCGATTGTCCCTATATTGCGGGCGGGTTTGGGCATGCTCGACTCTGCTTTGGATCTGTTTCCGGATGTCGCCGTGGGCTATATCGGGCTCGAACGCGCACACGACACCGCGATCGCCCGCTCTTATTACTGCAAATTGCCCAATCTGAGCGAGCGGACCACGCTATGCGTAGACCCAATGCTGGCCACGGGAGGTTCTGCAAGTCAGGCGCTTTCGCTCCTAAAAGGACACGGGGCAAAGACGCTTCACCTGATCAGTGTGGTGAGTACGCCGGAAGGAATTTCGCGCATAGAAAAAGACCACCCGGACGTGGCCATTGTGACGGCGGCCATAGACCGGGAGTTGGATGAAAACAAGTACATCCGCCCCGGTCTTGGCGATTTTGGTGACCGACTCTTCGGCACCATGTAAAGCGAATTACTTCTTCGTGACTTGGTACGGAGTCGAGTCCTTGGCGAACTTATCCGGGCACATGGCACAGCAGAATTTGTAGGTTACGCCGTCTTTTTCTGCCTTCGTCGCGGTCGCTTCATCGACAACCACTTCGTTCATCACGGTGCAATAGGCCTTGCCATCTTTGTTTCGCACAACGCCGTCCTCAGCCACGTGCACACCTGCTTCTTCCCACTTCGGGTTGGCGGCCGGAGTTCCGGTTGCTGCCGCCGGCTCCGTCGAGTTGGAAGTGGAGGTTTCTGCCGTCGTGTCAGAAGCACAGCCCGCGAGAAATACCGAAACCAGAATGCCGAACGAAATCAAAGTCTTTTTCATAGGTTCGCGGCAATTGTCCCGCATTCTTTACAAAAATGTCAACTCTCGCCGCTAGGGCCCACCGCAGTACAATCAGTTGAATATGTCTGGGTATCCCGACGAGCGCGCCGAACTAACCGGCAATCTCATTACTATTGAGTTCGGCGAAGGTGGCCGAATTCAATCACTGTGGGCTACCGACCCCGCCCTCCCCGAAGAAGGTGAAGAGTTCCAATTCATCTTGCCACCCTTGCCAATGGGCGAGGAAAACGCCGAGAACCTCTTCCCCGGCACGATTCTGCTGAGCGCACGCTTGAGCCCAGCCGAGCCTTGGATTTCCAGCCGCAACAACACCGCCCATCCCCAGTTTCAGCTCGACGAAGACGAGCTTCCGAAAGCAGAACTCGCCTTCGATTACGACTTCCCACTTTTGCCAGAGCTCCAGGTCACCGGGAAGTTCAGCGAGATCACCCAGCCATTCCCCCAAATTGTGTGGGAAGTCGAAGTTGTCAACTCGGGAAATAAGAGCATTGAGATTGGCGAGGTCGGGTTTCCGCTGGCCTTCAACACCTTTTATGACGGGTTCGGCTGGAATGATGAACAACTCTCTAAGCTTTGGAACAGCCGCCTTTACACCCACAAGTTCATCGGCGGCGCGGCAAGCTGGGTTTTTGCCCAACGAATGACCGGCGAACCGCCCGGATTACTCGTATTTCCGGGTGACGATAAAGGGTGGGAGTTCTTCTGCAGCATTCCTTCTTCGCTCAACACGCCGCACCAGTGGGAAGGAATTCCGGTGGTTTACGCCTACAGCAAGGCCACGATCGAGCGAGAGGGCTGGCAGAAGTGGTGGAACGACCACACAAGCCTCATTCTGGAACCGGGCGACCGCCGCACCTTTGTGATCAAGTTTGTTCCGGCGGACCGTGACAGAGTGGACGGAATTGCAGCAACGCTTGCTGCATGTGGAAGGCCCGCGATTCGACTGTTGCCCGGGGCGGTCGCGCCCGTAGAAGTCGGCATCGGCATTGAAGTTCAGGGCGTGAAGACGAAGCGCTTCCACGTGAGCCGCGATGCGGAAATCGAGACGGACACCGAGGACGAGAACGGCTTCTGCTTTGTTCGTCCCCGCGAACCTGGCCGGGTGCGCGTTTCCTTTGAAGACAGTCAGGGCCGGCTCAGCCACGTTCATCTCATGTTCACTGAGGGGATCGAGTCCCTCATCAAGCGACGCGCAGAGTACATCGTAGAACAACAATTGGTGGACGATGAGGCCATCCCCTTGCACAAATCGTTCACCATGGTCAACGTTGACACGGGCGAAAAAATCATTGACCCCGACGAATACGCGGCCAACGGCGGCATCGAATGTTCTCTCGCCGACGCCCTATATCTCGCTGAGAAAAACGTTCTCTACCCGCTGAAAGAACAGATCAAAGTTCTGGACGGTTATATTCAGGATTTTCTGCTCGACGATGTTCAGAACCCAGGCGATATGAGCGTCGGGAGCGTTCTGATGACGGCGAACTCGTTTGGCTCATACGCAGGGCGACCTCTCACCTACCCAAGCGTGTTTTGCCTTTACCACGCGATGTATCGAATCGCGAAGTTTTACGGCGAAACTGCGCTAAAACCGGAGGAATACCTGCGGATGGCGGCTCAAACCGGCCTCGCAATGTTCACTTTTGGCTGGCGAAACTACATCAAAAGCGTCGGAGTACTCGGATTTGCAAGAATCTACAAGATTCTTGACGATTTGGAAACCGAGGGCCTTACCGATGAGCATGATCGCCTTCGAGAATGTGTGGAAGACAAGGCCGAAGAGATTCTGAAACTGAAGTTCCCCTATGCGGGCGAAACCGTGCTCGACACTTCGGGATTTGAGGAAGTTTTCCGGGCTGCCCTCCATCTAAACGATGACGAACACATCGAACGCACCATGAGGTGCGCGTTTGCTGCGCGTTCGCTTGCTCCAAGCTGGTGGTGGTACGGAAGTGACCGGCGCAACTGGGATGGCATCGAGGTGTCTTCGTTCAAGGCCCTCGCCGACCGCGGAGAGGCTTGCATGGCCCACACGACCATTCCCAATGCGCTCGTCTTTTTTGGTTATCTGGACCGCGATTACCTCGCCCTACCTGAGGTGTATATGCGGGTCGCATTTGGAGGCATGCTCGGCCCATGGGCGCTGATACGAAAGGACGGAGCGGCGAGCCTTTGCTACTGCCCAGATTCCAGCAGCAAGCATTTTGGCTACAACCGCTATTCCGGAGCGAGCGGCCTCGGATACTTCCACTATCTTCGCGAAGTCGGTTCGTACGTGCTTCCAAACGGAGCGATGGGCACCTTTGTTTTCGGGTGCCACTTCGACAGCGACGGCGGCTGCTATACCGTGAAACCGTGGGATGGGGTCGGAAGGCGCATTGTCCTTCGGCAAATAGGCGTAGAGATAGACATTAGCTTCGGGAAGATTGTGTTTGTGCGGCTCGACCATCGGAAGCGTTGGATCGAAATCAAGATAGAAAATCAGAGTGATAAGAACGTAAACTGCGAGCTCTTTATAAAAGGGATGTGGGGAGCGCAGATGCACGTGCTGGGTCGGCTTGTTGACTCAGTGGACGGACTGATGACCGTTCCCTTATTACTGGCGGCACACCAAGTCACCGAAGTTCAAGCAAAGGTCATGAATTAACAATGGAAGCACCTACAATTTGGTACTGGATTTCAGGCATATTTTTTGTTTGCGGCACGGTGATGTACGTCGTTTTGGCCGTCGTCGCAATGAAGATTGCGGAGGAACTCGGAAAGGTCTCAGGAAAGGTCTCCGACCTCACAACGAAGGTCAATGAGGTCGCGGCGAAGGTGGACACGATGTCTGCAACCGCGAGCGAAGCGCTCTCTAATGTCAAAAACTTGACCGGCTCGGCGCAATCGCACGTCTCGGGAATTCTGGAAACGGTCCACGGAATTTCGCGCGATATTCGAAGCCAAACGAGTACGGCAAAGAGCGTCGTAGACACGGTGAAAGGCCTCACCAGCCCCGTCAAACCCGTCGGCTCCAAAGATGTACCGAAGCTGGATCTTAACGAGCTCGTAGTTCCGCTTCTGGGCTTGATTCTAGGTTTTGTCGAGCGCCGAATGAAGGCCCGAAGGGCCGCCCGCCCGTTGACACCTCGCGACTAATTCTGCCATACTATTCCTTGTACCGCGGGGTGGAGCAGTCTGGTAGCTCGTCGGGCTCATAACCCGGAGGTCGCGAGTTCAAATCTCGCCCCCGCACCCAAATTAAAACGACCGGTGAAGTGCTTGCCACTCACCGGTTTTTTTGTTAGTTACGGGCATAATAACGGCAAATGCCTGCCTTTGACCTCGCCTGGACATACGTTTCGGACATGGACACGTCCGTCGCGTTTTACACTGCTCTTCTCCACGCTGAAGTTCAATATGCTTCAAAGGAATGGACGTCGCTTCGGGCCGACGGAATCACGCTTGGGCTCCACAGCGGTGCGGAAGCTCCGACCGGGAAAAACAACTTTAAGCTATCGTTCACCGTGGACGACATTCTTGCGGTTCGTCGCCTTGCCGAGTCCCTAAACGCAAAAACCGGGGAGTATCACGAGACTCCCCGGGGCGTGTTGTTCACGGCGGAAGACCCAGACGGCAACACTTTGCAGTTCATGCAGCCTGGGCTCACGCTCGCGGCGCTGTTGGCTTAAGCGCGGGACTTTAGCAAGTCGCGGATCTCGCCGAGCAGGACCACGTCTTCTGCGGGCGGCGCGGGTGCAGCCGGTTCCTCCGGTTTGGCTCGCATCATCTTGTTCATGGCCTTCACCATCATAAAGATCGCAAACGCGACGATGATGAAGTTGATAATGACCCCAATGAACGTTCCGATGCCGATTCCTACTCCGCCTGCTTCGGTGAGTTGCTGATAGGTCTCGTAAGTGCCCGGAGTCTTTGCATCCTTGAGCTTGATGTAGTACTGGTCGAACTTGACGTTTACCAGCGTGCCGATGAGGGGCATGATAATGTCGTCGGTCAACGACTTGACGATTCCGCCAAAAGCCCCACCGATAATCACGCCGACTGCAAGGTCAAATGCATTCCCTTTGACGGCAAACTCTTTGAATTCCTGAATCATTCCCATAGAAGTGCTCGTACAACTCAAGGGACGGACCAAAACTCAGCAAGACGCAATTTTTTTCTAACTTATCCAAAAAATCAGGAAATGAACAAAGACCTGCGGGGAAATCTACTGCTTTTGGTGCTGGCGGGTGCCTTTGCCATCTTGTTTGTCGAAGTACGGTTCGAACATCAGCGCGTGCTGCGCGATTCCGGCGAGGGTCAGTTCGCCCTTATTCCTGTGGTTGCTGCCGGATTGCTCTGCTTTGCGAGTCTGCTTGGGCTAGCCAAGGCCGCAATTCCACGCGCGTTCAGCACCGTGCTATTCGTGCTCGGGATAGCCACGGGCTTGGCCGGTCTATACTTTCACTCCGAAGGCGAGTGGGAGAAGGTGATTGAGTTTGTCAACCCAATGGCGATTCCATCCCGGAACCGGGATTACCCGCCGCTCCTTGCCCCGCTGAGCTTCACTGGGCTTTCAACGATGGGCGTGATTCTCACGGCCGGGGGAATCCGAACCCGCCGGCAACGAAAAACCGCGTAGCCCGGTTTGGACTACGCGGTCTCAGAATCTGCTCAGCAACCGCTTCTTAGCGATCGATGCCGTAGTGCGGCTTCTTCAGCCATGCCTTGGGGATCGGCTTCAGGCCGCAGAGAACTTCGTTGAACGCACCGGACTTCATCACCGACGTGGCAACTTTCAGGCGGACATTGCCGGACTCGGTCTTGATCGTAACGATCTGCAAGTTGGGGTCTTGGCTTCGATTCTTCTTCGGAGCGCGGAACTTCCATTGACCGGAGTGGCGGTGCCGAATGTGCTTTGCGTTATTTCGCGTTTTTCCGCTTACTTGACAAATCTTAGCCATTGAGAAAATCCTTCGGTGAATCAGGCGCGAACCAGTGCGCCGCGTGAGTCACGAACAGCTAGTATAGCCCGGTTGGGAACGGCCTGTCAAGCACGGGTGGAACCTGGGCTAACCGGCCTGCACCCATAAGTCCCGCTTCATCGCCGTACGGAGACCGAATCGTTCCCGGAAGGTTTAGCCACGGCGCGAGTCCCACCCCTCCTGCCAACACCACCACATCCGGCATAAATAGGGTCCGTACGAGCTCCAAGGCATATTCGGCGGCCTCTTGCGCAAGCGACTGGTCGGTAAGTCCGGCCCCGCCGAGGGCTTCTTCGATGGTGAGGCCGTTGCCGAGTCTCGCATCGTTGATGCGGGGGTACTGACCCTCCGGCCCAAGCCAAATCCGCCCGGCATCCACGAGGCCGCATCCGACCCCGGTACCAAGTGCGAGTGTGGCGACCCGATTTCCCGCAAAATCCCGGTGGGTTCCGTGCGCCCAGGCCGTTGCAAGGCCGTCATTCAAGGCCACAACTTCAAGACCCGGCATGGCAAAGCATGTGCCCAAATGGTCGGGAATAATCGGTTTCGCTTCCGTAACCGTGAGCGTGCTCGGGTCAATCGTGCCGCCCGACCCGATTCCGATTCGCTTCAATTGCCGAGATTCGGCTTCCCTACGGATCCAGTCCAGCCGCTCATCCCGGCTTTCCGGCCGAGGCACCCGCTTAACATTCTCAAGTTCTCCGTTGGGGGTCAGTGTGCCAAACCGAATCCACGTACCGCCGAGGTCCACAGCGCCGACCGCTTCTTTCCCGACCGAAACTGCCGACGCGAACGCCCTTGTTTGTTTGATGGGGTCGTTCAGGGCTCCGCCGATTACCACGGCGTCGGCCCCCGCGCGAACGGCGATCTGCGCCTGCAGCGGGGTGGCAAATCTCCCCTCGGCAAAGATGAGCTTCTCGGGCCAGCGCCGAGCAAACGCCCGGACTAACTCAATGTCTGGCCCGCCAAGAGGCAAAGGCACTCCGGTATAGCCCGATAAAGTGGTGCTTAGGATCTCCGCCCCGAACGAAACCGCAAGTTCCCCGGCCTCAACTGAATCACAATCGGCCATCACCAGTCGACCCGCATTGCGCACCCGCGAAATCATCTCGCGAAGGTCCGTCCCATGAGGCCGGGTGCGAGCCGTGCAGTCCAACGCGATCACCTCACAACCCGTTGCGAGAAGCTCGGCAATTTCCCGCAGGGTTGGCGTGATGTAAACCGAAGAATCTACATATTCCCGCTTGATTAGCCCAATCACGGGAATGTTCACAACCTTTTGAACGGCTGTGATATTCGCCACTCCCTGCAGCCTTAACGCCGAAACCCCTACTTGGGAGGACGCCAGTGCAAGTCGAGCGATCGTCTCCGGAGTATCCAGCGGAGTTCCAGAATCGGCCTGCACACTCGCAATTAGGGGAAGCCCACGAACCCGGGCGCGGAGTTCTTGGGCGGTCATGCGGGTTAGCTTTTTCGGTAGCCGTTGGGGTCCATCGTGCGGACCTCTGTCGAAAGGGCGATCCAGCCTTTTTCGACCGGCTCCTTCAGGTGGTGCAGAATGCACTCGTAGACCTGATCTTTCATTCGGGCGAGCAATTCTGGGGTGCGCCCAGCCAGAACTCGGACTTCACAATGAACGAACGCGGGCGGGGCGCCTTCGCCCATCTGCCAACGAGAAGTCACAATCCAGCGCGCTTTGATCGCGTCTGGACTCACCGATTCTATGCCGGAAAACTCCTCGACCAAGTCTTCCAGAATCGCTTGGGCCTGGGTTTCGTTTAGCACTTCACCGCAAGATTCAAGAACGAGGTGCGGCATCTTCTAGGCTTTCTTGCGAAATTGCTTCAGGGCGTATAGGCCGAGACTCAGGAAGAACAGAGTCGGCGGAGTGTACAGAAGAATCTGATATTCCATAGTTAGGGTCGTCTTGTCGTTGCGCGCGAACCACGCGGGCCGTGCCAATCGAATAAACATAGGCGATGAGCCCGAGCATGATGATTCCAAGCACGGATCGGTGATCTGCATCGAACCCGTTGTTGCTTACGGTTTGGCTCGGGTGAAAGCTCGCCTGCTGAACCTGCGGAAGCCGCGGGTAAACAAAGGTGAGAAACAGGGTCGGAAGAAGCGTCATGAGCGAGTAACCAGCGAGGGCTCGCTCGCGGGTTTCCTCACCCAAACCCTGGTAAAGCAGTTGCCCCGCGCCGAGCAACAGCACCACCATCAAAAAGGAAGTCTGGCGAGGATCCCAATGCCACCAAGCTCCCCATTGAGCTTTGCTGAAGACGATTCCCGTGACAAGCCCAACCATGGCGAGCATGGCCGCGATTTCCCAAGTGGCTTGGAGCCGATAGAAGTGGATTCGCGCCTCCGGCTTAAGGAACCAACGAATCGCAAAGTAGGCGGAGAGCAGCGTGAGCGACGCACCGATAATGGCAGCAGGTAGGTGCCAAAACACGATTCGCGCGAGGGTCGGTTCGCGGAAACCTTCCGCATTTGGTGCCCGGAAACCCTGCACTGTGCCACCGACGAGGAGAAGAATCGCAAGGATCAAACTGATCTTAGGCGCGAGTTTCATCTTAGGTCTATGTAACCCGATTTAAGCGCTAGGGTGCTGGGTCGAACGTCGCCACAGTTGGGCGGTCGTGACATGTCCCAGCGCAACCGAAGCCACTAGCATGAGGGCCAGTCCACCAAGGTTCGTCCACGCCGTGTGAACCACACCCTGCCCGAGTCCAACGCGAATCACTCCGATGCTAAGCGCGGTCTGCGGAAGCAACAACGGAAAGCCGGCAACCGCGGCCAGAATCCACCGGTTCGGTGCCCCAATCGCGAGAGCTCCCGCCACCGAAAGCGTCGCCGCAATCGTAAGGCTTTCCAGGGTAACGGACATAAAAAACAGGACACTGTTCTCGATTCCCTTTCCCCGCAGGGCAAGAAAAATCACAGCGATAAACAGTCCACTGGCGAGCATCTGCAATCCAGCGTACATAAGTTTCCCAAAGTAGATCGCGGGGATCGGCGCGACCATCTTTAGCGTTTCAAACGTACGCTGCTCATCTTCGGCGAGATAGACGCGAGGGACGCTCAGCATCCCCGCAAACAGCAACACCACCGTAAGAAGGCCCGCGTCCACGGTCGGAGTTGTGCTCTGATTTGCAATCGAGAAAGCTACGGCAACTACGGCGATTACACCAAAGGTCGCACTGCTGATGAGTCCTTGCGGTTCACGGAATTCGGCGGTCGCTTCCTTTCGAACCACGGCCCAAACCTCACGCATGCAGCACCAACTCGTGAGTGGCGAACCGGCGATCGCGCGGGTCGTTGGTCGCGATCATCGCTACGCCCCGCGACCGTTGCACCGTGAGCAATCGCCCGATGACTTCCAGCCCTTCCTCGTCCAATGTGGCGCTGGGTTCATCCAGCAACAACAAGCCTGGTCCGGGCTGAATGGCGGTCGCCAGTTTCACCCGGGCCCGCTGCCCAGACGAGAGCTCGCCTACTCGCCGGTCGGCAAGCGCACTCAGCCCAAACTGCTCAAGCGAAAAGTCATCCGTCTGTCCCTGGGTGTCACGAGTAAAGGCAAGATGCTCCGCAACGGTGAGCGCGGGATAGAGATTTTGGTCCACCGCCGCATAGCCGGTGCGCCCCACCGACGCGTCGAAGGTGATCGAACCCGTGCTTGGCGTCCACAGCCCGGCCATCATGCGCAGAAGCGTGCTTTTCCCCGCCCCATTGGATCCGCGAACGAGCAGCACGTGACCTGGTTCCAGGCAAAAAGAAACGGCTCGGAACACCCACCGGGTTCCGAACCGTTTGCCTAGGTCGTCCGCACGCACCATATAGGTGCAGTATTCCCTACGGGACTGAAATGATGTTTCCGTTCGCGTCTCGGCGATAGCGCGGAGCCACGAGTTCCGACCACTCTTTGATGCGGTTCGGGGTGAACGGAGTGCGGATTCCAGACGGAGTGTAGGTGGTGTCCACCGCGGTCGTGATGTTCCCGGTGAAGGCTCCCGGCGAGGCTGCATCTTTTTCAAACCGAAAGGTGACGTCGCCGCCACCCTTAGGCTTTATGCTGATGCCTTTCGTACCGATCATCACGCCACTGAATTCGACGTTGCTACTCGTGATGTCAATTCCGCCGCGAGTCGCATAGACCAGCCCCGTAGTTGCCGAGTAGTTTGTCGAGAAGCTAATGGATGGGTTTGCGTTGCTTGTCGAAATGAGCGCGGCATTGTTCAAGACCGAAGAGCGGGACCCGAGCGGACTTCCCGCCGCGCTAACTTCATATTTCGCACCCGGTTGGTCCAAGTAGCGACCTTTTACGATAATTTTGACGCCCAAATTCAGAAGGCGGCCTGCATTCTTGACGTCGCCGTCCACGTAAATCACGTTCTCGGCCGGATTAGAGCTCGTGGGGAGCAGTCGCAGGACATCAAGCGACCCCAAGTCAAGGTCACCCGTGATATGGGCCGGTGCCCGAAGAACCCGGGACAGAATTTGGCCGTCCGTTGGGTTTCCGTCCGCATCTTCCACGGCATCCGCCACGGCGACCGCCGTCGCGAGTGTCGTGGTGGTCAAGCTCGTCGCAGCCAGCGTGCCGTTATACCGGGTGGCCGTGGGCTTCTTTGCCGTATTCAACCAGTTGCTCTCCCACGTCGTTACGGTTGCGTCATCGGCAAAATTGACCGGATTCGTGAGGCGAACCACCGTGTCTGCCACTGGAGTAGCAAGCAATCCCATCACCGCCGATAAGGGCGTGCTGAAGTTGACCGAGCCATTGGGGTTTCCGAGTCCCATCGGGCCCACGGTGTAATCATAAGCGTCCTTGTAGGTCGCAATCGCACCTTGAACATTGATCGGGCGACCTGTTACTCCAACCTTTCCGCCGGGTGGAGTCCAACTGATGCCCTGGTTCGCAAGCACGTGACCGCTCTTGCCATCACTTGCTACCGTTTTGAATTGCCCATCCGAAATAAACGAGAGCATTCCCTGCGTGGCGACCGCCGCACTCGGGAAGAAGATCTTTCCGGCACTCGACCCAGTCTGGGTAGTCGTCGTAATTTTTTGCAAGTTCTGCTCGATAGTCCCCGTGAACTTCGCGCGTAGCTTCGCGGTTGCGAGCGTGGTTTCCGTTTGACCCAGGCCCTCTAGTTCAAACGTGTACGTCGTTCGGCGGTATTTTCCGGTTCCTTCCGGAATGTCGGCGACGGAAATCTGAGCATTCACCACCCGTGCCGAATAACGCCCGAACGTCTTGCCATCTAAGGTGACGGTTTTCTGCGGCAGCGTGAACGGATAGCCATTCGTGGCGCGCAGATCTGTCCGGACTTGGTCGTATAAGGCTTCGATTCCACTCTCGGCCAGCACCTTGGCCGAGGCGACCTCGACGGATCGGTCCCCGTTTTTGTCGATCCCGGAAGTGAGCGACATCATACTGACTCCCACGACCGAAACTCCGACCATGAACAGCATGACGGACGGGGTCCCCACCCCTGCTTTCCGGCTAATTCGCTTGTAACTCTTCATCTTTTCCCTAGTCTCCAAAGGCGTTTTTCATCTCAACTCGCGTGTTCAGTTCTAGCGGTTGACTTGCTTTTTTGTGGTCTGCGGTGCCCCACGAGGCGTTGAGCACCAAGCGATAGTTCACGATGTTTGCGGCGTTTGCACCCCAAGAATTAATCGATATCTCCGGTGCGACCCGGTAAGCCACGTCGATGAGGGCGTTTGCTTTCGGCGCGCGTTCAAACGAGATGTTGCTTGCCCCAAACTTGCCGAAGCCCTGCTGAGCCCAGTTGACCCCGTTGATCATGATCTGATTTGGGCTGTAGGCATCTTGGGCGATCGCGTTTCCGCGAAGCCCCCAGGTCGATTGCGAACCATTCGACACGAACTCTTGCGTCGCGCTGTACGACATGGCGAACGTGGTGATGTTCTTCCCTACAACACGATCCTTCACCGCTGCGGGAGTATTCGCACCGCTCACGTTTGCGACATATCGAACCAAATCCTTGGTGCCATCCGCGTTGGTCTCCAACTGGTAAGCAACGACCTCGTACTCGCCGAGCACAGCAACCCCATCAGCCGTAAACTTCGGGAGCCGAAGGACAATGGTGTTTTGGTCACTTGATGTGAACTGCGGGCTGGTCGGCGGATACTTTGTCAGCACGCTGTCGGCACGAGCCGTGTCACTTACAATGCGTTCCATCGAGGTCTTGGCCGCCACCGACATGCTGCTGTGGCGATCCACTTTCGTGGCGAGCCGCAGTGCCTGCTGAGTCACCGAAAACAGGAGTCCGAGCATCATCGTGGTGAACATTGCCCCGATGAGAACTTCCGTCAGCGTGAAGCCGCAACGTGATCTATTCAGTTGTTTGCTTCTTGCGTTCATGGTCGTTATGGAATCGTGTTGGTCGGATAAAAGAGGCCGAAGACAGAACCGTAGTCTCCGAAAACGACGGACGGTTCAACCGGGGCCGGTGCGGGCGTCGGCGTGGGCGTCGGTGTCGGCGTGGGAGTCGCAGCCGGGTCCGTTTTTGGCGGCTTCGTTGTTTCCTTCGGCGGCTTTGTGGTTATCGGCGTAGGCGTAGGCGTAGGCGTAGGTGTCGGCGTCGGCGTAGGCGTCGGCGTAGGTGTGGGTGTCGGCGTCGGCGTAGGCGTAGGCGTGGGCGTGGGAGTGGGCGCAGGAGGCGGAGGCGGAGGCGGTGGAGCGGTAAAGATATCTTCGATCGTGTTTCCACTCGGACCCACCGCGCCGTCATTGCGGTTGCTTACCAGCGCGTAGAGAACCACTTCGGACTTCGATCCGCCCGAAGATGCTTTCGAGAGCGAGCCCCAGTTGACCCGCACCACAATCCGGCTGAGATTCGCAGAACCATCCACTGGCTCCACCGAATACGTTCCTGCCATTTGGTCGGCTTTCACGCCCGAAAACTGGTCATAAACCGTACTCGGAATCGGAAACCCGACCGCTTGAGTTACCAAGCGGCCGTTTTGGCCGCGGGCACGCAATGCGTCAAGTTGTTGCCGGGCTGCGGCAGTTGCGGCTTGGCGGGCCTGAGACTGCCGAGACACTCGGTCCGACAAAGTCATCATTCCCAGAACGGCCATGGTCATTAAGACCAAGCAAATAATGGCAATCAACGATTCAACCATCGTGATGCCGCGCTGCTTTTGTTTAAGTTTCATCCGAATTCGTGCCATTCCCCACTTACCTATGTGGCACTTTTTCGGACCGACCTCTTAGGTACTACTACGTGAAAGGGCGAATTCGGACTGGCCCTGCTGGAAATCTCCCAGTATTGTCTCTAGCTCTTCCAGCCGATCGGCAAGAGAAAGCTGTCTTCTGATCTGACCGGCACCCGAAAAACCCTTAATATACAGAGGTATTTGACCTCGCAAATGACGGACCGCGCGCAATTCGATGCCTGAAAAATCTGGGTGATGCATCGCCTCCCCAAAGGTTGGTGTATTGGCCTCATACGCGATCATCATCCGCACGTGTTCGAGGGCGGTGTCAATTCGTTCGTTTAGCCCTGGCTCGGGGCTGACTTCCTCGCCCATGATGCCCTGTCGAATCGCGCGAAGAGCCCAAGGATTACTTATCGCTGCTCGGCCGACCATCACGCCGTCGCAACCCGTTCGCTCCAGCATTTCTCGGGCGTGCTCCGGGGTTTTCACGTCGCCGTTCCCCACCAGCGGAATCGAAATCGCTTCGCGTAACTTGGCAATCAGCGACCAATCGGCCTCACCCTCGAAGCCTTGCCGAGCGAATCGAGCGTGGAGCGTCAGCATCTTCGCGCCCGCGTCTTCGCACCGCTTGCCAAAATCCGGCGCCGCGAAATGGGAATAATCCCACCCCGCGCGAACCTTGACGGTGACCGGAATCGTAAGTCGGTCGCAGATGGATTTCACAATCTTCGCGGCCAGATCAGGATTCTTGAGGAGAGCGGCTCCGGCCCCGGTTTTGCAAACTTTGGGCACCCAGCATCCCATATTGATGTCCAAAATGTCGGCCCCGGCTTCCTCGCACAACACGGCCGTCTCGACCATGGTGTCTTCGTCGGCACCAAAAATCTGGATTCCGAGCGGGCGTTCTTCCGGGTGAATCCGCAGCTTCTTGAACGTCTTTTGCGCGCCATGATGCACGGCCATCGCGCTCACAAATTCGGTGAACATCAGGCCTGGACCCGCGATGCGCTTCGCCAGCACCCGAAACGGAAGGTTGCTGACATCTTCCATTGGTGCAAGCACCAACGGGTTGGCAATCTCTACCGGGCCGACTTTGAATGCCGGAACCTTGCGCTCACTCATTTCGCTACGGCGAGCCGCTCTCGCAGAGCCGGTGCCACAACCCGAAGCACTTTCCCGCGGTGGCTTACTTCATTTTTGCGTTCTGGGCTAAGTGAAGCCATGGTCACGCCTTCGCTCCTTACGATGAAGATCGGGTCATAGCCAAAACCGTGATTCCCCGATGGCTCGGTCGCAATGGTGCCTTCGCAGGTGCTTTCGAAAATCTCGGTGCCGTCTTTTCCAGTAATAGCAACCGCGCAACGGAACCGCGCCCCGCGGTCGGCCTGCCCGTCCATCCGCGAAAGAATGAGCGCAATCTTCTCGGGAAACGGCAAATGTTCCCCGCCGAACCGTTTGCTATAGACCCCGGGTGCGCCGTCGAAGAAGTCTATTTCGAGTCCGGCGTCATCCGAAACACTGAGTTCGCCCGTCGCCCGGAATGCGGCCTCGGATTTTATCGCGGCGTTCTCGGCGTAGGTAACACCCGTCTCTTCGGGCTCTTCTGCCCCGGGGAAGTCCGCCAAGGTAAGGTATTCACATTCCGGAACCAACTGGCCCAGAATCGTGACCATTTCGGCGGCTTTCGCCCGGTTATGGGTGGCAATGACAACGCGCATCGTTACAGCTTCGGACTCTGATTCGCTTTGAGCGCCTCCACAATTTGCTTCACGTCTTGCGCTCGGTCTTTCGGAATGACAAGCACGGCATCGTCGGTGACGACCACAACCAGCCCCTCGACTCCGAGAACGGTGGCCGTGATTCCCGGGACGTCGTTGTAGACAATAGAACCTCGGGAATCCACGACTGTGGCGTCGCCCATCACAACGTTGCCGTCGGCATCGGGGGCGAAGCTGCGAGCCAGCGAATCCCATGCGCCGACGTCGTCCCAGTCAAATTGCGCCTCCACCACATACACCTGCTTTGCCCGCTCCATCAGAGCGAAGTCAATTGAGATATTGCGGAGTTCGGCGAAACGAGCATTGGCGGCGGATTCATCGCCGCGACGCAGACATTCGGCGACGTCATAAATTGCGGCATGAAGGTCTGGCGCGGCCGCTTCGAGTTCGCTCAGAAATCCGCCGAGCGTCCAGAAGAATGAGCCCGAATTCCAGAGGAACCCGCCGGAATTCACGAATTCTTGGGCTAATTCGGCATCTGGCTTTTCTCGGAAGGACTTGACCGCATGGGTCGGAACTCCGACGACGTCACGAGCCGAACCGGGTGCAAGTTCGATGTAGCCGTAGCCTGTTTCGGGGCGGTCGGGTCGAATGCCCATCGTCACGAGTCCTCCCGTTTCTTCAGCCAGGGTAAGCGCTGCTTCCATAGACTTTCGGAAGCCTTCTTCGGGGCTGATCTTGTGGTCCGCTGCAATAACGGCCATGCTCACGGTTTCGGATGCGTTTTCACCCCGAGCCAGCAAGTTTGCCGCGAGCCACACCATGCACCCACCCGTATTCCGCTTATGCGGCTCAGCGAGAATCATGTTCTGCGCCATTTCCGTCAGGCAGCTAGAAATGGGTCCGACGAGATGCGGGGCCGCCGCCACCATGATGTTCTCAGCACCGACGAGCGGAGCCACGCGGTCCACCGTCTGCTGGATGAGAGTTCGTTCTGGGTCTGCTAGTTTCAGGAGTTGCTTTGGGCGGGTTAATCGGCTGAGCGGCCAAAACCGCTCCCCCGACCCCCCCGCCATGATGACGGCGATGCGTGTGTGAGGCATGATTTGAATACGTTATTTCTTGCGCGTGAATGTCGCAGTCTTGCCTTCGGCGTTGGTCATCGTGAAAGAGTCGTTACTCTCCCATTTCACGGTGCTTTTCCGAGTCGCATCCTGACCGTCCAAGATTTGCTTTTTGATCACCGGTTCCTGCGATTTGACTGCATCTGGAAGATTCGAGATCTTTACATCGGTGTAATCGATTGTCAAGGTCTCCTTTTCAAGTTTATATGTGCCGGTCATATCAAGAGTTGTAGCAGGCGAGGTTCCTGGCAAAACAAGGTGAGTTGCAACTTTTCCGTCACCTCCAAATGTTGAGGTCATCCCGGTTGCGCCTCCGATCCCACTCATATCCCACGTCCCCACAATCGGTGACGCGTTGTTTTGGCAACCGATGAGGCCGCAGGCAAGAATGGCGAGAGCAAATGCGTTTTTCAAATAAATGGATTCCTTTAGGAAGCCATTATATTCCATTCGCCCCAAACGACCCCGGAAATGAGCCGCTACTTCTTCTTGAAGGTCGTGGTGGGGCCGTTCTCCGAGACAATCGTGAACTGGGTATCGCTGTCCCACTTGAGGGTGCCGACGCCCTGCTGCCCGACGCGGCGTGCGATTTCCTTGGCTTGGCCTTCGAAAAGCTTCAACGCGGGCGGAATGTCTGTGAGCTGCACGTCATCCACCGTCACGGTGATCTTGTCGCCGTTGACTTTGTACGTTCCGTCCACCACTGCGGCAATTTCAACCCCATTACTCGAAACGATAATCTTGGATTGCGCCTTTCCATCGCCGCCGAACGTAGTCTCAGCCCTGGACCCCTCGGGGATCAAAGTTCCAGACGTGCTCCACGTGCCTTCGACTGAACGCGCAGACTGGCACCCGGCAAGGGCAACGAGGGCAAAAATTCCGACAAGACTTCTCATATTAGGCATCCGAGTTTAACACACCCCATTCGGGTCGTCTATAGTAACAGACGGCGTGCAAAAACGATTCCCGACCTCCTTGGAACAGTTGCGTGCCCTTTCACCGGGAACTGACTTATCGGTGCTCGAAACTGCAATTTTGGGTTCCCCGCGCCCCGAGGAAGTCGTTCGATTCCTCATGCAATGGGCCCGGGCCACCACGAATCCGGCCGTGACGGTTCCGGGGCTGAGTTCTCCATTTCTTACCCATGTGTTTCGGCTGGTGTCCTGGTCCACCTATGCGCAGAGTGTTTTAATCCAAAACCCAGATCTGCTTGATCTGCTGCTTGACCCACAATTTCTGAGCATGCGCCCAACCCGTGCGCATGTCGAGGCAGAAGCCGCTCAAATGCTGAGCCGGGCAACCAGCTTTACGCATAAGATGGACCGCTTGCGCCGCCTCAAGCAGCAGTGGGACCTCGTGCTCTCACTCCGCGAAATCAACGGCCTCAGTGACCCGCAAGAGATCTGGCGAGACTTAAGCGAAGTCGCGGATGCTCTGGTGTCGACCGCCAGCCAAACCCACTGGCAGACTTTCGCCGATGAGCGTGCTATCGCCGAACCGTTTCCGTTCCTCATCGTAGCGTTTGGAAAACTCGGGAGCCAGGAGCTTAACTTTTCGTCGGACATCGACCTCGTATTCGTGCTGAGAGACGACGCAAGCCAGGACCTCGAAATCCAGTGCTCCCGGTTTGTAATGGCTCTCTCCAAAAACCTGAGCCAACCCATGGGCCGCGGCCACCTATACCGAGTCGACTTGCGTTTGCGGCCGTTTGGCGGCACAGGAACGGTGGCCCCGCGCTTCCACTCCATCGCCCATTACTACGACCGCTACGCCGAAACGTGGGAGCACCTTGCATTACTACGTAGCCGCGTGATTTTTGGCCCGGCTGGAGAATGGGAATCCCTTCGAGAACGCGTTTGCTTTGGTCAGACTCGGACGTCTTGGCACATAGACCAAGTCATGTCCCAGCGAGACCGGCTTGACCAGTTTGCGAGCGACGAGGACTTCAAGCGTGGTCCGGGTGGCATCCGGGATATTGAGTTTCTCGTCCACACGATGCAGCTGATGTTCGGTGCGCAGTTCCCTGACTTACAAACCCGGAGCACCGCGAATGCGCTCGCAACTCTCGGCGATCTGGGGATACTTCGCCAAGATCAGGCGCAATGCTTGGACCGAGCCTATCGTTGGCTTCGACTCTTGGAGGAATACGTCCAGATTCGTGCAAACCAACAGACCCATGTCATTCCGCCGGAGCGAGAGGTCCAGGACCTCCTCGGGGAGTTATTGGATTTGGGCGGCGCCAGCGACTTGCGCGAGGCATTAAAGACCACAAGGTCCGAAGTCCGCGCCATCTATCAGGAAATCATGCACCCGCACTTGACGCCCCGCGCGCGAGTTCAGGGCCTGTTTGCCGATCGAGCGGATACCATTTCTGACTGGATTGATCGCCTGCCCGAACCAGACGCCTTTTATGAAGCGCTGGCCGAAAGCCCTTCAGCTCGAGGACGATTCTCGCGAGTTCTGGGGCACTTTCCCGCGTTTGCCGAGAGGATCCGGGCCAGTGTTCCGCTGGCGGAGTGGCTGGCGACAGGCGAGATTTTGGAAGAGCCCGAAGCCCTAAATTTGACCGCGGGCCGAAATTATGAGGACGCGAAGCTCGCCGCCCTAATCCGGGCACACCTTTTGAAGCGACCCTTCCCCGCCAGCGAGCTTTCTCGCATCCGTAATACGTTCCTCGCTCAGCTGAGCGAGGATTTACCGCTGGGCCTCGCGACTCTCGGAAGTCATGCCGTCGGAGAACCGCTTGCCGGTAGCGACTCCGATTTATTGCTCTTTGCTTCGCCCGGAACAAACCCAAAAGAAGCAGAAAATGCCGGGCGTGAATATATGCATCGTGTCCAGAGCCGGGTTCAGGCCGGAAACTCCTTGGCCGTGGACTTTCGGCTCCGCCCCGAAGGTTCGGGTGGAAACTTAGTCACGTCTTGGGAGCGGCTTCAGGAATATCGGCACACCCGGATGGCAACCTGGGAACGGATCGCTCTTCAGAAATACCTGCCTCTAAACGACCTGACTCCATCCGAACGAGCGATCGCACAGCTAGTTTTTGACGCTCCACTCCGCGAGGAAGACTTCAGCGAGCTGGATCGCGTGAAGTCTCGGTTGGAACAAGAGCGCGGCCAGAGTCGGCGGCTGAGGTCTGGACCCGGCGGACTCGATGACATAGAATGGACACTCGGGCTCGCCGCGCTCGGATTTCCGGACGCTCGCCCTCAATCACTTCATCAATCCACCAGCGACCGAATCTGGGCATGCGTGACTCTCACCAAAGAGGAAAAGCAAAACCTCGCCACTCATTTCCAGAACCTATGCCGGGTCCGCATCCTATGCGAGCGACTGGGGCTCTCTACCGGGCGAGTCCCGGACCTACCCACCGCGCAAGATGAACTTGTTGCCGAAATGGGCGTCGCCGACTTCACGGCCGCACTTAATATCTTTCACAATGGCACCGAGCAGACGCGTTCAACCTTTTTGCGGGTGAAGGCGTCCTTAGAACAGGCCCTGGCATGAATGACTGGTTGAGAATTGGCGCAATGGCGGTGGGAAGCTTCCTGCTTGGAAGCATCCCCATCGGGATTTTGCTTGCCAAGTCCAAGGGGGTGGACATCCGAAAGGTCGGAAGCGGAAACATCGGGGCGACCAATGTGATCCGCGCGCTCGGCCCAAAGCTCGGAACCTTGTGCTTTTTTCTCGATGTTGCTAAGGGCTATCTGCCCGCCTTGTTTTTCGGCGCGCTGATGCCAGATCAGCCCCAAACCTGGGGGTTCGTATTCGGACTGATCGCGGTGTTTGGGCACATGTTCTCTCCGTTTGCCAGCTTCAAAGGCGGCAAAGGGATTGCGACCGGGCTCGGCGCGTTGCTCGGGAGCACGCCGCTCGTCGGGTGGAGCGCTCTTGCCGTGTTTATAGTCGTGGCATTTGCCACCCGGTATGTGTCGCTCGCCAGTGTTTGCGCAGGGATCGCCCTCATTGTCTTCGGCTACGTCTACAAGAGTCCAATGCCTCTGCAAATCGCTTATTACTGCCTTGGCATTTTCGTCATTCTTCGCCACCGCGAAAATATCTCTCGGTTGCTTGCCGGTACCGAGTCGAAATTTAGCTTTAAGAAGGCGCCGCAGTCGGTGCCGGAGGATGCGTCCACGTGAACCCGGAGTTCGTCCAAAAAATTTCAGAGCGGCCCAACGCCTTCGTGATGGGGCTCATGGCCTTCATGCCCGCATGCCTCGCGGCTTACATGTTGATGTCTTGGGTCGTCATGGGCGAGATAGATTTTATGGAGGGCGTCGCCTATTTGATGCTCATCGCCTTCCTGATCTACTTGATCATTGATCCGCCGATGGACATTCTGAGTCCCATCGCCTTTGGCGCATTGCTCCTCTCCATCGCCGTTTATCCAGTTGCCGAAGCCCTGCGCAACCGAAGGCTGCTTCGAGAAATCACGGTGGAAAGCGTTGAAAGCTGCTATCAGCAACTGGGATTGAACCCCAATGACGGACTCAAGCTGATGAGACTCGCCCGGGCTATGGAAGAGCTCGGTTTTCTCACCAACGCGATTGGATTGGGTGAGCGGGCAGTCTCACTTTTGCCGGACATTGCGATCACAAACGAGAAGCACGACCTCAGGTACTGGCATTCCGAGCTTGCCAATGCAAAGCGAAGCGGCCCACTTAAGTGTCTTAACTGCCACAACATCCCAGCGCCGCACCTCGCTTTTTGCGACAAATGCGCCTCACCGTTTCTGGTTGACCATGCCGGGGGTAACTCGGTTGACCGCAACGACGTTAAACACTATGCGCTCGCGTTCGGAATTGGAATCGGTCTCTTGATCGCGGTGCCAGCTCTGGCGGCGCTCGGTCCGATTCCTGCATTGGTCGGGATTCCGGTTCTCCTAGTTGTATCTGCACTCGCCTTCATGAAGATTCGCGCCCGCACTCAACCGGCCCAATGAAGCTCCTCGACCGATACGTGATGCGCGAAATGCTGACGCCGTTGATGATCGGTACGTTGTCGTTCGTCTTCATGTTTCAAGCGAACCTGTTGATAGCCCTTTTCAAAGAACTTAACCTCACGTATGTTCCGCCGGCGGCCCTGCTGCAGTTTGTATTGCTCAAAACCCCGGGTTTCCTTCAGATGACTTTGCCGATCGGGATGGCGCTGGCGTCTTCGCTGGCGTTTTCTCGTTTGGCCCGAGAATCCGAGCTGACCGCAATTCGGGGCGCGGGCGGACGCATCATCCGCACGATTTGGCCTGTGGCTTTGCTTGGAGTCTTGGTAAGTGTTTTGAATATTGGCGTGACCGAAGGCCTCATGCCTCGCGCGGAACTGCGGTCCCGTCAAATGCTGAACGAGCTCAACGTGCTCGCGGCATTGCCCCCAATCAAGCAAAACGTCATGCTCACCCTTGGGCGCTACACTGCCCGATTTGGAAAGGTTTACAGCGAAAAAGATCAAACGATGTCGCTGCTAGACGTGCTTTTGATTGAAGAGCTTGGTCCCGGAGAATACGTGATTACGACCTCCGCCCAGGGCACTTATGACCGGGGGGAGTGGGTTTTTGAGGACGTGATCCAGCGCCACATCAAAGGCACCGCGACCACCGCCATCAAAACAAACGGGCCGCCCATTGTTGTACACGAGCGAGTGAACGTTCCCGACTTCATGCTCAGTCCCCAATCGCAAGAACGGACTATGGCCGAACTGACGCGCGACATTGAGGATGCCAGGCGACAGAAGCGTGAGACAAACCAACTTGAACTCACCTATCACACGAAGTTTTCGGTACCGTTTTCTTGCTTTGTGTTTTGCCTAACCGGTCCAGCCATGGCCATCGCTTCGGCCAAACGGGGCATGTTCGCAGGCGTGCTGCTGAGTCTCGGGCTCGTGCTGTTCTACTACAACCTGTTTGTCATTTCCACCCAGATTCTTGGAAAGAACGCGTGGCTTCCGCCCGTGGCCGCGGCTTGGATGCCTAATGTGGTTTTGACGGTCATTGGGCTTTACTTCTTGGGCAGGTCCGAGTGATCGGACGGTTGGCGGCATTCATGGCCTTGGGGTTTGTGACGGCAATTGCTGCCGCGCTTCCGCCCATTGTCCCGATCATCGAAGAACAGCTTGAGCCCAAGCCGGAACCGCCAAAGGTCGAACCTCGTCCGATTGCCCCCGAACGAGAGCTAAAGATTCTTCAGGCCGGAACTACGGAGCGGGACGGCGACCGCATTAAGCTCGAGGGCGGCGTCATCATCGAGTTTCGCGACCTCAAAATCCGGGCCGACCGAGTTGAGGGACTTTTCAGCCAAAACCTGTTCAAACTCTTCGGAAATGTAGAGGTTATCGGCGATGACCTCAACTACACGGGCGGAGATGTGGACATTGATCTCGAAACCCGGACCATGCGGTTTGTAAACGCACGCACGACCCTCGGCCCGAAGCAACTTGGAGACCAAATTGTCGGAAACCTATTCTTAACCGCCCAAGAGGGCTTTGGGGGCAAGCGGCGATACCTCTTCACGCACAGCGAATCCACCACTTGCGACCTAGAAAATCCCCACTACTCGATCAAGGCCGACTCGGTTGAGGTTATCGCCGAAGAAAGCATTACCTTTCGCAACGCGTCTTTGGAAATTCTTGGTCGGCGAGTGCTTTCCCTTCCCTATATCCGCTTGCCGTTAAATCGCGAGCTACCGGGCTACTTGCCTGAAATCGGTTCTAGCTCCGACGAGGGAGTCTATATCAAGGCGAAATTCGGCCTCGACACTCGCAAAACAGACCGCCTGGACATCTTGACCGACCTCATGTCGCGCAAGGGGCTAGGGTTGGGAGCCGAATATGCCGCCGACACACTGAAGTCAAAAACCAACACGCGCTTGTATAAGATTTTTGGTGCAGATGACACACTCACGTTCCACGGAAACCACCAACAGACCCTGAACCCGCGCCAAAACATCATCGCAACCATTAACTATAACAAGCAAAACTATCTCTTTTCTTCGCAAAACACCAGCCTTGGCATCCGAGCGCTTGCGCAACTTGATACGGGAATCCGGCTTATGTATAACCGGAATGCTTCATTCTCGAACACGTTCGAGACGGCCTCGGATAACCTCGCCCTCAACGTCTCGCGCCAAATTGCCAGCACCCGCCTTTCGATCAACGGAAACCTAATTTCCAGCCTTTCGCAAAGCCGCAATTCGGCCACCAGCTTCCGGTCCGAGCGCCGGGTGTTCGACCTTCAAGCGCAATCCTCAACCGAACTTGGTAAGGTCCGAGCGGAATTCCTGTACAACCGGCAGATACCGATTTCGACGATCCAGAACTTCTTCAGCACTACAGACCAAACGCCCGTGATCTCGCTCGTGTCCGACGCCAAGCGACTGTGGGGCTTGGATACGGCGATTCCCCTCAAACTAAGTTACGGAAATCTCATTGACCCCGCGCGCCGCCGGGCGGTTTCTCGCTGGCAATTCGAAACCAACCTTCCGACCAGCCAACGAGAATTCGGCCGGACGACCATCGGCACATCGGGCCGCTTCCGGCAGTCCGTGTATAGCGACGACACCGCCCAATTCCTCTTCGCTTACGATGCGAACTTTGGTTACGAGTTCCGCAAAGGAACAACCTTTAACCTTCGCTACAACCAGTCAAGGCCCCAGGGCTTCACCCCACTCGCCATTGACCGCGCCGGAAGAGTGGATATTGCGACCCTGGACTTCACCACGCGCACCGGGCGAGAATTTTCGGCCGGAATTTCAACCGGCTACGAATTCTTGGAGGACCGACAACTGTCAACCCCGTGGCAAACCGTCTCCATCCGAACCGATTGGACACCGAGTCGTGATTACGGAATGCGAACCTATTTCACGTACGACACGTTCAACGGCCTGTGGAGCAATATACGGTCGGACATAAACGCCACCATTTTCGGCGCGAAGTTCCGGGGCGCAGTTCGCTATGACGGCGGACGGCACACGTTCGGGGCGGCCAGCCTCTTTGGCGAAGGGCTGCGCTGGGGCAAACTCGGCACCAGCTTCGGCCTCAACTTTAATGGCTACACAAAGCGGTTCGATTCCCGAGTTTTCAACTTCACCTACGATCTTCACGATTCGGAGGCAATCCTCCAGATATTGGACAACCAGACCGGATTCCGAAGTGGAACGACCGTCTCGTTCTATCTCCGAATCAAAGCCCTTCCGTTCCTGCCCGCGTTTGGCACAGGCCGGCAGGGACAGGGGCTGTCCAACGTGGGCGGAACTCGATTCTAAACTTGGGTCTTCTTCCAGTGTCCCTGCCGAAACTGAACCATGGCGATGATTCCCTGAACTGCTTGGCTCACCATGAGGGCCCACCAACAACCGACGGCCCCAAGCCCGATTGGGAACGTGAGAAGCCACGCCACGGGTATCCGCACTCCCCAAAGCGACCAAATCGTGATCCACATCGTGCGCTTGGTGTCCCCGGCCCCTTGCATGGCCCCGATCAGGACCATCGCGTAGGCAAACAGAACTTCCGTCAGGATAACAATGCGGAGGTATTCCGCCGCAACCATAGCCATTTCGGGCTTATTCCCGCCCGTTTGAAACGCGGCAATCTGCGGCGCCCAAATCCATAGCGGAATGCTCAGAGTTAACACCACGAGAGCCGCGTGGTGGCCGGCCAGCCAGCCGGCTTGTTCGGCGCGATCCGGGCGGCCCGCCCCCAGATTCTGCCCGACCAAAGTACTCGCAGAAATCGCCAAGCCAAATGCAGGCATGAACATCAGCGATTCCATGCTGATCCCAACTCTCAGCGCCCCCAGCGCGGCTTCGGCATGGCTGACTTCTCCAAGCATCTTGGTGAGGACCGTGAACGAACCCACCCGGAGCACCGCTTGGCCCGCCGCCGGAATCGAGATGTTCAAAATTCGGCGCACCCACATGGCGTGGGGCACCCAACTAAACCGAGGCGCACCCAAAGGAGTGTGTTTGGACCAATGGAGGTAGACCGCCATTGAAAACATCGAACTCACCGAAAGTGCCAAAGCAGCACCTGGCAGGCCCATCCCCAACCCCGGCATCTGAAAAGAGAAATCACCCAATGTCACCGTGCGGGTACCGAAGATGAAAACCACGTTCAGCGCCATGTGCAGAATGATCTGCAATCCACTGATGACCATGGGCGATTTGGTGTCGCCTAGACCACGCAAAGAACCGGCGAGGCACTGAATGATGGTCGTGGGCACCAATCCGAGGGCAAAGAACAACAAGAAGCCCGTCATCATCGGGATTGCTGTTGAACCGGGTGGCAAAAGGGCTCCAGGCGCAACAAACGCCAATCCTGCACCCACGGTGGCAAGCACAAACCCTAAGTAAGCGCCGACCGTGAGACATTCCCGGTTGGCCTCGCGGACTTCGTGGTTGTTCCCCGCACCATAGGCGCGGCTAACCAATGCCGTGCTTGCCACCGACAACGTCATAAGCATTGAAAACATCAAGAAAATGATGTTGAGCGACGCGCCGTGCGCGGCCAACGCCCCTCCAGGAAGCGACCCGATGAAAAACGTGTCAAGCACGCCGTTAACGGTTTGGAGTGCGCTCAAGGCAACCGCCGGACCTGCGATCTTCCAAATGGATCGGGAGTTTATCGGCAGAAGTTCGGGGACAACAGAAAGAGCAGTGGACGTCACAAGTGGGTTCCGGGGGGCGTGCGACTCAGCGAAGCACGAGAACGTGACGGCGGGCCAGCAGGAGGTATCAGTCTATTCCAATTAGCCGGTGCCGCCCCGGACCTTTGCACCATAATTGCGGTCAATCGCGATGAAAAGTGAAATCCTCTTTCAACCCTCGTACAGCGTTGTCCGAATCATGCTCGAACACGGCGAATCCATCCGTGCCGAGAGCGGGGCGATGGTCTCCATGTCGCCCACCGTGGAAGTAGATTCCAAAGTAAGCGGTGGCATCGGCAAGGCCATTGGTCGCCTACTTGGGGGCGAAAGTTTGTTCCAGAGCTTTTTCACGGCCCAACATGGCCCGGGTGAAGTGTTGCTCGCTCCCGCTGGACCCGGAGACATCATCATGTGCGATCCCGGCCCTGGAATGGTTGTCACGAGCGGGGCCTACCTCGCCGGAAACACGGCCCTCGACATCAAAACGCAAGCGAACCTGAAGGGATTCTTTGGCGGTGAAGGGCTTTTCATGATGCACGTGACCGGTCCCGGCCCGTTGTTCCTCAGCAGCTTCGGCGCGATCCATTCAGTGGACCTCGGGCCGGGCGAAAGCTACATTGTAGACACCGGTCACTTGGTCGCATTCTCGATGACGATGAACTACGACCTAAAGCGGGCGGCGAAGGGTCTGTTCGGCAGCTTCACTAGCGGCGAAGGCATCGTCGCCCGCATGACGGGTCCGGGTCGAATTTACATCCAAACGCGCAACCCAAGCGGTTTCGGTGCGTTGCTCGCGCCACACATTCCGGCCAAGGGCTAATGCTCTGGCGACCCAAAATCGCGCCTGAAGTCCACGTCGACCCGACTCCATTCTCTCTCGGGCCTGGATTCGGGCTGTCCGGAAAAGCAGTGAGTTTTCCGGACCTCGTCGCGGTTGCGGTTACCAGTCAACTGGAGGACTGGGTGTTTCTGGATCGCTGGCGGCAACTCTTTGAAGCCGAGTGGCCGCACCCGTGGTGTATCGGAATCGCCGGTCCGTTTGAAGCACAACATATCCGCGATCTCGTCGCCCCATCTCGTCAAGCAAACGTCGTGGTTTGGCCCGAGGCCACGATCAAGTCCCCGTTCGCCGGAGTGCTAAGTCACGGGCATTTTCAGGTTCAGGTTTTTGGGCAAGCGGATGAAGAAGCCTGGGAACGATTCCTGAGCTTTGCCTAGATTTCCAGAACTTCGCGCTGCATGGCTTGAAGCTCGAGTATTCCCTTCTTCGCGAGGGCGAGCATCCGGCCGAGCGTTTCCGCGCTAAAAGGGGCCGCTTCGGCGGTGCCTTGCACTTCTACAAACTTGCCGCTATCGGTCATGACCACATTCATGTCTGTGTGCGCTGTCGAATCTTCTTCGTAGCACAGATCAAGCATTTCGACTCCGCTCACCACTCCCACGGAAATAGCGGCGACTGCTTCGTTCATCGCCACGCGCTTAATCATCCGTTGCTGCATCATCCAGCGCATGGCATCGTACGTCGCCACATAGGCCGCCGTGATGGCCGCCGTACGGGTTCCGCCATCGGCGCGGATAGCATCGCAGTCCAGAGTGATGGTCCGCTCGCCCATGCTATCCATGTCCACCACGCACCGCATGGCCCGCCCGATAAGCCGTTGGATTTCCATGCTTCGCCCGTTCGGGCCCCGGCCGCTATCGCGCTGATTCCGTTGCCGACCCGATCTTGGAAGCATCGAATATTCCGCGGTAACCCAGCCCTTTCCGGAATTCTTCATGAAGGGCGGAACGCGATCTTCGACCGTCGCCGTGACCAACATGTGCGTGTCTCCCATCTTGATAAGACAGGAGCCTTCGGCATATTTGGCGAAGCCCCGTTCCATCGAAACGGGGCGTAGCTGGTCATTTTGTCGGCCGTCAATGCGCATTGGGCGAGAGATTACCCGCGCCCCTAAACACGCCGCGTTAGGCCCGGGGCTTTCGCGTTGCCGGCATGTCGGGCAGTGATTTTTCCGCCCACTTTTTGGCTCCAAACACAACGGCAAATCCACCCAAAATGAAGAGGATGGAGACCCACGAGAATCCACCGGATTTCTTACCTTGGGTTTTAGCGCGCTTCTCCGCGACCTGCAAATTCGCGCGAGATTGTTCTCGTTCTTTAGAGAGTGCAAGCGTTTGTTCGGCAGAGTGCTGGTTCGGGTCCAACGTGTTGCCTTGGTTATCACGCGGCGAAACGGGCACCGTTCCAACCTGACCGTACCGTCCGGTGTGCGCTTGTTGCTGCTGAACTTGCGCTTGGCTCTGCTCCAAGCTGTACTTCGCGCCTGGCGGCATATGTTGCTCCAGAGCGAATGCCGAGCCCACGAAGGCGAGCGCGGCAAAGAGGGCACCGAATTTCTTCATCAGAATAGAGATTCCGCATTTGACCGCACTCTGAACCTAAGCAAAGTGCGAGGTCCACAAAAAATGAGCCGATCCCGCAAACGGAATCGGCCCGGACATCAGCTTTATCTCGGCCCTTAGTTCGCCATCGGCGCACCGGAGTAGAACCCACGGTCTTGCCAAGTAGAACGCAGCAGGACGGGACTTCGCGGCAGGTTCAGGTCAATCAACGGATTGTTCGACACGGTTCGCTCCCGGATCCGATTGTCATAGTTCATTACAACCGGGAGGCTGTAACAGACAATGGCTTCGTCCCGCGAGATGATCGTGCCGTTCACGGTGAGCCCACCGCCGGCCGTGCCCACGTTTCCGCCGCCGACAAAGTTGGAATACATGACCGCATCGATTTGGTTCACGCCTTCGGCAATTGCGTTCATTGTTGTATCGCTAATCACCGATTTGTAGCGCATCTTGCCCGACGCATCCACTTCGTAAGCGTTGAAAGGCGGAATCCACACCCCATTCTCATCGTAGCGACCGTAGGTACCCACCATCTTCGTGGGCGGATTCACCGGAGTCATGTAGGCGAGCGGGTAGGTCGCACCAAAGGTGTTGGGGTTACCCATCACCACGCTTCCCCGTGCCGCAAGACCAAGGAAGTCTTTTCCGGCATTTTGCGCATCTACAGTATTGGGATTTGCTCCGCGGAAGTCCGGTCCGTTCTTATATCGAATTGAACCGACAATATGCGTGTTCCGCCCGGAGTACAACGTGCCTTGCCCGGAGACGAACCCCTTTATCACCACGTCTTGAGTGACCGTGACGGGTCCGTGAATGCGAATCGGGTTCGCTTCCGTCCCAACGAGCACGGCACTACCCGTAATGACACCGTTCGTGTCGAGCCGTTGATAGGTTCCCGTCGCCCCGTTATAGACCTCAACATAAGCACCGAGCCCGCTATTCGGATTAGGGGTTCCGCCATTTCCGAAGTGCGAGTTGTTATCCACGTAAGCCTGGCTGCGGGCGATGTAGGTATTCAAGTCGTTGAGGTCTGGCATGACGATTTCTTTCGTCGGGTTCGTGTCGAGCATGTTAGACACGGAAGCCTGAGCGACCGCCGTTCGAGTCCAGCTTCGGACACCGGTCGAATCGGCCGCAACCGCTCCGAAGACCCGGTCGGCCTGGATTTCTCCGGTGGACTGGAACACGAAGTCACGGTTTTCCTCAAATGCAGAAGAGCCCGCCGCGCCATGCGTTCCGCTTGTATAAGCTTGGCGACGGCGCGAGTTCTGCATGGTTTGGTAATACGCGATCCGCGCAGCATAGGCCGCGTCCGATTCACCGCCCAGTTTCGGCGGATTCGGCATCGTGTGGGCCGCATAAGTCGGATTGTCCATCTTCACGGGCTGCGTGTTTAGCAGGCCGACGGCGCGGGGACTGAGCTTGTCGTTGAGAGCCGCGTAAATCGAGCCGTTGACGGTTGGAGAGCCGTTCAAGAAATTGAAGTTCGCGTTCGACCGCATGTCTCCGTTCACATACAGGTTCGTGGGTCCGAACCCATCCATCCATCCGTAGTTGTTGATGAAGTACGTGTAGTCAAATACCTGGCTTCGCTCAAGTTCAAATCGTGCGGTAACGTCAACTGCCTTACTCGATTCCCAGGCATCAAGCACCGCGTTGTTGTTGGTGTCTTGCCAACCTACGGCGCGCACGGTTACAATGCGGCTGTAATTGTTCGGCATTTGGTACTTGACCACGCCAACGGAGAAAGCCCCGACACCGGCGATAGTCCCCGTTCGGGTTACACGCGGAGACGCAAGTTGGGCACCGGTCAGGTCGGTATCGAGGGTCTGGAAGTTCTGGGACTGCTTAAATGGTTTCCAGAGAACTCGAAGCAGATCTTGAACACCGGCCTCGCACAAATTTGTTGACTGGACTTCGGCTAAATTACGAGAACTTTTGCGCATTGCCTCCGTTGTAGAACCGATGTAAGCGGTTCCCGCCACCACCAAGAGAGACAAAAGCACAAATGAGAGGATCATTGCGGATCCCCGTTGCTTCTGACTATATTTTCTTTGCTGGATTTTCATAGACACATTCACGATTATCTCGTTGTTGCGGGAACATTGCGAATAACCACACGTTCCCTAGTTCGGCTGTAAGATGCTTGGTTGCTATCAGCAACACTCTTGGTGATGATATGGACCGTAACCTCGCGCGAGACTGTCCCCTGGCTCGCTTGAAACGGCTTGTAGGCTGGATTCCCGGGCGCCTCAGGATCGGTAAGGATGACTCGCTTGGACATCAGGCGAGCACTTCCGTTCGGACCCATGTAGAGGTTGTAGTAGCCACCTGTGCCCGCAATAATGTACATCTGGCGCGTAACGTTGTCCCACACCGGCGGGATTGAATATTCTCCGTCGTTGTTTTTGGCGGGCAACCGGTAGGTGAGGCTCATCCCGTCTGCGGCAACCTGCACCATCATGGCTTCGCGCAACTGAGCGTCCATCGCCCGCACGACATGCTGCGAGCTCTGCTCCGCGTCGAGCTTGCTTTGGCCTTCTACCCAAGTGCGCATCCCCTGCAAAAAGGTCGAGATTGCCCCGCCCAATACGAGCACGGTGAGCGTGGCCGCGGTGACCGACTCAATCAGGGTCGCGCCCCGTCTTAAACTTCGTTTCTTCATAGGTTAGCCACCAGCGTTCCAAGTGAGACCGTTCGCGTTCGACCTTTATCTACCCATTGGACTTCAATGGTCACTCGTTTAAGGTCTATCGCAACCTCTTCGATGGTCACTCTCCCTACGCCACTCGGCAGCGCGGCGGACGGGTTGTCGAGGATCGCGTTGTCCACATTCGTAAACGAGTAGGTATTGCCAGAAATGGGAGTGGTCGAATCTATAAGCCCATTTGCGTAAAGCTGGGCGGGAGTTACGTTGGCGTATCCGACGCTTCGGATGGCCTCCATCTCCTTTTGGGCAAGCGAGAGCGCTTGGTTCTGGGACTTCGCCCTCACCCGACTCATCGTGGCGACCGGCATGGTGGTCACCAAAGCCGTCGCGCAAAGCGCCACGATCATAATTCCCATCATGATCTCCACCAGCGAGAACCCTCTTCGTTTGTTTCTTCGTTTAACCATGACGATTCTGCACCCACTTGGAGGGCTTATCCAGGCTTTTCCATGATTTGGGTTCTAGAAATGCCCGTAACAATCATTGAAAATTAAAACGGCTGGCCAGGCTCCTCGCCTGACCAGCCGTGAGTGATGATCCCGCAGTGATTACGGGTTGAAGGTCAGCGAGTGCGCGCCACCGATTGAGCAGCTCGGATCCGTGCCGACGTTACCGATCGTGTAGGTGCCGCCCGACGGACAAACCGGGGCTCGCTTTACATAGTCAGGAACCAAGTTTGCTTGGGTAACCGCAGCGCCGTTGGCGAGCTTGGCTTCCATCGCATATTGCTCCTTACCGGAATCAACTTGCTTGAGATTTCCAACGCAGCTGCGTGCTCGGCTGGTCTCCCGGGCTTTGATGAAGTTCGGCACCGCAATGGCGAGCAAAATACCGATGATCATCACGACGATCATAATTTCAACGAGGGTAAAACCTTTTTGATTCTTAGTGCGCTTCATAACTTTCTCTGTTCGCGCCTGCGATGCGCTACAGTTGGCTCATTCCACACTAAGTAGCGGTTGACCCTGTAGAAATTACTGGTATTGCCAAAAGCAGTTCACCCCGGATTTTGAAGATCCGGGGTGAACTGCGAAAGAGGAGAGTTTTGGAATCCCGAGATTACGGGTTGAACGACAGCGAGTGAGCGGCTGCGATTGAGCAGGTCGGATCGGTTCCGACGTTGCCAATCGTATAGGTGCCACCCGACGGGCAAACCGGATCTCGCTTCACGTAATCCGGAACCAGGTTCGCGAGAGTGACGGCGGCGCCGTTGGCAAGCTTGGCTTCCATCGCATACTGCTCCTTACCGGAATCAAGCTGCTTCAGGTTTCCAACGCAGCTTCGAGCACGGCTGGTTTCACGGGCTTTGATGAAGTTCGGCACTGCAATTGCGAGCAAAATACCAATGATCATCACGACGATCATAATTTCGACGAGGGTAAAACCCTTGGACTTCTTGGTGCGGTTCATAGTATCTCTTTGCACACGCCTTTGGAGTGCGACACTCTAGCCATTCCACATTGCGCTTGCGTTTTCACACACGTATTTGCTCCTGGTTCACAATGGCGGCCCGGATGGGCCCGAACATGATCTCGAAATCTGTGCCTCAATAGAGTCGAAACTCATGGCTGATCACGCTTTCGAATCCTGTATTTTGCGCTTCGGACAGTTCGACATTGAACCTGCCTTTGCCGACGAAGCCCTGCGGGCAAGTTCCGAGATTGCGGCCGTACTCCAGAGTGATCCGACTTTCTGTTCCCTGAGCTTGTGGTTCGACCTCAATGAGGAAGGCCGCTTAACCCTCGTGGTTGAAGCCACGGACGACAAGTGGTTACCGCTCATCGAAGAGTTTTTGGAGCCCTTCGGTGGCGAAGTTACAACACCGCTTTCGACCTGGAGCTTGCACAGCGTAACCCGGCGGGGAGCGACTTTTGAGAAGCTGGCGGCGGACGCGGTGATGTCCACAAGCTTCCGAACTGCAGAACCAGGGCATGCTCGGGATCTCATCTCCGAGTACCGGCTGATTTTTGAATCGCTCGAAGTGTTGCCCGGCTTTTTAGGGAGCCAGATCGGCCAAAACCCTGATTTAGAGGAAGAAATCGGCGGGCTCGTGTTCTGGACCGACCGTGATGCCTTCAAAAAGTCCTTGCCAAACCAGACGATGTATGAGGTTCGCGTGTATGAACTCGCCCGGCTCTATCTCCCGGTCGCGGGAAACACTCCTGGCACCCCTGCCGTCTAAAGGTCTATGAAGTTCATCGGTGCTCCGCTTGCCTTGGCATTGGCGGTTTCTTCGGCAAACGCAATTGACCTGCGCCCGAGTGTGCGTGACCAAATCAAGATCGGTCAAGATGCCGCCGCCCAGATTCGCAAGGAAGAAAAAGTGCTCCCGAGTTCGGATCCCCGCGTTGTGTTGTTGCGGAAACTTGGTCGGGATCTGGTGGCAAAGATTCCGGAGGCCGAGCGAAAGAAGCGACCGTTTGAATATACGTTCGACGTGATTGACAGCAAAGAAGTCAACGCGTTCGCTCTTCCCGGGGGGCCAATCTTCTTTTACACGGGCATTATTGACCGGATGACCACCGTCGACCAATTGGCGGGGGTGCTTGCCCACGAAATCGTCCACGTAAAGAATCAACACTGGGCCTCCCAATACGCGGATACGCAGAAGCGGCAACTTGGAATCATGGTGATTCTTGAGTTAGTGGGCGCAAATTCCACTTGGTATGACGTCGCCAGCATCGTGGATACCGGTGCGTTCCTCCTTCCCTATTCGCGCAAGCACGAGTCTGAATCCGATAAGGTTGGCTACGACCTCATGATGACCGGTGGCTATAACCCACAGGGCATGGCAGATGTCTTCCGGATGCTTGCAGGCGGCAAGAAAGGGTCGGAAATGGATGAAATTCTCTCCACGCACCCCGATGCTTTCAAGCGGTCCGAAGCAATTGAGAAGCGACTGAAAACCGAAAAACGGTCCCGACGCTCCCAAGTGAGCCTGCCGTTTGAAACCGCGGCCAAAAAAGCCCGCGCAACTCCGAAAAGTTAGCGAACGAGCGATTGCTCGTAGACCGCGATGAACTTCGCCAGGTCCAGCCGGTCCAAAAGCCGCCCGATAATCTCGAGCGGCTTCTCCTCTATTTTCTTAAATCGGATGCAGGATTTGCCCATGTCGAGTTTCAAGCCCGCATTGGCAAATTCGGTTTGCAGCCATTCGGAAAGCTCGGAATCAGGATAGACGCAGAATAGATAGAGCGAAAATCCGCCCTTGTTTGCCGAGAAACCCGCGAACGGCAGCGGAAGTTTCGTGTTGCAATGGTAACCCTTAGGGTAGATATCCCACGACACCGTGTAACCCGGCATGTTGTAGCTCATTTCCTCCACGATTCCGTCCGGAACGTGGTCCAAGAACATTTGCCGAATTTGCCGAAGGCCGTCTTGCCGGTCGGGCGCGGCGCCCTCAATGTACTCTTCAATTGTCGCGAATCCCATCGCGATATTATAGTGAAGAAAGCTGAATGGTGGGCGGTGAGGGATTCGAACCCCCGACCCTCTCGGTGTAAACGAGACGCTCTACCGCTGAGCTAACCGCCCGACTCAGAATGCCTAGTTTACCGCGTTCTCGGAACCGACTGAACGTCTGTCCCCGTATGCTTACGAGAGAACTTCCCACCATGTTTTTGAAAAAACTTGCCGATTTTGCTTGCATTGGCGTGCCCGACCGCGTACACTTACGGGTAGATGAAGCTTAAGCTGCTCTCTTTCGTCCCATGGATGGTGACGGTCGCAGCGTGGGCTGAAGAAGCGCCGGTCACCGTTGAATACGGATTTTCCGAAGCCGTCAGCACGGAGGTAGTGCGGTTCGGAGAGGAATGCTGGATTCAATTAGATCAGACTCGCGTGTGGGGATGGAAAGGCACGGCCGCAAGTGGCACCGCCGACATCACCGCCGACGGGCGCATGCTTCGGCTTCCGACGCGCACGGTCAAGCGATCCACCTACATCTCTCTTTCCGAAGCCGCACGCCAGCTCGGTGCGCTGAGTTGGTGGGAGGGCCAGACGTTCCACATTGCCGGTCAGTTGCGCTCCATCGAGTTCAGTGGTTCCCGACTCCGAATTGACTCCACGCTCGCATTTCGGTTGAGTTCATTTGAACTGGATAATCCACGCCGCGTGGTGATTGATCTAAAGGGCGTGGCGATCAGCCCAAATCAAGTCTTCGATATTCCGGGAATGGTCCGCATCAACCAGTTCGAACCGAACATTGTCCGCATCGTCGTAGATGACCCAACCGCGAACCGGCCAACATCGGTCCCGGCCCTCTCGGCCCGCTATTTTGATTTGCATTTTGGCGATTACCGCTGGCTTCCGGAAGGGGCGACCGAGCCGGACCCCATTCGGTCTACTCCGCCACCCGTGATTCTCAACCCGGCACCCACGCAAAACACGGTGCCCGTAGCTCCGCCCCGCGAATTGCGACAAGTCCGTGTCGAACCGCGCGAACCCGGCCGCAACGTGATTAGCTTCGCGTTCAACACACCCAAGCAACAAGTGCCCGTAGTGCAATATCGCAGCGTCACCGAGATCCTTTTGGATTTTTCGGATGTCGTTCAGGCGCAAAACGTAGTCTTCGAAGCCAAAGGTGATCTCGTAGAGTCCGTCACTTATGAGACCACCGGACGAAGCACCCGCGCCGTCATTAAGACGAAACGGCCACTTGCATTCAATGTGAGCACCCAGGGCGCGGTCACATACCTGAGCCTGAAAGCTCCAACCCGCGAAGCCGCTCAGTTGCGCGGTAAGCGTATTACGCTCGACGCCGGTCACGGTGCCCACGACAGTGGGGCCCACTCCGGAGGGGTGAAGGAGAAGGACATCGCGCTAGCCGTTGCCCGCTTTGTCGCTGAGGAGCTCAACAATCAGGGTGCTGGCGTGGTGATGACCCGGAACAGCGACACGTTCCTCAGTGTGGGTAGTCGGCCGCAAGTCGCCAACAAAAACGCAACTGACTTGTTGGTAAGCATCCACTTCAATTCTAACTCAGTTGCGAACTCTCAGAGCGGCCTGATCACCTTCTACCACATGCAAAATCCCGAAGGGCGATTGCTGGCAACGGCCATCTATCAAGAAATTGCCAAGATCAACGACATGAATGATATCGGGGTGTGGAGTGACAACCGAATCTATCAAACGGGATTTGGCGTACTTAGAGGAGCGAACATGCCGTCCACCCTTCTGGAACTCGCTTTCGTCAACAACGCGAACGATCGCAAGCTCATCGTCAAGCCTGAATGGCAAGAAAAGGTCGCTAAGGCCATCGTAAGAGGAATCAAGGTCTATTTCGGAGATGTCAAAGAAGAACCAAAGCCGTAACGGCGCGATCATCGGACTGTTGCTCGTTGGAGCCCTTTCCGTAGGGGCGCTGAGCGTCTACGCCGGAAGGTCACCGGCGAATGAGGTGCCGAAAGAAGTCCGGCGCACCGAGCGACTACCCGAGCACCAGTCGGCCTCCAAGTCGAACAAGGCGAAGGAAAACGAGGTCAGTGTTCCCCAACCCGAATACGACAAAGAGGGCAACCGCACTTTTAACAAGGTGAACCGAGAGGTCCCCAAGGGCCAAGATAAGTACGTTTTTGCGATCAATACTTACCTTGAATCCACCAAGATCACGTCAAACGACGCCCGCGTTGAGAAGGCCGAGCTAAGCGGCGACACTCTCACGGTCACTTTTTCACCGGCCATCATGGGCGGCTACGGAAGTGAGGACGAATCCACGCTCATCAACGGAATATTGTTGACGGCGGGTCAGTTCGATGAAGTCCACAAAGTGGTGTTCAAAATTGGCGACCAAGAGATTGACAGTCTCGGCCACGTGGAAATCATGAACCCGATGCCGGTTCAACGTTCCTAGACCGAACCCACCCCTCGTATAAGCGGACGATCAGAAACGCAACGATACAACCCACTCCCCAGCCGAGCAAAACTTGGCTGGGATAGTGAACCCCGTTGTAAATCCGCGAAAGGCCAGTCAGGAACGCCAGAATCGCCCACGGAAGCCCCCATTTCCAGCCCAAACGCAGCCAGAACGCCGTTGCGAGCGCCGCCATATTCGCGCTGTGGGCGCTCGCCGTTCCGAAGCTCGTGAGATGCGCCACCCGAACATGCACGTCCGGCAATTCCACGTTTGGACGTAGGCCCTTTCCGAAGGCTTTGAACTGATCGCACGTTTCGTTGGCAAGAAGCCACGAAACATTGGCAAGAACAGTCGCCACTCGGGTCGGTTTGTAGATCACGAGCCCGATCACCAGTGCGACAAGCGCGACCCTCGCGGCAGGTAGCTTGGTGAGTTCGGAAAGCACAAAGAAGAATGGGGACCACGAATCCGGCCAACCGTTAATCGCGTAGAAGAGTTGGCGATCCAAACCCATGTCTCATTGTAACGTGTATAACGGAGCGATGCACTCCGAACGGCTGGCCGCGATCTGGGGGATGGTGGTCGGCACCACGCTTGGCGCGTCGCTCCCAAAATCGTCCCGTCCCACCACGGTCCAGTTCTACAATCCAGTGCCAGTTCGCATGGCACTCTGCGAAGATTTGGACGCGTGGTGGGCGTGGTCTCAGGGCGGAACCCGCCCCGCAAACTGGCGATCGCTAAGCAAGCGCAACGTGTTCAGTGAGTCCAATCTTCGCCTGGGAATTACCGCTCCTCTGAGCGGCCAACTTCGGAATCCGCTTTCTACTCGGAACGGGGTGGTACTCCGAGCCGCGTACTGGGGATTTGCCTGCGCGGGCAATCCAGAAGCTGCCGCTGAACGCGCCCGACTCGACGCTTCCGCCGACCGAACGGGGGAAATTGTCGAAGACGCCGTTGCCCTTGCCCGAACGATCGCCGCATGGCTCTGTCATCCGGCCCCGGAACCAAGCCCCATCAGTGACATTCAAGAAGCCTACGAACCACCCGCCGAGCCCGAGCCAGAACCCGAGCGACCCGACTTTCTCTCACTTCTTTGGGCAGCAACAAAAGGGGATTCCCGCGCAGCCCTCCGAGCCGTTCTCGACGGCCACACCACGGGACCCCAAACGCTACTGGGTCAACTTGGCCAGTCTATTTCTGCAGGCAAAGGAACCTTCGAAGGCACGCTTCTATACGCCGCCAGTCTGCCAGGCGACGACAAATCCGAACTCTGCGGTCTTGCCGGGCTCGTCGGCGGGCTTCTCGGCGGCGAGCCGTCGCCGAGGTGGCTCAAACCGCTGGGCCAAGCGTATGTTGCGAGCATGGCCCTCATCGGAATTGACCCGCCTGAAACCCTCGGGCAGTTCGTTGCCACGGTCGCCGAACCCAAAGAACCCGCTCCGTGTGGAGTCGTTGCCGACGTCCACTTCGAATCTCCGCCTGTGGTCGGCGAGAGCTTTGGCGGAGTCCTTACGCTAAGCTCTTCCACTGAAACGGACGTGCACCCAGAAGTGACCGTCCCCGAAGGGTGGGAGTATGCGTGCCGAATCGGTCCGCACCGCTTGGTTCCAGGCACACCGAGCAAGATTCCGTTTGTGGTGCGAGCAAACCGCTCGGGCCAAGTCCAAATCAAACTCGGTGAACATACCGGTGCATTACCCGCATTTGACCCCATGCGGGTCTACCTGACCGGCCCATTCCCATTTGTCAATGATTTAGAACTTGAAAAAGTCCTCCGGCCGGAGGACAGCTTCAACGCCAGCGCGACATTTATGGCCCGGGGCCAGATGCCGTGCAAATGGGAAGAACACAGAATTTCGGGTTTCCAAATGAACCTCGAAACCCAGTTCATCCAAGGGCAAGGAGTGGTTTATCTCGCCGCCCGGCCCGAGTTCCCCGCCGGCACCAAATTATCCCTGGTGGCCGCCTTTAGCCCGGGAATTGTGGTGAAGTGGAACCATGCGAAGACGGCTAAGCACTTTGAAACTCACGAAGTAGTGCCCGAAGCTCAGCCTCCTTACGTTTCCCGCGTCGAAGCGACCGGCGATGACGTGCTGATGGTTAAACTCATCCGAAAGCAGAATGCCAGTTCGCTCTTGACCCTTTACTTCTTGGATGAGCGAGGAGACCTGATCATGCCGACCCGCTGGCTTCCGATAAAGCCTTAACCCGATGCTGAATTGGTGCGCGCGCCGGGTTTGGGGGAGCATGTTGTGGTTCATGCGCCGGCGTCCCATAAAAGCGTTGCGGACCGGATGGATTCGGTGGGTTCCGGCAAACCGACGTGAAAAGGCTTGGGAAGACTTCAAGAGGCAAGAACGGTGGGCGCGGCGGCACGGAGTGACGATTCTCCAGTGGACCATCGGATTCGCGATGTTCGCGCTTGGTTATCAGGCCATTGCCGCCTGGACCATCATGGCCCAGGCGAACGGCGTGTTTTCGGCGAAGCCTTAGGCTTCCGGAACGGCTTCGTCTACGTCTACGTCGGCCGGCGCGGCTTCGGCAGCTTCAACTTCAGCCACCTTCGGCGCGGCTTTGCGGGTGGTTTTGCGTTTACCCGTCGTTGCGCCAAGGTCGGTCCCTAGGGTGTTATCCGTAAAGGACGATTTAAGCTTGATTCGGCGAGTCAAGTCGCCCCCGCTGACGGTCCCCCAGTTTGCGCGATCCATGGCCCATTGCCACAGAACATCGGTGGGTCCGTACTGAAACTCGACGCCCTTCTCAAGTGTATCGGCGAGCAACGTCTTAAGGTCTTCCCGATCACCTAGGAGCTTTTCACCTTCGGCGGCATTCACCGAGAGGCCGATACGCAGTTCGACCGGAACATCGTCTTCCGTCCCGATGGCTTTCTTTTTGAGCGGCTCAAGCGTTTCCTGAATTTGGTGTAGCTCAACAGAAAGGGCTTTCGTGAGCTTCTCGACATCAGTCGGGAACACGTAGGCGCGGTCATCGTAATGAGCCAGTGCGTACTTGCCCGAAATCACCAAAGCTACGGCGAGATTCGCGGCGTCGGTGTGCTTAAGCTTCGGGTACGTCTTTCGGACCTGGTCGAGGGTCGCTTCTGGCTTCGTAAGGTTACAAACAATCATGAGAAATTGGGAGGGAGTCTGCGGGGATTAAACCGGTATTATACCCTTCAGGAATGACTACAGCCAAAAAATCCTTCAGTTGGCCCACGTGGCCTGGACTCGCCCTTTGCGGAGCGATACTCTTTGGATGCACAACCGGGGCGCCTCCCACTCAAACCGATTCGAACGCCGCGGCGAATTCCACCGGCGGAACCAAGACCTTGAAGGTCGGAATGGTGCTCGACAAGGGCGGACTCGGCGACAAGTCGTTCAACGACAGTGCTCACCGCGGGTTGGAACAAGCAAAATCTGAGTTAGGCGTCGAAACCAACTTCGTGGAAAGCAAAACCGATACAGACTACGAGACTAACCTCGAAAGCTACGCCAGCCAGGGTTACGACCTCGTGGTGGGCGTAGGAATCGGCATGGAAGACGCGATCAAGAATGCGTCGGCCAAGTACCCGAATGTTAACTTCGTCATCGTAGACGGCGCCCCCTCGAACGACAACGTCCGTTCCATTCGGTTTAAGGAGGAAGAAGGAAGTTTCCTTGCGGGTTACCTTGCGGCAAGCATGTCGAAGACGGGCAAGCTTGGATTTGTCGGTGGCCAAAGCATTGACCTTATCCGCAAATTCCAATACGGGTTCATGGCAGGCGCGAAGTACGCGCGCAAGGACATTGAAATTCTCGGCGCTAAGTTCACCGACAGTTGGGACAGCACCGACAAAGGCAAAGCCGCCGCGAAAGCGCTCTACTCGGACGGTGCCGACGTGGTTTACCACGCGGCGGGTCGCGCCGGGCTAGGCGTGTTTAAGGCCGCCGAAGAAGCCAACATGTACGCCATCGGCGTAGACTCCGACCAAGATGACCTCGCCGAAGGCCGCATCCTTAGCTCCATGATCAAGAACGTAGATGTCGGAGTCGTCCAAACGATCAAGGACCTGAAGGACGGCAAGTTCTCCGGCGGAGAAAAAGTCTATGACTTGGCCAGCGGCGGTGTCGGCCTCAGCGAAATGCGCTTCACCAAGGATTTGGTCGGCGAAGGCGTGCTGAAAGGTATCGAGACCGTGAAAGCCGAAATCGTCAGCGGCAAAATCAAGGTTCCCGCCACCGAAAAGGAATACACCGAATTCCTCACCACGCTTCCCTAACGGTGACGCACAAAAAAGCCCCTCGCGATAATCCGCGAGGGGCTTTTTTGTGACTCAAGTGAGCGTTACGCAGCGCGCTTCGCGAGTCGCGAGAACGTTTCCTTGTCGATTGCGCGGATGACGCACTCTTCCCAGTCGCATCGTCCGCCGCGATACAGCTCGGCCAGCGTGGCGTCCATGGTCTGCATCCCCACGTTGCCGCTGGTTTCGATGCTGCTGTACATTTGGTGGGTCTTCCCTTCGCGAATCAGGTTTTTGATGGCCGCCGTGGCAATCATAATTTCGATCGCCGCAACTCGCCCGCCGCCGATCTTCGGAAGCAACTGTTGCGATATAACGCCTTCAAGGGTGTTGGAAAGCAGTACGCGGATCTGCGCTTGCGACTCCTTCGGGAACACGTCAATGATCCGGTCAATCGTAGACGGCGCATTGCGCGTGTGGAGCGTAGCGAACACAAGGTGACCCGTTTCTGCGAGCGTCAGCGCCGCTTCAATCGTTTCGAGGTCGCGAAGCTCACCAACAAGAATGATGTCGGGGTCTTCCCGGAGGATCGCCCGCAGCGAGTTGTGGAACGAATACGTGTCGCTGTGCATTTCCCGCTGGTTGATCATGCACTGCTTGTGCGAGTGCAGATACTCAATCGGGTCTTCGATTGTGATGATGTGGCTCTTGCGGCTCGCGTTGATATCGTCGATCATCGTCGCGATCGTGGTGGATTTACCCGAACCCGTCGGGCCGGTCACCAACACAAGTCCGCTTGTTCGTTTGCTCATCTCGCGAACCACGTTCGGGAGTCCAAGCGAGGCAAAATCCGGAATCTTGGTCGGAATCGCCCGCATCGCGCTGGCAACAACGCCGCGTTGCATATAGACGTTTACACGGAATCGGCCGACGTCTCGAACTGAGTAGCTGAAGTCCAGTTCGTGAGTGGTTTCAAATTTCTCCAGTCGCTCATCGTTCATGATTTCGTAAACGAGGCGTTGGCATTGCTGCGGAGACAGCGGTTGATACGGCAGTGGGTTGATTTCGCCGTCGATCCGAGCCATGGGCGGCAGACCGGTGGTGAAGTGAATGTCGCTCGCGCGTCTTTCGACCGCCACTCGAAGAATTTCATCCACGTGAAGCTGCTCCACGCTTTCAAAATTCTCAGAGGCGAGGCGCATTGAACCAAGCTGGCGCTTTTCGACTTTGGACGTAGCCGAGTTAACTAGCGAAGCATCGCCAATCTCCATGGTAAGGATTGCCGGGTCGAACGGAACGTTCTTGGTTTCGGCCACGACCTCTTCTTCAATCTTTGCGGCAGGGGCTTCTTCTTCAAAAACGGGGCGCGTCGGCGGAACTTCTTCCACCGTTTCTGCCTCGGCTACTTCGGCCACGAGGGTTTCTTCTTCCAAGTTAAAAGCTTCGACGGCCGCCGGAGCGATGTCTTCAAACTTGGGGGTGTGATATTCCGGAAGCTCAGCCGCGGGTAATTCGGAGTCTTTCGCGCTCAAAACCGGAGGAGCGACCGGTTCGGTCGAACCGCCGCCCTTAAGCTGCGAGAGAATGTTCTTGAGCTCATCATTGGCCGAGCCGTCCGCAGGCGCGGCACTTGCGTCGAATCCGTTCTCGGCGTTAAACCCGCCGAAAGGAAGGTCCGCCGTGATGGAAGGATCATCCACGGGCGGCTTCGGTGCCGGAGGTGCGGCCGGTTCCGTATTCTCTCCCGCACCACCTAATATCTTTTCCCAGCTAAATCCGTTAGACATACGCGTACTCACTATTCATGTCAGCAACCCTCCGGCAGATCTTTAGGTTTTAGGCCGCGACCTTTCGTTTTGCAAAGAGTTTTTCGACAAGCAGGAGGAGTTCCAAACGCTTATCAACTTCCCACTTCAGTTCTTGGAACGCCCATTGGCGGTACTGGAGCTGAATATCAAATCCTGCGTCGGGCTGCTCCACGTGGTTGGCCAGCAGACTGCTCAAAACGACGACCGCGCGAAGCGGGTTGGCCGGGGCTTCTTCGGACGGTTCGTCCTCGTAGTTCAGCGCCGCAAGAATATTCTCGGGCAGCTTCCACTTCTCACCCACTGCGATGGCAATATCAATATGGTCGCATCGGAAGAGGGACTCTTCGGCAAAGCGTTCGGTAGAACCTTGAGCGACGGCTTGCAGCACCCGGTCATAGGCGGCCGAATCGCTCTGGTCAATAAGAGTTTTGCCGATATAGCAAAGCAACCCGGCGGTGTAGGCAACCGGAGGGCTCACGCCCTTGTTAAGGTCAGCAACGGCCGAGCAAATTGTGGCCACGTTCACGGAGTGTCGCCACCAGTCTCGACGGCGCACTGACTCCTTGTCGTTTTTGCCAATGAACATGTCCGAAACGCTTGCCGACAACGTGACTTCTCGAATTTGCTTAAAGCCGAGCAACATCACCGCATCCTTGATGCTCGTAACCTTCTTCGGCAACGCATAGAACGATGAGTTCGCCTGACTGAGAACGCGAGTAGACAAACCCGGATCAACCGAGATTTGCCGTTCTAGGTCCGCCGCCGAACACATGTCGGCTTCTGTCGCGGCAAGTACCTGAAACACCACTTGCGGGAGAGCCTTCAACTCGCCAACCTTCGCGAGAATCTGGGTAATGCTAGCCTCTTTATCCTTCCGTATGAACTGTGACATTGATATCCTTGTCTGTTTCCTGAATCTAAGCGTAAATGACCCGAAGAACTTCTTCGACAGTCGTAACTCCTAAAAATGTTTTGGCAATAGCGTCCATCTGGAGAGTCCGCATATTGTTCTTGACCGCGAGGTTCCGCAAGATGTGGCTGGGCGAACGCTTCAGGATCTCATCCCGAATCTCGTCGTTCACTTCCATAAGCTCGTGGATACCGGTTCGCCCGCGGTAGCCCGTGTGTTTACACTTCTCGCAGCCTGCCCCACGGTACAGCGTGACCACTTCCGGCGTGCCTTCCGGAATCGGGAACCCGAATCGTTCCAGTGTGTGCCGCTGCTCTTCGTAAGTTTCTTTGCAGCTCGGGCAGATTCGCCGCAAGAGTCGTTGGGCAAGCACACCCACAATCGAAGACGAGATTAAAAAGGGCTCAACATCCATATCCACAAGTCGCGTGGGCGCAGACGCGGCATCATTGGTGTGCAGCGTGGAAAGCACGAAGTGGCCCGTCAGAGCGGCTTCCATGGCAATGGTTGCCGTCTCGGTATCCCGCATTTCACCAACCATGATGATGTCGGGGTCTTGCCGGAGCATCGAACGGAGCCCAGCCGCAAACGTCATACCAGCTTTGGTGTTGACCGAGCACTGATTTATTCCATCTAGCTCGTACTCGACCGGGTCTTCAATGGTAATGATATTCTGCTTACCATTGTTCATCTTGTTCAGCACGGAATACAGCGTGGTGGACTTACCTGAACCCGTCGGCCCCGTAACCAACAAGATGCCGTAGCTTTTCGAGGACAGATCTTCAATGAGCTTCAGGTTGTCGGGAAGGAACCCAAGATTGTCCAAGCCGACATTGATGCCGCCCTTATCGAGGACGCGCATAACAATCTTTTCGCCGTAAACTACCGGCAATGTGGACACCCGGAAGTCATACGGCTTTCCGTGAATCACCGCGCCTATCCGGTTATCTTGGGGGACCCGCTTCTCGGCAATGTCCATGTTCGCCACGATCTTCATGCGGCTGGTGAGCGGCGTGGCAACCTTTTTGGGCAGGGTCATGACGTCCACCATCACACCGTCCACACGGTAGCGCACCACCATTCCGTCTTTACGTGGCTCCATGTGGATGTCGCTTGCTTTGTCTGCGACCGCCTGGTGGATAATCAGGTTCGACAACCGAACAATGGGGGCATCGTCTTCGTCTGGATCGTCCTCTTCTTCTATCGCCGTGGTAGATACACCGACCGTGATGTCGAAGTCGCTGACCAAACCGCTAATTTGCTGGCTAACGGTCGATTCAAGTTGATAGTGCTTAACGATTGCTTCGTCAATTTCGGCTTGGACACCGATCATCGGTTCGATTTCGCAACCCGAAGTCATCCGTAGCTCGTCCACCACAAAGATGTCGAGCGGATTAGACATCACCACCGTCAGCCGGTTACCCAAAACCTCCAGGGGTAGGGCGTGATAGCGCTTTGCGTCCTCCGCAGGAAGAATTTCTAAGGCATCTGGATCCGGAACCAAGACCGTGAGGTCCGCGAATGGCATGCCCCACATCTTTCCGGTGATGCGCACCCGGTCGCGTTCTTCAATGTAACCGAACTTGACAAGGAGAATCGCGATAGGCTCGTTTGCGCCGCTTTCCTCCTTCCGAGCACGCGCTGTTTCCAGCTGCTCTTCGGAAATGAGCCCCTCCTTTACGAATATCTCCCCTGTCAGCATTCTTTTCCCTGCAAAAGATAGGTGCCATATCCCCGTGTAAATATCCTTGTAGAAAATACTGGGGTTTGTGCGTCTCTAAAAGTGACATGCACCGTATCCATAACCTCAAAACCAGCCTCGAAGTCTTTGATGCCGAAATTGTCGGCGGCGAGTTCAAAAAACTCATCATGGAACGTGCTAGCTTTTCAAAGGTCCGGGCGGAGAGATCGGGATTCGAGTCCACGCATTTTGACGGGAGCACCTTTAACGACTGCGACTTTACGGGCGTAGCGTTTGCCAACTGCCAATTCGTGGGAGCAACAATTGACGGAATCTTGGTGGAAGACCTTCTGAATGCCTATCGGGGCTTCAAGCGCTCGAGTGATACGCCGAAATGACCTCGGCGGGGTCACCATCCATGGCAATCTGTCCGTTCTGAAGCCAAACGCACCGGTCGGCAATCTTCGCGACTGAATCAAGTTGGTGGCTCACGAACAGGATCGTCCCCCCTCCGCGGCGGAATTCTTCGATCCGGGCGTAACACTTCTGCTCAAAAGCGAAGTCACCCACCGCAAGCACTTCATCCACGATCAATATTTCCGCATCCACGTGAGTGGCAATGGCAAACCCCAACCGCGCTTGCATCCCGCTTGAGTAGGTTCGAACCGGCGAGTCAATATGGTGCTCTAACTCCGAGAAAGCCACGATTTCTTGAATACGTTCGCGAACTTCTGCCCTGGTCAATCCTAGGATCACGCCGTTAAATTCAATGTTCTCAAGTCCCGTCAGGTCGGGGTGGAACCCGGCGCCGAGTTCCAAAAGCGGAGCGATACGCCCCTGCACTTCTACCGTGCCGGAAGTGGGCTTATAGATTCGAGACAGGATGCTTAGGAGCGTGCTTTTGCCTGCCCCATTGCGGCCCACAAGAGCCACGCACTGCCCGGCCGGAATCGTGAGCGTGACGCCATTCAGCACTTTTAGATGCTCAATCGAGCGGCGTCTCCACCACAAAAGGGCAGTTTTCATGGAGGCTGCCCCGGAGTGGCTCAACCGGAATTCCTTGTGCAAATCGCGAATCTCAATCACGGCCGCTCCACGAACCTCCACTTCATCCGGTTGAACGTACGGTAGCCGTACCACAGAGTGAACACCGAGACCACCGCCGTAATCCCCACAAGGCCCCAATCAATCGGAAGCCAAGGCAGTCGGTCGGGGCTAACGATCACATCCTGCGGGGCCACCAACACCTTCCGATACATCATGCAGAGGGTCGCCACCGGGTTCAAATGGTACAACCAATACAGCCAAGACGAACCCGAATGAGCCTGACTTGCGGCGAAGACCTGTTCGCTGAAATACATGATCGGCGTAACGAAGAACAGGAGTTGCAAGCCCACTGCGACCACGTATTTGATGTCTTCATAAAACGTATTCAGAGCCGATACCAGCAGCCCGAGTCCTGCCGCCAGGGCCAGATTCAGGGCTAACGGAATGGGAAGCAGGAGCATGTTCCACGAGAACGGGGATACACGCGGGTCGGCGAGATAGACAGCAAACAGGAAGAGGAAGAACACGCCCAGCGCAAGTAGAAAGTGGATGAAGTTACTGCAGATGGCCGCAAGCGGCAGCACTTCGCGCGGGAAGTAGACCTTCTTGATGATCGGCAATGCGACTAGGACCGACTGCGCCGAATCCAACACCGCCATCTGGAAAAACAGGTAGGGCAAGTACGCCGAGAGAATGTACGCACTGAAGTTCGGCGTGTCATTACGCATGACGAACTTGAAGATGACCGTCATTACCACCACGGTCATCAACGGGTTCAGCAAAGACCAGAAGAACCCGAACATGCTGCCCTTATAGCGGATGCGCAAGTCGCGCTCGACGAGGGTTAACAGTAACTCACGGAAGCGCCAGAGTTCTCGCAGGTCAGAGATCATTCGCAGGCTCATTGTAGCCGTTCGCGGCCGCCGGCTCATGGATGCGCAGTTCGCCGGTGAGCAAATACGCCACTCGGGAAGAAATGTTATGCGCGTGGTCTCCGATCCGCTCAAGGTGATTCACCCCAAGCAACAAGAAGCTGAGTGCAACCACTTCGTCCGGCCGATGCCGCATGTGGTCGTGGATCTGGGCTTGAAGTTCTTGGAAAAGCGCATCCACAGCTTCCTCCGCTTCATCGGCGCGGTGAACTAGCTCCAAGTCTTTTCGAACGTAGGCTTCAACTGCGAGATGGAACGCTGAGCGTGCGATGGCGCTCAGGCGGTGAATGTCCACGTGGCTCGACTGCCCAAGTTCACGGTCAATCTGCTTTGCACATCGAGCAATCTCGACCGCCAAATCGCCCACCCGCTCTACGTCGGTTGCGATTTTCAGCATGGTGCCGACCCGGATGAAGTCAACGCCTGCATCGCTACTTCCCTTTGCCAAAAAGTCGAGGCAACTCGCTTCAATGCGTGAATCGAGTTCGTCCACCTTGTCGTCGCTAGCGATGACCTCGTCGGCACGGTCGTTGTCTAGGCTCACCAGCGCATCGGCTGCCCGGGTAACCATGAGTTCAGCCCGACTTGCCATCTCAAGCAAGTCAAGTTCAATCTGGGTCACTCCGTCCGGATCACCGGCGACAATGGGCTGCATTGTAGATGTAGACGGAATTTGAGCCGCGAGAGTGCCACCTGCAAGCGGAAACTAGACTACGGCTGGGTCGTACGCCGCAATTTCTGGAAGCTGACCGATGGTGTCTTGGCTCAGCATGCTCTGAAGAAGCACTTTCGTGTATGGATGTTGCGGGTTCTCGAATACGGATTCGGTCGGTCCGTCTTCCACAATCTCGCCTCTAAACATCACAAGAATTCGGTCGCAGAGGTACCGCACCGTCACCAAATCATGCGAAATGTAAAGGAACGCGCACTGGGTTGAAACCTGGAGATCTTTAAGTAAATTTAATACCTGGGCTTGGATACTTAGGTCTAATGCCGCTGTGGGTTCATCGCAAATCACGAGTGGTGGTTTCAGTGCTAGGCCCCGAGCGATGGCGACCCGCTGGCGTTGACCTCCGCTCATTTCGTGCGGGTAACGGTTCAAAAATCGCTCATCCAGTCCGACCGATGAGATCAAGGCTTTGATGTCCACGTCTTCACCTGCGATTAGACCGGGCTCGCGAATGAGCTTTTCGACTCGCCACCGAGGGTCCAAACTTGCGAATGGATCTTGCCAAACCATTCCCACCCGTTTGGCCTGCTTTCGGGACGCGCCTTCGACTCGTTCGCCCGCAAGTTTTATTTCGCCCGAATACGGTTGGAGCCCTAAAATTGCCCGCGCAAGCGTGGTCTTTCCGCACCCGGATTCGCCGACAAGTGCCACCGTCTGGCCCGCGTCCACCGTGAAACTTACCAAGTTGACGGCCCGGAACGTGCCGCCCTTTACTGGGTAATCCACGCTGACGCTTGTTAGTTCTAAAACAAGTGTGCTCATTCCGGCCGCCCCCATAGCAGTCGGTCGCTGAGTTTAGTCAAGAAGTCCCGAGCATCGACCGTCACCAGATTCGTCACTCGCGGACTCTCGGTAATTCTCACTACATCTCCGCTTGACATCTCAATGCGGCCCTGAGAATCACAACTGAGCATTGCTTCACCGCGCGATTCCACCTGGATTCGGACTTCGGACTCTGCGGAAAAAACGAGCGCGCGAGTGCTGAGAGTGTGCGGGGCGATCGCGGTCAACAGCATGGCTTTCAATCGGGGGTCAACAATTGGACCCCCCGACGATAGATTGTAAGCTGTAGACCCCGTAGGGGTCGCCACCACCACGCCGTCCGCCGGATACCGGGTGAGAAACTGACCGTCCACGCTGATGTTAAAGTCAAGCATTCGGGCGTCGAGTTCTCGTTGTACGGCTAGCTCGTTGAGTGCATGGGTCGTGGACAGCACCTTTTCCCCGCGAATTAACTCCACTTGAAGCATCATTCTCGATTCAATCACCGAGCGTCCGTCCAGAAAGTGGCTCAGCGCGGCCCCCAATTCGTTTGGGCTGCATTGCGTTACGAAGCCGAAGCGACCGTAGTAAACGCCGAGAATCGGTGTCCCTCGGCGACTGCACAAATGCGCAGCCCGGATTAACGTTCCATCGCCGCCGAAGGAGATGACGAGATCGCAGTCTCCAAAATCTTCGTTATGGACGATCGGCGCACCGGTTTCCGCCGCGGCCAGCGCGTCTACCGCGACGTCCACGCCGTGCGTTTGAAGCCATTCAATGCAACCTAAACTTGCGGCAACGGCATCGGGACGATGCACGTTCACCATGAGGTGGGCAGTCACCGGTCTCCGAACACACCCATGAACGAAGCGCCGACGATGATCCAGGCGATGACCGTTATCGCAATCGAGGCGTTTGCATAGCGACTTCGCGCACTGACTAGGCGATACGTGTCATAGGTGGCGAACGCCATGATGAATAAGCCGCTTCCCCGCAACCAGATTGCGAGCACCACGGCCAACGCAATCCACCCTGCGTTCCAGAAGAATAGCCTTTTCTCAGAAGACTCCCGCATCATGTGGAGCGCTTCTTTGGGAATGTAGATTCCGCCGTCGGCCATCTCTTTCACGCCATCGTTCTGGCTAAACTGGATATCTTCGTACGGCTTATCCGGAAAAATTCCCGGAACCGAGCCCGCCACAAGAATCTCGCTCGTCACCGCATCGCGCAGGCGTGAATCTGGGCGCAAACGGTTCTCTTTCGCCCATTCCGCCAACAATTCAATATCCGCCGGGCCAAACTCAGCCCCGTCATCTGCGATCACAAAGTAGGTCAAAGCTACTCCATTATTACGCAAGGGAGTAAGTCACGTTCGGATTACAAGGCGATTTTTCCTACGAGTACGTTCGTCACAAGTGGCCAGTTCAGGCGACCATTATCATTAAATTTATCGAACCAATCTAAAATTGACCGTTCCGCATCGGGGTAGTTACTGCTGCCAGGAAGCGGCATCGCCGAGAACGACAACATTCGCGCAAGGACATCTTCCCGGGTCAGCGAATCCGCATGGACGAACTGAAATCGGCCCACAACGCGCATAAAGCCCTTAACCGAATCAGCGTCCGATTCATAGGGCGGATGAGGCTGAACGTCTAACCTAAATTGATTGGTGATCGCGCGGTGGCCGTCCCATTGCTCCGGAGCCGCCGAAGCATCACGGATGTTTCGCACCAGCGCAACCCAGCCGTCAGGAATCAATATCCTAAGCCATTCCGCTCGGGTTCGTTCTCGGTCGAACCAATGGAAGGCTTGGGCTGCGACGATCATGGGTACGGACCCGGTTTCCAGTCCCGTTTCCTCGGCTGAACCCGAAAGTAACGTGATCTTGCCCCCCAACCGTCTGCGGGCTTCTTCCCGCATTTCGGCGTTGGGCTCCAAAGCGGTCACCGTGTGGCCTGCTTCCAGAAGCGTTTGCGTAAACAGTCCGGTTCCCGCCGCCATCTCGGCAGTCCACGCCGGTCGAACGATTTCGTGCAGGATTTTCCCGGCCGCGAGCGGATAGCTGGGCCGGCTCCGAGCATAAATTTCGGCACGATCGCTAAACCGCGTCTTCGGATCGAGACTCTCCCTCACTCCGGGTCTTCGTCCGCAACTTTGAAACGCGCCCGGAACGTCGCCTCGGTGATGCTGCGGTTGGCCATCGCCAAGTGCGGGTTTGTCTGACCATTCGAGAACGGCGCAAGCGGACTTTGGTCTGCCGGACTTACGTCCAAAATAACTCCCACGATTTCTGAGCGTTGCGCCATATCTGTCACGAACTGACCCCACTTCTTCGCGGCACTGGCCGGGTTCTTTTCGGAAGTACCCGTAATGAAGATTAAGTATGGGCGGGCGACCCCGAATCCGGGCTTGGCAAATCTCGCTTCAAACTCCTCGATAGATCCGCGAATCGCGATGGCATGAGCCGCGAACTGGATAAACATTCGGCGGTCATCATCTTCGTAAATCGGCATGTTATAGCCAAAATACATGCGCCCGGGCATGGCCGCGACCATTGACCTCGCGATGGACTTGATGTAAGTTTCGAACCACAAACTTCCAAAAGCATGAACAAAGAGCTTCTCGCTCTCATTTGATTCCGCTTCTGGGCGCAGCACGACGCTGTCAAAGTCCGCATATTGGGTGCCCCACGCCGTGTTCAGTCTCTCAATACGGCTGAACCGTTGCTTAGCAAACTCCCGTGCGCGCTGAGAAAAAGTGCCAGACGGATCCGCCCTCACCAGATCGGCAACCGCCCTCCAGCCCTTCTGACTACCAAATTTGAAACCAGGATCTACGATGCTTCCGAGCCAAAGTGGGTTGTCTGGTTCGATAGCTTGCTGTTTCCAAAATGCATCAATGGTAGGTTGCCAAGAAGGGTTAAACACGTCGGCAAATCCGTCCTTTAGCGGTCCGCCAGATTCCGACTGAGTGATGAACGGTACCGAGTGCGGTCCCTTCACCAACGGACCATGGGTGTTAAAGCCGAGCGCGTCCCAGTCCTTTCGTTCAGCCGACGAGACCGGCCAATTTCCCCCGACCAAAAAGGTGAGCTTGCCCGACGGAGCGACCATTCCCCAAACCTGCTTGTACTTGAGGATGTAATAGTTTTGACGGACAGGCAAAGTTGGGCCTGAAGTCCACTCTCCTAAATTCGAAACCCCCGGGTTCTGACCGATTAACTCAAGCGCCAAGGAACCGCAAATCAAAGCAACCATGACCGTAGGATACTGGAAAGACCTAAGAAAATTTGCTACTTTTGCGGCAAAGCGGTATTATACGGGTGTAGCAGTGAGCAATCGAAAGAGAAGGTTTCCGGAAAGTTTACGAAAAGGACTCTGAAGAAAAAGCGAACGGTACAAAAGAGCAAAAATGGCAACCAAAACTCTCTTCGTGGGCAACCTGCCCTACTCGACGTCCGAAAGCGACGTCATGATGCACTTCGGCGAATTCCAGCCGCACTCGTGCCGAGTCCTTTACGACAAGGGCATTGCGTTTATTGACGTCGATGCCGACCGAGCCGCAGACGCGGTTGAAGCCCTGAACGGCAGCGAAGTTGGCGGCCGAGCCATCAAGGTTGACGAAGCTCGACCCCGCGAAGACCGACCCCGTCCGGGTGGCGGCGGCGGTGGCGGCGGTCGCAGTGGCGGCGGCGGCGGCTACGGTGGTGGCGGCTACGGTGGCGGTGGCGGCGGCGGTCGTGGCGGCAACAGCCGTGGCGGCGGTGGCGGCTACGGTGGCGGTGGCGGATACGGCGACCGCCGACGCTAAATTTCTTCGCAACCTAAAAAAGCAAAATTGGGCCAATTCCATCAGAATTGGCCTTTTTTCGCGCCAAAATTGCAACTATTTGCTCAGATTCGACAATTGAGTTTGAGAATGAGCCTCCGATTATTAACCCATGGCTTTTGCTCAGTTTTTTAACACCAGAGCTGAATTCAGGGTTTTAGACCGTTCGGAGGTGGCCTATGGTTGGGTCAGCAAGGATTCTGTGGGGATTCTCGTCCTTGAGGTGGACGACCCGCCGGAGATCTCATATGGTCAAGAAGTCCGCATCACGCTCTCAACCAGCAACATGCGGACCACTATTCAAACCCACTTCATCGGCTGCGAAAATGGTTACTTTTTGTTCTCGATGCCTTCCACGTTTGCCCGGGAAGTTGGCACGACCAACGCCCGAGTGAGACAACGCCTACTCGCCGCACAAATCACCCACGCTGGCAAGAAGCACCCGGTCATTGTCACGGATGTCAGCCGGGGAGGTATTGGAATTGATAGCCCGGTTGAACTCCCTGCCGGTGCTAACGTCAATGTTGAAGTTGCCTACGAAGAACAGAGTCTGAAGTTTGAGATTCAGATTCGGCATTGTCGCAACAAGGATGACGGCGGATTCCACACGGGTGGCATCATTACCGACATTTCTCGCATTGACGTCCTGAAGTGGTTCAAGATCATTGACGGCGAACTCACGAACAAGCCGTCCGTGCAGTTTGCATCCACCCTTAATCTGCCGAATCAGAACTTCTGAGGGCCCGACGAATCGCTCCGGGGGAGACCCCGAAGCGATTCTTATAACACTTGCAAAGGTGCGCAGCATCGTTGAAGCCGCAGTCAAACGCGATCCGAGCCAGAGGCATTTCGGACCCGCGAATGATTCGGTTTGCACTTTCTAAGCGCATATCCATTCGATAACGGTGCACCGGCTGGCCAAGAACACGCTGAAAAATCCGGTTTAACTGCGATCCGCTAAGACCGACCTGGCTCGCGACCTCGTCTACCGTGAGTTCATGTTTCGGGTCGGTCCGGAATATTTCCATGACCCTGTCCATAACTTCCCGGTGCCGGGTCCCGATTGCGGCGAAGGACTCCCCTTCGACGGACATCAACGCGGCCAATCTTGCGGCAAGCGCGTGAAAAAGCGCGTTTCGATACTCTTCGAACGGCGCGGTGTGTAAGCCCGAAGACGCGATAAGCCATTCGGCAATGGACGACAAATGCGGGTCACGAACTGGGTGCCACACGCGGCACATCACCACGGGTTGCAAAAACCGGTTGATCAAACCGGCAGAGACCTCGAACATGTAAGTCCCTTCGGATTTGCCCGCGTCAACGAGTTCGCTGGCGGAATGAGGCGGAATCAACAGGCATTCGCCCGCAAGTAAATTGGTTGAAATACGCTGAATGGGCTGGACTACTTCGAGATCCGCAGACTCCGCAGCAAAGATCAGGGCATAGGTGGACGGTGCATTCAATACCCGCGTGGATCCATGTTCAAACAGATGTTCTAGTGAACCGTCTCTTAGCTCTTGTCGCCCCCTGACCGGCAAATGCCCGTCACGACCGCTTTCCAACTGCTCACCAACAGCATTAACTGCAAGTGGTGAATTTCTCATATTGTTGGCTTTTCGCCATCCCTCACGTAAATATACGGTTCGAACAACCGAATATCGTCACTATACTAGATTAAAAATTGTTAACTGCGTATAATCGCTTACAAAAACGCAAAATGGCCCGGTTGCGCACTGCAATCCGGGCCATTTGCCTCAGGCGGTAGCCCGACTAGTGGCCGTGGCCCTCGTCTTCTTTCTCGGCAATCTCGGCGATCGCACAGTCGGTGGTCAGAAGCAGACCCGAGATTGAGGCCGCATTCTGGAGCGTCGTTCTCACCACTTTCGTCGGGTCTACAACGCCCGCCGCCATCAGATCTTCGAACACAAGGGTCGAGGCATTGAACCCGTTTCCGGTCGACTTGACTTGTTCAACAACGACCGAGCCTTCAGCACCCGCGTTCTCGGCGATCGTTCGAAGCGGAGCTTCGATGGCTTTTCGGATGATGCGCATTCCAATCGCCTGGTCGCCCTCGAGATTGAGACCATCCAAAACCTTGCCCGCACGAATCAGTGCAGTTCCGCCACCCGGAACAATTCCCTCTTCGAGGGCTGCCCGCGTTGCGGCCAGGGCATCTTCGATTCGGGCCTTCTTTTCCTTCATCGCAGTTTCGGTGGCCGCGCCAACCTTAATGACCGCGACTCCGCCGCTCAGTTTTGCAAGCCGTTCTTGTAGCTTTTCCTTGTCGTAGTTGCTATCGGTCGTCTCAATTTGTTGCAGAATCTGCTTCTTGCGGCCTTCGATAAGGTTCGTTTCGCCCTTGCCGTCCACAATCGTGGTGCTTTCTTTCGTGATCACCATTTTGCGGCACGAGCCGAGCATCTCCGGGGTTACCGAATCGAGCTTGAAGCCGAGATCTTCGCTCACAAACTGACCGCCGCAGAGGATGGCCATGTCTTCGAGCATTGCTTTGCGTCGGTCGCCAAAGCCCGGTGCCTTCACGGCCGCAAGCTGCAGATTTCCGCGCAGGCGGTTAAGCACGAGCATCGCGAGCACTTCGCTTTCCACATCTTCGGCGATGACCACAAACGGGCGGCCCATGCGAACAACCTTCTCCAGCAACGGCAGGAAGTCCTGCACATTGCTGATCTTCTTCTCGTAGAACAAGATGTACGGGTCTTCGAAGGTAGCCTCCATGCGGGCCGGGTCCGTGATGAAGTACGGGCTCAAGTAACCCTTGTCGAATTGCATACCGTCCACGTGCTCGATGGTGGTCTCCATAGACTTGGCTTCTTCCACGGTCACGACGCCGTCTTTTCCGACCTTGTCAATCACGCTGGCGACAAGTTCACCAAGCTCCACGTCGTTCGCGCTGATCTTGGCGACGTTCACCGTGCTTTCGACCGTGACCGACATCTTTGCAAGTTCATCCACGATTGCGTCCACAGCTTTGTCAATGCCGAGGCGAATTTGGGTGGCATTGCTTCCGGCGGCCACGTTGCGGCTACCTTCCTTAAAGATGGCCTGAGCGAGCACGGTCGCGGTCGTGGTTCCGTCGCCAGCCAAATCGTTCGTCTTGCTGCTGACTTCGCGGATGAGTTGCGCACCCATATTTTCGAAGCGGTCCTCCACTTCGATTTCCTTGGCGATGGTCACACCGTCGTTGATAACGGTCGGAGAGCCAAACTTCTTTTCGAGCACCACGTTGCGACCACGCGGGCCGAGGGTGACCTTTACCGTATTGGCGAGCTTGTCAATGCCAGTTTCGATTGAACGGCGCGCATCATCGCTGAACTTGAGTTCTTTAGCGGCCATGATTAGGCGTTCGCTCCTGCCATGGCACCTTCAACGACCGCCAGGACATCTTCACCGCGTAAGATTACATAATCTTCGCCGCCGACGGTAACTTCGGTGCCGCTGTACTTGCCGTACAACACAACGTCGCCCACCTTGATGTCAATCGGGGCGAGTTGACCACTGTCGAGCCGCTTGCCCGGGCCAACCGCTAAAACGCTACCGCGTTGCGGCTTCTCTTGAGCACTGTCCGGGAGGATGATTCCGCCGGCCGAGACTTGCTCTTTTTCCGCCATCTTCACTACGATTCGGTCATGCAGAGGTTTCAAATTCATGGTTCTTTTCCCTTATCGAACACGGGACGGCCCCTCAAGAGCACCTCCCGCTTATGGTTAGCAGTATACCGACGAGAGTGCCAACGGTTCAACCCTTTTTGCTCGGTCCCACGACTTTCGAGGCACCAGAAACCTGGCGGGTAACTTGAGCGTCATATACTCATAAGATTGAGTGCGAGAGTATAAGGATGGCCAGAGACTATTACCGAGACCTCGGGGTTGACCGAAAGGCAGACGAGAAGACCATCAAGTCGGCCTACCGAAAGCTCGCGCGGAAGTACCACCCGGATGTGAATCCCGGTGACGCCGCCGCAGAAGCAAAATTCAAGGAGATCAGCCAAGCGTACGAAGTGCTTGGGAACCCAGAGAAGCGCGAACTATATGACCGTTACGGCTCGAACTGGGAAGCCGCTCAACAGGGCGGTGGAGGGTTTGTCGGGGATGAAACCATGCAAGTGGACTTCGGCAACTTCGGCTCGATGTTCGATCAGTTCTTTCGGGGCGGCCACGCCGACATGGGGACAAGGAAAGCTCCTGTTCAATCCCGGGACGTCGAGCGGCCCGTCGAGGTCACCTTAGAGGAAATCGAATCTGGTACCAAACGCTCGCTCAGTTATCAGGTCCAAGATGCCTGCAAAAGCTGCGACGGCACCGGCCAGGTTCGCACTCGAAATGCAAAAACATGCGCGGTGTGCGGCGGAAGCGGGCAAACCGGTGGCGTGTTTGGAATGCCGTCCGTGTGTTCGGCCTGCGCAGGTACCGGCAAGTCAACCCTCGAGAACTGCCCCACGTGCAGCGGTCGCGGCGCAATCCAAACCACGCGAAAAGTGGAAGTCAAAATTCCTGCCGGAGTGAACGAGGGCCAGAAGCTCCGCGTTCCGGGAGGAGGCTCTCGCGGGGCGAATGGTCGTGCGGGCGACCTCTTCGTGATTATCAAAGAAGCGGCTCACCCCACTTTTACTCGCAAGGGCGCGGACCTTGAGACCGAAGTTGAAGTGAGCTACCTCGAAGCCATTCTCGGCGGAAGCATCCGCGTTCCCACCCTGCAGGGACCGGTCTCAATGAACCTCCCCGAATGTACGCAGGTCGGTCAGAAGTTTAGGCTCGCCGAGAAAGGCCTGCCACAAATTAAGGGCGCGCGCGGGTCGCTCTATGTGCGTATCAAAGTGCGCCTTCCGAAAGCGCTTTCGGACAACGAGCGCAAATTACTGAAACAACTTAGCGAGGCAGAAAAGTGAATTCAGAACGAGAACCTGTTTACATGATCGGAATCGCGAGCAAGCTATGCGGAGTCCATCCCCAAACCCTGCGCCAATACGAACGGCTTGGGTTGGTCACCCCGAGCCGGGTGGGGGCGAAGAACCGCCTTTACAGCGAAGCCGATATTCAGCGAGTGAAGCGTGTTCAGCGTTTGACCCAAGAAATCGGAGTGAATCTCGCCGGGGTTGAAATTATTCTGCGATTGCTGGAAGACATCGAACTCTCCCGCGCCGACATGGAAGCCCAGTTTGAGGCGTATCGCCAAGACGTGGAGGAGCGGATCTCACGTTTGCTTCAACATTCCAATTTGCCCATCCGAAAGGACGAGCAACTGCTCCCGACCCCTCGATTGCAGTGGCGGAAGACAGAAATTTGAACCTGAGGTCCCAAAACCTTGCCTATTCAAGGAACGAATGGGGCGCTCATCCGACTATTATTAGGATATACACCCGGTAATAGGGCGTATGGTGGAACACGATGAAACAATTTAAGCTTCTCATGACCGTGGGTGCGTTTGCGCTCGCATTGCCGCTGGTTGCCCAACAAAATCAATTCGCCGAAACCTATGCGATGAAGGGCAAACCGCTCCCGAAGGTTTCGCTGAACAACATCAACGGTAAGACTTGGACCAATGCCGACCTCAAGGGCAAGGTTGTTCTGCTTGATGTGTTTGCGACCTGGTGTGGCCCGTGCAAGGCGGCCGCTCCGAAGCTGCAAGCCATGCACAATGAACTCGCCAGCAAGGGCGTGATGGTTATTGGTGCAAATGCAGGCGAGCGCGGCGCAAGTGGCCCGCTCGACAAGGCCGCTTACATGGCCAAGACCAAGGAATACGTGGCTGAGCACAAGTACACCTACGCATTCACCACGGCTGCCGATGATGTGGCCAAGGCCATGAACGTAAAGGCGTTCCCGTCGTTCTTCATCATCGACCGAAAGGGCGTTATCCGAGAAGTCTTCGTTGGCTTCAACGAAGCGGCAATCCGCAAGACCCTCGTCACGCTCGCCGCTGAGAAGTAATTTCTGAGGTCAGCGTCATTATCGGGCCGAGTTCTCTGTTGCAGAGGCTCGGCCCGATTACTTTTAGTTTTTGACCAGTTCGTAGGCGACGCCCATCGGGGCGGGACCGAGGTCGTTTTCGCGTTGGTTGAACGATCCTCTTCCAGAACGCGGCCCGATTGCGAGCAAGTCAAATTTCACGAACTGCTTGCTTGCCTCGTCATAGGTGGCTGTTCCATAGAGATTGGGGGCGTAGCTCGCTCCACCTGAGTTCATCCGTGCGGTGCCAGAATATTCGATCTCGATAAGACTTCCCCGTTGAGACAGTAAGCGTTTGGTGAGACTGGCCGCCTTGACATGCTCGGAAGCCCATCCCGGGGTTTGACCGCGGACATTATCCACCAGCGTCTCGCGAACGAGTGGCATCAAAACCGAGTTCGGCACGGGTTCGGCCGTGCGACTTTTGGTCACCCAAGCGGAAGGATCATCGAATCCGATCCAGTTCTCGTTCCAGGCCCACTTGACGAAGTCGTACCACATGTCCGAATTCGGCATGTCTTCTCGCCGCGCCCCGCTTTGATCTCCCGGACCGCGCGGCAAATCGCGAAGATTCACGCGCAAGATCATCTTGCGGCCCGCCACTTCGGGCGGAAACGTGGTTGCGACCGGTGGAATCGGTTTAGCCGCGTAACCCTTCTCGGCCTTTAGGGTTGCCCAGCGTTGCAGGGCGCGACGCAACCGGGCGGCGATGTCGCGCGGGTTTCCGTTTCCGGCGAATTTGGCTTCGAGATACTCGGCGTCGGGGCCGATCATATAGATTCCCTGCTTGGTGCCGGGGTGGTTCCATTCCGGCTTGGGCACCTGAGCGCCAAACCGCTTAAAGAACACGTGGTCCGGATTATTGGCAACCCGCTGGAGGTTGCCGGGATCTTCCGGATACAGCATGTACACCTCGTCGGCGACGGTGACGAACTCTTTACTTAATTGAACAATTTCGGGGTCTGACCAGACCAACTGCCGTCCGCGGACGCCATTGTTTCACGTACAGCCGAGTGGATGGCCGTTCATGGTCCAGAGCAGGATGGGCCGCCCAAGCCGCTTGGCCTCTTCGACTGCTGGCCAAAACTTGGTTCGCCAGCCAATGGAACGGTACGCGGCCTCTTTTTGGCTGGGGCGAATAAAAGTGAGCCAGTCTTGCAGGTTTTGAGCCGACGGCACCTGGGACGCGGGCGGCGCGAGCGCAATGAGCGCGAGTGAGGCAAGCATGCTTTAGTCTACACACACGCGGCCCCTTGGCACAACCCTTGCGTGGATGTCATAATGTTGCGGTGCCGGTTCCCGCTGGGTTCACGGCGCGCTCCTCGCCGATGTAGCTCAGTGGTAGAGCAGCTGTTTCGTAAACAGCAGGTCACCGGTTCGAATCCGGTCATCGGCTCCAGATTTGGTCAGGAAACGTTGCCAAGCGGCACACGTCATACTGGGCATTAGGTCCTTTTCCCAGCAAATTCCAGAGCTGCACAAGTACAATCCCCGGTCCTGCGGCTCTGAGGGTCCTTCCTTCTAACATGGGTAATACCATCCGTCTTTAGGGCGTTCGCTTTCCGCAGGACCTTACACTTTTAGGAGAACCATGAACCATGACCCACGCATTAACCATCAGGCGGCGTGGCAAGGTCGTGCCTCCGGCTCCCGACGGCACTGAGCAATTACCCCTTGAGGTTGTAACGTCGCTCTCGCAAGACTTGGGGAGCCTCGGGTACGCGCTTACGCCACTTCTGCTGCTCCATTGTCAGAGATTTAGCTATTACCAGCTCACCGTGTTTCGATCTGAATTAATCGAAGCATTGGAACAGATCGTAGGAGCTCATCGCATGCATTTGCCGATGTATCCAAACTTTCCGGCACAAGTAATGCAAGCAAGCGAAGCAGAACTGTACTTCAACGCCATCCTGCATTACTGGTCTGAGGGGAAGCTGTTTCCGGTTCAACGCAAGGTGTGGCGACCTCGCTACAACGAACCTAAAGTGCTTCGCTTTATAGATTTAGGTACAGAAGCAGACATAGAGGAACTTTTTCGAAAGTTACTTGCGGCCAATGTCGCGTGGTCGGAGCAAGATCGACTAGACCTTGCCTTGCTTATCCGCAACTTTGGCGATACGACTGTATCATACATACCAGAGCGCATCCCTCAAAAGGAAAATGTCGCCCATTTGGGTGCGATCCTTTTGCGAACCTCACTGGAACAAGGATCCGAGTTTGTGCGAACGCATGTAAAGACAGCGACGGATGTTTTGCGGATTGCGGTCGCACTGTCCGGCGGCGATGTTTCGCTCGCCACGGCATCAAGATTCGGCAAGATCTCGCGCCCTGTGCGACGCCTTCTTATCGAAATCCTGGAGACGCAGCCGCAGCTTGTCGAAGACATGCTTCGTTGGAAGAATCGGTGGATTCGCCTCGGTGAGCGGCTCCATCCGCACGAGTTCGTTAGACGCTATCCGAAGACCGCGAAAGCGTTCTCGGTTATCCGGAACAATATTCCCGCTCCTACCTTAAACAGTAGCGTGGAAAAGGCGTTGCGTCAAGAGGATGCGATAGCCGTTGCCGCGAAGCTAAATTCGCGACCGGGCGAATTCGCCCGCCGGTTGGATCATATTCTCAGGTTGCAACCCTCGCGTGCCGAGGAGGTGTTGGAAAAGTTCCGACTTGTCGCGAACCGCGTTTCGACGCCGGTTTTGGTGCAAGCGTGGCATCACTTCCGGACTCGGAACGAAGATCGTGAGTTTCGAGCGTTTTTCCCGAAGGGGAACGTTGCCAAAGCGTTCGCTCGGTTTGACGGTGCATTGCCAAAGTTGGAGAACAGCATCGAAGCTGCCGCGATTTTGGAAGAAGCGTTGACCGCGAGGTTCGCAAGCTTACCGAGTTTAGGAAAGGTCTACCTTGATCCCGAACTTGCCAACTTCCCCGTCCAGTTCGGAACGAGATCCGCATTAAAGGCGCTGCGAACCGTTGCGCGGGGCAGCCGCTTGCCCCTACCCGAAAAGGACATTCTTCGGATGTTCCTTTGGTGGAAGAACGCGAGTGGACGAACGGATATTGATCTGTCGGCGGCGCTGTTAGACAGTAGGTTCTATCACATGGAATCTATCTCGTTCTACAATCTAAAATCCTATGGCGGAGTTCATAGCGGTGACATTGTAGATGCTCCGAATGGCGCGAGTGAGTTCATTGATGTCTCGATCTCGCGGCTTAAGAACAATCAAGTACGGTATGTGGCGATGGTACTCACCAGCTATAGCCAGCACCCCTTCGTCAATCTTCCAGAGTGTTTTGCCGGATGGATGGCGAGGTCGAAGGCGGGATCGGGTGAGGTCTATGAGCCGCGCTCGGTCGAGGATAAGTTGGACTTGACCGCTGATTCCAAGATTGCGGTACCGGTAGTCTTTGATCTGCTCAACATGGAGGCAATCTGGTGTGACCTCGCGGTGCGGCACTACCCGTCCTTCCAAAACACTGTTGGTCGTAACATCGTGGGCATTTCGCTCTCGCTCCAGGCTATCGCCACCATGAAGAAGCCCTCGCTATTCGATTTGCTTAGCCTGCACGCTAGGGCGCGGGGTGAGATGGTGACGAGCCCGGACGAGGCCGAGACCGTCTTCAGTGTCGAAGCCGGGACCCCGTTCGAGCTGGACCGCATCGCGGCGGATTTCCTAGCCTAGTTTTAGGCCAGGAAATCTGTGGTCGCAACTTTTCAATTCGGGACTTTCGGCTTGCCGATGGTAAGTTCGCATTGACGCTACCTAAGGCTTGCGATGTATTTTGAATGTCACCCTCATCGTTGTCAACAATGGCTAATTTGAGCGAAATTCGGAAACATTGAATCCGGAAACATCAAACTCGAACACAGGACTGCCCTCTTGGTAGACCTCCACCTGAATATACAGGTTCTTTGCCGCTCGAAGTTTTCGTAAAAATCGGTCGTAATCTTGGATGAAGGCAACGGTTGTGCTGTGATCCGACGACGCCAAAACTTCCCATCGCTCGGCTTTATCCTGATCGAATCTAATTCCAATAAAACTTCCCTGATACGAGTCGATTAGCAACTGTCCCTCTCTTATCGAGAAAATCACATCCTTGCCATTGATAGGATGATTCCGCAGGGTCAACGACCCCTTTTGCGGGCCTTCATAAGGAAAGTCAAACTCAACGAAGTTTTCTGATTCGATAGAAGCGTACCTAACAGTTTCGCTAGTCATCTGATCAGTTTCTTGGCCGTAAGTCCATTTCCGTTGGGCTATTTCTCTCTCAGCAAGGATTTGAAGCCGTCGGTCCTCCTCTTGTCTTTTGGCGGCTTCGGCTTTGGAGCGCAAAGCTGCTGCGCGTTCGGATTTACGCAGTTTTTCTAAAGCTGTTCTAATCCTGGGGACCAGTGCTTGGGCCTCCTGATTTTCGCCGCTACTTCTATATTCTCTGAATAGTTGCTGTGCGGCAAAGAGTGCTGCGTCAGGGTCGGTTTCAAGATTTGATTTGACCGATTCCAGTAGTTCGCGCGCGCTCGCAGGTGCCGGGATATCTGGCGCTGAGCTACCGGAATTGTCGACAAAAACCCCTGACGTAATCGCCGAGACAACGCAAATTAGAGCAAGCGATGTAGTGAGCACCTTGGCCCAAAGCGGGTAACTGGGTTGTTTCTGCATCAATGAAACCTTCCAAATCTAACTTAAAGTTAAGGCAACTTCACCCGCCAATTATATCACCTCCTGCGCATTGATTCACTTTTAGTGCTGCCACTTACACACCAAAAATTCAGAATCTTGCGCCAGCAACTTCCTGTCCCCCAAAAAGTGGACAGCCGGTATGACGCAGATCATACTGCCCTCCCCCAGCGCGAACCCACACTTGAACCACGCGAGTGAGTTCTCATGAAAATTACTAAGTCTGCCATTGGTCGAATACTCCCCAGCGCGTTCGCACTCGTCGGAATCGCCGCCGTCGCGGTGACCCAGCAACGCGTCTATCCTGAGCTCCCGAACTATCAGGCAAAGCCGCCCGCCACCATCGGGAACCCAGATAGTTCCGTCTATTCCGGACCATTCAAGTTCCAGTACCAAACCTGGAAGTCCACCGACGAGATGAAGGCGAACACCAAATATGGCGGATCGGGCCACCGCGATTACCTCGCCGATGCCCCGAACCTCGTCGTTCTTTGGGCCGGCTATCCGTTCTCCAAGGAATACAACCAAGCCCGCGGTCACAGCTACGCCATGCACGACGTCAAAACCACGGGACGCAGAAGCGAAGCCACTCCCGCCACGTGCTACTCGTGTAAGGGCCCCAACGTTCCGGTGGCCATGAACCGCGACGGCGTCAAGGCCTTCTACGCAAACAAGTTTGATCACTATGTGAACGAAATGGGAAGCTCAATCGGCTGCGCTGATTGCCACGAACCCAAGACGATGAAGCTCCAGGTTTCCCGGCCTGCCCTCATCGAAGGCTATATGGCGATGGGCAAGGATATCAACAAGGTCCCCGAAGAAGAAAAGGCCTCTCTAACCTGCGCTCAGTGCCACGTCGAATACCACTTCAAGGGCGCGGATAAGTACCTTAAGTTCCCGTGGAACTTCGGCCAAACCGCCGAGGACTTCGCGCGCTACTACAACACCATTGGTTTTTCCGACTGGACACACACCATCAGCGGCGCGAAGATGGTGAAGATGCAGCACCCGGACTTTGAACTGTTTAAGCAAGGTCTGCATGGCAAACGCGGTGTCTCGTGCGCCGATTGCCACATGCCGAAGGAAACCATCAACGGCAAGGAAGTCACTAACCACCAAATCCAAAGCCCGCTCTATATGGTGGACAAAACCTGCGGAAACTGCCACAACTGGACCGCAGAAGAAGCCAAAAAGCGAGTCTATGAGATTCAGGACCGCACCCGAGACCTGCTGACCCGAGCCGAGAGGATCCTCACTCGTGCCCACCTCGAAATCGGCGATGCGAAGAAGCTCGGCGCAACCGACGCGGAACTCGAATCTGTGCGGATGCAAATCTCCATGGCGCAGATGTATTGGGACTACGTGGCCGCCGCCAACGGAATGGGATTCCACGCTCCGCAAGAGTCGGCTCGCGTACTCGGCAAGTCCATTGACATGGCCCAAGAGTGCCGCATCGAAACTCAAGAGATTCGCCTGAAGAAGGGTGCCACCGGCCCGCTCGTCATGCCCGATATTTCTACCAAGCAAAAGGCGCAGGCTTACATCAAGCAGTTCGCGCCTGCCCCCAAGTAACCACAGAGATTGCTTCTTGCCCTGCCGCATTCCCCGTGGCAGGGCACTTTTTCGTCATAACCGCCTGCTCGTCTGCCCCGACTTCCGTACCCGGCCAAGGAACTTTCCAGCGGGTACCCTCCTTACACCTTCCCTATGCAAACCCAGGAACATAACGTAATCATCATCGGCTCGGGCCCAGCTGGATACACCGCCGCCCTATATAACGCCCGCGCCAGCCTCCAGCCGCTTCTGTTCTCGGGTTTGCAGCCAGGCGGTCAGCTGATGATTACCACTGATGTCGAGAATTACCCCGGCTTCCCAGAAGGCATCCTCGGCCCAGAGATGATGGCGAAGTTTCGCGAGCAATGCCAGCGATTCGGTACCCAAATTCGCGACGAAGAGGTCACCCGCGTGGACCTCAGCCAACATCCGTTCAGGGTGTATGTGGGCGAGACGGAATACCTTGCCAAATCCGTGATAATCGCCACCGGAGCTTCAGCTAAGTGGCTTGGCCTAGAGAGCGAAGTTACGTTCGGCGGCTTCGGCGTGAGCGCGTGCGCCACCTGCGACGGTTTCTTCTTCCGCAACAAAGAAGTAATCGTGGTCGGCGGCGGCGACACGGCGATGGAAGAGGCGAATTACCTCACCCGAATGTGCTCCAAGGTCTATCTGGTGCATCGGCGCGAAGAATTCCGGGCGAGCAAGATCATGCTCGACCGAGTGCTCGCGAATCCCAAGATCGAAATGGTCCTGAATACCGAGATTGACGAAATTTTGGGACAGACCGAGCCGTTTAAGAAGGTGACGGGCGTGCGGCTGAAGGATACGGTCACGGGTGAAAAACGCGAGATGCCGATTGAAGGAGTCTTTATTGCGATCGGTCACAAACCGACGAGCGACCTATTCAAGGGCCAATTGGATATGGACGAAACGGGATATCTCTTGCCGAAAGCGGGAACAATGACACACACCAAGATTCCGGGCGTGTTTCTCGCCGGCGACGTCGCCGATAGCGTCTATCGCCAGGCCGTGAGCGCGGCGGGAACCGGTTGTATGGCCGCCATTGACGCCGAACGTTTCCTTGAATCCCTCGGTCACTAAACTCAACTACCGTGATACTTCCCCTTCTTGCCACCACTGCCCTGCTCGCCGGACAGCAACAAGATTCGTTTGGCGATTCTTGGAACATCAAATCGCGCGACGGTTCTTACGATCGCTTTCTAACCGCAATCATGCGCGAACCGCTCGCGCCCGCCAAGGTGGACCCCAAACACGAGTGGGGATTTAACTTCATGACGGTCGGTTACGCGTCCCGATCGAACTCGCCGCTCCAGTGGGAACTCCGGTTCCGAACGTTCTATCAGAGCCGGGTGGGGACCGATATCGCGCCGCTTGCAACCCGGGCGCTGCTCCGGTTGTGGGAATACAACTATGACCGTCTCACCTTGGACCACGCCGAAGAATTCCGGCGGCTGGTGGACGTGTATCTGTGCGATCAAGGCAAAGCCGGGGGTGAACAGCTCTTTCTTGAGGACCGATTTGAACCCCGTCCGGAAGGTCGCCCCCGCGTAAAGGCCAACATCATCTTCATTTATCAGTTGGGGACATTCAAGAACTACGTCGAGATGATTCGGGAGCTTTCCCACGAATACGGCCACGCGACACTGCCGCCGGTCGGCGGATTCTCTGCCCCGGAAAACTGGATCAACGGTCACCTCGGCGAGCACCTCTACATGCGGTGGCTGACCCAAGACCTCGCATCCAAGAAGATCCAGCGTTACGACACGATGGGCGCGGAGCTTGACGTGATGCGCGGTTATCTGGATAAGAACTTGACGCCGCTCGTGCGCGGGTTCCATGCCAGCGGACCAAACATTCCCGCAATCAAGAAGAAAGATGGCGCCGCCGCCAACCTTTGGCTCGGCATGATGCTCCACGCCGAAAGCGTGCTTCCGGCTGCCTCGTTTCGGCGGGCACTGCTGGCGGGAGGCCGGGATGCCGCCGCATACGTTCCTGCAATCGCGGACACCGCGCGGTCGGGAATGGTGCTCAGCACGGCGGGCCTGAAAGGCGTCAAGACTTGGCTTCCGGCGGGCAATTTTAAGCTCGAAGGCGCAACCGTGATCCGGCGCAGCAATGGCTGGGCATTTGTTACCGTGAACGCCACCTCCGTGAAGCTCAAGTAATTTGGCAACTTTCGCTCCACCACCCTAAATTGCCCCGGCACGTGCGCCGATACCAATACTGATAGCCAGGAATAGCCCTGGTAAACGTACGGTTCACGCACTATGTCGGACATGCTTTCGCAAGAGGAAATTGAAGCTCTACTTTCCTCGCTTCAGGAGCAAGATAGCTTCATTCCGCCGGCCGCAGATTCTCCCGCCGGTGGACGCCCCGCAGGTCCGACTGCCTCAATCGCCGCAACCACCAGTCGCAAACCGGTTCGCAACGCGATTGCCTACGAAGTCTACGATTTTCGCCGCCCGGACAAATTCAGCAAAGAGCAGCTGAAAACTCTCCAGATGCTTCACGAGACGTTTGCGCGGCACGCCGCGACCGGACTCTCGGCATACCTACGCAGCCCGGTCAACATCGATCTCATTTCCTTGGAGCAGGTCCCTTTCGACGAATATCTGCGCAGCATCAACAATTCGGTGTTCACCATCATGTCGCTCTCGCCGCTCGCGGGTCAATCCGTGCTCGAGATGGAGTTCGACATCGTCCTGAGCATGATTGACCGCCTGCTTGGTGGCCCCGGGCGCGCGCTCAGGCGCACGGTCCTCACCGATATTGAGCGCCCGCTGGTTCGGCAAATGGTAGAGCGGCTCTTTGGCGGCCTCAAATCTGCCTGGGAGCAAATTGTGCTTGTGAATCCGAGCATCGAGGGAATGGAGACGACTGCGCAGTTCGTACAAATCGCTCCGCCAAACGACATCGTTGTAACCATCCTCTTTGAGGTTCGCATCGGCGAGAACCGGGGCGCGATGAGCCTTTGTATTCCCTACTTGGTGCTCAAACCCATCGCAGGAAAACTCAGCGCACAAAAGTGGTTTGTCAGCAGCAGCAAGCGTGCCAATCCGGCAAACAAACGTGCGCTCACCCACCAGGTTCGCAATACTAAGATTGATTGCACCGTGTGCCTCGGCGACACAAAGATCTCCGTTCGAGAATTTATGGACCTCAAGCCCGGCGATACGCTCCGGCTCGATCAAGAACAAGCTAATCCGCTCAGCATGCTGGTCGGAAAATCACCCAAATTTGTCGGTTTCCCGGCCGTAAGCGGCCGAAAAATGGTGTTCACGATTTCTAACATCGTCACTCAGGACTAATAGTCAATGGCTCAAATCACTCCTCAACTGCTCGAAACTTTCACCAATCTCCAGACCACGATCTGGCAAGGTGTTTCCAACGCGGCGTCCGAAGCGGCGAACCAGATGGTCACCTTCAGTGCGCCGATTTCCATGGCCTGCGCGCCAATGGGTCTGTATTCGGAATTCACCGAATCGTACTACCTTCTCTCGTTCTCGCTAGGCGATGACGACGACGACGAGCAACTCCTCATCATGACGGAGGAGACCTACCTTGACTATTGCGAATTTGTATTGGCGCGGTCCATCGAAGCCGCCGACGAAGCCGTAGATGGCGAAATGAAGTCGGCGATGGAAGGGATCCTCCACGGCATCACCACGACGATTTCAAATCTCACCAACGAGACGATTCTTGCCAACAACCTAAATCTCCGTCACCAACCGCTGAGCCTCGGTGTGGGACTGACGAATGCTTCCGAAATTATCCGCACCAATGTGGTGATGGAGTTCAACGAACTAAGTGGAACGCTTGTGTGGCTTTGCACCGCAAAGACGGCGCGAATGGCCACGGGCGAGGTCGAAGCAGACGCCGCAACCACCCCTCCTGTGTTCGAGTTTGCTTCGGGCAATGCCAACGCACCGGCTCAGGCGCAAGCCGCTCAACCAGATGCGAGTCTTGAGCTCTTGCTCGATATTCCGCTTGAGATCAGCGTAGAACTCGGCCGCATGAAGATGCCCGTCCGCGACGTGGTCGAGCTGGGCGCGGGCAGCATTGTCGAAATTGACAAGGCCGCCGGAGAGCCGGTGGACGTTCTCGTAAACGGTCGCCTCGTGGCCCGCGGCGAAGTCGTTGTCATCGAAGACAACTTTGGCGTCCGCATCACCGAGATTCTCAGCGCGGCCGACCGCCTGCAACGCCTTAACGAAGCCGCATGAACGCCCTTCGCCTTCTCCTTCTAACCGCTGTACTGGTAATGGCGGTGTTGAGCCCCGCCAAAGAGACTGCCTTGGACGCGGCTCGCCAAGAGCCGGTCGCAAAGGCGGCCTCCGGTGGCTCCGGGTTACCGATCCTTCCGTTGCTTGCCGCTGTGCTTGGCCTAGGAGCTATCGTTAAGCTCGGCGGGCCAAAGCTGCTGGCATTCGCGGGTTCGCGGGTTCACACGGGCGTTGGCAGCGGCATCACGATAGTCGAAACTGCAAATGTAGCCCAAGGTGCGCTCTACGTTATTCAGGTTCGAGGCAAAACCTTGCTCGTCGGAGCCACCAGCGGCGCGGTGGCAACCCTAGCCGACCTCACCGAATCGAGTCAAGCCCAAGTGGCAGAACCCGCCTTCTTCGAGCATTTTGATGCCGCGCTTGTGGAGGCTCCCGCCACTGAAGCCGCCGAAGAAGACACCCCTCTCAACCGCCTGAACCGACTTATGGGGTCCGTGAAGTGAAGCGACTCTTCGCCGTTCTGCTCGCTACCCTGCTGCCGCTCTCGCTCAGTCTCGCCCAAGGCGTGACCGTTCCGAGCGTGAACATCGGCGTGGGTGGCGGAGCCAAGGGCGACGAAGTAAGCACATCGCTGCAGATCCTTGCCTTGCTGACCATCCTCAGCATCGCTCCGTCTCTGCTCATTCTGACCACTGCATTTACCCGCATTGTCATCGTGTTCAGCTTCCTCCGCACCGCGATGGGAACGCAAAGCATTCCGCCCAACCCGGTGATGATCGGCCTCTCGCTTTTCCTGACCTTTTATGTGATGGGCCCCACGTTCGAGAAAATCAACGACACCGCGTTGAAGCCATACATGGCGAAGGAAATCTCGATTGAAGTCGCCACAAAAAATGCCGAGGCTCCCATCCGGGAGTTCATGCTCAAGAACACGTACAAGAAAGACCTCGAAATGTTTCTTTCCTACCGGAACGAGACGGCGGTGGACAAAGAGACCGTGCCGCTACTCAGCCTCATTCCCGCGTTTGTCATCAGCGAACTCAAAACCGCGTTTGTTATCGGCTTCTATTTGTTCTTACCGTTTATCGTGATTGACCTCATCGTCGCGAGCATTCTCATGTCCATGGGCATGATGATGATGCCCCCCGTTGTCATATCTCTTCCCGCCAAGATTCTCGTCTTCGTGCTTGCCGATGGCTGGTCGGTGGTGGTCAAAGCCATCTTATCGGGATACATGTAGTCATGAATCAGTCCAGCGTCCTAGAAATCACTCGGCAGGGCCTCACGACCTGCTTTATGGTGTCCATGCCAATTCTGGCCGTGGCTCTGTTCTTCGGCCTCATCGTAAGCGTCTTCCAGGCCGTGACGCAGGTGCAAGAGATGACGCTTAGCTACGTGCCCAAGCTCATTGGCGTGGGCGCAATCATCGTGTTGATGGGCGGCTGGATGCTCAGCACCATGGTTGAATTTATGACGCTCAGCTTCACCCAGGCCGGACGGGTTGGCCTGTAATGAGCCTCGACGCCCAGTGGCTCATCGGCATCTTGGCCCTGTTCGTCCGTAGCTCCGCCATGCTCTTGGTCTCTCCGATTTTCGGGGGTACTGTCACCCCGCGCCTTCGGGTGCTATTTGCCGCCGTGCTCGCGATGTCGCTTGCTCCGACCATGCACGAAGTGCTCCCTTCTGTGCCGGAAACGCTTCATGATCTTGCCTCGCTGGTGCTTACCGAAGTGGCGATCGGCGCACTGATCGGCTTCACCATCCAACTGTTCTTACTCGCCGCCGAAGCCGCCGGGTCCATTTTGGATATCCAGCTCGGTTTCGGTTCCATGCAGTTGCTCAATCCGAACACGCAGGCTATGTCTTCGGTGCTCGGTAACTTCAAGATGATGCTGGGCACTTTGCTCTTCTTCATGTTCGATGGCCATCTGATGATGATCCAGGCATTTATTGAGAGCTACCGCCTCGCGCCACAGCTTGACCAAGAAAGCTACGCACGGATCATCGAAAGCCTACTTCAGTTCTTGAGTTCGCTCAGCCTTCTTTCCTTGCAAATTGCCGCACCGGTGGCATGCGCAGCCCTGCTCGTTGACCTCGCCGCGAGCATCGTGAACAAGGCTATTCCGCAGATGCAGGTGTTCTTCCTCACTGCGGGTATCAAGCCCGCAGTTGGTGTGCTCGTCATGGCCAGCACTTTGCCACTGTATGCCTCGTTGATGAAGGTGGGGACCGAACGCACCATGACGCAGGTTGGTTATATCCTCCAAGGAGTCCTCCGCTAATGTCCGCAGAAGGTCAATCGGGTGAAAAAACAGAAAAGCCCACACCCAAGCGACTGGCCGATGCGCGCAAAAAGGGCCAAGTCGCAAAATCACATGATCTTGTTGGCGCGCTCGGGCTTCTTGCCCTGCTATCTGTCATTCCCGCCGCCGCCAGCAAGTTCGGCCCCGAAATGCTGGTTGCCTTTCGCACCGTCTTGTCGCAAGCCCCTGGCCAAACAGATCCCCAGAGTCTTCTCCAATTCACGGGAATGGTTGCCCGACCCGGCCTCATGCTTCTAGGCGTCGTGATGGCCACCGCGATGCTTGTGGGTGTCCTCGGGAACGTGGCTCAAGTCGGATTCCACTTCAGCACCGAGACAATTACACCAAAGCTCTCCAAACTAAACCCAATGGAAGGCATCAAGCGACTGCTTTCCCGAAAAACGATTTTTGAGGCCGCAAAAGCGACGGCCAAGGGCCTGCTCTTCGGATACCTCGCCTATGCGGTGCTAAAGGAACGCTGGGACACGATCAACGTCCTGATGCTCACGACGCCCTTCCACGCCGTCAGCGAAGTCGGCGGGATCATCGTTGCCATCGGCATGCGGGTGGGTTTCGCATGGCTCGTTCTTGCCGCGCTTGACTACATGTTCCAGCGTCAACAGATGATGAAGCAACTGATGATGACCAAGGACGAACTGAAGCGGGAGTTCAAGGAACAAGAAGGTTCGCCTGAAGTGAAGTTCGCGCGGCAGCAAAGAGCCCGCAAACTCTCGCGCGGACGCACGGCCGAAGCGGTCAAAAAGGCCGACGTCATTATCACGAACCCGACGCACTACGCCATTGCCCTCAAATACGACCGCAGCAAAATGCACGCCCCGATGGTGGTCGCCAAAGGCGTGGATTACCTGGCACTCAGAATTCGCGAAATGGCCGCCGAAGCGAACGTACCGGTGATTCCGAATCCGCCCCTAGCCCGCTCGCTCTATAAGCACTGCGAAATCGGTGACTTTGTTCCCCGAGATTACTTTGCCGCAGTCGCCGAAGTGCTCGCGTTCGTTTACAAGACCGCCAAGGGCGTCAAGCGCCAAGAGTAAACTAGCCAGGTGCAGTCGGCCGCCGAGGCGTGGAAGAAAATGGTGTTGCGGGCCATGCCCCCGCCGGCATGGCTATCTCCCCCATTTCCCGAGAATGACGTCGTCATTTCTTCGCGCGTCCGCCTCGCGCGAAATCTCGCGCATCACCGATTTCCCCACCACGCCACAGACAACGAGCTTCGCGAAGTCCGCGAGAAAGTCCACCAGGCCTCGGAACCCCTATCGCTTACCGCTCTCGCACGAATGACCGAGGCCGAGCGCGATTTTCTCCTAGGATGCCGATTAATCTCACCTGATTTTGAACCCGGAAAGCCGGGGCGCTTACTATTGGTCAACACCCCCCGCAGCCTGAGCATCATGGTCAACGAAGAAGACCATTTGCGTGTGCAGGGCCTTACCGCGGGGTGGAGCCATCCTTCGGCGCTGCAAATTGCAGACACCGCCATTCAAGTGCTTGGTCAGCAGATCGAGTTCGCCAAGTCGAGTCCGTGGGGATTCCTGACGAGTAGTCCCTACAACAGCGGTTCTGCCCGGCGGGATTCTGCTCTGGCCCACCTGGTAGGGCTTGCTCAAATGCGGCGGCTTTTGCCGAGCCTAGAAACGTTGCGGGCGAGCGGGCTGATTGTGCGGGGCATCTTCGGAGAATCCAGCCGCGCGGTCGGAGCATTCTTTCAAATCAGTTCAACTTCGGACCGGGCCGCAGGCTTTGTTGGCGCGATCGAATACTTGATGGACATCGAACGATCGGCCCGCGCGCAGTTCCCACCGGAAGAATTGGTGAAGGTAGCCCGGCAAGCGATTGAATATGCCGTGGTGTCGCGCGAACTCGAAATGGCAGACGCCTTCCGAGTGCTCGCATACGTGCGCTGGGCCTGTGCGGAGAAGTTGCCCGGGTTCACGCTGGAGGTTCAGCAAATTGATCACTTGCTGTCTACGATGGAGGTCAACGGCCACCACGATCCGGCGGGTGCAGCGCGAGAACGCGCCAACACTCTCCGAAACGAACTTGAACCCGTCCTAAGCCTTCCGTAATGTCGCCGGGGCCGTATAATAGAGGGTAATTCAGAGGATTCTATGCAAGACATTTTTCCCATTCGCCGTGTTCACCACATCCGACACTATGTGAATAACGCGCGTCAGGCGGCGTTCTTCTATAAGCACACGTTCGGCTTCAACGTCACCGGCTATCGCGGCCTAGAAACTGGTTCGACCAATCAGGTGGATTACTTGCTGGAGCAAAACGACATTCGAATTGTCTTCAGTGCGCCCGTTCGACCTGGCCACCCCATGGCCGACAAGATCGCTGAGCACGGCGACTTCGTGCAAGATATCGCCTTTGAAGTAGACAACGTAGACGAGGCGTATAAAACGGCATTGGGCCGGGGAGCCGTAAGCGCCTACGAGCCGCACACTCTCTCGGACAACCAAGGCAGCGTGCGAATCGCCGGGATCAAAATCTACGGCGACACGATCCACACATTGATCAACACGGACGACTATGTCGGGGTGTTTATGCCCCAGTTCCGCCCAGAAAACGAACCCGGAGACAGCATCGGGATCATCGAGATTGACCACTGCGTCGGCAATGTCGAACTCGGATACATGAACAAATGGGTGAAGTGGTACGAGGACGTACTCGGCTTTAAGAACCTCATTTCGTTCGACGACAAAGACATTTCGACCGAATACACCTCCCTGATGTCGAAGGTGATGGCAAGCGGAAACGGACGCGTCAAGTTCCCGATCAACGAACCCGCCGCAGGTAAGAAGAAATCCCAGATTGATGAGTTCCTGGAGTTCTTTGGTGGCGCGGGCGTTCAGCACGTTGCACTTCGAACGGACGATATCATCTTCACGGTTAAACAGCTTCGGGCGCGCGGAATTCAGTTCCTCAGCGTCCCGCGATCGTACTACGAAATGCTTCCGGACCGGGTGGGCACGATTGATGAGGACATTGACGTGCTGAGCGAACTCGGAATTCTCGTAGACCGAGACGACGAAGGGTATCTGCTCCAGATCTTTACGAAGCCGGTGACCGACCGACCGACCCTCTTCTACGAAATCATTCACCGCAAGGGTGCAAAGAGCTTTGGCAAGGGCAACTTCAAGGCCTTGTTTGAGTCTATTGAGCGCGAGCAAGCCGTCCGCGGTACGCTCTAACCACCTGTCCGCCCCTCCAACTGGAATTTTTGCAGTTGGAGGGGCTTTTTTGTTTCGCGTCGCAAATTTCGGCGTAAAATCACGATGGACCAATCCTATGAGCACTGACCTTAACGCCCAAAAAGAACTCGCCAACTATGCCTTGATGCTTACCCAACTGTACGCAAAGGACATCAACGCACTGAGCGATGAACAATTCAAGACTTGTCCGGGCGGTTGCGCCCGCACCGCCGCAGATTACACCTCGGAAGTGTGGACGTTCAACCAGATGACCACCGCCATGCTCAACGGCGAGCCTCCGGCACCGTGGCCCTCCGATGAAGAGCGAAACGCCCGAATCGCCGAGTTCGGAGACCGCGAATATGCCGCCGCCAAGATCGTGGATTCCGGCAAGAATCTCGCCCGGGCAATCTCGAACGCTAGTCCAGAAACGTTGGCGTCCATGACAAAAGCTCCTTGGGGAGCAGAGATCAGCATGCTCTCGTTCGCCATGCTGACCGTCAATCACATCTTCTACCACGATGGGCAACTGAACCTGTGCCAATCGCTCGCCGGAGACGGCGAGATGCACTGGTTCTAACCCAGCGAAACGATGCGCCCGGTTTGGGCGCTTTCGAGCGCGGCGACCGCCAACCGAACGGCCGCCGCGCCTTCTTCTAGGCTCACCGGCGGCGCGGTTCCCGATTTATAGGCGTCGTAGAACGCTTTGATCTGCTGGTAATACGGATCGTCGGTCGGCAGCAACTCGTTGCTCACGGCGGGAATCCCCGTGGCGTCCACTCGGCGCACGGACTGCATTTGCCGAGAATCGTGCTCTATCATCCCGTCGCTACCGCAAACTTCAAGGGTCGTTCGGAATCCGCCCGGATCCATCCACGTGGATTCAACATGCCCGATGCATCCGTTCGTAAACTCCAGCATGACAAGCGCATAGTCCTGCGCCCCCTGCAGTTCGGGCCTGTCACATTTCGCGCTCCGGGCATAGACTGATTTAACCGGACCGATCGTCCAAAGTAGCCAGTCAAATTCGTGTACGGCCACGTCGAGAATCACTCCGCCGGACCGCTCGATATCACCGAACCACGGGCTGGCGGGCCCTTTTCCACCACGGCGAAGGCGGGCGGTCGCTAGCGTTCCCAGCTGTCCGGATTTGACTAGCTCGTGCGCCTTTCGATATTCCGGGAAGTAGCGGACAACCTGTGCAGGCATGGCAAAAGCGTTGTGCTGCTCTGCCAACGCGATGATCTGCTCGCACTCTTCCACGGTACGGCCCAACGGCTTTTCGATGAGAACCGCCTTCCCCGCTTCGAACGAGGCCTTCGCCAATTCAAGGTGAAAGTCGGTCGGTACGCAGATATCCACGACGTCACACCACGCCAGGAGGTCCGTGACGGACGTCATCGTACTGATCTTGTGGCGCTCGGCAAACTCGGCGGCCCGGGTTTCAGAGACATCGAAGAGTCGAACCTCAACATCCGGAATCATCGCCCACTTGCGCATGTGAACATTCCCCATGCCGCCCGCCCCGATCAAACCAACCTTCGTCACGCCCTCAATTATGTCTACAATCGCTCCATGACCGTTCTCATCTGCATTCTGATCGGGCTCGCGGCCGGAGTCGCAGGAGGGCTATTTGGCATCGGTGGCGGAATCCTCATCGTGCCCGCCCTGATTCTCGCGTTTGGGTTTGGCCAACAAAAGGCCCAAGGGACTTCTTTGGTTGCACTTCTCGCCCCGGTTGGAATCCTTGCCGTTAAAAACTACTACGACAAGCAAATGATTGATTTCCAGAAAGGCGGCATCATCGCATTGGCGTTTTTCGGCGGAGCCTATCTCGGTTCCAAGATCGCGGTTGACCTTGACCCGATCACCATGAGGCGGCTATTTGCGGGCTTTTTGGCACTCACATCCCTCTACCTGTTTTTCAAGCCGAACTAAATTCGGCTAAAGTTACGACATTCGTTACTATGGGAAGCCCAACCGATAACTTCAATTACGGCGCTGCCAAGCGCTTTCGTCTCATCCTTCGCGAAAGCGGCTCGACCCGAGATATGGGCGGCAACGACCAAAGTATTGCGGTCGGCATCGTGGACAACATCTTTGTTCAAGCCCTTGAAGGCGCCGCGAGTGATATCCATCTCCAACCCGAACGCGAACAGCTGAAAATTCGGTTCCGGCAAGATGGCATTCTGGTGGACGCGGGTCAGCTTCCTCCCGAGCACGCCAGCAACGTAATCGCTCGTATAAAGCTCGCCGCCGGCATGAGAATTGACGAGCAACGCGAAACGCAGGACGGCCGTATTGACATGGAATTCAACGGTCGGCGACTCTCGGCGCGGGCCTCATGTGTGCCGAGCCTAAACGGCGAAAAGCTCGTTATGCGCTTGCTCGACCCGAACGCGATGAAGGTGGACCTCAGCAAACTGGGCATGCCCGAAGACGTGCTGGCTAAATGGAAGCGCATCATCAGCGTTCCCTATGGCTTGATTTTGGTAACCGGGCCCACAGGTAGCGGAAAGACATCCACGCTCTACGCATCGCTCAACACGTTTGATTCCGCTCGGCGCAACGTGATGACAGTCGAAGACCCCGTCGAATACGAGTTTGATAAGAACATCGCGCAGGTCCAGGTGACCGAGAAACTCACGTTCCCGCGGGTTATGCGCACGTTCTTGCGGCAAGACCCGGATGTGATGATGGTTGGTGAAATGCGGGACGGCGAATCGCTCGGCATCGGTATCCAAGCCGCCCTCACCGGTCACTTGGTTTTGAGCACCCTACACACCAACAACGCCATCGAAACTGTAGGGCGGATGAGAGACATGGAAGCAGAAAGCTATCTCATCGCGGGCGTGATCGTCGGTGTACTCGCTCAGCGGCTCGTGCGGCTTAACTGTCAAAAGTGCATCGAACCTTATAAGCCGACGGGAGAGGAAATTGAGATGCTCAAACTTTCGCCCGAAGAGTTGGAGCGCGGGAAATTTGCTAAAGGAAAGGGGTGCCCCGAATGCCGAGGAACCGGTATGCGGGGGCGAGTCGGAGTCTTCGAGCTTCTGATGGGCACACACGACATGAAGCAGGCAATCGCGGCCGAAGCCGGCTTTGCCGAACTCACTGAAGCAGCAAAACTCCAGGGCTTCCGCCCAATGGTCGAGGATGGTCGGGCCAAAGCCATGAACGGTTGGACCACGCCGGACGAAGTTCTGCGCGCGGTTTATACGCAAGCGGTGTCTTAAGGACCGATTAGCGGAACCGATTCCCTCCTTCGAACGTTAGTCTTGATAGCTACGTCATCTCAAGGAGGGGTATTGCGTTGGATTTTTCAGTTGTTATTGCGGCTATAGCGGCGTTTTTCGGCCCGGGGGCGCCCCAGGTGCTGCCGGTCTCGGTCACCTACAAGAGCACCACCTCGTATGCGAGCCGACCCAGATATCAGGTTGTTACCAACCAGGTGCAATGGTCTAAAGCGTGGATCGAAGAGACGAAAGGCACCCGGTCCACTCCGACGGTGGACTTCAAGAACAAGTTCGTCGTATTGATTCAGCAGGGCAAAACCGTGGGCTCGGAAGGAATCGTTTTCCACAGCGTACAACGCGTGAACGACCAGATCGTGATCCGATTTGATAACGAATCCGCGCCGGCGAGCCGAAAGAACAAGGTCTCAACCGCTAGCGGCTATGCCGTGATTCCGAACGCACGCGGAACATACGTCTTCCTCGAGAATGTTCAGCAAGTGAAGGATAAACCGCCGATTTGGCGGGAACGAGCCCGCCAAACCGTGAAGTAACCGAAACCCTACTGGGTTTCGGTTTCTTTTTTGCGATGTTGCCGGAGGAAAGCCGGGATATCCAGGTCCGATTCGTTGAACACGTTCGCCGGCTCGGGCACTTCCTTGCGAGACTGTGCTGGGGTTGAGAACAGCTCGTTCGGGTTCACCTTGGTGCCTTCTTCGGTGGGTGAAGGGGCGGACACCACTGCCGACGGAGGCGCAAGCGTGACCGTTGGTTGCTGCGTGCCGATCGCTTGGGCAACCGCGCGGCCTTCGCTGGAATATGGGTTGAACCCGGTGGCAAGCACCGTGATTCGAACCTGATCTTCCATGCTCTCGTCCTCAACCAAGCCGAAGTAAATCGCGGCGTCTTCGCTGTCGCAAAGCTCGTGGATGTACTGCATGGCTTCCCCGCTTTCGGCAAGCGTCAGTGCCTTGCTTGCCGTGATGTTGACAAGAAGTCCCTTGGCTCCGTAAATTGTCTGCTCGAGCAGCAGAGAGTTTGTTGCACTCTTTGCGGCCTGCAGCGCTCGGTGTTCGCCCACACCGTATCCGATACCCATCAGGGCCGGTCCTGCGTTGCTCATCACCGCGCGAACGTCGGCAAAGTCCACGTTGATCTTGCCCGGCGTGGTGATAATGTCGCTGATTCCCTGAACGCCCTGGCGCAGCACGTCGTCGGCCACACGGAACGCGTCGGTAAGCGTCGTTCGCTTTTCCACTACAGACATGAGCTTGTCGTTAGGGATCGTGATCATCGTGTCAACGCGACCAATAAGCGAAGTGATGCCTTGGTCGGCGAGCTTTGCCCGGCGCGGACCTTCGAACCCGAACGGGCGGGTAACCACCGCCACCGCGAGCGCACCGATTTCTCGGGCGAGGTCGGCAATCACCGGGGCGGCCCCGGTTCCGGTTCCGCCACCCATACCTGCCGTAATAAACACCATGTCGGCGCCTTCCAGCACCTTGCGAATCTCGTTCTTGGATTCTTCGGCCGCGCTCTTTCCGATTTCGGGGTTTCCGCCCGCACCGAGGCCACGAGTGAGGTTCGCGCCAAGCTGAACCCGAGTCGGGGCACTGCTGTGCTCGAGGACCTGGATATCCGTGTTCATTGCCACGAATTCCACGCCGTCAATTCCGGCTTCGATCATGCGGTTCACGGCATTGGAACCACCGCCGCCCACGCCGATGACTTTGAGAGTCGCCTGCTTGCTGGTGTTATCTGTGTTACTGGTCGCCATTAGCTAGTCCTTATAGTTGAAACATACTCATAATGCGCTCTTTCCAATTCCCAAACCCGCTCACGGGCTCCAGGGCGTCTTCGCGCGATTGCAATCCGTTAAACGCCAATCCGGCGGCCACGGCAAATTCTGGGTTGGAGAATCGAACTCCGGCACTTCCGGCCGCCTTCGGTGAGGCGACTCTAACATTGGGGTCCGAAAGCACAGACGCGAACAGCTGCGGCAGACCCGGCATGTGCGCCGACCCTCCCGTGAGCAACACACCGCCCGGCAACATGCCGAAGTGTCCGCTTCGCTCCATTTGCAGCTTCACATGCTGAACTATTTCACGCATACGACTCTCGATGATTTCATAGAGAATCCGGCGCTGCAAGAACTTGGATTCCGCCTGTCCAATCTGGTGGACTTCAACCGTTGAATCGTCCTTCACGTTCCCCACCACCGCACGGCCATGCTCCTTTTTAAGCCGCTCGGCTTCTTCGGGGCTGGTCTTCAGAAGCATCACGAGGTCGCTGGTGACGTGACCACCGCCAATCGGAAGGCATGCGGTCCAGGCTAGGGTTCCTCCGCTGAAAATCGCCACGTCAGTGGTTCCCGCGCCAATATCCACAACGAGACAGCCCAGTTCGCGTTCTTGCGGAGTGGCAACGCCGAGCGCTGCCGCAAACGGGGCCGGAACCATTTCCGCCACTCGGAATCCCGCAAGTTCGACCGCGCGCTCTATGTTGTGAACATGGGAAATCTGACCCGTAATGATGTGCGTGATGACTTCGAGGCGCGTTCCGGCCATTCCGATGGGGCGGGTAATTCCCCGCTGACCGTTCACCCGGAATTCTCTCGGGAGTGCCACGATTTGCTCGCGGTCTGGGGCAGGAAGCACCTGCCGCGAATGATTCACGACATGCAACACGTCTTCGCGCTGAATTGCGCGATTTATGGGAGATATGGGCATGAATCCTTGCGAATTCATCCCTTCTATGTGGCTGCCGTCAATACTGACCGCGACCTCGACGCCTTCACCATATTGGCGCGCGTCTCGGGTGGCATTTGCAATGGCAGAGGCGGTTTCTTCCAGGTCGCAAACGACGCCGCGTTGAACCCCGCGGTTCGGCACGCTAATCGCATCCAAAATTTGCACTTCGCCGGCGTCATCCCGCTCGGCCACGACAAACGCAACCTTGGTGGACCCGATATCAATAGCAAATAGGGGATGATCTTTCATACTCGGTCAACGGCTTGCCCAGATTGTGATGCGGACTCGGCGGCCCGCGCTTGGGCTTTTCGCTCTTTGGCGTCAGACCATTTTGTCAGAAGAAGCCGACGAATAACACTGAGATTCGTGAAAATTCTTTGACCAAAGATAAAAGCGCAGACAAGAAAGACATTTACCCCAATTCGGTCGCCGAGATAGCTGAGGCCAAACGCGAACAGGATGTTGAAAACAAATCCTGTGTACATGATTGCCGTATCAAACCGGCCTTCAAGCGTGCTCCGAAGACCACCGCAGATCGTATCGAGCCCGGCAAGAGCCCCGATTGCCACATACGGCATGAGACCCGGGGCGATCGGGGTCGAAATGATGTACCCCAGAACGATGCCGACAACCAAACAAACCGCTAAAAATACGATCACGGCTTCTTTTCTTCGCCGGGAATGGCTCCTCGCCGCGTCACCACCGAACCGCTAAATGCGGGAATCCGCACCTTGGGGCTCTCCTCAATTTTGACCATGTTGGGGTCCACCGTCCGCATTTCCTCAATCACATTGCCCGGCAAATTCATGGCGTTCGCCAAGGTTTTCGAATCGCCGATGGCATAAATCACATAGGGCGGGGCAAGTGGAACGTCGTTCACCCGGATCACGGTACCCACGCACCGGATACTGGTTCCTGCGATCACTCGCTGGTTATTGACTGTGATGGCTTCTGCGCCCGCGTTCCAAAGCTCGTTCACCACGCGAAGCACGTCTAGGTCGTGAACAATCCGGTCCGTCTCCGGTGCTGCCAGTTCATCAGCGGGAGCAGCGTCATTGAGCGTAATCACCGCAGCAGGTCCGACCAGTTCGGTGAGTCCAGCGGTCATTTTGACTTCCTGCAGAGACTGGTTGATTGAACTTGCGTGGCCCGACTGCTTGGCAAGGGCTTGCTCGTATTCGGTGTTCTTTTTGCGAAGTTCCTGAATTTGGTCCTGCAGGTTTTCGATGTCTTGCTGCAAATCGGCCGAGCCCATATTGAGCCGCGCCCGCACTTCTGGAGCGACGACTTGGAGCCGGCTCGGGTCATTCGTTCGGGAAACCCAAGCCACGCCGATCATCATCCCCAAAAACACCGTCATCCCGCCAAGGGCGAGAACCGGACTGGACTGTGGAGCCACTCTAAAGGGAGAATTCATTGCAATAACTACTTCGTAAGAACGGGCTGATCGGCGACCATCAAGTTCAGTTCGCGGTTGTTACTGAGAATCTGGGGATCGGCCGCTAAAATCTGCTGAAGTTTCTTCAGCTTTTCTTGCAGTTTTTCGGAATTCCCAAGGACAACCCGTCCTTTTGCGGTCCCTTTCAATGATATCACGGCCCGTTCGTCAACCTCTACGGTCCAGGCCGATACTGGGAACAAATCCTTTAGATCCGCACAAAATTCTGCGAGACGCTGAGACTCCCAGGCCGATACCAACATCATGCCCGGGTGAAGGAGCTTGCTCGGAATCTTTGCCGTAGGCAGATCGGGTCGCGGCGAAGGGAGCGCGAAGACGCTTCCATCCGCGCCGAGCCCCCGAGAGAGCTTCACTTCGTCGCCCGTTGTTTCGAGGTTCGCCACGACCTTTTTCTGCTTGATAGTGAGGAGTCCGCGCCCGAATACCGTTTGGGTGTAAGTAACGGACTGAACGATCGGGGCTTCCAGAACGGCCGCCTCGACCGCGGCGAAGTTGACCTGGCGAGCGGGCCGCCCTTCAACCTGCGCTAATGCTTTCCGCACTTCTGGCTCGATGCCGGTCGAGTTTCCTGCGACCCGAATCTTAGACGCCTGCGTTAACTGACTGTAGTTAAGACCGAGAAACACATTCACGCCGAATGCGATCCAGAGCCACAGTGCCCAAGGAATCGGCTTTCGGTTACGATGACGTCGCTTGCCGGTGGAGCGCATCGTGGATGATTTCCTCGCAAAGTTGGTCGTAGGAGATTCCCGCCGCCGCCGCCGAATTCGGCAAAAGCGACGTCGCGGTCATTCCCGGGAGGGTGTTGACTTCCAACACATACGGCTGGTCACCGACCACGATCATGTCGGTCCGGCTTGCGCCGCAGCAACCCAAGAGTTCGTGGGCCTTTAGGGCGATTTCTTGCACTTTCGCCGTAAGTTCGGGGCTAAGCCGCGCCGGAACAATTTCCTCGGTCGCGCCGGGCTCATACTTACTCGCAAAGTCATAGACACCGGATGCGGGCACGATCTCGACAGCCGGAAGGGCACGTCCGCTCAGCACCGGAACGCTGATTTCCATTCCCCGAAGCCAGGTCTCTATGAGCACTTGATCTCCGTAGGCGCGTGCCTTTTCAACGGCCGCAGTCAGTTCCGAACGGTCAGTCACGAAGCTAAGGCCGACTGTTGAACCCTGGGCGTTTGGCTTAACCACCCAACTGGTTCCAGGCACCTTTGTAGGATCAAACTCGGCACCAGGCTGAAGCAAGACGCCTTCCGGCACCGGGGTCCCTGCAGACTGCAGCAGCATTTTAGTGAGTTGCTTGTCAATCGCCACGGCGCTTGTCTGAATGTCGCTTCCCGTGTACGGAATGTGCAACAACTCGAATAATCCCTGAATCGCGCCGTCCTCGGCCCGGTTTCCATGCACGGCGAGGAAGACCACATCGGGCCGGTTCGCCCCGTGCATTTCGCCCAAGCCCTTGCCCGAAAGGAGTGCGTCCGAGATGTCGAGTTCCCGCACTTGGTGCCCGTTTCTGCGCAAGGCTGCCGCCACGGAACGTCCGCTGTGTAGGCTTACTTCTCTCTCTCCAGAATCGCCACCCAGAGCCACCACTATCTTAAGTTGACTTGGGCGGTCAAGCTCCGCGGCCAAGCCCGGAATGAACTCCGAAATCGTTCCCGCGCCCATGCCGACCACCACATCGCCCGGTTCGATCATTTTGGCTACCTCTCGCGGAAGCAGATGACGACTGGGAACGTAGCGCACCGGGCAAGTCGCTAACTCGCCGATTCGCAGCGAACTCATCCCGGGCATCGGGGCTTCTCGAGCCGGATAAATGTCGGTGAGCACCAACAAATCGGCGGCCGATAGGCTTCGTCCAAACTCGGGCAAGAAATCCGCCGTGCGGGAGTAAAGGTGAGGCTGGAACACCACCACGCACCTCCGCCTGGGGAACCGTTCGCGAACCGCCTGAAGCGTGGCGTCAATTTCCTTCGGGTGGTGCGCGTAATCGTCAATCAGCACGACATCGCCGCGGTCCTGCACTTGGAACCGCCGCTCTGCGCCCTTGAACGCCGCAATGGCATCTACCGCTTTCTCTTTCGGGAGGCCGAGTGCTTCCACCACCGCAATGGCAGCCGAAGCGTTCAATCGGTTGTGGTCGCCGGGCAAGGCTAAGGTGGGCCCATTCCAAGAATCTTGGTACGGTACGGCCCGGGCAGTCACTTCGGCGGCAAGTTCCCGCGCACCGTCGTCTCCGGAGCAATAAAACAGGGCTCCGTCGGCGGGAATCCGGTCCACAAACCGTTTCACCGTCCGTTTAACCCCGGCCCAGTCTCCGTGAAAATCTAAATGATCCGGTTCGAGGTTGGTAAGGACCACCCAGTCGGGCGAAAAATCTCGCAGCGAATCGTAGGCCTCGCATGCCTCAATGACGGCAACGGTGCCGTCGCCCGCGACGATGCACCCCCCGAGTTCAGGCACTTGAGCCCCAACAACGATCGTCGGGTCGGCCCCGGCGGCCCGTAATGCAACCCCTATCATGGAGGTCGTCGTCGTTTTCCCGTGCGTACCCGTCACGGCGATGAGACGCTTGCCTTCGAGGAGCCAGGCGAGCACTTGAGATCGCCGCGCGAGTGGACACCCGAGTTCCCGTGCCGCCTTCACTTCTGGCGAGGTGTTTAGGTCAATCGCGTCGGTGAGAACCACGATGTCACCGGGTCGCACGGCGTCGGCGTGGTGGCCTAAACGAACGTCAAAGCCCTCATTGATGAGCGCGTCAAAATCAGTGCTTCCGCCGAGGTCCGTTCCCCGCACATTTGCCCCACGGTCGCGAAGCATCCGGGCAATCCCGCTCATTCCCGCGCCCGCAATGCCGACCAGCAAAAACCCTTTAGCCGCCGAAAAATCCGGCGGCGTGGCAAATTCTAAATCTAGCTCTTTTTGAGTTCTCAAGGGCGTTTCACTATGGTACCAACCGCTGATTCACGGATGAGGGCCAAGACCCGATCGCTCGCATCCGGGATGTCCCATTCGGCCAATGCCGATTGGGCCGCGCGAAGCCGTTCCGGTTCATTCATCCATCCCAAAATTCGGGATTCAAGGGTGGAAGGCGAGAGATTCGGCTGCAAAATCACATCGGCTGCACCCATCGCTTCAAACTCGCGGGCGTTGTGAAGTTGGTGGTCGGCAAATGAACTTGGCAACGGAATCAAGATTCCGGGCCGCCGGAAGGCGGCGAGTTCGGCGAGACTCCCCCCCGAGCGGCAAACGACCATGTCGGCGTGAGAATATGCCTGTGCCATTTCCTCTGCGGATAGGAACGCACGAATATCGAACTCCGCACTCACACCAAGCCTCTCCCGAGAGGTTTCCATAGCGGCAAAGTTCTTGGGCCCGGCTGCCACCAGCCATGCAAGCTTGTGCCCGGCCATCCGAACCGCCGTCGAAAGCGCTGCCTCATTGAGGGCCAGCGCCCCTTGCGAGCCTCCCATGACAAATGCGAGGTATTCGCCCTTGGGGGTCTTCACATCAAAGTGAAATTGGCCTTGGCCGTGCGAACGGAGTTCCCGCCGGATTGGCATTCCGGTGCGAACGACGCGACTTCCCGCAAAGTGCTCCGCGCCGGTTTTGAACGTCGTCGCAACCGCAAATGCCTTCTTTGACAAAATCCGGTTAGTTCGTCCTGGAACGGTGTTTTGCTCGTGAATGACGTACGGAATTCCGGCGGAACCCGCGGCGCTCACCACGGGCGCGGAAGAATAGCCACCGGTGGAAAGCACGGCGTCGGGCCGGAGCCTTACAAGCGCTCGCTTAGCTTCGCTTGTCGCTTTGGCAATGAGGAACGCGGAACGGATTCCCCGCCACGATTTCAGCGAGTAAAGCGGTTCGGTTGCAAATCCGATGAACGGGATGTCGAAGTCGCGGCATACGCGCCCTTCTTGGCCCCGGAGAGATCCGAAGTAATGAACATCAACCCCTTGGTCGCGAGCCGTGCGGGCGATTTCAAGCGCCGGGAAGACGTGACCACCGGTCCCGCCCCCGGTTACGACCAGTCGCAAGCGAACCTCCTGCGGGTACTGCGGCGGTTTCTCCCACCGACGATTGAACGAGTCCTACCACTATCCATACTGCAAGCAAGCTCGAGCCACCCGAGCTGATAAAGGGGAACGGAATTCCGATGGGCGGCAACGTTCCGTTGGCCATCATTAGGTTTGTTACGGCCTGAATGGTCAGCCAAATCGCGACACCATGGCACAAGTAATATCCAAATGCGGTTCTTGAGTGCTGTCCCAGCCACCAGAGCCGCCACAAAAACAAACCGGTCAGCCCCAGCAGGGCGGCAACTCCCAAAAATCCGCTCTCTTCGGCGATGGTGGCGAAAATGAAGTCCGTGGTCGCCGCCGGCATGAGGTGCTTCACGCGTCCTGCGCCGAGTCCGACCCCGGTGATGCCTCCATCGGCCATCGCCATTTCACTTTGTGTCGTTTGGTAGCCGATGTCATCCAATTGGTTCTCGTCCCACCGATGCTGGTGATTCGTGATGCGTTCGAGCCGGTAAGGTTGGGCCGCGACCATTCCGCCCACCGCGACTGAACCAAGTACAACGACGAGCGCAAGCGACTTGGCTTTCACCCCAGCAAACGCGTACATCACGAAGCCCGTGCCGAGAATCACTGCGGCCGTGCCGAGATCGGGTTCGCGTTCAATAAGGAATCCGGCTATCAACACAAGTAGGGCGGGCATCCAGCGTTGAAGTTGCGGAAGCCACACTCGGTCCAGTCGCTCGGCCCAATCTCGCGGGGCGCGTTTTGGGCCTTTCCACTCGGTGCGAAGGGACAGCACCCCGGCAAGAAACAGGATGACCGCGACCTTCATAAACTCGGAAGGCTGAACATCTATCGGACCCACTGCAATCCACCGCTGGGCACCACTTTGGCTCTTGCCGATGACCTTGACCAAGAGCAACGCCACAAAGCCGAGGGCAAACCACCACGGCGCAGACTTTCGCCAAAACTGCGCAGGAACTCGGCTCACGAGCAAGCCAGCAATCACCGAAATGAACAGGAACAGAATCTGCGACCGGAATTCGGTCGGAAGAAACACACCTTTGCTCCAACTCCGTGCGAACCCGGCATCGTAAATCGCCACAAGTCCAGTAACCGACATCGCAATCGCGAGCCAGAAAAGCGTGGGGTCCGAGATATTCCGTAGAATCTTCATGTTCATCCTTGCCGCACTGATTCGACCAGTGCCTTAAACGCTTCTCCCCGCTCTCTGAAGTTCGCGTACGGTTCGACGCTGGCTCCACCCGGGCAAAGGATCACGTTTTCGCCGTCCTTGGCGAGATTCAATGAGTGGATAAAGGCCGATTCCAGGTCCGGTTCAACCGGAAAGTCTTCCTTCCACGCTTGTTGGAGAGTACCTGGCAATTCCGCTCCGAACAGCACAATTCTTGCCTTTTTTTCGATAAGTTCTTGGCGGCAAGCATTGTAATCCAGCCCTTTCATGGTTCCATTGACCATCAGCACCGAGTTACCCAAAAACCCGCTTACACTGGCGATCATTGCGGCCGGGTTTGTACACATTGAATTGTTGATAATCGTTCTGCCCCGTAGGCGCCCTAGCGATTCCATTCGATGCTCTATGCCCCCGAAGGTCTTCAGGCCCTGAATCATGTCGCACGCAGGCTTACCGGTTAGGGCAACGGCGAGCGCACCGGCCGTCGCGGCGTTGGTGGCGTTATGCCGTCCCAGAAACTTGACTTCGGCGAGTTCAAACCGTTCATCTTTTACCCACCAACCCGAATCGTCACTCTGCCCAACCTTGACCACGGTGCAGGCATCCGGAATTCCCTCCGCGATATTTACAGCATCTGGTTCGAGCACAACTGCCGTATCTCCCAGTCCCATCTGGGCAAACAACCGAAGCTTCGTTTGGCGATAATCCTCAAAGTCAGGGTGGCGGTCAAAGTGGTCGGGAGTAATGTTGGTGACACACGCCACACGGGGTCGAAACTCGTGGACCCATTCCAATTGGTAGCTGCTCACCTCGGCAATGAGGGCGTCTTCGGGGCCGGCTTGATCGGCCGCTTCGGTTAGGGTCAACTCGGGGTATCCGCTCCCGTGAATGTTGCCGCATAGCAGGGCGCCTGGAACCACTTCGCGCACCATCAGCCAGGTCATTACCGTTGTCGTGGACTTTCCGTTCGTTCCCGTGATCGCCAAAATCGGAGCCTTCGCGATTGCGTACGCGAACTCAATTTCGCTCCAAATTTTAGCCCCCGCTTGTTGCGCGTCTCGCAACGCGGGATGCTCGCGCCGGAAACCGGGCGAGCTGACCACAATATCGAACTCCGAGCCTGTGAGCCTACCGTGCCAGCCGGTTTCGACCTCGATTCCGGCAGCCTGCAACCGCTCGATTTCGGCAAACCGCCCGCTGGAATCGAGGGTTTGCTGATCAAAAAGAGTGGTTTCTGCGCCGCGCGCTTGGGCGGCAAGTGCAACCGCGATTCCGGAGCGACCGAGCCCGAGAACGGCTATGCGAAGTCCGCCGAGTTCTACCACCAGTAGCGCACCGTGATGATCGCTAGAAGGACGAGGACCGCTTGGGCGATCCAGAAGTAAGCCACCACACGTGTTTCGGGAACTCCGGCCTTCTCAAATGCGTGGTGTATCGGCGTAAACGGAAACAAGCGGCGCTTGAATACTTTGACCCAAAAAATTTGAAGTGGAACGGGCACAAGTTCGGCAATCATGACGCCGCTTAGCAAGAATGCCCAGATAAGCTGTTGGCTCGCATTACCGCTGTCCAGTTGAGAATTAAATCCCCGCCCAAAGACCGAATAACCCAGGATCGCCCCTACGGGTAAAGAACCTGTATCTCCCATAAATACCTTTGCGGGTGGAGCGTTCCACGCCATAAACGGAAGTAGAGAGATGATGAGTAAAAGCGGTATGTACGACAGACCATTTAAAAGCAATAATCCGACGCAGAGGATGATCGCGAGCCCCCCGGCAAGTCCGTCTAATCCATCCGAGAAATTGAACGCGTTTACATAGAAAAGCAATGCAAATGCCAGCAAAGCCGCCATTCCGAGGTTTTCAGATCGAAATTCAAGCAGCGCCGCCGCAACCGCGACTACGGTTTGCATCAATAACTTAGGTACCCAAGATATTCCTCGCGAACCGGGATACATCTTCGGAATAAGGTAGTCGTCCAAGTAGCCAATTAGCCCAAATCCGACAAGCAAGATCACAGGAACGGCAAAGTCGTTCGGTAGCCCTTCAATTGCGGCATTATTCCAACAAACCGCTATCCCAAATAGCATTGTGGACAGAATCATCAGTCCGCCCATGTTCGGGGTGCCCTGTTTTACTTTGTGCGTTTCGGGGGCGTGGGAACTTACGTTCTGCCCGCTCTTAAGCCACTGCAAAAGCCGAAATACAAATGGGCTGGTGACAAACCCAAAGATGAGCGTTGCGATGAGAGAATCTCGCAAGCTCATACCTCCACCTCCAAAAGTTGTTCCAAGGCGAGGGCGCGACTCCCTTTGATAAGCACCCGGTCACCGGTTTGGACTTGGTCGAGTTCGCGTCGCACGTCATCCATAGACGTGGCCATCATCACACACGATGCGCGGACTCCTCGCATTATCGCTTCTTCCGCCATGAACCTAGTCGGGTCCCCGATGAGCACCACGCGGTCGAACGGGGTTTCGGCGAGTTGCTGGCCAACACGCCGGTGACCGAGCTCGGTCATGGTCCCGAGTTCTTTCATTTCCCCGAGCACCACAATCCGGCGGCCTTCGCACGGAACTTCCGCGAATGTAACCAATGCCGCCACCGTGGAATCCGGACTCGCGTTATACGTATCTACAAGCAACTCAGCGCCCCGGTATTGCCGGATTTCCATGCGCATGGGAGGGGCAATAAAGTTTGTCCTCAGGGCTTGCGTGGCCGCACTAAGCGACAGGCCCAAATTGACGGCGACCAACAATGCACCGGCTGCGTTTTGGCTTTGATGCCGCCCGACGGTGGGCAGAGTCACGCTTTCGGTCTGGCCCTCGTAGGCCACCCTCAGTTCCATTTCTTGCAGTGAGATCGCTCGGTAACCCACGATTTGCAAGTCCGAACCGAGCGCAAATCCAAACGTCTGCACCCGCGCATTTGTCATTCCCGAAAGCATCGGCGTGAACTCGTCGTCGGAATTTAAAAAGGCGATTCCCGTTTCCGGAAGGGCTTTCACGAGTTCACCTTTCGCGCGGGCGATTCCTTCCCGAGTGCCCAGCATCTCGATGTGGGCCGTGCCGATCATGGTGATCAGTCCATGCGTGGGCCGGGCAATCCCGGCTAGGTGCGCAATTTGGCCCGGGCCTCGCATGCCCATTTCCACAATCGCGGCAGCGGTTTCGGGGGTGCGTCGTTGCCAGAGAAGCGGGCTGGTGTATTCCGTGTTCTGGTTCCCTTCCGACTTCAATATTGGCCCGAGCGGGCTGATGGCGGCGGCAAGCATCTCTTTTGAGCTTGTCTTTCCGTTACTTCCGGTAATTCCGATCACCGGACCGTGAAACTCGGCTCGCAACGACCGACCGTAGTTTGCGAGTGCCTCCACTACGCTTGAAACCCGAATGTGCGGCCCCGCGATTTCGGCCTCAGCGATCACGGCGCATGCGCCGTCTTTAATCGCCTGCGCGGCAAACGTGTGGCCGTCCACCCGTTCGCCTTTGATTGCGACGAAGACGGAGCCGGGCCGAACATCGCGGGAATCCAAAGCGAATTCGCCCGCTTCGGCATCGGGCCCGACAAGTTCGCCGCTCATTCGCCGCGCGAGCTCGCTCAATTTCACGCCAAGGCCTCCCGCGCGACCTCTCGGTCGTCAAAGTGAATCTTCTCTCGGCCGATGATCTGGTAATCCTCGTGCCCCTTTCCGGCAATCACCACCAAGTCTCCCGGCGAAGATTCGCGCACGGCGGCAAAAATCGCCTCTCGGCGGTTCGGAATCACGCGCCAATTCCCGTCTGTAAGCCCGTGAGTCATGTCGCTGAAAATTTGAGCCGGATCTTCGGTGCGCGGGTTGTCTTCGGTAAAGATCACTTGGTCCGAACGGGAAACCGCCACTTGGGCCATCAGCGGTCGCTTAACGCGGTCACGGTCGCCACCGCACCCGACAACCGTAATCAACCGGCCCGCCGTGATTTCCCGCGCGCTCGTAAGAAGTTTTTCGACTGCGTCCGGTGTATGGGCGTAGTCCACGATCACCCGGTCTCCGACGGCCTCAAACCGGCCCGGCACCGCCGAGCATTGCCCGAGCGACCAAGCGACGTCGACCAAGCTGTAACGATCCGCAAGAAGCACCGCCGCCGCAACCATGGCGTTCTCAACATGGAAGCCTCCGCCGAAACTCAGATGGCACTCGGCGGTTTCCTCGCCAATAACAAACTCCAGATCAATAGAAGTTGCACTTAGGCGGTTCACCTTTGCGTTTAGGTCCCCGAATTCCAGACCGAAGCTGAGCACAGGAGGGTCGAAAGTACTCACCGTTCCGGCACTGGCGATGCTTGGATACGGCAGAAGGCTATTCATCATCGCGTTCCCGTCATGAACGGTGAAGTCCCGCATCCACTGTTGGCCCACGGCGTCTTCAGCGTTCAAAACCGCGATTCCGTCCAGATAATCCGTAAACAGCAGGCGCTTTGCGTCGGCGTAAGCCTCAACTGTTTCGTGGTAATCGAGGTGATCTTGGGTGATCTGTGTGAGCGCGGCAATGCTGAATCTCATTCCGGCCACGCGCCGCTGGTGCAGCGCGTGCGAGCTCACTTCCATAGCTAGCACTTCAACGTCTTCCGATCGCAACCGCGCAATTTCTTGCCATAGGCTCACCGGAAACGGCGTCGTGTTACTCGCTTCTCGCAGCTCGCCGAGACCCTGAATTCCCAGCGTGCCTAAATAGCCAGCTTTTTGCCCAAGAGCGAGATAGGCTTGCCGTAAAAGCCATGCGACCGTGGTTTTCCCGTTGGTTCCGGTGATCCCGATGATTCGCATGTCGCGGTCTGGCTCGCCCAGTACCAAACGGGCAAGTTCCCCGGCCCCGGTGTTGAAATCCCCTTCGACCTGGATCGCCGACTTTTTAAGGGCTTTCACCGCTTGATAGTCTTCGCGCGTCGCCACAAGCACGCCCCCGCAGCCTTTCTCGACTGCTTGACGCAAATATGCCGCCCGGTCACCCGAACCGAACGGCATCCAAACGAAGATATTTCCAGACTGCACCGTGCGCGAATCGTCCGAAATACCAGAGCAAATTTCTCCGGTTTCGAACTCTTCGCAAACGGAAATGTTGGCTTTTCTTGCCCAATCCGACAGGGTCATGGAGATCACTGTGTCTTAGGCAGATTGTAGCGTTTGATGACGGCTTTCGCGATATCCTGGAACACAGGTCCCGCGACACTTCCTCCGTAGTACTTTCCGGCTTTCGGGTTGTCAATCATGATGAGTACCGTTGCCGCCGGGCGGTCTCCAGGAACGAAGCCGACAAAATTCGAGACGTACCGGCTCTTGCCGTCTGTATACTGGGCCGAGAGCTTTTGGGCGGTCCCGGTTTTTCCGGCAAGCGAGTAGCCCGGAATCCGTAAGCTGTGCGCCGTTCCGCCCTCGCTCTCGAACGTGGAGCGCATCAGGTCCAACACTTGAGCACTCGTTCCCGGGCTGAAAAGCTCGGATTTCCGCGCGGCAGGTTCGGGGCGGCCGCCAATCTTGTCCACAAGCCTCGGCGGGCAATAGTTGCCATCGCTCGCAAATGCATTGAGTACCGAAGCCAGCCCTAACGGTGAAAAGCTCGTGCTCTGCCCGAAGCCAAAGTTCGCAAGGTTGAGCGGCAGATTTCCATTGTCGTCCAGATAAGAACCCTTCGCTTCTTTGGGGAGCCCTATTCCGCGAGCATCCAGCAAGCCAGCCTCCTTGATGAACTCTGTAAACCGATCGTGGCCGATTTTTGCGGCCCATTGGGCCGCGGCGACGTTGCAGCTTTTGGCAATCGCGTCGCGAGCGTCTACCGTTCCGTGCGTATGCGTGCAATGAATTCGGGCGCGACGACCGATTCCCATCGAGCCGGAACATTGGACCGTGTCATGCAACCGGACCTTGCCTTCATCTATGGCCAAGGCAAGTGTGAACACCTTGAAGATTGAGCCGGGCTCGAAAACACCCATCACGGCGGGGTTGTAACCGTTTCCGGCCCCTTCCTTTTGACCAAGTACGTAGGACACGAGGGCCAAAAGACGTCCCGTGTGCGGCTCAAGCACCACCGCCATACCTTGGTCTGCGTTGTTGGCGATGACCGCCTGCTTCACCGATGCCTGGGCGGCCATTTGAAGTTCGGAATCCAGCGTCACCGTAATGTCTTGTCCGTCCACCGCCCGGCGATCTCGATCCGTCATCCGCATGGGCAGATACTCCTGCCGTCGGTCCATCATGCCTTCGCGCAAGCCTTCTTGACCTTTCAAAACCGCCATCTTTGAGCTTTCAAGCCCGGTCGGTGCCTTCTCTTCTCCAAACGAACCAATGACCGATTCAAAGGCCTCGCCGAACGGATATTGGCGGCTCTGAACTCGCCGCAGAGAGATTCCATCGGCGTCCCAGTGCGACTGCACCGTTTGAATCGCTTTCGCTCGCTCGGAAGAAATCAAGCCAGTCCACTGCTTGCTCTTGCCCCCGCTGCGGGCCGGACCGGAAAACTCGATCGCCGGAATCTGGCTCGCCTGCCCGAGGGCCATAAAGAAGGACTCCGACTTCGGTACCTTCTTAAAGTTAATCCCCAGTTCGTAGGTGTCGGTGCTCTGGGCGAGGATGCGGCCGTTCGCGGAAATGATGGTCCCGCGCTTCGGAAACTCCTTTCGGGTCACCAAAAACCGTTTCGTTTTCAGGGCGCGGTCTTTAGTCGCCCCGGCGGTCACGACTTGCTTCCAAGCCTGGCTGGTCGCGGCAACGAGCATCATGCTTACTAGCACGATTCCCAAATTCCGCCCGCGATTTAAGTCGCTAACGGGACGCAACCGTCGGAACCTCCGCGTTCAGCACAGGCGGGACGGTCGGGCGGGAAATACCGCTTCCCGTCAACACCATACCGGCCGACATTGCCCAGCGGTCCACCGATTCCATGCTCGACAGTTCATCTAAGTCGCGGCGGAGACGGTTCACTTCGGTTTGGGCCACACGGGTTCGGTTCTGCGCGGCGATGCGCTCTCTTCGGGTTTTCTCAAGCATGCTATTTCCCAGAATCGAGCTAAAGACGAACGAGACGAGCATAGAGACCACAAGCACCATCATTGAGACTTGCAACGCCGACGTCGCTTTTGCGCGGCGACGCTGACGCACCGTGCGCACCGTGGCTCGTCGGCGGTCTGCCGTGCGAATAACGGGTGCGGTTCGGCGGGCACGCGGCGACCGACTGGTCGTGCGGGCAACGGGTTTTCGGGTGGTCTTTACCATGGGCTTGTTTCCTATTTGCGGCGCAGAACGCGCATCTTTGCGCTACGGCTCCGCGGGTTTCGGGCAATCTCTTCAAGAGATGGCCCTACGGGTTTCTTCGTGATTTCAATAAATTCGCCGTCTTGCGATAGGCTCCGGAAAGCGTGCTTAGTCGGGCGGTCTTCTCCGTCGTGGTAGCTCAGCACGACGAGAGTTCCACCAGGGGCTAACGTCATTGCGATCAGTTCAATTGCGTCCTGCAATCGGTCTAGCTCGCGGGTGGCGTGGATGCGAAACGCCTGAAACACACGCGTCGCAGGATGGATTCGCGCATCTCGCTTCGCCGGCGGAATCGCGGCCATCACCACGTTCACAAGGTCGGCGGTTGTCGTGATCGGATTGATCTTTCGCCGATCAATGATCACCTTCGCAATCCGTCGGCTCCAGTTTTCGCCGCCAAGTTCGCGCATGGTGCGCTCAAGTTGATCTTCCGTTGCTCGGTTGATGTAGCTGCTGGCGGGCTCGCCCGTGGTTCGGTCCATCCGCATGTCCAGCGGCCCATCGAACATAAAGGCGATTCCACGGCTCGGATCTTCGAGCTGCGCACTGTTCAGGCCGAGGTCCAGCAGAATGCCGTTTGGCGCCCGGCCGATTTCTTTAACCACTTCCGGAATGTCCCGGAAGTTGCCACGGTAAAACCGGGTTCCAACGGTGCCGAGCCGCGCTTTGGCTTGTTCCAGCATTTGCTCGTCCCAGTCAAAACCGAGCACCAGCCCGTCGTCCCCCACCTTTTCTTTGGCCACCGAGGCGTGACCGGCCAACCCGACCGTTCCGTCAACATAGAAATCGCCAGGTTGAAGGTCAAGCGCCTCGAAGACTTCTTCGAGCATCACGGGGACATGGACGGCGGCCGGCTTGGTCATATTCGCCCCGACATGCGGATTGCCGCGCGCATGTATTTGTCTTTCGCTTCGTGCTCGAACGCCTCGGCTTCTGTCTGGTATCGCTCGTACCGGGCAGGGTCCCAAATTTCGCAGTGATCGCCGCACCCAGCGACAATCACTTTGTCCGGTAACTCGGCCGCCTTCCGGATTCTGCTCGGAATCACCACGCGACCCTGAGCATCAAAGTTAAGTTCGTCCTCGGCGATGTTAAATTGAAGCCGAACAAAGTCGTCACGGCTCGGGTTGATGGTTCCGCCCGCATAGATATCGCTGATGCGCTCATCAAACCGGGCCTTGGAATACATTTCGAGGCACCCTAACGCGCCGAGAGTGATGACGAAGTCCGGGCCGAGGCGGTCGCGCTTCTTCTTCGACACGAGAAGCCGACTCTTGTCATCAAAAGTTGCATCCTCAATGCCGAAAAATGGCTTAAAAGTAAAGGCCGACCCGCTCAACGCTTCCTCAAATCATCTAGAATAGAGATGAGCCGCTTCCGCCATCCATTGCTTCCGCGACTCCTTTGCTTTCGCAGGACCCCCGCCCTGCCCCCGGGTACCGTTGTGTTCTTCCACCTGGCCTCCACTGGGTATCCACAATTCTTGCACCACGTTGGGAGAATAGTGGGAAGAATCCTGACATTTCCCCATAAAAAATTCGTGTATGGAAAAGGTGTCTAGGTTTTGCGCCAAAGGTGCGTGCAACTGTGTCTACACTTTTTGGGATGGGGCCCCACTTCGGCCATAATTTGGCCATGAATCGCGTTCTGGAAGCACTTTCTCACCACGTTTTAGTGTGGGATGGCGCGATGGGCACTCAGCTGCAGGCTGCGAACCTGTCCGCGTCAGACTTCGACTTAACGCCCGGTGCAACGGGAATCGAAGCGGTCGATCAGATTTCTTTCTTACGCACTCCCGGCGATTTGGAGGGTTGTAACGAGGTGCTCTCATTCACGCGCCCGGACGTGGTCGAGTCCATCCACCGCCGATACTTCGAGGCCGGGGCCGACATTGTCGAAACAAACACCTTCGGCGCGTCTTCCATTGTTCTCGCGGATTACGACCTGCAATCTCTGGACTTTGAACTCTGCCGCCAGTCCGCTCGGGTCGCATGCAAAGCCCGAGATGCCTTCGATAACCGATTTGTATGCGGAGCCCTCGGCCCCGGAACGAAACTCGTGAGTCTCGGCCAAGTAGAGTGGAATGCCTTGGTAGACACCTACCGGCGCTGCTTCCTCGGCCTCATCGAAGGCGGGGTGGACCTTCTCTTACTAGAAACCCTTCAGGACTTGTTGATGGTAAAGGCCGGCGTCGTTGCCGCCAAGCAAGCAATGGCCGAATGTGAAAAGCAGCTTCCGCTGGTGGTGCAGGTCACCATGGAACAAACCGGAACCATGTTGCTCGGTTCCGAAATGGGAGCCGCCCTCAATATGCTTGAGTGCTATCCAGAGGTCGTCGCGATTGGGCTCAACTGTGCTACGGGCCCGGTCGAGATGGCCACCCACGTTCGGTATTTGGGACAGAATTCCACCCGGCCACTTTCGGTGCAACCCAATGCGGGGCTGCCGGTCATGGAACGCGGCCAGGCCGTCTATAAACTCACACCCGACGAGCTTGCCCGGCACCACGAGCGATTCGTGGCTGAATTCGGAGTTGCACTCGCGGGTGGCTGTTGTGGAACTACGCCCGACCACATCCGGGCCGTGGCCGACGCAGTCCGCCATAAGCCGCACACCGCCGATTGCCATTGGCGCAAAGTTCAGAAGGTCTTCCCTGGCTTCGATTTCCGGCTGGATTCGCCCGAGAAGGCGGACGCGCTTGCGCTCGTAGGGTGTTCGAGCCTGTACCAGTTTCAGCCCTATCGGCAAGACACCAGCTATCTCATCGTAGGCGAAAAAACCAACGCGAACGGCAGCCGTGCCTTCCGAAACATGCTTGCGGCCGAGAATTGGGACGGACTCACGGAGTTAGCCCGAGAACTGGAAGCCGAAGGCTCGCACCTTCTGGATGTCTGCGCGGCGTTCGTCGGGCGAGACGAAGTCGCCGACATGGAGCAACTTCTCCGTCGATACAACACCCAAATTACGGTGTCCATCATGATCGACAGCACCGAGCTTCCCGTGATCGAGGCATCGCTTCAATGTCTCGCAGGCAAGCCGATCATCAACTCGATCAATTTTGAGGACGGGGAGACTCGCACCCGCAAGGTGCTCGAACTCTGCCAAACCTACGGTGCGGGGGTGGTGGCTCTCACGATTGACGAGCTCGGAATGGCCAAATCCGCCGAGCGAAAAGTGGAAGTCGCCGAGCGAATTTTAGAGATGACCCGCAGTTATGGCTTGCCGGATCACGACGTGTTCCTTGATTGCCTCACCTTCACGTTGGGCTCGGGAGACGAGGAATTTCGCTCCGCTGGAATCGAAACCATCAACGCGATCGAGACAATTTTGAAGCGACACCCGAGCGTGAACACCATTCTCGGCGTTTCGAATATCTCGTTTGGCCTGAACCCGGCCGCTCGCATGGCGGTGAACTCGGCTTTCTTGCATTACGCCCGCGAAGTGGGCCTAAGTTCGGCGATTGTGCACTTTAGCAAGATCAAACCCGAACATCAAATCGACCCGGAAGTCTGGAAGATTGCGTCCGACCTCGTGTTCGACCG